>Ga0080064_1000002_pt1:0-925000 | contig 1111325 bp, 1026 predicted proteins | sample Subgrocontami54m_FD_69260 | JGI IMG/M metagenome (GOLD analysis project Ga0080064, IMG submission 69260) | Subsurface groundwater microbial communities from S. Glens Falls, New York, USA - GMW46 contaminated, 5.4 m (SPADES assembly) (version 2) ... | reverse complement strand
TTCTTTCCGTTTCCTTATTAAGCTTCTATTTTGGAATTTGGGGAAATGTCCTTGACGCCTTCTCTGACGAGAGAATTCAAAACGACCTCTTCACTGCCTCGCGGCTTCAACAATATGAAGAGGCTCGTCACCCCCAAGCCGCCTCGTCCGATTTTTCTTCGCTCTCCTTTTTTCGTCAGGCCGAGCGCCTGAGCGAACGACAGCAAGAAATTTTTAAAGAAATCCTTAACCAAACCAACCGAAATTTATCGGGAAAATTAATTTTTCTCTTAATCTTTCTGGCCGCCGGAACCTTATTTATTTCGCATAAAATTGCCGGGCCACTTTATCGGTTGGAGAATCTCCTGGGTCAAGTCGCGCAAGGAGATTTAAGCGTTCGCTGTCATTTACGAAAATTCGACGAGGCCAAATCAGTGGCACACGCCTTCAACCTTTCCCAGGAGTCTTTGGATAGACATGTGTCTCGACTTAAAAAGATTATTCGTGAGAATGAGAAAAACCCACAACAACTCCTTTCTCTTTTGAAAGAAGAGCTTTCCTATTTCAAAACAAGCGCTGAGCGTTAAATCCTTTTTTTGCTTTTTTTATTTCATTTTGTTTTCAACTTCGGTCTGGGGACAAGCGACGATCTCCTCCGAAGACCGGGCTCTTCTCGAAAAAATCCAACGGGATACAATCCAATATTTCGTTCGTCATTCAGATCGCGAAACCGGTTTAACACAAGATTCTTCACGGCCGGGCTCGCCAGCTTCGATTGCCGCAACGGGATTTTCGCTCGCAAGCATCGCCGTGGCCCAATCCCACGGATGGATTCCCCGGGAGCAAGCCTACGATCAAATTCGAAAAACTCTTCAAACATTGCAATCCGAAGCTCATCATCAAAATGGATTTTTTTACCATTTTTTGGATCCGAAAACAGGAAAGCGAGTTTGGCGCTCCGAGGTTTCTTCGATTGATACGGCACTTTTATTGGCGGGAGCATTACTCGCAGCCCAGTATTTTCCGGAAACGGACATCCCTCATTTAGCTCGAACGATTTATGAACGGGTGGATTGGAATTGGATGATGAACGGTTCCCCGCTTCTTTCTCACGGCTGGAAACCGGAGTCGGGGTTTCTTCCCTATTACTGGGATACTTACAATGAGCTCATTATTCTTCAAGCCCTAGCGGTCGGAGCCTCCAAGAATGCCATTCCTTTGGAAGCGTGGGAGGCGTGGGACCGGCTGGAAGATGAGTACAATGGAAAGCGAATCATCTATTCTCATTCGGGGAGTCTTTTTACGTATCAATTCTCGCAGGCTTATATTGATTTCCGTAATCTCCAAGACCGGGACATTAATTATTTTGAAAATTCCCGGAACGCCAGTATCGCGAATTGGGAGTATTCAGGCAGCTTTTCCGCCGAAGCCCGCCCTCTGGCGGACGAAGGCGGACCCACCTCTGGCGGGAAAGAAAAGTACAAATCCTATTCAAAAGTTTCCTGGGGATTAAGCGCTTGTTTGGGTCCCGGTGGCTACCGCGCTTACGGAGGAAAACCCGGTCAAGGAATTCATGATGGAACCATCGCACCGCACGCCAGCATCGGTTCTTTGGTTTTCACGCCTGAGCTTTCTGTTCCAGCCATTAAATTTTTCTACCGGCAATACTCCGATTCTCTTTACGGGCCTTTGGGTTTTAAAGACGCATTTAATCTCGATAAAAAATGGTGGAGCCGGGAATATTTGGGGATTGACCAGGGGATTTCGGTCTTGATGCTGGAGAACTTTTTGACAGACGGAGGGATTTGGGAGAAGTTTATGAGGCTTCCCGCGATTCAGAGATGGATCGAACTTTGTAAACTTACGAGACCTGAGTAAAACTATTCTTTTCGAAGAAAACGAAACATCAAACGAGCGGCTGTTTCCTCGACCATTTCTTTATTCAGGTAAGTCCCGTTCTCGATCTGCTCTTTAATCTCGCGAACTCGGGCCAGATTCGGTTCCGGCACATGAGGAAGAAAACGAATATATTTTCGTATTTCTTCTTGAGTTTCAGGAGAAATTTTTTCTGATTCTTGCTTTGTGAGATCCGCTTCAGGATTGCCTGATACGCATGGTGTGTTCATAGTAAATACCCTCCCCTCCTCAAAGTAGTTATCGACTAGAGGGGGGTAAACTTGAAAAAATAATCTACGAAATTAAGCTTCGAGCGTGATTTCGCCTGTTTTCTTCATTAAATGTGCCCGAAGACGCAGCACCACCTTTGTGTGAATTTGACACACCCGCGATTCCGATACGTTTAAAATTTCTCCAATTTCTCGCAGCGTGAGGTTTTCATAATAGTAAAGAACGATGACCAACTTTTCCCGTTCGGGGAGATCATCGATGGCGTTGGCCAAAAGCTCCTTGACTTCACTTTGATGGACAAATTGAAATTGGTTGCTGTGAATGGAATCTTCAATGGTCTGGAGACGGGAGATGGGTTTATTGCCTTCGTCATTCTGCCAGACCTCGTCCAGGGAAAGAAAAGTGGTGGAGTTGAGTTCACTGTAAACGGTGTTCAATTCATCCACCGACATTTTTAATCCCTTTGCTACTTCTTCATCGCCGGGCGCTCGGCCCAATTTTTCTTCAAGCTCGCGGGATTTTTTCTCAATTTCCCGGGCCCTTTTCCGCAAAAGCCTGGGAGCCCAGTCGAGTTTACGCAGCTCGTCCATGATGGAACCCCGGATGCGCGAGACCCCGTAGGTTTCGAATTTATTTCCTTGGGTAACGTCGTATTTATTGATCGCGTCAAAAAGCCCCAAGATTCCATAACTCACCAAATCGTTGAACTCCACATTGGGCGGGAGTCCAATCGCCACCCGGCCCGCGACATATTTCACAAGGTAAAGGTATCGTTTCACAATTTCTTCTTTGAGAGCGCGATTTTTGGTCCGTTTATATTTTTTCCACAGCTTGTACTCTTCTTCATTCATCGCGGGGCTCCTTTTTATCATCGGTTCCTTAGGGCTTGGTGACGGGTTTCTTAGATTCCAATAATTTTTTAATTTGCATCAAGGTGTAATTTTTCGATTGCAAGGTTTTAATCTCTTCTAAACGGTCGAACACGGATTCATCATAAAGCCGATGGCCGGAGGCCGTCCGGCGCGCTTCCTGAATCAACCCGGTTAAGGTGTAATTGTGAAGGGTTTGACGGGAAAGGCCGGTGTATTGCATGACTTCGCCGATTTTAAAAAGCTTTTCCCGTTTCAAACTTCCTTTTTCCCTTCGTTCAGCACGCCAAGAAGACTTTTTGCCTTGGCATTTTGAGGATCCAGGATAAGAACCTTTTCAATGGCAAAACGGACCGTGGCCCATTTTTTCTCCCGAATGGAAGTTTCCGCCTGACGGAGGTATTGCTGAATTCGGGTGGAAATTTCTTGCTTGTAGAGTTCTCCCAGGAAAAGTTCTTCGTCCCGCCCCTGACTCTGCGCCTTTTGTTTGATTTGGTCCACGAGTCGGGAAGCTTCTCTATTTTCGGGATCCAAAAGGAAAATTTGCTCAGCGCACCATAGCGCTTCTTCGAACTGATTGATTTCAAGAAAACCTCGGCTTCGTTCCAGCCAGGTTCGGATATTTTGGGCCTTTTCGCTGGTTTGAGGTTCATCGCTTACCGGAAGGGGCGTTAGCGCCTTTTCCCGAATTAATTCCCGCTCAATAATGCGGGCCATTAACGCCTGCGCTCTCTTTTCTTGAGGTTTTGTCTGAAGAACCTGAGAAACCCGCTTTTTAGCCTCAAAGACCCGGTTCTCCCGGAGAGCGGTTTCAGCCTGCTTCATTTGAGTTTCATAGGAAAGGGGGGTAGAAGAAGATGGGGTTGAACTGCATCCGTTTGTGAGAATTGCAACTGTGATTACGCTCACCCATAGTTTCAATTTATGAAAGGTAATTTATATTTTGTAAATTACATTCTATAAATGAACCGCGCGCTGTCAAGCAAATATTTAACCTTTTTTTCTTCCCTCCTCTGGAATGCCCATTTGTGGGGGTGCGGGAAACGCCTGTCCCAAGGGATTGGGGATTAAAGCTTGGGGTGGGACGCCGATAATAAAATGCGATGACATATGAGAAGCTTTTCGACTTGAAATTTAAGAAGGGCTACACGACCACCGCTTTGATGGAGAAGTTCCCGCAAGAAGCGGATAAGGTCAGTGCCATTGCCTTACTCCACGTTTCCACGCCCGTACTCAAGCGAACCGTTTTTGAACGGGGGCTCTTAGAAAGGATTCTTAGTTTGAAGCGAAAGTTTTTGGGCAGGAAGAGTTAATTATTTCGTTTCCCGGAAAACGCCAATTCGTCTGAATTTCTTGTAACGCTCTTCGAGAAGTTCTTTCTTAGATAATTTTTTCAATTCCTCTAAAACCTCGTTCACTTTGTCCCGAAGATTTTCCGCCGTCTGTTCAAAATCACGGTGCGCTCCTCCGAGGGGTTCCGCAATCAAGTCATCGATGACTTTCATATCTAGAAGATCCCGTGCCGTCAATTTCAGCGCCTGGGCAGCATCCGGTGTTTTGGAATTTTCTTTCCAAAGAATCGCAGCGCAGCCTTCCGGAGAAATTACGGAATAGTAAGCATTTTCTAAAACAAAGACTCTGTCCCCCACTCCGATTCCGAGCGCTCCTCCACTTCCGCCTTCTCCAATGACAACCACAATGATGGGAGTGGCCAGCTCAGCCATCTCCATTAAATTGAGGGCGATGGCCTCTGCCTGACCTCTTTCTTCAGCGCCGATTCCCGGATAGGCGCCGGGGGTATCGATAAAGGAAATAATAGGAATGGAGAACTTTTCGGCGAGCTTCATCACACGCATCGCTTTCCGGTAGCCCTCTGGATGAGCACTTCCAAAACTTCTGAGAAGATTTTCTTTGGTGTCACGGCCTTTTTGGTGGCCCACAATCGCCACCTTTTCCTTTCCAAGCCATTTTGCAAATCCTGAGACAATGGCCCGGTCATCGCTAAAATGCCGGTCCCCATGAAGCTCGACAAAGTCTTCGGTAAGGTAGCGGACATAATCCAAGGTGTAAGGCCGCAAGGGGTGCCGGGCTACTTGGACCCGTTGCCAAGGTGTGAGACTGTCGTAAATTTCCTTGAGGGCCTTTTCTAATTTCTTCTCGACGCTCCGAATTTCTCCGGAAAGATCGATTCCTTCCTGACGAGAGGATTTCAGTTCCTGGATTCTTTTTTCCAGTTCCACCACCGGTCGCTCAAAAGGTAAACAAGTGTCCGCTAAACTTTTTGCGGAGAGGCGGATTTTTTCTTTGCGAAGGGGCTCTGACTTTTTAACCATAGAATTTATTCTTTCACGAGGACTTGAGTTCCCAGAGGAAGGATGGCGTAAAGTTCTTCGACTTCTGAATTGAGCATGCGAATGCAGCCTTTGCTGGAATAGGCTCCAATGGTCTCTGGGAGCGTGGTCCCATGGATGCCGTAGCCTGGTTTGTCAAAACCCATCCAGCGTGTGCCAAGGATGTTCTTGGGACTGTCTGGAGGAACAACGGCCCCTGCATTATACCAAGTAGGATTTTCCAATTTATTTATGATTTTGAAAGTTCCCGGAGGTGTCCGGTCTTCTCTTCCCGTGGCCACCTTGTACCGTTTGAGAGGCTTGTCATCAGCTAGTATGAGAAGACGATTGGTTCGTCGGTCCACCCTAACGGAAAACTGGGCGGTGGGAACTTTCAATTTCATTCCTGCATAAATCTTGTCCCCCGAAACTCCATTATTTTTCCGGAGAAGTTCTACGGTGGTTCCATATTTTTTAGCCAATCCAGCCAACGTATCACCGGGATTAATGGTATGCGTAAGGTGATCTAAAGTTTCTATTCGCGAAAAAAGACTTTGAGTCTTTCCAGCCTCCGGCGCTACTTCCGGGGGTGCGGCCAAGAGTCCGGTAAGAGAATTTAGAAAAATTAGAAACAGGAAAAGAAATTGTCTCATTTTAGAGTTTGCACACCATCCAGCTGATAAGAACACCTAAAAACGCTCCGGCAAAAACTTCCACGGGAGTATGCCCCAGTAATTCTTTCAGCCGTTTTTCGGGCACTTGGCCTTTTTGGTAAAGTTCGTCCAACATTTTATTGAGGATGCTTGCTTGCCGGCCGACCGAACGCCGTACTCCGGCAGCATCAAAAAAAGTAATGATGGTAAAAATCAAAGTGATAAGAAACGGCATGGATTGAAATCCATAATACAGGCCCACACAGGTCGACAGGGCAGCCACGCTGGCTGAGTGGGAACTAGGCATGCCCCCGGTATCAAAAAGCCAGCGGAAATTAAACCTCTTTTGGCCCCAAACCCCCCGTAAAACCTTAAGGAATTGGGCAATAAACCAGGCCAAAAAGACGGCTAAAAAGCCCCGCATGGGAGAAAAAGGTTGGGAGTCTAAGTTCATGACAAAAATTTTCTAATTATAAAATAGCGGGGTTCAAATTTCTAGCAACTTTATCAGGTAAAAACTGAGAGGTTCACAGGGTGACTAGGACAGAAGATGAAGCTTACACTTAGTTCCTGGGGGGCCTTGAGCGAGTTGCTGACAAAGCCCGCTTTGGGGGAAAAATAAAAGGTTGACAAACGGTTGCTGTATTGCTATTAATTAAAAATTAATATGCCTAATATTTATATAAACCCCAGGGATAAAGAGGGCTTTTAACGCCATGATTGCAACCGTCCGAAGTGCTTCTTACCTAGGAATGGAGGCTTTCCCGGTGGAAGTTGAGGTGGATGTTTCGTTCGGGCTTCCCCATTTCACCGTGGTGGGACTTCCCGATCAAGCGGTGAAAGAATCCAAAGAACGGGTACGAGCCGCTATCAAAAATTCCGGATTGCCTTTTCCTTCACGGAAAATCACGGTGAACTTAGCGCCGGCAGATGTAAAGAAAGAAGGCCCTGCTTTTGATTTACCGATTGCTTTAGGAATTCTCGCTGCGACCGAAGTCATTCCGACAGCTCCGTTGAATTCGTTTCTTTTCCTAGGCGAATTGTCGCTGGACGGAACGCTTCGAAAAATTAAAGGTGCGATTGTATTGGCCAATGGCCTTCAAAAAAGGAAACTTCCATTGGTCCTTCCCCTAGAAAACGCGGCGGAGGCTTTATTGGAAAAAGAGGTGGTAATTCATCCTGCAAAAAATTTACAGGAGGTGGTTGCTTTTCTATTGGGGAAAGGAAAACTTGCATCGCCCACGTTTTGCAATGAAGTTCCTTTTCAACAAGACTCTGTTGATTTTTCAGAAGTGAAAGGTCAGTGGTCGGCCAAACGAGCTATCGAAATCGCGGTGGCCGGAGGGCATAACCTACTTTTTGTGGGGCCTCCGGGTTCAGGTAAAACCATGTTAGCCCAACGGATTCCCACCCTCCTTCCCCCTCTTTCGTATGAGGAGGCGCTGGAAATTACCAAAATTTATAGTGTGGCGGGCTTAACCCATGGGAGTTCACCCTTAGCTCGGGTGCGCCCTTTTCGAGCTCCCCATCCCACCGTTTCATCTATTGCCTTGACCGGCGGAGGAACCTGGCCTCGGCCCGGTGAAATGTCTTTGGCTCATGGAGGAGTACTTTTTCTCGACGAATTCCCGGAATTTCGTCGCGACGCCTTGGAAGCGTTACGGGGTCCCATGGAAGAAGGAGAAGTCCGGATTTCCCGAGCTAAAGCGCAGTGGACTTTCCCGGCCCGGTTCCTGCTTGTGTGCGCAATGAATCCTTGCCCTTGCGGATGGCTCGGCGATTCACGAAGAAACTGCCGTTGTTCCTTGGGACAGATTCAAAAATATCAAACTAAAATTTCCGGGCCCATCCTGGACCGGATCGATCTTCATGTGGAAGTACCCGCTCTCTCCCATGAAATTCTTTTGGGAGAAGAGACGGCGGAAACGTCCGCTTCAATCCGTCAAAGAATATTGAAGGCTCGTGCCATCCAAGCGAATCGGTTCACGGAAAAGAGGCCCAAAACCAATCATCTCCTTCGGCCTAGAGAACTTAAACAATTTTGTAAATTGGATACGAAGGGACAACGACTTATCGCTCTTGCGATTCGGGAATTGGGACTCAGTGCACGTGCCTATTTCAAAATTTTGAAAATTGCGCGAACCATTGCGGACCTCGAAGGATCCGAAGCATTGAGCCCGAATCATGTCGCCGAGGCCATTCAATATCGAAGTTTAGATCGGCAGTGGGTCAACTCATAAATTGGGAGGGTTTGAAATGAAGAAGATTCTTGTTGTACTCTGGGCAGTAACCGCTTTTTGCGGCTATGGCTGGGCTTCTCCATTAGTCGTCATCAATGAATTCTTAGCGGATCCGCCCGCCGGACCTTTGGGAGATGCTAATCAGGATGGTATTCGAAGTGCCTCGGATGACGAATTTGTGGAACTTCTGAACATTGGGGCAACAGACGTAGATCTTGGGTTGTGGTCGCTCTGGGACAGCGCTGCGCTGCGTCATCAGTTTCAATTGCCGGTCCTACTTCATCCTCAGGAAAGGCTGGCAGTCTTCGGGGGCGGAAATCTGATTAATTTTCAAGCGCTTGCCTTTGTCGCCTCCTCCGGGTCGCTCAACTTAAATAACTCAGGAGATGGGGTGATTTTGAAAAATGCATTGGGAAATATAGTAGATTCTGCATTCTTCGGCACTGAGGGAAATCGAGACCAATCTCTTACCCGCTTCCCGGAGGGGGGAGGCTCATTTCAGCTCCATGCGAGTATTTCCTCTAGAGGCCTGCCATTTTCCCCCGGAACCGATATCGAGGGCAACCGCTCTGGAAATCATCCCGTGGTTCCTGAGCCCAATTCTTCTCTAATTGTTTTGGCGGGTCTTTTTATTTTAGGGGAAAAACTTAGACGTCGGTTAAAGTCAGAGTGAGATCTTGGGAATATTTACCGGGCTGAAGAGAATTGGCTGCTACGGCTTTATACGCTACTTCAATTTGCCCGTCGAGAAGTTTGCCGTCGCCCGTGGAATTCGCTTTTCGGGCGAGAGTGGTGTCTGAATTTTTAATGACAACAAAATCCGAAAGTGCGGCTCCGAGCTCGGTATTTCCTCCTTGCTTGGTGTAAGCACCGACCCGGGCTTTGAAATCCATATTGGGAAAAGTTCCGCCGTCGAGCCGTGCCGTCATCGCAGCAGAACCCTCCGATTGCATCATTCCATTGCCCTTCACCGTGTAAACAACGGTTTCAGTTTGCGTTTCAGAACCGGGCTGATAGTCGGAGAAGGTTAAATTCAAATTTTTTTGGCTGGCTTCAATAAAAAGATAGGAGGGAACTTCAATCGTCACTTGATTGCTGTAAGTCTCGGTAGAGGAAAAACCGTAGCCTGCAAAGGCTGTTAATATAGCAATAACTATCAGAACTACTCTTAAGTAATTTTTAGTTATCTTCATAACTCTTTGAATGGAAAGATAGCACTTACCTTTAGCTATATCAAGCAAGTGCCTATCTAGTTTATATGTTAAGAGTTATGAGGATTTTACCCAATAATCCCTATTGACAGTAACGGCAGCCAGCTCCGTAGCCAAAAGGAGTCAGGCTGCCGTTAGTCTATGGTTTCTCCCATGGTTAGCCCCGCTCTAAAACTTATATGGTTGTGAGCGTAACAAATAACTGGTTGGCATAAGAACCAGTTGGGACTTCGCCGTTCGCCTTGGCTTTGTACGTAATGGGAATCGTTCCATTCAAAATTTTTCCGTCCGATCCTACGGTCGTATTAGCCTTCTTGGCAATGGCTGTATTCGCCACAACCATCTTGACGAATCCAGAAGCCGATTCAGCCAATTCCGTATTGCCGGAGGTTTTTGTATAGGTCCCTACGTCGGCCAGAATATCCATCGAATGAGGAAGCAAAGCATCGAGGTTTGCGTTAATCGCTGTGCCCCCGTCTATCTGCCTCATGTTGTTACTCTGAACCGTATAGGTAATCGTCTTCGTGTTGCTTTCGCTGTTCGCTGCTACAAATCCCGAAAAGCTCAGCGTAAAGTTGGTTGTGTCACCTGAAATAGAAAGCACTTCAGGAACATCCACCGTCACCCCATGCTGTTGAGTCACGAAATCTGCGGCCAGACCTGTGCAGGGACTCATTAATCCCATCACAGCTGATACAGCCAAAGCTAAAACTGTTTTCAATGGCGTCTTCATTTGCATCTCCTTTTTTGATGTTGCTTCATTCTAAAAGACTTACTAAATCCTCTTAGAATGTCACAGGAAATATAGCTTGCTGTAGAGAACTTGTCAAGCACTTTATAAAATATTTTTAATAGTGTTAACTTAGTAGGCAAACGTGTAAGTCTATTGTTATAAGTTAGTTATAACTTCCTTGAGGCGGCTTGGTGCAGTCAAAATAAAAATTTTTACGATTTATGAATTACTCTGCCTGAGGCTCAGGAGCGGGGTTTGAAAGGGCCTCTGTTTTGGTGGCAGGAAAATACATGTCGTTTTTGACGTAGTACCCTTCTGAAATCCTTAACTCTTGCTCGTCTTGCTTTACTTCATAATTTTCCGGCAGACTTGTTTGATTCAGTAAGATTTTTTGAGTACCCGCGTTCAGGTTGGCGAAAACAAATTTTCCGTCATTGGATGTAGTGTAGGTTTCATTCCCCATCCGAAGACTTACCCCGGCCACCCCGGGTTCGTCTGCATCCCGTTTGGAATTACCGTTTAAGTCCTCAAAGACAAACCCGCTTACCATTCTTTCCGCGGTCATGGCAACATCGAAAGTCAAAAGGTCACCTGGCATTGCCTCGAATTTCCTTTCAATGGGAGTCAGGGTTTTATACCCGGCCGGGATGCTGGTAACGACCACTTGAGCGCTATTGGGTCCCGGCCGTACTCGCAGAATAGAAAATAGGCCTTGGGCAGAGGTAACGGCCAGTTGGCCGGATTCTAACAAGATTTGCATCGAAGACATCGGAAGGTCCCCCGTATCGAAAACCAAATTACGGTTAATATCCAAAAAGACACGTCCCTTTACCTGAACCTGCGGGACAATCCCAAAATCAATTCGATGCTTCTGTTTGGGGAGAAGCTCGACTTCCTGTTCGTTCAGAGTGGTATAAAAATAGCCTTCCGGCAATTCGGAGACCGCTCGCAGTTTTACCAATCCTTCCCGAACCTGTAATTTGTAACGGCCTGTTTGGTCGGTCTTGGCGCGGGGGCCGCCTTCAATCCACACTTCGTATCCGGCAATACCGGCTTCCTCCGCATCGCGAATCCCATTGACATTCCGGTCAAAAAAGAAGTAACCCTCAATGCTTCCTTTTTGCGGCCAATACAGGTGGGTATCGGTATTGACCCTGGTACCCACCAAAAGGGATAACTCGGCTTTTTCGTCGGCGCCCGTTAAGGGGCGGATGGAGATGGCGGAGGCTTCCACGTAGAGAATACTGCTGTTGGGAAGCCTGTAATTGACCGTCCCCCGTGCCTCAAAGCGGTCTTCATGAGAAAAGGCTTGGTGCAAGCGTTTCACGCCTTTTCCTTTCCGCTCATCCACATACCGGACAAGAAAATTGGTAGAAACCGGGATGCGATGAAAAGAGTGTGAAACCCCGCTGGAGAGGGTCATCTGCCCGAAGTTGTTTCTTCCGTCCTCCGTTGGATTGGGCTCCCTTTCGTCCAAGCGATTCCAAAGGTACTGACCTGAGAACCAAACATTTCCGATTAAACTCACGTACCCTCCGCCGCCCAATTCATAACGCGTGGAGTTAAAGCCCGGGGCTTGCTCGGCGTCGGCATATCGTTCCATCCCGGAAATGGTGTAAATCCGAAACCGTTTCAACCAGCGCCAATTGAAGGTAAAATCCTGGCCGAGATTTTCATGAATTTTCTCCCGGGTATAGGGAAAGGAGGTGGATTTTCTATTTTCGTAATCGATGAGGGTTCGACTATTGAAACGGTAAGGAAGCCGCCAGTTGATTCCTACGTTCAGTTGCTTATTGTGCCGGTCGGGACGGCGGGAGTTTAACGAGAGAAGGTCCCGTGAAATCTCCGCATCGACATTGACTAAAAGGTCGTCGCTTTTCCAAAAGGGCTTAAAGGGATAAGCGTAAGAACTGAGCCGGTAACCCCTTTTCCCCTTGTCGAGGGCCGTTCCGGTAATCGTGGTGTAATGAGGATTCACGCGGAAAAAAGTATTTTCAAGGTTAAACCAGCTATTGTTAATCACTCCTCCATATCTCCACGCGACATTACTTCGATAATCGAGGCCCGTATCGCCCTTCAGCCGGAAATGAGGAATTCCCCAATTGATCTGCGCATCAAAATTCTTTTTAGATTGAAAGGCATCCGTGGGGCCGCCCCATTTTTGGTAAGCGCCCAACGAGACCCTTCCGTCTTTCCAAAGGTAGTAGTCGAGCCTTTCCCCCGTAAGACGATTCTTTAATTTGATGTCCCGACGCTGGGTACCGGCAGGATTATCCAAATAAGCACCTCGGCGCTCGCGGCCCACAAAAAAGGAAAGGTCGGCGCGGCCCTTTTCTGGATTTTTAATCCTCTTTTCCGAAGGCGCCATCGTAAAGCCGGTATACCGGGCTCCGGGAAACCCGAAATCACTTAATTTTAAATACTGTCTTCCCACGCTAAGGTCGTAGTTATCCAAAAGACCGGCTGGGAGGTCTGTATTCGCCAAAGTGAGCCACATGTCACGAAGGAGAGCCACGCTTTTACGTAAATTCTGGTCTTTACGGTATTCGTAAAAGAGTTTACCTTTGAGATCTCCGAAGGGGGTAGCGCCTTGGAATTCGGGCTCGTGGAAATAGACTTTTTGAACTTCGGAAACATCGTGAAGCGCTTTGGCTTGGTTCAAAACAGAAAACTCTGAATTATAAGAGATTTTGAAGGACCGGTTTTCCCGGGACTGGAACAGCTGGGAAGATTCCCGTTTGATTTGCTCGATTCGTTTAATTTCAGGCAATGGGCGCGTCACCTCAATTTGAACGCTCCGAATCCCCGTTTCCTCCCACCATAAAATTAATGTCGATCCTATTTTTTGAGCTCGGATTTCAAGACCTTCGGGTTTGAGTTCAGCAACGGCAATTTCCGGACGGGCAATCAAAACGCGTTCGGGTCTGAGGGCAGGAAGTCTGAGAATTTTTCCAGTTTCAAGCTGATGAGTTTGGACGGGAATCGCTTCTTGAGCAAAGATGTCTGGGATGGCTCCGAAGAGCGCGAAAAGCAGGAAAATAATGAAGGGCTTACGCCACATCCAGTTCAAGTTCTTTGACAATAACCTCTTGAATCCCCGGACCTAACTCAAAGGTGACCACCATCTTGTAATGACCGGGGGGTAAAGTGCCGGTCCATTGGGTTTCGCCCGCTCCCTCGTCACCGGGGAAAGTTCGAACGGGTTCCAACTCGCCTTTGGCGGCCAGGGCTTTATTTTCGTCTAAGAGGTAGAAAGTTCCTGTAATGAGGATATCGGCATTGCCGGTGTTCTTAAAAACGTAAAAGATCCGGAACGGCTCACTCTTTGTAGGCGGCTCGTACGCCAAGCTTAAAAGGCTGCCGGTCCGTTTAATCGTACCCTCGATTTCGTAAAATACCATGGCCCCCAGGCGGGGCTGAATTTGTATGACCGCTTGCGGAGTCTGGGTTCCGCCAGTAGTTTTATTTTCTTCCAAAGGAATACCGCGGAAGAAGATGACACAAACAGAACCGCCAGAGCTGTCGGCAGGAGGCGAAACGAGAAAAGAGACTTCTTTCGAGTCCTTTGGGTCGAGACTAAATTCTCCTTCCTGAAGCAGGGTCCACTTCGCGCAGGAAAAAGGCAGAGTGCCGGGAGGAAAATATTGCCTTGAGAGTTTGCCTTGCTCATTCACTACGTTTCCTACGTCATTGACTTCAGTGACCACACGGGTGGGGGTTTCGCCATTATTCATAACACGTACGGAGGCCCGCTGAGATTGACCGGGCCGTCCGGTGAGTCTGACCACAGACGGTGAAATTGCAATCCCGAAACCTTTTTTCTGTGCCGTCGTATCGGCTGCGGGCTCCTTTGGAAGTTCGGCATAACTAGAACGGACAAAGCCGAGTGACATCATTAGGAAACCGACGATAAGTATTCTTCTGAAAAATTTAGATTTCATACCAGTGAAACTCGGTAATCCATGATTCCATTGTAGGCTCCGGCCTCCTGTTCCGGTGTTGCGTTTAAATCGTAAGTAATCAGTAACTGTGAAGCCCCGCCGGTAGGAGCGGAACGAAAGATTTCTTGTTCTCCCACGCTCAAAAGCGTTTCGCTGGTAATTCTAATTTCTCCGGCCGTACCGGATTCTTGTTCGACGCGGTAAAGGATTCCCTCCGGATTTGCGCTCACCCCGGTTTCCTGAGTCAGTTCAGAGGTAAGAACCTGCGTTACAACATAGGGGCGTGCGTTTCCCACAACGGGCGTAATGGCAAGCCTCACTTGCCGCGTAGCCGATTCCGTGGCAGGAGTCCCGTCATCCCGCAAGTTCCTCAGTCTGCCGAAGTCCAGCGAATTGCCTCCTCCCACGAAGGCTACCGTTAAAGTAATCTCATCTTGGGCGAGGGACACCCTGCCGGCAACGATGAAGCAGAGGCAGAAAAACGCCCCAATTATTTTTTTATTCCGTCCGCATATCGAGAGAAATGTTTCCATAATAAATTCCTGATGAGAAAAGTTTTTGGTTTTCCAGGGAATAAAGAATTTGAAAGGAATCCGGTCCCCCTTCCGGTTTTGAAGTGAAAATGGGTATTTCTCCGTTCGGAATCGAAGCAAAATTTGGGATTGCGCTTGCCCCTCCGGCATTACCGGAAGTCACCATGAACTTTAACTGCTCCACAGGAAACGAACTTCCTTCCCCGCTTGTGACCTCAGAGCTTAATTGATGATAAACCCGGTAACGTTGGCGGGTGTTAGTCATGATGTCTATTTTAAGCGCTTTGGCCGGAACTTCCGTTTTTGGCGAGACGGGGCCTAGCCGAACGGCGCTGACTCCTGATTCCGAGGTCGCTTTCAGGACCGTCACCGGTTCAATTTCGAAAGAAATTCTTACCGTTTGAGAAACCGTTTGGGCTTGTAAAAGCGAGGCCCCCATAAAAAGCCAAATTGAAGAAAGAAAGATGAATATTTTTTTCATCAGGTATCTGCAAATACAACGGTGAGCGTGCGAATATGCTGGCCGGCCGGTTGGTCTTCCAAGGCTTCGGCTTGATAGCGAATCACGAAGGTGCCGTCGAGCATTGTCCCGTTTCCTTCATCCTTTACTTTATCGGCTAATCCTACGTCTTGAGTGGTGAGAGCCACAAATCCATTATGGGTAGGGACCAAATGGGCATCGCCGCCCAATTTATTGTAAGAATCGAATTGGGCCTCAAGAGCAATGTTGGGAAAGGCTTCATCTAATTTGGCCAGCACCACGTCTTTGGTGCGGATGACGTTATTCGCCGTTACGCTGTAATTGACTTCCACCAAATTGGTGACGCTCCCTTGGGTAAAATTCGGAAAGTTGAGAGCGAAGGAAGAACGGTCAGCCGTAAAATTAATCGACGGATTGGATGCAATTTCAAGTTGGACTTCGGTGCCCTGAGAATAACCCCAAGAGCCCCAAAGCCAAACGCTCAAAAAGAAGGCGCCGAAAAGACTAGGATTTTTTACCGAGCTCACCCTGAATGAGGCGGTCAAAGTTTTCGTAAGGTTGTGCCCCGGAAACTAACTTTCCGTTAACAAAGACAGCGGGAGTTCCTTGCACGCCCACTTCGTTACCATGGGCAATCTCCTTTTTAACCAGTTCTTTATATTTCCCGCTGGTGAGGCATTTCTCGAATTTCTTTTTGTTGAGATCCAACTCTTTAGCCAGTTTGATCAAGTTCTCGTCATTGAGAGGAGTGCCTTGTTTTTGGAAAAGTTTATCGTGATACGGCCAAAATTTTCCTTGTTCGTGGGCGCATTCCGAAGCTTCGTGGACCCGGTCCGCGCCTTGATGGAAAGCCAAGGGGTAATGGCGCCAAACGCGGCGGATTTTTCCAGGGTAATTTTTAACCAGTTGCTCCAGCGTGGGAGTGACTCGTTGACAAAAGGGGCAGAAGAAATCGCTGTATTCCACCAAAGTAACCGGCGCATCTTTGGGTCCCAACGAGGGCCTGTCCTCCAGGTCGTTGAACTGAACAACGGCTGGCGGAGGCTCCGGTTTTTGCTCGGCCTGGGCAGCGGGTTTTGGTTTTGTGGGGTCGAGAATGGACTCAATCACTCCGACGAAATGCTCCAACGGATAAGCCCCTCCCACCGTTTGATCATTGATAAACGTGGTGGGCGTTCCTTGAACGCCTCGTTTTTGTCCTTCGGCCAAATCGGCTTCAATCACATTGCGGTATTTACCGCTCTTGAGACATTCCTGAAACTGCGTGGGATTGAGCCCAATATTTTGGGCGAGGATTTGAAGGTCAGATTCTTCGGGAGCACCGGGTAACTTAAAAATGGCGTCGTGATATTCCCAAAATTTACCTTGCTCTTGAGCGCAAGTCGCTGCTTCATGCGTCAAATAGGAGCCGGTGCCCGGGGTTTTGGATAAAGGAAAATGCCGGAAAACCAACTGAATTTGTCCGGGAAATTTTGCGAAAACTTCCTCGAGCGTCGGCTGGACCCGCTTACAAAATCCGCAGTGAAAATCGGCAAATTCGACCAGGGTTACCGGAGCATTCTCTGGGCCTTTCGCAGGGGGTTGGCCGATTTCCGAGCGGGTTTCAGCCGGGACAGGGGCAGCAACCGGAACTTCTGTAGGAGCCGCCGAAGACGGCGGTAGAACGCCCAAGCCGTCCACATAGACTTCAGGGGCTTTCAAAAAAGTTTGCACATTGTATTTGATTTTCAACTGGGCGACATAGTCTTGTTTAATGCGGGCGTATTCCAATTGTCTTAATTGCTGGGAAATGGCCGAAAAAACAGAAGCGAGGGGTTGTTGGGCAAAAAGCTCTTTGTTTTGATTGTAATAAGCTTGGACGTTGTCAGAGGAAATTTTTACCTGGGCCCAAATCTCTTTGCGGTAAAGTTCGTCGAGGGGAATTCCTTGAGCCTTGGCTTCCTTTTCAAAAATCCTTTGTTGAATCCAATCTTCGACTCCCCATTGACGAATCGCGTATTGATCATTTTCTAGTGGGAGAAGATAGTTTCCAATCCGTGTATAAAGCTCTTTTTCTTTGAGGGCCTCGCCTTGAATTTTAGCCAGGACATCGGGGGAAGCGTCGAGCCGGGCTGTTTGAAATAAATGGATTAAAAGAAAGGTGACAAAAATTCCGCCGAGAAATCCTACTCCAAAGGTTTTGTTGAGTTTCATAGAGTTTATTTAGGCTTTCATATAATACGGCTTAATGGTTTAATTCTGAATAAAACTTTTTCTCGCCTCGTCCCACAAAAACAAGGCTTCCCCATCCACCTTCCCTTGCAGAACCGAAACCACCCAGTAGGCCACGCCGGGGTAGGCCGGCTTACCTTCAGAAAGGGCAATGCGGTGGTCTTCCTCGGAAAAATAGGCGTCCGCATCCACATGGGAGTGATAAATTACCCGTATCTCGTTGTTCTTTTGGCGGTTTTCGCGTTCGATTTGAAGAAGAGTGCGGGGCTCAATAAAGTAAGCGGTTCGGGCAGGGCGAGGAAAACTAACGGGGTCCAAGGCATGATATTTGTCCTGAACATTTTCGCAGGGATAAATTTCTGAAATTTTATCTTTTTCGGCCTTGGGGCCCACCAGGATTCCGCAGGTTTCATTGGGGTAGTCTCGCTCGGCTTGGCGGCGAATCTGCTCAAGAAAGTGGATCGGAATTTGAAGGGTGTGACTCATCCCCAGAGATTAGTGCTGAGGTATTTGTCTCCTCCGTCGGGGAAAACCGCCACAATCACTCCTTCCCGAACCGTGCGGAGAAGTTCCAATACCCCCAAGAACGCAGCGCCTGAGGATTGGCCCACCAACAGCCCTTCTTCACGCGCCAGACGACGGGTGAGTTCATAGGCGGGCTCTGTTTTCACCGTCAATTTCCGGTCGTGACGTTGGGGTTCATAAATGGGGATGGGAATCGCGGATTCCATGTGTTTCATTCCTTCCAAGCCGTGAAAAGGTTCCGGTTGAATTGCCAACGTCATAATCTTCGGATTTTTTTCCTTGAGGGCGCGGCTCGTGCCCATCATCGTTCCACTCGTTCCCATCCCGGCCACAAAATGAGTCACCCGCCCCTTGGTTTGTTCCCAAATTTCCGGACCCGTCGTCAAATAATGGGCTTTCCAATTGGAGGGATTGCCGTATTGGTCAGGGAAAAAGTAGCCTGTGGAGTTGCGGGCCACAACATCTTTGACAAGTTCGCGAGCGCCGTCTGAACCGAGGAGTGCGTCTGAATAAGTGATTTTTGCGCCGAAGGCGGTTACAATTTTTTTCCGTTCTTCACTCACGTTCTTCGGCATGACGAGTTCCACCGGAATCCCCCTGACTACACCAATCCAAGCGTAGGCAATTCCGGTGTTGCCGGAAGTTGAATCAATCAGCGTCTTGCCGGCGCCCAACGCTCCCGAAGCTTCACCGTCCCGAATCATCTGCCAAGCGGGACGGTCTTTGACGGAGCCGCCAGGATTAAACCATTCGGCTTTGGCATACACTTCTACCGAAGAGGGTGTCCCTTTGGGAAGAATCCGCTTTAAACGGATGAGAGGAGTATTTCCAATCTGGTCAAGAATGGACATAAGGTTAGGGATTAGTCTTGATGAAAGATACCGGTAATCTCGGGACGTCCGTCAACGGAGCGAATTTCTACACGGACAAAGGGGCTCCAATCTTTGGCGGACGGACGCTGAGTACGAATGAGAAAATCTAAAGAAGGATGTTCGGTGAGCCATTCGGACCGAATCGGAAAACGGGCGGTTTGAATTTCTTCCTGAGTCAAGTGAAGGCCTTTTTTTTCTTCTTTAGCCAAGACATCAATCCGATAAATGCTTTCCCCTTCTTTTTCAAATCCATGACGGACGGCCAAATCAACAAAACGAAGTTCATAGCCATTGCCTGTGTCAAACAATTGAAATTCATCGAGGGGATTGGCCTGATTAAACCAGTAACGAACAATCAAATTGCGCCTTTCAATTAAAACCTTCTCGATTTCTTCGGCGGAGGTGGCATCAGAGTATTCGCCGGTGGAGACAATTTCACGGATTTCCTCATCCGTAAATTTGGCTATCTGCTTAGCCGCCCAAAATCCGTCGGCTCGCGTAAGGTCCTTAAAAGGGTAGTAAGGAAGCTGGGTCTTGTATCTGCCCGGATCAAAGTATTGATTGTCAAAATAACCCACGCTCGGATTTTTCACTTCTCTATGGGCTTCATCCCAACGTTTCTGCCAAGGCTTTTTCCAAAGACCGAGCGATAAAGTTGCCTTGAGGGCTTCTCCATAGTCCATCATGTGTTCATGCCCAAACGAGGGAGATTTCGGACCTGCCGGCCGTGCGCCGAGGCTGGAGTTGAAATCAATAATGTAATGACGAATCCGGGTTTTCCTCTCTTCGGTTTCATAAACATCCAAGCTGTTACTTTCCCGGACATCCGAATTATTAACCCAAGAGGAGAAGACTTGCAGGGCGCGAAGCTCTCTGAGGTCTTTGTGATTCGCCCAATCCGAAGTGTCTTTACGGCGCCGGGCCTGAAAATGCATGGGTCCGAGAATTTCGCCTCCTAAAATTTTACTCGCTGAGGCGCGGTAAGACCCATCTGAAGTTTCCGGAATGAAAATAAGGAATTCTTCGAGCCGTTCAGGGGTGAGGTCCTTTTGAAACCCGGACTCGCCATAGACGCGTGCGCCCGGGGCAATGGCCAGTTGCTCCTTCTTGAAATTCACAATCGTGTATTGAGGAACGTTGTATCCCAAGGCATACATAAACCGGCTGGCCACAACCTCCGCTCCCGTTGAGAGCTCGATGTAGTCCATGGGATCAAATTTCAAAAGATATTTATCGCCCTTCGCATCCCGAACAAAAAATCCTGGAGTGATTCCTTCAAATTTACCTTTGGTAATCGACATGGCGGCGCTCAGGTCCGGCCCGTCTGTCACTTGAGGTCCCTTCCTAAGTTCATCTGTTGACATTTGAACGCGGCCGTGGCGATTGGTGAAAAAACTGGAATCCGGAACTTCGTCAAATGCATTGATGTTGAGAGCCCGTTTTTTCTTACCGGAAAGGGACCGGTACAGTCTTTCTAAATGCAGATACTGAGTGCCTTCATAGTAAACATTCTGGTCGAAGACGTCTTGGTAGAGGCCGGTTTCGCGCTTCGCGTACCCGGAGGAATTCGTTTCTGCATAAACAACGCCGCCTAGAAACAGGGCAACCAAAACCGCTAAATTAAAAAGGTGTCCGTGTCTTGACATAAAATTGAGTTCCCTCGTTACTTTTTGCAACTTCGAGGGCGAGCAGAACTTCGCCCTCAAAACTCAGACGAAATCCCATGCCGTAGGAGATTTCAAAGTCTTTCAACTGAAAACGGCTCCATTCTCCGAAAACTTGTCCGGTATCCATCAAAAGAACACTGTCCATCCGCCATTCCCGGTATTCCCAAACCGCCCAGCGATATTCCAGGTTCAGTAAAATAAGGCTTTCATCGTAGAACCGGTCGCGCCGGAATCCCCGATGGGTGTCGCCTAAGCGGGGGTAGACTCCAAAGCCTCCGAGGCGGGCCATATCAAAAAAGGGAACGTCACGGTTTCCGATTTCATCATTGTGCTCTACCACTCCCCGCATTGCCAAGACCCGCCGGTCCGATGCGAGTTTAAAAAAATGCGCGGCTTCCCCTCGATATTTAAAATAACCCGAACTGGAGTCCATGCCTTTATTAAAGCTGACGTGAATCCTTTGATATCCGCCGCGGGTCGGGAGTTCCTGGTCGTCACGGGTATCGTGTTCCGCATCCAATCCCCAGCCTAAAATTTCATCCCCGCCTAAACCCGGAATTCGCTGGCGGCCCGTCGCGACAAAAATTTTATCGATCTCGCCGCGGCCTCCGTCTTCCCCGTTGGTAATGTTCACATTTTTGTAATCAAATTTTCCTTCGATTTTCACCGTATCCGAAAGCTTGTACCCCACGGGAAGTGCCAAGGTCGTGCGTTCCATTCGATAAGAAGTTCCGTCTCCCAAACTTGTCTCCGGGCCGATTCCGTAAAAGTGCTCATCCCCCCGGTTTTCATATTGAATCACCTTTCCCCCGACGAAAAGGCCGGTTCCTGCGATTTCTTCCTGTTTTATTTTGAGTTGGTAATCTGTCAGATGGTCAATCGTCCAAAAAGCGGAGCCTTTGACTATCGAATTGGGCATCACCTCTTGGAGATGGGCGAGACGGATGAGGTCCAAATTAAACCCCGCTCCCGGGCCGGGGTCCGAAATCTGCACCTTGGGAGTCACGCCCCGGTTTTTGACCTGTTCATAAATAAAATCGGCTTTGTCGTAGAGATGATGCTCTTCCGTATAGAGAAGAATTTTTCGAACCGGCCAGCGCAAAAATTCAAAAGGATAAACAAGGATGTGGTTGAGATAGGGATTTTCGGGGATCTGTTTTTCCGCTGGGACCTGGGCATAACGGTCGTAAGGAATCTCTTCGGCAAAGCCGGGAGCGGGACTCATTCCCGCAATCAGGAAAGCGGCGAAAATCAGCTTCTTCATTCTAAAGGCTGGGAACCTGTCTTTTTATACCGAAGGGCTTCGTCAAAAGCTTTGAGTTCCTTTTCTAAAATAGGGCGCAAAGGATAACGTTTCTTGCCGGGAAATTCGACCCCGTAAGGCTCGCCCGACATTTTAGAACCGTTCGCGACCTGTGCAATGAAATCTTCCGCGGTCTTCACCTTCGAGCGCCGCCGGAAATGTTTCCAGCGTAAATGCGCGGCAGCGCGCTTGCCGTCATAACTGCGCCCGTTTCGAATGAAATTATAGGGACAGGCGGAAATTCCTTCAAGCAAGTAATCGATGCGTGCTTTCTCCTGCAAAATGCTCTCCTCGGCCGAAAGAGCTTTTTGGAAAGCGCGGCTTGCTTCCGGAGACCGAGAATCCGACAAGAAAACAGGGGCTTCCTCGGGTAGGGGAGTCGGGGAAACAACGCAACCTTGAAAAATTAAAAATAAAATGCCGAACGGAAAAACCCGTGTTTTCAAAGGTCGAGGGTCTCAAAAGAACGGGTGGAAACAAGCGACTCCAAACGGGGCCAGCGTTTCGCCAATCCCGATTCCGTTGCAATAAAGTAAGCCACCAAAGAAAGCCATCGGTCCGGAGAGCTCATCATTTGTTCCAAAATAGTAACGGCTTCTTCTTCGGAAAGTTCACTGGCCGGCCCCTCATTAAAGATTTTTTCGACGATTCCATAAAATTCGGGCCCTAAAAGATTTTGCAGAAGCTCGATGGCGTGAGACCGGATGGGGTCCGTCTTAGGGTGTTCCACCAACCGTTCATAAATAATTCGGATTCCCTCCCCCGGATAAAGAAGACCGAGTGCGCGAAACAGCCGTTCCAGGCTTTCATCCGTGAGGGCGCTCAACGCCACCTCCAGAAATTCCTCCCGCTTTTGGGCCATTTTTAGATAAAGCTCATGCAGCCGGAGGAGATTCTGATAAAGTTCGGTTTCCCGCAAAATTTCCTTTTTGAGAATAGCCCGGTTCCACCGCAGAGCCGGATTTCGGTCTCTCATCCGGAGAAGGGTGCGAAGCAAAAGGAAACGTAGCGCATGCTCTTCGGTTTTTGAAAAAATCTTGAGGATCTTGTCGCAAACCGTCTGGGTAGCGCGACGCGCCAGGTATTCGGCCGCTTCTTGTTTTAAGGCCATGGGGCCCTTGGGTTTCTCAAGAAAGTCTCCCAATCGCTCCAAAAGAGACGGGGACAGTTTGTCGGAAACACGCCGGTCTGATGATTTCCCTGGAGCGACTTCTTCCGCCGCTTCCTGCAATAAAAGTTCATCCAGAAAACGTTTTTCTTCCACATTGTTTTCTTTCCCATCCTCCGATTCCAGGGCTTCCCAGCGCATCATCTCGTCGACCAGCCTCCGGGTCGCTTCCATATCTTTTCCGGCTCGGTGGTAAACTAGACAAGCCGTGGCGGCCATTTTCCGGGCCACGGTCGATTCCTGGGCGAAAAATTGGCGCAGCTTGCCAAACGATTTTTCGTTGTAGAGAAAGCTGAGTGTCTCAGTGGCCCGCAGAAGTTTCGGCTCAGATTTCTGTGATTTTTCCTGCCAAAGATGATGACGCAGAAGCAGAAGGTAGGCCGACCTCATTTTCCAGACCAAAAATACCCAGAGGGGAAAGATGGCCACGACAAGAATCCCAATCCGGTCATTCGGAATGGCCAAAAGAGGAGCCAGAATGATAATTAAGAGCCCGCCAAGACTTTTGGAAATGCGGTAGACCAACATGTCGATAACGGGCTTCACCCGGTAGCGGACGCTTGAAGAAAGAGGTAAGTACAGAACTTCTTTTGAGGCTTGCTGGATGGAATAATTCATACTGCCGTCAAAGATTTTCAAAAAAGTCGCCGAGGCAAGCGTCGGGAAAAGAAAAGTGGCTAACGAGGCCACGCTCAAGCCGGCCGGTAAAAGCGCCAGGGAAATTCCGATTCCCAGGATGCGAAGCGAAAGGCTGGTGGCGCAAAGCTGCATGAGAAAGGAAACGACGTTCAGCCCCGCGCTGAAGGCGCCGAAAAAGGCGGTCTTCGCCTCTTTTCCGATGAGATGGAGTTCCACAATCGCGTTGAATTGGTTGTCCACAATGGTGGAGGCCACCTTGGCCAATAACACAATCCCGGCCAGCATCCAAAGGTACGGAGAACTCAAGAAAAGTTTCCGAGTCGACTGCGGCTCAATCGGAGACGCGCTTTTTCCGGAACCCGTGCTGACCACCGGCAGGCGCCGCCAAAGAATCGTGACGACTCCAATGCAACCCACCAAAAGAACACAGGATAAAAGAAGTAAGTCTTCGGTTCGCATCCATCGAACCGCTCGGTTCGTGAGAACCCCTCCCAGCACGCCTCCCGCACTTCCCCCGCTGATAATTAAACCAAAAAGGCGCTTTGCTTCTTGCGGATTAAAAATATCATTGGCCAGCGTCCAGAACTGGGTGACGCTCGTGATGGAAAAGCAGGCCACCCAAATGTAGAAGAAGGCGCTCAAGTACGGCATTCGAATATGGAAGAGCCACCAGAAAATCAAAAGATTTGAAATAAAAACGCCGAGCACGCCCATAAAAAAAATTTTTCTCGGCAGAATCTTCGCCAGCTGCACGTAGGCCCAGGTCACAAAGAGAAGAAAAATTCCTTCTCCGAGATAAACGTATCTGAGGTTCTGACTACCGAGTTCTTCGAGGAAGAGGGCGCTGCGGACCGGCTTTAAGACATAAAGCACGGCGATGGTGAGAAAAAAATAAAGAAACATGAGAAGAGTTTTTTCGCCCTCCCCTTTTCGAATGTCAAAGGGATTAAAAAAATGCAGTCCGAGTTTATGCAGACGGGAACTCATGTCTCCACCGAAAAGGCATCTTCTAAAAGAAGGAAAGCCGGTTCTTGGACGCCATCCCAAGTTACGGACAAAACATCAAACCGCGCGGGCCGGTTCTCCAAGCCGTGCGCCTGGAGGTAGGCTTGGGCGACGCGGGTTAATTTCTGGCGTTTTCGCCAATCCACTGACTCGGCCCCGATTCCGAAACGGTCATCGCGCCGGGTTTTTACTTCCAAGAAGATCAAAAACCCGTCTTTTTTAGCGATGATGTCCACTTCTCCGAACCGGTTGCGGAAATTCTTTTCGACGAGATTATACCCTTGTTTTTTTAAAAAGCTCCATGCCAAAGCTTCTCCCCTTCCGCCCAGCTTTAAAAAATCACTCATCTTCCGCGTCCCAATTTTCCAAGACCCGGACCGGGGAAAAACTCTTTCGGTGGATATCGCTAGAACCTTTTTTCTCAAGAACCTTCAAGTGCCCTGGCGTCGCATAACCCTTATGAGCTGCAAACCCGTACCCCGGATAAACCGAATCCCAATGCCGCATTTGATGGTCCCGCCAGACCTTGGCCACAATCGAGGCCGCCGCAATCCGCGCCGACCGGCCGTCCCCGCCGATAATGCTCATCTGTTTTAAAGGAAGGTCTAAACGAATGGGCCCGTCAATTAAAAGAAGGGAGGGTGTGCAGGGAAGCGAGAGAACGGCTTCGCGCATGGCTAACCGAGTGGCTTGTAAGATATTGATCTCGTCGATAACCCGTTCGGAGACCGCGGCGATACCCACAAGGGCATGAGAGAGGATTTGCTTAAATAGTGTTTCTCTGAGAGCCGGCGAAACTTTCTTGGAGTCGTTCAAGCCGGTCAAAGAAACGCGCCGTCTAAAAATAACCGCGGCGGCCACCACCGGACCCGCCAACGGACCGCGGCCCGCTTCGTCGATACCGGCAAAACCGCTTTCAAAAGGGCCGGCCACCAATTCGTCGAATCGAAAAAGTTTCGTTTCTCTGGCCAAGCGGACTCTATTTTTTTTGAATTTTCTCCACGATCGGAGAATGAAGGGGAAATGTTTTTTCTACGGTGTCCCCGTAAGCCTCTTTGACCAAGGTGCAAGTGGCACCGAGCCCCCTCCCCCTTTTGCGGACACACACCCCTTCAAAAAGCTGCGTCCGGGTTTTTTCTCCTTCTTTCACGCGGAAGTAAACTTTGAGCGTGTCTCCTACGCGGAAGGCTGGGACATCTTTTTTCATCTGAGACGCTTCTACTTTATCGATTAGATTCATCGCCCTTTCCTCATTTCTCTTGTGCTTTTTTTCAAAAGATCCGGCCGGCGCTCTCGCGTCAAGCGGCGGGATTCTTGTTCTCTCCAAGCCTGGATTTCCGAATGGTTGCCGGAAACCAAAACCCGGGGGACTTCCAGTTCTCGAAAAACTTGGGGACGGGTGTACTGGGCCGATTCTAAATGGGAGGTCGAGAAGCTCTCTACCTTCAGAGATTCGGGATTTCCCAACACCCCCGGAATCAACCGGACCACACTTTCAATGAGGCAAAGCGCCGGCGCTTCTCCCCCCATCGTAATAAAGTCGCCGACCGAAATTTCTTCGTCGGCCAACTTCTCGCTCACCCGTTCATCCACCCCTTCATAATGCCCGCAAATAAGAACCAAATGTTTCTTCTTGGCTAGACGGGCCGCCACAGCATGTGTCAAAGGCCTCCCGCGGGGGGAGAGAAGAATCACATAACCCTTCGGCCCGAGGGCCTCCACACATTTAAAAACAGGCTCGGGCTTCAGCACCATTCCGGCTCCCCCGCCGAAAGGTTTTTCGTCCACCGTCCGGTGGCGATCGTTCGTAAAATCACGAAGATCGTGGACTTGAAACCGGGCTTTTCCTTTTGACTCGGCTCTTTTTAATAAAGAATGGGCAAAAGGCCACCGAAAAAATTCGGGAAAAATCGTGACGACATTAATACGCATTCGCCTATTTTTTGCCCCGTTTCACAATGCCTTGTACCGTCGGAGTCGGCCTCGCGCCTTTTTTGACCCACACTTCGTAACGGTCCATCTTGATTTTTGTCAGGCGTGGATTCGTTGAAGGGTTGTAATAGCCGAGCTCTTCGATGAGACGGCTGTCGCGGGCTACGGATCCTTCGGCCACGACTACTTTCCATTGTTTTCGGCTTTTTGTACCCATTGGTTTTAATCGAATCGTAATCATTCTTTTTCCCTCCTGATACGGGCTCCGAGCCGGGAGAATTTCTCCTCGATTTTCTCGTAACCCCGGTCTAAGTGATAAACGCGGTAAATTTCAGTGGCTCCTTCGGCCACGAGGCCCGCCAAAAGAAGTGCGGCGCTCGCCCGCAGATCCGAGGCGGTCACCGGCGCTCCGCTTAATTGTTTCACCCCGTGGACAATCGCGCTGGATCCCTCCAAAAAAATTTGGGAACCCATCCGGTTGAGTTCGGCCACATGAATGAAACGGTCCGGATAAATTTTCTCAGTAATGACGCTGATGCCCGGCGTAATGGACATGAGGGCCATCATCTGGGCTTGAAGGTCAGTCGGAAATCCCGGATAAGGAAGGGTGGTGACGTCCACGGCTTTAAAGCGCCCGTTCCGCCGGACGCGTAGCGAATTGCCAATCCGCTCGACCTTCACGCCGCTTTGCCTCAGCCGGTCCATCAACGCGTTTTGGTGTTCGGGAATCGCCTTGCGGATAATCACATCGCCGCCAGTCATTGCGGTGGCCACCATGTAGGTTCCTGTTTCAATCCGGTCCGGAATAATCCGGTGCCTGGCTCCTTCCAATTTTTTCACTCCGTCAATCTCCACCCGGGGAGAGCCTTCCCCGTGAATCCGCGCTCCCATTTTTTTCAAGAATTGCGCGAGGTCCACGACTTCCGGTTCGCAGGCGGCATTCTCAATCACCGTTTTTCCGGTCGCTAAGGCCGCCGCCATCATCACATTTCCAGTCGCCAAAACCGAAGAGCCGAAAGAGCCGCCCAAGAACATCTCGGTTCCCTTAAGCCGACGTTTCGCTTTGGCGATGACGTAGCCGTGCTGGACGTCAATCTGAGCGCCGAGTGCGCGAAGTCCTTTTAAATGAAGATCGATGGGACGCGGTCCGATGACGCAACCGCCGGGCAGTGACACTTCTGCGTGGCCTTCCCGGGCCAATAACGGCCCCAACACACACACCGAAGCCCGCATGGTGCTCACCAATTTGTAAGGAGCGACGGGTTTTAATGATTTGCCGGGTTTGACCGAGAGGACACCCTTTTCGAAATGCGCTTTAGCGCCCAGCGCATGAAGCAGCTTAACCATCGTCCAGATATCCCTCAAATTGGGGACATTTTCGATGAGGGATTCTTCTTCAGTCAAAAGGGAAGCGGCTAATATAGGAAGAGCGGAATTCTTCGCCCCCGATACTTCGACTTCACCTTTCAGCTTTCTTCCTCCCTCAACAATCAACTTATCCATGAAAACCTGTACCTCCAACGATCCGGTCCTTTCCTTCTAAATCTTGGAATAATTGAACCCGCTCAAATTTATTTTCAAAAAGTGCGGTCACACGCTCACCTTGGTCCCAGCCGATTTCTATCCACAAACTTCCGCCGAGCTGCAGGGTTGAAATGTTTTCTAAAAGATGGCGGTAGAACTTCATTCCGTCTTTTCCGCCGTCCAGCGCGAGCCGCGGTTCCCGCCTCACTTCCTCCTCGAGTTCATCGCACTGGCCCGAAGCAATGTAAGGCGGGTTTGAAAAAATAACGTCAAACGACCGGGAGCTAAAAGCATCCAGACCGGGAGCTTGAATCCATTGAATCCGGCTCGCAACTTTCAGGTGATTGGCGTTATGAGAGGCTGTTTCCAAGGCCTCACCGGAGAGGTCCGAGCCTACGCCTTCAGCCCAAGGAAAAAGTTTAGCCACTGTCACCGCAATATTGCCGGATCCGGTTCCTAAATCCAAAAACTTGAAGGGAGAATGAGTCCGGAATCCACCCATTTTAATAAAAGATTCGACGAGAAATTCCGTCTCTGGCCGCGGGATAAAAACACCGGACCGGATTTCCAGTTCCTCGTCCCAAAAAGGCGCGCGGCCTAAAAGATAAGCGAGGGGAATTCGCTTTTTACGGGCTTGCACAACTTCAGAAAACCGGAAAAAACCTCGGGGGGAAGCAATTTTATTGAAATAAATTTCAGACCGGCTGAGTCCGAAAAGAGTTTCCAGAATTAGCTCGCATTCCCGGCGTCCCTCGCGCTCTGTTAAAAATTCCAGACGGCCGGCGCCCCACTCCACCCATCGGCTCCAGCTCTCGGATTGAAGCATTTCTTCACTTGGCATCCGTGTCGCCCCGAAGCCGCTGGGCCCTCTCTTCCTTTTCCAAAGATTCGATGAGTTCTTCTAAATTGCCGTTTAAAATATCATCGAGGTTATGCAAAGTCAAACCGATGCGGTGGTCCGTAACACGGCTGTCGTGGAAATTATACGTTCTGATTTTTCCGGACCGGTCCCCGGAGCCCACTTGGGAACGCCGGGCGGCTTGAATTTTTTGATCGTGCTCTTCTCTTTTCCGATCCAGAAGCCGTGTTCTTAAAACCCGCATCGCCTTAGCCTTGTTTTTATGCTGGGATTTTTCATCCTGACAGGAGACAACCAGGCCCGAAGGAATATGAATGATTCGGACGGCGGAATCGGTTTTATTCACGTGCTGGCCGCCCGGCCCGGACGAACGAAACGTCTCGATACGGATTTCAGTCGGCTGAATTTGGACATCCACTTCTTCGGCCTCCGGAAGCACCGCCACGGTCACGGCGGAAGTATGAATCCGGCCGCTGGACTCCGTTTCGGGCACGCGTTGGACCCGGTGAATCCCGCTCTCAAATTTAAAAAGCCGGTAGGCGCGGGGACCTGAAATACCAAAAATGATTTCTTTGAGGCCACCTTTTCCCGTCGGATTGCTGTCCATCACTTCCACCTGCAAACCATGTTCCTGCGCATAACGCGAATACATTCGAAAAAGGGTGCTGGCGAAAAGCGCGGCCTCTTCCCCTCCGGTCCCGGCCCGGATTTCCACGATGGCGTTCCGGTTCGCATTGGGGTCGGATTCCTGGAGAAGTTGTTCCTCAACGAGGTGTTCCAGTTCCCCGGACCGCTTAGAAAGTTTTTCTTTTTCCTCTTCATAGAGATGGCGGAGATCGGAATCCGGGCGCGCTTCTTTCAATAAGGAGTCTGCTTCGTCGATTTCTTGTTGGACCCGCAGGTATTCCCGGAAAGACCGGGCCACGGGCGTGAGAGAAGCTAGCTCTTTAGCGAGAGGCTGGGTTCGGGCCGGATCCTTCGCGATATCTGTTTGACCCAGGAGATTTTCAATCTCCTCGACCCGTTTAAGAATCTTTTCCAGACGGGGGCGGGGCAACACTTTTCTGCTTCTTGGGCGGATTTTTTGCCGAAACGACTTTGCCCGCGTATTTTTTCTGAAACCGGTCAATCCGTCCGGCGGTATCGATGAGCTTCTGTTTGCCGGTAAAAAAGGGATGGCAGCTGGAGCAAATTTCGACGTTGATACGGGGTTTGGTGCCTCGAGTCTCGATCACGCTTCCGCAGGCACACTGAATGGTGCACGTAACGTAATTAGGGTGGATTCCTTCTTTCATACTTGGCTCCTTTGTCGTTTATTCCATTTTATTCATGTTGGAAAGAAATTCCGCGTTGGACTTGGTTTTGGCCAAGCGGTCTACCAAAAGTTCCATCGCTTCCGTGGGATTGAGTTCATTCAAGACTTTCCGGAGAATCCAAATCCGTTGGAGTTCGGCAGCCTCAACCAAAAGCTCTTCTTTACGCGTGTTGGATTTTTTCACGTCGATCGCCGGATAAATTCGGCGCTGGAAGAGATTGCGGTCCAATGAAAGCTCCATGTTGCCGGTTCCTTTGAATTCCTCAAAGATCACATCGTCCATCCGCGAGCCCGTATCCACGAGGGCCGTCGCGATGATCGTGAGGCTTCCGCCTTCTTCTACATTCCGCGCGGACCCGAAAAACCGTTTGGGTTTGTGAAGCGCATTGGAATCGATACCGCCGGAGAGAATCTTTCCGGAATGCGGCACCACGGTGTTGTACGCACGGGCAAGACGGGTGATGGAATCCAGAAGAATCAACACATCCTTCTTGTGTTCCACAAGCCGCTTCGCTTTTTCCAAAACCACTTCCGCCACTTGGACGTGCCGTTCGGCGGGTTCATCAAAGGTGGATGAAATCACTTCGCCTTTAACGGAACGCTGCATGTCCGTCACTTCTTCCGGACGCTCATCGATGAGAAGAACAATGAGATAAGTCTCCGGATGATTTTTAGTGACGCTGTTGGCGATTTTTTGGAGAAGCACGGTTTTACCGCTGTAAGGAGCGGCGACGATGAGACCCCGCTGCCCTTTCCCGATGGGCGTCAAAAGATCCATCACGCGCATGGAAATGTCATCCGGACCCGTCTCCAAGCGGAGCCGTTCTTCCGGATAAAGCGGCGTCAAGTTATCGAAGGGGATTTTGTCCCGGATGGCTTCCGGGTCTTCGTAATTGACCCCTTCGACTTTGAGAAGCGCGAAATACCGCTCCCCTTCTTTCGGCGAACGGATTTGGCCGCTCACCGTATCGCCGGTCCGGAGATTAAATTTCCGGATTTGCGACGGCGAGCAGTAAATATCGTCGGGCGAAGGAAGGTAATTGTAGTTGGGAGAACGCAAGAACCCGAATCCGTCCTGAAGGATTTCCAACACGCCTTCCCCATACATCAGACCCGATTCCTTGGCCTGCGCCTCCAAGATCTTAAAAATCAGATCCTGTTTTTTGACCCCGGCCGTCATCTCGACATTAAACTTCCGGGCGAGGGCCTGAAGATCATTGATCTTCATCTTTTTGAGGCTCACCACATCGAGGCCTTTTTCGCCTCCGACCCGGATGGTCGGCGCCTCGGGGGTGCGGGTGGGACGTGTTTCCGGTTCCCGTTCCTCAACTTTTTTAGTGGAACTATTGTTTAATTTTTCTTTGGGCATGCTTAAGCAAGCTCCTTTCTATTTGGTTCCAGACTTGAACGACTCGGGCCCGGGTATCGCCAAGCCCTCGTGAGTTATCGATGACGTAATCTGCTTGGCGAATTTTTTCCTGTGCGTTCATTTGAGCCCGCCAACGGGCCGCAATTTCACGCGCCGAAAAACCTTTTCGCCGGAGTCTTTCGATGACTGCTTTTTTCCCGCTGTTCACCACCACATTGGAATCGGTGTGGTGATGAAACCCGCTCTCAAAAAGAAGCGGAATCTCAACCACCACCGGCCGCGCGGTCCGGCCCATTTCTTCCTGAATGCGGTTAAAGACGTAAGGATGAATGAGGCGTTCCAATTTTTGCCGTCTCCGGGCATTCTGAAAAACGATCTTGGCGACTTTGGTGCGGGTCAAAGGCCCCCGGATTTCCGGAAAAAGAAACCGGAGCCTTTCGTGAAACGGATTATTTTTCCGAAACACTTCGTGCGCCAATTGGTCGGCATCCAAGACATGAGCGCCGAGACGGCGAAAGAGCCGGGCCACGGTGCTTTTTCCGGCCCCGAAATTTCCAGTCAATCCAATCACGACAGGCCGTCTTCTGGATTTAATCCTTGTACCACGAATCTTGGACATGAAGTTTGACCTTGAGAGGCACTTTGAGATGCCAAACGCCTTCCATTCCCCGCTGTACTATTTCCAAAACCTTTTTTTCCTCGCGGACGAGGAGATCGAAAACCAGTTCGTCATGGACCTGCATCGTCATCACCGTTTCAAAGGAACCTTCGGTTAATTCCCGGTCGATGACAATCATCGCCAGCTTAATCAGATCCGCGGCCGAGCCCTGAATGGGAGCATTGATGGCGGCCCGCTCAGCGAAATTCCGAAGTTGGATATTCCGGGATTGAATTTCAGGAAAATAAGAGCGTCTTCCAACGATGGTTGTGAGATACCCCTGGGTCCTCGCTTTTTCTTTTTGAGTCTCGAGATAATCCCGGACGCGGGGGTAACGGTTGAAGTAAGCCTCGATAAAATCATCGGCCTCGGAGATCGAAACATGAAGGTCCTGCGAAAGACCGAACGCGGTCTTGCCATATAGGATGCTGAAGTTAATGGTCTTGGCGGTATTGCGCATCTCCCAGGTGACTTCTGCGTCCTTGACGCCGTAGAGAATCGTAGCCGTCAACGTGTGGACGTCCCGGTCCTCGAGAAAGGCCTGAATCAGATTTTCGTCTTCCGCCAGATGGGCCAGGATACGGAGTTCGATTTGGGAATAATCGGCCGATAAAATTTTCCGGCCGGGGGCCCGGGGAATAAATCCTTTCCGGATCTCACGTCCGGTTTCCGTCTTGATGGGAATATTTTGAAGATTAGGTTCAGAACTGGAGAGCCTTCCAGTCGCCGTAACCGTCTGATGATAAGAGGTATGAACCAGCCCCGTGTGGGGATTGACCATTTCCGGCAAGGCATCAAAGTAAGTGGACTTGAGTTTGGATTTCTCACGGAATTCTAAGAGGAGCTGAGGGACCTTGTGGTCTTGGGCGAGTTTCTCCAGAACATTCACATCCGTGGAATAGCCGGTCTTGGTCCGCCTAACAATCGGGAGTTTCATTTTCGAAAAAAGGATCTCGCCTAATTGTTTGGTTGAATTGATATTGAATTCTTCGCCGGCCTCTTGATGGATATCCCGGGTCAGACGGTCTAAATCCTTCCCCAATTTCTCCGACAATTTGGCCAGGAATTTCAAATCTAATTTTACGCCCGCCATTTCCATTCTTGCCAAGACCCCGGAAAGGGGTGTTTCCATCGTTTCAAATAAAGAGAGCAGGTCGTGTTCTTTAAGTTTTTCTGTCAAGGTAGGAATCAACCGGAAAACACAGTCCGCATCTTCACAGGCATATTCGGAAATTTTTTCGAGCGGAACTTCGGCCATGCTGGCATATTTTTCCTTTTCTTCCTTTTGAAGAACGGAAGCCGTCGTGATTTTTTTAACCCCTAAATATTCAAACGCGATGTCGTCCAAATTATGATTGTGCTTCAGAGGATTAACGAGATAGCTTGCGATCATGGTGTCAAAGGCCACGCCGCAAAGATTCACGCCGGCGCGCTTCATCACAATCCAATCGTATTTAATGTTTTGGCCGGCCTTCTTTTGCTCCGGGTTTTCCAGAATGGGTTTGAGTTCGGCCAGAACCCTTTGGACGGGAAGGCCCTGAAGGCCTCCGGAGGGAGCTGCAACCGGGATGTAATAAGCCTCGAAGGGTTTCCAGGAAAAACTCATCCCCACAAGCTCGGCCCGTACCGGATCGGCGGAAGTAGTTTCAGTATCGAAACTGAAAAAATCAACGGCTTTTAATTCTTTAACGAATTCGCCAAAGGTTTTTTCATCTGAGATTGTGCGATAACGACGCTGGCCGCTGGCCGCTTCACCGGTGGGAGTGAGCGCTTTCAGAAGGGTCCGGAATTCGTAGCGTTTATAAAATTCGGATAACTTTTCATCTTCTTGCGGCCGAAGCTTGAGCGCCTCCCAATCGATGGCAATGGGGACCTCCACATCGATGGTGGCTAGATCGTGTGAGAGTTGGGCGAGTGTCTGGTTTTCGCGCAGTGATTCGGCCAGTGATTTAGGTTTCACGCGGTCAACGTCTTGGTAAATTTTTTTGATGGAGCCAAATTCCTGGATTAAACGGATGGCGGTCTTCTCCCCCACCCCGGGAACACCTGGAATGTTGTCCGAGGCATCGCCCATGAGGGCCATCACCTCGACCACTTTATCGGGACCGAGGCCGTCGAAGCGTTCTTCCACTTTTTGAGTGTCGTAAATCAAGCCTTCTTTATGTGTGTTGTAGATTCTGATTTGGTTATCCACGAGCTGCAGCGCGTCTTTGTCTCCGGTCACGATAAAAACTTGGTAGCCTCTGGCTTCCGCCTTTCGCGCCAGGGTGCCGATTAAATCGTCAGCTTCGTAACCCGGCATCTCAAAAAGACAATAATTGGAAAGCCGGATGTAGTCCTTGATTCCAGGCAGTTGGGCCACGAGGTCGTCGGGCATCGGCTTTCTGTGGGCCTTGTAATCTTTGAACTTCTGGTGCCGGAAGGTGGGTTCCTTCCGGTCAAAACAAATCGCCAGCCGGGTCGGGTTTTCCTCCTGAATGAGCTTCCGGAGCATGGTGATGAATCCGTAAATGGCATTCGTCGGTTCCGCACGCGAGGTGGAAAGCGAACGGATCGCGTAGAACGCCCGGTAGCAGAAGGAATTCCCATCGATTAGAAAGAGCCGATCAGACGGCGGCTTCATATGATTCAATTCAGAGGATTCGGATTTTTTAAAGAATCTGGGATTTTTTAGAGCCTGAGAGGATCGAGAAGAGGAGGTTTTCCCACACGTAACCTTGTTCTCTAAGGCTGACGAATCATATCTGAAACAGTCGTCCGTTTCAACTCTTTTTAGAGGCAGCCTTGGAGGAGCCCATCGTGCGCACAATCTTCTCGGAAAGCTCCTTAGGCTCATAGGCAGCCATCATCATCGCATCGTAGGAGATCATCCCCTGTTCATAAAGCTCACGCAGGTGGTCGTCCAGGAGCTTCATTCCGTAACGCGCGCCGGTTTGAATCTCCGAGAAAATCTGGTACGTCTTACCTTCCCGGATCAAATTGCGGATCGCGGGAGTGGCAGTCATGATTTCGAATCCCGCAATGCGGCCGGTCCCGTCCGCCTTAGGAAGGAGGGTTTGTGAGATGACGGCAATGAGGGTGGAAGCAATTTGAATCCGGACTTGGGGCTGTTGATGAGAAGGAAAGACATCAATAATCCGGTCCACGGTCCGCGCCGCGCCGGTTGTGTGCAAAGTGGCAAAAACCAAATGGCCCGTTTCAGCGGCCCGGATGGCCGCTTCCATGGTGGCCAAATCCCTCATTTCTCCGATGAGAATCACGTCCGGGTCTTGGCGGAGCGCCTTCACGATGGCTTCGGAAAAATCCAAAACGTCTTCTCCTACTTCGCGCTGAGTAATGAGAGCCTTTTTGTGAGGATGCATAAATTCGATCGGGTCTTCGACGGTAATAATGTGCTTAGGTAAATTTTCATTGATGTAATTGAGCATCGAAGCGAGCGTCGTAGTCTTTCCCGAACCCGTGGGTCCGGTAACTAAGACGAGCCCGCGAGGCCGTCTTAGAAGCTCGATGACTTTTTCAGAGAGCCCGATTTCGTCAAAACTGAAAAACTTATTCGGAAGCGGCCGGAGCGCCATGGCGTAGTTGCCGCGCTCTTTGTAGCAGGAGACGCGGATCCGGGCCTGGGCGCCGAAAGAAAATCCGAAATCCACTCCGCCCACTTCTTCGATTTTTTTGCGTTGCTCTTCGGTGATGACTTCTTTCGCATAAGCCTCAATGTCTGTGGAGGATAATTTCTTGTCATCAAAAGAGGTGAGGTCGCCCAAGACACGGTAAGTAACAGGCCGGCCGACGCCCAAATGAATATCCGAGGCTTTTCGTTCGAGCGCTGATTTGATGAGGGTTTCTAATGACATCGTCTTTTCCTTTATTGGTTAAAGTGTACCATGCCGGCGATGCCTTGGAGCACGAGTGCCCCGAGGGCTGCCGTTAGGGATAGAATCGGCAAACCCTGCAATATCTTGGGGACATTTGAAAAAATTAACCGCTCCTGGACTCTACAGAGAAACTCCCGGAAGGCTTGGACGAGAAAAACGAGCGTCGCGGCAACGAGAAAACGTTCTGCCCATGGGAACGCGGCCTCGTGACCGGTCACCCATAGCGAGATGCCAGCTATCGGAAGAAGGCTTTCTTCCCGTCCTCTATCCAATAGAAAAGACATCAAAAGAAGCGAGATCCAGCGAAATTCCATTCGGCCGGCCGGCCGCCATAGAAAGTGAGTCAGCAGAAGATCGAAGAGGATGACCGAGACAACCGACGCGGTCAGTTGAAGGGTGGGGCGAATGAATTTTCTTTTCTTCCTTTTTTTCTCTTCGCGGAGCCTGAGGAAAAATCCTAATCCGAAGACTAAAAATAAGGCCTCGCTCATTTCTTCATTTCCCCGGGGAGAAAAATAGACGCTAACCCCAAAAGAAAAAAACTTCCCGCGGGAGAGGGAAAAATCAGGATTCCGCTCATCCCTTGGGAAAGAATTCCATGGGCGGCCATCAATACCGCAAAAGCGCATCCGGCCAAGAGATTCTTTTGAATCATTTTAGAAAGATTTTTCCGCTTCCGGAAAAGTTCCGGCTGCGCCAGGACGGCAAGGCTTGCTAAAAGGAAGAATGAAAAAGTACCGGCCTCCGGAGCCAGAAACCGCAAAGCCGGAACCCCGCCGGATAAAAGGATGAGGCAAAATAAAAGCCGGTGGAGTGGGGACGGGAAAAAGGGTTGCGAGACCATAAAAAGAAGAACGGCCGCTAAAAAGATCCCGGCGCCCACGGTTCCGTAAAAAACGCCCGATTTCATTCCGGGAACCAAACCCAGCAGGGGCAGCACGGACCAAAGGGTTCTATAAATAAGAAGGTTCATCGGCGACGGAGCCAGCGCTCCAGCCAGGGATTCATTCCGTTCGCTAAGAGAAGGGCGTAAGAAAGAGCCTCGGCCGGACCCGTAAAAGGGCGTAAAAGGGCTGTGAAGGCGCCGGTGAAGAAGGCGAAACCACGGCGTGCGGTTCTAGTCAGAGGAGTGGTTACCGGGTCCGTCACCACAAAAAATGCCGCGAGAAGAAAGGGGGCCAAAAGAACGGGAATCTCCTGCCGGAGGGGCAATGAAAACATCCAAACAGCGCCGAGGTAGAGGAAAGGCATTTCCCAATCGACGATCCGTTTGGTGATTAAAAAAATGCCGCCGGCCAGAATCGAAAGCGCTCCGATTTTCTGGCCCGTGAGGCTAACAACGGGAGAAAAATCACCGCGGATAAAAGGAAAGGCGCTCGCCAGAAAAATAATTCCGAGGAGAGCCGGATTGAAAGGATTCTGCCCGAGTCCGCCGAAAATTTCTTTTCCCAGGCCAATCGCTACGGCGGAGCCCAAAGCAATCATCCAAGAAGGGAGGTTGAGGGGCAGCAGGAGTGAAAATAAAATTGCGGTAATCACTGTGCTTCCGTCATAAAGACTGGAACGCTCTTTTAAGATTTTTCTAAAAATCGCTTCCGTGGCCAGCATTGAAACAAGGGCAATCAAAACCGTCCGTACACCATTCCAGCCGGAGAAGAAAAAGGAGACAGCGAGGGCGGGAGTGAGCGCAAAAACCACGGTCCACATAATTCCCGGCACCGAGGCCCGGTCCCGGATATGCGGAAACGGCTGCGTTTCAGTGCGCATTCGCGTACCGAACAAGTTCCACCATGGGCCGTTTGGCCGGACAAACATAGGAACAATTACCGCATTCGATACACAGGTGCGCGTCGAGATCTTGGGCTATCTCAAAAAATTCTTTTTCGGCGGCCATGGAGATGAGAGCCGGTGAAATGGAGACCGGACAACTATCGATACAGCGGCCGCAGCGGATGCAGGGCTCGATTGTTTCATCTGGCACAACCACCTCGGTCGGAAGCCCCAGAATACCACGGGTTTCTTTTGTGACCGGAACCTCCAGGGTTTGAAGGGCAAGACCCCGCATCGGACCCCCCAAAAGGATTCGCTCGGGTTTTCGTAAAAATCCGCGGGCATACTTCACCGCTTCTTCCACTGAGGTGCCGACCCGGATCCAGAAATTCCGGGGCTGAGCCACACATTCCCCGGCAATCGTAACGATGCGCTCGTAAAAAGGTTTTTGAAGAACCACGGCTTCATAAACCGCATAGACCGTCCAAACCGGTAACACCGTTGCCTCTTTGGACTTCGCGAGGGATTGAATTAAAATCTTTTCGTCTTCTTGCGGATACCGCGCCGCCAGGACTTCGACCCGGGCCTTGGACCACGTATGGAAAAAAATTTTACTTTTTAGAACTTCGATGACTTCTTGCTTGTTGTCTTCAACAGCGATGATCAGTTCCTGGGGTTCCAGAAGAAGCCGGAGGATTTCCAAGCCACGCAAAATTTCCACGGGGTGGCTCATTAAAAGAGAATGGTCGCTGGTTAAATAGGGCTCGGATTCGCAGGCATTTAGAATGAGCGTATGACCGGAAAAATGGGAGGGGATTTCGACGCCGGATTCTTTTAAGATTTGGCGAATCTCAGTTTTGGAGAGGGCTTCCAAGTGGCGGCGTTCTTTTCCAAGGTCGGAAACCGGTTCGTCTTTGCCGTCGGATTGAATTTCAATCACGGCGTTAACTTCAGAAACTTGTCCCGAAATTGAGGCGTGAAGCGCAAAACCGTGTGCGCTCTGAGCGATTTTTTGCCCCCGCCGGACTCGTTCACCTTCGCTTACCAAGGCTGTCGCGACTCCCCTCTCTAATTGAAGCGGAATCCGAACACGCTTCGGAGCGGCCGGTCGCGCACTCGACCATGGTGTCAGTGTCGCGTCCTTTTTTCCTTCGAGTTTGATTCCACCTGCAAGAGGTTTCATAACCAAAAGGGGTCAGACCCCCAAAAGGGGTCTGACCCCTTTTGAGGTTGGATTGAACCGTCCGGTGCGGTAGCCCTGAAGATTTAATTCGATGGTTTCAAAACCCAGGTCTTTGAGCTGAGCAAACACTTTTTCCCGGATTTCTGCGCCTTGGAAGAAAATTCCGGTTTCCTCCAGTCCCACTTCAATTTGGGCATTTTTGCCAAACCAACGCAACCGAACCACTTCAAAGCCCAGATTTTTTAAAAGCGCCTCGCCTTGCTCTACTTGTTCTAATCGTTCGGGTGTAACATCCGTCCCGAAAGGAATGCGGCTCGAAAGGCAGGCGGCTTGAGGTTTCGACCAAGTAGAAAGCCCGAGTTTCTGTGAAACCTCACGGATTTCCCTTTTGGTGAAACCCGCTTCTACCAGCGGACTTTTGATTTGATTCTCCGACGCGGCCTTGAGGCCCGGCCTCCAATCCCCTAAATCGTCTTGGTTGGTTCCGTTCACAATGGCAGAAAATCCGAGCTCGCGGGCGATGGGGGCCAGATGAGAATAAAGCTCTGTCTTACAAAAGTAACAGCGGTTGACGGAATTGGCGGTGTAATTTGGGTTGTCTAATTCGTGGGTTTCGATTTCCGCAAGCGGAGCGTCAATCTCAGAGGCAACGGCTCTCGCCTCTTCCAGTTCACTGGCTGGAAGTGACGGGCTTTTGGCAATGACGGCCAACACATTTTCTTTTCCTAAAACATCCCGGGCCACTTTCAAAACAAAGGCCGAATCCGCCCCGCCCGAAAATGCGACTAACACCCTTTCGGAAGAGCGTAAGGTTTCTCTTAACTTAGACAGCTTATCCTCAATTGGCCGGGCGCCCGGCCAATTACAAAAGGGGCCTGGCCCCGGGGCCTGGCCCCTTTGGAGTTTAGCCAATCCAACCGCCTCCGATGACTTTGCGGCCGTCATAAAAAACGGCGGCTTGTCCGGGAGTCACCGCTTCCTGCGGCTCGTCAAAAATCACGCGGGCTTCATCTTCTTTTAGAATTTCAATCGCCGCCGGAGCCTTGGAATGCTGCGAGCGAATTTTTACCTGGGCATTGAATCGAGGCTCTTGGGGCTTTAATGCCCAGCGAATCCTTCGCACAAGGCATTCGGCTTCGAAGACTTCGGGCTTGGTCCCCACGATGACTTCATTTTTTTCAGGAATGGTTTCCAGCACATAAAGTTTTTCCGAATGCGCCACGCCCAAGCCGCGGCGTTGGCCGCGTGTGAATTGATAATGCCCCGTGTGGGTACCTAGAATTTTTCCGTCGCGTGTGCGGATAACCCCTGGTTCTTTTTCCGCTCCGAATTCTTTTTCCAAGAAAGCGCCGTGGTCATTCGAAGGAATAAAACAAATTTCCTGGGAGTCCGGCTTTTCCATCACGGAAAAAAGACCCAGGTCACGCGCCTTCTGGCGAATCTCGGTTTTTTTCCAATGGCCCAGCGGCAGATGAAGATGGCTTAAGATTTCCTGATCTAAAGGAAAGAGGACATAGGATTGGTCCTTCGACGGGTCTTCCCCTTCTTCCAAATAATGACTTTGCCGGCCGGAGTCGTAGCCCAACCGGGCGTAATGGCCCGTGGCGATGGAATCAAATCCCAGTTGGCGGGCGCGTTTGAAAAACAAACGGAACTTGATGTGTTCGTTACAGGCGATACAGGGATTGGGCGTGCGCCCGGAAAAATATTCTTTGGCGAAGTAATCGACGACGTGGTGTTTGAATTCTTCTTCAAAATTAAAAACCCAGTAGCGGATATCGAGCCGCTCGGCGACATCGCGGGCGTCTTCCACGCCCGTCAGACCGCAGCAAGCCCGTGTGTTGCGAGAAGCACACGTCCCGCTCGCCCAAGTGCGGATGGTGGCACCCGCCACCTCGTGACCTTGTTCTTTTAAAAGGGCGGCCGTAACGCTTGAATCCACTCCGCCGGACATCGCGACTAGGATTTTTTGCTGCTTCATATGATGACTTAAGGAAGGATTGGGGATGATTCTAGCAAAGAAAGATTGTTGAAGGCGAGAAGAAATTCTGAAGCTAGGGCGTGGCGGGGGCAGCAGAGAAAAGCCGGTCCAAATCGATCCGCTCTTTAAACACTTCTTTCAGGCTTCCAAACCGGCAGGTTTCCACGTCCACATCTTCCAATTCCGGCAACGTCCCCAGAATCGGAATCCCGGTCAAGTCATGGATCACCTTGGGGTTGGTGACTTCGGCAATGGAAAAGTTAACGCGCGGCATCCGGTTAAAAATGATTCCGCGAATGTCAAAGCCGCGGATGGTGGCCGCGTCCACGGTCAGCAGGGTGTGATTAATGGTTCCGAGACCGCCTTTGGACACGATGAGCATCGGCAGATTGAATTCGTGAATCAGATTCGCCACAAAATATTCTTTGGTGAGCGGGACCAGAAGACCGCCGACTCCTTCCACAATAATGAAATCATAATGACGCTGCAGTTCCCGGTAGGCTTTGAGGATGGATTCGATGGGGATTTCTTTTTTCTCGATGATGCTCGCAACGCTGGGGGCGAGCGCATTTCGGAACCGGAGAGGATTGGTGAGCATCGTGTGCTCATTCTCTGCAGCTTCAAGAAGATAAACCGCGTCTTCGGAGATGAGCCTTTTGCCTTCACCGGTGCAGCCGGTCGCCACGGGCTTCATGACCCCAACTCGCATCCCACGCTCTCTGAGAACAAGCGCGAGGCCGGCGGCAACCACTGTTTTGCCGACGCCGGTGTCTGTTCCGGTGATAAAAATTCCTGACGCTTTTGCCATCAGATTTGCTTTCCCCTCCCCGTCACCGATTGAATTGAAGAATAAGTGCATTCGAGGAGCTCATCTAGTTCCTGATGCGAAATCGAGAGAGGGGGCATTAGAACAATGACATTTCCCAGCGGTCTGAGAATGACACCTCGCTTTCTGGCTTCTTGAGTGACGCGAATCCCGATTTTCTTTTCCAAGGGATACGCTTTCCGGCTCTTGCGGTCTTCCACGAGTTCGATTCCCGCCATAAACCCAAATTGGCGTATATCTCCTACTGAGGGAAGATTCCAGAATTCCTTTAGAGTATCCCTTAAAACATCGATCTTTCGGGCAAGTTTCTCAAGGGTTTTTTTCTTGCGGAACAATTTCAAGTTGGCCCGGGCCGCGGCACAGGCCAGCGGATTGGCCGTATAAGTATGGCCGTGAAAGAAGGTTTTGAGCTCCGAATACTCACCCCTGAAACCCTTGTAAATTGCTTCAGTCGAAAGGGTTGCAGCAAGCGGAAGGTAACCTCCTGTCAACCCTTTGGCCACGGCCATGAGGTCGGGGGTGACTCGTTCATGATCCGCCGCAAACATTTTTCCGGTCCGGCCGAATCCGGTGGCTACTTCATCGAAAATGAGGAGAATGCCGTAACGGCGCGTCAACTTCCGCACCCGCGAAAGGTAAGCGGGCGGTTGGTCAATCATCCCCGCGGCTCCCTGCATCCCGGGTTCCATCACGAGCGCTGCAATCTCAGAGCCATGTTTTTTAAAAACATTCTCCATGACGGCCAGCGATTTTTCCATCGTGATGCCGCGGTAACGATAAGGCGCCGGAATTTCGAAAGTTTTAAAAAGAAGCGGCTGGTAAATCTTATGAAAGAGTTTGATCCCACCCACGCTCACAGATCCCAATGTATCTCCATGATAGGCATTCGTCAGCCGGGCGAATTTGGTTTTCCGCTTCCGGCCCGTTTGTTGCCAATATTGATAAGCCATTTTGAGAGCCACTTCCACGGCTTCGGATCCGGAATCGGAATAAAAGACACGCCGGAGTCCTTTGGGAGCAATTGCAATGAGTTCTTTCGCCAACTCAATCGCAGGAACATTCGAGAGGCCGAGAAAGGTGCTGTGAGCAACGCGTTTCAACTGCGCCTTCACTGCATTGTCAATTTCCGGAACGCGGTGGCCGTGCACATTACACCAAAGAGACGACACGCCGTCCAAGTAGCGTCTTCCTCTTGTATCAATTAAATAGTTGCCTTGGGCGCGTTCAATAATAAGAATGTCGTCTTTTTCCCAATCCGCCATTTGGGTGAAGGGATGCCAAATGTATTTTTTATCAAGACGGGCCAATTTGTCGTTGCGAGGAGCACCACCCGATAGGGCGGTGCGACGCCAGTCGGTCGAGCAGCGGTTGGCCGCTTGGTCATCTGGCACCGAGCGGTCGGCTCGGCGAAGCAATCTCATGTAGGTTGCTTCTCCGCCCCCGCCAAAGGCGGGTCCGCCTCTGGCGGAAGAGGTAAAACCGGATCCGCCTTCGGCGGAGGCGGCAGTTGCTGGAATGCCGTCTCGCAATGACAATTGAGTGCTCGTTTTAATTTTTCAAAATCCTCCTCCGAATGCGCGGCACTTACCGTAATTCGAAGCCGGGCCCTCCCACGCGCCACGGTGGGATAACGAATGGCGGGGATTAGAATTCCTTCTTCAAGAAGCTTGTCAGAAATTTCTAACGCCTTTTTTTCGTCGCCTACGATGAAAGGAACAATTGGAGAACGGTTCTGAGTCTCGAAACGGTCCACATTCCGCCAAAGTTTTTCGCGAAAGGAAGAATCGTTTTGAATCAACTGAAGGGATTTGAGTGCCGCGGCACAAAGCGCGGGAGGCGGTGCGGTGGCAAAGATAAAGGGGCGTGAAAAATTAATCAGGTGTTCGATGAGGATGCTCGATCCGGTCACAAATCCTCCGAAGACCCCCAAGGCCTTTGAGAGAGTTCCTACAATGAGATCGATTTTTTCTTCCCTTCCTTCGGTCGCTCCCCTTCCTTCGGGTCCATAAACTCCGATTCCATGCGCATCGTCAATGAGAAGGAGGCAATTGTATTTCTCCTTTAACCGGATGAGTTCATCCAAATCCGCCGAGTCCCCGTCCATGCTGAAAACTGCGTCGGAAACCAAAATTCGTCGTGGATGATTTGTTTCCTTCTGAAAAATTTCTTCGCATTTGGAATAATTTTTATGCGGGAATACCCGTAACGACGCGCCCGAGAGCCGGGCGCCGTCAATGAGCGAAGCGTGAGAAAGTTTATCCATCACAATCAAATCTTTTTCACCCGCCAAGCCGCTCAATGCTCCCAAGTTGGCTAAGTAACCGCTGCCGAAAACAAGGGCCTTTTCTTTTTTCTTAAAACGGGCAAGCTCCTGTTCTAATTCCGTGTGGAGGTCGCTGGTTCCTGAAATGAGCCGTGCCGCGCCGGAACCGACGCCATATTTTTCGAGGACTTCCGTTGCCGCAGCAATAATTTCCGGATGCCTGCTTAAACCCAAATAATCATTCCCGCAGAAAAGGACCAGCTCCTTTCCCTCCCAACGCGCGTGAGTCCCGCTCCCCTCAGAAAGCGTGCGGAGCTTCCGGAGGAGTCCGGTTTGACGAAGCTCTTCCAATTCCTGAAATAGTTCGGCGGCGAGTGTCATAGTTTCCGGAGCGCAATCGACGCAATGTGCCCACCGAAGCCCATGGAGTGAGAGACGGCCAGAGAAACTTTCTTTTCTTTCATGCGTCTCGGCGTGTAATTCAAATCACATTGAGGGTCGGGCTCAACTAATCCCGCGGTCGGCGGAACAAAATGATTTTCCATGGCCAGGCAACAGGCAATCACTTCAACGGCCCCCGTTGCCCCCAGCATATGGCCGGTCATGGACTTAGTGGCACTGGTCGCCAAAGAGTAAGCTTTTTTTCCGAAAGCCTTTTTGATTTGGACGGTTTCGTAAAGATCTCCTTCGCGCGTGCCGGTTCCGTGCAGATTGAGATAATCGATTCGGTCCACAGAAATTTTTGTGTTTTGCATCAGAGCGGTTAGCGTCCGGGCCAGAGCATCCCCGTTGGGATCAAAAGAAACCGGACTATAACAATCCGACCCGTACGCGAAGCCCGCAATCTCCGCATGAATTTTTGCCTTACGAGAGCGAGCGCTTTCAAATGTTTCGAGGAAGACCACGCCGGCGCCTTCTCCCAAAAGAAACCCTTTCCGCCGTTGATCAAAGGGAAGCATTTCTTCGGGTGAAAGAACGCCCATGTTTTCATAGCCGGCCACGAGAAAAGGCACGAGCGAAGCATCGCTGGCGCCGGCAAAAGCATAATCCACAACGCCTTCCGCCACCATTCGAGACGCTTCAATAATGGAAGTGGTACCGGTGGCGCAGGCCGTCACATAATTTTTGGCCGGGCCGTGGATTTTCCATTTACGGGCGATCCATTGGCAGGCAAAGTTGGGAACCATATTCGAATAAATGCGTGCCGCCAAGATGGCGCTGGGATTTTTATGAAAACGCTCCCAGAGTGTGTGGACCGTGTGGAGGCCCCCTTTGCTGGAGCTGACAACAATTCCAATCCGGTAAGGGTCCGCGGCGGACGCGTCAAAATGGGCATCTTGAATCGCTTCGGTGGTTGCGGCCAGCGCATATTGAATGAAGGGGTCGAGGAGATGCGTGCCGTGAAGCGGTGTGAAATTTTTTAATTCAAACGCCTTCCGGGTTTTGAAACCTTGTGTAGGAAAACGCGTGATGGGTCCTGATCCGACTTCCGCGTTTTGGAGCGCCTTCAAAAAATTCGCTGTCCCAATCCCAGCCGGCGTCACCGCTCCCATTCCCGTAATGACCACCCGGCGATTCATCATAAACGATCCCGAAAGAATCCTTTAAAAGCAAAAACTCCTTCTCCCTCAGCGGACGCTCGACCGACAAAAATTAATGAACGGTTTGAGTCGGTCTCGCTTGACGGGCCGGCTCGGCGGATTTTTCCGATCCGCCTCGCACGGCCCAACACCGCTTCCGGTAGAAGGAGTTTTCCCATTTCTATGTTTTTCGTGATTCGAAGTGGAAGACTTGACCGGTCACTTGGGTCATTTGGTCGCTGGAAAGATAGACGAGAAAATCGGCCACTTCTTCGGGATTGGACCACCTTCCGAGCGCGCTCTCGGCTAGATTTTTTTCGATCACCTCCACCGGAAGCGATTCGGTCATGCGGGATTTCATGAATCCGGGGTTCACGCAATTGACGAGGACCTCTTTTTTTCCCAATTCCTGAGCCAGTGATTTCGCCAAGGCCACCAATCCCGCTTTCGACGCCGCGTAATTGGCGGCGCCAAAAATCCCCTGGAGGGCAGCGCGGCTTACGATAAAGAAAATTTTTGCAGGCTGGACTTTAAAAAGAAACGAAAGGAATTTTTTTGTTAAAAAATAGGGAGCCTTCAGATTCACGGTCATCACTTCGTCCCAAGCCGACTCCTCTAGATTTTGCAGAGTTCCATCGTGCGTAGCGGCGGCGTTGTGAATAAGAACATGAAGTTCTTTGGTTTGAGCGCGGAATTCTTTTTGAAAATTCTCGATGGCGCGGAAATCGGCGAGATTGAGACAAAATCCCCGGGCTCCTACGGATTCAAGTGCCCGGGCCTCATCTTGATTTTGATGATAGGTGAAAAAAACGGATCCGCCGGCTTCAACGGCCTTTCGGACAAAAGCGCGGCCCAGGGCGCTGGTTCCTCCGGTGATGAGAATGTTTTTTCCGGTAAGCGGGGTACTGCGGTTCAAATTAAGAAGGCGCTTTTCCCGGCGCCGACACTTCGAATCCGGCCGAGCGGAGCATTCCTAAATCCGTCTCCACGGAATTGCCCGACGTAGTCAGATAGCCTCCGATGATCAGGCCGTTGGCTCCGCCGCGAAGCGCTTGCTCTTGTTCTTCGAGCGTCAGATTTACTTCCCGGCCGCCGGCTAATTTAATGTTGGCCTTGGGATGAATGAAACGAAAAACAGCGATGGTTTTCAAAACCCCCGTGGAATCGGGTTTGGGCTGATTTTCAAGGGGCGTCCCGGGTCGGGGATTGAGCACATTGACCGGAATGCAATGCGGCGCGTGAGGCTTTAATTCAAAAGCGAGTTTGACCCGGTCAACGTCGGTCTCGCCCATTCCGAGAATTCCTCCGGAGCAAAGCTCGAGCCCGCCCTCTAATAAAGCCTTGATGGTTTCAAGCCGGGTTTCATAAGGGTGGGTGGAGACAATTTTAGGATAGAAATCGCGCGAGCTTTGCAGATTGTGATTAAAACGCCGGAGCCCCGCTTCCTTTAAACGCCTCGCCTGCTCTTCCGTGATAAAGCCGAGCGATGCGTCCAGATTCAAATTCGTTTCATCCGAAAGCCTCTTGAGAATAAAAATAATTTTTTCCATGTCGTCATCCGAAGGGGCGGCTCCGCTCGTGACAATGCAGAAATTATGCGCCCCGCGCGATTCGGCGCGTTTGGCGGCTTCCACGACTTCGTCCGGATGCATCAGTCCGTAGCGGTCGACCGAGGTATCAAACCGAACGGACTGAGAACAAAATCCGCAGTCTTCACCGCAGAGATAACTTTTGGCATTGATGAGGGTGCAAAGTCCCGGACGGGTGGAATTAAAATGATAGGTAATTTCCCGGGCGCAGGCGAGCAAGAGCTCGAGATCGCTGGGGTCTTCCAGCTGCATCAAACGAAGCGCTTCGTCAAAATTGATTTCGTTGCCTTCGAGAACACGGTTTTTTAAATCAAGGATCCAGTCGCGGTTCGAGGCGGCGCTATTCAATCAAATCCCCCAGCACGCTTTTGACCTGAACGCCTTTTTTACGGAACGCTCGCTCGGCCTTTTCCAAATCTTCGGCCTTTCCTTCTAATTCCACGGTGGCCTCGCCGGCGGTGGGCGTGATTTTGGCGCGACGGATATTGAGCATCAAATGATGATCCCGGGCCACGAGAAACATCACCGGTTCTTGGATTAGGTTTTGAGGGAAGATGAGATGAAAGGCTTTCTTCGCCATTCAGGCCGCCCGGCCGCCCGCGATGGCGGGTACAATGGAAACTTCATCTCCATCTTTTAAGGGCGTGGATTCTTGTTTGAGGAAACGGATGTCTTCTTCGTTCAAGTAAATATTGACGAACCGCCGCACGCGACCCGACTCATCGCAGAGCCGGTCTTTGATGCCGGGAAATTGGCGTTCGAGGGTTTCTAAAAGTTCTTTGACGTTTTGGGCTTTGAGGCTGACCTCAGCTTGGTCTTTGGTGAGTTTTTGGAGAGGAGTAGGAATTCTGACTTTAACGGCCATCGGATAATCCTCCTAACGTTTGACTTTCTCTTGAGGCGCCCCATTATAACGCCCCATCACCTTCTCTTCAAACGAGGCGACATTGGCCTCGATGACGGCGGGCCGGCCGACGGAATCTTGAATCGCCTCTTGGGTCTTGAGGCCGTTTCCGGTAATCGCTAATACCACGGATTCATCTTTCTGGATTTTCCCCTGTTCGATTAATTTTTTGGCCGAAGCCACGGTCACTCCGCCCGCGGTTTCGGTAAAAACCCCTTCGGTTTGGGCGAGGAGCTTGATTCCGTTCCGGATTTCGTCATCGGTCACAATCGCCGCCGAACCTCCGGATTGAAATACGGCGTCTCGGGCGTAATAACCGTCCGCAGGATTTCCGATGGCCAGCGACTTGGCAATGGTCTTCGGTTTTTCCGGTTTGATGACTTCGGCTTTTTCCAGAATGGCCTTGGCAATCGGCGAACAGCCGTCCGGCTGGGCGCAATGAAGTTTGGACTTCACCGGTTTTTCCAGGAATCCTAATTTTTCAAATTCCTTGAAGGCCTTCCAAATTTTCACGAGGAGTGAGCCGCTGGCCGCAGGAATGACCACGTGGTCCGGAGTCCGCCATCCCATTTGTTCGGCAATTTCATAGCCGAACGTTTTGGAGCCCTCGGCATAATAAGGACGGATGTTGATATTGACGAACGCCCACGGATAACGCGCGGCGATTTCGGCGCAGAGCCGGTTCACGTCGTCATAATTTCCGCGCACCGCAACGAGCGTCGCCCCGTAAACAAGGCTGGCAATGACCTTGGCCGATTCCAAATCGCTCGGAATAAAAATAAAACATTTCAAACCGGATTGGGCGGCGTGCGCTGCAACCGCATTGGCGAGATTTCCGGTGGAGGCGCAGGAAACCGTGTCGAAGCCCAATTCACGGGCTTTGGAAAGAGCCACCGAGACCACGCGGTCTTTAAAGGACCAGGTGAGATGTGAGGCGGAATCATCTTTGATGTAGAGTTCATTTACACCCAGGTGTTTGGCTAAATTTTTTGCGCGGAAGAAGGGAGTAAATCCGGAGGTGAGCCCCACCGTCGGCTCGCCGTCCAGGGGAAGAAGTTCGCGGTAGCGCCAGAGGCTTTTTGGGCCCCGCCCAATTTTTTCACGGGTGAGATTTTTTTTAATGGCGTCGTAATCGTAATCGACTTCGAGGGAACCGAAGCAATATTCACAGACATAAATTGCCTGTTTGGGATAAAGCCGGCTGCATTCCCTGCATTTCAAACCTTTGACTAACGACATGGAGTTAACGCTTGGCTTGGGATGATTCCTGCAGTCCGAATTCCTCGGCGGAGGTGAGATAGCGCTCGCCGGTATCCGGGAAAATCACCACCACGGTTTTGCCGGGACCCAGTTCTTTAGCGATTTTCTTGGCCGCCGAGCAAGCAGCCCCGGATGAAATTCCAGCCAGGATTCCTTCTTCGCGCGCCAACGCTACCGAAGTTTCCCAAGCGGTTTCATCGTCTACCTGCACGATTTGATCAATCACCTGACGGTTTAGAACCTGCGGGACAAATCCTGCCCCGATTCCTTGAATCCGGTGAAATCCGGGCTCGCCGCCGGAGAGAACCGGAGACCTGCTGGGCTCAACAGCGACAATCTTGATTTTAGGATTTTTTTGTTTGAACACCTCGCCGCAACCGGTGATGGTCCCCCCGGTCCCAACACCGGCGACAAATGCGTCGAATTTTCCGTCCAGGGCGGACCAAATTTCTTCTGCGGTCGTTTCCCGGTGTGTTTTGGGATTGGCCGGATTGGCAAATTGCTGCGGCGTAAAACTATTTTTGTTTTTGCGCGCCAATTCCTCCGCTTTCTCCACAGCCCCCCTCATGCCTTCCATAGCCGGGGTTAAAACCAGTTCCGCGCCGAATCGTTTGAGGAGGTGCTGGCGTTCAAAGCTCATAGAGTCGGGCATGGCCAGAATTAAACGGTAGCCTTTCACCGAGCAAATCAACGCCAGGCCGATTCCGGTGTTCCCGCTCGTGGCCTCAATCACCACCGAATCTTTTTTGAGAATCCCTTTTTCTTCCGCGTCCCGGATAATGGCCAGGCAAATCCGGTCTTTCACACTGCCGCCCGGGTTCATCGATTCGATCTTGGCGTACACCGCGGCAGAATCCTGCCCCACAATTTTCCGCAGACGCACCAGCGGTGTGTTCCCGATTAATTTGAGGCAATCTTCTGCTAGAACAGGTTTTGTTTTAGGCTGCATTGTTGTGCTGGTAAGACTCGATTAAAACTTTTGCCACTTCGGGGCGCGAAAATTCCTCAGGCGGAATTTGACCGGCCCGAAGCATGTCGCGGACCTTGGTGCCGCTCAAGGATACTCTTTCCTCGGCGCCGTGCGGACAAATTTTTTCCGTGGCCATGGCCTTGCAGGCCTTGCAATAAAAGGAATTCTCGAAGAAAAGCGGTGTCACACCGAGTTCTTCGGGTTTGAACTGGTCGAAGATTTTCTGCGCGTCAAAGGGGCCGTAGAAACCTTTGCCGTCCGGCCGAGAAACACCGGCATGGTCACGGCCCACGATGAAGTGAGTCGCGCCGTAATTTTTACGCACCAGCGCGTGGAAAATCGCTTCGCGCGGTCCAGCGTAGCGCATCGCCGCCGGAAAAACAGACAAGAGCACGCGATTTTTTTGGTAGTACTTTTCGATTAAGACTTCGTAACAGCGCATCCGGACCGCCGCCGGGATGTCGTCTCCTTTGGTTTCGCCCACCAAGGGATGAATCAAGAGCCCGTCCACGATTTCCAGCGCGCATTTTTGAATGTACTCGTGCGCTCGGTGAATCGGATTTCGTGTTTGAAACGCCACCCCCGTTTTCCAACCTCGCTCTTGGAAGATTCGCCGGGTGTCCGCGGGATCCAGCCGGTATTGATGAAAATCCTTATGGGCGGGCCGTTGGAAAAGAGAAACTTTTCCGCCGACTAAAAAATCCCCCATTTTTGAAACACGCGCCACGCCCGGGTGCGTTTCTTCAAGGGTTCCGTAAGCTTTCTCGGAGTGCTTTTTCTTATCGTGAGGATAGATTTCGTCGATTTTTAAAATCGCAAGCGCCGTTCCTTGTTCATCCACCAGGGCCACTTCCTCGCCGGCTTTCAAATTTTTCTTTTCTTCAGCCGTGATTGCTTTCACGACGGGTAAACTCCACGCCAATCCGTTGGCGAGATGCATTTTTTCCAACACCGAATTGAAATCGGCTTGGCCCATGAAACCTTCTAGGGGACTCAGAGCGCCGATGGCGATCATTTCCAAATCCGCTATTTCGATTGGAGGCAGCGGAAGTTTTTTGAGGCCTTGAGCTTTCTTTTTTGCCTCGGTTCTTTCGTTTTCAGGTAACTCGCGGTTAATTAATTTTCCACCATGGGGTTGATTCATTGTTGTCTTTTTCTCCTTTAGATTCCCGTGGAGTAATTGACTCCGGGTTTTTGTTCTTTCTTCTCTTCCTTGTCTTTGACTTCCATGAAAGTATGGATTCCGCACTCGGTCTTGGCCTTCCCCGCCCAGCGGCCGGAGCGCTCATCATCCCCCGGTTGAACAGGCCGGGTGCAAGGCCAGCAGCCCACACTCAGATAACCCTTGTCGTACAAAGGATGTTTCGGAATGTTGTGTTCTTTTAAATACCACCCCATCTCGCGTGAGGTGAAAGTAGAAAGCGGACTGATTTTAAAAAGCTCGGCGCTTCCTTTTTTGTATTCCTCAACAATCCGGATCGATTTTCTGAAGTCCGTTTGGTTCCGGCGAATCCCGCTCATCCATGCATCGTAATCTTTGAGCACATTATCCATCGGCTCCACTTTATTGATTTGGCAGCAGAGGTCCGGATTTTTTTCGTAAGGGACCCCATCGTACTGCTTCACGACTTCGGCTTTACGTTTCGGGTCGGCCTGGAGGTTCAGGATATTTTTCAGTCCCAAAAACCTGGCCAAATCGTCCCTGTATTTCAGGGTCTCCGGAAAATGGTAACCCGTTTCTAGAAAAAGAATTGGGACGTTGGGGTCCGCCCGGCTAATCATATGAAGAAGCACTCCCGATTCCGGACCGAAGGAAGAGGAGGCCGCAATCTTTCCGGGGAATTCCCGTATTGCCCAGGCAATAATCTCCTCGGGTTTTTTCCCCTCAAACTCCTGATTCAGCTTGTTCAAATCAAATTGATTCGTCGTCAACACTGTCTCACTCTCCGTCTTTGCGGGGCTCCCTCCGGGTCTATCGACCCGTAGGGTCGGAGACCTCGCAATGACGAGTTTTCATTTCCTCAGCGAACTTTTCATTTCATCAATCAACTGGTAATCCAATTCTGCGCCGCCGCCGAGCGTGCCGAGTTGAACGTCGGGTTTGTTGGCGCCGTGAAAATCGCTTCCGCCGGTCACGAAAAGATTGAATCGTTTGGCGATTCGTTTATAAACTTCGGCCTCTTTGCGGTTTTGGCAACTGTTGAAGGCTTCAATTCCGCCCAAGCCTTCCTCGGCCAGCCGTTCAAATTCTTTTTCCAATGCCGGCTCTTCCAATTTCATCTGCTTCGGATGGGCAATCACCGCAATGCCGCCCGCCTTCCCGATGCGCTGAATCGATTCCCGCGAGGAAAGCCGCCGCTTATCGATGTAAGCGGGTTTTCCTTTCCCGAGGTATTTATCAAACGCTTCTTGCAGGGATTTCACAGCGCCTTTTTTTAAAAGGACGTTCGCGAAATGCGGCCGCCCGACCTGCTTGCCGCCGGATTCCGCCCTTACTTCTTCTAAGGTCATCGGAATCCCCAGCTCGTTGAGCTTCTGAATGATCTGCGGATTCCGCTCAAACCGTGCTTTCTGAATCTCTTTCAAAGTGGACTGAAGTTCGGTCTGATGCGGATCCAAAAAATAGCCCAGGATATGCAGCGTTCCGGGCTCAAATTGAGCGCTAATCTCAATCCCCGGAATGAGTTCGATCCCGAGCTTTTTCGCCTCATCCGCACATTCGTCGTAACTCGACATGGTGTCGTGATCCGTGACCGAAATGCAGCGTAATTTTTTTTCCTTGGCGTGACGAATCAAATCCCGGGGCAGAAAACTCCCGTCCGAGTGAGTCGTGTGCATATGCAGATCGATTTGATTCATTACGAACGAAGAACCTCCGCTTTCAAATAGCCTAACTGTTTTAACTTTTGAATCACTTTTTCCGCAGACTGTTCGGCGGATTCCTTATCCGTTTCACAAATCACTTCGGCATGAAGCGGTTCTTCATAAGGGTCGTCCACGCCCGTAAAACCCTTCACTTCACCGGCCCGGGCCTTCTTATAAAGCCCTTTGACGTCCCGTTTCTCACACTCCTCCACCGGGCATTTGACGTAAACTTCCACGAAATTGCCGATGAGTTTGCGGTTGTAATCCCGCGCTTCTCGGAAAGGCGAAATGGCCGCACCGATGGCAATCACGTCATTTCGGGTAAGAAGATGGCAAACAAACCCAATCCGTTTAATGTTGGCGTCCCGGTCCTCGCGCGAAAAACCCAGCCCTTTACTGAGATTCGTCCGGACCACGTCCCCATCCAAAAGCTCGCATTTGAGCCCCTCTTGGCGGAAACGCTTTTCCAGGACCCTCGCAATGGTGGATTTGCCTGAGCTGGGAAGACCCGTAAACCAAATCGTAACTCCCTTCATTGAACGCCTCCTGTTTTCTTATCCCTTTGATGTGAAAAGAGTTAAGAATATACACAAAATGGCCTTCCCGGTCAAGCCTCCTCATTTGACGCTCCCCCATTCGTGAGTTATCTTTTAGTGTTTGTCGCTAAAGGAGTTAAAGAAAATTTCGGTGCCTAACCCAAGGTAATTTTTTTTATGATATTTCTTAAGCCCTATGAAAAGTTTGTAGCGGGGCTGGTCGTGGTGTGTTTCCTGGCCACGTCGGCAACGCCTCTGCCTGCGGCCGAAGCCCCCGTTTCTATTTCCCCTTCGTTTATCCCCATGGGAATCCCGGCGGAACTAGCCTCCATCGAGGAAGTTTTTCTTCCCAAATCGGGCGGAGACAATGTTTCGCCTTTAATCCACATTCAAAGCGTGCATGCCCACGCCGAGACCCAGAGAAAAATTTATAGCCTTCTCAAATTCCTCGATGAGAAATACGGGGTCCAATCCCTTTTCATTGAGGGGGCCGCAGAAAACTTAGACCCAGCCTATTTTCAATTTTTCGACGACAACCGGTTGAATATCCGGGTAGCGGAGAAATTAATTGATAAAGGTGAATTAACCGGCGCTGAGCTTTTCCTGGTTGAAACCGAGAAAAAAATCCCCGCTTACGGAATCGAAGACCCGTCGCTTTATCAAGACAATTTGTCGAGTTTTCAATCCGTCATGACGAGCCGGGAAGTGACGGGTTCCTTCACCCGCGACCTCCGCGGCGTGTTGGACCGGATGGAAACTCTCCTGCTCGAGCCCGAGGCCCGAAGACTCCTTCGCTCCAGCGAATCTTTTGATGCCGGCCGGCTCCAGCTTCTGTCCTACCTTTTTGAGTTGGAGCGGAGCGCCAAAACAGTTTTAGGCCTCGACCTGCGCCGTTTTGAAAGCCAAGTCGAGTGGCCGCAACTCATTCGTCTTTTCCGGCTGCAGGAAATTGAATCCAAACTCGAGCCCGAAAAAATCCAGTCGGACCGCGAGCGATTGACATCCTCCCTGAAAGATCTCGGCGTTGAATCCTCGCTGGTTGAGGCGTTTCAAAATCTTTCTTTTTCGCCCTACCAGTCGGGAATGGTCTATAACCCCGGTTTTCATAAAAATGATTTGCCCCGTTACTTGGCGGAGCGGCTCGTCCTCTCCACCAAGGAAAAGGGATTCACCTTCAAGCAATATCCTTACTTCACCCGCTACCTGGAGGCCTCCATTCTGCAAAGTGAACTGGAGGCGGACAGACTTTTTGGCGAAATCGAAAAGCTTCATGAAAATTTGGTTCGCACGCTCTCGCCCGGCGAAGAGGATTGGAAACTCGTTGAATCTGTCCGGAGCGAGCGGCTCCTCGAGCGGCTTTTCGATTTGGAGCTGACGCCCAAAGATTACTCGAAGATTCGGGATTTTAACCGCGAACAAAGGCCGCTCGTCCGGTTTCTTTTGGAGATTGAGTCCCTTCAGAAAAGTGCCCACTTGAAGATTCAAAGAGTGGGGCGCGAAGACCTCCCCTACGAAATCGTCCCCAAAAATATTGGGGAGATTGAATCCGTTTACGGCCAGGCCGTGCGTTTTTACCAGCTGGCCAAAGAGCGCGAAGAAACCATGGCCGAAAAAATTCTTGCTTCCTCCTCTTCAGGGGAGAGGGCTGGGGTGAGGGGGGTTTCCGTCCTCATCACCGGCGGCTTTCACAAAGAGGGCCTTTCGCGCGTCTTCCGCGAAAAGCAAATTCCCTACACGGTCCTCACTCCCCGCATCACGGAAAAAGTTTCGCCGGAAGCTTACATCTCCTCCCTCCTTGGCGAAAAGAAAACCGCTTTTGACACCCAGTATTTGGAAGCAGTGGTTAAGGCGCAGCAGATGCTCCAAATAAAAATGAAAATGTACCCGTCAAAACGGCGCGAAAGAATGGCTCGGGCTGAGATTCTTACTGTCATTGAAGCCATTGCGAAAGCCCTCGAAGAAAGTGCCAGGAAAGGTGACATTGTCCTTCCCGTGGGACGTGTTGCAGCCCAATTGAGCGGAGAAGGAAAACCTTATTTCCCGGCTTTTCCCTTCGCGCTTCACCTCAATGAAACAGGCGACGGCCTGATTCCTTTGGTCGATTTCGATGGAGATGGAAAGGCGGAAGAGCCGCTAACCAATCGCTTCGGAAAAACGTTTACCATCGGCACCATGGGCGTCGAGCTCAAAGTCCCCGCCGCGGTAGCTCGATTTTCTGTTTTCGAGCGTCGTCCATTGCCGCTTCCCCCGCCCGCCAAACCCAAGGCCGTCCCCTCCCGCGCCGAGGTGCGGGCATCGCGGGCTCTAGATCCCGAAAAGATTAAGCAAAGGTATCAAACCCTTGTGAAAACCGTTTCGGAAAACGACGACTTAAGTGCACAACCCGACCGGCAAGAACCGGTACTGAGGGCGATGAAAACCGACATCCTCATCGATGTCGAAACAGGGCGATGGTTCGATGCGGCCCAAAGACTTCGCATAATGCGGGATGAAGTTTTGAAAATATTTGTGCCGGGAGGTGCTCCTCAAACGGCGCAGGAAATTTTGGAATCTATCTTGACCGTCACGCGTAGCCAAAAGAAATTGATCTTATCTTTTAAAACGCTTGCTTTAGACATGGAGCGTCTTTCAATCCCAAAAGAACTTCTCGAGTTAGTCAAAAAAGGAGGGCCAGAGGAAAAATTTGATCATTTAACCAAACAGCTATACGGATTTTCGATGGAGAATCTTCTCATCGACCGAATCAGCAGATTCCCAGGTTCGGTTTCTGATCTCTCCGACGAATTGGATTGGATCCCTGGAGTCCCGCTAACGCGACGGGATCAAATGAAAACGGTTATTCTCAACGCCAAGAAAAAAGAGATTCTCATCTCCGTTCTTCTGCACGAATTGAGGATAGAGAAAAATCCCGACTTAGAGCGAGATCGAGAGATCTTCAAGTGGGGGTATCGATTGGGTGACGTCGGATTAGCTGCAATCATACATCATTTCGCAATGCTTCCTCGCGCCGAGGTGCGGAGCGAGAAAAAGGAACTTAACGGTGGGAAGGCTTTTCGTGCCGCCGGCCAAGCCAATCCAAAAATGTCACGCCCGCAATTACGAGCAACAGGAACGAAACTACTCCGTAGACCATCCATGGACCGTCCATTTCATCCTCCTTTAACGATCAACCCAGAGAATCAGGGCGTAAGAACTCGCAGCCAGTATACAACCCAACCACAAAGCGGGCAAGGAACCACGGGAATTGAAAACCAAAGTCGCAAGGGAAACCGTCAAGAGGCTCAAAAGGGCCCGTCCCGTATTCTCCCTTTGCTTAAGGGTCAATTTAAACATGATGAAAATACTATTAATAATATGAAGAATAGTCAAGTATTAATTTCGGGCCCGCGCGCCGAGGTGCGCAGTGATGTTCCGTTAGATAAGGGGCAGCTAGAAAATTACGCTGCCGGGAAACAGGGGCTTCTTCTCTTGCAATTATTGATGGAACATTTTCAGGTCACACCGGAGATCTTGGCTGAAGAAATTGTTACCGACCCCTCCGAAGTAGAAAAATGGCTGAGCGGTGAGGAGCCACCGAAGCCGGTCATGATTTCATGGATCTCCGACTACTTCGTAAAGCGGGCCAGAAAAGAAGCGTCTGGTCTTGAGCTCGTCATCAAGAAATCAATTGAGGAGGCCTTTTCTTACCAAGGCGTCTTTGGAAAAACCGGCCGGGATGAAAGGAAAACGGTTGGGAAGGGTGTCATTGTGAAACTGATTGAGAAATATCAGGATCAAACCCGGGGCAAGAACCTCACTGCAAGCCAAGCGGCTTCGTTCATTGCGGAAACACAAGAAGCAAAGGAAGCCGGCGCAAAAAAAGGAAGCATCTACCAGTATTTCATCAAACATCCGGATTTAATGGAACAGTACGGAATTTCTTCTCAGCCCCGCGCCGAGGTACGGAGCGCGGAAGGGGAAGCTATGCCGGAAGAGGAAATTTATCCGCCTCCTGCCGCGACCCCCAAAACGATTGGAACCGTCTTAGAAATCTTTCGTCTCCTTTCTCAAGATCAATTGAAGCCGGGTCCGGAAACTGAGAAAAAGGTTCACAAATGGGTGGAGGCCTTTGCCCAAGCCAATCCAGATATCAACGCTTCCCAGGTAGAAGCGATAGGCCTAATCGTTTTGAGAACCATCGAAAGATTTCCTGAATCCAAACGATCCGGTCTTTTTTCGGAACTCGTGCAAGGACTGAATGGTCCGGATGCGGTGGTCCGAATTCGTTTGATGCAGTGGTGGGCACAATATTTTGCATTCTATCTCGATTCTCTCAAGGAGAAATCCTACAAAACGGGTTTTGCCTTTCAAGATCAAAACCTGCTTTTATCGTTTGCCGAAGCGGTCGATTCAAAACTGGCTGACCTTTTTCAGGAATTGATTGAATCCGATACAATCTGGCCCACCCGGTGGGCGAAAACGCCTTGGTGGAAAAGAGTTTTATGGATAACGGTTGGAGTGGCTCTTTTCCCTATCGCAGTCTCCGTGTTTGTCATTGGCGTCCTTCTAAACACTTTCCGGCGGCCTCAAGGTGAAGAACCGAAGACGGCCGATAAAGAAAGCCTTAACGTTGCTTTCAATCGATTTTTTATCCCCACAGGTCTTTTTGTGCGATTTCAGCCCAGAAAAATTCCGGATCACTATGATCTTGTTCTTTATAAAACCTCTCATCCAAAATATTTGAAATCTGTCTCCGCCAGAAACAAAGTCGGCTGGTTATTGCAAGGAAAAAAAGTAGTCGCACCTCCCGGATTTGAGCTGGCCGGTGCTTACTTCAAAGAATCCAACATCATTATTTTGGATTTGGATTCAACGGAGGGGGAGGCCCATGGAATGGCTCTGGCGCTCCGCCCCGACTTGTTTCCTGACACTGAAGCCTATCTTAAAGCGAAAGAGAGGGCCTTGAAACACTTAAAAGAAATTTTCTCGAAGCCTCTTCGAGAAAGGGGAGTCATCGAAAAATTTGATCCAAAGGATGTGGAAATCGTGGATGAATTTGACCACCGTTTGTCGCGGAAAGCCTATGAACCTTATGCCCTGTCTGCTGATTCCGGCACAGATGCCATCGTCAAAATTGCCGGTGCGATGGCTGAGCATAGTTTCTTTCATGAGGCCTATCACTTGGGTTCTCATTTACTGAATCTCCGAGTGAGATATAAAGAATCAGAAGAAGAATTGATGAGCCATCTTTTCCAGCTGATAACTTCGTGGCGGTATCCAACTTCCGTTTATCACTCTTTATCGACTCATATTTCGCACATCGCAATGACCTCGCCCGTCGAGGCTTTTGAGAAAGAAGGGTTTGAAGGAGTCTATCCTGGTTATGAGGAAATCATTCCCATTTCAAGTGAGATTCTTGATGCACTAATCCCAGGGAAGCCTCGCATTGCCTCTCAACCGGATGCCGTCTCGAGAGTTCATGCGCTCGCTCAAAAAATACCTCATGTGGATTTAGATCGTCTTACCGTCGATGTGATTGCGGAACGGGCCTATCAGCTCGTCCACAAACGGTACGGTGAAGATAACCCCTTTGTCGCCATGGGGCCGATAAGCGCGGGCCGTTCTCTTGGGGACGTGCTTGAATCTTACGAAGGGCAACCCCCTTACGCACTCAAACCTTACCAACCATCAGAGTTGGCAGAAAGCCTCCCGCCTCAAGCAGAGCGCTCCATGGGTCAACTCATTGTCGAGACTGCAGAGTTGAAAACAGACGATGATGTTTTTTCAACCGTGCAAAAACTGAACTTCGCCATTGGGAAATTGAATCAAGAGGGAGAAATTTCTACTTTGTTCCATGCGTCCACGGCTCCGGAAGACGAAGTCGTGTTCCATCACATGGGAGAGGAGCTCGGCCGTGCCTCGATGATAGATCAAACCAAACTGATTGAACAATTGAATCAGATTTTTCATCGCGCCGAGGTGCGGGCAACGGGTTTGAGAGACTTGCGCGAAGGCATAGAAGCCATAAAAATTGATTTGAATGTCACTCCCCTCACCAAAAAGAAAATTAGTGATTTCTTCAACCAGTTTTCTGACAAAACGCCTTTTCTTTCGCGAAATGATCCCAAGATCAACGGCATTTTGATTACAGACCAGCCGCGCCAAGGCTTCTGGGAGCGGCTCAAAGGTGGGAAAAAGAAGGATGAAATGGGATTTGACCGTGAAAGGGGAAGGTTTGCTTTGCGGCTGGAGACAGACAAGTTTGGAGGCGTGGACGAAAAGATTCTTTTTCAAAAACTGGGGGTATTTGTTCGAGAATTCCCGCGATTAGTCCGCGAGGCCGGATATCTGACCGACCAGGAATTGTCAGAATATCTGACGGCTCACCCCGTGACGGGTGCCATCGATCCTCGTGTTGGAACATTCGTGGCAAGTGATGTGTTGGTCTTCAACAATGTCTTTCACAAAGTGCGGCTTTTGGAAAATATCCACGGTAGAGCTCCCCTTGAATACATTCAAGACCACGTTCGCAAAGTGGCCGGTGGTGAGAAGCCGATCTCCGAAGGATTCCGTGAGGACTTCCGAGGCGCCATCCTCGCAGCCTGGTGGGTGGTCGGCGTCGTCGATGCCGGCAGCACACCGGAGGCCCAGCAACACTACGAGGAACGCAGAAAGGTGTCCTTGCTGGTCATGGAGTTGCTTGAGAAAGTGCTGATTGGAAAAGAGCGGGAAGATCTCGAGACCCTTAAACAATGGGCGAGCGTCGATCCACAAGGTTTTATTGCCTCCCTCAAAAAAATTGAGACGTTTACAGGAATAGCCCTCAGTCATTACTCCCTCGTGGACAAGTCTCTTTTGAAAAAACTGAAGCACGAGCGTCTTCATGGAGAGCTTTACCCCATTCTTCACAAGCCCGGTAGTCAAAAGGAGCAAATGAATCGTGAAATCCTCGTGGCGGGCTTGAAGAGCTTTCTAAAGCTCGCCGGTTTTGAAACGTTATGGGATCTTTTTGGAAAAGTTGCGGAGGATGAGCACTCGCCTTATCAAGCGATGCTCGTGGCCTTGAAGCAAGGTGATTTTTCCTCCCCCTTTGTGGATGAATTTTGGGTCCACACGCTTTATCCTTCGGGCATGGCACTGGACAGGGAAAAAGAGTTGAAGAATTTCCAATATTTTCTCACGGAGTTGGAGAGGTTAAATCCGGATTTTAAGAAAGCGATGGACCTGATGCGGACGCTGCAAAAAACCAGCGATTCAAAAGCTGAAAAGGATTTAGAGGCCCTCGAAAAATACGCCGGACCTTCGGAGCAAGAAACAACGGTACCCAAAATTTTTCCCACGGGCGGAGTGAATTACGTGAGGGTTGACGCAAGAACCCTCATGGAAAAAGTTTGGCAGACTTTGACTCAAAATACGCGTGCGATTTTTAAGCGATTACGGGATGCGGCCGGTTATAAAATCTCCGATGCGGCGATTGAGTCGGGAGGTTATGACTTTGATCCTCAGATCAAGGCCAAGATAGAACACGCGGGAATTTTTAGGGATGCATCCGAAGGTTCTCTTTGGATCTTGAAAAAAAGGGAAAGCGCGGCCGCGAGACAATCCAAGCGGCCCGGTGACTGGACCTCCCCGGAAAGAGAAATGCTGAGCTACCGGCTACTCAGCCTTTATTCCAATCAAGCGGCTATTCGATTTCTAACTCCTGCTGATCAGGGTTTACCTCGGGAAGTCCAAGCTCGTCCGGGCGATTATTTCCTCGTCCGATTAGTCATCGAAGGAAAGACTTCGGAAGGCGGGCTTGCCCCGGCGGACTTTCCCTCCAAAGATTCGTCTTCTGCCTTTTCTTCCCTGCTTGTGGCCCATACGCTTTTCGGTAAAACGGATCCAACCCTCGCCAATTTGGGTTATGTTCAAGGAGTGCCTGTCGCTTACGATAACAGTCAGATTTTACTTTACGATCAGTTTTTGACGCACGAAGGACACCTGCGATTTTTTCAAGCCTTCTATATCTTTCAGGCGTTATTTGACAATTTATACAATCTCACCCGATCGCAAGACTTCAATTATAAAAACTGGTACCGGGAATCCACGGTTCTGATGGGGCAAGACCCTGACATCCACGATCCGGATCCCCGAAAACAGGAAGCGGCGATGGCGCGAGGGTATAAGAAAATTCTTTTAAAAATACAACGTACGCTAGCGGACAAGGGACTGGATGAAGCGTTCTGGCGGTTTTACGGACTCGATCTTGAACAGATCCGGAAAAGTATTCGCGACTTTAAAACGATTTCTGAAGCGCAGATTCGCGAGAGCGCACAAGCGGCGGGGTATGCTCCTGGAAAACCCGGTTACGATCTCGACGGCATTGTTCGGTTTATTCTGGAAAATCAGAAATCATTGGGCCGTGACGTCAACGAATTGCTTCAATTCTTGACCGGACGCGATCATCAGTTGGACAAACTTGACCAAGATTTTTCAGCCTCCCGAGCCGAGGTGCGGGAAGCAGGAAGAGTTCTTCTTCCGCTCAAGCTCGCAGCAGGCAAGGTGGAACGCGAGGCTGTCTATGAAGCCGACAAAAATTTCTGGGGGGCGGTTGAGAAGTCCAATCCAGGGACTTGGGAACGCGCCGCGAAAATCATCGCCACTTACCCTGATTCCACAGACCAGCCGCTCACCCAAGGACAGGATTACGATGCGTTCATCAATCGAAGCGCCCGGATTCATCTGAAAAATCCTATTTCTTTTCACGGGGTTTTATTTCGAGAACTCATCCTCAATGGAGCCCTCTTCACGAAAAAAGGAAGGCAAATCTACGACCGGCAGAAAGAAGCCGGGGAGGACTCCCCTGTTTTCCATCCCGAGTTTGATGAACAAGGAATGATTCAACCAAAGAGGATCGAGCTGGAACGCTTCGGCGCACTTCGTTCCTCCGAAGCAGAGCGGGAATATTTCGCGGGGCTTCATGCTTTTCACAGTCAAAAGGCCCCTGTGTTTCAATTGCCGGTTCTGTTGGTTCAATACACCCAGGAGAAGGAACCCGACCAGGAGCCGCTCGGACTGGTGGTAATCGCCTCGCCTTTTATTCGAGATGCCGCTGCCACGAACGTACTGGACGAGGACTCAACGTTTGAAGTGCGGGCGGCCACCTTTGTCAATGAACTCATCCGCCAAGTTCGAGAGGGTCAGTTTGATGAATATGAAGCTTTGAAAAGGGTGAGTGATTTCTATCGGGGCCAGGGTGAGGCGCTGGCCGCCTTTCACCAGGCTGGTTTTACTCACGGAAATCCTCATCCGGACAATCTGATTTACGATCCCGCGAAAAAGAAAAGCGGTCTCACGGATTTGGAGGATGCGCGTCTGAAAACCCGGATGACTAAAGAACAGGCTTTCGGCTATCAATTCCGGGACGTCTTGTATGCCCTTACAGTTTTAGTAAGCGCGGCGGAGAAATACGCGGCGGAGCAAGAAGAAACTTTCCTGGGTTACGTCTCCCACTTGAGCGTCGTCGGATTTTTAACCGGATATTTCGGTGAGAAGCAACTCGAGAAGAAAATCCCGTCTCTTAAAATAGACTCCGAAAAACTCATGGACAATTTCAAGGCGGCGGTTCAAACGTCGGCGCGAGACCAAACCCCGATTTATAACGTTTCCAACCTGATGTTGGACCTTATTCGGGAACAATTCGACGGTTCATGGAAGGACGCGAAAGAACTTCTTCCCGGAAATATCTACGTCCATCAAAACACGGGCGAACGCCATTTCATTGAAGGAGCCGCGCCGGATAAATTGGGGTGGCGGGTGCGGAATATCGATAGTGGGGAGACATTCGGCTTACCCAAGGAGCGGCTCAACATTTTCCTGCGTGAACACCGTCTCCTCGAATGGGGCGAAACATCCCGCGCCGAGGTGCGCGCGACGACGGCGTTTAGTCCTGAACAGTTTGAGCAGGCTTATCAGAAAATAAAAGAGGAAAAAGGAAGGGCTCCGACCATCCCCGAGCTCGGCCGAGAACTTCCAGCCAAGGCCGTGCACACCGTACGAACCTATGTAAAAAATTTGGCGGAAGAGGGACGGGCTCCTAAAATCACCTCATCGCTCACCGGCCCTCGAATGGGATGGAAGGAAGCGCTTAAGGACAAGCCCTCCGCTAAAGCGAAGCCGGAACTTCCCTCTCTGGGGCCGAGAAAACAGAAACGGCCGGCCAAGCCGCTCGCGGAAGAAAAAATCATTGCCCTCAAGCGAAAAGTCAGAGAATTTCAAGACTTGATGCAGCATTCGACTAAAACAGAGAAGCCCGTCTTTCTCATTTATGCGCGCAGAGTAATCGGCATCCTCAGCCGACTTGAGCGCCGGGGAGCTCTCTCCGGCGAGGACTCTCTGAGACCTCAAGTCGTGTTGGAAAATTTACGGAGGGCGGCCCGCACGTATCGCCGCTTTAACAAGCTGCTGAAAAAAGAGCAGATGCCGGATTACCGGGAGTACCTAAAAATTTACAACGCCCTTCGCGTTCTCACTCACCACCGCGCCGAGGTGAGGGCAGGATGGCCGGAACCTCCCAGCGCTTTGGAATTGGAGGAGCGCCGTGGCATTCGGTCGGGCCTTAATCTGCGGCCAGTCGTCGAGGCCTTTCAATCTCTTCTGAAAGAAAGCCCCAAGACTCCTATTAATCTAGCAACTTTCCAGCCGCAGGATGCTTACATTTTCAATGCGGACGGCCGAATCGAAATCCAGCGCCTTCTCCACGAGCGCCCTCAAGTCATAGCGAAAAAAGAAGGTGGGATTCCTGAGGGGGTCGCACAAATCATGAAACGAGCGAAAGTAGAAAAAATTGAAATCATCCACGGGGAACTTCCTGCCGGCGACGGCGAAGCTTCCGGGTTCGCCAACGTAAGTTTTCTTACCTCGCTCGTTGAAGATTTGCTCATTGATCTGGATCCTGATCTTCACGCAAAAAGGCCCATCACTATGATGCTCTCCGATTATTTGTGGGAAGAGGGATTGGGAAGTCGCTTGGGACGCTTTCCGGTTCATCCCCTTTCGGGAAGAGGGCACAATCTCCTCGGCTACCAAGTCTCATTCAAACCGCCTAATCACATCAGACTCATCCTGGGCCCTTACTCCGGCATGGTTCTGCGCTCCCCCGAGGCGTTTGATGATTTCCGGGCGGCCATGCAGAAGCGCGCATTGATTGGTGATTTCCAAAGCCAAATCGACAACCCTCCGCCCCCTGCTCCCAATATCATCAGTTATCCCTTTTGGCATCTAGATCGAACCACGGGCGGATTAAAAAGAGGGCGGGTGATTCTCCAACGAACCGGCCTTGACGGCTTTGTCATTGGCGAAAACGTCGAAGGTCTCCCGTCTGTTCAAGTGATGTTAACACCCGCAAGTCTCACGATAAAAAGAGGCGGCAAAAAAATCGCTACGATCCCCGCCTTGAGGCCCCTGGTAGCTATTGGACACAGCGCCATTGACGACCGGTTCCATATTTTTCTCAATGAGAAGCCTTATCAAGCCCTTCAATCCGCCATGTCAGAAAACGGCCTCCAATTTTTTGGATTCACTTTTGACAGCGCCTCCCCCCGCGCGGAGGTGCGTTCGAGCCTGGGCAAATCAGATGCGGAGTCACTCCGCGACGTTATTTCGGCCGTCAACCCAGATTTGGGAAAAGCCTTGAATGAGGTGCAACTCAAATCCCTTTTGTCTTATACGAAAGGACTTGCCCTTGATTTTGGATCGGCCGAGATGATTTTGGAGAGGAATCCTCAAACCCAAAGCCTGTCAACCGAGGAAACCATTGAACAACTTCAATCTATATTCGCGTCATTGACGGAGGCCAGAAGTTTAAAAGTTGCGATCGGCCGTCTTCTTCCAGCCGTCATCTCAAAAATTGACACCTATGCCCATTTGTTAATGCAGCTCACACAAGAACGTGTCCAATTTGACAAGGATTTTGATGAAGCCCTAACGAAGATTGAGAATAACCAGGTCTTATTAAACAAATTGAGTCCTAAGAAACGGGGTGAATGGTTTTCTGTTTTAGATGAGGTGGTGAAGACGCTTGAGGATTCGCGAAAATTTGTTGCCGAAACAAATGACTGGATCCATCAGATCGAGGACAGGGTAGATAAAGCCCACGCGGTTCAGCGGAATGTGATCAATCCCGGCCAGCTCACTGTCGCGAAAAATGAGTTAGAACGAACCCTTTCGCAGCTTGATGTTTTGACGGGTTCTTTGAAAGAAAAGCGAGAAGATTTTCATAAAGCCTGGCAACGGTTTTATGAATTACGTGATGAAATCCTCCGGTCCGAAGTGCAGGCAGGCGTTATTAAGAAGCCTTCGCCGGAAGAGTTAGCGAAAGCATACAAAGTATTTTTTGATAATCCGGCCCGGAATGAAAAAGGAGAGTGGCTTCGAGACAGGTGGGTCCGCGTCGCGGCGAGTATGCAGAAGGCGGCTGGCTTTAATCAGAATTGGACTCGCACCACAGAGGAAATTGTGGAAGTGAACTTTAATGGCCAGCGAGTCGTCTTCGACAAAGATGCCCTTCGCGCGGCGGAGGTTTGGTTCGCCGGAGAAGACAAAGAGCTGGAAGAAAGGTTCCGCCAACCTTTCGAGGAACCCTTTACAGCACAGTACGAGCGCATTGCGCATTTCGTCGCCGAGCCGATTGAAGGAGGATTTCATATCAAGAACCTCATTCGTCTAGGTTCCTACGCGATTTCTCCTGCGCTCAGCGCTTACGGATCGGTCGACACTGAGACGCAACAGGGTACGCTCCGCATTGGGAATGCTATTTTCAATAAGGAAGCAGAAAAGATTATTTTTCCGTGGGGCCCCTACGTTCCTGAACTAGAAACCGCCCCGCCGGAAGGCAAGGTTTTAATCCCCGTCCACAGCCATCCCGATTGGAGTAAGTATAAGGAAGGCCCTTCAAAAGGCGATCGAGACTTGATCAAGCCCAACAACTTCGAACTGGTCTACTTAATGAAGAATAAAAAATTTGTTGTTTTCGATAAAACGGGAAATCAAATGGACGTGCCCTCTTATCGCGCGGAGGTGCGCGCGGCGGAAGAAGAAAAACCGCTCCCCGTCTATATCGGGCCGATCTCGGTGATGCTCGCCCAAAAAATCACCGAACGAACAGGAATCCCCGGAGCCCGATTTATGACGGAAGAAGAGCTTTGGAATTTCGCCGGATCAACGGTAGAGACAGAAACGGACGAGCGGCATCTGCCTGGAGCCGGGAAAAGAAAAATCGCAAAGATCGATCCGGAAAAGCTTCTGGCCGAGATCAGACGATATCGTCCCACGGGGGGGCGGGTTGTTCTCGTTTACGATTACGCTCACGCCCAGACTCCTTATATCGATCCGGCCATCAAGAAACTGGAAGAGGCGGGGTATACCGTCACTGCGCTTCAATTCGATGCGGAAACCATGAGGGACCCAAAAGACTGGGACGAAGAGCTTGAGAAGTTGATCCTCGAAGAACTGGATTACCACTTCCCTCCCGGCGAATCCCGGGCGGAGGTGCGCGCGGGGCCGCGGGTGGATCTTCTAACCACTCAGGGTCTTGAGTTAAGCGGTTCGGAAACAGCGCGAAAGGGCTTGGCCGCACGGGAGGCGTTGGCCGCTTTAAAAGAGTTTGTTGCACGCCACCAAGAAACCTTAACGAAGATTAACTATTTTGAGCCCGAACGATTTGAACCCGGCGAGGACGACAGGGATCTTCTCGGTATCCGGCGATGGAATCTTGTCTCCATTGAACCCAAAGATATCGGAAAACTAAGCTCCCTCATCGCCAATCTCAATGAAGATCCGACTGTGATTCTTTCTGGGCATCTTGAATTGGGCGGCGCACCCTTGAAGTTTCGAGTCTCTATCGTCTCTCGGAATGGACAACCCAAGGAAGCGTGGTTCGAACCGGTTTTAGATCATAAAATCGATGATTTAATTTTGAACGGCGTAGCCCGCGCTGCGGATTCCTATCGCTACAAGTTCCGGAAACGACACGAACCCGTCCCGACCGTATCAAACTTAAAGGAATGGATACGAAGAGGGGCTTACGCTCAGATGAGTCATGTGTTGGATGTCATTGATTCCGCTCGAGACCCACTAGAAAATTTGGAAGGAGGTAACGATGAAGCAAGGGCGTTCGATAAATTAAGGTCTGCTTTGAGCGGGTTGTATGATCCCATCGCAAACCGGCCCGCCTCCCCTCCGGGCCTTAGGCCCTACAGGGCCGGAGGCCGCGCCGAGGTGAGGGCAGGAGAGGGAGAGGAAGAATTAAGAAAGTTTCTGGCGGATCTAAAAGCAATTACGCAAAGAGTCGGCGGCGATTGGGTGAAGGAGGCCCAGTCCGTATTGAATCAACTCTGGCTTCGTTTACCGAAACTCCCTTTTACTGAAAAAGAGATTAGCCCCATCGATCCGATTGAAACAGGGGATGTCTTGAGAATGAAAGTGGGGCAGGCGACACTTTCCGAAGAAGGAGGCAAACAGATAGTCACATGGCCTGAGGAAGGGGCTCCGGTAGAAATTATCACCCTTCTGGTCCTCGGACCCGATCCGGATAATCCGGATAAAATTCTTCTTTTGCCTCCGACGGGTGATCCTAAGTATCTTGTGCGGGAGGAAAAGCAGGACATTGTATCCCCCGTTTACCGAAAGATAATTCCGACGGCTTACCGATTGCCTCTTCTCCTTCCTCCGCCTAAGCCTGCACAAAACGCACGGGAACTGCTGGAAAGTCTTAAAGCCCGGGCGGAGGAAATTAAGCAGCAGTATCCGAATACTGTGGGCAATGAAATTTTTGGGCTCACACAGGAAGCGGTGGAGCAGCTTTTAATGCTTTTTAATCTTAAAGGACAAACTCAGTTTGAATCTATTGGGAGCGTAGAGGACTTAAAACCGGGGGATGTCCTCGCCTCGGAAACCCGGTTAGGAGAACGTGTTCCCCGAGGCTTTGCTGCGTTGGTCATCAATCCGGACTGGCGCAAAAATATCGCCCTCGTCCTTGATTCCAACGGAACATTAGAAGATAGAATGTCCAAGCAAGAACTCCTCCGTCTTTATCCTCAACGCATCGTCCCCCGCGCGGAGGTACGGACGGGAGAGGATGCAACTTGGCAGGAATTCTGGCAAAACGTGCGCGGAAAAACCAAAGAGGCTGAGAAAATTGAAGATGTCTATGTGCGTTTTTGGCGGGATTATTTTCAATCCTGGAAGAATCGAAAACCTGACGCCCGGATCTTGGAGATCGGCTCTGGTGCACCCCTTAGGTTCTTGAGACTGGCTAAAGAAACCGTTCCGTCACTTCAAATAACCGGCATCGATGTGGTGAAGCCCTATGAGAAAGTTCCGGAAGGCATTGATTTTAGACAGATGTCGGCCGAGGCCATGGCGTTCGGCGATGATTTTTTTGACGCCCTCATCGGAACGCACACGTTGGAATTTACCGCCTTTGAACGTACTCTCGCGGAAAGCTTCAGAGTTTTGAAACCGGGGGGCGAAGCGGTTTTTGTGGTTCAGCATTTTCTCAAACCGGCCGTCCAAAAAATGAGTCGTGAGGTGGAGCAGATCGAACAGATTGAACAGCTTGGGATCTTTCAAAAGGCGATTGCTGCACTTACGAAGAATCCAAACAAAAGAAAAAATGCCCGAAGAAATTTCCAAGATGGTTTTCAAAAAATTACCGGGAAAACTCCGGAAGTTTTCTTGCGAGAGGTAAAACAGAACCCTGCGTCAGCAAGCTATCCGGATCGGTTGCTGGGCAACCTTTGGTATTGGATCACCGAACCTCAAATGGCAGAACAAGCAGAATCACTCATCTATTTTCATGAAAGAGTCATGAAACAAAACGTTTCCCATTGGAGCAGATTTGTCCAAGTGGCAAACGATTGGAAGGATGTCGAAATCATTCGGGCAAGGATAATCGGAGCGGGGTTTGAGACGGTTACAGTTGAAGAGATGCGTGATGAAAAAATGGAGCCTGCGGGATGGCTTGTGAGAGCCCAGAAACCCAGCGCTGCCCGCGCGGAAGTGCGGGCATCCAAAGACATAATCGACAAGTGGTCTGATTATTTCCAAATTGGAAGACTGGGCTATGAGGCCGAAGGGGATCAAGTGGAGGAGGCTGTGCATGGTATTTTGATCCCGGCCGTCGTTGAAGCGGCCGGAAGGGTGGGAGAAAAAGGAGGGGCGATTCCCATTCTAAGCGTGGGAGATGGTTTCATGGCCACGGCGAGGATCCTGGCCCAGCGCCTTGAGCCCTCCTCCCGGTTTCCCATTACGGTGGTTGAGCCCGCTATTTCCGCAACGACTTTCGGGAAAAGCCGCCTCGCTGCTTCATTCAGCCAGATCCGGCACGTTTCAAAACCCATCGAGAGCGTGCAAAAAGAAGAGATCGGCCAGCCGCCAAAAATTGTTTATGCCTCCCTGGCCTTTGAATATACCAACCGTGACAAAACGCTGGAGGTTTTGAAACGCCTTGCGCCGGGAGCAAAGTTCGTTTTTGCTCTGCACGATGAGGGGTCCGAAATCGCAAAAAGTATTCGCTTTCAATTCGAAGCGTTCAAACTTTCGATGAAATTCCTGCAGAGTATCCAGGAATTGATCGAGAAAAAAATCTCCAAGGCCGAGTATCAGAAAAGAGTAGAAGGGTTCTTCCCCTCGATGAGCAAGGATCTTCGTGAAGCCACGAAGGAGTATCATCAGCGGGCGATGGAACAGCTCTTCATGGGAGAAGAAATGCTGCGGGCTGACTTACAAGAGAAGATGCGGGTAACAGCCGGGCTTTATCGGGACTATGTTTCCAGATACGCCCCCTTCGAAACAAAGGGCGACCCTTCGTTTCGAGAATGGTTCAACGAATCAGAATTCCCCCGCGAAGAGCGGGAGGAGCTCGAACATCACTTTGGAACAGTTTTCAAATCGAAGGAAGAGATCCGAGAATATTTCGAATCGCGCGGGTTTCGAATCAATTCGATTCAACAGCATAACCTCTTGGGCCGGCCTGGTTTTTACCTGGTGGAGTTTGAGCCAACCCCCGAGCGTGCGGAGGTACGGATTGCGGCGGGAATGAAAGCGGGGCAGACTTTGCTTTTGGATGAAAGCCAGATTTCGAAACTTCGGGCGCGGACGCGCGCGGTGACAGACGCGGGTATTATTGAGACAGGGCGGATTCCCGACGCGATTCGGTCACGTTCGACGGCTCCAATGCCAACGCCCGGCATATCCGGACAACAGCTTTGGGGTTCGCTTGTGACGGGTGAATTTCCTATTCCCCCACCGGTTCTAATCACGCTCCAAAATATTGTGGCAGCGCGGCCGTACGCGGCCGGTGTGGCAGCGGAAAAAGTCATGCAGGCGGCTGTTGAAGTAGCCACCAAGGTACCGGAAAAATACCCGATTTGGTCTATCGAGGATGTTAAAAATCCTGCCGTATGGGAAGTCTTAAAGGCAGTGTCCGAGGTTTATCTTGAACAAGGCATTCCTTTCAACGAACTTGCATTGAAGGTTCTTACCCAAGAAGGCGCGCTTTCCGCCAAACCGCGGGCCGGCGCTCTCATGGCCAAGGCAAAATCCCGCGCCCTCACGACGCCGGGGGCCTCCGTGATGATTTTCAACCGCTTACTCACCCCTTCTGAACTTCGCGCGGCTGTGATTTCAACCATTTTGAACCCCGTTCTGCAAGAAATCATTTTCGCACCGGGCGTGGTGACAGCCGAGAATCAGAAGGATTTCGAAGCGCTTCAAGAGGAGGCCCGGCATTTTGTTCCGGACGGACGGGTAAACATTTTTTACGCAAAAGACCAGGCCGATTTTGATGAACTTCTTCGAACAATGGCGGGCCGGCTTCACTCACGGGCCGCCCAAGTACTCGGAACTTCTGCCAGCGCGGAGGACTTTAAGGAACACATTCTCGTCAATGTCGAAAAGGAGCTTTGGGAAACTTTATCGTTGGCCGGGCGGATTGAAGAAAAAATTCAGCGGGCGCTTTACAATTTCCGTTTAAAAGAACCCCTCATTCTCGCGCAAGGGTCTTTCCTCTCGGTCACGCTCATTTTGGATGTTCTGCCGGATACGGAGAAGGGAAAAATCAGGGTGGGGCCGGGGAATTACTTAGTCGAAGAAGACGATTTCTCAGGCTCGCCTTATCTCGAGGCTCTGGTCAACGCGGTCAAGAATTTGCTCGAGCTTTCCTATTCTGCGTAATCCAGCGGATAAAGCTCGAAACAAACCGCACGTACAAATCCCCTACTTCGATTTGGATTTTTCCGCTAACTTTGAGTTTCATCCGTTTGGAACCCCAATCCACCATTCCGCCGCACCAATGAGGGGCGAGGTCAGTGGCGAGGGCAGCCGTGCGAATGCGGGAATCGGAATGAATAACGAGCAGAGGAAATTCCTTCCGGTCGGCAATCCGGCGGGCAGTCAAAATCACCCGGCTGTTTTTCTTCGGCTGAATCCGATTCATCCCACAAATCACGGGCGGATTTCTGAATGGAAGCTTTTGGAACATCGAGTGTTTCTTCTTTTCTAAGATCCACGCCCCCCCGGGGAGATTGAGCCGGTCGTCTTTTCCCAAGCAGCGAACCGGAAGAAGTTTTTCTATCACTGACCCGCTCCAGCCACCAAAGGGGCCGGAGAAAGATCCCCAACCGCCAATCATTAAAAGACCGGTCCCGCGGGCCACTTGCCCGGCTATCATTTTTTGTGAGTGGGCCGATGCGTTCTTAGCGGAAAAATCACTGAGGATGATTCCATCAAAACGTTTTTTAAAAAGAGAGGGGCTTAATTTTTTGCCGGGCGGAATGTGAACCACGTTGGTTTTCATGTATCGCAGGATCCCTAAAAGGTAATTGGCCGGGCCGCCGACTTTGCTGTCTCCCGCGTAAAGAATTCTCATGATTTCTGTCCGCCAAAAGGTTCGGCGGATCCGCCACGATGTTTGGCGGAGAACCATTTAGCCACGCGCACACAGACCTCGTACAAAAGAATAATCGGAATCGCCAAAAGAAGCTGCCCCACCGGATCGGGCGAGGGGGTGAGGATTGCGGCCAGTAAAAAAACAGAGACGATGACGCCCTTGCGGGCATTCCGAAGCGCTTGGGGCCCGATGACTCCCGCTTGGACCAGGCCCAAAACCACCACCGGCAAATCAAAAAGAATGCCGCAGGCAAGGATCATTCCCACAAGGAACGAAAAGTAAGGGTCAATTCCGAGGAGCGGCTGAATCGAATAGGTTTTGAAACTCAGAAGAAATTGAAGCCCGGTGGGAACGACGACAAAAAAGGCAAAGGCGGCCCCCGCCAAGAAAAGAAAAACGGATAAAAGAGTAAGGGGGAGGACTAACGCCCGTTCGCGGCGGTGAAGGCCGGGCGCCACAAAACCCCAGAGCTGATAAAAAAGAACCGGACTCCCTGCTAAGAGGCCTGTTAAAAGGGAAACTTTCAGATGAACCAGAAACGCCTCGTAGGGTGCGGTGAAATAAAGGTCCTGATTTACTAAATCGAGCTGGCGCAGGGGAAAGGTTAAAAATTCAACGAGTGATTTGGAAAAAAAACAGCTGGCGGCGGAGAAAATTCCAAAGGCGGTAAGCGAGACGAGAAGCCGGCGGCGGAGTTCTTCCAGGTGATCGAGAAAAGGGGTGCGGGAGATTCGAGAGGTCAAACTTGCGCGAAGATTTCGCGGGCGACAATGCCCACGGCACCGAGGGCCACGGCATTTTCTCCAAAGGCCGAGGGAATAATGCTGACGCGGCTCGAGGCTTCTTCCACGGCCCACTCTTTGACCGTGAGTTTCAATGCCTCAAGAAAGGGGGCGCCGCAATCTTCCACACCGCCACCGATGACAATGATTTCAGGATTGAGAAGATTGGCCAGGAAAGCCGCTTTTTTACCGAGGGCCACGCCGCCCTCTTCCACGACTTGAATCGCGATGGGGTCTTTTTCTTTGACTCCGCGGACCAGCTCTTTAAAACCCAGCTTATCGAAATTGCCCCCGACCAAATCTGAACAGATGGATTTCTCACCCTTTTCAATCCGCTTTTTCAGGTGACGGACCATTCCCAAATCCATTTCCCAACGGCCCAATTGAGGCGCTAGTCTGGAGGCTTCATCCCGGTTGAGTTTGGAGCTGGCAATACCGAGTTCTCCGGCAGCCCCGGTGGCGCCACGATAAATTTCTCCGTTGATTAAAATTCCCACCCCAACACCCGAAAACATATAAATCATGTGGCGGACTTCCCGATCGAGGCCCAGCCACTTCTCGCCCAACACGGCCGCGTTGGCGTCATTTTCGACAAGGGTCGGAATATTGAGCCGCTTCTCAAACGTATCCTTAATGGAAAGGCAGATGGAGATGTCTTTGTCGCCCAGCATTTGAGGCCAGCGGATGGTGCGGCCCCGCTCATCGATGATGCCCGGGACTCCTACGCCGACACCGGCAATCTTCGAGCGATCGATTTCGGCCTGATTGATGATTTCTTCGGCGAGGTCGACCATTTTTTCAATGACGCCCTCGGAGTTTTCGGGAATCCGTTCCCGCTTCATTTCCTTCAGGACATTGATTTCCAGGTCGACCAGAATCCCCACCATCGAAAGCATGTTGAGGCCCACGCCCACGATATAACCGGCCTTGGGGTTGAGCTCAACCAGCACCGGTTTGCGGCCGCCGGTGGATTCGTCGAGCTCTCCTTCGATCACGAGCCCTTTTTTAATGTAATGATTGATGTAGTTTGAGACGGTAACGATATTGAGTTCGGTAGTCTTGGAAATATCGGTGCGGGAAATAGGGCCGTTTTTCCGGATAACCTCCAGGATGGCGAGGTTTTTTCGCTCCTTGTCCGTCAAAATCCGGTCTTTGAGGAGGACCTGCTTGAGCGCCATTGTTGTGCTCATCGGTGCTTTCTCCTTCTGGAAAGGCAGCTCCCCGCCGACGGGCTGCCGGCAGGGAGTGAACCTTATTGTTTTCTAATGGAGCTTAGAGCTTATTCCTTTACGAAGGACACGTGGTCAAAATAAATCGTGCCGACCTTCGGGTTGGAATTGATGTCATCAAACACAAGAACGAACTCATTCATGGCCGTCCAGTCCTTCACCTTCCGGAATTTCTCAAACGGAACCGTGAACTTCTGCCACTGGTCCGTGATGCCGGTCACAATAAAAGGAGAGGGTTGGTTCGACATGTCCTTGAGTTCAACCTTGAGACGTTTCGAAAAACCTTTTTCAGCATCCCCGCGGAGGTAAAAGCTGACCGCATTGTAGGGAGTGGCATCCTCGCCGTTTAACTTCATCCAAAATCCGTTATAGGCGGGGTTGGGGCTATCGACATCATAATCAAGCCGGATGCTGTAACCCTGTGCATCACCAAGGGCGTCTTCTCCCTCAAAAGCCATCTGGGAGTACTGGGTTTCGTCATTGGGGTCCTTATCCCAAGTTCCGAAATCACCGCCGATATTGTTCGGCTTATCTCCGGTATTGAAATCGGCTAACACTAACTCATTTCCTCCGCCTGCGGCTGGCTTTGCGGCCGTTTCATTCTGGGCCCAGGCAGACGTGGCGAAAAGCATAAAAGCAGCCACTAATACTCCTAAAATTGTTTTACCTTTCATTTTGTTCAAGCTCCTTTCCGAGCAAAGGTGCGATTTCCTAAGGTGTGATTCTACAACAACAAACGTGCTTCTGTGAAGAGGAATTTTATGTCTTAAAAAAGTATAAAAAAATGCCCAAAGTAAGATTTAGGGGGCCCATTTTTCCTCGGTTAATAGGGACTCGGCATGGCGGGCAATGGGGTCCTTGTGAAAGTAGGTCTGGATGACGCCTTTTTTAAGGTAATTGGCAATTGCGGCAAGAATCATCCCCTGGTCCAAGGCCAAATACTGGGTATTGACCTTGCCGTTCCTTACATTAATAGAATCGTAGGGGCCGTACTCGCCATAGGCCTCATACAACTGAAACATCCGGCGCACATTATCGATGGCTTGGTCCGGCAGGGTATCCAGCGCCAGAAGAGAAGCGTGGGGTGAAACCACGCCGTCATCTTTATAACCTTTCACACCCAAATATTTGACTCCATATTCTGCATAGCGGGTCTGCCTTCCACTGGAGGTAGAGGCGGGAGAAAATCCCCAAAGAGGGTAACCTTGGCGGTTTAAACCGTAATCGATTTGAATTTCCGTCGCTACCCGGTTGTTATAGCCGAAAGATTGGGGAGCCAATTCTCTTTCTTTCATCACTAAAGTGGGCATGAGAAATTCAAAAAGTGACCCGCCCCAACTGGGAACAAATTTCCGGCCCTGGTAGGTGTAATAGCCCTGGAAAAAGGTGACCCGTTCGATTTCCACGTCTTTTCCCTGAGGAACTTGATTTTGCCAACTCCACCGGGTGGGCGGGGTGCGGTAAATAAACCACCAATGCTCCCGGGGCAAATCCCCTTTTCCGATTCCGATAAAGCTCATGACCCGCGCCTCGGTGGCAATCAAACCATAATGATAAGGGGCATAATCATTTTTCTTTGCGTCGAAGCCTAACCGGACTTGGCCGATGCCTTCATCGTAAAATTCAAGAAAATCGATTTCTTCTAAAAATTTCGTTGCCTCTTCTGCTAATTCGCCGCCAAAAGCCTGACGAATCACCATCCAGGCCGCGGCGAGCCACCCCGTGTCCACCGAGGAGACGTAATCCCGGGTCACCTGCAGAGTCGCAGTGTTGTAATAGTTGTAATGAAACCCTTTCCAACGCTTTATCTTGCGCAGGGTTTCGAAGGTTTTTTTGATTCGCCCCGCCGCTTCTTTTTTAGAAATAAATCCCAGTTCGCGCGCTGCTACGCAGGCTAAAAAGTACATTGCTAGATTGGTCGGCGTCGTGTAAGCGCCGATATCACCCGGGTCGCCGATGCGGATGTGGTCGACGGGAAGTTGAGTGGTCCGGTCCACGGCATTTTCAAAATATTTCCAAGTGTCGCGGGCGATTTCATAAAGAAATTTGTTGTCATCCGGCTGCTTCAAGATTTCTTTTCTTCTTTGGGAGGCGGAAGGCTTCGTAGGAAATCCGAGGAGGTTGTCTTTTTTGGACAAGAATGCAACGTCTCCTTTCCCGTAAAAGGCCGCTTCATCCAGGATTACTTGTCCTTGCAAAGGTAATTGGGGAGCGCTGAAAACAAAGGAAATTTTTTCGAGTTTATTCCAATCCGCAGCCGGGGCAGGGCGCCGGGAAATAATTGCGTCCCGCCACCGGCCGGACGCCTCGGCGGACAAACAAACCGAGCTTAAATCCGCGGTATCCGTCTGTCCCTCGACGTCTTCCAAAACCAGTTCCAGTTTTCCGGCAAGCGCCTCGCCTTCCGGCGCCTTGGTCTGGCATTTAAAAACAAAAGCGAGCGCCTGGCTGGCGTCTAGTCCGCGCAAGGAACTTTTGAAGATAACTTTTTCCTGAGGTGGGAGCGCGAAATCAAAAACTAAAGAGTTACCTCGCGTTTCCTGGACGGCATCATCAGAAACGTAACGTGTCTTGGCCCGCTCGGGATCCGGAGCTTCCATTTCCCACGGCGCGCCGAAAAGATTTTTGAGTTCGGGGTTATTGAAATCGTCCACCACCAAAAATTCGGGAAGGGAGCGGAGATCTTTACCGGCAGAGACGGATTTAAAAGGAGACTCCGCAAGGACCACCGGAGGCGGGGCAGGAATTGCTGGCCGGGAAAGCGGTTGGGTTGTTACGCAACCGGTAAGGAAAATCAGGAAGGAAATCTTAACCCAAGACAACTTCGGTCTTGTGGACTTTTCCGTCCTTAAACGCCGGCAATAGATTTGAGGATTGGGGTTTCCCATCCACACGAACTTCTTTGACGCCATGGGTAACGCCTTTGGGATTTTTTACTTCAATTTCGTAAGTCGCACCGCGGAATTTTCGTTTCATCCGGAAACCCGGCCAGGACTTTGGAATCACCGGGTCCACGAGAAGCCCTTCCTGGGTCGGACGAATTCCTAAAATCCAATTCATCACTACGGTGTAATACCACTGGGCGGAGCCCGTGTACCAGCTCCAGCCCCCGCGTCCGAAATGCGGCGAGTCCGGTCCGTCAACGTTTCCGGGCGTCACATAAGGTTCCGTGAAATAGTGATCCGGGTCCGTCCCCCGCTTGGCGGGGTTAAAGCTCGAGTAGAGTTTGTAGGCTTTTTCGCCTTGCTTACGGATGCACTCCGCCTGAACCGCCCAAGTTCCCGCGTGAGTATAAAGCCCGCCGTTTTCCCGGACCGACGGAGCGTACCGGGTAATGTAACCAATGGTCGGATCCGTAACCGAATAGGCCGGCGTGAGGAGGAGCGGGCCATATTCCCGGTAAAGATGTTTTTCAGCCGATGCCATGGAGGTATTGGCTCTCTCCGGGGTGCTTGTATCCGTAATCACGCCCCACGTTTGGGTATTCAAAAAGATTTTTCCTTCTTTGCAGACTTTGCTGCCGAGCGGATTGCCGTCATCTTTGGTGGCACCGATATACCACTCGCCGTCCCAGGCGTGTTGATTGATGGCGCTTTTAAGCGTCTCGGCAAGTTTCTCGTAATCGGCGGCCCGCTTAGCATCTCTTTTTTGAATGTAAGGAATGAAACGCTTGAGAATTCCATAAAGGAATTGCCCCAGCCAAATCGACTCCCCTCTCCAATGAATTCCCACATGGCTCAAGCCGTCGTTCCAGTCACATTCGCCAATCAAAGGCAGCCCCCGCGGGGAAAACCGGGTGAAGACTTTGTCGATAGCGCGCATGCAGTGGTCATAGAGCGTGCCTTCGGTCACTTGTTTGGTTTTGGGGTCGGGTAGGAATTTCGATTTGAGTTCTAAAACGCTTTCGTCGGCGGTCTCATCCAAATAAAAAAGTGTGATGAAATCGAGCCACAATAAGTCGTCCGAACAATGCGTGATGGCCCCCATAGAAGTGTTGGGGTGCCACCAGTGAAACACGGTGCCGTCGGGAAACTGGTGTTCGGCGTGGAGAAGAATTTGTTGTTTGCAAAGATCGGGGTTGAGCGGAAGAAAAACCAAACTGTCCTGCAATTGGTCGCGGTATCCGTAACCTCCGGAGCATTGATAATAACCGGTGCGGGCCCAGATCCTCGCCGAGATGGCTTGATATTTCATCCAGGCATTGGTCATGAAGTTCATGGCGTCGTCCGGCGTTTCAATCCAACTGGCTTCCACGAATTCCTTCCAAAGATGCTTGGCCTCATCGAGACCTTTCTGGACAGCCTGAACGGTATTGTATTTTTGAATGAGCTTCGCGGATTCTTCACGGGAATGCGTCGCGCCCAAAAGAAAAATGACTTCCTTGGTTTCGCCGGGCTTCAAATCAACATCCACCTGCAGGCTGGCCGTGGCGTCAATCCATTTCCCCTGTGTGTTGGCGAGCTTGCCTTTGCGGACCGCCTCGGGCGATTGCTCGGCGCCGTAACGGCCGAAGAAGGCTTCTTTGTCACCTTCATAAGCCACGGGTTTGGGATGAGCGGCGTGGAACGCCTCGAGGGGCTTCTCCGTGAGACCGGTTGAAATAAAACCCGGCACCAGGGCCGGCCGTTTCAAACCGTGAAGGCAATTATTTTTTTCGTCGATTTGGGTTTCGATGAAGGTCTTGTGAAATTCGCGGTGCGTGTCGTTGGAATTTCCCAGGGTCCATTCAAAATAACTGAAAACGCTGATTTTGCGGGGCTTCGAATCTTCATTCGTAAAGCGGACGAGCCAAACTTCCATGGGATTTTTGGTGTCCACAAAGATGGTTTTTTCGGTGCGGATTTTCTTGGTGCTCGAGGTGAGAACTGAATAACCCAGCCCGTGGCGAACTTCAAAAAAATCAAATGCCGGCATGCACGGCTTCCAAGTGCCCGACCAAAATTCCCCGGAATCGCGGTCGCGGATGTAAAGGTATTTTCCCCAATTATCCTTAATGAGGTCCTGTTCCCAGCGTGTGATGCGTGAGAGCTGGGCATTCTCCCGCCATGAAAATCCGCCGCCGGTTTGTGATTCCACAAGGCCGTAATCGCCGTTACAAATCACATTCACCCAAGGCCGGGGGGTGTCCGGACGGGTGATGACATACTCCATTCCGTCCGCGGTAAAATATCCGTACTTGGATTCGAATTTCCGGCCTGTGCCTGTCGGGGTCTTTTTTTCCTTTTCAATTGTTGCCATGGATGCCATTGAAGTCCTTTCTTTTACGAATCCCGGCCTTCGAGGGCTGCGTTAATTTGCGGGTCCAATTCGAGAGCGGCCTGTTCGGCTGTCTTCTTTCCGGTAAAAACCAGCTCAAACGCCGGCCGCAAATATTTGTCTTCGATTTCGCGCCAGCGGGGATGGAAGGGGTCAAACACAATGGATTGCACGGCTTCGTTCAGCATTTTCTTATTTGCGGGTGGTTCGGGATGCGTGGCCCAATGTTCACTCTCGGCCACCGCCACGCGGGCAGGCTGGGCCAATCCGCGCTCAGCCAATTTGGCTTGTCCCGCGGGTCCGGTGAGCGCCTTGATGACTTCCCAGGCTTCTTTTTTATGTTTGGAAGATTTTAGAATGGCGTAACCGGAGCCGCCCGTTCCGAAGGCTCTCAGGCCGTTACGATTTTTAGGGAACATGGCGACGTCCCATTTAAATTTGTAATTGCGAAGGAGCGGCGTTTCCCAAATGCCGGAAAGAAACATCGCGAGTCTTCCGCTGGCAAACATCATGTCCACGCCCATTCCTAAATTAGAAAGCGCGGTGGACGAGGGAGCCACTTGGTAAAGGTTGGAAAGGTCGGCAAAAAATTGCAGGCCTTCGACGGTCGCGGGGTCTGTGATGCGGCTTTTCGTGGGTTTTTTGACGTCATCCACCAAGGTGCCGCCATTTCCATAAACAAAATTCTGCCAGGCCCATCCATAAAATCCGTATTGTGTCGTCCGGCCGTTGGCGTCTTTTTTGGTCAACGCACGGGCCTTGGCCAAAAGGTCGTCCCAAGTCCAATCGTCCGTCGGATACGCAATCCCAGCTTGGTCAAAAAGTTCCTTATTGTAGAAAACACACGCAAACGGCGCGACATCCCGGGGAACGGCGTAAAGATTTCCATTGACGGTAAAGCGGTCGATGATTTTGGGGAAAAAATCGCTGATTTGAAATTCGGTATCGTTTTCGGCGTAGGGCGTTAAATTTTCTAAAACGTTCTTCGAGGCAAACGTAACAAAATAGTTAACTTCGGTGGTGATGATGTCCGGTGCGGCTCCCCCGGCAATCCGCGTCAAAACCTTGGAATCATAACCCGTGTAGGGAGTGTGTTCGAAAACGACTTTGATTTCAGGGTGGGTTTTTTGCCAATCTTCAATGGAATGCGTAATGATGTCGACTTCTTCGGGAGAGCCCCAGAAAGTCACGCGGATTTCTGTTTGTCCTCCTTGGCCGGGGCCTTTACCGCAGCCCGCTGAAAAAATAAGACATGCTGCGAGGAAAAATCCCAGTCCTTTTTTCAGCGTCACGCCCATACCCTTTCTCGTTTGGTTTGTGTGGCAGCTTTCGTTTTATAAAGAGGAAAGATGATATCATCCGGTTGGAACCAAAGTTTAATTTCCCGCTCGGATTCTTTCGCATCCGAAGAAGCGTGAATCACGTTTTCGTAAACTCCCTTGGTGGTGATTCGGCCGTATTGGCCGCGAATCGTGGTTGGGTCGGCTTCTTCGGGGTTGGTCGCGCCAGATAACTCCCTTACTTTTTTGATGGCATTCGGTCCAACGTAAACGAGGGCGAGGACTTTTTTGCGGGTGTGATATTTTCCCATGAGGTATTCAATCAGGGCACGGTAAAAGGGTTTGTGTTTAAGCTGGTTGTAGTGGTCTTCGGCGAGTTTTTTAGTAACACGCACACACTTCGCGGCCGAGATTTCCAACTTGGCCTCGGAAAGGCGCGTCAACACATTGCCCGTTAATGACTTGGCCAACCCATCGGGCTTGATCAAAACGAGCGTGGCCTCCCCTTGTCGCATGGTCTCCCTTGGTCTCAATCAACTTTTTTAAAGGATATTGAAGGGACGAAAGATTGCGAAATTATAAGCATCGGGCTACGTGTTGTCAATTAACCAATCGGTCGTAAATCAGGAAGGCGGCAGGTGGACTTGGGAGAGAATCCGGTCCAGCTCATCCAGAGAAAAATAGTGAATAATAATTCTTCCCTGCGTGCCCTTTTTAGAGGTAATGACGCGTACCTTGGTGCCTAGAAGCTGGGCAAGTCGGTTCTCTAAATCGGCCACCTCCGGCGTGAGAAGCCGGGCGGCTCGGGCCCTTCTTTTCCGGACGCTCCGGGCCACAATGTCTTCGACTTGCCGCACGGAAAGACTTTCTTTGGCGATTCGTCTCGCCAACTGAACTTGATGGTCCTGGGTAAAGAGACCTAAGAGAGCTCGCGCGTGACCGGCGGTTAATTTTCCGTCTCTCACGTAGCCTGTCACTTCCGCAGGTAAGCGGAGAAGACGAATCGCGTTGGTAACCGTAGTGCGGTTTTTTCCTACCCGCTTAGCCACTTCATCCTGCGAGAATCCCCTTTCAGCTACTAGTCTTTCGTAGGCCCGGGCTTCTTCCAATGGATTCAAATCTTCCCGTTGAATATTTTCCACAAGCGCCCACTCCAGCAAATCGTTCTGGGCAATTTCTTTAATCACAGCGGGAATTTTCTCAAGCCCGGAGAGAAGCGCGGCTTTGAGTCTTCGCTCGCCGCACACTAACTCATAGTGCGGACCGCTGGTATGGCCGGGCCTTTTCTTGACGACGACCGGTTGAAGAATTCCTTTTTCTCGAATTGATTGAGCGAGTTCTTCAATCCCTTCCGCCGGAAAAGTTTGGCGAGGCTGGTCCGGATTCGACATCACATCCGTAATGGGAATAAGCTCAAAACCTTCTACGATTGGCTGAGGAGCACCGGAGCTGGAGCTTTTAGATTTTTCAATTACATAACTATCTGGTATCAATGAACTTAAACCTTTACCTAGCGCCTTTTTCATGCTGTCATCGCCCCCTTCTGAATGGTCTCCGAATGCGGCTGAGTTGTTTCAAATTTTTTAACAAATTCCTTGATTGCGTTGAGGTAACTTTTAGAACCTTTCGAGGTCCTGTCATAAACAATGCCCGGCTGTCCAAAGCTTGGAGCTTCGCTGAGCCGGACAGAACGAGGGATGATGGTTTCGAAGACTTTTTCCTGAAAATAATTTTTTACTTCTTCTATGACCTGCTCCGTTAGCTTGGTCCGAAAATCCGCCATGGTTAAAAGAACTCCGCCGATTTCCAGATCTGGGTTTAAATTCTTCTTAACCAAACCGTAAGTCTCCAGAAGCTGTCCCAGCCCTTCTAAGGCGTAATATTCGCATTGCAAAGGAATTAACAGAAAGTGGCTCGCGGCAAGTGAATTAACCGTAAGAAGCCCTAAGGAAGGCGGGCAATCGATGAAGATATAGTCGAACTTATCCCGAATCACAGCAAGCGCTTTCTTCAGTCTAAATTCACGTTCGGGCAGAGTAATCAGCTCAATCTCGGCTCCGCTTAATTCAGAATTAGACGGGATAAGATTGAGTCCTGAGATTTTGGTTCCGACGACGGCTTCTTCGATGGGTAAATTATCCGCTATGACTTGGTAAACAGTAGCGGTCCGGCCAGCTTTTTCAATACCTAAACCGCTGGTGGCATTTCCTTGGGGGTCAATATCGATGAGAAGAACTTTGCGACCTAGCTGGGCTAGGCCCGTAGCTAAGTTTATGGCTGAAGTGGTCTTTCCAACACCACCCTTTTGGTTACAGAAGGAGAAAACGTTGTGATGTTTCACGTGAAACATGACCCTCAGGGACGGTTCTCCTAGAATCAGAGAACCGTCCCTGATTGTAGGTAATTTTGAAGGCTATTCTAAGGATAAAAACGACTACGTCCAGCGAAACCTTAATTTGCCTTCAAAAAAACCGCTAAAAGCGAAAGGTCGCAGGGTGAGATACCTGGAATTCGGGAGGCCTGGCCAATTGAGGTGGGTTTAATTCTGGAAAACTTTTCACGCGCTTCGCGGCTTAAGCCGCGAATAAGTGAGTAGTCTAATTGCTCCGGAATGGACCTTCTTTCGTGATGTTTGAAGCTGTTTACTTCAGAACATTGCCTTGCTATGTAGCCTTCATACTTTATGTTGAATTCGACGTGGCGGATTTCCTCTTCGTCCAGAGGGCCGTTGCCCAAGCCTTGACTAAGAAGTTTCTGGTAATTATTTTCAGGCCTTTTAAGCCACTGGTCGAGAGAAATGTTTTCCGAACGAGTCGAATGCAGCCTGTGAATTTCCGATTGAACTCGCCGATACTTTTCCGAGCTTTTTTCAAATACTTCCTTGGGAATTAATCCGAATTCGAATCCGTATTTCATTAGCCGCTCATCCGCATTTTCCTGTCTGAGAAGCAGCCGGAATTCGGCTCTCGAAGTAAACATCCGGTAAGGTTCGTTGGTACCCCGCGTCACTAAATCATCAATTAAAACTCCGATGTAGGCTTCAGACCGATCGAGAATGAAAGGTTCTTTCCCCCGAAGTTTTTGAATGACATTCAACCCTGCCATAAGTCCTTGTGCTGCGGCCTCTTCGTAACCTGAAGTGCAATTCACCTGTCCCGCTAGATAAAGATTTTCAATGCGCTTCGTCTCAAGCGTATGTTTAAGCTGGGTGGGAGGAAGGCAGTCGTATTCGATGGCATAAGCCCAGCGCAGAATTTCAACTTCCTCCAGTCCGCGGATCGAGCGGACAATTTTTTCCTGCACCGGTTTGGGTAAACTCATCGAAAGTCCGTTCACGTAAATTTCCTGTGTGTCACGGCCTTCCGGCTCGAGATAAATTTGATGGCGCTCCTTGTCTTTAAATTTCACGACCTTGTCTTCAATCGAAGGACAGTACCGGGGGCCGATGCCCTGAATCCGGCCAGCGTAGAGGGGAGATTGGTGAAGATTTTCGCGAATGATTTCGTGAGTCTTTTCGCTCGTGTAAGTGAGAAAACAGGGGAGCTGTTCAGTTTCAATTTTTTCGGTACGGAAGGAGAAGGGCTCGGGCGGGTCGTCTCCGTGCTGCGGTTCTAACATTTCCCAATGAATCGTCCGGGCATCCAACCGGGGCGGCGTGCCGGTTTTGAATCGGATGACTTCGAAACCTAATTCGCGCAATGAATCCGACAAGCCCACCGAAGGAGGTTCATCGCGCCGGCCTCCGGGATAATTCACCTCGCCCACGTGAATGAGACCCTGCATAAAAGTGCCGGTGGTAATAATGACGTGCTCGGCAAAAAATTCTTCGCCCTCTGAAGTCCTCACACCGACAGCGCGTCCGTTTTCTACAAGGAGTGCGGTGGCCTGGCCTTCCCGAAGATCCAAATTTTTTTGGCCGCGGATTTTTTCAATCATTAAAAGACGGTATTGTTTTTTATCCGCTTGTGCGCGCGGACCCCACACCGCTTGGCCCTTGGAGCGATTCAACATTCGAAATTGAATGCCCGTCGCATCCGTGGTCAGGGCCATTTCGCCGCCCAGGGCGTCAATTTCACGAACCATATGTCCCTTGGCCAGCCCTCCGATGGCTGGATTGCAGGACATCTGTCCGATGGTGTCCGCCTTGAGCGTTAAAAGAAGAGTTTCAAAACCTGCGCGCGCGATGGCGAGGGAGGCTTCGATGCCGGCGTGGCCCGCTCCTACCACAATGGCCGCATACTTCATTCCCACCGCGGCCTACCTGTCTTCGTGGTGGATGATGATGGGAATCCGTTTGATGACGAGCTGGTGGAAGATGGTGAGGAGGTTATTGACAATCCAGTAAAGCACGAGCCCCGAGGGAAGATTGTAAAAAACAAAGCCAAAAATAATCGGCATCAGGTACATCAATTTTTCCTGTCCCGGCGCGGTCGCGGTTTGCGGCGTAAGCTTTTGCTGCCACAACATGGAACCCAGCATCAGGATTGGAAGGAGGTTGAAAGCGTTCCCCACAAAGGGCAAGGTGGTCGGAAAGGTGAAGAGACGGTCGGGCTCCGAAAGATCGTGAATCCAAAAAATAAAATCAGCTCCTTTTAGCTCTACCGCCTGCGAGAGGACCTGATAAAAGGAAATAAAAATCGGAATTTGGAGAACCAGGGGAAGGCAGCCCATCATCGGGTTGACCCGGTTCCGGCGGTAGAGCTCCATCATTTCCTTGTTCATCCGCGCGGGATCTTTTTGGTGCTGTTTCTGCAACGCCTTGATTTTAGGCTGCAAGGCCTGCATTTTCCCCATGGACCCGTAACTCAAATGGGTAAGCGGCGTAAAAAGAAGTTTGATTAAAAGCGTAATCATAAGAATCGCGACGCCATAATTTTTAGTCAGCCCGTAAAAAAAGTTAAGCCCGCTCAAGAGAGCAACGCGCAAGATGCCCAGTGTCCCGTGGGAAAAAATCCGTTCAAACCCGAGCCCGAATTTTTTCAGCGTCCCGTAATGCAAAGGGCCTGCATAAATAAGGATCCGCGCGGTCGCCTTCCCGCCGGCGGGAACGGTGAGGGGAGTGAATTTAAGCTCGCTGGCGAGGCGCTCGGACTTGATTTCGGTCTCCTGGCCCACCATTTTCCAATCCGGTTTCACCAGGATCGTGTAGTACTTTTTCACGAGGCCCTGCCAATCAATGGATTCGGCCACGATCGAAGGCTTTTTCCTGAGGGTAGCGAAATTTACCGTGTGAAGTTCGTCTCCGGAAAGACGGACCATTTTGGCCATTCCCTGGTCCGCACTCGCGTGAAATCCCATTTCCAGGGCGTAATCCAAGGCGAAAGAGAAATTTTTCTCCCGGTCGGATAGATTTTCAATTTGCAGCTCGAGCACTAAGGTCGGAACCTCGCCTCCGACAAAATAATTTTTTTGGAGTCGAAACTGGCCGGGTTTTTCGTACACAAAATGAGGCGTGCTCTCGGCTTGAAAAATTTCATCCGCTAAGTTCTCATTCTCATAAAGAAGCTTCAGTCCAAAAATTCCGCCCTCGTGAACTCCCGCCTTGTAAAGCGTGGTGTCTCCTTGTGTTAGCAAAAGGACATTCCCGCCCTGTGTTGTAAAAACGAGATCGAAAAGATTGTTTTTATAGGGAATGGCTTTACCCCCGGCCGGCTTGGGCTGGGGCGTTTCTACTGCCACCAGTTCTGAAGCCTCCTTTTTTTCGTAAATGACATCGGGCTTTTGATTTACGCCTACCATCTTGAGGTAGTAGGGATAGGCCAATAGAATCACTAGCGAAATTAGAAAGGCGGTAATGAAGCGTCTATCCATGGGTTTTTAAGGGGGCGTAACCGCCGGGGCGGAAAGGATGACAGGAGAGAACCCGCCCGAGCGTTAGATAACTTCCTTTCGTGACGCCATATTCATTAATTGCCTGGCGGCCAAATTCCGAGCAGTGGGGGTAAAAACGGCAGTTTGAACCCAGCCAAGGCGAGATTGTTTTTTGATAAAGCCAGAGCAAACCTAAAAGAATCTTTTTCAACTTTTAACTCCGCATTTCTTAATCAATTGTAAAATTTCTTCCTCGATTTCGCCGTAGGAAAGATTATCAGCCGTATGAACATAGATACTCATAAGGTAATGCTCTAGAAGACTTTTTACCCGAAGCCTCAAGGCTTCCCGGATCCGCCGCCGCCACCGGTTTCTGGCGGTCGCCAGCCGGACGACTCGCTTCGGAATGCTTATTTTCCAAGGGTTTCCGAGAAATCCAGCGTCTAAAGAATCAATGCGTAAAGAAAAATGCGGGCCCCGAACCTGGATCAAACCTGAACGAGTCGTTTACGTCCTTTTTTTCTTCTTCTTCCGAGCACTTTCCTTCCACCTTTCGTGCTGGAGCGATGAAGAAAGCCGTGGCGCCGCCGTCTTCTTCTTTTAGACGGTTGATAAGTCCTTTTCATGGTGACGAATTATATGACTCACTTGTTGATGTGACAAGCAGATTGAAATCCACAAAATTTATTTATAGAATACACCGCTCTCATATCCAATTGCTTTACTCACCCAATCGGAGTTTCTATGGAGAAAAAATTATCGGCCGTACTGCCCTCGGAGGAATCTCTCTTCCAAAATTGGCAAAAAATCCTGGCCCTTGTCCAAAAAGAATTAAGTGAGCGGACTTTCCAAACTTGGTTTAGCGGCGTCCGCTGTTTAACCCTCGACGCCAAAGAGTTGGTTTTGGGAGTCCCAGATTCTTTTTACGGAAATTGGTTACGGGAACACTACCACAATGTAATTCAAAGTGCGGCTGAAGAAGTCTTGGGCGCCCGGCCCGAAGTGGCCTACCGGCCCGTCGTTATTCCTCCTGTCGTTTCTCCCAGCTCCACGTCCGCGCCTCTTCCCGGTTCTCGGGAAACCCTCGATGCCCGCGATTTGGGACTGAACCCCAATTACAATTTAGAAAATTTTGTCATCGGCCCGGGGAGCCGGTTTGCCCATGCCGCGGCTTGTGCCGTCACCGAAGAACCCGCCAAACATTACAACCCCCTTTTTATCTACGGCCGGGTGGGACTCGGAAAGACGCATCTCATGCAGGCGATTGCGCTTGAGACAAAGCGCCGGACGCCCGATAAAAAAATTCTTTTTGTCTCCAGCGAGAAATTTACCAATCAATTGATTGCCGCGATTCAGGGCCGGTCCACACAAGCTTTCCGCAACCGTTTCCGAAATGTGGATCTTCTTTTAATCGACGACATTCATTTCATCGCTGGCAAGGAATCCACCCAGGAAGAATTTTTTCACACCTTCAACACGCTCTATGACGCGCATAAACAAATCGTGATGTGCAGTGACCGGCCGCCCCGGGATATTCCGGGCCTTGAAGAACGGTTGGTTTCCCGATTTGGCTGGGGGCTCGTGACCGACATCCAACCGCCGGACCTTGAAACGCGGGTGGCGATTCTTCGAAAAAAATTAGAACGCCAAAATGTAACCGTTCCGGATGAGGTTCTGTTTTTTATCGCGGAGCGGATTCGATCCAATGTCCGCGAATTGGAGGGGGCTCTCATCCGACTCGTGGCCTTCGCGACTTTGGGTAATCATGAAATTGATCTTTCCCTAGCTGGACGCGTTTTAGGAAATGCCTTCAAAGAGGAAGGTCAAAAAATCGGCATTGAGCAAATCCAAAAACAAGTGGCAGATTTTTTTGGAATGCGCGTCGGTGATCTCCGGGCGAAGCGTTGGACCAAACCCGTGGCTCAAGCACGCCGGGTGGCCATCTACCTTGTGAGAGAAATTACAAAGTTTCCCCTGGTTGAAATCGGGGAGTATTTTGGGGGGCGCGATGCCGCAACCGTGCTTCGGGCCTGCAAACAAGTTGAAAGCCGGCAAGTAAGTGATAAAAGTTTAAAGGAAGCCCTAAATTCCTTGCGTTCCGGGCTAGGGGCGGGAAATTAAATTGGAGGTATTTTGCGTAAAATTCTTAAGTTGTTTAAATAAAACAAGTTGCATTTTAATAGATTTTTGCGAGTTTTAAGTGGTTATGATAGGTGAATTTTAGTTGCGTTGCGGGTTTGGTGGAATTTAACGAGGTTTATCTCCTTTTAAGTTCTTTTGCTATAATGGCGTACAAAAAGTACGCAATTTTTCAACCTCCCTACTACGACAACTGATTTTTATTAACTAAATAATAGCAAGGAGCAGTTATGGAGTTCCAAATCGACCGGGATAAGTTTTTACAAAGCGTCGCATTGGTGAGTGGAGTAACCACACAAAAAACCAACACCCTCCCCATTTTAGGAAATATCCTTATTGAATCTAAAGGGAGCACCGAAATCCTACTCGCAGGCACCGACCTTGAGTTGGGAGTGACCACCATTTTAGAAGCGGGGCCTCACACTGAGGGGGCCGTCACCGTTCCCGGAAAAAAATTACATGACCTTTTAAGAGAGCTTCCAAGCGGTAAAGTGGAAGTTACAGTCGCAAAAAATAACGCCGTTAATATTAAGGCAGGAAAGGCATTTTTTAAAATTATGGGACTGGCGAAGGATGATTTTCCTAAGCTTCCCGAAACAGATTTTTCAAGTGCGATCGAAATCGGACAACAAGTTTTTAAAGAATGTCTTCTTCTAACCGCTTTTGCGATATCGCACGATGAAACGCGTTACGTTTTAAATGGAATTTACATTCAAATCACCGGAAACAAAATTCGTTTTGTCGCCACGGACGGACGGCGCCTTGCGTTTGTTGAAAAAAAACTCCCCACCTCTTTAGAAAATCCCATCGAAATGATTCTTCCCACGAAAGCTGTCCAGGAATTAACCCGGATTTTAGGACGTGAAGGAGTCGTGCGGATGGCGGTGACAAAAACTCAGGTGGTTTTTGATTTGGGAAAAACCATTTTATCCACCCGTTTAATCGAGGGACACTTTCCCAATTACGAGCAAGTGATTCCCAAAGAGGAAAAAACCACCTCTCAAGTCAAACGGGAAGAGCTTCTCCAAGCCGTCCGGCGCGCGGCGCTTCTAACTTCTCCTGAATCGCAGCTTGTAAAATTTGATTTTCTAAAAGACCGGCTTCTGATCTCTTCCCGCTCGCCTAATTTGGGAGAAGCCAAGGAAGAAATTGCGGCCGAGGCAATCGGCGGAGAACTCGCCATCGGTTTTAATCCCATTTACCTCATGGACGTTCTCAAAAATCTGGACATCGAGACAATTTCTTTCTGCCTAACCGAACCCGATAAACCGGGCCTTTTAAGGGGGAAGGAAGATTACCTGTACGTCGTGATGCCGATGCAGCTGAATTAGGCATGGGTCCGCTCGCTCCGGTCATTGGTTCCATTCTTCAAGAGCTCACCGAAGGCGTCAAAGAAAGACGCTCTGTCCTGCAAAGCCGCTGGCCCGAGATTGTAGGAAATGTTTTTTCGCCACACACCCAACCGCAGCTTCAGTCCCGCGCTACGCTTTGTGTTTGGGTGGATGATTCCAATTTGGCAGCGGAATTAAACCAGCGTTATCAAGGAACTATTTTAAAAAGGGCCCAAGGAGTGCTGGGCGAGGAAAGTGTTCAAAAAATTATTTTCCGTGTGGGAGAAGTTCGCTAAAAATGGCCGTCAAAATGAAAGAAGATCCTAAAAAACTAAAGAAGTCAAAAGCTCCCGCCGCGCCCGCGGGAAAAAAAGCAGAGAAATACGACGCCACGACGATTCAAGTCCTGGAAGGGGTGGAGGCGGTTCGCAAACGGCCGGCGATGTATATCGGCGACACCAGTTCGCGCGGGCTGCATCACCTCGTTTACGAAGTGATTGACAACGCCATTGACGAAGCGCTGGCGGGCTACTGCACTAAAATTTTAATCATCATCCACACCGACGGAAGCGTTTCCGTGGCGGACAACGGACGCGGAATTCCCACCGACATCCACAAGACCGAAAAAAAATCAGCCCTCGAAGTAGTGATGACGACACTTCACGCCGGCGCAAAATTCGACAACAAGGCTTATCGGGTCTCCGGCGGTTTGCACGGCGTCGGCGTTTCAGTGACCAACGCCCTTTCGGAATGGTGTGAAGTTGAAGTCCGCCGCGACGGGCAGGCATCTCGCCAAGAGTACGAGCGCGGCCACGCCAAGACCAAAGTTATCGTCACCGGCAAGGCCAAGGACACCGGCACCACCGTTACCTTTAAACCGGACGCGCAAATTTTTCAATCGATTGAATTGAGTTTCGACATCCTCTCCAACCGGCTCCGCGAAATGGCCTTTCTCAATAAAGGCATTTGGATTTCCATCACGGATGAGCGCACCAAAAAAGAGCACACCTTTCAATATAAAGGCGGCATCGCAGAATTTATTCAGTACCTCAACCGGAACAAGAGCCCGCTGCATTCAAAAATCTTTTACACCGAAAAGCAGAAAGACGGCGTGATTGTGGAGGTGGGCTTTCAATATAACGACAGCTACAGCGAGGATGTTTTTTCTTTCGTCAACAACATCAACACCATCGAAGGCGGAACGCACATGGTGGGTTTTAAAACAGCCATCACCCGCGCCACGAATCAATACGCCAAGGGAAAAAATCTCTTAAAAGAAGGAAACCCGCCGCTTTCAGGAATCGATTTAGTGGAAGGGCTTACCGCTGTAGTGAGCGTGAAAGTTCCCCAGCCGCAATTCGAAGGACAAACCAAAACCAAATTAGGCAACAGCGAAGTGGAAGGAATCACCTCGTCTCTTACTTACGAGGCGCTCTCGGCCTTTTACGAAGAAAATCCTTCGATCGGGAATAAGATTGTGGAAAAAGCGCTCCTGGCGTTACGGGCGCGCGAGGCCGCACGAAAAGCCCGCGAGCTCACCCGGCGAAAAGGGGCACTAGACTCCGCCAGCCTTCCCGGAAAATTAGCGGATTGCTCGGATGAAGACCCTCATAATTGTGAGCTCTACCTGGTGGAAGGCGACTCTGCGGGAGGTAGCGCGAAACAGGGAAGGGACCGTCGCTTTCAAGCTATTCTTCCTTTGCGCGGAAAAATCATCAACGTGGAAAAAGCGCGGATCGACAAGGTTTTATCCAACGAAGAAATTCGCACGATTATCACCGCCATCGGCGCGGGCGTGGAGAATGAATTTGATCTCACAAGACTGCGTTATCACAAGCTCATCATCATGTGCGACGCTGACGTGGACGGAAGCCACATCCGCACGCTGCTTTTGACGTTTTTCTACCGCCAAATGCGCAAGCTCATTGAAGGCGGCCACGTCTACATCGCCCAGCCGCCCCTTTATAAAATGAAAAAAGGAAAGCGCGAAGAATACATCGAGACCGAAGAAAAACTGGATTCCATGCTCATCGAAATCGGCACGGAAACGGCGACGCTTTCTGCGGGGCCCAAGACCAGCTGGACCGGCAAGGACCTCCGGGAAATTCTGGAGATCGTGAGCGTCTTGGTTCAACTCGAAAGAAATATCGAACGAAAAGGCGTTTCCTTCAAACGTTACCTGGAAGCCTACGAACCCAAAAAGCGGGGTTTTGTGACTCACTTTATCCGGCCGCCGGACGATGAAAAAGGAATTTTTGTTTATTCGGCCGAGGAATTGGCCAAGGTGACGGCGGAACTCGAGAAAAAGAAAAAACCCGTGGAAGCGAAAACCCTGCCTGACGAGGGAAACGGCCAAAAAGAAAAGGCCACCGAGATCATCGAAATTTTTGAAAGCCGCGAACTGGAAAAGGCGGCCAAGCGGCTTGAGAAATTCGGAATTGCGCTTTCCGATTATCAGGGCGGGGATGAGGCGAAGTACGAGCTCGTGTACGAAAAGAAAAAATTTCCGCTGCATTCGCTGGCCCAGGCGCTTCACTCCCTGAAGGAAACCATTAAGGAAGGAATGACACTCCAGCGTTACAAAGGCTTAGGCGAAATGAACCCGGGACAACTTTGGGAAACCACCATGGACCCAGCCCGGCGCACGATCCGCCGCGTGGCCTTGGAAGACGTGGTGGAAGCCGACGCAATTTTTACGGTGCTGATGGGCGAGCAAGTGGAGCCGCGCCGCCAATTCATCGAGCGCTACGCAAAGGCTGTCAGGAATTTGGACGTTTGACGGAGAATCAATGGCCGAAGAGAAAGATAAGAATAAGAAAAAAGAAGAACCGAAAGAAAAAAAGGAAGAAGTAAAGCCGGACGCCCCCAAGCAGAGCGTCTACGCCCTCGGCGAGAAAATCATTCAAGTCCCCATCGAAGACGAGATGCGGGATTCCTATATTGATTACGCGATGTCGGTTATCGTGGGCCGCGCGCTCCCCGATGTCAGGGACGGCCTGAAACCCGTGCACCGCCGGATTCTCTTTGCCATGCAGGAGTTGGGCCTCGCCTCCAACCGTTCTTATAAAAAATCAGCCCGCATTGTCGGAGAAGTGCTCGGAAAATACCACCCGCACGGCGACTTGGCGGTTTATGAATCGCTCGTCCGCATGGTGCAGGATTTTTCGTTGCGTTATCCGTTAGTGGGCGGCCAGGGAAATTTCGGCTCCATCGACGGCGATAATGCGGCGGCTATGCGTTACACGGAAGTGCGTTTGGCACCGGCCGCTGAAGAACTTTTGTCCGATATCGACAAAGCGACGGTTGATTTCGGTCCCAATTTTGACGAATCGCTTCAAGAGCCCGCCCTCCTTCCCGCGAAACTTCCGAATCTCTTAATCAACGGCGCGAGCGGCATTGCGGTCGGAATGGCGACCAACATCCCGCCTCATAATCTGAGAGAAATCTGCGAAGGCATCCAAGCCGTGATCGATAACCCCCAGATCTCCATCAAAGAATTGATGAAAATTGTGAAGGGCCCCGATTTTCCGACCGGCGGGATCATCTTGGGCCGCGAAGGCATCCGCGGGGCCTATGAGACCGGCCGGGGCCGGATGACGGTGCGCGCCAAGGCCGTGATCGAGACCGGAGAACGCAAAAAAGACGCTATCATCATTTCGGAGATTCCTTACCAGGTCAATAAATCCAACGTCATTGCATCTATGGCCCGCCTGGTGGAGGACAAGAAAGTGGAAGGCATCTCCGATATCCGCGACGAATCCGACCGCGACGGCATGCGGATCGTGGTGGAGCTCAAAAAGGACGCCATTCACCAAATTGTTCTCAATCAACTTTACAAACACACCCAGCTCCAAGAAACGTTCGGCGCCATCTTTCTGGCGTTGGTCGACGGCCAGCCGCGGGTCCTCAATCTCAAACAAATGATTGAGCAGTTCGTCGAGTTCCGCGTCGAGGTTGTCACCCGCAGAACCCAGTTTGAATTGGATAAGGCCGAGAAACGCGCCCACATCCTGGAGGGTTTGAAGATCGCCATCGCGAATCTAGACAAGATCATCCAGACGATCCGCAAGGCGAAGGACCCCGAGATTGCCAGACAGGAATTGGTGAAGAATTTCAGGCTTACCGAGATTCAGGCCAAAGCCATTCTCGAAATGCAGCTGCAGCGGCTCACCGCGCTGGAACGTGAGAAAATCGAAGAAGAGTATTTGGAACTCATCAAAAAAATCGAATATTTTCGCTCGGTCTTAAAAAGCCGCGCCAAAGTTTTGGGGATCGTCAAAGAAGAGTTGGCCGAGGTGGTGAAAAAATTCGGCGACGAGCGCCGGACCCAGATCGTGGCCCAAGAAACCGAGCTTGAGCTCGAGGATCTTATTGCTGAGGAAGATGTGCTCATCGCCATTTCGCACACGGGCTACATCAAGCGCACCCCGGTTACCCTCTACCGACGCCAGCGCCGGGGTGGAATCGGCGTGACGGGCGGAGGCGTTAAAGAAGAAGGCGAAGACTTCATCGAGCATTTTTTCCTCGCTTCGACCCATGATTACATTTTGTTCTTCACGAATAAAGGCCGTGTTTATTGGCGGAAAGCCTACGAAATTCCCCAGGCCTCGCGCCAAGCCCGCGGAAAAGCGATTGTAAATTTGCTTTCCCTGGATCCCGAAGAGACTGTAACAAGTTTTCTGCAAGTCAAAGAATTCGACGAGAAACATTTCATTTTTATGGCCACGAAAAACGGCATGGTGAAGAAGACCAATCTCTCTCAATATTCGAATCCCCGGACTACGGGCATCATTGCCATCAAACTCCGGCCGAAGGACGAATTGGTCAGCACCCATCTCACCACCGGCAAGGATGAAATTTTTCTCGCCACTCAATCCGGGAAAGCCATACGGTTCCCTGAAAAAATGGTCCGTGAAATGGGCCGGGGCGCCTCCGGCGTGCGGGGGATCCGTTTCGGTAAAAAGGATGAAGTCATCGCTATGGAAGTGGCTAGCTCGGACACCAAAGTATTAACCGTCACGAACCTGGGATTCGGGAAGAAAAGTATTTTCAAGGATTACCGTCTCCAGTCCCGCGGCGGCAAGGGCGTCATCAATATTAAATTAACAGCCAAAAACGGGCAGGTGGTCGGTGTCCTCGCCGTCAAAGAAGAAGACGAAGTCATCCTCATGTCCACAGGCGGCATGGTCGTTCGCTGCCCGATCAATCAGATCCGCACCTCAGGGCGTGCCGCCCAGGGCGTGCGCTTAATCCGCTTAAAAGATAAGGACAAGGTGGCGGCCGCAGCCCGAGTCGCGCTGGGTGAAGAAGAGGGAACTTAGCCCCCTTGCTTGATCTGAAGTTCATCCGCGAGAATCCCGAAAAAATCCGCCAGGGGCTCGCAGCCAAGAATGCCCGGGCCGATCTCGACCGACTCTTAGAATTAGACCTTCAAAGACGCAAACTCCTCCCGGAAGTCGAAGCCCTCAAGAAGGCCCGCAATGAGGCCAACGACCAAATCACACGCCTAAAGAAGGAAAACAAGCCGATTGACGCTATATTGACGTCTGTTAAATCATCATCCCAAAAAATTGACGAAATTGACAAAAAAGTGGGTGATATATACGAGAATATTAAAGCAATACAGATATATATACCCAATATCCCACATGATTCAGTACAAATCGCAAAAGATGCTTCCGGTAATCGAATCGTGCGTGAATGGGGCCAGAAACGCAGCTTTAGCTTCAAACCCTTAGACCATGAGATGCTGGGGCGCCAACTCGGCTGGCTTTCCTTTGAAAAAGGGGCAAAAATCACAGGTTCTGCCTTTCCTGTATATCAGGGAAAGGGGGCTCGATTGGAGCGGGCGTTGATTAATCTGATGATTGATCTTCATACTAAAAAGCACGGCTACGAAGAAGTTTGGGTTCCGCACGTCGTCAATCGAGCTAGCATGTTCGGCACAGGCCAGCTCCCTAAATTGGAAGAAGATATGTACCGGCTAAAGGACGAAGACTATTTTCTCATTCCCACAGGCGAAGTGCCGGTCACGAATCTTCACCGGGAAGAAACACTGGAAGAAAAAGACCTTCCGCGTAAATACGTCTGCTATACGCCCTGTTTCCGGCGTGAGGCCGGGGCCTACGGCAAAGACACCAAGGGTCTTTCGCGGGTTCATCAGTTCGATAAAGTCGAGCTAGTGAAATTTGTGAAACCGGACTCAGGTTTGGAGGAGCTGGAATCGCTCGTGCGCGATGCCTCTGCCGTCCTGCAACTCCTCGAGATTCCTTATCGCGTGGTGGAACTTTGCTCGGCGGAACTTAGTTTTTCCGGCGCAAAAGGTTATGACTTGGAGGCCTGGGCGCCCGGGATGGAGAGGTGGTTTGAGGTTTCCAGCTGTACGTGGTTCGCAGATTTCCAGGCGCGGCGGATGAACATCCGTTACTGGGCGAAGGCCGGCGCGAAAAGCGAGTTCTTGCACACGTTGAACGGTTCCGGCGTGGCGCTGGCCCGGACCGTGATTTGTTTGATGGAAAATTTCCAAAACGTGCGCGGCGAAATCGATTTCCCTAAAGCGCTTCAGCCTTATCTTTCATAAGGGCATAAAAAGAGAAGGATCTGAAGATCCCCTTTTGCGTCCGCGGGAAAATGAGGGGCGTGTGTACCCGCGAGACATCGCTTCAGATCCTTCCATTAGAACTATGCCCGGCCGCTCGAGGGGTTGTCAAGATATCCGCTGGATTTTTCTTTTTTAGATTCGGAACGGTGAATAAAATTCTGTTCTTTCGTGCCTGTGGTGGCATGCACTGAGGCCGCCGCCGCAGTTCCGGCAACCGCACCAGCCCCTGCCATATAAGCTCCCGCACCGCCTGAGGCTCCGGCACCCGTCGCCGCGGGCGCTGTGGCGAGTCCGGCAATTCCGCCTGCGGCTCCCACCGCAGCAATGCTCGCCGCAAAGAGATAGACTTTTTTCCGGTTGCTGTAAGGACCTTCATAAGGAATGTCTTTGGCTTTTATTTTGGGATCCAGGAGACGGTAATCCGGCCGCGAAAATTTCTGGCGCCGGTTAGTCAAGCGGCGATCGGCCGCTGGGTCATCCGGCACCGTGCGGTAGGCACGGCGCTGACCGGTAAAAGGATCTTTAGGGTCCGGGTTGTCCGCGGAAACAATACTCACATAAGGCTGGCCGGTTTTTGGATGCTCGCGGACAATCACCTGGGTGCGGGTTTCTTCAATGACTTCGGAAGCAAAAAGAACAGGGACGGTTCTGGGGGACAGATCTCCCCCGAGAGTAAAAATCAAAAACGAAAAGAGAACCGTCCCTGAGAACCGTCTTTTCATCTCACATCCTGCAAATGTTGCACCACCGCGCGGACGTTGTTCTCGAGGGCAGCGTTTAAATTGACTTCGGGGCCGCCCTTTTTCGAGAAGATTTTTTCGGAGGCACTGATTCCCGAGGATTCAAACCGTTCGATTTCTTTCATCTCGGGATCAAATACCGCGGTCTCGGTGACGAGCTTCAATCCCTGGCCTTTCCACGTAACTTGATTGCGGAATTCTTTGATCCGTACCACGGCCAAGCGCCGGATTCCGTAACGTTGGAGGATGCCAGCTGAGGGCTCGGTTTCCATAAAGACAAATTTGCCGAATCCGTTTTGAAATCCCTCGAGGAGCATCGGTCCTAAAGCCTCGCCGACGTAATAGGTCTGGGGATCCGCCGACCAAGAGCCCTTGTCTTTAGAGACATAGGTTAGAAGCTCCGGCGGGACGTATAAGGCGACCCGTTCCGAGGCGGGGCGAATCAGCTGTTCGAAATTGGAAGAGAGGATTCCGGGAGCGTGGATCTCCCAGCCAAACAACCGGGCGCAGCCGGCCTGGAGAATGAAAAGTAAAATCAAAACCGCGGCTCTCACGAAAAACCATGCTATCATGATATGTGCAATCCCACACTGTCACCGAAGACAGCCCCCTCCTGGATTACCTGAGAAAAGCGTTTCCGCACATTCCCCGTACCCGGATTAAGCATCTCTTAAAATCCGATGTGATTCTGGTGAATAACGAGACCGCCAACCGCCATGATTTCTCTGTCAAAAAAGGAGACGAAATCCGCATTCAAAAACGCCCCGTCGAGACGAAAGTCCCATTCAAGGCCTCGCTCGGCTTTCCTATTATTTATGAAGACCGCGATGTGATTGTCATCGATAAGCCCGCCGGGCTGCTCACCATGGGAACCGACAAAATAAAAATTCACACGGCCTACTATAAACTGACCGAATACGTCCGCTCGCAGGACCCTCAGAAAAAGGCCCGCATTTTTATCGTGCACCGGATCGACCGGGACGCCTCCGGCCTGATTGTCTTTGCGAAAACTGAAAAAGCTAAACTCGCCCTGCAAAAAAATTGGAAGACCGCCGAGAAAAAATATTTTGCCGTGGTGCAGGGCACGCCTCCGAAACCCTCCGGCACTATGGAAAGCTATTTAACGGAAGACAAATTCCAGCGGGTTTACAGCACGCGCAAATCCACGCAATCGAAATTTTCAGTCACCCACTATCGCACGGTCGAATCCCTCGGCCCGTACACTCTAGTTGAAATTTCACTGGAGACCGGCCGGAAAAATCAAATCCGGGTGCACTTAGCAGATTTGGGATACCCCATTCTCGGAGACAAAAAGTACGGCAGCCCGGCCAATCCCATCCGGCGCCTCGCGCTTCATGCGCATCTTCTTTCCTTCACGCATCCGGCCACCGGGGTGAAAAAAACGTTTAAAAGCGCGCTACCTCCCGGCTTTTCTAAGAATCAATTGCACGGAGCTTCTCCCGTACCTTCTCCACCGGTAGCCCGACGGCGTTGGAGAGCGGTCCCTTCACTGCCTGAATAATTCCGCCGTGGGCGGATTGAATCGCATAGGCGCCCGCCTTGTCCAGCGGATGGACCCGCAAAAAATAATTTTTGATTTGCCGCGGACTCAATTTTTTTAGGCGGACTTTGGTTTTTTCAAAGAAGACCAATTTCTTTAAGGTCCGCCCCGAGACGAGTTTCAAGAGAGCCACGCCCGTATAAACCCAGTGCCACCGGCCTTGCAGTTTTCCTAAGATCAAACGCGCTTCCCGCATGTTTCTCGGTTTGCCGATGGCCTCACCTTTTAAATAAACCAGCGTATCCGCTGCCAAAAGAATCCCGTTTTTTATCTTCCGCCGGCACGACTCGGCTTTTTTCACCGCGTGGATTTGAACCACTTGAGAAGGCGGGGTTTTCCGGGTCATGAACTCATCGTAATCGGGTTGAACGACCCGAAACTGAATCCCTGCTTTCCGCAGAAGCGCCTTCCTGCGGGGAGAAGTGGAGGCGAGGTAAATCATAAAAGAGACAGGGCAGCGCTCCGGCCCGCCACGGCCCCCGTGCTCCAGGCCCACTGAAAATTAAACCCTCCGATGCGGCCGTCCACGTCCAGGATTTCACCCGCAAAATAAAGCCCGCTCACTAATTTGGATTCCATCGTGGCCACTTTGATTTCCTTCAAATCGACCCCCCCGGCCGTCACCTCCGCTTTTTTGTAACCAAAAATGCCCGTGACTTCCAGCGGATAATTGGAAAGCGCCTGGGCCTTAGCTTTCTTCGCGAAAGTTTCCATGAACCGCTTCGGCAAAACGGAGGGGGTCCCATGGGGGAGAAAATTGGCAAAAATTTTTGGGTTTTCTTCAGGTTTAGCAGCGGGAAAATGCCGGCTGATGTCCAATGCCGCCGGACCGCTAAAACCAAAATGGGTAAAAAGAAGCGGCCCCCGGCACTCGGCCGTTTTCTTTCCCCTCTTGAAAAATGAAAGCTCGGTTTCAATCGAAAGCCCGCTTAAGTGTTTCCAATCGGGGTCGTCCGTCAGAAGGGGAGTCAGCGCGGGAAACGTCGGGAGGACGGTGTGCCCGAACTTTTTCGCCATCCCATAACCTGTGCCGTCGCTTCCGGTGGAAGGATACGAGAGCCCGCCCGTGGTCAGAATAATTTTCCGGGCCGTGGCTTGAAAAGTCCCGTCTGCATTTTTAAGGTGGAATAAATCTCCGGATTTTTTAATTTCCGTAATCCGGACACCCGTCTTTAATTCAACACCTCTTCGTTCCGACTCTTTTACGAGTGCCGTCAAGACCGTCCGGGCGGAATGGGTGACGGGAAAATATTTTCCGCTGGGCTCCAAAAGCAGCTCGACCCCGATTCTTTTAAAAAACCCGAGCGTTTCTTCAGGAGTGAACGCTTCCAAAACGTGCTTAATAAAATGACGTGCTCCGCCTTGAAAATCAGCGGGACTCACTTCGCGATTTGTGACATTGCAGCGGGTGCCGCCGGACATGAGGATTTTGGCGCCGATTTGAGGCCGGGTATCGAGGAGGAGAATCTTAAGCGGAGATTTTTTTTGAGCCGCGGTCCGCGCCGCACTGATTGCGGCCATGAGCCCTGCCGCGCCGGCTCCGATGATCGCGATGTCAGCGCGCAAGAAGAGAAAAAGTTCTCAATTCCATTGAGTAATCAAATAAGAGCTGGCAGTGAGAGGCCGGACCCCCGGCTTGAGTCGTTCTTCCATCGGAGGTATTTTAGCCGTGCATACCCAAACCCGCAGACCGGTTAAAGAGTTTCCGTTGGAAATTAACTCAAGTCCCTTATCCCAATAATAATCTCGTAACCCTTCGGCTATAAAATAATAATTGTTCGGCAGCCAAAAAGTAAATTTTCGCCATTTGTAAGGCATTTTTTCTAAACCTTCCGGCGCAGAATCAAACTGGGGGATTTTTTTTGTATCAATATCGATCACTTTCCCATCAGAATATTTAGCTTCTGTCACAACCCAGCTCAAAAAATCTCCCGGATTGGGGGCGTACATAAACCAATTTTGGATATTCCAGGAAACAACCATCAACTCAAAAAGCCTGTTTTCTAACCAGTTTTTTGGCGGCTCATGGGTGATGTGGTACTTCAAAGAAAAGCCGCTAACACCAAGGAAAATGAGTAACACAGCTGAGCGCAACCAACAATCCCAGCGGGATTCGGTGAAATTGGACACCTTGAGATCCAGAGGAAACCGGATCCGGTCGTAAACAGCCGCGGGCAAGAAGAGTAAAGAAAAGCCCCACATGACGGGGGAGAAATAATGAAGATTGAGTAAAACAAAAATCTGCAGATGCAAAACAAAAAGCAAACCAACGCCCAGTAAACGGACCCGGCTAATCAACAAGAAAAAGGGGATGAGAAATTCTAAGAGAAGAGTGAGCCAGGTCATCGATTTAAGGATCCAAAAGGGAAGCGCCCTCGACAAATCCGCAACCCACGGATAACTAAAATTTAATATTTCCATGGAGTAATAAATGGCACTGCCTTCTCTCCAGTGATACCCCGTCATCTTGGCAAAAAATCCCACCCAATAGACCAAACACACTTGGATATAAATTAGGAAGATGGGAAATGAGCGGAGCTTACGCTCGTCGTTGGGCCGGTGCTCGGGTAAAAAAATGTAAAAAAATAGCAGGAGAGCCATCAAGATATCAAACCCCGCAACGGTAGGCCATCTCTGCCAACCCAAAGAAACAAATCCAATGTAAGAAAAAAAAGCGGAAAGCCTTGTCTTGTAACCCAAAGTAAATGCGATAAAAGATAATAGAATCAATCCCCACAACAACGTTCCTGCTGGAGAAGCATGAACCGCGTCAAAGAGAGTGAAAGGAATTGCGCCTTTGACAATCTGATAACCGGGAGATCCTCCAAAAATGGAACGAGGGCCGTAAAAATAATTGGCATGACGATAATGATCGAACCAATCGAGGGTGAGCAAGATCCCAAACCAGATGCGGCAGCAGACGATTGCCCGGCTGTCTACTTCAAATGAGGAGACTAGAGCTTGGGCGGATGTTTTGAAGAAATTTCGAATGTTAACCAAAACTGTGGCGGCCTTCAAGGGAGCGCTGGAGCGTGGCGGGGTCCATGTATTCAATCGCGCTGCCGACGGGGATGCCGCGCGCGATGCGGGAGAGTTTGATTTGCTGCGGCCTCAAGGCCTCAGCCAGATAAAGCGCGGTGGTTTCGCCTTCGGTATTGGGATTCGTCGCTAAAATTACTTCGCGGATTTTTTCCTGCCGGACACGGCGCAACAAATCGCCGATCCGAAGTTCCTCCGGACCGACGCCCTCCAAAGGAGAGAGGCTCCCCAAAAGCACGTGATAGAGGCCCTTGAACGATCCGGTTTTTTCCATGGCGGAAACATCCTTCGGATCTTCCACCACGCAGAGCGTTTCGCGGTCGCGCGCGGGGTCATTGCAAATCCGGCAAAGTTCGGCGTCGGCCAGATTGTGGCAGAGTTTGCAGAAACGGGTTTCGGTGCGGACTTCCTTTAAGAGCTCGCCCAGTTGAAGGGAGTCGTCCAGCGGTGCTTTCAAGAGATAGAAAACAATCCGCTCGGCGGAACGCTGGCCGATGCCGGGAAGTTTATTGAGGGCCTCGATGAGGCGGGTGATCCGATCCGAAAATCCGCGGGTGCGCACGGGTAAGAAGATATCGAAAAGACGCCGAGAAACCAAGTGAATTATGAACCCGGTACAAATGGAAGTGTTCTGGTGGAAATGTTCCGGACTAGATAGCCACGGGGCGACGGAAAGGCGGCGTGGTTGGCGGAGGCTGCGTTGTGGTCGGAGGAGGAGTTGAGGCCGGCGTGGAATTGAGTACGAAAATCATTCTTTTTGGATCGCTGGGGTCGGCCTTGAGGGTGGCAGTCTCTTGCTTTCCTTTATAGGTATATTTAACAACGGTTGCAACGCCGTTTTTAGCCGCCACCATCGCCGCAATGACTTCATCTTTATTAACCATGAGGTTCTTTAGCTCCGCCAACATATCTACGTTCTTCGTGAAAAGAGCGACGGTTTTAAACGATTTTTCAGGATTGTTGAAATCGAGGGGAAATGAAATCTCTTGGCCGCCATTTCGGCCATTGGTTACGCGGTAAACCTGGGGAGGTTGATTTGATATACTTACACCTTTAATATTTTTAAGTGAGAACGTTACTGAACTGGCAGGACGGCCATCGACCGAATAATTTACCACGAGATGATCTGCATCTTTTTTCTGAACGGAATCTATATGGATTCTTAAGTCGGCGTTTTCTTTGATGCTGTTGTGCGAAGCTAAAGCTCCTCTTAGCTCCTTCCCGCCTCTTGTCAGGTCAAACTCTCCAGTGGTACCGTTTCCGACGAACCAGCCATGGGTAATAAGTGAGCCGAGTTCTATTGAAGTCGTAACCCGCGACTTTCCCGTAGTTCCATCCGTAATCGTTGTTCCTATCGGGATACGAAAATTCTCGAGTATAAGGGCTACATAAGTTCCGGTAGCCAGCTGGGTTTCGGGAGACTGAAAGATAAAAGGCTGTCCATAAACATACGCCCCGTCGCTTTGTCTGATTCCCAACTGCTCCCAGCCCAGTTGACCGCTTCTATTTTGATTTAGATCGAATTGAAGATTCCTATAAAACTTTCCGGTCTCGAGGTTTCCTTCAAAGAGCTGATAGATATCGCGGGCTTTTAAAACTAATGACCGGTCGCCGGTTAATCGAATTCTGAGGACGGGTGAAGGGGGAGGATTTATCTGAGGCGGAGGAGGCGGCTGGGGCTGAAGCCGGGTCACATGCCACACGTACTTACCGGGGTTGTCAGTACTAGAGCGAATGACTTCGACGTCGTTATATCTCGTGGTGATGCCGTTAAGAGTGACGTCAACGGCATGACTCCTAAAGACCGTTCTTTTTTCCGGACCGGTTTTACGTAACGCGTCTACCATCCTAATGTCCTGGAGGCCGCTTTGGGGGACACCTAATGCGAGAGCAATGACCATCTGGGAATACGTCCCCCCCTTTCCCGGGTTATACAACAGCCGGGTGCCCAGTATAAATCTCTGGCCGGATCCGGTATAGCGGGCCGCGAAAGCCTTGACGCCCCCGCTTTCGTTAATCACATAAAACACGGCAGGCTTTCCGTTTTCTTCATTGCCTAACGTGTAACGAACGTCCTGGGCTCGGACGTTGTGTGCCCTTGCGATGGTTGATTGGGTGAAATCGGTGGTGGTGTCCTGGATCGTAGGAGGATTGGTCGGAGGCGGCGACACGGGCGGCGGGGGCAGTGGCTGGACACCCACACCCACCCCATGTTGATGAAAGGGGGTCAGCTCAAAAGATCCGTCCGGATGGTCAATGCGGTCCTGATGGTGATGAACCGAGACATAGACCGTTTGGTTGGTTTCGTTCACGTAGGTTCCAAGGATGACGTTTCCCTCCGGCATGCTGGGATCATTGCGATTGATTGATTCGAAGAGATTACTGTAAGTATAGATATCTCTATTGCCGGTTCGAATCGCCGCCAGCCTCGGGCGTCGATACAAAAACAGTGTGCCGGCCGGAACACCTCCACCCCCCATGACTTCGATTTCTGTGGGAAGGGTGAAAGGCGGAGGCGGTCGCACGGGCGGCGGTGGCTGGGGTGGCTGCTGCGGATTAAGGGGTTTTCCAAAATAGGAATAGGTGGCTGACTTGACAGTTCCCCACTGATCAACAATTGTTCTACTCGTTATCTGTCCGAGGAATTCAAAACCGGGGCTGGCCGACCCTTTATCTCCTCCCATTTCAGTTACTGTGTAGTCCCCTCCTACATACCGCGTTTCAAACGCCGTGTAGTCACCGATCCGACTTCCATCCCGCGCAAACAAGGTGTAGAGACTCTTATATTCGATCTCACGCAGGACATTGCCATTAGTGAAATTGTAGCTTTCCCAGTGATAAGCGGAGGATGTTGGCTGCGGCGGTCGAGGCGATGAGGCCTGCGGAGTCCGAGCCATACCTGACGGTGACTGCAATCCAGTTTGGGTTGAGGATGATTGAACTTGTCGCGGTGCTACCGGAGAGCTCAACGCGCCGGGGAGCGTTGTCGCATTCACGACTCGGGAAGTGGTGCCCGAAGTAGACGAAACAGGCGTCAGAGTCCGAGTCGTCGCTACAGACTCCGGATTGGATTGCGATCTAAGCGGATTAGCGACAGGTGAAGAGGGCTCAGAGTTAGTAGCAGCCGGTCGGGTTGTCGGTGTTTGGGACTGCTGAAGCGCTGTGGTCCGGGATGGGGAGTCTGCCCACAGAGGACTGACCGGACCGACCACAGAATTAATAATAAGTAGAGCGATGCTCGCTCCGCTCACCCACCCATTTTTATATTTCCTTGTCAGTTTCATCTTTATCAATCTCTTGAGTTACAAGGCTAAAAAAATAGCGCCCGCAACTGCTAAATAGAAAGGGTCAAGTTTTAACAAAACATCAGGCGACCCCACGAATTCTTCGATCGCGGCGTAACCGGAGCATAGCGATTCTTTTTCGTTGACTCGTTTTCGCCGCACCCGCCGCCGAAACGATCGGCGCTTGGACTGCTGGATTTTCGGGTTTGGAAGCAGCAGCGGTTGCAATCAAAGGCTGACCGACCGCCGGTGTACTCGATGTTGGATTTTGAACAAGAGCTGTGGCTTGCGGCAGATTGACCGAGGAGTTTGGTGTCGCCATGGAACTCGTTGAACCTGTGCGCTCAAATCTGAGTACCCGAGCCGCATCGGATGGCAAGGGGATGAGGATAACGCGCTGACCACAAGTATTTGTCCCTCCGAGACAGGGCGCAGGTATCGACAAGTACAAACCATCTGGTGTATCAACCACAGACAAAGCGCCTGGGCCTAAGGGTAACCCTCCAAGCCGGACTTGGTCTATAGGCACAGGCCGGCCATTGACATCACGGATAGTGACTATGGGTTGGCCATTTGCTCCTGGCTCAATTCGTATCGCAACCCCTCCCAACGGGCCCGTCAAACCAGGCACGGAAACCTGATAACCATTCCCTACAGGCAGAACGGCAGGCAGCTCGGCAGTTGGAACATCAGGAATATCAGGATCTTTCTGGGACGCAGCAGAAACTGAAACCGTGGTTTGATTCGCTCGTCCTTGTGGCGCCCTATTTGCAAGGACATCCAATCTCACTGGAGCCTGTGAAGGTGGATTTTGAGGAGCTTGAGTGGAACCGGACACATTCGTCAGATGAATCCGCTGGTTGGCCTCGTCGTATTTAACATCAAGTGCATTGATAACCGCTGACATCTTGGCGGGATCCGCGGCGCTAACGAGAATCACATTTGTCCTAAGCTCACGATCAAATCCAAGACCTTGTATCGTGACGCCACTGCCCCGCAAAAAACGGGCACCGTCTTGGCTGAGACCCAAATCCAGACCCGCCAAGATACCTCCGAGTTCTTGTAGCGTATAACTACTGTTCAATTTAACGATTCGCTCTCCCGAAATTTCATCCGAATTACTAGAAACAGTTCTATTGATCACCGGTTGTGGCGCCGGCGTTGGTTGCGGTTCGGAAGAATTGTCCATCTCTCCCAAGATCTGAATACCCGGATTCCAGTGCTCATAAACAACTACTTGTCCGGGTCTCGGTCTTGCCCAAGCATCTCCATGGAACTCCAAGTTTTTGTATTTGCTGCTCTGGCCTTTTTTGGGGCCGTCGTTATAAGTTTTCACCGCGGTCTTCTTGTCATTATTGACCACCAGGGTATACTTCCCGTCTTTGTCCTCGCCCGTGAATGATTTTGTGTTCTTAGCGGATGGTTCCGGAGAAGGCGCCGAACCGGGACTAGGGTTGGGGTTCGGTTGGGGTGCTGGAGCGGGAGCAGGCGGTGCTGCCGGCGCGGGCGATGGTTGTGGCCCTCCATCTCTTCCCGGAGGCTGTCTTTGACCGCGGGCGTATATCGTAAAATTTTTTCTGCTGTCTGGATGGTATTCTCCATTTCGGGGTCGTCTACCAACTTCGAGAACATAATCTCCAGGAGGCAAGGTTCCACTCTCTGCGTGAAAGTGACCTGCGAGAATCTTAATGTTGTCGAAAATGCCCTGCTGCACAGGCCCACCATCTGCTCGAATAATCCGCCAATAGATTCGCTCCCCGTCGGGGATAAGGTTTATACCGACACCGAAGTCAAGAACCAACCTATTTTTCACCACCTTTGCCATGTAAGCATAATAAGGGCCAGTGCCTCCTCCGAGGTCTTGATCCTGTGACGGCCAGTCTATAGGTGGAGGTCCTGGTTGCGGTCCAGGTTCCGGCGGCGCCGTCGTCGGAGGAACGGGAGGTCGAATTTCATTCCCATTTTTTGAAATTGAAACGACTATACCAAGCGCATACCATTTTCCATCCTTCGGATCGTTCTCCATGCTGACTGTGATAAATTTGAGGAGAGCTTTCCATTGGCTACCCCCTGCTTGGAAGCTCACCAGACCGGGAAAGCAATTTGGTTCTCGCGTTGTTTTTCCTCCGCGGTTTTGAGTGCAAGCTGCATCCATTTCCCCCTGTTCCGGAGAAAGTGCTTTAAGGCTTCTCTTGATTTCGTTTAACAATTCTTCGGTTACGGGTTCACCCGTCGCCTCCGCTAAATTTTTATAGGTCCTAGATCCCACCTTCATAACCACACCGGACGATGTGCTGCTCAATGCAGAAGGTTGTTCGTCTGTCCTCGCAAGCTGCATACCTGGAACCTGATTGGATTCGGGTGCCGGCCGCGGCTCGACCGGTTGATTCGAAACGGGTCTTTCTCCGAAAACCGTTTGGCGCGGCTGTGCCGTAGGCGCATTGTCATCCGCCCACGCAGGAAGGCTGGGCGAGACAACCATCGTGATGATAAGGATTGCTGCTAAGATTTTCGCGAAGCAGGATTTTTTCATACCGTCGGCCGCCACTCCGAACCATCGGCAAAAGTGATTCCTTGGACGTCCTGCAGCTTTTCAGGCGCGAAGTTGCCGGAGACAGCCTTTCCATTATCCGTCATGCCAATGTATTTGCTGGGCTTCCCACCTACCCAAGTCGATCCGGGTTCTCCTCCTATGTCAAAGCTATCTAGCAGACTGAAGACGGTATTATTTTTAAAGAGAACGTACTGGAGAGTCTCACTTCCATTTTTATACCGGACTTTCGCCACTCGGATGTCGTCGACGTTTCCCTGGTTGTCTTGGAAACCATAAAGGTCTGACCCTGATCCCGCCTGAAGCTCTTCATCGATCTCATTTACGGTGATTACCGGCGGAATCCGGGGGCGCATATTGTCGTTGAATGTGTTCGTGTTCGGGGCCGTTGAAGCGTTCATCGACGCAGTCACTTCCGAAACAATGCCATTCACAAAATTAGGAATCTCTCGAATTCGGCTGCCGGAAAACCCGCTGTTTCTTACCGCGGTTGTAATCTCATTGGCCATAGCATTAACCGTATCGAGATTCGCGTACTGGGCCTCTTGAAGAAAGCTCATGCTATTGAAACGGCCGCCCGTAAAACGGATATCATCGACTTGATTTGGGTCTTGTGAGCTGTAGTGAACATTCACCCCGCCGGGAAGCGAAAGATCTAACGGAGAAGATGCTGAATTATTCCTTTGTATTGGTTCCCTCGGGGGCGTTGGAGGCACCAAGCTGCCTCTTGCCGGCGCAGGTTGGACAAGGCCTCCGGAAACGGGTGGCGCCGCGTTAATCAGTTTTCCGAAAATTGTTTCCAAGGATTGGCTGATACCAAGAAAAGTATAGCCTCCGGGAATTTGGAAATCTGCTCCCGAAGGGAAAACTTTGATCTCATAATTTTGACCATCGATTGAATATTGGTAACTATTTCCACTCCCTCGTCTGAGAAGATTGCCTCTTTCCTCCCTCAATGTGTAGTCTGCACGAAGACCGTTCTGCATGGCGGGTGGAACCGATGGAGGCGCTAAGGGCGGCGGCGGAAGTTTTGGAGTGGAGATCTTACTATTCGGGTTAGAAGTAACTGGAGGCGGTGTTAGTCCGTTCAATCCAGTGGACGTCGGAGGAACCAAACCGCCGGGCATTGCGCTTGTCGCGGCAACGTAGTTTCCATCCAGCCCCCGGCCGATGTGATAATATTTCAAAATTTGATCGGGACGAAGGCCTAATATCCGAGCGACCGCCTCACGAGAATAGGTGCCGGCTGGAACTTCAACCAATTCCTCGCCGGGGTAAAGAAATTCCACGCTCCCTCCATTCAAAGACCTACATCCGCCATTTTGATTGGCTCCGCTCACCATTCCACTCGTTACGGTACAGGCAGCCACGGGTCTTTCTGCAGTTTGAGGATTGCCTTCCGGAACGATTCCGGATGTACGGGGTTGCGGTTGATTCGGTTGCACTGGAGGCGCAGACGCCGGAGACGAACCTTGACGGCGAAAAGTATGGATGCTGTATTCTTTGGTTGCGAGGTCGTATTTAAAAGTCGCTAAATATTTATCATTTCCGATTTGAGCTGTTATTTGAGTGAGCCCATACTTGCCTTCCAGCAGAATTTCAAGGTGCTTCATCGTCCCTTCGAGCCGGATGGAACCCAAATTAATCCCGGCTAGTGCCGAGAATTCAGGATTGCTTCTTACGTGATCTAAAATTGCTTCTTGGGGCGTTGCGAAAAACCGTTGCGTTGAGGACGGTGCCGGTTGGGGATCGGGTTGCCGGTCATTCGGCCCCGGACGCGAGACAATTCCACCCGTCGTCGGAGGCGGTGTCGGCTGCGTTGTAGTCGGCGGAGTCGAAGGATTGGATCCCGAAGAAGAAACAGGAATGCCGGTAATGGTTCCTCCTCCACGACTCGCCAAGTTCACCGAGGAAGCCAACGTTCCAACTGCGGGACAGGGAGAATAGGTGCCTTGGCATGCCAGCACCACTTCGCGTGAGTCGGCGGGCGGTCTTGAGACTTCGAAATAAAGCTTTACATTTTCATATCTAGATTGCGTTCCATCTCGACGGGTAACGACCGCGGTTTTGTTCATCCAATTTACTTCGACGGTTGTTCCGTCAGGGTGAGTGTAACGCGTCGCACCGCTTGAAAGAGAATTCGGCGGAGATTGCGGAGGATTTATTTCCGGTGGTGTGGGTCGAATAGGCGGAGCCGGCGGATTGGCTCCGGCGGTCACGGGAGATTTAGTGATTTTTACATAAAAGAGGTTCGAATTCCCCGTAGAAGTGCAGTTCGTGCATCGATAGACATATCCGGTAATGTTGTCGCCTCGGCCAAGAGATGGAAATCCTTCGACGTCCGGAGATTTAAGAGAGGGAAGAATTCCAACCGTCTTCCATTCATCCTCTTCCCTGTCACCCCTCCTCCAGTTTGGATTTTTTTCTTCCAGTACATACAAGTTATAACGTTGGCTGAATGAAACTCTCACATTCTTTTGGCCGACGAGTTGGTACTGACGTCCGGGTTGTGGCCGGCTCGGTGGAATATCGTTCTGGGTCTGGGTGGGCGGCGTATTGGTTCCGCTGGATGGCTCCTGACTTGTCTCAAGCCGGAACCTCCGGTCGGCCAATTGCCTTTCCTCCTGCTGCTTACTTAGCAGCTGATTCCACTCTTGCCTTTGCAAATCTTCTTCTTGTCGTCGCTGCGGTGTATATGGCGCAGACTGCTGAAGTCTTTGCAAATGTGCTCTTTTCATTGCGTCTCGTTCCTGGAGTTGCCTTTCAAGGACCGTCTGCCGTGTTAGCTCGGCCAAGCGGATTCGCTCAGAACTTCCATCGTCGGTAGGCCCGGTTCCAGTAGTAGGTGAGATATCGGACGAGGTAACGGGTTGCCAATAAATCGGGGCATTGTCGCTTTGTCTGACTCCTACCAATTCCCATCCCGGTTGGCCGGCCCTGATGCGGTTCGAATCTGGATTCGTCCCTCTTTTTCCGGTCTTCTTATTTCCTTCATTGAGATCGAACACACCGTCTGCCCCAAGAATCAGAAACCGGTTGTTAGTCAATTGAATGTTGCGGCTAGATGAAGTAGTAGTCTCTCGAGAACTTGTCTGAGATTGCGGTTGCGATCCAGTCTGAGGCGGTACAGTTACGTAGGTGGTGTTCAATTGAGTGCGTCCGTCGGAAAGCACGACCGATAGTCTGACCGTATATCGGTGTCCCGCCATAAGACGGGGTGTAGACGAGGAAATATCAAATGTCCCATTGGATTGCTGAATTAATCCAACTGGAGAAAAGGTATTTCCGGGATTGGTTTGGTCTGTAAGAGATAGCGAGGCGCTGCGGACTGCCCCACGCCTGGCAGGGACCACGGATGCTTCGATCCTATACGTACCCTGCGCATCTGTTCTAAGAAAAGCCGTGGCTCTAAAATAATCTGTCATGTTCCAGTTCATAATTTGGTCTGGAGCAAGCCGTGAGGGATCGGTCGCGCCGGTCTGAGGCGGAGGAAGTGATTGTGACAGCGGGTTTGTCCTGCCCGTTCCGGCCCTGATGATTTGGTTTTGCGGGGTAAGAGCCCCATTGGAACTGACCGTCATGCCGTTGCTGCTAGCCGTGTTACTTCCCGTGAGCTGGTACTCCCCGGTGTTGGCGTTATAGAAGTCGGAGCGGGTGGGACTGGTGCCCTCGATGATTCCGTTGGCGGTGATGATCCTATTCCCGCTTCCATCGCTGATGCTAGCCGTGTTACTTCCCGTGAGCTGGTACTCCCCGGTATTGGCGTTATAGAAGTCGGATCTTGTGGGACTGGTGCCATTGATGACTCCGTTGGCAGCAGTGATCGTCCTGTTCCCGCTGCCATCACTGACCCAGGCTGTGTTACTTCCCGTGAGCTGGTAAGTTCCGTTAGGGTTAATGAAGTCAGAAGTGGTAATCCTCCCTCCCGAAGGGTTCAACTGCTGTGGCGATGGTACCGGAGGGCTCAACGCGCCGGGACGTGTTGTCGCGGTCACAGCTTGAGAAGTTCCTGAGACACGCGTCAAAGCCTGCTGTGTCACTGCAGAATCCGGATTGGATTGCGCTCTAAGCGGATTAGCGACAGGTGAAGAAGGCTCAGGATTAGTAGCCGGTCGGGTTGTCGGTGGTTGGGGCGGCGGAAGTTGTGTGGCTCGGGAGGGGGAATCTGCCCACACGGGGCTGACCGGCCAAACAATCGAATTGATAATAAGGAAGGCCGCGCTTACTACGTTTATCCACTGGTGTTTGTCTTTGTTGATTGTCAGTATCATCTTTATCAATCTCTTGAGTTGCAGGGCTAAAAAAATAGCGCCCGCAACTGCTAAAAGGAAAGTTAGCATAACTTGCAAAGAAGTCAAATCATCGAGGCTAAAAAATAGCATTAGATAACAATTTAGTCAGAAACTTGTATTTCTAAAAAGACATGTTAAGTTTCCATTAGATTATATGAACACGCATACAACAGTACTCAGAAGGCGGCTTCTGGTAATTTTTCTACTCATTAATTTTGGAATCTTCCCCGCCGTCTCTCTCACATTGGCTGCCGAAGCGGAACCCGATAAAACGGACATTAAGCAGCCCACTATTCCTATAGAGGATGATTTAGATGAGGAAACTCAAACCGAGGATAAGCAGGAAGAAAAAGATGACGTGGAGATTCCGGAACTGCCTTCTTCTACCAATGATGACGTGAAAGCCCTCAGCCCGCCAACGAACGTTGAGCTTAAAACCGCCGCGCAGAATCAACAGGCACAGTCCGGCGGTCCCGTAACTCAAGCCCTCGCAGAGCAATGGAAAAAGGGATTGGCGCAAACCCTCAAAATTGTTTCAGATCTGGAAAAAGGTTACAAAACCCGTATCGCCAATGAAACCAAAGCGTTTAATCAATTCATGGCCCAAATGGAGGAAGAAAAAGACAAAGCTTCAGCAAAAATCGGACGGGACAAAGCGATTGCAGAACGAGACCTGAGTTTCTTTGCGGATTATCTCAATGACCAAACAAAAGCCGAAGGCCGCGATTATCTCACGAATGCGGCCAACCTCATGGCGACGGGAATGGATACCATTCTTACGAATTATAGGAATGCATGGACGAGCCGGATGAACGCCCTGAAAGGAAACTCGACCGCCATTGCGGCATACAAACAAGCCTTGCAAGCCTTTTACGATGCCAATGCTAAATCCATGGACCCCAAGAAAGTGAGCACTGCTGAACTGAGCCGCTTGATGGCGCTGGCAAAGCCCGCTCTTCCGAATTTAAATCCGGTTCCCGCACGTCCTTCCCGCGGCCTTCTGAAGGCTTCTATTAAGCAGCTTGCAGGACAAAAAAGTAAGCTGATCCAAGCCATCCGCAATCGGATTAAGGCAGCGAATGCCGGACAAAAACTGGTCAACAAATTTAGGAATGAAGTCCAAATAGCCAAGATTAAACACGACATGGCTGCGCGCGATCTTAAAAACGCCAAAGATCAATTGAGGTTAGCCAAACTCACAGGTACGGGCGTGGAAGAAGCCAAAGGGCGGGTGGCAACGATGGAAGTAAATCTGAAGATGGCGTTAACGGAACTGAATAAACAAAATAATCGCCTCGCTCGGCTGGAAAAATTTTTAAGCCCTCCAAAGGCAGTCTCTGCATCCTCTCCATCAAAAAAGACTTCCGAGCCCCCTGTGAATAAACCCCACCTCCGTCCCATCATTAAAAGAATTTGGAATTAATCATGTGGCAAATTCATTTAAGAAATCCCGGGATCGCCGGCGTCACGCGGGTGCTTTTTCTCATTTCATTTATGACCGGCCCGCTTTCATCCGCTTGGGCCGTTGAGCAGCCGCCAACTACAACACCAGCTTCAGGATCGGTTCTCGTAAAAGATGCAACTCCAATCCCTCCCGCAACTTCACAGCCTGTTTCTGCGCCGCCGCAAAATGTTGCTAATGTTGCTTCTGAACCCACTAGCCCGTTAACTACAGCGAGCACCACACCTGAGAACACGGCCGCCGTGAATTTCCTCGCGGCCGACGAAGGAGAGGTGCTGCCTGTACTCCCTCCTTCGACTTGGTCTGAGGAAAATCCTGCGACTCCCCAACAAGTACGAGATTTTGCTAATTCACTTATTCGGCAAGAACCTGTTCTTACTGCGGATATACCCATATTCGGCGGTCAGCAAGTAACTCTCACAGGCTCTGATGGGGTACCCGTTACCGCTGTTAAATTTGGACCCATCATGACTGTAATCAACAATCCGAATGGCAGTTTACAATATGTACAAGTTGATATCCGGGCAGCAAAAGGGGTGCTTTCACCTATCATCGGACAGCTGCGGGTTTACCCTGACGGGCGCATTGTAGTAACAGGCAGTACGACGTTAAGCACCAGTTTGGTGGATGTTTTTTCGTTGGACGGAATTATACGACAACCGGACGGTCGTGTGCGGCCTGGTTTTGTGCGCCTTGAAACCGCTGGTCTTACACCGCCGGTGTCAGGTGGGACGGTTGTTGCCAAAACTCCGCCAGCGGGTACAGGAACAAATAATATTCCAACCTCTCCGCCCGCGGTTCAGCCCGCGATCGTCACAGCCGCTAATTCTCAACCCGTTTCCACTTCCGCTTTGACAAAAGATCAAGCCATGGACAATGCGGTCGTGCAATTAACCGCAGCCTCGGTTAATAAAGTTGATCTTATTCATGAAATACGCGCTCAAGACCGTGTGATTAATAAGCTCGTCCTAGGGGTGCGTCAGGCCTATAAAGCGATTCGCAGAGAACTCACTCCGGCAGAGCGGATGAATATTCTAATCGGGGTAAATTCTGTCCGGGGCGTTGACGTCACCTTATTGGGAGGGCTTCGAGGAAATCTTTCAACGCCTCAAAGTAAAGCTAGGAAAGTAAATTCCGTTGAGGAGTTAATGAGAATCCGTGATGCGGGTCAGGGATTAAAAGAACGTCTGCAGGAACTGACGCTGGATTTTCGACGCATTCGAAATGCGCCTAAACCTACCGTTGTAAAACTCTAAAATTTATTATTCGGAACGGACGATCTTCGAGCCTTGAAAAATGTCCATGGCTTTTTGGACGATGTCCGGCAATTGAGAAGCCGTTTGCTTGGGAGTTGCGGCCGGGCCGGCGGGGGTTTCGGTTTTAAGGACGCGGGTCGTCACGAATTGAATCCGGACCGGCGAGCCGAGGCGCTCTGAAAAAATTTCTTCGATGAGTTTTCTTTTTTCCGCACGGTCCAGCATTTCCCGATGAAATTGGAATTCTTCCGGGAATCCAATAATCACTTGGCCGTCCGTTACTTCCACCGGCTGGGACTCGGCTAAAAACATCCCGGTGGACATTTCCTTTGCTTTCACCGCTTCAATCACTTGCGCCCACACCCCTTCGATATCATTTAAAATCGGCGAGGAATCCTCTTTGCGCCGGCCGAAGGGGGCTTCCGTCGATGCGTCTTTGCAAGGCAGCGTTTCAGTCGTGGCCGCCTCCGGCCCTACGGGCCGAAAGGCCCGGGGGGAAGCAATCTGCTTTACGTCATCTTGAGATCCTTCGGGCCTTCGGCTCTCAGGATGACGAGGGTTGGGTTGCGCAACAAAAGGAGCCGGAGCCGTTCCTTTTCTGGATTCCGATTTCTCGGTCAATTCTTTTACAGAGTGTAGCCCTTCCAGGTGAAGCAATTTCAAAAGCGCGGTCTCAATTAAAAGTTTCGGTGGCGCGATGGCGCGCCGGAGATCGGCTTGGAGATTCTGCAGAAGGCTCAAGGTGAGGAGGAGTTCTTCACGGGAGAAAATATTTTTAAGTGCGGCAAATTTTTTCTTGGATTCCGGCCCGGCTTCGACAAACGATTCCGCGCCTTGGCCCAATTCCGAAAGAAGGAGGTTCCGAAAAAGTTCATGAAGCCCGCGGCCGAACTGGACCAAATCTTTGCCGGATTCATAAAGTGATTGGACGAGTCCGAGGATTTTAACGGGTTCTTTTTTCTTGAGCGCTTCGAGGAGTTCAAAGTAAACTTCTTCGCCGGCCAAGCCGAGCGCGAAGAGGACCTCATTTTCGGTGATTTCTTTTTCGGAAAGGGCGCCCAGCTGGTCGAGCAGCGTTTCCGCGTCGCGGAGGCTGCCGTCCGAGGCCCTGGCAATGGCGAAGAGGGCTTGGGCTTCGATCTTCAGGCCTTCGCGTTTGGCGATGGTTTTCAATTTTTCGGCCACGGCCTCGGTGGGGATACGTTTGAAATTAAAACGCTGGCAGCGTGAGAGAATCGTGAGCGGGACTTTGTGCGGCTCAGTAGTGGCAAAAATAAATTTCACGTGGGCGGGCGGCTCCTCCAGGGTTTTCAGAAGCGCGTTGAAGGCCTCGTCGGTCAGCATATGGACTTCGTCGATGATGTAAATTTTAAAACGCGACACGGCGGGTTTGAATTTGACGTTTTCGCGCAGGTCGCGGATTTCATCGATCCGGCGATTGGAAGCGCCATCAATTTCCAATACATCGAGCGAAATGGAACGCGCAATGTCTTTACAAATCTCGCATTCGCCGCAAGGGGAATCGGTCGGGCCTTTTTGGCAATTGAGAGCCTTGGCAAGGATTCGAGCGGTGGAGGTTTTTCCGGTGCCGCGGGGACCGGCGAATAAAAAAGCCTGCGGGATCCGGCCGGTGCGGATGGCGTTTTGAAGGATTTGCGTGCTGCTTTCCTGTCCGACCACTTCGCTGAAATTCTCCGGCCGGAATTTGCGCGCAAAAACGAGGTATTCTCCGGCTTCCTTTTTCTCTTCAGCTTTCTTCTTCAAGTTACCACCCTCTCCTTTTCATCTCCTGTTGTATCTTTTTTATCTTCCGCGGCGTCACGGCAGCGAGGAAGGCGTTCATTTCTCGAAGGCCCCTCAATTTTTCTTCGGGGGAAAGTGCCATGTATCTTCTCAATTGGTCCTCATCAAACTCGGATTTATTTCTTTTTTTCACCGCGATTGAACTCCTGGATTTTCTCTAAAGCCCCAATGTCAATTTTATCCCTCCCGCGACCCGCGATTTTCTTGAGCCGAATGAGATCCGGAATGGAGACAAGGGGAATTGGGACTCCTCCTGCAGACACCACTTTTTTTCCCCGGTAGGCTTTTTTAAAATCAAGATAGTTCTCGGTCATAATATCTAGATGTTCCGCCTCGTTTCTGGGATTGTAGACAGTGAACACCCGCATTCCCTTTTCCTCAATCCAGGATTTCCTTTTGTCCGAATCAGCGAAAGCCTCGAGGGGAACAGGCAACCGTGAGCGCCAGCCCAAAGATTTAATGGCGGCGACCAACGCTTCTAAATTTTCCTTCTCGAAACTGACAATGATATCCAAATCGCCGGTGACCCGGTCATATCCGTGTAGATTAACAGCGAGGCCGCCTATGACAAGGTATTTCACTTGGTGTTCGTCAAGCAGCCTAAACATCTGCTCAAACAAAAACGGTCCTTTGGTAGGATTTTTCTTCATAATTTTTTTAAAGAACTCGGAGCCGCGAGGATTCGAACCTCGGTCCCCCTTACGGGAGAAGCGGTTTTCGAGACCGCCGCATTCAACCGCTCTGCCACGGCTCCATACCCGATGTAACCTAAAATAAGACAAAAGCCCCGGGAAGGCAAGGATTGGCTCCCTGTTTATTTGGGACGGCCGAGGAAGCCGCTCTTGAACTGGTCGAGGTCGCTTACAAGTTTGGTGGACTGGTACTCTTCCCCCGCTTGGACCGGCAGCTGCTCTAAATTCTTGAACACTTTGCGAAACGCTTCGGGGTTGGATCGCCCTAATTTTCGGTAAACTTCCAAAGCTCTGACTCTCTCTCCCATCAGCCAATAAGTCCAAGCCAGGTGGCGCAGCGCACGCGGATCTTCAGGGTGAATCGCAAGCGCTTTGGTGGCGAATCGGAGGCGGTTTTCAAAATGAGTTCCGAAGTAATGGACCATCATCAGGTCGGCTGAAAATAAAAGCTCCTCATTAATTCCCATTTCTTTCGCCATGACTTCATAGGGTCTTTCGTTCTGGAACTGCCACGCCTCAAAGGGGGCAATGTAATTTCTCCGGGCCATTTCCTGGGCCAAATGACGTCCCACCACCGCGTGCCCTCTGAGCGAGAAATGAACGTTATCCTCAACAATAGGTTCACCCAGAATCCCGCCCGGGGCCTCAACGGCCAGCCACTTTTCCGTGTCCAAAAGTTCGAGGCCCTCGCTTCGTTTTAAATCTTCGAGGACTTGCAGAACTTCCGCGGTGGCGCGGCTGATCAGCGCGTCATAGTCCCGCGCCTCTTCGAAAAACTTTTTGGCTTTCCTAAGATCGCCCCGGTGTTGGTAAACCTGAGCGAGACGGAACGAAAGATCCGCATACGTGTTGTCGATTCCGTAAGCCCGGAGGTAAGGGGCTTCGGCTGGATCGAAATCTCCTTCAGACTGGAATTTTTTCCCCTCCCCGTAGAATTTCAGCCATTCCCCCAGAGCCGCTTCGCTCAGGCTTTTCTGGTGCAAAGAATAAGAAGGAGAGAAATCCTTCAGGTTGCAGGCCGGCTTAAGAAATAAGATAGGGATCTTTCGCTCATGGGCAAGCTTGAGCATCTGCTGAATGTGGGATTTGAAAAATTCGATGTTCTCCCGGTAGAGCTCGCTGTTTCTCTGAGTCACGCCATTGGACATAAAAGTAAAGGGCGGGGTTTCGATCTCCGGAAATCCCATCCGATCTTCCGGCTTGTCCTTGTGCCACTCAATGCGTTTTTGAATCACCCACCGGTAAACGGTGGAGATGAGAACGCTCTGTTTCATCACTCTGCGCATCGCGCAACGAAAACTCTTTCGATCGGTTTCCACATCCGCCTTGCGGTTGCGGGGTAAGAAAACGTTATGGCCCAGATAAACGACCGCAAGATCGGGCTGATAAGGCAGGGTTTCTAGAAAAGTTTTATGGGCAAAGTCGCTCCCGCGACCGAGACGGGCAAAACTGACAACGCGAATTGCTCGGCCCGGAAGAAAATCGTGGAGATACCTTTCAAGCCAGCGGGCGGGGCTTGAGACGGGTGCATAGTGGGCGCCGTGCATGGTGGATTCCCCAAAGGCGAAAATGCGATATTCACCCTTCGGCTTTTTCAAGCTGAGGTGTTCGCGAATGATAACGCTTTCGGCAAAGCGGCTGGCGCCTAAAGGCTGGTCTGTCAGCCGAACAGCTCCTTCCAAAAAAAGAAAGAGAAGGAGACTGGAGAGCAGAACTTGAAAAGTCGATCGAATAAAATTTTTCATTTTAGAAAAATCGGAGACGTTGGGATTTGAACCCAAGAGACCCCTTTCGAGGCCTTCGCGCTCTCCAAGCGCGCCCGTTCAGCCGCTCCGGCACGTCTCCATAATTTTTTCCCGGAACATTTCCAAATGTACCAGGTTCATGGATTATGGCTCTTTCTCTTCCTTTTTCAAAAGAAGATGGAAATCTTTCCAATTTTCCGGTGGATGGGCCTTCCACTTGTTAAATGAAACCAATTCCTCCAGAGCCGTCCTTTGGCCCCAGCCGAGGTTTTCCAAATCGGGTTTCTCCGGAAAATGGGTCACGGTGCCTAAACAAAGATAGGCGACAATCGTGATGTGGGGCGGGATTTCAAAAATTTCGTAAAGATCTTCGCGTTTTAAAATGCTAACCCAACCCACGCCGATATTTTCGGCGCGTGCGGCGAGCCACAAATTCTGGATGGCCAAGCAGGTACTGTAGACGTCGGTCTCCGGGATCGAGTGCCGGCCGATGACCTGCGGGCCGAAGCGCGTGGGGTCCGAGGTCACCACCAAATTGACCGGTGCTTCCAGGATTCCTTCTAATTTATAGGAAAGGTATTTTTCCCGTTTCGCGGAATCAAAAAGGCCGCCCGCTTCCGTTCGTTCCTTCTCGAAGGAAATTTTTACTTTTTCCTTCACGCTCGGGTCTTCCACCACAATGAAATTCCAAGGCTGCATATAACCGACCGAGCCGGCGTGGTGCGCGGCTTTTAGAATCCGCGCCAGAACCTCTGGCGGAACCGGGTCGGGCTTGAAAAAACTTCTTACGTCCCGGCGGCCGTAGATTGTTTTGTAGACTGCATCTCGTTCGGTTTCGGTAATCATCTTTTTTCCTTCCGCAGCGTCCGGAAAAATTCCTGCAAAAAAGCCCGTGCGTCCTCGGCCAAGACACCGCTCCGCACACTCAACCGGTGATTCAAGCGGTCATCTCCCACGATGTTAAATAAACTGCCGCAAGCACCGGCCTTTGGGTCGGACACGCCGAAAATGATTTCCTTTGCCTTGGAGAGTACCATGGCGCCGGCGCACATTGGGCAGGGCTCCTTCGTGACGTAAATCGCCGCGCCTTCCAGTGAGCCGCGATGATCTTTTTTCCCGGCGGAGAGCGTTTCCGCGGCTTGCGTGATTGCAATCATTTCGGCGTGGGCCGTGGGGTCGCGCAGGACTTCCGTTTGATTGTGAGCCCGGCCGATGATTTGCTTCCGGTACACCACCACCGCGCCGACCGGCACTTCATCCTTTTCAAAGGCCCGCCCCGCTTCCTTTAATGCCTCACGCATAAAATGTTCGTGAACGCTCAACTCACTTTTTTTCATCCCCATCTCGCTATCAAAAATCCGCGCCCGAGAGGATTCGGCGCCCTCCACTCGCTGCGCTCGTTCCGGGTCGGCCACCCGGCCTCGAAGGCCAACGCTCCCCTCCGGGCCTACGGCCCGAAAGGGCCGGAGGCTACACGTCGCGTTGTCGAGGCCTCCCTTCGAATCCTCTTTAATTTTAAATTTCGCGCCCGAGAGGATTCGAACCTCCAACCACTGGCTCCGTAGACCAGTGCTCTATCCATTGAGCTACGGGCGCATCCAAGTGTGGCCTGTCCCCTTGTGGGACGGGCGCATTCCAAATGTTGCCCAACCTATTTGGCGGAGAGGCCCGGATTTGAACCGGGGGACGAGAATTACCCCGTCACGGTTTAGCAAACCGTTGCCTTGGACCAGGCTCGGCCACCTCTCCATGAATTTAAAAATACGATTGTTTTTTCGGAAGGGCCGAGATTCGAACTCGGGAGATCCGTGAGGACCTAACGGTTTTCAAGACCGCCGCATTCAACCGCTCTGCCACCCTTCCAGGAATCGAGTATTGTAACAGCCGACGCGGTTGGCGTCGAGGCGCGAGCGTCCGGGGCTTTAGTGAGTAGAAAAGTCCGGAATTCACAGCTATAATGGCCCGTTCTTTTTCGAGAAAGAATCTCGTTCCCCGGTAGCTCCCTCCGGGCCTACGGCCCGTAGGGCCGGAGGCAATGGTGGTAGATGGAATGTTTTACGCATACGCCTTACGAAGCAAGAAAGATAAAAGGTTGTACATCGGTCATGCGGCAGACGTTACTAAACGTTTAGAAGACCACAATTCCGGAAGGGTTCGTTCAACAAAACATCGTGCGCCATTTTTACTCTTGTATCACAAAAGTTTTCCCACTCGCAGCGAAGCCCGTTGGCAGGAGCGGGAATGGAAAACAGCTTGGGGTCATAAGCAATTAACAGAACTTATTGATTTCATTCCCCGGTAGCTCAATGGTGGAGCATCCGGCTGTTAACCGGAGGGTTGCTGGTTCGAGTCCAGCCCGGGGAGCCATTCCAACGGAGGCATTATTGTGCAGAAGTCACTTAGCGTGGCACTCACAGTAACGCCTCCTTTTTACACCGGCAATTCAGGTCAAATGCCATAAGGCTGCCGAGGACTAAACTTAACATTACGGTATGTTTAAAAAGGAGGCTCTATGGGATTTCCACAAGGCGGTAGCGGCGGACCACGAGAAATGCACAAGGCGACCTGTGCAGACTGTCAGAAAGAATGCGAAGTTCCCTTTAAACCCAGCGGTGAGCGCCCCGTCTACTGCAAGGAGTGTTTTTCAAAGCGCAAGGATGGCAGCGGCCGCTAGGCGCCAGCTCTGATTTCCCGCTTAATGATTAAAATCAGGGCACGTGAGGGAGCCAATCGAACAAAAGGCGTTGGAGGAGTAAAATCCCGCAACGCCTTTTTTATTGAACCCAGCACTTCCAGAACGGGCTGTCTAATTTATTTTCGATGAGATATATTTTGAAAGTAATTTACTCGCGAAATACGGTACCGAATATACGGATTCGAATAGGAGTGTGCGCTTCAAAAATTCATTGAAGAGCAAGTCTTGCGAGGAGATAGGAGGTGGTGGACTCCGCTCCCTGATTCAAATTGATTTGGCTTTCGCCGAGTCCGTCATAACATCCGCCCGAGGCACGGTCATAAACCACTTGCTTTAAACTGTTGTCCCCCAAAAACCAGTTAAAGGCTTCGTGCATCCGTTTGCGATAAGTCTGTTTTCCCGTGATGGAATAGGCCGTTCGGAGCGCGCAAGCCATGGCGGAAGCGTCTTCAGGCTGCTGATCAAAATAGCGGCGGTCCCCTGTTTTATGGTGCCAACCGTCCTGACCAATCGGCATATAGATTCCCTTTAAAAAAGTCTGGGCGATCAAAAAATCTAAAGTCTTGATGCCGGTCTCAAGAAAGTCGCTATTGCCGGTTTGCTGATATCCCAAAAGAAGCGCCTCGGGGACAACGGCATTCGAATAGGTTAAATAGGTTTCAAACCATTCCCATTCCTTCGACGAAGCTCCCCGGTAAAGCGAGACCAGCCGGTCACAGTAACGGATCACTCGTTGCTGGGAGTCTTCCGGGTAAATTTCTTTCGGGTTTTTTAAAAGAAGGCAAAGCCCTTTCACATAAAAGGCGGTGGCGCGCGGAGATTCGACCACCCCAGGGTGATCCAGTCTCCTTTTAAATAAGAAAAATGCCCTCTGCCTGATACGGTCCGGCAGCGCCTCTGTGGTTGCCGCGGCTGCCAGGGCCCAGAGTGTCCGGCCGTTCGCGTCCTCAAGATTTTCTTTTTTGTTAAATTCATGGTCGATGGTCCTGTCAGGCTTCACGTAATTATAAAAAAGACCGGCTCCATCCGAGACAAATTCGATGAAACGCAGATAAATTTCAATGCGCTTGAGCGCCTCACTTTTTCTTTTATCAGGAGAAAGAGTCTTAATGGCTTTGCCGAGCTGATCCAGGTAGGAACAGCACGCTATGAGCGCGCGCGCGTTATCGTCCACGGTATAACCTGAGGAAATGTCAGGCAAAGAAAGCTGCGCGAACTGAATGATCCCGAAATCGTCGGTCAAATCAAACAGATGCTTTAATTTGACCCGTGGGATTTTTTTGTGTTTGCTAACCTCGGCAATATCGCCGGAATGCTTTGAAAACAATTTTGAATACTCAAGCGCGACATTATCCCAGGTCATAGTACGGGTCCTGAAATAAGCGTTTTTTCCAAACTGTTCCCGCAAAACCGGGTCTTTCAAAAGATTGAAAAGTGCTTCCATATAAGAAGCCGGGTCTCTGAAATTGACCAGGAAACCGGACTGCGCGGTGATGATTTCCCTGGCCTGGGCAAAAGGAGTGGAAACAACAGGTCGGCCGGACCCTAATGCGTAGGAGAGCGTGCCTGAAACAGATTGGTTAGGATCAAGAGAGGTTGAAATGTAAATATCAGTAGCGCGCAAAAACTGGAGAAGATCATCGAGCGAAACATACTCATTATAGAAGCTCACGTGAGTAGAAAGTTTGAGGTCCCGCACCTTTTGAATAAGGGAGTTGCGGTAACTTTCGCCTTCTTCTTTCAAGACGTTCGGATGAGTCACGCCCAAAATAATATACATCAGGTCCGGATAGAGCTTTACGACCTCAGGCAATGCGTCCAGGACATACTCAATTCCTTTTCCCCGGCTGAGAAGCCCGAAAGTCAAAAGGATTGTTTTTTTCGAAAAACCTAAAACCGGCTTTGTCTTCGAGCTGGAGCTGTAAGGAACAGGATGAATACCATGGAGTATAACCGAAACTTTTTTTTCATCGATTCCGTAATCCTGGATGAGAATTTCTTTTGAGCGGTGAGTCATTGCAACTAAGCCGCTTGTTTTTTCAGCCATCAGGCGTACGGCCTTGTGAAGTTCGGGATTGGGAGAGGGGAGAACACTGTGAAAAGTCACGATCGACGGTTTTTTGAGTGCGTCTAAAAAACCAAAGAGATGGGAGCCGTACTTCCCTCCGAAGAGACCGAATTCATGCTGAATATTGACCAGCCTGGCATCGGCCATTTTGTTTATTTTTTCGGCCAGATGGATGTAATCCGGCTCCGACTGGGGATCGAGCTGAAAAATGACTTCGCGCGGATAATGGTAGCGCGATACCGCATCATCGTTGATTGCGGCGATCCGGGAATCAATGACATTTTCAAGCAAGTTATCAAGGGCACCCGTAAGGTCCGCGGTAAATGTGGCGATCCCGCATTCTCTGGGCGGAAAACTGGATAGATAAATGATCTTTAAGGTTTCTTTCAATGGATAGGCTGGGCGGTTACTTTTTTTTTAACTCCCGCAGGAGCTCCTCCATTTCGAGAGATTTTGCGGCGATCAGTTTGTCCGCAGCCCCATAATAAATAAATAGCCTGCCCTCTTTCAGGATCGTGCCTGTTGGAAAAACCACATTGTTGACATCGCCCCGCTTTTCCCAAGGTTCGACAGGAGAAAATAAGGGGTATTTCAAACGTCCGATTACCTTTGTGGGATTATCTAAGTCGAGGAGTGCGGCACCGGCGTGATAAGTTTTTCCTTGAAGAGCATCTTCGACGCCGTGATAAATCAAAAGCCAGCCGTCTTTGGTTTCAACCGGCGGGCACCCGCCGCCGATATTTCTGCTTTCAAAGCGGTATTCGGGATCGAGCACAATGTGACTACCTAAATTTCTAAGATGCTCTTTCCAATAATCTTCAGTCAGGTCCTTGAAATCATCAAAAGTGATGACCTGGATTCCAGGCAGGACCCGGTGGATCAGCGCGAACCGGCCGCCGATTTTCCTGGGGAAAATAAAAGCGTCTTTCTCCCAAAGCAGGATATCATCGCCGACTCTATCTCTAATGTACGCGTCGAAAAGAAAATATCTTTCGCGCATCTTCTTCTTTGAATGCCCAAAGAGATCGGCTGCTTCCTTATAGGAAAGACGAGGGGAAATAATTCCACACTTAACAAAATGGGGAAGATCGGTACTCGTCGCGTAGGCAAAAAGAGCATTTTTCCCGTCATAAACCGTATAAAAAAGATAGTAGGTCCCGTCTAAAAAAATGATCCGCGGGTCTTCAACGCCCATTTTTTCATAATCATGTTCAGGAAACAGGACGGGTTTATCGCATCTGTTGACAACCTTATTGCCCTCAAGCTGGCAGTAGCCGATCGATGAAACCATATCGCCCGACCGTACGGCCCTGTAAAACATATGGGTCATACCGCCGGTTTCGATGCAGGCAGGATTTAAAACGGCTTGGTTCTCAAATTCCTTTTCCGAACTTTCAAGGATGACGCCTTCACTTTTGACCTGGATCATTTGGCCTCATTTTTGGTTGTTGCCGATGTATTCTAACACGGAGGTTGAGAGACGGAGATTGCTAACACTTTCTTCTGGATATAAAAACCAGTTGCCCCACAGGGGCTGCTGCGTTGCGAAAGTCGTCCAGCCCGGGGAGCCAATAAAAAAGGCGAAGTCGATTCATCTTGGTTTCGCCTTTTTGTTTTCCGGACTTTTTATGTCAGTGTTAAAATAAACACGCCGCTTTTGGAAATGGTACTTATTTTTTTATTTTATTAAAAAGAGAAAGAACAAAATGGATAAAACAGCTGCCAATCGAGTTCCGCACATTATTTTCTTATATTGGGTCATTAAAATAGCGTCAACCACATTGGGAGAAACCGGCGCGGATATGTTTTCCATGACCTTTAATTTAGGCTACGGGGCTACGATTGTCATCTTCATGAGTTTATTTCTCGTATTGCTTGTGATTAAACTTCTTTTGAAAGGCTACCATCCCTTGGCTTACTGGCTGACTTTTACCGCCTCCGCGATCGTGGGTACGGCCATCTCTGATTTTATCGACCGTACTTTAAAGCTTGGCTACACAGCAGGCTCAGCCCTTTTAATTTCCCTGTTATTGATCTCTCTTGCTATTTGGCACAAAAAAGAAAAATCAATCAATGTTGAATATATTCCCACAGTTCCAGTCGAAATTTTTTATTGGATCGCTTTTTTAATCGCAAACACCTTGGGAACCGCGGCAGGAGATTTTGTGGCGGATGACTTGGGGTTCGGATTTGTCAACAGTGCGATTTTAATGTCCGGGTTACTTATGATTATCGTTCTATTACACTTTTGCACAAAAATTTCTGGAACATTACTCTTCTGGCTGGCCTTTGTTTTAACAAGGCCGTTCGGGGCCACCTTTGGCGACGTTCTGACTAAATCACACACAAAGGGGGGCCTTAATCTCGGCACCGTAGGGTCCTCCATATTTTTTTGCGTCATTTTAGTTTTTGCAATTGCCAAAGAGAGTCGATTGGAAAAGCTTAGAAAAGAATCATGAAAATCTCAGCGGAACGTTCTGAACGATTATTTTTCGCATTATGTCCGTGACAAAGGCGATACCAGCGGTTCCCTGCCCATGCTGGATATGAATTACGGCATTTGTCCCAAACTACACGCTCACGTCACGACCCCGTTTAATTTTAACACGCGAAAAAACGGAAGCAGACAAACTCGGATAAACCTCTTTTTTTAAGGTTTTGCCGTGGTGTAAGGGACCTGCGCAAAACGGATTCCCAGAGAACGGATGGCTTCTTTGCTGCGGACCGTCACGTCCGTCATGAACAAGAATTGTTCGCGGCTTTCCTGCGCGTAACCTTTCACGCGGTAATGCGTGCCCCAAGGTTTTTCGAGAACAATTACAGTGACCGGTGAATCCGGTTTCCGGAAGGAACTTGTCTCCGCAATTTCTGTCAACCGCTTCCGTGCAGCGGCGGCGTCATGATCGGGGTACAAGTAAAAATCAGTCACGCACAACAGGCTGCGGTTGCCGCTCGTGGAATTGTAGATGCTCTTGGACCAGAGATGCGAATGAGGGATGATGACCTCGGTATCATCGGCGGTAAGGATTCTTGTGGCGCGGGCCCGGATGGATTTGACCTCGCCGTACGCACCGTCGACTTCGATCCAGTCACCGGGCTGATAGGTATTCTCCAGTACGGTCACCCACCCTGCGATAAAACTGCTTCCATAATCTTTAAGTTCAAAGGCGAGAGCCAGACCCACACTGACCAACACGGTGACAATATTTCTGAATGTCGGTTCCACAAGAATGGGGACGATAGCCACTGCAGTAACGATGACAATCAGAAGACGGACGATCGGAACAGTACGTAAAAGGAGAAGGCGTAGGCGCGGCGGGACTTTTTCCGCGAGCCGGCGAATCAACCATTGAGCGGAAAGCGTGAGAAGTCTCGCCAGAACAAGCACCGCCAAAACAAGGAGCGCGTCATGCCACAACAGCTTTTTTAAGACCGTTCCTATATTCATAATCTCGTTCATGAGAATCCCATTTTCTATCAACCACTTACGACCCAAAACTTCGAAAACTTAAACCATTCACAAGAGGGGTAGAACTTTTGCCTTCTAAAGGGGAGAAATTATAACTAAAATCATTATTTCAAGTTTCACGGAAAAAACAAATCAGCTTCGCAGCGAAGGACAAGGCGTGATATTTATGGCGATTAATGGAAATGCGTCACTGTATTCAAGAATATTTACCTGGTATATAATTTGGCAAAAATGGCAGCGCTTTTAATTTTTATTTTTCTTCTCGCCGGTTGCGGGCAGGTCGTTTCCCGCGGTCCCTTGATCAAGATTGGTTGTGCGGCTCCGCTGACGGGCGATCAGGCCCAGCTTGGAATCGATACTTGTCAGGGGGCCCGCCTCGCCCTGGATCAGGCGAACGAAAAAGGGGACATCCTTCCGGGGTACCGGCTCGAGATGCTCGCGCTCGACGACCAGCACAATCCGGCCCAAGCGGTGAATGTCGCAAAAAAATTCGTCGCGGACGGAGACGTCCTCGCCGTCGTGGGACATTTTAACTCGAGCTGCACCCAACCCGCCTCCGCCGTGTACCATGAAGCGGGCATGGTCAACATCACGCCGGCTTCAACCAATCCCGAACTTTCCCGTCAAGGCTTCGACACTTTTTTCCGCCTCGCCGCCACCGACGATGTCCAGGGACCCCAAGGAGCGGATTATGCGGCCAACCCATTGGGCGCGAAGCGGATCTTTGTGATCGATGACAAGACCACCTACGGAAAAGGCTTGGCGGATGAATTTGAAAAAGAGGCAAGACGGCTCGGCCTTGAAGTCTTAGGCCACGAAGGAATCACGCAGGGCGATAAAGATTTCACCCCGCTACTTACGAAGATCAAGCCCCTTCTGCCGGATTTGATTTATTTTGGCGGAGTCTATCCGGAGGGCGCCCTTCTCTTGCGCCAGGCCCGATCACTCGGGAGCGATTCCGTTTTCATGGGAGGCGACGGCCTCGCCACTCCTACTTTTATTCAGCTGGCAACTCCCGCCATTGCCGAGGGCACCTACGCGACCATGGTGGGCGGAGACATGAAGAAAGTTCCCGGCGCCCAATCCTTCATTAAGGATTACGAAACCCGTTACGGAGAAGTCGGCCAGTGGTCCGCTTATGGTTACGACTCAGCCAATATTCTCTTGGCGGCGATCCGCAAAGCAGGAAAAAAAGACCGCACGGCCGTGCTTCAGGCGATGCGCGAGATTCCGAGCTTTTCCGGCGTCACGGGCGAAGCCCGCTTTGATGCCAAAGGCGACAATCTGAATCAATTCATCGGGATCTTCAAAGTGGAAAAAGGCGAACTCGTCTACATCGGCCCCGCGAAGTGAAAATCCTTCCCGATGAATGCCGCTGAGGTTTTTCTCCAGCAGCTCATCAACGGCCTCACCATCGGATTCATCTACGCCCTGATCGCTTTGGGCTACACGATCGTCTACGGAATCGTCCAATTGATTAACTTTGCCCACGGTGAGATTTTTATGGTCGGGGCTTACCTCGGGTTCTTGGCCTGTACGCTCTTCACCGGCTTTTTTCTAGGTTCAGGGGGGTTTGTCCCGCTCGTACTTCTTTTTATTTTTGCGATGCTGGGAACGGCCCTCTTGGGCTGGACGATCGAACGCTTTGCCTACCGTCCGCTTCGTGAAGCGCCTCGTCTCGCTCCGCTCATCACGGCCATCGGTGTTTCCTTCCTGCTTCAAAATGCAGTGATGCTGATTGCGGGCCCCGCGGACCAAAGTTTCCCCGAACTGATCTCCGTGAAGAAATATTCTTTCGGAGCGGTTACGTTGACCAACCTTCAGTTCTTGATCGGTTTTGTTTCATTGACGTTGATGGCGCTGCTTCATTTCTTCATCAAGCACACGCTTACGGGCAAGGCGATGCGGGCCCTGGCCGATGACCGGGTGGCGGCGAGTCTGGTGGGGATCAGCGTCAATCGGGTGATTTCAATCGCCTTTCTTATCGGATCCGCCCTGGCCGGTGCGGCGGGAGTGCTTTTTGGAATGTATTACAACACCATTAATTTTCACGACGGCTACCTTGCGGGTCTCAAGGCTTTCACCGCAGCGGTCTTGGGAGGAATCGGCAACATCCCGGGAGCCATGCTGGGGGGCGTTCTGCTGGGTGTCCTCGAGGGGCTCGGCGCGGGCTATCTGTCTTCCGCGTGGAAAAATGTCTTCGCTTTTTTTGTCCTGATTCTCATTCTGCTTTTCCGTCCTTCAGGCCTGCTAGGCTCCCGCGTGGTCAGGAAGGTGTAACCTGAAAGCGAAGAAGATTAAAAAACCCCTCGCGCTTCTTCTTTGGTTTGCCATCTTTTTCCTTCCGCTTGTCGACCGCAACCCCTACCACGTGGACGTCCTTGTAACGGCCGGAATTTTTATGTTGCTCTCCCTCGGGCTCAATGTCATCGTGGGTTACGCAGGAATTCTCAATCTGGGGTATGCGGCCCTTTACGCCGTGGGCGCCTACTCCTACGCCCTCGTGAATCTTCATTGGAAAATTCCTTTTTGGGGAGGTCTCGGAGTGAGCGCCTTTGTCACGGCCCTTTTTGGAATACTCCTTGCCATTCCCGCGCTCCGCCTCTCCGGCGATTACCTGGCCATTGTGACGCTCGGCGCGGGAGAGATTGTCCGGATCACGCTCAATAACCTCGACCCGATCACGGGCGGGCCGAACGGCCTTCTCGGCATTGCTCACCCCGGTCTTTGGTTTCCCCGCTATGAGTTCGGCGTCCGGTCCGAACCTTATTATTTTTTGATTTACCTCCTCGTGACGTTGGTTGTGTTGGCGCTACGCCGAATCGAATCTTCCCGCCTCGGGCGGGCCTGGGTCGCAATCCGCGAAGACGAAGTAGCGGCTTCATGCATGGGGGTAAATCTCCTCAGGGCGAAACTCTCGGCCTTTGGGATTGGCGGATTCATCGCGGGAATCGCGGGCGCTTTCTTTGCGGCCAAGCAGGGGACGATTTCGCCGGACAGTTTCGATTTTGTGGTTTCGGTAATGGTGCTCGCGATGATTGTCTTGGGCGGGCTCGGAAATATTGCCGGGGCGCTTCTTGGCGCCCTCCTTTTAAGCCTCCTTCCGGAATTTCTCCGCGGCTTTGAAATTTACCGCATGCTCCTTTTTGGTCTCGCGATGATCCTCATGATGCTTTTCCGGCCCCAGGGAATTTTCGGCGAAGTGCGCCACCGGGAAGAATTTCAGACGAGATCCGGCGCTTCCCGATGAAACTAGACCCCGGCCTTTCGGCATTTCCGGTCCTTACCGTGGAAGACGTGACCAAGCACTTTGGCGGTGTGACCGCACTCGGTGGGGTCAGCTTTAGCGTCCATCGCGGCAAAGTCGTGAGTCTCATCGGTCCCAACGGTGCGGGCAAGACCACTCTCTTTGACTGCATCACGGGTTTGAGCGTTCCGGATGAAGGGTCGCTTTATTTCGGCGATTCCCAAACCTTTCTTAACCGGCTTTATCCCTACCAGATTACGTCGAAAGGGATTGCCCGCACGTTTCAAACGATTCGCCTCTTCAAACACATGACGGTTCTCGAGAATGTCATTGTGGGCGCCCACTCCCGGGCCCGGGCCGGACTCTTTGGAGGACTCTTCCGGCCCCGATGGGTTCGGGTGGAGGACAAGAAGCTTGCCTCGCAGGCGCACCGGCTCCTCACTTTTTTTGGCCTGAATGCGAAGGCCCAAGAGCTGGCGCAGAATCTGTCTTACGGCCACCAGCGAAAACTCGAGATCGCCCGTGCCCTGGCCTCGGATCCGAAGCTTCTTTTGCTCGATGAACCGGCGGCGGGAATGAACCCCCGGGAAAAAGAAGAACTCCTCAAGTTGATCTGTGCCATCCGCGACCGGGGAATTACCATCCTCTTGATCGAACATGATATGAAAGTGGTGATGCCGATCTCGGATGCGGTGGTGGTCCTGGATCATGGGAAAAAAATCGCGGAAGGGGCGCCGAAAGAAATCCAAAATCATCCGCGTGTGATTGAGGCCTACCTCGGGAAGGGCGCGCAGCGTGCTTGAAGTCTCAGACCTTCATTCCGGTTATGGAAAAATCGAGATCCTGAAAGGAATCAAACTCAAAGTTCCTGTGGGTAAGATTGTTTCCCTGATCGGTTCCAACGGTGCGGGCAAGACCACCCTGCTTATGACCCTTTCCGGAATTGTGCGAACGCGGAAGGGAAGCATTCACTTCGAGGGCCAAGCCATTGACCGGTCCTCTCCGGATGCGATTGTGAGACTCGGCATTGTTCACGTTCCCGAAGGACGGAGAGTTTTCCAGCGTTTGACCGTGGAAGAAAATTTAGATCTCGGCGCTTACACCCGAAGCCGGGGGAAGGAATTGGAAAAGGACCGCGAAGAGGTCCTCACCCTTTTTCCGATCCTCAAGGAGCGGCTCAGAGGTCTGGCGGGTAATTTAAGCGGAGGCGAGCAGCAGATGCTCGCCATGGCCCGGGCGCTGATGGCGCATCCCCGGATTTTTCTCTTGGATGAACCCAGCCTCGGTCTGGCTCCCAAAATGGTGGAACTCGTTTTCTCACTCATTCGGCGTATCAACGAGCGCGGAATCACGGTCCTTCTCGTCGAGCAAAATGCATGGAAGGCCCTTGAGCTTGCCCATTATGCTTACGTGATTGAAAGCGGAAAGATCCAACTCGAGGGCGCGGCGAAGGAGCTCATGACCAATCCCATGGTCCAGCAAGCTTACCTGGGCGAATAAACTTAGAGATGTGATTGGATTGTAAACAACATGCTATTTTCAAATACTTTGGGTACCGCTTTGGGTGATTTCTTGGCGGACAATTCCGGGCTTGGATTTGCCGGAAGATCAGGCACCCCTCTGCAGGTATGGATTTCAATTAAATTACAGCCTCACAGGTTCTTTTTGCCGAGTTCTAGCCTCATTTGTTATAATCGTGCACGTGAGAAAGTCTCTTTTATTTAAATGCGTTTTAGTTGTTTTTGTGACAATGGCCCTGCTCACCTGGGCCGGACAAGCCTTTGATGATAATGACGGCGATTTTTTAAACCTTCCCGATTATTTACCAGCTGTTTTTTTCACCACTGATCTTTTTGGATTCGAGCCCGTCATTGCTTACTATCAAAGAAACGCGTTTCATCCGGTCATACAAGAATTTTTCGCATCCTATCTTGAAATGCGCGAGAAGTCCCCGCCGTTTACTCTCCCTTAATTTTCAATAAACTTTCATTCATTCCAAAATCAAAAATGAGGTGTTTCATGAAAAGGTACACGTTTATTCTGTGGCTTTTATTAGCGATGATGCCGTCCGCGGGTTTCACAGCGAATGCTGCACAACCCAGTAAGGAATCCAACGCGGCAGTCAGCAATAGCTATGACAAGGGAATCAAAGCGCATAAAAAAACAGTCAAGAGAAACTGGTTAAAGGCAAAAGCCAAGACCGCTAAAATGGAAAAGGAGCAGTCCAAATGAAAAAAGATAATCTCCGTTCCCTAAAATACATTGTTACAGCAGTGTCCGTCATTGCCTTTTCAATCTTCCCGGCATTTTTTGGAAAGGCCGAACCTGCGAGCGCACCTGCAGGTCAGAAAACGGTTAAAGGAGCTGTGGGCCCAGACTATTTCAACAAGGTGAAAAAGGATGACCTGAAGAAAGGGTCTGTCAAATCCATAGACGGAGGCGGCATATCGGCTGAAAAAGTTTATCCTGCCAGGAGAACTGCTTCCGTTAAATCCATTAGTGGAGGCGGTGTATCCGCAAATAAACCCAATCAGGCCCCAAACTCTTAAAAGAGAATAGGGTAAAACTAAGGCGCTGCCGGTGTATAATCCGGCAGCGCCTTTTTTGTTGAAAACCAAGGAGGAGTAAAGAATGAAAGCATTTAAGGGGTTAATGATCGCAACGCTTTTTTCAGCCCTGTTGTTCTTCGAACGCTCTGCTGTTTCGTATGCGAATGAACACAGCCTGCAAGAAATTCAGACGCTTAAAGAGGCGGCGGTAGCATTGAAATCAACCCATCCTGATTTGAGTGAAAAGTTAAGCCAATACACAGATAAAGAAGCCAACGAAAAGGGGGAGGTTGAGGAGAAAGAAGAACAAGGAGACGAACGGGCCGGCGTCGGAATTCTTAACGAGGCCGCTGCGGCTTTGCAAACTTCCAACCCTGAACTTTCTGCTGCGCTAAAAAAGTATGCAGCCAAAGAGGCGGAAGAAGATGAGAAGGGCAGATCCATCTAATATCCTGTTTTTTTTAATCTTGTCGTGCTTTGCCTGTACTGCAAATCTGTTTGCGGGAATTCCGGCTGCGTGTAAAGATCTCCCTCCAGATTCCGCTGAATCCGCCGACTGCATTTGCAAAAATTTAGGCATCCTTCAGAGATTCTTCGATGCGCGGTGCCAAAAACTCAGCCAGTTTCAAAAATGCCTAAATGATCATAGAGGCGATCTGGAAGCACCAGCCAAATGCGAATGCGGCGCCGGTTTCAAAGCTACGGATTGCGAGTCTTACTCATCTTGAAAATAATCAGAGAAGCATTGACGCTCGACGAATTAAAACAGCTCGCTTCCGCCCCCTTTGAAAATATGGTAAAGGCCGTGGTGGATATCGAGAGGGCGGTCTTCGCCATTCACGCAGAGCTCCACTCCGATCTCGAAGCCCTCCTATTGCAAGACGGATCCAAGCAAAAAGATCTTTGGGGGATCAATCTTTATCCAGAAATGCCGGGGGATGAATTTATCGAATTCGACTCCATGATTAATATGCGTCCTTCCCAGGGCAATCGAAGTCGGGGTGTTGAAGATAAAGAAATCCGTACTCAAATCACAGAAATCGTTTCGAAAAAAATTAAACGATGAGCTACGAACACAAAGAACTTGCCCAAGGCCGGTGGAAACAACTTTCCTTTTTTGAGCAAATGGCCAATCTTGGAAGCGAAGTGGAGCGGGCCCTCAATTGGCAGGCAAAGAATAACTCTCTTTATAGCCAAAAAGCATCCAACCGGGCCTTGGAATTAGCGGACCTCGCACTGGATGCAGCCGAAACGTTCCCGCGCCGCAAGGAACTTGCCCGCCTCCGGGAAGCCCTCGTGGATTATTTCTACGGAGAAAACCAATTTGGTTCCACTGAGGCGTCTTGGAGGAAATACTTTTTTCATTTCACTTACGCCGCCCGAAGAAATTATTAGAAAATTGACCGAGTCCCTCGTCTATACCTGCCCCATGCATCCGGAAGTTCTTTCTCCGGGGCCGGGCGCTTGCCCGAAATGCGGCATGGCCCTCGAACCCAAAATCCCTGTCAGGGAACCCGACGAAAAAAATCCTGAATTAACGGATCTTTCCCGCCGGTTTTGGGTTTCTTCAGTTTTAAGCCTCCCGCTTTTAGTTCTTTCGATGATGAACTTGATTTCCGGTTTCGCACAGTTTCTTTTGGCCACGCCCGTGGTTTTATGGGGAGGTTGGCCTTTTTTCAAACGCGCTTGGGAATCTCTCCTTCGCCGGCGTCCCAATATGTTTACACTCATCGTCCTAGGGACCGGCGCGGCTTATTTTTTTAGCGCGTCGAGCCTGTTTTTCCCCGGACGATTTCCCGGGATCGGTTTGTATTTTGAAGTGGCCGCGGTCATCATCACCCTCGTCTTACTCGGTCAAGTCCTCGAGCTTAAGGCGCGGAGCCGGACCAACGCGGCGGTGAAAGCGCTCTTAGGACTGCAACCTAAAACCGCTCGCATCTTTCGGGAAAATGGAAACGAAGAAGACATTCCTTTGGAGCACGTTCAAGTCGGAGACCGGCTCCGGGTCCGTCCCGGTGAAAAAATTCCTGTGGATGGAACCTTGCTGGAAGGCCGAAGCTCGGTGGACGAATCGATGATTACGGGTGAACCGGTCCCCGTTGAAAAAGAAGCAGGTTCCAAAGTGACAGGTGCAACCGTGAATGGAAGCGGCAATTTTATCATGCGGGCCCAGAGGGTTGGAAAAGAAACTTTGCTTGCACAAATTGTGCAAATGGTGATGGAAGCCCAAAGAAGCCGCGCACCCATCCAGCGGCTGGCAGATCAAGTCTCCTTCTATTTTGTCCCAACCGTGATTTTAATTTCCGCGGTCACTTTTTTAATTTGGGCCTGGATCGGTCCCGAGCCGCGCCTGGCCTATGCGTTTGTTAATGCCATTGGGGTCCTCATCATTGCCTGCCCCTGTGCCTTGGGCCTTGCCACACCAGTCTCTATTATGGTAGGCACCGGCCGGGGAGCCCTCGCCGGGATTTTGATTAAAAACGCCGAGGCCCTGGAAAATTTTGAGAAAATCGATACGCTCGTTGTGGATAAAACCGGCACCCTCACGGAAGGAAAGCCCAAGCTTTTGTCGGTGACCGCGCCCGGATTTGGCGAAGACGAAATTTTGGCCCTTACCGCCGGTCTAGAAAGACAAAGTGAGCATCCTTTGGCGGACGCAGTGGTCCGGGCGGCAAAGGAACGGAATCTTTCTCTCGCACCCGTCACAGGATTTAAATATGAAAAAGCAAAGGGCGTGCAAGGAAAAGTGGGTGCCAGAGAGGTTCTGATCGGAAGTGAACCTTGGCTGGAAGAAAAAGGTTTTCATCTGAGCGAGTTTTCCAAGGAGGCGGACGCCGCGCGCAAAAAAAGCCACGGCGTGACATTTGTCGCCGTCGATGGAAAAGCGGCCGGATTTTTAACGGTGGCGGATCCGGTCAAACCCTCCACCCATGAGGCCATCCGGATTCTTCATGCGGAAGGAATCCGGATTGTGATGCTCACCGGCGATAACCTTCAAACCGCCCAAGCCGTGGGGAAAGAATTAGGAATTGATGAAATCAAAGCCGGGGTGCTGCCCGAGGACAAAGAAAAAGAAGTGCGCCGGCTCCAAGCGGCGGGAAGAAAAGTGGCGATGGCGGGGGACGGCATCAATGATGCACCGGCCCTGGCGCGCGCCAATGTGGGCATTGCGATGGGCAACGGAACCGATGTGGCCATCGAGAGCGCGGGGATTGTTTTGGTGAAAGGCGATCTTCGGGGGATTGCCAAGGCGCGTCAATTAAGCCGGGCCACGATGCGTAATATCCGGCAGAATTTATTCTTTGCCTTTATTTATAATATTCTCGGCGTTCCGATTGCAGCGGGAATTCTTTATCCTTTTTTCGGCCTGCTTTTAAGCCCCATTTTTGCCGGTGCTGCGATGAGTTTCAGCTCCGTCTCTGTTTTATCGAACGCGCTCCGTCTGCGGTCAGTCCGTCTTTAATTACGATCTCATAAGGTACCTGGCACCCTCTGTAAATACAAAAGGTGCCTGGCACCTTATGAAACGGTGTAAAATAACGCCATGCGTTTTCACGTCATCCTGATCAAGCCCTCCAAATACGATGACGACGGCTATGTCATCCGCTGGCTCATGGGCGTCATCACCAGCAACTCCCTCGCTTCTCTTTATGCGCTCAGCCAAGATGCGTTAGAGCGCGGCGTCTTGGGCCCGGACGTCCAGCCCATCATCCATGTCTTTGATGAGACCGTCCAGAAGATCCCAGTTAAGCGGCTCGCCCGAGGGATTTTAGGCAAGGGCGAGAGAGGCTTGGTTTGCATGGTCGGGGTTCAAACCAATCAATACGCCCGCGCGGTGGATCTAGCGTTGGAATTTAAAAAGGAAGGCTTTCCCTGCATGATCGGAGGTTTTCACGTTTCCGGGTGTTTGGAAATGCTTCCCGAAATCACGCCGGAAATTCAAGAGGCTATTGATCACGGTATCACGATTGTGGCGGGGGAGGTCGAAGAGCGGTGGGCAGAGCTTCTGAAGGCGGCCTATGAGAACCGGCTCGAACCGGTTTACAATTTCGTCGAAGATAAACCCAATCTCGTCAATACTCCGGGCCCGATTCTTCCCAACCGGATTGCCTACCGGTTTTTAAACCGGCAGACCAGTTTCGATGCGGGCCGAGGCTGTCCGTTCAAATGTTCCTTCTGCACCATCATCAATATTCAAGGCAACACCATGCGTGGCAGAAACGCTGACGACATTGAGCGGATTGTGCGCGCGCATCATTCCAATGGCAACACCCACATCTTCATCACCGATGACAATTTTGCCCGTCACCCGGATTGGGAAAGGATTGCAGACCGCTTGATTGACCTGAAGGAAAATCACGGCATCAAACTTTCCCTGAAAATCCAGACCGATACCGCTGCCTTCCGGATTCCCCGGTTCATTGAAAAAGTGACTCACGCGGGAGTGCGCCGCGTCTTCATCGGTTTGGAATCAGTGAACCCGGTCAACCTCCGGGCCACCGGCAAATACCAGAACCAACTGAGCGAATACCGGAAAATGCTTCAAATGTGGCGGGACCACGGTGCGTTGACGTATGCGGGCTACATCATCGGCTTTCCGGACGACACGTATGAATCCATCATGCGGGACGTGGAATATTTGAAAAACGAGATTCCCCTCGACCTCGCGGAATTCTTCATCATGACTCCCTTGCCGGGATCCAAGGATCATCAGAAATATTATCTCGGTAAAGTCCCCATGGCCCGCGACACTAATATGTATGACACCGCGCATGTGTGTATGGATCATCCCAAGATGACCAAAGCGGAGCTGGAACGGGCGTATCAGGATGCGTGGAAATCTTTTTATTCGAAGGAGCATTTGCGTACCTTGGTCTTCCGGCGCAAAGGCCCGAGACGGCGGATTCTGATTCACGGCCTGATTTGGTTTTGCTCTTCGATGTTTCTGGAAAACGTGCATCCGCTTCTGGGAGGTTTTGTTCGGATAAAAGGCCGCAAGGTGCGCCGTCGGGGTTTTCCGATCGAATCTTTTTTTCCTTATTATTGGCGCCGGACCAAGGAACTCGCGAAATACGCCGTCGGGCTTCTAAAGATTTATTGGACGTTCCGGAGATTAAAAGAAGAAGCGCTGCGTCCGGAAAATGCAGCTTACATGGACGCGGCGATTACGCCGGTAGCGACGGTGGAAAAAGTAGAGAAGTTAGAAGAACAGGTACCGCCTCAAGAGATTTTGAGCGAGCGGAAATAAATTCCCTGCCAGAGGGCGATTGCCACTAAAAGGTAATCAATGTCCCACGGCACGTTGGAGACGTCGTCCATCATCGAGACAAGACACGTGGCGTACCATGAAAGGATAAGCCACAAAGAAACCTTTCGGAGTGTTTTCGTGTCCGCCGAAAAAATAATTCCGTGAAGAAAAGGTAAGAGAAGGCTGCCCAAGACCACGCCGACGGTCAGCGGACCAAAAAACATATCCTGAGCGTCTTCCTTAAATTTCCAGCCGTGGCTTGAAATCCAATAAACTAACGCATACGTCAGGGTGGAAGCACCCAGGAAAAACGCATGCTTAAAAGAAACCCCTTTTTTGAGTTGATCGAGATGGAAACCGAAATAGGCTACCGCAAAGACCGGCCCCACCACCCAATAACCTTCCGCATATTGGCGCGAGAGGTAAACGCTTACGGCGTAAACAATCCAAGGAATGATTCGGCTCATTTATCTTTGATTAACGGCTAACTCTGACAAAAGAATAATATGGAAGCCTTTGTCACGACTTTCTTTTCCGTTCTGATGATTGAATTAACGGACAGAACCCGTCTCATCGCGCTTCTTCTCTCCGCTCGTTACCGCGCCCCCTTTTCATTAATCAGCGGAATGACGCTAGGCTATATCCCGGCCATTGCTGTGGCAGTTTGGGCGTCAGGCTGGGTGACCCGCCTTCTTCCTCCGGAAGCTTTAAAGTGGATCCTTGTCATTTCCTTTGCGGGATTCGGCGCTTACCTATTGTTCTCGCGCGAAGAAAAAGAGAACAACAATAAATCTTTCGCCCGGTTTGAACATCTGGGGCCTTTTTGGCTGGGGCTTATCTTGGTAGCCGTGACGGAATTTGCCGACAAATCGCAGATTGCTACCGCCGGTTTTGCGTTGAAATATGCCAAAAACTGGCCGGTTTTCTGGGGATCGCTTTCCGCGCAGGCGATTCTTAATGTAATCTATGTCGGCTTTGGAAATTACTTCGGTGAGCGGTTGCCTGTCCGGCTCATTCAATGGATTGCGGGAGTCTTGTTTCTGGCTGTCGGCCTCTGGGTTCTTTTTTCAAAATGAAAACTAGGGAAAGCGGATCCGAACTCATGGATGCGCCGGACCTGGATCCGGCGCAGCACGAACAAGCCCTGAAAGGCTTGGAGCGGATCAACGCATTCAGCCGGGTTGTGGAAGCGGCGTGGGCGCCGATTCGTGATTTGGCGAGGGAAAACCTGAGCCGGCCTTTGCGAATCTTAGACATTGCGACCGGTGCGGGAGATTTTCCGAGGCGTCTTCGGCGAAAGAGCCGGCGCGAGAAAATTCCCTTGATCATCGAAGGTTGCGACAAGAGCGAAAACGCGGTGAAGCATGCCCAAGACCCGCATTTTTTTCAGCTCAATGTCTTAGAACAAAATTTGCCTGCCTCTTACGACGTTTTAACCTGCAATCTTTTCTTTCATCATCTCTCGCCCGAAGAAGGGCTCGGTCTCATGAAAAATTTTAAACAAAGCGGGACCCGGCTCGTCATTCTTAATGACCTCGAACGCTCGCTTCCCGGGCTTTGGCTTGCCTATTTAGGGTCGCGGATCCTCACCGGTTCTCCGATTGTTCATTTTGATGCCGTCCAATCCGTCCGCAATGCCTACCGAATCGAAGAAATCCGGGACATTGCCGAAAAGGCGGGCCTTCACAATGCTTCGATTCGCCGCGTCTGGCCATGCCGTTATCTTTTTGTTTGGAGACGGGATTGAAAAACTGTTGGGATGTGGTCATCATCGGCGCCGGTCCGGCCGGGGCCATGGCCGCTTACGAAACAGCCCGGAGGAATTTTTCAGTCCTTCTCATCGACAAGGCGCGGTTTCCGAGAAATAAAGTCTGCGGATGCTGTGTAAGCAGCCGGGCGCTCAAGGCGCTAAAAGCCGCGGGCTTGCTGCAGGCTCTCGAGGATTTAAACCCGCCCCGATTGTCGCGATTCAAACTCGGTTTCAAAAAACAATCCGTCGATCTTCCTCTTCAGGGCGGAATTTCCGTATCGCGCGAAAAATTGGACATGCTTCTTATTAATCAAGCCGTCCAAGCCGGCGCTCATTTTCTTCCCGGCGTTCACGCAGCGGTAGAAACTTGTACAAAGGACTACCGGCTCGTCCGGTTAAATGAAGCGGTGCGTTCCACCCGAATCCAAGCCCGAGTGATTTTAATGGGCGCAGGCATCCAAACCGAAGGCCTCACCGGGGAAGCTTCGCTTCAGCCTCGAATTGCCCCGGACTCTCGAATGGGGTTGGGAGCGAAACTAGAGGAGGCACCTTCCTTTTATCAACCCGGAACCATTTACATGGCCGTGGGGAAAGAGGGTTATGTGGGAATGGTCCGGGTCGAAGACGGGAGCCTCAACCTTGCCGCAGCCCTGACCCCGAATTCTAATTTTCATCCACTTCTTTCTCGAATCATTGAGAGTGCGGGCTTTCCTCAAATTCCGGGATTAGCGAATGTCCGTTGGCGGGGCACACCGCTTCTGACCCGAAAGCCCGGAAAAGTGGCGAGCGAGCGAGTTCTCTTAATCGGAGATTCCGCAGGCTACGCGGAGCCTTTCACCGGAGAAGGAATCGGTTGGGCGATTGAGTCGGGACTCGCGGCCGCTTCTTTGGTAGAATCTGCCGCCCCATTGTGGCGGCCTTCATTAGAAAAGGAATGGATGAACACTTATCACCGTCTTGTGTCGCGGCGTCAAACGCTTTGCCGAATGCTCACCTTGGGCCTACGGCAAAATTTTCTTCTGAATCTCGGGATGAAAATTCTCTCCCACCGGCCTGAATTTGCCCTTCCATGGTCTACCTTCTAGGCCTCGGCACCGCGGTTCCCGCGGGCGCGATTTCCCAGGCGGATGCGGCCCGCCACGCCCTCTGGCTTTACCCTCATTCCGAAGAAGAAAAACGGCTTCTTCCGATTTTTTACGAACGAACGGGTGTGAAGGAACGGGGGTCGGTTCTCTTAGAAGGAAAAGACGGCCTTTTGGCTCCTTTTTTTTCTCAGACGAAAGAAGAAGAGGAACGGGGGCCGACGACCGAAGAAAGAATGAAAGAATTTACCCGGAAAGCGCCGGGCTTGGCCATCGAGGCTTCCCAAAAAGCGGTTCAAGATGCCGGAATCGAAATCCGTTCCATCCGGCATTTGGTGACGGTCTCCTGCACCGGCTTTTCCTCTCCGGGTTTTGATTTGGAACTCATCAAATCCTTGGGGCTGGCCCGGGACATCACTCGGACTCAAGTGGGATTCATGGGTTGTCACGGGGCCGTGAACGGACTTCGCACCGCGCAGGCTTTAGCACTCACTCACCCCGGCGAATCCGCGCTGGTCTCGTCGGTGGAAATTTCCTCCATTCATTATGCCTACGGCTGGAAAACCGAAAAAGTCGTGGCCAACAGCCTCTTTGCCGACGGCGCGGGCTCGGCCGTCTTTTCAACCTGCGAACCGAAAAACCCCTGGAGACTTCAAGCAACCGGGTCTTATGTTTTTCCGGATTCCGAAGACGCGATGTCTTGGCGAATTGGCAATCACGGATTTGAAATGGGCCTCTCTGCCCGAGTGCCCGAACTCATCGGCGCCAATCTAAAAGGCTGGCTCGTGCCGTGGCTTGCCCGTCATCATTTGAAAATTACGGACATTCCTTCGTGGGCCGTCCATCCCGGAGGGCCCAAAGTTTTGGATGTCGTGAAATCAGCTTTGAATCTACCCGCAGACGCCCTTTCGTTTTCCCGGAAGATTTTGGCTGAGCACGGCAACATGTCGTCGGCCACGATTCTTTTTCTTTTGGAAGCGCTTCGTAAAGAAAAGGCGGGCCTTCCTTGTTTAGCTTTGGCTTTCGGGCCGGGCCTCACGGCCGAAGCCGCCCTATTTAACCTTAAGGAGAAGTCATGAAGAACTTCATCGCAATTTCCTTTTTTCTTTTCGCCGCCACAACCGCCGGGGCGGCCTTGGTAACCCGGCCGGTCGAATATAAACACGGGGACACAGTTCTTGAAGGTTACCTGGCCTATGATGACGCCGAAACGGCGAAGAAGCCCGGCATTCTCGTGGTCCATGAATGGAAAGGACTGAATGATTATGCTAAATCCCGCGCCGAGCAATTAGCGGGATTGGGCTACGTGGCCTTAGCGGTAGACATGTATGGAAAAGGCATTCGCGCGAAGGACCACGATGAAGCCGCCAAATTATCCGGCGTGTACCGCAACGACCGCAATTTGATGCGCGAGCGCGCGAAAGCGGCCTATGATTTTCTGAAATCGCAGGAGCCAGTGGACCCTGACCGGATTGCCGCTATTGGATATTGTTTTGGCGGGACCACGGTCCTTGAAATGGCGCGCGCGGGTTTTGATTTAAAAGGCGTGGCCAGTTTTCACGGTGGGCTCTCCACTCCGGTTCCGGCCAAGCCGGGAGATGTAAAGGCGCGTATCATTGCCTTTCACGGCGCGGACGATAAATTTATTCCGGCCGAAGACGTAAAAAACTTCCAAGAAGAAATGCGCCAGGCCGGCGCCGATTGGCAGTTCGTGGTCTTCAGCGACGCTATCCATAGCTTTACCGTTCCTGAAGCCGGTACGGACAAGTCTACGGGCATGGCCTATAATGAAAAGGCCGACAAACGCTCCTGGGCCACGCTGCTTAATTTCCTAAACGAAATTTTCAAACGTTGAAGACCGCTCTCATTACCGGTGCTTCCAGCGGAATTGGAAGCGAATTTGCCCGAGTCTGTGCCCAGAAGGGCCATCCCTTGGTGCTGGTTGCCCGCGATAAATTGGCCCTTTCGAATCTGGCCGAAGAATTAAAAGCCAAATACAACATCCCCAGTCGCATTCTCGCCAAAGACCTCTCCCGGCCCGAAGCCCCGGCAGAAATTTACGAGGAGCTCGCCCGGGATTCGGTAAAAATCGATATTCTCATCAACAACGCGGGCGTGGGGGTCGGCGGATTTTTCAAAGACACGGATTTGGAAGCCGAGCTGGCCATGATTCGTTTGAACATCACGGCGCTCACGCACCTCACCAAACTTTTTCTTCGGGACATGGTCCGCCGCGGATCCGGGAAAATTTTAAATGTGGCCTCCACAGCCGCTTTTCAGCCCGGCCCCACGATGTCGATTTACTACGCCTCCAAGGCGTATGTGCTTTCCTTTTCCGAGGCGATTGCGGAAGAATTACGGGGGACAAATATCACGGTGAGCTGCCTCTGCCCGGGGCCGACCACGTCTAATTTTCAGTCGCGCGCGGGAATTGAAGGCATCCGGCTCCTCAAGAGAACCAAAATGGATGCCGCCACCGTGGCGAAAATAGGCTATGAAGGTTTGATGAAAAAAAGGAGGCTCATCATTCCCGGACCTTCGAATAAATTCTTTTCCTTCATGGTCCGGTTTCTGCCCCGCGAATGGATCACTCGCATGGTCCTCTGGCTACAAACAAACAGCCGGAAAAGTTAACTCACACTTATCGGCAATTACCCGGCCTTCTTTAGTGAAAATTCTCACCTTTTTAATTGAATTAATCTCTGCGGCTTAACCCCCTTTAGATAAACAAGTTAGGAAACAATAAAAATTTAAAATTTTATCTCCTGGGCAAAAATCCGGTTGACACCACGGCCCTAGATCGGTAACCTAACCGGCACTTTTCGATTTAGCGGGTTTAAATCGCAGTTCACTAGAATTAAACAAGCAAGACGAAGAAAGGCATTGCATGCGGTATCCCACCGTCGTTGTCCGGCCGGAGATGCTCACCTCTTGGCTCAGCCTTTTCAATTACACCCGCTCTCAACTCGCCGCCGAACTCGGCATTTCCAAAGGAAGAATGAGTCAGCTCCTCGCCTCGGGCGGGGAACCCTCCGCTCACCTCATCGGTAAGCTCATGGTCCTGACCGGCCTTCCCTTTGAGCGGCTTTTCAAAGTGATTTCCGGAAACGGCTTTGCGAAGAAGCTCTCCGTCAAAAAAACCAAGGAGCCCATTCTCCGATGATCGGCCAGGCGTTTTTGCGCGAGGGACTGCTTAATGAAGAACAGCTTAATCAGGTCCTCTCTCATCAACCCAAACAAAAACAAAATTTAGGCGAAACCGCGGTCTCGCTGGGTTTTCTAAAAGACGAATCGCTCGCTAAATTTTTAGCCCAATACTTCAGTCATCCTTATGTGGACCTTGCCGCGGAGGAAGAAAAAATCCTAGCCGCCGCGGAATTTATCTCGGAAGCGCTGGCTCGCCGGTATTGTGTCATCGCCTTGGAAAAGAAAGGCGAATCCCTCGTCGTCGCCATGGCCGATCCGCTCGACATCCGGGCCATCGACGCGCTGCGGGTTGAAACCAAGTGCCGGATCGTCAAAGTGGTCGCAAGCCGGACTGCGATTAGCGGTGCCATTGACCGCTCTTACCACACCGCGCTCCGGATTACCAAATCCATGGACCGCTTGGTCGCGGCGGATAAGGTTTCCCCGGATGACGTCCAAATCCATACAATGCCCGAAGCGGACGTCCAGATGGAACAGCTGAAGCACGAGGCCTCCGACGCGCCGGTCATTCAATTTGTGAATCTCCTTTTGATGCGCGCCCTGCAGGAACGGGCGAGCGACATTCACGTGGAGCCCGAAGAAAATTCCGTCACCATCCGGCTCCGGGTGGACGGCCAGCTCCGGGAAGTCACGGCGCCGCCCAAAAATATGTTTCAGGCCATTACCACCCGCATCAAACTCCTCGGCAATTTGAATATCGCGGAGCGTAGGCTTCCGCAGGACGGCCGTTTTAAATTTAAATTCTTCGACCGCACGATCGACGTCCGGCTTTCCTCCCTGCCGACGGTTTACGGAGAAAAGTTGGTGATGCGCCTCCTGGACCGCGGCGCTTTGATCCTGGACATGCAATCCCTCGGCTTCGAACCCAAGATGCTGGAAAATTTCCGCCAGGCGCTCACGCTTCCACACGGGCTTCTCGTTTTAACGGGACCGACGGGTTCCGGAAAAACCACCACGCTTTATGCAGCGCTAAACGCCATCAAAACACCCACCAAAAATATCGTGACGATCGAAGACCCGGTGGAATATCAATTGACGAAAATCAATCAGGTCCACACGCGCTCCGACATCGGCCTGACGTTCGCGGCCGGTCTTCGTTCCATTCTCCGCCAAGACCCGGACGTGATTATGGTGGGAGAAATCCGTGACCGTGAGACCGCGGATATCTGCATCCGCTCCTCGCTCACCGGACACCTTGTACTTTCCACGCTGCACACCAACGACGCCGTCTCTGCGGTGAGCCGTCTCATTGATATGGGCCTGGAGCCTTATCTTTTGGCCGCCACGCTCACGATGGTCATGGCCCAGCGGCTCGTGAGAAAAGTTTGCATGGAATGCAGTGACATTTATGAGCCGTCGCCGGAATTATTGAAGAGGCTGGAAGCAGCGGAGCCGGATACTCTTTTATGGAAATTCCGCCGCGGCCGGGGCTGTGCGCGCTGTGCCCAAACCGGCTATTTCGGACGCATGGCAGTCTATGAGCAATTTCTTGTGACTGAAAAAATGAAAGGCCTCATCGCCGAAGGCGCAAGTCTCCAGCGGTTAAAACGCCTTGCCCAAGAAGAAGGATTGGTGACGCTTTTCAAAAGCGCACTGCATAAAGTAAGAGACGGTGTCACGACGCTGGACGAAGCGTTCAGCATCTGTGCCACCCAAGGAGAGATGCTCGAATGATGAATTCCGTTCCGGCCGAGATCCGGCCGCTCATTGACACCATGATTGCCCAGAAAGCCTCGGACTTGATTTTGACCGAAGGCCAACCGCCGATGCTTCGGATTGTGGGGGAGCTCCTTCCCATAGAAGGAAGAAAGCGCTTAAGCGCCGAGGAAGTAAAACGCCTGGCTTACGGATTACTCACTCCGGAACAGCAGAAGACCTTTGAAGAAACGCTCGAGATGGACAGCTCTTTCGGAATGGAAGGCGTGGCCCGTTTCCGCGTCAACGTTTTCCGCCAGCGCGATGAAGTGGGCGTGGCCATCCGTATGCTTTCTCATCAAATCCCGGACATTGATTCCTTGGGCGTTCCCGAGGTCATCAAAAAGTGGCTCCTGTCTCCGCACGGCATCATTATTACCACGGGTCCGACGGGAAGCGGTAAGTCCACCTCGCAGGCGGCGATGATTGGATTTCTCAATCAGCACAAACATCATCACGTCATCACCATCGAAGATCCGATCGAATACACGCATTCACACGGCACGTGCACTATCGAACAGCGCGAAGTGGGACGCGACACGCATTCTTTTGCGGATGCCCTGAAGCGCGTTTTCCGTCAGACGCCGGACGTGATTATGGTGGGCGAAATGCGCGACAAAGAAACGTTTGAAATTGCACTGCAGCTTGCCGAAACCGGACACCTCGTGTTGGCCACGCTTCATACCGGAGATTCGACTCAGGCCTTGAGCCGGATCATTGACGTTTTCCCGGCCGAACAGCAGCAGCAAATCCGGACCCAGCTTTCGCTTTCCTTGGTCGGCGTCCTCGTCCAGCAGCTCGTGCCTTCCATTAATGGAGAGGGCCGAATCCTCTCCACCGAAGTCCTCGAGGTGACGCCCGCGGTCCAGAATCTCATCCGCAAAGGTGAGCTCCAGCAGATTTATTCCATCCTTCAAACCAGCGCCAACGAAGGAATGTCCACGATGAACGCTTCGCTTCTCGGTCTTTTCAAGCGCGGCCAAATTTCCATGGAACAGGCGCTTCTTTTTACGACGCGGCAAAAAGAATTGGAACAACTGGTAGCCCGGGAGACCCGAAAAGCCTATGCCTAAATACACCTGCGTCTCCCGGAATATAAAAGGCGAGCGTGTGACGGCTTTCATCGAAGCCGAAACGCGCCAGGGGCTTCTTACGCAGATGAAAGAGCAGGGCCTCACGGTGGTGGAAGTCAAAGAGCAGGGCACTCAAGCCGGCCCGGAGAAGAAAGAGCGGAAGTTTCTATCTCTTTCCTTTTCTTTGCCGAAATTCTTCCAGAAAAAAGTCGGCACTACGGAGCTCGCGGTTTTCTGGCGCGAATTCGCTACGATGGTAAGTGCCGGCCTTGCGATTGTAGACGCGCTTCAAGCCATCGCTGAAGAAATCGAACACCCTCAGCTCCGGGCCGCACTGCAAGACATCCTTTCTCACATCTGGGAAGGTTTTAATCTCTCCGACAGCCTCAGGCGCCACCCCAAAATTTTTTCTCCCATGACCGCGGCTCTCATCGGTGCAGCTGAGGAGAGCGGAAGCCTTCCGGAAGTGGCGCGCCAGCTCGCGACCTATTTGGAAAGCCGGGACCGTCTTATCAGCAAAGTTCAAGCCGCACTGGCGTATCCGGTTTTTCTCACGGGATTTTTCTTTGTGGTTTTGGTGGTCGCGACTTTTTGGATCATCCCGAGGTTCAAAGGAATCTATTCCACTTTTAATGCGGAACTTCCCTGGCTCACGAAGGCCGTCTTTGATCTCAACTCGCTCATTCTTTCCAACTTTATTTGGATTGCGCTCGCCTTCGCGGGGGCGGGGTTGGCGCTCGCTTTTTGGCTGAAGCGGCCGGGGGTGAGAGAACACTTGGACCGCTGGCTTCTGAAGCTGCCGATTTTTGGAAAGTTATTGCAGCGGGCTTCGGTTGCCCGTTTATGCCGAAGCCTCGCCATTTTGTTGGGCGGCGGAATTGCGATTAACCGGGCCTTGGAAATGGCGGAGGAGACTTGCGGAAACCGTTCCATCGCCAAGGCGGTGAGACTTTCGCGGGAAGAAATTTTAAAAGGCGGAAAAATCGCAGCAAGCTTACGCCAACACCCCGTGATGCCGCGGATGGCAGTGCGGATGATTGCCGCCGGCGAAGAGACGGGAAGCTTGTCGGGGATTCTGGAAAAGGTGTCCGAATTTTATGAAGCGCGCGTGGATGCGGCGCTCACCACCATCAATTCACTCATCGAACCCGTTTTTATTGTTTTAATCGGTATGTTTGTGCTGGTGTTTATCCTGGCGCTTTACCTGCCTATTTTTAGTTTAGCCATGAACGCAAAAGTTTAACGTCAAAACGAGGAGGAAATTTAAACATGTTCAAACAGAAAAACAACCAATCAGGCTTTACGCTGATTGAGCTTTTGGTGGTGGTCATCATCGTGGCCATTTTGGCCGGTGTGGGTATCCCGCTGTTGAGCGGTTTCATGCAACGGGCCCGGACGAGTGAGGCCGATGCAGGACTCGGCGCCATTCGGACCGGTATGCGGTCCTTCTTTGCCGAGAACCGGACCTATGTCGGCGCGACTTTTGCGAACATTGGCATCACCACTACAGCAGCTGCTAATACGGGCGGCGATCTCGACGGCCGGTACTTCGAAGACGGCGATTACACTCTGATCATACCGCGCGTTGCTGGTGCCCCTGCCCCTGGTGCCACCGATAGTTTTTGCGCGGTCGCCCAGGGAGGAGGAGGCGCAGTTGACGCTCCGTTTACTGTCCAAGTTACGGGTGGTGCTAATCAGGTCAATCGTTCTGTCAACGAGCAAGGGACTTTTTTCAATAGCCTCAACTGTGCATAAGTGAAAATTACCGGCAGAGAAGGGGTCAGTCTGATTGAGGTGATGGTCGGTCTGGTCCTTTTGGCCGCGGTGTGCATTTCCTCGTTCGGCTATTTTGCCTACGGGTTGGGAGCCATTGGCAATCAAGGCAATCGGCGAGCGGCCCTCGAGCGGGCGCGCGAGCGGCTCGAACAATTGCTGGCCGCCAACCCCGGCGATTTGCCGCCCTTTAACGGAACCCGGTATTGGTGCTCTGCGGGAAGTCCCTGCACCACGTGGACAAACTCCGTGACTCCGTTTGCCCAAACTGTTTCGGTGAACGACATTCCCAGCCGGCGGATTGAAACTTCGGCTCAAGCCGTGGATGATCCCTCGGCCGGAACGACAACCCTCGATGCGTGGGAATTTTCGGTGAAGGTTTGGTTCAGTTCTGATTTGAATGACGACGATCTTCACCGGGTTTATCTACGCACTCTGAGGACGCCGTGATGAAATTAAAAGCGAAAGCCAAAAGGGGCCAGGCCCCTCCTGTAAGTACAAAAGGGGCCAGGCCCCTTTTGAGATGGCTTCGCCCTCAGAATGACGAACGCGGCGTTACGATGATTGAGCTTCTGTGCGTCGTCATCATCAGCGCCATTGCGCTCGTCGGAGCGGCCATGCCTTTTTATGCGGAGCAGGCGTTTTGGCGGACGGGAAGAGAGCGCACGGGTTCCCAACGGGACGCGCAGTTTGTGATGCGAACCATTGCGCGGACTGCCCGGGAAGGAACTGGCTATACCATTGATTTGGCAACGAATAGCGTAACGTTTCATCTCTCGGGCTGTGACCAGGATTTTCAAAGGGTCGGCAGCCGGTTTCAAATGGTGGACCATTGCACTTTGCCGGCCGAGACGCGCGTCTTAATCGACGGAGGGGCCAGTGACGTGACTCAATTTACCGTGACGCAGGTGGTGGCCAACCGTCTGGTGGACATTCAATTGGAAATCTTACAAGGCAACCAAGAACGTGAACAACTCCATACCCAAATCTTCCTCCGGAATGCGTAAGGAAGCCGAAAAAGGTTTTATCCTTCCGATTTCTGTGATCCTGATGCTTATGCTTACCATCAGCGGGCTCAATTTTATGCAATTGGATTATCTCGAGCGACGAATGATGCGCCATGAATTGGATAATCACACCGCGTTTTATTTGGCCAGCGCCGGAATTGAGCGCGCCCTGGAAAGTTTTAAACCCACGCCTCCGGATTACACCTACACCGTGATGTTGCAAGCGAGTACTGTTGCAAATGATTCTCACGGGCTCTGTACACAATCAGACGGTATTTGGCGGGGTTGTCTGATACCTCCTTTTGGCCCGACCGTTATCAACGGGCTTCCTTTTGAAGGAGATTTTAATGATGGCACCTATGAAGTGCGGGCCTTCAATAATATGACCGAACCCGTTGGAACTGTTGACACAGACCGGAAACTGACTTACCGGGCCCGAGCCGAAGTAAATGGCGAGATAAAATTACTCGAATTAAGAGAAGTCCAAGCCGCCACGGGCATGCGGATTATTAACTGTGAAAATAGCGATTCCACCTCTCCCTGCCCGGACGATGCACCCAACCCCAATGTGGAAATTGAAAATATAGAAGGCCGTGAACCTTCTTCTACGCCGGCGATTCCGACATTGAACGAAGCTTTTTACCGGAACGCCGCCAATCTTCCCTGCAACGGCAACGTTGCTCCTCCTCTTCCTGACGGCACGATCTTGGTGGACGATCTCCCAAACAGTCCCAATGAAGTTCAGATGAATTCCGGCACTTGTTATTACTCAACAGGGAATGTCACGATTAAAGGAACCGGAGGGTCGTGGAATGATGTCGTAGTTTTCAGTGACAAAGTTCTCACCGTAACAAGCTCAACCACCCTAACGGATTCTATTTTAATCGGTTTACAAAATATCGAATTGAGCGGTGTAGATAACCCGGAAATTCGTATCTCATCTCCCAAGACCGAAAACGCGGTGTACCCGGTGCTCGTCTCCAACGGAACCATCATCACCAAAGACAATGCCAGTGCGGACATCGTGGGCAATGTTTTTGCCAAAGACGGCGTGAAGATCGAAGGGAGTTCCAGCAACAACGTTGAAGGAAGCATCATTGCGGGAGAGGTAAAGATGGGTAACAATTATGCTTTCGTTACGGATTTTCACGATGGTTCACACGATGTGCGTTATTACGGTTTTATGCCGGGGTTTACTTACCCGACGGAGTTAATTGTTAATGAAGCCACTGCAGACAATAGCTGGGACGAAATTCAGTAAGTTCGATTTCAATCAATTCGACAAGGTCCGCGACGGGCTGGCTCTTATAAAGAACTGGCTGGAGCGATGGACCCATGTGCCCCTCACCGGTTTGGACTGGGGTTCGAGTTACTTGAAAGTAGTCCAACTCGGTTGGGTGGACGGGCAAATCGTTCTGCACAAAGTCTTTATCCGCAACATCGAAAAAGAATCCGCGGTCCTCATCAAACAAGAGCTTGCCCAAAATCAAATCGCCGTGGACCAAGTGGCCGCGGGCCTCTCCTCGCCCGAAGTCATCGCCCGCATTTTTCAGTTCCCGCCGATGCCTCGCAAGGAACTTCACCACGCGATTCAATTGGAGGCCGAGCAAGTGGTTTTGAACGGCCATTCCCTTCGGGAGATGACTCTCGATTGGCATCCGTTGGCCAACTCAAACGGGACCACACGCGGGCTTTTGACCGTGGCGCCCCGGGAAATTTTAGCGGCCCGGCTTAAAAAATTAAAAGAGGCCGGCATCACTCCGCGCATCATGGATGTGGAAGGTTTGGCTCTTTGGAACGCGTACTGGAATCTCATCGGAAAAAATCAAAATTCAAATCAAACCGTTCTCCTCGCCAATGTCGGTGCCCGGACCACCAACTTGGTAATCGGAAAAGGCCGTGATGAACTTCTTATGATGCGGGATTTTCAATCGCCCCGGGCCGAATCGATCGAGGAGTTTGGCGATTCCATCAGCTACGCCCGCTCCAAAGCGGGACTGCGCCAATTGGACCGCATTTATTTGACCGGGGGCGCCAGCAATCCGCAATTGGGCGAACAGCTTTCTACTTTAACGGATACGCCGGTCAGCCTTTGGAACCCCTTGGATCAAGTGGGGTGTTGTCCGGGCTCGATTGAGAATTCCGCCGGGCCCTTGTTGACGGTGGCCATCGGTTTGGCGCTGAGGCATGCCGGATGAGTCCCGTCCAAGCCCCCGAAGTTTTTTCCATTAATTTAGTCCGCCGCCAGGCCGCCCTTCTTCCCATGCGGAAGATTGGGCTCTATGTGGTCATCGGATACCTGGCGCTGCAACTCCTTTGGGCCGTGACGCTCGCCGCGACAGGACTTCACGATTTCGGGAAACATTTAGGATTAAAACATCAGTCGGAGGGTCGGGGAACGGATGCCGCCGCGGCGAGTTTACTGGAAGCCGAAGTCGACATGCTTCATAAAAATGCCTTAAGCCATATCGCCCAATACCATCAAATTTTGGCGTTGGAAAAATCACGCTTCCCGATGGCGGGCAAATGGGCGGCGTTGGCTGAAACCCTTCCCGCTAGAACCTGGATCAAGCAGCTCGCCGGCAACCGGGAAAGAAGGCTGTTGCAGATTCGAGCCGTCTACTTTGTCGATCCGGAAAAGCCCTTTGAACCTCCCGTCAAAATTTGGATGGAGGCCTTGAAGGGCGATCCCCGTTTCGGGACAAATTTAAAACGCCTTGACCTGGAAACCTCCGAGCGTTCAGAGCTTTCATCCAATGTTTCTTTATATACGTTTGATTTAACCGCGGAGTGGAAATCACTATGATCCGCGACATCCGGCCGTGGGCCATTCTTTTTGTAGCGCCCCTTTTCATAAATATCCTTCTCTGGCAGGCGGTGATCCGTCCTGAACAGTCGCGGCTTCGTCAGCGGTCGGAAATCTCCCGGATGGAAGAATTAAAGCCCCGGTTCGAAACGGTTTTGACCGAAAGCCAGGTTCTCTTATCGGGTGAGAAACAAACGGGTTTCGAGAAAAGGGATGTGAGCCAGACTTTGGATGAGCTGCAGCGTTGGGCCCGGCAATACCACGTGGAAATTAAGAATAGCAAAATCAAAGAAAGTGGTCCTTCCGGTGCAGAGCTGAATGTGAACGTCACCGGAAATTTTGACCGGATCGCCCAGTGGGTGAGCGAAATTGAAAAATCTCCGCGTTTACAATTGAGCACGTGGACATTGACCGCCGCCGAGGAACTCAACCGGCCTCACCAATTAAACGCGGATATTTCGATCGAAGGTGTCTCGCAATGAAGTCGGTCATTGTAACGCGTCCCGTCGCCCGTCATTCTGAGCCCCCGCCTCCGGCCCTTTCGGGCCGTAGGCCCGGAGGGAAGGGGGCGAAGAATCTCGTGGCTCCGAGATCCTTCGGGCCTTCGGCCCTCAGGATGACGATGCTTATGTTTTTTCTCCTTGTTCCTTCCATTTACGCGGCTGAGCTTCATTATGAGCAAAGCTTGAAGGAGCTCACGGGTGCCATGGCCGATTATCAAAAAATAAAGGCCCAAACCGTTCGCTACGAAGTAGTCTTCCGCCGCGATCCGATGCGTTCCCTCATTGATGCCAATGGAAATGTGCTGAATCCTGCCGGCTTGGAAGGCGGTTTTGCGCTGCAGGGAATTGTCCGCTCGCCCAATACGAATCTGGTCCTGGTCAACGACCAGTTTTTGGGCGAAGGCGACCAACTCGGGCCTTACAAAATTCTCCGGATCCGGCCTGAGGGCGTCACGGCCCGCCGGGAAAAAGAAAGAATTTTTATTCCTCTGCATGAAAACGCTCCGTCATCCTGAGAGCCGAAGGCGCCCTCAGAATGACGTGATACTTTTGGGCTTGTCCCTCCTTATGTTTTCTTCTTTCGCTCAAGCCGCATCCGTAAAAGGAGAATCAGGCCTGATACAATTAGGGACCCGGGCGCCGGATTTTTCGCTTCCCGATGTCGTGACGGGCCAGACCGTCTCCAAGAATGATTTTTCGGATAAGAAAGCACTTCTCGTGATCATTCTCTGCCGTCATTGTCCTTACGTGCAGAATATAAAACAAGGCTTAGCCCAGCTCGGCCGGGACTATGCGGAAAAAGACATCGCGATTGTGGGAATCAGTTCCAATGACCCTGCCGATTTCCCTGAAGATTCGCCCGAGAGTCTGAAGCAAATGGTTGAGGAAGAAGGATTTTCTTTTCCCGTCCTCTTTGATGGGGCCCAAAAAGCGGCCAAGGCTTTCACCGCGGTGGCCACACCGGATTTTTTTCTGTTTGATTCAAAAAGAAGATTGATCTACCGAGGACAGTTTGATGAAAGCCGGCCGGGCGATGGAAAACCCGTTACCGGAAATGATGTTCGAACGGCCATTGACGCGCTTCTCTCAGGAAAACCCGTTTTAGCCGAACAGAAGCCGAGCTTCGGCTGTTCAATCAAATGGATTAAGGGAAACACCCCGACTTACGCTGAGTGAGGCAGGTCGGTCTTCAGTTTGAAATTTTGAATCAGGCCGTCTTGGATCCAGCGGGCAAACCAATCTGAGACGGGAAGGTTATCTTCCTTAGAAGTTTCCGCCAGCTTTTCGCAAACACTCCCGAGCGTCCGTCCGGCCAAGAGGCCTTCCAAGAGCCGGTACTGATTTTCATCGATCCGTTCACAGCGGACCAAATCAACTTTACGGCCGATCAAGACGCGCTGGGTTTTTAAGATCCGGTTTTTCTCTTCGACCTTTCCCTCGGGATTATCCCGCTCGAGCCAAATATCCAAAACCGGCCAGCGGGAAACCAGAAACCGGACCGAGGGCTGGAATTCAAGCTGCACATTCTCCCAATCCTTGGGGGTGACGGATGCCATCCGGGCCGGAGTCAGAGGCGCCTGGTCAAAAGCGTGAAAGGCTTCCCAAATCGTCCACTCCAACCGGGCGAGGTCGGGAAGAAAAGGCAGCGCCTTTGTCCAGGAATGGAATTTTAAGAATTCTCCGAACTGGGAGCCCGCGTAATTCAAATTATAATTAGAACGAGAATAGCGTTTCGCGTAGGCCGCGCCTATTTCGTCGAAACGTTTATGACCCAAGACTTGGCGCACACTTTCGTAAACTTCCAAAAGGGTTTCGCGGACCCGGGCCAAGTAGCCTTTCGAGTAGACGCTCATCCGTTCAACGCCCGGATCCCCGCCTTGGGGATTGAGGAGCGTTTTCTCAGGACCGGATTTTCTCTTCCAAATTTTAATGCGCGATTTTATCCAGCGTTCGGTTTCCTTGAGAGACGGGGCTGGCCTCGCTTTATAGGTACCAGGTACCTTTTGTAATACCAAAGGTACCTGGTACCTTTGGCTCGCTCCCGCTGGATTGCTTCGGCCTTGTTGGGTTTGCCGCCTCGCAATGACCCGGGCTTTTTCCGCCTCTTTGGCCAGGACCTCAAACGCAGGTATGGCCTCGTCCCACTCAATGAGCGTCGGGATCGGTCTCCGAAGCTTCAGGGCCTCTTCATAGAGTTTCCAAACCGGACTGATGACGTGGTCGCTATGCGTATCAAAAAGAAATTTTCCGTGGTCGGTGTGACCGGCCAAATGAAACTGCCCCACTTGCTCACCCGGAATATGGCGCAGGTATTCCATGGGATCAAACCGGTGATTAAATGAATTCACGTAAAGATTATTGAGATCCAGAAGAATTCCGCAGCCGGAACGCCGCGACACTTCCGTTAAGAACTCCCACTCGGGGATGGTTGAATGGCGGTAGGTGACATAGGTGGAAACATTTTCCAAAAGAATTTTTCGGCCGATCAATTCTTGGACTTGTTGGACACGGCGCACGATGTGTCGAATCGCTTCTTCCGTAAAGGGAAGAGGAAGCAAATCAAACAAAGCTTCGCCGCCGACGCCGGACCAAGAGAGATGATCCGAGACAATGAAAGGCTCGATGCGCTGGATAAGGGCCTTTAACCGGGCGAGATAATGGGGATCCAGCGGATCCGTGGACCCGATCGAGAGGGAAGTTCCGTGAAGGGCGAGAGGGTAACGCTCACGGATTTTTTCCAGGACCTGGAGCGGGCGGCCGCCCGTATCCATGTAATTCTCGGAAATGGCTTCAAACCAATCTATGGCCGGCCACTTTTCCGTGATGACCGGATAATGTTGGCTCCGAAGTCCGACTCCGACTAAGGCACCGGTTCCATCAGGAACCGGTGCCTTATCGTTCCTGTCTTTAAGCCGCAATCGTTCCGCCGACTTTTTTACAAAGCTCTTCGGACGGGAATTTAAGCCAGCCTTTGCCCTTGCATCCATTATTTCCGGCGCAGCTGCTAGCTTTTCCGCCGCAATCGCCCATGCCTTTACAGGCATTAACGCCTGCGCAATTCACATCCGCATAAGCCGCCGCGCTGGTGGCGATGACGCCGCCCACCGTTAAAAGTCCGGCGATCGAGGCCGTTAACAGCATTCGTTTCTTCGAAAGTTTTTTTGCCATTCTTTCTCCTCTTGTGTTTAGTTAAGACCGTTCATGCCTTAGTAGGTGCTTGGGTGGGTTCCGCCAGAATTCCTTCGATCTCCAGCGTAATCGCCACCTCTTCGCCGACCAAGAGTTGACCGGTTTCCAACGCTTCATTCCACGTGAGGCCGAAATCCTTGCGATTGACGGTGGTCGTCGCCGTGAAAGCGGAGCGGGTATTTCCCCAAGGATCCTTGATCACGCCGTGGATTTGAAGTTCAAATGTCACGGGTTTTTCCACCCCGTGAAGGGTTAAAAGTCCGTTTAATTTTGCGCTCGACTCCGTGACGTCCGTGATGCCGGTGCTAACAAAAGTGAGTGTTGGAAATTTTTCGACGTCAAAAAAATCCGCTGAACGAAGATGGACGTCGCGTTTGGCGACATTGGTGTCAATCGAGCTGGCCTGAACCGTGGTATTGGCTTTCCACGTTTCGGGCTTTTCCGAATCATAACCAAAACTTCCTTCGAACTGATTGAACCGGCCTTGGACATGGGAGAGAAGATGGCGGATTTTAAAACCGACGGTGCTGTGGTCGGGATCGATCTTGTAAGTGGCGGCCCCCACCGGGCCGGCCAGCACAAAACTGGCGGCAAAAAGAAAAGTAAAAAATCGGGTCAGTTTCATTTTTCCTCCTTTGCTTGAGGGCAAACATCCTATACTTTCTTTCAAGTTTTAGGAAGCCCTTCTTTGCCAAAAATTTATCCGCTCCCCGACTTGCATCTTCCTTAAAGAACAGGCATATTTTTTGTTAATGAAAACCGACGTCGGCCATCCAGAAATCGAGAAGCGCATTCTGGAGTCGAAAATTCTCATCATCGACGATGACATTCCGCTCGGAATGACTTTAGAAGAACTTCTCAAAGAACACGACTATCATCAAATCCGTTACATTTCCGATCCCCGCCAAGCCGAATCAGTTTACGAGCAATTTTCTCCGGATCTGGTGATGCTCGATATCAAGATGCCCCACTTGAACGGTTTCGAAGTCATGGAGAAACTCCGCCGAATCGAGAAGCGGATGTTTGTGCCGATCCTGGTCCTCACGGGAGAATCGGACGAAGCGCTGTGCGTTCAGGCGCTGGAGTCCGGCGCCACGGATTTTCTCAACAAACCCTACAAGGTTTCGGAGGTTCTCGCCCGGATTCATAATCTCCTGCGCGTACGCCAATTGCAGGACGAACTCGAAAAGAGAAAAGATTTCCTGGAAGACAAAGTCAAAGACCGGACCGCTCAGCTCCGCGAAACCATTACCCAGCTGGATCACATGCACGGCCAAGTCAAACAGGCCTACATTGAAACCATTTACCGCCTCACGCGGGCAACGGAATATAAGGATGAAGAAACGGGCGATCACGTCAAACGGATTAGCCTTTATTCGGCGATCCTCGCCAAGGCCGTGGGCCTAAGCGATGCGGTGGTGGAGCTTTTACTTTATGCGAGCCCGATGCACGACATCGGAAAGATCGGAATCCCGGATAAGATCCTTTTCAAGGGCCAGGCCCTCAATGAGGAAGAATGGCGAATCATGAAAACTCATCCGCTGATCGGCTATGAAATCCTGAAAGATTCCAAAGCCCCCGTCCTAAAAATGGGCGCTTTGATTTCCCTGCATCATCATGAACGTTGGGACGGATCCGGCTATCCCAAAGGGCTCAAGGGGGAAGAGATTCCCATCGAAGCCCGGATTCTTTCCGTCGTGGATGTCTATGATGCTCTCCGCAGCAAGCGACATTATAAGCCCGCTTTCGATCACGACACGGCCTGCCGGATCATTCTCGAAGGAGACGGACGCGTGATGCCCACGCATTTTGACCCCCACCTCCTCGAGGCCTTCAAGAAAGCCCACCTCCAGTTCAAAAAGATCTTCGACGAAAGCAGCTAATCGGTACCCCTTCCAAAAGTGCGGGGTTCAAATTGCCACAGCCAAAATAGGCACTGCTTTGGTACAATGTGAACCCCGCACTTTTGGAAGGGGTACCATACCGTGAAAAAGAAGTCCGAAGAGGAATGGAAAAAAACTCTTACTCCTGAACAGTACGCCGTCTGCCGCCAAAAAGGGACAGAGCGGCCTTTCACGGGTGAATATTACAATTCCAAAGAAAAAGGGATGTATGCCTGCGCCTGCTGTGGAACCCCGCTCTTTGGCTCCGAGGCTAAATTTGATTCCGGCACGGGTTGGCCGAGCTTTTGGGCGCCGGCTGCAAAGGAAAACGTCCGAGCGGAAACCGACAGAAGCCACGGGATGGAGCGAGTTGAAGTCCTCTGCAGCCAATGCGATGCCCACTTGGGACACCTCTTCGATGATGGCCCCCGGCCCACGGGCCTGCGGTACTGCATTAACTCCGCCTCCCTGAAACTCATTAAGAATCAGAAATAACCCCATGAAACTTATCACCTGGAACGTCAACGGAATCCGGTCTGCCCTGAAAAAAGGATTCCTCGAGTTTCTTAAAAAAGAAAACCCGGACATGCTTTGCCTGCAGGAAACGAAATGCCAACCTGACGAGGCGTGTCTGGAATTGAAAGAAAGAGAAATTTACTGGAACTCACCCTCGCGGCGAGGCTACTCAGGAACGGCGCTGATCTCGAAAACCAAACCTCTGTCCGTAACAAATGGAATCGGATCCGCCGAACACGACAACGAAGGCCGCGTGCTGACGGCCGAATACCCGGATTTTTATTTGGTGAATGTCTATACCCCGAACTCCAAAAGGGATTTATCGCGCCTCGCTTACCGTCAAATTTGGGACCGCGAGTTTCTCGCCTATCTGAAAAATCTGGAAAAGAAAAAACCGGTGATTTTTTGTGGGGACTTGAACGTAGCTCACCGGGAAATCGATCTCGCCAATCCCAGGGCCAATGTGCGCAATCACGGGTTCACGCCGGAGGAACGGGCGGGATTTGACCAAATTATCCAGGCCAGGTTTATCGATGCCTTCCGGGAATTTCACGATGAGGGCGGGCATTATACGTGGTGGAGCCAGTTGGGCACTTGCCGCGCCCGGAATATCGGATGGCGGATTGATTATTTCTGTCTTTCAAAAGTCCTCCGGCCCCGGCTTTCCGATGCCTTCCACCTGCCGCAAGTGAGGGGCTCGGATCATTGCCCGGCGGTCATCCTTCTACGCTGAATTTGACCGATGAGGGGCAAGCGGGTAAACTTCAATCATAGAGAGGAGCAACGAGGATGCGGAAACTAATCGGTTTAGTTGGAATTTTTTTTCTGGCTCTGGGTTTTTCGATTCCGAGCGCTCACGCTTGCGGCGAAATGAAAAAAGGAAAAATGGGTAAGCACGCCAAAGACGCCCAAGTCAACCTGCTCATGACCCCGGCTTACCCGGCCGCTTGATTCCTCTGAGCACCGGTTGTGATTAAGATCCTGGGCCTGGCCGCGGCCCTCATTCTTCCCCTCTGGAATATCCCGCTGATCCTGAAGATTTCCGAAAGGAAATCCTCCAAAGACTTCAGCCTGCTCTGGACCTTCGGTGTATGGCTCACCCTTTTGGCCATGCTTCCTTCCGCTTTAGTTTCGGACGATTTTGTCTTCAAAGTTTTCAATATCGCCAATCTCACCATCTTCTCGGCTGTTGTGGTGACCGTCATCCGGCACCGTTAATCTTCATGGGATTTCGCTCGGGTATCGTGGGTTTGCCCAACGTCGGCAAATCTACTCTTTTTAATGCCCTCGCCAAGGCACGAGTGGCGGCCTCGAATTATCCTTTTTGCACCATCGATCCCAATGTCGGCGTGGTCGCGGTTCCGGATCCACGGCTCGATGCCCTCACGAAAATGTTTAATCCGAAAAAGACCACTCCCACCACCGTGGAATTTTATGACATCGCGGGCCTGGTGAAAGGCGCCTCTGCCGGCGAAGGCCTCGGCAATCAATTCCTCGGACACATTAAGGAAGTGGAAGCGATTCTTCATGTGGTCCGGTGCTTTGAAGATCCGGACATTGTTCATGTCTCCGGTACGGTGGATCCGGTGCGGGACATTCAAGTGATCGAGACCGAACTTTGCTTAAAAGACCTTGAAACCGTGGCCTCGCGGTTTGAAAAAAATCTTAAGCTCGCCTCTTCGGGCAATAAGGAAGCGCGGGAGAAGGCGCCGGTTTATGAAAAAGTGAAAAAATCTTTGGAAGATGGAAATCCTGTGCGCCGGCTCGGCCTTTCCGAGGAAGAAAAGAAATCCATTAAAGACTTGGCGCTTCTCACCTTAAAGCCTGTTCTCTATTGCGCCAATGTCGCCGAATCCGATCTCCCGGAGGGCGGTTCCAAAGTCCAGGCGGTGAGGGATTGGGCCCAAAAAGAAGGCGCCGAGATGGTCGTCATTTGCGGAAAAGTGGAGTCGGAGCTCATTGATCTTTCGGAAGCGGAACAAAAGGAATTCTTGGCGGAACTCGGGCTCAAAGAGCCCGGCCTTCAGGCGCTCATCCGGGCGGGGTACAAACTCCTTCAACTCATCACATTTTTTACGGCTGGCGAGAAAGAAGTACGGGCCTGGACGGTGCGTTCCGGCGCGAAGGCCCCGGAAGCGGCAGGACAGATTCATTCCGATTTCGAACGCGGGTTTATCCGGGCCGAGGTGATGGGCTGGAAAGATTTAGTGACGCTCGGTTCCGCGGCCGCGGTTAAAGAAAAAGGGCTTCTACGGATTGAAGGAAAAGAGTACGTGACTCAAGACGGCGATGTGATGCTCTTCCGCTTCAGCGTCTAGGAATGACCGGAGCCCTTCTCTTCTTTCTTTCCTTTCTTTTAGGTACCCCTACTCTACTATTTTACGCGGGCGTTTTCCTGGGGACGGTTAGTTTTGAGAAACTTCCGAGACCTTGGATTTTACTTTCCCCCAAAGCCCGGTGATTTCCCTTTTGGCGACGCCCGTCACCTGGCCGACTGTTTCCTTGCCCTCGCCGAGAACTCTTTTGCCGACGACATCCACTTTCGCTTCGCGGTAAACCCTCACCCCTAAATCCCGGGCCGTTCCGACTTTTTCTTTTAATTGTTTCTGAACCTCGGCGGCGTTGATGCCCAGATTGGCCAAGGGGCTTTCCGAGACCACCTTCATCACGATGATTTGAACAATCGACTTAGCGTCCGTGATTCCCCCAAAAACTTGTTTGTCCACGTGCATATCCACGGCGATTCTCTTCGGGACGATTCCGGAATGGTCGTTGTAGCTGATGCGCCGGAGGGTCAATTCAAAGCGGTCCAGTTGAAAGGGTATTTTTTTTGCCGGAGATTTTTGAGTTTTCGCCCCCGTGCTTTTCACCGGATTGAGGAGAGAAATATTGGAAACTCCCTGGGAATTTTTCTCGATATTCAGCTGTGAAATGTCCACCCGGAGCTGGCGAAAGTGGACGCGTTCTTTCCGCAGGAGGGCAGGAAGATCCATGTCCAAATAAATCTCAGGCGCATCCCCGAAAACTCTTTGTTTAAACCCCCGCCCCGGCGGATTGTAAAGGAGAAGCCCCTTGAGATGGACGACTCCATTGAAAGGATCCAGACGAAGCCCTTGGATCTGGGTTTCAAATCCGGTGAGGGTTTGGACCGCCGAGGCGAAGGCTTTTTTAATCAGCTTGTCTTTGACAACAAAAAAGAGAACGGAAATGGCAAAAAGTAAGAGGACCAGAAATCCCAGAAATTTTTTCATCCGATAATTTAACGATACATTCTAAGGTATCGGCGGGTGAGTCCAATTAAGAAGAGGGGAGCCAAAAAAATTCCAAGCAAGGCCTCGAGAGTTGCAAATAAACGTGTCCAACCCAAAGGAAGATAATCTCCAAATCCCACGGTGGTATAAGTAATGAGGCTCATGTAAAGACCGTCGAAGAAAGAAATGGGACGAATTCCCTCCTGGGTCTGAATTTGGCCGGAGAGGGTGTAAGCAAGCGCGCTTGTAACAATGATTGCGGTCGCGGCCCAAAATGTCCTGAAAGGCCGTTCCCCGTAACCCCACAGAAGGCGATTGATCTGGTTGACAACCCAACGGCCGAAGGCTAAAAATCTTTCCTTAAGATCTGCTTTTTGCTCCAAATCCTGCTTGTTCCGCCGACCCCGCATAAAAAGCTCCCACTGGATTTTGGAGTCCGTCTGATGGGATCCGTAGAAACAAGCCGAATAATGGCCAAAATCACCTTCTTTTTCGTAGAGCAAGGATGCTTCCAGAAAACGTTCCTTCGCATATTGATAGTGACCCGCTTTGAGGGCCTCGTGAGCGGCGAGATCGCTTCGCGTGGCTGCGTTTCGCAGAGGCTGCCAGCCCGTGCGGATATTCCAACACGTGGCCGCGGAGGTATAACAGTACGCGGCTTTTAAATGTTCGCCTGCCTGAACGTAGAGTGAAGCCGCTGCGTCAAAAGAGTTGAAGGCTTCTTGGGTTTTCTGTTCGGCGCGGAGTTGGTGGGCTTCTCGTTCCAGGAGCGTGGCTTGTTTTAAGATTTCTTCAGGATTTTTCATTTAGGCGATGAGGCTCGCAGTCAGTTGACGTTCCACATAGCGCCGGTAAAGTCCTTCGGAGCGGCGAAGCAACTCTTCGTGCCGGCCTTCCTCCAGGATTTTTCCATTATCAATTACCACAATGTGGTCCGCGTGTTTAATGGTGGAAAGCCGGTGGGCGATGATGAGCGACGTCCGGCCTTCCATTAATCTTACGAGCGCCTGTTTGATGAGTTCTTCGGATTCCGCATCCAAAGCCGAAGTGGGTTCATCCAAAATGAGGATGGGTGCATTTTTCAGGAAGGCCCGCGCTAAGGCCAGACGCTGTTTCTCGCCGCCGGAAAGCCGCACGCCCCGTTCACCTACTTCTGTTTCATAGCCCTGCGGTAATTTTTGAATAAACTCCTCGGCGAAGGCAAGCCGCGCCGCCGCACGAATTTGGGTCAAATTCACGTTGGTGCGTCCATAGCTTAAATTTTCGGCCACCGTTCCGCTAAAAAGGAGGGGCTCCTGCGCCACAATGGCGATTTGCTGGCGAAGGGATTTGAGCGTGACGTCACGGACATCGATCCCATCAATAAGAATCCGGCCGGTCGAAACATCGTAGAAACGGGGAAGGAGTTTGGCGAGCGTTGATTTTCCAGCACCGCTCGGGCCCACCAACGCCACGGTTTTCCCGGCGGGAATCTTCAGAGAAAAATTCGAGAAAATGGCCCCCGAACCGTTGTAGCTAAACGTCATGTTATCGAAACTCACATCGCCCCGCACCAAAGAAAGCACTCGCGCGTCTTTTTTTTCTTGGATTTCCGGATACGTATCAAAAACTTCGAAGATCCGGTCCATGGCGGCGAGGCTGTTGATGAGAATTAAATTCAGATCGGTGAGCCGCTGGATGGGCTGATAAAGCATCCCGAGATAAGCGTAAAAGGCCATCAATTCTCCCACCGAAAGCCGGCCGGCCCAGGCTTCGGTCACACCGTACCAAAGTACCAGCACGGGTCCGATGGAAGTGAGAAACCCGGTGGCTCCCAATGCAATGGATTGAAGCTTCACGTTCGCGAGCACGGTGTTCAAATAACGTTCGCTTTGTTCGCGGAATTCGACGGCTTCGGCCTCTTCCTGAGTGAAGGCCTGAATGGTAGCAATCCCGGCGAACTGCTCGTGCAAATCCCCGGAAATTTCCTGAAGCTGATCGTGGATGGAGCGGCTTTTCACTTTGATTTGCTTGGTCAAATAATAATGAATGAAGGCGTAAAAGGGGAGGACGGCCAGCGCCACCAGCGCCAATTTCGGGTGAAACGAAAAAAGGAGGGCGATAATCGCAATCACGCAGGAAAGATCCATCGCCGTGTTGACAAGGGCGGAGCCGACAAAATTCTGCGCGGCCGCGATGTCGCCCGTCATCCGGTTGACGACGGAGCCGATTTTCTGCCGGTCAAAAAAACTGAGGCTCATCCGCTGGATGTGAAGGTAAAGCTCTTGGCGGAGATCAAAAATAATCTGGTGGCCCGCCAAACCGGAAAAGTAAGAGCGGAAGTAACTCACCACGGCATACACGAGGTAAAGGAGGGAGATCCCCAGCATCAAGAGATGAAGCTCGTTGTGTGGCCTAAGCGACCCCGGCTTCAAGAAATCGTCCACCAAGACCTTCAGCGTCCAAGGAAGGACGAGGGGAATGAGGTAGCGCACAATGCCCAGCGCAATCGCCGAGCCGATTAAAACCCGGTACGGCCGGACGTGTCCGAGAAAGCGCGCGAGGCTCTTGGGCTGTTTTTGGGGAGTCATCGGGGAAGTAGTATAGCAAAGGCGCCTCCACAGGTACCAGGTACCTATCCCACCGTCATCCTAAGCGAAGCGAAGGATCTCCACCAGCTCGCGAGATCCTTCGTCGGCCCTCCGGGCCTCCTCAGGATGACGATGACGCGGCTTGCATTTCCGGCAGGGGCCGGGTATTATTCAATCAGCTAATAGTTAATCATTTTAACTATTTTATACCTTAACTAAGGGAGTCAGCGGATGAACGAAAAAGAAGAGTTTGCGCGGCAGTTCCGGCAGATCCAACCTAAATTTTCACGGATTTACACCCGGCTTCTCACCGAAGCCCGTCTCAGTTTTCCCCAATTCGCGCTCTTGAGTCAGCTCGTGGACCGGGGCACGGTGTCCATGACTGAAATCAGCGAAAAACTTCATATCACGAAGCCCGCCGTCACGAGCCTGGCCGACCGCTTGGAAAAAGGAAAATTTTTGAAGCGCTTGGCCCACCCTACGGACCGACGCGTTTCATTGCTTGAGATTCAACCCAAAGGGGAACGGGTGGTGCGTAAAACCCAGGTCCAGGCCTCGAATTTTCTTTTAGAGACCTTGGACCAATTAAATGCCTCAGAGCGAAAAACCGTTGCCCGTTTCTATCAGCTGCTTTCTCACACTCTGGATAAAATGCTCGTCCCGTCCGTCATTGCGCCTCCGGCCCTCTCGGGCCGTAGGCCCGGAGGGAGGCAGCGATCCAAATGAAGCCGAAGCAATCTCGGCGCTTAGATTGCTTCGCCCGCCTTTGTCCGCCAGAGGGCGGACTTTGGCGGGCTCGCAAAGACGCGTCAGGTATTTGTGCATCTGTTCTTATAGTAGTTATCCTTTTGTTGGCTCCTTCTCTTTCCTGGGCCATGGCGAAACGTCCCCCGGTTCAGGTTCCGCAGATAACCGCCCTGGCCGTCAGTCCGCTTCCGCTCACCTTGCAGGATTCTTATGAGCTGGCCCTCCAACAAAGCGAAACCCTGGCCATCGCAAAAGAAGACATCGAAGAAGCCGAGGCCCAGTTTTTTATCGCCGCCTCGGAAGCCTTAGGCGACGTCAATTTCGTGATGGAAAGAAATCGTTTGGATTCAAAAGGCAGAGTGGATAGCACCACGGACAGTTCCTTGACCGACCCCGACCGCCGCACCCGGAAATTTGTCATCAAGCAGCCGCTTTTCCAAGGCTTCAAGGCGATGGGGGCCCTGACCGGAGCGGGGAGCCTCAGAAAAGAACAAAAAGAAGAATGGCTCCGGGCCAAGCAGCTTTTATTCCTCGATGTGGCCTCAGCGTATTACGGATTTCTACGGGAAAAAGATGATTTAAAAACCATCGATGAGATTTCCAGTCTTTTTAAAGAACGGATTCAGGAATTGGAGGGACGTGAAGGCATCGGCCGCTCCCGGTCCAGCGAAGTGGTGACGGCTAGGTCCCGGATGAAAACCCTCGATGCCGAACGCGCGCGCGTTCACGGAACCTTTTTATTGGCGCAGCATCTCTTGGAATTCTTGACGGGGGTGGATTGGAAAGAGCGCGACATGAAGGATGAAGCGCTTCCGGAGGAGCCGGCCAAAACGCTGGATGAATATTTGATCGAAGTGGATTCCCGGCCCGATGTGGAAGCCGCCCGTCAAGGCGTCAAAACAGCCTGGCGCGGAGTCATTGTGGCGCAGAGTAAATTTTGGCCGGAGCTTTCCGTCGAACACACTCAATACGAAAGGCGCGAAGGCTCCCAATCCGGCATCGATTGGGATTTTTTATTCAAAATCGACGTCCCTCTTTTTCAAGGAGGAGCGGCCGTCGGCGGACTCAAAAAGGCCGTGAGCCTGTGGAAAAAAGAAAAACTGGGCTTCCAAAAAACCCGGCGTGAAGCCGAGCGGGATATCAAGGACAGTTATGAAAAATGGTTTTCCTCCCAAGCGGAGCACCGGGCCTTGGAAGAAGCCGCCCAAGCGACGGAGGAAAATTTCCGACTCCAAAAAGACGATTACGCCCACAATTTGGTCGGCAATTTAGACGTCTTAGAGGCCTTGGAAGAGTTTTACCAAACCCGCCGCGATGCCACGCGCGCCTTTTATCAAATGAAAGAAAATTATTGGCGGCTCCGGATTGCTTCCGGAGAAATTCCTGCCGAGGGAACGAATGAACCTCTCTGAAAAAATGTCGCCATTGCGAGAAACCCCGAAGGGGCGACGAAGCAATCTAGATTCCGAGATTGCTTCGGCCTTGTCTGGAATGCCGCCTCGCAATGACGAGGCGTTGGGGTATAACCTCTAATGAATATTTCAGAAGTTTCCATCAAGAATCCGGTTTTTGCGTGGATGCTGATGTTCGGCCTCATGATTTTCGGGCTCCTCAGCTTCCGCGGAATGGGAGTCGGTCAAATGCCGGACGTGGACTTTCCGGTGCTGAATATCTCGGTGAGCTGGGAAGGCGCGGCCCCGGAAGTCATCGAATCCGACGTGGTGGATGTGATTGAAGACGCGGTGATGGGCATCCAAGGCATTCGCGAGGTGTCGTCCTCTTCGCGCCAAGGCCAGACCGAGATCACACTCGAATTTGAATTGGAACGGGACATCGATGTAGCGCTCCAAGAAGTGCAAAGCAAAGTCTCCTCGGCCCAGAGCCGGCTGCCGCGTGAAATCGATCCTCCGGTCATCAGCAAAACCAATCCCGAAGACCAGCCCATCATGTGGCTTGCCGTCACCAGCACCAAGCCGCTCCGGGAATTGATGGAATTTGTAGATACCCAAGTCGAAGACCAGTTGAAAACCGTTTCCGGTGTGGGAGATGTTTTTCTCGGCGGATTTTTGGAACGTAATCTCCGAGTGTGGCTCGATCCCCGGAGGCTCGCTGCCTATGAGCTCACCGTGGAAGACATCATCCGGGCGATTCAGGAAGAACACATCGAACTTCCCGCGGGAAGGTTGGAGACGCCGGCGAAGGAAATCCGGGTTCGCGCCATGGGAGAGGCTCGGAGCGTGGAAGAGTTTGAAAAAATCGTCATCAACCGCCGCGGAGGCCAGCCGATTTACCGGTCCATTCCCTTGAAAGAAGTGGCCACCATTGAAGACGGCTTGGCCGATGTGCGGCGGATTTCGCGGGTGATGGGCCAAATGTCTGTGGGCCTGGGCATTCGCAAGCAGCGGGGTGCCAACACCGTGGAAGTGGCTCATCGGGTGAAGAAACGGATGAAGGAAATCCAGCGCCAGATGCCCGAGGGTTATGAAATCGGCATCAATTTCGACAGCACGCGTTTCATCGAAGACGCCGTTCAGGAAATGGTTTTTACGCTGATTCTTTCCGCGCTTCTGACGTCCGTGGTCTGCTGGCTTTTCTTGGGATCGTGGAGCTCCACGATGAACATCCTTCTGGCGATCCCCACCTCCATTCTCGGCACGTTTATTTTTATCAAATTTGCGGGGTTTACGTTGAACACGTTTACTCTACTCGGGCTTTCTTTGGCGATCGGTGTGGTGGTCGATGACGCCATCATGGTCCTGGAAAATATTGTCCGCCACCGCGAGAAAGGCGAGAACCAGCGCGACGCTGCTTTAAAAGGAACCAACGAAATCAGTTTTGCCGCCTTGGCCGCCACCATAGCCGTGGTGGCGATCTTCCTTCCCGTGGCTTATATGAAGGGCATCATCGGTAAATTTTTCTTCCAATTCGGCGTCACGATTTCCGTGGCGGTTCTTCTTTCATTATTGGAAGCGCTGACGCTTGCCCCGATGCGTTGTTCTCAGTTCCTCGAAGTCGGCGAGCGAAAAACTAGATTCGGCCGGCAATTTGAAATATGGAATCAAAAATTAACCAAGATTTACAGCCGGACGCTTTCGTCCTCAATTAAGCATAAGAAAAAAGTGCTGGTCGGAGCCACGATCTTTTTTGTGGTCTCTTTGGGCTTTTCCTCCTGCCTGCGCAAAGAATTTGTTCCGGCCCAGGATCAAAGCATGTTTCTCGTACGCTTGAAAACGCCGATCGGCTCTTCGATGAATTTCACGAGCGAGAAATTTAAAATCGCCGAAGAAATGGTTTCTAAACGTCCTGAAGTCATCCGGTATTTCTCGGCCGTGGGCGGCTTCGGCGGCGGCGAAGTGAATAGCGGAAATATTTTTGTGACGCTGAAACAGCCCAACAAAAGACCCCGGGATCCAAAAACCCGAAAGCGCCTCACGCAGCAGCAAATCATGAATTATTTCCGGCAGGAGTTTAACAAAATCCCGGATGTCCGGGCCATTTTGCAGGACCTCTCCACCCGGGGTTTTGCGGCTCAGCGCGGATTTCCGGTGGAATTTACGATCCGCGGCCCCGATTGGGAAAAGCTAGCCAAATCGGCAGAGGAAATCGAAGAAAGGATGAAGAAGAGTCAGTTTTTTGTCGACCCGGACACGGATTATCTTTCCGGAATGCCGGAGGTGAGGGTTTATCCCGATCGCGACAAGGCCTTCCAGCGCGGGGTGAGCGTGGGCGCGATTGCCCACGTGATCAATTCCATGATCGGCGGTGAACGTGTCGCCAAATACACACGCGGAGGCCGGCGCTACGACGTGCGGGTTCAGGTGATTCCCGAAAAAAGAACCAAGGTCGAAGACATCAGCCGACTTTTTGTTTGGAATAATCGCGGAGAACGGGTACGTCTGGCCGAAGTGATCCACTTGGAAGAAACCCCAAGCCTTCTTTCTATCACTCGCCGCGGCCGCGAGCGGGCCATCGGGATTTTTGCCAATGTGACTTCAGGCAAATCCCAATCGAAGGCGATCGAAGAAGCCACGCGAATCAGCCACGAGGTTTTACCGGAAGGCTACCGCGCGATTTTTAGCGGAACGAGCGAAACGTTCAAAGAATCTTTCCAGAGCCTGATCTTCGCCCTTTGGCTCGGGATTCTCATTTCCTACATGGTGCTGGCGAGCCAATTCAATCACGTGATTCACCCCCTCACCGTGCTCCTGGCGCTTCCTTTTAGTATCTCGGGCGCCTTTATCGGCCTGTGGATGGGCAACCAGTCTCTGAATATTTTCAGCTTGATCGGAATTCTTCTCTTGATGGGAATCGCGAAGAAGAATTCGATCCTGTTGGTGGAATTCACCAATCAAATGCGCGAGCGGGGATTATCCCCCTTGGAAGCCATCAAGACCGCTTGCCCGATCCGTTTGCGGCCCATCATCATGACTTCCGTTTCAACCATTGCCGCCGCGGTTCCGCCGGCGCTGGCTTTGGGCCCGGGTGCCGAGACCCGGATTCCGATGGCGATCGCTGTCATCGGAGGAATGATTGTTTCCACTCTCCTCACCCTCTACGTGGTGCCGGCCGCCTACCTGACGCTCGCCCCTCTCGAGGAAAAAGGAAGAATCACCCAGCTTCTCGGCCGCGGATTTTTCTGGATCCGGAAAAAAGTTAATCGGACTTAGATTTCTTTTTCTTCTTTTCCTTTTTTGCCTTTCCCTTCTTTGCGTCATCCATTTTCTTAGCCAGTCCCGGCGGCCTATCGGCATCACCCCAGCCTTTTTTCTCACCGTGGTCCCAACCCGGAGGCCGGTCACCTTCCCCGCCTTTTCCGCCGTCCTTTTTGGCCAGAGCCGGTGAGGCATTCATGGCGAAAGCCACCATCAATGCAAAAACCAAAGTGCTTATTCGCATTTTCGTTGCTTTCATAAGCTCCTCCTTATCGATGGGGTTATTCTACTAGGTACCGGTTCTCCCGGGACGCCTTTATGAGAACCGGTGGTGTCGCGTCTCGAGCCCGTTGACAACTGAACATATGTTCAGTATGCTTCAGTCCGTGGAAACTCTCACTCCCCGGCAGGAAGAAATTCTTGGTTTCATTTCCGACTTCTTCACCAAGAAACGGATGCCTCCCACCATCCGTGAAATTCAAACCCATTTCAAATTGGAATCCACCAACGGGGTGGTGGAACATCTGGCTCAGCTCGAACGCAAAGGCTACCTCCGCCGCCGGCCCGGAATTTCACGGGGGCTCGAACTCGTTTCTAAATCTGCCTCCTTTCATCCCGGGATTGCGAGCGTCCCCATTCTGGGACAAATCGCCGCGGGCACACCGATTTTGGCCGAGGAAAATATCGAGGGACTTCTTCATTTAGATAAAACTCTGATCCGCGGCGACGGCCATTTCCTTTTAAAGGTCCGCGGCGAGAGCATGAAAGGCGCAGGAATTTTTGACGGCGATTTGGTTTTAGTCAAAAAACAGCCGCGGGCGGAGACCGGAGAAATTGTTGCAGCCTATCTAAACGGTGAGGCCACGGTAAAACATTTTCATTCCAAACGGGGAGCGATCGAATTGAAACCGGCGAACCCTGCTTTTTCCGTGATTCGGGTCACCAAGGAAAAACACCCCGACTTTCAGATTTTGGGAGTCGTGCGAGCGGTGTTGAGGGTTTTCTGATGATTACGGAAATCAATGAGCCCATCGAAGTGGGAGCCGTGTTCCGCAAGACCGGCCTGGAGCCGGTGTGGTTTGGTTGGAAGGGGCGCAAATACCCGGTGAGGCGGGTGACCTTCCGCTGGAAAGGCCGCTCGGGCGAGACGTGGCTCCATTCGTTTTCGGTTTTTGACGGTACGAACACCTTTGAATTGATTTACGATTCCAAGCTTCTTCATTGGCGGCTGGGGCGGGTGAGTACCCAATGATGATCCGAAAGGGCTTACAGCCCACGCTTTTAAAAAAATCCGGTGACCAAGAACGAATCATTCTTCACCTCGACCTGGATGCTTTTTTCGCGCAAGTCGAAGAAGTGGCCGACCCGAGGATTCAAGGAAAGCCCATTTTTGTAGTGGGTCACTCCTTGACTTCGGGGGTCGTTCTTACCGCCAATTACGAGGCCCGCCGTTGGGGCGTTAAAACCGGAATGTCCCTTCACGACGCGAAAAAACTGTGTCCTTTCGCTGAACTCGTGCCGGCAGATTGCGCCAAATATGCGGACACCTCGGATCAAATTTTTGTCCACCTCGGAACTTACTCGCCGCTCGTCGAAATTTTTTCTATCGACGAAGCTTTTATCGATATCACCGATACGTATTTTCCCTGGGGATCGCCCGAGGGCTTGGCCCTGGATCTAAAACGCTGGGTCTGGGAGAATTTTCACCTGACGCTTTCGGTGGGGATTGCCCCTAATAAACTTTTAGCCAAACTGGCCAGCGACTGGCAAAAACCCAACGGGCTTTTCCGGATCCGGCCCGGAGAAGTGGACGGGCTCTTTAAGGACCTCGCGATTGAGGAACTCTGCGGAATCGGGGCCCGGATGAAATCTCATCTCAACCAAATGGGGATATTTACCGCCCAGGATTTGGGCCGGTTTTCAGAGGCCCTTCTCCAAGAGCGGTTTGGCATTATGGGTTCGGTCCTTAAACGGATGGGGCAGGGGATGGACCATTCACCGGTGCTTTGCCAGGACCATACGGAAGAGGCCAAATCCATGGGTCATTCCTATACCCTCACGCGGCCTACCGGTGACCGGGAGGAAGCCTTCCGGTATCTCCTGTGGCTTTCCGAAAAGGCTGCCCGGAGGCTCCGCCGGAGGAGCTATGAAGGCCGGGTGATCCACACGGTTTTACGCTTTTCCAGCTTTGAAACCGTGGCCAAACAGCACGATCTGGGCTTTTTCACGGACCATGGCGGGACGATTTTCGAATACGCCAAAAAGGTCACCGCTCAAATTGACCGGCCCCGGCAAAGCCTGCGCCTCCTAGGGGTCAGCGTTTCCAGGCTCCGGCCTTCGGGCAAGGAAGGCTGGCTTTTTGAAGAGGGACCCCGCCAGCGGCGCCTTTTGGAAGCCCTTGACGCCATTAACGATAAGTACGGGGAGTTTAGCGTCCGACCGGCTTTCCTTACCTTTCCGGAAGACCGGAAGATCGCCAGCCGAGCCTTGCAGCTTTTCGGCAGCGGACGGCACTGAAGCTTCCGGATTTTTAGCCGATCTTTTAGCAAAACATAGCATTTTTGGGTTCCCATCTTTACATTCTGGAAAAGAGCGAGTAATCTCTTTGTCGGAGGGTTGGCAGTGAGTCGGGCACAAAAAATTTTATTCGGATTTTTTCCTGTCCTTTTAATCGGCACTCTCGCCAGTGCTTGCAATCACACGAATTCCAGCCGTTATTCCGATGCCCCCGCGGGCCAAGTTTTTCTAAACCCCAATCCCAACTTTGAAGCCAGCACTTTCACCAAATGGAACGGTCAGAGTAGCGAAAATAATCGGATTAAATACCTGCTGGAACGGATGGCCGCATCTGAGGAAAGTTTTATCCGTAACGGCGAGACCCACGATGGTAAACAAGCCCGCATGTGGTTTCTTTATAAGATGGGTCACTGGGTCAGCGGGGTCAACACCGCCGAAGAATTTGTTTCCCGTGTGGCCGGGTATTCTCAAAAAACAGGCGATCCTTATCTGGTCAAACAGGCCGACGGAAAAATTTATTCTCTGCAAAGCCTTCTCAAAAATGAGCTCTTGGCTTTTGATGCCCATCAAGAAAAAATAAAAACTGCTTCGGCGGTTTCCCTTTCGCCGACGGCGGTGGCCTCTGCGGCCGTTGCCACTTCCACCTCTTCCTAAGGCATTTCGTTTTCCAGCTTTTCCCGCCCCTGGTTTTGGATTAAGATGAACCGCAAACTAGGGGGAGCCTTCCTGGCTCTTCTCATTTTTATGGGCAACCGGTTAGCCAACGAAAAAAGTCCTTATCTTCTCCAACACGCTTCAAACCCCGTGGATTGGTATGCCTGGGGTGACGAGGCCTTTGAAAAGGCCCGCCGCGAAGACAAACCCGTTTTTCTTTCCATCGGCTATTCCACCTGCCACTGGTGCCACGTGATGGAAGAGGAGTCTTTTGAAAATCCGGCCGTGGCCAAGGTGATGAATGAAACCGTGGTGGCCATCAAAGTGGACCGCGAAGAGCGGCCCGATATCGACAACATTTACATGACCGCGGTCCAAGCCCTCACCGGTTCCGGTGGCTGGCCGCTCAGTGTTTTTCTCACGCCGGACCGGAAACCTTTTTTCGGCGGGACCTACTGGCCTCCGGACAACCGTTGGGGGCGGCCGGGTTTTGTCTCAGTCCTCGAGTCCGTGGCCGGTGCTTGGAAAAACAAGCGGACCGAACTCCTTCGGCAGAGTGAAAATTTAACCGAACTCATACAAACTCACGCGCTCGAGAGAAATAAAAAAACATTTCCCATCGAACAGAAAATTTTACATTCTGCTTATCATGACCTCGAAGCGGTTTTTGACGAAGAGCACGGAGGCTTTGGAAAGGGGATCAAATTTCCACGGAGCCACACGCTTTCTTTTCTTCTTCGCTACTGGAAAAAGTCGGGGGAGCGCTCGCTGGAAATGGTGGAAAAAACGCTTTTCGGAATGGTGCTCGGAGGCATGTGGGACCACGTGGGCGGCGGGTTTCACCGTTATTCGACGGACGAACGGTGGTTTCTGCCGCACTTCGAGAAAATGCTCTACGACCAGGCGATTCTAGCAAAGACTTATTTGGAGGCCTATCAGGCCACCCAAAAAAAATTTTATGCGGAAACAGTTCAGCATATTTTTACCTATATTCTCCGCGATCTCCGCTATCCCGGCGGCGGATTCTATTCCGCCGAAGACGCTGACTCCATGGACCCCAAGACCGTCCGAAAAAGGGAAGGCGCTTTTTATGTTTGGGAAAAATCAGAAATCCTGGAAGTTCTCGGGGCCGAGGCGGGAGAAATCGTCAGTTTCATCCTGGGGGTGCGCGAAGAAGGCAATGTTGCAAACGACCCTCAGGGTGAATTCCCGCGCAAGAATGTTTTGTCCGTTACCCATTCTTTCGAAGAAACGGCCAAACAATTTAATCAACCCGCCGCCGAAATTGAAAAAATCATCCGGACCTCTATTCCCAAACTTTTTGAAGTCCGGTCTCGGCGTAAGCGGCCTCATTTGGATGACAAGATTCTCACCGATTGGAACGGGCTCATGATTTCCGCCCTCGCCTTCGGTTCCCGGGTCTTGGGTGAAACGCGTTATGAATTGGCTGCTCGCCAAGCCGCAGATTTTATTTTGCAAAAGCTTGTCCGCAAAGACGGCCGGCTTCTTCACCGCTACCGGGACGGCGAATCCTCCATTCTGGGGACGCTCGAAGACTATGCCTTTTTCATCCACGGGCTCATCGACCTGTATGAAGCCACCTTTGAGACGCGCTACCTCGCCGAGGCGAAGCGTTTAACCGGCGAAATGATCCGGCTTTTCTGGGACGAGGAAGGCAAAGGTTTTTTCCTCACCGGAAACGATGCCGAAAAATTGATTATCCGGCCCAAAGAGATTTATGACGGAGCGATTCCCTCCGGCAATTCCGTGGCTGCACTGGATCTTCTACGGATGAGCCGTTTGACGGCGGAAAATAAGTTTGAGCTTTTAGCCCAAGAACTTTTCGTCACCTATTCGAGCGCACTCAATCAAAACCCGGAAGCCTTTCCGCAGATGTTGATTGCGCTGGATTTTGCCCTGGGTCCTTCGCGGGAAATTGTGATTGCGGGAACGAAAGAGTCTAAGGAAGTGAAAGAGTTCCTTCATCTGATTTACGCGAAGTTTCTTCCCAATAAAGTCGTCGCTCTTCATCCCGAAGAGGGGAAAGCCGCGAAGGAAGTCGAGGCGCTTATCCCCTTTATTGAAGACCAGGTGATGCAAGCGGCCAAACCCACGGTGTACGTGTGCCAGAATCATGTGTGTAAACAGCCGGTGACAAGCCCCGGCGAATTGGAAAAACTCCTGCAATGATTCTTGAGAAACAAAACGAAATCATCGCCTTGGAACGGTTTCGCTCCACCTTCCCCGATTTTTTCCGGAAAAACGACCGGCGGCTTTTCCTTCATTTGGGAATTCTTTTCACACTGCTTTGTGTTTCCATAACGGTAGTGGTGACGACGCCTCATGTGGGACTCAAAATCTTTTTGGGAATCGTGAATTCCTTTCTCCTTTTTTCTTTCGTGAACGCCACGATTCACCACCATCACACGCATCACAATGCGGCCCAGGGACCTTTGGCCAAGAAGCTCTTGGATTTGATTTATTTAACCGCGATTCCCAACGCGCCGAAGCGGCGCTCTCGTTACGTCCGGGCTCACCTCAATCACCACGCCCGCCCCTTTCACGAAACCGACGTGGACCATCATTATGGAAAAGACCGGTATCTGGCAATGCGTAAAAGCGTGTGGACGCGGCTTCTTTATTTCCTGGAACTCACGTTTGTGGGCGCTCATATGCCCGGATGGGAAGACGACCGTTACATGAATCAGGTGCCGCTCGAGGATTGGAACCGGGCCGGTTACGAAGAAGTGAAGAAAATCGAAAGAAAAAAAGCGGTTCGTCTCGCTCTTTTTCAATGGGGGCTTTTTATCGTTTCGCTTTGGGTGTTACCGGCCGTGGCCTGGGGATGGGCGTTCCCGATGCTTTTTGTAAAAAACTGGGCCCATTACCTGGGCCAGTTCCAGCATTACGATAACGAGTTTCTGGACCCCAACCGCTCTTCGCTGGCCCGGACCAAGACGTACCGTTTTCCGGGCTGGCTCAATTACCTGGCGGGCGGGGAAATCAGCGGGCATTTTCTCCACCATCTTTTTCCGGAAATGCCTTATTATCAGGTTGAATCAGCCCGGAAAAAATTCGTGAAAGATCCCGAACTCTCAAAACTCTTCGTTACCTACGGTATCCCTTCCAAAAGTGCGGGGTTCAGGATAAATGTCTAAACCGAACCCCGCACTTTTGGAAGGGGTACCCACCATTGTTCCCTATAAAAAACATGTCCTGATGTGCACGGGACCCAGGTGCGCGCCCGAGACATCGCCTTCTTTATATGCGAAGCTGAAGGCCCGCCTGAAAGAAATCGGTGCCTCCGAAGGGCCGGAGCGGATGAACCGTTCGCAGTGTCAGTGTTTTGGGATTTGTCAGGGAGGGCCGATCTTAGTGGTGTATCCGGAAGGAATCTGGTATCACCACGTGACCGAAGAAAAACTGGAACGCATCATTCAAGAGCATCTTTTAAAAAACCGGCCGGTTGAAGAGTTTATTTTTCACCGGCACTCGCCGTCTTCCTAAACAAGGACTTCGAAAACTTCCCCACATAGATCCATCCGGCCAAGGCCAGAATCAGCAGTCCGATTCCTCCGAGTGTTTTTCCAAAAAGAATTTGAATCGGTCCCACCAGCGTAGCCAAAAGCGCGACCGTGGCGACCAGCCAAAGCTTCAAGCTTAACTTCCCTTCCTTTTCCCAGAATCCTTTTGCCTCGATCCGGTTAAAAAAAGAATCCAATTTTTCCTTCGGGACCGGAGCCGTCAAGAACGTCGCCGGAATCCAGATCAAAGCGCTGCCCAGGACCATATAAAGAAGCCGGAGGATCGGGTCCGGAAAAATTCCGGCGAAAGAGAAGAAAGAATCTCGGGCCAGAATCAAAGGAAGGCTTGCGCACATGGCCGCGATTTCGCTCCAGGCATTGGTTCGTCGCCAAAACCACCTCGCCAAATAAACCGGTCCCACCCCGGCCGTGAGGTTCAAGACAAACGTAAAAACCGAGCCGATGTTTTCCGTGAAAAAGGCGACAATCGTTGCGATGCCTGCCAAAAGAAGCGTAAAGGTGCGGGAGACAAAAATATAATGGGATTCGGAGGCAGTTTTTCGGATAAAACGTTTATAGAAATCATTCACCAGATAAGACGCGCCCCAGTTGAGTTGACTGTCCACCGTAGACATGAAGGCTGCAAAAAAAGAAGCCACCAGGACGCCGCGAAGACCCACGGGCAAGAGCAGGGTGATGAGCCGCGGGTAAGCCCGTTCGTGATCAATAAAAGTGCGGCCGGCCTCCGTGACTTGGAGCGAATGATCCGGAATCAAAATCAGGGAGGCGAGCCCGGTTAAAACCCACGGCCAAGAGCGCAGGATGTAATGCGCAATGTTAAACCAAAGCATGGAACGCATGGCATCGCGTTCGTCTTTGCAGGAGACCATCCGCTGAACCGCGACTCCGCCGCCGTCGGCATTTTTCCAGGCCCACCACTGGATGAGAAAAAGCCCGAGAATCCAGCTCATGCCTTCGGCGGGAGGAAGGAAGGAAAGTTTGCCTGTGGATTCCAACTGAGTCACCATGGCTGCCGGACCGCCGACGGCTTGCATGGCATAAATCGCCAGGATGAAAGCACCGAGCATTGCCCACGCGAATTGAAAAAGATCCGTTAACACCACGCCCCAATAACCGGAAAGACAGGCATAAACGGTGGTGAGGCCAAGGGCAAATAAAATGGAAACCGGTTTATTCCAGTCGGTGGTTTCCTGCATCACTTTGACGAGACCCGTGATGGGCCAGGCCCCGATGATGAAGGCGTTATAGAAAAGTCCCCAATAAAGCGCCTTGAAGCCGCGCAAAAACGAAGCCGGTTTTCCGGCGTAACGAAGCTCCACCAGTTCCACCTCGGTGAGAACGCCGGCCCTTTTCCAAAGACGGGAGAAGAAAAAAACAGCGAGCATGGTGCTGAGAGCGAGGGACCACACTTCCCAATTTCCCCAAAGTCCACGGGTTCTTGTGATTCCAGTAATGAGGAGGGGAGTGTCCGAGGAAAACGCGGTGGCCGCCATCGAGGTTCCGGCAAGCCACCAAGCGACGTTGCGATTGCCGGCGAAAAAAGATTCCACGCCTTTCGATGCTTTCTTACTGAGGAAAACTCCAAGCAAAAGACTCGCGACGCAATAAAGGGCGACGACCGTCCAATCAATAGGATGCATGGGGTCGTGTGATCTTTCCGAGAACGCAAGCCGCTCCGGCGCCGGTGACCTCGGGCAGGTGATTGATTTCGCCTTGAAAGGCGCGAAGGCCCAGAAATGCAAAAGCCACAGGTTCTTTGGCTTGCGCCGGAATTCCCAAGGCTTCAATGGACCGGACCGGCACCGGCGCAAAAAATTCTCTGAGAAGACGCATTAACGTGAGGTTTTTAACACCACCGCCTGAAACAATTACATCTTTGACCGGACGCGGACTAAAACGCCGGACCCCTTCAAAAATAGTGACGGCCGTGAAATACGTGAGTGTGGCCAGGACCTCCAAAGGCCGCCGGCCTAAATGACGTCCGAGGTGTTGATTCAGAAACTTTTCTCCGAATTCCTCACGGCCCGTTGATTTGGGCGGGCTTTTCAAAAAATAAGGATGCCGCAAAAGTAAACTTAACCATTTGCGATTTACTTTTCCCTTACCGGCCCACCGGCCTTCGGAGTCATGACGTTTCCTGCCCTTGCTGATTTTCTGGACCGCCAAATCGATTAAACAATTTCCCGGGCCGGTGTCAAAGGCAGCCGTCTTTTTCAAATTCTTTCCCGCAATCGTAACGTTGGCGATGCCGCCGATATTGAGCAATGCTCGGACCGGTCCCTTACCGTAAAAGTAAGAGTCAAAAAAAGGAATGAGGGGAGCGCCAACGCCTCCTTGGGCAATGTCCTGGGGCCGGAAATCACTGGCCACCGGAATACCGGTTCTCTCGGCAATGACCGCCGCCTCTCCGATTTGAAAAGTGGAAGGCACCGGGTCCCGAGGGCCGTGATAAATCGTCTGGCCGTGAGAGCCGATGACACGGATTTTCCGGGGAGAAAGTTTGGCGCACTTGATGATTTTCAAGGCCGCTTCCGCAAAGAGCCGGCCTAACAAGAAATCGAGTTTCGAGATCCCGGGGGCCTTTAGTTCGTGGGCGCGAAGTAATTTTCGCTGGAGAGCCGGAGGATAAGGGAAAGTTTCATAGGCGAGCAGCCGGAAACGTCGATTCACGAAATCGGCCACGGCCGCCGAGACCCCGTCTCCCGAGGTTCCCGACATCAGACCGAGGGCGAGGGTCACTTGAGGGCGCGCCTCAGGAATCCGTCCTTTTGTTTGAGAAGTGTTGATGCCTCTCGATACGTCAGATTTTTCCGGGCCATCAAGATAGCGACTTTGGTCCGGTTGCGGGCTCGCTGGAGAATCGATTTCGCTTTCCTGTCCGGAATTCGTCCAAGTTCACTTAAAATCCGCAAAGCTCTGCGGCGTAATTTTTTAGAACGCGGTTGGAGATCCACCATCCAATTTCCATAAACTTTTCCGAGGCGGACCATCGAGCAAACGGTGAGCCTGTTTAAAATAAGTTTCGTGGCCGTGGCGGCTTTAAGGCGCGTAGAACCTGCGATCACCTCGGGTCCCGTTTTAGGAGCGATTAAAATATCGGCGGTCTTCCGAAGAGGGGACGATAAGTTACAAGCTACCAGAATGGTCTTAGCACCTTTTTTTCTCGCTTCTTGGAGAGCTCCGCTGACAAAAGGAGTGACGCCGCTTGCGGAAATTCCCACCACCACATTGCCCTTCCGGACCCGTTTGCGGACTTGATGGCGAGCTTCACGATTGCGGTCCTCGGCGCCTTCCTGTGAATGGAAGACCGCTTTCTTCCCTCCGGCCATGATTGCCTGGACGAGTCCCGGCGGGGTGTTAAAGGTGGGCGGACATTCTGCGGCTTCCAGGACGCCCAACCGGCCGCTCGTTCCGGCGCCGAAGAAAAAGAGCCGGCCGCCTTTCTTAAGCGATGAAACGATCAATTGAACGGCCCTGGCTAGGGGACGATGGACTCGAGCAACGGCCTGGGGGACTTGGCGGTCCTCTTGGTCGATCAGCCGGAGGATTTTCTCGACGGATTGGGTATCGAGCGAAACTGTTCTTCGGTTTTGCTTTTCCGTGGGAAGTTTGGAATAATCCATCGCTGGCCCGACATTTTACCATAACCGCTATCTCCGTCATCCTGAGCGAAGCGAAGGATCTCGAGATCCTTCGCTTCGCTCAGGATGACGAAGGTGGCGACGGATGGGGCAATTTCTCTATGACGCTCGAAGAACTTGTAGGTCAAAAACTCGTTTTCGGAATCGAGGGCACCCGCCTCACCCAAGAGATCATCGATCTCTTCCGGAAGACTCATGCCGGAGGACTCATCCTTTTCCGGCGTAACTTCGATTCCGCGGACGCTCTTCGGGGGCTTTTGGCGGATTTGGATCGCGCCCTGGCCAGAAAAATTCTTGTGATGGTGGACCACGAAGGCGGACGGGTGATTCATTTCGGAGAAGGTGTGACGATTTTCCCGGACGCCCAGGCCGTCGGGGTGGCCGGCCAAGTGGAATGGGCCGAACGCCAAGGCCAAATCGAAGCCCAGGAACTTCGCTCATTGGGGATTGATTTAAATCTCGCGCCGGTCTTGGATGTCGTGGCAGGCGAGCGTTGTCCCGCCATCGGCACCCGTTCTTACGGAGAAAACCCCGAACTCGTCAGTCAAATGGGATCGGCCAGAATTAAAGGAATGCAGTCCCAGGGACTCTGGGCCTGCGCGAAACATTATCCCGGCCTCGGGGCCGCGGAGTTGGATCCTCACGGCGAGCTTCCGGTCATTCGAAAATCCTGGAAGGCTTTGAAGGAATTCGATCTCGTTCCTTTCCGGAAAGCCTTTGAAGCCGGAGTTGATACCGTGATGTCGTCTCACCCCGTTTATCCGGAAATTGATTCCCGGGCTTGGCCGGCCACTTTTTCAAGGCGCCTCATGCATGATTATCTCCGTCTCGAACTCGGATTTTCGGGGGTGAGTTTGACCGACGATTTGAAAATGGGGGCGATTTCAAAAATGACTACCCTCGCCGAGGCCGTGCCTCTGGCCGCAAAAGCGGGCCACGATCTTCTTTTAATTTGCTCAGACCCCGTTTCTCAGTTAAAGGCCTTCGAGTCGCTGGCGGGAGCCTACAAGAAAAAAGATCTCTCAGAGTCGGAGCTGGAAGCAAGCCTCGAGCGTCTCGAAAAACTTCGGGCGAAAAGGCCGGAACGGTTTTTAAAAAAATCCGTCAACCCAGAAGAAGGAAAAAAATTGGCTCGTCTCATCGCCCAGAATGCAGCTTGCGTTTTACGTAAGATAAAAATGAAAACCTCTCCCTTGACCGTTCTTTTTCCGGACCTCGCTCCCGTCGCCAAAGAACGCTTCGTCGAGAAGGAAATTCTCGAACCCGAGGAATTTCTCAGGCAAGTTTTCCGCAAACTCGGCGTCCCATTTAAAAAAATCCATAAAATTCTGATGAATCCGGATGAGAGGATGCGGGCTTCCATTATAGAAAGCGTGCAAAACGAGGAGAATGTCCTCTTCTTTTGCTGGGACGGCCATCAATTTGAGGGGACGAAGGAGCTTTTAGTCCGGTTGCAGGAGAAAGCGCCCTCCTTATCCGTCCTCCTTTTAAGGGAACCTCGGGATGTCCGGTGGATCGGCCCCCGAACGGGGTGTGCCACCGCCTACGGGTTCCGGGTTTCGCAGGTCGAAGCGGCCTTAGAGAAAATGTTTTCCGAAACCTAAGTTTTGATTATGATAGGAGCCCTATGAGAAGCCTTCTTGCCCTTGCGTTGTTTTCCTTTCTATTTTCCGGAGGTGAAGCCATGGCTTTTGAATTGGAAAGCTCCGCCTTTTCCGCCAAAGGCGGACCCGCCTCTGGCGGGCAAGCCGACGCAAAAATCCCGGCAAAATACACCTGTGATGGTGAGGACGTTTCGCCGCCGCTTACTTGGAAAGAAGCGCCGGAGGGAACCCAAAGTTTCGCCCTCATTTCAGATGATCCCGATGCCCCGATAGGGACCTGGGTGCATTGGGTCCTCTATAATCTTCCGGCAAATTTGACCGAACTTCCGGAAAATATCGCGAAGACGGAAACCCTTCCCAACGGAGCATCGCAAGGACTGACCGATTTCCGGAAAGTGGGCTACGGTGGCCCTTGTCCGCCTCCGGGAAAACCACACCATTATTTTTTCAAACTCTACGCCCTGAAAAGTAAATTGAATCTTCCTCCGCGAGCCACCAAGGTGGATTTTTTGGTGGCGGCCCATGATTACATCCTCGCCCAAGCGGAATTGGTGGGAATTTACGAGCGGCGTTAATCGGCTTGCCGTCAGATTGCTTCGTCGACCTAACGGTAACCAGAACATGTCCAATAGAACAGTTCCAATAGTGCCAGGTCTAATTAGACCCGGTACAAATAGAACAGTTCTATTGGAACTGTTCTGGATGGTTTTACTTCTTTTAATCTTTCCTTCTATCTCCCCGGCCCAGTTGGCCGACGAGTTTCGCCATCTCCGATTAGTGAATTACGAGGCCCCGGAGATGCTCACGCATTCCGAGCTGGTCACGCTGTCGTCCAATCCCACTCCCGGAGGCGCGCTCGGGAAAAAAGTCGAGAAACTCCTCAACACTCCTTTCATCAGTAACGAAGCCGCGTTTCGAGGAACGAGGCCTCACCGGGTCGAGCATGAAAAATTAGGCCCGGTTCTACGGGTCGTCCAGTGGAACATCGAAAAATCCATGAAAATGAAGGAGGCAATTTGGGCCTTCACGGACGAAGAGGCCTTTAAGCAGTTAATCGATACCCAGGTCTACAAGCCCGGCAGTCCCGAGTACGAAGAAATTTTGAACGAGCGGCGGATGCTGGAGGCGGCCGACATCATCATTCTGCAGGAAATGGACATCGGAATGAAACGCTCCGAGTATCGGAATGCGGTCAAAGACCTGGCCGAGGCCCTCGACATGAATTACGTCTACGGGACCGAACAGCTGGAAATCGATCCGGTCGCGCTCGGGATTGAGAAATTCAAAGATGCAAACGGCTTGGAGGATAAAAAACTCCAGGAGCTTTTCCAAGTAGACCCTGCCCAATACAAAGGCCTCTTTGGTTCGGCGGTCTTGAGCCGCTACCCGATTACGGACGTGAAGTTTTTCCAGCTTAAAAACCAAGCCTATGATTGGTATCACCAGGAACAATTAAGCCTTTCGAACCTTGAAAAATTCCGTCGCGGTGGAGCCAAATCCGTTTTCCTGGAAACCCTTTTCCGGGAAATGAAAGTGGGCGGAAGGGTGTTCTTGCAGGTGGACCTTTACGTGCCCGAATTGCCGGAGAAAAAACTTTCCGTGATCGATGTTCACTTGGAGATTAAATGTAAACCGCACGAACGAATGGCTCAGATGGCGGAGACGTTAAGTCACATCATCGATACCCCTCACCCGGTGATTTTGGCCGGCGATTTCAATTCCGCTCCCGGGGACTTAAGCCCGACTTCGTTTAGGCGTGAGTTGCGTAATGTAGGCACCAACCCCAGTTTCTGGTTCGACCAAGCCGTGCGTTATGCCAACCCACAAGGACTCATCCTGAGCGGATTCCGGGTTTTTTCAAACCTCACCAAGAATTTCCAAAACCCGACGGCCCGTCATATTCCCATCATTGCCCCGAATCCCACGAAAGGACTCTTTAAGCTCATCGAAGATTTTCATTTCTATGACACTCTTGCCTTTGATTTCCGCGGCAATTCCTCACGCAGTGTCGGAGGCCGGTCCGGGCTTTTGTCCAATTCCAACCAGCGCGACCTCGTGGGATATAAAATGACGTTCACGACGGACCGGACCATTGCTAAGGTCCTGGGCAAATACCGGCTGGATTGGGTCTTTGTGAAATCTTATTTGGGAAGCCCGAAAGATAACGAAGGCCCGTATAAGTTTGCGCCTCACTTTGCGAGGACGCTTGAAGAAATGAACGACCGGCTGAAGGTCCGGATTTCAGATCATCACCCCAGTGTCGTGGACCTTCCCTTTAAGGAACCCGAGTGGAAAAACTCTTAACCGCGAAACAGGTGAGTGAACTCTTAGAAGTAAAAATCTCGACGGTTTACGATTGGGTTCACCAGGGGATCATTCCCTACGTGAAATTAAACCGCCTTCTTCGTTTCAAAAAGACGGACGTTTTCCGGTGGGTGGATTCGCACACGATGCGTCCCAAAAACCGTCCCGACCGGAAGCGAGTTTCACCCTCCCTTCAAAAAGAATTTCCTTTATGATAGGTACCGGTTCTCCCAGGGACAGGTTTGGCTTTATCCTAGCAAACAAAACCTGTCCCCCTAAGAACCGGTACCTATTCGTTATTCTTTTTCTTTTGGTTTTCTCCGGCTGTGAGGGAATTCAGATTCGGTATGTTCCTTTGAAGGATGGCTCGTTTCTGCCCCGGAGTAAATCCGAGAAAATTCCCATTCTCACCCGTGATGTCGAGGAGCCTTACGAAGAATTAGGGATCATTATTATCCGCAAATACCCGAGTTCGGACGAAGTGGATATCCAGCAAGCCTTTCGTGACGAAGCCATGACTCGAGGGGCCGACGCCGTCATTCGCGTGGACGCGGAAAGCCAAACCGTTTTCGCCCTGTCTCCATTTATTTTCTCGCTTCCTTTTCCCGGGATTGTGGCCAAAGGAACGGCCATCCGGTATACGAACGGTACCGGTTCTCCCAGTACCAGGTTTGAGAGAACCGGTACCTAGTGATGAACTCCTACGATGTCCTTGTTATCGGGGCCGGGGCCGCCGGCCTTTCCATTGCCCGGTATCTGGCCCAGGCCAAACTCCGGGTGGGGGTCCTGGAGCAGGAAGCCAAAGGCGGGCGGGCTTCTCGTGCGGCTGCCGGAATTTTGGATCCTTACTCCGAGGCCAAAGAGGAAACCCCGCTTTTTCGTTTGGGCCTGAAGGCGCTGGAAAATTATCCTGCCTTTCTCCAAGGGCTTGGCCCCAAAGCCCCGAGCCAAGTTGAGTATGAAAAATCAGGCGTTCTTTACCTCGCGTTAAACCTTGAAGATGAAGACCTTCTGAAAGATCGCTACGAATGGCAGAAAAAAAGAAGAATTCCCGTGGAATTCTTTGCCGCCGATAAAATCCGAAAAATGGAGCCCGCCGTTTCTCCCCAAATCCGAAGCGGCGTATTTTATCCGGAAATTCCTAAAATTAACGCCGACAAATTCACCGAAGTCCTTTTGGAATCCACCCGCTCCGAAGGTGTGGAAATAAAATTCGGAATTAACGAGGCTTCCGTCTGGATCGAAAAAGGCAAAGTCCTTGGAGTCAAAACCGCGAAGGAATCTTACGCCTCGAATTCCGTGGTGGTGGCCTCCGGTTGTTGGGCCGGCCTCGATCCGAATTTAGGCATCCAAAATAAAATCAAATCGGTCCGGGGACAGATTCTTATTCTGCGGACGAACGGAACTTTCCATCCGACGCACATGCTGCACACGATTCGGTATGCCTATATCGTTCCTTGGCCGGGGAACCGGATCTTGGTAGGCTCCACTCTGGAAACGAATGCGGGATTCGATTGCCAGGTGACCCCCGAGGGAAAAGAAGACATTTTGAAACGGGCTTCGGAAATATATGAAGACATCCGTTCGCTTGCCGTAGAAATTGCTTGGGCCGGTCTCCGTCCTTATACGGAAAAAAGACCGTTCATCGGACCCACCCGCATCCCCGGGCTTTTCTTGGCACTCGGCTATTACCGGAGCGGGATTTTAATCAGCCCTCTCGTGGGCCAATTGATGGCCGAGGGCATTGTCAGCGGAATTTTTTCACCGTTATTGGAACCGTTTTATCCTGAAATCGACTAGGAGGCTTGCAATGAAAACTTGGATTGTGTTTCTTATTTGTCTTGCGGCAGGATTGAGTTTTTCCGGGTCCGCGTTTAGCCAAACGAGTGAAACGGGACAGGAAGGAAGGTTTACCACTCGGGGAGTCATTACCAAAATCGACGGGCCCGCGAAAACTATTTTTGTCCGCAACGATGGCGGGCTGGAGCTCACGTTCCATCTGGATGAGGGAACACAGATTCGCTTAGGAAAAACCGGCGCTTCTCTGGCAGACTTGAAGGACGAAGACGAAGTTGAAATGGATTACGAATACAACAATGATTACGAAAAAATCGTCCGCACGCTCACAAAGTCTGCTTCCCCAGCTTCCGCTCAAAAAACTTGAGTGCCCTCCAGACGAGAAATGGGGCCGCTAAGAGCGTGAAGTAATGCCCCAGCGGAATAAAAATCGTTTCCGGATTCCCCAGCGCTTTTCGTAAACTCATTCCGTAACGGAAACGGATGACCCGGTCAAAAATTCCCAGGAGAAGCAGAACGCTCCCGGAAGGAATGGCCGAGGCCGCTTGCAGGGGATCGATCGTAATCGATTTTTCAAGCGAGCGTTTTAACTCCTCTCCGGACAAACCGGTCCCTTTGACAATGGAACGAAAATAATTCCGCATCAAAGGGTCCCGCGAAGTCACGATGATTTCCGGGATGTTTCCGCCTGCGAGCGCGAAGACATTGGCTTTCAAGCGCCGGTCTTTCGCGGCCCACAGGATATTGACGATCGATCCGAAGCTGATGCCGAAACTCCCGACCGCCTCGGGATTTATTTCTTCTTGCTTCATTAAATAATCGAGCGCCTCCATGGAACGAGCCACGGACTCTTCCAAATAAAGCTGGATTTGATCGAGTCCCCGCTTCGGATCGAATTCGAAAATCGGCCGGTCAATGAGGGCTGTCGCAAAACCGTGTTTAGCGAAAAATCCGGCGAACCGTTTTTCCATAAAAAGGTCTTCCAAAAAGGCGAGACGTCCCAAAATCGGAGTGAGGCAAATTAAAGGAAAGGGCCCGGGGCCTTCGGGGAGGTAAAGCTCCATGGGCCAGGGCTTGAGAAAACTCATTTTCCGAATCGACATAACTTGGTATTCTATAAGCCCACCTCAAAAGGGGCCAGGCCCCTTTTCGAAGGAAAAGAAAGGAAAAGGGGCCCGGCCCCTTTTGACGCTATGAATCTCTATTGGATTGCGCTCGCTGTGGCCGGCTTATTTCTCGCGGCCTATTTTACCTACGGCCGTTTCCTGGCCAGACGCTTCGATTTGCAAGACAACCGTCCCACCCCCGCCTGCCAGATCAATGACGGCGTTGATTTTGTTCCGGCCAAACGCCGTTTTCTCCTGGGCCAGCATTTTTCAGCCATTGCCGCCGCCGGACCGATTGTCGGTCCGATTCTCGCCGCCCTTTGGTTCGGCTGGCTTCCCGTGCTTTTATGGATTGTGGGAGGGGCGATTTTCTTCGGGGCGGTTCACGATTTTTCTGCCCTCGTCGGTTCCGTTCATCACGGGGCCTCCTCGGTGGTGGAGATGGTGAAAAAATATTTGGGGCCGAAAGGCCATCTTTTCTTTTTGATCTTTGTCTGGCTTTCTTTAATCTACGTCATCACCGCTTTCACGGACCTCACCTCGAGCTCCTTTGTGAATAAAGAACTCGGTGGAGCCGTGGCCACGTCTTCTTTTCTTTATCTTTTAATCGGAATCGCAATGGGTATCGTCTTGTATAAATTCAAATGGCCGCTCGGGCCGGCGACCGCTGTTTTTCTGCCGCTCGTTCTTCTTTCCATTTGGTTTGGCCAATATTTTCCTCTGGTCTTGCCCGGAGGCAATTCGCAGCAAGGTTGGAATTGGATTCTTTTGATTTACTGCTTCGCCGCTTCCGTGATTCCGGTCTGGCTCCTGCTCCAGCCGCGAGGATACTTGGGCGGATTTTTTTTGTACGCTACTTTGGCCGCCGGAATCGTCGGGCTTTTTTTGGGCGGAGAAAAAATCCTCTACCCGGCCTTCCTTGGTTTCACGAGTCCGAAGGGGCTTCCACTTTTTCCGATTCTTTTTGTGACCGTGGCTTGCGGCGCCTGTTCGGGATTTCACGGAATCGTCAGCGCCGGTACCACTTCGAAGCAGATTGCCCGCGAGACCGATTGCCACATGGTGGGTTACGGAGGAATGCTCTTGGAAGGTTTTGTCGCCCTCATCGCTTTGTCGACGGTGATGATTTTATCCCAACAGGACGCCTTGGTGGGCGCTTCACCGGACCGGATTTACGCCGAAGGCCTGGCGCGTTTTGTCCAGCATTTGGGGATTCCCTTGGGATTTGCCCGGTCATTCGCGCTCCTTGCCTTCACCACGTTTATCTACGACACCTTGGACGTGGCCACTCGCCTCGCCCGTTATATTTTTCAGGAACTTACCGGCTGGAAGGGCTCGTGGGGTAGAATGGGGGCCACGTTTCTGAGTCTTGCAGTCCCGCTTTTTTGCGTGAGCCTGAAAATGACGGACGCCCAAGGAAATCTGATTCCGGCCTGGAAAGTTTTTTGGACGATTTTTGGAACCTCCAATCAACTCTTGGCGGCACTGACCTTGATGACGCTTTCCATTTGGCTGGCCCGGACCGGAAAACCGTGGTGGGTGAGCGGGGTCCCGATGGTTTTTATGATGATCATGACGATTTGGTCGCTGGGGATTATGGTGAAGCCCAATGCCGCGGGCGGAGTAGCGGTCGTGCTTTTGGTGCTGGCGCTTCTTCTTATTACGGAAGCGGTGAAGTCCTTAAAAACAGTGAAGGTGAAACCATGATCTTTGTTGCACTTCTCTTGAGCTTGATAGGCCTCTGGATTTCCATTTATTTCACCGGGGTTTCCTATCAATGGTTTTCGCCGGCCGTAAAATGGATCCCTCAGGTCTGCCAATTAAAGGAAAAATCCTGCCAGCTCGTGATTTTCACTCCACGGGCAAAACTCTTCGGTGTTCCCAATTCCGTTTACGGGATCGCGCTCTTCACTTACCAAGCGGCTTTTTTTCTGGGTTCGCCGCTTCCCTGGTGGCCGGCCTTTCTGGGAGCGGGCTTGGCGACCGTTCGTTCCATTTATCTCGCCTACAGCCTGATTTTTGTCACCAAGGTCCCGTGCCCCCTTTGTTTTACGAGCCACATTATCAACACAACCCTCTTTATTTATCTGTGGTTTAGCCGTTAATATATGCCCGATATGGCAGTGACCTCGCAATTCTCATCCGGCGAAGTGATCGCCCTCTGGGCCGTCCTCGGGACCGCCGTGGCCGGACTTATTTACGCCGCGTTTCTGATGGTCCAAGTCCTGGGCGAAGATCAAGGCACCCCCGAGATGCAGAAAATTGCCGCTGCGATTCGTGTGGGCGCCAACGCCTACCTCAACCGGCAATTCCGGACGATTCTCTTCCTCATTCTTCTTCTGACGGCTGCTCTTTATTTCACGGCCGGTGAAAAACACATCGCGATCGGGCGCGCCTGCGCCTTTCTCATGGGCTCCATTTTTTCGGCGACCGTGGGAATGGTGGGGATGAATCTCGCTGTTCGCGGAAATGTCCGTGTGGCCGCTGCCGCCGCCAGGAAAAGTTTTTCGGACGCCTTAAAAATCGCTTACCGTACCGGCACCATCACGGGCATGTTGACCGACGGACTCGGTCTTTTAGGCGGAACACTTATTTTTATGGTTTACGGGGAGAAGGCTTACGAAGTCCTCCTCGGATTTGGTTTCGGCGGAACCCTCATTGCTTTATTTATGAGGGTGGGCGGCGGAATTTTTACCAAGGCTGCTGACGTGGGTGCCGATCTCGTCGGAAAAATCGAAAAAAATATTCCCGAGGACGATCCTCGAAATGCCGCCACCATCGCCGACAACGTCGGCGACAACGTGGGCGATTGCGCCGGAATGGCCGCGGACATTTTCGAATCTTACGAAGTAACGATCGTCTCGGCCATGATTTTGGGTTGGGCCTCCTTCGGCCACAAAGGCGTGATCTTTCCTCTGCTCGTTCGCGCGATCGGAGTCATCAGCTCCATCATCGGAACCTATGCCGTCCGCACCTCGAACGAAGTCCGTAATGCCATGAAGGCCATCAATGTCGGATTCATTCTCTCGGCCGCCATCTCTATTGTGGGTTTCATTATTGTGGGATTTTTCTATCTGCGTTTTCCCGGAAGCCCTCAGCTTCCTTTGTGGCTCAGTTTCGGAGTCCCGGGGCTTGATTTAAGGCCCGTCTGGACGACGCTCATAGGAATTCTTCTGGCCGTCGCCATTAACCGCCTCACCGAATTTTTTACGGATACGGACAAGCCGCCGGTGAAACTGGTGGCCGAGTCCTGTCAGACCGGGCACGCCACCAATATCATTATGGGTTTCGCAATAGGGCTCGAGAGCACGGTGTGGGCGATTCTCGTGATTGCGATTTCAATTCTTCTCTCGGCGCTGGTTTATCAAGGCACCAATCCTACTTTCATCGCTTACGGAGTGGCGATGTCGGGCATCGGCCTTCTGACATTGACCGGCAATAATATTTCGATGGACGTTTTCGGGCCCGTGGCCGACAACGCCAACGGTATCGGCGAGATGGCGCATCTACCCAAAGACGCGCGTCAAATCCTGTCGGACTTGGACGCCGTGGGCAATACCACGAAGGCGATCACCAAAGGTGTGGCGATTGCCTCGGCCGTGGTCGCTGCGATTTCACTCTTCAATGCCTACATCACGGACATTGCCAACATCACGGGTGAAACTTACGCTGTGATTGCTTCCGCACTCTCCGTAGCCGATCACAATGTTTTTGTCGGCCTCCTCATTGGGGGATCGATTCCTTTTCTTTTCAGCTCTCTTACGATTCGTGCGGTCGGTCGAGCCGCCTTTCTCATCGTCAAAGAAGTTCGTCTGCAATTACAGGATAAAGACATCTGGGAAGGGAAAAAATTGCCGGATTACGGACGCGTGGTTTCGATTTGTACCACTGCCGCTCAAAAGGAATTAATCCGGCCGGGACTGTTGGCGATTTTGGCGCCTCTCGTGGTCGGACTCCTTCTTAAAAGAGAAGCCCTGGGAGGATTTTTAGCGGGAATGATTTTATCGGGCCAGCTCTTGGCCGTGTTCATGGCCAACGCAGGCGGTGCTTGGGACAACGCGAAGAAATTAATTGAAGACGGCCATTACGGCGGCAAAGGCTCCGAGACCCACAAGGCTGCCGTCACCGGTGACACCGTAGGCGATCCCTTGAAAGATACGGCCGGTCCGGCCTTGAATCCTTTAATCAAAGTGATGAATATGGTCGCTTTACTTTCTATTCCCCTCATTATCCGTTATCAAAATTCGCGGGTGGCCTTCATGATCGGAATCGCCGGAGCGGTTTTCCTTCTCGCCCTTATCATCATCCATCCGAAGCCTTCCAAAGAAGAACTCCAAGCCGAGCACGACCTCCTCGCCAAAGCTTAGAGACATCCTGAGGCTTGAACTAATATGACATATGTCGTATACTTCCTATCACTAGAAATAGGACATATGTCATATGAAAAAAACACCCTCTTTTTTACCCACCGAGCAGGAAAAGCTTAAGGCCCTTCTGAAGGCGGGGTTTAAACCCACCGAGCTTGCCCGGCGATTGGAGGTCAGTTACCGCACCGTCCATCGCTGGCTTGAAGAAGGAAGAGTTCCTCATCCTTCCGCTCGACGTGAGATTGACGAATTATTCAAAGATCATATTGATTTAATTCCTCTTCTGGAAAATTTAAAAGAATCTCTCAAAGATCCGATCGGCCTTCTCCAAAAAAACAGCCCTCTTCAGGATCGATTTTTTACGCTCGTGACTTACCATTCCAACGCCATTGAAGGGAGCCGAATGACTTTAAAGGAAACTGAGCGGGCATTGGCCGGAAAGCCGGTCAAAGGAAAAGAATCGTTTGAAGTCTTTGAAGCGGTGAATCACCGGAATGCTCTGTTGAAGTTGGTGGAAACGGTCAAATCCGGCTTTCGAATTACCCAGGATTATGTTTTCGAGCTTCACCGAATCGTCATGTACAATTTTCATGACAAATTACCCGGCCGCTATCGGACGGGGCATGTCAATCTCATCAATACGGAGAAGCCGCTTCCCTCGAGCCAGGAAGTTCCTGTCCTTATGAAGAAATTGATGGCTCAAATTAATCGGTATGGAAAAAATCCGATTACCAAGGTTGCCCGTGACCATTACGAGTTTGAAAGTATTCATCCCTTTTTTGACGGCAACGGACGTGTGGGAAGGCTTCTGATGATGACCCAGCTTTTAACTCAAGGTTACCCGCCTGCGGTGATTCGCATTGATGATCAGCACGCCTATTACATGGCTCTTAGCAAAGGAGATGTCGGCGATTTTAAGAATTTAATTCAAATGGTCTGTGAAAGCGTGATTCGAGGCTATGAGCTGATGAAGGAGAAAGTGGAATGAAGTCTAAAATATTACCGATCTTTTCTCTTCTGATTTTCACGCTCATTTCCCAAGGATTCGCAACGGTCCAAGTCGCTACTTATGACCAGCTCCTTCACGCCATTCGCGAGGTCCAGGCTTCGGCTGAGGCGCGCATTGAAGCGGCCGTCGAAGCGGAAAAAGTCCGTGAGGCCTGGGAAACCGGGAAATTAATTGATGAGCACATTCTTCTTAGCAAGAAACGTGCGAGATACGGCGAGCGGGTTTTGCAACGCCTCTCTTTTGATTTAGGCACGAGTCAGACCGAATTGAGTTACATGTTGCAATTTGCCAGGGACTATCCAATTCATCGGCCGGCCGATAAATTGAGCTGGAGCCATTATCAATCCTTGCTTGCTATCAATGACCTGAAAGAGCGGGACGAGGTTGCAAAGCGAGCGGTTAAAGAAAACTGGACTCGCCAGCAAGTACGTGAGGAAGTCGGCCGGCGCAAGCATTTAACCGAATCACCTACCGAGCCCCCCGAAATCACCCCCGGCCCTCTTTACACGTATCAAATCATCCGCTTAAAGGATCAGCTCAAGATTGATCTGGGCTTCGGCGCCTATCTCGATCTCCCCGAAAAAGACGCAAAGAAGATTAAAGAAGGCGATGTCATCCACTTCGATCCGTCTTCAAAGACCCTTTCCGTCATTGCGAGTTCCGCCTCAGATCTTTATACCTATAACGCCCTCGTTACCCAAGTCGTCGACGGCGACACCTTCCACGCCCTGATTGATTTGGGTTTCGGAATCACGCTGGCCCAGAGAGTCCGCCTTCGGCGGATTGACGCCCCCGAAATCCTGACGGCTGACGGCAAAGAGGCCAAGGCCTACTTAGAAAAAATCCTCTCCCGCGACCAAGGCCGCATCCTGATGAAGAGTCTTGATATCGACCAACACGGCCGCCCCATCGCCGACGTCTGGGTCAAAAACAAATCCGTCGATCAGGAACTCATTGATAAAGGAATGGCTATCAAAGTAAGCGAATGAAGAAATAATGAATCTAATAGATGAATAGATGGTATCCCTTCCAAAAGTGCGGGGTTCAAATGAGACCTGACACTTCCGAAATGGCGCTTTATTTCAGAAAGGGTACCTTTATTTTAGGAAGCGGAAGGAGCGGCTCATGATGAAGTTTTCTGAGGAAAAAATAAAGGGTCAGGCTTAAAATGGCCGCAGAAAAATACCACACCGAGATGAAGGCTATCCGGTAAAAGAAATAAGCGGCCGTACCAAAGATGATTGCCCATGAACCCTTGTGCAAGGTCGCCCGCGGAGGCCGGAAGGCCAGGTAAAAGGAACATCACAATGGTATCAACGCTCCAAGAAGCAATTCAATTAAACGCCCAACTACAAACTCTTCTGCCTGAAGTGATCCACCCCCAAGAGGTGTCTTCAAAGGCCAAGATTCCTTACAAAGTCCTAATGCTTCGTGAATTATTGATTCACCGAATGGCCGAGTTAAGCGATGAAGCCCGCATTCTGCTTTCGGCGAAAAAAGTCCTCCCCAGTCTCATCTTGGCACGAGCGGCCTTTGAGACAACGGCGGCCTTATTCACCCTCCGTAAAAAAATTAAATCGGTTCTTGATTCAGAAAAACTGGGTCAAATTGATGACGAGGTCGTGAAACTCGTATTAGGTTCAAGGAGCGGAATCGGGACGGTCGAGGCTTTTAACGTGCTAACTTTTATTGATCATTTGAACGAAACGTTTGAAGGGCTTAGAAAAACTTATGAAGATCTCTGTGATTTTACTCACCCCAATTGGTCAGGGTGTTATGGGGTGTATGGTCAATTGGACCGGCAAACAAAATCCGTGACCTTTAAAAAGAATTCGGGGAAGGCCTTGGAATTTCCCTACAGCCTTGGCATTACTTCGTTGGTCATGGCTTTGGAAATTTTCATTGATCATTATCACGAGCTATCGGAGATACTCCCGAAATTTACCGAAGTTTGTGATGAAGCGGACGGAGTGAAATCATAAAATGCATAAAATGCGCACCCCTTCCAACCCTACCCTAAAGGACTGCTTCGCTAAAGTGCGGGGTCTCAATGATCCAAGATGGTGATATTTTGCTTTGTAGGGGCAGCGGTCTGGTTCCTCGGCTTATTCAATGGGGAACGGGGAGTCCGTATTCACACGTTGCTCTCATTGCATCCGCAAAATTAGAACTCATTGTGGAAGCAGTACCGGAGGGAGGAGTGCGCGCAATCTCCGTGAAGAATTATAAAACTCCCTATGAGGTCTACCGCGTAAAGTCCTCGTATAAGTTCAATGGCTGTGAAGTTGTTTCCTTTCTCATCAAGATGTTGGCTCGCAAATATGACTACCCGTTAAAATTGGCTGTAAAGCTGGCCGTAAGACAATTTCGGCTTGCTCAATTATTCGGTCTCAAACTCTTTGGAAATAAAAAAGCGGCAGACCAATTACAGGAAGACCAAGATTATTTCTGTAGCGAGCTTTGTTATCAGGCCTTCAAAGCGGGCGGGCTGGATATCGTTCCTCAAATTGGTGATGCGGAAACCACCTCTCCGGGCGACATTGCCAGAAGCCCCCTCATTGAAAAAATTATATGAGTAACAGCCACCTCTTCAAAATCACAAAACGTAAAGCGCCTCATAAATTCCGGTACCACTTTCAAAAGTGCTGAGTTAAAATGAAACCCGACACTTACGGAAATGGTACCCAATGTACCCATGCAAAAAATGCCGCCTTTTAAAATCAGAGACTTCACAAAAAAACAAAGGAGATGAAAAATGAAACGGGTCCATTCTCTCGTGTTAGCGTTCCTCGTCCTGGGAATCGGGACAGCCCCGGTTGTTTTTGCGGATGCGGACACCCCCGGCTCTTCGACAAATCCCGGAGATCTTCGGGGAAGCGGTAATCTTGGCAGCACCACTTATGTTGAAGTCCACAGCGGGACAGAAGTGCGAGCTGCTTCACAGGTCACGTCGACCGATGCGGTTCAGGACACACACCCCCTCACTACGACAGACGGGGGAGGAGACGATTGATCTAAAGTTTTAAATCCTTTAAAAATAAAGGGAAAGTCCCCAATGAGGGGGACAGGTTACAGCTGACAAATCAGAGGATATGAAATCGAAAAAAGACGGCAAAACGCGTTGTGCTTGGATCACAGATCCTTTGATGCAGCGGTACCACGACCGGGAGTGGGGAGTGCCGGTCCGGAATGACCAAAAACATTTTGAATTTCTCGTCCTGGAAAGCGCTCAGGCGGGACTCAGTTGGAGGACGGTCTTAAACAAACGGGAAAATTACCGCAAACTCTTCGCGGGTTTTGATCCGGTCAAGGTGGCGAAATTCGGCAAAACGAAAATCAAAGCACTTCTCCAAGACGCCGGCATTATCCGCAACCGCTTGAAAATCGAAGCCGCCATCAACAATGCAAGCCGATTTCTTGAAATTCAAAAAGAATTCGGGAGTTTTTCCAATTACATTTGGGGTTTTACCGGCGGCAGCACAAAGGTAAACGCTTGGAAGACCTTAAAAGATTTGCCCGCCAAAACGAGCGCCTCCGACCGGTTAAGCGAGGACTTGAAAAAGCGCGGTTTCAAATTTGTTGGTTCCACCGTCATTTACTCCCACATGCAGGCGGTGGGAATGATTAACGATCACGTGATCACTTGCTTCCGCTATCGTGAACTTTCAAGAAATGGTACCGGCGATGGATAAACAACCTAAAATTTACATGATTGCTGGACCCAACGGTTCAGGAAAAACGACCTTCGCAATGGAGTTTCTTCCGAACTATACTGATTGCCGAACCTTCATTAATGCAGACACAATCGCCCGTGGTTTGTCAGGTTTTTCTCCTGATGCTGTCGCATTAAAAGCGGGACGAATTTTACTTGAACAGATCGAAATTTACGCCTCCAAAAAGATTGATTTCGCCTTTGAGACGACACTGTCCGGAACTAACTATCTTTCACGTCTGAGGGATTTAAAGAAGGAAGGTTATGTAACCCATCTCTTCTTTCTTTGGATTCCGGATGTCACGCTCTCGCTTGCACGCGTTGCAAGTCGTGTCAAAATGGGCAGGCATGCTATTGCCGAAAAAGTTGTACGCAGACGTTTTCATAAGGGAATCAGGAATTTGTTCAAGTTATACCGGCAAATCTTTGATTCCTGGATGTTATTTGATAATTCAGGAAGCTCTCCTTATTTGATTGCCGAAGAGAAATTGAGGAAGGTAACAATTTTAGAGCAGGCGCTTTATGACAAAATTTTGAAATTGGCGGAGGAAAAATGAAGAAGAGCGGGACACAAAGCGTTCAAGCGCTCCATTCGGGAGCGGTAAAGGCGATTAAGAGTGCTGTCACAAAAGCAATTCGTCAGCATGAATCAGCAGGGGTTCCGGCTGCCATTTGGCGAGATGGAAAAGTGGTATACCTATCCAAAGGAAAGAAAAAATAATGATACGTTAGGCACCGATATACCCGAAGATATAACCCCGTTTCAGGCCAAAGGGGCGTATACTACTGCCCGCTATGGCAACCAAACAAATCGCCCAGGGAGACCTCCTCTTTCATGCCGTCCACGGTGTTTGCCGTGTGGACGAAATCGACCGGGAAAGCTCAACGAGCCGTGAAGTCTTGAGTTACGCGCTTGTCCCCAACAATTTGAATCGGATGAAGGTGCGCTTTGTCGTCCCCTTAGCAGAAATGAAACCCTCCGGCTTTCACACCCTCATTTCCCCCAAAGAGGCCCAAGGGATTCTGGATTCTTTAAAAGACGGCGACTTTACCCCCAACGGTGAAGAACCCCAAGCCTGGGAGCTCGCCAAGGTGATCTTTACCTCTTCCCGCGAAGACCTGGGAATGAAAGACGCCCGGAAGCGCCAAGTCCTTGAACGTTCGGCCCGGGGTCTCGTGGGTGAGCTCGCCTTTGTGCTGAAGATGACTTTGAAAGAAATGACCACCAGCGTTAAAAAAAGCCTGGGAGATCCTTCCCGCATCAGTCCCGCGCTTCTCGCCGCCCTGACTCACGCCAGCGAAGGTTAATCCCCCAATTTCCTAAACGACTAACGCAGTACCGGCTCGAGAAGAGAAGCAGAAGTTTTGGAGGAGAGCTTTTTAACCCGGCGTTTGGACTTGCGGTTTTTGAGGAGGGATTCGAGGAGTTCCGGGAATTTTTCGAATTTTACGTCATAAAGAAGCCTGCCGCTATCGGCCAAAGAAATTTTCCCCGTTTCTTCTGAAACAATAATCGCCAGGGCATCCGAGGCCTCGCTCATTCCAAGGCCTGCCCGGTGGCGAGTTCCGAGTTCCGTCGGAATATCCGTTCGTCCGGTCAATGGAAAGACCGACCCGGCTGCAGCGATTCGGTCTCCTTGGATAATCACCCCGCCGTCGTGAAGGGCCCCCGGGGGAGTGAAGATGGAAAAAATAGTCTCCTTCCGGATCCGGGCGTCTAAGGTCACCGCAGAACCAATCCACTTTTCCAAAACGTCTTTTCTTTGAATCGCAATCAAAGCTCCTTGCCGGGCCTCGGAGAGCATCCGGCAGGCCGTTACAATTTCAGACAAAGGCCCGCGTCCATTCCGTAATAATTGAAAAAGCGTCCGCTCTCTTTTTTGTTTCTCGAGCCAAAAGAAAAAGGGCCCGCCCGCCAGCCAAAATAAATTAACGAGGAGAGTGGTTTTTTCTAAAAGGGAAAGGCTCCAAGAGGTTCCGGAAATCCAAGGATGCATGGCCAAGGTGAGGAGGAGAAAGAGAAACAAAGTTCCCAAGACCGTTTTCTCACCCCATTTGTTGGAGCGGAAGAAGCGGTAAAGGACCAAACCCAAATTGAGCGTGAAGAGGCTATAGAAAAGCATGGCGAATCCGACGTGTTTAAATTATCGGCTTTTCTTGATGAGAACTTACCCAATAGGCGACCAGGAAACCCAATCCCACGGAGAACAAAGTGTCCGTGGGCCAATGACGATTGGCGCTCAGTCGGGCGTAAGCGGTCGTGAAAGGAATCAGAAAAAACAGGAGTTTTGCAAAAGGGTTCTTCACGGCAAAGAAAAAATAGCCGCAGGCACCGGCCACGATACTTACGTCTCCGGAAGGAAAACTCTGAAAGGAGGATTGATTCTGAAGTCCCTGCAGATTGAAAAAAGAAAGCGGACCCAAGTGGTTGTCCGGACGGGCCCGCATGAGTGTAAATTTGAAAAGCGTGGCTATCACCGAAGTGAGCCCATTGGAAAGGGCCGCCCCGAAAATAAATTTTTTCCAAACCCTGGACCTTAAAAGAAATCCCAAGATATAAAGCCAAATCAGAATCTTCCAGCTATTCTTCGACACCCATATTCCGATATAGGTGACCGGGCTTTCAGGACCCCCGTGAATAATGACCCAATGGAGAATCACCGAATCCAAAGGAATCAGAGCCGCTGAAATCAGGAAGAGCCCTCCGAGAAAAAGAAGGAATTTTTTGAGGAAGCGGGTTTGAAAGAGGTTCCGGATTTGGACGAGCCGATTCTCCCGGAGCTCGTTGGCAAAAACAAGCCCGATTAAAATCCCCAGGAAATGTTTTTCTCTAAAAGGCACCTTAGATTATCGGCGCAGGAGGGAAAAAATCGAGCTGGCGAGAAGAAGGATTCCAAACGCCGTGACAATGGCCGCCCCCGTGGGAAAATCAAAAAAGTAGGAAGCGGCGATGCCTAAAAGGCTGGCCGCTACACCGAATCCCCAGCCGAAAAAAAGCCGGGAGCGAAGAGAATTGAAAAAAAGTATAGCGGCGACGGCCGGGACAATTAAAAATGTAAAAACAAGGAGCACCCCCGCAATTTGGACCGAACTGGTCACGACCAGCCCGAAGGTCAGATAGAACAAAAGGTCCCAGGCCTTTACTTTCATTCCTTTTTTAAAGGCTTCTTCGGGTTGGGTCGAGATGCGGAGAAACTCGTTCCGGAACCGCCAGTGAACCAGGCCCACGAGCGAGTAGAGAACGAACATCTTCAAAATCTCGGGGCCGTTTACCAACAGGATATTTCCTACCAGCATGAAGCGGATATGTTCATCGCCTTCGGCGGTACGACTCAAGACCAGGATGGCCGTTGCTGCTGCGACGGCGTAGACAATGCCGATGATCGCTTCCTGAGGAATTTTCTCCCGCCGGGTTCTTGTGAGCGAGAAAATCGCGGCTCCCAGAAACGTGGCCCCCAAAGAAAACCAATACGTGGTGGGCCCGTGGAGGTCGTGGCCGAAAAGGAAAGCCAGCGTGGCTCCTAGCGCCGCGATTTGAGCGAGCGCCAGGTCCACGAAGATGACTTTTCGTTCCACTACGTGGAGGCCTAAATAACCGTGAATCCCCGTGAGGACAAGGCACGCCAAAAGCGGTTTCCACATCAAGAGAAAAAAATCAGTCATGACGAGAGCGATAAAGCCTCCTCAATTTGTTTCACATTCTCTTCCATCATAGAGAGATAGTCACCGCCTTCTTTCGTCTCACCGACGAACTGGGCGAGCGTCAGCACTTTCGCGCCCGTTTCTTCCGCCACTTTTTTGGGCGTGCGGCTTTCCTGATAGGATTCCTTAATGACAAGCTTCGCGCCTTTTTCCTTCATGAGCTTTTCAAGTTCGGCCAGGTGTTTGGGTGTCGGAGGAATTCCGGGCTTCGGTTCCAGCTCGCCTACGATCTCCAAACCAAAATGCTTGGCGAAGTAGGACCAGTTTTTATGATAGGTCACGATCCCCGTACCTTTGAACGGCCCGAGACGATTTTCCCAGTCCCGCATCTTTTCATCGATTCTTCCTACAAGAGCCTCGGCATTTTGATGAAACTCCTCGGTAAAATCAGGGTAAAGACGCGAGAGCCCGTCTGCGATATTCCTGGCCGCCTGCTTGGCGTTTTCGGGATCCATCCAGTGATGCGGATTTCCGTAGCGGTGAATGTCGCCTTGGGCGCGCGAGAGGCTCGTGGGGAGTTCCAGCGGCTCAATCCCTTTGGAGAGATTAATCGAAGCCGTTGCCTCACCCAGAAATTTTTGGTTTCCTGCCGCGACAAGAAGTGGGTCCAGCCACATTTCCAGGTCCAACCCGCCATAGATCAAGACATCGGCTTTCTTTACTTTCACGACGTCTTTGGGGGTCGGCTGATAATAGTGAATGTTTTGGTGAGGAGCGGCAATGGCGTGGATTTGGGCTCGCTCGCCCACGATTTCCTGGGCCATACTTGCAAACGTGGCTGTGGTTACCGCGATTTTTATTTTGTCCGGCGCCGAAAAAGCGGGCGGTGAAAGAAACAAAAGCAAAGCTATCGTAATAAAACAAAAGGTACCGGTTCTCCCGGGGACACCTTTGCCCCAGTTGCCCCAATACCTGTCCCACAGAGAACCGGTACCGCCTCGTTGCTGCCTCATCATTGCACCGGGTGCTTGTGAGCGCCGATGAGGAAATTCGCCTGCAGGAAAATCACGTTGTCGGATTTGGCATCGGCCGAAGCCGGGTCCGAGTGAGAGTATTGGAGCCGGAAATTGGCGAATTCACTTTGCCACAGCGTAAGGTAAGGCGAAATGGCCCGTGTGTGAATATGAAAATCCGACACGGCTAAGGGCTCCAAATAATCAAAGCGAATTCCCGTACTCCAGCGCGGTGAAAGCTTGTAATCCACCAGCGAATAAAATCCCCACGGGTTGTGATTGATATTCGCGGCTTGAATCGTGCTGTTCGTTCCGCGGTCCTGGACGTAGACCTCATTTTGAAATTTGAGCACGCGTCCTTCACTCAAATTCAAAATATAAGTCGCATCCGCTCCGACCACATGAATGCCGTAGCGGTCTTGTCCGCTCGCGCGTGTGACGACGGTTCCTCTTTCATTGACATAGCGCGGGTTTTCATCGCCGAACATCATCGTGCCCCCGAGTTCCAGGGTTGAATTTTCACTCGGTTCAAAAAAAGTTTTCACGTGCGTGTTGAAAATAGGACGGCGTGAAATTCCGGAAAAACTCGCGCCGTTATTGCCGCGGAGCACTTCACCCGTGACTTCAACGGGAATGTCCCAAGGATTGGGAATCCAGTTTTGGAGGCGCACACCCGATGAGGAAAGGCCCTCCTCCCCAAAGAAATCTTGGATCACGAGAGGATAATCCACGGTCGGGAGCTGGTCTAAATGGAGGAGATTTTGTTTTCCGATCTTGGAACGGAATTTTCCGAGTTGAGCTTGAAATCCGAAGGGGAGCCCCCACCGGGTGTAATAGCCTTCCTCGATACTCGCATTTTGACTCTCAATGGCGTCGTTGAATGAAATCACCGCGTCCAGGCGGGAATAAGGATCGACATACTGAGCAAAATTAAGCTCCAGTTCTTTCAAGGCGATCGTATCATTGCCTTCGCCGTCGTTGCTATTTTCAGTGAGCTTGGCCTGGACTGTCCCCACCACACCGATTTCCGGATTGTATCCCGAAAGTCCCGCCATTTTGGGAGCTCCCGCGGGCTCGGTGGCTACTTTGGGTTGAACGCCGCCTTGTTCCAGCGCGTTGATGCGGACGGTTTGCTTTTGAATCACCTCGGTTTGGGAATAAACCGTGGACTGGAGTTTTGCCACCGTCTGGGTGAGGGCATGAATCTCTTTTTGCATCGACTCGAGCAGGGGCTCGGCCGCCTTCGCCGGTTTGGTCAAACAAAGAATACAGAAGAAGAAAAAACCAATCTTTCGAAATGACAATGACATGGAACACGCTCCTTTGGATTTCACTTCCCTCTCCCTTTGGGAGAGGGTTAGGGTGAGGGTGAGGAAAGACCCCTCACCTCAATCCTCTCCCCGGAGGGGAGAGGAGGAAATCAAACGAAGAAAGGAGGCGCGCGATTCCTACGTTGAGAGGGAGTGAAAAGGGGAGATGGCCGGTCGGATTCCCAGGCGAGAAACCGCGGCTGGACTTGCGAGAAAAAAACGACGAGGGCGAAGACAAAAAACGAAACGATTTGACGGACAAATTTACAGACGGAGCAGTGTTCAAAATCGGGTCCATTGGCGTGTTGGTGGAGAAAAGAAGCGAAGAGGGAGGCGAGAATCACCAAACCCACGACCAGGAACATCCAACGCCGTTTCGAAAGAGTGGTCATCATGCGGGTGAAGTTTGTGTTTGTTGTGCGGGGAGAAGGTAATCCCGAACGTAATGAAGGATGCCTTCGCGGGTGGAGTACTGGGGCTCGAAGCCGGTCTCCCGTTTCAGGCGGGAAATGTCCGCCTGAGTGAAGTTTTGGTAAAAATCGTACGGGTTATCAAAATAATCGGGCTCGAGGCGGGTCCCCAATCCCTCATTCAAAGCTTCGATCACTTCATTAAAGGAAGTCGACTGTCCAGTGCCGACGTTGAGAATGGTGTTGCGCTTGGCTTCCCGAGCCTTTAGCGTTGCCGCGACGATATCTTTCACGTAAATAAAATCCCGTTTTTGTTCTCCCCATTTGAAAATCCGGGGACGTTTACCGGCCATCATCTGCTTGGCTAGCTGATAAATCATGCTCGCCGCAGCCCCTTTGAAAAATTCGCCCGGGCCAAACACGTTGAAATACCGAAGGCCAACCAGTTTTAATTTTCCTTCGTAAGTGCGTGCGATTTGATCCATCGTCCATTTGGAGAATCCGTAAATGTTATTCGGTTTTCCGGCGTCCTCTTCTTTCATGGGCGTGGACTGGGATCCGTAGACGGCGGCCGATGAAGCGTAAACCACATCGGCCTTTTTCTCGAGGGCGAGCGCCAGCACATTCCGGAAACCTTCCACGTTATCGAAAATCATTTTTCTTTCGTCGAGAACCGTGGTGTCGGTGATGGAAGCTAAATGGAAGACGGCTTCAAAGGGGCGATCTTTAACAATTTCCAGCCACTCTTTTTGGGCGACATCCAGACCCAGGACATCGCCTTTGAAACCGAGAAGATTTTTGAAACTGGAACCCCGGAAATCATCGATGACGGTAATACGGGCCTCGGGGAAACGGGCTTGGATTTCGAGAGCAAGGTTCGAGCCGATAAAACCGGAGCCGCCGGTGACGAGGACGTGTTTCATTCCAACGTCATTGCGAGGAGGCCCGAAGGGCCGACGAAGCAACCTCGCGCTTGAGATTGCTTCGGCCTTGTTTGGATTGCTGCCTCCCTCTGGGCCTACGGCCCGAAAGGGCCGGAGGCGCAATGACAGCGGGGACGTAATCGATTTTTTCGAGCTTGTCGTCTTTCCAGGTAAACTTCATCCGAGACCGGCCTTGATAAGCCTTTTTTTGCAGTGCGTAGGCGGTGAGTAACGGAAGAGAAACACTGGGCTCCACAAAGGCCATCGCATAGTTGGCTTTTTTATTTACTTTGCCCCATGAGCGGGCCTCCGAAAGCGTGCTGCCGCTCAGACCCCCCCAGTGGGGAACATCGGTGGTCAATTGAAGAGCGTATTTGTGTCCGCCTGTGTCACAACCGAAGATGTAGCCCATCACCACGGAATCATTGATGTAATTTTTCGGAACCCCGCCGGCCACATAAATGGCGGAAGTCCTTTTCGAATTCACGACGATTTGGGTGAGCTCATAATTGTCCCGGATGGAATCGATGGCGATTTTGGGACGGCCGGTTTTTCGGGCAACGTAATAATGCTCGGTGAGGCCGATGCCGATGGAGGAGTCGTTGATCGCCGGGCAAAAAATCGGAACGCCTTTTTTGCGGGCAGTGACAAGAATGGAATTTTCATCTTCGATGGTTCCGGCCAGAAGCGAAATAAATTCGCGGCTGGAATAATTGCGGGGTTCCAAGGTATCGGCGAATCTGCCGATCGAAGTGTCGAACTCCTGGAATTTTTCTTCATCAACATACGTGTCATAAATCCGGTCGATTAGAAGTTCGCGCAACTGGGCGTCATCGGCCTCGGGATTGCCGGTCGAATGAATACCGCCTTTGGCGGCGTAATAATCCTGATAAAGGATGGCGCCCGTGGAGACGACCACATCCACCAAATTATAATGAATGAGATCCCGGATTACCTTGCGGAGTCCCGCGGCGATGAGAGGCCCCGCCAAACCGAGAAGAATCGTGGGGCGTTCTTCGTCGATGACCATCCGCACAAACACTTGAGCGGCCATGCCCAAGTTGCGGGCTTGGATCGAAGCGCCGGCGTATTGATCGAGGAGGTCGGCGACATTTTTGACTTTTCCCAGATCGACTTGCTGAATGGGATCGGAAAGAAGTTCGCGCTTCTTTCGTTTCATCTCGGGGTCTTGGACTTTTGGGAGGGTCCAGTCGCTGTAGTTTTGGGGCGATTTCGACATCACCGAAGATTCTACGGAAATTTATAGAATGCGCAAGCAAAAAGGCCTAAGATACGCGAGAAAATAGGTAGCCTCGAGTGAGATACAGACAGACATTTCTGGTCGGATTGGTCGCCGCGATTCTTCTTATCATTCCTTCATTCACTCTGTTTGCAGATGATGTCCAAAATGTGAACTACGTGGAACGCGGTTTCTACCGGATCCTCACCGGGCCTTTCGAGCTCCCCAAAGAGCTCCTTCAGAGAACCTTCCGTGGCCCTCTGATTGTGGGAACCGTAGACGGCGCCCTCACCGGTACTGTTTCCGCCATTTCGAACGTACTGGGCGGGCTCTTCGACATTGTCCGGGGCAGTATCCCTTATGCGAAGTACGGGCCTTTCTTTTTCCTCTAAAAGGATTCCATGCTAAGGGACTGGGCTGAAACTTTACTGCGATTAGCTGAAACTCCTTGGGGGCCGGTGGTCCTGGTGGCCCACGCTTTTCTCGAATCCTTCATCCTTCCCGTCGCTCACGATTTTTTTCTCATCACGGTCTCTCTCGGAAAGCCCCAATGGAGTTTGGTCTATGCCCTGATGAGTACGATTGCCTCCACGCTTGGGAATATGGTGGGTTACAAAATCGGGGAGTTCGGCGGCAAACCCTTATTGGAAAAAATGGTGAAGTCGAAGACCTTGGACCTCACCAAAAAGATGCTGCACCGTTACGATGCCTGGGCCACGGCCATCGCCTGCTTCACTCCTTTTCCGGACAAAATTTTTTCTCTTTGCGCCGGAACCTTCCACATCAATTTTAAGAAATTTGTCATTGTCGTTTTCTTTTCACGAGCCGCCCGATTTTATTTGATCAGTCTTCTGCTTTTTTTCTACGGGGTCTCGGTCCGGGATTTTCTCCTGGAGTACATCAATGCCATCATGATCGGGCTCCTTGTTTTCATGATCCTTTCCTCAGTAGCGTGGCATTTTTTCATAAAGTGGTTTACGAAACGGTTAGAGAGTTCAAATGGTTAACAAACCCGTCAGAATGACGTGCTTTTTTGTTTGCATGCTCATTCTCCTGGCTCCGGTTGTTTTCGGTTCGATCGAAAAAGAAATCGAGGAGTTCGGGATTGTGGAACCGGGTTTTTACCGGGGAGCCCAACCCACCGAAGTTGGCCTGCGGCTTCTGAAGGAAATGGGGGTCCGGACCCTCATTAATTTCCGCCACGAAAAAGAGGTCATCGATTGGGAAAGGAAAAAGTCCGAAGAATTAGGGCTCAAATACGTAAGCCTTCCGTGGAGGATCCAGTGGCAACCCTCGCCGGAAGTGATGAAGAAATTTTTGCAATTGGTTGAGGATAAAAAAGAAGGCCCTTTTTTCATGCATTGCCGCAGAGGAGCCGAGAGGACCGGAGTTGCGGACGCCCTTTACCGGCATTACCATCAAAAGAAATCCGTCGAAGAGGCTTTTGAGCTTGCCACAAAAGGCTACCACACCCGCTTCTACTGGTGGCCTTTTATTCGAATGCGTTACGACGACTTTTTGAAAGACTTGGGAGAGGACCGCGTAATCTGAATGCCGACGTTCTTGGAGCCGCGGATGGCGCCAGGTTTTGAGACGCGAACGGTGACGGACTTCAGCGGAAAATTTTTCAGGCAAAGGCCCGCGATGAATTCGGCGAGGGATTCCACGAGCTTAAAACGGGTCTTCGGGACTTCGGCTAGAATGAGTTTCGCAAGACTCTTATAATTGAGGGTGTCTTCAATCCGGTCTCTGCGTGAGGCCCTTCGAATATCGGTGGGGAGGACGAGGTCGACCAGGATTTTTTGCCGGACCTTCCGCTCCCAGCCGTAAATTCCGATGATGCAGCGGGTTTCGAGCCCTTCCAGAAAAATAAAATCTTTTTTTACGTCCACAGCGTGCGTATCATAGCACACGGATAAATATGGAAACAGAACCTCTCTGCACCTACTTCGGCCGTTGCGGTGGCTGTCTGTATCAGGATCAAACTTATGAAACCGAGCTTCTGACGAAAGAAGAAAATCTAAAAAAACTTTTCTCGGAGCGGCTGGGTTTGGATGAATCGATTTTTCATCCCATTGTAGCCTCACCCGAGCCCTACGGTTACCGGTCCCGCCTCGATCTTACTTTCCGGAGAAAAAAGGAAGGCTTTGAATTGGGCTTCAATGTGGAAGGTACGAACCGTCTTATTTCCATCGAATCGTGTGCGATTGCACGGCCTGCCATCAACGATTTTTTGCCGGCCCTGAAACGGCTGGCGTCTGAGCGGATTCCAGCTCATTACAACAACGCAAACTTGGTGGTGAAAACCGGCGATGACGGCCGGGTCCTGTGGGGAGGTATTGGAAGGCGTTCGCTCGTCCTTCCCGAGTCGGATTATCTGTGGACTGAAATCGAAGGCAAGAGAATTTTCTATTCGCTCGATACTTTTTTCCAAGCGAATCTCTCCATCCTTCCTTTATTAATGGAAAAGCTCCGGGACCTTTTAAATTTGGATTCCGAAACGGTGCTCCTGGATCTTTATTCCGGTGTCGGGCTTTTCTGGACGGTTTTTTCCGAGGAAGCCCAAAGCGTTTGGGCCGTTGAAGAATGCCGCCAGTCAGCCCAAATCGCTGAATTTAACCGCCGTTATCATGGATTTTCTAATGTGACGTTAAAAGAAGGAAAGACCGAGGACGTGCTGGAAAAAATCTTGCAGGAGCTGAAAGGTAAACGAGTGGCCGCGATTGTGGATCCCCCAAGAAAAGGTCTTGCCTCTTCAGCCCTGGAGAAACTAGCTTCCGCCAAAGTGTTAAACCCGCTCGTTTATATTTCCTGTGACCCGTCCTCGCTCGTCCGGGATTTGGAAAGATTCTTGAAATCGGGCCGGCAGGTGGACGCGGTGATTCCTTTTGATTTCTTCCCGAAAACCCGCCATTTGGAAACCTTGGTGAGGCTCGTATGAGCGCGCCCCCGATTGCAGCCAACTCCGCAGAGGAAATGATGACACCCGATTTCACAGCCCTTCGGAAAAATCTACTCGTCAGTGAGGCGATGAAACAAATTCGCGCGCTTGGAAAACGGGGCCCTCTTTACTACGTCTACGTGACCGACGAAGCCGGACGGCTTGAAGGCGTTCTGGCGATGAGAGACCTTGTTTTGGCCGACCCCAACGTGATGCTTGAATCCGTCATGTTGAAGGACGTCATCACGGTTCCTCTCGGAGCCGACCGTGAAGTGATTGTGGACCTGGCCACCCGCCATCATTACTTGACGATTCCGGTGGTGGATTCTGCCCGGAGGCTGGTGGGAATCATCCACTCGCGCGAAGTGATGAAGGCAACGGAAGAAGAAGCGTCGGAAGACATCCAAAAGATGTTCGGCGCGGGCGGAGACGAAGAGGCGACTTCGCCGATTTTATTTGCCGTGAAAAAACGCCTTCCTTGGCTTTACGTGAATCTCTTAACCGCCTTTCTGGCGGCCGGAGTGGTGGGGCTTTTTGAAAATACGATTGCGCGGATTACGGTGCTCGCTGTTTTTCTTCCCGTGGTCGCCGGCCAGGGAGGTAACGCGGGCGCCCAAACACTGGGCGTTGTCATTCGAGGCCTGGCGCTCGGAGAGATCGAAAAAAAATTAGTCAAACGGGTCATTTGGAAAGAAACTTGTCTTGGGATTTTAAACGGAGTGAGCGTAGGCATAGTGACGGGGCTCATCGGCTATTTGTGGCACGGGAATCCTTATTTCGGATTGGTCATCGGTCTGGCCATGATTGCCAACATGGCCGTGGCCTGCGTTTCCGGCGCCGGCATTCCGATGGCGATGAGGGCCTTGGGCTGGGACCCGGCTCAGTCGTCTTCGATTATTCTCACGACCATCACCGACGTCGTCGGATTTTTTTCCTTTCTGGGCTTGGCCACGCTTCTCGCGCATCTTTTGATATAATCCAATCCCAATGCCGACGAAGCCCTCAAAAAATCTGGAAACTTTTTCTAATCCCCAGCCGGACCGGGATTACGAAATTTCCTTTGAGTGCCCGGAATTTACCTGCGTCTGTCCCAAGACCGGCCAGCCTGATTTCGCCACTTTCCGAATTCGCTACGTCCCTGACCGGCTTTGTGTGGAATTAAAAAGCTTAAAACTCTATCTTTGGTCTTTCCGTAACGAAGGCCATTTTCACGAAGAGGTGACGAATCTGATTTTAGATGACTTGGCGAAAGCCGTCCGACCCCGGCGGATATTCATTGAAGGAGATTTCAACGTCCGCGGAGGGATTCATACAGTGGTTCGGGCGGAGTACGAAAAACCGAAAGCGAAAAGGAGACTTCCATGACGGTCGAGGAATTGCGAGCTGAACTTTTAAAATTAGTGAACGAGAAAGCCGTCCGGAAAGGAGAGCACACGCTCTCCAGCGGAAAAAAATCCAGTTACTACATTGACGGAAAACAGGTCACGCTGGACCCCCAGGGGCTTCTTCTCCTGGGAAAAGTCATTCTGGCGATGCTTCATGGCACCCAAGCCGACGCCGTCGGCGGCCCAACGCTGGGAGCCGATCCCATTGCGGCTGCGGTATCACTCTTGAGTTCCCAGACCGGCAAGCCTGTCCGGGCCTTTATCGTGCGTAAGGAAGAGAAAAAACACGGGACCCAGAAATGCATTGAAGGGCCGGAATTGAAGCCCGGAGACCGGGTCGTGGTGGTTGAAGACGTGATCACGAGCGGGAAATCCGTGATGGATGCGATCGGGGAGATCGAAAAACTAAAGGCCCGCGTTGTGAAAGTGATTTGTTTAGTGGACCGTGAAGAAGGGGCGGAAAAATTACTGGAGCGTTATAATTTTTCCCCGGTTTTCAAAAAGTCGGAACTGAATCTAGCGTAGGTACCTGTTTTTGACGCCTTCGGCGTCACTTCTTTACGTAATCGTAGACGTCGTGTTTAGCGGCTTCGGACGGTTGGTTGTCATCCGCCGGCGAAACAATGCCAGCAGGTTTTGCATAATCTTCGGCCGTTAGAGCCGGTGCTGCGGCAGGCAACTCCTCTGATTTCACTCCCAATTCTCCCTCTTCAGCCGCTAGACAATTGGAATAAGAACGGGAAACCGGGAAACCGTTGAATCCGGGGACCCAGAACGTAGCAATGTCTAAAACGCCCGAAGTGGCTCGGAGTGCCGTACAAGCAATTCCGCTGCCGAGTCCCGTGAGAGTGCCGACTACGGGAGGACCTTGCTGTGAGCCTTCCACCGTATGAACGACGACATCCATAAAACAAGTAACCGCATTTAACATTCCGCGGCCTAACATTCCGCCGGCCTTGGTTCCGTAAACTTCGGAATTAGCGTCTCGCCAAACGTCATCGGACGATGCCCAAACAAACGGGATTAGAACGAGAGAGAATAATAGAAGAAACATCGCAAACTTTTTCATCGGACCGCTCCTTTGGTTAAAAGATTTGGTTAAAAGACGTAACCACATTATACGAACGAGCCCGTGTTTTTCCATTCTTTTCTTTTATTCCTAAATCAAGGCCTCTAAAGAGCTTCTAACGATCAATTTATAGCAATAATTGACAGCTTAGGATGTTTATGCTAGTCTTTGTTACAGATTTTGATAATTAGCTAGATTCAAACAAAGGAGAGGAACCCGAAAATGGAAAATGTACAACCCCCAATGAACGATGACTTTAAAAAAGACCCTTTAAAGAAGGTTGAGAAGACTGAATTCCCCCGCCGGGAAAGGACCCAAATCATGACGCCTAAAGAGGCAGCGAAGTATTTGGGTTTTCACCTGGTCACGATTTACCGCCTTCTCAAAAAACACGAGATCCCTGCCGTGAAGATTGGCGGACAGTGGCGTTTCAAAAAGGACATTCTGGATGCTTGGCTCACAGAGCGGATGGAAAAAGGCTGAACGCCGCTTTATCCCGGAAACCGAGCTTCCATGGTTACTGCTAGCTCTGTCCTCAACAACCAACAACTTTGGTTTGCCCTTTATACTCGGAGCCGCCACGAAAAATTAGTCGATTGTGAGCTTCAAAAAAAGGGGATTGAAACCTTTCTTCCGCTTCGGAAGATTACCCGCCATTGGTCGGATCGCGTCAAGCAAGTCGAGACACCGCTTTTTTCGGGTTACCTCTTCGTCCGCACCTCACTTGAACACCGGTTTGATATTCTCAACACGCGGGGATCTGTCCGATTCGTGAGTTTCAATTCGTTGCCCGTTCCGGTTCCTGAAGCGGAGCTGGCAGTCGTCAGACGATTCTTGGAAGAGAAAATTTCCATTGACCCCTTTCCTTATTTGAAACAAGGAGACCGGGTCTACGTTCGTTCCGGCCCCTTTCAGGGAGTCGAAGGTTTTATTGTCCGTAAAGACCGGCACATGCGCCTCGTCATTTCACTCGACCTTTTGATGCAGTCGATTTCGGTCGTGATTGACGAAGCGGTAGTCGAAAAAGTTTAGTCTCGAGAGGCCCTCGTAAGTCCGATTTGGGACTGAGAGGGCGAAGCTGTGCGCAGGCTTAGAAAAAAATGAGGTTAAACGAGCCGGAAATGGTCGCGGAGGTAGCGGATAAACTCTTCAAAATCCGAAAGCCGCTGGGTGAGGAATCCATGGACTTTCCTCGAATCAATCTCCTGATATTCATGAATCAAAAGATTTCGAAAGCCTGCCATATCGGCGATTCGTTCGGCAAAGTGCGAAGGAAGCACTTTAATCCGGCCGAGCTTCAAAAGAGCGTCTCGATAGTCCGAGATGTCTTTGACTTCGGAATCGGCGAGGATGTGGGTCGCCAGGTCAAGAATACTCTGGATACCCACCAAAAGGGCATGTTCAACAATGAGTTGACGCTCCCTATCCTCCAGATAAGACTTCAGGGAAAGTTTCTGATGACGTTTGAGAATGGAAAGCATTTCCACCAAGGTGGCGAGACGAGAACGGATAATTTCAACATCAACCATGATGGGGATGAGGGCCTAACTCTTTTAAGCGGCGATTCAGATAAGTGGCTTGGATTTGCCTCAAGACCACCGTATCTAAATATTCCCGAAGCGAATTCATGCGGAATTCCTTTTCTACTTTCCGGTCGCGGCAAAAGATTTCAATCCCCCGAGAAAAGATTTTCTGCTTTAAAAGGGCCGGGGCCTCATTCAGAATTACCAAATCGATTTGGTTGGTTTTCAAAAAACTCATTAAATGGGAGGCGAGTGAAGCCTGATAGCCATAACGATAATTCTGGTCCTGAAACTCGGAGGGATTTACAAAGACAGCGATGTCAATATCGCTTAAGGCATTGGGCGAGCCCTTGGCCGTGGAGCCGAACAGGTAAGCGAAAAGAACCTCTTTTCTCTCTTCAAAGAAGGAACGAAGTTTGGTTTTCATTTTTATGAAGAATAGTATGCATAAGAAGGGTTGTCAACGCCAGCCATGTGTGGAATAGCCGTAATTTTTGCGTATCACTACGCCGCTCTCGAGGTGGATCGCCAGGAGCTTCGAAAAATCCGAGATGCCATGAGTCACCGAGGCCCGGATGGAGCCGGAGAGTGGGTTTCCCCGGATGAGCGGGTGGGCTTGGGGCACCGGAGGCTCGCCATCATTGATTTGTCGGAACGGGCCGCTCAACCGATGGTGAGTCAAGACGGAACATTGGCCGTCAGTTTCAACGGGGAAATTTACAATTACAAAGAGCTCCGCGCCGGCCTTGAAAAAGAGGGGCGGATTTTTAAATCTCAATCGGACACCGAAGTCCTTCTTCATCTTTACGAAGAAAAAGGCGAGGCTATGCTTTCTGATTTGAGAGGGATGTTTGCAATCGTTCTCTGGGACGAGAAGAAAAAAAAGATGCTCTTGGCGCGGGATCCTTACGGAATCAAACCGCTTTACTATGCCGACGACGGTTGGACCGTTCGCGCGGCTTCGCAGGTGAAAGCGCTTTTGACGAGCCAAAAAGTTTCCCGGCTTTCGGAGCCGGCCGGAACGGTGGGATTCTTTTTAATGGGGAGCATTCCCGAACCCTTCACCCTTTATCAAGAAATCCGCCAAGTCCCCGCGGGAAGTTATGTGTGGGTGAATGAGATTGGACCGTCCGCGCCGAAGAAATATTTTTCGATTGCCTCCGTCCTTGCGAAATTTCGTCACCCTGAGCGAAGCAAAGGATCTTCCGCCAAAGGCGGACCCGCTGCGTTTGTTGGCGGGCGAGATTCTTCGGATGACGAAATCCACTCCGCCCTCCTCGACTCCCTCCGTCATCATTTTGTTTCCGATGTCCCGGTCGGACTTTTTCTTTCCTCCGGAATTGATTCCGGAGCCCTGGCCGGTCTGGCGCAAGAAGCGGGATTTAAGAATCTCAGAACACTCACACTGGCCTTCGATGAATTTGAAGGGACCGAGCAAGATGAAGCGCCCTTGGCTGAAGAAGTGGCGCGGCTTTACGGCACAAGGCATTCCACCGTGCGGCTTTCAAAAGATGAATTCAATAGAGAATTGCCGAAAGTTTTCGAGGCCATGGATCAACCCTCTATCGACGGCATCAATACCTATTTTGTTAGTCGAGCGGCACGTCAACTGGGTTGGAAGGTGGCTCTTTCCGGTTTGGGAGGGGATGAGCTTTTTGGCGGGTACCCGTCATTTCAAGAAATTCCGCGGATAGTGAGAGCCTTGGCGATTCCCTCGAGGATTCCATTTTTAGGGGAAATATTCAGGCATTTCATTGGTAGGGGCGTATTGCAATACGCCCCTACGATCAATCCGAAATATTCTGGTCTTTTAAAGTACGGCGGCACTTATCCCGGCGCTTATTTTCTGAAGCGCGGACTTTTCATGCCCTGGGAACTCGGGACAGTGATGAATAAAGAAACCGCGCGCGAAGGCTTGAAGAGACTTGATTTGTTTCGGCGGATGAATGAAGAGGTAGCAAACCAAAAGGGGCCAGGCTCCATCTGTAAATACAAAAGGGGCCAGGCCCCTTTTGAGGCATTTGCCCGTGTGGCCGCTCTCGAGTCTTCCTTTTATCTTCGCAATCAACTTTTGCGTGATGCCGATTGGGCGGGGATGGCGCATTCCCTCGAAATCCGAACGCCTTTTGTGGATGCGTGGCTATTAAAGAAAATGGCTGGCGTTCCGGCGCCTTCAAAAAAACTCTTGGCAGGCACGCTTAAAAATCCTCTTCCCGAGAAAGTGATTCACCGCCCCAAAACCGGCTTCGGCATTCCGATAGAAAATTGGCTTGATTCGAAAGAAAATGACAGATTTCCTAGATCGAGACGTTGGGCCAATAAGGTGATGTCGCACTTGAGGATTTCGGCTTCGAAAGAAGGGTTGGCTGTCAGTGGACTTTGAAGAGAAAGGCAGAAAGGTGCAAGGTTTGAAATCCCCCGTTCAATTGCCGGAGAGTGAATCGATCGCGAAAGAATGGCAGGCGCTCAATCGCGCTTGGTGGGAAGAGGCACCGATGCGTTATGACTGGAATAAAACCATCGGAGCCCAATTCGGGACTCGGGATTATTTCGAGGAAATCGACAGGCGATTTTTTGAATCGGTCCGCCATTATATGCCGTGGCGGGACCGGCCTTTTGACAATCTCATCGATTTTGAGAGTCTGCGCAATAAAGATGTTCTCGAGATCGGCGTCGGACACGGGTCTCACGCGCAATTGATCGTGCCCTTTTGCAAATCCTTCACGGGCATTGACCTCACCCAAAAAGGGAGCGAGGCTACGGCGTCCCGTCTTCGAATATTCGGAATTCCGGCTAGAATTTTTCGCATGGATGCCGAAAAACTTTCCTTTCCCGACGAATCATTTGATTTTATCTGGAGCTGGGGTGTGATTCATCATTCTGCCGACCCTCTTCAAATTCTTCGCCAAATGCACCGGGTTCTGCGGCCGGGAGGAAAGGTGGTGGTGATGGTTTATCACCGTTCCTTCTGGAGATATTTCATCGTCGATGGTTTCATCAAGGGAATTCTGGGCGGGGAACTTTTCCGGCACGGTTCGCTTCTTTCCGTTAATCAAGCCGGCACGGATGGAGCCATTGCCCGGTATTACCGGCCGAAAGAATGGAAAAAATTGTGCGAAGGCCTTTTTAGCATTGAACGCCAATACATCACCGGGCAAAAATCGGATGTCATTCCCTTAAAGATCGAGAAAGTGCTGCCGGACAACGTTGCCCGAATCTTTACCCATCAATTGCGGCAAGGCTCTTTTCTCGTTGCCAAAATGCGCAAGCATTCCAATTTACTGTGAATCCCGTCAAAAAAGTTTTGATTTTTCGAACCGGTAGTTTAGGGGACACGACCGTGGCTATCCCAAGTTTTCGTCTAATCGCAAAGGCTTTCCCAGCCGCAGAAAGGCGCGTCTTGACTTCAATGTCCGCAAGCGAGCATGCAGTTCCGTTATCGGATCTTTTGGACCCTACCGGCTTCATCCATGGATACATGATTTATCCCTTCGGTAGATTGAATGTGAAAAAGTTCATCGAAATCAGGCAAGAAATTCGGAAATGGAAACCAGATCTCTTGATTTATCTGGCCGAACCGCGAGGGCCATTCAGTACTTGGAGGGACGCAGTTTTTTTTAAAAGCTGCGGGATCAGAAAATTGATCGGCGTTCCTTATACAAAATCATTAAGGGAAAACCAATGGCTGCCCCAAGCCCGTCGTTTCGAACACGAATCCGAGCGGCTTATGCGTTGTTTGAATGAAATTGGGAACATTTCTCTGAATGATCCTGAAACCTGGGATTTAAAATTAACCGGCGACGAACTCAGGCGCGCTTCCCGATGTTTAGAGGATTGGAAAGCCAAAGACCGCTTTATTGTCTGCAATGTCAGCGCGAAAGTAAAAGCGAAAGATTGGGGAGAAAAGAATTGGCAAGATTTTTTTAAGCGATTGAATCAAATAGATTCGTCTCTGGGGGTTGTCATGATTGGAGCGCAGGCAGGTTCGCCGGCAAGTGAGAAAGTCATCAGCGTGTGGGAAGGCCCGAAGCTCAATCTGTGCGGAAAATTGTACCTCCGGGAAAGTGCCGCGGTGATGAAACGAGCTTTATTTTATTTGGGCCATGACAGCGGTCCCATGCATCTGGCTGCGGCCGTGGGCATTCCCTGCGTCGCCATTTTTGTGGAATGCAAAAAACCTAACGTCTGGTTTCCTTACGGCGGCTTACATCAGGTGATTTATCATACGAGAAACGGAAAAAGTCCCACTCCCGTTAATGTAGACGAAGTCATCAGCGCCGTCCAAAAAATGATTCGGAAAAATGATTAAGTTACTCCAGAAATTTTTCCGCAAAGCCGGAATAAATCCCTTTTCGCTCTTAATCCCCACCGTCCTAGGTTTAGCAGCCGCCTTTTTCGAAGGGGTGAGCCTCGGGCTTTTAATTCCGACCATTAAAGGAATTATCGAAGGCAATCCCGGCTTTGTAAGAAACTTGCCCCTCCTAGGAAATCTGGTTGCATTTCTTCCCCACGAAATAGAAAAAAGGAATTCACCGATTTTTATTCTTCTCATCAGCCTTGTCTTTCTGGCGGCCGTGTTAAAAAATGTTTTTCAATATTTGTCGGCCATTGGAGTTTCCTATCAAGTCAATCGTTTTGCCAACAAACTCAGGAAATTGATTTACGAGCGCTATCTGAGCTACGGAAAATTATTCTTTGACGAGCACAATGTCGGCCATCTTCATCAAATTCTCACGGGCCACACCGCTCTCATCGCTGGAAACATGCAAACCCTCAACAGTTCAGTTTTTTCTTTCTTCACGCTGATTGCCTATCTCATTATCCTATTCACCATCTCGTGGCCTTTAACACTCCTTGTCATTTTTCTCACCCCCTTTCTTCATTACTCCGTGAACTGGCTCATTCAAAAGATCCGAAAGACATCGGAGGTTTATACGGGCTCTTCCTCCAACCTGGCCAAGAACATCTCAAATGTCCTCAGCTGCATCCCTCTCATCAAGGCCTATACCCATGAGGTAGAAGAAAGGAAGTGGTTTGACCATGCGAGCAACCAAGTAGAGAAATTCCAGTTCAGCATGGATAAAAAGCAAATGCTCATCGGTCCCATCCAAGAAATTATTTTGCTTGCCATGGTGCTCTTACTTGTAGGAGTAATCGCATTTTTCTTCGTCTATGAAAAAAGCGGTGAGATTGCAGGTTATTTGGTCTTCTTTGTGATCTTGCGCAGATCAATGAATACATTGGGAGTTTTCAGTCAAATCCAGGCTTCTTTGGCAGTAGTCCGAGGACCGGTTTCAGAAATTGTGAAGATTTTCGAAGAAAAAGAAAGCTATGTGATGCAGGACGGTGCCATTGAATTCAAGGGATTAAAGAAAGGGATTCAATTTAATCATTTGAGCTTCTCCTATCCCCGGGGCATTCAGCCGCTAAGGGACGTCAGTTTTTCCATTGAGAAGGCAAAGATGACGGCCATTGTGGGCCCGAGCGGTGCCGGGAAAACCACCTTGATTAATCTAGTGATGCGGTTTTATGACAGTCCCGCCGGGGCGATCAAACTGGACGATGCCGATATTCGCGAATTTAACCTGAAATCATTGCGAGCAAAAATGGCGTTGGTCAGCCAGGAAACGCTGCTTTTCAATGCCTCTTTTCGCGAAAATTTGAAATACGGCCTGAATGGAAAGGTAAGCGACGACGCAATGGAAGCGGCGGTCAAGAAAGCAAGGCTCTATGATTTGATTGTGAAACTGCCGCAAGGCTATGACAACGAAATCGGTGACCGAGGCGTCAAACTTTCGGGAGGAGAAAAACAGCGTCTCTCCATCGCCCGCGCCATTTTAAAGGAGCCGGAAATTCTCATTCTCGACGAGGCCACAAGTGCTCTGGACACGCAGACAGAGAAACTAATTCAAGAAGCCATCGATGATGCGGTCAAAGGACGAACCGCGATTGTGATCGCCCACCGTCTTTCCACGATCAAACACGCGGATAAAATCGTTGTCATTGAAGATGGGAGATTTATCGAAGAAGGTTCTCTGAACGAGCTTTTAGAGAGGAAAGGACGCTTTTTACGATATTGGGAAGCGCAGAAGTTTTATTGATGGAAAATTACACGCCAATTAACAAAGGACAATTTACTCTTGAACCACCGGAAAGGATTGCAGAGTTTGAGCGAAAAAGGGGTTTCGGTGTCGAAGAGGCTTATCTTGAAAATCGGCGCCAATGGGTCGAGTTTCCAAAAAAGCAGTACGTGGCGAAATATCCTCTTCACGTGGATATCGAATTGGCATCCGTATGTAATCTTCGATGCCCCATGTGCTACACGATCACCGAACAGTTCAAGAAAAAAGTAAATGCCAAACTCATGAATTACAGTCTCTTCATCAAAATCGTTGATGAGTGTGCGGCTGGCGACGTTTACTCAATTCGACTGAGTTTGAGAGGAGAAAGTTTTCTTCACCCCCGCATTATCGATTGCGTTCGATACGCCAAGAAAAAAGGTATCAAAGAAGTATCCACCCTGACGAATGGGCTCAGACTCGACGAGAAAATGTTTAGTGAACTGATGGAAGCTGGGATGGACTGGATTACGATTTCTTTCGACGGACTCGGTAAAACTTATGAAAAAATTCGATACCCTGCAAAATATGAACGCGCCGTCGAAAAAATCAGAAACTATTGCCAAATCAAAAATGAAGCCGGTCGGGTAAAGCCGCTGGTTAAAATACAAAGCATCTTGCCCGCCATTCAAGATAATCCCAGAGAGTTTTACAACGTCTTCGCTCCCATTTCGGATATGGTGAGCACCAACCCGCTGATTGATTATCTTCAGAAAGACAGCAAAAACCAAATCGTCTATTGCGAGAATTTTACCTGCCCTCAGATTTATCAAAGATTGACCATCGGAGCTGACGGTTTAGTGATGATGTGTGCCAACGATGAAGAGAATGAAGAAATCTTAGGGAATGCTAAAGACCAAACCCTTCATGAAATTTGGCACGGCTCTAAACTTGAGAAGGCAAGGCTTTCCCACCGCCTTCACCGGGGGGTGCAGGATTACGCCATCTGCGCTAAATGCTATTTGCCGAGAAAAACAGAGAAAGCAGCGCTAAAACTAGGAGAACGTGACGTAGTGATAGAAAACTACATCAACCGCTCTCAAACTATCGGAACATGAAAAAAATTTTAGTCACGGGTCATACCGGATTTATCGGACGAGAACTGATCTCCGCTCTTCGAGGGAACCCTGCTTATGAAACCATCGGTATTTCCCGTTCAGCCGGTAGAAATTTGTTAGCAGTCGACGCTTTCAAGGGGCTTCCTTCTGTAGACAAGATTGTGCACTTGGCTGGATCTGTAGGCGTTATGGAGAGCTGGTCTGATCCCGGGAAGTTTTTCACCAATAACTTTCTCTCCACGTTAAACATTTTAGAATTTGCACGGATCTCTAAAACGCCGGTCATTTATCTAAGTTCTTATGTTTATGGAAATCCGCAATATTTACCCATCGATGAAAAACACCCCGTTCTTCCGGCTAATCCTTATGCTCAGAGTAAACGGCAGGCCGAGATTCTCTGCGAAGCCTATGCCAAAGATTTTGGGATCCCCGTGATGATTTTACGTCCCTTTAATGTTTACGGACCCCTTCAATCCAGTGAGAGTTTGGTGGTTAAGCTTCTTCGGCAGGTGAAAGAGAACGGCTCGATCGAAGTCAATGATTTACGTCCCAAACGTGATTATTTGTATATCGATGATCTGATCAGCGCAATGACACAAGTGATTGAATCTGAATGGGCCGGACTTTTTATTTACAATCTTGGATATGGAAAAAGTTACAGCGTTGCAGAGGTCATCGAATGGATTGTCAAGATTACGGGAAGAAAAGCCACTGTTCATTCCAAAGAAGTTCACCGGCCCAATGAAATTATGGATTGTTACAGCGATTCACAACAGTTTGCTAAGCGGTTCAACTGGAAACCAAGGGTCTGCCTTGAAGAAGGAATCACCCGATGCTCCCAACAACTGGAAATCCAGGTTTGTCGTGAAAAGAATTAAGATTGCCGGCCAGTGGGTGGGTGAAGGTGAGCCTGTCTATTTGGTGGCTGAAATCGGTGGTAATTTTCAGGACTTTCCGACGGCTGTTAAACTCATCGATTTGGCTAAAGCATCAGGAGTCCATGCAGTCAAGTTACAGCATTACCGGGCCGACACGCTTGCTTCTCGAAAAGCTATGTTTGATATGGAAAACACGGGGGTCATTTCCCAGTATGAACTCTTTAAAAAATATGAGTTGAGTGACGCATTGACGGGAAAAATTGTTGCCTATTGCAGAGAAAAACAGATCCCTGTTTTTTCAACCCCCTCTCACTCAACCGACGTAAATCAATTAAGAAAATATGACCTGCCTGTTTATAAAATCGGCTCGGATGATGCAGTCAACATTCCCTTTTTGAGATATGTGGCTAAAGAGGGTAAACCGATGATTGTCTCAACAGGAATGTGCACGATGGAGGAAATTCAACGCTCCGTAAACGCTATTTTGGAAGAAGGAAACGACCAAATCATTTTGTTGCATTGTGTTTCGAATTACCCAGCGCACATTAAAGACGTGAATCTTAAAGCCATGCAGGCGATGCAGGCTCATTTTGATTTTCCCGTGGGTTACTCGGATCATACGCTGGGAATTGACGCTTGCTATACGGCAGCGGCTCTCGGCGCATCGCTTTTAGAATTTCATTTCACCTATGACAAAAAGGCCCCGGGGCCGGATCATATGCTTTCAAAAGCCAACGAGGAAACCGTTGCACTGGTTAAAAGGTTACAAGAGCTCTATGCAATGATGGGAGATGGAGTTAAACATCCCGCATCTTCGGAAGAAAAGAATCGGCGGAATAACCGGAAAAGTTTGGTGTTGACTCAAAATGTAAAAGCAGGCGAAAAAATTTCCCCAGAAAACATTGACATCAAAAGGCCGGGTTACGGGATCCCTCCCCAGGATTATTCTAGAGCCCTAGGTAAAGTGGCGAAACGCGATTTGAAGGCGGACGATATTTTAAATTGGGATGATCTTTCAATCCCGTGAGGGGTCACAGAATTCTCATCCGCGTTGACGGTTCTAAGGAAATTGGGCTCGGGCATATTTACCGGATGAGGGCGCTGGCGCACGCTCTTACTGAGAAAGATAATCAGGTTTTCTTCCTGAGTCAGGCCGATGAAATTGCCAACCGGCTTTTAAAAGAAACAAACTTGAATTGCTACACCTTTTCACCCTCATTGTTTAATTCCATTTTGAGAAGGGTTCTCGAAGATGTTAAACCCGACCTAATTCTTCAAGACATTCTGGAGACTTCAACTTCTTTGATGCAAAATCTAAGGGAAAGTGTAAAAGCAAAAATCATTAATTTCGATGACGTGGGCGCTGGTTTAGTAATGTCTGAGGGGGTCATCAATGGTCTCGCGTTTCAGTGGAAGCCTTACAAAGTGAAGCCGGCTCCCATCCCTTTATATGAAGGGCCCCAGTATATGATTCTCCAACCAGAGATCGACCGTTTCATTGGACGGAAAAATGGAGTAAAAGGGGTTCCCGATCAGGCAAGTCGTCTCCTTCTTTCTTTCGGCGGAACGGATGCTCTTCAACTGACGGAACCGGTATTAGAAGCAATTAATCAGATTCAGCAGAAATTGTTCGTCACAGTTCATTTGGGTCCTGGAAAGAAATCGACGGATCGTTTGAAAACGGCTCTCGATAATTCACCTCATAAAATTCAGATTGCGCAATCAGTCAGGGATATTTTTAAATATTTTTCTGAGTCCGATCTGGTCGTCTGTGCGGGAGGGATTACACTTTATGAATTGGCAGCCATGGGAATCCCTTCGATTTCAATTGCTGCCGAAGTCCATGAGATTTCCAATACTACTTATTGGTCACAAGTTGGAACTACGATATCTCTTGGCTGGGAAAAGACGTTGGATTTTTCTAAGGTACCGGAAGTGGTAAGACTTTTGTTGAATGACAAGCGAAAGAGGGGCCAGATGTCCGAAGTTGGTAAGCAGAAAATGGATTGTCTTGGATTGGTTCGTGTTATGAACGCCATCAAAGGGTTATTTCAACCTCCAAGCAGAAGACAGGTATACAGTGAACCCAATTAAGGTGTTATTGACAAATTGTGGCGTTCTGACAAGCCCTGGGCTTATTGATGCAATCAAGAATAATGGAGAGAGAGAAGTGTATCTAGTGGGTGTCGACAGTTTCCCTTCAGCAGCAGGTTCTTTCCTCGTCGATAAATTTTATCAAATTCCTTCTTCTATTTCACAAACAGAAGCTTTTGTTAAAGCGCTAGAAAATATCGTTTTTCGGGAGGCGATCGAAGTCATTCTCCCCTGTGGCAACGAAGACTGTTTAACAATTGCTCATTCCAAAGAAATTTTTGAGACTAAAAGATGTAAGGTTGCTTTATCGTCTCACCGCGTTTTATTAAAAAGCTTTGATAAAGGATCCGCTTACGAAATTCTTCGTAACCACAATATTGGAGCTCCGGAATTTTACTATGTTCGCACCTATGATGAGTTTTTAAGTGCAAGTCGCAAGCTAGGCTACCCCACACAACCAGTGGTTTTAAAACCACGTATGAATAGGGGTGGCAGAGGAGTCATGATTCTTCACCCTGAAATTGATTTTGAGCAACTTTTGAACAATAAACCAGACATAAATTACAGCTACGATTTCATTGCAGGTTTGTTAATGAAATTAAAAAAATTTCCAGAGGTCATTTTAATGGAATATCTTCCTGGCGAGTTTTATAGTGTAGACCTATTGGTCAAGGACGGTAAGCCTCTTGTTACAGTTCCCAAGATTCGTCTCTGGGGAACTCCCTCGCAAACTCTTCGTGGCATTGTTGATTTGAATCCCCTTGTCATTCAAGTGGCGGAGAAAGCATGCTCAGCTTTCGGCTTCGATTATAACGTCAATTTAGAAATAAAATTCTCAAAAAGGGGGAATCCAGTTATTTACGATCTCAACCCTCGGTTAGCTTCTTCAACAGCATTTTGTAAAGCCGCTGGAGCAAATCTTCCCTATTTAGCCATCAAACTTGCATTGGGAGAAGAATTTGAAATTCCCAAAGTAAGAGACAGAGTAATGATGATCCGTTCTTTTAAAGAGATCTATTTGAACAATGGGCAAGCTTGAAGTTCAAGGAATGATTTTGGATCTCGACAATACCCTCTACGATGAACATCAATATTTCTATCTGGCATTCAAACAGATCAGCCACCGCTTAGCATCTATCTGCAACATGGAAGAACGCAAATTGTATGACTTTTTGTCAAATGAATTTGCTCAAAAAGGAAGCCAATATCCAAAATTTTTTAAGTATATCCTGGAAAAACTGGATATTTATTCATCAGAACTTGATCAACAAATCTTAGAAATCTATAAAACTGTTACAGGCTATATGGTGCCATATCCCGACGCTCTCCAAGCTTTAACGAGCTTAAAGGGGCGCGTGAAATTAGCCCTAGTTACTAATGGAATCGTGCAGGCTCAAGTTAACAAAGTCAGGCTTTTAGGAATCCAGCCCCACTTTGACTATATTTGCTATGCAAGGGAGCTTGGCACAGAGAATGAGAAACCGAATTCCGCACCTTTTCTCAAAGTTTTGGAGGTTTTGAAGATCGAGCCGGACCATTTGGTGTCTTTGGGCGATAATCCAAAAACCGATATTGAGGGAACCAAAAAGTTGGGCATCTACACAGTTCTAATTAGACGCGGCGAAATGTCACACGTGCCGTTTCCTAGTAATTACAAACCTGATTTAGAAATATTTAATTTTAACGATCTCTGGGCTTGTTTGGAGTCAAGGAAATTCAGATTGGGTAGAACACCATGAAAATGCGTAAGATCGGTATCATCCTACAAGCCCGCATGGGCTCTACACGGTTGCCGGGGAAAGTGATGAGACTCCTTGCGGGCAAACCCATGATTCAATGGATCATTGAGCGGCTCAGGAATTGCAAAAAATCCAATCTTTTAATCCTGGCAACCACTTCTTTGGAACAGGATGATCCTCTGGTTGCTTTGAGTAAAAAGTTGGGAGTGGATGTGTTCCGGGGCTCTGGCGAAGACGTTTTGGACCGTTACTATCAATGTGCTAAAACCTCCCACTTAGACGACATCATCCGAGCAACGGGGGACAATCCTTTTGTGGACCCGGAGGAATGTGATCGATTGGTTGATTTCTATTTTGATCAAGGACTCGATTACGCGTGCTTTTCTACCGATCAGAAGGAGGGTTACCCGGTAGGCATTGGAACCGAAATATTCAGCTTCTCAGTTTTAGAAAAATCTTGGCAAGAAGGGCAATCTTCTCATCATCGAGAACATGTGAATGAATATATCTTGGAAAATCGTTCCTTATTTAGGCAGGGTAGAATGCCCGCCCCCCCCGAAAAATATGCCCCTGAGATAACTCTGACTGTGGATATAGAAGAACAATTTCAAATCGCAGAGAATATTTACAAGGCTTACTTCAATCGGCCTTCGATGCCGCCTATTCCAGTTTCCGTAGCTATTCAAATGCTAAGAACCGGTCGCGGAGTCAAATCGTTATGAACATCTTGGCCATTGGTGCACACTTTGACGATGTTGAGTTGGGTTGCGGGGGAAGCCTGCTTTCTTGGAAAAAAGCAGGACATAACCTCACCATCTTCACCGCCTCTACCTCGGGGTATAGCGACTCCCAAGGCCAGGTTGTTCGCGATGACAAGACAGCCCACAGAGAGGGAAAGAACGTTACAGAAAAACTGGGTGCAGTGTTAATCACCGAAAATTTTCCTACCTTTGGATTAGAATTTTCAGAGCCTCTTAATTGCAAATTGTTAAATGTTCTTAAGCAAGTAAATCCCGAACTGGTATTAACGCATTGGAGTGGAGACGCCCATCATGATCACAGGGCTTTGGCACTCGCCTCTATCCACACCTGTCGTCATGTCCCTAAGCTCTTAACCTACGCCAGCAATTGGTATGAGAGCGATCAACAGTTCAACCCTCGTTTCTTCATTGATATCTCTCAAACACTGGAGGAGAAAGTTAAATTAATAGAAATTTATTATTCAGAGAACACCAGAACAAAGGGGCGCTGGCTCGATTTTGTTAGATTGCAGGCAAGACTGATGGGATTAAAAAGCGGAGTTCAATACGCAGAAGGTTTCGAGGTCATTCGATGGCGGCTTTGAGGCAATCCTTAAAGAAATTGATAAAGAAAGGTATCTACTGGATGGTGCCGCAAGGAGTGTCAGCATTTGTCATCAATCATCTCCGGACAATATTGGAAAACAGAAGACCCCTCCGGCAAATACTTCGAAAAAATGAGAAATTTATGAATCGCCATCGCGGGCAACGTTGTTTCATTCTCGCCTGCGGCCCTTCCATCAAAAAGCAGGACCTCACGCCTCTGAAAAACGAAGTCTGTATTTCTGTGAGCAATTTCTTTGTTCACAAGGATTACGATTTTATTCGTCCCAAATACCATTGCCTGCCTGACGTGATAAAAGGGCATCCCAGGGAACACAATGAAGAATATGTTATTAGATGGTTCAGGGAAATTGAATCTAAGATTGATGATACGTTTCTATTCCTCTCCTTTGGAGACAAGAAACTTATCGAGACTCACCGTCTCTTCCAAGACAAGGAAGTGCATTACCTGAATTTTGGGGGAGATTGGAATGAAATGAGCAGCCACACTGTTGATTTAAGCCGTTCCTATTTGCCCTTTCCCCAATCCGTGTCGGTTCTTGCTTTGATGATGGCCCTTTACATGGGGTTTAAGGAAATCTATTTGTTGGGGTGTGATCACAATTGGATCTCACATGTTGGAACGAGTTCTCATTTTTATGAGGAAAGTGAAAACATTCTCGCAACCCGGCCAGGGTACAGCGAGTGGGTAGGAACGGATTATGAATTGCTTTTTAGATGCTACTGGAATTTATGGAATCAGTACAAAATTTTAAACCGCTACGGTCAAAAGAGAGGAATAGGAATTTACAACGCCACGGGGGGGGGAATTCTTGACGTGTTTCCAAAGGTTTCATACGAAACCCTTTTTGAAAGAGATAAATTAAAATGGTCTCACTAGAACAATTTTTGGTATCGCCAGACACTCCCATTCGAGAAGTTGTCAGCCGCATTGACCATAACGGGGAAGGTATTGCCTTGGTTGTTGATCCGGAACGCCGTCTCCTGGGTACGGTCACCGACGGTGATATTCGCCGGGCCATCTTGTCTGGAACGGACCTTAATTTACCTATTCAAACAGTGGTGGCGCAGAGGACCGCTCCCGTCCGTCCCCAAGGTCTCACAGTGCCTGTCGACACGCCCGCTCCGGAAATCATTCGGCTCATGAATCAGTTTTCAATTCGCCACATTCCTTTGCTTGATAACAAGGGTCGAATTGCGGATCTCGCTTTATTAAGTAATCTCATCAAACAAACAGACTTGCCTGTGACGACCGTCGTAATGGCGGGAGGTTATGGAACCCGTTTGCGTCCTTTGACCCACAAAGTCCCGAAGCCTCTTCTGCCGGTGGGAAAACGCTCGATCTTGGAACTGATTATCAGACAATTAAAAAAAGCCGGGATTCGCGATATCAATATTTCAACGCATTACAAAGCAGAGAAAATTACCAAACACTTTGGCAATGGAAAAGCATTTGGGGTCGATCTGCATTACATCAATGAGAACCAACCCCTTGGGACAGCTGGAGCCTTGGGTTTGATGGCTCCTTCAAGTAAGCCGATTCTTGTGATCAACGGAGACGTTCTCTCGAAAGTCAATCTTCGCGCCATGCTCGATTTTCATCAAGAACACAAAGCGGATTTGACGGTGGCCGTTCAAAAATACGACGTACAGGTTTCTTATGGAGTGATAGAGACCAAAGGCTTCCTTGTAGAAAAACTCACCGAGAAACCCAACTATCTTTATTTCATTAACGCAGGGATTTATTTGTTAGAACCTTCGATCCACAGCCTGATTCCTAAAAAACAACATTTCGACATGACAGATCTGATTCAGAAACTGTTAGACACAAAACGAAGAGTGGTGAGTTTTCCTATCCGAGAATATTGGTTGGATCTTGGGAATCATGCCGACTACCAAAAGGCAAGAAACGATCTCGCTAATGGGGAACTAGAATCTTGAATTGGTCAAAGAAATCAGTTTTGGTGACGGGTGCGGGCGGCTTTATCGGAAGCCATTTAGTCGAAGCGTTAGCAAAAAGAGGGGCACGAGTCAGGGCCCTTGTTCATTACAATGCTTTGGGATCGTACGGATGGCTTGACGAATTAACCGCGAAGAAAAAAATTGAGATTGTCGCAGGGGATATCTGTGATCCTCAGAGTGTGGAGCGAGCGATGCAGGGCGCAGCGATCGTTTTCCATCTAGCGGCCTTGATCGGTATTCCCTATTCCTATGAAGCGCCCGAATCTTATGTACGCACAAATGTCGGCGGGACGCTCAATATTCTTCAAGCTTCTCGGCGGCTTAAACCGGATCGCATTGTGCTCACTTCGACCAGCGAAGTGTACGGAACCGCACGCTATGTTCCCATTGATGAAAGTCATCCGCTCCAAGCTCAATCTCCTTACTCGGCAAGCAAAATTGCAGCGGATAAATTAGGAGAGGCTTTTTATCGTTCTTATGATTTACCCGTTGTCACTTTAAGGCCTTTTAACACTTACGGTCCTCGCCAGTCCGCGCGCGCAATTGTCCCCACCATTATTTCTCAATGCCTCCATCGGGGAAAAATTAAACTGGGGAGTCTCGAGCCTCAAAGAGATCTAAATTTTGTCTCTGATTTAGTGGAGGCGTTTTTACTCGCCGGTTATTCAACGAAGGCCGTGGGGCATACCGTCAACATTGGTTCAGGCAAGGCCGTTAGCATTAAAGAGCTTGTAGAAAGAATTAGCCGTCTTATTGGAAATAAAAAAGTCGGTGTTTTCATTGATTCAAAACGCGTTCGCCCCAAGAAAAGTGAAGTGAATTACCTTGAAGCAGACTCTGCGCTGGCTCAAGACCTTCTCGGTTGGAAGCCCCTCTATTCGCTCGAAAAAGGTTTGAGAGCCACCATTCCTTGGATGAAAAAGCATCTCGAGCGGTACGGGTCAATTTATTCGATATAGAATGGAAAAACTATTGAAGGATATGGCTCATAAGATTCTACCCTCTCGTCTCAGAGGAGTGATTGGGCGAGCCCTTGAGGGTAAAACGATTCCTATTTCTTCAGATTGTCAAATCCTGAAAGAAACTTGCAAAGTCGAAACCCTTCAAGGATGGCAGGATTCGCAAGTGGCAAAGCGGCAGCATAAAACGTTTATTCCTTTGCTACGGCAAATGCATGAAGGGGTGCCGCGAAAAGATTTTGTGGCGTTAGCCAATGCGGTACGAATGACGGGTGTACAGAATCCTTCAATTCTTGAGGTGGGTTGCGGCAGCGGATGGAATTCGGAAGTATTACGTTGTCTTTTGAAGCAACCCGTTCATTATATCGGTCTCGATTATTCACAGGCAATGGTGGCTTTGGGGAAGCGATGTTACCCACAGGTGCCCTTTATCGTGGGCGATGCCGCAGCTCTTCCTCTTCAGGATCGGAGTTGCGCGATTCTCATATCAGGTGGGGTGCTGATGCATCTCTGGGGATATGAGAAAGCAATTCAAGAAAGCCGACGCGTTACACGGCGGTGGTGTATTTTTCACACAATTCCTGTGGTTCAGAGACGACCGACGGCAAAACTTAAAAAATACGCCTATGGAAGCCCTGTTGTAGAAATTGTCTTTAACGAAAAAGAATTTCTCGAACTCGTTAAAGATAACGGCTTCATAATTCATAGCATTTTTGAAAATATACCCCACTCCTACCTAAACAACATCCTCAATGAAGAAGTTCCTAGCCGGACCTATCTGTGCAGAATCGCTTAAAAAATATCTGCAACCACCTCTTCACAAAATTAAATCTTCACCCCGTATTGGTTGATGTCGGTGCTTCAGGTGAACCGCCCAAGATTTGGGATTCCATCGCTTCTCATTCCATCTATGTAGGCTTTGATCCCGATCTGAGAGAAATGATCAACGTCTCACAAAAATTCTACAAGTCAACAGTCATTAACAGCATAGTCACGGAAGATAGCCTTGCCAAAGAAACGAGTTTTTATTTCACAAAATTTCCATATTGCTCCAGCGCTCTTAAACCTAACCTCAAATCTCTTTCCCATTTCCTTTTCTCTGACCTCTTTACTGTTGAAAAAGAGGCAAAGATCTCCACAACTTCCTTAGGTTCTGTGATCGACCAGCTTTCTTTACCCGGTATCGACTGGTTGAAAACCGACTCGCAGGGGATGGATTTGAGAATTTTTACCGGACTCAAAGAGGAATTGCGGTCTAAAATTTTAGCCATTGATGTGGAACCGGGGCTGATTGATGCCTATGAAGGCGAAGACCTGTTTGTCGATGCTCATAAACGTTTAATCCAAGAGGGTTTTTGGCTTTCGACACTGAATATTGGCGATGTCGTGAGAATGAAACAATCCTCGCTGGCTTATTTATTGAAAGCGAAGAATGGAATTAAAAAAAACCTCATCGAGCAAACCCTTAAAAAAACTCCCGCTTGGTGCGAGGCAAGGTATCTTCGAACGGTTGAATCTCTTGTTCAAAATAATCTCAACAAAAACGGATTTGTCTTATTGTGGATATTTTCCGTTCTCGACAATCAATTGGGTTTTGGGCTTGATTTGGTATTGGAATATAAAAAGATTTTTGGACCTGACGATACTTTTGAATTTATGTTTGAGGAGACAACGAAAAGCATTCATCTCTCTCAACAAAAAACATTTTTGGGGCTGATGAAGTCGATTCTCCCCATTTCTTTGAAAAGTTGGCTTAAATCCTCGTCCTTTAAGGTCAGCCCTTAAAATGAGCACTATTTTCAAAAATAAAAATATTCTCATTACCGGAGGCTTAGGATTTATTGGTTCAAATCTAGCTCGCCGGTTGGTAAATTCAGGGGCCAGGGTCATTCTGGTAGATAGTTTGACTCCAGAATATGGGGGGAATCTCTTCAACATCAATGGGATTGAGGATAAGGTTCGCGTGAATATTTCCGATGTCCGCGATGAATACAGCATGAAATATTTGGTCCAGGGGCAGGATTATCTTTTTAATCTCGCCGGCCAAACGAGTCACATGGATTCCATGGAAGATCCTTACACGGATCTGGAAATTAACTGTCGCGCCCAACTTTCAATTCTGGAAGTTTGCCGGAAATACAATCCAAAAATCAAAATCGTTTTTGCCAGCACCCGGCAAATTTATGGTAAACCCCAGTACCTTCCGGTAGACGAGAAACATCTTCTCCAGCCGACCGATGTGAATGGAATTAACAAAATGGCGGGGGAGTGGTATCACATTCTTTACAATAATGTGTATGGGGTCCGCGCCTGCGCGCTTCGTCTCACCAATACGATTGGTCCGAGGATGCGCGTCAAAGACGCCCGGCAAACATTTTTAGGGGTTTGGATTCGTCTTCTTGTGGAAGGAAAGCCGTTTGAAGTCTGGGGAGGCGATCAACTGCGGGATTTCACTTATGTGGACGATGCGGTCGAAGCCTTCTTGCTGGCGGCGATGAATGAAGAGTCAAACGGTCGCGTGTTTAACTTGGGAGGGAACCAAACCGTCAGTCTCAAGCAACTGGCGGACCTTTTAACGAATGTGAATGGAAAGGGAGACTATACCTCGAAGAATTTCCCCAAAGAGCGCAAACGGATTGACATCGGAGACTACTATGCGAATGACCGGTCGATTCGTTCCGTGTTAGGTTGGAAACCCAACGTTTCTCTTCGCGAGGCTCTGACCCAAACCCTCAAGTTCTACCGAAAGAATTTAAAACATTATCTCTAAGGAAAAACACATCTCCAGAATTCCGCAGACTGATCCCAAAGCGAGTTACCTCGCCCACCGAGACGAAATCGATACGGCCCTCCGGCGGGTGCTTGAAAACGGCCGGTATATTTTGGGACCGGAAGTTGCTTCCTTTGAAGGAGCATTCGCTTCATATTTAAACATTAAACACTGCATCGGAGTAGCCAGCGGTACCGATGCTTTGGAAATCGCCCTCCGATCCTGCGGAATTCAGGCAGGGGATGAAGTCTTTACGGTTTCCCATACCGCCGTGGCAACGGTGGCCGCGATTGAACGGTGCGGCGCAAAGGCAATTTTGGTGGATATTGACCCGGCGACTTACACGATGAATCCAAAAGCTTTGAAAGAAGCGATTCGCACAAGCCGACAACCCAAAGCGATCATCCCAGTCCATCTTTATGGTTGCCCTGCCGACATGGCTTTGATTTTAGAAATTGCCAGACAAAATAATTTAAAAGTAATTGAAGATTCAGCCCAAGCTCACGGGGCTTCATTGAATGGAAAAAAAACTGGAACATTTGGCGATTTGGCTGCATTTAGTTTTTATCCAACTAAAAATTTAGGTGCGCTAGGGGATGGTGGCGCTGTTGTGACAAATAATCCGGATCTTGCAGAAAAAGTATTAGCTCTTCGGGAATACGGCTGGAAGAAACATTTTATCAGTGAAATCCCGGGTGTGAATTCCCGTTTGGATGAATTGCAGGCAGCTGTCTTACGCGTCAAATTGAAGTATTTGGACGAAGAAAATTCAAAACGCCGGGAAATCGCCTGTCTCTATAAACATCAACTTCCAAAAACGAGCCTTGTCCTTCCAAAAGCACAACCTCAAATCCAGGCTGTCTTTCATCAGTATGTCGTGCGCACAAAAGCGCGGGATGAATTGAAGGCTTTTCTCGAAACCCATTCGATTTCCACCGGTATTCATTATCCTGTGCCGGTCCATCTTCAGCCCGCCTACCGAAATCGAATAACGATCGCCAAGAAGGGACTTCAGAATACGGAAAAGCTTTGTTCGGAGATTTTGAGCCTTCCCATTTATCCCCAGATAAATCATGAAGACGTGGAAAGAGTCTGTCAGGTCATTGGGGATTGGGAAAAACGACAACAGAACTGATGCGCCATTTCTGTACCTATTTTGATTCGTATTATTTGGCGAGAGGCCTTGCGCTTTACCGTTCTCTTGAGCAACAGTGTGATTTCCCTTTCACGCTTTGGATTCTTTGTTTTGATGACCTCACACACCAGATTCTAGGGAAGCTTCGGTTGCCCCATGCGAAATTAATTTCCCGGGAGGAGTTCGAAGGAGAAGATCTTGAGCTTCAGTCCGTTAAGGGCTCTCGAACACTTCTCGAATATTACTGGACCTGCACCCCCTCTCTTCCTCTTTACGTGTTGGAGAAAAATCCTGAAATTGATGAAACTACTTATCTCGACGCGGATCTGTTTTTCTTCTCCTCGCCCCAACCGATTTATCACGAATTCGCTGGCAATTCAATTTTGTTGATCGAGCATCGGTACTCCCCCTTTCATAAAGACATGGAAAAAGAAGCCGGCATTTATAACGTCCAGATGATGATCTTTCGGAAAGACAAAACGGGCCTTGAAGCTTTGCGTTGGTGGAGAGAGCGATGCATCGATTGGTGTTACCGGAAGTCGGAAAATGGGAAATTTGGCGATCAACTTTATCTCAATGATTGGCCCGAACGTTTTAACGGAACACACGTGCTTCGATACATCGGCGCCGGAGTCGCTCCGTGGAATGCCGCTCGGTACACGTTAAATCAAGAAAACGGGACAATTAAGGTCAACGATCTTCCTTTAATCTTCTATCACTTCCACGCACTAGCTCTGGTGAATGACTGGATTGGCATTGCGGATAAGTGGAGCTATTCCATCCCCGTTAATTATTACAAAAGAGTTTACCGACCTTACTTCGCCGCCCTGAAAAATGCGCTTTCCGAAATACGACAAGTTGCCCCCTCCTTTCACAAAGGGTATGAAGCTTTTTCGATTCGGGAAATCTTGAGGTTCACCAAACAGAGAAAATTGCTGGTGTTGAGTTAGCCATGAGAATTTTTGTCGCTGTTAAACACTCTCGCGACTCTCAATATTTTTACGGAGAGTTGTGGAGCGGAAATTTTTACCCTGCCCTGCAAGAGTTGGGATGCGAAATCATTGAATCAAAAGTGGATCTTTTTCCGGCCAGTCGATTCATGCACATTGCCAAAGATTTCACACCCGAAGAGCGCGAAGTCAGGAACCGAATCACTCAGCAGATTGTAGAGGAAATCAAAAAAGCACATCGGGATAAGCCAATCGATCTATTCCTGAGTTATTTCTACAATGCCCATTTCGACCCTTCGGGATTTGAAGCCATTCATCAGCTGGGCATCCCCACCGTTAACTTCTACTGCAATAGCATTTATCAATTTGAATTTGTTTCGGAAATTGCAAAACGGGCCGAATTTTCCTGGCATACGGAGAAAGCTGCACAACTCCTTTATTTAAAAGCAGGGGCGAATCCGGTTTGGGTGCAAATGGGAGCCGACCCCAAAATTTATCATCCCATTGCGGAAGCCAAGCGCCAGTCAAAGGCCTGCTTCGTCGGGCAGCGGTATGCTGATCGTGACCGTTATCTGGCAAAGCTAATTGAAAACCGGATCCCGGTGGATATTTTTGGACACGGATGGAAAAATGCGGAGAATGGAAAATTTTCAGGAACTTCTGAAACGACTTACTTAGGCCGAAAAATTCTGAAACCCGGAAAAGTGGAAAGTTATCTTCAAGTTTTGGGTCAGAATTTTGAAGTAGAAGGTTTTGTTGGCGGTTCTACTCGAACATTTGGGCAATGGCAATACCGGAGGGAAAGTCGGCGACTCGATTCCGTTTTGGCTCAAGCTGTAAAAGGACCAGCGCCCGACGTCTGTCAGACCTTTAATGAATATGAAGTCGCTCTTAATTTTAGCAATGTCTGGGCCGACGGCAGGTCGGGATCCCAATTAGTTCCTCACGTGCGCCTTCGTGACTTCGAAGCCCCCATGTCCCGCGCATGTTATCTGACGGGATACTCCGATGAAATTGCCGAGTTCTACGAGATCGGAAAAGAAATAGACGCGTACCATACGCCTGAAGAGTTGATTGATAAAACTAGATTTTATTTATCTCATCCGAATGAGGCAGAGAAATTACGGGCGGCCGGCTATCAAAAAGCGCGACAAGATCATACCTGGGTCAAGCGGTTCGAAGAGCTTTTCCTAAAAATCGGGATCAGCAAAACTCGTGAAGTCACACCGTCTTTTTCACCTACAATCTTACCTATTTCAGCCGTTGTCCCGACGAGAAACCGGCATTTTTCTCTCGAGCGAATGCTAAAAAGCCTCGCTCTTCAATCTGCGCAACCACACGAAATCATCATTGTCGATGCCTCAACGGATGGAGAAACTGAGCGCTTTCTTAAAATCGGAATTCCAAAACTTCAAAGTCAAGTGGTCTACCATCGAGCGGTAGAAGTGGGCGCAGCCACTCAGCGTAACCAAGCCATGGAATCCGTTTCTCAAAATTTTGTTTGCTTTATTGATGATGACGTCATCTTTAAATCAGAATGCATGAATCGTCTCTGGAAGGCTATTCAAAGTGATTCGCAATTGGGCGGTGTCAGCGCCATGATTACCAATCAACGCTATCTTTCACCCAGCTTTGTAAGCCGTCTCCTATTCCAATTTTTAAACGGCCGTCCTGAAGCAAGCTATGCGGGCAAATGTCTCGGTCCCGTCCTCAATTTGTTACCTGAAGATCGTCCCAATTTGCCGGAGGTAGTCTCGGTGGAGTGGGTCAGCACTTCCTGTGCGCTCTTCCGCAGGGCATCGCTTCCAGATCCTCCCTTTCCTTGTCACAAAACCAAGTATTCGAGGACTGAAGACATCGCTCTCTCCTTAGTGGTGGGCCGTAAATGGAAACTTGCCAATGCCCGAACGGCCAGGATTTTTCACGACAGCCAAGGAGGGGACCATAAGGACAATATCGCCGAGTGCACTAAAGTCGGACTCTTGGACCGACACCATCTCATGACGAATATCTTGGGGCGGCGTGACGCGATGGATTATTTCAAACTCATAACGCTTGAATTGTTCGAACTTTTCACCTCCCTGACTACCGTCGTTGGATTGCGGGCCTTTCCCCGGATCTTGGAGGGCAAATTGAAAGGTGTTTGGAAAATATTGCGTGGTTAACGTCTCAGCTCAACTAATCCATCGCGTTTATCACGGCGCAATGTCAAGGATGCGCAATCTCGTCTATCGTATCTTGGGGGTCCACCTCAAAGGCTACGTCTGGATGCGGGCGGTCGAGATTCCATTCAATTGGTCAGACATTACACTGGAAACAGAAGTCGCTTTGGATCAGGGAGTCTCGTTAGTTTGTGCGGGGCCTGCGAGAGGCCGAGGCGACAAGCTCGTCATTCGATCCGGTACTTACGTGAATCGATTCACCATTTTTGATGCTCATGATCACATCGAAGTGGGGAGGGATTGCATGATCGGTCCTCATTGTTACATCACGGATGCTGATCATGGAAAGGCACTTGGAAAGTCTGTAAAGTCGCAGCCTATGGAGAAAGCAGCCGTGGTAGTTGAAGATGAAGTGTGGCTGGGTGCTCACGTGGTCATCTTGCCTGGAGTCCATATTGGGAAGGGGGCCGTCATAGGTGCGGGAAGCGTAGTCACCCATGATATTCCGAGTAATGCCATTGCTGTGGGGAAACCAGCACAAGTGATCCGGATGCGGACATAGCTTCCCATGGAATCGAAAGTATCTATTCTATGTGTGACTTACAATCGGCGCGAGTTGGTGCTTCGGTGTCTTAAATCCTGCATCGAGCAGAATTATTCCAATTTTGAGATTGTGGTGGTCGTCAATCCAAGCGGTGATGGCACGGAACAAGCAATTCAAGAAAAATTTCCTCAAGTTAAACTTATCCAGACCCATAAAAACATCGGCTTTTTCCCTGGATTAAATATCGCGATCGCCAATTCCGCAGGTGATTACATCATGACCGTCGACGATGACGCTTATTTTCTCCAAAAAGATGCAATCTCAAATCTGGTAAGCGAATTTCAGAAGGAACCAAGATTGGGAGCTATCACTTGCAATCTCGAGGGTCCCAATGAAACTCCGGTCGATTCCGACCGCTACATCGATGTTTTTACCACGGGCTTTACCATGCTCCCCAGAAAGGCGTTTACAGAATGGGTAGGTTATTACCCCGATTTATTTTTCCGATCGGCCGGCGAAACTTATCTCTGTACACGTCTTTGGGAGCTCGAACATCCCGTGAAGCGTTTGGCGAATATCCGAATGTATCATGAGCGCGCAATGCAAGGCCGTTCCGATTGGGATTGGAAATTTTACAACCTCCGGAGCCAAGTGCTTTGTGCCGTTATGCGCGATCCTTGGTACCTTGTCGTTCCTCACCTTTTAAGTATTAAGTTTAAAAGTTTCCTTCAATATCTCAGGGAGGGTCATTTTTGGACGTGGATTTCAGCTTGGATTAGCGCTCTCTGCCACTTCTCCCAAGCGCTTCGCTACCGCCGTCCGATTAGCGGGAAGACTCAAAGACTTTTATGGCGTCTACGGAAGGAAATAGTACTCCGCTTTCCTTGAGAGAAGCGCTGAGTTACTTCTCGCGCTCACCGCTCAAAGTTCATCAATCGGAAGTTTACGATTATTTGAATCAAGCAGAACATTACACGCAATCTTTTGGTTTTCAATGGTCTAAATATCGCGATGTCCAAATTGACCGGCTCAATGGGACACGCGCCTCGTGGAATCACTTAGAAATGTTCTGCCAAGGCGATACTTCAATCTTTACCGGAAAAACATGTCTTGAAATCGGCGCAGGAGCGGGACGGTTTACGGATTACCTCGTGAATTTATGCAAGACGGTGATTACCATTGACTCAAGTTCGGCGATTTTTCACAACGTGTCTTTAGGGGCGGACAATCTCATTGCCTGTCGAGCCGATCTTTTCGACATTCCCATTAAACGAGAACAAATTGACCTAGTGTTCTGCCGGGGAGTGATTCAGCATACGCCGGATCCAAAACAAGCACTGAGGAAACTTTTCGACTATGTCAAGCCAGGCGGTATCGTTCTGTTTGATGCGTATCCTTTTAAATGGTACACACCTTTTGTTACGAAATATTGGATCCGGCCCTTCACGAGACGAATGAATCCAGAAAAACTCGCGTCTCGTATCGAAAAATGGATGCCCACACTTCTCCAATTTAAGAAAAGAATCGTCAGCCCGCTTTTTCCTCGAGATAAATTCGGAACCCATCTTTCAAATCAACTTGTTCCTATCGTTGATGCAACAGGTTCACATGAACTATCTCCGGATCTCGCTTTGAAATGGTCCATCTTGGATACCGTTGATATGTACGCTCCCCGTTACGACAAACCGATGACTTTTCGTTCGGTTCTTCGGGAATTGAAGAGTCTTGGAGTTAAAGAAATCCAGGCAAATCGAAGTACCTTTTGTTTCAAAGGAGTTGCTCCTTAAATGTGTGGTATTCTCGGATGGATCAGCCCTTCACTGACCGATCCAAAGAGATCGGTTCAGGAAGCTCAGCCTGCGCTTCAGGCCCTCCGTCCTCGGGGTCCGGATGGCAACGGAATTGAAACAGGCAAAGGTTGGTTGTTGGGTCACACGCGGCTTGCGATTCTTGATTTGACCGAGAAAGCGCGACAACCCATGACGGAAGGCCAGGGAGGTTGGCTGGTTTACAATGGTGAAATTTATAATTTTAAAGAGTTGCGCGAAGAACTCATTGGATTAGGTTATCGATTTCAATCTTCCGGTGATACCGAAGTTCTTCTTTATGCAATGCGCGAATGGGGAGTTTCATGTTTAGAACGTTTAAGAGGGATGTTTGCTTTCGGATGGCTGGATACAAAAAAACAAGAATTGATTCTTACCCGTGACCGTTACGGCGTGAAACCACTTGCTTATGAACTCCGTAATAACGAATTACGATTTGCTTCCGATTTGCATGCATTGCGCCTGCTACCGGGCGCCAGCCGAGAAATCGATTCCGAATCAGCTTACCTTTACATGGCGCTGGGATACGTGCCGTCGCCTCATTCAATCTTGAAAGGTGTCAAGAAGTTGAGGCCTGCGTACTACCTTCGCGTCCGCTGGTCTGAAAAGGGAATCCGTGATGTCGAAGAGCGGGCCTACTGGTCCATCAAACAAATTTCCGCAGGGGAGGAGATAGGCTGTAGAAATGGGAATGCATTTCTCGATGAATATGAAAATCGTGTTAAAGAATCAATTCGTTACCGGCTTACGAGCGATGTTCCGGTTGGCGTCCTTCTTTCAGGAGGCATCGACTCTACCTTAATCACGGCCTTCTGCCGGGAAACAGCCAATGGAAAGGTTCCAAGTTTTACGCTTGGATTTGAAGACCCGAAAAACGATGAAGCCCCCTTTGCAAGGGCCATTGCTCAACAATTGGGCGGCCAGCATCGGGAATTTTATATTCGAAAAGAAAATGTCTTGGATACGTGGAAAAAGCTTTGGGAAGTTTATGACGAGCCCTTTGCGGATTCTTCGGCTGTTCCAACCGTTGCTTTAAGCCGGTTGGTAGCCCGTTACGTGAAGGTGGCTCTGACGGGCGATGGGGGAGATGAAGTTTTCGCAGGTTATCCTTGGCATCGAGCCCTGGACCGCGTGAGTCGTGTTTCCGCGATGCCACAATTTTTCCACCGCGCAGTCACCGAGATCGCACCTTACTTTTCACCCTCTTTTCGGTATCAGGCAGATATTTTTAATCAAGAGGATCGAATCACCCAATGGAGCGTGCTTCGAACCGGACTTACCGATTCCCGCGCCGAACTGCTTCCTGTCGAAGGAGCCGGTGAACGGTCTCATCTCAGTCATTATTTCAGAGAATGGGCGAAGGATCTTGAGACAATTGTCCATCCTCTGGAATGGGCCTGCCGAATGGATCTTTTGACTTATCTTCCTGATAATTTGATGGTGAAGTCAGACCGGGCGAGTATGAGTACCGGACTTGAGCTTCGAGAGCCTTTATTGGACCATCAATTGACCGCTTGGTGCCTCATGCTTCCCATGCGGAGTCGATACGATTCCCAAAGAAGAAGGGGAAAAATTCTTCCGCGTCGAATCTTAGAACAGAAGATTCCTTCCCGGCTCCTTAATCGACATAAACAAGGCTTTACTCCTCCTCTGGGTGAATGGCTTCAAGGCCCGCTAAGACCAGTGGTGAATGAGACATTCAAGCAACTTGAGCAGGGAGATCTTTCACCACTTTGTCTGCCCGCAGAATGTCGAGATTGGTCCGAGTGCGCCAAGACACTCAATGACCTGCACCAACAGTTCCTCTGGCGCATCGTCTGTTTTTCAGAGTGGCTGAGACATCACCGATCATTATCTTCGCAGACATGCTAGTTGTTTTAACAACCCATCCGATTCAGTACCAGGTTCCTTTGTGGCGAGCATTGGCGAAGGAAGGAAGCATTCCCTTCGAGGTGTGGTATTTGAGCCGCCATGGGATCGATCCTAGTCCGGATGCAGAATTCCAACAAACCTTTAAATGGGATATCGATTTGCTTGCAGGGTATCCCTACGAGTTCTTGCAAACCCATGCCAATCAGAAGGTTCATCACTTTTGGGGGGTAAGGCTCGAGGAAAATCTGAAAAAACGGTTTCGGGAAAAGAAAGTGCGTGCACTTTGGGTTCAAGGTTGGCAAGTCTTCGCCTATTGGCAGGCGGTGTGGCAGGCCCATGAGGCAGGAGTTAAAGTTTGGCTTCGAGGCGAGAGCAACGACCTCGCACCCATCCCCTTATGGAAGAGACTGCCAAAAAGAATCTTGCTTGGTGCTTTATTTAAAAAAATTGACCACTTCCTTTATATCGGGGAAGCAAACCGGCGGCTCTACAAAAGATATGGGGTCTCCCAAGAACAGCTTCACTCCACGCCCTACGGTGTTGACAACGAACGATTTGCCCGTCAGGCGAAGGAGTTCTTGCCAAAACGAGCTGAGATTCGCCGCAGATGGAAAATCCCAGAAGAGGCTTTCTGTATTTTGTTTGCAGGGAAATTGATTCCGAAGAAAAGACCGCTGGATCTCGTACAAGCCGTCCGTGATGTGCGATTCAAAAATCGCGATAAGCTTCCTCATCTTCTTTTTGCAGGAAGTGGTGAATTGGGTAGGAAGTTGCGCCAGACGTGTTGTGTTGTTTTTGATGCAGAGAAAATGAACGAAGGAGGAGAGGGGCCCACAGCCTCTTTTGTCGGCTTCCTCAATCAAACAGAAATTTCGAAAGCTTATGTGGCTGCCGATTGCTTAGTTTTACCCAGTGACCACCGTGAAACGTGGGGACTTGTGGTCAATGAAGCATTGGCGAGTGGAATTCCGTGCGCTGTGAGTGACACTTGTGGTTGTGCTGAAGATTTAATTCACGCTCTGCATCCAAAACTTCGATTTCCAATGGGAAATCAAGAAGCGCTTACGGAAGCAATTTTTCTTCTGATGGAAAATCCGCCATCATCCCGAGTCCTGTATGAACAAATGACGAAATTCGGCATTGAGATCGTGGTACAAAGCGTTCGGGAGCTATATCAATCTTGGGAACGTTGAATCATATTTTATTGTCCTGTGTTGAGTCTTTGCCAAAGCCATGTCGTAAGCTCATTTACCGCTATTGCAAAATGTATGCAGGTCACTATGAGGGCAGTAACCCCAATTTCGAAAAAGATGGAGAACGTCAGATTATTCAATGTTGCATTCCCCATTCCAACATCGTTTTTGACGTAGGGGCGAATCGGGGAGAATGGGCTAAACTCGCTTTGAAATATCACCCCAATATCGAACTTCATTGTTTTGAACCCAGCGTGCCTACCTATCAGAAATTATCATCTCAAAATTTCCCCAAGAATGTCCGCCTCAACAATTTTGGTTTGAGTTCTAGGAATGGAAAGGCAACGCTCTTTGTCTTTGCAGAAGGCTCAGACACCAATTCCTTATATAAACGCAGTGGACTTGAGCATTGGGGAGTTAAACCGCAGGAGAAAGACGAGGCCGTCACTCTTTGGACTCTGGACGATTATTGCCTTGAGAAAAATATTCGAAACATAGACTTCTTAAAAATAGATGTCGAGGGACACGAACTGGAAGTTCTTCGGGGATCAGGCCGCATGCTGAGGCAAGAAAGGATCGGGATCATTCAGTTTGAGTATTCCGGAGCTTACATCGATGCCAGAATCCTTTTAAAGGATGTTTTTAAATTATTTGAGGGACTCCCTTACCAATTTTACAAGATCGTCCCAATGGGCGTCTTGCCCGTCCATGCTTACACTCAGGAAATTGAAAATTTTCAGTATGTCAACTATCTGGCAATCCACAAGGGACATGGGGTACAGAAGTCTTTAAAAATCTGGTAACGGGGTTGGAGAGAAAGAGACAAAAGAGCATTGCCCGGCGTAAAAGCGCCTGCTTTTATCAACTGTTACGAAAAGGAATCCGATTCATCCCTCTTGGGAGGTATGCGGTTGCTGTGAAATTAATGAGTCTTCCAAGTTTAAAAGGCACGATTTTACCTGTCGAGAAAGGGCAGTGGCTCCTCTTTCCGCGCGGTCCTAGCACATGGCCTCCCCTCGGACTTAAAGAACCGCACGTTCGGTATCATTTGGAAGCCCTCTTTAAAAATGCAGATGCTTTTATTGACTGCGGGGCTAACCTCGGATGGTATTCATTTTTAGCCAGTAGATATGGTGGTATAAAAAATTTGGTCGCCGTCGAACCCGTTTATCAATCGGTTCGATATCTCAAAATCATCAAACAATTGAATCAGATCAAAAATCTGACCCTTATCAAAGGGTGTATCAGTGATCATGACGGATCGGTGTTTTTCCCTTCATCAAAGAAAAGGTTTTTTGAAATGGGTTGCGTGGAACCAACGATGAATGGAGGTAGCGGTTGCCTCCTCGCGGAAAGCCCCAGTTACACTTTGCAGTCCATTGTCGATATGCTTCCCGCTTCCCTCAATCAAATTTGCATGAAGATTGACGTCGAAGGACATGAAAAGGCGGTTCTGAATTCAGTTTCTCGCGAAACGCTCACTCAAAGAATTCGCTCAACCATCGTCGAGGTCCATTTGTACAAGTTTCCGAAGCCGGAAGATGAGTTGGAAGAAATCTACGAGATTTTATCTCTGATTGGGAAACCTCAATTTTTGCTATCGCCTCAGCTGATGCCTTTTTATGCGCGTTTCCGATGCCACTTATCGGGACGTTACCCGATTTCAAAACTCCAACTTCCCTCCATCCTCAAATTGATTCGTAGAGGAAAGATCTCCGAGCTCCATGTGTTGGTAGAAAGAAAAGTCACGTGATAAAAATATTAGTCATCATCCCATCTGGAACAGTTTATGGATTGCAGAATAGCACTTTGGATTTTATGCGGAGCCTTCCCAAAGGAGATTTTGATTGTCATTTTTTCATCACGCGATGGGCAGATGGAGAATTAGCCAGGAGACTTGATGAATTGAAGATTCCTTACACCTATTCATGGCTAGGAATGTTCTCAAGAAAGCTGGATTGGGAAAATCTAAGAATGACCCTTCAATACATTTCAAAAATTCCAAGAATTTACTTTGATTTGATCTCTTTAATAAGAAAATATCGTCCCAACGTTATCTATACGGCCAATTATCACGAACTTATCCTTTTGGCTCCATTGCTCAAGGCCATGGGATTGCCTGTAGTCAACCATATGCATGACCCGCCCCCCCCTATTCTTTTTCAGCGAGCGATGTTTCGATTTTGGGATTTTCCAGTCGATCAATACTTTGTGCCATCGCATGATGTCCAAAAGAGATTGGAGATGTTAGGGGGAAACCCGGACCAAATATTCGTCCTCCATAACGGTATTGACCTGTCTTCGTTTCAACATGAAATTCAACACTCCAATCATTTTCTCAAACAATACAAGTGGCCATCCCAGTCGATTGTTCTTGGAATGACCGGACAAATGATCGAAGCAAAGGGTCATTTGGATTTAATCGAAGCCACCCAACTTCTTTGTAAAGATTATCCAAATGTTCGACTTGCGATTGGCGGAAAGCAAGAAGGCCCCTTTTATCAAAGATTGATTTTAGAAGTAGAAAATAGGGGCTTGTCAGATACCGTAGTTTTTTCTGGATGGCAGGAAGATATACGGGATTTTTATTCAAGTATCGATATTTTTATATTGCCCTCTCGTCATGATGAAGGATTTGGTCTTGTCGTGGCCCAAGCGATGACGATGAGATTGCCGGTGGTTGCCACCCGCAGTGGAGGAGTAAATGAAGTGGTAGAAGATCGAGTCACTGGCTTTCTAGTTAAAAAGGAATCTCCTTCCGAATTGGCCCGCGCAATCAGTCATCTCGTACAATCCAAACCATTAAGGCAATCAATGGGAGCAGCGGGTCGGAAAAGGATTGAGGAGCGATTTGATTTGTCGAAACAGTCCGCTCGACTTGAAACGGTACTCAAAGTTTTAACCAACGGAGTTCAGCGCTAACTCATGTCTAAAGCCTACGTCGAAATCCCCGGCAAGGTCTGGTTGTTCGTTATGGTGGGGGTCTGCCTCGGATGGTTTTCTCCAAACCCAGCACTTACTTCAGCAAGTTTATTGATTCTGCCCATTCTTATTTTTCCTTTATGGCTCAAAGGCGCCCCACCCGTACTTTCCTTTCTTTTATTTTTTCAATGGTTGGAAGCCACATTAAAGATCTTCAATGCAAACATTGCCGGCATTCCCGTGCAAGGATACGTCGCGATGGGGTCCGAAGAAAGTCAGATAATTCTTTATATTCGTGAAATAGAGAAAGCAATTTGGTTAAGCCTGGGTGCTCTAGCGTCCTTGGCCATTGGAATGCAATTGGGGATGGCCGGAATTGGAAAAAGCCACGAGAAAAAAATTTTCCTCGAAAAACCCACCTTTTTTTCCGTACGTAAACTTTTTACATTTTATATAGGCGCTTTTATTGTTTCCGCGCCACTCACTTATCTGGCTTGGCGCTTTACTCAGTTAACCCAGATCTTATTAGCCTTAGCCAATGTTAAATGGGTCCTTTTGTTTCTTTTGGCTTTCTCGGTCTTTCAGAAAAGAAAAGAACATCATTATCTAATATTCGCCATTCTTCTGGAAATTTCTACGGGTTTTTTGGGTTATTTCGCCCAGTTCAGAGGTGTATTTTATCTATTAACCGTTGCTTTTCTTACTCTCCATTTTCGCTTGAGAATGAGAGCTGTTGTTATGTCATTGGTTATTTTTATGTTCGCAATATTTCTTGGATCGGCGTGGTCAATTGTTAAAAAGGATTATCGAAAATTTTTAGACGAGGCGGCGGAATCAAAAACGTCCATTCCTCTCGAGACAAAAATAGAAAAAATGTCCAGTGCAGTTTTAAGTCTTAACCGCCAAAAACTTCGGAAAGGTCTAAGTGATTTAACCGAAAGAATTGCCTATGTGGATTTCTTTGCCCAAGTAGTGCAAATGGTTCCACGCACAATTCCCCACGAACAGGGAGAGTTGTGGAAAAGGGCACTGATCCATATAGTGACCCCCCGGCTTTTATTTCCCGACAAACCTTCTCTCGCGCCCGATTCTGACATTACACGCAAATACACCGGCATCATGGTTGCAGGTGGCGAGTTAGGGGGAGGGACTTCTATTGGAATCGGTTATTTCGCGGAAAACTACATTGATTTTGGAATGATTGGAATGATGTTCCCTATTTTTTTAATTGGTTTCATTCAAGGCTTGGCCTACCGATACTTTATCTTAAAAAGCGGACCGAGAGTTTTTGGATATGCCTTGGCAAGCGCAACCCTTCTATTTTCCGGAGTCAGCATTGCAACAAGCTCAGCCAAAATCTTAGCGGGAATAGTACTGAATTTCGCCGTCCTGGCCCTATTTGGAAAATTATTTGGAAGAATCTTTCTCAAGCAGGTTACCATTCCAACTCCGATTGCCCACACTGCAACCTAAACACTTTCTTTTCGCTTCCACGGCCGGAATCTTTTCACTCTTATTCTGTCTTTTAGTGGGCGAGCTTTCCATACGATCGTTTATTCCTCCCCAACGATGGGAATTCAGAGATGCCACTTCCGATTGGATGCCTGATGAGCGTCTGGGGTGGGTACAAAAGCCGGAACTGGATGTGACAACTCTCAATGAATTTGGTTGGACTGTGAGGTTTCAAACCAACGAGGACGGCCTTACTCCTCCTCAGGCCCGTCGCGAGAAAAAGCCGGGGGTTGTCCGCGTCATGTTTTTTGGAGATTCGACCGTTGTCGGCCGGGGCGTTCCACAGGACAAGACAGTCAATGCTTATTTGGAGCGTTTTCTCCTGGGAAAGGGAATCAAGGCAGAAGTAATTAATGCCGGCGTGCAAGGCTATTCAACCGATCAAGCCCTTTTACGGATGAAACAACTTTTGCCTCTTTATCGGCCGGATGTCGTCATTTATGGTGCCTGTGACAACGATTTCGGCGGCAATGTCTCACCGTCCGCTTACGGACAGGTGAAACCCCGTTTCCAGCTCAATTCCGATGGGTTCCTGGAAGAGATACCGCTGGAATTTAATAAAAAGATCACTTCGTTTGGAAACGGCCCCTCAAAATGGCTGCAATTCTCAGCTTTATATCGATTCCTTCAACCGCGTTTATTTACACTGCGTGCACAGGTTGGGCGATGGGAAGAACGTAACCTGCTCGGCATCGCGTCCGATATTTATTACCAACCAAAAACCCTCCATCAAATTGATTGGCAGATTTTTTCGGCTCTGATCCGCGAAATGAAAAAGACCGCAGAACAAAATCATGCAAAGTTTTTTTTCTATACTCATCCTGCTATTGCAGAGATCTGGGATCCTTACATTCAAGATACAGAGCGGAAGCTCAAGCTTAAACCCGGTGAATATGACCGATACGCCATCGAACGCCGTCTTCAAAAAATCGCAGAAGAAACAGGAACAAACTTCATTCCCTTGATTGATTCCTTTCGAGAAAGGCAATCCGAAGGTCCTTTTCATCTTCTGCCAAGAGATCCTCATTGCAACCCAGTCGGCTATCGATTGACGGCTGAAGCCTTAGGAAAGGTCCTTTTAGAATGAAAGTTTTGCACGTCATTCCCTCGGTTAGCCCGATCTATGGGGGACCCAGTTTGGCCATTCGGCCCATGATCTTCGCTCTGAGAAAGAGGGGGTTGCAAGTCGACGTTGCAACTACCACGGCAGATGGGGAGAAAGAATTAAACGTTCCTCTTGGAACACCGGTGGACGAAGGAGGGGTACGTTATTTTTACTTTCCGAGGCAATTTCCAAAATGGTGGACCTTTTCTTGGCCCTTGACGATCTGGCTTTCCCAAAATGTCGGCGGTTATGATCTGCTTCATATCCACGCTTTATTTTCTTATCCAACACTGTCGGCATGTCACTTTGCAAGAAAAGCAGGCGTTCCCTATTTGCTGCGTCCCTTGGGGACAATGAGTTCTTGGAGCCTTTCCCAGAAGAGAGTGAGGAAAGGAATTTATTATCATTTGTGGGAAAGAGAAAATCTCTCCAAAGCTTCAGCCATCCACGCCACTTCTCAATTCGAAGCCCAATATTTGGAGCATTTGAAATTAGGACCTCAAATTCGTGTTATTCCTCTGGGAGTTGAACCGGCGGATCTGTTACAACGGCGGATTTCATCCAATGGCGTTACGAAGCTTTTATTTCTTTCCCGGCTCAATGCGGAAAAAGGATTGTCCTTATTAATCGAATCCCTGGCCTTCCTTCGTAAATCGGAAATTCGTCCCCATCTAACCATTGCCGGAAATGGAAATCCCCAGTATTTGTCCCAGCTCAAGAAAGAGATCCGACATTTGGAGTTATCTTCCCAGGTCGAATTTGTGGGATTTGTTGAAGGGGAAAAGAAGGCACGCCTTTTCAACGAATCTGATATTTTCATACTGCCTTCAAACCACGAAAATTTCGGGCTCGCTGTGGCAGAAGCGATGGCAGCAGGTCTTCCGGTCGTTGTGAGCGATCAGGTGGGAATTTCAGCCGAGATTAGGGAATATGGAGCGGGGCTTGTCGTCTCGTGCGCTCCGGATTCAATCGCCCGAGGGTTAGAAAGATTAATCAAAGCCCCCTCTTTAAGGACTCAAATGGGCATTGAGGGGAAAAGGCTTGTTCAAGAAAAGTTTTCCTGGGATAAAATAACAAGTCAATTGATCGAACTCTATCAGGAAATCCTTGATGGTTGAGAAAGAAAAGATTTCCATCTCCGCAGTGACCCTCACTCTTAACGAGGAGAAAAATATAGAGCATTGCCTCGAAAGCCTGCATGGTTTTGTATCCAAAATCTTTCTCGTTGATTCAGGGAGCAGCGATCGGACACTCGAAATCGCAAAAAAGTATGGTGTCCAGATCGCGTCTCATCCTTTCGAGACCCACGCTAAACAATGGAACTGGGCTTTTAAAAATTTACCCATTAAAAACGAATGGATTTTGACGCTTGATGCTGACCAAGAGGTCTCGCCTCCACTTCGTGATGAAATTCAACACGCCTTGTCAAACGTTGTCGATACGGTGGACGGATTCTATCTTTGCCGCAAGCAGATTTTCCGGGGCCGCTGGATCCGGCACGGGGGTTACTACCCTAAATATTTATTAAAACTGGTACGGAGAGGGAAGGTCTATTCGGATGAAAATGAACTTTTGGACTTTAGGTTTTATGTCCCGGGAAAAACTCTGAAGCTTCAATCGGATTTAATCGAAAACAATCGAAAAGACGACGACCTGAACGTCTGGCTCGCGAAACATCGACGCTTTGCAGTGCTCCAAGCACGAGAGGAATATCACCGCCGACGAAACGGAAGTCGCTGGAAGATCCATCCAACGCCTTTGGGCACACCGGACCAAAGAACGATTTGGTTCAAGTCCATTTGGTATGGTCTTCCACTGTACCTTAGACCGTTTCTTTACTTCTTTTATCGCTATTTTTTGAGACTTGGATTTTTGGATGGGCGAGAGGGCGCTATTTTCCACTTCTTCCAGGGTTTTTGGTATCGCATGCAGGTGGATATCAGATTGAAGGACTTAAAAAAAAATGTACGTTGAGTTCCCGTACATCACAGGAGAAAATCCCAATGGAAAATATGGGGAGTTGCTTGCGGAAAAAATGTTCTCGTGCATAAAAGGACTTTCAAGGATTAAAAAAATATGTGAACTCGGCTGTGGAAACGGCTACTTTGCAGGCCGCTTAGGCAGAGCGGGTTATGAGGTGACAGCAATCGATTGTTCCGAAACCGGCATTGCTTATGCGGAAAAAAATCACGGGAAATACACCCGGTTTATCAGGTCTGAGATTTCACCCTCTTTAACCCAAGGATTAAAAACACAGTTCGATCTCGTTTTTTCTATAGACGTCATTGAACATCTTTATTGTCCTTCTGATCTAATCAAGACTGCAGGCGCTTTACTCAAGCCCCAAGGCTATCTTTTGGTTAGCACTCCCTACCACGGTTTCCTTAAATATTTAGCCATGAGTCTCACGAATCGAATGGATGCTCACTTAAACCCATTGTATGAAGGGGGGCACATCAAATTTTTCAGCGTTAAAACACTTTCCAAGCTCATTTCTTCCGATGGATTTGATGAAGTCGAGTTTGAGTTTTTAGGACGTTTTCCTTGGCTTTGGAAAAATATGATTTGTTTGGCCAAAAAATCCGGTCAAAGATGAGAATCCTCGGTCTCAATGCTTATCACGGTGACGCATCGGCGGTTGTATTGGCCGATGGAAAACTTCTTTTTGCGGTAGAAGAAGAAAGGTTCAACCGGATTAAACATTCGGCCGGCTTGCCCAAAGCCGCTCTCAAGGCAGCGCTTGAACAAAGCGGTCTTTTACCGAATCAGGTTGATTTCCTCGCAATCGCGAAAGACCCAAATGCTAATTTGCTTTCAAAATTAAAATTTGTCGTCAGTCACCGCCCGTCGCCGGACTTTATTCAATATCGATTGAACGTCTCTAAGAGTTCAAAGGAAATATTGAAAAACCCAGGATTTTTCTTTGGCGGAGACGGGAAATGGCGGGCGAAAGGAATTCGCGTCGAACACCATCTCGCACATGCGGCCAGCAGTTTTTATCCCTCCGGATTTGAGCGAGCTGCACTTCTTAGCGTCGATGGTTTTGGAGATTTTTCAAGCGTAATGATGGGTATCGGCGAGGGGAACCAAATCAAAATTTTGAAACGGATTTTGTTTCCCCATTCATTGGGTATCTTCTACACGGCCGCCACCCAGTTTCTGGGCTTTTCGAAATATGGAGATGAATACAAATTAATGGGTCTTGCGGGGGCTGGTGGACCCCGATTTTTAAACGAATTTGAAGAAATCATCCGATTGGAAGAAAACGGAAATTTCAAACTTAATCTCGAATATTTTCTTCACGCAAGCGGCTGGGTGGACATGACCTGGTCCGAAGGCGAGCCGGTTCTAAGTCGTGCCTTTTCTGAGAAATGGACGAAGCTTTTCGGGCCGCCACGAGGAGCGCAGGATCCTCTGACCCAGCGCGATAAAGATATCGCGAGTTCCGTGCAAGCCCTGTTCGAAAAATCCTTGTTTCATTTGTTGAATCACCTTTATGAAGAAACTCGGATTAAGAATTTATGTCTTGCCGGCGGCTGCGCCTTCAACAGTGTGGCTAACGGAAAAATTTTTGACAACACACCTTTTGAGAAAATCTATATTCAGCCCGCTGCAGGCGATGCCGGAACGGCTCTGGGCGGCGCTCTCATCGTTGCCCATCAGCGGTTGAATCAACCTCGCAATTTTGTCATGGACCACGCCTATTGGGGACCGGAGTTTGGTGAAAAGGAAATTGAAGAAGCGTTAAGCGATAAGCATAAAATGTTAAGCGAAGAACGGGTCAAAATTGAAAAAATCAACGATGAAAACCAACTTTGTCAAAAAACAGCAAAGGAAATTTCAGAAAGAAAAATTGTCGGGTGGTTCCAGGGCCGGATGGAATGGGGCCCTCGGGCCCTCGGGAATAGAAGTATTCTAGCTGATCCTCGCCACCCTGGAATGAAAGATATTTTGAATGAGCGCATCAAGCACCGCGAAAGTTTCCGTCCCTTTGCTCCCTCGGTTTTGGAAGAGAAGGCGGGCGATTGGTTTCAGATGAAAATCCCCACCTCCCCTTTTATGAATCTAGTTTTCCCGGTCCGGCCCGAAAAGAAGAACCAAATCCCGGCTGTGACGCACGTTGACGGAACAGCTCGCATTCATACGGTTTCGAAAATCACGGCCCCCTTATTCTGGAATTTAATCCATGAGTTCGGAAAACTCTCCAACGTGCCGATGTTATTGAACACTTCCTTCAATGACAACGAACCCATTGTTTGTACCCCTAAGGATGCAACGAGCTGTTTCTTAAAAACCAAAATGGATGTTTTGGTCTTGGGACCGTTTGTCATCACAAGATCCTGATGAGCTATTGGAAAAATAGAAAAGTCTTGGTGACGGGTGGATGCGGAATGATGGGCTCTTATGTGACTGAGTTCCTGGTGAAAGCCGGTGCCCGCGTACGGGTGGCGGACAACCTCAGCCGCGGCTCGAAGGAATTCATCTCGGAGGTTTTGGATTCCGTGGAATTATTTCAGGAGGATCTGCTCAATCTTGATAACTGTCAGAAAGCTTGCAAAAACCAGGAAGTTGTTTTGAATCTTGCCGCCAAGGTTACGGGGATTGAATACAACTTGACGCATCAACGGGAAATGTTTGAAACCAATTTCCTTCTTCAAAGGAACGTGATTCATGCCGCGTCCGATTGCGGGGTCAAACGCTTCCTTCAGGTGAGCACCGCCTGCATTTATCCGCACGATGCGATGGTTCCCACGCCGGAATCCGAAGGAACGCGTGGCACGCCCGAGCCCACGAATGAAGGATACGGTTGGGCGAAACGCATGGGGGAGCAATTGGCACAGTATTACACCCGAGAAACCGGAATGGAATGCGTCGTTGTCCGTCCCTTTAATGCTTACGGCCCGAGAGATAATTTTAATGAAGCCGAGTCTCACGTCATCCCGGCCCTCATTCATCGGATTCTTCGCGGCGACGATCCGGTCATCGTCTGGGGCTCCGGAAATCAAAAACGCGTGTTTGTCCATGCCCGGGACATTGCACAGGGAATGATTCTCGCCGCAGAAAAACTTCCTGCCGGCGAAGTCGTCAATGTGGGCCATGACCGGATGGTAACCATCAAAGAACTTTTTGAAACGATCTGCGGTGTCCTCGGCCGTTCACCGCGATCACGGTTTGACACCACCAAGCCCGAGGGTTACCCGGCTCGGGCGGCTGACACCCACCGGCTCAAAACACTTACTGGTTTCGTTCCTTCCATTTCCCTCCAAGAGGGGCTCTGCGAAATGGTGGATTGGCTGAAAGTCAAAGCTGTTTGAAACGAATCCTTCTCATTGACCGGTTTTATTTTCCCGACGAGCAAGCGACTTCCATCTATTTGACCGAACTGACCCTAGGATTAAAGGATAAGTTTGATTTCAACATTCTTTGCGGCCCACCCTTCGTCGCGACACAAGATGAATCCGCCACTCATGCCGCCACAAATCGTTGGCGGCCCGTCGACGCCCTTTGGCGGGAATCGCCTCTGCCCCGTTCCCGCGTCTATCAAGTCCCTTCATTGAACCTTCCCAAACGGTTGCTGATTTGCCGTTTTCTAAATGACTTAAGCTTCCTTGTCCTCGCTCTCTTTCAAGGATTGGCCATTCCCCGACCCGACCTTGTCCTTTCCCAAACCTCTCCTCCCGGCGTTTGGTGGGTGGGTTTTCTATTGAGTCGTTGGCACCGGGTTCCGTGGATTCATATCTTTCAGGATATTTTCCCGGATAATTTAAAAGTTCTGAACGGTTCCAGGAATGGAACTTTTTTTTCGCTACTGGATAAGGTAAGCAATTTTCCACTCCTTAAAGCAGACCGATTGATTGTAGTGGGCGAAGATATGAAAAGCCGACTCATTAAAAAAGGATTTCCCGCCTCAAAAATTTACCGGACACATAACTGGGTGGACTTAGATTTTATCCGCCCCCTCCCTAAGAAAAATTCATTCAGCGAAAAACATCAGCTCGCGGATCGATTTGTCGTTCTTTACGCCGGAAATTTTGGAAGAATTCATAATTTCGAAGATTTCCTGGCGGCCGCAGACCGATTGAAAGACAATTCAGGAATTCGCTTTGTGTTGGTAGGCGACGGAGCATTGAAAAAGAATCTAGCCAAGCAATGTGAAGCCAAGAAACTTCAAAACGTTTCCATTCTTCCTTATGAGTCTCGCTCGATGCTTCCCAAAATCTTGGCGACCGCGGATGTGAGTGTGGTCCTTCTCAAAAAGGGGATGGTGGGGCTTTCCGTCCCGAGTAAGATTTATTCAATGCTGGCAAGCGGCCGGCCGGTTCTCGCTTGCGTGGAAGAGGAAAGCGAAGTTGCCCGCTTAGTCCGAGAATCAAACTCGGGGTTTGTTATTCCCCCGGGAAAAGCGGATGAATGGGTGGCGCGGATTCAACAATTGATTCAAAACCCCGGCCTGAAAGAGGAATTGGGACGTAATGCTCGTCATTTCGTAGAAACTCAGAACTATCAAAAGCGGGCCTTTCACGATTATGAACGCATCTTTCGCGAACTCACCCCAGGAAGAGACCATTGAATAAGTGGTTAGAAGATAATCTCGTTTGTCCTCTGGATCACCAAAAATTATCCTTGAATAAAAACCGATTGTCTTGCCCACAAAATCATCACTATCCTTATGTTGACGACATCCCCGTCATGCTCATCGACAATATTGAGGCCACGCACAAAAGTCATTTCAACGAAACAAAAGAGATTACAGAAGCGGATTATGATTTTGACGAGTCGAAAGTTTCCGGACTAGAAAAAGGAACCGTAGATTCCTATGTCCAAACAATGGTGGCTGGAACCTGTGGGACAATGTATAGAAGCGTAATAGGAAATCTCAAACGATATCCCATCCCTCATTTGGAATTAAAAACAAACTCAAGAGAATACTTCTTAGAAATTGGGTCCAACTGGGGGAGGTGGTGTGTGAGCGCGTCTAAAAACGGTTTTATCCCCGTGGGAATCGACCCTTCTTTTAGAGCCATTCAGGCAGCTAAAAGAGTTGCTCGTCAACTTGAAGTTGAGGCAATTTATCTGGTGGGGGACGCGAGGCACTTGCCCTTTCGGGAAAAGTGTTTTGACGTTGCTTTTTCATACAGCGTTTTCCAACATTTTGACAAAAAAGAGGTGACGAAAAGTTTGTCAGAAATTCATCGTGTATTAAAAAAATCTGGCAGAAGCCTTGTTCAAATGCTCAACATTTTCGGAGTTCGCAATCAATACAATCTCTTGAAAAGAAGATATGAGAAACCAATCGAATTTGAGGTGCGCTACTGGACACCTTGGGAACTGAGAAATACATTTGAAAAAATAATTGGACCGACCAACATGTCTGTCGACGGATTCTTTTCAGCAAACATTCGGATTTCAGATATTGATTTACCGGAAAATAAATTCAAGCTCCTTATTAAAATTTCTGATTTTTTGCGATTGATTAGCCGTAAACTTCCACCGTTAAAATTTTTTGCAGACAGCCTTTTTTTAGAATCCGAGAATTCTAATGAAACGAATTTCTGATTTTCTTTTAGCATCAATGGGTTTACTTATCTTCAGCCCGTTGGCCATCTTATTTGCTCTTTGGGTAAAACTAGAAGACGGCGGACCGATTCTTTATTCGCAAAACCGCTGGGGAAGAAACGCACGCCGGTTCAGGGCCTACAAATTCAGGACGATGGTTCCCGATGCCGATATTAAATGGGGATTAAAACCGGCGGCTGAAAATGACGAACGCATCACAAAAATTGGAAGATTTCTACGCGCCACAGCCATGGATGAGCTGCCTCAACTGGTCAATATATGGAAGGGAGATATGAGCTTTGTGGGCCCCCGGGCAATGGCTGCCGAAGAGATGGATCCGAGCATTCTTGGCTTTTCTGAACGTCACCGGGTCCGGCCCGGACTCACCGGACCGGCTCAAGTTTATGCGCCTCGGGACGTTTCAATTCATGAAAAGTTTCGTTACGACCTCCATTATGTGCATCACCATCCCTTCTTGGGTGACTTGAGACTTCTTCTTTTATCCGTCTGGGTCACGCTTCGCGGAAAATGGGAAAGCCGGCAGAAAAAAATTTGAGGAACGCCAAAACGGCGTGTGATAACATTCCAGATGCCTAATCTTATGGAAGACGTCATCGTTATCGGGGGAGGACATGCCGGTTTATACGCGGCATATCAGTTAGCTCAACGGGGTTTTCAAACCCTCCTTCTCGACCAGAAAAAGTCTATCGGCGAGCGGATTGTTTGCACCGGTATCATCGGGATCGAGGCCTTCGAAAAATTCACTCTCCCCACAGAAACGATTCTAGGAAGTATCCGCAAAGTCCGGTTTTATTCACCCGCCGGAAATCATTTTGATTACCTGCCTCCTCAAACTCTTGCTCACGTCGTAGACCGAACCCGTTTCAACCGTTTTTTTGAAGCCAAAGCCATTGATGAAGGCGCGCGAATTCAAACAGCGAGCCGAGTGGAAGGAATTCGAATCAAGAAAGACGGAGTTTCAGTCAAAGCGATCGACGGACAAGGAGTTGAGCGGTCTTTCGAATCCCGGGTTTTAATCTTAGCAACGGGAGTCAATTATAAACTCTTCGAGTGGATTGGTCTCGAAGCGCCCAAGAGTTTTTTAAGCGGCGCCCAAATTCATATTCCTTTTCAACAGGAGGATTGGACTTCTATTTATGTAGGCCGGGAGGTGGCACCGGGTTCCTTTGCGTGGACCGTGCCCCTTGAAACAGGAGTTGCCCGCGTAGGGCTTCTTTCCGAAAAAAATCCGGCATTTTATTTGCGGAAGTTATTAGACCAAATCAAACCCGGTTGGCGCGATGATACCAAAGAAAGCTCCATCGATCTCCGTCCTGTTGTTCAAAGTCCTATTGAGAAAAGCTTCTCGGATCGTGTGCTTGTCGTGGGTGAAGCTGCAGGACAAATTAAAACAACCACCGGCGGAGGCATTTATTACGGTCTTTTAGGAGCAGATTTTGCTGCAGAAACTCTGGAAGAAGCCTTCCGGAAGAACAAATTCACGGCCGACGTTCTTTCTCCGTACGACCGCCGCTGGAAAAAAGCCATCGGCGAAGAACTTCGCTTTGGCTATTACTTCCGTAAGTTGTTTTCGAAGCTCTCAGACGACCAAGTCGAGGAATTATTTGACCGGCTGATTCAGGAAGAAATTCTCAATCTTGCCCACCAAGAGGCTGAATTCGACTGGCACAAAAGCCTCATCCTCTCCATCTTCAAAATCCCCACCGTCAAACGCGTTTTCCAAAATCCTTTTTGAAATTAATTTTTTGGCTGCGGGACGAAGGGAAGGGGTGTTACTTTCGCCGACAGGGACGAAGCTTGGATAAAGACGGGTGTACCCGCTTCGAAATTTCCCTTTTGCAGGTAAGCGAGTGCAATGCCCTTTCCAATTGTTGGCGAATGACAGGCGCTCGTAACGAAGCCGATTTCCCTTTTATCCCTTAAAACTTTTTCTTTTGACTTCGGCAGGCCTTCTTTTTCAAACACGAGACCGCAGAGTTTTCGGCTAAGCCCGCCGTAGGTCTTTATCCTCGCCACGACTTCTTGCCCCGGATAGCATCCCTTCGTTTCACTCGCCGCGATGGATTCCAATCCCGTTTCCGGAAGTAAAGTCGTCTCATCCATATCAATCCCGTAACGCGGGATTCCCGCCTCGATCCTTAAGATCTCATAAGCGCTTAAGCCCACGGGTTTGATTCCGTAAAGTCCTCCCACCGCGAGGATTCTTTTGGCGATGGCTTCCGCTTTATCGTCAGAGATGAAAAGATGAAACCCCTTTTCGCCGGTGACGGAGTGACGCACCAGCGTAACGGTCGTTCCGAGGAGGGAAAAATTCGTGTGTTGAAACTCTTCCGTCACCATCATCACGGGGCCGTGAATCAGGGCGCCCACGAGGGGTTCCGATTTGGGTCCCTGTAAAGAAAGGATCACCCGCTCCTTTGTGACATTCCGGAAATCCACCTCTTCCGTTACCCGGAGCTTGGATAACTTTTCAATCAGCGTTTGTTCTAAACCCGATTCGGTTTCAAGGAGAATGGAATTATCAAACACGTAAACATTCATATCCGCCAAGATCTGGCCTTTGGCATTGAGGAGGGTGGCGTAGCACCCCTTTCCGAACCCCAGCGTCTTGATGTCATTGGAAAGAACATTGTGAAGAAAATCAATTCGGTCGCGGCCGGTCACTTCGATTTTTCCCCGGGAAGAAAGGTCCAGAAGTCCCACACGTTTTCGGATCGTCGCGCATTCCGACGCAAAATCCTTAAAAAGAGAGGCAATCTCCCAGTCTTTTTCTTTTTTAAGCGTGGCGCCCAGGCTTTCCCAAAAGGGGGCGAGAGTAACTTTAGGCATGACTTTGAATTAATTCGGCAATTTTTTGATGAGGGCGGGGAAGAGCCAAACTGGAAAGCTTTTGCGGCGGAGTCCACCTCGTCATTGCGAGTCCCGCGAAGCGGGGCGAAGCAATCTGGCGAGATTGCTTCGTCGCTCCTTCGGAGCTCCTCGCAAAGACCGTTCCCTCATACACCTGCAGCCGCACGTCATATTTTGTGAATCCATGGCGAATTTCAGAATGATTCCGCCAATCTTTGATCTCAATTCCAAAATCCTTCCGGACTTGTCCGGTTAGAAATTCCAAATCCTTCTTCCCGTTTTTAGAAACCCAGTGGGGGAAAGCCCAAAGCCCGCCCCAACGCGCGTTGAGAGGACGCTTCTGGAGAAGGATTCTATTTTTTTTCCAGATGACGGCCGCCACCGTCCGGAGCTTTTCCAATTTTTGCTTCCGCAATTTAATCGGAAAAAAAGTTTCCTTTTTGAGGCGGTGAGCCCGGCAAAAATTTTCAACCGGGCAAATAGAGCATTGAGGATTTTCCGGAAGACAAATAGTTGCCCCAAGCTCCATTAACGATTGATTAAAATCTCCTATATTGTCATTGCGAGGCAACGCTCCATACGAGGCCGAAGCAATCAAGCATTCTGATTGCTTTGTCGGCCTAACGGCCTCCTCGCAATGACGTACATAAAGTTCTTTTACCAATTTTTCCGCAATCATCCACAATTTCTTCTCACCTGTTGATGTGTCTACGGGTTTTTTTACGGCAAAAATCCGGGAGAGCACTCGTTTTACATTTCCATCCAAAATTGGTTCCGGATGATTGAACGCAATACTCGTGATCGCTCCCGCGGTGTAACGGCCCACCCCAGGCAACTCTTGCCATACCTCAGCCGTTTGCGGAAATACCCCGTGGTTTTTTCTTGCAATTATTTTTGCCGCGTTGTGCAGATTTCGTGCCCGACTGTAATACCCAAGCCCTTCCCAGCCTTTTAATACTTTCGAAAGGGGAGCCTGCGCCAGCGACTGGACGGTGGGGAAATTTTTCATCCACCGGTTGTAATAAGGAATCACCGTGTTTACTTGAGTCTGTTGCAGCATGATTTCCGAAATCCAGACGGGGTAAGGAGCCTGAGTTTTACGCCAAGGAAGGTCGCGCTGATTTTTTCTAAACCATTTAACGAGCGGGAGTTGGAGAGAAGGGTGCGTTCGTTTTGCCATCGGGCGCTATCTTAGACTAAACAATGAAAAATTGCTATGATGGTGCACCTTGAAAATCATCGCCGATTTCCATCTTCATTCCAAATACAGCCGGGCTACCTCCCGGGAAATGGAAGTCCGGACCCTGGCGCTCTGGGCCGAGAAAAAAGGAATCCATCTCATGGGCACCGGAGATTTTACCCACCCGCAGTACTTTGCCGAACTCCAGGGAGCACTCGAGCCTTCTGAAAAAGGACTTTTCAAGCTGCGCAACAGTCTTTCGCCCGTCCGGTTCCTCCTCACGGTCGAAGTGAGCAATATTTTTTCCGTGAAGGGAAAATTAAAACGAATCCACACGATTCTTTTTGCTCCCTCTTTTGAAGTGGCTCAAAAAATCAATCAACGCCTTTCGCACATCGGTAAATTAGCCTCGGATGGACGGCCCATTTTCGGCGCTCACGTTAAAGATATCGTGAAGATTGCACTCGATGCCTCACCGGATTGCTTGGTGGTGCCGGCTCACGCGTGGACGCCGTGGTTTTCCGTTTACGGCGCCAATTCGGGCTTTGATTCCCTTGAAGAATGTTTCGAAGAAGAAGCAAAAAATATTTACGCCATCGAAACCGGCCTCTCGTCTGACCCCGCCATGAATTGGCGTCTTTCGGCACTCGATCGGATTACACTTCTTTCCAATTCCGATTCACATTCCCCCAGTCGGATCGGCCGGGAAGCCAATGTGTTCGATTGTGAAATGGATTATTTCGAAATTCTTCAGGCGATTCGTACCAAAGACCCGAAGAAAATCCTTTACACGATTGAATTTTTTCCTGAAGAGGGAAAATATCACTGGGACGGCCACCGGGATTGCAAAGTTGTTTTACCGCCGGAGGAGAGTAAAAAATTAAATAACCTTTGCCCGCAGTGCGGAAAGAAACTAACCGTGGGCGTCTTACATCGGGTGGAAGACCTTGCGGACCGGCCGGAGGGTTTTACTCCTTCGAATTCCATCCCCTTTAAAAATATGGTTCCTCTGGATGAAATCATTGCGGATGCGTTTGACCAAGCGGTCGCCACAAAAGCCGTCAGTCAGGAGTATGAACGCCTCATCAAACAAATCGGGCCCGAGCTGACCATTCTCTTTGACAGAACCGAGGAGGAATTGCGGTCCATTGCTTTGCCGAAAGTGGCTGACGGAATTCTCCGAGTCCGCAACCGGCAAGTGGAAATCAAGCCCGGTTATGACGGCGTCTACGGTAAAATCAAAGTGATTCGAGAAGCTGAACAAAAGGAAACTTCCACCACCGCCAGTCGGCAAATGGAATTGTTTTAATCACTAGCCTAGAATGACACCCTGCTCCTTTTCTATTTTTTTCGTCTTTTTCTTCCTTTCCATTTCCCATCAAGTCCTTGCCAGCGAAAAAGCCTACGACTTCGTGATTAAGGAGGCGCTTGTATTTAACGGCGAATCCATGGAGCCGGTTAAACAGGATATCGCCATCACCGGAAACCGGATTGTGCAAATCGGAGAAATTGCGCCGGAAGAGGCCAAAGAAGTCATCGAAGCCGAAGGGCTTGCGGCCGCGCCCGGTTTCATTGATTTTCATACCCATTCTGATTTTAACCCCTTTGTCTATTCTGATTTGGGAAACAAAGTGCTGCAAGGAGTGACGACGGAAATTGTGGGCAATTGCGGGATGTCGGCCGCTCCGGTGACGGGGGCTCTGGCCAACGTCTGGCAGCGCGAAGGAGTGCAGATTCCCACAAAGCTTGGGTGGGAAAATTTTAAGGAATACAAAGATGAAACCGAACTCCGCGGGCTTGACACCAATTTCGTGGGCCTGATCGGACACGGCAATTTGCGCTCCGCCCGGGTGGGAATGGAACCGAATCAATTGAGCGCCGAACAAATCGAAGATTTGAAAAAAGAGCTAGACGATGCGCTGGACGACGGGGCTTTTGGGGTAAGCTTCGGCTTGACGTATCTGCCAGGTGTTTTTACCAAAAAAGAAGAGCTCGTTGAGATTTGCCGTGTGGCCGGTCTTAAAAAAAGACTCTGCACTTTTCATCTTCGAAGTGAAAGTAAAAATCTTTTGGAAGCCCTCCGGGAAGCGATTCAAATTGGAAAAGAAGCCGGTGCGCCGATTCATATTTCTCATTTAAAAGCATCCGGCCGCAATAATTGGCCGAAAATTACAAGAGCCTTTCAGCTTATCGAAAAAGCGCAAGCCCGGGGCCAACAGATTACCGCAGATGTGTACCCTTACACCGCCGGCTTTGCCGAGCTGGGCGTGACTCTTCCGGATAAATTTTATCAAGACCCGAATCGCGCCACCCGGTTTAAGGACCTTGCCAAACGAGGAAAACTTCTCCGCGAGCTCCGGAAATATTATGAGAAGTCGCCCGTTTCGTGGGACTCCGTCAAAGTAGCGACCGTAACTCAATCCAAAAATTTTGCATTGCAGGGTAAATCGATTCAGCAAATTGCCGAAAGCAGGGGGAAGACTCCTACGGAAACCTTGGTTGAACTTTTAGCGGAGGAGGAATTCAAAGTAAGCGCTTTTTATTTTTCACAGACCGAATCCGTCATCGAGCAAGTTTTAGCTAAGCCCTACGTTGTCATCGGAAGTGACAGCATTGCCGACGGAAGCGCCCTGCCTCATCCGCGGGCCTACGGGACCTTTCCCCGGATGCTAGCCCGCTGTCCTAAAGACAGAGTCACCCGCGATTCTTGTTGGGGCAGTGTGATTAATCAAATGACGGGGCGTCCCGCCCAAATTTTAGGGCTGGCGAACCGGGGAAAAATTATTCCGGGGGCTTACGCGGATTTAGTTTTATTTGATCCTGAGACAATCCAAGACGAAGCGGACTATACCCATCCTAAAACGAAACCCAAGGGCATCGAGTGGGTTTTTATTAATGGGAAGCCCACCGTCCGTGAGGGCAAGTATAAGCCGGTTCACGCGGGCCTTTTCCTGATTCCGGAGAAGTGATATAGTCTAGCCCGCTCCAGGGACGGTTCTCAGATCTGTCCCGGAGAACCGTCCCTTAAGGAGGAATTATGTCAGAACAAGAAAGAAAAGGCGCAGCAACTTTTAAAGGCAATCCTTTAACCCTCATCGGACCGGAGCTAAAAAAGGGCGATCAAGCCCCGAATTTTCAGCTCCTGGCCAACGATCTTTCCGTCGTAACGCTGGATAACTTCAAAGGCAAAACCAAGCTCATCAGCGCGGTGCCCTCCCTCGATACCCCGGTTTGTGATATGCAAACCAAGCGTTTTAATGATGAAGCCTCCAAGCTTCCTTCGGACGTGGTGGTTTTGACGGTGAGCGCCGATCTTCCCTTCGCGCAAGCGCGTTGGTGCGGTGCAGCTCATGCGGATAAGATTAAAACCCTCTCGGATCACCGGGACGCTTCTTTCGGCAAAGCCTACGGCGTTCTCATTAAAGAACTCCGGCTTCTTTCGCGCTCTATCTTTGTCATCGGACCCGATGACAAGATTCAATACGTCGAATACGTGAAGGAAATCACCCAGCACCCGAATTACGAAAAAGCGCTCGGTTCTCTCGGAGCAAAATCCAGAGCTTGAAAATGTCATTGCGGGCCCTTGGCATCGACTTGTCGATGCCAAGGACGAAGCAATCTCGAGGAGCCGTCCTCGTAATGACGATAAGTCTCGCATTCACTAATATGGTTCCTTTTGTCTGGGCGCATAGCGTCAAAGTCATCGGCGCGCGCGTGGCAGAAGTCCAGCTCGATAAAAAACAGCTGACTCTCGTCTTTCAGCATCCGGTTACACAAAAGGATGAACAGCTGATCTTAGAAATCGGAAACAAAACGGATTTCTCGGAAAATCTGCACCTAGAAGACCTCCGGCCGAATGAACCCGTGTCCGTGGATTATGAGGAAAAATCGGAGGGAAAAGGCCGCGCGGTTTTAATTAAGCGTGTGCCGGTTCGTGCGCCGAATTTCTCTTGCTAAACCCGCCGTCATCCTGAGGCCCGGCCTTCTCGCAATGACTTTGGTGGCTGTTTTTCTTCCTTTTGCTGGATTCGCGGCGGAAGATAACGCTTCAATCTATTTTTCACATGCCTTGAAATCCAAAGCAGAAGGACGCGCCTTGATGGCGGAGCGGCTTTTTCGAAAGGCCATCGAGCTTCAGCCCGATAACGCGGATTATCACTTCGAGCTGGGAAATCTCTACCTTGAACGAAACAACCTCTCCGGGGCCCGGATGGAGCTTGAACAGACCACGATGATCGATCCTCTCCATTTGCCCGCACATTACAATTTAGGACTCGTTTACCGGGAGACCGGTTGGATGGGCGAGGCCCGGCAGGAATTCCGCCGTGTCCTGGAATTGGATCCTCAAAATGTCAAGGCCCAGCTCCAAATCGGATACACGTATCAGGCAGAAAATTTCACCGATGAGGCGCGGGATGCGTTTCACCGGGCCCGGGAAATGGACCTGTCGGATCCGGAACCCGAACGCGCCTTGGAAGATTTGGATCAATATGAACAAGAAGCTCGAGCGAGAAACCAGCAATCCATGGAACAATCATTATCCCGAAATCAGCAATTTCTCGGATTCGGCAATTCTTCCAACGCAAATCCGCAGCAAGGTTCGGGCCAGCAGGCTCTTATCCAGGCCGGTGCACTTTTGATTCAGCGGATGATGTCCCGAAATTCTCAAAAAGAAAATGAAGGGAATTAAGGCCGTCTTTTTTGACGCCGGAGGGACGCTCTTTCAGCCCTTTCCTTCCGTGGGAGAAATTTATGCCGAAGTGGCCGGTCGTCATGGATTGCTCATCGAACCGCTTTATATCGAAGCCCGCTTTCACACCCACTGGGAAAAAAGAGACGGCTTGGCGAGCTTGACTAACCATTCCACTCCTCAAGTGGAAAGAGATTGGTGGCAATCCTTAGTCTATGACGTTTTTTCCGAAGTGGGCCGGTTCGAGAATTTTGACGGATTTTTTGAAGAACTCTACGACCGATTTGCGGGAGCCGACGCCTGGCGACTTTATCCGGACGCCTTGCCTATTCTGGAAACACTGAAAAGAAAAGGAAAAATCTTAGGAATTGTATCAAATTGGGATTCAAGACTCTTCGGAATTTGTGAAGGTCTTGGCCTTACGTCCGTTTTCGATTTTATCCTGGCCTCTGCCACCGTCGGCGCTGCCAAACCCCATCCGCTCATTTTCCAAGAGGCCCTAAAACGTTCTAAGGTAGCTCCCCACGAAGCTCTTCACGTAGGCGACAGCCTGAAGGATGATGTCCAAGGCGCTCGGCAAGCCGGAATCCATGCCGTTTTAGTCGACCGGCGCGGCCTCCGGCCCTCCCAAGCGCTTACGATTTCAGCCCTTCAGTTTTTAGGTGATCTGTTCGAAGATTAACTGTAGAATAGTTTTGCCTCTTTCAAATCAATCAGAAAAGGGAGGAAGAGAATGAAAAAAATCGGGTGTTTGGTAGCTCTGTTTTTGCTCATTGGAGCAAGTTCCGGCTGGTCGGCCATGTCATCGTCGTTGGATGGTTGGCTTAATGATCAAGCCAAATCAGACAACTATGGCATTAAGGCCTACGGCATGATTTTGAGAGGCCTTGACCGGATTGTCGAATCTCCTGTGGAACTGGCCTGCCACACATACAAAGGCGTCACCGAGGAACTCGGATATGGGGAAGGAATTTTGAAAGGCCTCGGAATGGGCACGCTTTGGATGGTTGATGACATCCTACGAGGGGCCTGGGACGTAGTTACTTTTGCTTTCCCTGGCTACCACGGTGAACCGGGTGAGCATCATCAAAAATGTTGGGGCTCAGGAGCAGGTGCAGAAACCTCCGCAACCGCCTAAGTACTGAAGTTGTAATCTACATCGGGGACAGGGGTTAGCTCCTGTCCCCTTTTTTTCCTCAAAAGTGGACAAAAATAGTCTGGTTTATTATACTTTACACAGATTGGAGTTAGAGAAATGCGGCTGACCACAAAGACAGAATACGGCTTAAACTGCTTGGTTTACATGGCCCGGCAAGCTTCCGGAGAAGTTATGACCGTCAAAGACTTGGCCGAGCGGGAACATTTTTCAGCGCCCTATATTGAGAAAATCCTGCAGCGTTTGAAAGCTGCGCACATCGTAGTTTCTCATCAAGGGAAAAATGGCGGTTACGCCCTGGCCCGCCGCCCTTCGGAAATTACCTTGAAAGAAATTGTAGAGGCGTTGGAAGGCCAAACTTTTGAAGTCTTCTGTGAGCCGAAAATGCGGGAACAAATCGTCTGCAATCATTTCTGTTTATGCGGTATCCGCCCGGTGTGGGCGAAGACCAAGGATTTGCTAGACTATTTTTTTCAATCCGTGACGCTTGAGATTTTATCGAAGGAGGAAAAGGAGGCCCAGAATTTGATTTCGGGTCTGAAATCATATGAAGAAACAAGAATTCCAAATCGACCGGGAATATAAATACGGATTTGTAACGCCCATCGAATCGGAAACGGTTCCGAGGGGACTGAATGAAGACATCATCCGCTTAATTTCCGCAAAGAAAAAAGAACCGCCTTTTATGCTCGAATGGAGACTGAACGCTTACCGGCGCTGGCTTACGATGAAAGAACCCCGTTGGGCAAACATCGCTTATCCCCCGATTGATTATCAAGACATGATCTATTATTCCGCTCCGAAGCAGAAAAAACTTCTGGGCAGTCTCGACGAAGTAGACCAGGAGCTTTTGCGGACTTTTGATAAATTGGGAATTCCTTTGGAGGAACAAAAAAAGCTGGCGGGTGTCGCAGTGGACGCGGTCTTCGATAGCGTTTCTGTGGCTACCACCTACAAAGAGAAGTTAAAAGAGCTGGGAATTATCTTCTGCTCCTTTTCAGAGGCCGTTCAAAATCATCCGGATTTAGTGAAGAAATATTTGGGGACCGTGGTGCCTTATTCGGATAATTTCTTCGCCTCTTTAAACTCCGCCGTGTTTAGCGACGGCTCATTTTGTTATGTCCCCAAAGGGGTCCGCTGCCCCATGGAACTTTCGACTTATTTCCGCATCAACGCCGCCGATACGGGCCAATTTGAAAGGACCCTGATTGTGGCCGACGAAGGTAGTTACGTGAGTTATATGGAAGGCTGCACTGCGCCGATCCGCGATAAAAATCAGCTTCACGCGGCGGTGGTGGAACTCGTTGCCTTGGAAGGCGCCCAGATTAAGTATTCCACCATTCAAAATTGGTATGCGGGGGACAAAGAAGGAAAAGGCGGGATTTATAATTTTGTCACCAAACGGGGAAAATGCGCGGGCCGTAACTCCAAGATTTCCTGGACCCAGGTGGAAACCGGCGCGGCCATCACGTGGAAATATCCGAGTGTGATTCTGCAAGGCGACAACTCCGTGGGAGAATTTTATTCCGTGGCGGTCACCAATAATTATCAGCAGGCCGACACGGGCACGAAGATGATTCACATCGGCAAAGACACCAAGAGCACCATCATTTCAAAGGGAATCTCCGCCCGGTTCGGAAAAAATACCTACCGGGGCCTCGTGAAAATTCTTCCGAAGGCCCAAAATGCCCGGAATTATTCCCAGTGCGATTCACTTCTCTTGGGCAATCGCTCCAGCGCCAATACCGTTCCCTACCTGGAAGTGGAAAATAAATCGGCGCGGGTAGAACACGAGGCCTCCACCTCAAAAATCAGCGAGGAACAGCTTTTTTATTGCCGTCAGCGGGGCCTCTCGCCGGAGAACGCAGTTTCGATGATTATCAACGGTTTCTGCAAAGAAGTTTTCAAAAATTTGCCGATGGAGTTTGCGGTGGAAGCGCATAAGCTTCTCGGAGTCAGCCTCGAAGGGAGCGTCGGATAATGTTAGAAATTCGAAATTTGCACGTCGAAGTGGAAGGAAAAGAAATTTTGAAGGGGCTTAATCTTCAGCTGAAGGCCGGCGAAGTTCACGCCATCATGGGCCCCAACGGATCGGGCAAGAGCACGCTCACCCAAATCCTAGCCGGCAACGAGTATTATCACGCCACAAAAGGCGAGGTGCTTTTTGAGGGAAAAAATCTTTTGGAGATGAGCGCCGAAAAAAGAGCCCAAGCGGGAATTTTTCTTGCTTTTCAATACCCCGTTTCTATCCCCGGCGTCAGCACCGCCTACTTTTTACGCTCGGCCGTCAATGAAATCCGGAAAGCAAAAGGCCTTGAGGAATTGGACGCCATGGATTTTCTCGAGCTCTTGAAAGAGAAAATCAAATTAATCCAAATGGACCCGAGCTTTGCCAATCGCCCAGTGAACGATGGTTTTTCGGGCGGCGAAAAAAAGCGCAACGAAATTCTTCAAATGGCCATCCTTGAACCCAAACTGGCCATCCTCGATGAAACCGATTCCGGGCTCGATATCGATGCCTTGAAGATTGTCGCCGACGGCGTGAACCGGCTCAGGCGGCCCGACCGGTCCATGATCGTTGTGACCCACTACCAGCGCCTCCTCAATTACATTATCCCGGATTACGTGCACGTCTTAATCGGCGGAAGGATTGTTAAATCCGGCACCAAGGAGCTTGCCTTTCAGTTAGAGGAAAAAGGTTACGACTGGGTGAAAGTCGAACCCGAAAAAGTCCATGGCTAAAGACCCGTACCTCGCCGCATTCGAACGGGCCGAGAAAAACCAAAGCGCCACGGAGCCTTCCTGGATTCCTTCTCTTCGAAAAACCGCCATCCACCGGTTTGCAAACTTAGGATTTCCGACTCAAAAAAATGAAGACTGGAAATACACCAGCGTGGAACCCATTGCAAGAAGTGCTTTTCGGTTTCCCTTTGAAATAAGCGGCAACGGCGTAAGTTCCGATAAAATTAATTCTTTTTCTTTTCTTGTCCCAGAAAACCGGCTCGTTTTTGTAAACGCTCAATTTAAAAGTGGGATCCAAGCGGGAACTCTGCAAGAGGCGCTTCACTCACATCCGAAAGAGCTCGAGCCCTTCCTTGCCAAACAAGCCGATTTCCAATCGGATCCATTTACGGCGCTCAACACCGCTTTTTTCCAGGACGGGGGTTATCTTTCGGTCCCTAAAGGAAAAGTGGTCATCGAGCCCGTTGAGTTTTTATTTTTTTCATCCTCGCACGGCGAGAAACTGATTACCCAACCCCGGAATTTAATCGTTTTAGAAGAGGAGGCCGAGGCCACGGTCATTGAAAATTACGCCTCGTTGGAAGGGGAGACCTTTACCAACGCCGTGACTGAAATTATTCTAGGGCCCGGTGCCCGGCTCACGCATTATCACATCCAAAATCAAAGCGAGAAGGCTTTTCACGTATCCACCACTCAAGTTTCGGCAAATCGGAACAGCCATTTTTCTTCAAACGTCTTTTCCTTCGGATCCGGGCTTTCCCGGAATAATTTGAATGTAACGTTACGTGGCGAAGGCGATCAATGTGAGTTAAACGGTCTTTACATGGTCCGGGGTCATCAGCATGTGGATCACCACACGTTGATCGACCACCTTAAACCGAATGGTACAAGCCACCAAGTCTACAAAGGAGTCCTCGCGGGCCGAGCGAGGGCTGTTTTTAACGGAAAGATTTTTGTCCATCAAGATGCCCAAAAAACCGATGCTCACCAACTGAATAAAAATCTGCTTCTTTCCGAAGAGGCGGTGGTGGACACCAAGCCGCAGTTAGAAATTTCCGCCGATGACGTAAAGTGCACCCACGGCGCGGCGGTGGGGCAACTCAGAGATGAAGAAATTTTTTATGTAAAAAGCCGCGGTCTGGGAGAGGAAGCCGCCCGGAAGCTTCTCACGTATGGTTTTGCGAGCGAAGTCTTGGAAAAAGTGAAATTGGCTCCGGTGAGAGCGCGATTGGAACAGCTCATTTGGGAACGGCTCCAATGAAATCATCTGAAGTCTCTGGATCCTTCGCTTCGCTCAGGATGACCGATTTTCCCGTTGAAAAATACCGGAAGGATTTCCCCGTCCTCTCGCTCAAGATGCACGGGAAACCCCTTGTTTATCTCGATAACGCCGCGACGACCCAGAAACCCAAGTCCGTGATTGATGCAATGACCCGTTATTATTCGGCGGAAAACGCCAATATTCACCGGGGGATTTATTATTTGAGCGCCCAGGCAACGGACGCTTATGAAATTGCCCGCGCGAAAATCGGACAATTTATCAACGCTACGTTTCCTCAGGAAATCGTATTTGTGCGGGGAGCCACCGAAGCCATCAACCTGGTGGCCCAGAGTTACGGCCGGGCGTTTATCAAAGAAGGCGACGAGATTTTGATCTCGGCCATGGAACATCATTCCAATATCGTTCCCTGGCAGATGCTCTCGGGCCAGACCGGCGCAAAACTCCGCGTGGCACCCATCAACGACCGGGGTGAGTTGGAATTCGGCGAATTCGAAAAATTGCTCAATAAAAAAACCAAACTCGTAGCCATTGCCCACGTGTCCAATGCCCTGGGCACCGTCAATCCTGTTAAGAAAATTGTGAAAGCCGCGCATGCACAAAATATTCCGGTCCTCATCGATGGGGCTCAGGCCGCGCCTCATTTAAAAGTCGATGTCCGGGATTTGGATTGTGATTTCTACACCTTCTCCGGGCATAAGATGTACGGCCCTACGGGGATCGGAGTTCTTTATGGCCGCAGGGACTGGCTGGAAAGAATGCCTCCCTATCAAGGCGGGGGAGACATGATTAGTTCAGTCACTTTTGAGAAGACCACCTACAATAAAATTCCTTATAAGTTTGAAGCAGGAACGCCGCATATCGCCGGAGTCATCGGCCTGGGCGCGGCGGTTGATTATGTGTCACAAATGGGAATAGAAAAAATTTCTGCCTATGAAACGGAATTGCTGCAACATGGAACCAAAGCGCTGGAGAAAATTCCGGGACTACGCCTTATCGGAACAGCCGAGGAAAAAGCCAGCGTGCTTTCTTTTGTATTAGAGGACATTCATGCCCACGACATTGGAACCATTCTTGACCGCTCGGGGGTTGCCATCCGTGCGGGACACCACTGCGCAATGCCGGTGATGGATCGCTTCGGCGTGCCGGCCACGGCGAGGGCTTCCTTGGCGCTTTACAACACGAAACAAGAAATCGATGTCCTGGCGGACTCTCTTCATGAAGTGTTAAAAATGTTTAAGAAAGAATAAGCATGTCGGATCTTCGCGAGCTCTATCAGGAAGTGATTCTCGATCACAGTAAAAGCCCCAAAAACTTCCGCGTGATAAAGAATCCAAGTTATCAAGCAGAGGGTTACAATCCTCTTTGCGGCGACCGGTTGACTCTTTATTTACAATTGGAAGGGGACGTGATTAAAGACATCAGTTTTCAGGGTACCGGTTGTGCGATCTCCAAGGCCTCGACCTCCATGATGACGAATGAAATTAAAGGAAAAACTAAAGCCGAGGCCCGCCAGATTTTTGAGCGATTTCATAAAATGCTGGCCGGCCCAGAAGGCGAAGCGGATAAAAAAACTCTGGGTAAATTAGCGGTCTTTTCCGGGGTCTCTGAATTTCCGGTACGTGTCAAATGCGCGACTCTTCCCTGGCATACGCTTCGTTCCAGTTTAGAAGGCGGAGCTAAAACCGTTAGCACGGAATCCTTTTCCACGGAGTGGACGGCTGGATGAGCGCCGAACTGATCACCCTTGTTCGGGATTGCACCGCCGTTCAAATTCCCAATGGCAATGCGGTTACATTGAAAGCTGGAACCAAGATTCGAATCACCCAATCTCTGGGCGGTACTTACACCGTGATTTCAGAAGAGGGCGTCATGGCCCGGATTGCCAGTGAAGATGCCGATGCGATTGGCGAAAAACCTAAAACCCAAACGCCCGGTGAAAAAGCCAAAGGTCCTTCTTCAAAGGAAGAATTGGAAAAGTGGGTTTGGGGACAGCTGCGCACGGTTTTTGATCCGGAGATTCCTGTGAATCTCGTGGATCTGGGACTCGTTTATCTCTGCCAAATCACACCGTCTCCGGATGATTCCAATCAATATGAAGTTTACGTGAAGATGACACTTACGGCGCCCGGTTGCGGAATGGGAGGCGTCCTGAAGGCCGATGCTGAATCGAAGATTCTCAAGCTTCCCGGCGTGAAGCGCGCTCATGTGGAAGTGGTGGTGGAGCCGCCTTGGAATCCCAGCATGATGTCTGAGGCCGCCAAGTTGCAACTCGGAATGTTGTGATATAATGTTCGCCGCTATGTCCGAAACTCAAACCCCGGTTGAAAAACCTACGTTTAAATCTGAGCTTCTCAAAGGAAAAAAAGGTCTCGTGGTGGGCGTTGCCAATAAACGCTCCATCGCGTGGGGAATTGCCAAGGCCCTATCCAATCACGGTGCGCAGCTCGCTTTTACTTATCAAGGCGAACGGCTGAAAGAGGGTGTTCAGGAATTAGCGGCCACGTTGCCCGGCAAGTCTCCGCTTTATTCCTGCGATGTCACCAAAGAAGAAGAAGTCAAACAAGTCTTTCAAGGCCTCGCCCAGGATTTTGGTTCCCTGCAATTTTTAGTTCATGCCGTTGCTTTCGCTAAGAAAGAAGATTTGGACGGCCGCACGCTGGATACGGCCCGCGACGGTTTCCAATTGGCTCTGGATGTAAGCTCTTATTCCTTAATTGCCCTGGCCAAGGCCGCTGAGCCACTCCTTGAAAAAGAAGGCGGGAGCATCGTGGCGCTGACCTACCTGGGTTCCGAAAAAGTTATCCCTAATTACAACATCATGGGGGTAGCCAAGGCTGCACTTGAAGCAGAGATTCGTTATCTGGCGTCAGACCTGGGCAAAAAAAATATTCGCGTCAACGGCGTCTCAGCCGGCCCGATTAGTACGCTTGCGGCACGGGGCATTTCAGGATTTACCACGATGCTGGAAGGCCACCGGAACCGCGCTGCACTGGGTCGAAACGTTGAAGTCGAAGAAGTCGCAAACTTAGCCTTTTTTCTTTTGAGCCCGCTTTCCAGCGGTATCACCGGAGAAATTATCTACTGCGATGCGGGCTACCGCATCATGGGAGCCTAAGCCTTTTTTTCGATGTCCAACATTCTTGTTCTCGATCTAGAAACCCAGCGTTCTTTCAAGGACGTGGGCAAACAGAATCTCCACAAGCTGGGAATCTCCGTTGTCGGGATTTATGATTATCGCACCCAGGCTTACGAATGTTATGAAGAGCGGGAGCTTCTTCAGCTCGATAAACGGATTCGCGAGTGCGATCTTTTAATCGGCTTCAATATCCGCCGTTTTGACATGCCCGTGTTAGCCCCTTATCTTTTTACGCCGATTTCGAATCTTCCGGTGCTCGATCTTTTAGACGCGATCGAAAAGGCAAGAGGCCACCGGGCCAGTTTGGATTCAATTGCCCAGCCGACCTTGAAACTGCGGAAAAGCGGTTCCGGATTGGATGCCTTGAGCCTTTTTCAAGAAGGAAAAATAGAAGAATTGAAACGTTATTGTTTAGACGATGTGCGGCTGACTAAAGAAGTGTTCGAATATGGCCGCACGAATGCCCGGATTCATTTTACCTCTACCTGGGATTATAAAACCTATGACGTCCCTGTTTCCTGGAAGGAAGAGGCCGACGAATTTTTGCAGGCCGCGGTAAAGGCTCCCAAGGCCGAGTTCCCGACCAGTCTTTTTTAGTTTTACCTCCGCTATGTTAAATTCCAATTCCTTTAGCCGGATTGCCTTTAAAGAATGGGCTTCCATTGTGGATATTTTGGGGACGGGAGACCAAATCCTCATACTCCGTAAAGGGGGGATTCACGAAAGAGGCAAGAAATTCGACGTCGCCCACGAGAAATTTTTTCTCTTTCCCACCTTTGAGCATCAGAACCCCAAGGATTTAAAACCCGAAGCCGAAGGAATTCTCCGGAAGGTCTTGGAGTCAAAACCCGACTCTACGGTTATTCCCCTCCGAATTTATTGTGCTGTTCAGAATAGTTTCTGGATTTCCGATGAAAAAATGCTTCAAAAATTGTCACCCTTTCACAAATGGTCCGAAAGCTGTATTCAAGACCGGTTTCATTGGGGAGACCAAAAAGGACTTTTTGGAATTGCGGTGCGGACTTACGCTCTCGCCGAAACGCTGAATTTACCCAATCAGAAACGCTACGGCGGCTGCCGGTCCTGGGTTGAATTGGAAGAACCGGTTTCGACCGCTTCGCTCTCACCGGTTTTAACCGAACAAGTTTTTGAGAAAAAAATGGATGAAATCAATCAGGCCCTAGGGGAGCGGGTAGGGTGAAGCTTCCGATTTACATGGATTATCACGCCACGACGCCCGTGGATTCGCGGGTGGTAGAGGCGATGCTTCCCAGCTTTCAGGAAAAATTCGGCAATCCCTCTAGCCGGAATCATCCCTTCGGTTGGGAGGCGGAAAAACTCGCCGAAGGCGCGCGGGCTCAAATCGCCCGACTGATTAACGCCGATCCTAAAGAAATTCTTTTCACTGCAGGTGCAACGGAATCAAATAATCTGGCCTTAAAAGGAGTGGCCGAAATTTACCGCGAAAAAGGAAATCATTTCATTACGCAAGTGACAGAACATAAGTCCGTCCTAGACACGGCGAAATACCTTGAGAAACACGGAATTCGCGTCACCTATTTGCCCGTGGACCGCATGGGACTCGTTGACCTCAATGAGCTTGAAAAATTAATTACGAATGAAACGCTCCTAGTTTCCATCATGGCGGCCAACAACGAAATCGGCACGTTCCAACCGCTTCCAGAGATTGGAAAAATCACTAGGGAGAAGGGCATTTTCTTTCATGTGGATGCCGCGCAGGCGGTCGGAAAAATTCCCATCGATGTAGAACAAATGGGAATCGATCTCCTCTCCTTCTCCGGTCATAAAATGTATGGCCCCAAAGGCGTCGGCGCTTTGTATGTACGAAGAAAAAATCCGCGGGTAAGATTGGCCCCTCTTCTTCATGGCGGAGGTCATGAGGAGGGCTTGCGTTCGGGCACCCTCAATTTGCCTGGAATTTTGGGTCTTGCCAAGGCCTGTGAAATTGCCCAAAAAGAAATGGAAATAGAACAAGCGAGGATCAAAAAACTTCGCAACCGGCTTTATGAATCTATTTCCAAGGGGCTTTCCGGGGTCCATCTGAACGGGCATCCTGAAAAAAGGCTCGCCGGAAATTTGAATCTGAGTTTCGAATTTGTGGAAGGCGAGTCGCTTCTCATGGCCTTAAGTGACGACATCGCCATTTCTTCCGGCTCCGCCTGCACTACTGCATCGAAGGAGCCGTCCTATGTCTTGAAGGCCGTGAAGACGCCGGAGAATTTAATTCACAGTTCTGTCCGGTTCGGCCTGGGGCGGTTTAATACCGAAGAGGAAATCGATTTTGTGGCCAAAAGGGTTATTGAGACTGTAAAGCGCCTGCGCGAAATTTCGCCTCTTTATGGTATACTTCCGTCGGAGAAACTAAAATGATTGCTGTGACCCCAAATGCCATTGAAGAAGCCAAACGCTTATTGGAAAAACAGGAGCGTAAAGACGTGGGGCTCCGCGTCGGCGTCAAAGGCGGTGGGTGCTCGGGCCTTTCTTACACGCTCAATTTTGACGTCCAAAAGGAAGGCGACAATATCTACCAGTCCGGAGGAATCCGCGTGCTGGTCGACCCCAAGAGTCTTCTCTATCTGGATGGCCTGACTCTCGATTTCTCCGACACCCTGCAGGACCGAGGTTTCAAGTTCATTAACCCCAACGCTTCAAAAAGTTGCGGGTGCGGTGAATCCTTCTCCGTCTAAGTCCGCTCAAGACAAGTTCAAACCCCTCCGGCAAGAAGTCCGTTTTTTGGGCGAGTGTCTGGGCCGCGTCCTCATTGATCAGGAAGGAAAAAAATTCTTTCAGCTGGTGGAGTGGGTCCGCAAGACCGCCATTCAGCTCCGCCGGGAGCCGAATCCGGCGCTCGAGAAACAGCTTCTTAAAAAGATCCGCTCGTTATCCCTTCGGGAACTCACCCAACTCATCCGTGCCTTCACGGTTTATTTCCAGTTGGTCAATTTAGCCGAAGAAAAACACCGGATCCGAAGAAAACGTTACCACGAATCTGTTTCGCAGTCCGCGTTCCAGAAGGGTTCGGTGGAACACATTGTTCAGATGATGAAAGACGCGCATTGGAGTACCGGCAAAGTAAAACGCGTGATTTCAAAAATTTCCATCGAACTGGCTCTCACGGCTCACCCAACAGAAGCTCAGCGCCGTTCCGTCTTGGAAAAACTTTTTACCATCAATCATTTACTGATTGAGCGGGAATATCGCCATCTCGTCCCGCGGGAGCATCGTGAAATTGACGAGAAGATCCTTCAAGAAATCACGCTCCTTTGGCAAACCGATGAAATTCGTCGCCGTCGGCAAACCCCGATGGACGAAGTGGAAAATGCACTCTTTTATCTCGATACCACTTTGTTTGATACCTTGCCCGAGACGCTCGTTCGGTTTGAACGAGTGCTCCAGGAGCGCTTCCATAAAACCATTCAAATCCCTCCGCTTCTGCGTTTTGGCTCGTGGGTGGGTGGTGACCGAGATGGCAATCCTCACGTGACGGCCAAGGTCACCTTGGAGGCGCTGCGCCGGCAAAAAGACGCCGTGTTGCGTAAGTACATTCAACACCTCGACCAATTGATGGCCGAAACAAGTCAGTCTCTGGAATTGGTAGGAGCCACCGAAGAGCTGCTTCGTTCCATTGAAGTGGATCGGGCGATGCTGCCCCGGTTTGCCCAGACCATGAAGGCGAAGAGCCAGAAAGAGATTTACCGGAAGAAACTTTCCTTTGTCCAACGTAAGCTTATCAACTCTCTGCGCATGAATTCTTTGCCGGCGGACCGGAACACGGCTCCCGATGAGACCCTCGAGGCCGCTTACAAAAATTCCGGCGAGTTCCGCAAGGACCTGGATCTCGTCCGGGAATCGCTTGCCCGGCATCACGGAGAGCTCTTAGTCAAAGGGCCTTTGCGGAAGCTGGAGCTCGCCTTGGAGCTTTTCGGATTTCATTTTGCCAAACTGGATGTGCGCGATAACCGGGATGATGTCCGGAATGCGGTTTCTGAGATTGCGGCGCGGCTCGGCTGGGTCAAGGTGCCTTTTTCTTCCTTGAAGGAGGAAGAAAAAGGCCGACTTCTTCACGAATGGATTAAGGAAGCGCCGCATTCTATCGCCAAAGACGGCCTATCCGCTGAATCCCGGGAGGTGCTTGAGACCTTCGATATTATTCGAAGAGCCCACCAAGAAATCGATCCTAACGCCATCGATACTTACATCTTGAGCATGACTCATTCTGTGAGCGATCTCCTGATGATTCTCTGGCTCGCGGCCGAGACCGGCAACTCCCGTCTTCACTTAGTCCCGCTCTTTGAGACGATTCGCGATCTGGACCAAGCCCCTCAAGTCATGGAAGCCCTTTACCGTGATTCTGTTTACAGTAAGCACTTAAACGCTTTGGATAAAAACCAAGAAATTATGCTGGGTTATTCCGACAGCAATAAAGACGGCGGATTTTTAACCTCCAATTGGGCTCTTTACGAGACCCAAAAGCATTTGACCCGAGTGGCTAAGCGCCACGGTGTGAAACAAAAACTATTTCACGGCAGAGGGGGAACGATTGGACGGGGCGGAGGGCCCACGAATCAGGCGATTATGGCCCAACCGGCCGAGACCCTCGGCGGGCGAATCAAAATCACGGAGCAGGGTGAAGTGATTTCCTCCAAATACGCTAACCCTTACATTGCCGAAAGAAATTTGGAACTCGTCCTCTCCGCAGTCATTGCGGCGACGTGGATGCATAAGGCGCTCTCGAAAGAAGAAAAGAAGTGGGAAGACATGATGGAAGAGCTCTCGGAATCTTCGTTTCAAGCTTACCGGTCTTTGGTCTACGAAGATCCCGATTTTCTCGTTTATTTTTATTACGCAACGCCCATTGAGGAAGTTTCTTCCCTCAATTTGGGTTCCCGCCCGGCCCGGCGCATTGAAAGCAAGCGGATCGAAGATCTCCGAGCCATTCCTTGGGTGTTTAGCTGGATGCAGTCGCGGGCTACGCTTCCCAGTTGGTACGGGTTTGGAACCGCGGCCAGGCGTTTCCTCGAAAAGTCTTCCATCGCCATTCTTCAGGACATGTACCGGCGCTGGCCTTTTTTTCAAACCGTTGTGGATTTGATGCAGATGAGCATGCAGAAGGCGGACCTGGCGATTGCTCGTCTCTATGCAGGCCTGGTCCCTGATGAGAAAATCCGGGAGAAATTCTTCAGCCAAATTAAGGAGGAGTTCGAGCGAACCCGGAAGGTCATTCTAGAAATCACGGGGCAGGAGGAATTATTGGACCGCAATTATGCTCTTCAAAATTCCATCCGGTTGCGCAATCCCTACGTGGACCCGATCAGTTATGCGCAGGTCATTCTTCTAGACCGGTTCCGCCGTTTTCCGCAAGCCAAAGACCACGAGGCGGTCTGGTACGCTATTCATCTTTCCGTCAACGGTGTCTCGCAGGGATTAAGAAATACAGGATAGAAGATCTGCGGGTTTCTTCAGGAGAAAGTCGGGCTTCACTTTTTTGAGTTCCTCAAGCGTTGCTCGGGGATCTCCCGTAAAGGCCGGAAATCCCGCTGCTCGAATTGAGATTTTTTTTTGGGCCCCTCTTGCCGCCAAAATATCATCCGGCAAATCTCCTACATAAAGGAAACGCAACCCTGTTTTTTTTAACCGTCGGGCCGCCTCGAGGATCGGCCACGGATGGGGCTTTCGTAAAAGCCGGCCGGTTTTTTTCTCCTCCCGCTTTACCTCGTCAATCGTGATGAGGACGTCAAAAAGATTTCTGATTCCGAATCGCTTGAGCGCATAATCGGCCTCAAACCGGTTTCTGCCGGTTACGATCCCGAAACCGCGCACTTTCTTCCTGATTTTTCCGAGGAGAGTCTTCGGAAAAATGAGTTTTTCTTTTTGAACGAGCCCGCGGAAATTTTTACCCAAGTAGACTTCCTGGAAAATCCGGGCAATTTTTGGAAAGGAAGGAAGCTCCAAGCGCTCATAAAGGACCCGGAGTTTTTTGAGAAGCCCCTCGACCCCCAAGGGCCGCTCGGGAAAAAGTTCGGCAAGTTCACTGAGGGAAAGCCGGTAACGGCGGTGGTCTCCGAACCGGATGGGTTTTCCTTGAATGGAAGTTTCTAGAAACGCAATGATACCGAACGCACAGTCCCAATCATCGTTGAAACCGCCGAGGAGTTTAAATTGATCAATGTCTTTGGTGGAAACGACGCCCGGCCGGTTTAAATAAATCTCTACGGTTTTTTGAATGGCAGCTAAATAAGATTGGCGGGTGTCGATCAAGACGTTATCGATATCAAAAAGAATGATATCGAAACGGGGATTACGCGACGGTGATTGCACCAACGGAAGCCGATTGGAAAAGACGGGAATACTTTTCGAAAATACCCCCGTGATACCGTAGGGCGGGAGCCCGCCAGCTTTTGAGGCGCTTGCGAAGTTGGGCCTGAGGAATTTCCAACGAGAGTTTTCGTTGGGGAAGATCAATCTTAATCGAATCTCCTTCACGCACTGCCGCGATGGGTCCGCCCACCAGAGCCTCAGGTGAAACGTGCCCGATCATGGGTCCACGGGTGGCGCCCGAGAAACGTCCGTCCGTGATGAGCGCCACTTTTTCACCGAAGCCTTGCCCTGCGATGGCGGCGGTGACGGCGAGCATTTCCCGCATTCCGGGCCCACCCTTCGGTCCTTCGTAACGGATGACTAAGACGTCTCCGGGTTTAATCTTTTTTGCCTGGACGGCTGCAAAAGCCTCTTCTTCTGAATTAAAAACGCGGGCTCGTCCTTTAAAAACATAGTCTTTCGTGCCGGTTAATTTCATCACCGCTCCCTCGGGAGCCAGATTGCCGCGCAATACGACCAGTGCTCCCTCGGAATGAATGGGTTTGTTTAAAGGCCGTATAACTTCGCGTCCCGCTTTAAGGTCAACGTCGATGGCTTTTAAATTTTGCTCCAAGGTTTTTCCGGTAATCGTCAGCACGTCACCGTGAAGCAGCCCCTCTTTTAAGAGGGTCTTCAAGAGAAGGGGAATCCCACCCACCCGATCCAGATCGGCCATCACAAAGCGCCCACCCGGTTTCATATCGCCGATGTGAGGCGTTCGGCGGCTGATTCGCTCGAAGTCATCCAAACTCAATTTGATTCCTGCTTCTTTGGCGAGCGCCAAGAGATGGAGGACGGCGTTCGTGGATCCACCGATGGCGACGTCAGCGGTAATCGCGTTTTCAAAGGCTTTTTTTGTGAGGATATCTTTCGGACAGATTCCTTTTTTGAGTAGGAAAATAACCTGTTTTCCCGCAACTTCGGAAGTCTCGAGCCGTCGGGGATCTTCGGCCGGGATGGAGGCGGTTCCCGGAAGCATCATGCCGAGCGTTTCAATGACCGTGGCCATGGTGTTGGCCGTGAACATTCCGGCGCAGCTTCCTGCGCCTGGACAGGCGACACACTCAAGGGCCCGAAGTTCAGCCAGCGTCATCTTGCCCTGCGCGAAACGCCCCACGGCTTCAAAGACATCCTGAATATTGACGTCCTTACCGTTGAATTTTCCGGGATAGATCGTGCCTCCGTAAATAAAAACAGACGGGATGTTGAGGCGGATGGCTGCCATCAAAGTGCCGGGGAGATTTTTGTCGCAGCCGGCGATGGTGACCAGGCCGTCAAAACGCTCGCCGATAGAAACGCATTCAATGGAGTCCGCGATGATTTCTCGGGAAATGAGAGACGCCTTCATCCCTTCGGTGCCCATCGAAATGCCATCTGAGACGGTGATGGTTCCAAATTCGAAACCGACACCGCCCGCTTTACGGATTCCTAATTTTACCCGCTGGGCGATTTTATCGAGATGGACGTTACAGGGAGTAATGTCAGAGGCGGTGTTGGCAACCCCAATGAAAGGCTTGGCCAAGTCATCGTCGGTTAAACCCATGGCGCGAAGCATGGCTCGAGCCGGAGCTTTTTGGGGACCTTCCGTAATTTCTTTGGAGCGGTGTTTGAGTTTAGAATTCATGAAGGCGGGTATTGTAACACAGGAGTCGGCGAATCGTCATTGCGAGGCAGCATTCCAAGTATGGCCGAAGCAATCAAGCATGCTGATTGCTTCGTCGTCCCGCTTCGCGGGACTCCTGGCAACAACGTAGGAAACTAAACCAGCAAATGCGAAAGAGGTGCTGAGAGATCGCTCGTGGGACGGCCTTTTTCGTCGGCCGTAGGAAGCGTTGCCGGAGTGTACTGATTTAAAATCGGCGCGTTGGCGGCGATGCGTTCGTAATACGTGGGAAGATCGACCTGATAGAAGATGCCGATCGGGACTTGCTCGCCGCGGTAATTGGCCATTTCGAAGGCCTGCTTTTTCTTGGCGTCGATTTCATCCAGATTAGAACTATCCTTTACGCGGCCGTCGTAATTTTCTTTCTCAATTTCAAAGCAGCGCGGTTTTTGTTGGCCGTGGACTTCGACCACTTGCGAAAACCATTCCTTATTGTGCAGATCGTTGTAAGTGGGGCAGGGTTGCAGCACATCGACCAAGGCCATTCCTTTATGCAGGATGGCGCGTTTGATGGTTTCCTTTAAATGGGCGCCCGCGAAAGCATAGCTTCGGGCGATAAAGGTATAACCGGCGCTTAAGGCTAGCGCCAGGGGATTCACGCCGTCATTCACATTAGGAAGCGGAAGTGATTTCGGCTTTTGACCTCTCCCCAGCGTCGGGGAAGCTTGGCCTTTGGTGAGTCCGTAGACTTCATTATTGAAAACAATGTAAGCCATGTCGATATTGCGCCGGCCGGCGTGCACGAAATGTCCGGCACCGATGCCGTAGCCGTCACCGTCACCGCCCACCGCCACGACTTCCATTTCAGGATTAGCCATTTTTGCACCGAGCGCAAAAGGCAGTACGCGGCCGTGAAGGGTATGAATACCGTAGGTCTTGATGAAATGAGGGGTTTTTGAGGAACAGCCGACACCGGAACAAATTACAACGCGCCAGGGGGCGAGTTTGAGTTCCGCCAGCGCCATTTGGACGGAGGCCGTGATTCCGAAATCACCGCAGCCCGGACACCAATCAATATGAACATCGGTTTTAAAATCTTTCATTGTAACCGGCGTGTCAGACAGATTTTTCGGATTGATGTTCGTCGTAGTTTCCATTGCGCTCTCCATTCCTACATTCCGGCCGTGAGGACGACCCGTTCGGTGCGTTTCTGTATAACTTCGCGTACGGCGTCGATGATTTCGGTTTCCGAGATCGGCCGTCCGTTGTATTTCACGATATTGTGATTAATTTTAATTCCCGTCTCACGGCGGATCAAGCTGGCCAGCTGAGCGGTGTAATTCATCTCGACATTAATGACGGTTTTTGCGTTCTTGAGGATTTTTGTGACGGGATCGGTGGGGAAGGGCCAAACGATATGGACTTGGAGAAGGTTGGCATTGATTCCTTCTTTTTTAAGCTTGGGAAGCGCATCCAAGATCGGCCCTTTGGGAGAACCCCAAGTGACGAGGGTGATTTCCGCTTTCGGATCGCCAAAAACTCGGATTTGTTCGGATTCGGGAATCTCGCCGCTTGCCGTCTCCAGCTTTTTCATCCGCTTGTCCTGCATCTTCACGCGGTTTGCCGAGCTTTCGTCAATGTGTCCGAGCTCATCGTGTTCATCTCCCGTCATCCAATAGATCCCGCCCCGCGTTCCGGGAAAAGTGCGGGTAGAAACTCCTGATTCAGAAAATGCGAAACGTTTGAACATTCCGTCGGCGGAGAAACGGTTTATGTCTTCTTTGGTGGCAACTTTGCCGCGGTCGATTTTTAATTTGGATTCATCAAAGGGGAGAACGCTTTGCGTATTATTGGCGATATTTTTGTCGGCGAGAACGATGACGGGGGTTTGATAACGGTCGGCATAATTGAAGGCCTCAAAGGCGTCGTAAAAATATTCTTCGTGGTCGGCCGGCGCAATGACGATGCGGGGAAATTCACCGTGGGCGAAATGAAGGGCGAAAAGAAGCTCTCCTTGTTCGTGCCGGGTGGGGAGTCCGGTGGCCGGTCCGCCTCGCTGATAGTTGACGATGACGAGGGGAACCTCATTCATTCCGGCCCAGCCCATTCCTTCGGCCATCAAAGAAAATCCCGGTCCGGAAGTTGAGCTGGACGCCCTCACGCCCATAATGGACGCTGAAATCGCTTGCTCCACCGAGGCGATTTCGTCTTCACACTGCATGACCAACATTCCGTATTCGGGCAATCCTTCCAAGTAAACCGATTCATCAGATGCGGGGGTAATGGGATAGTAAGTTTGAAACCGGCAGCCTGCTTTGATTTTTCCGAGCGCGACCGCAGTGTTTCCGATCATGACGAGCCGCTGCGGGACGTTAGCGACGGGCTCGAGTTTATAAGGAAACTTATCGATGAATTCTTTTTTAATGAAGGAGTAAGCCTTGCGAGCAACCGTCATGTTTATTGGGACCAGTTTCGCCTTGCGGCCCGTAAAAATCCCGGCGAGTGCTTTTTCGATATTGGTTTCGTCAAATTCAAGAAGTGCGCAAGAAGCCGCGACAGAAATCGTATTTTTCATGATGGCGAGTTTGCTGAAAGGTTCACCGGTTTCTGCGGAAACTTGTCTGAGCACTTCGGCATAATCCAGGGGAACAAGAAGGACCTCTTTGGGGAGTTCCAGGTTTTCGGGGTGGGTGACGGTGGGGTCATAGATGAGCGCCCCGCCGGAGACCATTTCGTGGGCATGAATCCGTGCGGTGGAGTCCTCAAAAGTGGCCAACAGATGCACGGGATCTACGTGGGAACGTACGGGCTGGTTGGAGACGCGGATCTGAAAATAGCTGTGTTCTCCGATAATATTGGAATGGTACTCGCGTTTTCCGAAGATCCAAAGCCCGCCGGCAACACAAGCCCGGCCGAAGAGGTTGGCCGAAGAATCGACCCCGGTTCCTTGGGGTCCGCCAATCATCCACGAAAGGTCATTTACAATTTTTTTCATGCGGTCTCCTTCATATAAAAAGACGCCCCCGTTGCGTGAAAGCTCATTTTCTCTTATGATTGGGAGGCGTGACACTATAACAAGTTCGGCTGGAGACCTCAATAAAAAAATGCATTTGAAGACAGAAGTTCCTGAGAAAGCAAAGGTTAAGTTACCACCGACCGATTTATGGATTGACGGAAAATGGGTGAAGACTGATTCCGGCCGTACCTTTAACTCCGTCAATCCCGCCACCGAAGAAGTCATCGCACAGCTTGCCGAAGGGAATGAATCCGATATTGATAAGGCTGCTAAGGCTGCCCGTAAAGCCTTTGAATCCGGTCCTTGGCCGCGCATGAAGGCCGGCGAGCGCGCTCGCATCCTTCAAAAAATAGCCCAACTCATTCAAGAACGAACCGAAGAATTATCTCTTTTGGAAACACTGGATTCGGGAAAACCTCTTCAAAACAGCCAAGTGATTGATATTCCTGCCGCCTCGCACGCCTTCGAATATTACGCAGGCTGGGCGGATAAACTGGTTGGCGAAACCATTCCCGCGGACCCGGCTTATTTTTCTTATACCCTGCGCGAGCCGCTGGGCGTCATTGGGGCCATTACGCCTTGGAATTTTCCTCTTTGCATCGCTTCCCAAAAAGTCGCACCGGCTCTCGCCGCCGGCAATACGGTTATCTTGAAACCGGCGGAGCAAACGTCTTTGACGGCCTTGGCGCTGGCTCAAATTTCAGCGGAAGCGGGTTTACCGGACGGGGTTCTGAATGTCGTTCCCGGTTTCGGTCCCACCGCCGGTGCGGCGCTCGTCCGTCATCCGGAAGTCGACGGCATTTCTTTTACCGGCGAGTATTTGACGGGCCAGGAAATCATGAAAAACGCCGCTGCCACTTTAAAACGGATTTCTTTTGAATTGGGCGGCAAATCAGCCAACATTATTTTTGCCGATGCGGATTTGGACCGGGCGGCAGATTTCGCTTGCGACGGAATCTTTTTCAATCAAGGCGAAGTGTGTTGCGCGGGGTCGCGGCTTTTCGTGGAAGAAAAAATAAAAAAACCCTTTACCGAGAAATTGATGGAAAAAGCCCGTTCTTGGCAGCCGGGCGACCCGTTGAATTCCGAAACGAAGATGGGCCCGCTTGTTTCCGAGGAACAATTCGAAAAAGTACTTCGTTACATTGAAGTAGGCGAGAAGGAAGGCGCCAAACTCATTCTCGACGGGCGAAAACAAAGACAAAAAGGCTACTTTATCGGCCCCACGATTTTTGATCGGGTCACGAATCCCATGAGAATTGCCCAAGAAGAAATTTTCGGGCCGGTCTTGGCCCAAATTTCGTTTGAGGATTTTGACCGGGTTTTGTCGGAGGCCAATCAATCTTTCTACGGCCTCGCCGCCGGGATTTGGACGCGCGATATCCGCAAGGCTCACCGGGCGGCCCGTGTGCTAAAAGTCGGAACGGTCTGGATTAATTGCTACGGCGCCTTCAATCACGCGGTACCTTTTGGCGGATATAAGATGTCGGGTTTCGGCCGCGAGGGCGGCAGCCACACGTTTGATTTTTATACTCAGATTAAAACCGTTTGGGTGGGCTTGGAATGATCGAGCCTCAACAAATTCAAACTTTGATTGAAAAGGGAATTCCCGGGTCTGAGGTGACCGTCGAAGACATGACGGGGAGCGGGGACCATTTTCAAGTCATTGTTCTTTCTCCGGCTTTTAAAGGAAAAATGATGATTGAGCAGCATCGGATGGTTCACGACGCCTTGGCATCGATGAAAGACCAAATTCACGCCTTGGCCATCAAAACAAGGAGCTTGTGAGCCTTTGCCTGACGTAATAGAATATCCGCCCTTATGAACACACTCGAACGAATCCAAAACGAAATTAAAGCCGACAAAGTCGTTATTTTCATGAAAGGAACTCCCCAAGCTCCGCAGTGCGGTTTCTCTGCCCGAACGGTGGAAATTTTCAAAGGCCTGGGCTATCCCTTCCATTCTGTGGACATCTTGGCGAATCCGGATATCCGTGCCATCCTTCCTCAAGTTTCTAATTGGCCCACCTTTCCGCAGGTTTTTGTCCAAGGAAAACTCATCGGCGGTTGCGACATCGTCAACGAAATGAACGAGCAAGGGGAGTTGAAGCCGCTCCTTGAAGAAGCCTTTAAGAGTTAAGCCATGAACCGAAAACCTTTTATTTTCGGAGCGGTGATTTTGGGGGCGCTGGGTATTTTGGTGGGTGCCCATTCGTTGCTGGCGACTCCGTCTCTTAAAATTGAAAAGGGTAAGAAAGTTACCCTCGGCTATAAACTTTTTGTGGACGGGTCTTTACTCGAAACCGCCGACCCTAAAAATCCTTTCATTTACATCCACGGCCAGAAACAAATCGTGCCCGGCTTGGAAAAAAATTTGTCGGGACTTCATGTGGGGGATAAGAAAACGATTAAAGTCCGTCCAGAAGAAGCCTACGGGGCAATGGACCCCAAGGCTTACAAAGAATTCCAGAAGGCGCAATTCCCGCCCGACGTTCCGATGAAGGTGGGAACTTTGATCGAAGCCCGGTCGCCGAAAGGGGAACGGCTTCTGGTGAAAATCCGGGAAGTTAAGGACAAGAGCATTATTTTGGATTTCAATCATCCCTTGGCGGGAAAAGAGTTGGAATTTCACGTTGAAGTTTTGAACATTGTTTAATGGGAGGTTGGTATGGTGAAAGTGGGGCAAAAAATAAACGATTTTGAAGTTGACGTGTATCACAATGATGACACAAAGAAAATCAAATTTTCGGATTACAAAAATCAGTGGCTCGTTCTTCTGTTCTACCCGGCCGACTTCACTTTTATTTGCCCGACCGAATTAGAAGAAGCGGCGCAATATTACGAAGAGTTCAAAAAAGCTGGCGCCGAGATTTTGAGTGTCAGTACCGACACGGTCTATGTTCACAAGGCATGGCATGATGCTTCTCCGGCCATCAAAAAAATCCATTATCCCATGGTAGCTGATCCTTCCGGCAAGCTTTGCCGCGAGTTTGGAACTTACATGGAAGAAGTGGGGCTGTCTTTGCGCGGAACGTTCATTATCGATCCGGATGGCGTCCTCAAAATGATGGATATTCACGACAATTCCATCGGCCGGAGCGCCAAGGAAATTCTTCGCCGTGTTCAGGCGGCAAAATTTGTCCGTGAGCACAAAGGCGAGGTTTGCCCCGCGAGCTGGGAACCGGGCAAAAAGACATTAAAACCCGGGCTCGATCTCGTCGGTAAAATTTAATCACCCTTTCCAAAAAAGGAGGCGACCATGGCACTCAGTGACCTTTTTAGTAATGTCCATTTGTTGGTCCGTTGGCTACACGTGATTGCAGGCATCGCATGGATCGGCCACCTCTATTTCTTTAATTTTGTGAACGTGCCGCTGCAGGCTTCATTGGACGATGCGACGAAGAAGGCGGTCAATCCGAAACTCCTACCCCGGGCCCTTTGGTGGTTTCGCTGGGGTGCCATGGTTACTTTTCTGGCCGGACTGGTTCTTTTCACTATGAATTATATGTACACCCCCGGAGTTGGGTTCGGACCCAGCTCTCTCTTTCATGATGCGAACGGCATTACGCCCCGGGCGATTTGGATTCTGCTCGGAGGGCTTTTCGGAACCATCATGTGGTTCAATGTTTGGTTCATCATTTGGCCCGCCCAAAAAAGGCTTCTCTCCGGAAAAGTCCCGGCCGACCAAGCCGCCGGAGTCCGGAAGCGTGCCCTGTTAGCCTCCCGGACCAACACCTTTCTCTCAGGGCCGATGCTTTTCGGAATGCTGGCGCCCGCGCATTACGGTGCGATTAATCTGACCACCTTGGGCGTGTACGTCGCAATTTCAGTGGTCTGCGTTTGGCTGGCCATTGCTTCTTCATCAAAGGTAGGTACCTCCGTCTGAAAAATTTTCCGCTGAAAATCCGGGTTGGGCACAGCCCCGACGCGGACGATGCTTTCATGTTCTGGGCCCTCGCCAAAGGGAAAATTCCTCTCGAGGGTTTTCAGATTGAACACGTCATCGAAGACATTGAAACGCTCAACCGGCGAGCCTTTCAAGCCGAACTCGAAGTCACGGCCCTTTCCTGCCATGCGTTTGGACTTCTCACTGAGCGTTACCAATTAATTCCTTATGGCGCCAGCGTGGGGGAAAATTACGGCCCGGTTCTTGTTGCCCCTCACCCTAACCCTCTCCCCAGAGGGGAGAGGGAAAAAGAAACTGAGATTTCCTTTTCTCCAGAGCAAAGAGAGAGAGCGGAATCAAAATCTCCCTCTCCCCCGGAGGGGGAGAGGGCTGGGGTGAGGGGGAGAATTCGCGGTAAGCGCATTGCGGTCCCGGGCCGCACCACCACTGCTTACTTGGCTCTGCAGCTTTACGAAAAGGATTTTGAGCCCGTCTTCACTCCCTTCGATCAAATTTTTTCTGTTCTGGAAAAAGGAGAAGCCGATCTGGGGCTTCTCATCCACGAAGGACAGCTCACCTATCAGGAATTGGGATTTGAAAAAATCGTCGATCTTGGAGAATGGTGGTTCGAAGAATTCCGTCTGCCGCTTCCCTTGGGCGTCAATGCGATCCGCAAAGACTTGGCCGAGGAAACAAAAATACGTTTCACACAGCTTTTTTTGAAAAGTATTGAATGCGCGATGACTCACCGCGAAGAAGCGATGCGCTATGCGCTGGAGTTCGGGCGGGGAATTGATGGAAAGCGGGGAGACCGTTTTGTGGAGATGTACGTCAATGATTTTTCCCTGGAATTGGGTGAACGGGGGCTCCAGGGGCTTCAGAGGTTGTTCGATTTGGCGTGGGAAAATAAAATCTTCCCCGCCCCCGTCCGCTTCGAAACGAACTTATTCTTTCTTCAAAAAGGCTCCTGACTAAGGAACCTGTTTGATGAGAAGATACAGCGCCAGCACCACGGCCAGAACTCCGATCACGAATTGCACCGTGATCATTCCTACTCCAATTCCGAGAATGGGAGCCAAAGCCCCCGGCACCAGGTGACCTAATCCGGCGATTAACAGCACGAGACGTGCTATCAGTTTTAGATTCATCTCGTCTCACCTCCCCTTGGAAACCAACGGCATTTGCCGTAAGCTTCCCCACTCAAATCTTTCCTGGGATTTGGGTGGAAAGCAAATGAGGTAGATTTAACCCGTTGATGTAGAAGGAGTAGGGGGCGTCGCCTCTACGCTCATAATTCGAGGATTTTGGGCAGGCGGTTCAGAACCCGGCAGCCGGTTCGGGTGACGAGAACCATGTCTTCTAAACGCACGCCGCCGGCGTCTTCATAATAGAGGCCGGGCTCAACTGTGACGATCTGCCCCGCTTGCAAAATATCTTTCACGCCGCCAATCCGCGGCGGCTCATGGATTTCAAGCCCCACCCCGTGGCCGGTTCCGTGAAAAAATCCCTGCATCCGGCCGTTGATGACGCCGGTCCGGAAGCCTAGCTCCTCAAAACGGCGTTGAATGGTTTGGTGAATTTTTCCTCCATCGGCGCCGGCTCGGATCATCCGGAAAGCGGTTCCTTGTCCTTCCAGAACGGCCGCAAACATTTTCTTGAGCTTGGGTGATGCTTTGCCGCGGACCACGGTGCGTGAAAGATCCGCGAAATAACGGCTCTCCATAGACTGTGGAAAAATATCCATCACGATGGATTCATTGGCCCGGAGCGGGCCGGAGCCTTGGTGATGAGGATCCACCCCTTGAACCCCGGGAGCGATGATGGTGTGCTGGGCCACGCAGCCGCGTTCCATCAAAGAGACATTGATGATTTGTTTGATGGATTCGCTCGTGAGCACACGGCCTTTGTAATAAAGTTTCCCTTTCCGGATTTGTGAACGGCTAATCACCTCAATGGCTTGACGGCAGGCGGCCTCGGTATGACCGAGAGCGGTCTGGACGGCACGGACTTCGGCCGGAGTTTTAAGGGCGCGCTTTTCAAAAAAAGGCTCGCCCTTCGTTTCGATTTGAAATCCTTTTTTTCTCAGCGCATCCGCGTAAGCGAGAGGGAAATCCGCCGGAACGAGAAGTTCCGTTATCTTTTTGTTTTTGAGGAAATCCTCGATGATTCCAAGATAGGTGGCCCTCTGACCGGTCCGCTTCAGATAATCTTTAGCGAGTTTGGACGTGGAGAGGACTTGATCAACGGAAGATTCCGACCGGGCCCGGTCGACTTCCAAGTCGCTCATTAAAAGGAATTTCCGGTTTCCGATTTGGATGAAAGCGAAGGAGTCCGGCGCCAGAAAATGGGTCGCGTAGTAGAGATTGGCGTCGCGCTCGCTGGCCGAGATGAGGAGGATGGCTTTTCCGGATCGCACGAGGGGACATTATACAAAAAAACCGTGGATATTGTAGAATACCGATCTTTCGAGGAGGAAACGGCATGTCAGAATTTGTGAAAGCGGCGAAGAAATCGGAAATTCCCGATGACATGGGAAAATTAGTTGAAGTCAACGGTAAGGAAATCGCACTCTTCAAAACAGGCGGAAAAGTCTACGCCATCCATTCGATTTGTCCTCACCAGGGCGGGCCTTTAGCCGAAGGCGGATTAGACGGCACGATCGTGACCTGTCCCTGGCACGGCTGGTCCTTTGATGTCGTATCGGGAACCTGCACTTTCAATCCCGCACTCCAGCAGGAAACGTATCCCGTTAAAGAAGAAGGGGAAGACATTCTTGTCCAAGCCTGATTCTTGGCCGAGGCGGATTATTTGTCTCACCGCCGAGACGACGGAGATTGCCTTTGCCCTCGGGGCGGGAGACCGTATTGTCGGAGTCTCCGGTTATGCCGTGAGGCCCCCCGAAGCTCGGCTCAAAGAAAAAGTATCCGCCTTTACCTCCGCGCGGATGGATAAAATCCGGGAACTGAAGCCGGATCTCATCCTCGCCTTTTCGGATCTTCAGAAAGACATCGTCCGCGACCTCACCCAAGAAGGTTTCAATGTTTTTGTCACCAACCAACGGAGCCTTGAAGAAGTCGGGGATGCGATTCTTTCGACGGGACGTTTGTTGGGCTTGGAAGCTCGAGCCGAAAAACTCCGCGACGATTTTTTTAAGGAACTCGATCAATTGCAAAAGAAGGCGGCTGGGTTCCCCCGGTTGCGTGTTTATTTTGAAGAATGGGACGAGCCTTTGATTTCAGGGATTCGCTGGGTGGGAGAGATCCTGGAAAGATTAGGGGGAGATGATATTTTTAGGGAACTGCAGGAAGGAAAGACCGCACGAGAGCGGCAGATCAACGCCGCTGAAGTGATTCATCGGAACCCCCAAGTCATTCTTGCCTCCTGGTGCGGGAAGAAAGTTCAGCCCGAAAGAATTCGCGCCAGAAAGGGTTGGGATCAAATCGAGGCGGTACAGAAGAATCAAATTTACGAAATTAAATCGGCCGATATTCTCCAGCCGGGGCTTTCACTTTTGGCGGGCGCCCGCCAAATCTTAGAAATTTTCGCTTCCCTTCAAGACCCGAATCACGTAAGCTATACGCCCCTCACAGTGAAAGCGTAACCAATTGATGCCTAAAAAGTTAACCCTCGAGGAATTGCCGAAAAAGGCGAAAGAAATCCGCCGCGACATCATTCAGATGCTCGCCCAGGCGGGTTCCGGCCATCCCGGAGGCTCTTTGTCCGCCACCGATATCCTTACCGCGCTTTACTTTCATTTAATGAATCACGACCCGGCCCAGCCGAAATCACCGGACCGCGACCGGCTTATTTTAAGTAAAGGCCACGGCGCACCGGCGCTTTACGCGGCACTTGCTCACTCCGGCTATTTTCCAAGAGAACTTCTCTGGACCCTCCGGAAACTCGAAAGTCCTCTGCAAGGCCATCCGGACATGCGCCGCCTGCCCGGCCTAGAAGCTTCCACGGGTTCTCTGGGACAGGGGCTTTCTATCGGAATCGGCTGTGCGTTGGCGAGACGGCTCGACAAAAAATCTTTTTACACCTACGTCATCATGAGTGACGGCGAAACCAACGAAGGTCAGACATGGGAAGCGGCCAGCGCGGCCGCGCATCACCGCGTCGACCATCTCATCACGATTTTGGATTACAACAAATTTCAATTGGACGACTCCGTAAAGAATATTTGCGACATGGAGCCCATGGTCGGCAAATGGCAGAATTTCAATTGGCACGTCCAGGAGATCGACGGCCACAATCTTCGCCAAATCGTGGCCGCGGTCCGTGAAGCGCAGGAAGTCAAAGGAAAGCCCTGCATGATCATCGCCCATACCATCAAAGGAAAAGGCGTTTCCTTTATGGAAAACAATAATCACTTTCACGGCGTGGCGCCCACTCCTGAGGAAGCCGAGCGGGCCATGAAGGAACTCGTCTAATTATGGAAAAAAAATTGGGTCCGGCGACTCGCGATGCCTACGGAGAAGTCCTGGTTCAACTTGGCCGGGATAATCCGAATGTGGTTGTTCTGGACGCGGATCTGTCAAAATCGACGAAGACCGCCGCGTTCGGCGAAAAATTTCCCGAGCGGTTTTTCAATGTTGGTATTCAGGAAGCCGACATGGTGGGAATCGCCGCCGGCCTCGCCTCCTCCGGAAAAATTCCCTTTGCTTCGAGCTTCGCTTGTTTCCTGGTTTGCAAATCCTATGACCAACTCCGCATGGCCGTGGCCTTTCCTGAACTCAATGTGAAATTGGTCGCTTCCCACGGGGGAATCAGCGTGGGAGAAGACGGTGCTTCGCAGCAATCCATCGAAGATTTTGCTTTGATGACTTCTCTTCCCGGTTTTGTGGTGCTGAATCCCTGCGATGCGGTGCAAGCGAAGGCGCTCGTGTTGGAGGCCGCCAAATACAAAGGCCCGGTTTACATGCGTACCGGAAGACCCAAAACACCGGTTATTTATCCGCCCCAAACAAATTTTTCCATCGGAAAAGGGATTCGCTTGCGGGAAGGAAAAGATGTAACCTTGATTGCTACCGGTCTTTTGGTTTTCGAAGCCTTGGAGGCCGAGGAAAAATTGAGAGCCGAAGGCATTGAGGCAAGCGTTATCGATATTCACACACTCAAACCGTTGGACCGGGAGCTCATTATTGAGGAAGCCCGGAAAACCCATGCGCTCGTTGTTGCGGAAGAACACCAGATCTGGGGAGGTCTGGGGAGTGCCGTGGCCCGGGTGGTTTGCCAAGAGAGCCCGGCCGCCATCGAATTTGTCGCCATCCAAGATGTTTTCTCCGAATCCGGAAAACCGGAAGAACTCCTTCAAAAATATGGGCTCACTTCGGCCCAAATCATCAAAGCCGCCAAGAAAGCCCTTTCCCGAAAAGGCCGCGTCGCCGTTTCCTGACCGTGTGAGAATCGGCTTCCGAATTCTCCTCAGCCTTCTTTTTTTCTCTTCCTCGCTTTTCGCCGCCGATAACCCGCAACTCGTTGACCGTATTTCAATCGATCATTCCACCAACGGAATGGTGGTAACCGCTCACCCTCTTGCCACCCAAACGGCCATTCAAATTCTCCAGGAAGGTGGCAATGCCGTGGACGCAGCCATCGCCGCGCAATGGGTTTTAAATGTTGCTGAGCCTCAATCTTCGGGCATTGGCGGCGGAGGCTTTTTTCTTTATTACGACGCCAAAACAAAGGGGGTCTATTCGTTTGACGGTCGCGAGATTGCCCCCGCAAAGGCTTTTCCGGAAATGTTTTTGGACGGCGCCGAGAATCCAATTAAATTTTATCCTCACCGAATCACGGGTGGGCTTCCGGTGGGCGTTCCGGGAACGCTGAAGCTTCTCAAACGCGTCCACCAGCGCTTTGGCAGCAAGCAGTTCCGCTTCGAGCAACTTTTTGAACCCGCCGTTCGCCTCGCCAAGGAAGGAGTCCCAGTTTCCAAAAGATTGGCCGTTGCGCTTGAAGAGGAAAAGGAAAGGCTGAATCTTTTTGAAGAGAACCGGAAAATTTTCTTTCATGAGGATGGGACACCTTTAAAAGAAAAAGAAATGTTGATTCAAAAAGACCTGGCTAAAACCTTCGAAACGGTTATCGAAAAGGGAGTCAGCGTTTTTTATGAAGGCGAAATCGCGCGCGCCATTGTGGATGTGGTGAAAAAATCCCATTTTCATCCAGGCCTCATGGAATGGACCGATCTAGCCTACTACGACATTGTGGAACGTGACGCTCTTCACGGCAATTACCGGGGCCACGACATTTTTACCATGGGGCCGCCTTCCTCAGGCGGTGTGGCGCTTCTGGAAATTTTGAATATTCTAGAAAATCACAGCCTGATTTTTTTCGGGCCCTCTTCTCACACCTTTCATTTGGTTTTGGAAGCGCAAAAAATTGCCTATGAAGACCGCGCTAAGCACCTCGGGGATCCCGACAAAGTAAAAATTCCTCTGGAAAAGTTAATCTCCAAAGATTACGGCAAGAAAAAGGCCGCTGAAATTAAAGAAGAAGAAGCACGCGTTGTGGAATCGTTGACGGATGAGGCGTCCACCTCTGCGCTCGGAAACACGTCTCATCTTTCCATCCGCGATGCGGAAGGAAACATCGTTTCTTACACCACTACCATTGAGCACACCTTCGGTTCCGCAATGATGGTTCCCGGATGGGGATTTTTTCTCAACAATGAACTCACAGATTTTGACGCCGCGCCAAGAATGCCCTCGGCCGTAACGAGCGTAGCTCCCAAAGGAAGTCTTTTGAACACGGCGATGGAAAAATCAAGATGGCGTCTCAAACCGAATGCGCCAGGCCCCGAGAAAAGGCCGCGAAGTAGCATGACCCCGGTGATTGTTTTTCGAAACGGCCGGCCCTTTTTGATTGTCGGCTCGCCCGGCGGTTCTTTAATTATTCCGACGGTTCAAGAATTGATTCTCTACACGCTTGATTTTCGGATGCCGCCTGACCAAACGCTCCTGGCTCCTCGTTTTGTGGCCCGCGGTTATCAAGTGGAAGCCGAGGCGCCCTTTTTCGAAAGCCCGGGAATTGTCCAGGAACTCAAGGCCCGCGGGCATCACTTTGTGGTGAGAAAACCTTTCGGCAATGCTCAGGCGATTTTCTTCGATCCCGAAACCGAAATGTTTACCGGCGTTAGCGATCCGCGCGGGGACGGAGAGGCGAAGGGTTTATGAAGCAATACTTAGAACTCTTGAATCGTATTTTGTCGAACGGCACCGGAAAAAAAGACCGGACCGGCGTGGGGACTCTCAGCACATTTGGTTATCAAATGCGTTTTAATCTTCAGGAAGGATTTCCTCTAGTCACGACGAAAAAAGTCCATTTGAAATCCGTCCTCTATGAACTTCTCTGGTTTCTGCGGGGCGAAACCAATGTGCAGTACCTCAAAGATCACGGGGTCACAATCTGGGATGAATGGGCGGATGAGCAAGGAGAGCTTGGCCCGGTCTATGGAAAACAGTGGCGCTCGTGGCAGGCTGCGGACGGCCGGACGATCGACCAAATTAAAAATTTGGTGGAGCGAATTAAAAAAAATCCCGATGACCGGCGGCTCATTGTCAGCGCTTGGAATGTTGCGGAAGTTGAAGACATGGCCTTGCCGCCCTGCCACTGTCTTTTCCAATTTTATGCAAAGGCGGGGGAGCTCAGCTGCCAGCTTTACCAGCGAAGTGCGGATGCATTTCTGGGCGTTCCTTTCAATATCGCTTCCTACGCCTTACTGACGATGATGGTCGCTCAGGTCACGGGCCTCAAACCTTCTGAATTCATTCATACCTTCGGCGATGTGCATATTTATTTGAATCATCTCGAACAGGTAAAACTTCAGCTCTCCCGTGTGCCGAAGCCCCTTCCCGCAATGTGGCTCAGCCCCCAGGTGAAGGACATTTTCGGATTCAACTACGAAGACTTCCGGATCGAGAATTACGATCCGCATCCCGCCATCAAAGCCCCCATCGCGGTATAGGTAATCGCAGTGAAAATTTATCACGTCGTGGCAATGGCAGATGATCGAGTTATCGGCAAGGGCAACCGCCTCCCGTGGCGTTTTTCCTCAGACCTCAAAAATTTTAAACAGCTCACGATGGGAAGCACCGTGATCATGGGCCGCAAGACTTTCGAAAGCATTGGCAAGCCGCTTCCCGGCAGAGAAAATTTTATTCTTAGCCGTCATACCCCTCACCCTAACCCTCTCCCCAAAGGGGAGAGGGGAGGAAACGCCGAAATCTCCCTCGCCCCCGGAGGGGGAGAGGGTGGGGGTGAGGGGGAGATTCGTTATTTCTCTTCCATTGAAGAAGCCGTAAAGTCTGTTCGTACTCCCCAAGCTTTTATCATCGGTGGAGCCGAGATTTTCCGCCAGACCTTGGATAAAATCGACGGGATTTATCTGACGAGGATTCACGCAAAATACGAAGGCGACACTTTTTATCCGGAAATTCCAACGGATTTTTCCGAGAAAGAGAAAAAGCTGTTGCAGGAGAATCCGAAAATTGAGTTCATTCTCTTAGAAAAGAAATGAAAACCACACCTCTTTATCTCAAACAAATCGAAGTCGGGCCGATGCAGAATTACATTTATCTGGTGGGCGACCGCGAAAAGCACGAGTGCGTGATGGTCGATCCCGCTTGGGAAGTCGGCCGTGTTCTTAACGAAGCGGAAAAAGACGGAATGAAAGTGACCGGCGCACTGGTTACGCATGCCCACTTCGATCACGTCAACGGTTTGGATGATTTCTTAACGCGGGTCAAAGGAAAAATTCATTGCCATAAAGACGAGGCGGAATTTCTTAAGAAATGGCACTCGGATTTAAAGCCGATGTCGGACGGCGACAAACTCGCCGTAGGCGGAGCGGAAATTACTTTCCTTCACACGCCCGGTCACACCCCGGGTTCGCAATGTTTCTTGGTGAGCGATCAATTGGTCTCAGGCGACACGCTTTTCATCCAGGCCTGCGGACGCTGCGATCTCCCCGGCGGCGATGCGGAACAAATGTACTACAGCCTGAAGCGCCTCGCCTCGCTCGACGAAAAAGTGGTCCTTTACCCCGGCCATAATTATTCGGATGAAACCACTTCCACGATCGGCCAGGAAAAGCGCACCAACCCTTATCTTCAATCCGCCAATCTCCAGGACTTCCTCTCCTTCCGTATGCGCCGCTCATCCTAAATTTCACTATGCAAATCTTTAAACCGGCTTGGTGGTGTCAGGACGCCCATGCCCAAACGATTTTGGGCGCCCTGCTTCGGTCCGCTCCGCGGCTCGGATTGAGGCGAGAGCGAATCAACACACCGGACGGAGATTTCTTGGATATTGATTTTCTGGAATCCCCCGCTTCAAACGACGGGGAGAAGCCGCCTTTGGTTGTTATCCTGCACGGTCTGGAAGGGTCCTCGAAGGCCTCTTATGTGCAAACTCTTTTGGGAGAAATCCGAGCCCGCGGCGGGAGTGCCGTTGCCGTCAATATGAGAATGTGTAGCGGAGAGCCCAACCGCGTGAGACAGACCTATCATTCGGGCAAAACCGAAGACTTAGATTGCGTGGTCCATTTTCTTAAAGAAATCAAGGGATACCACAAGCTTTATCTCGTGGGTTTTTCCATCGGAGGAAATATTGCACTGAAGTGGCTGGGGGAGCAAGGAAGGGAGGCTTCGAAAAAGATACAGAGCGCCGTGGCCGTCTCAGTGCCCTACGATCTGGTGAGATCGGTTCGGCTGTTGGACCGCGGATTCAACCGCGCCGTTTATACGCGCAATCTCCTGAGGAGTCTAAAAACCAAAGTTTTCATTAAGCGAAAACTCTTTCCCGATGCCTGCCTTTATGAGAAAGTGAAACGATGCCGGACCTTCCGGGAATTTGATTCCCTGGTGACGGCTCCCCTCAATGGATTTCAAGATGCTAGGGACTACTGGTCAAAATCAAGCTGCAAAAGTTTTTTGCGTTCCATCTGCATTCCCACACTGTTGGTTCATGCCGAAGACGACCCTTTTTTCCCGGGCCGATTCTTACCGACGAAGGAGATTAACAACTCGCAACACCTCCGCGCTCTCGTTGTTCCCAAGGGTGGCCATTTGGGATTTGTCATGGGGCCGTGGCCCTGGAAACGGGAACACTGGCTTGAAAATACACTCCTGGATTTCTTCTCCAATTGTCCCGCAGGCGGGACAATTGCAAAATCGCCTGTGGTTGCTCCCCCGCGAATTTGATATAATCCCTCCTCGCCATGCCTGAAGAAATTACCAAAACACTCCCTGCAAAAGATACGCAAACCGCGCAAGCACGGCAGTTTGTAAACTTCAGGTTTTTTCGCACAGACCCCGCCTGGCGAAGGCTCCCCGAGTCTCAAAAGGAAAAAGACCGTCAGGAGTTTTTACAGGTGGCCGAGTCTTTCCGAGAAAAAGGCGTCACGTGGCTCAGTTACTCCATGATTGGAATTCGCGGGGACGCAGAATTTCTTCTCTGGCGGATTGCGGACACGCCGGAACTTTTCCAGGAAATGTCTTCTGCCTTTCTTCACACAGGGCTAGGGAAATATGTTTTCATCCCCTACTCCTATCTCTCAATGACCAAGCCCTCTCCTTACGTGGCGAAACACACACATCCCGGCCAGGAGGGGAAAAGTACGAAAATGGGGCCCGCGGGTTACAAGTATCTTTTCCTTTATCCCTTCACAAAATCCGATGATTGGTACCGAATCTCCCGCGAGAAACGTCAGCAGATGATGGAAGAGCATTTCAAAATTGGGCATAAGTATCCCACCGTGAAAAATAACACGTCCTATTCCTTCGGACTCGATGACCAAGAATTCATGGTGGCCTTCGAGTCGGATTTCCCAGGCGATTTTCTTGACCTGGTCACGGAAATGCGCGAAATTGAAGCCCGCCGCTACACCCTTCGCGACACGCCGATTTTTACCGCCATCAAAAAACCCCTCGAAAAAATTTTGCAAGAACTCGGCTAATGACTTGGTACCGGTTCTTTCGGGGACAGGTTTCATGAACCTTTTGTCGGATACCTGTCCCTAGGAGAACCGGTACCATGGAATTTATCCAAGAATTTTTCTCGAATCTTTACCGCTTCGACGAACTCATCCGCTGGGGCGGTTACGTGGTCCTCGTCATTATTGTCTTTGCCGAGACGGGGCTTCTGGCCGGTTTTTTTTTGCCCGGTGATTCACTCTTGGTGACGGCCGGCCTTCTTTGCGCGGTGGAAGGAACTCTCAATATTTGGATTCTCCTCGGCCTTCTTTGTCTTGCGGCCATCCTAGGCGACACCACGGGCTATTGGATCGGTCACCTCATCGGCCCCCGGATTTTTAACCGAGAAAACTCCTTTTTCTTCAACAAAAACCATCTTGCCCGTACGCAGAAGTTTTACGAAAAATACGGGGCCAAAACGATTGTCATCGCCCGCTTCGTTCCCATTGTCCGGACCTTCGCTCCTACCGTCGCGGGTGTGGGAAGAATGCATTACCCCAAGTTTCTCTTTTATAACGTGGCGGGCGGGGTAGGGTGGGTGGCTAGCATGATATTGGGCGGATTTTTCCTCGGTCGTTCCATTCCCCATATTGAAAAACAGATCCATTGGGTCATTTTGATCGTGATTGTCATTTCCTTCCTGCCTATCCTCAAGGAATGGCTGGATTCCCGCCGCCGGCCCTAAGAAACGCCCTTTGTAGATTTCACCCTCTTCCCTTATAATGTAAAGCTTTCAAGGGCAACGGGTTCGATTACGAGGAGTTTCTCCATTGAGTGGAATTCTGATTCTTTTTATTTTTTCGGCAGGCCTCGCCGGCGCGTTCGTATTCCTTTCCACCATTCTGGGTCCGAAGCGCCCCAACGCGGTCAAAGACCAGCCCTTCGAATGCGGACAAAAACCCTTTTCGCTGCCTGAGGGGAGACTCCCCGTACGGTTTTATTTGGTCGCCATGCTTTTTGTCCTTTTTGACGTGGAACTGGTGTTTTTCCTCCCCTGGGCAGTGGTTTACCGAGAGCTCGGCTTCTTTGGATTTGTGGAAATGCTGGTCTTTATTTTTTTCTTAATCCTCGGATTTGCTTATGCCTGGAAAAAAGGAGCCCTTGAATTTAAATAGGAATTTCCAATGACAGACGAACAAACACTCAGTCCCACCGGCGGTTTTTTCACTTCAAAGATCCAGGAGATGCTCGGCTGGGCCCGCAAATATTCCATCTTCCAATATCCCTTTGTCACGGCCTGTTGCGGAATGGAGTACATGTCCACGGCCTGCGCGCATTACGACATGGACCGTTTCGGGGCCGGCCTGCCTCGATTTTCACCGCGACAATCCGACGTCTTGATGGTGGTGGGAACGATTTCCCACAAAATGGCGCCGGTTTTAAAAGAAATCTACGATCAAATGACCGAGCCCAAATGGGTGGTGGCCTTCGGTGTTTGCACTTGCACCGGGGGTTTCTACGATAACTACGCTACCGTGATGGGTATTGATACTCTGATTCCCGTGGACGTTTACATTCCGGGGTGCCCCCCGCGTCCTGAAAATGTTTTAGACGGTTTGATTAAATTGCAGGAGAAAATCCAAAAGCAGAAGCAGCTGGTTTAACCGTCATGAGCCTACTTGAACAAGTAAAACAAAAACTTCCCGAAGCCATTATTTCTTCGCATAATTTTTTCGGAGACGAAACGATAGTCGTTTCAAACGATTCCTTGATTGAAGTGATGCGCACTTTGAAAGACAATCCGCAATTTGATTTCAATTTCCTGATGGATCTGAGCGGCGTGGATTACCTCACCTTTGGAGAAAAGTGGCCACGGTTTGAAGTCGTTTATCATCTTTATTCAACGGCCAAAAATCACCGGGTCCGCGTCAAAGTAGCCGTGGAAGAGAAAAATCCTTCCGTTCCTTCGGTAGTCAGTTTATGGCCGGCTGCGGACTGGTATGAACGGGAAGTCTGGGATATGTACGGCATTTGCTTTGCCGGCCATCCGAATCTGAAGCGCATTCTGATGTATGACGAGTTTGTGGGCCATCCTCTGCGCAAAGATTATCCCGTCAATAAACGCCAGCCCCTGATCGGACCGAAGAATTAACCAAAGATATGCAAACCGCACCCGATAAGCCCTTGCAAACTCGGACCATGATGCTCAACATGGGCCCTGCGCATCCAGCCATGCATGGAATCATCCGCCTCGTGCTGAAACTGGACGGAGAAAATGTGATCGATGCCGAAGCAGAAATCGGCTATTTGCACCGCGCCTTTGAAAAAATGTCCGAGCAGGGCGGTTACCTTCAAGTGATTCCTTACACGGACCGGCTCAATTACGTCTCGCCGCTCATCAATAATGTTGGTTACTGCATGGCCGTGGAAAAACTTTTCGGAATTGAAGTACCGGAGCGGACCCAGTATATCCGTGTGATCCTCAGCGAAATTTCCCGCGTCACGGACCATCTCACTTGTATCGGGGCCACGGCCATGGAGTTGGGAGCCTTCACGGCCTTCCTTTATATGATCCAGGCCCGTGAACTTCTCTATGAAGTGGTGGAATGGGTCACCGGCGCACGCCTCACGGTTTCTTACATGCGGGTGGGCGGTGTGAAGGCGGATTTACCCGAAGGGTTCGAAGAGAAGACGCGCGACGCCATTCAAAAGACCCGGAAACTTTTGAAGGATTGCGACCAGCTTCTGACCCGAAACCGAATTTTCGTCGACCGGATGAAAGGTATCGGCGTGATTTCCAAAGAAGATGCGTTGGCGTACGGAATCACCGGCCCATTTCTGCGTTCGACCGGCGTGGATCTAGACGTCCGCAAGGCAACTCCTTATCTGGTTTATGACAGGTTCAATTTTGAAATTCCCGTGGGCTCGCGCGGCGACAATCTGGATCGTTACCTTTGCCGGATGGAAGAAATGGAACAGAGCATGCGGATTGTTGAACAAGCGTTCCAGCAGATTCAAACAGGTCCGACCCAAGTAGACATGGAAGGGAATATCATTCCGGCGGCCCTGGCCGTGGATGAGGCCAAGATGGGGCGGGTAGAAAATCTTGCGGGTAAACGCGTTGCTCCGGATCCCACCCTGGAAGGGGCTCACAAAGACCAATATCCGGCCATCGAAGCACCTGAAAAGCGCGCGGTCCTTCCGGCGAAAGAAGACACCTACGGAAATATCGAGGGCCTGATGAATCATTTCAAGATGATTATGATGGGCGGAGGATACGGAATGGGCGGACACGGAATTCGTCCCCCGAAAGGCGAGGTTTATTTGCCGGTGGAAGGCGGAAACGGGGAGCTGGGTTTTTATGTCATCAGCGACGGCACGGACAAGCCTTACCGGGTTCGCGTCAGGCCGCCTTGTTTTCCCATCATGGCTGCGCTCCCGATTTGCCTGAAAGGTTATACGGTGGCCGATATCATTCCCACCTTCGGCTCCGTCAATATGATCGGCGGGGAACTGGACCGATGATCAAAACAGAAAACCCCCGAAGTCATTTGCAAGAAATCAAAGCCGAAGCGGACAAGCTCGTTTCTCGTTATGCCCAGCGCCGCGCCGCGATTCTGCCGCTACTTCGAATGTTTCAAGAGCGCTACGGTTATATTTCTGAAGACATCGAACGGGAAACTGCAGAATACCTGGGAATTCCTTTGATCGATGTGCGCGAAGTGCTGAGTTTCTACACTTTGCTTCGCCGCCAACCCGCGGGAAAAACTTGCGTCAGCGTTTGCCGCACCTTGGCGTGCCGGCTCCGCGGTGGTGAGGAAATTTTGGAAAGCATCGAAACCAAACTGGGAATCAAGGCCGGTGAAACGACTGCGGACAGGCGTTACACCTTGGAAGAGGTTGAATGCCTGGGCGCGTGCGAACTCGCGCCGATGATTCAGGTCAACGACACGTATCTGGGGCCGATCACCAAAGAATCGGTCGAGAATTTTTTGTCCGGTGCCGGTAAACCAACAAGAAAGGATGGCGTTCTCAAAGGAGGCGTTACTAACAACACGGGGCTGATTTCAAAATTCTTCTCTCGGGGCACGACTTACTTTCTTGACGATTATTTGAAAGGAGGCGGTTACGAAGCCGCGCGCCAGGCCTTTGAAAAATTCACCCCCGAAGCGCTGGTTGAAGAGGTAAAGAAATCCAATCTCCGCGGCTTGGGCGGCGCGGGATTTCCGGCCGGAGTGAAATGGAGTTTTGTCCCCAAGAATACCGGCCAACCGATTTATTTAGTCATCAATGGTGACGAGGGCGAGCCCGGTACTTTTAAAGACCGTTACGTCATTGCCTATGCGCCGCATTTATTACTCGAGGGAATTTTAATCGCCGCCTACGCCAATCATATCCACCAAGCCTACATTTATCTGCGCGGAGAGTATGACGAGGGTTACCAAATTCTCGTGAAGGCGATTCGCGAAGCCGAGGCCAAAGGATTTCTTGGGAAAAATATTTTCGGGAAAAATTTTGATTTGGATGTAGTGATTCACCGCGGCGCGGGCGCTTACATCGCCGGTGAGGAAACCGGGCTTTTGGAATCCCTCGAAGGGAAAAAAGCGTTTCCCCGCTTGAAGCCACCTTTTCCGGCCGTGGTCGGACTTTTTGGCTGCCCGACCGTTATCAATAATGTCGAGACGGTTTCTTACCTTCCGTTTATCTTAAAAGAAAGCGCGGAAAAATTTTCGTCGCTGGGTTCTCCAAAAAATGGGGGACTGCGGCTTTTCAGTGTTTCCGGTCACGTGAACCGGCCCGGCGTTTACGAGCGGCCGCTCGGTTATCCGCTCGCCAAACTCATTGAGGATGCCGGCGGCGTTTGGAAAGGGCGAAAATTGAAAGCCGTTGTACCCGGCGGACTTTCCGCGGCCGTTCTAAAGGCGGATGAAATCGGTGTCGGACTAGACTTCGACCAACTGCGCGCCCTAGGCACCATGGCCGGTTCTGCCGGAATCATGGTGATGGATGAAACGACCTGCATGGTGGAAGCCCTCACCATTACCATGGATTTCTACGCGCATGAATCCTGCGGCCAATGCTCGCCCTGCCGCGAAGGCACCGGTTGGGTCGCGAAAATTCTCAAGCGTATTTACGAAGGCCGAGGCCGGGAAAAAGACATCGACACCCTACTTGATATTTCCGGCTACATGGGCGGCACCACGATTTGCGCTTTGGCCGACGGCGCTTGCATGCCCTTGGGGAGTTATCTCCGGAAATTCCGCTCCGAATTCGAATTCCACATCCGTGAAAAACGTTGTGACGTGAAGGACCTCTATGCCCACGCTCACGATTGACGGAAAACAAATCACGGTTGATCCGGGAACGAAGGTCATCGAGGCCGCGCTTCGATTAGGAATTGAAATCCCGCGCTACTGCTATCATCCCGGTCTTTCCATCGCCGGCAATTGCCGGATCTGCATGGTGGAAATCGAAAAAATGCCGCGTACGCAAATTTCCTGCAACACCGATTGCACGGAGGGAATGGTGGTCCGTACGAATTCCGACAAAGTGAAGGAAACACGCCGTTACATTCTGGAATTCCTCCTCGTCAATCATCCCTTGGATTGTCCCGTTTGCGACCAGGCGGGCGAGTGCTGGCTGCAGGATTACTACATGAAATACGGACTCTATGACGGCCGGTTCTACGAAGAGAAGGTGAAAAAACCCAAGGCGGTTGTTGTCGGGCCGAACGTGATATTGGATGCCGAGCGCTGCATTCTTTGCTCGCGCTGTGTGCGTTTTTGCGATGAAATCACCAAGACTTCGGAGTTGGGTATCGTCAACCGCGGCGACCGCGGTGAAATCCAAGTAGCGCCGGGGAGGGAACTCGACAATAAATATTCCGCCAACGTGGTGGATATTTGCCCGGTCGGAGCCCTGACGGACCGGGATTTTCGTTTTAAATGCCGGGTCTGGTATCTTCAGAAACAAGATTCGATTTGCACGGGTTGCGCGCGCGGTTGCAATACGGAGATTCATTACAATCTCGACCGGCCTCAGCACGGCGGCGGCGACCGCGTGATGCGCCTAAAACCCCGCGAGAATCAGGATGTGAACAAATGGTGGCTCTGCGATGCCGGCCGCTACAGCTACAAATTCATCGATGAAAATCGAATTGAACAACCGTCCAAAAGGGGCCTGGCCCCTTTTGAAGAAAAGCGAAATCAAAAGGGGCCAGGCCCCTTTTGGAGTCAGGTCCTCGATGACGTAGCCGCCCTCATCAAAAACTCTCAAAAGCCTTTCGGTGTTTTTGCCTCGCCGCAATTATCCAATGAAGAATTATATTTGGTGCGGAAGTTATTTTCATCAAACCCCCAGGCTAGGATCACTCTTTTGTCTCCCAATCTCGAAGGAGATCAAGACGATTTTTTGATCCGCGCGGACAAAAATCCCAATACGATGGGCGCAAGGTTAATAGGGTTTGAGCCGACAGCGATCGATATAACTCAAATTGAAGGGGCGATTATTTTCGGCCAGGAGGTCCGGTCGGTTGAAAAATTAAGATGGAGTGTTTTTATCGGCTCCAATCAGAATCTTATTTCCGAATCCGCGAGTTTCGTCCTGCCCTCCGCGACGTATGCCGAAAAGAACGCTACGTTTACCAATTTCCAGGGACGAGTCCAGAAATTTAATAAAGCGTTTGAACCGTTAGGTGAATCCCGTCCTGAATGGAAAATTCTCCAAGACCTAGCTAACCGGTTGGGCGCGTCCTGGAAATATCCCAATGAAGAAGAAATTTTTAACGAACTGGTCCGCGAAGTTCCCGCTTTTCACGGATTGAGCTATGAGAAAATTAGAACAAGCGGATATTTAGTCAAAGGAGGGAAAAAACATGATTAAGAGATTCTGGATTGCTTCGTCGGCCTTCGGCCTTCTCGCAATGACGTTCTTTATTCCCGTTGTGTCTGCAGCCGTTGCGAAAGCAGAAATTAAACCCACTCAACCCGGATCGCCTTTATTGGGCGAAGCCAATCTTGAAGAAACACCGGAAGGCTTGAAGGTCCAGATTTTCCTCGCCCAAGCACCTCCCGGTGCCCACGGTCTTCATTTTCACGAAAAAGGGGATTGCAAAGATTCCGGCAATGCCGCTGGAGGGCATTTCAATCCGGACGGCGTGAAGCACGGAGATTTATTGAAGGACGGATTTGAAGGCGCGCATGCAGGAGATTTGGGCAATATCGAAATCGATGAAAATGGAAACGGAAAGCTCGAAAAAATTGTTCCGGGCCTGACGCTATCCGAGGGAAAATACGATGTCGTCGGACGGGCCATTATTCTTCATGAAAAAGAGGATGACTTCGGCCAGCCTACCGGCAACGCCGGTGCCCGGATCGGATGCGGAGTGATTGAAAAGAAATGAACAACCCTGTCATTGCGAGGAGGCCGAAGGCCGACGAAGCAATCCAAGAATCGAGATTGCTTCGCCCACCTGCGGCGGGCTCGCAATGACGGTCTTACTTATTCAGATCCTCCTAGCGGGCATCGTTCTCTTTGCCGTGGTGAATTTAGCGGGGCTTCACACCTGGCTTGAGCGAAAACAATCCGCTCTGATGCAGGACCGGATCGGCGCCAACCGCGCGACGATTTTTGGCGTCCGGGCGCTCGGGCTTTTTCATCCCTTGGCCGACGCGATCAAAATGTTCATGAAAGAAGATTATATCCCGCCTCACGGAGACAAATTGCTTCACACCCTCGCTCCTTTTCTTTGCATGACTTTTAGCCTCGTCGCCTTTGCCGCGATTCCTTTTGGCGACATCCTCCGGGTTGGAAATCTGGAAATTCCGCTTCAGGTGGCACCGATCAATGTCGGTCTCATTTATGTTTTTGCGATGATGTCCATGGGCGTTTACGGCGTCATCCTGGCGGGATTTTCTTCTAACAATAATTATGCCTTCTTAGGAAGCCTTCGCGCCTCCAGCCAAATGCTGGCCTACGAGATTACACTCGGGGCCACGATCCTGGGCATCGTGATGGTCTACAGCTCTTTGGATCTTCAGGAAATTGTCCGCCGCCAGGGAGACCTGCTTTGGGGTTGGCTTCCCAAGTGGGGATTTCTCGTGCAGCCCGCCGGGCTTTTTCTTTTCCTCGTTGCCGGTATCGCGGAGACAAAAAGAATTCCTTATGATGTTCCGGAAGGCGAATCTGAAATCATCGGCTATTTTGTCGAGTACAGCGGGATGAAATTTGGCATGTTTTATTTCACGGATTTTGTGGAAACGATCCTGATCGCTGCGCTCGCCACCACGCTTTTTTTCGGTGGCTGGCAGGTGCCGTATTTGGACCGGGCGGGATTTTATTTTCCGTGGGTGGACGGTGGCGTAACACCCGCGATTCTTCTCCCGCACCTTTTAGTCGTTTTTCTGCAAATCAGTTCTTTTACGATGAAGGTCCTTTTCTTCTGCTGGCTTTTTATGACGATCCGCTGGACGCTGCCGAGGTTTCGTTATGATCAATTGATGCACTTGGGTTGGAAAATCGTGTTTCCCTTATCCCTCGCCAATCTGATTCTCACCGCCGCTTTCCTGCTCATCCGATGAAATACCGTCCGAACGAATCCCTCTCTGACCTTAAATCCACGCACACGCCGGAAGCCATCGAGCGCCGGCTGAAGTACGGGCCTCAGCACAATTACGTCCGGGATTTTGTCTATGGGGCTGTGGACGGTGCCGTGACCACTTTTGCCGTCGTTTCGGGTGTAGCCGGTGCCGGATTATCCACGCAAATTGTTATCGTTTTGGGAATCGCGAATCTCGTTGGGGATGGGTTCAGCATGGCCGTGGGAAATTATTTAGGAACTAAAGCGGAACAGGAGCTCCGGGAACAGGCGCGCCAAATTGAAGAGATGCACATTAAAAAAATTCCGGAAGGAGAGCGCGAGGAAATCCGCCAGATTTTTGCGGCCAAAGGTTTTACGGGAACCGATCTCGACCGGGCGGTGGACATTATTACTTCCAATCCCAAACAGTGGGTGGAGTTAATGCTGACCGAGGAAATGGGGATTGCCAGCCTCGGCCCCTCGCCGTGGTCTGCCGCTTTCTCCACGTTTATTGCTTTTCTTTTATTCGGTTCTTTTCCTCTTCTCGCCTTTGTTTATCAATGGCTTTTTCCGGCCGTTCAGTTTAATCCTTTTTACTGGAGCACGCTCATTACCGGTTTTGCGTTTTTCGGAGTGGGTGCTCTTAAAAGCAAATTTGTGGGAAAACGCTGGTTTTTGTCCGGGCTTGAGACTTTGTTTGTGGGCGGAATCGCGGCCGGTCTGGCTTATGTGGTAGGAGTACTGTTGAAAGGAATCATCTAAGGAGAGTCCAAAATGAAAAAAATGCTAACCCTCTTTTTTATTTTGTCGTTCGTTGCGGCGCCACTCCAGGCGCAGGTTCTGGAAGAGCAACCGGAAGAAGGTAAGACAGCGGTTATCGGGGATTTTGATAGTGGCCAGCCCGTCAATAATCTGGGCCAGGTAATCGAGGTTTGGCTCCGGGGAGACGGCAGCGATGAGACCCAGACTTGTAAGATGACGTTTGTCAAAGACGACGCATTGGGAGATCCGAGCGGCCAAAGCGTGCGGCTGGATTATGATGTCGATTCTCCCAATCCCGCTTACAACGGTATGCGGATGGACCTGAATCACTTCGACGCGTCAAAATTTAAAACGCTTAACCTCTATGTTAAAGGTGACCTGCAAAAAGGCTTTTCCCAACGGGTCAAAATCGAACTCATCGGACCCGATAAACGGCCCTCACCCCATGTGTTTGAAGGGGTTACGGAGGAGTGGCAGCTGGTCACCATCCCTCTGGAAGAGTTCATGCTGATCCAGGATTGGTCGATACTAGAAAAGTTTGTGGTGGTGTTTGCGGATATCATCAGCGAACCTAAGGTAGGCACGATTTACATCGATTACGTTCATTTTGGCCAGTAGGATCGAGGCAGATTAGAGGTTGCAGGTAGGCCGGAAAGTCGCTATAGTGTACACTTAAATTAGCCTTGCCTAAAGGAGAATTGATGAAAAAATACAATTACGGAGTTATTTTATGGATGGTAGCCATACATATCGGCGCCTTGGCTGCGCCCTTCACTTTTACCTGGCCCGCATTTTTCTTATTCCTTGCCCTCTCTTGGCTTACAGGAAGTGTCGGCATCTGCCTTTGTTACCACCGGTTACTCACTCACCGCGCTTTCAAAGTGCCCAAAATTTTGGAGTATTTTTTAACGGTGATTGCCACTTTAGCGGGTGAGGGCGGACCGATTAATTGGGTGGCCCGGCACCGGGTTCACCACGCCTATTCCGATACCGATAAAGATCCGCATAGCCCCCGTCATGGATTTTGGTGGGCGCACATGTTCTGGCTTTTTAAGTACAGACCGCATCTGGATGAAATCGAGCTTTACAGCGTCTATGCCCGTGATTTAATGCGTGACCCCGTGCACCGGTTTCTCAATCAAACGCACATTCTTTACCCGATTTTGGCGGGGATCGGTCTTTATCTCTGGGGTGGACTTCCCTTTCTGGTTTGGGGATTTTTCTTCCGCTCTGTTTTCGTTTATCACGGAACCTGGTTTGTGAATTCGGCCACTCATATATGGGGTTATCAAACTTACAAGGCCACCGGCGATAATTCTAGGAATCTATGGTGGGTGGCGATTGTGGCTTTCGGCGAAGGCTGGCACAACAATCACCATGCCGACCAACGCTCAGCCCGCCATGGCCTGAAGTTCTGGGAGTTTGATATCACCTATCTGACCATTAAGCTCTTAGGCATTCTGAAGCTGGCTAAAAATATCCACGTTTCAAAACTTCCAGGGATGCCCCGTCCTAATCTTCCGGCGGTGGCGGCCCAATTGCCTACCGTTTCCGTTCCGAGCGTAAAGCTGCCTCTCGTCGCTCAGACTTAACCTTTCGCTGTATGTCCATCCAGACGCGCGTTGTTTCGCGGCCCCACCTTTCTTGGTGGGAGCAGTTGTACCTTCCGCAAGTAGCGCAGGGGATCGGCGTCACTTCCCGGCATTTTTTCCGTAACCTTACTTTTCACATTCTTCACCGTTTCGGGCTCATGAAATACGTCCGGGCGGCGGTCACCTGGCAGTATCCGGAAGAAAAACGTCCACTGGCTCCCCGTTCGAGGACTCGTCATCGTCTCACAAAAAGAGAGGACGGATCTCCGCGTTGCGTGGCCTGCATGATGTGTGAGACCGTTTGTCCGGCGCGCTGCATTACCATTCAAGCTGAAGAACACCCCGATCCCAATGTTGAGAAACGTCCCCGGAGTTTCGTCATCGATTTGGGCAAATGCGTCTATTGCGGGTTTTGTGTGGAGGCTTGCCCTGAAGACGCCATCCGGATGGACACGCAAATTTTGGACATCGCCGCTTATTCCCGCGAAGGCATGATTCTCGATATGCCCGAGCTCCTCAATCCCCGCTCCGCTCAAATCCTCTCCAAAAAATAGCAATTTATAGTAAATTCGCTCATAAAGTGCTCGCTTTTTGCCTTTCCCCCCAACTCCAGTTATTTTTGTGTAACCACCAAAATTAATTGGAGTTATGAAATTTCACCCGAGCCAAAAAATCATCAGCGGGATGGTGATTCTCTGCTTCCTCATTTCTGAGGTGGCGGGAGCCGCCGGTCCCGTTCCGGAAAAAAAGTTCACGCCTGAAATCAATCTTCCTTCTGAATGGGGAAGCGTAGGGCAAACTCACTTTCCTTCGCCTGATCCAAACACCCCGTTTGTCTTTCACATTCAAACCGCTCACGCGCATTACGAAAGCGCCAAATTGGTGAGTGAAATTATCCGCTATCTTCAAGACCATTATCAGGCGGAACTCATTTTGGCAGAAGGAGCCGCCGGGCCCCTTCATCCCGAGTTTCTTCAATTCTTCAAAAACCGAAGTCTTAATCACAAAGTCATTGACCAGCTTGCCCAAAAAGGAGAACTCACCGGTGTTGACTTGGTGCTCGGTAAGCGCGACGCCGCAATCTCGGCCGTGGGCATCGAAGATCCAGATTTTTACCGCCTTGCATATCAAAACTTTAAAAAAGTATTCCAGAAGGTGGATGAAAATGAGACTTATCTCGCCGAAGAAAAATTGAAGCTCGATAAACAGGCCTCCCAAATTTTTTCATCTGAGCTTCGCGAATTAATGTCCGCATGGCAAAAATTCAACTCCGGGAATAGGAATCCGCTGGCTGTCATCCGGCAGGTCAAAGAAAAATCAAAATCGATTTTGGGAATCGACTTGGAAGATCCTTTCTCGCAATTTGAGTGGCCCGGTTTAGTCCGGATTGTGCTCTTGGACGAGATGGAGAGGAAAAAAAATCCACAGAAGCTGGCGGAAGAAAAAGCAAAGCTTTCCGCCTGGCTTGGGGAACATAAAATTTCCGGCCAATTTCTAGCCGCCAAACCCCAAAGCGGGAAGTCTGCGCGGGCCTCTTACGAAGAATTTCTCCATCAAGCTTATCCCGTCGGCTTTCGCTTCAAGGATTATCCGCAAGTTACTTACCAGATGGCGGGCCGTGTTTTAGAATCCGAATTGGAGAGGTTACAGATTTTCGAGGAGCTCGAACGAATTTTCCAGAAATTAATCGATGAATCGGCCAAGACCTCCGTCGACAGAAAACTCATCCAGGCTTATCGTGAATTTTATCTTTTGGAAAAGCTTCTAAACTTGGAACTCTCACGCAAGGAATGGAATAAAGTGCTCGCAAGCCGCCGTCTTTGCGAGGCAGCGCTCCCCCTAAGGCCGAAGCAATCTCAGAACTGGATTGCTTTGGACACTTCGTGTCCTCGCAATGACGGAATACGTTCTGCCCTTCGCTTTTATCACTTGGCAGAACGCCGTGAACAAATTTTCCTTGAATCGGTCGAACGAGAAATGAAAGCCCGCAAATCCAAGAAAGCCATTCTTGTCACTGGCGGTTTTCACGCTGAGGGGATGGCTTCGCTTTTCAAAGAAAAGGGAATTGGATTCGCCTCCATCACACCTCGAATCCAGGGAGATTTTGACTCTTCGCTTTATCATCAGGTCATGCTCCGCAAGGCTCATTTAGAAAAATTGGAATTTGCGATTCCGGCTCGGAAACAATGGGGAATGACAAGAAGCAGAAATTTCACCCTTTCAGAATACAAAACGGTGCGAGACATTCTTCGGGGAGCCGGTCAAGCAAACGATTCGCCGTATTTAAAGGACCGTCTCCGTTTCTTCCGCAGAGCTCCACTGCCTAAGCCTTCCCTCGCCCCTCCATTTCAAAAACAGGCAAGGGCCGAGGTGCGGGTAGAAAAAGAAGAAGAACTGAAAAATCCCCTCGTACTTACGAAACACTCGACTAGATTGGTAGTTCAAGATAGCCGACCACGGCTTCTAAGAATTGGCGATCTAGATTTGGCCTTAACTCAATTAAAAGATAGTAGCGGCAAGCCTCAAGTCTTAATGAGTGTTTCAAAAGGTGATTTTCGCCTCTTCCAAGGGACAATCCCCAAATCTAAGGATATGGAGTTTATTTCTCTTAGTCATAAGGAAATTCTCATCAAAGGAACAAAGGGCCCAATTGAAATAACATTGGGTCGACATCCTTATCGTTGGTGGGAAAAAATCTTTGCGCATCTAGGCGTATCAAAGAAGAATACGATACTGTTTAACGTGTATGCTAGAAACGATAAAATTTTAAGCGAAATTTTACCCGTAAATCAGATAAGAATCATCCTTTCTCTTGACAACCTTGTCTTGGAAAATATGGCTCCTCAATGGGGACCAATTATCGTTGCTGAAGGTTACCGGAGTCTGCCCTCTGTGGAGGACAGGACCGTAGCATGGAATTTATTAGAACGGAACATGATCGAAAATGCAGCAGGATATGAAAGTCAGGGTGCCAATTCTGTCCTTTTTAGCGGGAGAGACAATACGGTCGTAGAAAATATGATAATTCACGAAGAAACTGGACATATTCTTAGCATCACAAATTATCCCGAAGATTATTTAAAACAATATGGTGGTCTTGTAGCTCGAGTAGAGCTATCCGACGAGGAAGAACCTTGGTACCTCTTTCAAAGGTCCTCCCAAGCACTCCACGGCAGACCCATTGATTTAAGCGCATCCTTCACCACGGCTAGCGGCGAGGTAATGAGTGAGCGGTTGCAGCGGGTATTCCAAGAAACAGAGCGTGTATTTAATGAAATGGAGCGTCAAAGAAGAAGAACCGCCCGTGCCGAGGTACGGAGCAATAATGAGATCGAGATCCTTAAGCAAACCCTCCGCCTCAAATTAGGATCGGAGGATTTTGAATTCCATCGATCGTTTAACGAGATTCGGAAGGAGGTTCTTTGGCGCATACTCGCCCGGCATGAAGCGATGAATGCCGTTTCGGATCCGGACTGGCTGAGGCAAGAGCTGGCCAAGCTGCGCGCAGGCCGTGTCGATGAAATACTCCTCCCCCTCCTTGTTTTCGGGATTTCATCTTTTCTTGGCCTAGGAATGGTATGGATCCTTCCTTTTTGGCTGATCCCCGTTTGGCTAGGAGGCGTTATGGTCAGTGCAATTAAGGTGTTAGGGCTGGCGATGCGAGGGGAGCGCTACGTTTATTTGGAAGAAATGACGGCGGTGCCTTCGCCAATTCATTTTAAAGTTTGGGCAGAGGGAATCATTGGCACCTTAACAAGAGAAGCCGCTTCCCGCGCCGAGGTGCGGGCGGAACATAAGTCTAGAGTTGAAAATTTAACGTTAAAAGGAAGAAAGGCTAATGAGAATGACGTTGCCGCGGATGGCGTTCGGAATAGCGATCGATCAGGTAAAACGTACCGATCACCGCAAAAATTCCAAGAGTTACAAGGATTGAAGCAAGCACTTTACGATTCCTCCTCTTCGACCTTCGTCGATGGGCAAACTAACCAAGCTCCAACGAGTAGGCTGAGTGAGATTATACCTACCGTTAATTTGAGTTTCAACGATCCTGAACGAAACAAGTCACTCAGAAAGAAACCGCTTAGCGTCAGGCTAAATGACGCCATGATTCCTCTGGAGACTAATTTTCGTCTTTCCGGCGCTAATAGTTTGGGCATTTGGGGACTCTACCTCGGGGAACAGGGTATAAGTGATTTATATGAAAGTCAACAATTAATTTTAGAATCATCAAAAATGATCCTAGCCGCTTCCCGCGCTGAGGTGCGGGGAAACTTTAAAACCCTCTTAGCCAAAACCCGCAGTCGCCTTGAAGTTTATCTGATCTTAACCCCGTTTCTGGCCACGATCACAGGATTGCTCTTCGGCTTCACCTTGGGATTATTGTGGGATGCCTCTTGGTGGGTGTCTGCATTGCTTTCTTTGGGAGGTTCGATTTTTGGATACGACCTTGGAATCGTCCTGTTGATTGTTTCACCTCCGAAGACATTGAAGCGGTGGGAGCCTTATATCTGGGAAGAAAAACAAAGATTCATCTCAGAAGAAGTGGCTGTAATGAAGCAAATAAGGGAGTTACTAAAAAAGCAATGGGCACCTCTGAGCGGAAAAGAGCTCACCGTTGAAGCCATTCGTCAACAATTGCGTCCCATTCAGAATGAATTGGTGGCCTTATTGGATAGATGGGTGGAAATCCGAAAAGGCCTGGATGTACTGACGGAAAATATAAGTTCATACATTCGTTCAGGAGGAGACGAATCCACCATTTGCGATTTATGTAGCGGTATGACATTTGCTTTGAGAAACGCAATCGAAGTGAACGGAGGAAGGTTAGAGATTGTGAGTGCTGAGCGAAAAATCAAGGACGGGACCCGCCGATATCTCCTTGACTTTGAACACCTATTTGGGGCTGTTTCGGGCCGGGATGGGCAGATCGCTATCGATCTAACGGCCAATCAGTTTCAGGATTTTGATTTCGGCCCAGACTCAATTGTGATTAAGAATCTGTCCGAATACCAATCGGAGTTGGCCGCTTTTATGAACCGCCCTTTTTCGAAGCAAGAACTCAAGCAAAGACAGAGGAAAGAGAACAGGATAGCTATGAGATTTTGGGGTATTCGGAGAAAGGCCATTTTGGAATTACTCGACCGGCAAATCTCAAGCCCCCGCGCCGAGGCGCGTTCGCTCAGGGACGATGTGCAAAGCAAACTCTCAAGCTTGGAAAGTGAAATTCAGGGACTTCTGCCAACGGGCATTCGAAGGGAAAGAATTTTTCAAAGGCTGGACCATTTGAGCCGTTCCATCCCGACTCAAAAGGAAGGATTGAAGCTTTTCATTGAAAAAGTTGAGCGGATGATCCGGGAGGAATTTCCGGAAAAAGACTCCTCCCTTTCCGGGGTCCGAAGAAGGTCCCATCAATTTTTAGAGGACCTCGTCTCGCTGGAAAAAATTCCCGAACGTACCCGCTCTGCCGAACCCGTAGTCCCTCCCGCGAAGCAGAATCTTCTGGGCGTGACCCATGAAATGGAGAAGTTCATCGATCGCCACCATTCGGAAATTTTGGAAAACGCATACTCCGACAGTCAATTTGGAGATGCGGTCCTGAGAAGAGAAATCGCAGAATATTTTTTCACACGGAGCCCCCTTTTACGGTCTCATCTTTACCAGCGGTGGTCCCAGGAAGTGGTGAGCCCCTTTTTCCAGAGATGGATGCGTCAACTCCGCCGGGAGTCACCCCAGCTTTTCAATCTGGTATCCGAATTAGGCGCGCGGGACGACGGTTCCCCTTACACCCTCGAAAAAATGAAGATGGGCCTTCGGACGGTCATGGGCCGGATGGCGGCGCTTGATCGCCGTCAAGCCTCTGGGTGGATTGGACAAGTATTGGGCCAGGCGCTTGGAAAAGAATCGCAGGTGGCCGCTCCCGAACCTCTTTTCAGGTTCATTTCAAAAGCCCTCACCCGTGCCACGCAAGGGGATCGATTCATTAAGAGAAAAGTCCAAAAGGGAATTCCGGCACTCGAAGCAATCTTGGGTTACACCTTCCCCGCCAAGTGGCACGATACCCTCCTTTTTTCTTTGTTGAATCAAGGGAAAACCCCCAAAGAAATTGTTCAGGTGAATAACCGGTTGTCCTTTTTCGGTGATGCGCTTCTCGGTGAGTGGGCCGCCCAGCAAATTCGGACCACGCCTGAAGCGAATACTAATGATTTGGCCATCCTCGTCAATCGCGACACCTTGACCCAAATTCTCGATAAAACGAAATTACGGGATTTCTTTTATCCCCATTTTGAGTATCCCCGGAGTACTCACTCTGTGGCGGACAGTTTTGAGGCGCTCTTGGCCGCTGTGTATCTTGCAGGAGGATGGAAGGAAATGGATCGCGTCGCGAAACGCCTTTTTGCGAAGGGAATCCTGGATCGAAATCAATTTGATCTTCCGGAAATCCTCAAGCAGCTTCGCCCCTCTCGCGCCGAGGTGCGGAGCAAAAGGCAATTGCAACAAGCCCTCAACCATTTGAACCGGGCAGAAACTGCGCTGCAGAAGTTCCTTGATTACAGAAAATTAGTGGGTTCTCTAAGAAAAAAGAAAGATGCCATTGAGGCAAAGGCAGTGAGCCTGAAGCCAAGCGAGAAAAGAAGAATCGCCTTTTTCCTCGAAGCCATTCTCAATATCCATCTGGTTTCAACGGCCATTATTGTACATCAAAAATCATTTGAGAAATCCAAGCGAGAACTTATAGAAATCTTTCAATCGGGTAAGGTGTTCCAAGCCGACCCTCTTGATACTCCTCGAGAACAACTCCGTCAGATATTTGAGGAGGTGCAACGGCAGAAAAAAGATTGGGAAGAGTTTAAAAAACACACCCGGCAGGAGAGTGCAGAGATCAACCAACTTACGCAATCGATGGGACAGTTATTCAACTCCTTGAACGGGGCATTGAAATCCTTGCAAGGTATCCGCTCCCGCCGCGCCGCCTCCGGCCCTACGGGCCGTAAGGCCCGGGGGGAGGTGCGGGGAGTCCCCGAAGCGGCCGAGGCGATGGCACAGCTTCTTTCCAAAAATCCCGAGCGCGGGGTGGTGCTTCCGCCCCATTACGTGTCAGATATCGATTATCTTTACCGCCGGATTATCTACAGCTATTCCGATTTGTTTTTGTCATCTTCCGAAGAAGAGTTCGAAAAAGAACTTTCGGAAATTAAAACAGCCATGGAGAGAGACTCCTATCGTGGCTATACAGAAAATTACCGGCGGCTTGTTTTTATTCGAGTCTTACGTTCACTTCGCCTGGCCTGGCGCCATATCTCGGGGCTGCCCCACGAGGGTTTTATCGCCACCATTGATCTGGCCGTTGAAAAATTGAAAGAGTGGCTTCCGCCCTTTTCCTGGTATGCAGAAGGAAGAAATTCCAAGCAGCTTAAAAATTTAACAGGCGGATCGACTTTACTGATTGATCCAGAATTGATCGAGCCCGATTCTCATGCCTACCATAGAGCCCTTCGTATTTGGCTGAATGACGAAGAGCAGGCATTTGACCGCGAATCCGTTCAGCCTCAGGAATTTGAAACTTTGCGGATTCAACTCGAAGAGCTGCTTCTGCCGCATCTTTCTGAGAGTGTCCGGCGATGGGCACGGATAGGATTTTGGACTGTGTTTGCTCCTCTTACTTTGGTGGCCGTCCATCACTTGCTGAAAGTGAACCCGTTTCTGCAGCCGCTTAAATTTATTGAGAAACTGATAGTCGGGGGTCTTCTTGCGTGGACAGCCGGATATTTCATTCAATCGTTGATTTCTGGAATTGCTGAAGGAAGACGCACTTCCGATGCGAGAAAACAAAAGGCCGTGCGTCTCCTGAAAGAATTTGTCCAAAATCACTCTCCCTCTTCCCGTGCCGAGGTGCGGGCACAAGAGAAAGTAAAACTGGAATATCTAATCGGGGATGAGCTTTCAGATTATTTTAAATTGCTCAATCAAGGCAAAAACCCCAGAGTGATTACAATGAAACAAAATCCGGATTGGGTTAAAGCCTTGGAAAATGCTCTGAAAAAGATTCCCGCGCAGGAGAGAGTGATCGTCTCCGTTCAAGATCAATACATTAAATTTGGTGCGCCGCAGGAGAAGTACCGTTTATTGTCCGGTACTGCCAGAGGCCTTCGCGCCTGGATGGCCAATAAGAAGCCCTTGGATCTTTGGGTTGAATTTGAGGTGAATCCTCAATCTAAGGAAGTTGAGCTTTCCAAGTTTTCCACCGAGGAAAAGTTTAAGAAAGAACTGACCTTGAATTTAAAAACCATCCTGGGACTCTATTTTGGCGGAATGGACATCGTTAACCAAGCCGATCTCAATCCGAAGCGGCAAAAAGAATACGAGGCGCTGGCCGAAATCATTGAATATTATTTTTCGGGAAAGAAACATGAGATTAAAGAATTTGTCGATTTGCCGATTTTTAGGGGAACGATTCCTTTAGAAGCGAAGCCCACCCTTGGCATTAAACCGAAAATTCCACTTGTCTTTGAACTCAAAGAAATCGACCGGCTTCCCGATTTTATTCTGCCCGACAAACGCCGTGTTCTGATTGAACCTTTCATCAGCGCGGCTCGTGCGCATGTCTACCGGCCGGGATCCCGCGTGGCGCAAGAGATCGTAGACGTCACAAAAAATAGAACTGAGGCCCTTGCCCGGTCCCTTCAGATGAAAATTGTGAAAGGGAAACTCTATTTACAAAGTTCAATTGAGGACGTGCAAATGGAGCTGCCGGAGTTTTACCGGAGCTTGCTTGATTTCTTATCCGCTCTGCGCTCGGAGGCAGACGAAACAGTTCTCAAGGAGGTGCTGAAGAAGCTGGGCGGAGAGGCATTTGTGATGGAAAAAAATAAGAGAGAAGTGTTCCTACGTATCGATCGGGATATCCGAATGCATTTGGAAATGAAAAATATTCCCGCGAGTCAACAGACGGGAGCTCTTCAATCATTTTTTCACAATGCGTGGACTTTACTGGCGATGGGGTATCAGCCGATGCCTTCCCTCATTCAACCCGCTCTGGAATCAGAGAAAGCCGCTAAAACTTCAGAAATCGAACGCCCACACGGTCTCATGGGCGGGGCGGTTCGTCCTTTCACCAATGCCAAGGAACTTTCCGGCGCCCTTCACACTAATGCGGCGGATCTCGCTCGCGTAAAATTAACCCCCGGTTTAGTGGCGGCCAGGGATTACGTTTTCTTGGTTATCTTGGAGATTCAAACCAAGAAATACGGACACATTCGCGTGGTGAGTCCGGACTGGAATCTGGAGCGGCTTAAATTCCGGTATGCGCTGAGCATGGGAAATATGGACGTGCAAGCCGGATTCAAGATGATTCCCATTTTTGAGCATAAGAGACGGCCCATTGCCTTACCCGAGAACGAGATCGTTTTCAATAATCTCAATAATCGCGTCGTTTATTTGGCGCTTTATCCTGAAGGCCAATTCCGCAGTGGCCAAATGGACCTCGATTTCTATGGGCGTGCCTTTGAATACGTACGAGGTCTGAGTTCTCCCCGCGCCGAGGTGCGGAGCTTGATTTCCGCAGACGAATTTGAAAAGAGACTAATTAATTTTTTTGGAATGTATGCGGGGTATCGAAATAAGGTTGAGTTGAATGGACACCAGTATCCTTACACTTTTTCTAACCGAGTCTACAGCCTTGGTACTTTTACGCCCTATTTCCGAGCTGGAGATATTTTTGTTCTCAATTCGGAATTGCTTTTTGTGGCAAGGGCTCAAAAGAATGAATCCGAATTTGAAGCTCTGCTTCAGAGTTATCCTAGCTATATTTTGCTTGAGGAAGAAGATATTCGGGAAGGATGGCGCGGCTATACGCATCAAGATTTATTTATTTCGGATTGGAAATCATCCAGTCCGGGGCCTTATTATCCGCTTCCTTGGACTGCCGGAGTTTTGATCGGCATGCAGGAGATTCGCAAACAAATTCAAGGCAATCCCTTTGTCGATGTTGGTTCCCGAAACGGGCTGTTTGCCATTGCGGCCGTCAAAATTTTGGGGGCGTCTGAAGCTTACGCCATTGAAAAAAAGATACCGGAAGTAAGCGTTTGGGATAGAAAGAGAGAAAAATACCCGAAGCTCTCAAAAAAAGAAAACCTTATTCATATGAATGGGGTCATCAATCAAGTGTCCGAAAAAATTAAAATTCTACCAATTCCAGTTCAAGAGGTGGCAAGGCAAAAATTAAATAAAGGAGTTCTTGTTTATAATCTTCCCGATTATGGATTGGGTGACAATCTGAAAAAGAAAAAATCCAAAAGCCTGCTTGCTCAAGTGATTTCTAAGTTCCCGAGCTTTGAGTGGATTATTGCTAGCGGAGGCATGGAAGATGATGAAAATTCTTTGATCCAGGAAGCGAAGAAGCAATCTTTGCAAAACTATGGGAAGGTACCTATTTTGAATTTATCCAAAGGAGATTGGATGGAGGATGTGCCTGACCGTTGGGTTCCACATTCTACTTTTATTTTTCATCGCACTTCCAAATCAGAGACTTTAATGGTTGCAGCGGATGTTTCTCCCCGTACTCCCCGCGCTGAGGTGCGGGTGGACCGGCAAGCTTTGGATCCGCAGAAAGTTAAGAATGACTATTTGCCATTGCTTTCTGATGTTCGTTTCCAGGAAGTATTGGAGCTACTTGAAGCTGAAGGCTACGGATTTACTGCGGAGCAATTTAAGATCAAGAATTTAAAAAGTCTTACCGCGGCCGTTTATTCCGACCCGGATTACTTCGCTAACATCCCCATCCTTCTTTACGCAGCAGCGAGGGTCAAGTTACGGAGCCTGGGAAAAGATTGGAACATCAGGAAACCCAACCCTGCAGATTTTTCAAGTCCGGGAGAATATCTTAAACAATACGAATTACGAATCATCGATCCCGTAAAAGTTGCGCTGGGTCTTCCTACGGGTGCCACGATGCGAGAACGAGCGCTCAATGCTCTGATTAGTGAAATAAACCAGATCCTGGTGTCGTTTGACGCTTCCTTTAAATTTGCCCATCGCATCCTTTTTCAATTGGGGGAAATGGATACCGAGTTACAAAGAAATCTGGAACCAGCGGTCTACGATGAAGTGAAGGATATCTTTCAGGGAAGAGGTTTCATGTTTCAATATGAAGAGCCAATGGCCGGCCAAAAGCGGGACGGAAAAACGGTCTTCAATCATACCTTTCGCGTTGATCACACCCTTCCAACACTGTCACAAGCTCAATTGCTTGATCTGATTGAAAGAACGATTATGGTTCATGAACAGGGTAAATCCCCGAAGGGATCCGTCCAATGGGAAAATCTGCGGGCAAAGTACACAGAGGGTTTTTCCCGCGCCGAGGCGCGAAGCAGAAAAGACTTTGGGTATCTTCCTTATCTGCAGCATGAGGGATGGGCAAGACTCATGAGCTACGGTCATCTGATGCAGCCTCATAAGAGCGAAACGCTTTTACGGCATTTTAAAAGGGAATTGGACGAATTTGCGCTCAGCCGGGGCGACAAAACACTCCTTTCTTATTTGGAGCGTATCAAAGATTTATCAAGGGAAGAGATTCAGAAAGAAACCCAGGCACTCGAAAAGCACTTTTCATCTCTTTTCTCTCCTGAACAGTCTTCAGGATTTTTTAGATACCATCTGCAAATGCCGTGGTTTTACTCCCATTTGAGAGAACTTCTTCGAAGTGGGGCGCCGAGAGTCAAGATTGACTACATCGGGCCGGCTCTATTTCAAGATCCGTTTACGTGGTTGGTGATGATTCGAACAGCTTATGAGAAAGAAGGAAAGACGCTGGAAAAAGTTCCCCTTGAATTTAATGTCTTCGATAAAAATTCAGCGGTCCTAGATTTATTTCAAAACAAGAAGCTTACCTACTCGTCTTCGAAAATCAATAACGATATCCAGATTTTTGAAGAGGTCTTCGAAAAATTGCCATCTAATGAAGAGCGCCGGCTCTTCGCACAAGATTGGAATAACACCAAGCGTCAATTCCTGACGATATTTCGTTCCGCGGGCGGGTATGGTGCCGATGAAATTAAATTCGATGACCCACAGTGGCATCCTTGGCTTAGTCGTTTTAATTTACGGGGCACCTACGAAAGACTTCCTGAAGACCATTCGGTCGATTTTGTTTTCATGAATAACGTTTATCAGCACGTGGTCGACCCCCTACAAAGCAGATCAATGATCAATTTGATTGCCGCCAGAGTCCGTCCGGCCGGGGCGATTCTTGCCGAAGCTCTGCCAGAATCTGCAGTTCCGCTTGAGCAATTTCCGGACACAGAACCAAACCAAGCTATTTTCCGCGCCGAGGTGCGGGCTTCCGGGTCGCCGGACTTTAAAGGATTTCTTGCCAAGGCCCGTGAGATTCGGGAGCGCGGGGCGGCGATTTATTTCAATCACCTCGCTCTGGTTTATGGAATCTCCGAACCCGTTTCCAAGCGGCAGGCAGTAGAAATTCTTGCCCAATTGGGATTTCAATTAGTGGCAAATTCTGAATTTGGTCCCGTTTACCGCTTTTCCAAGAAAGAATTTGCGATCGCCCCCATGACCCGCGTGGATATCAAGCGGGTATTGGAAATGCCCGTTCATGAAAACCAAAACCCTCTGAACGAGGCGCTACTTCGGTCCTACCTTGAGGATAAAAGCACTGAGATTTTTCCCTTCATGTTTCTTGAGGGAAACAAAGTCGTGGGACGCTTGATCTACCGGCTCGCGGGGCGGCGGCTCCTCGTGCTTCACGCGGCCGTTCATTTCGGTTATCCCAACCGTGGAATTGAAAAGATCATGACCGACCATCTTCGGAATAATGCCAATGCAGACCAGGCGGTCATTTACATCCGCGAATCAGACAAAGCAGGCATCACGCTTCTTACGGAGGGCAAGCCTTTCAAACGGTCTTTTGTGATTAAGAATTTCTTCCGTTCGCCTGCCGAAAATGCCTGGGCCGCGTTTTACGAAAATTCTCAGAAACCAGAAATCGTGTCCAGCCCGCTTCAATTAAAATTAGATTCTCTTTGGTTTAATCTGCGGATTCCCCAAGAGAATATTTTAGGAATCGGCCTTGAAGTTCTGGATCTTGTCCGAAAGGACCCGCAGGCAATGGACCGGATGGAAGAAATCGTTTTCTCAGAGAAGGAGGCCTACTTCCAACCGATGGGTCCGTACACGGGTTTGATCATCGGGGCAAATGAAGTCCTGATGGGAAATCGTTCGATCGAAGACCTATTGTGGCGGGCACAAATCCTCAGCCGGCGGATTCAAGGCAATGAAATTGCATCGCTTCTTGTAATGGGAGCGTTGCGGCGCAAGATGAAGGACATTCCAAGTCAAAGGTTATTGGAAGCGAACATCATTGCCGGCAACGCCTATGCTTTGGTGCGCTCGGCGATGGGAAGAAATTCACGGCCTGAGAATGTCCTAAAGTTGGCAAAATATTTCCTTTACGAAATCCATTGGGCGCAATTGGAAGGGCAAACGGCCGTTGATACAGACAAAATCCTTGAAAGTTTCAAACCCGTTCGCGCCGAGGTGCGGACTCAGGTCGGGACGAGTATTCTGAGCATCAAGCCCACCCAGCGACAAATACTGGATCATCTCATTTACGGTGTCATGCAAAGAATAAGTGGAAATTGGAACCGGGCAGACAAGATCCGGCGAAGGCTCATTGAGAGGGGTGGGGACACCACGACTTTTGAGACGTTGATAAAAGCAATCGATAAAAACCAATACGAAGACGTCTTCGAGAAAGATCGCTACCTGAAGAGTTCAGTCAAGGAGGAACTGGAAAAATACATTATCCCACGCGCCCGTCAACGGGCCCGTGCCGAGGTGCGGAGTAAATTTCTAGAAGGAAAGATATTTGATCGTGAATTTATTGAGAAAGAAAGGAAGTTAGCCTCTGAGAAAACAACAGTTGTATTTGATCTCGACCATACATTAGCCGCGTATGACGACGAAGTAAAAGAATATACTTTACGGCCAGGCATTGAAACAGAACTTAAAAAATTAAGCCAAAAAGGGTTAAGGCTTATCATCTGGACTCGTGCAATAAGGCAAATAGTGGAAAAATTTTTAAGCAAATATTCTAAGGTAGCGTCCCTCTTTGATGTCGTGATTACTCGGGAAAACACGACTCTCGATACGGAGGCTGACGGAGATGAAATGCTTAGGATTTATGGAGGTTATAACAAGAATCAAGCAATTGATCGTTATCATTTGAACGAAGAAATGGATAAGGCATTGGATTTTTACAATAAGTATCTCAACACAAAGGATATTTCTCTGCTTGGCTACGCGCTCATCGTTGATGATGATAGAGACATTGAATTCCAAGCTGCCGAGTCTCCCTCAGGCCCTTTCAAGGCTTACCGTATTAGTCCCTTCGTGTCGGCCAAGGATTACACGGAGCATGAAGAGCTCAACAAACTTGCAGACAAAGTGTTAAAACTTTTGAGTTGGTCTACCTCAGAAGAACCTAATCGCCATGCTGAGATTCCGCGCGTAGGTAAGGAAGAAGTCTTGAAGGAACTTGGCCTCCTTGTATCGGGAATCTGGAAGGCGGGAAGTCCGTTCCGAGTCGAGGAATCCCAACAAAGGCTTCAGAGCTGGGCTCAAAACCCCTCCGAACGGCCAATCCTAGAAGCTCTGCTTGAAGAATTAAAAAATCCCTCCATTCCTTTTAAGCTAATAGTCCCAGGAACAATCTTTAGAGATGGTGTAACTGAGAGCCTCAGAGAAATTCTTACATCCTCCTCGATTCGCGCCGAGGTGCGGGCAGCGATTGATCCTCATGTTGCAACGCAAGTAAGGGAAGACCCATCAGTTTTTCTTGTCCCAACTCTTCTCTACGATGCACAGTGGTTAATCAATGATTTGAACACTGGATTTTTAAGAGAAGATCTACAAACCATTAAGGAGAGGTTCTCACAAAGTAAAATTCGCCGGGAAAATTATAAAGCGAAAAGAAGGCCAGGTGGCTATTTTAACCCAGGTAAGTGGGACAGTCCAAAGTGGCGTCATGAGACTGCCGAGCTGACACCTCTTGCTATTCGGTGGTTTGCAAAAGAATTCCCAGGCCGTTATCAGGATACGCGGAATCAAACTTTTCTCGCCTTTTTCAATGAAGAACAGGAGAAGGTCTTGCCGATGGTACAAGACCTTTTCGTGGGACGGGGAAAAGTTTTTCTTCCTTTTCATGATAGCCAAGTTTCAGATAAAGAATCCACGGCCGCCAGAATCTTTACGTCCCTTGCCCATGAAAGATTTCAAGCTGCTTTCGACGCCCATCCGAGGCGCGATTTCCTTAAACAAACGATGGAAAGGATTATCCGAAAATTAAAACTAAATCTTCGATTCCGTCTTTTCCATGAACACCTGACAAGACATTATGAGGGCGGATCGTGGGTGGGTGAAGATGAGGTTGCGACCCAACTCTATTATTCTTCTGTGAATTATTTCTCCTCCTTCCGCCCACTCGGTTATTCTTTTGTCATGCAACAGTTCAGGACCTTTCTCAAGACCCTGTTGAGGGAAGATAGAGAAGCCGTGGAATTATTTAATATTTTGGATCAGCTCCAACAGGAAGTAGAAAGCGAAGCCCTGAAAGATCTCCAAACCATTGTCGATAAAGGCTGGCATGAAGAACTTAATTTTAAAGCCGAGGAAATCCAAAATCTTTTTGTGGGACTTGATCAAACACCCGAATGGCTACCATCCTTCGAAAAGGGATTTTGGCTTTCTTTGCTCGACTACCTTTGGAACCTTCGAGGGCAACCCCTTGGACAAGGGCACTTAGCGGATATTGTAGCTGACATGTTTCGCCTGAGATATTTTGGCAGCGATCGGGTGGAAGCCGAGAAAATTAGGTCCTCCTCGGATACCAATGAATCTTTTTCACAAAAGATAAAAAACCTTAAAGCCATCGGCCTTCTTTTAGAAGAACCGCTGGAGACGGGTTCCCGCTATTTCTTACCGAATTGGATGGACGATCTGGACAAATTTCTTTTAGTGATGGAGGAGATAAAAGAATTAAGGCGCCGTTCAATGAGTTGGAGCCAAAAGAGCCACGCACGCGAAAAAGTTTTGGCTCTTCGCCTTGGGGATGATCGGCGTTTCGTTTTTGCGCGGCTAGCCGAGTTCGGAAGTTTACAGCGGTATCTTAACAAATATGGATTAACGGTTTTTGAAGAGTTAGCCTTGGCCAATTTAATCGAAAATAAAGGGGAGGGGATTTTAACAGATCCCTTTAGGAAGGATCGATCGGGTAATGACAGAACTTATCCTATTACACAGCTTGACAGACAAATCTTAGCTACTCATTTACATAATCGAGGTCTTCCCATTCCGGCAGGCCTGCGTGCTGAGGTGCGGATGCAGATGAATGTCTCGGCGATAGAGATACCGTTTATGGCGGTGATACCCGAAGGATCGGTTGGATTGGCGGCGAGGATGGGAATTTTTGAGAGCCCGATTCATGATGTACCGGCACGGCGCCGAGAATTAGTAACCCTTATTCGCGAAGGAATGTGGGGCGGACGTTCCGAAGATGAGATTGCAAAGCAGATGCAAGCCCTCAAGGATGTATCCAGAGACGGAGTGGGGATTCAAAAAGCAGATACTTCGGAACAACCCATCATTCTCCAGGTGGACTTGGGAGCCGTTGATCCCAAACAAGAAGCGGCGAGAGCCGAAGTGAGGGAAGGGCTCAGGCTTCGCTTGAGAGCCCTGGCGCCGGGCAGTGCCGTGGTGGTTTATTCCAATGATAAAGAGAAAGACGCTGTGGATCCTTTCGGAAGGCTGATGCAGGAATTCCCGCGGCTTCGCTATGAGCGAAAGGTCTACTCGGACAAGATTGATCTGCGGGAAGTGAAAAAGACGCGCGAGCGTTGGGCGAAGGAACTGGTAATTTCACCGGAGCATTCGGGATTTCTATTTTCTAATCCGGACCTTTTGGATTTTAAAGAGGAAATAACCGAACTGGGAATTGTTTTTCAATTTGACCCGGTAAACTTGCCCGCCGTGCTCAGACCTCTTCAAGGAAACTTGGAAGCCGCCGTGGTGGGTGAACTTGCAGAGCATGCGAAATTAACCAAAGAGGCCCGCCAAAAAGTAATGACCGAAAATAAAAGCCTTTTTCAATTCCAGGGTGGGGTTTATTCCTTGAATCTCGACCTTTGGCTTGAGCTTCGCACCGGCGAGCTCATCTCCGCTTCTGCATGATACAATGACAACATGAGAAATATTTTTACAATTCTTTTATCCCTCTTGCTTATTTTTCCCACTTCCGGCTGTGCTAAACGTTGGGATACACTTTCCGTCCGCGAACAAATTCTTCTCAACCGCATTCTCCTTCAATGGGAAACTTGGATACCCGAAAAGAAAAAAGAGGGCAAAGCCCCGCTCATTGCTTTTGACGAGCTCTATCAAGGCTTGGGCGGTGAAGAACGCCAATTTTTAGACCGCGTGCGGTTAATCAATCCCAAAAAGAGCTTTGGTTTCCAAGGAGGTTATCAAGGAGAATCCAACGAGGGAATCCGTTTCAAACGTTTAAAGAAACAAAAAATCCGAAAAAACGGGAAGACCGAGAAATTGGACCCTCAATACCTGCCGGAAGCAGTCTACCGGGATTGTCAGCGCATGATGAAGGCCATGAAAAAAGAAATCGGCAAGAAACTTCTCGTAGAATCCGGATACCGCTCACCGGCTTACCAGCTCTACACGTTCTTGTTCTATCTTCCCAAACATCGCTATTCGCTGGTTGAGACCGGCCATTGGGTAGCTCTGCCCGGTTACAGCGAACACGGGGCGCCCCAGCGTCAGGCCATTGATTTTATGAATGAAGAGGGGGTTAACGGTGAAGACAACCCGGAAGAATTCGAGCGTTTACCCGAATATGAGTGGCTCACTCGCCGGGCTAAAGAGTTTGGATTTGAATTATCGTATCCCCGGCGCCAAAAAGGAATTACCTTTGAGCCTTGGCACTGGAGATGGATTAAGGGCGGTTGAAAGGGGGCGTTTTTGGCGGCCGCCGGGAATGGCCTTCCAAAGGTTCCTGAATGGAAAGGCGGTTGTAGCCTTCCAGAAGGACTTCGATTCTTTTCAGATGAGCCTTGAGGGGCTCAATGGGCCTCATCAATTCAGAAATCCGGAATTCAAGATCTGATTTGATGCTTTTAAGGAGGCCTCCCACCTCGGTTTGCATCGACTCCTTTTCGGCATGGAGCAGCGCAATCACTTTTTCCAGAGAATCACGCGCGCTCGCGTTCTGCTGCATTTCCGTACGAAGAGATTCAAGCGTCTCGTCTCTTTCCTTCTCGAGGATCGTTAAGCGCTCCCGGAGGTTGTTAATTTCCTGCTGAAAAACGTCCGACTCTAAACGGAACCGGTCCCGTTCACGTGTGGCTTCTTGGCCTTCCTTTTTCCGGCTCTCGGATTCCTGCATGAATTGCCTGACGTGGTCTTGCATTTCCTTCAGATCGAGTTCTTTTTTCTCGAGCTTATTCAAAACCTCAGCGTGAGATCTCTGCAGCTGGTCGAATTTGGCTTTCCAATCCTCAGCGGGAGGAAGAGGCGGAAGATTGAATGTGGGTGCAGGTGCCGCTGCTGGAGGAAAAGAAGCCGGAGGTAAAGGGCGGGAAGGAATCACCGGTTTAGGCATTGACGGAGCAGGAACCGAAGGCGGAATTTCTGACGGTTTTTCACGGGGACTGAGCGTCGGTGAAATGCTAGGTGAAGGAGTTGATTTGGGGGGTAAAGATGTAAACAGACGCTCGCGGGTTACCGGCGGAAGTGGCGCCTGGGGTCTCAGAGTCATGGGTGGCGCGGAGGGCGGAGGCGAACCAGCCGCTGGGGGCAAAAAAGGAGGCGGGGCGGGAATCGTAGGATTGATGGCTCCTCCCAAATCTTGCAAGGTGATTTTCTTCGGCCAAGACACCAGGGGGAGACCCTTCAATTCTTCAGGGTCTTTGGAGATTCCGGTGCGGGCGCCTATTTCATTCAGGCGGAGTTTTATTTGTTCCGCCTCATGGCTCGTCAAATTACCAAAAAGAATGATGGGAACCGCTTGAACAATTTTGGCCGCGTCATCGGCCGACGTATTGAGTTGATCGGTGAGAAGCCGGACGAGGTTTGTTTCTGACTGTTTATCGGGCACACCCTTCAGGATCACCGCCCACGATTGGCCGGTGTCCTTTTTGAAAGACGAACTAAAGACTTTTTCTAAGAAACCTTTTTTTCGTTCACCCATAAGATCCTCCAAAAGATATCTTCTTACTCTCTTTTTGTCAACTTATAGCATTTGTTAGAAGAGACTATTCGCCGCAACCTTTGCGAAAGCCAGAAACGGTGTCTGCCAAAATCCCACTACCAGAATACTGGTGATTAAGCCATAGAGGAGAAAGCGGTAGGAAATATCAACGGAAAGACTGGTTTCGACCGCCGGTTTCTCAAAATAAATGGTCCGGATCACATTCAAGTAATAATAAAGCGAAATCGCCACATTCACGGCCCCCAGAAAAACAAGCCCAATCAAATCGGCCCGGGCGGCTTGCAGTAAGACGAAAAATTTTGCGAAGAACCCCGCCAAAGGCGGTACACCGGCTAAAGAAAGAAGGCCCAGAAACAAAGCTGCTGCCAAAAGAGGAGACCGGCGCCAAAGGCCCCGGTAAGCTTCCAGTTCATGTGATTTTTCCGTCTGTTCGACGAGGGCGAGTACCAGGAACACGGTTAAATTGGAAACCGCGTAAGCAATTAAATAATAAAGAAGCGAAGCCGCCCCCGTTTCTCCGCCCGTGGCCAGGGCAATCAAAAGAAACCCCGCGTGTCCGATGGAGGAATACCCTAAAAGACGCTTTACATTTTTTTGAACGAGAGCCGCCAAATTTCCGTACAAAAGCGTCAAGCTGCCTAAGAGAGAAAAAAGGATTCGCCGCTCCTCATCCAAGAGACCCCAGGTTCCGATAAAAAGCCGCAGCAGCACGGCAAACCCGGCAGCTTTTGAGGCCACTGAAAAAAAGGCCACCACCGGCGTGGGCGCGCCTTGATAGACATCCGGCACCCAAACTTGGAAAGGAACCGAAGCCACTTTAAATCCCAGCGCCGAGAGAACAAAAAGAATCCCGATGAGCAAAAGAGTCGGCAGCTTCTCGGATTCGTGCATGCTTTGGATCAGGATTACGTTGAGGTCCTCAAAAGAAAGCGTTCCCGCGGAAGCGTAAATGAGGCTGATTCCATAGAGAAGAAAAGCAGAGGCGAGGGAGCCTAAGACCAAATATTTGAGGCCGGCCTCGATGGAAGCGAGTTCCCTTTGCGTGTAAGCAGCGAGGATATAAAGCGAAAGGGTCATCAGCTCCAGGGAAATGAATAGGAGAAGGAAATTTCCGGAAGAGACCAGGAAAAACATTCCTAAAAGCGCGCTCCAAAGGATCAAATGAAATTCGGGGGTTTGCTCGGCTTGGGGCGCACTGTTTTTCATCGCCAGGACGACGGCTGCGGTGGTTAGAAAAATGAATTTAAAAAAGAGGGCGAAAGGGTCGGCAATAAACATCCTGTCAAAGGCGGTCCCGAAACGCTGGCTCGCAAAGAGGAGGGTGAGCGCGACGGCTGACATTCCAAGAAAATTGAGCGGCAGAAGGTAGCGGCGGGAGAAATCGGGGAGCGTGATTTCAATCAAAGCGAAGAACGCGACGAGTGCAATGATCGTTAATTCCGGAAGGACGAGACCGAGGTCGAGCGTCACGAAACACCCCGGATGATTAAAGCCACGCTCGGTTGAATCATCCGCAGAAGCCCTTGGGGCCAGAATCCAAAAAGAAGAAGGCTCGCCAAAAGAAGCACAAAAGGAAACTTCGCCAGGAGGCCGGCCGGATCGTGAAGGTTTTTCCACTCCCGGGTGAGCGGACCGTAGAAAACTTTGCGGACCGCACGCAGCAAATAGACGGCCGTAAAAAGAATTCCCAACACGGCCAAAATCACCGGCCAACGGTGGGCATTCCACGCGCCGGTGAAAATTAGAAATTCAGAAACAAAATTAGAAAACCCCGGCACGCCGGCCGAGGCCAAGGCGGTCATCACGAAACAGGTGCTGATAAAAGGAAGCTTTTTCGCCAAGCCGCCCAATTCCGGGACCATCCGCGTATGCGTTTGTTCATAAACATAGCCCACAAGCGCAAAACTGGCAGCGGCCATCACGCCGTGAGAAAACATCAGGAACACGGCGCCGGAGAGTGCGGTTTCGTTTCCCGCCAGAATTCCCAGAAGGACGTAGCCCATGTGACTCACGCTCGAGAACCCAATCAAAAATTTAAGGTCCTTCTGATCGATGGCCGCAAAGGCGGCATAGAGGATATTGATGGTGGCCAGCGCAGCGATTAAAGGAAACCAAACCGGCGCTCCTTGGGGAAGAAGCGTAAACAAAAGCCGGATGAGAATGTAAGGCCCCATTTTTTTGAGGACTCCCGCGTGCAGCATACTCACTGCCGAAGGCGCGGCGGCGTAACCGATGGGAGACCAACTGTGAAACGGCCAGAGCGAGGCGATGACCCCGAATCCAAAAAGAAGGCACGGCGCAATCCATTTTTGTAATGGGAGCGGCGCCGTCTGGGTGCCGGCAAAAGCATTTCGGAGGGCAATCAAATCAAAGGTTTCAAGGCCTGTTGCGCCGTAGAACCATAGAATTCCGGCTAGCGCAATCACAGCGCCCGTCGTGATGTAAATCGTAAGCTTCATGGACGCATATTCTTTATTTTGGCTGCCCCAAATCCCGATCAAGGGATAAAGCGGGATCACGGACATTTCGTAATAAAGATAAAGAAGGAAAAGATCCAGGGCCGTGAAAACTCCGTAGAGACTGGCCACAAGAATCAAATAAAAAATCATGTATTCTTTGACTCGGTCCTTAATCCAAAAGGAAATAAACGCCCCGGCCGTGGAAACCAGGGCGAGCAGGAGGATGAGCGTCATCCCGATTCCGTCGATGCCCACTTGATAACTGATTCCGAGCGCGGGAACCCAATCCAATCGGAAAACAAAATGATAATCGCCGGAACCTACCGGAAAGCGGAGGAAGAGCAGGAGGACCCCCACCAAGCACAAACCGTTGGCGCCGAGCGTCACTTGTTGAAAGACAGCTTTGCGTTCGGCCGGGACAAAGACAAGCGCTAAGGCAGAGGTTAAAAGAACCAGCGGCAAGGCGAAGACAATCAATGCTTCCATAAGACCCAACCGTAAGTCAGGAGCGTGACCCCCAAGGAAAATACCAAGACGTAGAGTTGGATTTTTCCTGTCTGGATGCGGCGCAGAAAATCTCCGGTCCCTCGCGTAAGCCGCGCCGTTCCGTTGACTGCAAACTGTACGACTATGTAGCGCTCAAATAAGTCACAAAAATGAGCGAGCCGGTCTTGGACATTTCGGATAAGCCCATTGTAAAAATCATCCACGTAATATTTCCGCTCGAGAAGTTTGTGGATACCCCTCAAATTTCCGGAGATGAGTGAAACGAGACCGGGATTTAAAAGGTAAACATACACGGAAAGGAAAAATCCGCTCACGCCGGCGCCCAAGCCCAGAAGCGTTACCCAAAAAGGAGCATGACCCGCGTGAATGTGTTCCACAGTGACAAATTCTTTCAAAGGAAGAAAACCGGAGACAACGGAAAAAAAGGCCAAAACCAGCAGCGGCAATTTCATTTCCCAGCCGGGTTCATGAACGGTTTTTTTGGGCGCTTCACCCAGGAAAGCAATCGCGATCAGCCGGCCCATATAGACAGCCGTGAGAAAGGTGGAGGCCAAAAGGATAATGAAGGCGAGGGAATTAGTTTGCTGGGCCGCGGCGAGGATCTCTTCTTTGCTCCAAAATCCGCTTAACGGGAAAATTCCCACCAGGGCTAATGTCCCTACTAAAAACGTCCAGCCGGTTACCGGCATCTTTTTCAAAAGGCCGGACATCTGGCGGATGTCCTGGGTGTGAAGAGCATGGATGACGCTGCCGGCCCCCAAGAAAAGCAAGGCTTTGAAGAAGGCATGAGTGGCGAGATGAAAAATTCCGGCTTGGGGATAGCCCAGGCCGAGACCGGCGACCATAAACCCTAATTGGCTCAGAGTGGAATAGGCGAGGATCCGTTTGATATCCGTTTGCACCAAGGCAAGGGTGGCTGCAAAAAAAGCCGTCAAGACACCGGTTGCGGTAATGACGAAAAGCACGGCCGGACTCGCGGAGAAAAGGAAAAAAAGCCGTGCCAAGAGAAAAACACCCGCGGCCACCATGGTGGCGGCATGAATGAGGGCGCTTACCGGCGTGGGGCCTTCCATGGCATCCGGCAGCCACACATGAAGGGGAAATTGAGCGGATTTTCCGACCACTCCCAAGAAAATAAGAATCCCGGCCGCCGTCAAAATGGGTAAGGATTGAATGCTTTGAATGAGAGTTTTAATCCGCAAAAAATTGAACGTCCCTTCGCCGCCCGCTTGCAGCCATCCGAACAAAAGAAGAATCCCCAAGAGAAACCCCACATCGCCCACCCGCGTGGTGAGAAAGGCTTTTTTCCCGGCATCGCTGGCCTCTGGCTTTTCGAACCAGTGCCCGATGAGGAGATAAGAAGAAAGCCCCACCAATTCCCAGAAGGCGAAAATTTCCACCAGGTTATTGGCCAGGACGATTCCTAACATAGAGAAAGAAAAAAGCGAGAGGCTTGCGAAATAACGCGAATACCCGGGGTCGCGATCCATGTATTCCTGGGAATATAAAAAGATAAGGCTTCCCACGCCGGTGACTATCAGGAGCATTAAAAGGGTGAGCCCGTTTAAAAGAATCCCGAATTCGATCTGAAGGGCGGGCAGGGTCACCCACTGAATAGAAGATTCAACGGCTCCCGTGGGGATTCCCATTCGGAAGAGGAGAAGGAGCGAAAAGAAAAAGGCGAGCGCCATCGCACCGGTCGCGACCCAGCCGGCGATGCGGGGACGGTTTAAGAGGAAAAAAAAGATAACCGTTGCCGCAACGAAAGGCGTCCAAAGAACCAGCCACGCCAGCGGGATCATCTCAGCCCTTCAGCATTTCAATGTGTTTAGTGTCGACGGAGTCGGTATTCCGGAAAAGCAAGATGGCGAGCGCCAGCCCGACGGTCACCTCGGCGGCAGCGATGGTTATTCCAAAGAAGGCGAAGACTTGCCCCGTCAATTCTCCCCACCAGGCGCTGGCAGCAACAAAGGAAAGATTGGCACTATTCAAAAGCAGTTCGATGGCCAAAAGCATCAGGAGAAGATTTCTCCGGACGAGAAGTCCCGTGAGGCCGATAGCGAAGAGAATGGCGCTCAGGACAAAATAAGGAGTATAAGACATCAGCCTTTCCCCGACGGTTTAGGAGCCGCTAAAGACACGGCCGCGAAGACGCCAATTAATAAAAGGAAAGAGACGAGTTCAAACGGAAGAAGGTAACGGGTGAAAAGAAGCCGTCCGAAAGCATCCGGAGAACCCTCGGCCGGCTGGAGAAGCCCGGTTTCGGTGAGCGTGGCCAGATAAATCAAGAGCGCCAGAAAAGCGGCCGGGACGAAAAAAGAAACCGCCAGGTAGCCTTTCTTAAAATTTTCACTGATTTTCAATTCTTTGGCCCCGATTCCCAGAAGCATAATCACAAACAGAAATAGGACAAGGACCGCGCCGGCGTAAACCACCAAATGAACCATGGCCACGAAGGGGGCTCCCAACAGAAGAAAAAGAACTGCCAAGGAAAACATGGTGAGGATTAAAGAAAGAAGGGCTCGAGTGGGTTTTCTTAAAGTAATGACGCCGAGGGCGCCCAGGACCGCCAGTGCCGCAAAGGGATAAAAAACGAGAGGTTGCATTAAGAGCTTGCGTCCACCGATTGCGTTAAAAGGGTGGCGCGATTGTTGAGAAATTTAAAAAATCCAGGCCCAATCCGGAATGTCTTTGTCTCCCCCGAAGGCAACCGGATTTCCAACCGGCCTCCCGGTGACGAAGTCACGTAGGCGGCGTGATTCGCGAGAACGCCGACAAATCCGTCCTCTGCAGGTAACTCCGAATGGACTACCTCTCCTGAGAAAAGTTGTCCCCGCGGAGTGAGGATTTCAAGCGGGTAAGTTTTTGCCACTTATTGCGAGGCTCCGACCCCCATTTTTTCAGCCGCCGCTACGACTTCTTCTACCGTTCCTCTCATGTAAAACGCCTGTTCTGGGATGTGGTCAAATTCGCCCGACACCACGCGCTTAAAGCTCTGAATCGTATCTTTTAATTTTACGTATTTGCCCTTGAGGCCGGTGAAGGCTTCCGCCACGGAAAACGGCTGGGAAAGAAATTTCTCGATTTTCCGGGCCCGCATAACGGTGAGCCGGTCTTCCTGCGAAAGTTCATTGAGGCCCAGAATCGCGATGATGTCGCGCAAATCTTTGTAACGCTGGAGAATGCGCTGGACTTCGCGGGCTGTCTGGTAGTGCTCTTGTCCCAGAATGCGGGGATCGAGCATCCGTGAAGTGGAAGCGAGCGGATCCACGGCCGGATAAATTCCCAGTTCCGCGATTTGGCGCGACAATACGGTGACACCGTCTAAATGCGCGAAGGTGGTTGCCGGCGCCGGATCGGTCAAATCGTCTGCCGGAACGTAAATGGCTTGCACCGATGTAATCGATCCCGATTTGGTGGAAGCGATTCGCTCTTGGAGAGCCGCCATTTCGGTGGCGAGGTTGGGTTGATAACCCACCGCCGAGGGCATTCGTCCGAGAAGAGCTGATACTTCCGAACCCGCTTGAACAAACCGGAAAATATTATCCACGAAAAGAAGTACGTCCTGGTGCATCTCGTCACGAAAGTATTCCGCCATCGTTAGAGCCGAGAGTCCAACACGGAGCCGGGCCCCGGGCGGTTCATTCATTTGACCGAAGACTAGGGCAGTTTTTTTGACGACGCCGGATTCGTTGAGTTCTAGCCAAAGGTCGTTTCCTTCACGGGTGCGTTCGCCCACGCCGGCAAACACTGAAACTCCTCCGTGCTCGGTGGCAATATTGTGGATGAGCTCCATCACGATGACGGTTTTTCCTACTCCCGCACCGCCGAAGAGTCCCACCTTGCCGCCTTTCGGATAGGGAGCCAGCAAATCGACGACCTTGATGCCGGTTTCCAGAATTTTATCCACGGGCAGCACTTCGTTGAAACCCGGAGGCGTGCGGTGGATAGGCCATTTCTTATCCGGCTGGGGCAACGGGCCTTTTTCATCCAAGGGCTCTCCTAAAAGATTAAAAATGCGTCCCAGCGTTTGATCGCCAACGGGAACGCTGATGGGCTTACCGGTATCCACCACCTTCATTCCGCGCACAAGACCGTCGGTGGTGGCAAGGGCGATTGTTCGGACCATGTTGTCGCCGATGTGTTGAGCCACTTCCAGAGTGAGCGTCGATTTTTGGTCGGCGAGCTCAATAATGAGCGCGTTATAAATCGAGGGCAATTCCTCCGGCGCAAATTGCACGTCCACCGTCGGACCAATCACTTGAACAATTTTTCCAGTTCCCATCCTTATCTCCTTTCGTCTTTGCGAGGCAGAATTCCAATTAAGGCCGAAGCAATCTCAGAGTTTGCTTCGTCAGCCCTTCGGGCCTCCTCGCAATGACGGTTATTTCAATTTGAGTGCGCGTGAGCCGCTTACGATTTCGATGATTTCTTTGGTAATCGATGCCTGCCGTGCCTTATTCCGCTGAAGGGTGAGTCCATCGATCATGTCCTTGGCGTTTTTTGTGGCCTGGCGCATGGCGTTCATCCGGGAAATTTGCTCCGTGAGAAGCGCGTGATAAAAAATAAATCGCAAGCGTGCCGCGAAAAAAGCCGGAAATAGACGGTCTAAAACTGTTTGAGCATCCGGCTCAATGATCGTTTGATGATTTGCCTCGGCTTGAACCGAGAGTTTTGAAAAGGGAAGAAGTTTTTCCACCGTGGGCTGGAACCGGGACAGGCTCTCCATTCGGGTATAGGCGATGCGGACCTCAGCGACTCGTTTATCGAGAAAGGCGTCTTTCAATGTTTTTTCCAGTCCCTCTAAAATTTCGTCCACGCGGCTTACGCGAAGATCGGAAAAAGAGCCGATCGTTTCGCCTCCATATTTTTGGAAAGAGCGAACCCCATGTTTTCCCACAAAGGCCAGCAAAATTTTCTTTCCGGACTGATCTTTCAGCCACCGGTGAGCTGTATTTTCAATCTCGCTGTTGTAAGTTCCGCAGAGTCCGGTGTCGGAAGTAAAAAGAACAAGGAGCTGGTGTTCCTTCCCCGCGTCTCTTTCCTCTGGAGAAGGGGTTTCAATGAAAGGATGCCGGTAACCGGTCGGGACCTCTCCTAAAAGATCGTGGACGAGTCCGGATAACTTTTCCGTGTAAGGACGGGAAGACTCGAGAAAATCTTGGAAACGCCTGAGTTTGGACGCCGCGACCATTTCCATGGCGCGCGTGATTTTTTTAGTATTCTCGACGCTCCGGATGCGTCGTCTGATTTGCCGAAGCGATGCAACCGAGGACATATTGAACTCAAAAGGTACCAGGCACCTTTTAGGTACCTGGTACCTTGGTAAATTCTCCCTTGAATTGTTGAATAGCCTGCTTTAAGCGGCTCTTCAAACCGTCATCCAAGGCTTTTTTGGTGGCAATCTCGTGTTCGATGGCGGCGTGCTTTTTGTCGACAAATGAGAGCAGGCCTTTTTCAAAATCTTTGATGCGGGCCAGCGGAAGGTCATCCAAAAAGCCTTCATTGGCGGCAAAGATGATGATGACTTGCCGGGCCAGCGGAACCGGTTCGAGGATATCCTGTTTTAGAATTTCTACCATCCGCTCGCCGCGCGTCAGCTGTTCTTGGGTGGCCTTGTCGAGCTCCGTCGACAGCTGAGCAAACGCCGCCAATTCACGGTATTGGGCGAGCGCCAGACGAAGGGAGCCCGCGACCTGTTTCATGGCCTTGGTTTGCGCGTTGCCGCCGACCCGTGAGACAGACAAACCCACGTTGATGGCGGGCCGGACGCCGGCGTAAAAAAGGTCCGACTCCAGATAAATTTGGCCGTCTGTAATTGAGATGACGTTGGTGGGCACGTACGCGGAAATATCACCCAGCTGAGTTTCAATGACCGGCAATGCGGTTAAAGACCCGGCGCCTAAATCATCGCGGAGTTTTGCCGCTCGTTCCAAAAGCCGGGAATGGAGATAAAAAACGTCTCCCGGATAAGCTTCGCGTCCCGGGGGACGTTGGAGGAGGAGTGAAAGTTGGCGGTAAGCCTGCGCATGTTTGGAAAGATCGTCATACATCACAAGCGCATGACCTTTGGCGTGCATGAACTCTTCACCGATGGCGCAGCCGGCGTAGGGCGCAATGAATTGCAAGGGAGCCGGATCTTCGGCCGAGGCCACGACGATTGTCGTGTAAGCCATTGCCCCGTGCTTCTCAAGTGTTTCTTTAAGCGCCACGACACTGGAAAGTTTTTGACCGATGGCCACATAGATGCAGAAAACGCCCGTGTCCTTTTGATTGAGAATCGTATCTACCAAAATGGCGGTTTTTCCGGTTTGGCGGTCTCCGATGATGAGTTCGCGCTGTCCGCGCCCAATCGGAATCATGGAATCAATGGCTTTAATGCCGGTTTGAAGCGGTTCTTTAACGGGTTGGCGCCGGATAACGTTCGGAGGGACGGTTTCAAGTGGCCGGGACCGATCTGTGACTACGGGGCCTTTTCCATCTAAGGGCTTTCCTAGAGGATCTACTACGCGTCCTAAGAGGGCTTTGCCCACGGGGGTCTGAAGAATTTTTTCGGTGCGTTTAACGACGTCGCCTTCTTTGATGCCGGTTTCGGGACCGAGCAACACCACGCCGACGTTGTCCTGCTCCAGATTGAAAACGGCGCCCCGGGTTTGATTAGGAAATTCCACCAGTTCACCGGCCATGACGGCCTCGAGACCATAGACGCGGGCAATGCCGTCGCCCACCTGAAGCACGTAGCCCACAGATTCCAGCCGGAGCTTTTTCTCGTATTTTTGAATCTCTTTTTGAATGGCGTGTGTGACTTCTTCGGGTCTAAGCATTCGTTCCTCGTAAAGTCTGTTTCAATTCTTTGAGTACGGTTCGGTAGCTAGCGTCAATTTGGGTTCCTTCAAAATCAAGGATGAGGCCCCCGAGGATTTCCGGGTTCACAGAGGTTTCGAGAATAATTTCACGCTTCATGCGCTTTTCAAGGACTTGACGGAGGCGGTTGCGGAGAAACTCGTCGAGTTGAATGGGAGATTCGACCTGGACGCGTTGGACCCCCTTTTTCTTTTCATAAAAATCTTGGAATTTTTCCGCGATAAGGCCGAGGTCCTGGAAGTGCTTTTTCCGGATCAGAACCTTGATGAAATTTACCAGAAGGTGTGAGGTTTTCGCGGGAAGAACTTTTTCAACAAAATCTTCTTTTTCCTCGCGCGCAATGGTGGTGTTCATCAAAAGATTGGAAATCTCCGGATGTTTGGCCACAAGCTCGGTGGTCTCCAAAAATTCCCGTTGAATCGTATCCGACTCGCCCACTTGCTCGGCCAATTCAAAAAGAGCCTGCGCGTAGCGGAGGCTGACCCGATGGTCTTTCAATGTAACGTCTCCAGCTCTTCAATCATGTCTAGGATCTTCTCACGGTGTTTGGCATCCGTCATTTCTTCACGCAAAAGTTTTTCGGTCGCACGCAAAGTCAGATCTGCGATTTCACGCCGAAGCTGCATGCGGGCCTTGGCGACTTCAAGCGTCAAGTCTTCTTTGGTCCGGGCCAGGGCCTGCTTCGCTTCCTCCCGCGCCTTTTCCTGAATCTCGTGACCGATGTGCCGTCCCTCATCGATGGCGGCTTGGAGTTTGGTCCGTGCCTCTTCTTCGATTTTTTGAAGACGGGCCTCGTAATCCGCACGAAGCCTTTCAATTTCCTTTTTTGATTCTTCGATCTTGCGGAAGGAGCCCTCAATCCCGGAGCGCCGAGCCTCAAGAGAGGCCAGGACCGGTTTCCAAAAAACCCGTTTCAGAACAAAAACGAGAAGAAGGAATCCGAACGCTTGGGTGATAATTTCCGCGAGCGAAAGACTCATTGATCAGCCGATTCTTCCTTGCAGGATAAGAACCGTTAAAAGAGCATAAATCGTCAACGCTTCAATGAAAGCGCAGCCGATGATCATGCCGGTTTGGATGCGGCCGGCAGCTTCGGGTTGGCGTCCCATGGCTTCCATGGCCGCCGAAACGGCTTTGGAAAGACCGAGGGCGCAGCCAAATGCGGCGATGGCCACGGCGAGGGGGAGTGTCCATGAAAGAGCTGTCTGGAAAGGCATTGAAGTCCTCCTTTTAATGGGTTGCGGTTGCGTGTTCTTCGTGAGGCTCCTCGTGCGGAAGCATCAACGAAATGTAAATGGTGCTCAGAAGTGAAAACACCACAGCTTGAATCGTTCCTGTTAATAAAGCCAGCAATAAGAAGGGAAATTGAAGAGGAATCCCGAAGGGAAGGTGCGCGAAGCCGAGTGCCGTGATTCCCAAGCCCACAAAGGCCGCAATCAGGGAGTCTTCTCCCATAATGTTTCCGAAAAGACGAAGCGCCAAACTCATCGGTTTAATGAATTCTTGAAGGACATGAAGAGGAAAATTAAGCGGTACCAAGATCCATCCCACCACATCCCGCGGGCTTCCCAGGAGGTGATCGACGTACCCGATGATTCCGTTTTCCCTGAGGCCCGTGAATTGAACGTAAAAGAATACCGTGATGGCCAAGGCGGCCGTGGTGTTGAGGTTGGAAGTCGGGGATTTCATTCCGGGAATAATGCCGATGAGATTTTGACAGAGGATATAAAGAAAAAGTGTGCCAATGAAAGGAACGAATTTTTTTCCGCGCTCACCCAGAACATCGGTCACAAAATGCTCCAGCCCTTCGACGACGGTTTCTAAAAGATTCTGAAAAGGTCCCGGAACATCTTTTCTTTTTCGTGTCCCCAAAAAGGCGACAAAAACCAGAATCGCTCCAATCAGCCAGGCAAAAAAAACATTTTCCCAACGATGCAGAAAATCGGCCCAAGGCGTTCCGTGGGCTTTTTCGGTAAGAAGGGTAATCCAATTCGCGAGTTCTTTGAGGCCTTCTTCGGCTTTTTCCACATGGGGCGCTGCATGGGGAGCGGGCATACTGAATTAATCCTTTTTAGTTTCTTCGTTTATTCCCTGACGAATCATATGAACGACTTGTTTGATTCCAGCCGCTAAACCGAGCAGGGCTACAATTACCACGCCCCAAGGCTCGGACCCAAAACGACGGTCGATCCATTGGCCAATCCAAAATCCGACCAGAGGTCCGGCTGCCAGGACCATAGGGATCGTGGTGGCGATCCCTATTTGTCGGACGAATTTTCCGTTGGGCACTTTTCTCTAACTTCAGGGAAGGTAAAGAGTTAAGAAATTTTGAGAAAGGCGTATTATCTTCAAAAGGCCCTTAAAAGTCAAGCTCCGTCAGAGAGGTCCTACTTGGGTATTAGGGGGAACCCACCTGGAAAAAGAGAAAAGTGACGAGAATAAACAGAGGAATTAAGATCGATGCGGACCATCGCATGTAGCCGAAAAAACTCGGCATTCTTATCTTCGCTTCCTCAGCGATCGCTTTCACCATGAAGTTGGGTCCATTACCAATATAGGTATTGGCGCCCATCATGACGGCTCCCGAAGAAACGGCTGCCAGGTAAAGCATGCCCTGAGGATGAGTCATGAGTTCCTGGAGTCCTTCGCCCTGCAGGAAAAGCGCTCCTTTGGCTAGGCTCGTGAAAGTGAGATAGGTCGGGGCGTTGTCGAGAAAACTTGAAAGAATGCCTGAGAACCAGAAAAATTGCCACGGATGAACAATGCCCATCTTCCCTCCCTGAGTTTCAAGGAGTAGTAGGGCGGGAGTCATGGCGAGGAAAATCCCCGAAAAAATGGAAGCCACTTCAAGGATCGGGCCGAAGTTGAAATTATTTCGGCCGTGGGTGATAGGTGAAGTAACCTTAAAGGAGAGAAAGGCGATAAAAGCCATTCCCACAGCCTGCACGGCTTTGGAAAGAATCGAACCGAAAGGCTCTCCTAAGAGGCGGGGTCCCTCAAGAGGATAGAGGATATAGCCGGAAAAAAGAATCAATGAGACAACGAGGATAAGGAAGAAAAAATTATAAGCGCCTTCAATTCCAAACGTCTCCGGAGGGAACCCCTCAACTCTCCCTTTCCAGTTATGGATTTCCGAGTCTTCCTTCTTGAATTGATAACGGTCAAAAAAATAAAAAATCAAAAGAAGACTTCCCACAACCGTTAGCCATTGAGGCCACAGCCGGAACGTCCAAGTAAAGCTAATTCCTTTCAAAAATCCCAGAAAAAGAGGCGGATCACCCAACGGGGTTAAAAGTCCGGCGCAATTCGAAACAATGAAAATGAAAAAAATGACAATATGAGATTTTCTCTGCCGCATTTGGTTGGCTCTGAGGAACGGCCGAATCATCAGCATGCTGGCCCCCGTTGTTCCGATGAGGTTAGCAAGAAGAGCGCCCGTGAGCAAAAAACCGGTATTCACACGAGGAGTTCCCGAAAAAGCTCCCCGAACATAAATTCCTCCCGAGATTACGAAGAGCGATCCCAAGAGGGTCATGAAGGCCGCATAGTCGATGGCCGTGTTGGCCAGGGTGTGCCAGTCGCGGAAGAGAAAGAAAACGGTCCCCGGGATTCCGAAAGCAAGCGAGAAGATTAATTTGTTTCGATTTTTTTCCCAGAAATGCGGAGCGAAGAGAGGAAGCGTGGCCAGGCCGATTAAAAGAAAAGCAAAAGGGGCCACCCACAAAGCGCTTGTGAGAGGCCCCAAACTAGAAAAATATTCCCGAGAATTCAACTAATCTGCTGCGTAGTGTTCGGTGGCGCGAAGATCGTAAACCATGATGACTAAATCATGGCTCTCGCCTTTGACATCCTTCACGTGCTGGGGAAGGACGGCCATGTTGACGAAACCGAGCTTTTCAAAGATGGCGATTTGGCGGGTTTGCACTTCCATGAATTCTGCGTCCAATTTTACCAGGCCGCTGTCCAATGCGATCTGAATCAGTTCACTCACCAGCGTGCGGCCGATTCCGCGGCCGCGGTACTGGGGATGAATCACCACCCGGACCGTGCCGATGTGGCTTTTCCAGCCGCGTTTTTCTTGATGAAGCGTGGCGTCGCCCACGATTTTTCCTTCGATTTCCGCAATGAGCGGCAGCGTGGATTCATAATCGAGGCCTTGGCACCATTTTTTAATGACCTCCGGGTTTTTGACGTCATCGCGCAAATAAAGGTGGTCTTGATCCTCCATGGCTTTGAAGAATTCAATCAGAGCGGTTTCGTCCTGTGCAATGAGGGGGCGGATGATGATGCGGGTGCCGTCTTCGAGACGAGCCGGCTTGGGGAAATTCTCCTCAAGGATCAATTCCAGCATGGACATAATTGGACCTTAGTCTACAAGATCAGGGCTTTTTGGACAAATTCAATAAAAGGAGAGGGGAAAAGCCCCATCACGATGATTCCGGTTAAAGTGATGAGCACCAAAACGAAAAGCGGGATCGAGCGAGGCATCGGTTCAACGCTGGGGGCAGGCACCAAATACATTTGCCGGACAATCCGGAAATAATAGAAAGCCGCCACCGCGCTGTTTAAAGCGGCCACAATGGCTAAAGCATAAAAACCCCCTTCGATCGCAGCCGCAAAGACAAAATATTTTCCGATGAATCCGGCAAACGGAGGAATCCCGGCCAGTGAAAGAAGAAAAAGAGTGAACGCGAAAGCAAGAAAAGGCGACCTTTGGGAAAATCCCGCATACGATTCGATCTCATCCGAACCGGAATGATTGGAAGCGGCAATCACACAGATAAAAGCGCCTAAGTTCGTGAAGGCGTAGGCCGCCAGATAAATCAAAACTCCCGTCACGCCGGTTTGGTTGGAGACGGCCAGCCCCATCAAAATGTAACCGGCTTGAGCGATGGAAGAATAACCCAAGAGCCGTTTGATATTATTTTGAGAAATGGCGGTGACATTGCCCACGGTCATGGTGAGCATCGAAAGTGCGGCGATGATGGTGCTCCATTCGGCGTGGAATTCGAAAAAACTTGTGTGCAATACCCTTATGAAAACGGCAAACCCCAGGGCTTTGGGGCCGACGGTCAGAAACGCGGTAACTGGCGTCGGAGCGCCTTCGTAAACATCCGGCGCCCACATGTGAAAAGGTGCCATCGAAATTTTGAAACCAAAGCCCACCATTACCAAAAACAAAGAAGCGAGGACCAAGCTTCGCGAAACCGCCGAGGATTCGAGCCCCGCATGAATCAGGTTTAAATCAATCTGGCCCGTCAACCCATAAAGAAAAGACATTCCGAAAAGCATGATCCCGGAAGCGACGCTTCCAAAGAGAAGGTATTTCAGCGCCGCCTCTTTCGAGCGGGGATTTTTCTTCTGGAAACCGACGAGGAGATAAGAAAGAACAGAAACGAATTCAATCGAAAGAAAAATCATCAAAAGATTATTCGACGAACCCATGAGAATTAGTCCGAGGCCCAGGAAAAGAAAGAGCGCATTGAACTCCCCAAAGTAAGCAACGGGGGCGGAGATCGAGGCGCATAAAATGACGGCGACAATGCCCAAGGCCATGACTTTGAAAAAGAAACTGAAAGGATCCAAAACAAAGTGACCGTAGAAAAGGGGAAGCGGTTCGGTCGGGTAACGCACGAAAGCCAGCGCGGCGACGGTCCCCAAAAGAGCCAAAACAGCTAAAGCTTTTTTGTTGGCGAGAAAAAGATCCAGGAAAAGAATCGTGAAAGCGGTCCCGAGAAGGATCAATTCCGGGGCAAAATGAGTGAGGCTTTGGACAGGATCCATTTTTAAGGAATGAGTCCGCTCACTTTAGCCAGAAGTGAACCGAGCGACGGCGTGAGGTAATCCAAAATGAATTTGGGGTAAATCCCGATCGCTAGAACCAAAATCATCAAAGGCACCAGCGTGAAGATTTCCCGGGCGTTGATTTCGGTCAGGTTCTGCCATTTGGGATTGAGGGGTCCCAGGAGGACTCGCTGAATCATATAAAGCAAATACGAGGCGGCGAGAATGATTCCAATGCAGGAGAGAACCGCAAACCATCGGTACACTTGGAAGGTGCCGAGGAGACAAAGAAATTCGCTGATGAAACCACTCAAGCCCGGAAGCCCCAGCGAGGCCAGCGAGAAAAAGATAAGGATTCCTGAATAGACAGGAATCTTGGCCCCAAGACCGCCGAAGGCATTCAAATCCCGGATGTGGGCGCGGTCGTAAAGGACTCCCACCAATAAGAAGAGCCCGCCGGTGATGACGCCGTGATTGAACATTTGCAAGAGTGCCCCGTTGAATCCGTCCGCCGTAAACGCGGCCAGTCCTAAGAGGACAAATCCCATGTGACTCACGCTGGAGTAGGCCACCATTTTTTTGAAATCTGTCTGCGCGAGCGCCACAAATCCGCCGTAGATAATTCCAATCACCGCCAAAATGCCCAGGTAAAACCGGAACCACTGGGCGCCTTCCGGAAGGATCGGATAGCTGATCCGCAAAAATCCGTAGGTGCCCATTTTAAGGAGCACGCCCGCCAGAATGACGCTGATGGGGGTCGGTGCTTCCACGTGGGCATCGGGAAGCCAGGTATGGAAGGGCCAGATGGGAACTTTGATCGCGAAGCCCAGGAAAAAGGCCATGAAGACCAGTTGTTGAAAAAGCCGCGGATAATTCTGTGAAGCCAAGACCGTCATGTCAAACGTATGCTGTGATTGGTAAAAATAAAGCGCGAGGATACCGAGCAGCATGAAAAGACTTCCGGCCAGTGTGTAAAGGAAGAACTTAATCGCGGCATATTCCTTGCGCGGTCCGCCCCAGATTCCGATCAGGAAATACATCGGGACCAGCACCACTTCCCAAAACACGTAGAAAAAGAAAAGGTCGAGGGCCAGGAAAGTCCCCAGCATTCCCGTGACGAGTAAAAGGTAGAGAAAATAATATTCCTTTTGTCTAACTTTAATTCCGAAGGAGGCGATACAGGCAAGAAAAGCGAGAAGGAGCGTTAAAATCACCATCGGGAAATTGATGCCGTCGACACCGAGGAGGTATTGAACGCCGATTTGAGGAATCCAGGTGTAGCGCTCGAGGAGTTGGATCCCGGGGTCGGCCGGATTAAAGCGGGCGAAAAGTAAAAGGCCCAGCACCAACCCCAAGCCCGTGGCGAAAGTCGCAATCCATTTGGGTAAATTTGCTTGGGATTTCGGGGTCAAAAGAATGGCGAGCGACCCGGCGACCGGTAAGAAAACAATCCAGGAAAGAAGATGATTCATTGTGGTTCTCCTATCGTTGTTCTAAATAAAGAATGACCAAGATTCCAATGAACAAGATGAACAAATAATTCTGAATCAAACCTGTTTGAATACGCCGGAGAAAAGAAGAAAACGTTTGGGTCACGGCCCCCACGCCGTTGACGATGCCGTCGACGATATGAGTATCGATCCAATTTTTGATATCGCTCAAGCGAAGGGTTCCGATGCCCGCTCCGTTGACGGCGCCGTCGACCACGCTCGTATCGAACCGAGACAAGGCGCGTCCGGCTCCGTACCAGGCGCGGATGACCGTTGCCTGATAGAGTTCGTCCAACCAAAGTTTATGGTAAGAGGCGAGATAGAGCGGCCGGAAAATTTTCCCAAAGAATTCCGAAAGCTTCGGAAAAACCAAATAAATCACAGCTGCCAAGAAAATTCCGCCGAGCCCCAGAGCGACCGAAACCGTCATCACAAAAGAATTCAGCGTGTGCTCAGCCGCATGGCCGCCGATGGAGCTGTTGATGAAATGTTGGAAAAAATGATTCATCCAGGGAGATCCTGGAATCCCAAGGACCGCGGAACCGATGGCCAAGATCCAGAGAGGAACGGTCATGACCGCCGGTGATTCATGCACGTGAAGTTCCTTGCGCGGTTTGCCAAAAAAGGTGAGAAAAACAAGCCGGAACATATAAAAAGCCGTCATTGCGGCCGCGGCCGACAAAACATAATAAAAAACGCGGTTTCCCGAATTGAAAGCCGCGACCAGAATTTCGTCTTTACTCCAAAATCCGGAAAGCGGCGGAACGCCGGCGATGGCCAACGAAGCAATTAAAAAGGTAAGGCCCGTATGCGGCATCTTTTTTAAGAGTCCGCCCATTTCGCGGATGTCCTGGGTTCCGGTGCCGTGAATCACACTTCCGGCTCCTAAGAAAAGAAGCGCTTTGAAAAAAGCATGCGTCATCAAATGAAACGTTCCAGCCGCGTAACCTTTCAGGCCCAGCGCTGCAATCATGAAGCCCAGTTGGGAAATCGTGGAATAAGCGAGTACTCGTTTGATATCCGTTTGGGTGAGACCGAAGAAAGCGGCCATGAAGGCGGTGACGGTGCCGATCGTCGCGATGACGGTCAGTGAATCAGGAAAACTTGTGATCAGGCCAAAAGAGCGGGCCACCAAATAAACGCCGGCGGCCACCATCGTGGCGGCGTGGATTAAAGCGCTCACCGGCGTCGGGCCTTCCATTGCATCCGGTAGCCACACGTGAAGAGGGAACTGAGCGGATTTTCCGACCGCGCCGCCAAAGATGAGAAGACCCGCCAAGGTCAGTGCCCGTGAATGCTCGGCAAAATGATGAAGGAATTCGTGATTGAGATTTTTCAGTTCCAAGGTCCCGGTGGTAAAGAAAAGGAGGAGAATTCCCAAGAAGAAAGCCACGTCTCCGATGCGGGTGGTGATGAAAGCCTTTTTCGAGGCCTGCGCCGCCGAATCTTTTTCAAACCAGAAACCGATTAAGAGATACGAGCAAAGACCGACCAGCTCCCATGACATGTAGAACATAATTAAATTGGGGGAAAGGACCAGGGAGAGCATTGCCGCCATGAATAAGGAAAGATAGGCGAAGAACCGTGAAAAACGCGGGTCCTCATGCATGTAGCCCACGGAATAAATAATGATGAGCGAGCCGACGAAGGTGACCACAAAAAGCATCATGGCGGAGAGGGAATCAATCCAAAGACCGAAAGGAAAAGGCCGGTCAGCCAGTTGCAACCACTCAAATGCATGTTGATAGGTTTGTCCCTGCAGGGCACCCCAGATAAAGGGAGCGGCCGTGAGAAATGAAAGAACACTGGCACCGATTGCGACCGCGGCGCTTTTATGCCCCAGCCGTTTCCCGAAAAAAATCAGGACCGTGAAGGAAATCAGCGGATAAATAGGAATCAGATAAGCGAGTGTTGGATTTACCATTTCAATAGATTGAACTCGTCCGCGTAAACGGTTTTTCTTACCCGGTAGAGCGCTAAAACAATCGCCAGGCCGACCGTGGCCGCCAGCGCAGCGAGTGTGATGACAAAAAGCGCGAAGACTGGGCCGATTTCCGGATTCAGCGGATGAACGCGCGAGAAAGCGATGAGGTTGACGTTCACCGAATTGAGAATGAGCTCAATCGAGATTAAAACGGCAATCACATTCCGCCGGACGAGAGTCCCGTAAATGCCGATCGCAAAAAGAGCCGTCGAAAAAATCAGGACATGCTCCAAAGGAATCGGCATTTAATCTTTCCTCGCAATGACCACGGCGCCGATGAGCCCCGCAATCAAAACCACGGAAATAATTTCAAAGGGGAAAACATAAGGCCCCAATAGCGCTTTCCCCAAGGCCAGGGTATCCACACGAGGGGAGGTTTGAGTGACGGGCCAATCCGCTTTGAGGATGAGCCCGCTCACCAACCCGACGAACGCGGCCAAGGCAAAAAAGGCGGGAAGGCTTTGTTTATTTTTCTGAGGGATGGTTTGGTCGCCGATCCGGTGTGTCAACATGATGGCAAAGATAATGAGGGTCATGACGGCGCCCACATAGAGAAGCACTTGGACCACGGCAATGAACTCCGCCTGAAGTGCCAAATACAAAGCCGCCACCCCCACCAGTGTTGCGACCAAACACAGGGCGGAGTGAAAGATATTGGGGAACGTCACCACGCCGACGGCCGCGATGAGGCTCAGAATGAGAACCTTATAAATGAGAATTTTCGATAAAAGCGTTAGCATCAGTTAAACCCCTCGTCTTTGCGAGGCAGCATTCCGACAGCTGCTGCCTCCGCCGAAGGCGGATCCGCCTCTGGCGGAGAAGCAATCAGCATGCTTGATTGCTTCGTCGGCCTTCGGCCTCCTCGCAATGACGGACATTTTATTCTGCAAATTGGTACTCCCGTTTTTCGGGGACAAAAGGTTTATTGACCCACACCAACAACATAAAGGAAATGGCTAAGAGCCCAGTCGAGACCCCGATCCGGAGTCCGAGGGAAGGGATAAAAAACCACAGGCCGGTGACAAAAAGATTGATGAGTGTGAGCGGAAGAAAAAATTTCCAGGCCAGGCCCATCAATTGATCGACTCGAAGCCGGGGAAGAGTCCCCCGGAACCACATCATCACAAAAACAAGCGCGTAGGTTTTAATGAAGAACCAAACCCAAGAGGGAAGAATCGGGCCTTGATAGCCGCCCAGGAAAAGTGTGGCCGTGAGACCCGAAATCGTAAAAACATTCATGAATTCAGCCATGTACCAAAGCGCAAACTTCATCCCGCTGTATTCGGTGTGAAATCCGGCCACGATTTCGGACTCACCTTCCGGAATGTCAAAGGGAGTGCGGTTACATTCCGCCACGCCGCAGAGATAAAAAATAATAAAAGCCACAAATCCCCAGGGAGTGAAAACGAACCATTTGAATCCGTGCCAGCCGCTTTGGGCTTCCACAATAGAAACCGTGGAAAGGCTTCCCACGGCTAAAATGACCGGCACGGCAGACAAAACCATCGGAACTTCATAGGAGACCAACTGTGCCACGCTTCGCATTCCGCCTAAGAGAGAAAACTTATTCCGGCTCGCCCAACTGCCCATAAAAATGGCGATGGTCGTGGTGGCCGAGACGGCGATAAAGAAAAGAAAACCGACATTCAAATCTACGGCGGTCATATTGCGGCCGAAGGGAAGCACGGAAAAAACAAGAAGGGCAGGAATCACAATCATCACCGGTGCTAGGAGATGAACGGTTTTATCCGCTCCTGCCGGAACGATGTCTTCTTTGGTGAGCATTTTGACGCCATCCGCCAGCGGCTGAAGCAATCCAAAGATTCCCACGCGGTTCGGACCAATCCGGTTCTGGATCCGGCTGATTAATTTTCTTTCAAACCAAGTGAGGTACATCATCGTGACGGGGCCCAAGACGGCAATGGCGCTAATGGAAACAAAAGCGGAAAGGATGGGAATCAAATCTCCGGGAAGAAAAGAGGAGAGGAGACCCAGCAATGTCTGTTTAAGGTTAAAGAAAAGTTGATCCATGAATTAGGGCTGTGTCGGGGGTGGGGGGCTCGGAGGCTGGGGTGCCGGCGCTGCGGGTTGGGTGGCTGCCGCTTTTTTCTCCGCTTCTTTGCGGCGTTTTTCTTCGATGGTAGCGTGGTCGGTCGGTCGAATTTTAGCGAAGTGCGTTGCCGGCTTCAGGAGTTGGTCTTTATGGTAAACCAAACTTTGCTGGCGCTCGGGCCCCGCAATTTCAAAATCATGGTCCATGAAAATGGCGTCAAAGGGGCACGCCTCTTCGCAAATGCCGCAGTTCATGCAGACCGTAAGGTCAATATCAAAAACCGCCGGCCGTTTCAGCGGCTTGCCGTCTTTATCAAATTCGCGGACAATGTAGATGCATTTCGGCGGACATTCCTTGGCGCAGATGTCGCAGGACACGCAGCGCAGGTTATCCGGAGTATTGTCATAAATCAGGAAGGGAAAATTCCGGAAACGTTCTTTCTCCGGCAGCCGCTCCTCGGGATATTGAACCGTGACCATTCCCGGGGTGTCGAGTGTATCGGGCCGGCGGGGAAAGAGGTAGCTCGTCACAAAATTTCTCAGGGTGATTCCCATTCCGCGCAATACGCCGATCATTAGTGGTCCACCTCTCCAAGCACGATATCGATGCTTCCCAAAATAACAACTGCATCCGCCACTTTTTGGCCCAAGCACAAATCTTCCAGAACGGTAAGATTAATGAAGCTGGGTGCCCGGACGTGATAGCGCCAAGGTTGAGGTGAGCCGTCGCTCACCAGATAAAACCCAAGTTCTCCTTTCGGCGCTTCGACCCGGCCATACGATTCGCCGGCGGGAGGCTTGAAATTACGCGGGGCTTTGGCCAAGGCCGCGGTCTTGGGATTGATCACCGGGCCTTCCGGGATTTCTTTCAACGCCTGTTCAAGAATGAATAGGCTTTGACGCATTTCGAGCACCCGAATCATGTAGCGGTCATAAACGTCGCCTTTTTTGCCGAGTGGGACTTTAAATTTAAAGCGGTTATAAATGGAATAATTGTCCACCTTGCGGATGTCGTAATTCACACCGGAAGCACGGGCCATGGGTCCGGTGATGCTGGCATTCAACGCCAATTCATAAGGAAGAACGCCCACATTTTGACAGCGCATGCAAAGAATTTCATTTTTTGTGAGAAGGGCATCAAACTCGTCAAGGAATTTGGGGAACTCCTTTACGATTTTACGGATACGGTCCAGCATGCCCGCAGGCAAATCCCGTTTCACCCCGCCGAAGCGGAAGTAATTGCACATCATCCGCGAGCCGGCTGTTTCTTCAAAAATATCCAAAACTTTTTCCCGCTCACGGAAGGCGTAGAGAACCGGCGTGAAAAAGGCGCCCAAGTCATTTAAAAGAAACCCGATGACCGAGACATGATTCACGAGGCGCGTAAGCTCAGCCATAATCACGCGAATGTACTGAGCTCTTTCCGGAACTTCAATCTTGGCCAGTTTTTCTACGGCCAAGGCGTAACCAAAATTGTTGGACATGGAATTGAAGTAATCCAGCCGGTCCGTGTAAGGCATGGAACCCAGATAGGACATGTTTTCCGCGATTTGTTCGTGATTGCGGTGAAGGTAGCCCATGACCGGTTTTAAAGAGACAATCGTCTCGCCTTCCAGTTTGGCATTCATCCGGAATACGCCGTGGGTACTGGGATGCTGAGGACCGAGATTGATTTCCAGCGTCTCGGTTTCGTGCAGGACCGGATCGTAGACTTGGTAATTTTTTTCTAAGGTGGGCACAGTCATTTCAGACGGCCTCGGTTCCGGGTTTGGGCCGCTCGGCCCGCGCAACTTTGCCCGAGGCTTTCAATTGTTGGGCGAAGGCTTTGTATTCTTCGGGGACTTTTACGTTGTGGCGCTCGAGCCACTCAACATCTTCCCATTCCAGGACATCCGCGTCTTCGGGGACGTAGTCCTTGCGGAGCGGGAAACCTTCAAATCCTTCCCACATAAAAATCCGCCGCGGATCCGGATGGCCCTCATAAATAAAACCCATCATGTCGTAGGCCTCGCGCTCTTGGAATTCCGCTCCTCGGTAAATCGGGACTAAAGAGGGGATTTTAGTGTCGTTGCGGGGAACGCGGACTTTGAGCACCACGGGTCCGGTTCTTTTTTCAGCGGAATAGAGATGATAAACAGATTCGAGAAATTCCAAATAATCCACGCCGGTGATGAGCGAAAGATAATCCAGCCGAAATTCGGGCGACTCCTTCAAGAACTTAGCCACGCGGAGAAGGTCCTCGCGTTTGATGACCAAGCCCTCGTTGACAATTTTAATCTCGATTCCCGTAAATTGTTTCTCGAGGAGAGCTTTGGTTTCGGTTGCGTTCATACCGTTCCCACTTTCACGGTCGGGTCGCCGAAGGTTTCAAATTTCGGCGCGGCGGTTTTCTTGCCGAGGAGGACGGGGTCCCCGTAACGTTCGCGCCGGTGGCTGGCGGTCTCGGGACGCCAGACGTCGGGATTGAATTTCGGAATCAGGCCCTTCGGACCGAATTCCGGAATCGGGAATTCCCGCTTCAAGCCTTTTTGATACCACTCCGCTTTTTCAATTTCCTGGTTGTCGATTTTTTTCTGTAACGTCGTGAGGCCATAAAGAAGCGCTTCCGGACGCGGCGGGCAGCCGGGTAAATGGACATCCACGGGAATGTAACGGTCGATTCCTTTTAAGACATTGTAGCCGTCAATGAAAGGACCGCCGGCGATGGAACAGGCGCCCATTGTAATCACGTACTTAGGCTCAGGCATTTGGTTATAAAGCCGGACCACTTGCGGCGCCATTTTTTTGGTGACCGTGCCGGCGATAATCATCAAGTCGGCTTGACGGGGAGAGCCCCGGAAAAGTTCAGCGCCGAAACGGGCGATGTCAAAGCGCCCGCAGGCGGTGGCAATCATCTCGATGGCACAACAGGCGAGTCCGAATTGGAGCGGCCAAATCGAAGACCGCCGGCCCCAGTTGTAAAGCTCCTGGATCGTGGTGACCACGATGCCTTTTTTGCCCATCTCACTTTTTAAACCGTTATCAACGGGGGAAGTAGTCTGCGGACTCAATCCCATTCGAGAGCGCCTTTCTTCCAAACATAAATGAGTCCCACTGCCAGAATCGCTAGAAAGATTGTCATCTCCACAAAGCCGAAAAACCCCAATTGCTTGAATCCCACGGCCCAAGGATAAATGAAAATCGTTTCTACATCAAAAATCACAAACACCAGCGCGTAAATATAGTACTGAACGCGGAATTGGACCCAGGGGTCGCCCACGGGTTCGACGCCGCACTCATAAGGCATTTGCTTGAGGACCGAGGGTTTCTTGGGAGCGACAAAGTGGGCCAGGACCAAGGGGAGAAGAGGAAAAATGACCGCGAAGCCGGCAAAGAGGGCAATGAAGAGGTAATGATAAAAATAAGAATCGGACGGAGGATTCATTTCTGAAAAGCTAAAGTCAGGATACCGGAATAATGATGGAGGTGATTCACGTAATCGAGCGGCGCGATTTCACCGAACGTGAAAAAGCCGATAATCGGGAGGCCGGGGAAATATTCGCGGAGAAGAGCGGTGTCTTCGCCGGAGCTTCCATAGAGAGACACGCCCCGCGCGCAGCAATTGAAATACAAACCGAAGAGCGGTTTGCGGCCGTCAGCGCGGTGCTGAAGGTCTTCGAGCATCAAAATCAAATCTTGCTTGGCGCGCAACGGGTCGCGTACGGCAAAAGTGACGTAATCACCCTGTTCCACCTGGGAGGCGCAGGCGAGGACCCCTTTCCGGGGATTGACGCCCATAATGTTTCTTACCAAATAACGGGAGCGGGTGAATTCTGTTTGAAAGCTGACGATGGGAAGGCCGAGAAAGAGGCGGTGAAAAACTTCGCGGTTGTCTTCGAAATGAAGTTGAGTGATTTGCTCCAGGAAAATATCGTACGCGGGGCGGCCCTCCATTTCGAAAATCACATTGCCTTGGGAGCGCGTCACTTGAAAGGGTTCTCCGAGGGGTTGGCAGGACTGGGTGATGCCGATTTCAAATTCGAAATTTTTTCCGAAGGCGAGACCCGCTACCGAATCAAAAGTAATTTGGTCGCCCTTCCACTGCAGCGTCTTGTCTTCTCCGCCCGCCTCGGAGGCGCAGCCACCGATGAGGGGAGTGAAGCCGCCTTCGGATTCAAAGCCGTCAAAAAAAGCGGCATGCTGAAAACTAAAGGCGTCCGGGAGCAGGATGGAAAAAGAAGGGTCGATCTCGGACTCGCGAAAAGTCTCATAAAGGAGGCCGCCGGCCCGGAAATTATTTTCTTGGAGATGAGGAATGAGAAAGGGAAGAAGGCTTTCACGGGCACCGCCAAAGGCCATGACGGCCGCGCCGGGACGCTGTTCAATCTCGGTTTCTTCGGTCAACACCCCGTAGCCCGAACTGCCGACAATGCGGGGGGTTCCCGTGAAGGCGCGCAACTTTTTAAGGACGGACGGCCATTTGGTGGTTTCACCGAAAGTGGAGTAAACAAGGAGAGTATCCGCTTGGGCGAGGCCGGAGTGTTCAATGGCCTTCGCGCTTGCTTCGAGGATTGCTTTTTCTAATGAAAGATTATCGGAGAAGCCGGTCCCAACACGAATCATAAAAATTGCTGCTGATTATATTCCGCTTTTCCGGTTTTGACTAGGATGAAGAAGGAATAGAAGGCTAGGATATTGACAGCGATGAGGGTCACCGTCACAATGGGAACCCGATGCGAAGGATGGGCGTCGCAGAATGAAATCACGGATTGATTATATGAAAATTGATGTCGGTTGTGCAGTCATTCGCCAGGCCGGGAAAATTTTAATTACCCGTCGCCTTGCCCATGACCACCTCGGCGGATTCTGGGAATTTCCGGGCGGCAAACGGCTCGCTTCGGAAAGCCTCGGGATGTGTTTGGTGCGCGAGATTTGGGAGGAGCTCGGAATCCGCATCCAGCCCGGACGCTATTTGGGACGGATTGATTACCGTTATCCCGAAAAGCGCGTTTCGCTCTATTTTTATGAATGTGAGCTTTTGAACGGGACGCCCTATCCTCACCGCTCGCAGGAAATCCGTTGGGTCCGGCCCTTTGAACTGAGCCGTCATCCCTTTCCCCCGGCTGACGAAGCCGTGGTGCGGGCGTTGTCTTTTCATTAAACCTTAAACCTTTTTCACCCCTTTTACGTCTAACAGGGTGAAAGGAGAAATACTATGAATCAGCTCAAACGAACGATGTGGATAGGATTAGCCGCCCTGGTCTTCGCGACCGGACCGGCGATTTTAAAGGCCCAGGCCGAGGAGCCGGCAACGGTTCCGGCTGGGGAGAATTTTAAAGACCGGATGGCTTACTGGAAGAAATTGAAACAAGAAAATCCGGAGGAATTTAAACGGCTGGCCGGTGAGCGTAAAGCCGAAATCAAGGGAAGGCTTCAAGACCTAAAAGAAAAAAATCCGGAAAGGTTCCAGGAATTTAAACACAAAAGACAACGGCATCAATTAGGAAAATTAGGCCGTCTTCAAGAACGGAACCCCGAGAAGTTTCAGGAATTTCTCCAGAATCATCCCAAGATGTCCGAGCGTTGGGAGCATCTGAAGGACAAACCAGGCGCATTCCGGCGTGACCGGCGCGAGGATTTCCGCGACCGCCGGGAGGATTACCGGGACCGTCGCGAGGATATTCGCGACCGCCGTGAAGACTATTGGGACGCACAACATGACGGCGGTTGGCGCGACAAAGCCGAAGATCGCTGGGACCGCAGGGAAGATATCCGCGACCATCGGGAAGATGTTCGTGACCGGCGCGAGGATTTCCGCGATAACCGTCGCGGTTTCCGTCCCGGTCCCCGCCGCGCGATGAAGAGATCTCGGTGACGTGGATTTAAGAACCTTCTCCGCGCTGGTGGAAGAGTATCAGGAACGCGCCATTCACGTGGCGTGTTCCTTTTTGGGGAATTGGGAGGATGCCAGAGACGTGACTCAAGAAGCGTTTGTGAAAGCGTACGAACATTTGGATTCGTTTAAAGAAAACAGCCGTTTCTATACTTGGTTCTACCGGCTTCTGGCCAACCACTGCAAAGATTTCCTCCGGCGGAAAAAAACCCGGCCGGAAGATTCGGCCCCGGATCTGGTTGAAAACGCGGTTTCCCTGGCGGCGAATCCGCGCGAAGCGGTCCTCCACCAGGAATTGGAAAGTGAAATTTACGCTGCGCTTAACCGGTTGCCGCTCCAGCAACGAAACGCATTCACCTTTCGTTACCTGGAGGGAATGAATTTAGAAGAAATTGCCGAGATCATGGATTTGAGCGGGGGCGCGGTGAAAGCGCATCTGTGGCAGGCGGTGCAAAAAATGAGAAAGAATTTGGGAGGGATTCCCCATGAATGAAGAATCCTTTGAAAAATTAGACGAATCACTCAAAGACGAATTCCGGGGGTTGCGTGAGAAAAAAGTCCCGCCCCAAATCCTGGCGGGGTTCAGCGCTTCGGTGGAAGAGAAAATCCGCTCCCTAAAGCGGGAACGAAAGAAATTCCGGTTCCCTCTCTGGATTCCAACGCTGGTTCCCGTGTTGGCTGTCCTGGTGATTTTTGTCTGGACGGCCGTTTTAAAACAATCCGGCCCATCGCCTGAAAATTTACCCCTCGCCGTTTCGGTGGCTGCGACGAGCCTCTCGGAAGAAATCGCTGCATTGGAAGAATTGGGAGTCTGGACGGAAGAGGACGACCGCGCGGTCGATGCCTCGCTGGCGGACTTTTAGCGCTTAATCGTATTTCTCGAAAATAATCTGCTCTTTGGCGAAACCCATCTGTTGGGCGGTCGCTGCCACCTCATTGATCATGTTCGTGAGGCCGCAGATGAAAAGATGGGCGTCTTGAGGAGACGAAATGTATTTCGGAAGAAGTTTTTGAACGTAATCCTTTTCGCCGGTCCACGTCTTCGGTCTTGAGACCGTGGGGACATAATGGAAATTGGAATGCTCCTTCGCTAATTTTTCCCATTCTTCGTGATAAAGCACATCGGTGTCATAACGGTTTCCGAAAATCAGCCACACGTCCCGATCCGTTCCTTCTTTGAAGAGCTGGAGAATCATCGAGCGGAAAGGGGCGATGCCCGTTCCGGTTGCCACAAAGACGAGGCGCGCGGGAATCGGCTTCTTAAAACCAAAGCGACCCAGCGGTCCCTGCACGGTGAGCGGATCTCCTTCCTTCAAGGTCATGAGGTGGTTGGTCATGAGCCCGCCCTCCACTCGTTTCCATACCAGGTCGATATACCCTTTTAGGTAAGGAGGGGAGTCAATCGAATAGGGCCGCTTCAGGGGCTTGTCCGATTGCGGTAACGTCGCAATGATATTCACAAATTGTCCGGCCTCAAAATCGAATCCCGTTCCCGGTTCGAAGACCAATTTAAAGTGCCGGGTGTCCTGGACCCCTAAATTGAGGATTTTTTCAATTCGTGTATTGAAGAGGCCTGCTTTCATGGCGCACAATTATATAAGAAACTCCTTATGAACGGTTATCGGATTTCCCTACGATTTAAATTAGCCCTTCCGGTTTCAATCTTCGTTTTTTTGATGCTGATTCTTCTGACTCACACGACCATCCGGGTGGTCCGCGATTTTGTCGTGGAGGCCTTTCAATCTCAGATCTCCCTTGAATCCGACAGTTTCGCCAAATCGGTCCGCTCCTCTTTCCTTTTTCAAAATTATACTTTTCTTCAATTTCATTTGGATGCTTTGGCGGCCCGGCCGGAGGTCTACGGTGTCCAAATTGTGGATTCCGAGGGTCAACCTATCCTTCAAGCGCCGGTCTTCCGGAAGCTTCCGCTCGTCAAGGAGCGTTTCTCCGGTGCCCGGACTCTCTTCGGGGGCCAATCTCTCTTGGCCATTCTTTTCCGTGTGGATGAACCCTCGCCGGGAAAACGTTTTCAACGGGAATTCCCCGACCTTTTCGTGGCCTCCACACCTCTTTTCCGTGACTCCAAGGAATTGGGAAGGGTGCAAACTTTTTACACCGCCCACCGCGTCAACAACACCATCCGCCAGATTTATAGGAAACGGATTTTGTTTTCTTTTCTGGGCGCCTTGGGCATGGCCTTTCTTACCTCCGCCGTCACGTACCTCGCTATCCGGCCTCTTTTCCGTTTGCTCTACACCGTTCAGGATATCCTGCGGGGACGAATGAGCGTGCGGGCCCGAATTCATTCCGGCGACGAAATCCAGGATTTGGCCGAGGCCTTCAATGAAATGTTAAACCGGCTCGAGCAGAGCATGCAAAGCCTCCGCCTCCGGACCGAGGCCTTGGAAGAATCGGAAGAAAAATACCGGGCCCTCGTCGAAAACGCCAGCGACGTCATTTGGCTCCTTTCCCCGAAAGGAGAAATCGCCTTCATTAATCAGGGCTTTGAAGGGCTGGAAAGAGAGGACCTTTTAAAGGACGGGCTTTCTCTTTTTCTTTCTTTCCACACGGATGAATCGATTCAACGGTTCAATCTGGCCTTGAATCAGGTGAGGAAAGAAAAAATTCCCGTCAATCACGTGGCTACGGTTTTTCATCATCCCCAAACTCACCGCGAAATCTATTATTCGACGAACCTCACCCCGGTCCTCACGCACCGGCGTGAGCTGAAGGCGATTCAGGCCGTGAGCCGCGACGTGACCGAGCTGAAGCGAATCGAAATCATGAAAGAAAGGCTCATCAGGGATGTGGCTCATGAACTCAAAACACCGGTGGCCAAGTTTCAAATGACTCTCAATTGGCTCGACCAAGAATTCCGCAAAGAAAAGAATAACGAACATTATCTCGAACTCACTGGACTCATGAAACGCAATGCCGAGCTTTTAATGAGCATGATTATGGAAATCATGAATCTTTCACGTCTCGAGGCCGGCACCGAACGATTGGAGCGTAAGCCTTGCGACCTGGTTCAGATCCTTTCCCGCGTTTGTGATGACATGGAGCCCCTTGTTCATGAAAAGAAGCTGGCGATTGAGAAACGGTTCAACTCGCAATCGGTTCCCCTGACCGGGGACCCGGCGATGCTCTACAGGCTTTTTACCAATCTCATTGTAAATGCCCTAAAATTCACAGCCCAGGGTAAAATAACCATCGAGGCGAAGAAGAATAAGGAAGAAGTCAGAGTCTGTGTCTCGGACACCGGCGTGGGGCTGGAACAAAGGGATTTGAAAAAGGTCTTTGACCGGTTTTACCAAAAATCCCCTGCGACCCCCGGGATGGGCATTGGCCTGGCCTTGGCGCAGGAAATCGCCGTTCTTCACGGGGGCCGGATTTGGGCCGAAAGTGACGGGCTCGGAAAGGGATCAACCTTTATCGTGGAGTTACCTCTGACATGAAAACAAAACAGCGGATGAAAAAGATTTTAATCGTGGAAGACGATGAGGATTTGCATGTCCTTTACCGGCTCTATCTGCAAGGCCAGTCGTATCAAATCATCCAGGCTCGGAACGGCCAAGAAGGGCTGGACCAAGTGGCCGCGAACAAGCCGGATTTAATCATCTTGGACATGATTATGCCAGTGATGGACGGAGAAGAATTCATCCAGAAGCTCCGCTTCGAGAAAAAGGTAAATGATGTCCCGGTGATTATTGCCAGCGTGAACGATAAAATTCCGGCCACGCTCCTTGAAAAAACCAAAGTCCGGACCGTCCTCAAAAAACCTTTCCCGATTGAAGTCCTCTTGAAAGAAATCGAAGCCGCATTGAAGGAGTAAGGGCCCGTGGGCAGTTTTGAGTATTTTGACCACACGGCCGACATGGGCATGCGGGTCCAAGCGGCTAATTTGGAAGAACTCTTCACTCAATCCGCACTCGGGATGTTTAATCTCATTGCCTCACTTGACCAATTCCAGCCTACCGACGCATTAGATGTTCTCCTGAAGGCGGAGAATCTTGAGGAACTTCTTTGGAGCTGGCTCCGGGAACTTCACTATCTTTTTTCCACCCAGAAATTTGTGCCGATCAAATTTGAATTTTCCGAGCTCGGCGAAAAAGTGGTGTGGGCCACTTGCTGGGGCGAATATTTTGATTCTAAAAAGCACGAATCCGAGCGCGAAGTGAAGGCCGTGACTCATCACGGTTTCAAAGTTCAGAAAAAACCCGGCGGGTTCAGCGCAGAAGTTATTTTCGATATATGACAAGCGCCGTCGATTCTATTCCCCTCCGGCAAATTGATGAAATCCGCTGGGAAATCCCCAAAAGTTACGACCCGGGCATGCGGGTTCCGGGGCTTATCTTTGCCGATGAAAAATTGATCTCCAAAATCCGAGAAGACCCATCCTTAAAACAAGTCGCCAATGTGGCTCATTTACCGGGCATTGTCCGCTACTCCTTGGCCATGCCGGACATTCATTGGGGCTACGGTTTTCCCATCGGCGGAGTCGCTGCTACCGATCCGGAAGAAGGCGGTGTGATTTCTCCGGGTGGCGTGGGTTATGACATCAATTGCGGCGTCCGGCTGGTGAGAACGAATTTGACGGAACAGGACGTGAGGCCTCGTTTGCGGGAATTGGTGCAGCAGCTTTTCAATCACATTCCGTGCGGAGTCGGGGAGTCCGGCGCCATCCGGGTGAATAAGGAAGACTCGAAAAAACTTTTAGTCCAAGGAGCCCGGTGGTCTGTCAAACAAGGCTACGGCACGGAAAGGGATTTGGAGCATACTGAAGCGAGGGGAGTTTTGGAAGACGCCGATCCGGAAGCCGTTTCGCCGCGGGCCTATGAGCGGGGGTCGGACCAATTAGGAACGTTGGGTTCGGGAAATCATTTCCTGGAAGTGCAAGTGGTGGACAAAATTTTTGACGATGCCGCGGCCGCGGTGATGGGGCTTCGGGAGAACCAAATCACCGTGATGATTCATTCCGGCTCGCGGGGTTTCGGCTATCAAATCTGCGATGATTTTTTGGAAATCACACGCCGCGCTCTACAAAAGTACAATATCAAGGTGCCGGATATCCAATTGGCTTGTGCGCCAGTCCATTCGCCCGAGGGCCAGCGTTATTTGGGCGCGATGCGGGCAGCGGCCAACTATGCCTGGAACAACCGCCAGTGCCTGATGCATTTGACGCGGCAAGTCTTTGAAAAATTTTTCGGCCGGTCCTGGCAGGATCTGGGCATGGATTTGGTTTATGATGTAGCCCACAACGTGGCGAAATTTGAGCGATACAAAGTGAACGGCAAAGAGAAAATGCTTTGCGTTCACCGGAAAGGCGCCACCCGCGCTTTTGGGCCCGGGCATCCGGAGCTTTCCAAGGATTATCAGCCTATCGGGCAGCCGGTGATTATTCCGGGCGACATGGGGAGAAATTCCTATGTCTTAGTCGGAACCGAACAGGCCTTGGAAGAAACGTTCGGAACTTCCTGCCACGGGGCGGGGCGGGTGATGTCCCGGAGTGCGGCCATTCGGGAATCGAGGGGCCGTTCGATTGAAAGGGAATTGGAGGAAAAAGGAATCATTGTCCGGGGAAAAGGCCGTAAAGGGCTAGCCGAAGAGCAACCGGCGGCGTATAAAGATGTCAATGACGTGGTGGATGTGGTCCATTGGGCCGGCATCGCAAAAAAGGTGGTCCGTATGCGGCCCATCGGAGTGATAAAAGGATGACAGGGATCCCGTAATGGCGAAAACCAAAATCCTTATCGTCGAAGACGAAAAAGATATCCGTGATCTCGTGAGGATTCATTTGGAAAAATCAGGGTTTCAAACCTTTCTTGCCGGGGACGGCCGCGAGGCCTACCAAAAATTGAAGCAAACCAAACCGGATTTGGTGATTCTCGACCTGATGCTCCCTGAAATGGACGGCAAGGAATTTTCAAAACTCCTGAAATCCCGCGACGAGACAAAAAACATTCCCATCGTGATGCTTACCGCCAAATCTGATGAGGTGGACCGGATCGTAGGATTTGAATTGGGAGCCGACGACTACATTCCAAAACCGTTTAGTCCCCGGGAATTAGTCCTCCGGGTTCAGGCGGTTTTGAAACGGACCGGAGCCGGTTCCGTTTCTGCCCCTTTTCCCTTAAAAATCCGAATCGGCGAATTAGAAATCGACGAATCCAATTTTGAGGTGCGCCTGAAGGGTAAACTCATCGAACTAACAAAAATCGAATTTTCGCTTCTGGCCGAACTTGTCAAATCCAGGGGCCGTCTTAAAACCCGCGAAGCGCTCTTGGAAAAAGTTTGGGGTTTCGATTCCTACGGCGATTCGCGAACCATCAATACTCATCTTTCGAGGCTCCGCCAAAAACTAGGCAAGATGGGCGAGCGGATCGAAACCGTCCGCGGCGTGGGTTACCGTTTCAAGGACGGGTAACGTGTTGGCGATCTTTCTTTTCCTTCTCATTGGGGCTGCGGTCCTCCTCGCTGCATTTTTCCTCATTCGCAGAGAGCGCCGGTTCCGCAATCTTCTCGAGCGTCAGCACAAGCAGCTCGACGAAAGACTCAAGACAACGCTTGAGCGCCTGGAAGAGGAACGGGCGCGTCTTAAAACCACCTTCGGCGGAATGACCGAGGGGGTCCTTCTCACTGACGCGCGGGGGGATATCCTTCACCTCAATCCTGCGTTTCAAGAGATGTTTTCGCTTGAAGGAAAAATCGAAGGCCGCTCCGCCTTGGAAATCCTGGCGAGCGTGCCCTCAGATAACGCGATCCGGGAAGTGATCCGAAGCGGGAAATCCGTGGAGCGTGAAATTCTTTTCGACCGGCCGAAGCGGCGTGTGTTTCAAGTCCATTTCTCGCCGATGCACCACGACGGAAAACTTTTTGGTGTGGTTTCCGTTTTCCATGATTTGACCGAGATCCGGAGGTTGGAAGAGGTCCGCCGCGACTTCGTCGCCAACCTTTCGCATGAACTGAAAACCCCGCTCACGGCGATCCGCGGTTTCAGCGAGACGCTGCTCGAGGATTCAACCCCGGAAGAAACTCGCAAATACCTCGAAGTCATCTTTCGCCACGCCACGGACTTGAGCCAACTCATGGAAAATCTTCTGAATCTTTCCCAGATCGAATCCGGCAAAGAAGAGATTCGTTCCGAGCAGATTTCGTTGAAAACTTTTGTGGACCGGTTGCTGGAACGTTTCAAGGTCCAAGCGGAATTAAAAAAAATTCATTTATCCAATGAAACCCACGAATCAGACGCACTGCACGCCGACCCTCCCAAATTGAACCAAATCCTTTCTAATCTTTTGGACAATGCCATTAAATACACCCCTCCCGGCGGGAAAATTTGGATTCGGGCCCGTTCACTGGACCGGGCGTTTCAAATGGAGGTCACAGACACCGGTCCCGGAATTCCTCCCGAAGAACGCAGCCGGGTCTTCGAGCGTTTTTACCGGATCGACAAGGCCCGCTCCCGGGAGACCGGCGGGGCAGGACTGGGGCTGGCCATCGTGAAGCATTTAGTGGAACTTCACGGCGGGCGGATTACGGTCGAATCCGGGTCCGGACAGGGCTCCCGCTTCCTTATTTCTCTTCCCCGATCGTAACCAACTCGTAACGTTTCCTTCTCTTTCCCGTAACTCCCTCTTTCTACACTTCCCTCAACTAAAAATGAAAACCACAAAAGACGAGGTGAGTGATGTTTGAAAGAGAGCTGATCATCCTGGGATTAGAAAAACAAAAACGCCTACTGGGAGACCTCATCAACGGACTCGAGACCAAACCCCAATTCAGCGACTTCGATCTTTCCTATTATGAATACCGGACCCGCCAAGTGGCTCAAAATTTAAGAAAACTCCGGCGCATCAAAAATAACTACTGCGATTTCCATAATCAATGAACCTCACCGTGAAGACGGACGACGTGGTCACGGATCTCCGGAGCCAACATCGGCTCTTGGAAGCACTCATTCAACAACTCGAATCCAAAACCAAATTAGACGAATCCGCCTGCCGGCTTTACGACCAAATCACAAAACAAGTAGAAAGAAATTTAAGAAGGAGGCTCCATGAAGAAAAATAAATTCAACCTGTCCCTCACTGCACTCTTATTAACTTTTTTCACGCCGGCCGCAGTTTGGGCCGATGACAATCAGTTGATGCAAATGCTCAACGGCATGCAAAAGCAAATGGCCCAGATGCAAAAGACCATTGAGCAGCAGAGCGATAAGATTCGAGTCCTTGAGAAGCGCGAACCGCAGATCCAGCTGGCTGCTCCTTCCAGTGGAGAACCTGTTAAAGCCGCTCCCATGAGCGACTACGACTTTAATCAGATGCTTGATGTTGCAACCGGCGGCGCCCAGAAGTGGCTTAAGGATCTCAAATTTGCCGGCGATATCCGGCTCCGTTATGAAGCCTTTAAATACGGAAGCGGCAATCCCTCCGAAACGGATGACCGCAACCGGTTCCGTTACCGTTTAAGGTACGGCGTCGAGAAAAAATTCAGTGATGATATGAAAGTCGGATTCGGATTGGCTTCCGGGGAAGGGCCGACCATTGCGGGAACGTCTCTGGGTTCCGCGGCGGTGAATTCCGATCCTACGTCGACCAACACAAGCTTGGATAACAATTTCAATTTCAAACCCATTTACATTGAAAAAGTCTTCGGGACCTACACGCCCAAGTTTCTTTCCAAGAAGGGAATTCTTGAAAAGACGGAAATCACCGGAGGAAAAATGACCAACCCCTTCGAGAAAGGGTCCTCCGATATGATCTGGGACCGGGATGTCAAGCCGGAGGGGGTCTATGAAAAGTTTGATTTCAGTCTCATCAACTCGGAAAACATGACTTTGAGTGCCTACAGCACTTTCGGTCAATTTATATTGGATGAGGACGCAACTCGCGGCGGAGATGCCAATCTTTTTGCCTATCAATTTGGGTTCAATCCGGTGATTTACACGCCCTTTTTTGACCGGCCGGTTGATCTGCTCCAATCGTTCTCTGCTTACAATTACTATAATTATGCCCGCAAGAGCAATTTCATCATCGGCGGAAACTCACTGGCCCGGGGCAATCCGAATATAGATGGTATTTCTACCGAACTGGACGCGGGCCAGTTCAAAGTTCTGGAGTACTACTCCGAATTGGCGGTCTACCCCGGTGGCACTCCGGTTCGGTTTCATTTCGACTTTGCGGGGAACACCGCTTCCGACCCCCCAGACACTTCCATCGTGGGTGAAAATACGGCCTACGGGTTGGGTGTAAAATTAGGCGGCATTGTCAAAAAAGGAGACTGGGAACTCGGGTATCAATATAAGCGCATCGGCGCCAATGCGGTTGTCGGTGCTTTCAATGACAGCGACTTCGGGGATGGACACGCCGGCAAAGTCGGCAGTGTCATTAAGGGTGCTTATGCGTTTACCGATGCCATCACGCTGAACGGAGCCATGTTTTTTGTGGATAACCTCAATAGCGGGATGAGCGGAATCATCGACCAAAATCAAAACCGATTCCAAGTGGATATGTCATGGAAATTCTGAAGCTCAAAAAAAATATGAGGGAGGGGAGAATGCAATATTCAAAAATTAAAACCATGCGGCCATTCAGCCTTCTAACAATGACAGCGCTCTTCATTGTTTCTGCGTCGAATCCCTTAGCGCTTGCTGCCAAAAACGTCACCGTGAAAGGTTCCGACACCATGGTGGTTTTGGGACAACGGTGGGCTGAAGTTTATATGCAGAACCACCCCGAGACAGCCATTCAAGTCACCGGAGGCGGATCCGGTACAGGGATTGCCGCGCTGATCAACGGCACGACTGACATCGCCAATTCCAGCCGGCCCATCAAAGAATCTGAGATTACAAAGGCCAAGAATGCCGGCTATTACCCCGAAGAATTTAAAGGGGCTTTAGACAGTTTAGCGGTGGTGGTCAATCGCGAAAATCCGATCCAGGAACTTACGTTAAAGCAACTCATGGGAATTTACACCGGAAAGATCAATAACTGGAATGAAGTCGGAGGAGCCAATCAATCCATCCTTCGTTACTGTCGGGAATCCAACAGCGGAACCTACGTGTTTTTCAAGGAGCATGTTCTGAAGAATGCGGATTATGCCCCGGATTGCCAAACCATGCCCGGAACGAGCGCGGTGGCCAATGCCCTTTCCAAAGACCCGGCCGGGATCGGTTATGGAGGCGCAGCTTATTTTACCAATCAACCCGAAATTAAAATTCTTTCCGTGAAAAAAGATGACCAATCAGCAGCCGTCAATCCGGTGGGTCCGGACGGAAAGTTGGATTACGAAGCCGCCTGGACGGGCCGTTATCCGATTGCCCGCTACCTTTATATGTACACCGGCTTCAAACCCAAGGGTGAGATCAAAGCCTACATCGATTGGATTTTGAGTCCGGACGGCCAGAAAGTGGTCGAAGAGGTCGGTTACGTTCCTTTGAAGAGTGCGTAGCCGATGCGCGAAGCGCTCACTCAGAAAAATCGTTATCTCGGAGAACGGTTGATCGAAAAACTCCTGCTGATCTCCGGAGTTTCTTCGGTTCTCCTCATCGCTTTGATTTTTGTCTTTCTCTTCAAGGAAGCGATCTTTTTCTTTAAGACCGCCCATCCGCTCCACCTCGTCGGCCTTTGGATTTACGATCCGTGGGAGGAAAGGGAAGTTTTCAAAATGATGTGGCAGGCCGTTTCCGAGATCCCGAAGTATTCGCTCGTTCCCTTAATGTGCGGAAGCTTTCTAGTCGCGATTCCCGCGACTTTAATTTCCGCGGTTTTCGGTATCGGTTGCGCTGTGTATCTGTCCGAGATTGCCTCCTTCCGGGTTCGGGAAATTTTAAAACCCACGCTTGAACTGCTGGCTGGAATTCCGACCGTGGTCATCGGATTTGTCATGCTCTCGATCGTGGCGACCTTCACGCAAGACCTCTTTCACACCAAGTTTCGTTTGAACGCGTTCGTGGGGGCCCTCGGCGTCTCACTGGCTGTGCTGCCCATCGTGATTACGATTGCCGAGGATGCCCTGCGGGCCGTCCCAAAAGAACTTCGCGACGCTTCCTTTGCGTTGGGGGCAACGAAATGGCAGACGATTTGGGGCACCGTGATTCCGGCTGCCATTTCCGGAATCTCAGCCGCATTGATTTTAGGATTTGGCCGGGCCTTGGGGGAGACCATGATTGTTGTGATGGCCACCGGCAATGCGGCACTTGTGACAGAAAATATTTTTTCCAGTGTCCGTACGATGACGGCCAATATCGCGGCCGAACTTGGGGCCGTGGCCCAAGGCAGTGAACATTACTACGCCCTTTTTGTGGTGGGTTCGGTGCTTTTTACCCTGACTTTTTTCATCAACTTAGTTTCAGAAATTGTACTGAACCGTATGCGCCGCAGCCTGAGGATGTAGAATGAACGGAACCGTTTCGATCCCTGTCCCCAACCTTAAAATCAAGTATTCGAATTGGGGAGAAATCCTGCTCGAGGCGCTGGTGAGATTTTTTGCGTTGGTTCCCTTGGCGGCGCTTATTTTTATTTTGACGAAGATTTTCCAAAATGGAATCGGTGTCATCAGCTGGGAGTTTCTGACCGCAGCCCCCACGCAAGGGATGACGCACGGGGGCATTTTCCCCTGCATTTTCGGTACACTCTCGATTACTTTCCTCATGGTGATCATGGCCTTGCCGCTCGGTGTGGGCGCGGCCATTTACCTCGTGGAATATGCCGGCCAAGGCCTTGCTTTTCGCATCATTCGGGCGGCGGTCAATAACTTAGCCGGAGTTCCTTCCATTATTTTCGGCCTCTTTGGCGTGGGATTTTTTATTCTCTTTGTCGGCAGGAATTTGGACCACGTGCTTCAAACCGGTCTCCTTTTCGGCCAGCCTTGTATGTTTTGGGCGGCCTCCACGCTGGCGGTGTTAGTTCTGCCCGTGATCATTGTTTCCACAGAGGAAGCGCTGAATGCGGTCCCACAAAGTCAGCGTGCGGCTTCACTCGCCTTAGGTGCGACCAAATGGCAGACCATCCGCAATGTAGTGCTTCCTCAGGCCCGCGGCGGGATTCTGACCGGGGCGATTCTTTCCATCAGCCGCGGAGCAGGCGAGACGGCCCCCATTCTTTTCACAGGCTGCGCGTATTTCCTGCCGCGCCTTCCGATCGTAAAACTCTTTGGCTTTATTCCCATGGTGAATCCCTTCAACCAATTCATGGAACTTTCCTATCATATCTTCATCATGGCCACCCAATCCATGGATGCGCAAAAGACGTTGCCGATTCAATACGGAACCACTCTGGTTTTAATCACATTGACTTTCTTATTGAATTTGACCGCGGTCTTGATGCGGAGCCATTTTCGAAGAAAATTGGGACAGGTGTCGATTCAATGAAAACCTGTTCCTTTTACCTTGCCAGAGGTTTCGCCTCCCTAAGCTCCTCTGGCGAGGCCGTATTCATGCTTTACGCTTAAATTTCTAGGAGGTATAACATGAGGGTTTCGTTCTTGGAAAAAATGGAAAATCGAGAGGAAGTTTTGCAGAAAGAACCCCTTTCAGAACAACAGCAAATTCAGATCGAAGTTCAAAGACTCAGTATTTATTACAATGCGGTTCAGGCCTTAAAAGAAGTAACCTTGGGGATCCGGCAGAAGTCCGTCACGGCCTTGATCGGTCCTTCGGGTTGCGGGAAGTCTACCTTTTTAAGGGCGCTGAACCGGATGAACGACACGATTCCGGGCACACGCGTTGAGGGCCAAGTGTTGGTGGACGGACTCGACATCTACGGTCCGGATATTAATGTGGTCCAGCTTCGCCGGCTGGTAGGGATGGTGTTTCAAAAATCCAACCCTTTCCCAAAAAGCATTTTTGACAATGTGGCTTATGGGCCCCGGCTGCATGGGATCCAAGACCCGCAAGCCCTCAATGCCATCGTGGAAGAAAGTCTGAAGAAAGCAGCGCTTTGGAATGAGGTGAAGGACCGGCTCCAAGAGCCGGCGATGGAACTTTCCGGCGGCCAACAGCAAAGACTCTGCATTGCGCGTGTCCTTGCGGTGAATCCGGAAATCGTTTTGATGGATGAGCCCGCTTCTGCGCTCGATCCGCTTTCCACGATGAAAATCGAAGAATTGATTCATGACCTTAAAAGAAATTACACCATCGTGATTGTCACCCACAACATGCAGCAAGCCGCTCGCGTGAGTGACCGCACCGCTTATTTCTATCTAGGCTCGCTTGTCGAATACGGCGAAACCAAAAAGATCTTTACCACCCCGGACAAGAAGGAAACCGAGGACTACATCACCGGCCGTTTTGGTTGAAAAAATATGGCAGAGCGTTTTTTTCACGAAGAACTTGATGCTTTGAGGCGGCAAATCCTGCAGATGGGATTTCTGGTTGAGCAAGCCGTGCATAAGGCCAACCTCGCTCTTTTAGAACGGCAACTGGACGCTGCTCGCGAAGTGCTGAAGGAAGAAGCGGTCATCAATCAATTGGAAATCCAAATTGATGATCATGGGCACAGCTGTCTGGCATTGGGACAGCCCATGGCCGTTGATCTGAGGCTCATTACCGTGATCCTCAAGATGAATACCGACCTCGAGCGGATTGGGGATCACGCGGTCAATATCGCAGAACGTTCGCTGAAAATTTCCCGCGAACCCACATTGGAAAACTATGTTCAGATTCCGGAAATGGCCCGAGCCACTCAAAAAATGCTCTCGGATGCACTCATTTCCTTTAAAAAAGGAGATGTGGCGTTAGCGCATTCGGTTCTGGAACGGGATGACGAGATCGACGCGTTCAACAATAGCCTTTATGAAGAATTGGAAGAAATCCTTCGCCTTCATCCCGCGGTCACGAAAGCCGGGATGAATCTGGTGATGATTGGCCATAATTTTGAACGAATCGCCGATCTTGCCAACAACATTGCCGAGGACGTGATCTATCTCAAACAAGGAAAAGAAGTTCGACATCATAGTGCTTCCTCTTAACTCGACCTTGTCTTTGTCCCTGAAACTTCATATATTACCTCGTTACTTTTAGCCCCGTTCCACGTTTCCAAAAATAGGGAGGAAATTCCAATGGAACAGCAAAGGTTGAAATCCGTATTTTTCGGCCTGGTTTTTTCCCTCATTGTCTCTTCCTCACAAACTTTTGCTCAAGCACCTACGCTTAATCCTTCCGATGTCCTGGCGCGTTTTGAAAAAATGGAAGCCCACATCAGCGAACTTCAGGGCCAAGTGACGGAACTCAAGCGCCAACTTGAAATTCGGGGATCCGAAGAAAACATAGTCCATTTGCCTGCGGCGGAGGAAAAAGGCCCCAAGTGGCTCGAGGGTTTGTCGATGGCCGGTGACCTCCGGTTTCGCTACGAGGCCTTCGACCAAAACGAGGTCACGCGCGACCGAAACCGGTTTCGCTACCGCCTTCGTTGGAAAGTTGCCAAGGAAATTTCCAAGGATCTGGACCTCGGCTTCCGGTTTATCTCGGGCTCCACAACGGAACCCTCTGCGCCAAACCAGACTTTCACTGGAGACTTCACCTTCAAAAACATTTTTATCGACCAAGCTTACGTGCGCTACCGCCCGTCTTTTCTCCTGGACTGGGTTGAACATCTGAAAAAGGTGGAGCTTGGAGCGGGAAAATTCGACAACCCGTTCCTGACAACCTCAACAGGAATGGTGTGGGACCCGGACGTGATGCCGGAAGGGGCGTACCAAACGCTGGAATTCAATTTTCTCGGTGACCGCGCCCGGCCTTTCGTCAACCTGGGCGAATTTCTCCTTCAGGAAAACGCCACGGCTTCGGATGCGGAGCTTTACGGCGTCCAGACAGGTCTGCGTTGGACCCCGCCCGGATTTTCGAAAGAAGCGGACGTGCAGGCGACCCACACTTTTGCCTACTATGATTTTTCCGACTATGCGATTGATTCCAATTTCATCGCGAACGGGGCCTCGCTCGCCTTTGGCAATACCCGGAGCGGTGCTTCTCCCTTTCTGGAGGCCCGCGACTTTAATGTTCTCCAGACCTACCACGAGCTCAAGTTCAAAATTCGTAATTTTCCCGTGAAACTCTTCGGCGATTTTGCCGTGAACTTGGCGGACCAAGCCGCGGACCCGCTCGGAAAGAATTTCGGCTCTGAATACGGCCTTCGACTGGGCGAAGCGAAGAAGAGAGGGGATTGGGAAGCCACCTATTATTACGCTTACGTTGAGCCTAATGCGGTGGTAGGCGCTTTCAATGACAGCGATTTTGGCGGGGGTCATGCGGACAAGCGCGGAAGCAGCCTTCAATTGAAATACAAATTGACCGATGATCTCAAGTTCGGTTTCAACGCCTATTACGTCAACAATATCGTGGGCGCGGACGACCACACAAAACGCTTTTCAACCGATTTGGAATGGGCGTTTTAAGTAAAGGAGGATTCATGAATTCGAAGAAAATAATCCTGGTTTCAGCCGCCTTCGTATTTTTGTTTTCCGCGGTTTCTTTAGCTAAGCAGAATGTGATCCAAATTAAAGGCTCCGACACCATGGTGAACTTGGGCCAGTCATGGGCGGAAGAATTCATGAACAAGCATCCGGAGGCAAGCATTGCCGTGACGGGCGGGGGGTCGGGGACCGGCATCGCAGCCCTGATTAACGGAACGACTCAGATTGCCCAGTGCTCGCGCGAAATGAAGCCGGAGGAAAAAGAAGAGGTCACGAAATCCACGGGCAAGAGCGTGAAGGAAATCAAGGTGGCGTTGGATGCCCTTGCTATCATCGTGAATCCGGGAAATCCGGTCTCCGAACTTTCAATCGATCAACTCTCCACGATCTTTACGGGAAAAGTCAAAAATTGGAAAGAGCTGGGTGGAGTCGATGAACCGATCCTTGTTCTCTCCCGCGAGCGCAATTCCGGAACGCACGTTTATTTCCTCGAACACGTTCTTCGGAAGGGGAACGCGAAGGGGCCCGAGGAATTCGCCGCTTCGGTTTTGATGATGCCTTCCTCGCAAGCCATCGCCCAGGAGGTTGGCCGAAGCGGGGCTGCGATCGGCTACCTGGGTCTGGGCTACGTCACGAAACAACACAAGACGATCGCTGTGAAAAAGGATGCGGCCGGCCCTGCCATCTCGCCCTCCATCCAAACTGCCCAGGATGCGACGTATCCCATCTCGAGATTCCTTTATCTCTATGTAGCCGGTGAGCCCACAGGGTCAATCAAGCCATTTATCGACTTTGTCTTGAGTCCCGAAGGTCAGGAAATCGTCCGGCAAATGGATTTTGTTCCGCTGAATCAGTAAAACGGGTCCAGATGGGAAGGAAAAGGCCCCACGAAATTTTTGTCGAATCGGCCATCTTCGCGGCCGGCGGAATCACCATTCTTTTTGTCATCCTCATCTTCATCTTTCTTCTCAAGGAAGGGCTCAGTCTTTTTAGATCTGTCTCGGTCTTCGAATTTCTGACCGGGAAGGACTGGTATCCGATTTCTCACCCGCCCAAATTCGGCGCCCTTCCCCTCATTCTCGGTTCGATCTGGATTACGGTTGGCGCGATCGTGATCTCGGTGCCGATCGGCGTCGCTTGCGCAGTCTACATCGCGGAGGTGGCGCCGAAGTGGCTCGGCGAGATCCTCAAGGCGAGCGTTGAATTTCTCGCCGCAATCCCCAGCATCGTCTTGGGTTTCATTGGTTTGGCAACCCTTGTCCCGCTGGTCCAAAAAATTTTCAACTTACCGACAGGCCTCACGGCTCTGTCTGGATCCCTCATGCTCGGTTTCATGGCGATGCCCACGATCGTGAGTATTATGGAAGACGCGTTGACGGCTGTACCGCGTTCCTACCGCGAGGGCGCACTCGCCCTCGGGGCGACGCGTTGGCAGGCGATCCGCAAAGTCGTGTTGCCGGCAGCCTCCTCAGGTGTGATCGCGGCCGTGATGCTTGGGATTGGTCGCGTGATCGGCGAGACGATGGCCGTGATGATGATCACTGGAAACGCGGCCCGGATCCCCACCTCTTTCCTCGAGCCGGTACGAACGATGACGGCCACCATTGCGGCCGAAATGGGGGAGGCCGTGCAGGGAAGCGCCCATTACGCGTCGCTTTTTGCGATCGGGATCGTGCTTTTTATCATTACCTTCGTCATCAACCTCACCGCCGACTTTTTTCTGCACCGGGAAAAGAAATGATTCGTCTGAATCCACGCATGGTCGAAAAGGTGGCATTCTTCAGTCTTTTTCTTTCCACGCTCCTTATCATCGTTCCGGTTTTCGCGATCCTTGCCCTCATCATCAAAGACGGTCTACCGGCCCTGAAGTGGGAGTTCCTTACAGCCTATCCACGGCTCGGGATGCGGGCCGGAGGAATTTTTCCGGCGATTTTGGGAACCGTTTATCTCGTGGTTACGACACTTTTTTTCTCGCTCCCCGTCGGAATCCTTGCGGCCATCTATCTTTCGGAATATGCACGCGATCATTGGTTCAAGCGCGTGATCGAAGTCGCGATTGTGAACCTGGCAGGCGTGCCGTCCGTCGTGTACGGGCTGTTTGGCCTCGGGCTGTTTGTCATTTTCCTAAAATTCGGCGCCTCGATTTTGGCTGGCTCGCTCACGCTCGCCATCATGAGTTTGCCGGTAATTATCACGGCTTCGCGCGAGGCACTCAGCACCGTGCCCGAGTCTTTCCGCGAAGTGAGTCTGGCCCTCGGGGCAACGAAATGGCAGACGGTCCGGCGAGCCGTTTTGCCGAACGCGCTCCCGGGGATTCTGACCGGGACGATTCTCGCCTTGAGCCGTGCGGCGGGCGAAACCGCGCCGATTCTTTTCACGGTCGCGGCGTTTTATCTTCCCCGTCTGCCGCAATCCATTCTCGATCAATGTATGGCGCTTCCGTATCACCTCTACGTGATCTCGACGCAGGTTCCCAACGTGAAACTTTCGATCCAATACGGGACGGCGCTTGTTTTGATTTTGCTGGTCCTTGCGATGAACATCGTCGCGGTCGTGATCCGCGCCCGGTTCCGGAAGAGGAAATTATGGTGAAGTCAAAGATCGTTGTCGAAGGCCTTTCTATTTCTTACGGCCCCATTCAATCTTTAAAAAACGTGTCTCTGGAAGTCCCTGAATTTGAAATCTTAGGCATCATCGGTCCCGCCAGCAGTGGAAAAACGTCCCTCCTCCGGACCTTCAACCGTTTGAATGATGAAAACCCTGTTTTTAAAATGGAAGGCTGCGTTCTCTTGGACGGACAGGACATTCACAAAATGGATGCGGCAATTCTTCGCAAAAAAATCGGAATGATTTTCGCTTTGCCCGCCCCGCTTCCACTTTCGATTTTTGATAATGTGGCCTACGGTCCGCGGCTTCATGGGATTCATCGGAAAACTGAATTGGAGATCATCATTGAAAAAAGTCTTACGGCCGCGTTTTTGTGGGACGAAGTCAAGGACCGCTTGAAATCTCCAGCCATGAAACTTTCGGGCGGCCAGCAGCAGCGTCTTTGTATCGCGCGAAGCCTCGCCGTGGAGCCCGAAGTCATTCTTTTTGATGAGCCTTGTTCAGGACTGGATCCCATTGCGACGGCCCGGGTGGAGGAGGCGATGGGAGAACTGAAGAAAAGATACACGCTCGTCCTGGTGACTAATAATACGAAGCAGGCCGCTCGGGTCAGTGACCGAACCGCTTTTTTTTTGATGGGGGAACTGGTTGAGGTCGACCGGACTCAGCGGCTCTTTACGATTCCGCGGGATAAACGCACGGAAGATTATATTTCAGGAAAGTTCGGCTGATGAGTACGATTCATGTAAAGGACCTTCATTTTTATTATGGAAGTTTTCACGCTTTGAAGGGGATTGCGATTTCTATCAAACCACAGCAAGTGACGGCCATTATTGGACCTTCGGGATGCGGCAAGTCGACTTTTCTTCGTTGCCTCAACCGGATGAATGATTCAATAGAAGGGGTCAAAATCGAGGGGCAGATTTTTGTCGACGGCAAAGACATCCTCTTGAGCGGGGTAGATTTGATCGATCTGCGCAAAAAAGTCGGAATGGTTTTTCAGCGCCCGAACCCTTTTCCGCTTTCAATCCTGGAAAATGTCGCCTTTGGTCCGAAGATCCATTTGCATCTATCCAAGGCGGAATTGAACATCCTTGTTGAAAAAAGTTTGAGGGCTGTCAACTTGTGGGAGGAACTCAAGGATTCACTCGAAAGGTCGGCTCTGCGGCTTTCTCTGGAACAGCAGCAACGGCTTTGCATCGCCCGGCTTCTTGCGGTCAGCCCGGAAGTCCTTCTGATGGATGAGCCCTGTTCAGCGCTTGATCCTGTGGCTACGCTTCGGATCGAAGAATTGATTCACGAGATGAAGCGGGGCTATACTATCGTTATTGTTACCCACAATATGCAGCAAGCCGCTCGAATCTCGGACGAGACCGCTTATTTTTACTTAGGTGAATTGATCGAGTTCGGCAAGACGGATCAAATTTTTACAAAGCCCGAGCGAAAAGAAACTGAAGAATACATCACAGGGAGGTTCGGATGAAACGGCATTTTGATGACGAGTTAAAGCGCTTGAAGGACAAACTTTTTCGAATGGGACTTCTAGTGGAAGAGGCCGTGGCCAAAGCCACCCAGGCTCTTTTTGACCGAGATTCAAAAAAAGCGGAGCTGGTTTTAAAAGGCGATCAGGAAATCAATCTTTGCGAAATTGAAATCGACGAACTGGGCCACGAGTTAATCGCTTTGCATCAACCCGCGGCGGTGGATCTGCGTTTCATCACCATGGTGCTGAAAATCAATAGTGACCTCGAGCGCATGGGCGACCAGGCCGTGAATATCGCCGAGAAGGCAACGCAAATTAATCAAGAGCCGCCCCTCAAACCGTATGTGGATTTACCCAAGATGTCGGAGATTGCTCGCGAGATGGTGCGCGACGGTTTGAATGCATTCATGCAGCGTGATCCTGACAAGGCCAAACAGATTCTCGAGAAAGACGATGTCATCGATGAATTGAACGACCGGGTCTATGAGGAAGTTCAAAAACAAATCCAAGACAAGCCGGACCTGGTGCGGCAGGGGGTTGCCTTAATCATGATCTCCCACAACTTGGAGCGTGTTGCCGATCTCGCCACAAACATTGCCGAGGACGTGATTTACCTCACCCGTGGCATTGACGTCCGCCATCATATTCGCGAACGCCGGGAAGATTCGCCCAGCCGCGCCTAAGCGGTTCTTGAAAAGTCTAACCTCCGAGAGTAGAATACTTTCCTTTCCAAAGCGCTAACTCGATGAAATATCGAACGTTACCTCAAACCCAGATTGGTGTCTCAGAAATCGGGTTCGGACTCTGGACATTGAGCACGGGTTGGTGGGGCAAAGTTGATCCAACTGAGGCCGTTCGTCTTCTTCAAAAAGCCCTCGATCGAGGCGTCAATTTTTTCGACACTGCGGACACTTATGGAAATGGCCTCGGCGAAACCCTGTTGTCGGACGCTTTCCGAGGCCGGCGTGAAAAAATCGTCATCTCCACCAAATTCGGCTACAACTTTTATGATTTTGCCGGCGAGCGCAAAGGCCAACAGGAAATCCCGCAGGATTTTTCATCTGCCTACATTCGGCGCGCTTGTGAAGGAAGCCTGAAGCGGCTCGAGACAGATTGGATTGATCTTTATCAAATTCATAATCCAAAGATGGACGCCGTTTTGGCCGACGATCTTTTCGCAACGCTCGAGAAACTCCGCTCGGAGGGAAAAATTCGTGTTTGGGGGGCTTCAATGGGGCCGGCTATCGGCTGGCTGGAAGAAGGCACAAAAATCATTCGTGAAAGAAAAGTCCCCATCCTGCAGATGATTTACAATCTTCTCGAACAAAACCCCGGCCGAGAATTTTTCTCGGCGGCTCGTGAAACCGGCGCTCAATTTCTCATTCGAGTTCCTCATTCCTCCGGACTCTTAGAAGGAAAGTACACGAAGGACACAACCTTTGATGCTAACGATCACCGTTCGCACCGGAAGCGCGAGTGGCTCTTGAACGGCCTTAAAAAATTGGAGAAATTGGAATTTTTAACCGCCGGGAAAAACCGTACGATGGGCCAAACCGCCCTGAAATATATTTTGTCAGAGCCTTTAGTGACCTCGATTTTCCCCAATATTTATAATGACGCTCAGCTCGAGGAATTTTCCGCCACTTCAGAGGTGAGCGATTTGACGCGTGAGGAAATCGAGCAAGTAAACGTTCTCTATAAAAATAATTTCGATTTGCATATAGGGGACGGTTCTCCAGAACTGTCCCCGAGAACCGTCCCCGTTGTGTCGGCATGAATCTCGACGAGCTGGACCGCAAACTCCTAACCGTTTTACAGAAGGAAATTCCTTTTGAAACGAGGCCCTTTCAAAAAATGGCCGAAGAAATGGGTTCCTCGGAAGCCGAAGTCCTGGGCCGGATTCGGCGTCTGAAGGACGAAGAGAAAGTAATTCGTCAAATCAGCGCAATCTTTGACACGAAAAATTTGGGCTACAAAAGCACGCTCGTGGCGATGAAATTTGACGACGCTACGATTGACGCCGGTGCGGAAGTCATCAATCAACACCCCGGCGTGAGCCACAATTACAAACGCAACTGCGATTTTAATCTTTGGTTCACGGTGGCCGTGCCGCCGAATGAGACGCTCGAATCTCACATTAACCGGCTCCACGAACTTTCCGGCTCCAAGCGGACACTCATTCTGCCGACGCTGCGGCTTTTTAAAATCGGTGTGAAGCTCGATCTCACCGGAAAAGAATCGAAAGAAGAATCTGCGGATGAAATTTTTGATGAGTCGCGCCGGCGTAAAACGGCCTGCGATTTAACCGAAGCGGAGATTGACGTGATCCGGGTTCTGCAGGAAGACCTGCCTTTGGTCGAAACTCCGTTTCAAGAAGTGGCGCGCAAAATCGGGATTCCTGAAGCCCGGCTTTTTGAAATCCTGCGTTCCTTTCAATCCCGCAATTATTTAAGGCGGATCGCTGCGATTCTTCATCACCGCCGCGCCGGCTTTGCGGCCAACGCGATGGCGGTTTGGGACATTCCCAAGGCGGAGCTTGAGCGGATCGGCCCCGAGATGGCGAAATTCCGCGAAGTGAGTCACTGTTACGAACGGCCGATTTTTTCGGATTGGCCCTATTCGATCTACACCATGGTCCACGCGCCGAAGGTTCAGGATTGTGAAGCGCTCGTCGAGCGGATCGCAGAAAAGGTTGGACCGTGGCCTCATTTGAATTTATACAGCACGAAAGAATATAAAAAGATCCGGTTAAAATATTTCACGAAAGAACTCGACGAATGGTGGGGAAAGGTGGCTTTAAATGTCAATTAACGGAAAGGGCGAGAACGCTCAGAAATCAATGAAGGAGGCTCGAACGGCCTGGATTTCAAAACGCGCCGGCCACGCCAACGTGAGCCAAATGCATTACGCCCGCCAAGGGGTCATCACCGAAGAAATGCAGTACGTGGCTGGGCGCGAGAAACTCGAGCCCGAATTTGTCCGCAGCGAAGTTGCGCGCGGCCGGATGATTATTCCGGCCAACATCCATCACCTCTCGCTCGAGCCGATGGCCATCGGTATCAATTCCACCTGTAAAATCAACGCCAATATCGGAAATTCCGCCGTTACTTCTAATATTGATGAAGAGCTCGAAAAACTTCATCACTCCGTGCACTACGGCGCGGACACGGTCATGGACCTTTCCACCGGCGGAAATTTAAATGCGATCCGCCAAGCCATTATCGATGCAAGCCCGGTTCCGATCGGAACGGTTCCTATTTATCAGGCGCTCGAAGAAGTAAAAGGAAAAATCGAAGACCTTTCTGCGGATTTATTACTCGATGTGATTGAGCATCAAGCCAAGCAGGGCGTGGATTACATGACGATTCATGCGGGAGTTCTCCGCGAATTCCTGCCGCTTGTGAAGAACCGGATTACCGGAATCGTAAGCCGCGGCGGTTCCATGCACGCTCAGTGGTGCGCCTATCATCACAAACAAAATTTCCTCTACGAGAATTTCGATAAGATCTGCGAGATTTTCAAAAAATACGACGTGGCCTTCAGCTTAGGTGACGGCCTCCGGCCCGGATGTTTGGCGGACGCGAGCGACGAGGCGCAATTTGCGGAATTAAAAGTCCTGGGCGAGCTCACGAAAAAAGCCTGGGCGCATGACGTGCAAGTCATGATTGAAGGTCCCGGGCACGTGCCGATGGACCAAATCAAAATGAACGTCGAAAAAGAAATCGAAGTCTGCCACGAAGCGCCCTTTTATGTTCTGGGTCCGCTCACGACGGACATCGCACCTGGATATGACCACATTACTTCGGCCATCGGTGCGGCGCTGGCGGGTTGGGCAGGCGCGGCGATGCTTTGCTATGTTACTCCCAAAGAACACCTTGGGCTTCCCAATGCCGAAGACGTGAAACAAGGTGTCATTGCTTACAAAATTGCCGCCCACGCGGCCGACGTGGCGCGTCACCGGCCCGGTGCCCGCGACCGCGACGATGAATTGTCCAAGGCCCGTTTTTTATTTGATTGGAACCGCCAGTTTGAATTGGCGCTCGACCCTGAGACCGCCAAGAAAATGCACGACGAAACGCTGCCCGATGATTATTTTAAAGAGGCGGCCTTTTGCTCCATGTGTGGCCCGCGGTTCTGCTCGATGAATATTTCTCATTCCTTGACGACGCTCGGACAAGAAGATTTAAAGAAGCGGGAAGAGAAAAAAGAGGAAAGGCAGAAGAAGTTGTTGGCAAACTAAAAATGGCGAAAGCGATTTACGACAACATTCAAGATGAAATCCAGGCGTTAAAGCGCGAGCGCAATGCCGTCATCGTTGCCCACAATTATCAAGTGGGGGAAATCCAAGACGTGGCCGACTTCCTTGGCGATTCGCTGAATTTAGCGCGTTGGGCGCGTGAGAGCTCGGCGGAGGTCATTGTTTTCGCGGGCGTTCATTTCATGGCCGAGACGGCGTCGATCCTTTGTCCGGATAAAAAAGTCCTGGTGCCGGATTTGGAAGCCGGCTGTTCGTTGGCGGACATGATTCGCCCCGAAGATGTGCGTCAATGGAAATTGAATCATTTGAATGGAGTGGTCGTGGCTTACGTCAATACCTCCGCGGCCGTGAAGGCCGAAGCCGATTACTGCTGCACCTCCGCCAATGCGGAGAAAGTGGTGCGAGCCATTCCGGAAGACAAAGAAATCTTTTTCATCCCGGATTTTTATCTCGGCAATTACGTGAAGATCCAAACGGGGCGCCAGAACATCCATCTGTGGAGAGGTTACTGTCCGACCCACGTCCTCATTCAATCGGAAGAAGTGAATCAGCTCCGCGCCGAACACCCCGGGGCCGAATTTATCATGCACCCCGAATGCGGATGCCTCACGAAATCCATGCACTTGGCGGATAAAATCCTTTCGACTGAGGGAATGATTCGTTACGCGAAAGAATCACCCGCGAAAGAATTTATTGTGGCGACCGAAACGGGCGTCCTTCACCGGATGCGTAAAGACAACCCTGGGAAAAATTTCATTCCGGCCTCGGAGCATGCCGTTTGCCGCTATATGAAAATGAATACTCTCGAAAAAGTCGTCGAATCGCTTGAGAATCTCCAATACGAAGTAAAGGTCCCGAAAGATTTGGCCGAGCGCGCGCTTCTTCCGATTGAAAGGATGCTCGCCATCGTATGAATCCCGGCGCCCGCGAACTTCCTTCCATTCCTCGCCGAAAAACCCGCCAAGTCCGTGTGGGAAATATGACGGTCGGCGGCGACGCGCCTATTCGCATTCAATCGATGTGTGTGACACCGACGCATGACGTGGAGGCCACGGTCGACCAAATCCAGAAACTCACGGAAGCGGGTTGTGAAATTGTCCGCGTGGCTTGCCCGAAGGAAGAAGACGCAAAGGCCCTCGGAAAAATCCGCAGCCGGATCAAAATTCCGTTGGTGGCCGACATTCACTTTCATTATAAGCTGGCGTTGATTGCGTTAGATGAAGGAATCGATAAATTGCGCTTGAATCCCGGCAACATCGGCTCGCGTGACCGGATTGAAGAAGTGGTGAGAAAAGCCCAGGAGCGAAAAGTCCCCATCCGCATTGGCGTGAACGCCGGTTCCCTGGAAAAAGATCTCCGTGAAAAATACGGCCACCCGACTCCGGAAGCGCTGGTGGAAAGCGCGAAGCGCCACGTTTCCATCCTGGAGGAGTTGGATTTTCACGACATCATTATTTCTCTCAAGGCCTCAGACGTTCCGACGATGGTGGCGTCCTACCGGCTCGCTTCAAAAACATTTGATTACCCGCTTCACCTGGGCGTTACCGAAGCCGGCACGCTTCTTCGCGGCTCCGTTTACAACGCCATCGGCGTTGGCACGCTCCTTCAAGAAGGAATCGGCGACACGATTCGGATTTCACTCACCGCAGATCCTGTTGAGGAGGTAAAAGTTGGGCGGTTTATTTTGGAATCGCTCGGGCTTCGCCGTTTCGGTCCTCGGGTGGTTTCGTGTCCCTCCTGCGGCCGGGCCGAAGTGGATGTTTTCAAATTGGCGGGTGAAGTTGAAGAGCGCGCCATGAAATTAAAAGACCCGCTTACGATTTCTGTTTTGGGTTGTGTGGTGAACGGCCCCGGCGAGGCGCACGAGTCGGACTTCGGCATCACCGGCGGCAAGGACAAAGGCATGATCTATATCGATGGCCAGCAGCACCGCGTCGTGGACGAAGAAAAATTAGTCGATGAGTTATTTAAGGAAATAGAAAGTAAGAAAAAAGACAAATGACATATGGCCGCAAACCAGGTATTCAAATGTACCAAGTGTGGGATGCTGGCACCAGCACATTGGAGCAGCTTTGGTGACACTCTTTCGGAAAGCGCAGTATGTCAAGCCTGCTTTAGCAGGCACTCTAAACCAATTTTTTTACTTACAGCTCGGGTCCTGAGCATTTTATTTCTTGCTATTTCACTTTGGTTCTTCTATCTAAAATTTATTAAAACTTGAAAGTTTTCTGATGCAGACTCCTCTGTTTGATTGTGGTCCTCTTTCTGATATCCGCGAAAAAGTTGAAACGGGCGAGCGCCTTTCCTTTGAGGACGGTCTCCGGCTTTATCAAACAAGCGACCTTACTTCGCTCGGTCAGCTGGCTACGATTGTCCGCCGCCGGTTAAACGGCACCCGCGTTTTTTATTCTGTTAATCTGCACTTGAATCACACCAATGTCTGCACCGCACGCTGTCTTTTTTGCGCGTTTGCCCGCCGTCCCGGTGAAGCGGGCGGTTACACGTTTTCTCTGGATGAAATTCAGGCCAAAGTCCGTGCCGCTATCGAGAAATGGCATATCAATGAAGTCCACATCGTAGGCGGCCACAATCCCGAGCTCGGACTCGATTACTATATAGGAATGATAAAAACAATCCGCAAAGCAGCGCCTGAAATTTACATCAAAGCGCTCACGGCTGCGGAGATTCAAGACATTGCGCTGCGTGAAAAAATTTCAACCCGTGAGGTTTTGATTGCGCTCAAAGATGCAGGACTTGACGGAATGCCGGGCGGAGGAGCGGAAATTTTCGCAGGGCGCGTACGGAAAAAAGTTTGTCCCGATAAAGTCACAGCCGACGAGTGGCTCGCTATCCACAGAATCGCTCACGAGCTGGGGCTTCGCACCAATGCCACGATGCTTTATGGCCACATCGAAACCATCGAAGAGCGGGTGGACCATGTGATTCGTCTCCGCGAGCTTCAAGACGAAACCAAAGGGTTTTATTCCTTTATTCCCTTGGCTTACAACGCCGAGAACACCCCGATGGGAAAAATCGGCGAGCCCGGCGGCCTCACGGATTTAAAAGTTTACGCCGTCTCGCGTCTTCTTTTCGATAACGTCCCGCACTTAAAAGGCCATTGGATCACCAATGGCCTCAAGATGGCCCAGGTCGCGCTCTCCTTCGGCGTCGACGATTTGGGCGGTACCAACCTCAACGAGAAAATCATCCACGACGCCGGAAGCGACACCCCCCTCGACCTCTCCGAGTCCGACCTCCAGCACCTCATCCGCGAAGCCGGTTATGAGCCTTGTCTTGTCGACAGCAGTTATCAGTATGTGGGCCAGTGATTCCAATCCCCGCCTCACCTCGTCCCTGCCTGCCGGCAGGCAGGCGCGAAGCCGGTTACGAACCGTGCTTAGTTAATTCATCATACCAATATATTAGCTAATTTTATCTCTTCTCCTTTAGCGTTGTAATACGCAAGTTTCTTGCGTTAATAATAATACTTGATAAAAATGAAAACATCTGCGAAAGTACCTTCACATGGAGGTAACAAAATGAAAACATCACGATCTACCCCAGAAGTTCTTAAGGCCATTATAGCTCTTCTTGAGCCTTTAACCGATGAGGCACGTAATAATGTATTACGCGCATCGCAAGCGTTTTTCGGAAAAAGTACTACATCACACCTAAGAGATCAAGAAGAAGACCAAGATTTAAGAAATCCAGAATCTTTTAATAGCTTAGGGATGGCGATGCAAGGCAAGGATGGCCTTAGACCCGGTCATAAAGCAGCGATCGTAGCTTATTGGCTTCGAAGAAAAAAGAACAAAGACGTTGTGAGCTTAAACGACTTACGGGAAGCTTATGATTCGATTGGTTTAACACCTCCGGATCGTTTTGACATGACAATCAAATCCGCAGTTGTAAAAAGTAACAAATTATTTACAGTGAAGGGTAGAAATCAATTTTCGCTTACATATCATGGGCAAGAGTTAGGAAAAGCACACCTCAACTCGGTTTCTAAATAACAAAGGAAGAAAAGTTAAATTGAGCTCATTAACAGAATTGCTAAAAGCCCTTTGGTCTGAAAATTTTTTTGCCAAGGGCAAAGAGCTAAGTGAGATAAGAACTAAATTGGAAGAACGTGGTTTTTATTCACCTTCGTCGAGTTTGCCCGCAACGTTAATTCGCATTACACAAAAGGGTTTTTTGTGTAGAAAAAGAGAGGATGACAAATGGAAATATGTTCAAAAATACCCTACAAGTGCTTTGGCAGGAAAGAGAGCTGAAATTTTTAGGCGCTATGATTTTCATCAACGTATAAGGGAAGTTTCTTTTGGTCAATATGAGGATGGATATTTTAAAGAAGCCATTCAAAATGCATTGGTTGAAGTCATTGACCAAGTAAAGATCAAAACTAATTATCCTAAAAGATTTGCTAACGGTAGGTCTTATGAATTGGATGGCGATGACCTAATGAATCACGTTTTTGGTTGTGATAATCAAACTCCAATAATTAAGTTTAATGGGCTTAAAGACAGTTTAGATAAAGCCGAGCAAAGAGGTTTAATGAATTTGTTTAAAGGAATCGTTGGCGTTAGAGATAAAAAAGCTCACCTTAATTTCATTCAAAATGACCCGCTAAAAACAGTTGAATATCTTGCACTTGCAAGCTTGTTGCTTCGACTTTTAGATGAGCACATGCCTGTAGAACGGTACCGGGTATGCAGGAGACGCTTCGCTGAAGCGCGGGGTTGAATTCTTGTCCCGGGACAAGAATTGGCTTTCCGGGAAGCGAAAACAACTTTGGTACCCCTTTCAAAAGTGCGGGGTTAAATTGTCGCGCTGCAAAAATATAGCGGTAACTGGTATTATGCGGTGGTTGAGCATAAGAAAAGCGTGATTTTGGTAGTCACTGCAGGTGAATCAGGAACGCCATGAAACAAATAAACATCGATGATTTGCTAGAAGGAAAAACGCCCATCAGCGTCTCTATTGACAGAGAAGCCCGTGCTATTTATTTCAAGCTTTCCGATGACGAAGTTTCTAAAACGGTCAGGTTGAATGACTCTTTAAGTGTGGACTATAGGAAAGACGGGGAAGTCATCGGCGTGGAAATTATAAGAGTCACCAATGTGGGTGTCCTGCTAAAAAAAGCCTTTCAAGACATATCTTCTGGCATCCCTCCAAAAGCATTAGCCGCTGCTTAAGCCATCAATAATCAATTGGTCCGGCGCGGGACGAATTCTCCGGCCGAAAAATTGGGGTGCTCAGACAGAATTTGATACAATGCGGCCGACGACATAAACTAGCAAGGGTTGCGGCAGACGCGTAAAGGTTCCGTCCTTACCCTCCTAATTAACAGGAGGGTATTTTTTTGTCTATTCCAACTCTATCTGTCTCAATCAGTTACATTTTGAGTAGGGAAGTAATGCTTCAATTTTGTATTAAAAAGGGGTATATTTTGTATGGAATTTGACTACGACCCTCACAAGTCGGAGCAGAATCGGCAAAAGCATGGGATCTCCCTTGAGGAGGCGAAGGCTCTCTGGACGGTGTCAGGAGTAGTGATTCAGGCGCGGACAACCGATGAAGTCAGATTCCTGAGAATCGCAAAATCGAAAGGCAGGCTCTATTCCTGCATTTATACTTTCCGCGGAGACAAGGTTCGTCTGATTTCCGCGAGAAGAAGCCGGATTGAAGAAGAGAAAATCTACGAGGGAGAAAAAGTCGATGAAGAAGGGCCATAAGAAAATTAAGGCAGGTGAGTTTGACCGGGCGTTTGAAGAAGGACCCGTCACAGAGCACCTTGACATGAAAACGGCCAAAGTCCATCATCCAGTCCAGAGGATCAATATTGATATTCCCCGTGAAATCCTTGTCAAGCTAGACCACGAAGCGTCTCGTGTAGGTGTGCCGCGCACTTCCCTCATTAGGATGTGGATTGTGGAACACACGGACCGGCTAGGTTAATGAACAACTTCGGTACCCCTTCCAAAAGTGCCGGGTAGAATTGTCGCGCAGGCGCTGGGAGAATTGATTGAAAACGCATGAATAAACATCCTAATCTTTACATTATTGCAGGGCCGAATGGTGCAGGTAAGACGACCTTTGCGGAAGAATTCCTGAAAAATTATGCGGAATGCCCAACTTTCATCAATGCCGATACCATTGCACGCGGACTCGCGGGGTTTTCCTCCGATGCCGCTGCACTCAAAGCGGGCAGGCTCTCGCTTGAGCAAATCGAATTTTACGCAACTAAAAAAATCGATTTTGCTTTTGAGACGACACTGTCCGGCGTCACCTATCTTTCTCGGCTGAGAGATAAAAAAAAGGAAGGCTACCGCATCCACCTTTTCTTTTTCTGGATTCCGGACGTGAAACTTTCGCTGGAGAGGGTGGCGAATCGTGTCAAAATGGGAGGCCACGGAGTTTCAGAAAAGGTGGTCCGCCGGCGATTTCACCGAGGCATTAAGAACTTCCTCAAAATTTACCGGCCTCTTCTCGATTCCTGGATGCTGTTTGATAACTCAGGAAAATTACCCCACGCAATTGCTAAAGAAGAAAACGGGAAGGTCGAAATCTTTGACCCAGCACTCTATGAAAAAATACTAAAGTTGCGGGGGAATCATGAAAACTGATATAGCAAAACTTCACGCGGATGCCGAGAAAGCCCTTAAAAAGGCAGTTGAAAAAGCGCTCGCCAGACACAGAGCGGCCGGGGTGCCTGCTGTTATTTGGAAGAACGGAAAAGTGGTACGTCTATCCGGCTCTCAATTAAAAAAGAAATCATAAAAGCCTCAGAGAGACGCCGGCCCGGCCAATTTATCCCCCGGGGGATCAATTGGTCCAATCCGTAAAAGAACAATGAACAGGACAATACTTCTATTACCCCTTTTTGCAGCCTTCTTGGCGTTTTTGCCGAGAGGATGGGCTGAGAATTGGCAGGTGGTTTGGAAAGATGACACCCAGACACTGAAGGTCGACCGGGATTCGATCCGGGCGAACGGCTCACAGGTGGAGTACTGGTACAGCGACGAGGTCGATGCAATTGTGGATATCATGGAGCACCGTTTTCACGCCGTTTCGGATTGTACCTATCATCAGCTAAGACTGATTGAGGTCTATGACCCGGTGGCCGGCCAAACCAACCCGGTCAAAGATTCCGAATGGAAAGAGAAACCTTATAACTCTGACGACCCGGTCACGGTCATGCATTATGAGGTTTGCCGTGATTACGGCGGGTGACAATGGGTCGGGCGCCCGACCCATTGGCCCGGCGCCGAGCCAATTAAATAAGGAATCATAATGGACCTCGCAGGCAAAGATTTTTGGAAAAACTGTAACAGACACTTGGGCTTTGCCCGCCACAGCAGCTCCGAGTGTGAAAAAACCAAGTCTCCTTCAAAATGACCGAAAACCAAAAGTGGTACTTTAAAACTTCGGTTCTTGTGATTGCCCTCTTGAGCGTCGGGCCTTTCGCGCTGCCGCTTCTTTGGTTCAATCCCCGTTACCGTGTCGTGACAAAAATCATCTGGACGGCGCTCATCCTCGTCGGGACTTATTTCTCCGTGAAGGTCCTCGACCAGTCGATTCGTTCCATCCTCGATTACTACCGGCTCGCTATGAGCGGGGGCGCTTAGTCCACCCTCGCGTCGGATTGCCGATAATTCAGACTAAACAAAATGCCTGTTCTCCTGCAGATTAATCAAATTCACAAAGCCTACGGTGCCACGGTCATTCTAGACGAGGCCACGGCTTCTTTTGCAAGCGATCAAAAAATCGGCATGATTGGGCGTAACGGCGCCGGCAAATCCACGCTCTGCCGGATTATCACCGGCCACGAACAAGCGGATGATGGCACGATTGTTCAAAATTCCGCCCTCAAGTTGAGTTACCTCGAACAGCACGACACCTTTCAGGAGGGCGAATCGGTCTTGGATTTTCTGACGCGTACCACCGGCGCCGAAGAATGGAAATGCGGAGAAACGGCCGCCCAATTTCATATCAAAAATGAAATGCTAGAAATTCCGGCGCGGAATATTCCCGGCGGTTTTCAAACCCGGGTGAAACTCACTGCGATGCTTCTGCGGGAACCGAATTTCTTAGTCCTGGACGAGCCCAGCAACTATTTGGATTTAAGCACGCTCATCCTTTTGGAAAATTTCCTGATCGATTTCCGGGGCGGCTACCTCATCGTCTCGCACGACCGGGAATTCCTCAAACGTACCTGCGACCACACGCTCGAAATCGAAAACGGCCAGCTGACGCTTTACCCCGGAGACGTCGAGGAATACTTTGAATTTAAAGAAGGGCAGGCGGCGCAAAAAGAGGCGTTTAACCGCGGCGTTTTAAAGAAGCGCGACCAATTACAGGAATTCATCGACCGTTTCCGAGCCAAGGCCTCCACGGCCTCCCGCGCCCAATCGAAAATGAAGCAGCTCGAGAAACTGAAGACCATCGAAATCGCGCACTCTACCGGACGGGTGAAAATTTATATGCCGCAGGTGGAGCGTAAAACCGGCCGGGCTCTGGCTTGTGAAAATCTCGCCATCGGCTATCCGGAAAAAGTGGTGGCGAGCGGCATCGATTTTGAAATCCAAAGGGGAGAGCATGTGGCCGTGTTAGGCGATAACGGCCAGGGCAAAACCACGTTTCTTCGGACCATTGCGGATAATCTTCCCGTTAAGGAAGGAAGTTTCCGCTGGTCCTCGGGACTGAAAACCGCCTACTACGCCCAACATGTTTTTGCGACGCTCTCACCCGAAGACACGGTTTACTCTCATCTTTTACGCGAGAGCGCTGAAGGCGTCACGAGCCAAGATGTTTTGAATATCGCCGGCTCTTTTCTTTTTAAAGGCGACGACGTGAAGAAAAAAGTCCCGGTCTTGAGCGGCGGTGAACGAGCGCGCCTGGTCCTGGCCGGACTATTACTTTCAAAAAGCCAAGTCCTTCTCTTAGACGAGCCCACCAACCATTTGGATTTTGAAACCGTGGAAGCGCTGGCGGGGGCGCTTAAAAATTTTGCCGGCACAGTCTTTTTTATTTCGCATGACCGCACCTTTGTGAATCTCATCGCGTCGACCATCCTGGAGGTCAATGACGGAAAAGTCCGGCGTTATCCGGGAACGTACGAAGATTATGTTTATCATTTAGAAAGCGAGGCCCGCGAAGAACGCTCTGAGCGGAGCGCTCACGCTCATCCGGAAACAGGCGGGAAATCCAAGCCGGGCGCGAAAGAAAATGCTTCGGCCCAGCCGAAGGAGGAGCCGTCACACAAAAATGTGCTGAAGGCCGAAACCTCCAAACTCAAAAAGCGCATCACGCAGGCGGAGGCACGAGTTCATCATCTGACCGAGGAACGGGATAAAATCCTGGAGGACATCCGGAAAAATCCTTTTTTTCATTCCAAAGACCGGAACAAGCGTCTCAAGGAACTGCAATCCGCTGTCGAAGAAGCGGAAACCGAATGGCTCGCCTTACAGGAGAACTTGGAGAAATTAAAATGAAACACTTAAACGGATGGATGCTCATGATACTCATGATTTGCGCAGGCTGCGCCGGCACGAAGCCGGTCACTGAACCAACGCCAGTGGAACCGGTTCAAGAAACGATTCAGGAACCCGTAGCGGAGCAACAGGCCATTGTGCCGGCAGCTCCGGTTGAATCCGAAGGAGGAGAGATTGTGAAAATTAAAATTGAAACGACCGAAGGCGATATTTACGCAGACCTTTTTGCCCAAGACGCCCCCAAGACCGTAGAGAATTTCACCACCCTGGCAAAAAAAGGCTTCTATGACGGCATCATTTTCCACCGTGTCATTCCGGGTTTCATGGTCCAAACCGGGGACCCCACGGGCACCGGCACCGGCGGGCCCGGGTACCAATTCGCGGATGAATTCTCCGGCAAGCTCCGGCACAGCAAAGCGGGTATTTTCTCGATGGCCAACTCCGGACCCAACACCAACGGGAGCCAGTTCTTCATTACGGCGGCCCCGACCCCTTGGCTGGACAACCACCATTCGGTCTTCGGCGAGGTCATGCAAGGCATGGATGTGGTCGAAAAGATCGTGAACGCTCCCCGGGACGGCCGGGATAAGCCCCTCAAGGAAATCAAGATGCGTAAGGTGGAAGTCCTGGCCGGTAAATAAAATAAAGATTGACAATTCCCTCCAAATCAGTACGATAGCGTCGCCTAATGTCAAGTGTGAATCTTATCCGTAGGGCATAAGAAACGCGCCTTGCGGATTTTTTTTTGATTCGAGGCATTAGAAAGTCGAAGAAAGGAGGTTCTAAACAACATGGAAAAAGGAACCGTAAAATGGTTTGATAACTCCAAAGGTTATGGATTTATCGCCCGTGAAGCCGGCAAGAAGGATGTGTTTGTTCATCATTCCGCCATTCAGGGTGAGGGTTACAAATCTCTTGAAGAGGGTCAACAGGTGCAGTTTGAGGTGACCAAAGGCCCCAAGGGAGACCAAGCCGTTAATGTAAGCAAGGTTTAAGGAATCAGCTTCCAAAACCAAAAAGGGGTCAGGCCCCTAAAAGGTGCCTGGCCCCTTTTGCTTTTCTCATTATGACAACCCCCAAAAGAAGAAAAGATGTCCGAAACATTGCCATTGTCGCGCACGTTGACCACGGCAAGACCACGCTCGTCGACGCGCTCTTGAGACAATCCGGCGCCCATGAATTCAAAGCGGGCGAAGTCACGGTGATGGATTCCAACCCCATCGAAAAAGAACGGGGCATCACCATTTTTTCAAAAAATGCCTCCTTCCTTTATAAGGACACCCTCTTCAATATTGTGGACACCCCCGGCCACGCGGATTTCGGCAGCGAAGTGGAACGGGTGCTCAAGATGGTGGACGGCGTGCTGCTTTTAGTCGACGCCTTTGATGGTCCCATGCCGCAAACAAAATTTGTTCTCCGTAAATCCCTCGAGCTTCATCTGAAACCCATTCTGGTGGTCAACAAAGTGGACCGCCCCAATGCGCGGCCGAATGAAGTGGTGGATATGACGTTTGATCTTTTCTGTGAATTGAATGCCACCGACGAGCAGCTGGATTTTCCGATTGTGTTCGCCTCCGCGAAAGAAGGCTGGGCGACGCTCGCTTTAGACGAGAAATCCGAGACCATGAAGCCGCTTTTGGATACGATTCTTCACCGCGTCCTACCGCCTATCGCCGACCCGGAACTCCCTTTCCAGATGCTCGTGACGATGCTCGATTATGATTCTTACGTGGGCCGGATGGCCATTGGAAGGATCTTTTGCGGCAAGGTGAAGGTGGGCGATCAGCTCGTCGTGATTAAACACAACGACGTTTTGGAGCGTGGCAAAGTCACGAAGATTTTAAAATACCGGGGCCTTAAAAGAGTGGAAGCCGAAATCGCTCAGGCCGGAGACATTGCCTCCCTCACCGGCTTCGAAGAAGTCCATGTGGCCGATACGTTGGCCAGTCCGGACAAACCGGAAGCCATCGTGGCCACGAAAATCGACGAGCCTACGATTTCCATGAATTTCGCCCACAGCTCGAGCCCCTTGGCTGGCCGCGATGGCGGACGATTTCTAACCTCCCGTCATATTCGCGAGCGGCTCATGCACGAAGCTATGATGAATGTGGGAATCCGCATCGAAGAAATCCCCAACGAAGACCGGTTTAAAGTCTTGGGCCGCGGCGAACTCCACTTGGCGATTTTAATTGAGACCATGCGCCGTGAAGGCTATGAGTTGGAAGTCTCTAAACCGGAAGTCATTATTAAAATAGAAGACGGCAAGAAAATGGAGCCCGTGGAAGAAGTGATTATCGAAGTGGACCCCGGTTATCAAGGGGTCGTGATTGAAGCGCTCGGCGTTCGTCGGGCTGAGATGAAGAGTATGATGACCAGCACCGTGGGCACCATCCGAATGGAGTTTTTGATTCCTTCGCGCGGTCTTCTCGGATTCCGAAGCGAGCTGCTCAAAATGACGCGTGGAACCGGCACGATGGTCCAGATTTTTTATGATTATCAGGAATTCAAAGGAGAAATCCCCGAACGCCAGCAAGGGGTCCTCATTTCTCAAACTCCGGGCAAGGCGGTTTCGTACGCCCTGTGGGGTCTGCAGGACCGCGGAGAAATTTTCATTCATCCCGGGGACGAGCTTTATGAAGGCATGATTGTGGGGGTGAACAATAAAGGGCCGGATCTGGTGGTCAATTCCATTCGCGAAAAGAAACTGACCAATATGAGGGCAGCCGGCTCCGACGAGGCCATTCATTTAATTCCTCCGCGCGAGATGACGCTCGAGTTTTCGCTGGAGTTTATCGAACAAGATGAGCTCGTAGAGATTACCCCCAAGAATATTCGCCTCCGGAAACGTTATCTCTCCGAAAACGAGCGCAAAACAAAATCTCGAGGCGGCTATAGCCGAATTCACTAAAATCGCTATAATGACGCATTCCATGGAACACACAACGTTTGACGGTCTAGGCATCGCACCCAGAGCACTGGAGGTTTTGGACCGTCTCAAGTTCAAGACACCGACGCCTATTCAAGCGAAGGCCATCCCTCTCGGCATTGAAGGCAAAGACCTGGTCGGCATCGCTCAGACCGGAACCGGCAAAACCCTTGCCTTTGCCATTCCCATGGTGCAGCGGCTTTCCCAGAAAAAAGAGAGGGGATTGGTGCTGGTCCCCACGCGCGAGTTGGCGTATCAAGTGGACGAGACTTTTCAAAAAGTCGGCCCTCCTTTCGGAATCCGAACCGCGGTGGTGATCGGCGGGGCTTCGATGGGCGAGCAGATCCGGTCTTTACGGAAAAATCCGAATGTCATCATTGCGACGCCGGGGCGGTTGATTGACCACATGGATCAACGCACGCTTAATCTTTCCGATGTCCACATACTCGTTCTGGACGAAGCGGACCGGATGCTTGACATGGGCTTTCTTCCTCAAATTAGCCGGATCCTTCGTTCGGTTCCCAAGGAACGCCAGACCATGCTTTTCTCCGCTACCATGCCGCGGGCCGTGGCGACCATTGCGGCCTCTTATATGAAACTGCCGGTCAACATTGAGATCGCGCCTTCGGGAACGCTCGTCGAAAAACTGACACAGGAGCTTTTCATCGTCAAAAAAGAAAATAAAAATCAGCTTTTGAAAAAGATCCTCGATCAATACCGGGGAAGTGTTCTTATTTTTACGCGCACGAAAATCGGCGCGCACCGGATCACGCGCAGTATCCGAGAAATGGGTTACGGCGCGGCCGAGATTCACTCGGACCGGACGCTCGCCCAGCGCCGGGAAGCGCTCCAAGGGTTTAAAGCCGGCAAGCACCGGATCCTCGTGGCCACGGATATCGCTGCGCGGGGGATTGATGTGATGGGAATTGAACTGGTCATCAATTACGATCTTCCCGAAGACGCAGAAAATTATGTCCACCGCATTGGACGCACAGCCCGGGTGGGACACAAAGGGCACGCCATTTCTTTTGCCCTGCCGGATCAGAACACTGACGTCCGCAATATCGAGCGCCTCATCCGCACCGCCATTCCTATCTCCGAGCACCCCGAAATTCCGATGGAGCGATTCCTGGCTCCCCAGCGTTATGTGTTTGCCCCTCGCGGCTCTCGTTTAGCCCGGGGAGGCCGTCCCCGCCGCCGATTCTAATTCAATCCAAAAGGAGTTCCATGACCCAATTGCGCACTAATGAAGATCGATTAGTAAGAATTGCCGTTCAGGGAAAAGTGGCCAACGCCTATCAATGGGCGGAATTTGAAGTGGCTCATGACGGGAAGCCCTTTTCGCTCCCGAGTACCGGTGGCATTGTTTATAACGTGAAGACCGGCGATTCCACTTTCGGCTGGGAAGGCGACCACATCGAACCCGGTGTTTCCGCAATCTTTGATGAAGACAAACGCTCAGGGCGGGCCAACATGGGATTTAATTTTCTGGCTTGCGTGGGAAACAAAGCCCGCATCGTGGGAGGAGCCGCCAAGGGAAAAACGGGGGTGGTGACCGGACATCACGGCGGCGTGGAACACGTCACCATCGATTTTGATGACGCGGCGCTTGAAAAACTCAACGCCGACGACAAAATTTTAATTGAAGGCTACGGCCAGGGACTTCGGCTTCTGGATTTTCCGGAAATCAAAGTTTATAACCTGGACCCGGGAGTGTTACACAAAATGCCGATTCGCGTTGTCGCGGGAAAAAACCTTGAAGTAGGAGTCACGACCATCGTCCCCGCAGAACTCATGGGCTCCGGTCTGGGACACAACAATATCGGCACCGGCGATTACGATATCATGACGCACGATCCGGGGGCCGTCCAAAAACACAAACTGGATAAACTTTGCTTCGGAGATTTAGTCGCCGTCATGGATCACGACAATTCCTACGGACGCACTTACCGCAAAGGTGCAGTGAGCATCGGAATCGTGGTCCATTCCAACAGCACGCTTTCAGGCCACGGGCCCGGCATTTCCACCCTGTTGACCTCCGCCGAACCCCGCATTAAGCCAGTGATTAACTCCGCTGCCAACCTCGGAAAAATCTTGAAAATTGGAATTTACCGAAGCAAGAAATAAAATCTTCTCCCCTCGGCGGCCGCTCGGCCGACAAAAATTAATGAACGGATGGAGTCGGCCTCGCTCGACGGGCCGGCTCGGCGGATTTTTCCGATCCGCCTCACACGGCCCAACGCCGCCTCCGGGGAGAAAGATTTTGCCATTTCAAAAGATCCTCGTACAAGCAAGGAAACTTTGCTGACGCCAGCTCTCGGAGCGCCTCGAGCTTGGTCCCGCCGACATCTTCCTTTTAGTGAACATCGGCGGGTCGAGGCGCGAGAGCGCAGGCGGGCGCTGCCGCTGGAAGCAGCGAACCGCCGTTGGCGGAAGCGAAGTTTCCTTGCTGAGGTAGCGGAGAGAATCCCATTTTTGCTATGATACCGCCTATGTCTGAACTATCCCGCTACGTTCGTCAATCGAAGCTTCCTCAAATCGGACCCGAGGGCCAGAAAAAAATCAGCCGTTCTTCCGTGGCCGTTGTCGGAGTGGGCGCCCTGGGTTCGGTCACCGCTAATCTCCTGGCCCGCGCCGGCGTGGGCCGTCTTCGATTGATTGATCGCGATTTTCTGGAGCTCCAAAATCTCCAGCGCCAAACGCTCTACGACGAAGCCGATCTCAAGACCAATCTCCCGAAGGCGGTCCTGGCCCAGCGGAAACTCCAAAGAATTAATTCCCAAATTGTGATTGAAGCCGAACCTTCCGATTTAAATCCCGAGACCCTCGAAGATCTTTTGGAAGGAATCGATTTGGTGATCGACGGCACGGACAATTTTGAAACGCGTTTCCTGATTAATGATTTCTCCCTTCAGAAAAAAATTCCCTGGATTTACGGTGCGGCGGTGGGAACCGGAGGCCTGGCCTATGTGATTCTGCCGGGTGAGCGGGCGTGTCTACGCTGCATTTTTGAAGAAGCCCCTGTTGCCGGGACGTTTGAGACTTGTGAGACCGCCGGGATTTTAGCTCCGGCCGCGCATTGGGCCGGTTCCTTTCAAGCCGCAGAAGCCCTCAAAATTTTGGCAGGAAAAAAGGAAGCGGTGGAGCAGCGTCTCATAAAATTTGATTTATGGAAAAACGAATTTAAGACTATTGAAATTTCGTCTCTTTTCCTCTGTTCCGGCTGCACGCGCAATGAATTTCCCTATCTTTCGCGCGAAAAAGAAACCCGGACCGTCACCCTTTGCGGGCGCAATGCCGTTCAAATTCTCCGCCCCGAAAAATCACAAATGGATTTCTCCGGCCTCGCCCAAAGGCTTTCCACCCTCGGCGCGGTTCAATACAATGAATACCTCTTAAAGGCCTCGATCGAACCTTATGAAATCACCGTGTTTCAAAACGGGCGTGCGATCATTCAAGGAACCGAGGACGCAGGCCAGGCCAAAGCCGTTTATTCGAAATACATCGGAGGCTAAAGTGACCGAGAAAGCAATTTTAACCAAAGAAGGCTACGAAAAGTTAATCGACGAGTTGAATTTTCTTAAGACAAAAAAGCGCCGCGAAGTGGCCGACCAGCTGGAACACGCGCGGGCCTTCGGCGATTTAAGAGAAAACGCGGAATACGAAACGGCTAAGGAAACCAAGCGTCAGCTGGAAACCCGGATCGCAGAACTCGAGCGCAAAATTACCACAGCCCGGGTCGTGGATATGAGCGAAATTCCCGAAGGCAAGGCCTTTCTCGGGGCCACGCTCGAATTAAAAAATCTCGACTCGGGCGAGACCCTGCGTTATACCCTCGTGGCCCAAGACGAAGCCGATTTCAGCCTAGGAAAAATCTCGGTGACTTCTCCTCTCGGCAAAGGCCTTCTCGGCAAATCCGAGAAGGAGAAAGCCGAAATCCAAGTCCCCGCCGGCAAGCTCAAGTTCCAAATCCTAAAAATCACCCGGTAATTCAAAAGAAATCTCCTACCAAATCTGGAAATGACTCAATTAGCTGCAGCATAGAATGGCTCGGCCATTCTTTAATGCGAGCCACTCAGATTTTCGCCCATTTTGATCTCGCCCATGACCGAGATATCTAAAAATTATCTATTGAGGTAAATATTTCCAAGATTTATAAAAATCCGAAGACGTATTGACCTAACTAACAGCAGATAATTTTTTTTTCAATCCGCTGAAGTTCTTTTTGAAAAGTTCTCTTATTTAAGCAGCGGCATTCCCAAGCCGTAATCACATTCCAGCCTTGTGTTCGTAATTTTCTTGTATTTGTTCCGTCACGTTTTTTGTTCCGTATTAGCTTTTGAACCCAGTAAGATTTTTTTGACTTGGGGAGATGTCCATCAATGCAATTATGGCCATGCCAAAAGCAACCATATATTTGAATAGCTGTCTTGAATTTGGGGAGAAGTATATCGGGTTTACCTGGAAAACGCTTATCATGTAAAAGGAATCGAAACCCTTTCGCATGTAATGCCCGTCTCACAGCCAACTCTGCTTGCGATCCTTTGGATTTAATCGCTTTCATTACTAAAGATCGCTTCGCAACAGAGAAAACGTCAGCCAAGTTATATCTGAAGATTTTCCCGGATGGATTTGGCAATGTGCCATGCCAACCGGGGAGGTACGGCTTCGCTGACTAAACGAATCTGTGCTGAAAGATTTCCGGTTAGGCGGTAATTTTTTGGGAATGTTTGCAATAATAATGCTTCGTACATACTGAGGCGGCGATGCCCCTGTGGATGGACATGGACTTCCCTGTGGCCGTAGGCAACCGTCCAGCTTGGTTTGCTCCACGTTAAAGTTCGAAAACTTCTTCCCCACATTTGTCCTTGTTCTAACCGGCCATTTTTAAATTTGGTTGACCGTGGAACCAGACACCAATGATTTGGATGTATAGGGAATGATTCGGGATCAAGACCCGGTGCGTTATAAACAGGCTCAGGCAGCCCTTTAATTGTGTCCTCGACCGTTTTTAAATTGTTCTCTGGTCTTGGTGGAATCCAAGACATTCCTGGATGGAGACTTTCATTGATGCCAATGATGATGATACGCGGTCTTTCCTGGGGAACTCCATAATCTTTTGCGTCTAAAAGTTTTTCATACAACTTGAAGCCAGCTTGCTCAAACATAGATTTGAATGCTTGATAGCGGTGAATATGTCTGTTGCTGAGGAGCCCCGGGACATTTTCAAAAACAAAAAATGATATGGGTTTTCTAGCGTTCAATTTTTTCAAAAGAGAAGCGTATGCTTCGGGAAGACGATGTCTAGGATCGGTTTCTGTCTGATGCACATTTGACACGCTAAAACTTTGGCATGGCGGCCCACCGATTACACCAACGGGTTGTAACGGGCTTCCAAAGATTTTATCTAATTTCTCCGTAGTTAATTTGGTTACGTCTTCTATAGATGTTTTTGCTTCAGGATGATTCGTTGAAAAGGTATTAACACAATCTTTGTCATTATCTATAGCAACTAGCGTTTTGAAACCAGCTTGCTTAAATCCCTCATCCAATCCACCAGGTCCACAGAAAAGGCTTAATAGTCCTAATGTGGATGTGTTGTCAGAAATCTGTCTAAGTTCTTGGTAAGAAGGTTTTTTGTTGTCGTTTACTACTCTCATAAGTTCGAGCCGTGCCCACGTTGCTATTGGCAACCCATTTGCTTTGGCTTTATTGGCCATCGCGGATTTTTCTTTTTGGTTCAGGCGCACCATAATTTTCGCTCGTCGCATAAACCCTCTGTGGCAAATTGTCAATCAATGATACCCATCCTGCCAACACCTTGCAATTACTTTCATTGACGAAAATTGATCACAGCCGTTTAATTTACCGTAATGTCCCAAAAACCGCCTTTAGGGCGTATAGCACAATCCATTTTAGAAGCCTTGAAAGCTAGCCCGACGGGTCTTGATATTCAGCAGCTTCAAAGAATTGCTGATCCTCAAAATACACAAGTCCACTTCAATCGGCGGTTAAGAGATTTATACCCCCATTTTAAGATCTTACGGGAGCGCATTGGATCGAGAATTGTTTATAAATATCTTGGAGTCCGTCCGAAAGGCGAATGGGATTATGCTGTCATAAGTAAAACGTTGCAGGCCAAGATTCGGGCAAAAGCTGATGGAAGGTGCCAAATGTGCGGCAGGACTATCAAGGAAGATCAAGTGAAATTGCACATCGATCATAAAATACCCCGCTCATGGAATGGGCCTACTGTTGAAGAAAATCTTTGGGCGATTTGCAGTGATTGCAACGAAGGAAAAAAGAATTTCTTCGCTTCTTTGAATAATAAAGTTATGAAACAGGTAATGAATTTAAAATCGATTCACGGCCGAATTGCTCATTTTTTGAAACTGTATAAGGGGCAATGGGTCGATTCCGATCTGATTGATTTCGTAGCTAACTTCAACGATTACCAAGAAGACTGGCATAAGCGACTGCGAGAACTGCGATATTTGGGTCTCAAAATCGAAAGCCACCGGGTTAAAAAAGGAAAACGTAGCCTAAGCCAATACAAACTTACCAATTGGGTAAAACTGCCCAAAAACCCAACAGAAGCAACCCGCAAATACGAAATCGAGCGCGCAAAGCACTCCAATAGAAATCTATTTCTTAGTTAAGTAAATGGAGAATTGAAAGTGATGAGCAAAGAAAACGAAGAAGACCTACGGAGATTTCCAAGTTGCAGCTTATGGGTCGCAGGGAAGATTAACGATGCTTAACAAGGTGATAGTCTATAGCACCGCAACTACGTCAGGTAATGGGTCAACGGAGTATCTTTGCGATTCGTGTCTCAAAAAGCGGCGAAAAGCTGTGGAGATAAACGGCGGTAGCATTTTTTGTGAGGGCAAGATTGAAGGTAAGACCTGTGATATGTGTTTAGAAGAAAAATAACTCTGATGTGTCATTTCCAAAAGCATTGGCTCGAGCGGCTAACCCCAACGCTGAAATATGAATAAGGCATGTGTATTTTTCCTTTCTGCTTTTTTGGTCTTCCTCATCGCTCACGAGGGGCTGGCAGCTCCACAGATTGCTACTTATGAAGGGCTCCTTCGAGCCATCCGTGAAACCAGGGCCGCCTCCCAGGCCCGCGTCGAAGCCGCCGCCGAACAGGAAAAAGTCCGTGAGACCTGGGAAACCGGAAAGTTGATCGATGAGCACATCCTTGTCAATAAGGAACGTGCTCAATATGGTGAACGGGTTCTTCAACGCCTTTCCTTTGATCTGGGCATGAGCAAGCGGGAGCTTCACTACATGGTCGAATTTGCCCGGACCTATCCAATTGTGCCGACGTCGGCACAATTAAGTTGGGGGCATTACCGAGATCTTCTCGCCATTAATGATCCTAAAGAAAGAAAGGAAATCGAAGATTTCGCTGAAGACCGCAAATTGCCTTTGGCAGAGCTACGTAAGGAGATTAAAAAACGTAGAGTTGCCACTACTAAAGAATTAGAAGTGGAACTTACCGAAATCACGCCCGGGCCTCTTTATACGTATCAACTCACCCGCTTGAAAGACCGCCTCAAAATCGACCTGGGTTTCGGCGTTTATCACGGTCTCCCCGAAAAAGAAGCGAAGGAATTTAAAGAAGGCGACATCGTGACTGTGGACAAAAAGGGGAACCTGAAAAAGGCGGAAGAGACCGAGCTATTTACTTACAGCGCTGTCGTTACTCAGGTAGTGGATGGCGATACCTTTCACGCCCTCATTGATCTTGGCTTTGAAGTCGTCCTTGCCCAAAGAGTCAGGCTTCGCCGGATCAACGCTCCCGAAATCATATCGGCCGATGGCCAAGCCGCCAAGGCCCTCTTAGAAAAAATTCTCTTCCGCGACCAAGGCCGGATTATCCTTAGAAGCCGCGATCTTGACCAACACGGCCGTCCGATCGCCGATGTCTGGGTGAGGGGCGAATCGATTGATCAGGAACTCCTCGACAAAGGCTTGGCTGTTACGGCGAATGAATGAACCTGGCATTCTTAGAATAGGCACCTTCATTTCCACAGGGATTTTGAACCCCGCACTTTTGGAAGGGGTACCTTGGATGCTTCGACCCCGGAAGGCGATGTTTATAACCATGAAGGCCCGCGGCGGGCCCTGCGGAAAATTATTGCTAAGTCTGGCCTACGCGAAGGTCGCCGGATGGGCTGGCATGAGTTCCGCCACACCTTTGCTTCGCGCCTGGCCCAGGAAGGGATATCTCTCTACAAAATTTGCAAATGGCTCGGCCACTCTGACTTCAAAACCACCCAAATCTATGCCCACTTTGCGCCCGTCTATGACCATGACATTGAAAAGCTGACAGTTGTTCGTTCGATAAATAATTTCCAAGCCGCCGCTGTCTAGCCAGTGAAGCATTGCTTCACTGAAAAGCCCGCCCTATAATCCCTACATGAAAAAAAGTATTTTCCCTTTTGCCGCTTTACATTCCAAGGCAAAATTATCATTCCTTTTTTTGAAATGGCGGTTAACGGCTGAATGGACGGGCTCTTTAAATTGGCGAAAGCAAAGCAAGAAAATAATCGCCATTTTTTCTTCATACAATCCCTATGAGCTGCTCGAATCGCTAATCTGCGCCAGTCTTTGGCTTCCGAATGTTTCAAGCCAAATGAGTCATGCGTTTTTAACTTCGCTCGCGCTTTCAATCGAAGAAAAAAGATATTCTGGAAAAGAAAAAATAAAAAGCTATCAAGATTTCCAGAATTTGATCAAACAACTTTACGAGTTAATGCCTACTTTCCCGGCGGTGGAAGATTATGTGCCAGAACCGGATTGGGGCGAAATAAGGTTTCCTTTTCAAGAGAACAACTACCAAATTTTTTATGGAGTCGAGATAGAGCGAATCTATGATTTTTTGACTGCTTTTAAAATGCTCTATGTCGCTGACGATAAATATTTTTTGGAGAAACTTAACCGCTCACCTTCGGAAGAGCTCACTTTTTGCCTAAGACTACAGGACTGCATCATTTCAAACCTTAAACAGAATGTGACAAAGGAGGCCCTTACCTCGATAACCTCCGGGGCCAGAGAAGTGCCCTCTGAACATTTCTGGAGAAGTTTTAGGGAGTTTTCTAGGGCTTTTAATCCCGAAAAGCTAGCCCACAACAAAACCCTGTTAGGTCTTTACACCGCGACTTTAGGAAACAAAAAGTCTAATGTGTCGCCCAAAAAATTTGTAGCCCATTTTATGGGCGGGCAAGCCTTGCCGTTTTTCTTGGTAAAAGTCCAAGGCTGCTATTTACCGTTTTTACCAAGACGGCTATCAACTGTGTTGGTGGAGGAATGGAGCCGAGAGGGTAAAACTGTTCTACAAAATGATGAAATCAAAAATAAAATATTCGCTCATTGCGAAGCCAAAATATTCAAGTTTATTAAAGCGCGAATTAACGCTGATGAAATTTTCCCGCTTGCCAGTGCGTTAAAAGAAGATGGTCGGCCAGATGAAATTGTCTACGCCACCATAGTTCTTCAGCATCGCAAATTGATGCCAGTATATTTGTTAAAGGCCACGAGTGTCGACGGACATGTCGGGACTGCTCTTGAAGAGTTGTCTGCAAAAATTGATCGTTCCATAGAGTTATTGTCCCGTCAGCCCTTAACCTTCGCCCTTCATCTTGATCGAAAAAATGTTGAATTGAGACCCACCTCAGAGAAACTAGACGTCGAAATTCACCCCATCGTGATAATTCTCAATACGTCTACTGCTACCGGGCATTTCATAAAAATTCCAAAGAATGCGAAATTTACACCAATTTTATTAGACAATTTCTGCACTTTATTCGATGAAGTTGGAAACATCGCAGAACTTATAGATTTTTTTAAGTATCGAGAATCGGAAGAGCGCATTCATACGCCGATGATTGGAATTGTTGATCAATTTGCCGCGTATAAAGATTCCTCAGGCGTGCTAGTCGCCGGGGCCAGAGAACCTAACTGGATAGGTCTCGATCCACATCGGGGAAGCAACTTTCGGTTCGAGAACCTAAAAATTTTTTGGGAACTTTATCCGAAGGAAAACTATTTTGATGATCCGCGCGCTTGGACGGTCAAAAAAGAGAGCGACAGCCGCGTCCGATTAGAAGCAAAAGGATATTTTGGAAGCAGCTTGTTTACACGCATACAAAATACGAATGTATTTTTCACCTCACCTTTTGAGAAAATGTCCTTTGAACTTGCTCAAATCAGTAACCTTTTAATGGAATGCTTAGAGGATGTGCTAGCCAGGGTCAAGGAAAACGTCCAAGATTTAAATTTTTTCAGAAAATACAGAGAATTAAATGTCATTTTTTTTCCGGACTCATTATTAAAAGACTCCGAATTCTCTCATCTAGCCCATCTTGCCCCAGCTGGAAACTTTTGGAAGAGCGATACCGGCTGGCCACGGGCAGACATTCCGGGAATAAGAATTGTGTATAACCACAGCAAATTAAGCGCTGAATTAATGCAGGTTAAAGATAACTCCGTCGAATTAAAATTGCTTTACGAATTTTTGGATTCTATTCATAGAATTTGCCACGATGAAAAAACTGGAAAGATTAAAAAAGCGATTTCTCAAAAATTACGTGGGGGTAGACCGCGATTTAAATTTTTTGAAGTCCAACTAGGCGTTGATTTTCCCCAATTTGTTAATCCGTTGATGCCCGATACTAAGCATGCAAAATTAGCAAGAAAACGTGTTGCGGAAATTGTTATGGCTTTGGGACTATTGCCGGGAAAATATTCCCACGAGGATGCAAAAGTAAAAATTAATCAAATGAGAGACGGTTTAGTCGCTGAGATTAATAAACTGGTCGCTAATTATGATTTGAAAATGAATCTTCCATTTTTAATCACGCGCATCGACGGATTGTTACACCATTGGGAAAGAGAGGAGAGAACGGTCGAACATGCAGCCGATCACGAAGTAGATTACAGACTGGACGAGCGACATTCTGAACTGAAAAGGAAATATATCATACCGCATAAAAATTATCGGTATCTTATCGAAAAATTTGTGCAAATAAATCCGGCCGGAAAGGAAAAATTGCGCGAAGATGACTTTAAGTATCTGATATCTTTAATTGACAACCTTCACATCTTATACGGAGTGAGCGATCATCTTCATTATGGGCTTTACCTTCTCCAACTAGAAATCACCGATGACTTTCTTTTTAAAATCGCAAACGATGAAAAATACGACAGGCAAGAAAACGAATTTATGCAGGAACGCTCTGCCTACAGCCTTGGATTGCTGGGCAAGCCGGCTGATCGTGTCAAGTTGCCTATGAACGTAAAAGAATTATTGGAAAAATTCGATGTAGTATTTTACGAAGAGCTGGGCTTTTCTCTTCAAAATTTAGGATCAGTCTGCGCTATTTTAGCCACGTGGGCTTTGCGGTGCGGGCTACAGGAACCGCAGGCATACAACTCCAGCACTTTGGAACGAATTGTTAAAATTTGCCGAGAGAATCTTGAGTTTTTGAAAGACGGGGAAACTGAACGGATTATCAATTTTTTGACGCTCGAAGGCGAACTTTTGTTGAACAAATTAAGCGTAGACGAGGAAGATGAAGGAGGGGTTCATCCTGATTTGCCGGTGTGGGAGATTGCGAAGCGGCCTCAGAGATATACTCTTAAACCTTTAATCCGTGTAAAGGGCGATTATTTTTGGGGCCCGCATTCATTGAGACGGACTGCGGTGCACTGGCTAGGACGGCTTCACGATGCCACATTGCCTGTCCGCATGCGTTCGGAAAAAATTGATGCCATGTTGCGAATTGTAAAAAAACAGTTGGAGGATACTGTAGTAAATAAGACCTTTGAAATTGTCGGAAGATTCACCAAAAGTCGAGAAAAAAATCTCTACTTGCATAAACGTGACCCCGGAGGAAAACATCCTGAGTCATTAGGTGACTTTGATATTCTAGCGTATCTGCCAGGGAAGAATATCTTGCTCAACATCGAATGCAAAGACCTGCTGCAAGCGCACTGCTTAAAAGATTCCAAAACTCTTCGCGAAAAAATTTTGGGGAAACCCACCAAACGGGGTGCTTTTCAAGCGCTTGAAGAGCGTTATCGTTATTTGACAAAAAATGCGGAACGCATCTTTAAAATTTTGAATTGGCATGACAATAATTACAATGAACCAGAAGTAATTTCTCTTTTCGTGACGCGGCATCTCGAATTTTGGGCAAAATACCCGCCAGAGGCATTCTCTGCGAAGTTTTGTCGCGTAGATGCATTAGAGGATTTCATTTCAGGCTTGAAGGATTATGAGCTATCGAGTGTTAACAAAAAATGTTAACAGTTTCTCTGGCCAAACGCGGAAAAGAGCGGTTAATGTTGGTCAATCGATTTCGCGCGAAGTTCAGCGGAACTCGTTGAATCGCAAGCAGCTCGGATAATTTCGGCGAGCATCGGTCAATCCAATCGGAACCGCTCATAATCCAAAGGTCGCTGGGTGTTACTCGCTCGAGTCGATGCGGCGGCTTTCGTGGATGGAGATGAGGGTCCCGCCCAAAATAATTAAGACCGCGCCGAGGACGTTCAACATCGTGAGCGGCTCTTTCCAGATCACCAATCCATAAAGGAAACACAGAAGCGGCGTCAAGTAAGCAAACGGGCTGACGAGCGATGCCGGTGCCCTCCGGTAAGCCATGGTCATCCACAGCTGTCCGTAGAAAGACCCCACCGCCACAAAAATCAGGGCGATCCATTCCCCCGGATTCGGCCAACGAAACCCCAGCGGCAAATAAAGAAGCGATCCCACGGTTGAAATTCCGGTGAAGGCAAAAATAATCGTCATCGGAGATTCGTGCTGACGGATCGATCGGATGCTCATCACGGCCACGGCGGCAAAGAGTCCGGAGAGGATGGCCAGAAACACCGCCATTCCTTGAGACGGATCCAGACGGAATTCCGGACGAATCAATAGATAGACGCCGGCGAACGACACAGAAATCATGGCGAGTAAGAATGCGCCCGGCTTTTCGTTCAAAAACAGCATGGCCAAAAGCGCCACAAAAATGGGGCCGGTGTAATTGAGAATCACCGCCGTTCCCATCGGAAGAATCGAGATCGTATAGAAATGAAGGCTCAAGGCGATAAAGCCGGACACGCCCCGTAAAACAAGGAGCCGCCGGTCCCCGGGTTTTCCCAGAAACGAAATCCGTTTCCCCGCCATGAGAAGCGCCATCATCACGCTTCCGAAAAGGCTGCGGAAAAAAACGACTTCAAAGGGGGGAAGGGTCGCGGTGGCGGCTTTGACCCCGATCACCATCACAAAAAAGGCGATCGAGCCTTGAATCATGAGACGGATTCCGGACAGCCGCGAGCTCCGGGGCTCAGGGGACGAGGACGATTTTTCCAAAATTCTGACGCTCGAGCATCCGGGCCTGTGCCTCACGGGCCTGTTGCAGCCCAAACACTTTATCCACCACGGGTCTTAATTTTTTACTCTCGAGGAGACGGATGACTTTCCGGAGCTCGCTCGTGCTGCCCATATAAGAGCCGAAAATCGAGAGCTGACGGACGAACATAAAACGAATATCGAGATTGACGACCGGACCGCTCGTGACACCGCAGGTGACGAGACGGCCTTTTTTGGCCAGCGAGGCCAGGCTTTTTTGAAACGTGGCGGGACCGATGTGTTCAAAGACCACGTCCACGCCCCGGTTCTGCGTCAGGTGTTTTACTTCCAGCGAAAAGTCTTTCTTCTGATAATTAATCACTTCGTCGGCCCCGAGCGATTTAGCGCGTTTTATTTTTTCATCGTTTCCCACGGTGGTGAACACTCTGGCGCCCAGGTATTTGGCGATTTGGATGGCGGCGCTTCCCACGCCGCTTCCGGCGGCGTGAACGAGAACGGTTTCGCCTTTTTTTAGTTGGGCGCGCGTGACCAGCATGTGCCACGCGGTAAGGAAGACGAGCGGAACGGAGGCCCATTCTTCAAAGGTCCAGCGTTTGGAAACGGGAATTAAATTCCGGACCGGCACCTTCGCGTATTCCGCATAGCCGCCGTTGACTTGAAAGCCCATGATTTTGTAATCCTCACACAGACTATCCCAGCCCGTGCGGCAGAAGTGGCACCGTCCGCAACTCATCCCGGGCGCGACGACTACTTTTTTTCCCACGGAAATTCCCCGGGTTCCCGGGCCGAGCTTCGCCACCTCTCCGGCAATGTCACAGCCCAGTACATGAGGAAAAGAAATTTTTACTCCCGGCATTCCTTGGCGGGTCCAGATATCCAGACGGTTCAGTGCGCAGGCCTTCACCCGGACCAGGACTTCGCCCGGTCCGGGCGCGGGCGTGGGGAGATTTCCGTACTCAAGTTTTTCGAGCCCGCCATGCTCTTTAAAAAAAACCGCGCGCATGAGACTCATAACCGGTAGCCGACGCCGACGCCGTCCCGGATGGGAAGAATCGTCGCGAAAAAATCCTTGTCGCTAAAAAGTAGGCGAGTGTATTCTTTGATTCCCAACGTTTCGGGATCCGGTTTATTTTCCAGGACCTTACCGAACCAAAGCAGGTTATCGGCAATCAAAAGCCCGCCTTTCCGGAGCCGCGCCTTCGCTTTCTTAAAACCCGCGGGGTAGCGCTCTTTATCCATATCAATGAAGATGACATCGAACAAACCGCCGGTGGTATCGATCAACTCCACGGCATCCCCGACCAAGAATTCGGATTTTTTCCGAAGGCCCGCCTTCTTGAAAAAATCGCGGGACAATTTCGAATTTTCCGGTGAATTTTCAGTTTGGTAAACCACTCCGTCAGCGGCTAGGGCCCGGGCAAACCACATCGCTGAATATCCGAAACCCGAGCCCATCTCAAAAATCCGTTGGGCTCCGGCCAAACGCGCCAGAATAAAAAGAATCCGCCCCACTTGGGGTCCCACAATCGGAAAATCCCGCTTCCGGCCGAGCCTCTCCATTTCCTCCAAAAGGGGATCCGTCTTGGGGTACCGCGCTTCTATATACTCGTTGACCGCCCGGGCGATGAGTTCCATAAATGAAGTCCGTATTATATACTGCATTGCAAATGGACAAAGAAACCGCTGCGGAAATCCTCGAAAAAATCGCCGTCCTCTTGGAGCTAAAAGACGAGAATGTTTTTAAGATCCGGGCCTACGCCAATGCCGCCCGTGTGTTGGAGGGCCAGCCCGAAGACCTTCAATCCCTGATTGAGACCGGAAAACTGGAAGAACTCAAGGGGATCGGCCCCGCTATTTCCGAAAAAGTCCGGGAACTTTATGAAAAGGGAAAGTCGAAATATTACGAAGACCTCAAAAAGTCCTTTCCGCCCGGCCTTCTGGATCTACTTAGAATCCCGGGGTTGGGTCCGAAGCGGGCAAAAATTCTTTATCAGAAGTTAAAAATTGGGTCGGTGGCGGATTTAGAAAAAGCTTGCAAGGCCAAAAAACTCGAGAAGCTGGACGGCTTCGGCGAAAAAATCACCGAAAATATCTTACAGGGAATTGAACGGATCCAAAAAACCTCGGGGCAGTTTCTTTTTGTGACGGCCGAACGGGAAGCCCGGGCTTTGACGGATTATTTGAAGAAACAAAAAGGAGTTGAAAAAATCGAAGTGGCCGGGTCACTTCGTCGCCGGAAAGAAATCGTCAAAGACATCGATCTCTTAGTGACGGCCCAAGATCCGAAGCGGATTCATGAGGCGCTTTCGAAATATCCCTTGGTTCAGAATGTCGTGGCCCAGGGAGACACCAAATCCAGCGTGACGCTTAAATCCGGAATTAATTGTGATTTGCGAACCGTTACGGAAAAAGAGTTTCCTTTTGCGCTCTATTACTTCACCGGTTCCAAAGAGCACAATGTGGAATTGCGGACAATCGCCAAGAGGGCCGGCTACAAAATCAACGAATACGGGCTTTTTAAAGGAAAACGTTTTATTCCGTGCCGGGATGAAAAGGAAATTTTTGAGAAATTCGGCTTTAGTTACGTTCCTCCGGAGCTGCGGGAGGGAGCGGGGGAATTGGACGCCGCGAAAGGGGGCAATCTCCCGCTCCTCGTTGAAGAAAAGGATCTCCGGGGGATTTTCCACGTCCACTCCACTTACAGCGACGGTGTCGCCAGCTTGGAGGACATGATTGCCGCCGCTCAGAAATTGGGTTACGAATACGTCGGAATTTCGGATCACAGCCAATCCGCCAAATATGCGAAGGGTCTTGAACCGGCGCGTTTGAAAAAACAGCGGAAAGAAATCGATCAACTCGCCAAGAAATATTCCAAGATCCGGATCTTCTGGGGGATCGAGTCCGACATTTTACGGGATGGAAAACTCGATTACCCGGATCGGGTTCTGGAAGAATTTGATTTTGTGATCGGTTCCGTTCATTCACTCTTTAATCTTTCGGAAAAAGATCAAACCAACCGGATCCTCCGGGCCATGGATTCCAAATACCTCACGTTTGTGGGGCATTTGACCGGCCGGCTGCTTCTCTCCCGCGACGGCTTCCCCGTGGACGTGGCGAAGGTGATTGACGGAGCCCGCCAGAAAAAGGTGACGATTGAGCTGAACGCAAATCCGTATCGCCTGGATATGGATTGGCGCTTCGGACCCTACGCGAAAAAACAAGGCGTCCGGATCAGCATCAATCCCGACGCCCACTCGGTGGAAGGGCTCAAGGACACAGCTTACGGCATCGGCGTGGCGAGAAAAGGCTGGTACGAGAAAAAAGATGTGGTCAATACCATGCCCGTCGGAGAAATTGAAAAGTTTTTGAGGAAAAGACGGTGACGCAGGCGGACCGAGTCAAAAAAATCATGGCCCGTCTCGAGAAGGCCTACGGTCCCGTGGAGTGCGCACTTCATTTTTCAAATCCGCTCCAGTTGCTCGTGGCCGTGATTCTCTCAGCCCAGTGCACAGACAAACGCGTCAATCTCGTGACGCCCGCGCTTTTTAAAAAGTATAAGGAGGCCAAAGATTACGCCAAGGCCGATCCGAAAAAATTTGAGGAAGAAATCCGTTCCGCCGGATTTTATAAAAATAAAGCGAAGAGCATCCTCAGTTGCACCCAGACCTTAGTGAAGGAATACAAAGGAAAGGTTCCACGAACTCTGGAAGAACTGGTGGAATTGCCCGGCGTGGGACGTAAAACCGCGAATGCCATTCTGGGCAATGCCTTTGGGGTGCCGGGGATTTGCGTGGATACGCACATGGTTCGCGTCAACCAAAGATTGGGACTGACGAAAAATACGGACCCGGTGAAAATCGAATTTGATTTGATGCCGATCGTGCCGGAGAAAGAATGGACGAATTATTCGCAGCTTATCATTCACCACGGCCGTGTGCGGTGCTTTGCGCGAAAGCCCGACTGTGCGAATTGCGTGATTAACGATCTCTGTCCGTCCAGAGAGGACCTCTAACCGTGAGTATATTTTCTTTTTCCTCTCCCCTCTGGGGAGAGGATTAAGGTGAGGGGAATGGAAAAGGCGGCCCTCAAGATGACGAACAACATTCAAATCGTCCTCGTGCGCGTCGAAAACCCGGCCAACATCGGCCAGACTGCGCGGGCTATGAAAAATTTCGGGCTCTCCCGACTTCATTTAGTCAATTGTGTTCCGCACCGGGTGCAGGAAGCCTATACGCTCGGCTGGAACGCGAAGGAAATTATCGACGAGGCCCTTGTCTTTAATTCGATGGAGGAGGCCATCAAAGATTCGGTCCTCACCGTCGGTTTTTCCCGCCGGAGCGGACATTCGCGGGGAGAGCCTCGGCCTTTTCCGGAAATTCTGCCGCAAATCCTGGAAACGGCTTCCGGTCACACGGTAGCGCTCGTTTTCGGAAACGAGAAAAACGGCCTTTCCAACGAGGAACTCAAATTCTGCCACCTGGCAACGGTTCTTCCCACGGCGAGTGAGCACGGCTCACTTAATCTTTCCCACGCCGTTGCCGTGGCGGGTTTTTTAATTTTTAACCAAAGGCCCGAGTCCAATCTCAATTTCAAAAAACCGGAACGTTTTTACGCCACGCAGGAAGAGCTTTTTGATTTACTGGCCGATTTCAAATCACTCTTGGAAGTGCTTGATTACAGGGACGCGAAGTGGAATGATCTCCTGACACGGACACTGAATAATTTGAGCCGGCTTTTCAAAAGGGCGGGGATTGAGCGCAGGGAATTTCATCTCCTGAAGGCGTTTGTCGCCCGGGTCCGGCGGAAAATCAGTATGCGTACCGAGAGCCCAGAGCTGGAGAAGTTTCGGAGCGCGCCCTGAGCGCTTCAAGCCGGGCGATTCGTTCGGCGGTGGGTGGGTGAGTGGAAAGAAAAGGCAGTGCCGGAGAAGAGCGTTGCAGTGCCTGCAGCTTTTTTAAAAATCGAATGAGTCCGTCAGGATTCATTCGCGCCCGCTCCAAGAGGATGAGCGCAATTTCATCCGCTTCCCGTTCGTCTTGGCGGCTGTAGCGGGTCAAGACACTTCCTTGGGCCAGCTGAAACGAAAGATTTTTGATTTCAGTTTTCTGACCCTTCAAGAGGAGGTCGGTCAAATAAGCCGCGCCCATACTTCTCGACAGGGCCTTGGCCGGATGCCTTTCCAGAGAATGCCCGAGCTCGTGGGCGAGGACGCCGGCCAACTCGTCGTCACCCGTCATCTGCAAGAGTCCCGTGTGAACATAGATACCGCCGCCCGGAATCGTGAAGGCGTTGGGCTCTTTATTTTCAATCACGTAGAATCGGTATTCAAAATTAGGCCGTTCCACGGTGCTGACCAGACGATTTCCCAGGGAACGAACCCGGTTATTCCAAACGGGATTTTCAACGACCGGCATTTCCCGTATGATTTGGCGGGCGATTTGGGCGCCGAGTTGTTGTTCTTGGGGAACCGAGATCACGTTAAAATCCTGAACGAGCGGTTCTACATAAGCGCAACCGCTCACAAGACAAATTCCAAAAATCAGGCTACGATAAGGCCACTTCACGGAGCTTATTTTACTCATGACCGTCACTTCTGAACAGGTGAAATCACTGGCTCTGTCACTGGGATTCGATGCCTGCGGAATCGTTTCCGCGGCCGCGGCCCACGAAGACCTCCAACCTTTTACCGAATGGCTCGCCAAAGATTTCCACGGGGAGATGAAATACTTGGAAGATTTTGAATCTCGCGCCCGAAAATTCTGGGACGGTTTCCCCGCCGCAAAAAGTATCATTGTGGTGGGAGTGAATTATTATTCGGAAACCGCAAAAGGGGCCAGGCCCCTTTCTGAAAAAGTAAAAAGGGGCCTGGCCCCTTTTGGTTTAGGTCGCGTGGCACGATACGCGTGGGGCAAGGATTATCACCGGGTGATTGTCAAACGGCTCGAAGAATTTCGGGATCGTCTTGAAGAATTGGTCCAACGGAAAATTCGAGCCGAAATTTGCGTGGACACCAAACCGCTTCGGGAGCGGTCACTCGCCCAAAAGGCAGGGCTGGGATTTATCGGGAAACAGTCTCAGCTGCTCAGCCCGAAATTCGGCCCGTGGCTTTTCCTGGCCGAGCTGATAACGGATTTAGAGCTCGATTCCGATTCTCCAAATCTCGGCAATTGCGGGGATTGCACGATTTGTATCGAGGAATGTCCCACGGATGCCATCCGGCCGGGATCGCAAATTGACGCAAGGCGTTGCATTGCGTATCTGACCATCGAACACAAGACAGAAATTACCGATGAACTCAAATCCCTCATCGGCGATTGGGTTTTTGGCTGCGACATCTGCCTTCAAGTTTGCCCCTATGCGAAGAAAGGAAAAGAGACGAGCTGGATGGAATTAAAAAAAGAATCAGGTTTCGGGCCGGAAATGAATCTTCTTGATCTTCTTGAAATTAAATCCAACCGGGCTTACGAAAAAAAATTCGAAGGCACGGCGATTATGCGTGCGCGCAGGAAACAGCTGCAGCGGAATGCGACCGTTGTCCTGCAAAACAACCCCTCACCCTAACCCTCTCCCCAAAGGGGAGAGGGGAATAATGTTAAGACTTCCTCTATGATTTCCTCTCCCCCTTTAGGGGGAGAGGCCTCCGGCTCTACGAGCCGTGAGGCTCGGAGAGATGAAGGTGAGGGGGTTAGTTAGCGAGAAAGGACTTCAGCGAGGCGAAGGAGAGAAGAATCGAGAGGTTTTTTGATTCTCCAGGCGAAGTCGAGCGGTACGGTCACGACCTCCCCTTTTTGAATTCCCACCATTTTGGTTCGTTCGCCAGCCATTAGCGCCTCCACGGCGGCGTTTCCCAACTGCGAAGCGAGGATCCGGTCAAACGCTGAAGGCGCACCCCCACGCTGTTGATAGCCAATGATGGAGACGCGGACATCGTAGGGGCCCGCTTTGCGGATTTTCTTGGCAATCTCGAGGGCGCCGCCCATTTCGTCTCCTTCCGCGACGACGACAATGCTTGAAATTTTTCCGTGCTTCTTACCCCGTTCCAGGATCCGGCAAAGCGATGCGATGTCTGTTTTTACTTCCGGCAGGAGAACCGATTCTGCCCCGCCGGCCAGGGCCGTGGCCAAGGCGAGAAAGCCGCGCTTCCTGCCCATGACTTCCACGAAAAATAATCGTTCATGCGAAGTGGCCGTGTCACGAAGTTTGTCGATGACTTCGACCGCGGTGTTCACCGCCGTATCGAAACCGATGGAATATTCGGTTCCGCCGACATCATTATCAATGGATTTGGGAATCCCCACGACGGCCGCCGGAGTTTTTTGCGCCAGCTCCCACGCCCCCTTGAGCGAACCGTTTCCGCCCAGGACAAGGAGCCCGTCGATTTTGTGGCGCGCCAGCGAACGGACGGCTTTCGCGAGGCCGGCTTTGGATTCGAAATTTTTGCTGCGCGTTGTGAAAAGAAAAGTCCCGCCGCGATTGATGACGCCGCTCACCGAGGGGCCGTCCAGACGGATGAAATCACCCTTCATGAGCCCCTCGTAACCATGCCGGATTCCAAAGATTTCAATCCGGTGGATGAGAGCCGTTCGAACTACAGCACGGATCGCAGCGTTCAAGCCCGGCGAGTCTCCGCCGCTCGTGACGACTGCGATCCGTTTTAATTTTCGTTCAAGCATTATTTTTTGTCGCAGCAGGATTTCTTGCAGGCCAGGAAGAGAAGTCCCAAGGAAAGGCCGCTGGCCACAATCGCAACCACCAGGCTCACATTCATCGGAATTTCTGTCCCTCGGATGACGACCGGGAATTTAAGAATCAACCGGACGATGTGGACTGCCGCGGCCAAACCAAAAAAACCCGAAAACCAAATCGCTGCACACGATTTTGTGTTTCCCATATAGAACCTCCTATTGTTTGATTAGTTAAATTCTAGCAACAGCGCAGTAGCGTGTCGCGACGTCACGTGCGGGAAACGGTGGGAGCGGCTTTCCAGCTTTCCAGCCGTTTAATCAACGACTGTTGTTCATTGAGAAGTTCTTGAGGAATGCGGTCTTCGAATTGAGCAAAATATTCCGTTTGCTTATGAGCGGCTTCAAGCCATCCTTGGCGGTCAATTTCCAGAAGGCCTTCAAGTTGGGTCCGATCGAGCGAGAGTTCGTCCAAATCGATGGCGTTTGCTTCCGGAACAAAACCAATCGGTGTTTGAACGGCTCGGCCTTCGCCAAGCGAACGTTCAATCACCCATTCAATCACGCGCATGTTTTCGCCAAATCCCGGCCAAATGAATTTGCCCTGCTCGTCGGTGCGGAACCAATTGACGCGGAAAATCTTGGGCGGATGAGCCAGTTTCTTTCCCATGTTGAGCCAATGGCGGAAGTAATCGGCCATGTTGTAACCGCAGAAGGGGAGCATCGCCATCGGGTCGCGTCGAAGCGCACCCACGGCACCCATCGCAGCGGCCGTGGTTTCGGAATTGAGCGTGGAGCCGACGTAAACGCCGTGCTGCCAATTGAAGGATTCGTAAATCAAAGGAATCAGTTTGGAACGGCGGCAGCCAAAAAGGATGGCTGAAATCGGAACGCCTTCCGGATTTTCCCATTCAGGAGAATAGACCGGGCACTGTTTAATCGGGGTGGTGAAACGGGCGTTGGGGTGCGCCGCTTTTTTCCCCGATTCCGGGTCCCACGGTTTTCCCTGCCAATCCAAAAGGCTCCGCGGATCTTCCGGCAGGTCGAGGCCTTCCCACCAGACGGTTTTGTCCGGCGCCATCGCCACATTGGTGAAGAGCGTATTTCTGGAGATCGTCTTCATCATGTTGGGATTGCTTTTGTTGTTGGTTCCCGGCGCGACGCCGAAAAATCCGGCTTCGGGATTGACCGCCCGGAGCCGTCCGTCTTTGCCGATCCGAAGCCACGCAATGTCGTCTCCGACACACCAAATCCGGTAGCCTTTGTATTTTCCCGTCGGCTGAATCATGGCGAGATTGGTTTTTCCGCAGGCCGAAGGAAACGCCGCTGCGATGTAGGTGATTTTTCCTTTCGAATCTTCCACGCCCATGATGAGCATGTGTTCGGCGAGCCAGCCTTCTTTTTGGCCGAGCCAGCTTCCGAGCCGAAGTGCCGCGCATTTTTTGCTGAGGAGCGCATTGCCGCCGTAGCCGGAATTGATGCTGTAAATCGTGTTGTCCTGCGGGAAGTGACAGATGTATCGTTTCTCCGGGTCAAAATTTCCGGTGGAATGAAGTCCTTTAATGAAATTCCCGGAATTTCCGAGATGCTCGAGGGCCACCGAACCCATTTGCGTCATGATGTGCATGTTGATGGCCACATAAACGCTGTCGGTGAGCTCAATCCCGACTTTGCTGAAAGGTGAACCCTTCGGTCCGAGAAGGAAGGGAACGACATACATTGTGCGTCCACGCATTACTTCATTAAAGAGGGGACGGACTTTGGCGAGGGCTTCGTTGGGCGACATCCAATGATTGGTGGGTCCGGCCTCTTGACGGGTTGGGGTGCAGATAAAAGTACAGTGCTCGGTACGGGCAACGTCCGAAGGGTCCGTCCGGTGGAGATAAGAACCCGGGTGTTTTTCTTCGTTTAAGGGAATCAGCTGCCCGGCTTTTACGGCAATCGAAACGAGCCTTCGATATTCTTCATCCGATCCGTCCAGCCAAACCACTTGGCCGGGTTTGGTGAGGTGAACCATTTCTTCGACCCACTGCTGGAGGGCCTCATTTTTGATGGGCATGGTTTCGATTCCTTCGGCCGTGGATTTCATTCAAACACTTTGGGTTTCAATTTGAGTTCGGCAAGAACCAGGGCGCTCGTTTCTTCCACCGCAAGGTTCGTCGTGTCAATGACCGGCCAACCTTTGTCGTGATAAATTTTTTCCGCGTCCATCACTTCGCGAACGACACTCCGCAGCTCTTCATACTCAAAGGATTCCAATTTCCATTGCTCGAAGCGCCGTTTGCGAATTTCAGCCAATGGCTTCGGCTGAAGGGTCAGGGCCACCACATTTTTCCGGGTGTGACGTGCCAGCGGTTCGGGGAGCCCCTGCGAGGGGACCATCGAAATATTGGCCACCCGGAAGCCGCGGTAGGCCAGGAAAAGCGCGTTGGGACTTTTGGATACCCGGCTGACGCCCACCAAGATAATATCCGCTTTTTCCAGTTCGTCAATACGTCTGTTGTCATCGTGTTGGAGGGCAAATTCCAAGGCTTCCACCCGGCCCCGGTAAGCTGCATCAGAGGTTGAATGGAGGAGGCGGGGATCCGACGCGGCCCTGATTCCTGTCGTTTTTTCGAAGAACTCAACGGTAGGCCCAGTGACATCCCAGACGGGGATCTTTCTTCTTTCGCATTCTTTTTCGATTTGTTTTTTGAGATCGTCCGAGACAAAAGCATGAAAGACGATTCCTTTTGCCATTCGTTTCACCGCCGTTTCGAGATGCTCTTTATCTTTGATGAAAGGAAGAGTTTTTACTTCAAATCGTTCACGGGGAAATTGAGTCAAAATCGCATTGAAGAAATGCTCCAGCAAGTTTGCTGAGGAATCGGATAAAAGAAAAATAGGAAATTTCTTATCAATCTTCATTCTCTCGGGAAAGGGGGTTGCCGTCCACGATTTTAAGAAGATCGCGTGCGATCTGGATGTGCCGACCCTCATCTTGCATGATTTGTTTAAGAGTGGCTTCGATCGCCATCCTGTCAACGAGCTCCTTTTTATCCTTGAGGAGTTTCTGATAGAACTCAAACGATTCTTGTTCCAACTGAAGGATCTTCTGAAACCGGATTTGCCAAAGCTCTTTCTCATGTTCTGAGTTCATAAAGGTTTTTCCTTTTCAAGCTTTGCGATAACTTCTTGAAGAAGCCTTTGATGTTTCCGGCTGTCTTCAATAAGGATCGAAAGGGAATGAAGAATCTTCTCTCTTTGAGAAGCCGTGAAAGGAATGGCGTCTTGGGCATGATCAAAATGCATTAATAAGAGATAAATTCCCGCGTCCTCTTCTTCTTCCGCCTTGACGAGCTCATACAAAAGTTTTTCTACTTCTTTGCCCATCGAAGCCCAAAAAAAACGCTTCTCTACGGCGTCCTTCCACATAAAAATCCCCCTTTTTCGGGACATCATAAGCTTAAATCACTCTTTCTCCAATAGCTGTGACTTGCGTCACAGACCGGATTGGGACTATACTTTTGCCATCATGCCCACCTCCCTTAAAGAGGTTCCTCTTTTTCAGGGTCTTTCGCAGGCTGAGTTCAGTTCTCTTCAAGCTAAGATCAAAGAACGGTCCTTTAAGAGAGGGGAACTTCTTTTCCAAGAAGGCCAATGTTGCGAGCGGGTTTTTATCATCCAATCAGGCCGGGTCAAACTTTTCCGGACGGCTTCTTCCGGAAGAGAACAAATTCTGGAAACGCTCGGTCCCGGAGATACTTGCGCTTGCAATCCCGGATCGCGCACCTGGAGTTGTCTCACCACGGCCCAGGCGGCCACGGCCTGCAATGTATGGTTTCTAGCCCGTGATGAATATGTGCGATTGGTTCAGGGAAGCAGCAAACTTTCCCATTCTTTGAATCAAGTTTTTGCCCAGCGGCTGCGGACCTTCAGTACCCTTATAGAAGAAGTTTCCTTGAAAGATGTTACGAAACGCCTCGTGAAATTCCTCTTGGATATGTTGGACCAAAAATCGGGGAGAGGAGATGTTCTTTTCATTCCGTTTACACGCGAGGAAATTGCCCAGCGGATCGGGGCCGCTCGAGAGACCATCGCCCGCCATCTCCATGAACTCAAGCGTGCCAAGCTGATTGAGATTAAACCCTATCAAATCGTGATCCTCAATAAGGAAGGCCTCGAAAAAATCCTTTCCACTAAGTGACCTTTGTCACAGCATCCCCTCCTGCTTTTCCGGTATCCTTCCGTGGTCGGAAGGAAACAAAGTGGCCTCAAAAATTGTGGACTTGGTCAAAAAAGAATATCACGAGACACTAGAAAGAACGTGTCATTTTGAACAGGCACTGGTTCATATGCAGTTTGAAGGAAAGCCGTCGCTGGGGAAAAATATTCGAGAAATGCAAGAAGCACTCCATTTTTTCGATCATCAAATAAAAAGACATACCCAAGAACAGGAACGCATGATTTTTCCTTATCTCAAATCTCATATCCCTCGGTTGGCGTCCATTATCTTCGTCTTACGCACAGAACATCGAGATTTTAAAATGGCTTTAATTTCATTCAAATCTCAATGGCGGATATTTTTAAAAAATAAGAACGGGCAAAAAAGAGGCCGGCTGGCAAAAGATTTGAAGGAAAAAGGAATGTATTTAATGTATCTTTTGCAGGGGCATTTAGCCGGAGAAAACGGCCTTCTTTACCCGGCTGCCGAGCGGGAACTCCGCCGGGACGAAAAAATAGAGCTGATGCGAAAAATGAAAGCCTTATGAATATCCGGCTTTCTAAGGCGCCCCTTAGCTTTAAAGTCTTGGCTTCCTTTTTTCTCCTTGCCGTGGCCATCGGTTATGTCTTCGGCTTGATTCATATTTATTCCGACGTCGGTTTCAGTTACACGGGAATGGTGACACATTACCGGGGGAGCGAAAAGGAACTGACGACTCCGCCGGAGTTCGCTTTTTCACGCCTCATCCATGTCCACCATGTCCACATCTTTGGAATTTCCTTTCTATTTTTTCTCGTCGGAATTTTATTTACCCTCACCCAATTGCCGGAACCGGTCAAAACAATTTTCGTGGCGGTTCCCTTTATCGGAATGTTCCTGGATTTCTCTTCTTTCTGGCTTTTGGTGTTTGCGTCTCCCGTCTTTGCCGTCTTCGGCATGATCTTTGGCGGCCTGATGGCCTTTTCATTTTTTCTCATCGTGGGCCGCCCGCTCTATGAAATGTGGTTCTCCCCACTTTGGGAAAAGGCTTGGGGCGAAGGAAATATTCCACGGTACCTTCGATAAACCTGAATCGATGAAAAATCCGGACTGGCGAAAGATAAAGCTTGCGGCCTTCTTCCTCACCTCCGCCTTTTTTGTGATTTTCTATGCCGGGCTCGCCTTCAGCGAGAGTCCCGCCAAGGAGGCGGAAGAAAAACCTGCTCCCCCGGAAAAGACCGGCCCGTTTGAAGGTTTCACCGGAATTCCGGGCGCCAAATACGTAGGCTCCGAAACTTGCGGGGCTTGTCATGAAAAAGAAGTCAAAGAGTTTCAACGATCCACTCACGCCCGAATCAATATCCCGTCCGAAGCCGTGAAAGCCCAAGGCTGTGAAATGTGCCACGGCCCGGCGAGCTTGCACGTCGATGCGAGCGGAGGAAAAGACAATATCATTAACCCCCGTAAAGACCCGAATGCCTGTTTCGCCTGCCATCTGGATAAGAAAATGGAGTTCCGCCTTCCTTATCATCACCCCGTATTAGAAGGAAAAATGAGCTGCACGGATTGTCATAGTCCGCACGGAGAAGAAGTCCGGCCCTGGACCGCGACCACGCTTCATGGCGTCAACGAGGCCTGCTTCAAGTGCCACAAGGAGCAGCGCGGGCCTTTTGTTTGGGAACACGAAGGGATCCGCGAAGGATGCACCACCTGCCATAAAGTCCACGGGTCCATTCACGAAAAAATGCTGATTGCGCGGGACAACAATCTCTGCCTCCGCTGCCATACCCAGGTAAATTTTCCGATGATTGGAAAACAAAGCCACGCCGGCCGGTTGCCGCAAGGCAGCTGCTTCAGCGCCGGATGTCACACGGCCGTTCACGGGTCCAACTTCGATGACCATTTGCGATATTAAAAAACAAACGATCTGGCTCGGCCTTCTTTTGCTTAACAGCGCCTCTGTTTTTGCGGCCGTTTCCCCGGATGTTTCTATAACCCCCGAACCCGTCCGCTACAGCTTTGTTTCCGGCGACGCGGAGAAATTCAGCGCTCATCATTGGATGAAAGATCATTACATCGGCGGCGTGGAAAATGTTTCCCTTGATTACGAGAAACCCGAAGATGGCGTCCGGGTTTCAACGGAGGGGCAGGCGTTGATCGACAACAATGAATACCGGGGAAGCGTTTTCATTGAAAAAAAGGATTTGGGCCATCTTAAATTTGATTATGTGGAGTTTCGTAAATATTACGACGGAACGGGTGGTGTTTACCGGCGGTTTCTGAATTTGAATGCCGTCGAGCTCGACAAAGAACTCCGGCTTGATATCGGGCATTTCGCAGTCGAGGCGGGCCTGTCTTTGGGAAAATTGCCCGATTTGGTTTTTCTTTATGAGCGTGAATTCAAAGACGGCGCCAAATCACGGCTCACTTGGACCGCCCTCCGGGAAGGAGCCGTAACGCGCAACATCGGCCCAAGCTGGCAGGATATCGATGAGATTGTGGATTCGTTTGCGATTAAAGAAAGCCATCAGATCGCCGGATTTGCGATCGAAGGCGAACAGCGCTGGGAATTCGTCCGCTCTGAATTGAGCCGCGAGGAACGGAGCTTTTCAGCAACCGGTACTGAGGCTGACAAAAAAATCCGCGTCCAAAACCAAAACCCTCAAACCGATCTGTTTACCTCAACGTTCGGGATTGAACGGTGGTTTCGGAATGAAAAACTTTTTACCTCAGCCGGATACCGTTTCGCGCTCCTCAGTAATCGGGAAGTGGAGGAAATTTTAGAAATGACTCAGAATCGGGTGCTTCAAAATTTCACCAACCCTAAACAAGTGAGGGATGCCCGTGCGGACAATGATCTAGACAGCCACACGTGGGTGGCCAGCCTGATGATGATTCCCTCGGATTGGCTTCATCTCATCACGCGCTTCAAATCGGAGGTAATGACGCGGCACGGAAATTCCACTTATCCTCAAGATACGACTCTCGGCACCCCTGATTTGATTATCAATACGACGGAGCGAAGCAGAAACGACAGCCGGATCATGCGGTGGGGAGAAGGCGTATCCCTGCGTTTTACCGCCATACCCCGCACCGCAGTCTATAACGAATTTGAGTTTGAACAGATTCGAAACTGGTTGAGCGAAGACCGGCAAAGTCTCGCAGGTCAGTCCGCATCAAACGCCAACGAAGTCTTTAGCCGGGAAACGATTACTCAAAGCATGCGGGGGGCTTGGACCCTCGGCATGCAGACTGCGCCCTGGTCCTTTGTGAATTTCACTTCGCAGTTCAGGCATCGCCGCAACAATAATGATTACGATGACATCCGGGAAACCGACCCCGGTGCCAATACGGCCCGGTCTGCTTTTGTGGATTGGCAGAACATCCGCTCAGACGAACTGGAAACGCGAGTGACTTTCCGTCCCCGGAAATGGCTCCAGCCTTCTTTTCGTTATCAACTCCGAGGGGATGATTATTTCAGCCGCTTCGAAGCCGAGTCCACGCGAAATAAAACTCAGATGAATTCCCAAATTTATACTTTCGATGTGACGCTCCAGCCTTCCCCCGATCTTTTAACCACGGCTTCCTTTTCCCTGCAGAATGCCTTGGTGAAGACCCCGGCCCGTGATTCATCCGTTACTAACATCCCCGCTTTTCATGCCGACGTGGCCACTTGGCTTTTCAGCGCCGACTACATTCTCAATCCCCAAACCGTGCTGACCAGTTCGCTTCAATTTTCCAGCGCCGACAATTTCAATGATTTTTCCGAAGTGGGGTTGCCGTTCGGTGCGGATTTTAACCTGCTGGATCTCACGTTGGGTTTACGCTGGTCACCGGGCAAACACATTTCTGTGGAACCGAAATACAGCTTTTACCATTACAGTGCCAATCCGGATGCGGAATACGGCGGCTATAACGCGCACATCCTCTGGCTTGATTTTTCTCTGAAGTGGTCGTAGTAGGTAGCTAATATGAGACGCATTTCTCCGAGGATCCTCGTAATTTTTTATCTGCTCAGTTTTTCATTCGTTCTTCTTCCTTGGGGTTTCGGCGGGGAAGAGCCGGCGCCGGAACAGATTGCGTTTGGCCGAGAACTTTTCAACGCAAAGGAGAAACTGGGGGTCAAATTTGCCTGCATTCTCTGCCATAAGCAGGAAAAGGCCATCAAGAAAACTTCCTTGGATAAACTGGGGGACAAACTTCCCGAAGTCATCAATCTCCACATCCTCGAAAAAGCCAAAGGCACAAAGCCGCTCGCTCGGGACAGCGAGGAAATGAAGGCGCTCGAGGCCTACATCCGCCACGAACACAGCGTCTAACCCTTTTAGTGACGCCCGTCACTGATAAATAGCCGGTTTCCTTCTATCCTTACCTCAGAGAGAGGGGTGAATAGGATGGGAGAAAACCAAAGTCAGTTGCTCGCCAGCCGTTCCCTTTATGAAGATAAAATTCGGCGATACGTCTGTGCCCACTGCATTGATTTTGGTGAAGACGGTGTCTGTCACAGCCAAGACCCAAACGGATGCGCGATCTTCCGGTATTTGCCCGAGCTTATAGAAATTTCTCAGCGTACCCGAGACCACAGTATCAAACCTTATATTGATGCTGTTCGGCACGACATCTGTAAACAGTGTCAAGACAAAGGGGGCCGCTCCTGCCGTCTCCGGGAGGCGTTAGAGTGTGGATTGGACAGGTATCTGCCGCTTGTCTTGGAAGCGATTGAAGAAATTCAAACTAAACAAGCAAATGAACTATCTCAATGGAGAACACTTTGAAAGAAAACCAAAAGGAGGTAATGAAATGAAAAGTTGGAAGATAGCAATAGTAGCCTTGATGATGGGAGGGATGCTGATGCCGGTCGCCGTTTATGGTGCTGAGGCAGCCGATGCAGTCGAAGACCATTTGGCCCTGGCGGCTTCGTATGAAGAAAAAGCCGCGGTGCAGGATACCTTGATCGGCGAGCACACGAGAATGAAAGCGGATTACAAAGATCGCTTTTTCGTGAATGAAAAGTTAACCCCGCTCAACAAGATCCGGGAAATGGAAAATCACTGCAATGCGATTATCGCTGCGGCTTCGGCAGAAAAGGGGCAATTGCTCGACATGGCGAAATGGCATCGGATGCGCGCCTCCGAGCTTCAAGGATTATAATGTAGATGAAGAAAGATGCGGTGGGAGGTAAAAACCTTCCCACCGGGGAGGTGGGCCATGAGACCCTTGATTTGGACGTTGGTCCTAGCGGTGATGTTTCTCATGTTCTCGGGAATTGCACTAGCGGGCAGGGAGCAGTGGCGGAAAACAAACCAAGATTTCTTCAGCGAACAAATGAATCAACTGAACGCGGACCAAGCCCGGGCCGAAGCCTATCGGGCCCTGTATCAGTATTAAAAAAAGAGAGCAGTGAGAAAGGAAAAAATGAAAAAATATGGCCCCTTACTTCTTTTTTTAGTTTTTTCTTCCACAATTCTTTTTCTAGCTCCTCGAATATCCCAAGGCAAGGAATTACCCGTGATCGAGGCGCCGCTTACCTTTGCACCGAACGTGCCGCCTCCCGTGAACCGGAATCATCCGGCGAAGGTAATCGTCCGACTTGAATCCACGGAGTACCGGGGAGAGCTCTCAAAGGGAGTGGAATATGATTTTTGGGGTTACAATGGCCATGTGCCGGGGCCTTTTGTGAGAGTCCGTGAGGGCGACACCATCGAATTCCACTTTAAGAATTCAGAGAGTTCCAAAAATACGCACACGGTGGATTTTCACGCGATGACCGGCCCCTGCGGTGCGGCCTGCATCCTGATGACAGAACCCGGCAAGGAGTCCGTGGTCCAGGCGAAAGCTGTCAATCCTGGACTTTTCGTCTATCATTGCGGAGCACCCCCCATTCCTGTTCACATCTCAAACGGCCTCTACGGTCTCATCCTGGTTGAGCCGAAGGAGGGTCTTTCGAAAGTGGACCGGGAGTACTACGTGATGCAGAGTGAGTTTTACACGGTCCAAGCGTTGGGCGAAAAGGGGCTTGCCGCATTTTCCTCCCAGAAGGGAATGGAGGAGCACCCAACGTATGTGGTTTTCAATGGAAAAGTGGGTGCCTTGACGGGCGACGGAGCCCTCGCGGCGAAATCGGGCGAAACAGTCCGGCTTTTCGTGGGAAACATCGGACCGAATCTGATTTCCTCCTTTCATGTCATCGGAGAAATTTTTGACCGCGTGTACCGGGAGGGATCGCTCATGGATCCAGCGCATAACGTGCAGACAACCTTGATTCCGGCTGGCGCTGCCAGTACGGTCGAATTCAAGGTGGACGTACCCGGCAATTACACGATGGTGGACCACAGCATCTTCCGGATCAACCGGGGTGCGATGGGCACCCTTCACGTGGAAGGGCCCGAGAATCCTGAAATTTTGAAGAAAATCCAATGACACACAAATATTCAAATACATCCGTCGTTGCGAGGAGTCCCACCGCAAGCGGCGGGACGACGAAGGCCGGCGCACCTGCGCCGGCACTTAATAGGAATCCATTAACCGTCCCGTCGCAGAGCGACGGGACGAAGCAATCTCCGAGATTGCTTCGCTCACTTCGTTCGCTCGCAATGACGGCAGTTCTCCTCAACCTTCCTTCGCAACTCTATGCCCAAACCGCCGTGAAGGGCCGTGTGATCTTTGAGGGAACGCCTCCATCCGCGGAAATCGTGGAAGTGAAAAGTGACATTCCAACCTGCGGGGTTTTGAAGGAAATCCAAAAAGTGTTGCTGGGAGAGGAGCAGGGTGTTGCAAATGTGGTGATAAAAATTCTCGGTGCACCCGGGGTTCCTGAACCCAAGAAGGGAACGCTCGATCAAGTGCACTGCGAATTCGTTCCCCACGTGCAGGTCGTTCCGGTGGGTTCGAACTTGACGCTTACGAGTAGCGATCCCGTTCTCCATAATTCGCACGCTTTTTATGAGGACGGTTCTACGGCCTTCAATATCGCCGTCCCGATTCCCGGAATGGAAGTTTCCCAGAAGTTGGACAAGCCGGGTGTCATCAAGCTCCGTTGTGACGCGGGGCACACGTGGATGGGTGCCTACATCGTGGTTATCCCGGAGTCTCACTACGCCTTGACCGATGCGAATGGAAATTTTTCGATTGAAGGTATTCCACCCGGTGATTATGAGATGGAAGCGTGGCACGAATGGCTCGGGACGCAGAAAAAGAAAGTGACGATTAAAGAGGGCGCGTCAGAAGCAGTCGATTTTACTCTTACGAAAAGCTAGGCTACGAAGGGGTTATTGACTTGAAGCAAAAGAAAAAGAGCTTCAGAAAATTTTTTTATGCGCTAGGGGGTATCTTGCTGGGGACAGGTGCACCCCTCAGCCATATTTTTCTCCATATGATGCAGATGAAGGAAGGTTTTTTTGCATCGGCGGTTGGAGAATTGAAAGATCACGGTTTTCTGTTGGCCCTCCTTGCCCCTTTCCTGGTGGGGATGTTTGGGTTTCTTCTGGGATTTCTTCAAGACAGGCTTTCTTTACAAAAAGAAAACCTGGAGCGCATGACCGCTCAATTAGAGCGGCAGTCCATGACCGATGACCTCACGGGTCTTTACAACCACCGGCATATCCTTGTGGAGATCGACCGGGAAGTGGAGCGTGCGAACCGCTATGAGAGGACGCTTTCAGGAATGATGATTGATATTGATGATTTCAAGAAGGTGAATGACGAATATGGGCACCTCGCGGGCGATGAGCTTTTGATACAATTAGCAGACGTCCTCGAGCGAAATGTTCGCAAGGTGGACATTTTGGGCCGCTATGCGGGAGATGAGTTTTTTGTCATCCTTCCCGAAACCGAATTGGAGGCGAGCCGGATCGTGGCCGATCGAATCCAGAGAAATGTCGGCGCCTATGCCTTTCGATACAAGGGGATTCCAATGGCCGTCACCGTGAGCATTGGCTTGTTCTCGTTTTCGGCCCATCAGAAATTCAATATCGATACCTTCATCAATCAGGCCGACCAAATGTTGCTTGGGGCCAAGCGGGCTGGAAAGAACCAAGTTTTTTCCGGGCATGGGTGATTCGAATCGGTGGCTGCCCCTTTTTCTTTTTATAGGGATAGGAGTGGTGGCCGGCATCGGAGGATTCACTTTTCACTATGCCAGGGGAACCTCTTATTTGAGTAACAATCCCCTGGCTTGCGTTAATTGTCATGTCATGCAGGAACATTACGATTCATGGGTCAAGTCAAGTCACCATGCGGTTGCAACCTGCAACGATTGCCATGTGCCGCACGAGTTTCCTGCCAAATACCTGGCCAAGATGCGGAATGGTTGGAATCATTCCAAAGCCTTCACTCTTCAGAATTTTCCTGAGCCCATCCGGATTACGGCAAAAAATCTGGATGCACTGCAAGAAAATTGTGTCCAGTGCCATCAAGTTCTTGTGAGTGAAACCATTGCGCACAAGGGGATTTTGAAAGACAATCAACGCTGTACAGAATGCCACCGTTCGGTCGGACATTTAGGATTTTCTGATTGAGGAAGTAAGATGAAATCGAGAGTCATTGGTTATCTTTTTATCTCGATTTTGACGGCCATGGCAACGTGGTCTATCACCTCTCTTCTCACGAACATTCAAGAACGCAAAATGGAAGGCCACTGGCGGCAGGTAAAAGTCGTGGAGCTTGACGAAGCGACAACCGATCCAGCGATCTGGGCCAAAAATTATCCGCGCGAATATGACGGCTACAAGAGAACCGTTGACACGGCGCGCACGCGTTACGGCGGAAGCGAGGCGATTTCCAAACTTGATGCGGACCCCGCCTGGAAACGTTTCTTTGCAGGCTATGCCTTCGGAGTGGATTATCGGGAGGAACGCGGACACGCCTATTCACTTGAGGATCAGAAAAATACCCTACGGACGAAACAGTTCAAGCAGCCCGGCGCTTGTCTCCAATGTCACGCGGGCGGGATGAAACACGTTTATGAAACCGTTGGGGGAGGGGATCTTCAAGAAGGGTTCCGCAAGGTCAACGCGATGCCGCTCGAGGAGGCATGGAGATTTGCCCAGCATCCCGTGGCCTGCATCGATTGCCATGATCCAAAGACACAGGAACTGCGCGTCACAAGACCGGCATTTCTTAACGCGATGAAGGAACTCAAGAAACTCGAAGGGATTCCGAATTACGATCCGAACACAGTGGCGACACGTCAGGAGATGCGTACCTTTGTCTGCGCCCAGTGTCATGTCGAGTATTACTTCAAAGGACCGGAGAAGATGCTCACCTACCCTTGGGCTAAAGGATTAAAAGTGGAGCAAATCGAAGCCTATTATGACGAGATGGGCCACAAAGACTGGGTGCATGCGGAAACAGGCGCGCCAATACTCAAGGCCCAGCATCCGGAATTTGAGATGTGGAATCAAGGCATCCATTCACGGAGTGGAGTCGCCTGCGCTGATTGCCACATGCCCTACAAGCGGGAAGGCGCAATGAAGGTGACGGACCATCACATCCGAAGTCCGCTTCTCAATGTTTCGCGAGCCTGTCTCACCTGCCATCACTTTTCGGAACGAGAAATGTTGGACCGTGCCCAGACCATTCAAGACCGGACTCAGGCCTTATTGGACCGCGCCGAGAGTGCATTGATTAGTCTTTTAGATGATATTGTTGCAGCCAGGAAACGGGGCGTTTTGGAGGCGAAGCTCAAACCCGCGCTTGAAATGCACCGAAAGGCCCAATGGCGGCTTGATTTTGTTTCCGCGGAGAATTCGATGGGCTTTCACGCACCTCAAGAAGCGGCGCGGATCCTTGCCGAGAGCATCGATTATGCCCGTCAGGGACAACTTCTGATTCCGCGGGAAGTTGTGACATAAGTCCTACCAATTCGATAGGTTCCGCCCAAGTTTTCCCTCCAAAAGTCGGGGAAGGAGTTTATAATAAAAACCGATTTCCCATGAGCAACCTATCCCAGCACCCGCTTTCCCGCTTTAACCTTCCGGACGAAACCCGCAAGGAGCTCGTCGATTACGGCGAGTGGATCCAGAAATACCGCCTGCGCGAAATCGGCGAAATCAAGATGCAGAAGATCCGCCTTCAGTTGGGGACCTATGCCCAGCGCCAGGAAGGCGTCCAAATGCAGCGCATCAAATTTCCCGGCGGGGTTATGTCCTCAGACCAGCTGATAAAATTGGCCGATGTGGCCGACCGTTTCGCCAGCGGATTCATTCACTTCACTACGCGCGAAGACGCCCAGCTCTATTACATTAAATTAGAAGAATGCCCGGAAATGATGGCCGAGCTCGCTTCTGCCGGCATCACCACGCGCGAAGCCTGTGGCAATACCGTTCGTAATATTACGGCCTGCTACCGTTCCGGCGTTGCGGCCACGGAAGTGTTTAATGTGGTGCCTTACGCCGAAGCCTTGTTCCGGTTTCTGGTCCGGAACAAATTCAATCAAGTCATGGGCCGGAAATTCAAAATCGCTTTTGAAGGCTGCGAAGAAGACCACGCAGGAATGCGATTCCATGATTTTGGATTCAAGGCGGCCGTAAAAAAAGAAGGCGGCCGGGTCCGGCGCGGATTCCGCACTTACGTCGGCGGTGGGTTGGGCGGCACTCCGATGCTTGGCATGCTCTATTCCGAATTTTTACCCGAAGAAGAACTCATGAGTTTTGCGGCGGCGACGCTCCGGCTCTTTGACCGTTACGGAGAGCGGAAAAACCGGATGGCTGCCCGGATGAAATTCCTCGTGAAAAAAATGGGCTGGGAGAAATTTAAGCAGGCGCTCGATGAAGAGCGAAAACAAATTCATCTTCCCATGTCCGTGAATGATTACTTAAAAGACGCTTGGAAAGAAGCGCCCGCGCAGGCCCTTCCTAAAAATTTGCCTGACAATGAAAACTTCATCGACGACGAGTGGCTTGGCGATTCGGTGATCGGACATAAATTCCTAGGCTATAAAGGAGTGAATGTGCGGCTGAAATTAGGCGATCTGCTGACGGATCCGGCACGCAAATTGGCTGAAATCGCCAGAACCTTTTCCCGCGGAGAACTTCGCATCTCCATCGAACAGAATCTTTTTCTTCCCTGGGTGCCCGAAACCGCACTGCCTGCGCTCTATCAAGCCCTTTCTGAAATTGGCTTAGCCCACGCCGGTGCAGAAACTTTGGAAGATACCACGACTTGCCCCGGGGCTGACACATGCCGATTGGGCATTACGTCCGCCAAGGGATTGGGCGCCACCATCTCCGAATCCATGCGAAACGGACTCGGCCGCTTTAAAGAACTCTCCCGCGGTATTCGCGTCAAAATTTCCGGCTGCCCTAACGGCTGCGCCCAACACGGGATTGCTCAAATTGGTTTTCAGGGAGCGGCGCTCGTCAAAGACGGCCGCACGGTCCCGGCCCACGAGCTTTTTGTGGGTGGAGGAACGGCGCTGGATCAAACGGCTTTCGGCGAACGGATCGGAAAATTTCCGGCGCGCAATTGCCAAAAGGTTGTCGCTAAACTTCTTGAACTCTATAGCGACGAGAAAAAGGATGAAGAAAGTTTCAGCGCTTGCATGGCCCGGGTCGGAAAAGACCGGATTCGAGATCTCTTGGCGCCTTTGGCCGAGATTCCTTCTTTTGATCAGGCCCCTGAGTTTTATCAGGATTGGGGACACGAAAACGAAAAGTTTGCCATTCGTACCGGAATCAAAGGGGAGTGCGCGGGCGCACCGGTTCAAGAAAAAGTTCCTCATTTTGAATCCGCGAAAGAGAAAATTTCCCAGGCCGAAGCCTTTTTAGCCCACAAAGAATACGCCAACGCCCAGATCGAGGCCGTGGAAGCCATGGCCGCGGCGGCCAGAGTGCCGCTTTATACCGCTCTGGTGGATCCTTTTACGACCGAACAGGTGCTCTGGGAATTCGAAAATGTGTTTGTTCGTTCAGGAAAGGCCGGCCGGGAGTGGCTTGATTTTGCGGATAAAATGACGGCTGAGAAAAATGCCCCGCCGAGCGAAGCCCGGACTCAAACCTTAATCACACTCGCTCATAAGCACTTGGCCGAGTGCGAACGTCTTCAGCGAAGTTTAGGAAACGGCCTTCCGAAGTAAAAACCCTGGGCATAGGGAATGCCCATGGCGGTGACTAAATCCACGTCGTCTTTTCGCTCTAATCCTTCGGCAATGATGGCCGAGCCCGCTTTCTTCCCCAGCGTTACAATCCGTTGCACTAAATCCTGGTGAAGCTGGTTTTTGACAATGCCACGAATCAAGCTGATATCAATTTTTAAAAACTCAGGTTCAAGAGTAAGAAGCCGGAAGAATTTATAGCCGATGCCCGCAATGTCATCCAAGGCAAACTGACATTTAAATTTTCTCAGGAACGCCACTCCCTTCTTCGTCAACGGGAAATCTCGGCCCTTCATCCCTTCCGTAAATTCAAAAACCACGTTTTTGGCCCGCGACCCGAGTTTGCGTAAAATGAAACCGCCTTCACCACCTTTGACAAAGGCATGTTCCAGGGTGGTGGGTTCAATGTTAACGAAGAGAAGTTTTTTGGAAGCGATCTGAGGAAGGATTTGCAGTGATTGCCACATGCATTCTAAATCCAGCGCAATGGCAAAACCCTGTTCGTAGGCATTGCGGAAAAGATTGTCCGGAAGTTTCCATTTTCCGATGCCGCGGGTGAGGGCCTCATAGCCTAAGATTTTCTTCGTGCGGATATGGACAATCGGCTGGAAAACCGAATAAAGCGATTCAAAGCGGCGGCTCGTCATTTCGCGATTTAACGTCTTTTGGCCCAAATGCCTTTAATCCAGCGTCGGGGCGCTGTTTGCATATTCATCGGAGGTATTGTAAACTACACGCCTTTTTCAGGGCAAAAGAAAGGATGAATTGATGAGTAACGAAGCCAAATTTACCGACTCCAATTTCAAATCCGAAGTGATTTCCTCAGCGGTACCTGTGCTCGTTGATTTTTGGGCGGAATGGTGCGCCCCATGCCGGGCCTTAGCGCCGGTCGTGGAGAAAGTTGCCGATGCCAACTCCGGAAAAGTGAAAGTGGGAAAGCTAAACGTGGATGAAAATCCCGGAACCGCCCAACAATTCGGCATTCAAGGAATTCCTACCCTTCTTCTTTTCAAAGGGGGACAAGTGGTCCACCAAATGGTCGGTTTTCAATCCCAGAATAATATTCAAAAAGCCATCGACGAGGTGATTGCGGGATGAGCGCCAAAATCACTCCGGGTAAACTCAAAGGCCTCGAAGCGCTTTCCGACAAAAAAGGCGTTATCCGCGCGGCTGCGATGGACCAACGCGGGTCTTTGTTGAAATCCATTGCCAAGGCCAAGGGCCCGGATGCCAAGGTTTCCTCCGAGATGCTTTCCGAATTTAAAGTTACTGTCACCAAAGTTCTGACGCCCTACGCAACGGCCATTCTCCTAGATCCGGAATATGGTTTGGATGCAATAAAAGCCTGCGACAAAAATGCCGGCGTGCTTTTGGCTTATGAATCCTCCGGCTATGACAACACCCAGCCTGGACGGCTTCCGGATCTTTTGGAGCATTGGAGTGTGGCACGGCTCGTCGAAGCCGGCGCCGACGCCATCAAGATTTTGATTTATTACCACCCGAGCGACCGAACGGACATCAATGACATCAAGCATGCCTTTGTCGAGCGGATCGGTGCAGAATGCGTGGCGCATGATGTTCCTTTCTTCTTGGAATTTGTGGGTTATCCCGTCGAGGGCCAAGAGGGTAGCGAGCTGGACTATGCGAAACAAAAACCCAAGATGGTTTCCGGGAGCATGAAAGAATTTTCCAAGCCTGGCTATGGTGTGGACATATTAAAGGTAGAGATTCCGATTCATATGAAGTTTGTCGAAGGAACGAAATCTTTCAAAGGCACAAAGGCTTATACCCGAAAAGAAGCCATTCAATTCTTCCGCGAAACAGCCGCGGTCGCTACGAAACCTTTTATTTATTTAAGCGCGGGCGTGGATGACGATGAATTCCGCGAATCCTTGGAACTGGCCGCCGAATCCGGAGTCCGGTTTGCCGGCGTTCTCTGCGGCCGGGCGACTTGGAAGGAAGGAATTCCAGTCTACGCCAAAGGGGGCGCGAAGGCCCTGGAAGCTTGGTTAAAAGACCAAGGCGTGAAAAATATCCAAGCCCTGAATGCCGTCCTCGAAAAAGCGGCTAAGCCGTGGTATGAAATTTACGGCGGCCGTCAGACTGTCCTCGCTTAATTTCCTCCCATGAACTATCGCCTTCTCGGACGAACGGGGCTCCGTGTCTCTGAAATCGGATTCGGCGCGTGGGCCATCGGCGGCACAAGCTACGGTACCACGCGGGATGAAGAATCTCTAGATGCGCTCGAAGCCGCTTGGGAACACGGCGTCAATTTCTTCGATACCGCCGACACCTACGGCCACGGCTATTCCGAAACGCTCATCGCTAAATTCTTAAAAGGAAAACGCGACCAAGCCGTGATCGCCACCAAAGCCGGATGGGATTTTTATCACGGCGGCTCCAAGAAAAATTTCGATTCGGATTACCTCCGTTTCGCCGCCGAAGAAAGCCTCAGGCGTCTTCAAACGGACGTCATCGATTTATATCAGCTTCACAATCCTTCTTTGGCAATGATTGAGGCGGGAGAGGTCTTTCAAGTTCTGGACGAATTAAAATCAGCCGGAAAAATCCGGTTTTACGGCGTCTCTGTCCACACGCCACAAGAGGCTCTCGCGGTGATTAAAAATGGAAAAGCGGATACGATTCAGCTCATTTTCAATCTGCTCGACCAACGGCCGGTGTTAGAGGTGTTTCCGGAAGCCGAATCGCGCCAAATCGGAATCATTGCCCGCGAGCCCTTTGCCTGCGGGCTTTTAACGGGCAAATACACGGCGGAAAGTAAATTCGAGAAAAACGACCACCGGAACCGCTGGGACCGGGACCGGATGGCGAAGGACCTGGAAAAGGTGGAGAAAATCAAATCCCTCCTGAAGACCCCGCGGCTAACGCTCGTCCGTGCCGCGTTGGAATTTATTCTCAGTTTCGAAGCCGTCGATACGGTCATTCCCGGCGCCAAAACCCGCGCCCAAGTCCTGGAAAATCTTCTCGCCTCGGAAGACTCTAAACTCCGGATCGAAGAAGTTTCTATTCTGCGAAACCTCTACGAGCGCGACTCCCTTTTCCAATCCGGTTTTTTCAGGAACTAGACATTCATGATAGAATAGCCCGCAAATTCGGGTTATGAGCGTCCTGTCTTAAAGCCTCGCAGGCCGTCCCGCGTAAAAATCGCAAAAACGATTCGCCCTCCAAAACCAAAAGGAGGGTATTTTTATGCCGAAAATCGGGACTTGGAGATACACTAAAAATAGTGTACACTCCTTATGAGCCCTGCAACGGAATACGAAGTTTTATTTTATAAGCGCCCAAACGGGAACTGTCCGACGATCGAATTGCTATTGGATCTTCCTGTGAAGGTAAGAGCTAAGTTCGAGAAGTGGATTAAATACTTAGAAGTTCAAGGTCCAGATTTAACCAGGCCTTATGCGGATGTTTTAAGAGATAAGATTCGAGAGCTAAGGCTAAAATTTGGATCGAATCAATACCGATTTCTATATTTTTTCCATGGCAAGGCCGTTGTATTCACTCACGCTTTTGTGAAGAAAACTGACAAGGTGCCTGAGGAAGAAATTGAAAAGGCAATTAGGTTTATGAACGATTTTTTAGTAAGAACCACAGGGAGGTAATCGATGAAAAAACCCTACGTTAGATTCAGAGATCATCTCCGAGAGCAGTTGAAAAACAAAGAATTCAAAAAGGCCTTTGACGAAGAGGATGTTTATGTACGCCTGGCCATCGGGATTGCGATACTTCGCGAAAAACAAGGCTTAAGTCAAAGAGATTTGGCCAAGCGATTAGGGACTTCGCAACAGATGATCTCGCGCCTCGAAGACCCAGGTAACAACGGTATTTCTCTTCAAACCCTTGTCAAACTTGCCGAAGCCTTCCACAAACGCCTCAAGATCGGATTTGTTTAATGAAATACGCGATTATTGTTCCGGACGGATTGGGAGATTGGCCGATTGCGGAATTGGGAAATCAGACTCCGCTGGAGGCGGCCAAGACACCGAATCTCGACCGGCTCGCCCGCGAAGGGATTATAGGAACGCTTCAGACCGCGCCCGTTGGAATGTATCCGGGCAGTGACGTTTGCGGATTGAGTCTCATGGGTTACGACGCCAAAACTTGTTACACCGGCCGTGCGCCGCTTGAAGCCGCAAGCCTCGGCATTGAATTAAAAGAGGGTGAGAAAATTTTCCGTACGAACTTAGTCTCCGCCCAAGGCGATTTACTGGAAGATTACAGCGGCGGTCACGTCACGACTGAAGAAGCCAGAGAACTCATCGCCGCCGTTCAAAAAAAATTCGGCTCTCCGGACCTACAATTTTTTCCCGGCAAGATGTACCGGCATTTGCTTTTGTGCCGGAAGGGGAGTGATTTTGAAGTTGAAACAGCTCAGCCACATGATATTCAAGGCCAGAAATTCGAGCCGCACCTTCCAAAGGGAAAAGGGGCTGAGCGCTTAACGAAAATGATTCTTGAGTCGCGCGCGGTGTTAGAAAATCATCCGGTGAATCAAAAACGGGCCATAGAAGGAAAAGCGAAGGCCAATATGATTTGGTTCTGGGGCGGCGGCGTTCGGCCGAAGCTCGAACCCTTTGAGAGAAAATATAAAGGAATCAAAGGCGGCGTGATTTCCGCAGTGGATCTTTTGCAAGGCCTCGGCCATTACGTCGGATGGAAAGTGATTCACGTCCCCGGCGCGACCGGTTATTTTGACACCGATTACGACGCGAAGGCACGATATGCCATCAATGCCTTAAAGAAACTGGATTTGATTTATGTCCACGTGGAAGCCACCGACGAAGCCGGCCATTCCGGACTGGCGCAAGAAAAGAAAAAAGCCATTGAGCGGATTGACGAAGCCATCGTCGGTCCGCTCGCCGGCCATTTGAAAAAGCAGGGGGACTACCGGCTTTACGTGGCGCCGGATCATTACACGCCGACGGCGAAGAAAACTCACATCGGCGATCCTGTGCCTTTTATTTTTTCCGCGTCGGACTCGAACATCCAGTCCGGGAAGACTTATACGGAGGCCAACGCCAAGGCCACGGGCGTCCATTTGGCAAAAGGGTATGAATTGATGCAGCGTTTAATTGGGGGTTGGAATTCGCTATAATGATAAACCTCATGGAGCCTAAAGTTAATTTAACTCCCGAACAATACATGCGTTACAGCCGGCATCTGATTCTTCCCGAATTCGGCGAGGAAGGGCAGAAGAAGCTGCTGGCTTCGAAAGTCCTCATTATCGGCGCAGGCGGATTAGGCTCTCCCTTGGGGCTTTACTTGGCGGCGGCGGGAATCGGGACCCTCGGCCTCGTGGATTTTGACGTGGTGGACCTCTCCAATCTCCAGCGCCAGATCCTTCACACCAACGATGAAATCGGAAAATCAAAACTGGATTCCGCGGAGAAACGAATCAAGGCGATGAATCCCGATACGAAGGTCGTGAAGTACAAAACAAAAATCACGGCGGAGAATGCGTTTGAAATTTTGAAAGATTATGATGTCGTCATTGATGGAACGGATAATTTTCCGACGCGTTATCTGGTTAACGATGCCTGCGTTCTTTTAAATAAACCCAACATTTACGGCTCGATTTTTCGCTTCGAAGGCCAAACCACCGTCTTTCTGCCCAAGAAAGGCCCGTGCTACCGCTGCCTTTATCCGGAACCGCCGCCACCGGGAATGGTTCCGAGCTGCGCGGAAGGCGGAGTCCTCGGCATTTTGCCGGGGATCATCGGGGTGATTCAAGCAACCGAGGCGGTGAAGATCCTCATCGGCAAAGGAGAGCTTCTGGTAGGCCGGCTTCTTCTTTATGACGCCCTCGCGATGACCTTCCGGACGCTCAAAATCCGGCGTGATCCCCATTGCCCGGTTTGCGGCGACCGGCCCACGATTACAAAACTCATTGATTACGAGGCGTTTTGCGGATTAAAACGCCCAGAAGGAGAAAAAATTGTGAGCATTCCCGAAATGTCTGTTCATGAATTGAAAGCCAAGCTCGATCAAAAGGATTCTTTTCTCTTATTGGACGTGCGGGAACCTTTTGAATATCAGATTGCCAAGATTCCCGGCTCCAAACTGATTCCTTTAGGAGAACTTCCGAACCGGCTCGCGGAATTAGAAGCCAACAAAACCAAAGAAGTGGTGGTTCATTGCAAATCCGGGGGCCGGAGCGCCAAGGCCGTAGAGCTGCTTATCAAATCCGGATTCAAAAATGTTTCCAATGTCGTTGGCGGGATCAACGAATGGTCCACGAAAATCGATCCTTCGGTTCCAAAATATTAACGGAGAATAAACCATGAAGACTCAAACAATTTGCCGGCTCGGCGGGATTTTCTCTCTCCTTTTTCTTTTTTCAGGCTGCGCCCTTTTTTTGATTGGGGGCGGCGTGGCGGGTGGCATCGCCATCTCGAGGGATACGGTTGAGGGACATTTCGACAAACGGTTTGACCAAGTCTGGGGTGCGGCGAGACAAGTTTTAATGGGCGAAGGATTTATCAAGCTGGAAGACAAGCCCCACGGGGAAATCCATGCCGAAGCGGAAAAATCAGAGGTCACCGTGGAAGTCCTCCAGGTTTCTGAGAAAACCGTGCGTGTCCGGGTCAAGGCACGGAAAAGTTACAAGTTGGTGCCGAACATGGACCTCGCCAACAAAATTTACAATAAACTCTTCAAGAAGTTGGAATGATCATAAATTGGCTTCCTTCCGGTCGGGATTTGTTTCCATTGTTGGCAAGCCGAATGTCGGTAAGTCTACTCTCCTCAATCAACTGATCGGCGAACGCCTCTCGGCGGTTTCAAAAAAACCCCAGACCACTCGCGGTGTCATCCGCGGCATCTTAACCGACCGCCAAGGCCAGGCGGTTTTCCTGGATACCCCCGGTTTCCATGATCCCCGGGATCCGCTCGGCCGGTGGATGATCGGAGAAATCCACAAATCCCTCCAAGGCGCCGATCTCATTTATTGGATGGTTTTTCCCGAGCTCCCCGGAGACGAAGAAAAAGCCTTTATTGAAATGCTCAAGGCCGGGGGCGCGGCGGCGCCCGTATTTCTCCTCATCAATCAGGTGGACCAAATCGAAAAACCCAAACTGCTTCCGGTCATAGAGGCTTTTCATCAACTGCACCCCTTCCGGGAAATCATTCCAGTCTCCGCTCTAAAAGGAGACAATCTTCCCATCCTGATTCGAAAAACTTTCGAGGGCTTGCCCGAAAACCCCGCCTATTTCCCCGAAGAGATCCTCACCGACCAGAACGAGCGGACCGTCATCTCGGAAATGATCCGCGAGAAAATTTTCCGCTTCACCGGAGAAGAAATTCCTTACAGCTCGGCCGTTGAGATTCAGGAATTTATCGAGCGTTCCGAAAAGCTCGTGGCCATCAAGGCGGCGATCGTTGTAGAAAAGGATTCCCAGAAGGCCATCGTCATTGGCAAGGGGGGCGATAAAATCAAACAGATCGGCCAGGAAGCCCGCAGAGAAATTGAGCGGTTCCTGGGGAAAAAAGTTTTTCTCGAGCTCTGGGTCAAAGTGGTGAAAAGCTGGAAAAAGGACCCGGAGGCCATGAAGCGGCTCGGCTTCGGCTGAGAATGAAAACTCACCTTTTAATGTGCCCGCCGGATTACTACGAAGTTGTCTACGAAATCAATCCGTGGATGAGTACTCAAAGAAAAGTTAACCAGAAAAAAGCCAAGGCGGAATGGGAGGCTTATTACCGGCTTCTGACGGAGAAGCTCAAAGTCAAAATCGAACTTCTCCAGCCGGTTGCCCATTTGCCGGACCTCGTTTTTACCGCCAACGGAGGATTGGCTTACAAGAAAACTTTCATCCTTTCTAATTTCCGGCACAAGGAAAGAAAACCGGAGGCTCAGGTTTTCGAAACGTGGTTTAAAAAAAGAAATTGGGAAATTAAAAAAATTCCGCCGGTGCTGCACTTTGAAGGCGAAGGTGACGCCCTTTTTATGGGGAAAGAACTTTACACCGGTTATCATTTTCGCTCCGACATCGAAGCGCATGAATTCATGGCGGGGATCTTGGAAGTTAATTACTCGGCCCTCAAATTAAAAGACAGGCGCTTTTATCACCTCGATACCTGTTTTGCGCCGCTGGATGAAAAGACGGCGCTGGTTTACTTGCCGGCTTTTGAACCCTACTCCCAGCAAGTCCTTAAAGAAACCGTTCCCGATTTGATTGAGGTTCCGGAAAAAGAAGCGCTGCAATTTGCCTGCAACGCGGCGGTGATTGGAAAAGAAGTGGTGTTAAACGGGGGATGTCCGGAAACCGAAAAGGCTCTGCGTCTCCGAGGCTTCAATCCGTACCCCCTCGATTTTTCGGAGTTCATCAAAGCCGGCGGAGCCGCAAAATGCCTTGTGCTTTCCGTGCCGTAATGGCACAAGCGCCCATTTTTTAACCGAATTTACGCTAAAAAAAGTTTCTTCCCTTTGGCACGAAAATAGAGTCTCATAAACAGATGCCTGCTCAAAAAGATTACTACCAAATCCTAGGCGTGAATGAGAAAGCCGACGCCGAAGAAATTAAGCGCACTTACCGGAAGCTCGCCTTTAAGTTTCATCCGGACCGGAATCCCTCCAACAAGAAAGAAGCTGAAGAAAAGTTCAAAGAAATATCCGAGGCGTATTATGTCTTGAGTGATCCGAAACGCCGTGAAGAATATGAGCTCTTTCGCCGGGGCGGATACACAAGGGGCCAAGAGTTCCGTGGCGCTTCGGGGTTTAATTTCGAAGATTTATTGAACCGGCTTCGCGCGGGACAAGGTCGCCGGGGCAGTTCTCAATTTTCAAATCTGGACGATCTATTCGGGGATGTTTTTTCGTTTAGCTCGGGAAGAAGCGGAAATGGTCCGAGGGGCGAACGAGTGGTTTATTACACCACGGGCTCCGAGGATGACGGCCCAGAGCCATCTGAGGAAATTTCCATACCGAAAGTAGATACCGATACGCACTTAACGGCGCGTGTTTCCAAGGAAAAAGTATTAAAAGGCCAGCGGGTTCTCATCAAAACCAAGGACGGCCAGTCGATTGCGGTGACGATTCCAAAACACATTCAGAACGGACAGACGGTTCGGGTTAAAGGCCAAGGCAAAGCGTGTCCTTGTTGCGATAAATTAGGAGATTTGCTGGTTAAAATCCAATGGGTCTAAATCATGAATAAAAAAGCCGTTGCCCTACTTTCCGGCGGGTTGGACAGCACGCTCGCGGTCAAAATTCTGCAGGACCAGGGAATCGAGATCGAAGCGATTAATTTCCAAACCATGTTCGGTTGCTGCAAGGACGATGCCCGTCAAGTCGCCCACGAATTGGGAATCCGCTTTACCATGCTCCCGGTCGGAATGGATTACGTGGACGTGGTCAAGAATCCCAAGCACGGTGTCGGTAAAGGCATCAATCCTTGCGTGGACTGCCGGGTTTACATGTTCACGATCGGAAAAAAATTTATGCAGTCGGTCGGTGCGTCCTTTGTCATTTCCGGAGAAGTGTTGGGACAGCGGCCGATGTCGCAGCGCTCCGATTGTTTTGAAACCATTGAGCAGGACACCGAATTGGAAGGCCTGATCCTCCGGCCGCTCTCGGCCAAGCTGCTTCCGGCGACTCTTCCGGAAAAAGAAGGCATTGTCGACCGCCAACGGCTTTTCAATATTGAAGGCCGTTCGCGCGCCCGGCTTTTGGAACTGGCCAAACATTACGGCATCGATAACCCGCCGTCTCCTTCCACGGGGTGCGCCTTAACCGAGCCGGAATTTGCCAAGAAAGTAAGGGACCTTTTTCAATATTCTCAAAAAGACGAACGCTGGCATTTTGAGATTTTAAAAACCGGCCGGCATTTCCGGCTGGATCCCGACTCCAAAGCGATTCTCGGAAGAGACGTCGGCGAAAATGAATACCTCGAGTACCTTCATCCCGAGGGGACCACGCTCCTGACGCCGGTTAATTTTTCAGGGCCCAGTGCCCTTTTGGTGGGATCGCGAACTTCCCACCGCCTCGAAGGAATGGGCCGGCTTATCTTTAGCTTCACCAAGCATTTCTCCACCGAACCCCCGCAAGTCCGCTGGGAAGAAGGAGAAGAAAACGGCATTTTTGAAATCGCCTCGGGCTGCACCGAGCCGGAACTCGCCTCACTGAAAATCACATGAAGCAGTCTCAGAACGGAAAAATCAAGGCCGTCATTTTTGATTTAGGGAACGTTTTGATTTACTTTGATGCGGTGAAGGCTGCCAAGCGTTTTGCTGAAGAAGCCAACGTCCCGCTGGAAAGAGTGTGGGCGCATTTTTTTATTTCCCGGATAGAAAAAATGTACACCCGGGGACGCATCACTACGCGGGAGTTTTACGAGCACTCACGCCGGGCCTTTCAATCCGACATCGATTTCAAAAAGTTTTCGTGGCTGTGGAACGATATTTTCCGGGAAAACCGGGGGATTCAGCCGGTCTTAAAAAGACTCAGCCGCCGCTACCCTTTGTATTTGATTTCCAATACCAACGAACTTCATTTCAATCACGTGAGAAAAAAATTTCCGCAGGTCTTCAAACATTTCAGGCGGGCGTTTCCGTCTCACCGGCTGGGGCATCGGAAGCCCGACCCGAGGGTTTATTGGAAGGTGCTCAGGACCATTGGGCTCAAACCCGAGCAAACGATTTTTGTAGACGACATGCCGAAGTTCATCAAAGCGGCCAAAAAAGTGGGAATGGAAGGAATTCAGTTCCGGTCCAATCGCCAGTTGGCGACGGACTTACGAAGGCTCGGGCTTGAACTTTAACCGTGCGCCGATGGCTTGTCCGGCCACGGCGGCGGCAATCACGAGGGGAATGAACCAGGGATTCAAGTGAAGCCAAATGCGGACGGCAATAATGAGAGGAATCGGCAAATGAATATAAAGAAACCACTTGAAGCTGAATTTTTTTTCATTGCGCCGGAGCCATCCGAAGGGAAGATTGATGAGAAAAGAGAATAAGAGGACTAAAGCAAGTTTCATGAGTAGAGGATTATATAAGGGAATACACGGAGGTGGAAGATGAATTTCATTAAAACGGTTTTTCTATTAACGGGGCTGACTCTTTTGCTGATGTTTTTCGGCCAGGCCCTGGGAGGCCAGCAGGGGATGATGGTCGCGCTGGTTTTTGCCTGCATCATGAATTTCGGCGCTTACTGGTTCAGCGACAAACTGGTCTTGGCGATGTACCGCGCCCAACCCTTGAGTGAGGCCGATCAGCCGATGGTGCACCGGATTGTCCAGCGCTTGGCCCAAAAGGCCAACATCCCGACGCCGAAGATTTATTTAATTCCGACGCCGGCGCCGAATGCTTTTGCCACCGGACGCAATCCCAGTCACGCTGTGATGGCCGTCACCCAGGGAATTCTTTCCATTCTGAATGAAGAAGAGCTGGAAGGAGTTCTGGGACATGAGCTCGCCCACGTATTACACCGGGATATTCTCATCGCCACCGTTGCGGCCTCCATCGCGGGGGCCATTAACATGCTTTCTTCCATGGCGCGTTGGTCCCTCATGTTCGGCGGAGGACGCCGGGACAACCGGGACCGGGAGGGCGGCAATCCTCTGGCGTTACTCGTGATGGCCATTGTTGCTCCGCTCGCTGCGATGTTGATTCAATTGGCCGTTTCCCGCTCCCGGGAATTTTCCGCGGATGAGGGCGGCTCACAGCTGACCGGTCAGCCACTTAACTTGGCGAGTGCTTTGAGGAAATTAGAAGCAGGATCGAAACGAATTCCGATGCTTGAGGCTACTCCGACCACCGCGCATCTTTTTATCGTGAATCCTTTGACGGGCGGCGGATTGATGAAACTTTTCAGCACGCATCCGCCGATGGAAGAGCGGATTGCACGGCTCGAGCGCTTAGCCCAAGCCCATTAAGTCCGGGCGATGATTCGATTCAAGCGGGCCAGCTCTCCGGCCATCAATTTTTCCACTTTCTTACGCAGCAGCTCTTCGTCTTTTTCGCGGAATCCCTTTGTCTCCACGGCTGGAAGAGCGCTCAAATAAGCCGCTCCTAATTTCCCAAATCCCGCTCTGCCTTTAGAAATAACCTGTTGAGTGCCGGCCAGAACAATCGGAAGAACCGGCCGTCCAGATTCAATTGCAAGACGAAACGCGCCGCTTTTAAAGTGCCCCATTTGTCCGGACCGGCTGCGGGTTCCTTCCGGAAAAATTAAAATCGAAATATTTTTCCGGAGCCACTCAAGCGCCTGATGATAACTATCGCGGATACTTCCATGTTTTCCCCGTTCGAGCGGAATGTAACCCATCGCGCTCATGCTCCATCCGAGAAAAGGAATCCGGAAGAGGCTTTTTTTGGCGAGCCATTTGAATTGATGACGGATGGCAAATAAACAGACGATGTCCGCGAGACTCGCGTGATTGGCGACTAAGACATAACTTTTTCCTTTGCCGATGTGTTCGGCCCCGAGGATCCGGATACGCCAAAACGGATTCAAACGGATGAGAAGCGTGCCCCAAACCGTCCCGAGACGGTGGGCGAAGCGGCGTTTCCGGTCTAAAAGACTCAAGGGAGTTGAAAGTAAAATCAGGCAAGAGATAAGGGTAGTGATGAACCCCACCACCAGCCACAGGTAAAGAGAAAAGAGGAAGCGTCCGATCTTTTTCATCAGTAAGAAGCGGCAAGATTCTAGCATATGGAACGGATATTGACGGAAACAGGGGAGTTCGTTTAGTATAACTCCCACAACAGGAGGAAAATTATGTCATACGTCATCACCGAGAAATGTTTAGGCGAGCAATACGCATCCTGCGTCGCGGTTTGTCCCGTTGATTGCATTTATCCCGGTCCCTATAAAGGTGAGCCTTTCATGGTGATTGACCCCACCATCTGTATCACCTGCGGCGCTTGCCTGCCGGAATGTCCCATCGGCGCCATTGTCGAATCGGAAGATTACGACCCGGCTTACGCCAAGGTGAACGTTGAATTGTCACCGCAATTCAAGGCGAATCCCAAAGTTCCGGAGCGGCCGAAAAACGATCCGCCCCGCAAACCCAACAACAAGCTGGTTCAATAATTTTTTCCTGCCGGGAACCTCTTTTATGCCTAAAGCGTTTGTAATGATTGATGTCCATCCCGGCAAAGAAGACGCGGTCGAAGCAATCGTCCGCCAAGTGGCCGGCGTCCAATTCGTTTACCAAGTCACCGGTGAATTCGACATGATTGCCTTCATCGAGGCGGAGCCTTACCACGCCTTTGCGCGCGTGGTGGACACTATCCGCAAGACCGAAGGGGTACGGGACACCGATACCCAGCTGGTTCTGGAGAAAAAACCAACTGCCTGATGACGAAGACCCGGATCGCTGACCCTCTCGAAACCCTCCTTCAAAGTTACGTCGAAGATTTCATCCAGCAAAATCACGCGGCGCATGTCCTCTCAGACGGCCTGCGCGTGGTGGGCACCGGCTTCTGGCCGATCATTGACCACCTCACTTTTCGCACCCTTGATGTAGAGAAGCGCGCCGAAGAATTCCTCAAACACAAATACGTTTACGATTCAAAATTAGGCATTTTGGAATACGACAACTGGTTTGCGAAGGTCTACCGCAAACCCGGTTACCCGGCTCTTTTCATTGACCAGGCATTTGACGGTGCACGTGGCAAGGGAAGCCTCATTCCGGATTGGGTGAAGGCCTTCGGAGATAAAACGCTTCACCACATTGCCGTTCGCGTCGAAGACATCGAGCAATCCATTTTTTATTTAGAAAAACAAGGCGTTGCGTTTGCGGGCCAAATTGTGGGCGAGCGGGGAACGGATTTGCGCCAAATCTTCACCCAGCCCGAAATGAAAAAGAGCAAGACCTTTAGCGTGATTGAGCTCACCGAGCGCCACCGCGGCTTTGACGGATTTTCACCTCCGCAGGCCAACCGCCTGATGGAATCCACGCGCTGAAACGCCTCACCCAGCCCGAAGAAATCGAGCCCTACCTCCGGGACGCTTCCCAATTTTCCGGCGAAGCCGAAGGCATTTTTGTTCCGGAAAATGAATCGGAAATCGCCGGTTTCCTAAAAGAATCCCACGAGAAAAAAATCCCCGTGACAGTTTCCGGCGGACGAACCGGTCTGGCTGGGGCGGCCGTCCCTCAGGGAGGCTGGGTTCTCTCCACTGAAAAACTAGGCAGGGTTTTGGAAATTGGAAAATCCTGGGCCCGGCTGGAACCGGCTCTTCGATTAAAAGAAATTGAAGAAGCTCTTGCGCTGCACCAACTTTTTTATCCTCCGGACCCTACAGGTCCCAAGGCATTCCTCGGAGGGACTTTGGGAACCAATGCTTCCGGGCCCAACAGTTTTAAATACGGAACCACGCGGGAGTATGTTCGGCGCATCCGTGTGGTCCTGGCTGGCGGAGAAATCTTAGATCTCAGGCGCGGCCAAATCTGCGCCAATGTCCAAGGCATCATGGAAGTTCCTTTAAAGACCGGAAAAATTCGGATTTCTGTTCCTCATTACACAATGCCTTCCATCAAACATGCGGGCGGCTATTTCGCGAAAGCCGGTATGGACGCGGTCGATCTTTTCATTGGCTCCGAAGGGACGCTGGGCGTCACCACGCAGATCGAAGTCGCCCTGGTTCCTAAACCCGAGGTCATTCTTGTTTTTATGGTTTTCTTTCCAAAAGAAGAAGATGCATGGCGTTTTGTGAAGTCCATTCGGGATTCAAAATCCGTCACACCGCGCGCCCTGGAATATTTTGATGAAGGTTCTTTGAAATTCCTCCGGCCCAGTTTTCCGGCGATTCCTGGTGAGGCGAAAGCCTGTCTTTTGATTGAGCAAGAATCCAATTCTCGCGTAAAGAAGCAGTTGTCCGATTCGTGGCACTCTCAATTTGAAAAAGGAGGGGCCAGCGGAATTTGGGAAGGGGATAGCCCCGCCAAGCAGGAAGAATTCCGCCATTTTCGAGCCGCGCTCCCCCTGGCCGTCAAAGATTTTCTTGCCGAACATCATCAAGTGAAAATCGGAACCGATACTGCGGTGCCGCAGGAGCGGTTCGAGGAGCTGGTGCTCTTTCACCGCCAACAAGTCGAGGCCGGACGGTTCCAATCCGTCACCTTCGGGCACATCGGCGAAAGCCACGTGCATTTAAATATTCTTCCCCGGAATGAGGAAGAGGCGGCCCGAGCCCGGGCGCTTTATCCGGAGCTGGTCCGGAAAGCGATTTCTTGGGGTGGGACGTTTTCAGCCGAACACGGGGTGGGAAAACTAAAGCGCCGCTACTTGGCCGAGCTCTTTGGCCCCCGTGCCGTCGAAGAAATGAAGGCCCTCAAGCGGGCTTTTGACCCTCATCAGATCCTTGGCCAAGGCAATCTATTTGCGATAGAATAACCGCCCGCAAGGAAACCTATGATTATCGGACTTACCGGAAAAAATGGCGCAGGCAAAGGAGAAGTCACTAAATTCCTTTCCGAGCGCGGATTTCAGTGCTTGTCTCTTTCCGACGTTCTCCGCGAAGAGGCGGGACGGCTCGGAAAACCCGTGACCCGGGATTTCCTTGTGGAACTGGGCAACCGGTTACGCAAAGAATCCGGCGCGAGCGTTTTAGCCGAGCGGATTTTTGCGCGCCTCGACCCGGAGAAAAATTACACCATCGATTCCATCCGCAATCCGGCGGAAGTTCAGGTGTTCCGCCGCCGCCGCGATTTTTATTTGGTGAACGTCCAGGCTCCGCAGAAACTCCGGTTTGAACGGCTCCGGCAACGCGGCCGGGAAAACGATCCTAAAGTGTTTGACGATTTTCTCGCCCTCGAAGCCAAAGAAGCGGCTAGCGCGGAAACTAACAACCAACAGCTTGATCAAACCATTGCTTTAGCCGACGTCACTTTGGAAAACGGCGGGCCCTTAAAGGACCTTCACGAGAAGGCAAAACGGATTCTTCTCGAATATTCTAAAAAAGAACTCCGTCCCGATTGGGATGAATATTTCCTGGGAATTGCCAAAATGGTGGCGCTTCGTTCCAATTGCATCAAGCGGAAAGTGGCGGCCGTCATTGTCAAAGACCGGCGCATTATTTCCACCGGTTACAACGGCACCCCGCGTGGCGTGCAAAACTGCAGCGAAGGCGGCTGCCCCCGTTGTAATAATTTGTCGGTTTCCGGAAAGAACCTGGACGAGTGTCTTTGTTCCCACGCCGAAGAAAACGCGATTACCCAGGCCGCTTACCACGGAGTCACGATTAAAGATTCCACGCTTTACAGTACGTTTTCTCCATGTTTGATTTGCACCAAAATGATTATCAACTCCGGCATTCGCGAAGTGGTCTACAACGTGGATTATGACCTTCTCGAAACGGCCAGAAAATTGTTGCAAGAAGCCGGCATTCAGATTCGCCGATTGCCGCTTACGCAGACGGTCCCCGTTTAATTATGACTGAAGAAACGCAGCCGATCATTCGCAAAAGTTTTGGCCTCAAGGAAGAAGTCCGTCCCCAACTCCAGGCGAGCTACCACAGTCCGTTGATTGACCGGATTAAACAATCAAACTACCGGCTGGAAGCGGGGAACCTGACGATTCGCCTGGCCGAAGAATTCGGATTCTGCTACGGCGTGGACCGGGCCGTGGATTACGCTTACGAAACGCGCGCGAAGTTTCCCGGGAAACGGATTTTTCTCACGAACGAAATCATTCACAACCCGCGCGTGAATACGAAGCTCGGTGAAATCGGTATCCAATTTCTTTACGGCCCCTACCGCTCGGAGATGGGAATTGAAAACATCACCCGGGACGACGTGGTCATTATCCCGGCCTTCGGAACCACCACTCAACAACTCAATGAACTTCAGAAGAAGGGTTGCATCTTGGTGGACACGACCTGCGGTTCGGTGATGAGTGTTTGGAAACGGGTGGATAGTTACGCACGTGAAGGGTTCACGGCCCTCATCCACGGTAAATACGACCACGAGGAAACTCAAGCGACGAGTTCTCGCGCGACGCAATACCCCGGTGGAAAATATCTCGTGGTCCGAGATAAAGAAGAAACCCGGCAAGTTTGTGATTACATTGAAGGAAAAGGAAACCGGAAGGAATTCATTCAAACATTCGAGAAAGCTTTTTCTCCGGCCTTCGACCCGGACCGGGATTTGGAACACATCGGCTGCGCGAATCAGACCACCATGCTTTCCAGCGAATCGATGGAAATCGCCAATCTGCTTCAGCAGTCGCTCGGCCGGCGTTGGGGGACCGAAGACTTAGCGAAACGATTCCGGCATTTCGATACGATTTGTTCCGCCACCCAGGACCGTCAAGACGCCGTTTTAAAACTGGCGCGCGAAGGTTTGGATTTGATGATGGTGGTCGGAGGCTATAATTCCAGCAACACCGGACACCTGGTCGAAATTTCGCTCGAGTTCTGCCCCGCTTATCACGTCAAAGACGCCTCCTGCATTCTTTCCCGAAATGAAATTGAACACAAGCCCGTTTCGCAGGCCACGCCCATTCGGTCCCAAGATTGGCTGCCTCAAGGAAAAGTTTGCCTTGGAATTACGGCAGGCGCCTCCACTCCGAACCGGGTCATCGAAGAAGTCATTGAGCGAATTATTGAAGTTGGGAAAACCCCTCAACAGCAAAAGGGGCCAGGCCCCTTTTGCGTTCAAAGCTAAAAGGGGCCTGGCCCCTTTTGGAGGGGCATAGACAGAAATGAAATCCGTTGTTATTTACACCACTCAAAGCTGCCCGCATTGTCACCGGGCCAAAGAAATTTTGAAGCGTAAGAAAATCGTGTTCCAGGAAATTGACGTGACTGACGACCCCAAAAAGCGTCAAGAGCTCGAGGACCGTTACGGTTGGATGACGGTTCCGATGATTGTCATCGACGGCAAATTCATTGGCGGGGCCAATGAATTGACTAAACTAGTCTAGATTTGTCTTGACCATTTCCTGAGTCACGTTTTATGATGGGGCGATTTTCGAGGTGATCTATGAAGAAAACCCTAAGACCCTTTGCCACAAAACTGACTGAAGAGACCCTGTCCCGGCTGGACGCCTTGGCCCAGAAAACGCGGATTCCCAAATCGCGGCTCCTGGAACAAGCCATCGGCCTTTTGTCGGAACACTACCGGCAGATTGACAGCGATTTAGTCTTGGCTCAAAAAATCCGGGAAGGCGACCGGCTCCAACCCGTATAAGTTTCCTGCTCTGTTCTTATGAAAACACCGTTTGGACTTTACGACCCTGCTTTTGAACGTGATTCGTGCGGCACCGGATTCGTTGCCAATATTTCCGGCCAACCCTCGCATGAAATTGTGGAAAAGGGCGTCGAGGCCGTTGTCCACTTAACCCACCGCGGCGCGACCAGCGCTGACGCTAAGACCGGTGACGGCGCCGGCATCCTTGTCCAGATCCCCCGTAAATTTTTCAAAAAAGAACTCGACCGTCTCCGCCAAAGCAAAGTCGAAGTGGAATCTCTGGCCGTGGGCATGATTTTTTTCCCCCGTCATAATTACCAAGGCCGCGAGCGCGCCCGTTCCATCATCGAAGATGTGGTGAGCCGCCATAAAATCAAAGTGGTGGCGTGGCGGTTGGTCCCGGTGGACTCCTCGGTCCTGGGCGAAAAAGCGGAAAGCACCCGTCCTGAAATCGAGCAAATTCTTCTCACCCCGAAAACCAAGAAATCTTTTCCTACGCCGGACCATTATGAGCGGGCCCTTTACCACGCCCGAAACGAAATTGAGAAAAAAGTGGGCGACGAATCCATTGACGATTTTTACATCCCTTCTTTTTCTTCGCGGACCGTCGTTTACAAAGGGCTTTTCGTGGCCCCGCAGCTTCGGAAGTTCTACCTCGACTTAAACGACCCAGATTTCGAGAGCGCCTTTACCCTCTTTCACCAGCGTTACAGCACCAACACTTTTCCCAATTGGTTCCTCGCGCATCCCTTTCGTTTTCTGGGCCATAACGGCGAAATCAATACACTTCAGGGCAACCGGAATTGGATGAAGGCGCGGGAGGCCGAACTGGAACACCCTTACTGGAATAAAAAAATCGACCACTTGAAGCCCGTGATTGTTCCAGGGGGCAGCGATTCGGCTTCGCTCGATAATCTCTTGGAGCTCCTGGTGATGTCCGGACGAAGCGTTCTTCACGCGATGATGATGCTCGTTCCCGAACCCTGGGAAAACATGCCGCACCTGGATCCGGAATGGAAGGCCTTCTATCAATTTCATTCGTGTTTATTGGAGCCGTGGGATGGGCCGGCCGCGTTGGCCTTTACGGACGGCCAAATCATCGCCGCCGCCCTCGACCGGAACGGTCTTCGACCGGCGCGTTATATTGTGACCAAAGACGGAATGATTCTCATGAGCTCGGAAGTGGGTGTCATCGATATTCCGGAAGACCAGGTTCAGGAAAAAGGGCGGCTCGGACCCGGGCAATTGATTGCCGTGGATTTGGTGAAGGGCCGGCTGATTCATAATGACGAAGCCAAGCGCGACATCGTCCGCCGTTCTCCCTACGGGAAATGGCTGAAGAGAAGTTTTTATCCGCTTCCGGCCGGCATGATTCACGGCAACGGAAAATCAGACGACGGAGTCACGCTCCTGCAGCGTGAAGTAAGCTTCGGTTACACCTTTGAAGAAATCACGATGGTCATCAAACCCATGGTGCTGGACGCGAAAGACCCCGTCGGCTCGATGGGCGATGACACTCCGCTCGCCGTCCTTTCCCAAAAGCCCCGGCAGCTTTCCAGTTATTTCAAACAGCTCTTCGCGCAAGTGACGAATCCTCCGATTGACCCCATCCGTGAAGAACTCGTCATGTCATTACACACGCTTCTCGGCCGCCGGCGAAATCTGCTGGAAGAAACCGAAGCCCACGCTAAACTTATTCAGCTGAATTCACCGCTTCTTTATAACGACGATTTGAAACGGCTTCGCGCCCTGGAAGACCCCGAATTTCAATCGGAGACCCTTTCCTGTCTCTTTGATGTCTCGGAAGGACCGGATGAACTCGAAGCGGCCGTGGACCGGATTACGGAAGAAGCGGAGGACGCCGTGCGCCGGGGCAAGACGCTTCTCGTTCTCTCGGACCGCGGCGTCAATTCAAAAAAAGCAGCTGTTCCGATGATTCTAGCCCTCGGGGCCGTGCATCATCATCTGATTCGCGAAGGATTGCGAATGCGGACGAGTCTTATTTTGGAAACCGGCGAGCCCAACGAGATTCATCATTTTGCGCTTCTAGTCGGATACGGGGCCGACACGATTAATCCCTGGCTGGCGTTTGAAATTGTGGAGTCCTTTCTCGAGTCCGGTGAAATCAAAGGTTTGGATTGCGAAAAGGCGCTTAAGAATTACGGCAAGGCGGTGGAGCAGGGGATTTTGAAAATCATGTCCAAGATGGGAATCTCCACGCTTTCCAGTTACCGCGGCGCACAAATTTTCGAAGCTATCGGACTTTCCCGTTCCTTGGTCGAGCGTTGTTTTGCCGGAACCCCGTCCCGAGTGGGCGGAATCGATTTTCCTCAAATCGCAAAAGATATTTTAGCTTGGCATGAAAATGCCTTTGGTCCCAATCCGCGCATGGCTCCCGAGCAAGGTGGGCATTACCGCTACCGCCAAGAGGGTGAATACCATGCGCTCAACCCAGAAACGGTGAAGCGTCTCCAAAAAGCAGCCAAGACGGGCGACCCGGCAGCTTATGCGGAGTATGCGGATTTCGTCAATGCCCGGCCCCTCACGCATCTGCGGGACCTCTTGGAATTTAAACCGAAACGGAAACCGGTTCCATTAGATGAAGTAGAACCCATGGAAATGATTCGCCAACGTTTCTGCACGCCGGGAATTTCACACGGGGCTTTGAGCCGCGAGACCCACGTGGCCCTGGCCATTGCCATGAACCGGATTGGCGGGCGTTCCAATTCCGGCGAAGGCGGCGAAGATCCGGTTCGTTACAAACGCCTGCCTAATGGAGATTCGGCCAACAGCAAAATCAAGCAAGTCGCCTCCGGGCGGTTCGGAGTGACCCCCGAATATTTAATGTCCGCCGAGCAATTTGAAATCAAAATCGCTCAAGGCTCGAAGCCGGGCGAGGGCGGCCAGCTTCCGGGACACAAAGTTTCAATTGAGATTGCGAGAATCCGTTACGCCATCCCGGGCATTACTTTGATTTCTCCGCCGCCACACCACGATATTTATTCCATCGAAGATTTGGCCCAGCTCATCTACGATTTAAAAATGGTCAACCCGAAAGCCAAGGTGTGTGTGAAGCTGGTGTCGGCGTCAGGGGTCGGTACCGTAACCGCGGGCTGTGTGAAAGCCCACGCGGATGTGGTTCAGATTTCAGGCTGCGAAGGAGGCACGGGAGCCTCTCCTCTGAGTTCCATTAAAAATGCGGGCATTCCTTGGGAACTGGGGCTTTCCGAAGCCCAGCAAGTTTTGGTCTTAAATGATTTGCGCGGGCGTGTTCTTTTACGTGTAGACGGCGGATTTAAAACCGGACGCGACGTGGTCATCGCCGGCATTTTGGGTGCGGAGGAATTTGGTTTTGGTACGACGTCACTCATCGCCGCGGGCTGCGCGATGATTCGGGCGTGTCATTTGAACACCTGCCCCACGGGCGTCGCCACACAAAATGAAAAATTGCGCGCAAAGTTTACGGGTACACCGGAATCCATTATTAATTTCTTCAACGGAATTGCCAGCGAAGTCCGCGTCATTCTGGCCAGTCTTGGGTGCCGGCGTTTCGACGAAATCATCGGACAGACCGGCTTGCTGCAAGAAAAGCACGAAATCACTTGTGAAAATGCGAAGACCCTGGATTTAAGCGCCATTCTTGCCGACCCCGACCCCCACGCTGTCAAACCCCGGATTCATGTTCAGGAAAGAAATGACTGGGAAGCGGATGAACCGCTCGACCCACAACTTCTTGAAGACGCGGGCGAGGCCATCGAAGGAAAAGCCAAATTTCAGGGAGAATACCCCATCCGCAATATTCACCGCACCGTCGGTGGGCGGGTTGCGGGTCGGATTGCCCAACTCTACGGAGACACCGGCCTTCCCGAAGGTTCGATTGAACTGCGTTTCAAAGGAACGGCCGGACAAAGTTTCGGCGCGTGGTGCATTAATGGGCTCCGGCTGATTTTGGTCGGCCAGGCCAATGATTACGTGGGCAAAGGAATGCACGGCGGAGAAATTATTATTCGACCCTCAGAGAAAGCGGAGTTTGAATGGGATAAAAACGTAATTATCGGAAATACCGTTATGTACGGAGCCACCGGCGGCACGCTTTACTCGGCGGGCCGGGCCGGGGAACGTTTTTGTGTGAGGAATTCCGGTGCCGATGCGGTGATTGAAGGGGCCGGCGACCACTTCTTGGAATACATGACCGGCGGTTGTGTGGTTTCTCTGGGCGAAGTGGGCCGGAACGCCGCGGCCGGAATGACCGGCGGCTTTGGTTATGTCTTGGACGAGAGAGGCGATTTTTCCAAAAAATACAATTCGCAATTGGTGGGCATTAATCGAATCGAAAAGAAAGAAGATGTGGAACGTGTGAAGGCCATGACTAGCAAGCATCTGGAGTACACCGGTAGCCCGCGCGCCAAAGCCGTGCTTACGCATTGGCAAAGATACCTTCCGCTTTTCTGGAAAATCGAACCGCATCCTACCGAAACAAAAATCCGTATGGAGGTTTCGGTCAACGTCAACCGGGACGATGCCGGCCGTCCGCTCCAGCGCGACGAGCTCCTGAAGCCGCTCAAAGACAAAGGATAGGAAATGGATAAAGAAATTAGAAAGAAAATCTTACGGAAGATTCCTTACGGGCTTTATATCATCGGGGTGCGCGACGGAGAAAAATACCACGCCATGGTAGGAAGCTGGCTTTCACAGTGCTCCTTTGAACCGCCGCTTTTAATGCTGGGCATCAAAAAGGGCAGTTACTCGCATCAAATGATGGAGCACAATCCTTATCTGAGCATCAATTTTCCGGGGAAGGACCAAAAAAAATTGGTGGAGGGTTTTTTCCGTCCTCATGAAACCAAAGACGGGAAATTTGGAGACATTCCCTTCCGGGTGGGGAAAAACGGGGTCCCGATTTTGGACGTTACCCCCGCCTCCTTGGAATGCAAGGTCCGCCAAATTATTTCGGGCGGTGACCACGATGTGGTGATTGCTGAAATTTTGGAAATGGACCTGCGCGACGAGACCGAGACGCTTACGATGAAGGATACGGGCTGGCATTACGGCGGCTGATTAAAAAAAGCCCGAGGGCGCTCGGAATCACCAAGCTGGAAAGCGCCGCTCTGAATCCGAAACCATCGGCCAGTACGGAAAAAAGAAGGCTCCAAAAGACTGAGATTTTAGTCGTGAGGTTATAGAGCCCGAAATAACCTCCCACCTCACCCGCGGGCGCCAACTCAACCACCCGTTTTCTTCCCGCCGTCCAAATTCCCGCGAACGCAAATCCCCCTCCGACAATCCCCACGGCCTGGAAAATTTCGAATCGGTTCGTCAACGATAAAATCAAAATTGTCACCGCCAAAGACCCCACTGCCAAACTAAAAGTTTTCCGGGACCCCCAACGATCTGTCAGCGGTCCCGCGATGAGGCCCGAGACAAAGCTCCCAAAGTTCAATCCCAAGAAGACCGCCATTAAATGGAAGGGGCTCGGCCGGAAAACCTCTTTCATGTAAATCACCAGCCAAAAAATCACCGTATTCATCGCTTCCATCACCAAAAAATTACCTAAGAAAAAAAAACGAAGTTCCCTATTTTTCAACACAGCACGTACAAAAGGTGCCAGGCCCCATCTGTAAATACAAAAGGGACCTGGCACCTTTTGGCATTGCGGCGGAAGAGCCCCGGAACCCTTTCTTTCGGGGACCCAGCGGAAAAGGGGGAGTGCAAAGATAAGAAAAAGGAAAGCAGCCGTGAGAAAAACATAGCGGATTCCGTAAACCTGTTCCACGCTGTGTGCAATGGGGATGGAGAATAAAACCCCGAGATAACCCAGCCCCGTTCCCAGGCCCGAGGCAAATCCTTGGGTTTTTTCGCCGGCCACGACAGGGAGAAGGGCATTGTAGAAAACCAGTGAAGCGTGAAAGAAAAAACACGCCACCAGAAATGTACCAATCAATAAAGAAGCGGAAGTGAAAAGCGAAAGAAGCGCCGTCGCGCTTACGCAAAGAAGCGTGGTGAGAACGAGGTAGGATTTTGTCCGTCCGGTCCGGTCGCTTAGAGCGCCCAGCCACGGAACCGCTAACCCTGCCAGAATCATGGCCAAGGTGGTGGCAAGGCCTAATGAGACGTTCTTTTGCGTGAGGTGGGTCAAATAAAGCGGGAAATAAAAGGTGAGGACAATCGCCGAAAACACGGTATTAGCGAAGTCGTAGAGGGCCCAACTATATAGGAATAACCGCCTTTTTGGAGATTCCCCGGACTTTTTAAGATTCAAGACGAAGTCCCTCCGGATTTCAAGAACTTCTTATATCTACTCTTGTAAAGGGCCATTCTGCCGTCTATTTTTTAAATGGAGACAATCAATGAAGCTTCTTCGCTCGCGTAAAGGCATGACGTTAGTGGAAGTCTTGGCGGCGCTTACGATTTTACTGCCCACCCTTTTAGCCGCCCTCTACGTTCTCGTCGTGGCGCAAACTATGTCTCAGGAATCAAGGGACAGGCTCTTGGCGCTCAATGCAGCGCGCTCGACTTTGGAAACCATCAAAGACACGGCCCTGACCAGTGTTCCGAATATCAACACGGCGTCCTTCATTCCCGCTAATTTGAAAAACGGGGCGATTACCATTACCACGAATCCGGCCAACTTGGGAGGACAAAGTCTGGCGACGGTCACCATTACCGTCAATTGGCTGGGCCCCAAAAACCGGGCGCGTTCACTGCAAGTGACCACCATGCGGAGCCGGTACTGAGGAAAATATGAAAAAGCCAAATCGCGGTTTCACCTTGATCGAAATCCTATTCGTCACCATTATCTTCCCGATCCTTTTTTTTGCGGTCTTTGCGGTGGTGGAATCGGCCAATGTCATTTCCCGCACGAACGGTGTTTTTTCAAGACTCAGCCAAAGCGAGATGCAAACACTGCGCTACCTCAGCCGGGAAATCGGACAAACCAGCCCGGATATTACGCCGGTGCGGCTTATACTGGCGACCGACGCTTCCAATAATAGTATTGTCACCTTTCAAATTCCCGTGGACTGTGACAACGACGGGGATGTGGTGGATGACGAAGGGGCCAGCTGTGTCCAGGATGCCGACTCCTCCAAGGAAACGGAGTGGGGCGCCTACAACGAGGCGGGCCAAATCCAGAACGGACAACTGGGAGCGTGGGCGCGTTATTCGGTCAGCAATAATCAGTTGGTCCGCGAAGTGTTGAACGCGAATCAGGTGCCCATCGCCGGCCTCCGCCGGGTGGTCGCTAATAATACGCAGACATTTCAAGTCACTAAAAATTTGAATATCATTACCATGACGCTTACAGCCAATGCAACGGATGCCATTGGGCAGGCCGGAAAGGCGAGAATCCTTCAGGCCACCTTCACCAGCAATACCATGCTGAGAAATGCGATTACCTAACATGAAAACGAATAATGAAAAGGGATTTGCCCTCATCAGTATCTATTTGGTCATCATTGGGGTGACAGCCATTACCATGGCCACGTGGTCCAAGTCATTTATTGAAGTCCGCCAAGTGGACCGTGAACTGGCACGCGTGCGCGGTTACGCCGCCGCCGAAGCGGGCCTGCAAAGTGGAATGGCCCAAATCGGAGCCAATGCCTACACCGGTTTTATCAACACGAGTTCAATTAACGTCGCCAACTTTCAATCCGCGACCGGGCAGACGGTAGGAAGCTTTGTGGTTGAGATGCAGTACCCCGACCAAGCGGATTGGGTCATTGTCCAGACGACCGGGACGGTCAACAATGAAATGCGTACCCTCGAGGGACGAGTCTTTTTAGATTCCAACCTTTCGAAATATCTCGTCTATGCGGACACGGCGAATTTCGGCTCGGGGGACAATGCCCAGTACGGCGAACCGGACAACACCGATAATGACGGAAACGGTTTTCCGGATTATCCGGAGAAAGTTCCCGCCAATGAAGACGAACGGGCGGCCATGTATTTCACCGGCGACTGGACGATTTCCGGCGCGAACGTGCATTTGTACGGAGATTCTCACGCCCAAGGCGTGGTCGACGGCAACGTTACTTCCAAAGTCCACGGAGACACTTACGTCTCGACTTTTGCCCAAAATTCATCCGGGCAAGTCACTAATTCAGGGGTGTTGGGGGGATTGCCGGTGATGGACGGCTTTGCCGATGACACGGACCGGAATCAAGACAGCCTAATTAATTCCAGCGATTTTCCGGACCGCCACGACTTGACTGCTACCGGTGATGGGGATGCGCATCCCACAGAAAGCCTGGTCTCCATCGACCATAATTTTTATGCGGCACACAACAACATCCCGGGCTTTGCGGGCGGTAGCATTAAAGACCGTTTCTTGAAATTTGAGGCGATTAATAATGGAGCTGCAACCCGGGTGGTGGAATACACCAACGCCAATTACACCAATCAGGTGGGTACGTTTACACTGCCGAACAATGCCATCGTTTACGTCAAAGGCGATATTTACGCGAAAGGAGAAATCGGCGGCCGCGTCTCCGTGGTTTCTTCCGACGATATTTTCTTTGAAAATAACCTCACCTACGCCGCGGCAGCGGTAAAGGCCGATCCCAGCCATTCCACGGCTTTCCTTGCCAAAGATAAGCTTTACTTCAAGGCCGGCAATCTCTCGGTCAGTGGAATCCTCTATGCGGAAAATTCAGCCGGCGGCACCGCTTTCGATGCGAGCCAAGGCGCCGCCAAACAGAAACTTCGTCTTTACGGAAACCGGGTGATGAAAGGGGTCACTAACCTCAGTCTTTATCCGGACCGTGTTTATGCTTACGATAATCAACTGAAACTTTACCGGCCGCCCGGAATTCCGGTGGTTCCGGATCTCCGGCTCGTCCGGGATGCCACTTAAATGATACGAAGGATTTTCAATTCCGGGATTCTCCTTTTAATTCTGGTTCTTATTTTGCCGGCGTGTTCAAAGAAAAAAGAGCCGGCTCCTCCCGCCGAGATTCCTCAAGACGCTCAGAAGGTTGAATTGCCTTCACTGGCCCAGAATACGGCTTATCTCGCGAACCACTCCGAACTGTCTTCCCCCAAAGATTTAACCTTTGAGGAAGCCCCGAACCCCGAATCGGCTTCTTCCATTCCGGTTCCGGCCGGCGACTAGAAAAACCTGCCCGGGTTGAAAATTGGGACCACAATGATTATGATGCCTTGGAACCATGGAAATCCAAGGAAAGACCGCTCTGGTGACGGGCGCCGCGAAACGAATCGGCCGCCAAATTGCGCTCCTCTTAGCCGAGGAGGGCATGAATCTTCTTCTGCATTACCGCCAGTCGGAACGGGAAGTCCGCCAGACCCAAAAAGAGGCCGAACAGTACGGAGTCCGGGTTGACCTGCTGAAGGCCGACCTCGGCCGTTTTTCCGAAGTCCGGGGTCTGGTTCGAAAAGCCTTCCAAAAAAGTCCCCAAATCCACGTTCTCATTAATAACGCTTCCGTTTTTTTCCGCACCCCGCTCGGACGGGTCCGGGAAAAGGATTGGAATGATTTTTTTAACGTTAATTTGAAGGCGCCCTTTTTCTTGGCCGACGCCATCGGCCGCCGGATGGTCCGTCAGGGCGGAGGTAAAATCGTGAACTTAATCGATTGGACCGCTTTTCATCCGCATCCGGATTTTCTTCCTTACGCCGCCTCGAAGGCGGGTCTCGTGACCGTGACTCAAGGATTAGCCCGAGCCCTTGCGCCTCACGTGCAAGTGAACGCTGTGGCGCCCGGTCCCATCCTTCCTGCGCGCGGCTCCAGCGCCAAAGAAAATCAGAAAGTTATTGCGCGGACTCCCTTAAAACGTTTCGGCGACCCACAGGACATCGCCGAGGCGGTCCGGTTTCTTGTGAAAGCCACTGACTTCGTCACCGGGGCCGTGATTCCGGTGGACGGAGGAAATCTCATTGCTTAATTTTTCGGCGTTACCTCGATTGACCGTCCTGGCCGGCCCGGCCGGAATCGGAAAAACCCAGCTCTGCTTAGAACATTTTTTTAAACTCCGCAAAGACATGCTTTACCTCTTACCAAGCGCCGAACACCGGGAACGGATTCTCGACCTCATGTTGAGAAAAGAAGGCGCCGGGTTTTTTGGTGAGCGGGTCTTGACCTTTAACCGGCTCATGCAGCAGCTTCTAAAGGCGGGGGATTTTGCGCTGGTCACCGATGCCCAGAGCCGGTTTCTCTTAAGTGACCTTGTTACTCATTATGCCGGGGACTATTTTGCCGCCGTTCGGGATTTCCCGGGTTTTTTGGAAACGGTAAGTGATTTCTTAGGAGAGCTCAAGGAATCCTTGGTCAGCCTGGAGCAATTCCGCCGCTCGGTCGCCCGGCTTAAAAAGGCCCGTCCGGAGTGGGCTGCGAAATACGACGCGCTTCTTAAAATTTACGAAGGGTATGAAAACCGGATGGAGGAGCGAGGACTTCGGGACCACCGGGACGGGTTGTTCCTTTTAAAAGAGGCGGGTACAAAAAATAATTTTTCCCTCCCCAAATTCAAGCATCTTTTTGTCGACGGCTTTTTTGATTTTTCCAAATCGCAATTGGAATTTCTTCGCTGGCTCGCCGAGCGCTCGGAACGGATCACTTTGGCCATGACGCTGGATCGGTCTCCGGAACGGAAGAGGCTTTTTGAGATTCCTCTCCAGACCCTCGAAGCGCTCGAAGAAATCGGTTTTCAAACCGTAGATCTGGCGGATCTTCCCAACCAGAGAACTGCTTCGCCGGCCCTTGCGCACATTGAGAAGAATATTTTTCGTCATTCTGAGTCCTTTGCCCGTCATCCTGAGGCCCCAAAGGGGCCGAAGGATCTCGAGATCCTTCGCTTCGCTCAGGATGACGTAAGACAGCCGCCTCGTAATGACGATGTTCTCATCCTCGAGGCCACGGGAATCCGGGGTGAAATCGAGATGATTGCCCGCGAAATTCGCCGCCTCGTTCGAATTCACGGCTACCATTTCTCCGATGTGGCGGTCATTTTGAGGCGGGTGGGGGAATACGCCAATATGATCCGGGCGGTCTTCCGGGAATTTGAAATTCCCGTTGAAATCCACGAACGGGAAAGATTGCGGGACACGCCGCTGGCCCGGACGCTGGTGAGCTTCTTCAATATTTTCTTAGAAGATTGGAGGCGCGAAGACCTCTTCAATTTCCTCAAATCCAGTTATGTCCAAAAAGACTACGCCCGCGTTTGTTCCTTGGAACTCCAAGCGCTTCGGCTGGGAATTGTTTCGGGCCGCGCGCGCTGGCTCGTCGAATTGAAAGACCCGTTGTTTGAAAAAATCGCCTCTTTTCAGGACCGGTTTCAATCCGCCGCAGGAATTGAAGAATGGCTCCGTCTCACGCGTGAAGTCCTCAAATCCTTTGGGCTTTCCGAGATCCCGGCCGTTTACGAAGAGTCGGCCCGCCGGGATTTCATGACGCTCCGGCGCCTCGCGAGTCTCTTCAAAGAAATCCAATCCGCCCACTTCGCCCAAACCCTTTCCGGGAAAAGTTTCGAAGGATTTGTCCGGGAACTTTTGGGTCTCATCGAAGTCGACCTTTTTTCCTTGCACGACCGGGATAAAAACCGCGTACAAATTTATGACATTTCGTTGGCGCGTCAGAAGGAATACAAAGTGGTTTTCATGGCCGGACTGCTCGAGAAAGTTTTCCCGGCCGAGATTCGGGAAGACCCCGTACTCTCGGATGAAGAAAGAAAGACCATCGGTCTCGCCCAAAAACTGCCGCGGCAGGCGGTGGAGCGTTACTTTTTTTATCTGGCGCTGACGCGCTCGCGCGAAAAAGTCATTTTGACTTATCCCCGGTTTGACTTGGAAGGCCGGGAAGCCCTGCCGTCTTTTTACGTCGACGAAGTTCAAGCGCTTTTTGAAGAACCTCTTCCCAAAAAATCTTACCCCGTCAATCAATCCCTGCCGCGGCTTGAAGACGCGGTCGAAGAGCGGGAGCTCGAGGCGCACGTGATTTGGAGGCTTCACCAAAAATTCCGCAAAGAAGATAAATCGGAGCGGGCTGAAACGCTGGGTCTTTACAACCGGCTCTTGGAGCGAAATTCTTTCCGCGAGTTACTCCCGCGCATCCTCTTTGAGCCCACCGAGCGAATTGAGGACCCGGCAGTCCGGGCCGCCTTTCTTCCGAAGGGGGGAATCTTTACGCCCACACGATTGGAAGCCCACGGACGCTGCGCTTACCGATATTTTTCCAGTGAGATTTTGAAACTCCAGGAAGACGAAGATCGTATCAATCCGCGTGACGTGGGAATTCTTCTTCACGAGGTGTTGGAAATTTATTGGCGCGAACGGGTGGAAAAACAAAGAAAAGATTTAGAAGCATTGGAGCCCGCCAAGGCCTTTGTCTTGGAGACCTTTCACCGATTATTGAAGGAAACGCCTTTGACCGGAGAAAAGGCTTACCGGATTGAACTCAAGATTGCCCAAATGGAGGAGTGGCTTTTGGGACTCTTGGAAAGTGAATTGGAAGGGGATAACGGATGGGCCGCTTTCCGGCCGCGCTATTTTGAATTCGAGTTTGGATTCAATCCCAAAACCGTGGGCTACCTGAAACTCTACGATCCCTACCAAGAGGATTTGCTTCTGCGGGGGAAAATCGACCGCATTGATATTGATTCCTCAGGCCAATACGCGCTCGTCATTGATTACAAGACCGGGTCGAGCTTTAAGAAACAAAATTTGGAATTCGGCACGGCGTTGCAGCTTCCTCTTTATCTGTTGGTGGTGCAGCAGCACTTGAAATTAAAACCGGCCGGCGGAGAAATTTATCAAATCAACGCCGCCAAACGTCAGGGGTTTTATTCACGAGAGGCCTTAGCGGCCACCGGGACCCAAAGCCGGTCGAGAAGTATTCATGACAAAAAGGAATTCGACGCCGTGTTGGAACGCGCCATTCACTTCGCCCGAAAATATGCCGAGGGCATTAAGCAGGCCGATATTTCGGTCCGGCCCCGGGATTGCGACGAGCACTGTCCTTACCCGAGCCTGTGCCGCATTGAAAAGTGGCGGCTGCCGTTTATCTATCAGGAAATCCGAGATGAAGACAAAAGAAATCGAACTCTCTAGCGTCCAACGCGCGGCCGTCGAAACCGTAGGGCGAAACGTTTGCGTTTCCGCGGGGGCCGGCTCCGGAAAAACCCGGGTTCTGGTGGAGCGCTTCGTTTACCTGGTGATGGAGCACCAAATTTCTCCGCAGGCGATTCTCGCCATCACCTTTACGGAGAAGGCGGCCAACGAAATGAAGCGCCGGATTGTGGAAAGATTGCGGGAAGAGAATTTAGAAGAGGCACGCCGTGAGGTGGAAAATGCCTCCATCGGCACGATTCACGCTTTTGCTGCAAGGCTGCTCAAGGAGCATCCGCTCGAAGCTGGAGTGGACCCGCATTTTGTCATCTTAGAATCCCACGAAGCCGAGATTTTGCAGGAGCGGGTGCTGGACGGAGTCATTGAAACGCTGGCCCGGGAAAAGGAAGTGTTCAATTTACTGCACCGCTTTGAAGAAAGAAAAGTGCGTGCGGGAATCTTGAAGGTCTACCGGCAATCCCGCAATTTTGAAACGCCTTTTGAGGAGCTTTTAAAAAAACGCTCCCCCGCTTCCCGTGAAGAGTGGGAATCGGAAATCAGAAAGGGGCTCGCTCAATTAGGTGATATGGATTGCGCATGGACCGATGTGGATTCGCTTTTAGTGATCAAATCCCGGCTTCGGGCCGCGGGCAAGCAAAAAGAACTCATCCGGCGCATTCAGGAAAGAATTTTGGATTTGGCGAGCTTCATCCGGGAAAACGAAAGCCTGTCCGAGCGGGAGGTTTTTATCCGTCTCGCGCTTCAATTTGAGCGCTCCTATGAAGAGGTGAAGCAAACGAACCGGGCGCTTGATTTCGACGACCTTCAGTTGAGGGCCGTGAAACTTTTAAATTCCGAGTCCCCGGTCTCGCGCTCGCTTCGGAAACTCACCCAGGAAAAATTCCGCGAAATCATGGTCGACGAATTCCAGGACACGAATCACCTCCAGAACCGGCTTCTGGAATTGGTCGGCCGGCCGACCAATCTGTTTGTGGTGGGAGATTACAAGCAATCGATTTACAGTTTCCGTGGAACCGACGTTCAAATTTTCTTAAAGAAGGAAAAGACAATTTCGTTGAACGAAAATTACCGGAGCAGGCCAACGCTCATTGAATTTGTGAACCGGTTTTTCGAAACGCTTTGGCAAGAAGACGGCCTTCCTTTTGAAAAGCTCGAGGCCCTGCGTGAAGAAAAAGAAGCCGGGCCCCGCGTTGAGAGGCTGGCGCTCGTCGAAAAGAAAAACGAAAGCCTGGATGAAATCCGCATTCGGGAGGCCCGCACCTTGGCGCAGCGTGTGCTGGCTTTGGTGAACGAAGGCTACCGCTTCGGCGAAATTGCGATTCTCTTTGAGGCCATGACACCGGTTCATTTTTATGAGCAGGCATTCCGCCAGGCCGAGATTCCTTATTACGTGGTTTCGAACCGAGGTTTTTATCACCAGCCTGAAGTCCGCGATGTCTTGAGTTTTCTCGCCGCACTCGAGAATCCGAAACGGGACATTCCGCTGGCCGCCGCGCTTCGCTCGCCCCTTTTTCAAATTTCGGATGAAACGCTTTTCTGGCTGGCTCGCCGTGCAAAAAAAGACCGTGCGGAGCTTCCGTTGGCGGAAGGCCTTTGGGAATTTGAATCCATTCCTGAAATTTTGGAGCCCGAGCGCCAAAAACTCCGCTTTTTTACCCGCACCTTCAATCATTTCCTCCAGGAAAAGGAAAAATTCAGAATTTCCCGGCTCATCGAGACGCTTTACCGGACCACCGGATTTGATTTGTATGTGTTGAAGCTCCGGCAGGGAGAGCGCCGCTATGCCAATTTGAGAAAGCTGGTGGAACTCGCCCGTGAATGGGAATCGAAAGAAGCGCTTCATCTCGGAGATTTTGTCCGCGCGGTCAAAGCGCTCGAGACCCGGGACATCCGCGAATCGCAGGCCCAGGCGGAAGCGGAAGAAGGGAATGTGGTTCGTCTTCTTTCCATTCATATGGCCAAGGGGCTGGAATTCGACGTGGTGGTTCTCCCGGATTTAGGCCGCAAGGAGCGCCCGGAAACCGGAAATTTTTCGCTCACCCCCGAAGAGGGGTTGGGCTTGGGAACGGATACGCTAACCTTCCGGCGTAACCTGGCCCGAACGGAACGCATCCGTTCCGAGGAATCGAAACGGCTTTTGTACGTCGCGATGACCCGGGCGCGGGAGAAATTGATTCTCTCCGGACCCCAAAAAGAAGTCGAGCCGGACATTTCTTTTCACCAGATGCCGACCTGGGCCGATTGGCTGGAGCGCATTATAGGGGACGGTTCTCAAAGAGAACCATCCCCAGAGTGGGGCATCGCCGCAATTCCGGAAACGCCTCCGTCCGCCTTTCCTTATGAACTGAAAAAATCCCTGGCCCAGCGTAAGTCCATCCGGAAATGCCTGGCCGCGCTGGAACCGGTCCGGATGAAAATGGAGCCCGCGGGAATCGAGCCCTTGCTGCAAAATCTCATTTTGCCCCAGAAGGCCTATTTCCGACGCATTGATTTGCCGGTTTCCGCCTTTCTTCTTTTCGCTCAGGACCCCGAGGCCTTTTTCCGGCGTTACGACATCGGGGTTTTGGATGAAGAGAAGGTAACTTCCGGTCTGGAATTAAAAGACGGGGAGGAGGAAGAGGTTTTAAGGGATGAGACGGAAGAATTGGGCTCGGCCGAATTTGGGACCCGGGTCCATCAAATTCTAGAACAAGTGATTCTCCGCCGGACGAGTGTGCGCGAAGCCGAGGGGCTCGTTGCGCGCTTCACTACGGATTTGAGCCAGAAAGAACGGGAAGAAATCAGGGACTTGGTGGTCCGGTTTCTGGAAGGTCCCGAGGCCAAAGAAATTTTCGAGGGGAAATTCGTTTCGCCCGAACTTCCTTTTATTCTGAGACTTCCTCACGGTCTGATTCAAGGAACGCTGGATTTAATCTACCAGCGGAAAAACGGGGATTGGGTCATCTTGGATTACAAGACCTCGCGGGTAACGCCCGAAACCTTCAAGGCTCGGGCCGAAGATTACCGCCTTCAGCTGGAGCTTTACGCGCTGGCGGCTTGGAAAATTATGGGAATTTCCCCCGCTGAGGCCCAGGTGCATTTTTTAAGGGGCGGACTGACGCACCCACTTTTCTTTTCGGCCGGAGATTTTGACAGGCTGTACGCGGAGTTTAGTGGTCTTCAGGAGCGCATTATCGATTTCCGAAAAGAAAGAATTAAAGAAACTTCTCCTGGTAGATTTTAATCAGGGCGAAGAAAAGGGAGAGGATGACGGGCGCCACAAAAATTCCCATGAGCCCGTAGAGTTTAAGCCCGCCTAGGATTCCAAAAAATAAAAGAAAATAAGGCAGCCTGGTTTTTTCCCCAATCAGAATGGGTTTCATGATGTTGTCGATGAGGCTAATCACGAGTGTGCCGAAGACGAAAAGAATCCCGGCCTGGACGTACTGATTGTTAATGACCAAAAGGACGACGACCGGAACCCACACGGCAGAGGCGCCGACTACGGGGATGAGGGCCACGAAAAAGGTGAGCGTGGCGAAGAAGATAGGGATGGGGACTCCTAAAATCCAAAAAATGATTCCCGACACCGTGGCTTGGGTGAGGCTCGTCAAAAGCTGACCCCGGATAACGGCCGAAAAAGTTTCGTTCACCTGTTTAAAAATCAGCCGTTTGTTTTTTTCTTCCAGGGGCGCAATCTCATAAATAAACCGGTAAATTTTCTCCCCGTCTTTTAAGAATACAAAAAGAAGGAAGGTCATCAAGAGAGTATTGAGGGCAATCAGGAAAATATTTTTCGTCACCGTTCCCGCCTGGGCGGTCGCGAAGTTGCCGATGGAGCGGGTGGTCCGCAAGAGCCAATCTGAGATACTTTCCTTGAGCGGCTCCCACTGGAGGACTTGGACCTCGATTCTTTGCACAAATCCGAGCGAACGGATGTGGTCAATGAGGTTTTCCAGCTTTCCTTGCCGGACGTAATCGGCGGCGGACTGGTAGAGTTCAATGGCTTGTGCGGCGAGGTTGACCAGGATGAGCGCTACCGGCGGAACGACGATAAGAAAAATACCCACGGTCATCAAGAGGGCCGCCAGGGTTTCGCGGGGCTTCAAGGCCTTGCGGAGCTTTTCATAAAGAGGGTAAAAGCCGAAGGCGAGAATCGCGGACCAAAAGATGGCGCGCGAAAAGGGTAAAAAGATGAGACACACCTGGTAGACGACGACGGCAAGGAGGGCGATGAAGAAGAGCGAAATGAATTGGTCGCGTGTCATCGCCCAATTAATCTATATGGTAAAATCCCGCTTGTGAACAAGAAAATTTCATCCCCCGGGAAACTCATTATCTACGATTTAGATGGAACCCTCATTGATTCCCGCTTGGATATCGCCCACGCCGTGAATTGGACGCTTAAAGAAATAGGCTTCAAGGAACTTTCGATGGAACAAATCAGCCATTTTGTGGGAAGCGGTGTGAAGAATCTCATGCAAGGAGTTCTAAGAGAAGCCGGCGCCAAAAGGGGCCAGGCCCCTTTTGATGCAAAGGACTCAAAAGGGGCCTGGCCCCTTTTGAGTGATTCCATTAAGCTTTTCCGCCGCCGTTACGGGGAGCATCTCCTGGAACACACCCGGCTTTACCCGTCCGTCCTGAAAGTGCTAGAATGCCTCAAAATTCATAAGCAGGCCGTTGTTACCAACAAGCCCGAAAACTTCTCCCTCACGATTCTCAAAGGCCTGGGTATCGAGTCTTACTTTTTTCAAGTGGTGGGCGGCGACACCGGGTTTCCGAAAAAGCCGGTGCCTGAAGGGGTTTTGAATATCCTGAAACAAGCGGGCGTTCGAGCCAACCAAGCGATTCTTGTGGGCGACAGCGCGTTGGATATTGAGACCGCAAAGAATGCCGGAATCCGGGTTGCGGCTGTCACGTATGGATTCGGTAAGCGCGATGAAATTAAGCAGGCGAAGCCGGATTGGATTTGGGAAGATTTGGAGGAATTAATCGAATGTCCTTTGCTGAAGGAACGTTAGTCGAGCACTCTCATCAAATTCAAGAAGGCGATTTGGTCCTCTTGTGGTTTGAAGACGAGGTGAGTTACCTCATTGAAGTCACCCGTGGAAAGCGGATGTCCATTCACAAAGGCAAGCCGTTAGATGTCGAATCCTGGATCGGCCGCGAATTTGGCTCCCGCATCGAATGCGAGCACGCCCACGCTTTTCTTTTGAAGCCGACTTCTGAGGATTTAATGATGAAGGCCTCGCGGGAATCGGGCGTCATCTATCCTAAAGATGCGGGCTTCATTTTGTTAAGGGCAGGGATTCACGCCGGCTCGAAAGTGCTTGAAATCGGCACGGGTTCGGGGGCCTTGTCACTCATTCTGGCGCTGGCGGTCCGTCCCACCGGCCGGCTTTTTACCTACGACCGGCGCGAAGATTTCATGGAGCTGGCGAAGAAAAATTTAAGGCGCGCCCGGCTTTTGGATTGGGTTCAATTCGGAAAAAGAGAAGCGCGGGAGCCGATTCCGGAAAAAGGTTTCGACGCCGTGATTCTGGATATCCCGACGCCGTGGGAGGAAGTCGATGCCGTAAAAGACGCACTCGGCGGCGGAGGAACGCTCGTGAGCTTGAATCCCACTTTTAATCAGATTGAGCTAATGGCCGAGGCATTGAAAGCCGCCGGTTTCATCCGGATTGAATCCTGCGAAATTCTTCTCCGGCCGATTTTGGCGCGGGCGGGCAAGACGCGTCCGGTTCAGCGAATGGTCTCCCACACGGAATTTTTGGTTTTTGCCACAAAAGTCGAAGCGCCTGCACAAAAGGGGCCAGGCCCCTTTTAGCTTTGAACGTAAAAGGGGCCTGGCCCCTTTTGGGGTCCAATGGGAAAACCCATCCTGTTGATTGATGACGACCAGCTGGTCTTACAGAGCCTAGGCGCTCTTCTGCAATCGAGAGGCTACGCGGTCGAAAAAGCACGCAACGGATTTGAGGCGCTCGAAAAAGTTCAGGCTCTTGAGTTTGGGCTGGTGATTTCCGATATTCGAATGCCGGGGATGGACGGGATTGAGCTTCTCCAGCGGATTCGTCAAATCCACCAGGAGAGAAAACAAAAACCCGTTCCGGAAATTCTGATTACCGGTTATACGGATGAAAACACCTACCTGAAGGCCTTAAAACTTCAGGTGACGTATTACCTTTATAAGCCGTTTGATATGGATGAGTTTTTGGAAATTGTTGAAAAGCACCTTGTGTCGTGAAGAAGTTTAGTTTGCGAAGTGGAAACGTCATTGCGAGCCCCACGAAGTGGGGCGAAGCAACCTCAAAACTGAGATTGCTTCGTCGGCCCTTCCCTCCGGGCCTACGGCCCGAAAGGGCCGGAGGCGGGCCTCCTCGCAAAGACGGACGTTGGTTTTTCCAAGTCTGTTATATTTTCTTGCTGGTTTTTCTTATCTCTGGGCCCGTGTCTGCAGAAGACTTGCCGCCTTTGCCGGCGGGACCTCTGATCCTCACCAGCGTCCGGCCCGAACAGCTTTCGGCCAATTACTGGATTAACCGGCTTCCGGATCCGGACCTTCTTTTAAAATCGCCCCAGGAAATCAAAGAATTCAACGAAGATATCCACCGCGAAATCAAAGAGGCGGTGGATGTTTTTGCCCTCGACACAAAACGGCCCGGAGGCCCCATCCGGTCGCAAATCAAATACGAATACGAAACCGTTAAAAAAAGAAAACTTTTCGGTGCGGACGACCAACGGATTCCCCAAAGTTTTTTTGACGCGAACGTCTTGCCTTTGCTCCGGTGGGAAAAAATTCCCGCCTCCATTTCGATGCGTTGGGGAGCGGCCGTTCGTGCCACGGCGGTCCGGGCGCTTCCCACGGACAAGAAAATGCTCGAGGCGGTGGGGGATTATGAATTCGACCAGATTCAATACACTCAAATTAAACTCTGGACCCCGGTCGGTATTTTTCACACTTCCAGCGACGGCAAATGGCATTACGTTCAAGGGCCTTACACGAGAGGCTGGGTGAGAGCCAAAGACATTGCTTTATTTCCAACCCGCGCCGAATTAAAAAAATACGTCAAACCGGAATCCGCTTCTTTTCTTGTAGTGACCGGCGAAAGCATCCGCATTTTTAGCGACACTGCTCTGGCCGAGCTGGACCAAAAGGCCAGCATGGGAACGATTCTTCCGTTGTCCGGTGAGCGGCCGAATGCTTATGCCATTTGGATGCCTCGCGCGGGCGTTGGCGGTAAGGCCGTGCTCGAGCGCGCCTATGTCAGTAAAAAATCAGACGTCTCGACGGGGTTTGTTCCGTTTACGCAAAGAAATATTATCCGCCAAGCCTTTAAGCTTCTCGGCGCACGTTACGGCTGGGCCGGAATGTATAACGGAAGGGATTGCTCGGGTTTCACGCACGATGTTTTTCTTACCTTCGGCTTGGATATGCCACGTGGCTCCAAAGAACAGGGCTATGTCGGAGCCCAAATCGACCATTTCGGTTATAAGGAAGACACCGAAAGAAAATTAGCACGGCTTCAAAACGCGATTCCGGGCATCACGCTTTTACGGATGCCGAAGCACCAGATGCTTTATTTGGGCCAGGAGAACGGCCAATATTACGTTATCCACTGCACTTGGGCGGAACGGGTCTCGATGACCTCCGACCAGAAGCTGCGCATCAATCAGGTGGTGGTGTCTGATTTGACGCTAAACGGTCAATCCTATCTGGGGTCTTTGTTTGACCGCATTATCTCCATGAATGAGTTTAATTGAGGGGCTTGACGGCTTCTCATTAAAAGAGGAAAATAGCCCCGAATTAAAAGGAGGTTCGTCATGCCGGTTCTCACAAAAGCCAAACCCCAGAAATCATCATCCTTAAAAGAAGAAATCTTAGTCTCCACCGATTGGGTTGAATCCCATTTAAAAGATCCGTTCGTCCGCATTGTAGAAGTGGATGTGGACACCCGGGCTTATGACGAGGGCCATCTTCCGGGCGCCCTTGGATGGTCTTGGAGCACCCAGCTCTGTGATTCGCTTCAGCGCGACATTATCCCCAAGAATCCATTTGAAAAATTAATGTCCGAATCCGGCATCTCCAACGATACCACCGTGGTCCTTTACGGGGACAACAACAATTGGTTTGCCGCCTGGGCTTTGTGGCAACTGAAAATTTACGGTCACCGGGATGTCCGGTTAATGGACGGCGGCCGGAAAAAATGGATTGCCGAGGGCCGCGAATTCGGCAAAGAATCGCCTAAGTATTCCGCGAAGACGTACAAAGCGAAGACCCCGGATTTTTCGATCCGCTCTTTTTTGCCGGAGGTACGCCAAGGCATCGAGAAAAAATCTATCGACTTGGTGGATGTCCGCAGCCCCCAGGAATTCACCGGAGAAATTTTAGCGCCTCCCGGACTCCCGGAGACTTGTCAGCGGGGTGGCCACATCCCGAACGCAAAAAATATTCCGTGGGCCAAAGCGTGCAATGAGGACGGCACCTTCAAATCGGAGGAGGAACTCAGAAAACTTTACTCCCAAGCGGGCATCTCTTTCAAAAAGCCGATTGTGGCCTATTGCCGGATCGGCGAGCGCTCCAGCCACACTTGGTTTGTTCTCAAATATCTATTGGGCCATAAGGACGTCAGAAATTATGACGGCAGCTGGACCGAATGGGGGAACTTGGTTCAAGCCCCGATTGAAAAACCCTGAAATGAAAACAAAAAATTTTACTGAGCGGAAAATGGAATTAGCAGGTTGGCCGGTTAAAATCACTTCCTATCAATGGGGTGAGCGTTTTTATTCAACGGTCGATAACGTCAGCCCGGGCGCCTGGATTGCCAAGGCGGAAGGAAGCACTCGGGAAGAAGCGGAGAAGAAAGTCATTGAGCGGGCCTCCGAACTTCTCGCCAAAACCCGCCGAATGAAAGTCAGCGCTTAAATCTTAAATGGGACTAGCCGATAACCAAGCAGTGTATTTCACCGAAACAAAGGAGAATCGAAGGATGAGACAAGGAGTCTACGTAATTGCAACAATCCTATTAGGCACCCTGGCTCTCACGACGGGTTGCGCTTCCAAAAAGCGTCACCAACGTGACATGACCAATCTTCAGAATCAAATCGGCGCGCTTCAAAGTGAAGTGGCCCGGCTCGACCAGGCTCTGAAGGAGACCGAAGCCAAACCCAGTGGAAGCGAATCGGCTTTAACTCAATTCACACAAGGGGCGCTTTACCGGACTCCTTCGGGATTTGAGCTCCCGGCCGCGTCCATTCAGCAGGCCCTGAAAAAAGCGGGTTATTATCAGGGAACTTTGGACGGTAAGATCGGTTCCAAGACTAAACAGGCACTCCGGAATTTCCAGCGGGACAACGGTCTGGATCCGGACGGAATTTGCGGCCGCCAAACCTGGGCCAAGCTGCAAACTTTCGCCTAAGTCCTTTTGAAGGGTGCGAGCCAAGCGCGTCCTCCTATTTGCTTGGGTTGCCACTTTATTTTTTGCCGGGATTGAGTTTGCCGGCGGAAAACTTTCCCATTCGCTAGCCCTAATCGCGGACTCGGTTCACCTCGTGGCCGATGCCGGCGCATTAGGGCTAGCTTTTTTTGCCTCCTGGATCGCGGCGCAACCCGCCACCCGGAAAATGAGTTACGGGTATCACCGCGTCGAGATCTTAGCCGCTCTCATTAACGGCGCGGGGCTTTTGACCGTCGCCATTTTCGTGGCCAAAGAAGCCCTCCAAAGATTCCACAATCCCAGTCCGGTTCACCCTCCTTTAATGCTCGGTATCGGGATTGCCGGACTTGTTTTTAATTTAGCGGTGGCTTTTTTGCTGAACCGGGCCGCCAAAGAAAATGTCAATGTACGGAGTGCTTTTTTCCATGTGCTTTCCGATACCTTGGGTTCCTTCGGTGTGGTGGCGGCTGCGGTCATCGTTTGGAAAACGGGATGGAGCTTGGCCGACCCCGTGGTAAGCATTGCCATTGCTCTTCTCGTGATTGGGGGAGCCTGGCAAATTTTGCGAGATGTCGTGGAAATTCTGCTTGAGGCCACGCCTTCCCGGGTCAATATCCGCCAGCTGGAAGAGAGGCTTCTATCTCTTTCGGGGGTGAGCGAAATCTGCGACCTTCATGTGTGGACCATTTCCAGCGGCAAGGAAGCGTTGAGCGCTCATTTAGGGGTTCATTCCTCAGCGGATTGGGAGTCTTTGCTCAAGGAAGTGAACTCGATCCTTTCCCAGGAATTTGGCATCCAGCACACGACCATTCAATTCGAAAATCCGCCCGCCAAACCTCATCTTCCTCACGAACGCCACGAATTCAGGCCTTAACGCTTGGTTGCAGCCGTCGTCTGGCGGTGCTAATCTTTTACCGGATATGAAAACAGCCCAGGGGCACCATTTTTATCAATTTTATAAGGGGCGGGAGGATTTCTTCCGTCTGGCCATCCCTTTTCTTCGCCTCGGTCTGGCTCACGGGGAAGCGTGTTTGTGGATTGTTTCGCGCGCCGTCGGAATTACGGAGGCCATCCATGCCTTCAGCCGCGAATGCGATTTGGGGCCGTTTCTGGACCGGGGTCAATTGGCGATTCTTCCCGCCGAAAAATGGTACCTCGACCGCGGTCAATTTTCCGAGAGGAAAGTCCTTCAAAAGACAGAAACTTTTATCGGAGATAAAATGCGTTTAGGATTTAATTCTATCTGTGGAGTGGGCGATGCGGGCTGGCTGGAGGTCGAGGATTGGTTGAAATTCCAGAACTATGAAGAAAAGGTCCACGGCCTCATTCGAGACTTCGGTAAAATCACCGCGGTCTGCGCCTATCCGATTCAACGCTGTTCGCTCACTCAGACCAAAGATGTTTTAACCCACCACGACGGCGTCTTCCAACACAAGCTTTAAGCGTCCCCTTCTGGCCCCCTTCTGCTACAATAAACGCCCTTATGCGGCTTTTTTTGATTTTTTTTCTTTTTGTCTCCTTCTGGCCGTGGGAAAAAGACCCGGAAGGGGTGAAGAAAAGTTCCTTTGCGCTCTCCCAACCGCCGGCGCTTTTAAAGACGCTGCGTGTAGCCCTTTTTTATGAAAAATCCGAGGTGCGAATCAACGTTCCGGCCCCTTATGAAATTGAAAGTGTTCCGGCCCACGAATCCTTGGAAAAAGGTGCGGCGCTTTCCAGCGTGAGTGTCCGGCCCGGCCCCGAAGGAATCCGGGTGGGGCCGAATTTGTACCGCGCTTCGGGTATCCGTGTTGAAGCTAAGACGGGGGAGCTTCAGATTGAAAATCGCACCTACCGGAATGCGATCCAAGTCTTGAAAAATCCCAAGGGAACTCTGACCGTGGTCAACGAAGTGGACGTGGAGGATTATCTGGGAGGGGTCCTTCCTTCGGAAATGATTCCCACCTGGCCCGAGGAAGCACTCAAGGCGCAAGCTGTGATTTCCCGCACCTACGCCGTTTTCAAGAATATCGAAAACCAGAATTTTCCTTTTACCTTGAGCGCGGATGTGGCGAGCCAAGTTTACAATGGAAAATCCGCGGAGAAACCTGCGACGAACCGGGCCGTGGAAAAAACGCGCGGTGAAATTCTCGTTCATCAGGGAAAAATTTTTCCCACGTTTTTTCATTCCACCTGCGGCGGCCGGACCACCCGTGCGGATTATCAATGGAAGATCGAACCGCACCCTTCCCTCAAAGGAGTGGAATGCCCTTACTGCCGCGCTTCGAAATATTATTCCTGGAAGGCTACGTTCAGTGCCTCGGAAATCCAGAGGCGCCTTCGCAAAAAAGGGTTTTTGGTTTCCGGAATTCAAGACATCCGAGCGGAAAAAATCGATGCCTCGGGCCGGCCGCGGATTTTTGTCATCCGGCATAGCGGAGGAACGCTGGAAATTCCGGCCAACGATTTCCGGGTCGCCTTGGGGCCCGACCAGATGCGCAGCACGCTCATCCAGGTTGCGCGTTCGGACGACGGCGAGTTTATTTTCAAAGGAAAAGGCTGGGGACACGGCGTGGGACTGTGCCAGTACGGCGCCAAACAACTGGCCGAATTAGGTTATGATTATGCCGACATTCTTCGTTATTATTACCCGGACAGCGAAATCCGGAATCTCGAGCAGTATCACACGCTTGCCGCGGGCTCGGACGGTCCGGTCCCGGCCGAAGAAGCGCAAGGAACCGGAATCAAAGGCTTGTTCCATAAGGTGAAGAATTACTTTGAAGAATATTAGGGACGGTTCTTGGGGACAGTTCTGAGAACCGTCCCAACACTATGGTTCTTGCGCCCGTAGCTCAACTGGATAGAGCGTCAGCCTCCGGAGCTGAAGGTTGGTGGTTCGACCCCACTCGGGCGCACGATTTTCCTCGTCATCCTGACGGAGGTCGGCGATTAAATGAAAAGCCACTGGAAAGATTCTGAAGCAAGAGGAAAGAGCCGGCTCGAGCTCCTCGTTTACCGGTCCCGATTAATCGGAGCGGAACCCGAGCTCTGTCTTTGGGGCGGCGGCAACACTTCCACTAAGCTGGACGAAATCGATTTCCGCGGACGCCGGCGCCCGGTGCTGCGCGTCAAAGGTTCGGGTTCGGATTTGAAAGAAGCCGAGCCCCACCATTTTTCGCCGATGGCCCTGGAAGACCTCTTGCCGGTTTTCGACCGGGACCGGATGACGGATGAAGAAATGGTGGCCTACTTTGAAAAATGCCTTTTGGATCCGAAGGCCCCGCGGCCTTCCATTGAGGCCCTCCTTCACGCCTTCATCCCGGAGCCGGATATCGACCATACCCATGCCGATGCCATCCTTGCTTTGACCAACACTTCCCGCGCCCGGCAAATTTGCCGAAAAGTTTTTGGAGAAGAACTTCTTTTTATTCCTTACCTTAAACCGGGATTTCTTCTGGCCAAGGAAACCGCGCGGGCCTACCAAAAAAATCAAAAATCAAAGGGAGCGATTCTGGAGAAACATGGCCTCGTGACCTGGGGACCGGATTCAAAAATTAGTTACGCGCGCACCATTGAAATGGTCTCACGCGCTGAAACGTATCTTCGCAAAGCGGCCCGCGCTCGTCCTATTTTGGGCGGGCCTCGTACTAAAAGTTTCAGCCCCCGCGAGCGGGAAGAATTCGTCAAAAAATTTTCCTCCCTCATCCGGCAAGCGGTGAGCCGGCGCGAGCGAAAAATCTTGACCTTCACCGATTCCCCGGATGTTTTGGATTATGTCAATTCCAAGCTGGCCTTTAAAGCCTCCCAACAAGGCGCTGCGACGCCGGACCACATGCTTCGGACAAAACGCATTCCGCTTTTCATTCAGCCGGAGAAGCGAAAGGGCTACGGACCCTCCGGGTTGGTGAGACAAATCGAACGCTACGGCGAAAATCATCGCCGGTACTTCAAAAAATATCACACGCCGGGACAGCCGATGCTGGACCCTTACCCGCGGGTGATTTTGATTCCCGGAGTGGGGATGATGACCACCGGAAAAAATTTAACCGAGGCGAAAATCGTAAAAGAAATTTATCAGCATTCCATGAAAATCCAAACCGGCGCCTCCTATGCCGACCGTTACGTTTCGCTCCCGCTTTCCCAGGCCTTTGAAATGGAGTACTGGTCGCTGGAACTCTACAAATTAACACTCGCTGCTAAAGAAAAAGAATTGGCGCGTCGTGTGGCATGGGTAACCGGAGCCGCAGGAGGAATCGGCCGGGCCATCGTGGAAAAATTAGCCGGGGAAGGCGCTCACGTCGTGGCGCTTGACCTGGACCGGAAAAAAGTGGAACGCCTGGCCCAGGATTTGAATCAAAAATTAAAATCCGAGCAAATTGTAGGTCTGGAAATGGACGTGACCCGTGAGTCGAGCGTTGAGCGGGCCATGCTGGAAACGCTTAAGATCTTCGGCGGAATCGATTTCCTGGTCTCCAATGCCGGTGTGGCGCACGTGGCGCCGGTCGACGAACTTGATTTAGGGAGCTGGCAGAAAAGTTTTGAAGTCAACGCGACCGGCCATTTTCTAGTCGCGCGTCAGGTGATTCGGGAATTGAAAAAACAGGGCCTCGGAGGCGCGATTGTCTTCATCGCTTCTAAAAATGTCCTGGCACCCGGAAGAGATTTTGCAGCTTACAGCGCCGCGAAGTCCGCGCAAACCCAATTGGCGCGTGTGCTGGCCATCGAAACGGGAGAACACCATGTCCGCGTCAACATCGTGCATCCGGATGGAGTGTTTGACGGGTCGGGTTTGTGGGACGTGATTAAAGAAAAACGCGCCCAATCCCACGGGGTGCGCCCGCAGGAATTGGAAAAACATTATCAGAACCGCAATTTAATGAAGATCCGCATCGAGCCCCAGGACGTGGCCGAGTCCGTCTTGTTTCTCCTCTCCGAGCGTTCTTCTAAGACCACCGGTTGCATGGTGACCGTGGATGGTGGTTTGCGGGAAGCCTTTCCTCGCTAATGAAAAACCTCCTTCAAATCATCCGCTGGATTTTTTTCGCCGCGGTGATTTTTCTGGCGGCGAAAGGAGTTCACTGGGCGGCCAAGTGGATCGAAGAGCGCTCGGTCTTGAAACAAGTCATTGAACGGCTCTCCGCGGATTCACGGATAGCGGAAGTGCTCGTCACCCAAAGCCGGTTCAACGAGGAAACCAAAGCGATTGAGACCACGATTAAATTTCTTGAATACAACGCCAAGGGTGAGCCTCTCGAGCCGAAATTTTTTACCTTCCAAGGAAATATCATTCAGTTCCAGGCCCTGGTCATCCGCTTTCAGGATCAACTCGTTCAGGCGGGAGACAAAATCCGAGGCAAGAGCGCTTATATTTTTCTGAAGGCTTTTATCCTGGATAAGCGAAACACCCAAGTGTTTGACATCACGGACACCCATCAAATCCCCAGCGGTTATAAAATTCCGGGTGCGGCCAGTGAATATGAACAAAAACTTTGGGAAGAATTTTGGAATTACGCTCTGGATCCCCAGGCCCGGGAGCGGATGGGAATCAAGAACGCTCAGATTGAAGCGCCGGGGTCCATGTTTCTTCCGGGAACCATTTATACGCTCCGGATCGAACATGACGGCGGTCTGCGTATCGATACCCAGCCGATTCCCCAAATTTTGAAGGGGGAAAAGATTTGAAGTCCGTGGTTACAATCTTCGGAGGCTCTCACGGGAAAGAAGGGGAGCCGGATTACGAAGAGGCGCGCCAGTTAGGAAAAGTTTTGGCGAAAGCCGGTTACACGGTCTGTAACGGCGGCTATGCGGGGATGATGGAGGCGACAGCGCGAGGTGCCAAAGAAGCCGGTGGCAGGACCGTCGGTGTCACCGTCGAGGAATTCGGTGCGCCTGCCAATCCGTGGATTGATGAAGAAATCCGGATGAAAAAATGGCCGAAGCGTGTTTTGAAGCTGATTGAGTTGGGCGACGCCTTCGTGTTGTTGGACGGCGGCACCGGAACGTTGGTGGAACTTTTTGTCGTCTGGGAAATGCTCAATAAAAAATTAATGACCAAACCCGTTCTTATCTTTGGAAAGGATTTGCAAGATTTAACCGGTTTTCTCAAAAAGTGGCCTCGCATTGTTTTTCCTCCGAAACTGATTTTTGCGACCACCCTTGAGCAAATTCTCCAAGGCATAAAGAAGAAATGACCGCCCTGAAAGATTTTGATTATGAGTTACCCCCGGACTTGATTGCCTCTTATCCGGAAAAGAAGCGCAGCGATGCCCGGCTTTTGGCGGTCCATCGCAAAACGAGTCAATTGGAGCACCGGATTTTCCGGGATATCACCGAGTACCTCCAACCGGACGACCTTCTGGTTCTCAATAACACCAAAGTTCTCGCCGCAAGACTCTTTGGCCAAAAGCCCACCGGAGGACGCGTAGAAGTTCTTCTGGTGAAATCTTTGGCCGCCAACGATTGGCAAGTCCTTCTGAAACCTTCCAGGCGCGTGAAAAAAGGCATGCAGATTACCTTCGGAGAAAATGGAACTCGCGTTCGAGGTGAGCTTTTGGACGAACCGGACGGCCAAACAGGAATCCGCAAGATCCGTTTCGAGGACAACGAAAAAGTCAAAAAAATCGGCCGCGTCCCTCTGCCTCCTTATTTAGAGAGATTAGACGAAGCCTCAGATAAGGAATTTTATCAAACCGTTTTCGCCGAAAAAGAAGGAGCCATTGCCTCTCCCACGGCCGGGCTTCATTTTGACGAAGAACTTTTGGACCGGCTCCGGAAAAAAGGCGTCGAAACTTGTTTTGTCACGTTGCATGTGAGTTATGGAACTTTTCATCCCGTGCAAACCGAAGATTTAACCCGGCATGAGATTCATGAAGAGGAATTCGAGATCACCGAAGAAGCCGCAGAACAAATCAATGAGGCGCGCCGACAGGGAAGGCGGATTGTGGCTTGCGGAACCACCGTGGCCCGGGTCCTTGAAACTGCGGGAGACTCCGGCGGCGTCCGGCCCACAAAAAGTTCCACCCGTCTTTTCATTTATCCGCCTTATTCTTTCAAGCTCGTCGACGCCTTGATTACGAATTTTCATCTTCCCCGTACCACGCTCCTGATGCTCGTCAGCGCCTTTGCGAGTCGGGATTTAATTTTTCAGGCTTACGAAGAAGCGATCCGGGAAAAATATCGCTTTTATAGCTACGGCGATGCGATGCTGATTCTATGAAAACCACACGTCATCCTGAGCGCCTCCGGCCCTTTCGGGCCGTAGGCCCGGGGGGAAGCGAAGGATCTCGAGATCCTTCGGCCCCTGTGGGGCCTCAGGATGACGGAAAGTTTGGATTTGAAACGCGTGCGTTTGATACTCAAACAAACGCCCGAACGGGGCTGATCCGCACACCTCACGGCCAAATTCATACGCCGATTTTTATGCCGGTGGGAACCCAAGGCACGGTCAAGGGGCTGACACCCCGGCAGGTGGAAAAAACGGGCGCAGAAATTATTCTCTCCAATGCCTATCATCTTTATGTGCGGCCGGGAATCGAGACCCTTCAAAAAGCGGGTGGTCTTCATTCTTTCATGGGCTGGTCCAAACCGATCTTGACCGATTCCGGCGGTTATCAAATTTTTTCTCTCACCCGTCTCCGGAAACTCTCCGAGGAAGGGGTGGGCTTCCAATCCCATTTTGACGGCCGGGAAATTTTTCTCACACCGGAAAAGGTGGTCGAGATTCAAGAAATCTTAGGAAGCGATATCGCCATGGTGCTGGATGAATGCCCACCTTATACGCAGGAAAGAAAACCGGTGAAGAATTCGCTGGAATTAACGGCTCGGTGGGCTAAACGCTCGAAGGCGGCGCATCAAAAAGAAGACCAGGCGCTTTTTGGGATTGTCCAAGGCGGAATTTTTCCGGATTTGCGCCGGGAATCGCTCGCGCGAACCGTGGAGATCGACTTTGACGGGTATGCGCTCGGAGGAGTTTTTGTGGGGGAGTCCCGCGAAGAGTCCCTGGAAATTCTTCATCAAATCGGCCCCGAAATGCCGGAGGACCGGCCCCGTTATTTGATGGGGGCGGGGACCCCGCTGGAGCTTTTGGAGGCCGTTTCTTCCGGCCTGGATCTTTTTGATTGCGTCACACCCACCCGCTACGGCCGTACCGGCAGCGCCTTTACCTCGAAAGGGCTTGTCGTGGTCCGCAACGGCAAGTACAATCAGGACTTTCAACCGATCGACCCCGATTGCCGATGTTATACTTGCGAAAATTTTTCCCGGAGTTACCTCCGGCATCTTTTCAATTGTAACGAGATGCTGGGGCCGGCGCTCGTTTCGCTTCACAATGTTTATTTTTTGATCGAGCTCCTGGGCCGGATCCGGCAGGAAATTGAACAAGGGACTTTCGGGACTTTTAAACGGAATTTTGAAGGGCAGTTTGATTCAAATCAACGATAGATTGATTAACTGACAAAAGGAGGCTTCATGGTTCCCGGCGCTTCATCGGGTAATCCCATTCTCGCATTTGCTCCCCTCATCATTATGTTTGTGGTTTTTTATTTCCTTCTGATTCGTCCCCAACAGACGCGGCAGAAGGAACTCAACAAAATGATTGAAGACTTAAAAAAAGGCGACCGTGTTGTCACCTCCGGCGGCCTCATCGGAACGATCGTGGGCGTTCAGAATGATTATGTGATCCTCAAAGTGGGGGATTCCGAAACCAAGGTGGAAATTCTTAAAACGGCTGTCACGGGGAAACGCTCCTAATGGATAAATATTACAAGTGGAAGGTCCTTCTGATTGTGGCGGTGGTCGGTTTCTGTCTGTGGCGGGTTTACCCGCCTCAGCAAAAAATCAATCTCGGCCTCGATCTGCAGGGTGGAATGCAAATCCTTCTCCGCGTGGAACTCGACAAGGTGCCCGCTGAAGCACGCGGAGATGCCACCGATCGGGTGGTCGAGATTATCCGGAACCGGATTGACGAATTCGGAGTCCGGGAGCCGGTCATCACCAAGCAGGCGAAAGATTTAGTCGTTGTCCAACTGCCGGGTGTCACGGACCGTGAGCGTGCCAAAGAAATTGTGGGGAAAACCGCTCATCTTGAATTCAAACTGGTTTCTGAAGACGCGGACCTTCTTCGCCAAGTCCAAGAACTAGCGACTCCGCCGGCCCCTGAATCCAAAGCCCCGGCCGCCGAGACTCCCGCTCCCGCGGTAGAAGAAAAACCCAAAGAGCCGGCGAAGGTTCCCGAAGGCTATGAACTAAAAACCATCTCCGACCGCGGACGGAATGAAACGCTCCTTCTGCAAAAAGAACCCATCCTGACGGGCGACAAACTCATCAATGCTTCCGTGGGATTTGACCAGTACGGTCAGCCCATTGTCGAACTTCAATTCGATCCCGACGGCGCAAAAGTTTTCGACAAGTTTACTTTTCAAAATATCGGCCGGCGCTTGGCCATTGTCCTGGACGGAAAAGTTCATTCCGCGCCGGTCATCCGTGACCGGATTCCGAACGGGCAGGCCCAAATCTCGGGAAATTTTTCTTCCAATGAAGCCAGTGATCTTTCGCTCGTTCTCCGCGCCGGCGCTCTTCCGGCCCCGGTGGTCATTGAAGAAGAGCGGACCGTCGGCGCCAGCCTCGGCCGCGACTCGATTGAAAAGGGCATCAAGTCGGGATTAATCGGCGCTATTTTTATTTTCATTTTTCTGCCGCTTTACTTTCTATTGTCGGGATTGGTAGCAAACCTCGGCTTGGTGGTCTACATCATTATGATATTCGGCACCCTGGCCGCCCTTCAATCGTCGCTCACCCTTCCGGGCATTGCGGGTTTTATTCTCTCCCTCGGTATGGCGGTGGATGCCAACGTCCTCATTTCCGAAAGAATGCGTGAAGAGCTTCAAGCCGGGAAATCGTCTCGGGCCGCGATTTCTGCCGGCTATCACAAAGCATTTTCCGCGATTTTTGATTCCAACATGACCATTTTCATCACGTCCGTGATTCTTTTCTTTATGGGCACCGGACCGGTGAAGGGATTTGCCGTGACCCTGGGGATCGGTCAGGTGGCCAGTATGTTTTCTTCGCTCACCGTGACACGCGTGGTCTTTGATTTCTTGTCGACCCGGAACCCCAATTTGAATCTGAAGATGCTGCAGTTTTTCACAAAACCCAAGTTTTCGTTTCTCAAGGGACGTTTTTTAGCCTACGGATTCTCACTTCTTACGCTGGCGATCGGCATCGGGGCCTTTGTTTTGCGGGGGCAGGAGAACTACGGCGTTGAATTTGTCGGCGGGACTTCGATCCAGGTCCGCTTCCAAAAACCGGTGGCTATCGAATCTTTGCGTGATGCGCTTTCGAAAGCAGGCCTTTCCAATGCGCTGATTCAGCGTTACGGCGAAGAGGCGGCGAATGAATTTTCCATCAAAGTCGCGGGGAAAGAAACGAAATTGGTTGAAGAGGCCTCCCAAAATTTGGCGGGGGTCGGAGGCTACGAAATTACGCGTGTGGACTCCGTGGGTCCGGCCGTGAGCCGGGATTTAACGAAAAAGGCCCTGTGGGCCATCTTTTGGTCGGCGTTCGGAATCCTGATTTATCTGGGCTGGCGTTTTGAATGGAAATTCGCCTTTGCGGCGGTGGTGGCGCTTTTCCACGACACGCTTTTTGCTTTCGGGATTTATGCCCTGGCGGGACGTGAAATCAATCTTCCCACTGTGGCGGCGATTCTGACCATCATGGGTTATTCGGTCAACGACACCATCGTGATTTTTGACCGGGTGCGGGACAATCTGAAAATTTTCCGCAAAATGCCTTTTCGCGATTTGGTGGACCTGAGCATCAACCAAACCTTATCGCGGACGCTTCTGACTTCGCTCATGGTTCTTTTTGCGACCGCAGCCCTCTTTTTCTTCGGCGGGGCTGCCATCAATGATTTTGCTTTTATTCTGCTGGTGGGATTCATCGTGGGCGTCTATTCCACCGTCTTTGTCGCCAGCGCTCTCGTTGTTGATTTAAAGGCTCATTAGTTTTTGATGCAGACGCTTTGGCTCTCGGTACCCCTTCCAAAAGTGCGGGGTTCAGATTCACTCACGGAAATCGAACCCCGCACTTTTGGAAGGGGTACCTACTCTTATTCTCCTTTTTTTCTCCAGCTCCTTGGCCAGCGCGGCCTTCAAAGCTCAGATGAAATCGATTCCTTTCTTCATCCATCCCGGGAAAATCTTCTCAATCCTTTTCTGATGAAGGGAATGCAGACGGCTGTGGAGCGTATCCATCGCGCCCGCGTTCAAGACGAAAAAATTCTTGTCCATGGAGATTATGACGTGGACGGAATCACGGGCAGCGCCATCGTGAGCCTCGTTCTCTCCAAATTGGGAATCCGGCACGAGACGTTTCTTCCGGAACGGAAACGTGACGGTTACGGAGTGAGCGCTGAAGCCCTCCGGAAGGCCGCGAGCGAAGGAATCCGTCTCTTGATCACCGTGGATTGCGGAATCACCGCCCGCGAAGAAATTCAAACGGCGCGTGAAGCGGGCATCGATGCACTGGTCTTAGACCATCACCAGCTTCCGGCGTCCGGGCTTCCTCCTGCCCACGCCATTTTGAATCCTCTGCAGGAAGATTGTGAATATCCTTTTAAGGAACTTTCCGCCGGAGGCCTCGCCTTCAAATTGGCCCAAGCGCTTTTGGGGATCGAGGCGTTCGAGTATTTCGATCTGGCCACGCTCTCCACCATCGCGGATTTAGCTCCGTTGCGGGGTGAGAACCGGGTTCTTGTGAAAGAAGGCCTCCGGCAACTTTCAGAACGCAAACGAACCGGCATCAAGGCCCTCTCGGAGGTGGCAGGTTTGCGGTCGCGGGAAATTAAAACCAGCCATGTCGGTTTCATGTTGGGACCTCGCATCAATGCCTCAGGCCGGATGTCGAGTCCCGCGACGGCGCTCAGGCTTTTGTTGACACAGAATGAACGCGAGGCTGAAAGTCTTGCCCGGATTTTAGAAGAGGAGAACCGCAGGCGGCAAAAAGAAGAACGCCGGGTCACGAGCGAGGCCGTCGCCGAAGTCGAGCGCACCGTTAATTTTTCACGGGAAAGGATTTTAGTTGTGGCCCGGGAAGGCTGGCACTCGGGTGTCATCGGAATTGTGGCCGCTCGCCTGGTGGAGCGTTATCACCGGCCGGCTTTGGTCATTGCTCTTCAAGAGGGAAAAGGAAAGGGCTCAGGCCGCTCGATCCGGTCGTTTCATCTTTTTAAGGCGCTGGAGGCGGCGAGAGAGCACTTCATCGAATTCGGCGGCCATGAGCAGGCCGTGGGTTTCAATGTGGCCGAAGACGAGCTCGCGAATTTGCGTCAAAAATTGAACGAGCATTGCTACGACACCTATCCACCGGACGTCTTTTTAAAGTCCATCCGCATCGATCTGGAGATTTCTCTCTCGGACCTCGGCTCTCAATTCTTGCGCGAATTGGAACTCCTCGAGCCTTTCGGGGTGGGAAATCCGAAGCCGGTTTTTCTCACGCGCGCCCTTTTGGTCCGGAATAAACTTTCCTCAAAAAATTCACCGAAGCGCCAAATGTGGGTCACCGACGGAAATTTGACTTACGAAGTCACGGCGACAGAACGCAGCGGTGTTGCCTTAGATTGGGAACCCGGAACACGCCTTGATTTGGTTTACAGTGTGACGCGTAAGAGCTGGGACGGCGAGGAGAGAATTATTCTGGAAGCGAAGGATGCGAAGCCCGTTTAGACGGCCTTGGCAACTTTGCCGGCGCTCAAACAGCCGGTACAAACCTTAATCCGCTCGACCATTCCATTCGGAAAACGGACCTTCACATGCTGCAGGTTGGCATAAAAACGCCGGCGGGTAATGCCGGTGATTTTTTTACCCACGCCGCCTTTTTTCTTGGCCATACCACGGCGTGCGATGGTGTTCCCCGTCAAAGATCCTTTTCCACAAATTTCGCAGCGTCGCATAGGCCGGGGATTATATCCCTTTTCCAGTTTAGTGTCCAACGGTATAATACCTCCCTATGCCGCGCTCGGAAAATCCTAACTTGAAATTACCGAAGGGGATAAGACAAAAAGAAGTCGTCTTTGAATACTATGCGCCGATGGCCGAAAAAGTTCATGTGTCCGGCACTTTTAACGCTTGGAATCTTGAGGATTCGCCGTTAAAAAAAGACAAGTCCGGCAAATGGAAAACAACCCTCTTACTCCCGCTGGGACGCTATGAATACCGTTACCTTGTTGACGGATCTTGGGAAAATGACCAGCGGCCGGTCGAGTGCGTTCCCAATGCCTTCGGCTCCTGGAACTGCGTCGTAACGGTTCCCTGATTGGGGCCACCCATGCGAATTGTCTTTACTTCTCCCGAGATGGCGCCTTTCGCCAAGACCGGCGGTTTAGCCGACGTCGCCGGAACCCTTCCCAAGGAAATTCAGGCCCTCGGCCGGGAAGTCATTTGTTTTCTTCCCAAATATAAGAAAATCGACGTGCAGCACTGGCCGCTCAAAGAGGCGGTCGACCGGATCCAGATTCCGATGGGCTCGGAAATGGAAACGGGCCGTGTTTTTCGCTATGACGCCCCCGCCGGTTTCCGAGTTTACTTCATCGACCAGCCGGAATATTTCAGCCGGGACGAACTTTACGGCACCCCTTTGGGGGACTATCCGGACAATGACCGGCGTTTTGTCTTTTTTCAGCGGGGGGTGCTCGAAGCGCTCCGAACATTGAATATCAAACCGGATGTGATTCACGGTCATGATTGGCAGACCGGGCTCGTGCCGGTTTATTTGAAAACGCTTTATGCGAATGATCCATTCTTTGCCAAAACAAAAACGGTTTTCACGGTGCACAACCTGGGCTATCAGGGAAATTTTCCTCCGGATTCGTTGCCGATGACCGGGCTGTCGTGGGATGAATTTAAAATGGAAAGACTCGAATTCTACGGCAAGATGAGTTTCTTAAAAGGCGCCCTCGTTTACGCGGATGCCCTCACCACGGTCAGCCCCCGTTATGCTCAAGAAATTCAAACCAAAGAATTCGGCTGCGGGATGGAAGGCGTTCTCCAAATGCGCCGGCGCGATTTGACGGGGATCGTCAACGGTATCGATCCGGAAGAATGGAATCCGGAAAAAGATCCTGATTTAGCGGCGAATTTCAGCGGGAAGTTGCTGGAAGGAAAATCCGTTAACAAGGCCGCGCTTCAGAAAGAAAACCGTTTCAAGGTCGACGCGAAAACTCCCGTCTTTGGAATCATTACCCGGCTGGCCGACCAAAAGGGGCTGGATATTTTGGCGCCGGCAGTGGAAGGCCTCATGAAACGGGGGATCCAATTCGTGCTTTTAGGAACCGGCGAAGAGAAATACCAGCGGGTGTTCCGGGATTTAGCCAAAAAGCATTCGCATCAAATGACGGCGCACCTGGTGTTTGACCCGAAATTGGCAAAACGGATTTACGCGGGTTCGGACGTGTTTGTGATGCCTTCCCGGTACGAGCCTTGTGGACTGGGCCAGATGATTTCTTACCGTTTCGGGACCGTCCCTTTGGTGCGGGAAACCGGAGGGTTGGCCGACACCGTGAAGGATTTCAATCCGGAAACCGAAGAAGGCACCGGATTTGTTTTTAAGGAATATCAAAACCAGGCGCTCGTTCGTGCGGTAGACCGTCTGTTGGAAGTTTATAAGAATCCAAAGCTGTGGCAAAAAGTCATTAAGAACGGAATGAAATTGGATTTTTCCTGGCGGGCCTCGGCGAAAAAATACGTCGAGCTCTACGACCGGATTGAAAGGAAACAGGTCAAAGTTTAAAAATGAACGAGCGATTAAAAATTGGATCCACCATTTTGGAATCGCGGCTCATCATCGGGACCGGAAAGTATCCGTCTCCGGAAATCATGGTGAAGGCCCACGAGGCCTCCGGGGCCCACATGGTGACCGTGGCCGTGGCCCGTGTGAATTTGGATCCGTCCCGGCGCGAGAAAACATTTCTGGATTACATCGACCGGGAAAAATTTCTCATTCTTCCCAACACGGCCGGAGCCTACACGGTGGAAGAGGCGATTCGGATTGCAAATTTGTCTCGAGCGGCAGGCCTCGGCAATTTATTGAAACTCGAAGTCCTCGGCGATCCCAAAACTTTGCTGCCGGATGTGGTGGCGCTTTTGGAAGCCACGCGAATTCTGGCGAAGGATGGATTTATCGTGATGCCTTACACGAGTGACGATCCGATCGTGGCGAAAAAATTAGTGGAGGCCGGCGCTGCCTGTGTGATGCCGTTGGCGGCTCCGATCGGTTCGGGCCGGGGAATTCAAAACCGGCTGAACATTCAATTTATCCGCGAAGCCGTAACGTGCCCGGTGATTGTGGACGCGGGCGTGGGCACGGCCTCCGACGCCGCGATTTGTATGGAGATGGGCGTGGACGGAGTTTTAATGAATACGGCCGTTGCCTTGGCGGATGATCCGGTGCTGATGGCCCAGGCCATGCGCGAAGCCGTCTCCGCAGGACGAAAAGCATTCCTCGCCGGCCGAATTCCCATGAAGGAATACGGTTTGCCCACCAGCCCGCAAGAAAGATTTGTGCAAAAATGATGACGATGACGGAAAAAATACTGGCGCGTCATGCGAAGAGAAAAGAAGTCGAACCCGGCGAAAACATCTGGGTCGATGTGGATGTCCTCATGACCCATGACGTTTGTGGTCCCGGGACCATCGGGGTTTTCAAAGAGCATTTCGGAAAAAACGCCAAGGTGTGGGACCGCGAAAAAGTCGTGATTATTCCGGACCATTACATTTTCACGGCCGACGAAAAAGCACACCGCAATGTAGACATCCTGCGCGAATTTGTGAAGGAACAGAATCTTCCCTATTACTACGATGTGGGCGGCGAAAGATATAAAGGCGTCTGCCATATCGCGCTTCCCGAAGAAGGCCACACCCGTCCCGGCGAAATTCTTTTTGGGACGGACTCACACACCTGTACGGCCGGTGCCTTCGGCGAATTTGCCACGGGGATCGGCAACACCGACGCGGGATTTATTCTGGGAACCGGCAAGTTGTGGGTGAAAGTTCCGCCCACCATGCGTTTTGTTTTCCACGGGAAATTGCCTCCTTATCTAATGGCGAAGGATTTAATTCTCTGGGTCATCGGGGACATCGGCGTGGACGGGGCCGTTTATCGCACCATGGAATTTGCGGGCGAGGGTGTGCACTCGCTCAACATCGAAGAGCGGATGACGCTTTGCAACATGGTCATCGAGGCCGGCGGGAAAAACGGCGTGATTGAACCCGATGAAGTGACAATCCGTTTCGTCAAAGGAAAAACGAATAAGCCGTTTGAAGTGGTTAAAAATGATCCGGGCGCCCGCTATCATACGGAACGGGTTTATCAATGCGCCGAGTTGGAGCCCGTGGTTGCCAAACCGCATTCACCGGATAATCGGGCCCTGGTCCGCGAAGTGGAAGGGACCAAGGTCGACCGGGCTTACATCGGTTCTTGCACCGGCGGAAAAATCACCGACTTTCTCGCGGCCGCGAAAATCCTGAAAGGCCGGCGTGTAAAAGTAGACACGTTTATCGTTCCCGCCACAACGGAAGTAGCACGCGGTTTAGACCAAGAAAAAATCGGGGGCGAAACGCTCCGAGAAATTTTTAAGAAAACCGGCGCCAATTTAGGCGATGCCTCTTGTGCCGCGTGTTTGGGCGGCCCCAAGGACACCTTCGGTCGTTTGAATGAAGCCATGGTCTGTATTTCCAGCACCAACCGTAATTTTCCCGGCCGGATGGGTTCACGGGAGGCCCAAGTGTACTTGGCCAGTCCTTACACCGTGGCCGCCTCGGCGGTCGAAGGAAAAATCACCGACCCCAGGAAATTCCTCGCCTAAACCGGTTCTGCCATGAAACGAATCATCAAAGGCAAATGCTACGTGGTGGGTGACGACATCGATACCGACCAAATTATTCCGGCCGAGTACCTGACGTACAACCCCGCGATTCCGGAAGAGCGGAAAATGTTCGGACGGTTTGCGATGAGGGGGCTTGCGGATAAATCACGGGGTTTACCGACCGGGGGAGTTCCCTTTGTTAAAGAAGGCGCTGAGAAATCCGAGTACACCATTCTGGTGGCCGGCCGAAATTTCGGCTGCGGTTCTTCACGGGAGCACGCCTCCATTTGCCTGCGCGAATCCGGAATCGAGGCCTGCATCGCAGAATTTTATTCCCGGATTTTCTTCCGCAATTCGGTCAACGGCGGTTACCTCATCCCGTTTGAGACCGAAGAACGGCTGATTGAACAAGTGAAAACCGGCGATGAATTGGAAATCGACGCGGAGCATCATCAAGCGAAGAATGTGAATACCGGCAAACTCTTTCATCTGAAACCGATCGGGGAGGCCTTGCCCATCATCGAGGCCGGCGACATTTTCAAATACGCCAAACTGAAAGGAATGGTTAATCAAAAGGGGCCTGGCCCCTTTTAGTTTTGAGCATAAAAGGGGCCAGGCCCCTTTTGGGAGATACCTTATGCAATACAAAATAGCGGTCTTTGGCGGGGACGGAATCGGTCCGGAGGTCACACGCGAAGCCGTTAAAATTATCCGGCGAGTGGCGGATGTTTTTCATTTGGGTTTTGAATTAAAGGAAGCGGCCTTCGGCGGCGCCTCCATCGACAAATCCGGGAAACCCTTGACTGAGGAAACCCTGAAGCTCGCGAAGGATTCGGATTGTGTTTTCTTAGGAGCCGTCGGCGGTCCCAAGTGGGAAAAAGTAGATTATGAATTGCGTCCCGAGGCCGGTCTCCTTTCGCTTCGAAAAGAGCTCGGAGCTTATGCTAATCTGCGTCCGGCCAAGATTTACGCGGGCCTGGCCGGGAGTTCTCCTTTAAAAAAAGAAATCGTTGAGGGAACGGACCTCCTGGTGGTGCGCGAACTCACCGGCGGAATTTATTTTGGCAAACCCAAGGGGATCGAAAAAACAAAAGAAGGCGAAGAGCGGGGAGTGAACACCGAAGTTTACACCACCTCCGAGATCCAGCGGATTGCCGAGAAGGCATTTCAATTGGCCCGAAGGCGTCGGCGGAAAGTCACGTCCGTAGACAAAGCCAATGTCCTTGAATCGAGCGTCCTTTGGCGGCGTGTTGTGACCGGCGTCGCCAAAAAGTTTCCCGATGTTGCGCTTGACCATCTTTATGTGGACAATTGTGCCATGCAACTGGTGCGAAATCCCCGGCAATTCGACGTGATTGTGACCACGAATCTCTTCGGCGATATTTTAAGCGATGAAGCGGCCGTGATTACCGGCTCCATCGGGATGCTCCCTTCCGCCTCCCTCGGAAATCACCACGCGATTTACGAGCCGGTACATGGCTCGGCGCCGAACATTGCCGGCCAGGACAAAGCCAATCCCTTGGCCGCGATTCTTTCCGTGGCGATGATGCTCGAATTCACGTTTCAACTTTTTGATTTGGGGCTCGCCGTGGAAAAAGCGGTGGAAGAAGTTCTTTTGGAAGGCTATCGGACGGCCGACATTTATCAGGAAGGCGCCCGCTTGGTGACTTGCTCCCAAATGGGCGACGAAGTAGCGCGCCAGATTAAAAAGGATTAAACGATGAAATCAAATTTACGGGTGGCCATCTTAGGCGCGACAGGAGCTGTGGGGCAGGAATTCCTTTCCATTTTGGAGGAAAGAAAATTTCCGCTGGCCGAGCTCAAGCTTCTAGCGTCCGGAAAATCAGCCGGGAAAAAAGTTAAATTTCGCGGCAAAGAACTTCCCATTGAAGAAGCGACGCCCGCTTCTTTTAAAGGAATCGATTTGGTGCTGGCCTCGGCCGGTGCCGCGGTGAGCCGCCAATTGGCGCCCGAGGCCGTGAAAGCCGGAGCGGTGGTGATCGACAACACCAGCGCTTTTCGGATGGACCCCAACGTTCCTCTGGTCATTCCCGAAATCAATCCCGAAGAAATTTCGAAGCACAAGGGAATCATCGCCAACCCCAACTGCTCCACCATCATCCTGGCCGTGCCCCTTTATCCGATTCACAAAGCGGCTGGCGCGAAACGAGTGGTGGTTTCCACCTATCAGGCCGCAAGCGGTGCCGGGATGAAGGCGATGCTGGAACTTCAGGAACAAGCCCGGGAAGTTTTGGCCGGCAAGACTCCCACCAAGAAAATCTTCCGTCACCAAATCGCCTTCAACCTCTTTTCTCACGACAGCAAAATCCGCGACGACGGTTTCACGGAAGAGGAATACAAAATGATTCAGGAAACCCGGAAAATTTTTCACACCCCGGAGTTTCGTTTAGTTCCGACCACCATCCGGGTGCCGGTGTTGCGGGCGCATTCGGAATCCATCGTGGTGGAGCTGGAAAAACCTCTCTCGGAAGGCGAGGCCCGTCAAATTTTTTCGAAGGCTCCGGGTGTCCGGGTCGTAGATGACCGGAGCGGCAATTACTTTCCGATGCCCATCGAGGCCTCCGGCGGAGATGACGTCCTTGTCGGCCGCATCCGCAAAGACCCCACCACTCCCAATGGTCTCGCCTTTTTCGTCTCCGGAGACCAGCTTCGCAAAGGAGCCGCCCTCAATGCCGTCCAAATCGCCGAAATCCTTTTCAAATAATTTCCTCTTTTTCTTTCTTTTGATTTTCCTCCTCACGGGCCAGGGATTCGCAGCCTCTGGAGTAGCCACTTATGACGGCCTCCTCCACGCCATTCGCGAAACTCGGGCCGCTTCCGAGGCCCGCATCGAAGCCGCCGTGGAACAGGAAAAAGTTCGTGAAGCCTGGGAGACCGGAAAGCTCATCGACGAGCACATTCTTCTTCATAAACAGAGAGCGGATTACGGAGAGCAAGTCATCATTAAGCTTGCCGGGGATTTGGGGTCAAGTGAGACAGAATTGAAGTATATGCTTCAGTTCGCACGAACTTACCCAATTCGTCCGTCGACGGACGAATTGCCGTGGGGGCATTATCGGGAACTACTTTCTTTAAATGATGAGAAGCAAAGAACTGAAATTGCAACCGAAGCTTCACAAAAGAGGTGGACGCAAAGGGAACTTCGTGAAGAAATCAAAAGACGCAGACTTACCACAACTGAAAAATCACCCGCAAAGCTCCCCGAAATCACACCCGGGCCTCTTTACACGTACCCCATCATCCGCCTAAAAGACCGCCTCAAGATCGATCTTGGCTTCGGCGTCTATCATGATCTTTCCGACAAGGATACGAAAAAATTCAAGGAAGGCGATATAGTCACTCTTGAAAAGGGAAAACTGAAAAAGGCCGACGAAGCCCTACAGCCTACGGCGCCTTTCTTGGGCGCCGAGACTGTGGTACTTGCGCAACCGGCGCAAGTAAATCTCTACACTTACACCGCCGTCGTCACCCAAGTTGTGGACGGCGACACCTTCCACGCCCTGATTGATTTGGGCTTTGAAACGACCCTAGCCCAGAGAGTCCGGCTTCGCCGCATCGACGCTCCCGAAATTTTGACCTCCGACGGCAAAGACGCCAAAGCCCTTCTTGAAAAAATCCTCTCCCGCAACCACGGCCGGATCATCCTCCAAAGCCACGACCTCGACCAACACGGCCGCCCGATTGCTGATGTCTGGGTCCAAGGCAAATCCATCGACCAAGAACTCCTCGATGAAGGATTGGCCGTAAGAATAAGCGAATGAACCCCTCTCTTGACAAGGCAGGAGTCAGGAATTACACTCCTTGGTGTATAAAAATACACTTATACGGAAAAACCCATGCTGAGCCTCCGGGCCAAGAACACCCAGAAGATCTTGAGTTATTTCTTCCTCCACGAGGGAAGCGAGCTGTACGTCAATGAAATGTGCCGCCGCTTTGGTCTGGACCGGGGCAACCTTGTCCGGAAGCTCAAGGAGCTGGAGGAGGAAGGAATTCTCCGAAGCGAGTGGAAGGGAAACCAGCGTTACTATTCTTTAAATCTGTCCTTTCCGCTCTTCAAGGAATATAAGAAGATCTTTGTTAAAACGATGGGTTTTGAGCCTGCTGTGAAAGGTATTCTCAAGGAAGTCCCCGGCGTCAAGAAGGCCCTCCTTTTCGGCTCCTACGCCCAGGACAGGATGGATGTCTCAAGCGACATTGACCTCCTGGTGGTGGGGACCCACGATACCATCGAACTTCAAAAGAAAATCGCAGGGATTCAAAAAACAATGGACCGCGAAATCAACGTGATCAGCATGAGTCCCGCGGAATATGAGAGAAAGCGCCGGACCAGCCCCCTTCTCAAATCCATTCAATCCAAAAAGACAATTCCGCTCCTGTGATTCATTTTGAGACTTCATTCTTTCAGAAGTTTCGCTTCGACGAAAAGCAGATCAACCGATACTTTGAGGCGGCTTTTCGGGATTTAAAGATTGCACGTGAGGACAAGTTTCCCGAAGTTCGCTTCACTTACAGTTATCAAGCCTTGATCAAAGCCGGGATCGCGGTGATTGCCCGGACCGGCCAGGTCAAAGTGAGGAGTGTTCCAGGGCACCATGTGAAGATCCTTGAGAAAATGAGCGAGATTCTAAAAAATCCAGATATCTTTACGATCGGTAATGCCATGCGGATAAAAAGAAATGAGGATCTCTACGGGGGAGCCGAATCTGTGGGCGAAAAAGAGGCGGACGATTACCTCGCCTTCGTTGAAAAGGTCCTCAAAGCGGTGAAAGCGTGATCATCTTCAATCGCGCCCGCTCCATCGCCGACGTTTGGGTCAACGGCAAGCCCATCGATCAGGAACTCCATGACGAAGGGCCAGCTGTGAAGATAAGTGAATGAGTTCAACCCGTCCCTTCGGTGTCCGGTACCCTTGATGCTTTTAGAAAGGGCAAGGTTTATAGATGGTCTTAAATAGATCGTTGTTGAAAAAGCAGTTAGGTAAATTGTTTGGTGCTATTGTCGCAGCCAAGTTGTACTTCGGCGTCTATCGCGTGTTTACCAATGAGATCGACCATCCCAAATTTGTTGATATCATGAAATACTATTTTAACTTCTTCTCGCCATCGATCAGTGCGCATTTTGTTGCTACGATCATGGCCCTATCGAAAATTTTTGATAACAAGAATGTCAGCATTTACACTTTGGTGAAAAATATTTCAAGTTTAGATTTAGATAAGGTTGACCAAGAAAAACTCAAGGCTCTTCAGGACAAAGTTCAGTCGATCAGGCCACAAGTTGAAAAAGTTCTTATCCTTAGAAATAACGTTTATGCACACATCTCTAAGGGAATGAACACCCTTCAAGCCTTCAAGGAATCCAACATCACACCAAATGACCTTCGCGATCTGATCGAAAAAGCAATGGAAGCACTTGGAGATGCGGGAGAACTGATCGACGGGATTACAATGGCTGAGTTCGAACCTTCCGAGGCGGACACTCGGGCTGTGCTGGTTGATCTTAAAAAATACAGGGAGTATGAAACGGGGGCAAACTATGAAAATTAAAGAGGCAGAGCAAGCGGAGGCGTTACTTGGGTGTTAGGTTGAAGGGTCAACGTGGCACTGGCAGTAACGCCTCCCAATGCTTCTAATGCTCATCCCTTTAAGAACCGGTATCGATACACTCAAAAAAAGAGGGGGAATAAGGTGAAGATAGTAACAATCGGTAAGTTATTATCAAGAAGCACGATTTTGATTCTGCTATTTTTGACAGTCCGCTTCAAGGATGGAACTGAGCAGAAAATAAATGCTGATAAATGTTATTTGGAAGGAGGTATGCATTCTAGAGGGTATGTTTGCACAAGTGGTGGTCAGTCAGGTAATTACTATGTTGCTTCGTTCAATGCTGATTATGTTGTTTCGATCCAATCAAGCGTTATGAGAATGACTGAAACTTGATAGAAATGGAACGGCATTCCGTACCAAGGAAAGTTTTGAAAGTTAAGGATATTATGCTGTTGCTAAACAAGGAGCCTAAATGAATCTACGGTGGGAACGCGCTTTACTCTTTATTGGGGCGTTTGTTTTTGTTCTAGTATGGATTATCAGAAATATCGACTATGACAACCTTGTTAAATGGAGAGGATCTATTAGAAAGGAAGGAAATTGGCAGTGGTGGATAATAGTAATATTCCTAATCCTCGTTGGCGTTGCCACTTATAGCGTGTATTGGTTCATTATTAATGTATTAGTCAAATAAACAAGAAACTGAAAGAAGAGAAAAAAACTGTACCATTTCCAAAACCGCCGGGTTCAAATGAGCCCTGACATTTTCGGAAAGGGTCCCGAAAGGAGTAAAATCCCATGAAACAAATCGACAACCGGCAGAAGAAGCAGATCCAAATGAAAGCCGCGAGGACGCCCCATAAAGGCGGCCTGTTAGGCGCTCACCCCAAAGAGAAAACGAGGATCCCAGAGCCTCCCTCCGAAGTTTCCGAGACTTCCCAACAGGCCCCCGCCTCTCCTGCGCCGGTTAAAAGCAAGCCCGACGTCGGACGTAACGATCGCTGTCCCTGCGGTAGCGGGCTGAAGTATAAGAAATGCTGCCTCTTGCGCGAATCTAAAACCTGAGGCCTGACACTTGCGGAAATGGTACCGGGAAAGTACCGGGAAAGTATTGATTTTTATTTCGATTCAGATATAGTTTAGTCGTTCGTTTTTAAATCAACCCATCCAGCAGGGGCTGTGATGGACCCGCCGTAAAGCGTGCGAGTCTCCGAGATCCCCGCAAGAGGAGACGCATTCAGGCACGCTCGATGATCCCAAAACGAGTCAATTACGCCTTCGTTGACAGTCAGAATCTGAACCTGTCTGTTCAAGACCAGGGATGGAAGCTGGATTTCAAAAGATTCCGCAGGTACTTGGAAGATAAATATGGTGTCACCAAGGCCTTTTTATTCGTTGGATATGTGCCGACCCAGCAGAATCTTTATACTTCTCTTCAGGAAAGCGGATACGTGCTGGTTTTTAAACCAACCCTTGCTTTAGCGGAAGGCCGCGTTAAAGGGAATGTCGATGCCGAACTGGTACTCCATGCCATGATTGAACATCCGAATTATGAGCAGGCAGTCATTGTTACGGGGGATGGTGACTTCCATTGTTTGGTCGAATACTTAAAACAACAAGGGAAGTTATGCCGGCTGCTGATTCCCAATCGAAACAAATATTCCGCTTTGTTGAGACGGTTTGGCCCGGAGATGGGTTTTATCAGTGACTTGCGTGGGAAATTGGAATACAGGGGAGGGCAATAAAAAAGAGGCATTGCCGCGGGACAGAACCCTTTGGCTAGCCTCTCATCGTGATCCGGCGAAACTATACTCGAGATAATACAATGTTGTCAAATAGCAAAAGATACAAAAATAAGAAGAGATTTCTCTACCCATACCAAATATGGTATATTGCAACGGCTATGAGTAAAGAAAAAATCCTCAGAGGAAATGGCAATGTCTTTCGTGACTTGGGATTAGCCCATCCCGAAAGGGTTTTGGCGCGTGCTCAAGTCATGTTTCGCATTGCTGAAATCATCAGAGAGCGAGGCCTCACACAAAAAGAGGCATCGAAGCTTCTGGGCATTCCACAATCCAAGGTTTCCTGTTTGATGAACGGCAAATTGAGCATGTTCTCTCTGGATTACCTCTTTGAATTGCTCAATGCTCTGGACAGGGACGTTCAGATCCTCATCAAACCGAAGCCCAAAAGTGAAAGATTCGCAACAACGCAGGTTTTAGCACAGAGATAAATTATGGGCAGGATTTACAAGAATAAGAAAAGCGGTGGTTGTTCTCTCTGCAAGCCCCACAAGCACAAGAAGGCGGATAAGTTGAAACGCAAAGTCAGGGATTTCTATAACCGCACCAGCCGAGAAATTGTAGAAACAGCCCGTTCTCAATCAATTGATAGGCAATAAAAAGATTGTTGTATAATTCCGGCTACAACTAATCCGCAGGGTTGCGGGCGATTTCATCGTCCCGCATAAAAGTCGGCCAATCCACCTCTCCCTCCCAACTCTAAGGAGGGTATTTATGTCAAAGCAGGAATTCCGCAAAACACATCTCGTTACCCAACGCATCTCCCGGAGGATATTTTTTATTCGGGACCAAAAGGTTATTCTTGATGCAGATCTTGCTCGGATCTACGGTGTTACAACAGCCCGCCTTAACCAGCAAGTTAGACGCAACTTGAACAGATTCCCCAAGGATTTTGTTTTCGAGCTTAACAAGATGGAATTTAACCGTTTGATGTTGCAATTTGCTACATCAAAGAAAGGGCGGGGTGGACGTAGAAAACTTCCATGGGCCTTTACGGAACATGGCGCGATTATGGCCGCCACTATCCTGAATAGCGAGCGGGCCGTTGCCATGAGTGTTTATGTGGTACGCGCGTTCGTTAAATTCCGGAAGTTACTGGAGGGAAACAGCGATCTGGCCAAAAAATTTGCCGAGCTTGAGCGCAGACTCACTGAACGGCTTGATATTCACGAGAAAGCAATCCTCAAGCTCTTTGCCGAAATCCAAGAGATATTGAATCCGCCACCTCCTGTTGAAGTCGAGAAGCACAAACGCCGGATTGGGTTTCTCAACGACTCATTACAATGACTTGCGCGGGAAATTGGAATACAGGGGAGGGCAATAAAAAAGAGGCATTGCCGCAGTACAGAACCCTTTAGAACCGTACCTGGCACCACTCGACAGTTAACCAAAAATCAGGATAATCGAATAGAATTTTGGTTAACTTCCCGCTTGTATCTTGTTAACCAAAATAGTACTATTTTAGCGATGATTTTGGTTAACCCGAGGCCCCGATGAAAACCATGGAAGGGATCCTAAGACAGGAACTACTCCGTCTGAAACAAACGGAGAAAGGCTATGCCAAGACCATCTCAAAACTTCCGAGCGGAACCCTGCAAGAGAAGCGTATTAAAGGAATTATCTATCTCTATCTGGTTTCAAGCAAAAGTTCTAAACTCACCTATAAGTGTGTCAGCGGTTTGCCGGAAGGGGAGCTCACAAAACTCAAAGAAGACATTACTCTCCGGAAAAAATACCAGGCCCTTTCAAAAGAAATCCGAAAAGATATTAAACGCATCACCAAGATCCTTCATGTCAAAAGACAATCAGTTTGAAATTTTGCTTTTAGTGCTCAAACGCTTTCAAGAAAAAGGGATCTTGAAGGAACTCATGCTTATCGGAAGCTGGTGTCTGGAATTTTATCGATATCATTTTGAGGATCCCGAAAAACTCCCCGCCTTTAGAACACTCGACGTTGATTTCCTCATTCCGCACGCGAGTAAAATCAAAACCGAAACCGATGTTCCCGAAATATTAAAGAAGGAAGGTTTTGTCGCGACTTACAACCGGTCAAGTGACATTGTGAAATATAATCACAAGGAATTGCAGGTGGAATTTTTAGTCCCGGAACTTGGTCGGGGAGGCCATGGGTCGCGCGAGATTAAAAATCTCCACATCAAAGCTGTAGCACTCAGGTATTTAAGCATGCTTCTGGACAGGCCCTTACTGATTCATTACAAAGGTCTTCAAGTTCGTGTTCCGGAACCGGCAGTTTTTGCCTTACACAAGCTCATTGTCAGCGAGCAGCGTAAAAACGAAAAAAAGAAAAAAAGTGACCTGGAAACGGCTTTGGGGCTTCTTGATTATCTATACAGCAAACCCCATGAGGTAAACCGGATCAAGACGGTTCTGAGGGGTCTGCCTAAATCATGGATTAATACCATTGATTCGATTGCTAGAAGGCAACACCCAAAACTGGCTGAGACAGTGGAAAGATTAGGTTAATGAAACCTCCATGCGCAATATCAAACTCACCTTAGAATACGACGGCTCGGGGTTTTTCGGCTTTCAGCGCCAGAACGGCAAACCCACGATTCAATCGGAATTAGAAAAAGCCCTGTCCCGTCTTTTGAATTGCCCGATGAAAATCTCGGCGGCTGCTGGACGCACGGATTCGGGAGTTCATGCGCTCGCCCAGGTAATCAATTTCAAAACCGATTCAGTCATGCCGCTCGGAAACATCCGGAAAGGATTGAATGCGCTCCTTCCCAAAGAAATTGCGGTCAAATCCGCCGCAGATGTTTCAGCCGATTTTCATGCCCGCTACAGCGCCCGTTGGAAAACCTACGAATACCTGGTTTTCAATTCAAAGGTCCGCTCACCCCTCTTGAACGGCCGGGTGTTTCAATTTCCTCATCCCCTTGATTTGAAGGAAATGAAAAAGGCGGCGAAAATGCTGGTCGGCCGGCACAATTTCAAATCGTTCCAATCGGCGGGTTCGAGCGCCAAAGACCCTGTCCGTTTTATTAAGCGTTTCTCAATTTTTAAGCGGGGTAAACTCATCCGTCTGTTGATCGAAGCCGACGGTTTTCTTTATCACATGGTTCGCAATTTGGCGGGGACCCTCCTCCAAGTGGGGCGGGGGAGCCTGTCTTTGAAGGAATTTTCAAGGTTACTTTGCGTACCCACCCGTCCCATCGCCACGGTTCCTGCCCGAGGCCTGGCCCTCCTTAACGTGAGCTACAAAAAGGCTTAATGGTTGCAATCGGGCCGGGCTTTTGATATAGTTTGAGCCCCTTTTCTATGAAAACCTTCGTACTCAAGGAAAAAGACATTATACGAAAAGTCCATCTGGTGGATGCTAAAAATCAGATCCTGGGCCGTCTGGCCACACGCGTGGCCACCGTCCTCATGGGTAAGCACAAACCCGAGTACACGCCCTTTCTGGATTGCGGCGACCAAGTGGTCATCGTCAATGCCAAAGAAATCCGAGTCACCGGCAAAAAGCTCGAGCAAAAAATTTATACTCATTACACCGGTTATCCGGGCGGAATCCGCACCCAGACCTTGGCTGTATTTCTCGAAGAAAAACCCGACCAAGTGGTCCGGGAAGCGATCCGGAAAATGCTTCCTCACACCAAGCTCGGCCGTCAAATGTTGGGTCATTTAAGAGTCTATGCCGGAGCCGAACACGGCCAGGCCGCTCAAAAACCCGTTCCGATGGAGGTTCAGTAATTATTATGGCCACTCAATTTTATGCCACCGGACGCCGCAAAGAAGCGGTGGCGCGCGTTTGGCTTGTCGAAGGCAGTAAGGATCTTCTGATCAATAAACGGACTCTTCAAAATTATTTTGCCCGCGATGCCGACAGGGTTTGGGCCGAAGGCCCGCTGAAAGCAGCCAATGCCAGTGAACGTTTCGGAATTAAAGCACACGTTCACGGCGGCGGACCGAGCGGACAAGCCGGAGCCGTACGTCTCGGTATCGCGAAGGCGCTTGTGGAATCTGACCAAGCCCTTCGTCCGATTCTCCGCAAAGGCGGATTTCTCACCCGCGATCCCCGCGCCAAAGAGCGCAAAAAATACGGCCACAAGGGAGCTCGCCGCAGCTTCCAATACACCAAACGTTGAGATTCCAAAATCTCCTTTGGGTCTTGGTTTTTTGGCTCGTGACTCTCGCCGGGTGCTCTTCCTTTTTTGAAGATTACCAATATCAGCCTATCTCCGGGTCCCAAACCAGCTAAGCCCCAGGTGCCGCCACCTCGGGAACCGGGCACAACCCTTCGGCTGGGAAGAATCCTTTTTCTTATCGGCGCCCTTTTTTTAATCGGCCTCCTCCTTTGCACGGCCCGGGCGTTTCAATTCCGCGGCGAACTACCCGCCCTCCTGATTTCTCAAACCGAAAAACATCTCCGTGCCAGCCTCAGTTTTCAAGACGTCAAAATGGTTCTGGTACCTTTTCCGGCTTTGCAATTGAATCAGCCGCATTTGGAATCAATGGAAGGGGCATTTACTCCTTGGACGGCCGAAGAAGTCCGTTTGAATCTCAGGCTCTTGCCCCTTCTCTGGGGAAAGGTGGAATTTTCAGGGTTCCGTTTACGTGGTGGGGAAGGCCGACTTTGGAAAATCCCTCTCCACCGCGTTGAATTAAAAATAAACGGTCTGGGTTACGGCAAATCGGCCTCGTTTAAGGGGCGTGCGCTCACTCCCCAGGGGAAAGAAATTCTGCGCGCCCAAGGAAAATTTGTCTCCGGCCGTCCCGGCGAAAATTTTTGGAAGGACTTAGGCCTGAAAGGAGAACTGGCCCTTTCGGGGTTTTCTCTGTATCAAGGATTGGACCCCGAGATTCACCGGCAAATTCCGCGCTCGTTCGGCCAAAGCGAATGGAAAGGCCAGTTGCGTTTCAATAAAGAAAAAGGCGCCCCAACCGTCTCGGGTTCCACCCAATTTGAAGTCCAGAATTTATCCGCTCCCAATACCCCGAACTTTTCTCTGACCGGTGAATCCGCATTGGCCTGGAATCTCGCGACCAATTTTTTTGAATTCAAACAACTTTCTGTGAAGAGTCCCTTCGGGGAATTGACGGGCTACGGCATTTGGAACACCGACACCCGTGAGATCAAAGAGGCACGGTTCGTCGGCCGGAAGGTCATCTTAGAAAGTGTGCTGCGTTCTTTTCCGGACTTGAACCGCGTCTTGCCCTTGGACACCGGTGTCTCCGGCGAAGGAGAATTTGACTTTGCCCTGCAAGGCAGCTGGGATTATTTGTCGCTTCACGCCAATTGGAACCTGACTTCTGCGGTCCTGACTTACGGCAACGTTTTCTCAAAACCCAAAGATTTCCCCATGGTCATTAATTTCGATTTTCTTTTAAAGGGCGGCTCAGAACTTTCCGGAGACATTTCCACCCGCGTGAGCAATACCACGGTCAAGGGGGCGCTGGTGAGCCTGGACCTTCAAAAAGGAACCGGTGAAATGACACTGATCACCAACAAGTTTGATTTAAAAAATTGGGCGCCTCTTCTGAGGCCGCTTGCTTCCTACGCGGTTTCGGGCGAGGCCAAAGTCCTTTTAAGCGCCAAGGGAAATCTGATTCATTTCTCCGAAGCCCAGAAAATGTTCAATCTGACGCTGGACAAGGTGTCTTTACTGACTGCCGACGGCCATGGTTTAAAAGAGGTAAGCGGTCAAATTGATTTCAGCCCTTTAAACTTTCGAATTAGGGATTTGGTCTTGAAGTTAGGGGAGACTTCATTGCAGGCCCAGGCTGAAATTTTTAATTTCTTCGAAAATGCCCAAGGCCATTTCGAAATCCTCTCCCCGCAAGTTGAGATGGAAAGCCTGCTTAAAAATCTGGAATCGATTCACCTGATGTCTCATTTCCAGACCGCGTTTCCTTATTGGCCCCAGGTCCAAACCGAGCTCCGCCGTTTTCTTCCGGCCTCGGTCCCTCTGGAGGAATTTTCGTTGAAGGCGGAGGTGGCGCCTCACAAATTAACTTTGAAGGAAATGGAGTTCCGGGTATTTGCCGGAGGAGTACGCTTAGGCGCTGAGATAGACCGTTCCGGCGAAAGCCCTCGCTTTTCCCTGCAAGTCCAGTTGGACCAAATTAATTTGTCGCGTTATTTCGAAGCTCAACGCACCAAAGAATTGTGGCTCGACGGAAATCTTTTTTTGTCCGGGCACTTGAATGCCGAAGGCTGGGAACCGGGCGGATTTTCCAAAGCCCTCACCGGGGCAGGAGCGCTTTCGGTTACGAACGGCGAATGGCACGCCATCGATTTAATCGCGCCCGTCCGGAACCTTGCACCTTTTGCGCCCGTCCTTTCCGGCTCTTCTCAAACCACGCCCTTTCACGATTTAAAAGCGGAATGGAAATACCGGGACGGCCGTTTTGAGACGGAGGACATTCTCATCCATACGCCGGATTATTGGATCGAGGGCAAAGGCAACCTGACCTTGGAAGGAATGCTGAACAGCCGGTTTGACGTTTATCTGTCTGAGGGATTAACCCAAAAACTCCTGGATTCCTGGAAGGCCGATGAAATGGCCTCGAACCGGCTCTTGGGGCCGATTCCCATGCTGGTGGTGGGACCTCTGAAAAAGCCCGAACTCAAAATCGATGACCGGTCCTTTGAGCGCTTTCTGGAATCTTTGCGTGCCCGCCGATTCCGGCGGCTCCTGCGCCAGCCGTTCCAAAATTAATTTCTTTTCCGTTTCAGCTCGGCCTCGAGTTTTCGTAAAAGCTCGCGGGCTGCTTTCTCTTCGAGCTCCCGGCGGTTTTTTCCTGTGACCGCGAGACGATGTTTTCCCGTCACCTTCACTTCCACCCGGATTCCCTGTCGCGCGGGCTTCCAAGAATAAACCGGCGTTTTTTTCCATTGTTTTTGCGCGAGCTCTTGGAGCGTGCTCTTGGGATTGGGGTCGAGGCGTGCCAGCCGACGGGGATTGAGGTAGGGGCGGAAATATTTGACGATAAACTCTGTGGTGCGCTCGAGCCCTTGGTCTTCATAAATGGCGGCGATGAGGGCCTCGAGGGCATCGGCTAATATTTTATGCTGTTCACTCCCGGCTCCGCGGGCAAGGCTCCGGCCTAATTTGAGGTATTTTTTTAATTTAATCTCGCGCGCAATCCGGGCAAGAATTTTCCGGGAAACCAAAGTCGAGCGGAACCGGCTCAAAATGCCTTCGTCGGCCTCCGGAAAGGTATCGAGAAGCTCGCAGCAGATGACGTAATTGAGGACGGCGTCACCGAAGAACTCCATCCGGTCAAAATCGGCCAGCTTCAGAGGCGGGTGTTCATTCCGATAAGAAGGATGGCACAGAGCCGCCTCCAGGCACTTGGAATGAGTGAAAGTGATGCCTAGGAAACGCTTTTTTTTAGCCGAAGATCGGGCCATAGGATATAATTAACGGCTTTTTTCAAAGGAGCCAAAAGAAAATAAAATGTTACCTTGTGCAGTGGTCGGCGCGACCGGTTACACCGGCCAAGAATTGGTGCGAATTCTTCTCGGCCATCCCAAGGCCGAAATCACGGTCCTGACCACCCGTCAGGACACCGCGATTCCGCTTCATGAACTCATGCCGGGAGTTTCAAAAAGCGTAACGCTGGAAGTCCGCAAGTATTCCTTTCCCGAAGTGAAGCGAAAGGCCGACGTTGTTTTTCTTGCCCTTCCCCATACCGAATCCATGGAAACGGCGGCCCAATTTATCCGTGCCGGAAAAATCGTTATCGACCTCTCCGCCGATTTCCGCATTCATGACACCGGTGTTTATGAAAAATGGTACGGCGTAAAGCACAAGGAGCGAAAACTTTTGAGCCAGGCCGTTTACGGCCTTCCGGAACTTTACCGGGATTCGATCCGCAAAGCAAATCTAATCGCGAACCCGGGCTGTTATCCCACCGGCACCTGTCTCGGAGTGGCGCCCCTTTTGCGGGATGGTCTGGTGGATCCGGACTCCATCATCATCGACGCCAAGTCCGGCGTTTCCGGGGCGGGGAAGAAGTTAAATCCGGCCACTCAGTTTGTTGAAGTGAATGAAAATTTCTACGCCTACAAGGTCAACCGTCATCAGCACATGCCGGAAATCGAAGAAGTGCTGACGAAGGCCACCGGCCAAGCGGTCCACTTAACGTTTGTCCCGCATCTTCTGCCTTTGAACCGCGGCATTCTGACCACGCTCTATTTGAAAAAGAGATCCCAGACTCGGGTGGCGGATATCCGTAAAAGTTTTGAACGTGCTTACGCCAAAGAACCGTTTGTCCGAGTCCTTCCCGACGGCCGATTTCCGGAGCTCCGGGACGTCCAAGGGACCAACTTTTGTGAAATCGGTTTCACTTCGAACCCCGATGAATTGGGAGTCATTGTCATCACGGCCATCGATAACCTCGTGAAAGGCGCCAGCGGCCAGGCCGTACAAAATCTCAATATCCGAGCCGGCTTTCAGGAAGAAGAAGGGCTCGCGGCCTTGTGAGTAAGCTTCTTCTCGAAAAAAGACGCAGGGGAACGGTCACCACTCCTCTTGGATTTCTGGCTTCCGGGATTCATTGCGGAATCAAACGCAAACGGAAAAAATACGACTGCTCGCTCATCATTTCAGAAAAGCCGGCGGTCGCGGCTGGGACTTTTACGAAAAATCGCGCGAAGGCCTGGCCGGTCCTTTACTCTATGAAAGTCATTGATTGGCCGCGTCACAAGGCTATTCTTGCCTCCAGCGGCAACGCCAACTGTTTCAACGGGGCCGAAGGCCGCTCGGCCGTCGAGGAATCGGTGCAATCGGTGGCCGAGTTGCTTCATGTGGGCCCGGAAGAAGTCCTCATTGCGCAAACGGGTCTCATCGGAATGCCTTTTCCCATTACCCGATTTAAACGGGCGCTTCCCAAACTCATCAAACGTTTGTCTCCGGATGGGGGACGCCAGGCCGCGAAAGGAATCCTGACCACGGACCTGCGCACTAAAGAGGTGGCCCTGTCGTTTCACTTAGGCACGAAACGTGTTACAATCGGCGCCGTTGCTAAAGGTGCCGGGATGGTTCATCCCAATATGGCGACGATGCTTTGTTTTATCACTACGGACGTGCGGATTACGAAACGGCTTTTGCGCCGGGCACTTCGCAAGGCCGTGGATGAAACGTTCAACCGGATTGCGATTGATAACGACCAAAGCACCAATGACACCGTTCTCATTCTTGCCAACGGTCAGGCGGGAAATCCCACCATCACCCGGGTGGACCGCCGTTACCGTGTTTTCCGGGACGCCTTAGAAGAAGTTTGCCGTTACATTGCGACCGAACTGGTCCGCGACGGCGAAGGCGTCACCAAAGTTTGCACCATTGAAATCACAGGGGCACGTCGACCGACCGAGGCCGAAAAAGCGGCCCGGCAAATCGGCACCTCCATGTTATTTAAGACAATGCTAGCCGGGGCGGATCCCAATTGGGGACGTCTCGTGGCCGCGATCGGGGCGAGCGGTGTGGCCTTCGATGCCGACGGACTCGATATCAGTTTCAATGACATCAGCGTGCTGACCCATGGAAAACTTCGCGTGAGGAACCTTCCCAAGGCCAGGCGGGTTCTGGCCAGGCGAGAATTCCGTCTCACCATCGGCTTGGGAAGAGGCCATGCCCGGGCGGAATTCATTACCTCGGACCTAACGCCTAAATACGTCCTCATCAATTCTTCGTATTCATCCTGATTCTCCCCACGTCATGCTGAGCGCCTCCGGCCCTTTCGGGCCGTAGGCCCGGAGGGAAGCGAAGCATCTGAGATCCTTTCCGCCAGAGGCGGACCCGCCTTTGGCGGGCGGGGCTTTGGCCTCAGGATGACGGCAAGGCTATGGAAAAACTCGTAGAGAAGGCAAGTATTTTAATTGAGGCTCTTCCTTATATCCGCAAATTCCGCGGCAAGGAGATCCTTGTGAAATTCGGGGGCGCGGCCATGAATTACCCCGAGGTCCGCGAAGACGTGCTCCACGACCTGGTCTTCATGAATTACGTGGGGATTCGTCCGATCCTGATTCACGGTGGCGGAATGGCCATCACCGAAAATCTGAAGAAAAAAGGGATTCAATCCCAATTCGTCAACGGACTGCGTGTGACCGACCGCCAGACCGTGGAAGTGGTCTCCGAGACACTGGCCAAAATTAACCGCGAGATCGTCCGTGACATTAGGAAGTTCGGCGCCCAGGCCGCCGGGCTTTCCGCCTATGACGCCAAGATTTTGAATGTAGTCAAACACAAGGCCAATGGGGATGTCGGATACGTGGGTGAGGTGACCTCCGTCAACTTCCTTCCCATCCGGAAACTGGCGGAGTCCAATCAGATTCCGGTGATCTTGCCGCTCGGGATTGACGCCAAAAAAGAAAAGTACAACGTGAATGCCGACGAAGCCGCGGCCGAAATCGCCTCAGCGATGCAGGTGCAGAAACTCATGGTGCTGACGAACGTACGCGGAATTTTTCGCGACAAGAATGACCCGGAAAGTTTTATCCGCTCGCTTCACGTGAAGGACGTGGAGAATTTGATCACGCAAAAAATCATTACGGACGGAATGATTCCGAAGGTGAATGCGTGCATCACGGCCCTTCAGGCAGGCGTTAAGAAGGCCCACATCGTCGACGGCCGGATTAAGCACGCGCTCCTTTTAGAAATTTTTACGGACGAGGGTATCGGAACGGAGATTGTTTTGTGAAAACACACTCTATAGCCGTCATCCTGAGGAGGTCGCCGCAGGCGACCGACGAAGGATCTAGATCCTTCGGGCCTTCCCTCCGGGCCTACGGCCCGAAAGGGCCGGAGGCGGCCCTCAGGATGACGTGTGATGTATGAAAACATCAGACGTTGAGAAGTTATATTCCCAATTTGTGCTTCCGACCGTGAGCCGGGTGTCGGTGTGTCCGGTGAAAGGAAAAGGTTCGCGGGTGTGGGACTTGGAAGGAAACGAATACCTGGATTTTTTCCCCGGCTGGGGAGTTTCGGGCCTGGGCCATTGCCATCCCATGGTGGGGCATGCGGTGAAAAACCAGATCCGGAAAATGGTCCACATTTCCAATAATTACCTGAATTTAAAACAAGCGGAGCTGGCCCGCGAAATCGCCCACTGGGCTTTCCCGTCGAGGAGTTTTTTTTCCAACTCCGGCGCCGAGGCCGTGGAAACCGCCATTAAATTTGCCCGCCGATACGGGCAGGAAAAAAAGCGTTTTGAAATCATCACCATGAAACGCTCTTTTCACGGCCGCACCTACGGCGCCATGACGGCCACGGGCCAGGACAAGACTCATCACGGTTTTGAGCCGCTCGTGCCGGGATTTTCCTATGCGGAGTTTAATAATTTAGAATCCGTCAAACGCCTGCTGACAGAACGCACGGTGGCGGTGATGCTCGAGCCCATTCAGGGCGAGGGCGGTATTCATGTCGCCACGCCGGAATTTGTCACGGGACTCCGGGCGCTTTGCGATTCACGGGGTATGCTCCTTATTTTTGATGAAGTCCAAACCGGAATGGGCCGAACCGGAAAAATTTTTGCTTATCAGCACTACGACGTGGAGCCGGATTTAATGACGCTTGCCAAATCCCTCGGGAACGGTCTTCCCATCGGGGCGTTGGTGGTGAATTCAAAAATTAAACGGGAAGTCCTGACTCCCGGCTCTCATGCTTCCACTTACGGCGGTAATCCGCTCGTCTGTGCGGCGTCCTTGGCGGTTTTCAAGGCGATCCGCAAAGAGGGTTTGCTGGCCAATGTCGGCCGGATCGGCGCTTATTTGCGGGGAAAATTGGTTGAATTTCAATCCCAATTCAAAGGCATCCGGGAAATCCGCGGAAAAGGATTGATGCTGGGGGTGGAGCTCGATAAACCCGGCCAAGCGTATGTGGACAAGGCGCGTGAGATTGGCCTTCTCATTAATTGTACCCAGGAGAAGGTGCTGCGCATCATGCCGGCCATCACGATTTCGAAAAAGACGCTGGAAAAAGGAGTCGGAATTTTGAAACAGGTTTTCGAGGAACTCCAATGAAAAAAGCGGGGCACCTCATTTCCATCAATGACTTTTCAGCGGCTGAAATCGAAAAGGTTTTCAGCCTGGCCGAGAAGATCAAACGCTCTCCGCGTTCTTATCGGGATGCTTTGGGCGGCCGGATGTTCGGCCTGATTTTTGAGAAGCCCTCCACCCGCACGTGGGTTTCTTTTGAGGTAGGGATTCAGACCATGGGCGGAGGAACAATTTATCTCGGGCCGGAGGATATCCGGTTGGGCGTGCGCGAATCCGTTCAAGACGTGGCCCGTGTTTTGGAAAGGTACCTGGATGGAATGATCCTGCGGACATTTTCACACGAGACGATCATGTCATTTGAACGTTACTTTCATAAACCGGTGATTAACGGCTTGAGTGATTTTGAGCATCCCTGCCAAGCCCTGGCGGATTTTTTTACGATGCGCGAAAAATCCAAGCACGCCAAACCCTTGTTGGCCTTTGTGGGCGACGGCAACAATGTGCTGAATTCATTGATCCTCTTGACCGCCAAATTGGGCGCACGATTGAATTATGCGACGCCTCAGAAATTTTCGCCGCAATCGAAACTGGTTCATGAAGCGCAAAGGATCGCCCGCCAAACCGGTGCGGAAATCAAAGCCTTTCACGAAGCCAAAGAGGCGGTTCGAAATGCGGATTTTATTTATACCGATGTCTGGGTGAGCATGGGCGAAGAAAAACAAAGGAACACCAAGATCAAAAGTTTTTCCGGTTTTCAGGTGAATAAAAATCTTTTGGGTTACGCCTCCAAAAATGCATTAGTGATGCATTGCCTCCCGGCTCATCGCGGTGAAGAAATCACGAATGAAGTGCTGGAAGGCAAGCGTTCCATTGTGTTCGATCAGGCGGAAAACCGCCTGCACGTTCAAAAAGCCGTGTTGATTCACCTGTCGTCATCCTGAGCGCCTCCGGCCCTTTCGGGCCGTAGGCCCGGAGGGAAGCGAAGGATCTCAGATCGAGTTAAGGAGAGAGTGACAATGAAAAAAGTGGTTTTGGCGTTTTCGGGAGGATTGGATACTTCCTGTGCGGTGCGTTGGCTGAAAGAAAATTATGGAACGGAAGTGGTGTGCTTCTCGGCGTTTCTCGGAGAAGCGCGTAATCCGTCGATTTTAAGAAAGAGGGCAAAGGCCGGAGGCGCAAGCCGCATTTATATTGAAGATCTCAAGAAGGAATTCGCCGAGGATTTCATTCTGCCGGCATTGTGGGCCCATGCACGCTATGAAGGAAAGTATCCCTTGGCCACGGCCCTGGGGCGTCCGCTCATTGCCAAACACCTGGTTCGGATTGCCCACAAAGAGAATGCGGATGCGGTCTCCCACGGTTGCAGTGGCAAAGGCAACGACCAAGTGAGGATCGAAGTGGGCGTGCGAACGCTCGATCCCAAGCTTGAAATCGTGGCGCCTTTACGAGAATGGGATTTCAAGTCGCGCGATGAAGAAATTGATTACGCCAAAGAACACGGAATTCCCGTCGAAGCCACGAAGAAAAGCCCGTACTCGATCGATCAAAACATTTGGGGCGTCTCGATTGAGGCGGGGATTCTGGAAAATCCCTGGCAGGAAGCGCCTGAGGAAGCGTACCGGATCACCCGTTCTCCGGCCAAGGCGCCGGCCGCGAAATACCTCACGATCGAATTCGAAAAAGGAATTCCGGTGGCCGTGAATGGAAAAAGAAAAGGATTAGTCGCGCTCATTCAAACCGTGGAAAAGGAAGCGGGCCGTTACGGAATCGGCCGTCTCGATCAAATGGAAAACCGGCTGGTGGGCATCAAAAGCCGCGAGATTTATGAGGCTCCGGCCTCGGAAGTCCTTCTCCTGGCGCACGAAGAATTGGAAGGGCTTGTGATGGACCGGGAATTCCTACATTATAAGAGGGTTTTGTCCGAAAAATATGCGGAGCTCGTCTATTACGGGCTGTGGTTTTCGCCTTTAAAAGACGCGCTCGACCAATTTTTCAAATCGAATCAGAACCGCGTGACCGGAAAAGTCCGGATCAAATTAACGCCGGGTAAAGCCGTACCGGCCGGGAAGTCGAGTCCGTATTCGCTTTATTCGGAGCGGCTGGCCACGTATTCGGAAAAGGATACGTTTGACCGCACAGCCGCTGTGGGATTCATGAAGATCTGGGGACTGCCGTACGAAGGAATGAAGAAAGGAAAATGAAAAAACTCTGGGGCGGACGTTTCAATAAGGAATTGGATTCGACCGTGAAGTGTTTCTCCTACTCGCTTTGGGTGGACGGGGAACTCTTACCGGCCGAAATCCGCGTTAACCAGGCGCATGCAAAAATGCTGGCTCGGGTGGGCTTGATTACGCAAGCCGAAGGCCGGAGGCTCGTCACGGCGCTTGGGCAAATCGGTAAAAAGTTCAGCGCGAAGGATCCGCACCAAAACCTTTGGACTTCCTATAAAGGCGTTGAGGACGTTCATACGCTGGTGCAACAGGAGCTGGAGAAAAAAGTCGGACCGCTCGCTAAAAAAATCCACACGGGCCGATCGCGTAACGATTTGGTCGTAACCTCGACTCTCGTTTATTTGCGCGACAAATTGCCGCTCCTGAATCAGAAAATCGAAAGGGTGCAAAAGACGCTGGTGGGATTCGCTGAAAAAGCCGGTCTTCAGGTGATCCCGGGCCTCACGCATTTAAAAAGAGCCCAGCCGGTTTTAGCGGCACATCACGTATTGGCTTACGTCGGAATGCTGGACCGGGACCGTGCCCGACTCGAAGACGCGTTAGGCCGGATGAATGTGCTTCCACTGGGGGCAGGTGCCCTGGCCGGATCCGGCCTTCCTATAGATCCCAAGTTCGTGGCGCGTGAATTGGGTTTTTCCGCCGTCACCCAAAACAGCATGGACGCCGTAAGCGACCGCGATTTTGTTGTGGAAACCTTAAGCGTACTGGCCATTTTATGGATGCATCTTTCGCGCCTGGCTGAAGACTTTGTGCTCTGGTCTTCCGAGGCGTTTGGTTTTATTTCCTTGGATGATTCCGTGGCCACGGGTTCCAGCCTGATGCCGCAGAAAAAAAATCCCGACGTCTTTGAATTGATTCGCGGCCGCGCCGGCGTGATTTATGGAAATCTCTTGACCGTGCTCACGGTTTTAAAAGGGCTGCCCTTGTCCTACAACCGGGATTTGCAGGAAGACAAACCCGCTTTGTTTAACTCGCTTCACAAGACGGCCCTGGCCCTGGAGACTCTTTCGATTACGATTGCCCGGACCGAATGGAGGCGCGGCGTCGAGAATTGGTCGTCTGAGGAAGACTTTATTTATGCGACGGATCTTTTGGAATATTTGGTGGAGAAGGGAACCGCTTTCCGAGAGGCGCATGAAACCGTGGGCCGCCTCGTTCGTCACGCCGACGACCAGAGCCGGATGCTGCGTGATTTATCGCTCAATGAATTCCAGCGATTTTCTTCCCAATTCAAGGATGACGTTTACGAAATTTTAGATCCCAAGACTTCAGTCCGCCGGAAAGTTACTCCGGGCAGCACGAATCCTCGAGAGGTAAAAAAGTGTCTTCAATCTTGGAAAAAGAAATTCAGAGGGGTGTAAAACTCCACGACTTCTACTACCTCGCTAATGAACTTTATTGCGAGAAGGTAGCCGTCAAGGACATTGCGGAGGAAACGGGTACGCCCGTTTACATTTACAGCCACCGCACGATTACCGGCCATTACGAGAAACTGGCGAAGGCCTTCCGCTCGGTCCGGCCTTTGATTTGCTATTCCATGAAGGCAAATTCCAACCTGGCGGTTTTGAAATCTTTGGTCCGGGCGGGCTCGGGGCTGGACATTGTCTCGGGCGGTGAACTCTTCCGCGCCTTGAAGGCGGGCTGCGATCCGAAAAAAATTGTTTATGCCGGCGTGGGCAAAACCGACCAAGAGATCGAAGACGCCATCCGGGCGAGGATTCTTTTGTTTAATGTGGAATCCATTCCGGAACTCGATGCCATCCAGCGGGTGGCCCAGAGACTACGGAAAAGAGTCCAGATTTCGCTCCGGGTGAATCCGGGCGTGGATCCGCACACGCATCATCACATTGCCACGGGGAAGCCGGAGAGCAAATTCGGGCTCGACCTGGACACCGCGCATGCGATTTTCCTCAGGCGCGAAAAATATTCGGCGCTGGCGATTTGCGGGATCCATGTCCATATCGGTTCCCAAATCGTTTCGGGCGAGCCCTTTCTCAAAGCCTTTCGGAAAGTTTTGATTTTTATCACGAGCCTGGAAAAGGAAGGTTTTATTATCCGTTACCTGAATCTGGGCGGAGGATTGGGAATCATCTATTCGGATGAAAAGCCGCAGACGGCCGAGGACTTCGCCGCCGAGCTCCTGCCTTTATTTAAAGGAAGAAAGTTTCGGCTGATTTTTGAGCCGGGCCGTTTCATTGTGGGCAACGGGGGAATCCTGGTGACCGAGGTGCTCTACATTAAACAGACCCCGGTGAAAAACTTTGCGATTGTGGACGCGGGGATGAATGACCTCATCCGTCCCACGCTCTATGATTCTCATCATGAGCTTTGGCCTTTATTAAAGGAAGAGCGGAAAAAGAAAATGGTTTACGACATTGTGGGCCCGGTTTGTGAGTCGGGAGATTTCTTGGCCCGCGACCGGGTTGCGCCCGAACTTCGCTCAGGCGAGCGGCTGGCATTTCTCAGCGCCGGCGCTTACGGCTTCGCGATGTCCAGTAATTACAATTCGCGTCCGCGTGCGGCCGAAGTGCTGGTGAAAGGCTCCAAATTTGCCGTGATCCGGAAACGCGAAACTTTGGGCGATCTGACGCGAGGTGAGAGCGTGCCTTCGTTTGTGTGAATAACACCCGTCTTTGCGAGCCCGCCAAAGGCGGGCGAAGCAATCTAAAGGTTCGAGATCGCTTCGCCGAGCCATTATGGACACTTAGGCGAACCTGGGCGTTATTGTTTAAAAGGGAGAACAAGTTGTGATGGAAGCTATTAAAAAATTATGGCTTTTCTTATTGTCGGCTATAGCTTTTATTTTAAGTCAGCTCCCAGATTGGCTTCCAGAAGATAGTAGATATCAGGCTTTCAATAAGGTGGTAAACGCTTTAAGAGCGCTTGCTAATTACCAAGCTCCTGTATTAATCACCGTTGCCGTATTACTTTTGATCTTTGGGGTAGGCTACATTTTCAATCGCAAACAGGAGGACCAGCCAATAGAGAAAAAATATCCTGTCCGCAATACAATGTGCCGGGTACATGCTAAAAGTAAGGCAGCTTTTCATAACCCAAATTTAATTACGACGCTGGTCAGGTGCGTTAAAGATGGTGCGAGATTTGAGCATCATTCCGGCCGTGATCATGCCGGATATTCGTGCACTGTTTGCGGATTACAATTATCGGATGACGAATATAATAGATGTAAAAATGAAGCCGAATCTTTGTTTGTCCGAGAACACGATCCTTTAAATAAATCGGTTCGGTAACGGTTCCTGTTATTGCATTTATGGAGAGGCGAAGCATGCACGATGAGAATGATGCTCAAAAAATTCTTCGAGAAGTAGAAAAGCGGAAGCAACGAGCTAAAGATTTAGGTATCGAAAAAGTTCTTTTATGCCTATTTTTTGGAGATGGGTACGGAAGTTTTAGCGCATACAAAATCGAAGGCGCCTCCTTAATTTCTGACTTTAAGAAAAGCGGTGATTTTGATAATAGATGGTGTAGATTCATATTAAACATCAAAAACTATTTCGTTTCTTGTCACAAGTCCACGTTACAAATTTCCATAGATGAAAAGAAGGTATTGACAGTGAAAATGGGGGATAGTTTTACACCTGTTAATGATCCTTATATATCAGGTATTGAAAAGTGGTGGTGTTCAGAGATCGAATCCTTCATTGAAGGGGAATGGGTGCAAGAGCTTAAAAATCTTATCAAACAAATTGAAATAAACGAAAAGGAAGAAAAGCGAAAGAAAGAAGAAAACCCAGAACGAATTAAGCAGTTAAAAGATGATTTTGGCATCGAGTAGTCTAAAAGAGCGCAATTAGCTTCGCTCCGCGTGGACCGCGCCATTTTTTCATTCGCACAAGTAACGGCACCCATTCATGATGGGCGGTTCGTTTGGCGTCCATCCCGACGAGCCGACCGCTCGGTGCCGGATGACCCAGCGGCCAACCGCCGCTCGACCGACCGGCGTCGGTCCTTCGGGCCTCCTCGCAACGACAGGAAGATTCAATGAAAGAAATCACGTTCTATAAGATGGTGGCATCGGGGAATGACTTTGTGGTGGTGGATAACCGCCGCCGGGCCGTTACCCATCCGAGTGCCTTTGCCCGCGAGATCTGCCGCCGGCACACGGGAATCGGAGGCGACGGAGTTTTGCTTTTGGAGACCCCTCACCCCAACCCTCTCCCCCTAAGGGGGAGAGGGTTGGGTGAGGGGGTGGATTACAAGGTCCGAATCTTCAATGCGGATGGTTCCGAGGCCGAGGCCTGCGGAAACGGCTTCCGCTGTATTGCGCGTCTGGCACATGAACGGTTGGATTTCGGACCGCGGCAGCGTTTCGAATCCCTGGCCGGTGTTATTGACGCGGAGATTAAAGGAAAGCGGGTCCGCGTGCGGCTGATGGAACCCAAGGATTACCGGGAAAAGCAAAAATTGGAAGTCTCCGGGCGGAGTCTTCATTATTATTTCATCCGGGTGGGGGTGCCTCACATCGTGATTTTTGTGGAAGGGCTTGCCCGGATTCCCGTTTTAGAATTGGGCCGTGCGCTTCGCCATCATCCGGCTTTCAGCCCGGCCGGTACGAACGTCAATTTTGTGGAAGTGACGGGTCCGGATTCTATCCAGGTGGAAACGTATGAGCGGGGAGTTGAGGAGAATACGCAGGCCTGCGGGACCGGCTCCACGGCTTCAGCCATTGTGAGCGCCCGGGCCGGTTACGTGAAGCCGCCGGTTAAGGTGAAAACCCGCGGGGGCGAAATTTTAAGCGTTGATTTCGAAAAAAAATCTGATCAGATTCAAAACGTCTATCTCGAAGGAGAGGCCCGGTTGGTCTATGAAGGAAAAATCACCGTTTAAAGGTTCCATGGTCGCACTTGTCACTCCTTTCCGAAAAGGAAAGGTGGACGAGAAGGCGCTACGCCGGCTTTTGGATTTTCATCTGGAAGCCCGCACGGATGTGATTATTCCGGCCGGAACGACCGGGGAGTCCGCCACGTTGTCGCATGAAGAACACCGGCGCGTGATGTCCGTCGTGGTGGAATATGTGGACGGCCGAGTTCCCGTGGTGTGTGGAGCCGGATCCAATAACACCGCCGAAGCGCTGGGATTGGTTCGTTACGCCAAAAAAATCAAAGCCGACGGCGTGTTGGTCGTCACCCCTTATTACAATAAGCCCACACAAGAGGGGCTTTACCGGCATTATTCTTTCTTGGCGAAGAATGTCGATTTGCCGATCATTCTTTATAACGTGCCGGGCCGGACCGGGGTTTCAATCAATCCCGAGACCGTGGCGAGGCTTGGCAAGATACCCAACATCGTGGGCATCAAAGAAGCGAGCGGCAGCCTGGATCAGGTCGATCAAATCATGGAACTCTCTGACCTCACCGTGATTTCGGGCGAGGATTCGCTTACTTTTCCGATGATGGCCATCGGCGCGAAGGGAGTCATTTCGGTGACGGCCAACGTGGTACCCGAATTGGTGCGCGAGATGGTTCACGCAACTTTGAATGGGGACCTCGAGCGCGGCCGCGAGCTCCACCGGAAACATTACGCGCTTTCAAAAATTCTTTTTGTGGAGACGAATCCGATTCCTGTCAAGACCGCCCTCGGGATGATGCGTCTCATCAAACCCGAGCTTCGTCTTCCGCTCTGCGAGATGGAAAAAGAGAATCAAAGTAAACTCCGAAAAATTTTGGAAAAGTTAGAGGTCCTCTAATATGTCTTTGCGAGGCAACAACCCAAACATGGCCGAAGCAATCTACGAGATTGCTTCGTCGCCCCTATGGGGGCTCCTCGCAATGACGGGGGGAGCGCAATGACGAAAATACCGATTGCGGTTGCGGGCGCGGCTGGAAAAATGGGCCGGCGGATTCTGGCCTTGGCCTCCGCAGATTCCGAATTGCAAATTGTGGGTGCGTTGGAGCGACCGGATTCAGAGGCACTCGGAACCGATGTGGGAACTTTGATCGGTCAAGATTTGTTGGGCGTGAAAGTCACGTCTCAATTTGAAGACGCGCTATCTTCCGCCCGGGTGTTAATCGATTTCACGCATCCGAGTGCTACGGGGGATCATCTCAAGGCCGCGCTTCAATATAAAATTTCTATGGTCATTGGAACCACGGGGTTGCCGGAAAAAATTTTAGGCCGGGTTCGCCGGGCTTCTAAGCGGATTTCCATTCTCCAATCGCCCAACATGAGTGCGGGAGTGAATCTTCTTTTTGCTTTGGTGACCGAAGCGGCCCGGGTTTTAAGCGATCAATACGATATTGAAATCACAGAGGCCCATCACCGGATGAAAAAAGACGCCCCCAGTGGAACGGCGCTCGAACTTGCCCGTTTGATTGCCCAGGCCAAAGGTTGGAATCCGAAGAAGGCTTTCCTCTACGGCCGTCACGGAGAAACCGGAGAAAGAAAAAAAGAAACGATTGCCATCCATGCTTTGCGCGGGGGCGATGTGGCGGGGGATCACACCGTGGTCTTCCTCGGCGGCGGAGAAGTCATCGAATTGGGCCATCGGGCCACGTCCCGGGACACATTCGCCCGGGGAGCGTTACTGGCAGCAAAGTTCATTGCACGTAAAACTAAGGGCCTCTATAATATGCGGCACGCGCTTCACTTACCCCAATAATCGACAAACGAGCATGCGGCGACTCCCGTGTTGGCTCCTCATTGCCTGGCTAGCCTGCTTTTTCGCCGCCCCCTTACCCGCTCAAGAACCCGCAGGTTCCAACAGCGTTAACTCCCTTTTTAGAGAACAGTTTTACCTCGGCTCTTCCGAAAAAATCCGTCGCAACACCACGCCGGCCGCCGGCTTTCTTCTCATCGAACGGCCCGATCCCGATTGGAATTCCAAAATTGCTTTGGTGAGCGGTTTCGCGCCCAAAGGAAAAGCCCTTCGTACCCAGACCCTCAAGGATGTTCAAACCGTTGAAGAAGCGCGCGAATGGCTGAAGGCCAATAAGAAGGAATTGGATTATGAGGGGGTCCCGGTGACGGAACTTTCGTTGACGTTGCCCGACGGCCGGGTCCAGACCCGTTATTGGGTGGGCAACAAAAGTTTTTCTTCCTTTGATGAAGCCGCCGCTGAAATTGCCATGGTGAAATCCATTGTGGAATCCCAAGGCGGAGATTTCGGCCGCGCCGTGGCGATTGCCGAACAATATTCAGAGCCCACCGAAGAAGAGGCCGCGCCCAAAGTGACGCCCCAAACCCGCGCCCAATTCGAGAAAGAAGAAGAATTGATGCTCCGTTGGGCGGATCAATTGAACCTTGGAGAAAAACTTTACGGACCTTTCGAGGGTGTTGCGCCAGGCGAACGCATCCTCTATCAATCTTTCGGAGAGACGACGTGGCGGAGCACGAATCTTTCCGAAAACGCATTTCGGTCCCAAGTGGGTTTTTGGACCAACCGGATTGTCTTTAAAGGCATCCGGTTTCCGTTAAGCACCGTGGATCCGTTTGTGGAACTCACCGTGGCGCCCGAAGCAACGGGTAACGACGGTGGTAATCAATTAGACGCGGTGGTCGGTCTCGAATGGCGGCCGCTCGTGCGGAATGCCTGGCTCGACAATTTCCGGCCCGGTGGAATCCCGCTTTTAATTTGGGCCAAAAATTACCGCGCGGTTATCGCCTATTACAACCGGCGCAATCTCAAAGATGAAATCGCCCTCATCCGTGATTTCGATTTGCGGGCTGGTGTGGATATCTTTTATGAATGGGGCATCGATATGCCGGCCTTGGATCAGGGCAAGGGGAAAGGACTGGCCGGGTTTCTCGCCGAATACACGTGGGGAGAATATTTCGGAGATTACAAATGGAGAGATACCAATTTTACCTCGCGCGAAGATTTTGACGCCTGGATTTTTGATACTTCGATCACCTTGGGAGCTAAAGTCCCGCTCTTCCGGTTGCCGCCCAATCCCATTAATGAACAGTTAATGCTGATGCCCTACCTGCGTTTCGGGGCCATCTCGAATACCAAGATTCCTAATCCGGCGGATAACCGGTACTTCTTAGCCGTCGGCCTTCGCTGGATGCCTTTCCGGGATTACCGCTTCGCCAATAACGAATGGCTTTTTAAGACCAAAGTTTTCGGAGAGTATCTCGGAATCGGAAAGGTCCAAAACTTCAAACAAGATGACAGCCGGCCCTATCCGGACGAAGATTGGAGAATCGGCGTCGCCTGGTCACTGAGGCGCTACTGAGCATTCCGTGAAAAGAGCGCTCTTTTTTCTCATTGGATTCCTATTATTACTGGCAAGCCGGGAGGCCTTTGCCAATATCCTGGGCAACCCCAGTTTCGAGGACTCGATCGGCGACTCCTTCGTGAGTTGGGACGCTTCTAACGGCACGAGCCGGGTAACGAGTCCTCCGGCTGGTTTCGACGCCTTTCCCGACGGAAGCGCGGCCATTGCGCAGGATGCCACCTCCGATTACACGTTTCAAATTCACAAAAATATTCAGCCGGGGGATTTGGTGGTCTTCAGCGCGTTGGCCGAGTCGACCGTGGCTGCGGGAGGCGGAAGCGGCGGTCAGCTTCGGATTGAATTCAAAAAAATCGATCCCACAAACGGCACTGATTTTCTGATTGCCGACGCGACCTCCGACCTCATCACCAGCACCAACGCGCCGACGGGAGGCAGTTATACCCGCATCACCGTTTCGGCCCGCGCTCCTGCGGAGACCGGTATGGTTGTTTTTACGATCCGCCGTCAGGGTGCCAATGCGGGAAACGTGGTTTATGATAGCGTTAACGGTGAAGTTAATCCGGTGGCGCTGAACATCACTGCCTCCAAGACCTCCGTGCGTCCGGGGGATGTGGTGACCATTGTTGCCGACTATTTGAATGAATCCACACAAACCCAAAGCAATGTGGAATTAAAAGTAGACGTCCCGGCCGGTCTCGACATTCTGACGGACACCATCCGCACGGATAGCCACACCACGACTTTTCGCGAGGGTTCCACGATCATCGCCGGCCGCACGAGTCTCTTGGCGACCGACAAAGTGAGAAGCGTTTTCCAAGTCCTGGTCTCGAGCGGCGTGAGCTTGGGCAAATCCTATGAAATCCGCGCCACCGTGATTTCACCGAACCGGATTTCTGAAGCTCGGGTGGTGACGCTGCGGATTCACGGCGACCCCACCTTCGACGAAGTGACGGTCCTCGGTAAAGTCTTTGATGACCGCAATGAAGACGGCATGCAATCCCAAGGTGAAATCGGCGTTTCCGGCGCCCGGATTTTTACTGAATATGGTGTTAGCGTTGTGACCGACCGAGACGGGCGTTTTCATATTCCCGCGGTCCGTCCTGGAAGGCATGTTTTAAAAATCGACGGCCACACTCTTCCGGAAGGAACCCGGTTCTTGAGCGAAGAGTCGCTCGTCATTAAAACCACTCCGGGGCTTCTTTCCAAAGTCCGGTTCGCGATTTTTTTGCCGGACTCGGCGCTCCCCGAAGAATTTAAAAAGGATCTTCAAGTCTGGGTGAGCCAGCACGTGGATATTTCCCAGCCGGTGCTGCAAGCGCAAATCAATCCGGATGCTTTAAAAGTCGGATTGGGCCGGCTCGAGCAGGAACCGGTTTTTCGCATTAAGACCAATTATCCCGATTACATCTGGAACTGGCGGATTGAGATTTGGAACGAAGTAGGTGAGCGTGTTTGGAGCGGAATCGGTGCGAACCAACCGCCGCCGACCGTAGCGTGGAACGGATTGACAGACTCTGGTGAAATGATCCGGCCGGGCATCTACGGCTACCGCATGATTGTCAGAGATCCGCAGGACCACGAAGATTGGACGCCCCTGCAATTCTTCCGCGTGATTCATAAAGGAGAAAGCCTTCAGAACGGCGTAAGTCCTGAAGACATGCCGGCCACGGGTGCGTTCAGTGTGTTCAAAGACGGCAAGCGTTCCATTCCTTTAGTGGCGAGTCCCTCGGTCCGGATTACCGGAAGAACCCAAGCGGGCCGGCGCGTCAGCGTCAACACGGTCCCGGTTGATGTGGGCCCCACCGGTGAATTTGAGCAGGAACTTTTCGTCAAGCCGGGTGAGAAAAAGATCGTGGTCACCTCGGCGAATAATGAAGGCGACCAAGTGCTGGTGGAAGAGTCCGTTAACGTGAAAGACAGCTACATCTTTTTGGTGGCGTTAGGAGAAGAGGAATTGGGCGTCAACGTCACGAAGGGCAGCGTGGAAACCGTGGCGCACGACGACGCTTACCACGAAGGGTTTTACGCGGACGGCCGTCTTTCTTATTATTTGAAGGCAAAAATCAAAGGCAAATTCCTCATCAAATCCCGCTACGACACCGCGGACAAACGCTCTGAGCTCTTCACTCACCTCGATCCCGAAGAGTATTACCCGGTTTACGGCGATTATTCCCAGATTGAATATGAAGGCCAGGACACGCAAGAAAGACTTTTTCTTCTCGTGGAAATGGACCGCTCTTATATGAAGTGGGGGAGTTACCACACCAATTTTACGGATACCGAGCTTTCGCGTTATAACCGCACCCTCTCGGGCCTGAAGGTTCATTATGAAACGCTTTCTGCCACCAAGTACGGAGACCCCCAACGGGGTTTTACGCTTTTTCACGCGCAGCCCAATCATTTGGGCGACCACAATGAATTTCGCGCCACAGGCGGGACGCTTTATTACCTCCGGCACCGCAACGCGATTCCGGGGAGTGAAAAAATCCGGATTGAGATTCGCGACAAAATCCAGGATATGCCGGTCCAAAACCGCGACCTCATGGCGGGCCGCGATTACGAAATCGATTACCGGCAAGGCCGGATCCTTCTGCGCCAGCCGCTTTCTTCGGTTTCTGCCTCGGAGACGATTATCTCGAATGACATCCTGGACGGGAACCCGGTTTACCTCATCGCGGATTATGAATTTGAGACTTCGCAAATTTTTGAAGAGCAAAGCACGGGCGTCCGGGGCTTCACGCAACTGGGCAATCACGTCCGCATCGGCGGCACCGCCGTGGAGGAGCAGCGCCAGAATTTTGATTATGATTTGCGGGGAGTCGATGCCACCATCAAGGCCGGAAAAAATACGAAAATCACCATGGAACTTTCGCAGTCCCAGTTCCAGCAGGTCCGCCAAGGCACCTCTTTTAACGGGGGTTTGAGTTTTCAGGAGCAGACCCCGATCGGGATCCGCAATCCCCGTGAGTCGGCTTATCTCATCAAGGCCGAGACCAAACCGCTGGAACGGCTCGAGGTTTCCGGTTATTTCCAACACGTGGAGCCCGGCTTTTCCGTGGAACGGATTACCAGCCAGGAAGGTTTCCGCAAGTACGGCCTGCAGGCAAAATTAAAACTCGCCAACTCGCTTCATCTTTTAGGACGACAGGACAACACGGAACTCGTTCAACAAATCCGGCTCTTACCCGCAGGCCGTCAGGCCACGCTCGAAGAGCTGCGCTCGACTACTTTGCAGGCGGTGTTTGACAACGGACCCTGGAACGCGGTCGCGGAATATCTCCATCAATACATCGATGTCCCGGGCCGGAACCGGATTCCTTCCTTTTATTCGGATTCGCCGTTCGGAAACGGTGTTGGCATCAAGGTCGGCCGCCGGGTTTCTGATTGGCTCATGCCTTACGTCAAGACCCAGCTGACTTCCGGAAAAAATAATTTTCAGGCCGGAGGCGGCGTGGAAGTAAAAATGGGTGAGCGGACGAAAATTTTCTTCGAAGAAATGATCGGAAAAGTGGGCGATGCGACCCTTCTGGGAATTAGCCGGCAAATCGACGACAAGACCTCCACTTACGCTACCATCAAAGCGCGCGATTCTTATTTTGGCGAGCGTCGCGTGACGACGACCGTCGGCTCCAGCCACCAGCTGAGCGAACGAAGCCGCGTCTATTCCGAAAAACAATATTCCACGTATTCCGGCAGCCAGCCTCTGAGCCTGGCCCCCACGTTTGTGGGAGACACGGCCGTGCCGGGGCTTTGGAGCTCCGACGTTTATGGTTACGAGTCCCAGTTTTGGGACCGATGGGATTTCGCCGCCCGTTATGAAAGGCGCCATCTCGATGCCAGTGATTTCCGCGCGCTCTCCGATTTCGCGATCGACGACGTGGTCCGTACCAACACGTTTAACACAATTCATTTATCTTTAGGTTACGCCCAAACCCAGAAATGGAAGATGTTGAATTCCTTCGAAGCGCGGCTCGAGCCCGATGCGCCCGAGCTTCAACAATGGGTGTTGCAGAATTCGATCGAACGCCGGATCAATCAGGATTTGAATTTTCTCGGCCGGGCCCGTTTCGGCACCTCACGGTTTTTGGAACCCGGGGACCTTACGGGCCGGTTTGTTGAAATCAATACCGGCTTTGCCTACCGCCCCGTGGCCTCGGACCGGTTCAATGCACTCGTGAAGTACACCTTTCTTGATGAGGTCGCCAGCGACGCTCAATTTGTGAGCGGTGAATCCGCGGGCCTCGTGGCCTCGGACGAGCGCGCGAGTATTTTCTCCATCGAGGGGGCCTATGACGTTTCGAAGCATTTTCAACTGGTGGAGAAGACCGCCTACCGACTGGGGACCTACCGGACGGCCGTCTCCGAGGCGGTCGATGTGAGTACCTTGCTTTGGGCGAACCGGCTCAATTACCATATTACCCGCAAATGGGACGTGGGCCTGGAGTACCGCATGCTTTTCCAAGGCCGGGCGGGGGATAGCCTCCGGCATGGCCCCCTGGTGGAAATCGACCGTGAACTTTATGATTACATCCGGCTCGGAATTGGTTATAATTTCACCGATTTCGACAACGACCTCCGGAGCGTCACCGATTTCCGGAAAAACGGTTTCTTTGTTCGACTTAGCGGCAAGGTGTAACCCATGAAAAAAATCGCGAAACTTTTGATCGTGTTGCCCTTTTTGGCGTGGATGGGATCGGGATGTGCGTCCAATAAATCCATCCTTCCTCTTCACGATGAAGTTCTCACTTATTCGCTTCCTTTTGACCTCACTTATCTACGGACGATCGAGGCCATCCAGCAGCATAAAGATTGGGACCTCGATTGGACGGACCGGGAAAAAGGCCTCATCAGCATCCGCAACATGCGCTTCAACAGTTGGGCGGACGCGGATAAACGTCAGGCGTTTGTCGTGGTCAAAGCCGTCAATAAAAATGAGACAGCGGTTTATTTTGATTCCGCCTCTCAAGCCGTCGTCGGCGGCGAAGAAATTCTCTCCCTGATTCGAGATCAACTTTCCCGGGAAGTCAGTCTCCGGGGAAGCCGTTAGTTTCCTCGCCGGGCTTCGTTTTCCTTGGACGCGATTCTCCTCAAGGGTGTCCGCACCCATAATCTAAAAAATTTCGATCTGGTCCTGCCTCATGGCCGGCTCTACGTCCTGACCGGCGTTTCGGGATCCGGAAAATCATCGCTCGCCTTCGATACGCTCTACGCCGAAGGCCAGCGCCGCTATGTAGAATCACTCTCCTCTTACGCGCGCCAATTCCTGGAGCGGATGGAAAAGCCGGACCTGGACGGCATTTCGGGAATTCCTCCTGCCATCGCGATTGAGGCGAAGAACGTCATCACCAATGCCCGCTCCACGGTGGGCACGCAGACGGAAATTAACGATTATCTCCGGGTCCTTTACGCGCGGGTGGGAATCACGCAGTGTTTACGTTGCGGCAAGGCCGTGGAAAAGCAAACGCCGGAAAAAACCGCCCGATTCTTACTAAAGGAGTTTTCCGCGAAAAAAGCCGCGCTCCTTTTTCCCCTACGTTTCGGCGCCCGCGCTCAGGCCCAGCTGAAAGTATTCCTCCCCGAACTCTTGCGTCAGGGATTCACGGAAATTTTTGACCAAGGCCGCGTGCTTCCGCTCGAAAGCAAAAAGGGCCAGGCCCCTTTTGAGGTATGGGTGGTGGCAGACCGGCTTGCTCTGGAGCCGAAGAACCGCAAACGCCTCATCGATTCGCTCGAACTTTGCTTTCGCACGGCCAAAGGCGAGGCCTCGGCCTGGATCGAAGAATCCCGTCAGCAATTATTCTTTTCGGACCGTTTTCGCTGCGACCCATGCCAAATCGATTACCGCGAACCCACGCCGGTTCTTTTTTCCTTTAATAATCCCCTCGGTGCGTGTCCCACCTGCCAAGGATTCGGCCGGGTCATCACCCTCGATTGGGACCGGATCGTTCCGGATCCCAGAAAATCGATTCAGGAAGGAGCCGTGGAACCTTGGACCAAGCCCAGCACGCATTGGGAATTTAAACAGCTCCTCAAGTTCTGCCGCCGGAAGAAGATTTCTCCGGAAAAGCCGTGGCGGGATCTCACCGAGAGCGAGCGCGAATGGATCCTGAAAGGCCGCGGCTGCAAGGAGGACGATTATTTCAGCGTCAAAGACTTCTTCGATTACCTCGAGACGAAGACCTACAAGATGCACGTGCGGATTTTTCTAAGCCGTTACCGGAGCTACATCCCCTGCGAGATTTGCGGCGTGAGCCGGCTGAAGCCAGAGGCGCTGGCCGTGCGGGTGGCGGGAAAAAATATCGCCGAACTCTGCCGGCTCCCCATCAGCAAGCTTTATTCTTTTTTCGAAACGTTTCAACTGGATCCGGACACGGAGAAAAAAGTGGAACCGGTGCTTTTGGAAATCCGCAAACGCACCCGATTTTTAAAAGAAGTAGGTTTGTCCTACCTCTCGCTCGACCGGCTTTCCCGCACACTTTCAGGCGGCGAAGTGGAACGGATCCATTTGGCCACGTCCCTGGGTTCGGGTTTGGTGGATACGCTTTATGTCTTGGATGAGCCTTCCATCGGTCTTCATGAACGGGACAACGAGCTTTTAATCCGTTTGCTCCATGAGCTCCGCGATTTGGGCAATACCGTGGTGGTGGTGGAACACGACCGCGCCATGATGGAGGCGGCCGACGAGGTGTTGGATTTAGGCCCGCTAGCCGGTGCCGGAGGCGGCAAGCTGGTTTTTCAAGGCAAGATCCAAGACCTCATCCGCGCCGAAAATTCTTTTACGGGAAATTACCTCGCCGGGAAACTTCAAATCGGCTGGAAAAATCCCCGGAAACTTCCAGCTCGCCCGGACACGGTTGAAATCCTCGGGGCGAGCGAACACAACCTCAAATCGGTAGACGTGAAAATCCCGCTCCATCAATTCGTGGTGGTGACCGGAGTCTCGGGCTCCGGCAAGAGCAGCCTGATTCATGATGTGCTTTATCAAAATTATTTGAAGACCCGCGGCCGGCCGGTGCAGGATCGGGGAGCGGTGAAAAAAATTAAGGGCCTGGACCAAATCGACGAAATGATTTTGGTCGATCAAACTCCCATCGGCCGGACGCCTCGCTCTAATCCCGTGACTTACCTGAAGGCCTTTGACGAAGTCCGCAGGACGTTCGGGTCGAGTTCCGAGTCCCGGGCCCAAGGTTTTAATTTTCGGCATTTTTCCTTCAACGTGGAAGGTGGCCGTTGCGAACAGTGCAAAGGCGATGGAAGAATCAAAGTGGAGATGCATTTTCTGGCGGACGTTTTTATTCCCTGCGAGATGTGCGGGAGCCGGCGCTTCAAGTCCGAAGTTTTGAAAATCCGTTATCAAGGGAAAAATATCGACGAGGTTCTGCAAATGACCGTGGACGAAGCCGTGGAATTTTTCCGTGAGCGGACCAGTTTTGTGGAAAAAATGGCGCCGCTTCAAAAAGTGGGGTTGGGTTATCTGCGCCTGGGTCAGGCGGCCCCTACGCTCTCGGGCGGAGAGGCCCAGCGCTTGAAGCTCGCCTACGAAATGAGCGCCTCGTCAGGGCGGCGGCTCCTTTATCTTTTTGACGAGCCCACCACGGGCCTTCATTACCGGGATGTTTCGTTTCTCATGGGAGCCTTTGAAGAGCTCCTGGAGCGCGGGCATTCCATTTTGGTGATTGAGCACAATTTGGAGGTCATCGCCTGTGCGGACTGGCTGATTGACCTGGGCCCGGAAGGGGGAGAGGGCGGCGGAAAGCTTGTTTATCAAGGCCCCCGGGACGGAATCCTTCACTCTAGCATTTCTCATACCGGCCGATACCTTAAGAGGCTTCTCGAAAAGCGGGCCGCCCAGGCACGGGTTTGATTTTTGCCTCAAAGGAAGGTAGCCTTTGACTATGAAACGTTCGTTTTTCCTGTTGGGGATCGGCCTCGCCGGTTTTCTTTCCCTGGCGGCGGTGACCAAGAAACCCAATGCGATTCTCGATACCCAAGCCGATCCGGTGAGCTACCAGGAAATTCAAAAAGAAGAAACGGAAGGCAAGAAAGGCCCCCCGGTACCTTCGATGAATCTTTTTCCCAAGCAAAATTTTATGACCGATGGTTCCGTGGAGGAGCCCAAAGAAGATTCAGTTGCCCCGCTCATTGAAGAAGATGCGGATTTGGATCTCTGGCTGGAAGAAGATCCGAGCGCTGGCGAGCCTTCCTTGACACCTTAGGACGATAAAGGTTATAGTGAATTCGAAAAGTCAGCCTAAATCCAACGCAACCATTTGCCATAAAAAGGGATATAAAGAATGAATTATTATCGACGTTTTAAAATGCACTTTTTAAACCACCGCACGAAAATTTTCATTTCCATCGGCGTGGTCGCTCTCATCATCCTATCCATTTACGGAATGATGTCCTTGGAAAGTTATTACCGCAACATCACGCTCGCCCAAATGCCCATTTCCATTCTTCTGGTGATGGTCAACGCCCTCATCTTCGTTTATCTCTACGTGGTGGTTTTGCGAAACGGCTTCACCACCCTCGATAAGAAAGGGGTTAAGGGGCGCGAAGTCAACGTCCAATTTTCAGATGTCGTTGGAATCGATGAAGCCAAAGAAGAGGCTTGGGAAGTGGTCCAGCTCATCAAGGACCACGCACGGCTGAAGAAAATTGGTGGAAAAATTCTTCGCGGCATCTTGATGATCGGTCCTCCAGGATGCGGCAAAACCTACCTGGCCAAGGCCATCGCCACAGAGGCGGGGCTTCCTTTTCTTTCCATGGCGGCGAGTGAATTCAACGAGGTCTTTGTCGGAGTGGGTGCAAGCCGGGTGCGCAAGCTCTTCTCCAAAGCCCGAAGCCTTGCCTATGGATTCGGCGGTGCGATCATCTTTATTGATGAACTGGACGCCATGGGCCGTACGCGAACCTTCAATCAATTCGGCGGCGCTGAGACGAACACCACTCAGAACCAGCTTCTCGTGGAAATGGACGGATTGGAGTCCCACCAGGAAAATATCATTGTCATCGCCGCGACCAACGCGCCGGAAGATGTATTGGATCCCGCGCTGCTTCGGCCCGGCCGGTTTGACCGGAAAGTCTACATCATGAAACCGGGTTTGGAAGGACGCGAAGCCATTTTCAAACTTTATATGAGCAAGGTCAAACACGAGGCCGCGATCGATATCGGGCGCCTCGCCCGCAAGGCCGTGGGAAAATCGCCGGCGGAAATTGAAAACATCATCAAAGAAGCGGCTCTCCTCGCGACCCGCAATGGCAAAGACGTGGTGACGAATAAAGAACTCTCCGAAGCCATCGAACGAATTGAGTTGGGGACCAAACACAAGGTGAGGATGACCGAGCGGGAGAAACAGATGACTGCTTATCACGAGACCGGTCACTTGATTACCACGTATCTCTTACATCCACGAAACGATGTCTTTAAGGCTTCCATTATTCCGCGCAAAACCACTTTGGGCGTGGTTCATCCGCAGCCGAGGGAAGAGTGGTTTGCCGATGACCGGGAGAAAATCCTGGCGGACATCAAATGCTTCCTCGCCGGATACGTCGGGGAAAAAATTAAATTTAATCAGACCTCCAACGGCGTGGCGGCGGATTTTCAAGCCGCGATGCACTTGGCGCATCAGATGGTTTGGCGCTTCGGCATGGGATCCAATGGTCTCGTGGGGGATTTCACGGTGATTCCGGAGCATCAGCTTTCGGAAGAGACAAAAAATAAACTGAACAACGAGACCAATTTAATTATTCAACAGTGCCTGAAGGAAGTCGAAGGGCTCCTGGCCAAGGAAAAAGATCTGTTTGAACGTTTCGCGCACGAACTCTTGACTCGCGAGGAATTGGACTACGACGAGATCGAGGCCATTTTCGCGGAGTACGGCAAGGCCAATCCCCGCATCCTCTTGCCCGGCAAAGTTTGAGCCGGCCGACGGGTATGAGTTTTCGCACTTTAGGACTCGTCTTAATGGGAGTGTTTTTCGCCTCCTGCACGCAGAGCTACCCATCTGACAAAATCAAAGAATCCATCCAGGAAATCTGCCGCAAAGAGTACGGCGTTGAGAATATCGACGTAAAAATCAACGGGAAAACCATTGGCGTTTACCTTCCCATCAAGAAACTTTTCATGACGGATTTGAAAGAGATGATGCTTCAGGGCTCGACCGCCAAACTCGAGGAACTGGAAAATCTTTTCCGGCCATCTCCCGAGGCCCTGGAACAAGTGGAGGACGTTTTATTTTCCATCTCGCGCGTTTTGTTAAGCACCGACCGGAAATTGCAGTTTTATAACCTGCAGGCTACGGATGTGGAACAGACCGGGCTGCAATTGGTGCTGGTGGGTTACGTGGATGACATCAAGCGCGTCAGGCTCTGGGATATTTCGCGGGAAGAATACCGGAAGCGGGTGCTGCATGAAATCCGCCTGAGTCGGGCCGCGGTTTGGCACCGTCCGGTGCGTTCCTTTTTCAGCACCTTAGAAATCCGTCCCTCCCTCGAGGCCGTGGCCCAGTATTTTGCCACTCCGCTCGCCGCTGAACTCTTCGAAACGCTTTTTTATACGAAGCCCCAGGGACAGGGAAATCCCAAGATTCATTGGCGGCTCGGCGAACTACGAAGCACCCTTTTGGAGCCCACCCAAGTCCTCATTCATGTTCCTGTCAGTTTCGAGTATGACGCCCAGGCCTTGCAGGCGGAACACAAACCCCGGATTCCCTCGGGGTCATCCTTGGAATATTTCTTCATCGTTTCCTTTCTCTCGGAGCCTTATCAAATTACGAAAGTGATCCCTCTTACCTTCGTGGACGCCTCCGGCCAAATGAAGAAAATGGATGTTCCCGCCGAGCTGGACATTGAAAAAGACATTGCCAATTGGGAGACGGAATTCAGCGTTTCGGATATCAAGGTGGGAGATTTTCTGGCCGAGCAATTGACGCGCCGAGCCCAGGCGCTTCTTTTTTCGGATGAGCGTGTCCACAACACCTTTGAAAGCCTTCAGCTTAATTTTCGTTATCACGAAGAGGCCGCCAAGAATTATTTTTCCATGGAAATGGACGCCAAACTGAAGGCGGATACTCCTTGGGAACAGGCGCCCACGGCGCTTCAGGAAGATGTCTTGCATGTGATGAATCTGGCCTCCAGGGAATTCGTCAACGTCGTCCGCAGTTACCACTTTTCCGATTATGAATTCCTTCAGTTGCACCTTGCCTCTGACCCCGCCTCTCACGTCCTCCGCCCGGACCAGCTCGAGCTTCTCCGGCGCAACAAGGCTGATTTACAAGGCCTCTTGGCAGGCATCGGTCCCTTGTGATAAATTAGCTGGCACTCTACCTCTCAGAGTGCCAGAGGTGCGTTGCCATGGATGAACTGACTCCCCGACAAAAAGAAATTTTAGCCCGTCTGATTGAATCCCATATCGCTACCACTCTGCCCGTGGGTTCCCGGAGCCTGGCCGAGCGTTACGGGCTGGGACTTTCTCCGGCTTCGGTCCGCAATGAAATGGGCATTCTGGAAGAAAAAGGATACCTCACTCATCCTCATACTTCCGCGGGACGTCTTCCCACGGACAAGGGTTATCAATTTTTTGTCAGAGAAATCGTGAAAGAAGAGCCGGTCGCACCGGAGCTCTCGGACCAAATCGTCCAGGAGATGGAGCGTAAAACCGGCAATTTGGAAAATTTGATGGAGCGGGTTTCTTCCCTTCTTTCAGTCATCGTTAAAGAGGCTGCGCTTGTGATGACGCCGGTCCGTCTCCACGTGGAAGGTTCCCGTTACGTGGTGCGGCAGCCTGAATTCCAAGACCTGTCGAAATTACAACTCCTCATCGAAACCCTCGAAGAAAAATCACGGCTCATGCACCTTTTTAAAAACCGCCCCACGGAAACGGGAGTCCGGGTGGCCATCGGCGAAAAAGAACTTCCCAAGGAAATCTGGGACTGCGCGCTTGTCAGTGTCCCGTACGGTATGGGCGGAAAACAAATCGGGGTGCTCGGGGTTTTGGGTCCCCGGCGGATGCCTTATGGGCAAATCATCGGGTTGATTCACGAAGTCGCCGAGAAGCTGAATCCAATTCTGGTCCGGATGGAATCCTAATGGACGAAAAACCGGAAGAAACGAAAGACCCGGTTGCGGACCCAACGAAGGAAATCGATGAGCTGCGGGAGAAACTCCTCCGGAGTGCTGCCGATTACGACAATGCCCGCAAGCGCCTCGCCAAAGAGCGCGAAGAATTCATCCGTTTTAGCCAGGAGCGGCTCCTGCGGGATTTGATTCCTATCCTGGATAATTTTGAGCGGGCGGTCGCCCACGCAGAAACCGCCGACAAGAATGTGGCTGCGGGAATCCGTTTAATTTGGAAGCAGTTGACAGACGCATTGAATGCGCATGGCCTCAAACGTTTTTCCTCCGTCGGGAAGCACTTTGACCCTCATTTTCATGAGGCGGTGGATGAAGTGGAAGAGAATGGCCCGGAAGGAATCGTGGTCGAAGAAATTGTTCCGGGTTACGAGCTGCATGACCGGGTCCTTCGCCCGGCGAAGGTCCGGGTCCGCATCAAAAAGGGTACGAAACAAAACGCGGCAGGCGAGAAGGAAAAGGAAGAAGAGCTGACTTAATCCGCCGTCCATGCAGACCCAACGCGATTATTACGAAATTTTGGGCGTGCCTCGCACTGCCTCCGCCGACGACATAAAAAAATCCTACCGTAAACTCGCCCTCAAATATCACCCGGACCGCAATCCCGGCGTCCGGGAAGCTGAAGAAAAATTTAAAGAAGCGGCGGAAGCTTACGCGATCTTAAGTGACCCGGAAAAGCGCGCCCAATATGACCAATTTGGACATTCCCTGGGCGGTAGCGGCTTTTCCGGTTTTCACGGATTTGAAGATGCCTTCCGCGGTTTCGGCGACATCTTCGGGGATCTCTTCGATGACTTTTTCGGAACCCGCAGCCGGGGCGGCGCCCAACGGGGAGCGGACCTGGAAGTGGCGGTGGAAATTACTTTGGAAGAAGCGGCTAAGGGAAAAGAAATTCCTTTGGACGTTCCGCGACACGAAACGTGTAACGTTTGCGAGGGCGTGGGCGCTGCAAAAGGATCTAAAAGAACGGAATGTCCGGATTGCCGCGGAGCGGGCGAAATCCGGGTGACGCAGGGTTTTTTTTCGCTGCGACGGACCTGCCCCCGCTGCCAAGGCGAAGGCCAGCGGATTGAAAAACCGTGTGCGGAATGCCACGGACGCGGACGGGTCCAGCGGCGGCGGAAACTAAACGTCAAGATTCCGATGGGAATTGACACAGATTCCCGGTTGAAAATCACCGGCGAAGGCGAGGCCGGCCACCGGGGAGGGCCGCGGGGAAATCTTTATGTTCATATTAATGTCAAACAGCATGCCGTCTTCGAGCGGCACGGAAACGATCTTTATTGTGAAATGCTGATTCCTTTCAGTATCGCCGTCCTGGGCGGCGAAACGGAATTTCTGACTTTGGACGGAAAGACGAGCATCAAAATCCCGGCGGGGACTCCATCCGGAAAAATTTTCCGCCTCAAGGAAAAAGGCATGCCGGTGTTGGGTGGAAGCGGCCGGGGGGATGAACTCGTCCGGGTTGAAATTGAAGTCCCGACTAAACTCGGGAATAAAGAACGCGCCCTCCTCGAGGAATGGGCCCACCAACGTAAGGACTCCGGCACCGCCTCCCCTAAGAAAAAGAGCTTTTTTGAGCACCTCAAAGATTCTTTCTAACCTCTCCCGGTGGCCGTTATTTCTGACCTTCACGTTCTATGTCTACTTAAGCCATGTCCTTTCCCCGGACCGCCTGCCCGTGGGGGTGTACATCAACGACAAGGTGTTGCATTTTTTAAACTTCCTTACCCTCGCGCTTCTCGGTTACCGGACGTTCAGCCGGTCTTCCGGGAATTTTTTTTCGCGCCACGCGGAGCAAAAAGCGATGGCGTTTGCACTTTTGTACGGCGCGTTGATGGAAATGATTCAATCCGCTCTCCCGGCCCGCCAAGCAAGTTTTTTGGATTGGTCCGCGGACGCGGCCGGAGTTTTTTTAAGCTTTGTAATTTTTCGGATTTCCAAGTTGACCCCACCTACCTGACGTGTTAGATTAGCCCCCGCTAAAAACCCTTAAATATCGGGGGATTTCACAGGGTGGAAAAAAAATTTTCAGTCTCGGTTTTAGGAGACGGCGGGTGGGGAACGGCGTTGGCGTTGGTGAGTGCACGCCGGGGAAATCCGACGCTTCTCTGGAGCGCGTTTCCGGATTACGCGAAATTTCTCAAAGAAAAACGCGAAAATAAAAAATTCCTACCGGGCGTTCCGTTACCGCCTTCCCTGCAAATTTCCTCCGATCTGAAAGAAGCCGTTCAATTCGGGGAAGTTCTAATCTTGGCCATCCCGACGCAGTTTCTCCGTAACGTCCTTCATAAACTCAAAGAATTCGACCTTTCCAAGAAAATCCTGCTGAGTGTTTCCAAGGGAATAGAAAAAAAGACCCACCTCCGGCCCTCAGAAATCGTCCGCTCGATCCTGGGCGAGGTGAGGCTGGCGGTCCTTTCCGGGCCTTCTCACGCCGAAGAAGTGGCGCGCGGGATCCCGACGCTCGTGATTGCCGCGGCTAAGGACGAGCGCCTGGCTCACTTGATTCATGATGCCCTCCATGACCGGGGCTTCCGGATTTACCTTCAAACCGACACAGTGGGGGCGGAATTGGGCGGGTCTTTGAAAAACGTGATTGCCATCGCCGCCGGCATCTGCGATGGGCTCGGTTTCGGCGACAACACCAAATCCGGACTCCTCACCCGCGGACTCCTCGAGATGACGAAGTTGGGAATCCGCCTCGGCGCCAATCCGAATACTTTTTTCGGCCTCTCCGGCGTCGGCGATTTGATGACCACTTGTTTTTCCAAACACGGCCGGAATCTCCGGGTGGGCCGTGAGCTCGGTCAGGGGAAAAAAATTAAGGACATCCTTGCCGGAATGGAAATGGTGGCCGAAGGCGTGGACACTTCCGAAGCCGTGACGGAACTGGCCGCCCGCGTCGGCGTCGAGCTTCCCATCATGAGCGAGGTCCACAATATTCTTTTTAAAGGTAAAGATTGCCAAAAGGCCGTCGAAGATTTGTTAGCGCGTGACGCGCGCGAAGAATGGAAACAGTATTAATTCAATCAGAAAAGGAAAGGAGGTGTATCAATGAATAAAGCTCAGCTTGCTGGTGAGATTGCAAATAAGGCCAAGCTTCCAAAGTCGAAGGCTCTTGAGACGTTGAATGCGACTTTCGAAGCGATCCGTTCCAGCCTCAAGAAGGGACAACGGGTCCAGTTGGTTGGTTTTGGGACGTTCTCGGTGAAGCAACGCAAAGCCCGCATGGGCCGTAACCCCAAAACCGGGGAAGCGATCCAAATCAAGGCGCGGAAGGTTCCCGCCTTTCATGCCGGTTCGGAATTGAAGAATGCGTTGAAGTAGAAATCACGAAACGCACAAAAGCAAAAAGCGGGTACGAGAAGAACATTCTCGAGCCCGCTTTTTGTCCTCTCTTCATTATTAATTATCATCGGGGCGTAGCGCAGCCTGGTAGCGCACACGCTTGGGGTGCGTGCGGCCGGAGGTTCAAATCCTCTCGCCCCGATCATTTTTGTTTTAAGGAACGGGACTGAGGATTTGAAAGGAGCATCTGCTTTCAAACATGACACAATGTCATGTTTGAAGATGCGGAGGGCCGAGCCGTAGCGGAGCGGAGGCCGCCAAATCCTCTCGCCCCGACCATTTTTTATTATTTTGAAGGTAGCTATGGATGGACTGACCCTTTTTGGCTTATTTTCTGTGACGTCTATGCTGGTTTTTTATGCGCTTGAAAAACGTAGTCCATGGTATGTTTTGGCATTTGCCGGGTCTTGTGTCATGGGATCAGTCTATGGATTTCTCCAAGGCGCATGGCCCTTTGGATTGGTGGAAGCTGTTTGGTCCATGGTCGCCCTACGGCGTTGGTGGCTATCCCGCTGATGCCTGTATTTCGTAAATCCTTGCCGAGGCCATGAAATGAAGAAAAATTTTATAGGCGCATTGGGAATCTGGATTCTGCTTCTTCCTCTGGTAGCGATGGCAGAGACGGGGGAATGGAAGCTCGCAAAGAATGAAAAGGGGATTCGAGTCAGCACACGCAAATCCGAAGACTCGCCGATCAAAGCCTTTCAGGGCGTGACCACTGCCGATGCCACGGTCGATGAAGCCGTCCGGCTTTTTGAAACGCCGGAATCCGCATGCCAGTGGATTTATCAGTGCAGCGAATTTAAGATTCTCGAGGATAAAAGCCCGGAAGAAAAAATCATTTATTTCCACCAGGATATGCCGTGGCCGGTTGCGGATCGGGATGTGGTTTACCAGCGGGTGCGCCAAACGGATGCCGACACCGGGACCGTGACCTATACTTTGACGGACTTGAAAGACGTTTATCCCGAGAAGAAAGCCGGGGTCCGATTAGTCTCTTTGAACGGAAAATGGCGATTTTCTCCGGCTGAAGGCAATCAGGTAGAGATCTTAGATGAGCAGCACGTGGATCCGGGAGGCAGCCTGCCTACCTGGCTCGTCAACCGGCTCGTGGTCGACGTCCCCTTCGATACGCTCAAAGAGTTTAAGGTCCTCCTCAAACACAAAAATTCCAACTAATTGAAAGAAAAAGGGTTAGATTGTGCCAAGGTTGCCCATGGGGCATCTAGGCCCTTGTGTTATAATACTTTACAGCTCGAACGGTCGATTCAAGGCTAGTTCGAATTTAGCCGTAGAAGCAAGGGGATTAAGCTGATGGATGAGATGAATCAATTAAAGGTCTTCAGCGTGGATGAGGCGAACCACCTCCTGCCCAAGCTCACCGACTTGATCGGCGAACTTCAAGTCAACCAGGCTGAAATCTCGGCCAAAGAAGTGGAAATCGACTCCCTGGAAATTTTGTATCCGCCGAATGAAGAAGGCCAACCGGCGCACGAGGTGGGGCGCGAAATTGAACAATACAATGAGCTTGTGAACCGCTTTTATGATTTAGTGGATGAAGTCCATCAAACCGGCTGCTTCCTGAAAGACATCGAGGCGGGCCTGGTTGATTTTTACGCGATGCATCAGGGCCGCGTGGTTTATTTTTGTTGGAAATTGGGCGAGTCGGAAGTGAGTTTCTGGCACGAAGTTGGCCGGGGCTACACGTACCGCCAGCCGATTATCCGGGAAGATGAAAAGGAGTCATCAGGATGAGGTCCGACGTTACCTTTAGAATCGGAGGAGAAGGAGGAGAAGGCGTCATCAGTTGCGGCGAGATTTTGACGCTCGCCTGCGCGCGGATGGGGCTTGAGATTTACACCTTCCGCAGTTACCCCGCCGAAATCAAAGGCGGGCCCGCGATGTTTCAAGTCCGCACCTCCAAAGAAATTTTACTTTCCCAAGGAAGCGAGCTGGATGTCCTTGTTTGTTTCAATCAAGAAGCCTACGACCGCCACGCCAAGGATCTGCGTAAAGACGGCAAGGGAGTACTTATTTATGACGCGAGCTCCGCGAAACCGGATGAGAACCTTCACGTCATCCCTTACGCGGTTCCGGTTTCCGAGATGGCGAAACTGGAACTCCGCAATTACCTCACGAAAAACATTATTTTCTTAGGCATCCTTTCCAAACTTTTCGGCGTGGATTTTTCCATCCTGGAAACGATTATCCGCGAAAAATTCGGCAAGAAGGGCGAAGCGATTCTTAATTTGAATTTCCAGGCCCTGAAGGCCGGCTATCAAACTGTGGAGAAAACGCTTCCCAAAAAAGATGAATTTTATGTGGAGGCCCAGACCAACGAAAACCGGTTGGTGCTCTCCGGAAACCAGGCGTTGGCTCTCGGCGCGATTCAGGCCGGAATGCGGTTTTACGCGGGGTATCCGATTACGCCTGCCACGGACATCATGGAACTCTTGGCCCGCGAGCTGCCGCGCTTCAAAGGCACCGTGATCCAAGCTGAAGACGAAATCGCCGCCATCGGAATGGTGTTGGGCGCTGCGTTCTCAGGCGTCAAGGCCATGACCGCTTCTTCCGGACCCGGCATTGATTTGATGACGGAATTTTTAGGACTCGCCAGCATGGCCGAAGTGCCTTGTGTGATTGTGGATTGCCAACGCGCCGGACCCAGTACCGGAATGCCCACCAAAACCGAGCAAAGCGATTTGCGTCATATTCTTTATGCCGGACACGGTGATGTGCCGAGGATTGTGGTCGCTCTCTCCAGCGTCGAAGATGCTTTTTACGGCACGATCCGCGCCTTCAATTATGCTGCGCGCTGCCAAATGCCCGTTTTTCTCCTCTCAGACCAGTACCTGGCCCAACGCACCGCGACGGTCCGCAAACCCGACGTGAATAAAGTGGCGGTCGAAGACGTGCTTCGTCCGAGCGACGGAGAGCTGGAACATTACAAACGTTTCCGGATGACGGAATCCGGCGTTTCGCCCTTGGCCAAGCCCGGCACCAAAGGCGGCGCTTTTTCCGCGACAGGGATTGAACACACCGAGGACTGCGAATTAAGTTACGAACCCGATATTCACCGGCGGATGACGGAAAAACGCTGGAAGAAATTAAATCTTCTTTTGCAAGGCTCGGATCTTTTCCGCCGTCACGGCCCGCTCGATGCCGACATCGGAATCGTGGGCTGGGGCTCGAGCGAAGGCGTCATCCGTGAAGCCATCGGTGCCGCCAATGCCAAAGGTTACCGCGTGGCTGCGTTTCATCCGAGATTGATTCATCCCATGCCGCCGGAATTGGGTGATTTTGTCCACTCCGTCAAAGTCGTCATTGTTCCCGAGCTCAATTACACGGGACATTTCGCCAAGGAAATCCGCGCCCGTTATTTGGTGGACGTTGTTCAGCTCAATAAAGTCACCGGGCTTCCTTTTACGCCCCATGAAATTTTGCATAAGATCGAGGAGGTCGCAGAAATATGTCTGAAGCAGCCCCACAAGGTTTAGGGGTTAAAGATTACAAAACGGATACGCACCCGATTTGGTGCCCGGGATGCGGGGATTTCGGTGTGCTCACCTGCATCTACCGGATGCTGGCCGTCAAACAAATCAGTCCGGAGAATTTGGTGGTTGTTGCGGGGATCGGATGCTCGGGACGTTTGTCGGGTTATGTGAAATCCTACGGCTTTCATACGGTTCACGGACGGGTGCTGCCCGTTGCGACGGGAGTCAAAACCGCGAATCCGGATTTGGAAGTGCTGGCGGTCGGGGGAGACGGCGACGCTTATTCCATCGGCGTGGGCCACATTCCTCACGCGGCCCGGCGCAATATCGATATCTGCTACATCGTGATGGATAACGAAGTCTACGGACTCACGAAGGGCCAGGGTTCGGCCACGGCGCCGGCAGGAATGGCGGCCGGCACGACTCCTTACGGTCAAATGGATGAGCCTTTGAATCCCATTGCCATGGCGATTGCCTATGACATCGGTTTTGTGGCGCGCGGATTTTCCGCCAAGCCTAAAGAGTTGACGGACCTCATTATCCAAGGAGTCGAACACAAAGGTTTTGCGTTGGTGGAAGTGCTGAGCCCTTGCACCACGTTTCACGATACCTACAAACCGCTTTCCCAGCGGGTTCGTTTCATCGGTCCGGAGCACGATCCCACCAACCGGATGAAGGCCTTTGAGCTCGCGCTGGAAAAAGACACGATTCCTCTGGGCGTGATTTATAAACATGAACGAAGCCCTTTGCATGAGCGCTCGCTTCGGATTCAAAATGACGCCCTGGCCAAACGCGGTCCCGGCTCGGTCAACGAAGTCCTCGACCAGTTTCAATGAAAGAGTCCCGTGAACACACTCCGGTACCCCTTCCAAAAGTGCGGGGTTCGATTTAATCAATTGAAATGAACCCCGCACTTTTGGAAGGGGTACCGAAACCGAAACACACCCGGGTTGAAGTCGATTCGCTGGGCCCGAAGCGTGTCCCCGCCGACGCTTATTACGGCGCGGAAACCCTGCGGGCCGTGGAAAACTTCCCTATCTCCGGAAACCGTTTTCATCCCACTCTCATTTGGGCGCTCGGCGCCATCAAAAAAGCCTGTGCCTTGGCTAATCTGGGCCGGCGCAAATTAGATTCCCGCCGCGGCCGGGCGATTATCAAGGCCGCCGAAGAAGTCATGTCCGGAAAATTGGCGGATCATTTTGTGACGGATGTGTTTCAAGCCGGAGCAGGCGTTTCCCTTCATATGAATGTGAACGAGGTCGTGGCCAACCGCGCGCTGGAAATCCTCCGCCGCAAAAAGGGAGATTACGGATTTTTAAGTTCCCACGACCACGTCAATATGGGCCAGTCCACCAATGATGTGATTCCCACAGCACTCCGGATCGGCGTAAGCAAACTTCTTCTGGGATTTTTTGAATCATCCAAAGTGTTGGAAAAATCCTTCCAGAAAAAAGCGGCCGAGTTTCGCAAAGTCGTGAAGGCCGGCCGCACGCACATGCAGGATGCCGCACCGGTTACCCTGGGCCAGGAATTTTCCGGCTACGCGAGGCAATTAGAGAAGGGAAGAATCCGCGTTGAGCGCATGGCCGAGAATCTGTTGGAACTCGGAATCGGCGGTTCTGCGGTGGGGACGGGGCTGAATACATCGGTGAGTTACCGCCGCCAGGTGATTTCGAATTTATGCCGGATTACGGGACTCCCGGTGTGGAGCGGAAAAAATTTGTTTGAGCTCATGCAATCCGACGGCGATTTCGCCGGGGTCTCGGGCACGCTCAAGGCCTACGCGCTATCATTGATTCAAATCTGTAATGATTTAAGACTTCTTAGTTCCGGCCCCAAAACCGGTTTTGCGGAGATCGGGCTTCCGGCCAAACAGCCCGGTTCCTCGATCATGCCCGGTAAAATCAATCCTGTGATGCCCGAGGTCACCACTCAAGTAGCGATGCAGGTGGTGGGAAACGATCTGGCCGTTACGATGGCCGTTCAGGCGGGGCAGTTGGAATTAAACGTCATGCGTCCCGTTATCGCCAACAATCTTTTTCAATCCATTGAAATCTTAAAAAATGTTTGCCCGATTTTTGCCAAACAGTGCATTGACGGAATCACGGCCAACGTCAAGCAATGCCATCGATATGCGGAAGAAAGTTACGGCACGGCCGCAGCTTTGAATCCTCACATCGGCTATTCCAAGGCCGCTGAGTGTGTGAAAGAATCCATCCGCACCGGCAAAACACTCCGTCAAGTCATCCTCGCCAAAGGTTATCTCACCGCCTCCCAGCTCGACCGCATCCTTTCCCCCAAAAACCTCACTCAGCCTCCTAAATAGCCCGCGTCAGAATCTCTAGTTTAATTCCGCGCCTCATTTCGTTATAATTTCCTTGCTTTAAAATCATCAGGGTCGGGGCAGACCCGCAAAGATTCCGTTCATACCCTCCAAACCAAAGGAGGGTATTTTTGTGTCAAAAAAATTGAAGCAAGCCAGCGTTGCTTTGATCCCCAATGAAGCGATCGAGCATAAAAACTTGATGTTCCATTTTGGAACATCAAATCAGCGAAGCAGTCCTCGCAGAGGATGGGGGTGGTACGCGCAAAAGACCTCGTGGTTTCACGGAGCAGGGCGTGGCCATGCTTTTTGAGTGTCCCCAAAAAGTAAGCGGGCAGTTCGCGTCAATATTGAGATCATGAAGGCTTTTGTCCGGCTTAGGCAGATTCTGGCTTCTCATGCCGATTTGGCCCGCAAACTTGAAGCCTTGGAGAAAAAATATGATTCCCAATTTAAGGTCGTTTTCGATGCTATCCGGCAATTGATGGCTCCGAGCCCGAAAGAGTCCGAAAAACCCCGCCATCGGATCGGGTTTCACAGGGATTAATTATGGCCATAACTAACTGGCCCCCTCCGAGCGCGCGCGAGATCCTTGAAATCTTAATATCGTCAAATATGCAATTTGTGAGATTCGAACGAATTCAAAAACCCCTCTTTTCATTCCTTGAAATATGAGTATAATAAGTTCAAATTTCGAGGACGATAAAAATGCTCATTAAACGCGCTGATTTAACTGCTAAGCTCGATTCGGGAATTCGCCGAAGCCGGATTGTTGCCCTGTCGGGACCAAGACAATGCGGAAAAACCACGCTCGCGAAAAGCTTTTTAAAAAGCCGCAATCGGAAAGCAGTTTATTACGACCTTGAAAGCTCCGAAGATTCAGCCCTTTTAAAAAATCCTCAGACCGTATTGGGTGCTGGTAAAGGGCTGGTGGTCATTGATGAAATTCAACGCCAGCCTGATTTATTTCCTGTTTTGCGCGTTCTTGCTGATCGAAAGCCGCTTCCCGCGAAATTTTTGATTTTAGGCAGTGCGTCTCCGGAACTGATTCGAAAATCCTCAGAGTCGCTCGCTGGCCGGATTGAATTTATCGAAATGAACGGTTTTTCGCTTCATGAAGTAGGGGAAACAAAGCGGGATGTTTTGTGGCTGCGCGGTGGTATGCCGGAATCTTTTTTATCCCGGTCGATGCACGATAGCCAGATTTGGCGTGAAAACTTCATTCGAACCTTTGTTGAAAGAGACGTGCCGCAAATGGGGTTTCAATTTCCATCAGCGGCAGTCCACCGATTTTGGCAAATGATTTCACATGTCCACGGCCAAATCTGGAATGGATCTGAAATTGGAGCCTCTCTTGGCGCCGCCCATACAACGACTCGCCGCTATCTCGATTTACTCACGGGTGCTTATATTTTGCGGCAGCTCCAGCCTTGGTATGAGAATGCCGGGAAAAGATTAGTTAAATCTCCCAAAATTTATTTTAGAGACAGCGGTTTGCTCCATCAGTTTCTTAAAATAAGCTCGATGCGTGATTTACTGGCCCACCCTAAGCTCGGTTTCTCATGGGAAGGCTTCGCGATGGAACAAGTTTTAGCCCGGTTCGGGCAGCAGGATAGCTTCTTTTGGGCGACACATGCAGGAGCGGAGCTTGATTTATTGCTCATGCGCCGCGGGAAAAGGTGGGGCTTTGAGTTCAAATTTACAGAAAGCCCCGAAATTACAAAGTCGATGCGCATAGCGCTTCATGATTTAAAACTGGAACGGCTTTGCATTATTTATCCCGGAAAAAAATCTATGCAGCTTGACAAAAAAATAGAGCTGGTCAGCCTTAATCATTTTAACAGGATCAAACTTTAGTTTGGACTGTGGATGGCGTTCCGTTTCCGCAGAGTCAATCAAATCTCGTAATTTCCCTCAATTGCGACATGGGATAAAAAGGAGAGCTGAATCATTCATGAAAACATCGCTTGAAGAAACATGAAACCAAAACTTTATCAGTATGCGGCGTGTCCGTTTTGCAATAAGGTCCGCAGTTTGCTGCGGTACAAAGGCGTGGAGTTTGAAACCGTCGAAGTCCACCCCCTCAATAAAAGAGAGATCGCGTTTTCGGCGGATTACCGTGCCGTGCCCATTTACATTGATTCGAAAGGCACGCAGGTCAATGATTCGACTCCCATCATGCGCTGGATTGACCGGGAATTTCCCCGGCGCAGTGTTTTCCGCGTCGATGCTAGCGGAGTGGAACGGGAAAACCGGTGGCTTCTCTGGTCTGAAGGTTTTGTCAAAGGGCTGCCAGCCGCGATTTATGATTCTCTGCCCAAGGCTCTCGCCTCTTTTGATTACATTACCAAAGTCGGAAAGTTCAGCTGGCTTGAGAAGCGGCTCATCAAATATTCCGGCGCGTTCATTATGTCGATGGTGGCCAAAAAAATTAAAAAGCGCGAACAGATTGTTGATCCGGAAGCCTTTCTCGGGCAAAAAGCCCAGGAGTGGGCCTCGGGACTGGAAGGCCGGGCGTTTATGGGAGGGGAGTCGCCGAACGGCGCGGATGTAGCCGTACACGGCATTTTCCAGGCCGTGAAAGATTTATCTGCGGGCAAGACGCTTCGAGAGAATGCCGCATTTAACGCCTGGCTCGACCGCATGGAAGCTGCTTTTTAGAGATAAAAGCGGCTACCTCGTTGAAGGGCTGCTACGCTCGAGTGCTATGCTAACCGTTTCAAACCGGTTTCGAATCAGTGTTCTGATGACTTTTCTTTCCCTGGGTCTGGCCTGTTTTCTTCTTCCTTCGCTCCCTAAAATTCAGCAGAGTTGGAGCGCCTGGCAAGAGGAGCGTTCTTATCAAATGAAATCGAATATCCGGACGGCGCCAAGCGCGCGCTCGGCTTCGGTGGTAAAATAGCGGCCTATGTTAACGTATGTTAATCTTCTAACTTATAGTTAACATATGTTAAAACCTAAAAAATACCTCTCTATTCCTGAGCTTGCGAAGCTGCTCGGCATCAGCCGGATCGCCGTCTATAAGAAGGTAAAGGCAGGCAAGATTAAGGCAGAGAAAATCGGCAGAAACTACGCCATCCCCCAAGAAGTAATCCAGCAAATCTTGGGGCGGGAATTGAGCGAGCCGGACCGGGAAAAAATCAAAGAGGCGGTTAGGCGTACGGTACGCGAATATGGGGACGTGCTCAAGCGGCTGGGTAAAGAATAAAGGTGCGGCAGATTACCGTCAAAGAAGTGGAATTTGTCGCGCATCGAATGGCGAAGGAATTGCTTGCCTTTAGCGAGCCCATTCCCGATTTCGGAAGCCGGTACCCCCTATCGTTTGGAGGGTTGTTTGGCCGTCCCCTTTCTTACCTTTGGGGGAGTTTCGCCGTATTCATCTTTGGTTTCCAAGGCCGTCGTTCTCTTCTGCCTGATGATTAAAAATCACCCTTTCCAGAACGGGAATAAAAGGGTAGCCATGACAACGCTTCTTGTGTTTTTGATCATGAATGGGAAATGGTTAAAGGCGGATCCCGATGAACTTTACGGCTTCACGATTTGGATTGCGGAAAGCCCCGCCAAGTTGTATGAAGCCGTCGTTCAGGCCGTCAAAAAATTTGTAGCCGACCATCTTGTCAATTCCGGGGAGAAATAGATTGCCGTAGAAATCACAATCAATAAAGGAGAAAAGTCATGACTCAACCCATTCCAGAAGGCTATCGCGCAGTCACGCCGAGCCTTACGTTCAAAGATTCCAAGAAAGCGATTGAATTTTACAAAAAGGCTTTCGGCGCAAAAGCAGTAGAAGTGCTCCCCTCGCCGGACGGCGGGAGGACGATGCATGCCACGATAAAGATCGGTGATTCGATCATCATGATGGGGGATGAAATGCCCGATGCGGAGAACTGCGCGAAGAGTGCTGAAACGCTGGGAAGCTCTCCGATTAGCCTCTACCTTTACATGCCTAACGTGGATCAGGCGTTCAAGCAGGCCGTCGCGGCCGGCGCCACAGCGGCCATGCCGGTGGCCGATATGTTTTGGGGAGACCGCTGTGGGTCGCTCAAAGACCCGTTCGGCTACTCGTGGATGATCGCTACGCATAAGCAAGACCTGACGGACGACGAGATCCGCAAAGGCGCCGAGGCTTTTTTCGCTCAAATGGCGAAGAAATAGTGATGAAGATCCAATGAAACTAGCGGCAATGATTACCTATGCGAAGGACAATGCGGATAAAGCCACGGTCGGTTTTACTTTGGTAAACGCCGCGTTGGACGCCGGCCATCAAGTGAAAGTGGCTCTGGCCTCTGAAGGCGTGAGGCTCACCGTGAAAGGCTACGCGGATGATATCAATAACGGCGCGCCTTTTAAACCGTTGAAAGAGTTAATGGCCGACACGCTTAAAAAAGGCGGCGAGATCAACGTTTGCACGCCCTGCATGAATAAACGAAATCTCAAGGAAAAAGAAATGATCCCGGGAGTGCGGTTTATCGCAGGGCCGGAGCTCATCGCCATCCTTGACGAGTGCGATAAATCGTTGCAGCTCTAAGATGGTTTGATATAATTCGTTTGCTTTAAAGCCATAGGGTTGCGGGCGCTCCCAGCGTCCCGCCGAAAAACCGGCAGTAACGTAAACGACCTCCTTAGTCGTCATGTTGCGGCACTTGATTCATAGAAATCAAGTGAAGATCCCGCCTCTCCCTCCAAACCAAAAGGAATCCGAATCGTTTTCCGGAAGATTTCATGTTTCAATTAACCTCCCAAGAGAAAAATGAGGTGGTCGCATTTTGGGGTTGGATCAATAAATTCTGTTGATAAAAGCTATGATTAAGGATCATTTTCCCTCTAGAAATTTCAGCCGTTACCGGATAATTCGCATGCATGAATACAAAACATGCGAAATCCCTCTGTTGTCAGGCTTCAATTCGTCGGTTCGGTCATCGGAGAAGACAATGTACTTCGTGCAAAAGGACTTGGTCGATTCGCCCAAAGAAACGGGGACGTCCGTTGATTCGGATTTCTCCCCAAGTTTTGAATCAAATTTTTTTGAAAGGCTACACGCTTCAACAGTTGGCTCATCGTCGGCCGAGTGTGGGCCTGTTAAATTTTCGCCACCGATTTCGACAAGCACTCAGCCGTTTTGTCGCTCGTCCTTGTCCTCAAAAGATACCTTCCGGGCCACTCACTTTACTTGCCGACGGCCTCTACTTTCTGTTTCACAAAAAGCCTTGGGTTTTGTACTTAATAGCACTCAAATCTTGCCGAGGAAAAACAGCTGTCTTTCTCGACCCTGTCCTTCTTCCAGGAAAGGAAGGAGCAGCTCGTTGGAGACAGGTTTTCTCAGCAATCCCTCCGAAAGCCCGGCCCCACATAAAAGCCCTTGTAGTCGACAATCTCAACGGTATGAAGCGTATCGCCAAACACGAAAATTGGCTCCTTCAACTTTGCCATTTTCATCTCATCTTGAAATTTCAAATTCAATATCGTCGTGGCAGGCGCGCCCTCAGAGGCGGAAAAATCAGGGACGAAATCTATCGGTTGATTCGTCAAACCCTCGAAACCTCAGAAGAATCGGTTTTTAACTATTCGTTCGATCGATTAACCCGAATAGCTCAAATGTCTTGTGGTACTCAACGGATTCAAGCAACGGTGCGAGACTTTCTTCAATCTGTTCCATATTTCCGAACGTATCGAACACATCCGGAATTAAATTTACCCACAACAACCAATACCATCGAATCGATGTGCTGCATTATTCGAGATTTACTTCGACGCAATCGTTGCGCTTCCAGCCCTCAGTCGCTTCTAAAGTGGACAACTGCATTAATTCGGCTACGCAAAAAATTGATTTGCAATGGCAAACACCATCAACAGATTTAATTAACTCAACCCCAAAATGCGACCACCTCAAAAGCCTCAAATTTTCGCCCACCCTTCCTTATGCCTTTACTGAGCATGGGGCATTAATGGCAGCCAATGTCTTGAGCAGCGAGCGAGCCGTGAGGATGAGTCTCTACGCGATTCGTGCTTTTGTGCGGCTTCGGGAAGATTTCAATCTCAATCAAATTCTTCAGGGGCGTCTGGCGGAGATTGAAAGAATTCTCTTAGATCACGATGTAGCGCTGCGGGATCTATATGAGAAAATCAAACCGCTGCTTGTGTCGCCAAGAACCACTAATGCGGTCGGTTTTGAAGTCATTTCGCCGCGTCCCGGTAAGATTGGGTAAAATAGGCGCTCATTGTATGCTCGAAAACGATCATTCATTTACGTGTCCTTATTGCGGGGTGGGGCTTTCGGTGCGCTTGGACGTGACGGGCGGGCGCAAGCAGGCGATGGTCTATGATTGCGAGACCTGCTGCCGGCCGATTGCACTTTCGTTTGAATTCGCGGGCGATGAGGTCGTGAATTTCACGGCCGAGCCGGAGGATAAATGAATCGCGCACAGGTAGAGAGGCAGGGCAATTGGCTCATCGTCCGGTTTCCAGTACCGCACCAGGTTGTGAGCTGGGCCATTGTGGGCGGAGGCCAAACGCAAACTCATGCAGTCGCTTGGTACCGGGTTACTAAAAATGATCTCAAGCCCCCGGTGGATCCGCGGGAATTTTTGAAAACGCGTCTTAGCGAAATTTCCCTTCCTCATGCGGTGGGACTTTTAACGAGCGCTGATCTCGACAGGTGCGGCGATGTCGAGAAAACAGGGGACGACATCACGGTGCGTTCCATCGCTACCGTGGGACTTGCGAATACCGTCCGAATCGGAGATCCGCCGCGCCTTGCCGAACCGGTGGGCACCATCAATCTTCTTTGTCAGATCTCGCGTCCTCTTTCCGACGAAGCCTTTCTTGAAACCCTTTCGCTCGCCAGTGAGGCCCGCACCACCGCCCTTTTGGAATCCGGAATCCGAAGCGCCGAGACGGGACTCGCCGCAACCGGCACCGGGACCGATTGCATTGTGATTGCGGCGCCGTCCGGAGCGGAACCGTTGCGTTACGCGGGCAAACACACGCTCCTCGGCCATCTCATCGGCGCGAGCGTCCTCGAGGCCGTGCGTTCGGGGATGAGAAAATGAGGTGGCCGCAAAGTAACTGTTGGCAATTTTATCCGGATTCAGTATAAGAAACCCATGACCTCTGGCGTCAGCACCGAACAGGATGAATTAAGGCAGAAGACGGTGGAAGTTGCCCGGCGGCACAAGGCGTCATGGATCGAGCTCGGCCAGTACCTGCATACGATTCTAAAAAATAAGATGTTCAAATATTGGGGTTACATTGAGTTTGAACACTACTGCGCGAAGGAACTGGGCATCCGCGCCAATACCGGTGTGAAAATGCTCCGGTCCTACCAATACCTGGAGCGCGAAGAACCCAAAGTGATCGAGGCCCATTTTTCGGAAGGCCAGAACCCGCGGAAGATTCCCAATTATGAGTCCGTGAATCTATTGAGGCTCGCCCGGAATAATAAACAAATTACCCCTAAAGAAATCGCGGCCATTCGCGAAGATGTGTTTGAAGAGGCCAAAGAGCCGAAGGAAGTCCGCGCGTTTGTAAGGAAGCTTTTGTCGGACCGCCAAACCAAAGATATCGCTGAGGTGCGCAAATCACACCGGAACTCGGCCATCAAACGCCTCATTTCCGTCCTGGCCCACACGAAAGAAGAACTCGGATCCGAAAACCTCCTGCCCGCTTACCTTCTCAAGCAAATCGACGACCTCGCGAAAAAACTCGCCGACCAGCTTGAGTAACAAACCTCCCTTAAAAACCCATTGAAATTTAAAGCGTCATTCCTATACAATACCCGCTCTGTTTGCCTATGCTAAAAGTCACGGTTGTCAGTCATTACCCTAAAGTTGGCGATACCCCGGAGGAGCAACTCCTGCGCAGGACCATCGCCTCGTTGGACCGCAAGGAAGCGGACCTGGCTCAGCTTGAGCGCATCAAAGACGAAGTCACCCGCCAAGTCATCGAAGAGCAGATCGAAGCGGGGGTCGAGGTCATCACCGACGGCCTGATCCGCTGGGACGACGCCCTCACTTATCTCGCCGGAAAAATCAAAGGCTTCAAACTCACCGGGCTTCTTCGTTATTTTGACACCAATACTTTTTACCGCCAGCCGGTTTGCGAGGCAGAGCTCGACGCTCCCGAGAGTCTCGTCGTCAAAGATTTTCAGTTTGCCAATACGCTCAGTTCCGTGCCGGTGAAGGCCGTGCTCACGGGGCCTTACACCCTGGCAAAGCTATCGCTGGACCCTCATTATCAAGACCTGGAAAAATTGGCTACGAAGCTTGCTACGATTCTTGGAGAAGAAGTAAAACGATTGGCGCAAGTGGGCGCCCAAATCGTCCAGTTTGACGAGCCCGCGATCCTGAAATTCAAAAAAGACCTTCCTTTATTTAAACGAGTTTGGACGAAACTCGCGTCTTATTTTCCTGAAAATCTGGAAACCGTCCTTTTCCTCAATTTCGGAAATCTCGAAGGGATCTATTCCGACGTCCTGCAAATTCCGGTGACGACCGTGGGATTGGATCTCACGTCCGAATCTTCCAACTGGAAATTATTGAAATCCAACTCTGGCAAGAAATGGATTGCGGGCATCGTGGACGCCCGCAACACCAAAATGGAAACCGAAGAGGAGATCCAGGAAAAACTGGAGAAACTCTTGAGCTGGATTCCGGCCGAGGACCTTTCGGTTTCGCCCAATTACGGCCTGGAATTTCTGCCGCGCGAAACGGCCCGAAAGAAACTGGCGCATCTTGCCAAAGTCGTCCGCGAATTCCGCGAAGCCAAGCTTCCGGCCCATACGGGCCGTAGGCCCGGAGGGGTGAAAGCATGAACCTGCCTCTTTTTCCTACGACGTCCGTCGGAAGTTTCCCGAAACCCGATTATCTAAAGAAAGCCCGCGCCCAGGCCTCAAAAGGTGAAATTCCGGCCAAGAAACTCCGCGAGTTGGAAGAACGGGCAACCCGCGAATGGATTCATTTTCAGGAAGAAATCGGAGTCGACATCCTGGTGGACGGCGAAATGTACCGGGGCGACATGGTCACCTATTTTGCGGAGACCCTGAAGGGCTTTGAGATTTCAGGGCTCGTCCGTTCCTACGGCAACCGTTATTATAAGAAGCCCATCGTGGTGGATGAAGTCAAGCGCGCTAAGCGCGACACCATCGAGTGGTACGAATTTGCCCAGTCGCTTACCAAAAAACCCGTCAAAGGAATGCTCACCGGTCCGTACACCATCATGGATTGGAGTTTCAACGAATATTATAAGAACCGGCGCGAATTGACGCTGGCCATCGCGGAGGCGATTCGCGAGGAGGCCGCGGACTTGGAAAAAGCAGGCGCCCAATTTATTCAAATCGACGAGCCGGCGGTTTCTGTGCGGCCTGAGGAAATGGCCCTGGCCTGCGAGGCGATGGGCATTGTTACGAAGGGCCTCAAGGCGAAAACCATCACTCACATCTGCTACGGCGATTTCGAAAAAATTTATCCCGGGATGCTTGACATCCCCGTGGATCAAATCGATTTGGAGCTTTCCAACTCCAATTTCAATCTCTTTGATCTTTTCAAGAAACACCCCTTCACCAAGGACATCGGCCTGGGCGTGGTGGACGTCCACTCGCACAAGCTGGAAACCAAGGACGAGGTGAAGAAACGGATTGAAGCCGCGCTGAAGGTTTTCCGTCCGGAGCAAATTTACGTGGACCCGGATTGCGGCTTGAAAACCCGCGAAGTTCAGGAAGCCAAAGACAAGCTTCGGGTCTGCGTCGAAGCCGCCAAAGAAATCCGCAAAGAACTCGTCTCCGCCGCCCGGTAATGCAATTTATTTCCTCGCCGTGGCTTTACGGCCCGGCACTCTTCCTCATCTGGCTCCTCGTCGCGTATAGCGTCAAAGGGATTTTCTTAGGCGCGCTCAAAAAGTGGGACGAAAGATCTGCGCGCAAGTGGGGACAATTTCTCGCCGAAGGCCTGACGATCCCTCTCAATATCCTGATTCTGGGCGGCGGCCTTGCCTTACTCGAAAGCCTCCTTCCGCTTCCCCCCGAATTCGACCAGCCGATGCTCCTGGCGGTCAAAATCCTTATCATCCTTTCCGTTTTCTTCTTTCTCGACCGGCTGATCCTTGAGTTCCTGCACCGCTTCGCCGGGAAAGTTCACACCATCGATTTGAGGGGCGGCATTGTTCAAACCGTGGTGCGGGTGGTGATTTTCAGTTTCGGTTTGATGATTCTCTTGGACGCCATCGGAATTTCAATCACGCCGCTCGTGGCTTCCCTTGGCATCGGATCGCTCACCATTGCGCTGGGGCTTCAAGAGACCATGTCGAATTTGATCGCCGGGCTTTACATCGTGACCGAGCGCCCGGTCCGGGTGGGGGATTTCATCAAATTAGAATCCGGTGAAGAAGGCTATGTTACGGACATCGGCTGGCGGAATACTCGCATCCGAATGCTGCCCGACATCATGGTGGTTGCCCCCAATAATAAAATTATTTCCTCGACGATTCATAATTATTACCTGCCCACCAAAGAAACGGCCGCGCTCTTACAGGTCGGCGTAGCCTACGGAAGCGATTTGGAAAAAGTGGAGCGGGTCACCGTGGAAACGGCCCGCGAAGTGCAGAAAAAAGTCCAGGGCGCGGTGGCGAATTTCGAGCCTTTGATTCGCTACCACACCTTTGCGGATTCGAGCATCAACTTCACGGTGGTGCTGCGGGTGAAGGAATTCACCGACCAGTTTCTCGTTAAGCACGAGTTCATCAAGGCCCTCCACACACGCTATCAAAAGGAAGGGATCGTGATCCCGTACCCGGTCCGGACGCTGGATATCCCGCAGGAGGCGCTCCGCCGGATTGCCCAGACTTAGGCCTAGCCTCCGGGTGCCGGCTTTGTTATAATACCGGACTTTCTCACTATGCAAACAGCCGTTACCGTTAAACAACTTTTAGAGGCCGGCGTTCATTTCGGCCATCAGACTCGCCGCTGGAACCCCAAGATGCAGCGCTATATCTTCGGGGAAAAAAGCGGGATCTACATTATTAATCTGGAGCTCACGCTGGGCTGCCTGAAGCGGGCGAACGAATTTCTGCGTAAGACCGCGGCTGAGGGCAAAGAAGTCCTTTTTGTCGGCACTAAGAAGCAGGCCCAGGAGCCGATTCGTGACGCGGCCACACGCTGCGGGATGCCCTTTGTCAACGAGCGCTGGCTGGGTGGGATGCTCACCAATTTCTCGACGGTCCGCAAATCCGTTGCGCGTCTGGAATGGATCGATCAAATGGAACGCGATGGAAATTTCCGTTTCATCACGAAGAAAGAAACTTCCGGGCTCATGAAAGAGCGCGAGAAACTCATCCGCTACCTCACCGGGGTGCGGACGATGAAAAGACTGCCCGGGGCTCTGTTTATAATCGACACCAAAAAAGAAGAGATCGCGCTCAAAGAGGCGATCCGGCTCGGGATTCCATCCGTTGCTCTTATTGATACCAATTGCGATCCGGATAAGGTGGATTATCCCATCCCCGGAAATGACGACGCGATCCGCGCCATCAAACTTTTTTCCGACTTGGCCTGCGAGGCCATCACGCTGGGGCGGAATGAATTCTTGAAAATTTATCCTGAGGCCGCAGTCGAAGTCGCTGCGCCTGTAGTTGAAGAGGCCGTGGCGATTCCCGAAGTGCCGGAGCCGGTGCCGGTGGCGGAAGTGCCGCTCGCTGAACCGGAGCTAGAACCCGGCATCGAAATTAAAGAGCCCGCTGTGGAACCCGGGCCGGACGACAAGCCCGTGGTCGAAGAGCTGGAAAATAAATTCCTGCAGCAGAAATTAATCGAAGAAGAAGAAAAAATTAAGGCCAAACGGCCGGTCCGCCCCAAAGAAATCAAAAAAATTAAGCCCTGATTGTTATGAGTAAGGATGACATTCTAAGACTCCGCGAGTCGACCGGGGCCGGCATCATGGATTGCAAAAGGGCCCTGGCCGATGCCAAGGGCAATTACGATAAGGCCCAGGAACTCCTCAAGAAAAAAGGCCTCGACACGGCGCTGAAAAAGTCCGGCCGTGAGGTCCGCGAAGGCCAGATCATTTCTTATGTCCACGCCGGTGGGAAAATCGGTGCACTCGTGGAAATCAATTGCGAGACCGATTTTGTCGCCCGTAACGATGTTTTCCAGCGTTTTGCCCGCGACCTCGCCATGCAAGTGGCCGCCCAGACCGAAGACGTGCCCCTTTTGGAGCAGAAGTTCATCAAGGATCCCACCAAAACCATCCGCGATTATTTGACTGAGACCGTGGCCCGCTTGGGCGAGAATATCCGCGTCCGGCGCTTTGTCCGGTTTCAGCTGGGTGAAGATCCGCGCCTCGAGGAACTCGCGGCCGGATGAGCGAGCGTCACCCGAAGCCTGTCTACAAACGAATCGTCTTAAAACTTTCCGGCGAGGCCTTGCAGGGAAAGTTAGGTTACGGCGTCGATCCCAAAGTCGCCAGCTCCATCGCTCAGGAAATTAAAGAAGTCCACGAGCGGGGAGTCGAAACAGCAGTGGTCGTCGGAGCGGGAAATATTTTCCGTGGGTTGCAGGCGTCACGGGCCGGGATGGACCGGGCCACGGCCGATTACATCGGGATGCTCGCCACCATCATCAATTCCATGGTCCTGCAGGATGCCTTGGAAAAATTGGGCGTCCACTCGCGGGTCCAGTCGGCCTTGGAGATTCACGAATTGGCCGAGCCTTATATCCGCCGCCGCGCCATCCGTCATTTGGAAAAAGGGCGTGTCGTCATTTTTGCGGCCGGCACCGGCAATCCTTATTTTACGACCGATACCGCGGCAGCGCTGCGGGCCATCGAGATCGGCGCGGACGCAATTCTGAAAGCCACGAAGGTAGACGGCGTCTACGACCGGGATCCGGTCAAGGACAAGCGTGCCAAAAAATTTGAGAAGCTCGATTACTTGGAAGTTTTAAAACGGCGGTTGGAAGTCATGGACTCCACGGCGATTTCCTTATGCATGGACAATCATTTACCGATTGTGGTTTTCAATCTGACCCGTCACGGCAATATCCGGCGCGTGGTCTCGGGCGAGCGGATCGGCACGCGGGTCGAGTGAGGGAATATGGCAGAGCGCGCGGAAATTAAAAAAATCCTGGAAGAGACGCAGCGCAAGATGGACAAGGCGCTTTCGATGACTCGCAAGGAATTTCAGGATCTGCGGACGGGCCGGGCCTCGGTGAGCCTGGTCGAGCATTTGTCCGTGGATTATTACGGGACGCCGACGCCGTTACGGGGCCTGGCCACCATCAGTACGCCGGACGCTCGGACGATCCAGATCCAGCCCTGGGATGTTTCCATCATCGGCGAGATCGAGCGCTCAATTCAAAAATCCGACGTCGGTCTCGTGCCCGTCAATGACGGAAAACTCATCCGGCTGCAGATCCCACCCTTGACCGAAGAGCGGCGTGCGGAGCTGGCCAAGGTGGTCCGGCGTGTGGCCGAAGAAGGACGCGTCGCAATCCGCAACGTGCGCCACGAAGCGATCGAATCCGTGAAGGGCCTGGAGAAGAAAAAAATCATTTCCGAAGACGAATCCCATCACGCCCAAAAAGAAGTCCAAAAGCTCACCGACCGCTTCACGCTGGACGTCGACCAGGCCGTCGCCAAAAAAGAAGCCGAAATAAAAACGATCTAATACAATCGGCATTGCCCGAAAGGCAATGCCTGCTAGAAAGCTCTTTTTCTTTTTGGGGCCCGTAGCTCAGGCTGGTAGAGCACCGCACTTTTAATGCGGGTGTCGATGGTTCAAGTCCATCCGGGCTCACACTAAAATAATTGGATCGCCTTTGTCCCCGTCGTCTAGCCTGGCCTAGGACACCAGATTTTCATTCTGGCGACACGAGTTCAAATCTCGTCGGGGACGTTTTTAAACTTTCCATTCTATAAAGGAGACTGAACCTGTCTCAACCTGACAACAATACTGTCCGGCTTCACCGCGTACTTCGCACGTCGCCTGAAAAGTTGTACCGTGCTTTTCTTGACCCTGAGGCGATGGTTAAATGGCTTCCTCCGCATGGTTTTACGGGAAAGGTCCATAAAATGGACGCACGTGTGGGAGGTGAATATCGGATGTCATTTACGAATTTCGGGACGGATAAGAGCCATTCGTTTGGGGGCAAATACATCGAGCTTATCCCGCATAGCCGAATCCGATATACCGATCAATTTGATGACCCAAACCTGCCGGGTGAAATACAGGTGACTATTTCGTTACGAAAGGTTGCTTGTGGGACAGAAGTTGAGATTATTCAAGAAGGTATTCCAGCGACCGTTCCAGTTGAGCTTTGTTACCTGGGATGGCAGGAGTCCCTGTCGCTTCTCGCGAATCTTGTTGAGCCTGAAATACCCGATGGCGCTTAAAGACAAGAAATTAGTGACCCCATTCAGCACCTCTCGTGAAATCCCAGCAACCGTAGAACAAGTCTTTGCCGCGTTCAGCCATCCGGAACGCTTGTCGCGGTGGTGGGGACCTGCCGGTTTCACCAATACTTTCAGTGTCTGCGAGTTCAAGAAGGGTGGGCGTTGGTCTTTCATCATGCATGGACCCGATGGCCGTAACTATAAAAACGAAAGTGTATTTGCAGAAATAGAACACCCAAGGAAGATCGTTGTTCAACACGTTTCGGGGCCAAAGTATTGCTTAACCATTGTCTTGGCTTTGTCGGCGGTGGGAACCGTCGTATCTTGGTCGCAGGCCTTCGAGAATTCAGACGTTGCTAGCCGCATTGAACACATCGTCGTCCCCGCCAACGAGCAGAACCTTGATCGCCTATCGATTGAAGTTTTGCGTAGACCGGATAAACCTCAGGCTGGGTAGGCTTCCATCTAAGAGTTCAATTTCGCACAGCCACTGGTATAATTGGTTCCAATTCAAACTGCTTAGGGACGCCATTCCTCATGAACAAGAACCGGATAGAACCCACTTATCACATTGCCCGTTCGCCGCTGGGGTATTTGCTCTTGGCGGCGACGCCCAAAGGCTTGTGCGCGGTTCGGCTGGGAAGCGATAAGAAAAAATTAAAAAATGACCTCAAAAAGGAATTTGCAGCGGCGGAACTCAAAGAGCACGATAAAAATTTACGGCGATGGAATCAGGCTTTGATTGATTATTTGGCCGGTCACAAACCGTGGCCGCTCCTTCCTTATGATGTTCAGGCAACCGCTTTTCAAAGAAGAGTCTGGGATTGGCTGCGTGCTATTCCCTCGGGGACGACTTACAGCTATTCGGAAGCGGCCAAAGCCATCGGAGCGCCCAACGCTGCTCGCGCGATCGCCCGGGCTTGCGCTACCAATCCCGTCGCATTAGTGATTCCCTGCCACCGTATCATTCCCAAAGGCGGAGGTGCGGGCGGTTACCGGTGGGGGTTAGATCGGAAACGGCAACTCTTGAAGTTAGAACGAGCCGAATAAAGCAAGTTTCCTCAACGATTTAGAAAGTTATCTCACAAAAAAATTTAGTTTTTTTCCATCCCCGGCTTGACAAAGCTATTTTTCCCGGATAAATCTTCTTATGCAAGCAGTTCTTTGACAATTAAACCTCACTGAAAAACGGCAAACTATCCGAAAGGGTAGGACGCAAAGCCATGGGCCTCAAGACAGTCTCAACTTCGATCTGATTCCTCATCCCGCATAAACTGAACTAGACCGCCAGGCTGCCAGTCTCGGAGTTTAATTCTTCGCAAGACGACGTCCTCTCTTTGGAGGACGTTTTTTTTTGCCCGAAACAAGTCTGACGAGGACTCATCCAAATAATTAATCGCAATGGAGTCAAAGGAGATTTATGAAGAACATCAGAAATAGATTGCAAACGTTAACCGCTGTTTTATTTTCCATTTTATTGGCCTTCCCCTGTCCTTCTTGGGCTGATGAAATGATGGCTCCGCCGGATTCAACTGCGGTGGTGCCGACCGTGGCTGTCGAGGAAGCCCTTTCGCCCGAGCCTTCCGCAGAGCCGGTGGACTCCCTGGGTTTACCGGAATCCAGTTCATGGACGCCCTGGAACCAAACGCTCAGTCAGGTGCAGGATGCAAGCACGCCCGTCGAAACGAGCACGACAACCGGGCGTTCATTTTATGTTTCGAAAACAGGCTCTAATAGCAACCAAGGTTCACAGACAAATCCCTGGAGCTCCATTCAGTATGCCCTCTCAAAGCTGCAAGCAGGGGATACGCTTTATTTGATGGAAGGAGTTTACGCTGCTGAGGGCGCGAAATTTTCTACTTCCGGACGCTCCAGCGCTTACATCACCCTCCAAGGGCTCGGAAATGTTGTCATTCAAGGCACCGGAGAAAATTCCAAAGCAGCCTTCCTTACCCAGGGCCGGGATTATCTCCGGTTTAGAAATCTTACCGTCACGGATGCGCTCGCTAGCGTGGACATTACGTCCGGAAGTACCTTTGTCGAAATCGATGGGATACGAACCGATCGGAATCGTTTCCACACCCGGATCTACAGCTCTTCCAATATTACCGTGCGGAATGCTTATGCGGACAACAGTAAAAATGCCTTCCGGGCCTATGGATCAAGCCGCAACCTCGTCTTTGAAAATATCCAAGCCTACAATTCAAAAGACATCTACGTGGGAATGAACCCCAATTACAAGAATGGAGACGGGTTCATTCTGGAAGCAACGGTTACCAACGTTACGATGAGAAACATCATCTCGGCCAATCATTGGGACGCCGGTTTTGACATCAAAGCCAGTAACGTTTTGATTGAAAACGTGATTGCCTACGGCAATAAAAACAATTTCAAGATGTGGGGAAACAACATTACGATTAAAAGTTCTCTCAGCCACCACGCTAAAAAGGAAGTCCGTCCCGACGGTACGACCGTCGAAGGCAACGGAATCACCGTGGAATCGGGGACGACCAAACTCGTCCAGGTGACGCTGGCGGATAATGAAGACCACGACGTGAAAATTTATGCACAAGGCACGCTTCGGATGGAAAATTGTATTGTGGCCCGCCGAGCCACTTCCGGCGGCAGGCTCTTTGACAGTGACGGCGGCCTTTTTACTTCCGACACGGTGCTTTGGTATGAGATGGGCCGAACCAGCCCCAATTTTACGATTTCACCGGCGGACCTTTGGGCGGATCCTCAATTCGTGGACCCGGCAAACGCAGATTATCATTTGCGCTCGACCAGTCCCGCTGTGGACCGTGCAGCCACCGGCCTGGGAACTTTTTCTCTCTACGATTTAGACTTAAAGGAACGGGTCGTGGGAGACCAAGCGGATTTAGGAGCCTACGAATTTCAACAGACTTCGGTGACCGCCGCGTCCGTTCCTGCGTCCGAGCCTCCTGTGGTTTCAGAACCCGCGCCTACTCCTGCTGTCATTTCCGCGTTTCAGGGAGTCATTGACGGACAAACCGTGAGCGGCCGGATTTTTGTTCAGCCCAACTTAGCCGCGTTTCCAGGCATCCAAAAAGTCACCTATCAATTGAATGGCAAAACCATCGGCCGAGCCAAGAGCGCCCCCTTTGCTCTGGGCGGCAAGAAAGGTTTCAGTATTTCGAAATGGCCGGAGGGAAAACAAGTACTGACGGCCATTGTAACGACGCCCGAAGGGGAGAAGTCCTTTTCAATTACCCTGGACGTTCTAAACGACTAGACGGGTGACGTCTCTTTTTGAATTTCCTTCAATTTGGCTTTGACGGCTTCCGCGTGACCGTCGGCTTTTACCCCATTCCAAATAAAGGCGATCCGGCTATCAGGGTCAATCAAGAAAGTCGTCCGGGCGACCCCCATGTAGCTTTTGCCCATGAATTGTTTCAATTGCCAAACGCCGTAAGTCTCGAGCATTGTGTGCTCGGGATCGCTTAAGAGAGTGACGGTGAGGCTCTTTCCTTTAATGAATTTGGAATGGCTTTGACAGGAATCCGGGCTCACGCCGAGGACGACCGCCTTCAGCTTCTCGAAATCCTTGGTGAATTTCGTGAAATCAAGCGCTTCAATCGTGCAGCCGGGGGTATTGTCCTTGGGATAAAAGTAAAGAACCACCCATCTCCCCCGAAAATCCTCCAATTGAACCTTTTCTTCTCCCTGATTTTTTAATGAAAATTCCGGCGCTGCTGTGCCAACTTTGAGTTCTTTTTTAGCCATGGTTTGTCTCCTCCTTGAAGGGCCTCCATTCTAGGCGGAGTGGATTGACAAAACAAGGCCCCGCGTGCTACTTTACCGAAAATCCTGCAGGGCCTAAACACAGGAGGACCACGCATGGCTAAGAAAAAAGAAGACCTTGAAGAAAAGATCCTTGATGTCGACGCCAGCATGCAAGGCACGATCGCTTTCAAGGATCCCGTCAATCTCCGGATTAATGGAAGCTTCGAAGGCAAGCTCGACACGCGGGGAAGCCTCACCATCGGCGAAAACGCCAAAATCCGCGCCAGCATTCACGGCGACCGGATTGTCATTGCAGGCAAGGTTAAAGGCGATATCATTGCCACGCAAAATATTTCTTTGATCGCGCCAGCCATTGTGGAAGGCAATATCACCACGCCCCGGCTCAGCATGACGGAAGGCGCCATCTTAGAAGGTCAGGTGGCGATGCTGGGTGTTAAGGAAGGCGATGCTCACGACGTGAGCCTGACTTTGAAAGACGTGGCCCAATACCTTGAAGTGGAATCACGTGTGGTGGAAGAGTGGGCACATCAGAAAAAAATTCCGGGCCAGCAGGAAAATGGAGAATGGCTCTTCAAGAAATCGGCGGTTGACCGCTGGATTCAACAAGAGAAAGTGTGAACAATCTGCTTTCCGCCGAAGAAGTAAAGCGTTACCTCGAGATCGAGGAACCCGATTTGAACGGGCTGATGGAGCTCGGCAAACTCCAGGCCTACAAAATCGGCGGCGCCTACCTGCGCTTTCGCAAAGAAGACGTTTTAAATATCAAGCAAGAATTTCACTCCACCCGGAAAACCACTCTTTCCATTCCCTGGTTTGTCCGCGCCAAAGACTTCTGGCGGTTTAATAACTTCTATATCCTTTCCCTCCTTGTCCTGGCGATTTTATTTTTTGCCGTCGTCCGTTCTTAGGTTAAACCATGCAAATGCGGCAGGGGGTTGACATCGTGAGCGTAGACCGTCTCACGGCGGCGGCCAAGCGTCACGGGGAACGTTTCCTTAACCGGATCTTTACGACCGAAGAACGCGCCTACTGCGACTCAAAACGCTATAAATTTGAGCATTATGCGGCTCGATTCGCAGCCAAAGAGGCGATGATGAAGGCGATGGAAATCCGCCGCAAAAACCGCTTCCGGTTCCGGGAGATTGAAGTGGCACGCCGTCCCACGGGAAAACCCGAAATCCGGATTTCCGCCGAGAGCCAGCGCCGTTTCGGCCTTCCCTCCGGCGCTCAAGTCGAACTCTCCATGGCCCACGAACGCGGTTACGCGGTTTCGTTCGTCGTCGTGATCCTGCCTTGAAGCAATTAATTATCAACGCGGATGATTTCAACTTAACCCCCGGGGTCACGCGAGGGATTCTCAAATCCCACGACGAAGGAATTCTCACCAGTACCACTGTTTTGATTAATCTCCCACTGGAAGAAAAAACAATTCGCGAGCTCAAAATGAGGCCGAAGCTCGGATTGGGAATTCACTTGAACGTGACTCTTGCGGGCCCTGTGAGTCCGGTCTCTCGGATTCCAACGTTACTGAAGCCCGGAGGAATTTTTCGCCGTCCTCCGGATTATCGGGAAAAGCCGCCGTCCGTCAAAGAAATCATCACGGAATACAAAGCTCAAATCCGGCTTTTTGAAAGGCGATTCCAAAAATTGCCCGATCACCTCGACACGCACCATCATCTTCATGACCATCTCTTATTTTTCGACGCGCTGGCTTCCGTGGCCAAAAAATGGAAACTCCCGATTCGCCGCAGCCGGATTTTTCAATGGGCGGAATTTAGTCATCAAACGAAATCATTACGCTCCCCCGATTATCTTTTTGGAAGCTTAGATGCCCAGTCTCATTGGAAAAGAACTTCCTTTCTTGCGGTAGCTGAAAACCTTCCTGAGGGCACGAGCGAAATCGGATGCCACCCTGCCTTTTGTGACGTAACCTTGCGTGAAATCAGTTCCTTCCGCGAAGTCAGGGAAGAGGAGCTCGCCGTCTTCTCCGACCGGAAACTCAGGAAAACGCTCTCTCAGCTGGGAATTGAGTTAATCCGCTTTTCCGACCTCTCCTAATCTTGCCCTTGACAGGAAAGAATTCTAGGTTATACTCCTACCAATCCTACCTGATTAGTATGATATGAAAATTACCAAGCGAGGTGAATACGCCTTACGGACATTGCTGGCACTGGCCTTTGTTTATGGCCAGAAGACGCTCTCTTTACGCGAAATCTCTCAAAGAGAAAGACTGCCCGTGAAATTCCTCGAGCAAATCATGATGGTCTTAAAAAGGAGCAATTTTGTCCTCAGCACCAAAGGCAAGCATGGCGGCTACTCTCTTTCCCGTGCGCCCCAGGAAATCATGGTGGGGGAGATTATCCGCGTGGTCGATGGGCCCTTAGCTCCCATTGGTAACTTTAAAGAAATGAATCGGGCGATTCAAAAAGATGAGCGGCACCCCGGCCTTTATTCCGTGTTGCTTGATGTACGTAATGCCATTTCTGAAATTCTCGACCACAAAAGCTTAGCCGACGTCTGTTCACGCTCCCAAGAATTGTGCCGTTCCCAGGGAGATCGTCAGATGTATTACATATGAATAATCCTAGACGTCATTGCGAGGAGCCCGCAGGAGATCCCTTGCCCGTCATTGCTTCGCCCGCCTTCGGTGGGCTCGCAATGACGATAATTCTTCTATTTGGAATTGTCTCCTCGGCGGAAGCCAAAACAGAAAAGATTCGAGTGGGCCATTTTCCCAATGTGACGCATGCCCCAGCTCTTATCGCCAGAGCCTCTCGGCATTTTGAATCCCGTTTGGGAAGCGAAGCCGAGATCGAATGGAAAACCTTTAACGCAGGCCCGGAAGCGATCGAAGCGCTTTTTGCGGGCGCTCTCGATATTCTCTACGTTGGTCCGAGCCCTGCGATCAATGGCTATGTGCGTTCGCGCGGAGAGGCTCTGCGAATTGTGGCGGGCGTCGCCTCCGGAGGCGCCGGGTTTGTGGTGCGGGCCAATTCGGGCATTGAGCGCTTTGAGGATATCCGAGGTAAACGGGTGGCCACGCCGCAGAAGGGAAATACGCAGGATGTCGCCTTGCATTACCTCATGAAGGAGAAGGAAATCATTCCCAAAACCAAAGGCGGAGACGTTGAAATTTTCCATCTCTCCGGAGGAGACCAGATTACCGTCTTCCTCAAGGAACAGGTCGATGCCATCTGGACCGTGGAACCCTGGCTCACGCGGCTTACGGTGGAGGCCAACGGCCGGGTGCTTTTTGAAGATTCCGAATTCTGGCCGGAGGGTCAATACGCTACGACGGTCCTGGTGGTGAGAAAAAAATTTCTTGATGAACACCCGGACCTTGTCAGAAAGTGGGTGAAGGGGCACGTGGAAATAATCGAGTGGATTAACGGCCATTACTCAAGGGCGAAACAGCTTTTCAACGAAGAGTTTACGCGGGAAGCGGGCAAGGCGCTCCCCCCCAACTATTTGGAGCGCTTTTTTTTGCGCTTGAGTTTCGATCCTTTGGTGTTGAAATCTCAAATCAGAGAATCAGCCGAGCGGGCCTATCAAATTGGCTATCTGGGAGCCGGGAAACCGGATCTCACCAACCTGTTCGATGATTCTTTTCTTGAGACGGCCCCATGAAATTGTCTATCCGCGGGGTCACCAAAGAATTTGCCGCACGGCAGGGAAAAATCGTTGCACTTGATCAAACCTCGCTGGAAATTAACTCCGGTGAATTCATTTGTTTAGTGGGGCCCTCCGGATGCGGCAAGACCACGCTCCTCAATCTCGTCGCGGGTTTAACCCGTCCGAGTCGCGGCGAGATTCTTCAAGACGGTCAGCCGGTCACGGGTCCGGGCAGTGACCGGGTGGTGATCTTTCAGGAGGCCGCGCTTTTTCCCTGGCTCAATGTGATTCAAAATGTCGAATTTGGTCTCGTTCACCGGATGGAGGCGAAAAAGCGGCGCGAAATCGCCCGCACTTTTCTGAATTTATTTCACCTCGGACGCTTCGAAAATTCCTATGTCCACGAACTCTCAGGCGGCATGAAAAGCCGTGTCGCGATTGCCCGGGCGCTGGCATTGAATCCCTCGGTCTTGTTAATGGATGAACCGTTTGCTGCGCTGGATGCACAGACGCGGGACATTCTCCATGAGGAACTTCAGGACATTTGGCTCAAAACCCATCAAACCATCCTTTTTGTGACGCACAACGTTCGCGAGGCCGTGCGCCTCGGGGACCGGGTTTTGGTTTTTACGGCCCGTCCGGGCTGCATCAAAAAAGAATTCTCCATCAATCTTCCCCGGCCCCGTGAGGCAAATCACGCTGGAGTCCTCGCCTACGTTCAACAAATCCAAAAAGAATTGCGCGAAGAGATCGAGAAGGTCTTGCAAGAAGAAGCAGGCAGCGGCTGGAAATTGAAAAAAGCCGAGTTCTTGAGACCGGCCGGTGTCGATTTAGGAAGCGGTATTTAATCATGGCGAAAAATGGCGCCTGGTGGCGTCGAATAGTTTTCTATCTTTTGCTCGTTGGGGTTTGGGAGATCGTTTGCCGCCTCGGCGTTTGGCCGCCCTACCTTTTCCCTTCCCCTGCAGAGGTGGCCCGTTCGCTCTGGGCGGGGTTGACGGACCGCACCTTTCTCATTGGCGCGTGGGTCAGTCTGAGGCGGATTATTGTGGGTTATAGTATTTCCCTGGCCATCGGCGTTGCGCTAGGTCTTCTCATCGCTCGTTTCAAGCTACTCGAGGAGACGGTCGGCTCCCTCATTGGTGTCTTACAAGTCTTGCCGAGCATTTGCTGGCTGCCGCTTGCGATTCTTTGGTTCGGCTTGAATGAATGGGCCATTCAATTTGTCATTGTCATGGGCGCTTTTCTTTCCATTGCGATTGCCACAGACGCCGGGATTAAAAATATCCCCCCTCTTTATGTCCGGGCTGCGCGGACCATGGGGGTGAAGAAATGGGACCTTTACGGCCGCGTGATTCTGCCGGCGGCGTTGCCCTCGATTCTGACGGGAATGAAGTTGGGATGGTCTTTTGCCTGGCGGTCCCTCATGGCCGGCGAACTTTTGTTTGTCAGTTTGGGGCTCGGGCAACTCCTTCAAGCGGGCCGCGAATTAAACGATATGTCTCAAGTCATGGCGGTGATGTTACTCATCATGGGCGTGGGTCTTTTTTTTGATCATTTGGTCTTCGCTCCGATCCAAAACCATTTGCGCCGCCAATGGGGGACAAAATAAAAATTCTTCTCACTAATGATGACGGCATTCAAGCCCCCGGCTTGGAAGCTCTTTTTCAAGCGCTAAAGTCCTCGCACGAATGCCTAGTCGTGGCCCCGGCCAGCGAAAAATCCGCCTGCGGTCATTCCGTTTCCCTCGGACAGAAACTCGTCATTGAACAGCGGAGCCCCAACCGCTTTGCCGTCTTCGGCACCCCGGCGGACTCGGTCAAATTTGCCCTCTCGGAACTCAAACATTTCCGGCCGGACCTTTTGATTTCCGGAATCAATCCCGGACCCAACACGGGCGTGAGCGTTTTTTATTCCGGTACGATTTCTGCTGCGCGCGAAGGATTGATCAATCAAGTTCCCAGCATTGCGGTTTCGCTCACCGATAAAGCCGCTACGGATTTTTCGGTCGCGGCCGGTTTTATCGCTACACTTTTAGAAGGTTCCCAGAAGGCTCCGTTTTCCAGCGGGATTCTCCTCAATATCAATCTCCCCGCACTTCCCGCTTCCCAAATTCGTGGGATCAAAGTGGCGCGCCAAGCTCACAGCCGTTTCATTGAAGAATTTATTCAAGAAAGTTATTCGGATCACCGCCGGGTTTACACGCTGGCCGGAGAAATTGAAGTTTATGACCCCGACGGCACGACGGACGAAGAACTGGTTTCCGCAGGTTACATTGTGTTGACGCCCTTGAAATTGGATCTCACCGATTACTCTCAAATGCCGATACTTGAGACGTGGTTGAAAACAAAAGGCCCCAAAAATATTTAAATTATATCGACGGCCGTTGGGTTCCCGCCAAAAGCGGCCGGACTTTTGTCGATTCCAATCCCGCCAATAAAAAAGAAATCATCGGGCTTTTTCCGGACTCCGGATTTGAGGACGTGGAACGAGCCGCCCTGGCTGCGGAACGGGCTTACCCGTCGTGGCGGCTTGTGCCGGCACCGAAACGTGCCGAAATCATCCTAAAAGCCGGCCTTCTTTTGCAGGAACGAAAAGAAGAATTGGCCCGGATCATGACGCGGGAAATGGGCAAAGTGCTGCGCGAAACCCGGGGCGATGTTCAGGAAGCGGTGGACATGGCCTTTTACATTGCGGGCGAGGGCCGCCGGCTTTTTGGCCAAACCACCCCGAGTGAATTGCGCAATAAATTCGCAATGTCGGTCCGGATGCCGGTCGGGATTTGCGGGCTCATCACGCCTTGGAATTTTCCCGTGGCGATTCCTTCCTGGAAAATTTTCCCGGCACTTATCTGCGGCAACACCGTGATTTTTAAACCCGCGGAAGATACACCGCTTTGTGGTCTGAAGATGGTTGAGATCCTGGAAGAGGCCGGTATTCCTAAAGGGGTCGTGAATTTAATTCAGGGAGGGCCGGATGCTGGCGAGGCGATCGTCCATCATCCGAAAATCCGTTTGATTTCTTTTACGGGTTCCTGTGAAGTGGGGCGGCTCGTAGCCGAGCATTGCGGAAAAACATTGAAACGCTGTTCTCTGGAGATGGGCGGAAAGAATGCGCAAATCGTAATGAACGATGCGGATTTGGATTTGGCCTTGGAAGGCGCGGTCTGGGGCGCTTTTGGGACCACGGGCCAGCGCTGTACGGCCACCAGCCGGATTTTTGTTCACGAGAAAATTTTCTCCGGATTTCGCAAACAGTTCATTGCCCGAAGCCGCCGGATAAAAATCGGCAACGGTTTAAAAACAGGCGCCGAGATGGGGCCTTTAATCAATGGGGTACAGCGAGAGCGAGTGCATGATTACGTGGAAATCGGAAAAAAAGAAGGCGCGAAATTAGAAATCGGCGGGCGATTTGCGCGGGGAAAAGAGCTCGCCAGAGGATTTTTTTATGAGCCCACGATTTTTACGGACGTGGACTGCGAAATGCAGATAGCCCAGGAAGAAATTTTCGGCCCCGTCACTTGCCTCATTCCCTTCAAACGCTTCGAGGACGCGATTCAAAAAGTAAACGGCGTTCCGTACGGTCTTTCTTCCTCCCTTTATTCGCGCGATGTAAATTTTGCGATGAAGGCCATCCGGGACATCGAAGCGGGAATCACTTACATTAACGGCCCCACGATTGGCGCGGAAGTTCATTTGCCGTTCGGCGGTGTGAAAAATACGGGCAACGGCCACCGCGAAGCCGGTGTTACGGCCATCGATATTTTCAGCGAATGGAAATCCGTTTTCGTGGATTACAGTGGCAAACTCCAAAAAGCCCAAATCGATGCCGATTAAAAAACCTCGCATCCGAACTCCTCATTTGCCCGGTCCCAAGGCCAAAGCGATTATCGACCGCGACCGGGCCGCGCTCTCGCCTTCGCTTACGCGCTCTTATCCTTTTGTGATTGATTCCGGCCGCGGCGTTTGGGTGCGCGACGTCGACGGCAACGAGTTTCTCGATTTCACGGCCGGCATTGCCGTAACGGCCACGGGCCACTCGCATCCGAAGGTGATCGAAGCGATTAAGCGCCAACTGACCCGGTTTCTTCACATGTCCGGGACGGATTTCTACTACGACGTCCAGGTAGACTTGGCGGAAAAACTAGCCGCGCTTGCTCCCGGTAAAGGAAAGAAAAAAGTTTTTTTCACCAATTCCGGTGCCGAGGCCATCGAGGCAGCGATTAAACTGGCGCGCTTTCACACGGGCCGGGAAAAGTTAATTTCCTTTTTCGGTGCGTTTCACGGCCGCACACTCGGCGCGCTCTCTTTGACAGCGAGCCGTGTCGTGCAGCGCGAAAAATTCGGTCCGCTTCTGCCGGGCGTCCAGCAGGTGGGTTACGGTTATTGCTACCGCTGTCCTTACAATCTTTATTATCCGGATTGCAATATCTCCTGCGTTTCCTGGATCGAGGATACGCTTTTTAAACGAACCGTTCCGGCTGAAGAAGTCGCGGCGATTGTGGTTGAGCCGATTCAGGGCGAGGGTGGAATGGTCGTGCCGCCGCCCGGTTATCACCAAATGTTGAGAGACCTCACGAAACGCCACGGCATCCTTCTCATCATGGATGAAGTCCAAGCCGGAATGGGGCGCACCGGAAAAATGTTTGCGAGCGAACATTGGGAAGTAGAGCCGGACATTATTACCGTCGCCAAAGGAATCGCTTCGGGGATGCCTTTAGGCGCCATGATTGCCAAAACTGAAATTGTGGATTGGGGTCCGGGCGCTCACGCTTCCACCTTTGGCGGAAATCCCGTGGCTTGTTCAGCGGCTTTGGCTACGATTGAACTTTTGGAAAAAGGATTAATGAAAAACGCCGAGGAAGTGGGGGATTATTTAAAGAACCGGTTGCTGGAAATGGCGAAAACTTATTCTTTAATCGGCGATGTTCGCGGGACGGGGCTCATGATTGGAATCGAGCTCGTCAAAGACCGCCTCACCAAAATTCCCGCTGCGGAAGCGCGCAATAAAATCGTGGAAAAGGCATTCCGCCGCGGGCTGCTTCTTTTAGGGTGCGGAGAATCCGGAATCCGGTTTACGCCGGCTTTGACAGTGTCGAAAGAGGAAGTCGATGTGGCTTTGGAGATTTTCGAACGCGCGCTGAAGATTGTTACTTTACCGTCGTCCCGCTCAACGTCTCAAAGATAATCGTTACGAGGGACTGGCATTTCGGGCATTTAATCTGTTTGAAGGCCTGAATATTGTCGTGCTTCGGGCGGTACATAATGCTTAAAATCTTCGCTAGGAACTGGCTTTCATCTCCCGCCCAATGGCATCCCGAGCACGTATAAAGCGGCTTCATGTAGACATAAATCGGCCGGGCGGTTGGAAACTTGAATCGGGGAAAATGCCGCTGGTCGGAGTCGAACCGACATGAGCTTGCGCTCACAGGTTTTTGAGACCTGCATGTCTGCCATTCCATCACAGCGGCATAAATGGTGGACCGGAGGGGAGTTGAACCCCTGGCCTCCACAATGCCATTGTGGCGCTCTCCCAACTGAGCTACCGGCCCGTTATTTATGGAAAAACGAAAGTGTCAGTTTAGAGGGAAGCTTTAGGAAGAGCAAGAGAAGAATTCCACCCGCCTTAACCGCTTTGCCTGCCATAGCTTAAGCCAGTTTCTGCCACCCTGAAAAAAGTTGCCTTCCGCGATTGCGTAAAGGGAATTCGTGTGCGAATCTTTACCAGAAGGAGAACAAAGCATCTAAACGTATGCAATTGCATCAACTTGCTAGTGGACCACTTTGCAGGTTGACCGCCTTTTTCACCTTTCTTGTCTTTACAGCGACGAACACCAGCTGGGGACAAGTCGTGAATCCGGTCAATCTTTCGTCCGGTCCCACTGCCTCTGAATTTCAATTAGACCGCATCCGGCTTCCTTCCGAACTGGGGCGCATTGAATCCCAGCGTAAGGGTCGCGAAAATTCACCGCTCATCGTCTTCATCCAAGATGCGCACGCCATCTTCGATGCGCAGACCAATATCCGGAAAATCATCCGCTATTTGAACGGCCGCTACGGAATCAATTTGGTGGCGGTGGAAGGCGGCGAAGGGGACTTTGACACTACGCTCCTGCGCGCTTTTCCCGATGAAAAGTTAAAGAAAAAAGTTTTCAACCAGTATTTATCACGCGGTGAGCTCTCCGGCTCCGAGATGGCGGCCCTCCTCGACGAAGAATCTGTCGAATATCATGGAATCGAAAATTGGCGTCTCTACGAAGAAAATTACCTTGCTTACCTAGCGGCGATGGGCGAGCGGGATTTGATTCTCGGAAAACTGAAGACTTTGAAAAACGAGTTCGACCGCGAGCGGGAACAAATTTATACTCCGAAACTCAGTACCTTTCATAAGCACGTGGAGGCCTTCGAAGAAGAAAAATCAAACCTGCTTGATTTGCTGAAGTATTTATCCGGTATTACGAAGCCCGCGGGTGCCTCGATGGATTTAACAAAGTATCCTCATTTGGCGAACCTCTTCTCTTATCTCGAAAAAGAATCATCCTTGCCCAAGGAAAGCGTTGAAATGTCCGTTCGTAGGTTGGCGGCTTCTTTCTTGAAGAAATACGCAGCCAAGCTGAACCGCAAAGACGCGATGGATTTCAATGCGGCTCATCAGGCGTTTCTTTCGGGACAAATCGAAGCGGGTGCCTTTCTGAAGACGCTCATCGCCATTTCGAAAACGCTGGGTCTGAAGCCCAAACTGACTGCGTCGATGAATGAACTTCTCGGCCAAGCGGAAATGCTTTCCTCCATCCGCGGCACCAAACTCTTTGATGAGCTCCAAGCCTTCATCCGCCAGACCGAGTCCCGGCTCGTGACAAAACCCGAAGAACGAGCCCTCGCCGAAAAGTACCGTCGAATCCGTCTCTTGAAAGACTTCGCGAATTTGGAAATCACGCGTGAGGATCTTGAGAATTACCAAAAGAATGCGGAGTCTTTCCTGGCGCTTCTCGATCAAGAACAAAACCGATTAGCGCCGGCTTTGGAATTTTATCGTCTAGCCCTCGAGCGCGACCGGATTTTTCATGAAAATCTGAAATCCCTTCTCCGCCAAAAAAATAAAAAGGCAGCGGTGGTGCTGGCCGGCGGTTTCCACACACGCGGATTTGAAAAGGAATTAGCCGACGAGTCCTATTCGCTGTTGGTCATCGCGCCCAAAATGAATTCCCTGGCCGGCAAGGAACTTTACTCCGGCCTCATGCAAGGAAAACTTTCTTACAAGGAGTATCTCCAGACCACTTTCTACGATGCCTTTGTCCGTCACGCCTCGAAAACTCTCGTGGCGGGCTTGAATCAGGAGGATTTCAAGAAAAACATGAAGCTTTGGCGCGATGAAGTCATCCGCAAGCTCGCCCAGCAGGGCCGGGTCGGCGAGGCCGGTGGATACACCCGTTACATTGACCTCCTTTTTAAAATTTATTTGGAGCGCTTCAGTGATGACCTTCCTCCGGTTTCAAAAGAGGACGTTTTAAAAGTCGTCGAGAAGGAGATCGACCGCTTCACCGACGAAACCGTCGACAATTTGTGGGAGAAGCAACCTCCCTCCGGTTTGGCGCAAATCGGTCTGGTTTCGAATATCATTCGAGGCAACCCTTCAGTGGGTTCGAAAGTTCGCGGTGCTCTTAGCGGTCTGAGACCACGCATTGAAACCGTTCCAGCCATTCCAGTTTCCTTGGGCGAGAGAAGCGTTCCCGCTACTCCGACTACTCTCTACGATGAGGAGATTTTGGCTGAGCTGAAGCAAATTCCTTTGGCTGCGGAGGGAGGCGTTCAAGCAGAAGAAGCATTCCTAAATTGGATGGCAGCAAAGTATCCTTCACTCAGCAGAGACAAATTACTTGAATTGGCGAAGCGTGCTGTTCTGGGCAGAGAAATCGCGGCATCTTCCACCAACCGAGCCGAGGTCCGAGTGAATCAGGATGGAATCGCTCCCCGGCCAAGTTGGTTGGACGAGACAGCACCCAAACAAGCTGGAATTGCACCCCGGCCTGCCTGGCTGGATGAAAATGCCCCGGCCGCCTCCGATCAAACAAAGAAGAAGGATGGCATTGCGCCCACGCCAGATTGGTTGAAAGAAGAATCGAAACCTAACAAAGAAGGGATCGCTCCTCGCCCAAGTTGGTTGGATAACACTGACACTTCCCGCGCTGAGACGCGGAGCGAAACGCCGGGAATGCAAGATGAAGTCTTGCTCAAAAATGGGACACGGGTGAAACGGGTTGAAGCGGAGGCGGCCTATCGGGCTTTATTTGGATTAGCATTTGGGGTAAAGGCAGATCCGTTCCTTCTTCAGCGTTTGTGGGATCAAGCTCAAAATCCCGATGCGTCATTTGAAGGATCGGAAGCCAAGAGAAAACGTCTAAGGTCCGATTTTCTTATTCAGGATGACAGCCGAATTTCTGAACCCGTTCGAAATGTCATCCTTTCATCCCTTGAGCTAGATGATGTCACGGGAATGTTGGCAGTGAATCCTCCCTACGGGACTCCTCGCGCGGAGGTGCGCGATTCGACAAGCCAGACCCGCCAGGAAAAAATTAACGAGTTAGTTCGGATCATTACGGAGTATGAAGGAATAAAAGAATTGCATGCACGATCGAAAGAGATAGATGAACAATTCGACATGGAAAGCGATATGCTCGATTTAGCGATTTCTTATCAGAGCGACGCTCTCAGTTTTTCTAAAGAACTTGTTAGACAAAGATTGAAGGAAATGGGCATTTCAGAAGAGGAAATCAATGATGAAGTAGTAGCCGAGCTTGTACGTGGTCTCGTTGAAATCGATCTCAAAAAAAATAGCCCCACCGCCAAGAAAGAAGGGATGGGATTTAATTTTAATCCACGAAAGGCTCAGCAGGAATTATTTGACCGACTCACTTATGATGGTAATTATCAGTTTTCAAATTTCATGAAATCGGCGCTATCTTCTAAAGTGTTAAAGGGAAAGAACAAGGAAGAAATCGCCAATATAATAATCGCTGTTGTTATAGGCGTGCTTCAAGACACAGAAAAAGAAATTCTGCAGGCTTTGAAACCGCCCCAAACTCCACCCTCTCAAGCTCCTGTCGCACAGGCCCCTCCCGCTTCGGCGCCTGTTGCCCAAGCGCAAAACCCGCCTACCTCCGCTCCTCCTGAAGATCCGGTAGCACGCGAAGTATCAGATCTGTTGAGGCAAGTTGAAGAGGCGATTGAAAAGGCCAACCAAGCTCTTGCGGCCGGGAATATAGCGGCGGCAGAAAAATTTCAATTAGAAACAATCGAAAAATCATTGCTGGCCCTCAAAACATCAAATGATATGAATGACTTGACGCCCTATCAGGAAAAAGATGCTGAGATAGCTCCAAGCGTCTCTAAACTGAATGAAGACATTAAAGCAGCTAAAACAGCTGCCCAGCCGGTTGCGTTTAGGGACACCGGCGCTTCTCAGCCGGTCGATACAAATGCGCCTGTTGCCCCTGCACCTCAACCCCAAGAACCAGCGGCGTTTCGGTCGCCGTATAAATTTCTGGTGCAAACTCGGCCCGAAAGTCTGGGGCTGACCAAAGAAGAATTAACCGTGGTTTTAAAACAGAGCCGGGCTTTGAATCAAGCCTTTAAGGAAGCCGGAGTTGTTCCAGACCAACCCGTGACCGTTCACTTGAGTAAAGTGGGGGATGAGATTGTCTTCAAGATCGTGGGTTTCACGGTGCCCAATCAGGCTGGCGAAAGAGAAGAACGGAATTTTGAGATGGGACTTCCATCTGGAAGAGAAGGAAAGGTGGAAGTTACCGTGAAACCCTATAAAGAACTGGATAAAATTTGGGCGGCGTTGAAATCCTACCAAACAAAGGAAGGCGATAAAGGAATCCGGGCACTTTTTGCGAAAGCGGGAAAGTCGATTCGACGAAATGGCGTTGTCCGCTACGAAAATGTCCGCGATGTTCAAGGTTGGCGCGTCATCGATTTATATGTAGAAAACGAGCCTGATGCTTCCATCCGAGTAGCGGTGAGCAAGGAAACGGGCGAGGTGGCGCCGTTTGGTGATATTTCGGGCTTCGAATCTTTGGGAAAGTCCGGCTTTAATTGGAATTCCGAATCTTATCAAGCCGCCTTCTATCGCCCCGAAAAGACCACCAAAGAAAATCAAAGCCCTGCCCCACAGGAAAATTTGGGCGCTTCTACCGACATCCGGCTAAATGGCAGAGCGGAAGAAGCCGAAGCGCCCCCCCAATCAAAAACTTCAGTAGACTTGAGGGCGATTGCTGCTACGGAGAAAGGAAAAAGAAAAGAGATGTTAAGGACTTATCTTGAAACACTCTTAAAAAAGCGAGAGAAAGCTAAGCAGGACGACAAAGATAATGAAAACGAGCTAACCAGAGCCGTGTCCCTTGTCGGAACTTTCGTTAAGATGGACCGTTTTGGTCTTCTTGCCTCTCTCGATGCTGAGGCAAGAGGTCTCATTGAAAAACTGAATGAAACCTGCAGCAGCTGCCTCGCCCTATTAAGGGATCAGAATATGAATGAGCAAGTGCAATTGATTGAACGAGTCCTCCAAAAAGTTGGAATTCCCACATTAATGCCTTTTACGGAGAATGAGGTCCAAGCATTCGGGCACGTCGATAGTTCGGAAGACCCGAGCCCGCTCCTGCTCAATCCCGAACAGCTTGAGCGCCCTACTCCCAAGCAGGTGGAAGCATTCGTGCACGCGTTTTTTCGTCGTAGGTTTTGGGTGTCCATCTCGGCTCCGGAGGCGGTGCAACGCAAATTCTCTAAAGTGAAGGAAAAGGTTGCAGCCATTTTCCTTCGTTGGGCAGAGAAGGGTCTTCTCGAAACTCATGCCATCTCTCCCACCGAAGCGATGAGAGGAGATATTCTCCTGGGCAGGAACGCCTATGGGAAATTGGTGCTGTCGGGATTTGTAACTCGTCCCAGTCCAAGTCAACAAGGATTGATGTTACAAGACGGAGAAGGAGTGGCGGAAATATCCGTTGCAGTTAACCCTACCGTTGGGCTTCTTCGCTTGCCCAGTGTTCAGTCCGAAGAAAGGGCTACCCCAACCCCCGTTGATGTCAACCCCGCGAATTCCTTGGCGTCTGAAAAAACTTTTCTGAAGAATTTAGGTAATAAGGATCAGCCCGTTGCGGTTGCCCGCGCCGAGGTGCGGGATCATACGGCCATCGATCAAAAGACCCCGTTTCCAGATCCCGTCTTAACACTCGAGCATCCCTGGAATAGTTCGGATGAGTTTGGTCTCAATCCCGGAGGGTCTTATTCTCACCTCTATCGCCACGCCCACCAGATTGAGGAATTCCGGTCACGGATTCTTCCGCAAATCGTGGAGCGAAAGCTCAAGGCAGGCGCACGAAGCTTGCGCATTGTCGTCGTGGGGCCGGCCATGGGAGAAGAAATGGCGACGATTCTGGGCACCCTCATCCAAGTTTTCAATGATCATCCCCAGTGGGGGGCGATTGAAAATTGGCAAGTGAGTGTTGAGGGAATAGAAAAAGATGAGCAAATTGCGCAAGAGACCCGGAGGCGGCTTATTTCCGGAGAATCTCCTTTGACGTTGGACCAAAAGTACCAAGAGAGGATGCCCGGTTACAGTGAAAAAGTAAGTGAGATCATGGAAGGATTGAACCGAGACCCGAAGTGGACCCGCACACGCTTCCAAGTACGCGTGGGGGATGCCAGTCAAACGGACATGGTTGAAACTTTGAATGGATCCGACGCGATTTTTATGAACGCAACGCTTTCGGCACTAACCTCCCGAGAAGGGCGTGAGATGGCTGCTCTGCTTAAGCTGAAGGCGAAAGATGCTTTTCTCATCGGCACTTCGTCAAAAGAGGGTGCGCCGGTTCGATTCATGAGCTCGACTCACTTGCTTGCGGAAAGGCCGCCCACTCTTTCTTTCGGTGTACTTGAGTTGCCTTATACAGTGGCTGTCCCCGAATGGATCAAGGAAAATTGGCAAACGCCTCAACTTCGCCGCGCCGAGGTGCGGGTGGGAGACAGGAAAGTTAGTGGATTTGCTTTTTCCTATGCTCAAACCAGAAAACAAGTCCGCCCGTCACAAACAAAAAGGCGAGAAAAACAAATACTATCTGGAGAATATCAAACATCGCGTTCATCCTCCTCTTTGGGCGGCTTTGAGGGGCAAATCACCCAAGCCACAGAAAAGATTATACCCAATGCAAGCCCACCTACAAGCTTAAATAGCCAGGGTACATCTCGCGGAAGAAGAACCGTGAGGTACAAGACTCCAGACAGGATGCCGCCCCAGGAAAACAATGCTTTGGAAATAGAATCTCTTCGATATGGCTCAAACATGGGAGGCAGTTTACAACAGCAAATTGACCCTGTCAATATTAATAATGAAATTAAATTTGATGAAAAATTAATAAATGTCCGCGCTGAGGTGCGGGATGCGCCGAAAGACAATCATAATGAGGAAGTTAAAAATTATCTTCAAGAAAATCGACGGGATCCTCTTCAGCTGGGAGGAGAATCGGTGCTCCTTCCGGACGGGACTCCAGGACCTGCGTGGAGCTACGACTCCTTGGAGCGTCAAATAGGAAATTTACGTGTAGTTGTCAGAGAACTTGGAGGCCGAAAACTAAAGCGCTTGCAATTTATTGTTGCGCCCAGCAAAGAAGAAGACTCAATCCCCACAGTGCCTGCGATGCCGGTGGGTGAAGTACAGACTAATCAACCCCGTGAGAGATTCAAGACAAGATTTGAAGAGGAAGGAAGTCTCACGCCCGAATCTATTGCGACAAAGCAAGGCTACGAAGCCTGGGCAAAAAGGATTTTGAATGTCATCTCAGTACAACGCAAGGAGAATTTCAAGAAAATTCTAGATCAATTTGGCCTTCAGCTTTTCGATAGAAAAAATAATTTTGCATTCCGCCTAAGCGACAAAGAAAACATTGAGAATCTAGCCACTGTTCTCAATCGTTTAGCGGAGGCCTTGGGAAAGAAGGATGAGAGTTTCGGAGAAGACGATGCGCAGAGATTAAAAAATTTCTATCAAGTTCTGACGTTTCTTGTCCCCGGACGAAGAAATCCTGAAAGCCGGCTTTTGAAATTGACTCTGCAAAAGCTTTCGGGCGCTCCCATCGAACAAGCCTTACCCATGATTGCAGAAGCCATCATCAAATATGGAGTGAGTTTAGAAAAGCCGGGTGACGCACGTTTCAAAGAGGCCTTTGAAAAATCGGACCGGTTGCTTAAGACCCGTTCAGAAAATGCAGCCGAAAACAATATTCCTCCTCGTCTTTCTCATAAAGAAGCAGAGGATTTCCTAAGAGGGTATGAAGGACTCAAAAGAATCCGCGAAGAGGAAAGAATTAAAGCTGAAAGGGAACTCACAGATGAACTGAAGGTGTTGGATAAATCTCAAGTTGAAGAAAAGAAAAAGGAGAAAATCCGCGCGACGCTTACCAAGATTACAAATGAAAGAATCCGCAGAATCGAGGAACTTAGCAATCTATTCAAACCCAAAACAGGTTTCTCTCTGCCCTTAATTGAACAGCCTAGTAATGATGCGGCAGCGAGAAAACCAGGCAATGATAATGAATTAGATTTGGAAGTAACACCCGCAGAACAAGTCGGGAAAGACGACCTCTTCGATGCGGCACAAGATGACCTCAGCAAATTAGACGCATCCCTTGACCCATCTCTTGCTTTGCCGTCTACCTATTCCGATACTCCTATCGCCGATGAGGGGAGAGATACGCTTCGTGAGCCCCCACAAAAACCCATTATTAATAGAAGACAGGACGACTCCTCCGCACGAGATGAACCGGACTTGAATACGGATGATTTTGATTTGGGACTTAATGCTCCGCAAGGCAGTGAACCCCTTATCGAACGGAATAAAAAGCCTAGTAATCCATTCGTTGAAGAAGGATCGGAAGAGGAACCGGTATTCCAGCGCGGCGATTTTCTTCGGGGGAAGCGAGATGCATTGGAGACTGTCAAGCGAGCTAGAGAATTACGCCAAAGTGTTATTAAAAGGATTGAAGCCGGTAACCATACTTCGGCCAGCGAAATCATCGATGTAATGAACCGACCTAGCGATAAGCAGCGCAAATTAGTGCAGCCGGGTCCAGGAATCGATTGGGCTGCATTGGATGCCCGAGATTTTTACGATGCGGCATTGGCAGGAAGAGATTTGTGGCTCATGGCCGTGTCCTTAACGAAAACGGGGAAGATTTCTGATTCCGAGATTGCATTCTCGGGCCTCGAGAGGCTTTATAACGATCTCCAAGACAAGAATCTGTTGCGCTACCTCGAAAAAGAACAAGCCGGACCTCTGAATAATCGAAGGCCTCAACCAGGCCAGATTTTTATCGGATGGCAAGGAAGCGGCCGGATCTTCAAATCCCGCAGGCAATATTTCATCTTTCATGTGACTGAAGTTAAAAACGGCCAAGTGCACGGTTACTATTATGAACAGCCGCAACCCGGAAAGCCTGCTTCCATTGAATATCGGGAAGATTTCAAATTGGGTCATTTCAAAAAAGAGGCTAAATTCGGCAATTCAGTTACGGCCCAGCTCGCGCCTTCTCCCAAACCCACACTTACTCGCGCGGAAGTGCGGTCGGATTCAAATTTAGAGGATGGTCTTGAGAGGGTACCCATCGATGAGGATGCTCTGAATCAAGCTCTAGAGAGCAATTCCGAACAGGATACCCCAGCGCCTTCGAAAACCATTCCAGAAATCAATACCCAATTCACCTTGGAGGAGCTAAAGAATTTATTCAAGTCGATTTATGGGACTTGGCAGAAACCATGGGAAAGACAGAGGTACCTAAACTTGATGCAAGGTCTTTTTGGTGGAAAGTCCAAATATCAAAGCAGCCTGTCTGACTTTAGCCGAATTTTGAAAATTGCGATGAGCTCGTTCGAGGATAACCCGAACGCGCAGAAAAAAATTCTCAGAACGTTTCTTTTTTATCCTCCAGCTCACCCCAGCGGAAACTTCCAAAGAATCCTGAAGAATCTGGAAAAGGAACTGGGCAAGGGCGATGCCTTCGACGCCAAAATGTGGGATCGCGCTGTCCTCAGCGCCCTTTTGGATGAAGCTAAAAAATACGATGCCGAACCGTTTTTTTCCGATAACCCCCTTCCGTATCAAAAGGATGCGAAACGCATTCAAGAATTTATCGAAGGTGCTGAGAAAGTAGTGAACGGCCGCCGATACGGCATGCCACGAATTAAAGCAGGATGGATCTTGAAACAACTTGCCGAACCTTCACTCAGGTGGTCGAACCTTTCCATGGACGACGATAAGAAAAGAGAAACTGACAGGCAGGAAAAACTGCAATCGATAGTGAGCGAGCTGGAAACGCGGGCTACCGAGAGAGTGGAAAAAGATATCAAATCCGGAAAACTTCCAGCGCCTAAACCCGCGTCAGATCCCATTTTTAATTTTGATGATGAAGACTTAGATATCGATCTTTCCCCGGCGCCCCAAAAACCCACGTCTCCCAAAAAGCCTAGTATGCCAAGTAAGCCCAGTCTTGATTTATTGGAAGATTCTTCTCCTTTTAAAGATGAAGAGTACGCCATAGGAAACGAAGAGGACTTTCCAAAAGGTCTGGAGGATCCCTCCTCTTCGTCTTCAGATTTTGGTTCTGGTCTTGCTTTGGAAGGGCCGATCCCGGGTGTCGATGATTTTGATGATGATCTCGGAGGAAAAGAGGCGATGCCGCCAGGGGTTGACAGAGTTGAACCCGCCTCAGCCCGTCTTTGGGATGACGCGTCCGGAGATGAGTCCCGGTACCAAGCCAGCATCCTTATTCTTAAAGATGGCCGCGTTGTGACCGAATTCACCTTTCGAACCCGTGAAGGCAAAGAAGAGAAGTTTTATGTCGAAGGGAGAACAACCGGAATCGGTAATGAAGATGTTTCAAGTTCCAAACGTGGAAAGAAAGTCTACGACTTCAGCACTTACAACTCTAATGGGTCAGAACTGTTAGGAGAGCTTCTTATTGTTTTGGATGATGAGGGCAATTTTATTGAGAAGCTTGAAGGCGGGGAAAACATACTTCTCCCGGAACAAGTGTTTGGTCCCAAATCAGCCCGCGCGGAGGCGAGATTGCAAACGCTTACAATTAAAGAAGCTCTCCGATATTACCAAAGGCTCCGCGAAAATCCTAAGGATGCCGAGAGCGCGCGCGCCCAACTTAATCGTCTTTCTGAGCAGGAAAAATTTGAACTCATCGTTCAAGCGGCCATTGGCCGCGCTCCTTCCCGTGCCGAGCTTCGTTTGTTGCAGGAAAAAGGAATATTTTCCGGGGCCCAAATTGGTGTTCGAAGGATTGCCGAATTTCCGGGCTTGGAACGGCTGAAGAAAATATACCTTCCCAATGTTTGGGTGGGATACGTCGAAATTCCGGATCAGGCCTTGAATTACCTGCGCGCGAATGGCCATCTGTCACCGAGCGCCAATGGGGTCCACAATATGCCGGGTCTGTTGCCGGATTACTTGAGGGGTGAGGAACCCAATTATTTCAGCCGGTTGGGCTCTTTCGTTTATCGGGGCGAAGGAAATTATGATTTTCGAGAACCCTTGCACGAGACGGTTCATCACTTTGCCATGGGTGACCAGGGCCGGGGAAAAAATCCTTTCGTCGATCGTCCTGCTTGGCAGGTTATTCTTTTTGAAGAACTGGCCGCCTACCGCCGCATGAATCTGGAATTAAACGGTACGATGGCACAAAGTTTCACGCCGGAGCAAAGGAGCAATGTCTTGTCGTATGTCGAAGATACGCTGAACCTAATCGCGTCCATCGAAAATCTGAGCCCCGTTGAGCGAGACACGCTCCGTACTGAGCTCATAGCCATCGTCAATCAAACCATGGATTCAATCGAAATACTCGATCGGAATCTGCCGGCGATGGATATCAGCGACATTCTCTCCCGCGCTCGCTCGTTTGAGGAAATCATTGCCTTGGCGAGGGCGGAAGTGCGCTCCCCGGGCACCCTCCTAGAAGCTTTTCGGCCGGGCTTCACAAAAGAAGAGATCAATCAATTCCGCCGGGAAGGATTCAAACCCGGACGCTGGCTCAAAACTCCCGAGGGCCGCACCTATCGACCCGGAGATGGCCGGGCTTTGGCCGTGGGCCTTCTCAATCGGGAAGCCAGCGAGCGCCGCTACGTCGATATTCTTCTTCGGAGAAACGACGATGATATTTCGGCCGCCGCCCTTCAATGGGCCGAACCCCGCATCCGGTATCTTCTCCGCCAAGGAGGTCCTACCGAATTAAATCTTCTCCGGCAATGGCGTTCTTCCGATGACCCGATCTTGGCGCAGGCCACAAAGCAAATTTTGGCTCGACAAACCGTCCGCGCGGAGGTGCGGAAGGTAATGGATGATTCGAGCTATATGGTGGCTTTTAACCGGTTCTACAATCATCCGCTTTCTGGAAAAGTCCGGCAGGCTCAAGATAAGAATGGAAAAACTGTCTTCCGCAGCGCCGGCACAAAACTGCCAGAGAACTCGAGCAATAAAATGGAAGAAGAGATTCAAAAATTGTTCGTTAAGAAACAATCCCTTCCACTAAAGTTCAACGAAATATTAAGACAGATAATAGCGTATGTGGAGCATTTGGAAGATTCAAAAGACGCCAATTTAGCCATCTATCTTCGCCGGTTGAACGTGTTGATCTATGCACTTCATCACAATATGCATCTTTATGGGAGGCCCGCCCCAAAAGTAAAAGTAAAATTTTCTGCTCGGAATAAAGTGTTGGCTTCTCGAGCTCTTAGAAATCTGCTCGACCGAATACAGGCAAGGTTGAGCGAGATTGAAAAGCCAAAGAGAAAACCGAACCTCCTCAAAAGAATCGGTTCAGAACTCTCCGATGTCTCAAAGACAAGTTCAGCGGCCGAAATGATTTTTGGAATTTCCGGAGTATTGATTGCCGTTGCGGGCTTCGCTTTACTTTTTATGGCCGGTCCTCTTATCGGCCTTGTGACGTTGGCGGCCGGTGCTGCTATCGCCGTTGTTCCACTGAGTATCTCGGCGGTTTTGAAAGATGTTTCTCCGGGACAAAGAGGTCTTGCGATTAGCGGACTGGGAACGGGAATCGCCTTTGCCGCTATGGTCGTTGGTTTCATCGGCTTCTGGCCCTTCATTTATCTCTCGCTCGGATCGATCGTCTTGGGAATTTTGTTCGGTAGATTTCCCATCGGTCAAATCTCGGAGGATGAAACTGTAACGCCCAGTGCGCCGATGCTGAACGATGCTAAAACAGAAGGATTCTTCAAACAGTTCACATCCACATTGAGCGGAGCGATTGCCAGTCTCGGGCTCGCGACTTCTCTGATAGGGGTCGAGCTTCTTTTTACCGGTTTTTTCGGAATCCCGGCTCTGGTTGGATTGGGATTTTTGGTAGCCACTTCGGGAGCCGGTATTGTTCTCGCCACTGCGATCGTTTCAAGTTTAATTCCTGAAAAAGTGCCCTCTTCTCGCGGCACCAAATCAAAAAAATCTTCCCGCGCGGAAGTGCGGAGCAAAGAAGACAAATCCTCCAAGACTGAGCGGCTGGCGGCCAAAGCACCTGTGCCCAGTTATGAAAAATCGCAGACTAATGAATTTACTTTAGGGACTGCGCCGCCGGGCCTCCGTCAATTTGGGTCGTTTTTATCCTACTGGGCTACTCGGCCTTTCTTACGCAGCTCAAACGCCCGCTCTTTATCGATGCAGCCGGGTGATAACGTGACGATTGCCTATCAAGTAAAACCGGGAGTGAGGGGCCCGCTAGCCAAAGTGATTGAAATCACCCGAAGAGAAAAAGATTTCAGAATTTTGGTCGATGGCGAATCAGTTCCCACTCTTAACGACACGAAGCTTTCTCCGGCTCAAATCAGGTTTGATTCCAAAAACTCCCAGCTCCGGATTATCAACAATTCTTTGCAAGAATCGGCTTACGCCCGTTTTACTCCTGCCGCCGCCCGTCCCGCCGAAGTCGAAAAACCGGAAATGTCTGATGAGGAATTTCAAACCTTGCTAGAAACCGTTAACAAAGAACTTCCGGCACCCGATCAGCTGAGCGATGTCGTGGTCAATGACTTGATTAAAAAATTGCAGCCCGCATACACGGGCTACTCGTTATTACAGAAAATTTCCCTTTCCAAATTTCTGACAGATACGCTGGAATTTTATCCTAATTTGCTGAGCTCTGGAAATCAAAAAAGGCTTGTCTCCGAACTGGAAAAATTCTTCATACGAAATAGTGACGAATTCTTCATTCAATCTCGAAACGTCCAAAAGATATTTGCACGATTGAGAAATCTTAAGCAAAAACTAACGGGGGAAGAAAAGCTTGGAATTAAAGTCGGCGAACTGAAGGTAGGACAAGTTGTGGCCTTTGGCCCGGTAGAGCTCCGATTGATTAAAACGGGCCCGACATTCTTGCTCGTGGATGTTGCCACCCAGAAGTCCTATCCGTTGAAAATCGGTGAAAATACCGTGGGGAGAGCTACGAGGTGGTCATCCGTCTATCTCGACAATTTAGCCGTATCCCGCCAACACGCCATTTTACATTTGGACGAAAGCGGCAAAGTCGAAGTCTACAATCTTTATTCGAGAAACAAACCACGCCTCTTGTCCCGCGCCGAGGTGCGGAGCGATTCTTCGGTACGAAAACTCCGCCTACGTTTGCTTGACCGAAAACTTCCTGAAGCCGATCGGGTGGGAGCCTCTCAGAGATTAATAATGATGGGGAAGGGAAACGAGCGCGAAAGAGTTCTCTCCGTTGCCCGGGGCATTCTGGCAGCTTGGAAAGCAGATCGGAAAAATGTTGATGAATTGGCGTTCATCAATGCAATGGGAATTCTTGGTGTCTTGAAAGATCAAATTTCTGTGCCAACCTTGAAAGAATTAAAAGAAGACCCCTCCAATGTGAAGATCCGGAAACTCATCGAGTTCAACCTTGGGCGAATCTTGGCCGCATCTAATTTACAAGCTGCGTTTAGTCAAGTTCTGAGCACTTTGGATGAAGAGGATCAGTTGAAAATAGCCACTCCTCGCTACGGAAGAAATGAATCCTTTGAGATCGATTCAACGGTCGACGCGGAAAAATTAAAAATCGTTTTATCCGAATTGATCAACAATGCATTGGATCACTTGGAATCCGGCAAAGTTCAGATCAATGTTGAGCGAAATATGGGTCAGATGGAGATTCATATTAAAAATAACGGGTATGTCCCTCGGCAGGAATTGACGGACAAGGCAATGGGGCTCGCCCGGGAAGGGCAGCTGTATTGGAAAAAGACGCCGTCTGAGAAAGGAGAGTTCGATGTCACAAAAAGTATCTACTCAATGGATCCCGAGACGGGTTATGTCCGCATGACTTTAAATGATGTCGAACACCTTGAACCCAAAGAACTTTTATTTATCAAAGGACTGAGTGCCGGTAAAAGCAAAGACCGGGGCGTTCGTGGAGGTGAGGGCAATGGCCTTTATTCCTCGAGAAAATACATGCGGGCCATGGGAGGGGACATTGATTTCATTGAACAACCACCTACCGCTGAACAACCTGCTTCTGTTTCATTCTTTGTTCTGAAAATAAAAGTAGCTCAACGTGCCGAGGTGCGTGGTCAACACATGGCGGTGAAATTCCAGCGCCGCATCCGCGAAGGCCTTCTCGGGCAGGAGCCGGATTTGGGTTTGTTGTATGACTTGGCTGCGGAGCTGAAAGCCATTCTCTACCTTTCGAAGGATCCGGACGCGATGATTTGGACCCTGGATCATGAATGGAGCACCTCCTTTGAAGTGGTGGCCTTGGGTGAGCGGCTTGGATTCAAAGGCAGAGGGTTGGCTGCGCTGGCGCTCGGCGCCGCTATCCACGATATTGGAAAAGCACGTATTGACCCCCTCGTTTTGAATAAAACCGGCGCCCTCACGCCGCCGGAATCGGACGAAATCCGGAAGCACGTTGATTTCGGCGTCGCTATTTTCAATGACCTTTTGAAAATCCTTCAAACGTTTTCTGAGCACGCGCAAGAATTGGCCGGAAAAAATGATCAAGAAATCTTCCAATGGTTTCAAGGCCAAGGCCTCTTGGAGAAATTTGAGCAAATCCAACCTCAAGAATTCCAAAACTTTCTTCACGACAATTTAGACCGTCTGAAAGATCCGTTGGCGGCTCAATTATTAAAGGACAAAGAGGCCGTCAAACAAGTCCAGGACATGATCGCAATGCACCACGAAACCGCGGACGGCACAGGCTATCCCCAAGGGATTAACAACCGCTCGCTTCCGACTCAAATCATGTTAATTGCAGACCGTGACGACGCGCTCAGGGCCAACCGGCCTTATCGGGAAGCAAAAAGTATATTGGAAGTTGAAAAAATGTTTACCTCAGGAGAGGGGACTTTGTACCTCAAAGAAGTTTTAGATGCTTATCGCGAATTTCACGCAGGACAAATCCTCGAAGAAACACAGAAACGGAGCCCCCGCGCGGGAATTTCAGCTCTCCTATCGCACATGGTGGGTAATCGCTTGACCGAGATCATGGGATTTTCAGAACTTCTCAACAGAGGAAACACCTCCGAAGGTCTTTTGGCCGAACTCGAAACATCGATCGCCGGTTTTTCCGGTTTAATCAACCGCTTTGCCCCGGACGATCAAACCGTCTTTTTCCGGTCCAAAAAAAATCCTTCCGCATTTGCGAATCCCGACACCCCCGTTTATGGTGAAGAATTTGGCCCATGGAGTGAAAACGAGAAAAAGGAGCAAACCCTTGATCGAGCAGTCCTTGCCGAGCAGGCTGATTTTGCCCGGATTTACCAAGAGCTGCGCAATGCCGACCTGGAATTTATCAGTGCTCTTCAGTCCCTCAAAGAGGCCGTTCAAAACAATGAAGCCGGGCAGATAAAGAAACTTACAGAGCGCATCAATAATAAAGGAAGGGAGGTGGACGACTTCCTCAAGAAGTACAAGGCGGAAATCACCACCCGCGCCGAGGTGCGAGCGTATTCGGATCAATTCAGCTACAAGCAAAAGATTGTCGTGCCGGCGGAACTTGTCGAGGCCTATGTCCCAAGAGAAATCAAGGTCCTCTTTGAGGTCGCAGAACGACTTGACCCTAGGACAACGGTACTTTTGACCGGCGGGACAGCCCGAGATTTGGCGGTGGCCGTCACCACTCGGAGCAAGTTGGGTTTTCCGAAAACCACCGATTATGACTTGGCTATTTTCTTCCCCGAGGGAACTGAAAAGGAAAGAAATTACCATTATGAGACAGGCTATGAACAGTTTCGCGAATTGCTGAGGGAAGCATTGGAAGGACCCGAATATCCAGCGGGCATGGCCCAGAGAATCATCGTAGATGAGCTTCCGGGAACCTATGTGTTGAACGACGACGGAAAGCCAGCCTACGTTTTTGAAAATTTGTTACGCACCAAAACGGGAAATGCCTTCAGCGTGAGCCGTCTCGGTGTGGAGAAAGTCGGTTCTCAGTACGTTATTTTTGGCGATGAGGACGCCATCCGTGATCTTCAAGAAAAGAAGCTCAACATTTGGATCCGCGAGGGGATCGGGCTCAAGTGGCGGATGGCCGCGAAGATGATGGGTAAGGCGGCTATCTATCATGAGGCCGGTGGTTTTGAGTTCACTCCCGAATCTCGGGATCTAATGAAGGCTGAAATTAAGGATATGGTTGAGGAGGAAAGAAAGAATTCCAATTTTCTAGCCGTTCTCATGGGCGCCCTTTTCCATCACGCTTTGTTTTGGAGCGAAGACGAGAGAACTACCCTCCGGCGTGTGGAATCGATTATCCGAACTTGGCAGCTCGACGAAGCTTTTGGCCGCACGGCCGTTGAATTGCTCCAACTGGCCGAGCCATCCAACCGCGCCGAGGTGCGGGCGAGCAGAAAAGGACTGGAGGATGCAGCCAAAAAGATAATGCAGCCCGCCCTCACAGCTCAGGAGTATTTAGACCAGGCGGAAATCTTGAGAATGGGCATTTTGTCTCCCAAATCGGATCTTAGGGATATCGCCTTTAACAGCTTGCGAAAAGTTCTGGAAAAGAACCCGCACGATTACCGGGCCTTCAACGCGGCTGCGCACGCTTTAACTGAAATTGGCACTTCCGATGATTTACAGCTGGCATTGCGGTCAATTCAAATACTAAGAGAGACGATTGCCAAATCAAGCATTGATTCTCTCGCCTCCAACTCTATGTTTGCGGCGCTCCGGACAATTGTTACGGCCCGCCCGGATTATTTTGAGGGATTTGATAAGCGTTTCGGATTGAACGAGGCGGATTGGAAACGATTGGATGAGGTCCTCTTTAATGAAATTCCTCCCACGCGGAGGGACGTGATACAAAAACTCAATCGGCTGCGGCAAAAACTTTCTGGACCCGATAAGAAATTTTCAGAAAAGGTAATTTATAAACTCAGCCACGGCCTTGTCTCCCGCGCTGAGGTGCGGGCAAAGAATAAAATACCCGACCAAGTCCGCATGAGTCCGCAAGAAGAAAATGCTTTGACATGGATTTTGTACGACATTGGAGAAAATCATTTTCGTTATTCGGCGAAGGAAAATGGAGAGGTGATATTTCACATTCGATTTATCCAGAAGACTCCCTCTAGCAGAAAGCAATCTCCCTCCGGCCGTCTCATTATCGTGACGGGAGATAACGGCCTCGGCTTTCAAATCGAAGATCGGACGGATCCTGATACAGGAGCGAGAATCCCCGGGCTAAAAAGCCAGGCCCAGACTCAGTTAAGCATGTTGGACCAAGTTGAAGTGCTTGAAAGGCTCAGCTCAGAGGCACAGAAAGAAGAGCTCGAAAAATCGGAATCGCTGAAAGCAGCCCACAATCTTTTTTCTGATATCTCTATCGAAGATCGCCAGAATGTGAGGAAAATTCTGCAGAATTTTATTGAAACTCCTAACGACGAAAATCTGTCACATTATTTATTTGGACTTCCTCCCAGTATTCCTCGGACCATCCGAGTTGATGTTTCTGAAGGGACCAGTGCATCGACGGGCCGCGGTCTCTCACTGTTACCTTATTACTTGGGGAAGGTCGGAGGAAAAGTCGAGTTGGTAGGAAACCGTCCGGGATATGTCCGCATCCGTCATGAGTTTCCGATCTCATTCAAGGAGAGTCCCGACCGTAGAAGAGCTAAACCTTTCAGGAAAGTGGCTGAAGAATTTAAAACGCAAATGGCACAAAAAGAGGGTACCTTTGGAAAAAAAGCTGACTATAAGGAGCAATACTTAAAGGAAGAGGGATTAGACGACCCCACCCGCGCCGAGGTGCGGGCAGTTGATCCTAAATACGCGGAAAAATATTTTGAAGAATTCGAAGGAGATGTGATGAAAATGAGTCCGCGAGGAGAAGTGATCTTGGGAAATGCCTCGCGTTACCCGGAATATATTGAAAAAGTGGCTCCCATCTTATTTGAGTTGATAGGAAAAAATGCCAATCTACTTTCGTTGGGTCCGGGGACTGGGGAGCTCGAAGTGAGTCTCAAAGATTTAGGAATAAAAGAAGTAACCGCCATTGAATTGGATAAAGCGTTTGCCCAAATCGTACGAAATGCTGGAATCGTAACTCATCAAGGCAGCATCCAAGAAGTCCTCCCGACCGTCAAAGATGAATCGTTCAACGCCGTTCTCATTTCCGAAACAATTCATTGGCTGGACGCAGGTCAAACATTCAAACAGGCGTTTCGAGTTTTAAAACCCGGAGGCCGGGTAATTATTATTTCACGTCCTCCGACGGATGAAAATTCCGCTGTTCCTGATCCGAGGGATCCGGCCCAGATCGAGCGTGAAATTGCATCCGCGGGTTTTGATCTGGAAAGCCTCCCAAAGAAGGAAATTCTTGCCGGAGACTTTGCTGAAAATGCCGATATCCGTCAGCTTTCCATGGGGTGGAACATTGATATCAGTCTCCCGGATGAAACAGTGATTACTCATATCGTCTCCGCCCGCAAGCCCCTCCGCGCCGAGGTGCGGAAAGAGAAAACCGAGCCTGTAATTTTGCCTCTGGCCCGCATGAATGTAATCCATAATCAGGGACGGGCAATCATGGCCGATCTTTTGGGCCATCAACTTCATACGGATTTGGGAGTCGTCGAAAACGCCCTTTTCATTTTTAATGAATATAGAAACAAAGGAAAATTGACAGACCAGAATCAGACAAATCTTCTAAAACGCATGGAACGAGCAATCGGAAAGGCTTCAAACTTCGTGGATAGTATTCAAAATAGAGAGTTTTTCTTCACCCAGAAAGCTGGCCAACCCTACATCGCGACCCAACGAACAGATGCAGACAAAGTGAACTTTAGAAACCTTGAAAAGGAAGAACAAGATAAAGCTAGTTTAAACGAGAGTGAAATTGCCGAATTGGATCGGCAAATTGGAGACCTAGATTCCCTTGTTGCTATTCTTCAGTCTGAACTTTCAGAGGTATTGAAGCAGATCAATGTATCCGTTGATTCCTCGCAGGGAAATCTAATTGACATCAAGGAGTTGGGAAACCGTTATCAAAAATTTAAAGACACCCTGAAGACTCTTACTCAAACATTGCAAAAGCCGGATTTTCCCATTAAACGCTTGACCGATGAATTCGGCCTCACGGCCTCGGCCGCTGCCTCCAACGTTGCCCGCGCCGAGGTGCGGAGGACGCCGGCGGGAAGTAGAGATGCGTTCCGCAGCGAGTTGCGTTTGGCTTTGAACAAAACGGTTTTGGGTCCACTTGAAAATTCGAAAACTGGCGCGGAGGCTGCGCAGCAGGTTTTGGATCTTAGCCCCAAGACCATTGAAGAGGGACTGCCCGCTTCTATGAGGCCATTTGTTCTACCTTTTCTTGGACGATTGATCATAGGACTTTATTCAGGAATCAGAGGACTCTTCCTTCCCGAATTGGCGTACGCGGCGCCAGCGACGGCACCGGAGGATTTCGCGGGGGCGCAGGGGGTTGTTAACACGATTCAAGGCATTGACCGAAAAGTTCGCATGCGTTTTGAATTACCCGACTTAACCGGAAATGCAAACCGTTCGGCGTTACGCCAGCAATTAATCAAAACAATTCTTGAAACAGCCCTCATTAACAATCTCATTTCCGTACAGATTGTGGCAAATTCAATTCCCGAAAGAAAAGAACTGGAAGGATATTTGGGCAGAATGCAAAGCCGGGAGAGCCAAGGGCGGCTTAAGCCGGGTCAGATCGATGTGGTTTCTAAAGATGCCCACGTCAATTTGAATATGGACAAGACGTCTTTTGATGTTGCGGTCACCGGCAATCCGTTGCTTGCGGTAAATCAATTACAAGCCGCTTCCGCCTTCAATGCGGCCAGTTATTTAGGGGGTGCCCCGATTTCTTATTTTGGCGAAGAAGCCGTGGAGCCGGCAGAGACCTTCCTTGCCGCGGTGACGTCGCTTTCACAAAAATTGGTAGAGGGCCTCATTCGTCATGACAATGGAGTCATCGAAGCAAAAAGCCGGCAAATTTTCAACGCCTTCCGCGCGCTTCTCCAAACCGCCTTCCTCGCCGAAGCCGCCCGCGAAGCCATGGCCCGCGCCGCGTAACGCTTACTGCGTTTATGATATACTTAGCCTGCCCGAGAGGAGATAGATTTCAATGGTTGAGAGCCGAGTCATTCGCAGGTCGCCAGAAATTTTAGGTGGAACGCCTGTTTTTGCCGGAACCCGTGTGCCCGTCCAAGCCTTGATTGACTATTTTGAAGAGGGAAGGTCCCTGGACGAATTCCTGACCGATTTCCCCAGCGTGAGTCACGGACAGGCGACCGAAGTATTGGAAGATCTGAAAAAAGCCATCTTGGGATAGTTATGAAAGTCTTGCTTGACGAGTGCTTGCCCAAAAGGTTGAAGCAAACTCTTCAAGGCCATGAGGTTGCAACCGTTCCCGAAATGGGTTGGGCAGGGAAGACGAATGGCGAGTTGCTCAAATTAGCAAAAGCTACATTCGAAGCATTTGTCACCGTTGACCAAAATCTTCAATATCAGCAAAATCTAAAGGAATCGGGGATGGCAATCATTCTCGTTGTTATTCAAAATAATCGTTATGAAACCTTCAAACTCATTACCCCAAAAATTCAAAAAGCTCTCCAAACGATCCGAACGGGTCAAATTATCCAAATCAATTCTTAAAGCACCAAAGCATTCTGCGAAACCCGCGACTCCACTTTTTCGTTCCCAAAAGGCTATTCAGAAGCTTCGAGAAATAGAGGCTAGCAATCCGGATGGTACAGATAAAACTTGGGTGCATCGTGTGCTCTTGGCTTGGCAGAGACATTACTTAGCTGCACACAAATCGAAAGAGAAAACACCTTCTTTCATGACCTTCTTGAAGAAGGCGAAACCGAAAGGCTAAAATAACCCCTCCCATGATCCGTCCCGTCCAGGCATATCCTTTCAACGAAATCGAGCCGAAATGGCAGAAATTTTGGGAGAAGGAGAAGCTTTTTGAGGTGAACCTCAATGACTCCCGGCCCAAATACTATTGCCTCGTGATGTTTCCTTATCCTTCGGCGGCGCTGCACGTGGGCCACGGCCGCAATTACATCATCGGCGACGCGGTTGTCCGTTACAAAATGATGCGTGGTTTCAATGTGTTAAGTCCGATGGGGTTTGATGCCTTCGGTCTTCCAGCCGAGAATGCGGCCGTCAAAAAGGGAATTCATCCGAAAACGGGTACGCTGCAAAATATTCAAAATATGAAGCAACAGCTTCGCGAATGGGGCGTGGGCTACGACTGGTCGCGCGAAGTGATTTCTTGCCTGCCGGACTATTACCGATGGACCCAGTGGATTTTCTTAAAACTCTATGAAAAAGGCCTTGCGTATAAAAAATTAGCGGCCGTGAATTGGTGTCCCTCGTGTCAAACCTCTCTTGCCAACGAGCAAGTGGTGGACGGCGGCTGTGAGCGCTGTGAAGCGAAAGTCATTACCAAAAATCTCGAACAATGGTTTTTCAAAATCACCGACTACGCGGACCGGCTCTTGGAAGATTTGAAACTGCTGGATGGCTGGCCCGGGCGGGTCAAGGTCATGCAGCAAAATTGGATTGGCCGAAGCCGCGGCGTGGAAATCAATTTTCCGGTGGCGGATGGAGGTGAACCGTTGCGTTGTTTCACCACGCGTGTGGACACGATTTTCGGTGCGACTTATATGGTTCTTTCCCCGGAACACCCCAGGCTTTCCGAACTCCTCAAAGGGGTTCCCAATCAGCGTGAAGTCGAAGCGGCCGTTCAAAAAATGAAAGATCAGGACATCACGATTCGGACTCAACTCGAGACGGAAAAAATCGGTGTTTTTACCGGTCGCTATGTGATCAATCCAATGACCCAAGAGAAAATTCCTTTGTGGGTCGCCAATTATGTGTTGATGGGTTACGGTACCGGTGCCGTCATGGCCGTTCCCACCCACGATCAGCGGGATTTTGAATTTGCAAAAAAATATAAATTGCCGATGCGGGTCGTGATCGACCGGCCAGGAGAATCGTTGGACGAGAAAACAATGAAGGAAGCTTACGAAGACCCCGGTATTCTCGTGAATTCCGGCGCTTTCACGGGGGTATCGAGTGAAGAGGCGAAAGAAAAAATCGCGGATTTCATGGAGCGGAATAAAATTGGAAAGAAGACCACGAATTACCGGCTCCGCGACTGGCTGATTTCGCGTCAACGTTATTGGGGCGCCCCGATTCCCGTTATTTATTGCGACAAATGCGGGACCGTTCCCGTGCCGGAGAAGGACCTTCCCGTTCTTTTACCGGAAAATGTGGAATTCAAACCCACCGGCGTTTCGCCCCTTTGCGACCATCCGGAATTTCAGAAAGTCCATTGTCCGCGTTGCCGAGAAAAAGCCCGCCGCGAGCCCGACACGATGGATACGTTTGTTGATTCGAGCTGGTATTTTCTGCGTTACATCAACGCCAAGGATAACAAACAAGCGTTTAATTCCAAAGACGTGAACCGTTGGCTTCCGGTGGACCAATACATCGGCGGAGTGGAGCACGCAATTCTTCATCTTCTTTACTCCAGATTTATTACAAAAGTCATCCACGAATTGGGTTACATTAGCTTTAAGGAGCCCTTTTCGCGGCTCTTCACGCAAGGTATGATTATCAAGGATGGCGCCAAGATGTCGAAATCAAAGGGGAACGTCGTAAGCCCCGATGAGCTGATTCGCCGTTACGGCGCGGACACGGTCCGGCTGTACACGCTCTTCATGGGCCCGCCGGAAAAGGATGCAGAATGGCAGGACGCCGGGGTGGAAGGCGCTTACCGGTTCATTGCCCGCTTATGGCGTTTGGCCGAATCGAAGACCGGCGCCGATGAACGTTTCGAAGGAGAAGTGTTGGATGCCAATGAAATCCGTTTTCGTCTTCATGCCACGATCAAAAAAGTCACCGAAGATTTGGAAGGCGACTTCCATTTCAATACAGCGGTGAGTGCTTGTATGGAATTTCTCAATGCCCTTTACCGGTTCCGGCCGGTTTCCCAAGAAGACCGGAATCTTTTTCAGGAAAGCGTGAAGAAACTCATTCTTCTCTTGGCCCCTTTTGTTCCGCATCTTTCTGAAGAATTGTGGTCTCGCAGCGGAGGCAAGGAAACGGTTTTTCGCCAGAAGTGGCCGACCTTCGATTCGAAGGCGTTAGAACGTGAAGAAGAAGAAATTGTGGTGCAAATTTCAGGAAAGGTTCGGTCGCGCTTGAAAGTATCGCGGGAAATTTCCGAGCCGGAACTCAAAGATTTAGTTTTGAAAGACCCGACGGTCAAAGAATGGATTCATGGAAAAGAAGTGAAAAAAGTCATCGCTGTTCCGCACCGGCTCGTTAATGTGGTGGTCTAATGCCGAAAGTTGAAATCCGGAATCGCTCGATTTGGGTGGGCAAGAAGCGCATCCCGCTCATCAGCGGAGAAGTTCATTATTGGCGCGTCAATCCTTCTTCCTGGTCCGACATCCTCGAACGGATCCGCGAGGCCGGGATCCGCGTCGTCTCCACCTATGTGCCGTGGGATTATCACGAATATAAACGGGGAAAATTCGATTTTACAGGTCTGACCGATAGAGCCCGGAATCTCAAGCGCTTTCTCGAGCTCACCCGGGAAAAAAAATTCTGGGTCGTGATTCGTCCCGGTCCTTACATTTATAGTGAGTGGCCGAACGAAGGCATTCCCGATTACGCGCATCAATATCACCGGCTCCACCCCAAGTTTCTGGCCTACGCCAAAGAATACCTCAAACGAGTGACTCAGGTCCTTCGGCCCTTTCTGGCCACGCGTCGTGGCGGTCACATCCTCCTCCTTCAGGCCGACAATGAAATTGACCCCTGGCCGGATACCTTCGGTCATCAATACGGTCTCAATAGCAAGCCCGGGCTTTTCCAGGAATTTATCAAGGAGCTTTACCGCGGAGATTTGGAGAAACTCAACGAAAGCTGGGGAACGGAGTATCAAAATTTTGAGGAGGCCGGCCCCTTTGTGGCAACGATGCTGAAGGGCGAACAGGGGGTGAGTTTAAAAGGAGATAAAGAGCTTAAAAGAAATATTGATTACTTTAAATTCAAACACGAATACAGCGTCAAATACGCCCGGTGGGCCGTGGAGACGTTTCGTTCACTCGGAATCGACATTCCCATTTACCTCAATCTCTATCCTTTCTTCTACGCCCACGACTGGCTCCAAATGCAAGGCGCGGCCGACGCGGTCGGTATTGACCTTTATCCTTCCGGAGAACTGGCCGAAGACCGGTTTGAACAACGAAAGTTCACCGACAAAGTGCGTTATTTAAGCCGCATCTCTCCCCTGCCTTTTATTGCCGAATTCGGCGCTGGCGTTTGGCACGCCCGTCATTATGAATCGGGTGTTTTCACACCCAATCATTACCGGCTGATTGCCCTCTCCGCGCTCTTGGGCGGCATTTGCGGATGGAATTGGTACATGCTGGTCAACCGGGACAACTGGTATATGTCACCGATTAATGAATGGGGAAGGGTGCGGCCCGAGCTCTACAACGTGTTCTTGGAACTCGTGAAAATTTTTCAGAAAATGGACCCGCCCTCTTTGAAACAATTGTGCGAAATCGGGGTTACCTTCAATCCCATTCAATACGCGGCCCGAACCCTGAGCCACAATAATTCCATTTTGGGGTCTTTGTCTGCAGCGGATGTGGATTATTTTGCTTTTGATCCACGCCGTCCGATTGTGGAACCGCGGGTTCTCTTCTATTCCGGCAATCAATGGCTGGACCGAGAGGCTCAGGAGAACCTTCGCCGTTACGTGGAACGGGGCGGAACGCTGGTCGCTTTTCTTAATTTTCCCCGCAAAGACGAAGATTTCATGTCTGCAGACCTCATCGGATTTGAAGAACCAAGCCGGATTCTTTTTGAATTCAAGCAAGCGCTCTCCATTCAGTTTGCTCCCGGCCGGCCGAAAATCCTTTTAACCAGCTCCGTTTTCTGCTTTGACCGTACGGGGAACCATTCCATTGAAGCGACGCTCGGGCCTTACGGACGCCACCCGGTCGGTTACCGGAAACAAATCGGAAAGGGCCAATTGATTCACTTGGGATTCGAACCGACCCCGGAATTAATCCGGGAGCTTCTTCAATTTCTTAAAATCCCCCTCTACAGCCATTCCGTGACCGACGAAATAAAAACCGCCCTCTTTGAACGCAAAAACAAGACGTGTTATCTCGTGGCAATCAATAACGGCAATGAAGAAAAAAGTGCACGCATTCGTCTTCCTTATTTTTCAAAAAGAGGCAAATACAGGGTCCGGGATTTGGCGACGGATAAAAAAGAAACCGTTTCTTTTGGACGGGATCCGGAGTTGAGCGTGAACTTGCCTCGTAAAGACGGCCGCGTTCTGGAATTAAAGAAGATCTAATGACGCGATTATCGGACTCACCGTCTATGAACAGGTCTTGACTTTAGGGATGTTACGGGGTAAACATTTCAACACGAAAGGGGGTGATACCATGAAAAAAGTATCATTGTTTCTCGCATTGGTTCTCGTGCTGATGGCGTCCGGCGTTGCTTTTGCCGAGATGGTCGAAGGGACGGTTTCAAGCGTAGATCTTGCTGGCAAAATGGTTAAAGTCAACAAGACCGACGCTGCGACCGGCGCAGCCGAGGAGGTCAGTATTTCAGTGAACGATTCAACCACGTACGCAGGGGAAGTGACAGCCCTCGCGGAAGTGATTGAAGGGGACACTGTCAAGATCGAGGCTGAGAAGGACGCCACCAGCGGCAACTGGGTTGCCAAATCGGTGGAAGTCGCTGCTACTGAGACTGCTTGATCGCCAGTCTGGCCTAATTCCTCGTTGAGAGGAAACGGAGGAACCGTAACGTGGGTGAATTTCTTGGTGAAAGAAATGGGGACTCCATCACCCCTAACCCGTCGGAACCCGAGAGGGACCGGCAGCTTACTCCGTCGGCGCATGTGGAGAGAAATCATAAAATAAATGTACGAATCTTTTTTCAGCCTGAAAGAACTGCCGTTTAACGTTACGCCGGACCCGCGTTTCATTTATTTCAGCCGTCACCACCGGGAGGCGCTGTCCGCGCTGCTTTACGGCATTGAGAATCGCCGGGGCTTCATGGAAGTCTCCGGCGAAATCGGTGCCGGAAAAACGACGCTTTGCCGGACCCTTCTCAAAGAATTGGATGGGCACGCCCATACCGCCTTCATTTTCAATCCCAAACTCTCCCAGGTCGAACTGCTCGAAACCATCATCGAAGATTTAGGGATTACCACCAAGGGCCGGCGGCGGAAGGATTATTTCGACGCCTTGAACAAGTTTCTCCTCCAGGAACTGGAAAAGGGGATGAACACGGTGGTGATTATCGACGAGGCGCAAAATTTGAGTCCCAAATCCCTGGAGCAAGTCCGGCTTCTTTCCAATCTGGAAACCACCCGCGAAAAATTGATTCAAATTATCTTGGTGGGTCAGCCCGAGCTCCGGGCGCTTTTGGCCCGGCCGGACCTCGTTCAACTCCGCCAGCGCATTGCCATCCGGTATCATTTACCGGCTCTGAGCCGGCAAGAAGTGGCGCATTACTTGGAACACCGTCTTGAAGTCGCGGGCTGTGAGGACAGGCTCTTTACACCCGAGGCCGTGGAGCGGATTTATGAAACGTCCGGCGGAGTTCCGCGTTTAATCAATGTCTTGGCGGACCGGGCGCTTTTGGCTGCTTTCACGAAAAGCGTGCGGATTGTCGAGGCCGCACTCATTGATGCCGCTCAGGCGGATTTAGAAGGAATTCACGCATGAGCCTGATTCACGAGGCGCTGGAAAAACTCGAACAGGAAAAAAAATCCGGTTGGCGGCGGCCCGTGCCTTCGGCGTCAACGGCTCCGCCCCTTCCCGTCCCGCTTTCTCCTTTGCCGGAGGCCCAGAAAAATCATTCCGGAGTCATTTACGCATTGTCCGGCATCCTGGTTTTTTTCTTTCTCGCTGGAGGGGTTTACTTCTTCACCCGGACAGAAACGCCTGAACAAGTTACGACCGTTTCCGTTTCTCCATCCCAAAAGAAAACAGTTTTGAAGAAAACCATCCTGCCTTCATTCTCGCTGGGCAATCAGTTTAAATTGACGGGAATCACGCAAGTCGGTTCCGAATGGACGGCCATTGTGAACAATCAATTGGTCCGAAAAGGTGATGGGATCAACGGAGCCGTGGTCGAGGCCGTGGATCGAAACGCCGTCACCTTGAATTCCAACAATCAAATTTTCGAATTGAAGCTTTACGGGGACTCCGCCCGATGAAACTGCGTTACTACCAAGACAGTGTTTTTTTCTTTCTGCTTCTCGGTCTTCTCTTATGCACCCTTCCAACCCTCTCCCGGTAACTCAAGACGGAGGTTTTACCCGGCTTCACGGCTGATGCGGCGGCCGTTTCTCTGGCCCGGCCTGGGCTTGGCCTCCGGGATTTTGGCCGGTAAATTCTGGCCTTTTCTTTTTTCTTCCCGGCTCCTTTTCCTGTCCCTCCTTTTTCTTCTTCCGTTCCTCTGGTTTTTCCGCGGTAGGCGGCTTTTTCTTTTCCTCTTCTTGCCGGCGATTTTCATCGTCGGGATTCTTCGCATGACCCAAGCGCTCCATCTTTCCGTACATCAGGTGTCCCATTTTGCCGAGGAAGGCGCATGGGCGAGCGTGGAGGGCCGGGTGGATTCGCTTCCTCTCATTAAAGAAAAAGGAAAGAGACGGGTTCATTCCTTCGTCCTCGAAGCCCGGAATCTCTTTCAGTCGGGAAAATTATTCGAGACCACGGGAAAGGTTCAGGTCTTTCTTTTTAATCCCGCCGAAACCGCTCCTTTCGGGAGCCGGGTGCGGATCCGCGGAAAACTTCTCCGGGCCAAAACGCCGCGCAACCCCGGGGAATTTGATTACCGGAAATTTTTGCAAGACCAAGGGATTCATGTGGTGATGGAAGGCTACGGTGAGCGTTCGATTCGGATTCTCTCCGGCCCGGCGAAAGCCCTTACCCCGGTTGCGCTCATCCAAAAACTCCGGGAGGCGTCGAGCCGTCGTCTCGATTCGCTTTTCCAATCTCCAGTCAATCAACTTCTCAAGGCGCTCATTCTGGGAATCCGTAAAGACCTCCCCGAAGAAATCCGGGACGATTTTGTTAAAACCGGCACCGCCCATTTAGTCGCCATTAGCGGGATGAATATCACTCTCGTCGCGGGCAGCCTTTTTCTTTTTGCGCTGGTCCTCGGACTTCCGCAGAAAGGCGCGGCGATGGCTGGCTTGTTGGCGGCCGTAGGCTATGTGTTTGTCTCGGGCGCGGGAATTCCAGTGGTGAGGGCCGGGTGGATGGCCGGGCTTTTTTTCACGGGCGTTTTGTTAGAAAGGGAAAAAGATTTTCTAAACAGCCTTTTCTTTGCCTTCTTTATCATTCTTGCCTTCGATCCGCGAGCTCTTTTTCAAGCGGGCTTTCAACTTTCATTTCTTTCCGTTCTTTCCCTGGTTCTGTTTACGTCCAAAGACGAGGCGAGGGGAGAGTGGCTTCAAACCCTGACGGTGTTGGCCGGAACTTTTCCGCTTTGCATTTTATATTTCAATGTTTTTTCCTGGACTAGCATTGCGGCCAATGCGTTAGCCATCCCTTTTTTTAATTTGGGGGTCTTAGGCGGTCTCGGCGCGCTTCTCGCCGGCAAATTACCTCTCATCGGCTGGATTTTCACGACGGGGGCCTCGGCCGTGTTGAACGCCGGAATGGTCTGGATTCATTTCTGGGCCGAAAAGTCCTGGGGATACGTTTATTTAAAATCGCCCTCAGCTCTCTTTATTTTTCTTTATTACGCGGCGATTGTTCTGTGGCTCGTCCCGAAGAAAATGCCGAAGCGCTATTCCTTCCTCCGCCCCTTCGCTCTTTCCATCGGGCTTATGGCGTTGGGAGGATTTTTCCTTCCCGTGAAAAATTCCTGTTTTTCGCTGACCTTCTTAGCAGCAGGCCAGAATGAAATCTTTCACATTGTTTTTCCCGGGAATGAGCATTGGCTGGTGAATGCCGGACGAGCCCGGCCGTCCAATCAAGCCCGGTGGATTGTCGGACCCTACCTGCGCCGGGAAGGCTTGAAACAATTGAAGGGGGTTCTTCTGACGGATTTTTCCACTCGTCATACGGGAAGCCTGGAAACCCTTCTGGAGAATTTTTCCGTTGCCTCGCTCGGAATTCCGCCCAGTCTCGTCCCACCCAAAGACATGAAACAATTGCTGGATTCCAGGAAATTGAAACGTCTCCGGACATTTCCTCTGGAAACCGGCGAACGGGCAGGGTTTGAAATCCTCAAGGAAACAACAGCCGGCGTTTTTCTCTTCATTCATTACCGGGGTTTTCGCTTTTTATTTGTCCCGACCTGGAACCATGAGGCGATCGAAGAAGCCCTTGAAACTTCCGGGGAATCCTTTGTCGATGTGTTGATTCTTCCCGGGACCGGCCGGCCCGACTCCGCGGATTGGGAAAACCTTCTGGCTCATTTCTTTCCGGCCCACGTGGTGATGGCGAGCGAAAAACCGGCCCTGCAGCCGGTTCTTGATTCGCTGGAGCGTGAAGAAATCCCTCACTTTTCCATTGCCCAAACCGGTGCGCTCCGGTTTCAAATCCAAGACGGCCGGCTCCAAGTCCAACCCTTTTTAAGCCGTTCTTCAGTCTAGCGTTTTAATACTCCGGAGCAAGCCGTCTCACCGTTAGCGATTCCCCGGCGAGGAATCGCTCACTCCCGTGCTCCGCTTCGCTCCCGGCCACCCCATGAAAAAAGTTGCTGTAGCCGGACCCTGCTCGCTCAGCGTCGCAAGGGTGCGCCGGCTTGTTCCGGAGTATTTTTTCGCCGAACGCTGGAAGGACTCGGCGCAGTCACGTCCGGGAGGCCGAGCGGGCACGGATCCGCCACATTCCGAATGGGCGGAGAGCGAGGCCGGACGAACGAGCGAAGAATGCCTCGCAGGGGCATTCTGAGCGGTGACGGAGCCGAGGTTCTTCAGCGAACGGTGAGACGGCTTGCTCCGGAGTATTTCGGTGTCGCTTGCGGTGACTCCGCCTGAGGCCTGAGCTAGGGACTTCCTTGCGGGGTATTTGCGTCTCGCCTGCGTTGACACTCCGGGGAGGCCTGTGCTATAGTGTGCCGCTCAAAATTTCCGCTGTAAGGAGAGATGGTTCAACACGTTGTGATAAAAAAATCCCTTTCACTTGTCCTGGCTTTCACCTTCTTTTTTTCTTCTCCTGTTTTCGCTGCCTGGGTCTGGTCGCCGGAAGAAGGCAAGTTCATCAATCCGGATGAAAAGGTCCAGGAATCTCCGCAAGAACAATTTGATTATGCGATGGAGTTTTATAAGTCCAAAGACTTGAAGCAAGCGTCCCACCAGCTCCGGCTCCTTCTAAAACGCTACCCCGGCTCCCAGATTGCTCCCGAAGCGCAGTACCGACTCGGCACTATTTTTGAAGAGCAGGGCGATTATCAGCGCGCCTTCGAATCCTATCGCGACCTCTTGCAACGTTATCCGCAAACGGAGCGGATGACGGAAGCCGTGGAGCGTGAATTTAAAATCGGAAATCTTTTCCTTTCCGGCCGGAAGGCTAAGTTGATGGGCCTTGAAGTGCTTCCCTCCGGCCCGCGGGCGGTGGAAGTCTTCAAACACGTGGCTGAGGCCGCGCCTTACAGCGAATACGGCGACAAGGCCCAATTTCATCTGGGGCTCGCCTATAAAAAGATTAATCATTTCCAGGAAGCCGTCGAAGCCTTTCAAAAAATGATTGATCTTTATCCGCAAAGCGAAATGGTCCCGCAGGCTCGTTTCCAAATTGCCGACACGTCCTACCTCGAATCCGTCGTTTCTTCGCGGGATCAGCGCGTTATCGATCAGGCGGAGGAGCACCTCGATAAATTTCTGGACCGCTATCCGGATTCCAGCGTCTCCGACAAAGCCGCGCGCCTGCGCCAAGAAATCGACGAGAAAAACGCGGAGAAAAATTTCCGCATCGGATTCTTTTATGAAAAGGAAAATTTTCTGGACAGCGCCTTTATCTATTACCGCGATGTGGCGGAGCGTTACCCGCACACCCAATCCGGCAAACAGGCCATTGAGCGGCTCCGGCGCCTGGAGCGGCCCATGGATTATTTAAAATCCCAGGAGGCCGAAGTCGGTGGCAAGAAACAGAAACTGGTCGAGGAAATCAAGCAGGTGGGCGATTCTGACCCGGCCCGCAAAAAGGACCTGGAATGGGAACTCAAGCGGACTGAGAAAGAAGAAAAAGAAGTCCGCAAGGCCAAACCCGAAACCATCAAACGGCGGCTTGCGGCGCTCCGGATGAAGGAAAAATCCCTGAAAGAAAAGCGCAGAGCGCTCAAAAAGAAAAAGAAACATTTTACCAAGAACAGCTCCGAGGACCTGGTACTGGCCTTCCAGCGCTGGGAGGCCTCGCTCGCTCAGGAAGAGCAGGAACTCGTCCGGGAAAAAATGCAGATCGATCAATGGGAAAAAAATTTGGGCGTTCAAACCGAACCGTTCTTTGCCGATTGGGTTCCTTTTGGGAAGGAGCCCCCCACGCCGCTCCAGCAAGTCCAGCGAGTGGAGGCTAAGCGATTGGATGAAATCAATCACAAGAAGCGGGAACTGCTTCTGAAGAAAGAAAGTCTTTATCACGAACACGAAAAGCTCTTGGCCCTCGGCGGGCTGGCGGGAAAAAGCGAGGCGGCTTTTGAAACAGAACGCGAGAAACTCGAAACCCAAGCTTCTGAAATCCGGGACCTGGAAAAGAAATTAAAAGACAAAGAAACTCTTTATCAAAAATATTTTGGAACGCCTGCTTGGCAAGCCGTTTTCCGTGTGCCCACCAAGGTCCTCGGCAAGTCCGTGGAGGTGATTAATCCTTTTGAAGGCGAAGAGCGTAAAGATTGGAAGTCCAAATCCCCGGAAGAACTCAAGGCCATGGAAACCGAGTGGCAGAAGAAAGTGGCCGCCCAGAAAGAATTAATCGATGTCATCGGCCGGGCCTTTGACGATGAGCTGGCCCGAGTGGAGGAAAAACGCCGCCTGGTCGTTCAACCCGGGACAAAAAAGGTTGACGCTAAGAGTCTACGCAAAGAAATCAAACACGTGGAGCGCCAAATCCGGACTTATTACAATGAAATTCAGGACCGCAATAACCGTAAAGACGAACTCTTAAGCGAAGTGGAACGGGCCTTGAAAGGCCGGGAAAAACAAAGTGCCGGAACCCGCGCCGGTAAAGTGCTCACCGCACCCGCTCGGGGCGCTTATCTTTTCGGCAAATCCTTTCTCTTCGGCCTTCCGGAACGCGACGTTGAACTCACCGAAGAAGCGAAACGGCGGACGGTTGAAGAGAGTGAAGCCGCTTTGTTGAACGAGCTCCGCGAACAGATTGAACTGGAAAGCCTTCTCATTGAAACGCGTAACCGGGAGATTCTCCGGATGAAAAGAGAAGTGGAAGCCCTGCGCGCCCAGGCCTCACTGGCCGGAACCGGTCCGGTGAAACCGGTTTTGGTCAAGATTCCCTATGTCTTTGTCCGCGAGGCCATCGTCAGCGCCAACCGGCTGGTTCCGAAGAAAGACCGGAAGGAAAAATTGATCGCTCAGTTGAACCGGGAAACCGAAAAAATGGAAAAATTGAAACTGGATTTGGCGGAAATCAAAAGCCTCCGGGCGAATCCCCGGTCCGGTCAAGCAGCGCCGTCAAAATCAGTTTCAGAAACTCAATCCAAGAAAGAAACTCGAGAGGCCGAACCCGCTGCTAATCAACAAGCCTTGGCCGAAGAAATTCGCACGCTTCAAAAACAGCTTGAGCTCCGGATTTCCGATTATGAAGCCGGTCGGGAGAGTTTTGAAAAAGCCCGGTGGGAGAAACTGTCGCCGGCCCGTGACAAGGCCCGCACCGGAAAGCTCCGGGACCTAGAAGAAGATTTAGTCCGCCTGATTGAGGAAGAGCAAAAAATACAGGAAGAAGAACAAGCGCTTCTGGCCAAGAAGAAAGAAGTGGTCAACCAGCTTTTGCAAAAGGTTCCGGCCGATCTCTTCGGCAAGGAGCTGGGCCGTGAGCGCGAGCAAATCGATTCCCGTCTGAACGAAATTCAAAAACGTCAATCTTCCCTCGGCGAAGAACTCCGCAGGTTCAGGCCCCAAGCCCTTTAATGCCCCGTCCCCGGTTTTTATCATTCCTGTTCTTGACGCTGATTCTGTGCCTTCAAGTCTCGTGCGGTTATACGCAAAAAACGGTTCTTCCCCGCGACATCAAAACCATCCACGTGGACACCTTCAAAAATAAGATCCGTCTCGAAAATATTTATGCCTTTGAGCCGGGCCTTGAAATTAAGATTACGAATGCGATTATCCGCCGGCTTCATCAGGACGGAAATCTGCGCGTCAAATCCCGCGAAGATGCCGATGTGATTTTGGAAGGGGACTTGATTGCGTTTGACCAAGAAGGCGTCCGTTTTACCGGGCTGGAACGGGTGGAAGAATATAAGCTTTACGTGGCGGCCGCCTTGCGGCTCGTGGATCGCCAAACCGGCGAAGTGCTTTGGGAAGAGCCCAATTTTTCCGGAGACGCTTCTTATTTTGTGACGGGGCCCCGGGCTGTTTCGCGTTCCGCGGCCTCCGAGCGGGCGGTGGACCGGCTGGCCCGCAATGCCGTTGACCGCATCGTCGAAGACTGGTGACCGGAGTTTTCCGGTGAAGTTTCCTCTTTTTGTCCTCCTCGGCCATTCCTTTCTTTGCGAAGAAAAACGTAAAGAAATCATCGCCTCTCTAGAAAAAGAATACGGTGCCAGCTTAGCGGTTTCTATCCGCCGTGCCGGAGAAATTCCGTTGGCCCAATGGATGACGGAAGCCCGCACCCTCCCCTTTCTGGTTCCGGCCCAGGTTTTTTCGATCCGCGATGCGGACCAATTCAGTAAAAGTGATTGGAACGCTTGGCAGGAATATTTCGAGTCCCCACATCCTCAGAGCCTCTTTATCTTCGAAGCCTCTTCTTTCGAGAAAAATCCCGCGGTGGTGGAGAAGGCGGCCCAGGCCAAGCAGGTTTTTTTCTTGAAACCCAAAGCCGAATCCATGGTGGCGCGTTTTATCCAGGAAAAATTAAGGCGTGCCGCGAAAAAAATAGGCCCCGAAACCCAAAGATTGCTGGAATCCTGGGTGGGCGAATCTTTCCTTTTTCTGGATTCAATTCTAGACCAGCTCATTCTTCACACGGGCGCACGCAGCGAAATCAGCCCCGCGGATCTCGAAATTTTGGATGAAAAATGGGCACAACTGGAAGGCGATGATCTCTTGCGGGCTTTGGGCGAGCGGAATGCAGCGCGCGCGCTGGCGGCCTTAAACGACCTTTTAGAAGCCAACTTCAGGGATTTTCCCTCGGTCTCGGGCCTGCTTCATTGGCAGCTCCGGCGTCTTTGGGAAGCCAAGAAATGCGAGACTCAGGGTTTGGGGGAGCGGGATATCGCTGCCAAGCTTCGTCTTTCACCGGTGAGGTCGCAATATTTTTTCCGCGAACTGAAACGGTTTTCGCTGGAAGAGTTAGAGCGAATCTTGGAAGGGCTTTTTGAACTCGATTGGCAGCTGAAGACGGGAAATGCGGAAGGCCGTTACGAAATCGAACGCTGGTTGATCAGCGGGATTTCGTAATCTTACTCAGATGATAAGCGATGCGGGCTTTTTTGCGGTCGGCCCGTCCGCGGGGCACCAAGCCCCGGGAAACAGCCCGGTCCCATTTAGAGACCAGTTCTTGAGCCACGGTGGGGGCTTGCTTGACTTCGCCCGCCGGCAAGGTCGAAAATTTCCGCCACAGTGATTTCAATTCGGACAAGGCCGATTGATTGCGGTCTCTTTTTTTCGCATCCTTACGAATTTGTTTAATCGCAGCGTGTACGTTGGCCATAGCGAACCGAAAGGGTATCACAGGGCTTAGAGGCCTGTCAAGACGATGAAACTAAAATTATTGAAGGCAGCGGGAATGATTGGGGCGCTGACACTCCTCAGCCGAATTCTCGGAATGATCCGGGATATCGCGAGCGCGCATCATTTCGGAACGAGCTGGCAATGGGATGCCTTCATCTATGCCTTCATGCTTCCAAACTTTTTGCGCCGGTTGGTGGGGGAGGGTGCCTTGTCGAGTGCCTTCATTCCGGTCTATGCCGATCTTGTTCAAAAGGAAGGCCGGGATGCGGGCCTCCGTTTTGCGAATGTTATTTTTACGATTCTAACGGCTAGCTTGATCGGATTCGTTCTCGCCGCCGAGTTGATTTTATTTTTTTTAGTCAAAACCCCTTCGCTTCCTCCGGTGATTTTTCTGACCGTCCGCCTCCTCGAAGTTCTTTTTCCCTATCTTTTATTCATCTCGCTCTGTGCCCTTTCCACGGGCCTCCTCAATTCGCATCAACATTTTTTTTCGCCTTCCTTGGGGCCGATCCTCTTGGACATCATCTGGATTGCCGGAATCTTTTGGGTGACGTCCCTTCCCGGGCTTCCCAATGAAGAGCGGGTTTTCTTCTTGGCCTTTTTCATCTTAGTGGCCGGCGCCGTCCAATTGGCGGTCCAAATTCCCGCGCTTTTGCGGGTCGGATTTTCGCCCCGCTGGATTTGGGATCTAACTCATCCCGGGCTCATCCAAGTGGGAAAGCTCATCTTGCCGGCGCTCCTGGGCTTTGCCATTGTTCAGACCAATGTCTTAGTGGACATGACCCTGGGTTTTTGGGTGGGCGAAGGCGCCAACTCCAGTCTTTTTTACGGAAACCGACTGATGCAATTTCCACTGGGCGTTTTCGCCATTGCGATGGGAACCGCCCTCCTGCCCGCCATCTCCCGCCACACGGCCCGGAAAGAAATGGAAGAAGCCAAACAAGCCCTCTCGTTCGGTCTCCGGAGTGTTTTCTTCATTATCCTTCCGGCAACGGTGGGATTGATTGTGCTGCGGACGCCAATTGTCCGGCTCCTTTTTGAGCGGGGTGAATTTGACGCGGCCTCGACGGCGCGGACCGCTATGGTCACGCTTTGCTACACCATCGGCCTCTTCGCCTATTCCGGCCAAAAGATTGTGGTCACCGGTTTCTATTCTCTCCAGGACACGAAAACACCGATGAAGATCGGGGCAATGGCGCTCGTTCTCAACCTTGTCTTTAATCTCCTCCTCATGCTCCCGATGAGGGAAGCGGGCCTCGCGCTCGCCACCTCCATCGCCGGAATTTTCAATTTCCTTACCTTGCTTTATCTCTATCAGCGAAAAATTTCCGATTTTCCACTCGGAGAAATTTTTGCTTCCTCAATCCGGATTCTTATCGCAAGCCTCGTGACGGGCGGGTTCGCTTGGCTACTCTACGTTGGAATCTACGGCTGGGTCCACGCGCCAGAAACCGTCCGGCTCCTGGCGGGTGTCTTGGGAAGTGTTTCCATCTCCTCAATTATTTATTTTTTCCTTTGTTTCTTTCTCCGTGTGCCCGAGTTGCGAGACGCGCTTGATTGGCTCCGGAAACGAAACGGGGGCCCCAAGGCCACCGGAAGGTTAGGTGAAGAATTATTATAAAAGACAAGGCCCGAGCGTTGCCCGCCACTCCCGGTGTGTATTTGATGAAGGGAGGTGAGGGAGAAATTCTTTACATTGGGAAAGCCGCTTCTTTACGCAAGCGCTTTGCCTCCTACCTCCGCAACCGGGGCCACCTTCCCAAAATTCAAGTTCTTCTCTCCAAAGTTTGCGATTTGGATTACATTGAAACGCCCACGGAAGTCGACGCGCTCCTCCTGGAAGCCGATCTCATTCGCAAATATCAGCCGCGTTACAACAAAGAATTAAAAGACGACAAAAGTTATCCGCTCCTGAAAATCACAGGCGATGCATTTCCCCGTATTCATATGACCCGCAACAAATCCGACCGCCAGGCCCGCTACTATGGGCCCTACACCGACGCCAAACTGCTCCGCGAAGCGATTACGCTCATTAATACGCTCTTTCCTTTAAGGAAGTGCCGGATGCTTCCCAAGAAGGCCTGTCTTTACTACCACATCGGACAGTGCCTGGCGCCCTGCATTAAACCGGAGGTTAAACCGGAATATCATCGAGTGGTGGACGAAGTCAAAAATTTCCTGGGCGGAGGGAAAAAAAGTTTCATGGATTATTTGACGGAGCGGATGTTTCAATCCGCGGCCGAGCTGCGGTTCGAAGACGCCCAATTTTTTAAGGAGCAGATCCAGGCCTTATCCCGATTGAAAAAGAAACGGTTTTCTCCCCGGGCATTGGAAATGCGGGTTTCGTTTTCCGCCACCCTGGAATTAAAACGCCTTTTGCACATGGAAAAACTTCCCGAGAAAATCGTTTGTTTTGACGTTTCCAATATCCAAGGCAACGAAGCCGTGGCGTCGCGGGTTGCCTTTTACCGGGAACTTCCGGATAAACTTGAATACCGGCGGTACCGGATTAAAACCGTGACCGGAATCGATGATTACGCCATGACTCAAGAAGCACTAGGGCGTATGTTGGTCGGCTTGCGGGAAGGCCGGGAAACCTTTATTCCGGACCTGGTGGTGATGGATGGCGGAAAAGGACACCTGGCGGCCGCCGCGGAAATTTTAAGGCGCGAAAATTTCCAAGAGCTCGAGCTGATTTCCCTGGCAAAAAAATTCGAAACCGTTTACTCCGCCAAACAGGGTGGAGAAGTGTTCATTCCCAAAGATTCGCCTGCTCTTCATCTCCTGCAAAAAATCCGCGACGAAGCGCATCGTTTCGCCGTCACCTATCACCGGAATCTGAAAGAAAAAGGAATGGTCCGCTCGGCGTTGGATCAAATTCCCGGCATCGGAGAAAAAAGGAAACGGATTCTCTTAGAACAATTCGATTCCTTAGAAATTTTAGGCCGTAGCGGAGTGGGTGAATTGGCGGGCCTGCCCGGCATGAACCGCAAGGCCGCCGAAGAAGTTTTGCGCCATTTAAAAAACTGATATACTACGCCTCCTATGGAAATTACTCCCCGCGAAATTAAAGAAAAATTTGGATCTCTCGAAGCCCGCTTGAAAGAGATCAGGGGGTATCTTTGACCTCGAGGCCAAGTCTCAAGAAATCACCCGCCTGAATCAGGACATGGCCGCCCCTGGTTTTTGGGACCGGGGAAAAACCGTGCAAGAAACCGTCGAAAAATTAAAATCGCTTAAACGCTTAGTTGAGCCCTTTGAAAAATGCGAGAAAGAAGCCCGGGAAATTTCCGAGCTCCTCGGGCTCTTTGACGAATCGGACACCGGGTCTTTCAAAGAACTCCAAGGTCACCTCGACCGGCTCGAGCAGGAAGTAGCGGGGCTTGAATTTCAGCGACTTCTCTCCGATCCCCTCGACAGCCATAACGCGATTGTGAGTATCAATTCCGGCGCCGGCGGCACGGAGTCCCAGGATTGGTCGGAAATGCTTTTGCGTATGTATTTACGCTGGGTGGACCGCCACGGCTACAAAAGCACCACCATTGATTTTCAACAGGGGGAAGAAGCCGGGATTAAAAACGCGACTTTCTTGGTAGAAGGCCCCTATGCTTACGGGTACCTCAAAGCGGAAAGCGGTGTGCATCGGCTGGTCCGGATTTCTCCCTTTGATTCCAATAAAAGACGCCACACCTCCTTTGCGTCCGTGGACGTGATTGCCGAAGTGGAAGATGCGCCTGAAGTGGAAATCAAAGACGCCGATATTCGGATAGACACTTATCGCGCGGGCGGAAAGGGCGGCCAGCACGTCAACAAAACCTCCAGCGCTGTTCGGATCACTCATATCGCATCAGGAATCGTGACTCAGTGTCAAAACGAAAGATCCCAGCATCAAAATAAGGAAATGGCGATGAAAGTGCTGCGGGCGCGTTTGTTCGAGCGGCTCCTAAAAGAGCGCGAAGCGGAATTCAAGGCCCAGTACGGCGAAAAAAAAGAAATCGCCTGGGGATCTCAGATCCGTTCCTATGTTTTTCATCCGTATACAATGGTCAAAGATCACCGCACTGCAGTGGAAACGTCTAACGGGCAAGCGGTGATGGACGGCGACCTCGATGCATTCATCCAGGCCTATTTAAAGAAAACGGTGAAATCGTAATGATCGGATTTGTTCTCGAAAAAGTTTTTGGGACGCAGAATTCAAGGACGCTGAAACGCGTCTGGCCGTTGGTCAAGCAAGTGAGCGCCCTCGAGCCCGAAATTCAGAAACTCTCCGATGCCGAACTTCGGGCCAAGACGGACGAATTCCGTAACCGCATTGCCAAAGGCGCGACATTGGATGAGCTCTTAGTCGAGGCCTTTGCCGTGGTCCGCGAGGCCTCCCGGCGCACCGTGAACATGCGCCACTTCGATGTTCAAATTCTCGGCGGAATTATCCTGCACGAAGGAAAAATTGCCGAGATGGCCACGGGTGAAGGGAAAACGCTGGTCGCCACGCTCCCACTCTATCTCAATGCCTTGACAGGAAAGGGGACTCATTTGGTGACCGTCAACGATTACCTCGCTCGCCGCGACCGCAATTGGATGGGGCCCATTTATGAATTCTTAGGGTTGACGGTGGGCGTGATTCAGCACGATATAAAAAACCAGGACCGGCAGGCGGCTTACCGGTGCGATATCACCTACGGGACCAATAATGAATACGGCTTTGATTATCTGCGCGACAACATGGTTGCAAATTCAGAAGAGCGAGTCCAGCGAGAATTAAATTTTGCCATCGTCGACGAAGTGGATTCCATCTTGATTGACGAAGCCCGGACCCCCCTCATCATTTCCGGCCCGGCCGAAGAATCCACGGACAAGTATTACAAGATTGACCGCATCATTCCGCGTCTCGATTCCGCCAAGGATTACAAAATGGATGAAAAGACTCACACGGTGACGCTCACCGAAGAAGGAATTCAGCACGCCGAAGAACTTTTGGGCGTGGAAAATCTCTACGAGAATACGCAGATTGATTTAATTCATCATATTCATCAGGGGCTCCGGGCCCACGTGCTTTTTAAACGGGACACCGACTACGTGGTCAAAGACAGCAAAGTGCTTATTGTCGATGAATTTACGGGCCGTCTCATGCCGGGCCGCCGTTGGTCGGACGGACTTCATCAAGCGGTCGAGGCGAAAGAAGGTTTAGTGATCGAACGCGAGAATCAAACTTTGGCGACAATTACCTTTCAAAATTATTTCCGCCTTTATAAAAAACTGGGGGGAATGACGGGGACGGCGGCCACCGAGGCCGTGGAATTCCAGAAAATTTATAAATTGGATGTGGCGGTGATGCCCACGAATAAGCCGTGTGTGCGCAAAGACGAATCCGATTGCATTTACCGCACGGAACGGGAAAAATTTGACGCCGTGGTTAAAGAAATCAAACAGCAGCACGACGCGGGCCGGCCGGTGTTGGTGGGGACCATCTCCATTGAAAAATCCGAGCGGCTCAGCAAACTCCTTGAGCGCCAAGGCCTTCCTCATACGGTCTTGAACGCCAAATACCACGAACGGGAAGCGGAGATTGTGGCCCAAGCCGGACAAGAGGCCGTAGTGACCATTGCGACCAACATGGCCGGCCGGGGGACCGACATTGTCTTGGGAGCGGGTGTGGCTCAAAAAGGCGGACTGCACGTCATCGGCACCGAACGCCACGAGGCGCGCCGGATTGATAACCAATTGCGCGGCCGTTCCGGCCGTCAAGGCGACCCCGGCTCTTCCAAATTTTTTATCTCCCTGGAAGATGATTTGATGCGGATTTTCGGCTCGGACCGGATTTCAGGGCTGATGCAAAAGTTGGGAATGCAGGAAGGGGAGGAGATTCAGCATCCGCTGGTTTCCCGGGCCCTGGAGACTGCTCAGCGCCGGGTGGAAAGCCGCAACTTTGATGTCCGCAAACACCTGCTTGAGTATGACGATGTGATGAACCGCCAGCGGGAAATCATCTATTCGGAAAGGGACCGGGTGCTGAAGGGCGAGCATCTGCACGAGCATATTTTTGAAATGATTGAAGACGTGGTCGAAACGCTTTTGCTGCGATACGTCAATCCGGACCTCCGGGAAGACCAGAAAAAACCCGAGGAGCTGGCCCAGGCTCTGGCCGCTAAATTCGGGACCTCCTTTGATGAGATCAAAGAAGATCCGAAAGATTTGGAATCTTTCCAGGAAAAGATTCTGGAGAAAATTAAAAGGCATTACGAAAAAAGAGAGCAAATGTTCGGCAAAGAACGGATGGAATTTCTCCTCCGGTATGTTTTTCTTCAGGTGATTGACTCGAAATGGAAAGAGCATCTGCACTCCCTCGACAATCTCCGCGAAGGAATTCATCTCCGGGCCTACGGACAGCGGGACCCTTTGGTCGAGTATAAGCGCGAGGCCTTTGAGCTTTTCGACGAAGTCGTGGAGAACGTCAAAAACGATACGATTGATTTTCTCTTCAAGGTGGCGGTGGTGCGAGAAGAAAAAATGACGAGCACGCTGGAAAGAACTCCGCAGGAGTTCGTCCACCCGGAAGCTTCAAGCATTTTAGAGGGCTCACCTAGGTCCGTAGGGGCGGGCCCCCGTGCCCGCCCTGAAAATGAATGGTTGTTGAACGAAGGGCAACCACGGGGGGTTGCCCCTACCGGAAACCGGACCGCGCAAAAACCGCAAACCGTGCGCCGTGAGGAACCGAAAGTGGGCCGGAATGATCCTTGCCCTTGCGGAAGCGGAAAGAAATATAAAAAATGTCATGGCTCGTGAAGCCGGCTCGAAACTCTTTATTCTCGCTGCGATTTCTGGACTTCTTCTCACCCTCGCTTTTCCCCGCTGGAATCTCTGGCCGCTGGCTTGGGTGGGTTTCCTTCCTCTTTTCTATGCCCTTGACCGGGCTCCCACCCGCTTAAGCGCCTTCCTCGTTAGTTTCACCGCCGGGTTTAGTTTTTTTCTTCTTTCCGTCTCCTGGCTTCGTCACGTGACGGTTTTTGGAATGTTTTTTGTTGTTATTTTGCAGGCGTTGTATTGGGGGTTGTTCGGAGTGGCCTATTCCGTTGTAGGGGCGACCCGGCGGGTCGTCCCTACCCTTATTCTATCTGCCGGTTGGGTCGCCCTAGAATTGATTCGTTCTGAATTGCCCGTGTGGGGTTTTGCGTGGAATCTTTTGGGAAATTCGCAGGCCTCGAACCGGTGGATTGTTCAATTGGCCAGTGTGGGCGGTGTTTACAGCGTGAGTTTTCTTGTTTTTTTAGGAAACTTAGTGATTTACGAATCTTTAAAAGGGGCCAGGCCCCTTTTGAGAGGACGAAAGGGGCCTGGCCCCTTTGGCTTTGGGTCCGGGTTTCTTTTTCTTCTCCTTTTCTCAACCATTCTGGTTTTCGGTTGGAGCCGGTTTGAAGTGTTCAATCCCCGTTCCTTTTTGCGGGTTTCGACTCTGCAAGGCAATATTCCTCAAATTCTCAAGTGGGACGCGGAATATAAGCGTCAGATCGTGCGCATTTATCTGAATCTCACGAAATTGGCAAGCTATGATATTTCCGAAATCATCGTTTGGCCGGAGGCGGCTTTTCCGGGATTTTTCAATGTGGACCCGCTGGCCCAAAGGGTGCGACGGCTCATTGGCCGGTTGAAGATTCCGCTGGTGATGGGAAGCCCTCATGCCGGTAAAGACGGATACTATAATAGTGCCTATTTGCTGAATCCTTCGGGAGAAGTCGCGGGACGCTACGACAAAATCCGGTTGGTGCCTTTCGGAGAATATGTGCCGTGGAAACCAGTTTTCGGTTTTCTGGAACGCTACGCCTATTCACTGGGCATCAGCGATTTCAGCCCGGGGAAAGAATTTACGGTTTTTGAATTGCCCTCCAATTCGCCCGTCGACGGGCGAATTCGATTTTCCACCTTGATTTGCTTCGAGGACATTTTTCCGAACCTGGCCCGCACCTTTGTCAATCGGGGAGCGGATTTCCTGTTAGTCCTCACCAACGACGCGTGGTTCGGAAAATCCAGCGCCCCTTATCAGCATCTTCAGGCGTCTCAACTTCGGGCCATTGAAAACGGTGTTTCGATTGTGCGTGCCGCCAACACGGGTGTTTCTGCTTTTATTAATCCGTTGGGCGAAGCGGTGGAGCGGGTTCACAATCAGGACGGGAAGGACACCTTTGTGATGGGAGGTTTGACTTACCCCGTGCCGCTTGCCAAAGAGTCCACCCTTTTTCGAAAAGGAGGCTGGCTCTTTCCTTATCTTTGTTTGGTTTTATTTCTGGCCGATAAATTAGTGTATGGCAAAAAAAATTAAGGGTTTTGCGACCGCTGAAGGAACGAAGACTTATTCGTCTCGATTTTCTTGGGCACCGGGACATTTTCGCCAGGCGGCGGGGCTTTGGTTTTCGTCCCTCGGAATCGGAAGCTATTTAGGCGAGCCGGACGCTGAAACGGACCGCGGTTACGAAGAGGCTGCCAAGGAAGCGCTTCGGTCGGGGATTAATGTTCTCGATTCTGCCATCAATTACCGCTCGCAGCGAAGCGAACGGAATTTCGGCCGTGCCCTTGCGGAGCTGATTGAAGTAGGCGAAGCAAAACGCGAAGAAGTGATTCTCTGCACCAAAGGCGGATTTCTTCCCTTTGACGGCGATTACCCCAGAGATCCGTCCGGTTATTTTCAAACCACTTATGTAAAAACCGGGCTTCTCGCACCGGAAGACATCGTTCAAGGCTGTCATGCCATGACTCCCCGCTATCTCGAAGACCAATTAGAGAGAAGTCTGAATAACTTCGGCGTGGAGACAATTGACATCTATTACCTTCATAATCCCGAGATGCAATTAACGGAAGTGGATTCGAAAACGTTTGTCCGAAGACTCCAATCCGCCTTTGAATTTTTAGAGAAAAAAGTTTCCGATGGTAAAATTCGGATGTACGGAATAGCCACTTGGTCGGGTTTCCGGACGACTCCAGAGAAGCGGGAACACCTTTCGCTGGAAGATATCCAAATCTTGGCGAGGGAAACCGGCGGCGCCGGTCATCATTTTAAAGCGGTTCAATTGCCGGTGAATTTAGCCATGCCGGAGGCGTGGGTGCTGGCCAATCAAAATTACGGCGCGGATAAAATTCCTTTTCTCGAGGCCGCTCAAAAATTGGGAATCATGGTCATTGCGAGCGCTTCTTTGCTTCAAGGTCAGCTGGCCGGGCCGTTTCCGCCCGGATTTCAAAAACTCTTTTCGGGGCTTGAAAAACCCGCCCAATGCTCCCTTCAATTTGTCCGTTCCTGCCCGGGAGTCATGACGGCGTTGGTGGGAATGAAAAATAAAGACCACGTCCGTGAAAATCTTGAAACCGCGCGGATTCCACCGTTAAGTAAAGACGATTTAATTCAGCTTTTTCAGAAGACCGGATAGTTTCAAACGAGGGAAAGGCCGCCGTCGGCGATGACGGTTTGGCCGTAAATCCAGGAAGCGTCTTCGCTGGCGAGGAAGGCTACCACCCGGGCTAAATCCCCGGGTTTTCCGATGCGTCCGGCCGGAGTGCGTTGGATCACTTCTTTCCAAAAACGTTCTTGCTCGGGGAAAGCGCGCGAAGCATCCGTGTCCACTAAACCGCCTGAAACCGCGTTGACCCGGATTTTTTTCGGCGCCAATTCAACGGCGAGGTAACGCACCACGGATTCCAACGCCGCCTTGGAGATTCCGATGGCTCCGTAATTGGGAATGTAACGCCGGGATCCGAGGCTCGAGAGGGCGATGAGAGAACCACCGTCTTTTAACATCCAGGGCAGAGCCGATTGACTGAGGACCAGGAAGGCCTTGGCGTTTACGTCGAGCGACAAATCCCATTGATTGACGCGAAGCTGGAACACCGGCTTGAAAGCCCCAAGCGCCGCGTTGTGGACAAGGATATCGATTTTTCCAAATTCCCGGCCGGTTGCTTGGACCAGAGACTCCGCTTCTTTGGGATTGCCCACATTGGCTTGGACGCTTAGAACGCGGGAACCCTGCTGACGAAGAATTTTTTCCGTTTCGCGTGCCGCGTCTTCGTTGCGGAGATAATTGAGGACAATATCCGCCCCTTCCTGCGAGAGGAGTTCCGCAATGGAGCGGCCGATGCCTCGTGAGGCGCCGGTGATGAGGGCAATTTTGCCTTGAAATCGTTTCATTGGGCGGCCATTCTAGCATGGGCTTAAAAAACAGGAGAATAGGAAAATGCACCACTCTTTAGAAGAAGAATACCGCGATTTTATTCAAATCCAGGGCCTCAAGGGGCAAATCGATGTCCCGCGTGTGGCGGAGGAGCTCGGCCTCAGCGAAGAAGACCTTTTTGAATTTGTGAATCAAAGGGTCGTCAATCTCCAGGAGCGGGGTTTTAATGTCCAATCCGCGGGAGAATACCTGGGCACCAGCTTTCTTTTTGGCTATTGGCTTCGGGGGGTCCGGGGGGAAGCCGCCCCCTAAATCAGGATATTGGCTTCGCGCTCACCTATGGTATAATCTCGAACTTCAATGAGCTTGGAAACCTCAATCCGGAAAGTCCAGCGCCAATGCCTGGATTGGACGGTGAGCCGGTTTCCAGGAATCGGGCTCGACCGCCGGGCCGAAAGCTTTGTCGATCTTTTTAAAGATTATATTGCGCCGGATTCACGGGTCTTGGATATCGGCGGGGGATGGGGTTTTTACGTGGAGCCCCTGAAACGCGTTCGTAATTGTGAAGTCACGGTATTGGATGTGGTGGAGCCCGGATTTCATAAAGCGCCGGTGGTCACCTACGAAGGAACTCGGATCCCTTTTTCGGACCAGGCCTTTGATGTCAGCCTTCTCATCACCATGCTTCATCATGTGCCCCGGCCGGAAAAAGTTTTAGCCGAGGCCAAGCGCGTGACGCGGGGGTTCGTGATCGTGGTCGAGGATCTTTACCGGCACACCGCCGAGCGTTGGTGGGCGATTGTGCGTGACAGCCTTTATAATTTTGAATTTGTAGGGCACCCGCGGAATTTTCGCGACCGTTCGGGATGGCTGGAATGTTTTCACAGTCTGGGGTTTCGGAGCGAACGGGAATTAGAAGTTCGGACGTCTTTATTGGGACTGCCGATCTTAAACGGAGTTTTTATATTGAGCTGCCACAATGAATGAGCGGGAAATTTTCGAGAAAATTCAGGAATGCTTAGCCGGGGCTCTCGGGATTGAGCCTTCCGAAATCCGCCCCGAATCTTCTCTGGTCCGGGATTTAGGCGCCGAATCCATTGATTTTATCGATATACTCTTCCGGCTCGAAAAAGCTTTTGACGTCAAGATTCCCAGCGGCGAACTTTTTCCCTCCAACCTCCTAAACGAAAACGGTCTGGTTCGGGAAGGCCGTTTCACACGGGAAGGCATGAGGGTGTTGCGCGAGAAGATGCCTTATCTGGATTTGACCGAGTTCGAGAAGGATCCGCAGATTTCCAAATTGGCGGAGCAATTCAAGGTCCAAATGATTCTCGACTACATTCGAGATCGAGTGGCCAAGGGGATTCAAACAGGCTTGTCCTGATTAATGGTCGAGGCTCTTCCACTCGTCGGGATCGGAATCGACACGATCTCCTGGAACCGGGCTAAGCGGTTCCTCCAAGAACACCCCTTTTCCTCCGTTCAACGTCTTTTAACTCCCCTCGAACAAAATCAATTCAAAAAAACTCCCAGCCCCCTGAATTTTTTTGCGCGCTCGCTTGCGGCCAAAGAAGCCTATTTCAAAGCGCTCGGAGGTGCTTGGATGGGCGAAGCCGGTTTTCGCGCCATTGAAGTAAAAATGGAAGAAGACCGTTTTCAGGTACCGGGACGCTATGCAACCGAAGGAACTTTTTCCGAAACGGAAAAAGGGGTCATTGCGAGGATTGTGGTGACTCGCCGTCAGGATGACGAGCAATGATGAGCTGGGTTTGGCTCGACGGTGTGACCTCGTTTGAGCGCGCCAAACGGATTCGGGCCTGGAAGAATTGGGAGGCGGGATTTCCGACGGCCTATCTGATTGAAATGATGGCTCAGGCTGGTGCCATTTTGTTGGGTGCGGAAAGCGATTACCAAGAAGACATCGTTTTCACCAAAATCGAAAAAGTTGACTTCACTTCTCTTCCACGAGACGGCGGGCGCCTGGAAATTGAAGTCGAAGCGGACGGCTTACGGCGAGAAGGCGGGTGGTTTCAGGGCCGGGTTTTTCAAGAGGGTAGCCCCATCGGCGAAGGCCGGGTGATGTTGATGAATATCGGAAGGCTTCGTCCGGACGGCCTGGGTCCCATTACTTTTCCTAAACAATTATTAGAAGCCATCGAAACCCAACCCCAATGAAATCAGAAAAGCGCCCTGTCGTCATCACCGGAATCGGAACGCTCACGGCCTGCGGAATGGGTTATGAGCCCCTCTGGCAGATGGCGATGGAAGGCCGGTCCGGGATTCGTGCGCTCACGGATTTTTCCGGCAACGGTTCTCCCGTCAAAGTGGGGGGAGAAGTCTGGGATTTTCACCCCGAGGAATTTGTAAAGGCCCGCAAAAGCCTCAAACTCATGAGCCGGGATATCCAATTGGCCGTGGCCGCGAGCCGGCTGGCCATTCAAGATTCAAAAATTGTTTTAGATCAAATTGACCGCACGCGCGCCGGCGTCACCCTCGGATCCGGCCTCATTAATAATGAATTGGAAGAATTAGGCTCCGGGATTCGGGCGTCTTTGGACGAAACCGGGCAATTTCAAATGGGACGCTTCGGCCGCGAAGGAATCCGCGCCATGTTTCCTCTCTGGCTTCTGAAATATCTTCCCAATATGCCGGCCTGTCACGTCTCGATTGCCCATGGCTTGAAAGGCCCCAGCAATACTTTAACGACTTACTCGACCGGAGCGGTCCAAGCGGTGGGAGAAGCTTTCCGCGTGATTGAGCGGGGAGACGCCGATGTCATGCTGGCCGGCGCCACGGATTCCAAATTAAATCCTTTGGGCCTTTCCCGTTTATATCTCTTGGGCGTTCTCTCCGAAAAAAATCACCTTCCCGGTGAAGTATACCGTCCCTTTGACCGCCGCCGCGACGGCGTTGTTCTGGGAGAAGGGGCTGGCATTTTTGTCCTGGAAGAAAAGGAGCACGCCGTAAAACGCGGCGCCAAAATTTACGGAGAAATTTGGGGTTACAATGCGCGGGTTCATTCACAGGAAAAAGTGATGCAAAATGCATTGGCCGATGCCGGCTGTGATTTAAAAGACATCGGTTTTGTTCATGCCAACGGAAGCGGACTTCCCCGCGAGGACGTCCAAGAAGCCGAATCCATTGCCCGTATTTTTTCCAACGGTTCCCGTCATGTGCCCGTCACCGCCTCCAAATCCCTGACCGGCCACCTCGTGGATGCCTCCGGCGCCTCGGAGCTCGGACTATCTTTACTTTCGTTGGAAAGGCAACTCCTTCCGCCGATTACAAATCTTGACGAGCCGGATCCCCGGTGCGACCTTAATTTTGTCAGAGACACGCCTCAGGCTCTCGGAAGGCCGGCGTTTCTGGTTCACACCTTTGGATTCAGCGGCCAGAGCGCTGCCTTGGTCGTGAAAGGCGAACGTGACTGAGCTGCGTCGCGTGGTCATCACCGGCATGGGAGCGGTGACGCCGCTCGGGCATTCCGTGGAAGAGAACTGGAAGAATTTAATCCAAGGGAAATCCGGAATCGGTCCCATTACGCTCTTTGATGCGAATGAATTTCCGGTCCGTATCGCCGGCGAGGTTCGGGGATTTGATTTGGAGAATTGGAAAAATCACGGCTCCGGCAGGGAAGCAGCCGGGCGTTCTACTTTTTTTGCGTTGCATGCCGCGGATGAGGCTTTCCGGGATGCGGGTTTGAAAGAGAACCGCCCGGACCCGGAACGAATGGGACTTTACTTCGGCGCCGGCGATTGGGGAATCGATTTCGAAGGATTTGTTTCTACGGTGTCAGCGGCCTGGGGGAAGAATGGCCAAGTGGTGGACCCCGGAAAATATGTGGCCCGAAGCCGCGATTACCTGGAAGGCCGGCGGGAACTTGAAATTCAACCTTTCATGACAGTGCGGCACCTGGTCTCAGAATTTGGGGTCGAAGGTCCGGTGTCCAATTGCCTGACAGCCTGTGCCGCGTCTTCCCAAGCCATCGGCGAAGGGTTTGAATGGATTCGCCGCGGCGAGGCCGATGTGGTCCTGAGCGGCGGTTGTCATTCCATGGTTTACCCCTTAGGGATTGCGGGATTCAGCCTTTTGACGGTCCTTTCGAAACGCAACGCTGAACCCGAAAAAGCATCGCGGCCCTTTGATAAAAAACGGGACGGCTTTGTCTTAAGTGAAGGCGCCGCGGTTGTGATTTTGGAAGAACACTCGCATGCCGTGAAACGCGGAGCAAAAATTTACGGGGAGCTGGTGGGTTATGGAAGCACCGCCGATGCTTATCGTTTAACCGATATGGATCCGGAAGGCGACGGCGCGCGCCGGGCTATGGAAGGCGCCTTTCGCAAAGCCGACCTCACCCCCGCCGACGTGGATTACATTAATGCTCACGGCACGGCCACGGCCGTCAACGATGCCATCGAAACGCTGGTCATCAAGAAAGTTTTCGGCGACCAGGCGGCCAAAACACCGGTCAGTTCCATCAAATCGATGTTAGGCCATCTCATCGCCGCCGCCGGTGCGACCGAACTCGTGGCTTGCCTTCTTTCTATCCGCGACGGAATCATTCCTCCGACGATTAATTATGAAGAACCGGATCCGGACTGCGATTTAGATTACGTTCCCAACAAAGCGCGAGAAGCGAAAGTCGACGTGGCGCTCAGCAACTCCTTCGGTTTCGGCGGCCAGAATATTTGCCTCATCGTGAAACGCTATGAGTAAAAGTAAAACGCTTTTTGTCACCGGTTCAACCGGCAATCTGGGACGGGAATTGGTCAAACGGTTTCTAGAAAGAACTTCCGACCGGCTTCTTCTTCTGGTGCGGCCGTCCGCTTCCGAGTCTCACGAAGCCCGCGTTTCCAAACTCCTCGCCAAAATGGGCACCAACGGAAATTCGAAGAGCCGGGTTGAAGTTTTAGCCGGTGATGTGAGCCGGCCGCGCCTGGGTCTATCGGAAAAAGATTGGTTTCGGGTGATGGAAGAAACGGATGAAATTTATCACGCGGCGGCACTCACCAACTTGGGGGCGAAGTGGGACGAGGCCGAAAAAATCAATCTTGCGGGGACCGTCCACATTTTAGAATTGGCGAAGGCGGCCCACCGGCAGGGCAAACTCAAACGATATTTTCACTTCAGCACCGCGTATGTGGCCGGAAGCCTCACTCCGCTCCGGGCCTTGGAAGACCGGCTTCCGGAAGCGCCGGTTTTTGCGAATGCTTATGAAGAGACGAAATTTTTAGCGGAGAAAAAAGTTCGCGAAGCCCAGGCCGAAGGCCTGCCCGTTATCATCTTCCGGCCGAGCATTGTGGTGGGGGATTCGGTACGGGGCGCGGTCTCTGAATTTAATGTTATTTATCCCTTCATGAGGATTTTTGCCCACGGTCTGCTCAGAAAATTGCCTTCACGGCTCGAAAATTCTTTCAACATCGTTCCCATCGATTTTGTGGTGGAGGCGTCGCTTGCCATTGCGGCTCAACCCGAGTCTTTGGGAAAGACTTTTCACTTGGTCACAGAAAATCCGCCGACGCTTGGGATGCTTTTGCAAGTGAAAGAAGAATTTGGGAGTCATTTTCCGTCCGTGGAAGTGGTAGAACCGGATCAATTTGAAATCGAAACGCTCAACGAACAAGAAAAAATGATTTTTTCTTCGCTCGATCCTTATTTGGGATACTTAGGGAGCACGCTTTCCTTTGATACGATGAATACACGCCGAGCCTTGAAAGAAACTCCGGTTCCTCTTCCAAACACCGACCTCGGTTTCATCCGCAAGCTCATCGGTTACGCCATGGAAAAGGGTTATTTTCTTTCGGCCGCTTAATCAGCGCCACTTCACTTCTTCTTTAAGAAGAGCCATCCGCCCCGCGTCCAACAAAATTCCCGTAAGGACCAGACCCGCTAAGGGATGAAATAAAGCATAACCGCGCGGAGCCTTCACCACTTCATGCGTTTTCCAAATCGTCAATCCAATCAGGGCCAATACGGGAAGCGAGGCTCCCCAAACCCGCCCCCAATCTTCCGGGTCTTGTAAAGCGAAGCGCGTGAAGAAGGGAAATAAAAGAAAAGGGAGCGCTGAAAAAACAAACACCGACAGTGCTTTCAACGCAAGCGGGTAAGGATTCTTTTCAAACGCATGCAAAAAAATCCGCCGCCAGCCTTTCCAGATCCCTGAAAACGACGAGTACATCCGCGTCCCATAAATGGCGGTTCCGATGGCGCATTCAATCCGTCGGCCCGCTTGCTTAGCTTCGCGCACCAGCGCAAAATCTTCCAAGTAGGCGCCTTTTACTTTTTCATGGCCCCCGAGGGTGTCGTAGATTTTTTTTCGAATCAAAAGGTACTGCCCGTTTCCAAAAGTGATTGGAGTCCGGGGGGAATTGACCTTATAAAAAGGAAACCAAAGACCGGTGAATCCCATCGCTGCAGGCTGCAGCGTTTTTTCCCAAAAACCTTCCACCAAACACCGGGGGGAAAGGGTCAAGAGGTCCAAATCTTTTCCTTCCGCGTGAACGACGGCACTCGACACCGAATGCAATTCGTGCCGGGTATCCGCGTCCGTAAAAAGAAGCCAATCGCCCCGGGCCTCCCGGACCCCGTGGGCAAGGGCCCAGTTCTTTCCGGTCCATCCGGCGGGCATCTCCGGGGCATCCAGAACCCGAAGGCGGCCGGGATAACGCTGGCTATAACGAGACAAAATTTGCGGGGTTTCATCCAAGGAATGGTCGTTGATGACGATAATCTGTAGAGCGGGATAGTCTTGGTCGAGAAGTGCATCTAAACAGGCTTCGATGTTGGACGCTTCATTCTTGGCCGGGACAAGGACAGAAACGCGCGGCGGATTCGAGTCGTAAGAAGCCGGTTTGACAACCGGATTTTCAGCCAGCGCTTGAAGCGCGCGGCGAGCCCGGTAGAGCCAAACCAAGGCTGTTAAGGTATAATAAACCGCCCACAACACGGCAGCTAAGGTACCACAAAAGTGAGCAACGCCTTCCGAAAATTCGGGGAACTGATTCTTTTTCTTCGCTGGCCAATCCTCCTTCTCTTCGCCGTCAGTACACTCCTTTTTGCCCAAGCCATCCGGCTCTTAAAAATCGATCCTTCCACCGAAACCCTTTTCGCAAAAAATACGAAGCAGTACCGTTTTTATCAGGAATTCCGCAAGCATTTCGGCTCGGACAGCCTCGTGGCCATCGCCATTGAAACACCGCCCCAAGATTACCTGGCCATGGAGAATCTCAAATGGACATGGTCGCTGACACGGGTCCTTACCTCGGACCGGCGCGTGGACCGGGTGGTGAGCCTCACCAATGCCATGGATATCCGGCACAAGACGTTCGGCGTCAAAGTGGAGCCGGTGATTGAAGGAGTCTTCGAAGAAGAAAAGCCGTTTGAACAATTCCGCCGGGAAGTTCTATCGAACCCCTTTTTGGTAAATAACCTCATCTCCACGGACGGAAAAGTGGGCGCGATTCTGGTCCGGCTGAAGTCCCAACCCGACGATCCGGATTTCCTGAAAGGCTACATCAGCGAACTCCGGCAATTGCTCAAAGGCTTTCCCTGGCCGGGGGTGAAATTTTACGTGGCGGGCTCGCCGGTGGAGCAGCATGATTTTGTGGACGCCATCCGCCGCGACCAAATGTTTTTCGTTCCCGCGGTCACGCTTTTCTTAATTTGCGCCACGTTTTTAATTTACCGGAATTTCCCGAGCGTCGTGGTGGCCATGTCCATTGTTTTTGTGACTCTGATTTGGACCTTCGGAACCATTGCGCTCACGGGAAGATCGCTGAATCTCATCAATTCTCTTTTGGCCCCGGTGGTGATGATTGTCTCGGTCCCCAATGCTATTTACCTGATTAATCTTTATTCGGAATTGCGCGAGCAACACCCCGGCGACAAGGAGAGGACGTGTCTGACCTTACAATACCTGGGCCTTCCCTGTTTTCTCACCTCCGCCACTATCATTGTGGGATTTCTATCGCTCGTTTTAAATCCCGTTCCGGCCGTCCAGGATTTCGGTCTTTTTGCCTCCCTCGGAAGTTTTTATGCCTATCTCATCGCAATGACGCTGACCCCGCTTCTCTTGCCGATTCTTCCGTTTCAGAAAAAGGCCGAGAAAAGAGAGGAAGAGCGCTTTTTTAACCGGGTGGTGGTTTTTTATCTGGAGAAACTCGAATTTTATTTCAAATGGCCTCTTTTGATCGGGACCGTGGCCCTGATTGTTTTATCCATTATGGGAATCAACCAGATTCATATTGATACCAATTTGATTCGCGACCTCCGGTCCGATTCCCCGATTGCGATTGCCACACGTTTTATTGATAACCATCTTACCGGCGTTTATTCGCTGGGGATTTCTATTACCCGCAAGGACAAGGGTTCGCTTGTCACCAAGGATACGATGAACCGGATTGACCGGTTAGCGGGATTTTTGGAAAAACAGCCGGAGATCGCGAAGGTGAATTCTTTGGCCATGATTATCAAAAAAGTTCATCAAGCACGTGAAGGCGATCTGGCGGGTTTTCGAATTCCGGAAGACGAAGATACTCTGAAAGATTACGTTGAACGAATGGCGGAGTCGAACAATCCGGATTTCTGGACCTTTATCTCAAAAGATTTCACCCAAATGCGGATTGAGGCGCGCATGAAAGCGGTGGGGACGAAAAGAGGTCAAGCCCTGGAAGCCAGGATTTGGGATTACGTTGGCCGGGAATTTGGTTCGGATTACGAGATTCAATTAACCGGAATCGTCGTGCTCCTCGGGACGATGTCTGAAAAAATTGTAAAAAATCAAATCAACAGCTTAGGCATCGCCTTCCTCATTATCCTGGGACTGATTTCCATTTTTTTCCGGTCCTGGAAAATGGGGGTGCTGGCCTCGATTCCCAATTTGATTCCGATGATTTTTCTTTACGGAACCATGGGATTCATGAAAATCGAACTCTCTACGCCGACGGCCATGATTTCGAGCGTGGTGCTGGGCATTGTGGTCGATGCCTCAATCCAATTCCTTTACCGTTTCCGTCATGAATTCCAGCAGCGGGGACATTACCTCCAGGCCCTTCATCACACCTATCGCAATGTGGGGCAAGCCATGGTGGTTTCGACCTTGATCTTGGTCTTTGGTTTCGCTTCGAGCATCTTTGCCAGCTTCAAACCCACGGTTTATTTTGGGCTCTTAACGAGTCTAACTGTTTTCTTCGCTTTGATTTGCACCTTGGTGCTCCTGCCCGTTGTTTTGGTACTGCTCAAGCCTTTTGGCCCGCAAACGGTTTTCGCCCGCTCCGGCAAACAATCTTTGACACCCCAGACTCACTCATCTATAATCGGGCATTAAACTTACGAGGGTTTAGAGCCTCCGTTACCGATGAGTCCTGAGTCCGATCTTGTCCACGAACGAAAAGCCAAGCGCGAAGCCTGTCTCAAACAGGGTATTTCTGCCTACGGAAGCCGGTTTCTGCCGCTGGAATCCATCTCGCAAACTTTATCTCAATTTGCAGACGCAAAAAAAGTCCGTCTCGCCGGAAGGCTCATGGCCCGCCGTAGCCACGGCAAAAGCACTTTCGGAGACTTAAAAGACGAACACGCCAAAATCCAGCTTTACGCCAAAGAGGATCTTCTGGGGGCATCGGAATATGAGCGCTTTATCCAGCTGGATTTAGGAGACATCATCGGCGTTGAAGGCTCGCTTTTTGTTTCCAAGATGGGGGAGCGGACGGTCAAAGTCGAAAAATTTACGCTCCTCTCTAAAATTCTCCGCGAGCTTCCGGAAAAGTGGCACGGCCTGCGGGATGTCGAAATCCGTTACCGTCACCGCTACATCGATTTAATCGTCAACGAAGAAGTCCGCCGCACTTTTCATCTGCGCAGCGAAATTGTCCGCGATATCCGCCGTTTTCTGGATGACCGCGGATTTCTTGAAGTCGAAACCCCGATGATGCAACCCATCCCGGGAGGCGCACGTGCTAAACCTTTCAAAACACATCATGAGGCCCTCAACACGGATCTTTTTCTCCGGGTCGCTCCGGAACTTTATCTCAAACGGCTGCTCGTGGGCGGAATGGAAAAAGTTTACGAAATTAACCGAAATTTCAGGAACGAAGGGCTTTCCATTCGGCACAATCCGGAATTCACGATGTTAGAGCTCTACCAAGCCTATGCCGATTATAACGATATGATGGCGATTACCGAGGAGCTCATCTCGGGCCTTGTGAAGAAAATTCACGGCACCGAAGAAATCACCTACGGGGAACGTTCCGTCAATTTCGGAAGGCCGTGGCGGCGGATTTCATTTTTTAAAGCCCTCGAGGAAAAAACAAAACTCAATTGGCGGAATGCAGACATTAAGAAAGAAGCCAAACGTCTCGGCGTCGAGTTTGCACCGAACGACGAAGCCATCGATGTCCTCAACGCGGTTTTCGAAACTTTTGTGGAGCCGGATCTTTGGGATCCCACGTTTGTGATTGACTACCCCGCGGAGTTGACGCCCTTGGCCAAGCCGCAGGAAAACGACCCCGGCCTCGTGTACCGCTTTGAGCTCTACATCGCCAAGATCGAAATCGCGAACGCCTTTTCGGAATTAAACGATCCGGTGATTCAGCGCCAAAAACTTGAAAAGCAAATGGAGATCATCGGCGGAAATAAATTAGTCGATGAGGATTTTTTGATGGCTCTCGAATACGGAATGCCGCCTGCCGGAGGACTGGGGATCGGCATTGACCGTCTCGTCATGATTTTGACGAACCGGCCCTCGATCCGGGAAGTCATTCTTTTTCCCCAGCTTCGCCCGGAAGCCCCGGACGCTGTGAAACCATGAGCTACGAGACCTGGATTGCCTTTAAGCACCTGATGCGGCGCAGAAAAACGGGATTCATTTCCCTGATTTCTCTGATCTCCACGGCGGGCGTGGCCATCGGGGTCTTGGCGCTGATTGTCGTCTTGGCTGTGATGAGCGGTTTTGACCGAGAATTGAAAAATAAAATTGTGAGCGTTAACCCTCATCTTCGAATTGAAAAATTGGGAGGGATTGACCAGCCCGAGGTGTGGATCAGCCAAATTTCTTCTTGGAATACGCAAGGTCTGAAAACCGTTTCCCCGTTTGTGGAAGGCCAGGCCATTTTGCGTTCGGAGCAAAATGCGACGGGGATTCTCGTCAAGGGAATCGATCCTTACCGGGAAGATTTGACCATTTTCGGCCGGGGCCTCCGGCGGGGCGCCTTGGACTTCTCACCGGTGGAGACTTTTCGCGCCGGACGGAAATTTTTCGGTCTCGTCAAAAAAACCGAAAAACAAACCATCCCTCCAATCATCATCGGAGAAAGTCTGGCACAAATTTTGGGAGCGGGTCTGGGAGACCGGGTGACGCTCATAGCGCCGTACTTCGAATCGGGAAAATCGTTTTCCTTGGAACGGGCCGATACGCGAACATTTCTCGTGATGGGTATTTTCCGGATGGGGATGAGTGATTTCGATACCAATCTTGCGCTGATTCATGTCGAGGAGGCTCAGAAGCTCTATCATTTAGGAAACCGGGTGAGCGGTTTGAGTGTCCGGTTCCGAGACGTGGACCAAGCTGAAAAAGAAAAAATATTTTTTCGCAGCCAGCTCGGTCCGGATGCCTGGGTCCGGTCTTGGTTTGACCTCAACCGGAATTTTTTCTCTGCCCTCCAAGTGGAGAAAAACGTTATGACGATCCTTTTGGGACTCATCATCCTGGTGGCTGCCTTTAACATCATTTCGACCTTGATTATGGTGGTGATGGAGAAGACAAAGGACATCGGAATCTTGCGGGCGCTCGGTGCAACACGCCAGGGAATCCGTAAGATTTTTGTGACCCAAGGGTTTAGCGTGGGTCTCATCGGGGTGGTTGCGGGTTCGGTGTTAGGACTGCTTGCGGCATGGAATCTCAATCCCATCGCCGATTTCGTGGAAGAGACCACCGGATTTTCGGTTTTCCCCAGCGATATTTATTACCTGGACCGGATTCCAACCGAAATCAATTCCCAGGATGTCCTCACCGTTGTCGGTTTGGCGCTTTTGACGTCGATCCTGGCCGGACTTTATCCGGCTCAGCGCGCCGCCAATCTCCGGCCCGTGGAGGCTCTGCGTTATGAATAAGCCAGCTATTTTAGTGGCCGAAAATGTAAAAAAAGATTTCCCCGCTCCGGAAGGACCTATTTCAGTCTTAAAAGGAGTGAATTTGACCGTTTGTCAGGGGGAGATTGCTTTTATTCTAGGCCGCTCGGGATCCGGAAAATCGACACTCCTTCATCTCTTGGGGGGTCTCGACCGGGCCAGTGAAGGAAGAATTTTTTTCAAAGGCCAAGACCTCGGGCAAATGAACGAAAAATATTTGGCCCTTTACCGGAACCGGAAAATCGGATTCATTTTTCAATTTTTTCATCTGCTGCCGGAATTGACCCTTTTCGAAAATGTGCTCTTGCCCACGCTCATTGCGGGCAATGCAGCGCCCGAGCGTGCACATGAATTGATTGAGCGCGTGGGTCTCGGTGACCGAGAAAAGCATTTTCCCTCCGAACTCTCCGGCGGAGAACAGCAGCGGACGGCCATTGCGCGTGCTTTAGTGAATCAACCCGAGATTGTTTTCTGCGATGAGCCGACCGGCAATCTGGATGATGAAACGGCCGGCATTGTTTTTAACCTTTTGATCCAGTTGCATCAGACCGAAAGGCTTGCGCTTCTCATCGTTACGCATGACGAGGGGCTGGCCCAACAATACGAGCATGCGTACCGGTTACACGACGGCATCTTAAATCGCGAGACAGGGAGAAACGTTCATGGATCTTCAAGTTTACGTTGACGGGAAGTGGTATCCAAAAAATGAAGCCAAGGTCTCCGTCTTTGACCACGGGCTTCTTTATGGGGACGGTGTTTTCGAAGGCATCCGTTCTTACAACTGTTTAATCTTCAAACTCAAAGAACATCTCAACCGGCTCTTTGAATCCGCCCACACTCTGATGTTGAAGATTCCGATGGATCCGAAGGTGCTGACGAAAATCATTGTCGAAACCCTCCAGCGGAACAAACTCCGGGATGCTTACATCCGGGTGGTGGTGACGAGGGGCACAGGGGATTTGGGTTTAGATCCGCAAAAATGCAAACGCGCGACCGTGATTGTAATCACGGATAAGATCGTCCTCTACCCGGACCGGCTCTACCGGGAGGGACTCGATATCATCACGGTGCCAACGGTCCGTAATCACGTTGAGGCCGTGAATCCTGCTTTAAAATCTCTCAATTATCTCAACAATATCCTGGCAAAAATTGAGGCCACGAATTCCGGCTGCGTCGAGGCGCTGCTTCTGAACCATCAAGGTTATGTAGCGGAATGTACCGGAGACAATATCTTCATGGTGAAAAACGGCGCACTTTTAACGCCGCCGGCTTATGTGGGGGTTCTGAAAGGAATCACGCGCCAGGCCATTTTAGAGATCGCGCAAGCCAAAAGAATCGTTTCCGAGGAGCGCATCCTCACCCGGCACGATCTTTTCAATGCAGAAGAGGTTTTCTTGACCGGAACGGCGGCGGAAGTGATTCCCGTGGTCAAAATCGACGGCCGTCGGATTGGGGACGGCAAGCCGGGGCGGAAGACCCAGGCCTTCATGAAAGCCTTGCGGGATCTCACGAAGCGGGACGGTGTCCGATATGCGCTTTGACGGGGTGTTATAATTAGTTAGCTCATGATGTGCAACGTTTGCGGTACCAACGAGGCTACGATCCACCTCACCGAAATTGTGAACGACCAGATGGTTGAAATCCATCTTTGCGAGGCCTGCGCGCAGGAAAAGGGGACGGAATTCAAGACGCACTTCAATGTGAACGATCTCCTAAGTGGTCTAAAAGACCTGGCCGCCGAGGTGGTCGGGAGCGAAAAATCTCCTGCCAAGTGCCCGAATTGCGGGCTCAGTTATGAAGAATTTGGACGGACCGGCCGGTTGGGTTGCGCGGAGTGCTATGAAGCCTTTACGAAATTGTTGTCACCGCTCATTAAGCGGGTTCAGCATTCGCTCCAACACGTGGGTAAACGGCCTTCCCGTTTAGCCCCCGCGCTCCGGACGAACCAGGATTTACGGGAGCTTCAGCACCGGCTTGCGAAATCGATTCAGGACGAAGCTTTTGAAGAGGCGGCGCGGATCCGGGATCAAATCAGGCAGTTGGAAGAAAAAATAAAGAAGATTAAGAAAAAATCATGAAGGAATCCATTGACCGGCTTTTGAAAAATTCAACCGAATGGCTCCGAGGCCAAGGCCCTGAAACCGACGTCGTGGTGAGCTCGCGGATCCGTCTCGCCCGGAATTTGGCCGGATTTCCTTTTGTCACCAAACTCTCCAAGGAACAAGAAGAAGACATCATTGATTCGGTCGAGCAAGCCGTCCAGCAATCCGCCGGCTTAAAAGACACGCTGTTTGTCCGTTACAAGGACGTGACGGAATTGGATAAGCAGTTTCTCCTCGAGCGGCATGTCATCAGCCGTGAACATGCGGTTGAACACGGCGAAAAGGCGGTTGCAGTGAGTCCCAGTGAAGTTTTAAGCCTCATGATTCTGGAAGAAGACCACCTACGGCTTCAAGTTTTTCAGTCGGGATTTAATCTGAAAGAAACATGGCGGATTGCCGGCGAATTGATCAATGCCCTGGAAAAACACCTGCCGTTTTCCTTTCACGCGGATTTGGGCTACCTCACCGCTTGCCCGACCAATGTCGGAACCGGCCTCCGGGCCTCCTGCATGCTTCATTTGCCGAGTTTGGTCCTGACCAAACAAGTCAACAAGGTGCTGCAAGCGTTGGCGAAGTTGAACCTGGCGACGCGCGGTCTTTACGGTGAAGGCAGTTCCGCTAGCGGAAATTTCTTTCAAATTTCCAATCAAATCACGCTGGGCCAAAACGAGGACGACATTATCGCCGGGCTTGAAAAAGTGATTCAACAAATGATCGGCCACGAAAAAGAAGCGCGTCAGTATCTTCTCGATAAAAGGAAAGCGAAATTTGAAGACCAGATTTGGAGGGCGTTGGGTACCTTGAAATCCGCCCGCGTGGTTTCCTCCGGCGAGGCAGTCCAGCTTCTCTCGCTGGTGAGACTGGGAGTGGACATGGGCTTTGTGAACAACTTGACTTACAGCGAATTGAATAGCCTTTTTCTTCTGATGCAGCCGGCCCACCTGCAAAAATTGTACGGACGCGCCCTCGGTTCTTCCGAGCGCGATATCCGCCGCGCGGACCTCATCCGCGAAAGACTCAAGGTCGTATCTCTCTAACCTAACCAAGGAGTTACTGATGTTTGATCGATTTACTGAAAGAGCCAGAAAAGTCATTATTCTCGCCAAAGAAGAGGCCAAGCGTTTTAATCACGATTACATCGGCACCGAACATATTCTTTTGGGCCTCATCAAAGAAGGTGAAAGTGTCGCCGCCGCCGTTTTGCAAAATCTCGGCCTTTCCTTGGACACCATCCGTCTCGAGGTGGAAAAACTCGTCCAATTCGGACCTAGCACCATTGTCTCGGGAGATATTCCTTTTACGCCCAAAGCTAAAAAAGTGATCGAGCTGGCTATGGATGAAGCCCGCCGGCTTGGCCACAATTACATCGGCACCGAGCACCTTCTCTTGGGACTCATTAAAGAAGGGGAAGGCGTGGCGAGCCACGTTTTAATGAATGTCGGTTTGGACCTCAACAAAGTTCGCGCGGAAGTGATTAAGCTCCTCGGCTCCTCAGCGCCGGGGGGAGGTTCCGGAGGTGGAGGGACGCCGAGTGTCGGAGGGACCGCGAAGGGTAAAACGAAGACGCCGGCTTTGGATTCATTCGGCCGGGATCTTTCCACCTTGGCGCGTGAAGGAAAATTGGATCCGGTGGTCGACCGAGAAAATGAAATTGAAAGAGTGGTCCAAATTCTGGCCCGCCGCACCAAGAACAATCCGGTTCTCTTGGGAGAAGCCGGGGTCGGTAAGACGGCCATCGTCGAAGGCTTGGCGCAGCGGATCGTTTCGGGCGACGTTCCGGAAGTTCTGATCGACAAGCGGATTGTGGTTTTGGATTTGGCGCTGATGGTGGCCGGAACCAAATACCGCGGTCAATTCGAAGAAAGAATCAAAGCCGTGATGGATGAAATCCGGCGTTCGGAAAATGTCATCATCTTCATCGACGAGCTGCATACCCTGGTAGGAGCCGGAGGCGCGGAGGGAGCCATCGACGCGTCCAATATTTTGAAACCGGCCCTTTCACGCGGAGAAATTCAGTGCATCGGCGCAACAACGCTCGATGAATACCGCAAATACATTGAAAAAGATGCAGCCTTGGCGCGGCGTTTCCAAACCATCATGGTGGATCCGCCCAACGTGGATGAGACCGTTGAAATTCTAAAAGGCCTGCGCGATAAATACGAAGCGCATCACCGCGTAAAAATTCTGGACGAAGCGCTGGAGGCCGCCGCCAAGCTTTCCGACCAATACATCACAGGACGTTTTTTGCCGGACAAGGCCATCGACCTGATGGACGAAGCCGGTTCGCGGGCGCGTCTTTCCGTGACGACGCTTCCGAAGGAATTGAAGAAGTTGGAATCTCAAATTGAAGAATTGAAGCGTGAAAAAGAAGCTTCCATCAAAGGGCAAGATTTCGAACGCGCCGCCAAACTTCGCGATGAAGAGCGCAAGGCCAAGGAAGAATTGGCGAGGCTTCGTAAGAGTTGGAAGGAATCCAAGTCCGAAGTAGAAATTCAAGTGACCGCTGAGGACATCGCCTACATCGTTTCTAGAATTACGGGCGTGCCGCTCCAGCGGCTCGAGGAAAAAGAAACGACCCGGCTTTTGCGGATGGAGGATGAGCTCCACAAGCGCCTCATCGGCCAGGAAGAAGCGGTCCACGCCATCGCCAACGCAGTCCGGCGCTCCCGTTCCGGGCTCCGGAATCCGAAGCGGCCTATCGGTGCCTTTGTTTTCCTGGGTCCGACGGGCGTAGGAAAAACTCTTCTCGCCCGGGCATTGGCCGATTTCATGTTCGGAAACGAAGACGCCATGATCACGGTCGACTGCTCCGAATACATGGAAAAATTCAACGTGTCCCGTCTCGTGGGCGCACCTCCCGGCTATGTCGGATATGAAGAAGGGGGTCAGCTCACTGAGAAAGTCCGGCGCCGTCCGTATTCGGTGGTGCTCTTTGACGAAATCGAAAAAGCCCATCCGGATGTTTTTAATATCCTGTTGCAATTGATGGAAGACGGCAGGCTGACTGACTCCTTTGGCCGCAAGGCGGATTTCCGAAATACGATCGTCATCATGACGTCCAACGTGGGGATGGACCTCATGGCGCGCCAGGGCGAATTGGGTTTTCGGCAGAAGGGAGAATCGGAAACCTACGAAGCGATGAAACGCAAACTCATCGACGAAATCAAAAAAGTTTTCCGCCCCGAATTTTTGAACCGTGTGGATGACAGCATTGTCTTCCATTCACTGCGGCGCGAGGACCTGGAAAAAATCATTGAGATTGAGCTCAAGGAACTCAAGACGCGGCTCAAGGAAAAGAAAATGGACCTTACCTTGACACCTGAAGTGCTCAAGTTCCTTATTGATAAAGGTTATGACGCCACTTACGGCGCCCGGCCTCTCAAGCGAACGATTCAGCGTTACTTGGAAAATGTCCTGGCTGAGGAGATCCTCTCCGGTAAATTTCAGGAAGGAGATAAGATTCAGGCCGAACTCCGAGGGGAGATTGTGACGTTCGAGAAAAGCTCGTGACCCTGGCCTTCGTGAGGCGACGCTTACTTCTCTTTCTTCTGCCGCTGGCCGCTAGCGGTCTGGCGGTGGGCTATCACGAAATCCAAGTCCGTCTGGAACAGCCTGAGACCCGCAGTTTTTTAGAAACAAAGGCCGGAGAAATTCTGCAGAAAGAGGTAAAGATCGGCCGCCTCAGTTATGTTCCCCCGGCGTCTTTAGCCTTAGAAGATATTCAATTGCAGGGCCCCGACCCCGTTGCTCCCGTTTCAATCAAAAAACTGGTTTTCGGCTACGGAATTCTCAATCTCATCCGCGGCGATTTCCGGATCCCCACCGTTTTCCAGGTCGATTCCCCGCGAGTCTATTTGCCCTCACGGCGCTCACCCTTGCCTTTTTTAGGCCCCGCGTATGGTTCTTCTTCGGAATCGTTTCCGGCCCGTTTAGAAATCAGAAACGGTGAATTTCATTATCCGTGGGGAACTTCCGGAAATGAATTGGTTCTTTCGAAAGTCCATTTAACGGCCAAGCCCGACGCCCAGGGACATATTCAACTCAAATTGAAGGCGGAGCTCGAAGGGACGGGCCGCGGAAAATTAGAAATGCGCGGATTTACGGATCCGCAATTGCGTCATTATGAATTGAAGATTCATTTAAAGGGCCTGGGTTTTTCTTCCGAGAGCGGGGTGCCTTTGCAGGAGGTGGACGGAAATTTTTTTCTCAGTGACCAGCTGATTGAAATCCAGGGATTAACGAGCTTTCTTCATGACTGGCAAATCAAGACAACGGGTCGAATCGAGGATTGGCAGGATGAGCCGCGAATCAATGTTTCGGTCGAGCGTCAAAAGGGGGACCCTCCGTTTCGAGGATTGCTGGGCGCCGACTTTAAATCCGGAATTCTTCAGGGCAGCTGGCAATGGACCGGACATGCCTATCCTTTTCAAGGAAAAATTAAGCGAGAGGGTTCCAAGGTAATTTTTTCCGAGCTGGAGCTTCCTAAGAGTTATACCGGACGGGGAGAGCTGGACGCTTCCAACGGCAATTACCAATTCTGGCTGGAACGCGAGAAACGCCGGTTCCGCATCCATTCCAATTTAAGCCAGCTGGGCTTCGAAACCGAATTTCATTTGGATCATGTCCTCATCAATCACTTAGATTGGGTGGTTCTCGGAAAAGCCCGTTTCAGCCCGCTTCCCAAGCACGCCGGAGACCGGGGTCTTCGTTTCAAGGGGGAGATCAAGACCGATTACCTCATTGTGGAGTATCAGCCGCTTGTGAATTTTCACGGAAACTTTGAATTAAGCGGTGAAGGCATCTACGCAATCGATTGCGAGTGGAATAAAGTTTTCCAACTCGGGGGGGCGATCCTTTTCCGCGGCGGAAAACAAAAACAGGATTTGGTCCTGCGAATTCAGGGCCTGCCGTTGGCAAATATGAAAAGTTTTTCCGGTCGGCCGCTGCCTTCCAATCTGAGCGGAACATTGGAAGGAAAACTAAAACTTCGGGGAGAGCTCGCGAACCCTGAGGTTCAGGGTTATTTTACGATCAAAGAAGGAACCATTGAAAAACTGGAATTCGACCGGGCGGTCATTCAGTTTCAAGGGTACCCGCCTTACCTCAAACTTTTTGATTCTACGGTCCTCAACGGACGCAATACCCTCAAAATGACCGGTGCGATTAATCTAAAGATGCCGAATATTTTCCGGGGTGTCCAGATCCGAGGCCCGGATCATTTGGTGATCTGGAAGGGGATGAGCATCTACTGGAAAAAAGGCGAGTCCGCCATCGAGGCGGAAAAACCCTTGGGCGACCGGCTCGCCATGGGTTTAGAAGTGGGCCAGGGCATGCCGGAAACCACGGATGACCCCGAAGAAAGTCATGCCGTGTTGGGACCCAAATTTAAATTCTGATGAAACCCGTAAAACCCGCCATCGATAATCTTCGCCGCGCTGTCTCTCTCAAGCTCTGGCTCGGGCGTTTGGGCGGTCAGACCGTCGATATGGCTTACGATGCCGGCGGAATTACTTTTCTTTTTAAAGACGCCCTCGCGACTCTCTTCCGGACCCCTCTTCGCTGGCATTCAACCGTTGAGCAAATGAATAAAATCGGCGTCACCTCATTGCCGCTTGTTTTTCTGACTGCTTTATTCACCGGGATGGTTCTTTCCCTGCAGTCAGCCTATCAGCTTCAGCTTTTTTCGGCCGAACAATTCACTTCCGATCTGGTGGCCCTGTCGATGACCCGCGAGTTGGGGCCGGTTCTCACAGCGATGGTGGTGGCGGGCCGGGTCGGCGCGTCCATTGCGGCGGAGATCGGGACCATGAAAGTAACGGAGCAAGTGGACGCCTTGAAAGCGCTCGCTGTGGATCCGATCCGCTATTTGGTCGTACCGCGGCTCGTGGCAGGATTTTTCATGCTTTTTTTTCTGACGATCTACGCGGACTGCATCGGCATGCTGGGAGGTTATTTTGTTTCCGTGTTTAAGCTGGGCATCAGCTCTCATCAGTACCTGAAGCGGACCATTGATATTCTTCAGATTAAAGACATCATGACGGGCCTGGCTAAAGCCTTTATCTTCGGCACCGTGATTTCCATTGTGGGCTGTTACTTCGGTTTTAAGACCGAAGGCGGCGCCGAAGGAGTGGGCCGTTCCACCACCTTGGCCGTGGTGACGGCGCTCGTTCTGATCATTGCCTTGGATTGTTTCTTCACGGCCGTTTTTTATTTTCTTTGATGGCGTGATTCAGATCAAAGGGGTCCACAAATCGTTTGGCGGAAATCACGTTCTCCGGGGCTTGGACCTGCATGTTCACACCGGCGAAGCCCTGGTGATCATGGGCCGCTCCGGTTGCGGCAAGAGCGTCCTTTTAAAGCTCATGATGGGCATCTTGGAGCCGGACGAAGGAACGGTTGAAATTGACGGCGCCAATATTTTCTCTCTTTCGCTGCGGGATTTGGATCAGTTCCGGTTGAAGCTCGGAATGCTTTTTCAAGGAGCCGCGCTTTTTGACTCGCTGACGGTGGGTGAGAACGTGGGGTTTTCTTTAATTGAGCACACGAAGTTACCGCCGCAGGTGATTGCGGAAAAAGTCAGCGAAAAATTGAAATTGGTCGGTCTCGCGGGCATTGAAGATCTGATGCCCTCAGAGCTTTCCGGCGGAATGAAAAAAAGGGTGGGTCTGGCGCGGGCCATTTGCAACGAACCTAAAATTATTTTGTACGATGAACCCACGACGGGCTTGGATCCCATCAGCGCGGACGGCATCAACGAACTCATTGTGGAAATGCACAAAAGGCTTCGGGTGACCAGCGTCACGGTGACTCACGATTTAAAAAGCGCTTACCGCATTGCGACGAGGATCGCGATGCTGTATCACGGGAAAATTCTCGGAATCGGCACGCCCGACGAAATCCGGGATTCACCCAATCCGATTATCCGTCAGTTTATTACGGGGTCCGCGACCGGACCCCTGACTCAGGATAGCCAAGGTTAAGGAGCGGCCATGAAGAAAGCACGAACGGAAGTCCTGGTGGGGACCTTTGTCATCTTTGGTTTTATCTTCCTCTCCGTGGTGGTGTTTTTTGTGAGCGGGGTCTACCTGGTTCGGCCGGGCTACCAGCTCAATGTGACTTTTAAATACGTCAGCATTCTGGACCGGGGAGCGCCGGTGCGCATGGCAGGCGTTCGGGTCGGCGAAGTGAGCCGGGTCACGCTCTTGGAAGATCAAGAGACCGGCGACACCCACGTACGCGTACAACTTTTCATTGCAAAGGGCTTTGAAATCAGGGAAAATTACCTGTTTAACGTGCGGGGAACGCACGTTTTAAGCGAGCCCCACATTGAAATTACACCTCAGCCTGGCAGGGGGCCTTACCTTAAAGACGGGGACTCGGTGCGGGGCGAAGACCCGATTGCCTTGGAAGATCTGATTCACCGGGCCGACCGGATCGGAGGCCATCTGGAAACGATCTTGGGCGGAACGGAAAAAGATGCGGCCGGATCTTTGAAGAATTTAAATGCGTCCATGGCTTCTCTGGAAAGGATTCTTTCCCGGATTGAAAAGGGAGAAGGCAGTGTCGGGAAGCTTTTCATCGATGATGAGCTTTATCAGGAAGTCCGTTCATTTGTCGGGGAGTTAAAGGCCCATCCGTGGCGGCTCCTCAAACGCGATGACGATAAAAAAAAGAAGTGACTATTCTATGATGATTATAAATATAAGGAGTGATTCCTATGGCACTAGCGATAAGAATTTTGTTTTTGATTTTTTTCGTCGTTTTGGGTTATTTGTCCGAGTTCCAGTGGTTGTTTCCCTTTTCGCTTCCGCAGGGCCCGTGGATCGGCGCCGCCATCGGTTTTTGTCTGGCGGTCCTGGTCCTTCTGATCGACGCCTTCTTTAAGCGTTTCACCGTCCGGAACATTCTTTCGATTCTCTTGGGCATTGCCCTGGGTCTTTTGGTCCACCGTCTTTTCATGGGGGTGGCGGCCTACGCTGAACTTTCAGAAGAAATTAGACATCAGGTGGGGATCATCTCAGCGGTGATGTTCAGCTATCTGGGCGCGATTATGATTCTACGCGGCCAAGATGAGTTTAACCTCGTGATTCCCTTTGTGAAATTGGAAGGCAAAGGACTGGGCGAAGAGCTCATCTTGTTGGACACGAGCGTCATCATCGATGGCCGGATTGCCGATATCGCCGAGACTCATTTTTTAAGCGGCAAGCTCATCCTTCCCCGGTTTGTTTTAAAAGAACTGCAACTCATCGCTGATTCTTCGGACCCCTTGAAACGGGCGCGCGGCCGCCGGGGTCTGGATATCCTGAACCGGATTAAGAAAAATCCGAACCTCGATGTAAAAATCCAGGAAATGGATTTTCCCGAATTTTCTACGGTGGACGCCAAGCTCGTGAAAATGGCGCAAGTGGTCGGAGCCAAGGTTTTCACCAATGACTACAACCTGAACAAAGTGGCCGAATTGCAGGGCGTCAAAGTACTCAATATCAATGAGCTGGCCAATGCCGTCAAACCTGTGGTCATGCCCGGCGAGACGATGCAGGTTAAAATTCTGAAGGAAGGAAAAGAGCACGACCAAGGCGTGGCCTATTTGAATGACGGCACCATGGTTGTGGTGGATAACGGCAGGCGCCGGATCGGCCAGACCTTGAACGTGATTATCACAAGCGTTCTGCAAACTCAGGCCGGACGGATGATTTTTGCCAAGCCCGGCGAAGCGGAAGAACCGTCTCGCCGTCCCACTGAAGTCAGGGGATGAATGTCAGCCTCATCATTGCGGCCGGGGGTTCGAGCCAGCGTTTCTTAAAGGGCCGCAAGCTGAAAGGAAAATTCAGTAAACTTTTCCTGATGCTGGGCGAGAAACCCCTGTTGGCTCAGACCCTGGAATCGTTTCACCCCTTTCCGCAAATCCGGGAGATTATTCTGGCCGTCCCCCGGGGTTCGGAAAAATACGTCAAAGACGTTACCGTCAATCCGAATAACATCTCCCGAATAAAAATCGTTTCCGGCGGAGCCACCCGCGCGGAATCGGTTTGGAAGGCACTCCAGAAAACCTCTTCCCGGAATTCATGGGTTCTCGTCCATGACGGTGCGCGTCCCTTTCCGCCTCAAAATGAAATCCAAAAAATGCTCGCGAAACCCCCAACGACCGACGGCGTGATTCTCGCGAAGCCGGTCGTCTCCACCCTGAAACGAGTGGGCGGGAAGGGACAAATTTTGGGTACCATTGACCGGTCCCGGCTTTTTGAGGCCGAAACGCCGCAGTTGGTTCGCCGCTCGGTTCTCCTTAAAGCTTACCGGAAGAATCCCGATGCCTTCCGCGCGACGGATGAGTCATCGCTCGTGGAGGCGGCGGGCGGAAAAATGAAAGTAAAAGCCCACACTGGCTGGAATGTGAAAATCACTTCACCCGAAGATTTGCGATTAGCCGATGCCCGGCAGGGAAATGTACGGGTGAGCGTGGGTTTCGGCCGTGACACCCACCGGCTTGTGGAAGGACGAAAATTTTTCTTGGGCGGAGTCCGGATTCCTTTTGAAAAAGGGGCGCTCGGGCATTCGGATGGGGATGCGCTTCTCCACGCCGTGTCCGATGCGGTGCTGGGAGCCGTCGGTTCAGGTGATATCGGCGAGTGGTTTTCAGACCGTAATCCCCGTCACAAAGGAATCCGAAGCGAAAAAATTCTACGAAAAGTTTTGGAAGTTGCCCGCGAGAAAGGCTGGATTCCCGCTCAATTGGATTCAGTCATTACGTTGGAGCGGCCCCGCCTCGGTCCTCATAAAAAAGAAATCCGGAAAAAACTGGCTCGAATCATAACCCTTGCGGAAGAATCCGTTTCCGTCAAGGCCAAGACGGCCGAAGGCTTGGGCCCGGAAGGGGAAGGCCGGGCCGTGACGTGTGAAGCAATTGTTTTAATGAGAAGAGCCGCATGAGCGTCCGAGTCCGTTTTGCCCCGTCTCCCACCGGGTATCTGCACATCGGCAATGTCCGCACCGCGCTCTTCAATTATCTTTTCGCGAAACGGGAAGGAGGAAAATTTGTGCTGCGTGTAGAAGACACGGACACCGAACGCTCAAAGCCCGAGTACCGCGAAGCCCTCATTGAAGATTTAGCCTGGATGGGTATCCGCTGGGATGAAGGTCCGGGCGTGGAAGGCGAATACGGCCCTTACGAGCAATCCAAGCGCCTCGCGATTTATCAAAAATACATCCATCAATTAATTCAAGGAGGAAGGGCTTACCACTGCTACGTAACCGAAGAAGAAGTAGAGGAATCGAAGCGGCTCGCGCTTCTGGAAAGACGCCCCCCTCGTTTTGACAACCGGGGCCGGAATTTCAGCAAGGAAGAAATCGGGAAACGCAAAGCCCGCGGCATCAAACCCACGGTCCGTTTCAAGATTGAAAATCCGAAACTCAAAATGAATGACCTCATCCGCAGCGAGGTTTCTTTTAATCTCGATGAGATGGTGGGCGATTTCGTGATTCAGCGGGCCGACGGGCTCCCTACGTTTCACCTGGCGGTCTGTATCGACGATGGACTCATGAAAATCACGCACGTGATTCGCGGCGAGGACCATCTTTCCAATACGCCCAAGCACATCCTTCTCCTGGAAGCCATGGGCTTCAAACCGCCGCAGTACGGGCATCTTTCCTTGATTCATGGGCCCGGCGGGGAGCCTTTATCCAAGCGCTTGGAATCCGTGTCGGTCCGGGAATTCCGTCGGCGCGGCTATTTGCCCGAGGCCTTAGCCAATTACATTGCGCTCCTCGGTTGGTCGCCGGGCGATAACCGGGAAATTTTCACGTGGGAAGAACTCGGGAAAATCTTCGATTTAAAACGGGTCAACAAATCAGCCTCCATTTACGATCCCCATAAATTGGATTGGGTCAATGGCGAGCACTTCCGAGCCCTGCCGGATGAAGATTTTGCCCGCCGCGCCCTGGCGTATTTAAAACAGGCGAAGCTTTTAAAACACGATGAAACCTTGGTTCATCAGGCGCTCCCCATTTTTAAAGACAGCGTAGAACGCTTTGACCAATTGCCTGAAAAACTCTCCATTCTCGATGACGATTTTTCATTCGAACATCCGGAAATCGTTCAGAGCACCGAAGCGAAGGAGATTTTTCAAGCGGCCCTCGACGTTTTGAATCCGTCTTTTGATTTCGACGCCTTTATCAATGCCTTGAAGCCCCGCGTGAAAGCCAAAGGCAAGAATCTTTTCATGCCGATTCGTCTCGCCCTGACCGGCCGCGAGCACGGACCCGAATTGAAAAAACTTTTCCCCGCATTAGGATTGGACCGCATTAAAAGGCGATTCGAGCAGGCTCTTTCAAAGGAAAAATGACCCCCCGCTTTTACGATACATTCAAGGGCGAGATTCTGGATTTTGATCCGATCGATCAAAAAAAGAAAGAAGTCAAGATGTACACCTGCGGGCCCACGGTGTATGACTACGCTCATATCGGAAATTTTCGGGCGTTTATTTTTGAAGATTTACTCCGGCGATTTTTGGAGTTTAAAGGCTTCCAGGTAAAACACGTGATGAACATCACCGATGTCGATGACAAGACCATCGCCGGCGCGAACCGCGAAGGAAAGCAGCTCGAGGAATTCACGGAAAAATACACCCAAGCCTTTTGTGAAGACCTCAAAACGCTCAATATCTTTTCGCCTAATTTTCCGGCTGAGCCGCCGCGCGCTACCCGCGAAATTCCGGCGATGATCGAGCTCATTGAAACGCTCATTAAGAAAAACGTGGCGTACGTGAGCGAAGGCTCGGTCTATTACCGGGTCTCGGCCTTTCCTTCTTACGGAAAACTTTCCAAGAAAAAACTCGAGGGAAATATTAAGGGCGCCCGGGTGGATGTGGATGAATACGACAAAGAAGAAGGTGCGGATTTCGCCCTCTGGAAACGGGCCAAAGAGGGCGAGCCTTCGTGGGATTCGCCCTGGGGCAAGGGACGTCCCGGCTGGCATATTGAGTGCTCGGCCATGAGCATGAAGTATCTCGGTGACACTTTCGACATCCATGCGGGCGGCGAAGATTTAATTTTTCCGCATCACGAAAACGAAATCGCCCAGTCCGAAGCCGCGACCGGTAAAAAATTCGTGAATTATTGGTTGCACTGCAAGCACCTTCTCGTGAACGGCGAAAAGATGTCTAAATCAAAAGGGAATTTTTATACGCTCCGGGACTTGCTCGCCAAAGGCTACGACCCGATGGCCATTCGGTACGCACTTTTATCCGTGCACTACCGCCAGCCGCTGAATTTTACACTGGACGGGCTTAAGGAAGCATCCGAAACAATTAGGCGATTGGACGATTGTTTTGCACTCGTTTGTTCGCCGGCTATGGATCTTTGTCATGATTCTGGAGCCCATTGCGAAGATGAAGCCACTAAAGAAGAACTTGACGCTATTCGTCAGAACATTTCCGAAGCATTATCTGCAGATCTAAACGTCTCCAAAGCACTCGCGAGTATGATGGAAGGAATCACAGTAATAAACAGGGCTTTTACCGAGGGAAAATTGAATAACAGCGCTAATCAAGAAGCGGTTCATTTATTTTTTTCTGCAAATGACAGAATTTTTGGATTGGACATCACTGACTCGGGGAAAGTACCGAAAGACATTTTCTTTAAGATGCGAGAAAGAAGTGAGATTCGCCGAAGGATTAAAGAGAAGGATGATAAATCACTTTGGAAGGAATCAGATAGGATGCGAGATGAAATCCAAGTTTTGGGTTGGCTTGTCAAGGATGGCAAACCCGGAGAACTCTCGACATTAAAAAAGAAACGTCGGACATGGGATTGAGGCGCAGACTTCCATCGCAGGGCCAGGTGAACCCTAATAGGCTGCCTTATATGGAACCTAGCAGGGGATGGGTGGCCCGAGGACGGAAGGTCTGCGGCCGAAACAACATTACTTAAATGAAAAAAGGATACTTCATCACATTCGAAGGGGCAGAGGGAAGCGGGAAGAGCACGCAGATCCGCTTTGCCGTCCAGCTTCTGAAACGAATGGGTTATCCCGTGGTTTTTTTGCGTGAGCCGGGAGGAACCAAGGTAAGCGAAGCTATCCGCAAAGTGCTTCTCGACAAGCGGCTTAAGGAAATACGTCCTGAGACCGAACTCTTGCTTTATTTGGCAGCCCGTGCCCAGCTCGTTCGCGAGAAAATCGCGCCGGCCCTCAACCAGGGAAAGATTGTGGTCCTCGACCGTTATGAGGATTCCACCGTGGCTTACCAAGGTTACGGCGGTGGAATTCCGATTAAAACCATCGAAGCACTAAGCCGTTTTACGAGGGGATCGACGGTACCTCATTTAACCTTTCTCTTGGATGTAGAAACGCGCCAGGGGCTTAAGCGGAGCGGCCGCGGGGACCGGGTGGAACAAAAATCCGTGGCCTTTCATGAAAAAGTGAGAAGAGGTTTTCTGAGCCTGGCCCGAGAAACCCCGAAAAGGTTCGTCGTTTTGCCGTACGGTTTAACCATTTCTCAAATCCGGAAAAAAATTGAAACCAAACTCAATCAAATCTTCTAATCCTTTACTCGCCGCCCATTTAAAAACCGGCCGGCTCGCGCACACGTATCTTTTTACCGGGCCCGAAGGAGCCGAGAAACAGGAACTCGTCAACGGATTTGCCCGTTCACTGAATTGCGAGAAAGAAACAATTTTTGAATCTTGTGATTGCCGAAGCTGCCGCAAGACGGATAACCGGAATCATCCAGACGTGCATTGGCTCGGTGAAGATGAAAAGGCGCGTTCCATTAAAATTGAAGAAATCCGGGATTTGATTCACCAATCATCCCTCAAACCCTACGAAGGAAAGCGAAAAGTTTTCATCCTGAAGGGAGCTGAGCGTCTCACCCTCGAGGCCGCTAACGCCCTCCTCAAAACTCTGGAAGAGCCGCCCCTGCATTCTATATTTGTCCTGTCAGTCGAAAACAAAGCTCATCTCCTGCAGACGATTCAGTCCCGGGCGTGTGAAGTCCGTTCACTAACGCCGCCTGAGAAAAATCCGTTGGACCGTCCTGCTGTCCAGGCCTTTCACGAAAAAGGCATCGATCTTTTCTTTGCGCAAATGCAAACAGCAAGCCGTCCGGAATTAGTGGAAGACCTGGAGGCGTTGATGTTTTATCTCCGGGACCAATCGGCCCAAACCTGGGACGAAGATCCTCACCGGTCGGAGGGATACCTGAAGGCCCTCGAGCGGGTTTACGAAACCCAAGAAGCGGTGGACGCCAACGTGAATCAGAAGCTTGCCCTGACTTATTTAGAAATTCAACTCGGGAAACTTCTCCGGTGACCAAACCTTATTACCTGACCACCCCGCTTTATTACGTCAACGCCAAGCCGCACATTGGGCATGCTTACACGAATATCCTTTGTGATACCTTCGCCCGTTGGCACCGATTCCGCGGCGAAAAAGTCCACTTCCTGACCGGCACAGACGAACACGGTACAAAAATCGAGAAGGCAGCGCGCGCCGAAAAAAAAGAGCCAAAGGCCTACGTGGACGCAATGGTCCCCGAGTTCAAGTCTCTTTGGACGCTCCTTGGCATCCAATATGACGATTTCATTCGCACGACCGAGGACCGGCACAAAAAAGTTGTGGCCAATATTTTGCGGGACCTCGAGAACCGCAAGGAAATTTACAAGGCGGAGTATAAAGGCTGGTACTGCACGCCCTGTGAATCTTTTTGGACCCAGCTGCAACTGGCGGAGGGAAAATGTCCGGATTGCAAAAGGGACGTCCAGGAGCTTTCCGAATCCAATTACTTTTTCAAGATGTCCCAGTATCAAAATTGGCTGATTGATTACATCAAAAATAATCCGGGTTTCATCCAGCCTGAAATTCGACGCAATGAAATCCTGGGGTTCTTGCGCGAACCCTTGGAAGACCTTTGCATCACGCGTCCTCGCGCGCGCCTCGGGTGGGGGATTGATTATCCCAGTTCGCCCGAGCACGTGGTCTATGTGTGGTTCGATGCCCTCATTAATTACGTAAGTGCCGTGGGGTACACGACGGACGAAAAGAAATTCAAAACCTACTGGCCGGCTGACGTGCACGTGGTGGGTAAAGATATCCTTCGCCAGCACACGGTGTATTGGCCGATTATGTTGAAAGCCTGCGGGGTCGAGCCGCCGAAAAAAGTGCTGGCTCACGGTTGGTGGACCCAGGCCGGCGCCAAAGTCTCGAAATCCCGCGGCAATGCCGTGGATCCCATCGAGCTCTGCAAAAAATACTCGGTCGATGCCTTTCGTTATTTTCTATTGAATGAAGTGACGGTCGGCAATGACGGGGCTTTTTCCGAAGACCTTCTCGCCGAGCGTTACACCACGGATTTGGCCAATGGACTCGGAAACCTCTGGTTTCGTTTTGCGTCGATGCTGGAAAAATATTTCGACAAAAAAGTCCCGGAAGGAAAAGGAACAGCCACGGTTCAAACAGAAGCGCTCAATCTTTTGGACCGGGTCGATAAGGCCATGGTTCTTTACGATCCTCGTCAGGCCGTGGGGGCCATCTGGGCTGTGGTGACGCTTGCCAATCAATACATCGAAGAGAAAAAACCTTGGGTCATCGCCAAAGATCCTTCTCAGAAAAAGGAGTTGGTTTCGGTCATGGTTGTCCTAGCGGAAAGCATTGCGCACATCGCTGTCGTTTTATCCGCTTTTCTGCCCGTAACCGCCGCTCAAATGGCCGAGCGGCTCGGCCTCAAGACAACGATAGGAAGTTCAGACGCATTCCGGCAATCTTTGGTTAAACCAGGAAACGTCATCGAGCGCGGCGAAGCGCTTTTCCCGCGCCTTGAAGAATTGAAAGAGAAGTAATGGGATTCGCCGATACCCACGTTCATTTTCATTTCCCTGATTACGATAAGGATCGTGAGGAGACGATTAAGCGCTCACGCGAAGCCGGGGTAGAGTTCTTTATTAACGTCGGAACAGATGTGAAGAGTTCAGAGGAGTCTTTGAAACTGGCGCATAAGTATCCGGATTTTTACGCCGCGGCCGGCATCCATCCTCACGATGCCAAAGACGCCCACGAGGAAGATTTCGAAGCTCTCGAAAGACTTTTGCACGAATCCAAAATGGTGGCGATTGGGGAAGTAGGACTCGATTTTTTCAGGAACCTTTCTCCCGCGGAAACCCAGCGCAAAGTCCTGAGTCGGTTCTTTTCGCTCCACCGGAGAATAAAAAAACCGCTCATTCTCCACATTCGGGATGCTTATGAAGAAATGGAAGACCAAGTCCGCGCTGAGCTTTCGTCGCCGGTGGAAGGGGTGCTGCATTGTTTTTCCAGTGACAAAAAAACCATGATCCGTTTTTTGGATCTGGGATTTTATATTTCTTTCGCCGGACCGCTGACTTACAAGAAAAACGATTCCCTGCGTGAAGCCTTTCAGGTGTGTCCCACGGACCGTCTGCTTCTGGAAACAGACGCGCCTTTTCTCCCGCCGCAATCCAAGAGGGGAACCCGGAATGAATCCGGCTATCTTTTGGAAACGGCTCAAGTGGGCGCCGAAATCAAGAAGATTTCGGTTGCCGAGTTGGGCCGCGTCACGACCGAGAACGCAAAGAAGGCGTTTCATTTGTGACGCTTTTTAGGGACATTTTCTGTTTTCTCAGACGAGAAAAAGTCTGGACGCTTCTTTTTATCTTTTTAGTTTTGGTTTACTTCCTCGTTTCCTCTCAAACTTCCAAAAGGCATCACCCACCCCGCGAATCCGTGGGTTTGCAAAAACTTCGGACGGCCGAAATCAAATTAAAAGAAGAAATTCAGGCCACGGGCGGACTCAAGCAATTTTTAAGCTCGAAACCCGGGCTGAGCTTCGGTTTCAGCGTTTTCACGGGTTTGATTGTGACGATTCTTCTGGTGGGGCTCATCGTGAACTTTGGCTGGGCGCTCAAGCCCGAATGGCGGGCCCGGCTTCCTTCCGGGGCAGGCCCTCCCGAAGCCCCCAGCTGGGGAATCGGAACGATTTTCAAAGTCATTTTACTTTTTGTGTTGGGAACGATGAGTCTCAGTTTTCTTCTGGCCCTGGCCAAAAACGTCCTTTTTCACTCAGCCGATCCCCATTTTTTAGTCCTTCTCCATACGACCCTCTCCGATCTTCTTTGCATCGGTGTGGTGATGGCCAGGGTGCACAAAACCGGGGGCCATTGGAAAGACTTGGGATTCAGGAGGGTCCGCCCGGTCAAAGACGTCTTGGTCGGAGCGGCCGGTTATGCCGCCATCCTTCCTTATTTCTTCCTCGTTCTGTTTTTCCTGGTGTGGCTGGTGCAGCTTTTTTCTTACGAGCCGCCCCCTCATCCCTTGGTTGAAATCTTTGTGGAAGGGGCGCGTTCGCCGGGCTTGATTGCTTATTCGCTTTTCCTGGCCTGCGTGGCCGGACCTTTTTTTGAGGAGATTTTTTTCCGGGGATTTTGTTATCCCGCATTCAGAAAAAGATGGGGAACCGGATGGGCGCTGGTTTTAACCGCCGCATTCTTTAGCGTCATCCATCAAAACCTGTTTGCCTTTTTCCCGGTCTTTATCTTGGGGCTCGGTTTGGGTTACCTTTATGAAAAGCGGGGCAGCCTGCTTGCTTCCATCGCGCTCCACGTCCTTCACAATACGATTTTCATTACTTACTTTTTCCTTGCCAAAGAAGTCTTGATGAAAACCGGATGAATGTCCTCTATTGGGCGATTGGAATTTCTATTTTTCTCGTCACCGTAACGGTGCACGAGTACTGCCACGGTTTTCTGGCGGACAAGCTGGGGGACCGCACGGCACGCGACGCCGGACGGCTGACGCTCAATCCCTTAAAACACATCGATCCCTTTTGGACCGTTATTTTTCCGTTGTTTCTTTTTATTTCGACACACGGGCAATTTGCAATGGGAATGGCCAAACCGGTGCCGGTCAATTTCATGAATCTGGGCAATCCTAAGCGGGACATGATTTGGGTCGCCGCGGCGGGCCCGGCCGCCAACCTTCTGTTTGCGGCGGTTCTTTCAGCTCTCTTCCATCTTTTCCCGCTCCCGATCTTTCTTTATATCCTTTATTTCAATGTAGGGCTCGCGGTTTTCAATTTGCTGCCGGTGCCGCCCCTGGACGGCTCGCGGATTGTAACGGGCCTCCTTCCGATGCCCTGGGCCGTGCGCTACCTTCAGCTGGAACCCTTTGGTTTCGCAATTGTGCTGGCCCTTTATTTCACGGGCGCCCTCTCGATTGTTCTTCTTCCCGGAATCCGGTTTTTTTGTAAAATACTGGGCGTCCCCGTCCTGGATTTCTAAGGCGATGAGTTTTCCACCGATTGAATTCAAAAAAGGCCGTTTAAAACTTCTCGACCAGCGCCTTCTGCCCGGACGCGAGACTTGGCTTTCCTGTGATTCGGCCGAAGAGACGGCAAAAGCTATCCGTGAAATGGTGGTCCGCGGAGCTCCGGCCATCGGAATCGCGGGAGCCTACGGACTGTATCTCGGGATCCGTGATTTTAAAGGAACACCCGCCGCTTTTCGAAAAAGACTTTCCCAAAAAGCACGAATTCTTCACGAGGCACGTCCCACGGCGGTGAACCTTCCTTGGGCCTTGGAAAGGATTCAAGGAAAAATTGCTTTGAGTCGCGGTCTTTCGGCGGAAGAGTTAAAGTCCCAAGTATTGGACGAAGCCCAACAAATTCAAAAAGAAGATGAATTACTTTGCCGGGGGATTGGTCGCCACGGCGCGCCTCTTTTTCAAAAAGGAAATTCATTCCTTACGCATTGTAATGCGGGGGGACTGGCCACGTCCGGATACGGGACCGCGCTGGCTGTTTTTTATACGCTGAAAGAAAAAGGAAAACGGTTTCATGTTTACGCGACCGAGACGAGGCCGCTTCTGCAAGGAGCGCGGTTGACCTCCTGGGAACTCGTCCGGTCCAAGATCCCCTGCACCCTGGTTTGCGAATCTGCGGTGGCGAGCCTAATGCGCGCCGGAAAAATTCAAAAAGTGGTAGTGGGGGCGGACCGCATTGCGGCCAACGGCGATACCGCCAATAAAATCGGCACGTATTCAATCGCGCTCTTGGCCCGGGCCCACAAAATTCCCTTTTATATCGCAGCGCCTAGTTCTACCTTTGACGCGCGTATCGCGACCGGCAGCCGGATTCCTATTGAATTCCGCAAGTCGGAGGAAATCACGGAAGGTTTCGGAAGACGCACCGCGCCACGGGGAATCCGGGTGGAAAATCCAGCTTTTGACGTCACGCCTCATGAACTCATCACGGCCTTCATCACCGAGAAAGGCGTGATTCACGCACCGTATAAGAAAAATTTAAAAGTCCTGTCCCATGGGTACCCCTTCTAAAAGTGCCGGGTTCCGAACCCCGCACAATTGGAAGGGGTACCTAACTCATTCAGAAAAGGAAACCTTTCAACTCGCTGAAAAATTAGGACGGGAGCTTTCTCCTGGCACCGTCGTGGCGCTTACGGGTGAAATCGGGAGCGGCAAAACGGTTTTTATCAAAGGCCTTTCGCGGGGGCTCGGAGTGAAAAATCCGGACGAAGTCAAAAGCCCGACGTTCGTTTTGATGCACATCTACCCGGGCCGGGTGCCGATTTATCATTTTGATCTTTACCGGCTCGAACGGGAAAACGAATTGGATGCCATCGGCTTCGACGATTTTGCGTCTGAGCCCAAAGCTGTTTCTTTGGTCGAATGGGCCGACCGCGCGCCCGGAAGAATTCCGAAGGATGCAATATGGGTTCAGATAGAGATAATCAATTCGAAGACAAGAAAGATTTCGCATGAAAACCGTCCTCGCGTTTGAAACCTCCTGTCCGATTTTAAGTGTAGCGCTGGGTACTCCCCAAGGAAAAATTCTCGAGGCAAAGTCGCCGAAACCCTTGCGGCACTCGGAAAATTTAATTCCTCTCATGGACCAGTTGCTTCGAAAAGCAAAACTAAAACTGGAACAAATCGACGCCTTTGCCATCGACCGTGGCCCGGGCTCTTTTACGGGACTGCGTATCGGCTTCGGATTTCTCAAGGGTTTCCTGGCTGCCCAGAAAAGGCCTTGCTACGGGGCAATCAGTTTGGATATGATGGCCGACAAAATCAGTCTACCTGAAGAATCTCGGCTCGGAATTTTGATGGATGCAAGGCGAGAGGCGGTTTACGTGAGAATTTATCTCCGCCGTGAGGGGACCTGGAAGCCTGAAAGCAAACTGGAAGTTCAATCCGCGTCTGACGTAAAAACTAAAATCAAGGAAGGCACGGTTTTGGCGGGAAGTGAAACCCTTCCTTCGGCCGCCACCTTGGTTCGGTGGTTTCAAAGTAAAGACCCTCGGATTTCGAAATTGAATTCTGACGAACAAATACCCCTTTACCTTCGGGTCTCCGAAGCCGAAGAGAATAGAAAAAGGAAACTGACAGCCCGTGCCCGTTGAAACCCTTTCCATTTCCACGCGTCCCGCTTCGAAAAACAACCTTTGGATTGAAATTCACTTAGACCGTCTCCTTCATAATCTTGATCAACTCAAAGTAAAAGTCCGTCCTTACACGCGGGTGATGGCCGTGATTAAAGCCAATGCGTACGGGCATGGATTGGTGCCGGTGGCGCAGGCCCTGCAGGGGAAAGTGGATTTCCTGGGAATCGGTTCGCTGAAAGAAGCCTCGATCTTAAGGGAACAGGGAATTACCGCACCCTTATTTCTTTTTGGAAGGCTCTTCCAAGACGAAGTTCCTATCGCGCTACAAATGAATCTCACCCTGACCGTGTCCAGTTTGGAGGAGGCTCAACATATTTCAGAAGCCTCCCTGGGCCATTCCAAAAGGAAGAAGACCCCCATTCATATCAAAGTGGATACGGGAATGGGACGCTTGGGAATTCCTCTGAGATTTGCCCCGGCCGAAATCGAAAAAATCTCGGGCCTGCCGGCCCTGGAACTCGAAGGAATTTATACTCATTTCCCCACTGCCGAGAAATATCCGGATTCCTTTACCGTCAATCAATTAGACCAATTCGAGCAGTTGATTCAAGCGCTGCGCCGGAAGGACATTTCCTTTGCCCTGCGTCACGCCGCCAATAGCGCCGGCGCCCTGTGTTTTCAATCCACCGCGCTGAATCTGGTCCGTCCGGGAATTGCCCTTTACGGTATTCATCCGCATCCCCTCTTAGCCCGAGAAATCGATTTAGAGCCGGTTCTCTGTTTAAAAAGCCGGATTGCCTTTTTAAAACAAATCCAAACGGGGGAATCGATCGGCTACGGCCGGGAGTTCATTGCCACTGAACCCACGACGATCGCCACTCTTCCCATCGGTTACGCGCACGGTTATCCCGTTCACCTTTCCGGAAAAGGGGAGGCCATCGTGAAGGGAAGAAAAGTTCGCCAGGTAGGAAGAGTTTGCATGGATTCCATGATGTTGAATCTGGGGCTTCAGACGGACGCAGCCGTGGGTGATGAAGTGACCCTCCTAGGAGAATCCGGCGATGAGCGCCTGTCCGCCCAGGAATTGGCGACGCTCGCGGGGACGATTCCTTATGAAATTGTAACCCGTTTGGATGCTACGATTCCGCGCCTTTATCTCTAATTCCGCTTTGACTCCGCCCCTCAAATTTAAAGTTCAGCGTTTCCGCGAAGTCGATTCCACCAATAGCGTTGCCTTTCGTCACGCCCGCGAAGGGGCTTCCTCGGGCTCGGTTTTTGTGGCAGAGTACCAAACCCAAGGCCGAGGCCAATGGGGAAGAGAATGGCTTTCCGCACGGGGCAAGAACCTGCTTTTTTCAGTCCTCCTCCGGACAAATTTGAAAGCCATCAAAGCGACCGGAGTAACGCAGGTGGCTTGCCGCAGCGTGGCTCAGGTTTTAAAGAAGCATTGCGGGCTGGAGCCCACCTTCAAAAGGCCCAATGATGTTTTGGTGGGAGGGCGTAAAGTCTGCGGAGTTCTGGTGGAGGCCAAAGGGCGCTCCAACGGCGATTTGGAAAGCTTAGTCATCGGGATTGGTTTGAATGTGAATGCCGCGCCCTCGGATTTGGCTACTCAAGCTACCTCTCTAAAGGAACAAATGGGCAAGCGTCAGTCCAGGACGGTGTTATTCACGGCCTTACTTAGGCAGCTGGAAAAGGACCTCAAATGCTACTCGTCATAGATATTGGCAACACCTCGACCACCTACGGCTTTTACCGTCAAGGCCGTATTCAAGGGATGAAGCATGTGATGACCTACCTGTTCCCAAAGAAGATCACACAATTGACAGCTAATAAAAGCCTAAGCCCATTTGACCATGCTGTAGTCTCATCTGTTGTCCCAGAAATTAGCCTTAAAATAAGGGGAATCCTTAATCGCAGAAAAGGAGTCAAATTGTGGGAGTTGGGACACGATTTTCAGCTTAGAATTAAGCATAAGTATAAGATAATAAATAAGTTAGGTAGGGATCGGTTGTGCAACGTCTACGGGGCTTTAAAACTTTATAAGCCTCCCTTCCTTATTATTGACTTTGGGACGGCCATTACCTGTGACTTCGTCTCTAAAAAGGGAGTGTTTGAAGGAGGCCTCATTCTTCCCGGCCCGGAGATTTCCCTTCAGGTCCTCACAGAACGGACCGCGCTTCTTCCGAGCGTCAGCTTCCCCAAAAAGGCCCGTTCTTTGGTCGGCCGTAGCCCCAAAGAAGGAATGCAACTTGGTATATTGCTAGGAGTTGCAGCAATGACGGAGGGTCTCATTCGCCGTTTTAAGTCTCAGTACGGAAAGAAACTTAGGGTGATTGCAACAGGGGGGCTGGCTCCGGTGATTTGCCCCCTCACTCAAGGAATCGATGTTCTCGACCCTCTGCTAACACTCCGAGGGCTTCTCCTCTCGTTTCTCAAATTCCGTAAGAATACCAACTCTTGACAGAGTAGCCCCTCGCCCTTAGACTACGTTGGCACTCGAGAGCTGAGAGTGCTAATTCCGCAATTTTCGTAGCAAACAAAGAAAAATTTCCAGAGGAGGATTTCAAATGGCAAAACAGATTCTTTTTCAAGACGAGGCCCGGCGGGCTATTCTCCGCGGCGTCGATAAGCTGGCGGACGCGGTGAAGGTAACCCTCGGTCCGAAAGGCCGCAACGTCATATTGGAGAAAAAGTTCGGATCTCCGACGATCACCAAAGACGGCGTGACTGTGGCTAAAGAAATTGAATTGGAAGATCCGTATGAAAACATGGGAGCCCAGATGGTGAAGGAAGTGGCATCCAAGACCTCAGACACCGCGGGAGACGGAACCACCACCGCTACCGTTCTTGCCCAAGCGATTTACCGCGAAGGTTTGAAGAATGTCACCGCCGGCGCCAACCCGATGTCCCTCAAACGCGGCATTGAAAAAGCCGTCGCCGCTGTCGTTGAAGAACTCGCTAAATTCGCCAAATCCATCAAAGATAAAAAAGAAACCGCCCAAGTCGCTACCATTGCCGCCAACAATGATTCCACCATCGGCAATTTGATTGCTGAAGCGATGGACAAGGTCGGCAAAGATGGCGTCATTACGGTAGAAGAATCCAAGACCACGGCGACAACTCTCGATGTGGTGGAAGGGATGCAATTCGATCAAGGTTACCTTTCTCCTTATTTCGTGACGGATACCGAGCGGATGGAAGTGGTGATGGAAGATCCCTACATCCTCATCAATGAGAAGAAAATTTCCGCGATGAAAGACCTCCTTCCGGTGTTGGAAGCGGTCGCTCGTGCCGGAAAACCCCTTTTGATTATTGCCGAAGAGGCGGAAGGTGAAGCGCTCGCCACCCTCGTGGTCAATAAAATCCGCGGTACAATCTCTGCTTGCGCCGTGAAGGCCCCGGGTTACGGCGACCGCCGCAAGGCCATGTTGGAAGACATCGCCGTTTTGACCGGCGGAAAGGCCGTTACTGAAGATCTCGGGATTAAACTCGAGAACGTTCAATTAAAAGACCTCGGGCGCGCCAAACGCGTAGTGGTCGACAAAGACAATACGACCCTCATCGAAGGCGCCGGCAAGTCCACTGAAATCCAAGGCCGGATCGCCCAACTCAAAAAGCAAATCGAATCCACCGATTCCGAATATGACCGCGAGAAACTCCAAGAGCGGCTTGCGAAACTTGCGGGCGGCGTGGCCGTCATTCACGTCGGAGCGGCAACCGAAACCGAAATGAAAGAAAAGAAAGCTCGTGTGGAAGATGCCCTGCATGCCACTCGTGCTGCGGTGGAAGAAGGCATTGTTGCCGGCGGAGGCGTCGCGCTGCTTCGGGCTTCCAGCTCGCTTGAGAAATTGAAATTGAAAGACGATGAGCAAATCGGCGCGGACATTATTCGCCGGGCGCTTGAAGAGCCGATTCGCCAAATCGCGCAAAACGCGGGTGAAGAAGGCTCCGTGGTCGTCCAGCGTGTGCGCGAAGAAAAAGGCTCGTTTGGTTTTAACGCGGAGAAGGCCGAATTCGGAGACATGGTGGCGGCCGGTATCATCGACCCCAAGAAAGTGACTCGAATGGCCCTTCAAAATGCGTCGAGCATCGCTTCGTTACTGATTACGACTGAAGCGATTATTACCGAGATTCCTGAAGAGGAAAAAGCCTCTGGCGGAATGCCCGGTGGAATGCCTCCCGGTGGCGGCATGGGCGGAATGTATTAATAAAAAACACGTCATAACAAGGAGAACAATTCAATGAAGATCAAGCCGTTAGGAGATAAAGTTTTGGTGGAAGTTTTGGAAGCCGAAGAAAAGACCAAAGGCGGAATCATTCTTCCCGACACCGCAAAAGAAGAGAAGACCGAAGGAAAAGTGATTTCGGTCGGTGTGGGCAAGGTGCTCGAATCCGGAAAAGTCCAGGCGCCTGAAGTGAAAAAGGGCGACCGCGTCATTTTCGGCAAATACGCCGGCGATGAAATCTTGATCGACGGCAAGAAGCACAAGGTTCTCAAAGAAAACGAGATCCTCGCTATCTTCGAGAAGGACTAACCATGGCCGCAAAACAGCTTTCTTACGCGGAAGAAGCCCGTTCCAAGCTTAAAAAAGGCGTCGACCTTTTGGCGAAAACAGTAGGCATAACGCTGGGCCCCCGGGGACGGAATGTGGTTCTCGAGCGGAAATTCGGCGCTCCCGTCATCACCAAAGACGGTGTTTCGGTGGCCAAAGAAATCGATCTGAAGGACCCTTATGAAAATATGGGCGCTCAGATGGTTCGTGAAGTCGCTGAGAAAACTTCCGATCAGGCTGGCGACGGTACGACCACGGCCACCGTTCTCGCGCAAGCGATTATCGCGGAAGGATTGAAAAACGTTACGGCAGGCGCTAATCCCATGGCCTTGAAACGTGGCATTGATAAGGCCGCGGCCGTTGTCGTACAAGCCCTCAAGAAAATTTCCAAGGCCGTTAAAGGCCGCTCCGACATTGAAGCCGTCGGTACCATCAGCGCCAATAATGATTCCGAGATCGGAAAAAAATTGGCCGAGGCCCTGGACAAAGTCGGCAAAGAAGGCGTGATTACGGTCGAGGAATCCAACACGATGGAAACCAAGTTGGAAACTGTCGAAGGAATGCAATTCGACCGGGGTTACATCTCTCCTTACTTTGTAACAGACGCCGAGCGGATGGAAGTGGTTTTAAAAGAACCCTCTATTCTCATCACCGAAAAGAAAATCACCTCCATTAAAGAGTTAATTCCTCTGCTGGAACAAGTGGCCCGGACCGGTAAACCTTTTCTCCTCATTGCGGAGGATGTTGAAGGTGAAGCGCTGGCGACGCTCGTGGTCAATAAGCTTCGCGGTGTTTTGTCCGTGGCGGCGGTGAAGGCCCCGGGTTTTGGCGATCGGCGCAAGGCCATGATGGAAGACGTGGCGATTCTCACCAAAGGAAAATTCATCTCTGAAGATTTAGGAATCAAACTCGAGAACGTCGATGTCTCCATGCTCGGCAGCGCTCAGCGTGTGGTGATCGATAAAGACAACACCACGATCGTGGGAGGCGCGGGTTCCCAGAAAGATATTAAAGGCCGGGTCGAGCAAATCCGCGCTGAGATTGAGCGAACAGATTCCGAGTACGATAAAGAAAAGCTCCAAGAGCGGCTCGCCAAATTGGCGGGCGGTGTAGCCGTCATTCGTGTGGGTGCGGCTACGGAAGTCGAAATGAAAGAAAAGAAAGCGCGTATTGAAGACGCGCTTCACGCCACACGTGCCGCCGTGGAAGAAGGCATTGTCCCGGGCGGAGGCGTGGCGCTTTTGCGTTCGATTGCCACCGTGGCCGATCTGAAACTCTCGGGCGATGAAGCCACAGGCGCTGCGATTGTCCGCCGTGCCTTGGAAGAGCCGGCCCGGCGAATTGCCGAAAACGCGGGCTGGGACGGTTCCGTAGTGGTCCGTCGCATTCTTTCTGAAAAAGGAAACTTCGGTTTCAACGCCGAGAAACTTGAATTCGGTGACCTCACCGAACAAGGCGTCATTGATCCGACAAAAGTGGTCCGCATTGCCGTTGAAAATGCAGCTTCCATCGCTGGCCTTCTTTTGACGACCGAGTGCGCGATTTCGGAAAAGCCGAAAGAAGAAGAAAGCGCGAAGAAAAAGTAGACAACGCCATCGGTTCTGAGTAGCATATCTCATGGTTTCAGAACCAAATCATAAATCAAGGGCCAGACGTAAATGTCTGGCCCTTTTGCTTTCGGTACCCCTTCCAAAAGTGCGGGGTTCAGGGCAACCGACAAATTCGAACCCCGCACTTTTATAAGGGGTACCTAGGAATGGCTGAATTCATCGGTCGTGATCGCAAAGCCCGTCGGGCTTACGGGTTTGATGAAATTGCGCTCGTTCCGGGTGAAGTCACCGTCAATCCGGACGAAGTCGATATCCAATGGCGCGTTGACGGCAAAAGTTTCCCCATTCCTTTTTTAGCGTCTGCGATGGACGGAGTGGTCGACCCCGTGTTTGCCGTCAAGATGGGGAAGATGGGTGGCATTGCGGTCCTCAATTTGGAAGGCGTTCAAACCCGCTACGAAAATCCCAAAGAAATTTTTGACCAAATCACCCAATCCAGCTCTGAAAAAGCCACCGAGCTCGTCCAAAGAATTTATCTCGAGCCCATCAAAGAAAAACTAATTGCCAAGCGGATTCAGGAAATCAAAAAAGAGAAAGTCCCCGCGGTCGTCAGCACGATTCCCCAACACGCCGAAAAGTTCGGCAAAATCGCCCAAGAAGCCGGCTGTGATATTTTTGTCGTTCAATCCACGGTCACCACCGTGCGTCATATCGCCAAGGCTTATCAAGTGGTGGATTTCAAAAAATTCTGCAAAACGATAAAAATACCCGTTATCCTCGGCAATTGTGTGACGTATAAGGTGGCGCTTGAATTAATGGGAACCGGCTGCGCCGGGATTTTGGTGGGCATCGGCCCGGGCTCGGCTTGCACCACACGCGGAGTCTTGGGCTTGGGCGTTCCTCAAGTAACCGCCATCGTCGATACCGTCGCGGCTCGCGAGATTTATTTCAAGAAGACCGGCCATTACATTCCGATTATTGCTGACGGCGGAATGTCCACGGGTGGCGATGTTTGCAAATCATTTGCTTGCGGCGCCGATGCCGTGATGATTGGCTCTGCTTTTGCGCGCGCCAAAGAAGCCCCCGGTCGCGGTTTTCACTGGGGGATGGCTACGCCGCACGCGAATCTTCCCCGAGGCACTCGCATTCAAGTCGGGACCACGGGAACGCTCGAAGAAATTCTTTTCGGTCCGGCCAAGCTGGATGACGGCACGCAAAATTTGGTTGGTGCGCTGCGCACCTGCCTCGGCAACGTCGGCGCCAAAAACATCAAGGAATTTCAGCTGACCGAAATCGTCATTGCTCCGGCGATCAAGACCGAAGGCAAGCTTTTTCAAGCCGCGCAAAGAGTAGGGATGATGAAATGAGATGACGGACACGGTCGTCGTCCTTGATTTCGGTTCGCAGTACACCCAGCTTATTGCGCGCCGAATCCGGGAAAATAAAGTCTTCTCCGAAATCCTTCCCTTTAACGCTCCCTTAAAAGAAATCCTTGCCCACCATCCCAAGGCAATCATTCTCTCCGGTTCTCCGGCCAATGTTTATCAAAAAGGCGCGCCTATCCCAGACCTCGGAATCTTAAATCTGAGAATTCCGGTTTTGGGAATCTGCTACGGCCTTCAATTGATCGCCCATGCGCTGAAGGGCCGCGTCAAAAAGTCGGAGCGGCGTGAATACGGCCATGCCGAGCTTTTTGTCGATACCGAGGACGGTCTCTTCCATAAATTACCGCGTAAACTCACCTGTTGGATGAGTCACGGTGACCAACTGGTCCGCCTCCCGAAAGGCTTTGAGCCTCTGGCCCATACGCCCAGCTCTCGTTACGCCGCCATTCGCAATTCGGAGCGTCTGATTTACGGCGTCCAATTTCATCCGGAGGTGGTGCACACGCCGATGGGAAGCCAAATCCTCGCCAATTTCCTTTTCCGCATTGCCAAGCTCAAGCCCGGCTGGACACCTCGTTCTTTTATCGAAGAATCCGTCGAGAAAATCCGCCATCAAGTCGGGAAGGAAAAAGTGGTGCTGGGGCTTTCCGGAGGGGTGGACTCCTCAGTGGCCGGCGTGTTGATTCACAAGGCCATCGGCAAACAGCTCACCTCGATTTTTGTCGACAACGGCCTTTTGCGGTTAAACGAAGCGAAGCGCGTGCAGGAAGTTTTCGCGAGGCATTACAAAATGAAGATCCGCTGCGTGAATGCGGAGAAGAAATTCCTCTGGGCACTAGGCGGCGTGACGGACCCCGAGAAAAAACGGAAAATCATCGGGCGTCTTTTTATCGAAGTGTTCGAAAAAGAAACTAAAAAACTTGGCCGGGTACCGTTCTTGGCACAAGGGACGCTTTATCCGGATGTCATTGAATCGGTTTCTGTTTTCGGCGGGCCCACCAGCATGATTAAATCTCATCACAACGTGGGCGGACTGCCCAAGCGGATGCGGTTTAAATTGATTGAGCCATTGCGGATGCTTTTCAAAGACGAGGTGCGCGAGGTCGGCCGTGCGCTCGGGCTTGTCTCAGAAATCGTGGACCGCCAGCCTTTTCCCGGCCCGGGTCTGGGCGTGCGAATCGTGGGGGATATCACTAAAGACCGTCTCGAAGTTTTGCGCGGGGCTGACACCATTGTTTTGGAAGAAATAAAAAAGGCCGGATTTTATAACAAACTCTGGCAAGCCTTCGCGGTTTTACTTCCGATTCAATCCGTGGGCGTCATGGGCGATGAGCGTACCTATGAAAACGCCGTGGCCATTCGTGCCGTCACGTCCCAGGACGGTATGACAGCCGATTGGGCCCGGCTTCCGGACGTTCTCCTCGCCCGTATCTCCAACCGGATTATTAATGAAGTGCGCGGCATTAACCGCGTCTGTTACGACATCTCCTCCAAGCCCCCCGCCACGATTGAGTGGGAATAACCGTGGCTGAGGAACTCGAAGTCCTCAAAATGGTTTGTCAACGCCTCGAAAAATCGAGTATTCCTTATATGATTACAGGTTCTATTGCTTCTAACCTTTACGCCGTTCCCCGCATGACAAGAGATATCGATATCGTGATTCACATCAAAAAAGAAGATGCAGAACAAATCACTAAGATTTTTAAGCAAGACTTTTACGTGGACCGGGATTCGATTGAAGAGGCTGTTGAAAAGCACGGAATGTTCAATATCATTCATAATCAGTATGTATTCAAGGTCGATTTCATCATTCGCAAAGACTCTGCCTACCGAGAACTTGAGTTTCAGCGGCGGCGCCAAACGGAGATGGAAGGGATACCGATTTGGGTTGTGGCTCCCGAGGATTTGATTCTATCCAAACTTTTCTGGGCAAAAGACAGTTTCTCAGAGTTACAATTAGGGGACGTCCGGAATCTTCTGGGGACTCTGAAGGATTTGGATATGCGTTATATCGAAAAGTGGGTTCGTGAACTGGGTCTTGGCGAAATTTTTGGCCGGGTTAAAAATGAATGATACCTCTGTTCAAATGGTGGAAAAAATGAGAGAAATGATTCGAAAGAAGACGCCTGAAGAGCGTCTCAAAATGGGTTGCTCCATGTATGACTTCTCAAAGCGGCTTGTGGTTCATTTCTTGATGGAACGCGAACCCGGGCTTTCGTCATCCGCTCTCCGCAGGGAACTTTTTCTGAGGTTCTACGGAAATGACTTTTCTCCCCGAAAGCGCCAAGAAATCCTTAACGGTTTAAAATAAGGAGTTAGGGAAAACCCAATTGGCCCGCCAGCGGGCCAATTCGCCCGGCGCCGGGCGAATTGTGTAAAAAGGAGTCAATTCAACTTAATTGAAAATTGAAGTCCGGGTAAAAGCCGGCGCTCGCCAGACGGCCGTTGAAAAAAAGGCCGACGGGATTTTTGCGGTGAAAGTCAAAGCTCGGGCCAAAGAAGGCGAGGCCAATCAAGCCGTGATTGAGGCTCTTGCCGATTATTTCGATATCCCCAAAACCGCCGTCCAAATTCTCCGCGGCCACAAGAGTTGTAACAAACTCATTGAAATCCAAAACGCTTAGCGTTATTCTTTCGCTCTCGGGTTACGGGCGTTGCAGATAAAACTGCCTCGTCCCTTGTAAAAATCGGAAAAGAAACGATTCGCCCTCCAATAAAAGGAGGGCGTTTTTGTTTATCTATATCGATGAATCAGGAGATTTAGGATTTGATTTCACGAAGGGTGGCACCAGCCGTTTGTTCATCGCAACTCTCCTTGTCGTCCACAACCGTGATCACAATAGACGTCTAGTTCAAGCGGTTACGCGAACCATTAAGAACAAAATCCGCCAAAGAAAAGGAGAGAAAAATCCAGCCCTTGAGTTGAAAGGAAGTAAAACAGAATTTTCCATCAAGATTTATTTCTTGAGACAACTGAGGGGTGTGGGTATCGGGATTTACTCACTGATCTTAAACAAAGCGAGAGTTTTTGAAGAGCTTAGACGAAATAAAACGAAGCTCTATAATTTTTTGGCAAGATTGCTTATTGAGAGATGCCCTTTTATTTTGGCGAGAGAAAAAATTATCCTTGTCCTAGATCGGTCAAAAAATCAAAGAGAAATCCGAGAATTCAATCAATACCTTTTAGTCCAAATTCAAAAATTAGTTCCTGAAAAAATCCCCGTTGAAATTTATCACCGGCTTTCTCATGAAAGTAAGGGGATTCAAGCGGTTGATCTTTTTTCTTGGGGAATATTCAGAAAATATGAAAGAAATGACCTGACTTGGTATGAACGATTTAAGGAGAGGATTCACTTTGAAAAAGTGTATTTAGCCAACAAAAAAGGCTTATGAACCCTTTCCGGCGAACCCTCGCAGCTTTACCAACCATACGGAAGGAAACGCTGCAAGAACCGGAAAGGCCTTACTCATAAGCCGGAGGAAGTATACTCTTGAACTGAAGATCAAACAAGTAGAGTTTCACAGGGTTGCGGGCGTCAGGGCCTCAAGCCAACTCGTCCCGCCGAAAAATCGGAAAACACTCACCTTAGAACCATTGCCGGCACCCTGCCGGTAGACACGATTTACCCTTCAAACCCAAGGAGGATTCTCGTGTCTGAAATGGAAATCCTGTCTCGAAGCATTATCGTTGCGATCTTTGCGGTTCTACTTATTCTGGCCATTTTTACTCCACCGCGGAGCAAGCCCTGACCGATTAAATCAGTTTCCGGGCGTGGGCGATTGCGTCTTGGACCGTGTCGAAGAAATTCTTTTTCCCAATCAAGTCGTAGAGTTCCGTTCGTTTCAGCGCCTTCAGGGGTTGGGATTGAAGCCCCGTCATCAGAAGATGAATATGGCTGTGACGGCATTTCTTGAGAAACTCTTTCAAGGCTTGGAGGCCGGTAGAATCAATAATCGGAACATGGCGCAGCCTGAGAATCCGGACTTTAGGCATTTTGGCCACGGCGCGGACGGCCTCTTCAAATTCATGCGCCACACCGAAAAAGAAGGGCCCGTTGATTTCGTAAACCTCCACCCCTTCCGGAATTTTAATTTTATCCAGATCGGCCGGCTCTTCTTCTTCGATCTCGTCCTGCAATAACCGGATTTTGGTCGTGCGGGACATCCGGTGCATAAATAAAAACATCGAAAACACCAAACCGATTTCAATGGCCACCGTCAAGTCGACCAAAACCGTGGTGACAAAAGTAAGCACCAAAACCACTGCGCTGCCACGCAGGCCCTGAAGGTCTGCGAGAAAAGATCTCCACTCACTCATGTTGTAGGCCACAACCGTGAGGATCCCGGCAAGGCAGGCTAGGGGAATCGCCTTCACCCAAGGTGCGAAGAAAAGCATCAACACCAAAACCGTAATCGAATGAACAATTCCCGCGACCGGGGTTCTTCCGCCATTTTTAATATTCGTTACGGTACGAGCAATGGCCCCCGTGGCAGGAATTCCGCCGAAGAAACTGGAACCGATATTCGCGGCGCCTTGCGCGACCAATTCCATATTGGAACGGTGCTGACCGCCCACCATGCCGTCGGCCACCACGGCCGAGAGAAGTGATTCAATCGCTCCGAGTAAAGCAATGGTAAAAGCAGGCTTCATTAAATTCTGAATCATTGAAAAATCAAACGGCGGAAGCCGGGGCGTGGGCAAGTGACGCGGCAATTCTCCGAACCGGCTGCCGATGGTTTCCACGGGCCAGTGAAGGAAATAGGCGGCGAGAGAAAACAAAATGATTGCAATAAGAGAGCCCGGAATTTTACGGGAAACGCGGGGCCAAAACGCGATGAGTCCCACCGTACTGAATGCAATGGCGAACGAATAAGGATTGAAGGAAGAAAGGTTCCTGAAAATCTCGCCCCACTTTTCCACGAAATCCACGGGCACGGCACCCATTTGGAGCCCCAGGAAATCTTTCACCTGGGAAGAAAAAATAATCACGGCAATGCCACTCGTAAATCCAATGATCACGGGATGAGGAATGAATTTAATGGCGCTTCCCAGGCCGGCAAAACCCATGATCATCAATAGGATGCCTGCCATGAACGTGGCGATAATCAGGCCTTCCACGCCGTGTTGTTGGACGATTCCATAAACAATCACAACGAACGCGCCGGTGGGCCCGCCGATTTGGACGCGGCTGCCGCCCAGAACGGAAACGAGAAAGCCAGCCACGACGGCGGTGACGAGCCCCTTATCGGGAGTGACTCCGGAAGCAATGGCAAAAGCAATGGCCAAGGGCAGGGCGACGATACCGACAATGATTCCGGCAATGAGGTCCGCTGCAAATCTCTGGCGGGAATAATCTCGTAAGGTTGTAAAGAGTTTAGGATAAAGCATTTGATGATTTTTCGTCTTTCCAGCGGCTGACTTTAACGGCTATAATACGCCAACCTTAAACTCATGCCCCACGCCGATTTTGTCCACCTGCATTGTCACACCCAATACAGCCTTTTAGACGCCGCTTCTAAAGTCACGGACCTTCTCAAGCGTGCGCAAGAACTGAAATTCTCGGCGCTGGCCATGACCGATCACGGCAATCTCTTTGGCGCCATTGAATTTTACCAGCAGGCGCAGAAACACGGCATTAAACCCATCATCGGAATGGAAGCCTACATTGCCCCCGGTTCCCGTTTCGATAAACAGGCGCACGGCATCAAAGAAGCCTCTTTTCACCTTACCCTCTTGGCCCGCGACGAAGTGGGCTACAAGAATTTAATGAAGCTCACCTCCATCGGTTACCTCGAAGGTTTTTATTACCGACCCCGGATTGACAAAGAAATTTTGCGCGAGCATTCCAAGGGCCTCATTGCACTCTCGGGCTGCCTGAAAGGCGAAGTCCCTTATTACACTTGGAATGACCGGCCCGAGGAAGCGAAGCGGGCCATCGGCGAATTCATCGACATCTTGGGCAAGGAAAATTTTTATCTCGAACTCTCCGACCAAGGACTGGAGCCGCAGGCGAAACTCATTAAGGCCTACGAAGGCCTGGCCAAACAATTTGGAATTACTCGCGTGGCGACCAACGATTGTCATTACATTTATCAAAAAGACGCCGGCGCACACGATGCTCTTATCTGCATTGGCACCGGTTCCAATCTGGACGAGCCGAACCGCATGCGTTATCAAGGCGACCAATACTATTTGAAGTCCGCGGAAGAAATGCACACCCTTTTTGCGGAAATTCCCGAAGTCTTGAAAGCCACCCTCGACGTGGCCGAGCGTTGCAATTTGGAACTCACCTTTAATCAAACCCACCTGCCGCGATTCGAGCCCCCGGAAGGAAAAACCAAAGAAGGGTATTTGGAGGAACTTTGCTTTGTTCATTTGCGCCAAGACCTCGGCGGCGAAATCCCCGCCGAGTACCAGTCGCGCCTACGCTACGAACTCAATCTCATTAATAAGATGGGTTTCACGAGCTATTTTTTGATTGTGTGGGATTTTATCCGCTACGCCAAAGAAAAGGGGATTCCCGTAGGTCCGGGCCGGGGCTCGGCCGCGGGGAGCTTGGTGGCCTTTGCGTTGGGAATCACGGACATTGACCCCATCGTTCATGGGCTTCTGTTTGAGCGCTTCCTCAATCCGGAGCGGATTTCCATGCCCGATATCGACATCGATTTTTGCTATGAGCGCCGCGACGAAGTCATTGAATACGTCAAACGAAAATACGGTGCCGAGAACGTGGCGCAAATCATTACCTTCGGAACCATGGCCGCGCGCGCAGCCGTGCGCGATGTCGGGCGAGTGATGAGCTTCAGTTATCCGGAAGTGGACCGGCTAGCCAAGCTCATTCCGATGGAACTCAACATGACCATTGAACAGGCGCTGGTGCGCGAACCCAAACTCAGAGAATTGGCCGCGGCCGACCCGCGGGTGGCTAGTTTAATCGAAACCTCCAAAGCCCTGGAGGGTCTGACGCGCCACGCTTCCACTCACGCCGCCGGCGTGGTGATTTCTGATGTTCCGCTCACCGAGTACACGCCGCTTTTCAAAACCGAAGACCAGGTCACCACGCAATTTGACATGGGTGCCTTGGAAAAAATCGGCCTCCTCAAAATGGATTTCCTGGGCTTGAAGACGCTCACGGTGGTGGACGACAGCGTGAAAATTGTAAAACGCACTCGGGGTCTTGAGATCAAAATTAAGGAGATTCCGTTTAACGACACGTTGACTTATGAAATGCTGGCGAAGGGCGACGCCCTCGGCGTGTTCCAACTAGAATCCAGTGGGATGCGCGATTTGTTGAAAAAAATGAAACCCAAACGTTTCGAAAACTTGGTGGCGCTCCTGGCGCTCTACCGGCCCGGGCCTTTGGGCAGCGGAATGGTCGATGATTTTATTCGCCGAATGCACAATCCGAATCTCATTCAATACGATCACCCGAAGCTCGAGCCGATTTTAAAAGAAACTTACGGCATCATTTTGTATCAAGAACAAGTGATGAAAATCGTCAGTGAGTTGGCCGGCTTCAGCCTCGCGAAAGCCGATTTGCTCCGACGGGCCATGGGAAAAAAAATTCCCGAAATCATGGAACGCGAGAAAAAGGCCTTCATCGACGGCTGCAAAGCCAAGGGAATCCAAGAAAGAATCGCCGAGAAAATTTGGAATCTCATCGAATACTTTTCCGGATACGGTTTCAACAAGAGCCACAGCACCGCTTACGCCTTCATTTCCTATCAAACGGCCTACCTCAAAGCCAATTACGCCATCGAATTCATGACCGCACTCCTCACCTCAGAAATCGGCAACACGGACAAGATCGTCCGTTACATTGAAAGCTGCAAAAAAATGGGGATCGAAGTGCTGCCGCCCTCGGTCAACGAAAGCTATTCGGAATTCTCCTGCGCGGACGAGCACCGGATCCGGTTCGGACTGACGGCCGTTAAAAATGTGGGCACCACGGCCATTGATTCCATCATCAGCGCGCGGAAAAAGGCGGGGCCTTTTAAATCCTTTCTGGATTTTACCCAGCGCGTGGATTCGCGGGTTTGCAACCGCAAGGTTTTGGAGAGCCTCATTAAATGCGGGGCCTTCGATGAATTCAATCTCCGGCGTTCCCAGTTGATGGCAATGCTGGACCAGGCCATGGAAGTCGGCTCCTCGGCGCAGAAGGACCGCCAGAAAGGGCAGCTTTCCTTTTTCGGAACGCTTTCCTCCTCTGGGGATTCGGGTATGTCCGCCGGCTTTCAGGCACCGGACATTGAGGAGTGGCCCGAGAGCCAGCTTCTGGCATTCGAACGGGAGCTCCTCGGCTTTTATGTGACCACGCACCCCCTGACCAAATATGAAAAAATACTGAAGGCTTACGCGACCGCGGCCACCGATACCTTGGCCGAATTCCGCGACCAGGAAGAAGTCACCCTCGGCGGGGTGGTGGATGCCCTCAAGGAAATCACCACCAAAAAAGGGGACCGGATGGCTTTTCTGACGCTGCAGGATTTGAGTGGCTCGTGCGAGGTGGTGGTTTTTCCTGAGCTTTACAAATCAAGCGCCGCTTTAATGCATAAAGACGCCACGGTGTTTATCCGTGGAAAAATAAATTCGCGGGATGATATCCCCAAGGTGATTGCCGAAGAAGTGGTTCCTTTGGATGAAGTGAAGCGCCGCTTCACGCGCCTGATTTCCATTGACCTCCATACCGCAGGACTCGACCCTGACCTGCTTCAAAAACTAAAAGACATCCTTGCCAAACACAAGGGAAAGGTCCCCGTGTATTTGAATTTCCGCGACCCCACCGGACGCGCGGCCGTGATTCAGCCCGGTGATGAATTGCGTGTGGAATCGACCGACGCTCTTTTCTCGGCCATCGAATCGCTGGTGGGAGAGAATGCGGTGAAGATCCGGTAAACCCAACCGTCATCCTGAGGCCCCGAAGGCCCGAAGGATCTACGAGATCCTTCGGGCCTTCGGGGCCTCAGGATGACGAAGGTCTCCTTGCGGTGAAAAGTAAGTTACGGTGTCTTCTCGATCAAAAGGTAAGATTCAAAATGAATTTCACGGTCGAGAACGACCCGGACACTCAGCGTGGTCGGCTTTTCAATCGTAAAATCCGCGGGAAAAGGATGTTTGTGCCAGCGGAAAATCACGCTGTCCATCACCGGCTCAATGTCCATATGAGGGCTCCGGACCGAGGCGCCGTAACCGGTGCTGTATTCGATCACTTCTTTGTGAAACCGTTCGTCTTTTCGCCAGCACGTCACCGCATAGAACCGAGGCACCCGGAAGGGGAACTTCGGGGCATAGAGGTTACTGTGAATCAGTTCGGCCGTGAAATGGTCCTGCTTTTCCTGCCGGAAGTCTTTGCAGATAAAAAATTGTAACAGTTGAATTTCTGCGTGCATTGGACATAATTATAGCCTAAATATGGCCCTGACACCTTCTACGATGATTGCCCTGGGAACGCCGGCTCCGGATTTCTCTTTGGTGGATGTGGTTTCCGGAAAAAAGATTTCACCGAAAACCTTCGCGGGCAAGAAGGGACTCCTCCTCATGTTTATTTGCCGGCATTGTCCCTACGTTCAGCACATTAAGAAAGAATTGGCCAGGCTCGGCAAAGATTACGCGGCCAAGGATTTGGGGATCGTCGCGATCAGTTCGAATGATGCCGAAAATTACCCTGAAGATTCTCCCGAAAGCCTCAAGGAATTTGCCCAAGAGATGGGATTTAATTTCCCCTTTTGTTATGACGAGACGCAATCCGTGGCCCGGGCTTACCAAGCGGCTTGTACTCCGGATTTTTTTCTCTACGATTCCAAAGGCTCTCTCGTTTATCGGGGTCAGCTCGATGACTCCCGTCCCGGCAACGGAAAGCCCGTGGACGGGAAAGACTTGCGCCGCGCCCTCGATGCCCTCTTAGCGGGCCGGCCTGTTTCTTCCCAACAAAAGCCCAGCGTCGGTTGCAACATTAAATGGAAACAGGGCAAAGCGCCCCATACCGCTCGTTAGTTTTATTTTTCATTCTCGCCGCAGCCCTCACGGGTTGTTCCGGAACCAACTGGCTGGCTCATTCTTACATTTTCAAAGCCGAGCAGGCCTTCGCGAAAGCCTACGCCTTACGCATCAAAAGAAAGGAAGTTCCTTACGCCCAGCGGCTTGGCCTTTATCAAACGGCCTGTGACTATTTCTGGAAGGCCTATGAAATCAATAAATTGGTCTTCACCCTGAGCCGGATTGAAGCGGCGGCCGAATCTTGCCTGCGGATTGAGAATTTTGAACGGGAAAAGGCCTTGCAGAGCTTCCAGGCGCAGTACGAGGCGACCCATCCTGACGAAGCCAAATATGGGGATGCCGGTGCCTATATGAGCGTGGAATAAGAAGATACGTACTTGACAGCCCCTATATTCCTTGTTAATCTGTCGCATCTTCAATTTTGACAATACCTTGTGACACGAAGGAGGTGAGAGGCGTGACAAAAAAAGACATCGTCATGAAGGTTTCCAATGACACCAATGTCGCTCAAATCGATGTCAAGAAAGTAGTTCAGAAAACTCTGGATGCGATTGTTGAAAGCCTCGAACGCTCAGAAACGGTTGAGCTGCGTAACTTCGGTGTTTTCAAAGTAAAAAGCCGCCGGGGACGGATCGGACGTAACCCTCGGACGGGAGAAGAAGTTCAGGTGCCGGAGAAAAAGGTAGTTGTTTTCAAACCGGGCTTGATCTTGAAGGGAAAAGTGAAGTAAGCAAGCGGAGGGGGGTATGGCAGAAAAAGGAAAAGTGAAGTGGTTTTCCAATGTGAAAGGTTTTGGTTTCATCGAGAAAGAGGGCGGAGGACCGGACGTTTTCGTTCACTACTCGGTGATTCAGTCGGGAGGATACAAAACCCTGATCGAAGGCGAAGAAGTCACCTTTGACGTAGTCCAAGGCGAGAAAGGCCCGCAAGCCGCCAACCTGATCCGGACAAAAAAGAAAGCGGCCGCCCCAGGTGAAGCCGCTCCTCCTGCCCCAGCGCCTGCGGCAAAGAAAGAAGAGAAAAAACCCGAAAAGAAAGAAGCCGCGAAGAAAGAGTCCAAGTAACCTTGCCCCGAAGCCCGCGGCGTTTTTATGTGGACCAAGCCCTTTCCCGCGAGGGCGACCTCGTTGAACTCTCCTCCCGAGAAACGTTTCATCTGCATCGTGTCCTCCGGCTAAAAACAGGCGATGCCTGTCAGGTTTTCAATCAACGCGGCCGCGGCGCAGAGGCGTTGATTGAAACCCTTTCAGAGACCACCGCGGGGCTCCGGCTTAAAAAAATTTACCCCCTAAAAGAAAGAAAGCTTTTTATTAAAGCTGCCCAAGCCCTTCCTCAGAAAAAAAAGATGGACGAGTTAGTAGACCGGGCCGAAGAATTATCAGTGGGGGAGCTTTGGATGATAGAAACCGAACGAACGGTGGTTAAAATGGGAGCAGAGGCTCGCCAGAGAGCGAAAAAACGTTGGGAGCGGATTGGGGTGGAAGCCGCCAAACAATCTGGGAGTTCAATTCTGATGAAAATCGAAGGGCCCTTACCTTTTGAGAAGGCCGTGTTGGAAGGAAAGGCACCCGGAGAGCCCGCCTATATTTTTCATCCGGACCCCCAGGGTTTAAATTTTTCCCAAATGGTGGAGGAAGTGAAATCAGGGCTTTCGGTTTTTTTGTTTTTCGGCCCGGAGGGAGGGTTTAGCGAAAAAGAAGTCCGCTGGGCCGAATCCCGGGGAATCCGAAAAGTTTTTTTAGGAGAATCCATTTTACGGCTGGAGACCGCCTTTCTGGGTGTCCTCGGCGCTTTACGTTTTTTAATTCCTTGAGATGAAAAAAGTCCGCTTTCTTACCTTAGGCTGTAAGGTCAATCAATATGAAACGCAGGCCCTGCGGGAATCCCTTTTAGAAATTGGATTCCGGGAAGAGGCTGAAGGCGCCTCAGACGTCGTCGTGATTAACACCTGCACGGTGACTCATCAAGCCGACCGCGAGAACCGGTATTGGATTAGGCGCCTGAGACGCGAGAATCCGGAAGCGAAGATTGTGGTGACGGGCTGCTGGGTGGAACGTAATCGGAAGGAAGTCGAAGCTCTTTCCGAAGTGAATCTGGTCCTTCCCAATCGCGAGAAGCAGGATTTAGCGGAGCGTTTATTTGCCGGCTGTGCGACGTCCGAAATCGAGCGTCCCCGCACCGAGTACGATTCTTTAAGAATTTCATCTTTCCCCGGCCACGGCCGCGCCTTTGTAAAAATTCAGGACGGATGTAATCACGCCTGTTCATTTTGCAAAGTGGTTTTAGTCCGCGGCCGTTCCCGGAGCCGGCGCCTTCCAGAAATTATCGAAGAGGCAGCGCGGCTGGCGGAAGCCGGTTTTCGGGAAATGGTTCTGGCCGGGATACAATTGGGGGCTTACGGGTTGGATTTGGAGCCGGGCCAAAATTTGATTTCTGCAATGGAAGCCTTAGAGGCTCTTCCGGGGATTGAGAGAATCCGGCTGAGTTCGATTGAGCCCACGGATGTGAAGCCCGAATTGATTCAGGCCATGAAACGGTTTTCCAAAGTCTGCCCTCAGCTTCATATTCCTTTACAATCCGGTGACGACGAAATTTTAAAACGGATGAACCGACGTTACGACCGGCTTTTTTATTCCGATTTAATCAAGACGCTCCGAACCGAAATTCCTGATTTTTGCCTCTCCATGGATGTGATGGTTGGATTTCCCGGTGAAGGCGAATCCCATTTCGAGAATACGCTTTCCTTAATCGGCGAGACACGGCCGATCCGGGTTCACGCGTTTCCTTATAGTGAACGCGCCGGCACACGCGCAGCCCAGTTTGAAAATGTTCCGCCCGACGTGATGCGGGAGCGAATGAAACGGCTGGTTCGTTTTTCCTCCGAAGTTATCCGGAAAGAAAAGGAAGGATTCATTGGACGTACTTTGCCCGTCTTGGTTGAAGAAAATTCTGCGGAGGGTTTTTTGGAAGGGCATACCCCACATTATTTCAAAGTTTCTTTTGCCGGTTCTTCCGAAGAGGTGGGAAAATCCAGGCTCGTCCGGATTACTTCTATGGAAGGAGACCGGTTAATGGGAATCGGGGAGGAAGACCGTGGCTGAATGGTTCGCCGCCGTGACTGAGAGCTGGTACTGGCGGTATTTCTTTTCTCATTTCGGCTGGGTGGATTGGATGCTCAGCATCTTCCTTTTATTGGGAATCCTCTTGGGATTGAAGAACGGGCTCAGCCGTGAATTGCCGCGCCTTTTTGAAATTTTGGTTTCACTTTACGTAACTCTGCAATACTACACGTTCTTTGCGGTGTGGCTGGCGCATGAAACACCGTGGCCTGAGTCTTACGGAAAAATTTTTACCTTTCTTTTTGTCTGGTTCCTCTCCGCCCTCATCCTTCGGCTTCTTTTCGAAATCCTGGGACGACTTGTCCATTTACAAATCACCGCGCCTTTTGAAGGGCTAGGCGGGCTTTTGATCGGTGCGGTACGCTACTTTCTTTTTTTCGCCATGCTTTCCTATTTTCTCGTCCTTCTGCCTTTGGATTGGACACAGACTTCCTACAAAGTAAAATCTTGGAGCGGACCCACTTTAATCAAGGTGCCCGTGAAAATTCATGAAACCATCAATCGATTTTTGCCTTTTTCCAAAGAAAAAGAGCCGGCGGCGTGATTTGTTATGCGGTATGAAGAAAAAATCGTCGATGAAGTCCAGTCCCTCAGCGATATCGTTGAGGTCATTTCGAATTACATTCCTTTAAAACGCAGCGGCCGGACGTTTAAGGCCCTCTGTCCCTTCCACCAAGAAAAGAGCCCTTCCTTTATCGTTAATGCCGAGAAGCAAATTTTTCACTGCTTTGGCTGCGGCGTCGGCGGCAATGTCTTTAGCTTTCTCATGAAATATGAAAACCTGAATTTTCCCGAGGCGCTGCGCAATTTGGCAGGACGGGTGAACGTCACCCTCCCGGAGCCCTCTCGAAAAACCCCTCAAGAAGTTTCGGAATCCGAAATCCTTTATGAAATTTACCGCCTGGCTCACGAATACTACGTGGAAAATTTGAAACATCCGGCGAAGGGGGAGCGGGCGCGCCAATACCTTGCAAAGCGGGGGATTGATGAAGAAATTTGGAAATCATTCGGGCTCGGTTGGTCGCTCCCGGATTGGCGGGGATTGTATGAATTTTTGTCCAAAAAAGAAATAAAGGAAGCCGCGCTCCTTCGTTCAGGGTTGGTCCTCCGAGGCCGGGAAGGAAGTCCTTACGACGTTTTCCGAGGCCGGATTCTTTTCCCCATCCATAATCTTCAAGGAAGGGTCATCGCCTTCGGCGGGAGGGGACTCGGTGATGAAATGCCCAAATACCTGAATTCCAGTGAATCGCCTATCTTCCGCAAACGCCGCGAACTCTACGGGCTCCATGTGACTAAACGTTTTCTTTCTCCGGACTCCCGCGTCCTCATTGTCGAGGGTTATTTCGATTTTCTGCGTGTCTTCGCCACCGGTTTTCAGAATGTTGTGGCCACACTCGGAACGGCTCTGACCGAAGACCACGTCCGGATTTTAAAACGCTTCACCACTGAAGCCGTGGTGGTCTATGACGGTGACCCGGCGGGAGAAGCCGCGTCGCTCCGGGGCCTTGAAGTTTTTCTGGAAGGGGAGATGAGCGTGAAAGTTGCGGCAATTCCTGCAGGAAAAGACCCCGACACGTTCATTCAAGACGACGGGGCCTCTGAATTTAAAAAGGTGCTGGAGGAAGCGCTTGATTTTTTTGACTTCAAATGGAAATTACTGACCCGCCGTCACTCGCCTGCGGATGCTGGAGGCTTGGTCAAAATTTCAAATGATTTTCTCGAATCTTTTTCAAAAATCAAAAACCCAATTTTACTGGACCGCTACGTCCAGCGGCTGGCGGGAATGCTCAGAGTGAGCGAAACGTCGCTCCGGAATAAATTGGCGGAGATTCAGAAAAAGGTCCGTGGCCCCCGCGATTCGGTTTCTATCTCAACTCCAACTCAATCGCCCAAGCTTTATCCCGAAGAGGGGACACTGGTGGCGCTTTTATTGGAAGCCCCCCTTTTGTGGCTCCTCGGTGCCGAGGACCTTTCCGTGGAAGATTTTTATCAACCCGCGGCACGGGAGGCCTTTCAGGTGATTCGCCAAAATTGTAAAGCTGAAAAACCGGCCGGTTATGCTCAAATGTTTAACCGGTTAGGAGATGAGTCGGTTCAATCCTATGTGGCCGCCCATTCCATCGGGGAACTGTCACCGCAGGAAAGGGAAAAGGCATTTTCGGATTGCCTCAAAAAAATTCAACGGCGGGGACTCGATGAAAAGCTCACCCAATTACGCCGTGCCATTGCCGATGCCGAAGGCGAAGGCGAAAAATCCAAGGTCACGGGACTTTTGGAGGAATACCGAACTCTTTTAAGCCAAAAGAGTTAGGAGCTTTATTTTTTTTAGGAAGTAGCCGATTATCGGTTCTTAGGTTATAATCTCAGGCTTTATGAAGGCCAAAGGCCACATAAGCAATGGAAAGAAAAAGGGAAGCGAACTTTCTGAAAAGGCTATGCAAGCGCTCGTAATAAACGCTGCTGAAAAACTGGTGACGCTCAGTAAAAAGCAAGGCTTTGTTACTTATGAGCAAATCAATCAAACGCTTCCTACGAAAGTCAATTCCTCGGAGAAGATTGAAGAGTTAATCGGAATGTTAAATCAAAAAAATATTGAGATCACAGCCGGCGTCATCGGAAAAGCGCCTGCGCCTATCCCCGTACCGGAATTGGAAGAAAAAGAAGACGCCATCGATTTAAAAAGGGAACGGGAAGCGGAGGACGAGAAGGAAGCGCAGGAGGATTACGAGCGCGTCCGAATGGACGACCCCGTCCGGATGTATCTGCGCCAAATGGGGCAGATTCCCCTTCTCTCGCGCGACGAAGAAATTGCGCTGGCCAAGCGCATTGAAGACGCCGAAGACCGTTTGAAAGAAGCCGCTTATGAAATGAAATCGGCCCGGCTCGAGGTCTTAAAACTCATCAATCAAATTCAAAGCGGGGAAGCCAACCTCGAAGCCATTATCGATGAAGACCACGACGTCAAAATTGCCTTCATTAAAAGAAAATTAAAAGTTCTCACGCGCCGTCTGCGTGCGGCCCGCAAAGGCCAGGATCACGTCCAACTTTTAATGCAGTTCAATGTGGCCATCCAGATTGTCCAGCAAATCATTGGGAACCTCCGGAATAAACTCGACGAACTTCACCGAAACCGCACGGCCATCGAAAAGCTCCGTAAACGCCGAGACCGCGGTTCGATCGGTGTTCTGGTCAAACGCAATCAACAGATTCAAGAAGAGCTGGAAGAACCAGAGGCCCGGATCCATGAAAACCTCCGCTCAATTCAAAAAAGAGAAAGAGAACTCTCCCGCGCCAAAAAAGATCTCGTGGCGGCGAACCTTCGTCTGGTGGTGAGCATCGCGAAAAAATACACCAACCGCGGGCTTTCCTTTTTGGACCTCATCCAAGAAGGCAATATCGGTCTCATGAAGGCTGTAGATAAATTTGAATATAAGCGTGGCTATAAATTTTCCACTTATGCGACCTGGTGGATCCGCCAAGCCATCACCCGATCGATTGCCGATCAGGCCCGAACGATTCGAATCCCGGTTCACATGATTGAAACCATCAACAAGTTTTTCCGCGCCTCCCGGCACCTGGTGCAGGAAACCGGCCGCGAACCGACGCCCGAAGAAGTCGCGCGCGTCATGAAGATGCCGGTCGAAAAAGTAAAAGGAATTCTTAAAATCGCCCAGGAGCCCATCAGCCTTCAGACTCCCATCGGAGAGGAGGGGGACACCACCTTCGGTGATTTTATTGAAGACAAGTCCGCTGTTTCCCCGGCCAATGCCACGGCCTATAGCATGTTAAAGGAACAGATGGACGGCGTGCTTTCCACGCTGACAGAAAGGGAAGAGAAAGTCCTGCGTCTTCGTTTTGGAATCGGGGACGGTTATCCGCGCACGTTGGAAGAAGTGGGCCAGATTTTCAACGTGACACGGGAACGGGTTCGTCAAATTGAAGCGAAAGCCCTTAGAAAACTCCGCCATCCTACCCGGGCCCGGAAACTCAAAAACTTTTTAGACCTCAAACTAAACGAATAGCGCCTTTTAAATGCCCTCGGACAAGGCAAAGCGCGTTCTCATCGTCGACGATGAGGCCCCATTCTGCGAGACCCTGAAGGCCCGTCTCGAGACCTTCGGTTATTCGGTATCCACGGCCAACTCGGCCCGCGAAGCTTGGCGAAATTTTACGACTCAACTTCCCGATTTACTTCTCTTAGATATCCGTATGCCCGAAGAGGACGGATACACCTTTCTTCGTAAGCTCCGCGCTTATCGCGATGTCGACAATCCGGAGCGGGAACAAAAACTTCGGCATCTTCCCGTCATCATCGTGACGGGTGTGGGAGAGGGAATGAAAGCGCTTTTCGAGCAGGAACAAGTGGCGGCCTACATTAGCAAACCCATTGACTCGGCCGCTCTTAAAAAGCTCATCGACGAGAACGCGTGAACCGGGGGGCCTGTAGCTCAAGGGTAGAGCAGGGGACTCATAATCCCTTGGTTCCACGTTCAAATCGTGGCGGGCCCACAATTTTGTTACGTTTCCTACAAAGCTGTTTCGATTTTCTGGAATCTCAAAATGAAAATCTTCAACTCTCCTCGATATTTCAACGAAATTTTAACTTGGCATATTTGTTGTTAGGTACTGGATCCGAAAGTCCTTTCGGATTTATAAAAGGGTGAATATGAGAAACATTAACATTAAAGGGAGGTATGAGATGAGAAAGATACAAATTGGGATCGCAGCGATCCTTTTTCTCTCGCTCGGACTGAACGTTCCGGTTTGGGCGGATGTAAACGAAATTTCCCAATTGAAGGAAATGGTAGATAAATTAAATAATCGGATTGCTCAGTTGGAAGAGCGGGTCCAGCGACCCACCAACATTGTGCCGGCCACCGGAGAGGCGCCCACGGGTAATTTCATTGAAGCCGCCACGTCAGGCATCAAGATGACGGGATTTGTGGACACAGCCTATCACTGGAATTTTGATAACCCGCCGCACGTTACCCCTACCGGAACCGCAATCGATCGAAATCAGTCCATCGGTGTGTTTGATTACAATGCCAATAGTTTCACCCTGCACGCGGTGGAATTGGCGTTTGAAAAGCCTGCCCCGGCAGAAGGCGGTGTGGGGTTCCGCACAGATATTGACTACGGCGAAGACGCCAAGGTCACGACCTCGGGCGGTTCGGAAAGTGACGAGTTTGACATTCAGCAAGCTTACGTGGAAGCTCGTCTTCCAATCCATGCTTTGGATGGGAATGAAATTTTGGGCAACAGTCTCTACTTTCGCGCCGGAAAATTTGTTACCCTTTCCGGTGCCGAGGTGATTGAGGCCAAGGACAACTGGAACACGACCCGTTCCATGCTCTTTGGGTATGCGATTCCCTTTACGCACACCGGCGTTCGAGCGGTCTATGGTCTTTGGAACGACAAGGTGACAGTCTCGACGGGCCTCAACAATGGCTGGGATCTTCTAGAAGACAACAACGACTACAAGACGTTTGAAGGCCAGATTGCCTTCAAGCCCAACGACTCGTTTCTTCTCTCGGCCACGACTTACATTGGCCCTGAAAATCTCAACCAAGACGGCCATAAACGTCAATTGTATGATTTCGTGGCCCTCTGGAACGCGACCGACAAACTTTCCTTGATGGCCAACGTGGACGTCGGAACGGAACACAAGGTTCTCGCTTTGTCCAAACCCAACCAAGATGCTGATTGGTGGGGCTTTGCCCTTTACGGCCGTTATCAAGCCACTGAAAAGGCGGCCCTTGCCACTCGTATGGAATACTTTGTGGATGACGACACCTTCCGTGTGGGCTCGGGCAACCTTCAGAATGCGGCAGACGCCCGTGAACGCGATTATTGGGAATGGACCCTCACCGGTGAATATAAGATCTATGACAATCTGATCAGCCGGCTCGAGTACCGTTACGATTGGGCAGACACAAGGATTTTTGACGCTGACAGCTCTCAATCGACCGTCAGCGCACAGTTGATTTACAGCTTTGCGTGATTTGAAAATTTAAGCTTCGCTCCCCGGCCTCTTATTTTGCCTCCCTTGGTCGGAGAACCAGGACCGGCACCCGGGTAATGGTTTTCCCAAGAGGCCGGGGAGTTTTTCTTTCGCCGCATGAAAATCCAATTTAGATTCCTTCTTCTTTTGCTGGGATTAGGCTGGGCCGGTTGTCAAAGCCGGCCCCAGCAATTTGAATTTGGGGCTTATTCCCAGGCCGAACGCCATTACGAAAAAAAGGAATACGCCAAGGCCATTGAGAAATATCAGGAATACTTGCGCCAGAACCGGGAAGGTAACATGGCCGTAATTGCTACCTATTACCTCGCCAAAAGCCACGAAGAGTTAGGCCAGCAAGACGAAGCCCGGGCACTCTACGAAAAAATCACAAAAGAGAGCCCCTCTTTAATCTGGGCTGAATTTTCCCAAGCCCGGCTCAAGGAACTCAAAGAAAAAAGTGTGGTATAATCCCATCACCCTTTTCTCGGAAGGGGATCGCTCTTCGCCTTAGGCGGAGAGAGGAAAGTCCGAGCTCCTGAGGGCTACGTAGTGGGTAACGCCCATCCTTGTCGCCTCAAGCGGCAAGCGGATTTCCGCTATACAAATAGCGGACCCGCCAGGTAGTTTGGCGGGAGAGCCACAGAGACGAGTCGTTCCTGAGCCTAAAGCTCTGGGGCGGGTGAAACGCGGCAATCTCTACGTGGAGAAAGGCGAAACAGGGGAAGGCGCCCTCCCCTCCGGGCGTACGGCCCGTAAGGGCCGGAGGCCCGATTTCCCCGGGTATGACCGCAAGCGGCCTCGCGCAAGCGAGGTCCCAGAGAGATGATCCCCCAGCCCCGAAAGGGGTGGACAGAACTCGGCTTATTCCGAGAAAAGGGTTTTTTAATCCCCCTCCTTTTCGTGTGACCCCTGTCACTTGCAACCCTTTAAAAAGCTGTTACATTTTAAATGGAAAGAAGTCTAAAGGAGGGGTTTATGAAAACGAATCGTATTTTTGCCGGGTTTTTGATTCTCGCGTTTTTAGGAACCGGATTTGCTTACGGTTACGAAGGTGGAACCAAACTGGTGGCGTTTATGAATCGTTCAGAAAGATCGGGGATAATGCTCACCCCGGTTGTCGCTGGGAGCCCCAGCCGGGAACACTACACCAGCAAGCCGATCGTGGCGTTTATGCAGCGAATGCCTAAACCCACGTTTTCAACGACGAGCCTCCGCGAGGAGCGTCCCGTCGGCCCTTCGACCGGAACGAAGCTGGTTGTGCGGTTTCGGAATGCTCGTTGATTAAAGTCTTAGAAGGAGTAAGTGCGGAGGCCCTTCAGCCAAAGAAGGGCTTCCTTTATTTTGGGAGTCAGCGTTTTGGCAGGAGAACTCTTCAAGGCTTTTAAGAAATAACCTTCGGCTTCTACGAATTTCCCGTTGTGTAATTTCAGGCAGGCGAAGTTATAAAGGGCCTCTGCATCTCCGGGCCGGAGTTTTAAAAAGATTTCCAAGTTTTCTAGAGATTTTTGAGTTTGACCTTTCAAATAATAATCGTTAGCCAAATTGTAATAGGTTTCAGCGGAATTTACGGAAGAGGCCTCCGCCCAGCGGGTTGAAAGTAAGAGTATGAAAAGGAAGCTTCTTAAGATTATTCTTGCAGATCTGTTGCAGCTCATCGTTGCTTACCCAATGAAAGAAATATGCCAAATCTTTTTAGCTTCAAACTACGGGTAAAACTCGACAAATTTATCCACGGAATAACAAATTTGTCAAATAGAGAAGCAACTTTCCTCTTGACGGAAAAAGAGACGTAAGGTAAAGTTTGTAGGAATTTTAAGCCAAAAGCTTTGAATCCTTTTAAATCTGGTCCTGCGAGACCGGCAAAGGGGAAAAATGAAAAATTGCATCCAAAAAGACAAGCCTACCTCCTCTCTGGGTAGGTATTTTTTTGCCCGGAAGCGTCCATGAACCGGCAGGCAAAACCGGTCCTGGACGCGGACGGGATCCGCAGGGCCATCACCCGCATTGCGCACGAAATCCTCGAACGAAATAAGGGAACCCAAGATCTCGCTCTCATTGGAATTCGTACGGGCGGCGCCCATCTCGCCCATCGGCTTCAGGCTGAAATCAAATCCATTGAAAAGACAGAAATCCCCGTAGGGGTTGTGGACATCACCCTTTACCGGGACGATTTGAGTGAGCGGGGTCCCCAAGCCAAAATTCGGGAGACCGACATTCCATTCGATATCACCGGTAAAACCGTGATTTTGGTGGATGATGTTCTTTACACGGGACGCACGATCCGCGCAGCCCTTGATGCTCTCATTGATTTTGGACGGCCTGAATCCATTCAATTGGCCGTTTTGGCCGACCGCGGCCACCGCGAACTTCCGATCAAAGCAGATTACGTCGGTAAAAATGTTCCTACTTCCCACACGGAAACCGTGGAAGTGTGTTTGACCGAAGACGGAAAACCCGGGGATGAACTTATTATTGAGGAGGCCAAGCCGTGACGATCACGTGGAACCGGAAAGATCTTTTAGGTTTGCGGGATCTAGCCAAGGAAGAAATCGAACTTCTTCTGCAAACGTCCAAGTCGTTTAAGGAAATTTCACTCCGCCCCGTGAAAAAAGTGCCGGCGCTCCGCGGCAAAACCGTGGCCAATCTTTTCTTTGAACCCAGCACCCGGACCCGGATTTCTTTTGAACTGGCGGAAAAGAGGCTGAGCGCCGACACGATCAATATGGTGGGCTCCACCTCCAGCATGGTGAAGGGAGAAAGCCTGAAAGATGCTGCGAGGAATATTGAAGCGTTGAAAGTGGACGTAGTCGTGATGCGCCACTCCTCGTCAGGTTCTCCGCATCGCCTGGCCCCCTTTCTCAAAGCGAGCGTCATCAACGCCGGCGACGGAATCAATGAGCATCCGACCCAGGCCCTTTTGGATATGTTCACCATCCTCGAGAAAAAAGGAAAGTTGGCCGGTCTCAAAGTCAGTTTCATCGGAGACATCCTTCATTCCCGGGTCACGCGTTCCAATATTTGGGGCCTAACGAAGATGGGAGCCAAAGTCACGGTGTGTGCGCCGAAAACCCTTCTGCCCGCGGAGATTGAGAAACTGGGCGTGCACGTGACCACCAATTTAAATGAAGCCGTTAAAGACGCAGATGTCTTAAATTTACTCCGGATCCAATTAGAACGTCAGAATGAATCCTTTTTCCCCAGCATTCGCGAGTACGCTATTTCCTATCAAATCAATCGCGAGGTCTTGAAACAAGCTAAGCCCGACGTCTTAATCATGCACCCCGGCCCGGTCAATCGCGGGGTTGAAATCACAAGCGACGTTGTCGACGGTCCTTTCTCCGTGATTCTCGACCAAGTGACGCACGGTCTGGCGGTAAGAATGGCCGTACTGTATTTATTGAGCGGCGGAAACCGGGCCCCCGGCCCTTTCGGGCCGTACGCCCGGAGGGAGGCCGAAGAATGAACTGGCTCATTCAAAATGCCCGCGTGGTAGACCCCAAGAACAAAGTGGATGAAGTGACAGACGTCCGGATTAAAAATGGCCGGATTGTAGAAATCGGAAAAGACCTGGAACCCACGGATGAAAAAATTCTGGATGCGTCCGGGCTTCACCTCATTCCCGGTCTCATCGATCTCCACGCTCACTTCCGTGAGCCGGGATTCGAGCAAAAAGAAACCATCGAAACCGGCGCCCGGGCGGCTTTGCGCGGGGGCATTATTGGGTGTGTTTCAATGCCTAACACTTCGCCCGCCTGCGATAACCAAAGTGTGATTGATAACATCATCCGTAAGGCGCGCGAAGTCCCATTCCATCTTTTCCCGGCAGGTACGATTAGTAAAGCTCGAGAAGGAAAAGAGCTCTCAGAAATGGCCGACCTCAAACGGGCCGGAATCTGGGCGGTGACCGATGACGGGAGCTGGGTTTCGGATTCTTTATTAATGCGCCGTGCCATGGAGTACGCTTCCATGCTAGGCCTTTTGGTCATCAGCCACTGCGAAGATAGGCGGCTTTCTGCAAACGGGGTCATGAATGAAGGTCTGATGTCGACCTGCCTGGGGTTGAAAGGAATTGCCAATGAAAGCGAAGAAGTCGCTGTCGCCAGAGATATTCAGTTGGCGCGTCTTACCGGCGCTCGGCTGCATGTCGCTCATGTTTCGACGGCACGGTCCGTGAAACTCATTCGGGATGCAAAGGCCGAGGGAATCCAAGTGAGCGCCGAAGTGACTCCGCATCACCTGGCGCTGACGGACTCCTCCGTGGAAGGCTACAACACCAATTTCAAAATGAATCCGCCGCTCCGCAAAATCGAGGACGTGAAAGAAATCCAAAAAGGATTAAAAGAAGGCGTCATCGATTGTATCGCGACAGATCACGCACCGCACACCTCTGAGGAAAAAATGCTGGAATTCGATGAGGCCCCCTTCGGCGTGATTGGACTGGAAACTTCGCTGGCAGTTTGTTTGACCGAACTGGTCCATTCGAAAAAAATGACGCTCGCCGAATTGGTCGAGAAAATGAGCCTTCGTCCAGCCCAAATCCTAGGGTTAGGGGAAGGATTCGGTGAAATTCGAAAAGGAGGTCAGGCCAATTTGACACTGGTGGATTTAAACGAAGACTGGACGGTGACGAGCGATGATTTTATTTCGAAGTCCAGGAATTCCTGTTTTATTGGAAAAACTTTAAAAGGCCGCGTGGTGGCAACCTTTTGCATGGGAAATGCATGGATTTACCGGGAGGAAATGAAAAGTGAAAGCCCTTCTCGCACTGGAAGACGGGTCCGTATTTGAGGGGGAGAGTTTCGGCTCCGCCGGAGAAACTTTCGGCGAAGTCGTTTTTAACACCTCATTAGTTGGTTATCAAGAAATCCTGACGGATCCTTCCTATAAGGGTCAGATGGTGGTGATGACCTATCCTCACATCGGAAATTACGGGATTAACCCGGATGACGAAGAGTCCCGTCATCCGTGGGTGGACGGATTTATCATTAAAGAGCTGAGCCCGGTGGTCAGTAATTTCCGCTCTCGGATGTGCCTGGATGAGTATCTCAAGAAACACCAGATCGTCGGAATCCAGGGAATCGACACACGCCGTCTGACCAAACACCTCCGCGATCACGGCGCCAAAAAAGGCGGAATCTCCACCACAGAGTTGGATTCCAAAAAGCTGGTGAAGAAAGTCCAGGATTCACCCGACATGGTCGGAGCCGATTGGGTGAAGGCCGTTACCTGCAAAGAGCCTTACGATTTTGACGAACCCCTGCTTCCCGGCTACGAGTGGCCTGAAAAGATTGTCGCTAAACCGAAACAATACACGGTGGTGGCCATTGATAGCGGTATCAAACGAACGATTCTAAGGAAATTGAATCAGCACGGTTTCCGGGTGAAAGTGGTGCCGGCCACCACGAGCGTGGAAAAAATCCTGGCCGCCAAACCCGACGGAGTATTTCTCTCCAACGGACCCGGCGATCCGGCTGCCGTCACTTATCTGATTGAAACCACTCGTAAACTCGTCGGGAAAGTGCCTCTCTTCGGAATTTGCCTGGGCCATCAAATCCTGGGCCTTGCCTTAGGCGGGAAAACTTACAAACTCAAATTCGGCCACCGTGGCGGAAATCATCCGGTGATGGATCTTTTCACAAAAAAAATTGAAATCACTAGCCAGAATCACGGCTTTGCCGTGGATATAGATTCGCTCTCCAAAGATGAAATCGAGCTCACCCATGTGAATCTCAACGATAAAACCCTGGAAGGGCTGCGTCATAGAAAATATCCGGTCTTCTCGGTTCAATATCATCCTGAAAATTCCCCCGGCCCCCACGACAGCGATTATCTCTTCGAGCGCTTTTACGCAATGGTGAGCCACCATGCCTAAGCGGACGGACCTCAAAAAAATTCTCATCATCGGCTCCGGGCCCATCATCATCGGCCAAGCCTGTGAATTTGATTATTCCGGTACCCAGGCTTGTAAAGCGCTAAAGGAAGAGGGTTATCAGGTCGTGCTCGTCAATTCCAATCCGGCCACCATCATGACGGACCCCGAAGTGGCGGAGCGGACTTATATCGAGCCGATCTCGGTGGAGTTCTTAGAAAAAATTATTGAAAAAGAAAAACCGGATGCTTGTCTGCCGACCATGGGCGGTCAAACCGGCTTGAACGTGGCGGTCGAGGCCTACGAAAAGGGAATTTTTACAAAGTATGGGGTTGAATTGATTGGCGCGCGCTATGAGGCCATCAAAAAGGCGGAAGACCGCCAGCTTTTCAAAAAAGCCATGGAGAAAATTGGTTTAGATTTGCCGCGTTCCAATTTTGCGCATTCAGTCGAAGAAGCGCTGGAAGCGGCGGAGAAAATCGGCTATCCGGTGGTGGTGCGCCCGAGTTTCACGTTGGGCGGGTCCGGAAGCGGTATTTGTTACAACCGCCAGGAATTGGAACAGCGCTCCCGTCTCGGTCTTGAATACAGCGCCATCCACGAAGTTCTCATTGAAGAATCCGTGCTCGGTTGGAAGGAATTCGAACTCGAAGTGATGCGCGACATCAAAGATAATTTTGTGGTGATTTGCTCCATTGAAAATTTGGACCCCATGGGAGTTCACACCGGAGATTCCATCACCGTGGCGCCGGCCCAAACCCTCACGGACAAAGAATACCAACGCATGCGAGACGCCGCGCGGAAAGTAATTCGAGAAATCGGCGTGGAGACCGGCGGCTCCAACATTCAATTTGCCGTGGAGCCCCAGACCGGGCGAATGGTCGTGATCGAAATGAATCCGCGCGTGTCGCGCTCCTCCGCCTTGGCGTCCAAAGCCACCGGATTTCCCATCGCGAAATTCGCTGCAAAATTAGCGGTCGGTTACACGCTGGATGAAATTCCCAACGACATCACGCAATACACTCCCGCTTCCTTTGAGCCCACCATCGATTACTGTGTAGTTAAAATTCCGCGGTTTGCCTTTGAAAAATTCGAAGGGGTTGATGATACCCTCACCACTCAAATGAAGTCTGTGGGGGAAGTGATGGCCATCGGGCGTACTTTTAAAGAAGCGCTCCAAAAAGGGCTTCGTTCGTTGGAGATTAAGCGCTTCGGTTTAGGCGGAGACGGAAAAGATAAAGTTTTTGAAGAGGTTCTGGATACGAGAGAAAAACTTCTTCAATGGATTGATTCGGTGCCGAATCAATCTGAACTGCGGAAAAAACTTCGCTGGCGGATTGCCGTACCCAAACAAGACCGGCTTTTCTATTTAAGGTATGCCCTATTAGCCGGGCTCACGGTGGAGGAGATTTATCAAAGCTCCAAGATCGACCCCTGGTTCCTGGAACAAATCAAACAAATTGTCGATTTGGAGAAAGAATTATTAAAAGAAGAGACGCGGCATAACCCCGCCCTTCTCAAAAAAGCCAAACAGTACGGGTTTTCCGACCGGCAGCTTGCCTTTTATTGGGGAATGAAAGAAGAAGAGGTGCGCTCGCTCCGGAAAAAACAGGGGATCGAAGCGGTCTTCAAATTGGTCGACACGTGCGCAGCCGAATTCCGGGCCTACACGCCTTACTTTTATTCCACGTATGAAGAGGAAGACGAAACCATCGCGTCCGAGAAACCCAAGGTCATGATTTTGGGTGGTGGCCCGAACCGGATCGGTCAGGGAATTGAATTCGATTATTGCTGTGTTCAGGCGGTCTTGGCCCTGAAGGAATTGGGTTATGAAACAATCATGGTCAACTCCAATCCCGAGACCGTTAGTACGGATTACGATACGGCCGACAAACTTTTCTTTGAGCCGCTCACGTTGGAAGATGTGCTAAATATTTTCGAGCGCGAAAAACCGGTCGGAGTCATTGTTCAACTGGGCGGACAAACGCCGCTCAATCTCACGAAAGCCCTTGAAAAAGTAGGTGTCCCCATCCTCGGCACGACGCCGGAGTCCATTGACATTGCCGAAGACCGGGAAAAATTCAAATTCCTTCTTCAAAAAATCGGATTGAGCCAGCCTAAGAACGGCATTGCCCTTGAGCTGGAAGAGGCCGTGCGCGCGGCCCGTCAAATCGGCTACCCCGTGGTGACGCGGCCTTCGTATGTCTTGGGCGGCCGGGCCATGGAAATTTCTTATGACGAAGAAATGCTCCGCAAGTACATCGCGCAGGCGGTCGAGGCCAGCGAGGAACACCCGGTTTTAATCGATCAATTTTTGGAAGAGGCCACCGAGGTGGACGTAGATTTGATCGGCGACGGAAAAAACTTCATTGTAGGCGGCGTCCTGGAACACATTGAAGAAGCCGGTATTCATTCCGGAGACAGTGCGATGGTACTGCCGCCTTTTTCTCTTTCCAAAGAATTGATCAGTGAGCTGGTCCAGAAAACCAAGCAGCTGGCGCAAGAATTGAAAATCGTGGGGCTCATGAATGTCCAATACGCAATCCAAAAGGGAAAAATTTACTGCCTTGAAGTCAACCCCCGTGCTTCGCGAACCATTCCCTTTGTCAGTAAGGCCATTGGCATTGCCTTGGCCCGCTTGGCGGCAAAGGCGATGATGAAAAAGAGCTTAAAAGAATTGGGGCTTCATCAGGAAGTGTGGCCGAAACATTTTTCCGTCAAGGAATCCGTTTTCCCTTTCATCAAATTCCCCGGGGTGGACATTATTCTCTCGCCTGAAATGAAATCTACGGGGGAGGTCATGGGCATCGATGAGGATTTGGGCCGTGCTTTTTATAAGGCCCAGGAAGCAGCGTGGTCCAAACTGCCGCTCAAGGGAAAAGTTTTTATCAGCGTAAAAAACGAAGACAAACAAAAAGTAATTCCGGTGGCCAAATTGTTTTCCGCGATGGGTTTTACGATTACCGCTACCCGAGGGACTGCCGAGATCTTAAGGCAAGCCGGATTAAAAACCGAATTCGTTTTGAAGATGGCGGACGGACGGCCCAACATCGGAGATTTAATCCGGAACGGGGAGATTCAACTTTTGATTAACACACCTTCCGGAAAAGGCCCGATGCTCGATGAAGCCAAGATCCGTTCGCTTGCGGTTTCCTTCAATATTCCCTGCATCACCACGATCAACGCCGCGCGAATGGCTGCCTCGGGAATCGAAGCCGCGCGGAAAGGCGGGCTCGAGGCCCGAGCCATTCAAGATTTCCACCGGGATTTATGCGCGACGAGACGGTAACTGTCCTCGACAATCAAAAAATAAACGCCGAGTATTACCAAATTTCTTTTCGTTCAAAATCGTTATCCCTAAAAGTCCGGCCCGGGCAATTTCTTCATATTCAAATCACTCCCACTCAAGACCCTTTCCTGCGCCGGCCTTTCAGTTATTACCGGATCCGTGGTGAAGTCGTGGATGTTCTTTATGAAGTGCTGGGACAAGGGACCGAAATTTTATCCGGGCTTGGAAAAGGGGACCGGTTGCGGGTCTTGGGGCCGCTCGGTCGCTCATTTTCTGAGAAGATCAAAGCCAAAAAGAGAATTTTAGTGGGCGGAGGAGTGGGAGTGCCACCGCTTGTTTTCCTGGCTGAGCGCTGCGGCTGTCACCGGTTCTTTATTGGAACCAAAAGCCGCAGGCAAGTCCTTCCTTCTCAAGAAGTTAAAAAATTCCGCCGGCAAGTTTTTTATTCCACCGACGACGGCTCCTACGGAACGAAAGGCTTCGTCACGAAGCTCTTAGAGAACTTTCTTAAAAATGAAGCGGAAAACCCCGCCGATTATTTTGTCCAAACGTGTGGACCCACCGGAATGATGGAACGAGTCCTTGAAATTGCCCGCCGCTTTGGTGTGTCGGGAGAAGCTTCATGGGAAGAGCGAATGGCTTGCGGCTTAGGCGTTTGTTTAGGCTGCATGGTCAAGACGCACAAGGGCTGGACGCCGTCTTGTACTGAAGGCCCGGTATTTCGTTTCGATGAGATGGTCCATGGTTGATCTCACGACGCGGGTGGGCCCGCTCCGGTTTAACAATCCTGTCACCGTGGCTTCCGGAACGTTTGGCGTTAAAGATGAGCTGAAGGCCTTTGTGGATTACCGCAAACTCGGGGCTGTCATCGCTAAAACGATTACGCTTCACGCGCGCGCGGGAAACCCCATGCCCCGGATTTATGAGACGCCGGCGGGGATGCTGAACGCCATTGGCCTTCAAAACAAGGGTCTGGAAGATTTTGTCCGAAATAAAATTCCGCATTTTAAAAAGCACCGGATTCCTTTGATTGTAAATATTGCCGGTGAAACCACCGGAGAATTTATCACATTGGCCCGTGAATTGGAGCGTCACCGGAAAGAGATTACGGCCTTGGAACTCAATTTATCTTGCCCCAATGTGGAAAAGGGCGGGGTGCGAGCCATTCGAGAAGAGAAATTAATTTCAAAAACAATTCAGGCGGTCAGGAAAAATACCCAACTTTTTATCTTTGCCAAACTCTCACCGGAATTAGGGGACGTGGTGGAAACGGCCCACGAGGCAGTGCGCTCGGGCGCCAATGGCTTGAGCCTCATCAATACCCTTCGCGGAATGGCCGTGAATATTTATTCCAGAAAACCCCAAATCGCTGCGGGCACAGGCGGTTTGAGCGGACCGGCGATTCGTCCCATCGCGCTTCGTTACGTTTGGGAAGTGAAGCGGGCGCTGCCGAAAATTCCGGTGATCGCTTCCGGAGGGATTACCACCTGGAAAGACGCTATTGAATTTTTGATTGCCGGTGCGGATTTGATCGCCGTCGGTACCGCCAATTTCGTCAATCCCCGTGCGACGATGGATATTTTAGAAGGCATTCAAAACTACTGCCGGGAGCAAAAAATAAAATCCCTAAACGAATTGCGAGGATGCCTTGTCATCCCTCATCGTCGCGCTTGATTATTCCGATCTTGATTCCTGTCGCAAGCTCATCAAAGAGCTGAAGGGACTGGTTTCAATTTATAAAATCGGCAGCGAACTTTTCACGGCTTCCGGTTGGGAAGCCGTGGAGTTGGTGCATCAGTCCGGCGGAAAAGTTTTTCTGGATTTAAAGCTTCATGACATCCCAACCACGGTGGCCCGTACCGCGCGGATAATTGCCGGCAGGAATATTTTCATGTTCAATGTCCACGCGTCCGGCGGGCTTGAAATGATGCGTGAAGCCCGGAAGGCCGTTGACCAGATCCCCCAAGGGGCTCGGCCCCTTTTGATTGCGGTAACGATTCTCACGAGTTTGGATGAAAAAGTTTTGAGCCGGGATTTGGGAATCCAAAGACCGCTGGCCGATCAAGTGCTGGCTTTGGCTCGCCTCAGTCAATCCGCAGGTTTGGATGGGGTGGTGTGCTCTCCTCAGGAGGTCTCCTTGTTACGCCGTGAGCTGGGCGCGGCCTTCCTATTAGTCACTCCGGGGATTCGGCTCCCTGGAGCAGAATTGGGCGATCAAGCCCGAAGTCTCACCCCCCAAGAAGCCGTGGCACGGGGAGCGAACTATCTTGTTGTGGGACGGCCGATTACGGCAAATTCCGATCCGCGGGCCCGCACCAGCGAAATCTTGCAATCCCTAGCGTAACCCTCTATAATCACGCCCTCTTATGATCCGAAGCATGACCGGTTTTGCCCGGGCGGCCAGCCCTCGAAAAGAAGGCTGGGCGGTGGAGATCCGCTCTTTGAATCACCGTTATTTTGAATTTTCCCTGAAAGTCCCTTCCTCTCTCTACGGCCTGGAAGACCGGATTCGGGAATTTTGCCAGACCCGGCTGCGGCGCGGAAAAGTGACAGTCAATCTGACGGAAGCGAATCCCTTTCCCTATGAAGAGGTGGCGCTGGATGAAAAGGTTCTTCGCTTCTACCTCAACGCGGTCCGTCGAATTCAGAAAAAGTTCCAATTAAAAGGTGAGATTTCCGTTTCAGATCTTTTGGCCCTCCCACGGATTTTTTCGGTAGAAAAAAAGGCCGAAGCCCCCGAAAAATTTTGGCCCTCCATCAAAATTCTTTTGGAGCAAGCGGTGGGAGGGCTCATTCAGGCCCGTCAACGGGAAGGAAAAACACTTTCTAAAGATCTCCTTTACCGCATTCAGAAAATCGGAAAAAGCGTTTCCGAGATCGAGGCCCGCGTGGATCTTTTTCCGAAGGAACATTTTGAAAGAATCCGCACCCGGATCGAAGAGCTCTTTGGCCAAAAAGCCAAAGAGGAGCGGGTGTGGCAGGAAGCCCTTCTCCTCGCAGAAAAATCGGATATCACCGAAGAAATTGTCCGGTTAAGAAGTCACCTGGGACTTTTTAAACAGAAAGTCACCGCCGGCGGGGAAACAGGCAAGGAATTGGATTTCATTCTTCAGGAAATGAACCGCGAAGTAAATACCCTCGGATCCAAAGCCCAGGATATCCGAGTCTCGCGGGAAGTTGTTTCCATGAAAGCGGAACTTGAAAAAATCAGAGAGCAAGTCCAAAACATCGAATAAGAAGCAAGGTTTTTCGGTCATCCTCTCAGCGCCGTCAGGATGCGGAAAAACCACGGTGCTCAGCCGGCTGCTCAAGCGGCACCCGGATTGGGTTCGTTCCGTTTCCATCACCACCCGAGCATCGCGTCCGGAAGAAGAAGACGGCCTCGATTATAAATTTGTGACTCTTGAAGACTTTGAGGCCCTCAAAGAAAAAAAAGAATTTTTAGAATGGGCCCGCGTTTTTAAGCATTTGTACGGAACGCCTCTCCAACCGATTACAAGAGCGGTGGAGGCAGGCCATCCGGTAATTCTCACGGTCGATGTCCAAGGCCACCGCAGTATTCGGAAGGCCCTGGCGGGAAAAATTTCATTGCTTTCTATCTTCATCCTACCTCCCTCGATTCAGGTTTTGAGAGAGCGGTTGGAAAAACGGAGCACGGATTCGGCCAAGGAGATTGAATCGCGGATCCGCATCGCCGAGGAAGAAATCAAGATGGCCCGCGAGTACGATGCCACGGTGCTCAATCATGATCTGGATCAAACCACCCATGAGATCGAAGCCTTGATTTTAGACTTTAAAAAAAAATTGAGTTTTAAACAGAAGTAATCAAAGGAGGAGAAAATAATGGCGTACATTCCACTCGAAAAGTTGGCTCGCAAGGATATGAGCCTTTTCAAACTCATCCTGGCAGCAGCAGCCCGGGCCAATGAATTGGCGCAGGGTGCGCAACCGTTGCTGCGGACTTCGTCCAAGAAAATTTCCACGATTGCTTTGGAAGAAATCGCAGCGGGGAAAGTAACGTATAAAGATGTCAAAAAGGGAGCCAAGAAGAGTTGAAGCTTCAGAAAAAGACAATCCTTCTCGTTGTCACGGGAAGTATCGCCGCCTATAAAGTAGGCGATTTGATTCAGGTGCTCCGTGAAGAAGGCGCTCGCGTCGTGCCTGTTTTGACCGAAGGCGGAAAGAAATTTGTCACGCCCTTGACGCTTCGCGCGGTGGCGGGGGAGCCTGTCTATGATGATTTCTTCACCACCCAGTCGCCCTTTGATGTCATCCACACTTCGTTGGCCGAATTAGCGGATCTCATCTTGGTGGCTCCCGCTTCCGCCAATTTCATCGCCCGGCTTGCCGCCGGAATGGCCGATGATTTGGCCAGTTCCATCATCCTCGCTGCGGACCACCGGCCGATTCTTTTGGCTCCCGCCATGAATGACAACATGTACCATCATCCCCTGACCCAAGAAAATATTCAAAAATTAAAAGGGATCTGCTACGAATTCATCGATCCGATCAAAGGCCATCTCGTTTGCGGCAAAGAAGCCTTAGGTCACATTTCCGAACCGGCGGTCATTGTTCGCCGCGTCATCGACACTCTTCAAATCTCCAAGCGGCGTGCCCCTTCTAAAAAATAAGTCGGGCTTTCCATTCCGGCATCTTCTTGTAACGGCCGGCCCCACCCGGGAAATGTTGGACCCGGTTCGTTTTATTGCCAATCTTTCGACGGGTGAGATGGGTTATGCCATTGCCCGCGAAGCCCGGCGCCGTGGATTTCAAGTGACTCTGATTTCAGGTCCCACTGCGCTCCTTCCGCCCCCAGGAATCTGCTATGTTCCGATTGTGACGGTGGCCGATCTGGATCGTGCGCTTCAGAAATATTTTCAGAAATGTGACGGATTGATCATGGCTGCTGCCGTCGGGGATTTCATTCCGGTTAAGCAATCGATAAAAAAAATCTCCCGTCAGAAATCATGGCGGGTTTTGTTTCGCCAGTCACCGGATTTGATTCAAAAATACGCCCGGAAAAAAGGAAATCGAATCGTCGTGGGTTTTGCCTTAGAAACCTGGAATTGGCTCAGCCGTTCGCGGGAAAAATTGAAGAAGAAACACTTGGACGGAGTTGTCGCTAATTACTATTCGCCACGGCATAATCCCTTTGGAAAGACCCAAGTCCATGTGGCTCTGATGGATAGAGCAAAAACGCGTCCTTTGCGCTTCCCGTCGAAGTCGGCCCTGGCCCGGCAAATGCTTAATTGGGTCATTGCTTTAGCAAGGGCTCGAAAATATAATAGGTGGCCTTTGGGAATCCATAAATAGAGGAGGAATCCTTCAAATGAAAAAGATACTGTGTGGAATGGCGATTTTAACCCTGGTCTTCTCCGGCTGTGCCACGGACGGTTCGGGCGGCGGCTTGTCTGAAAGAGAAGGCGGTGCGCTGTTGGGCGCGGGGCTCGGCGCCGGCACAGGTGCCATCATCGGGAATCAAACCGGTCACGCAGGGGCCGGAACTGCCATCGGTGCCGGATTAGGTGCTCTTGGCGGCGCACTCATGGGAGAGAGCATGAGGCGTCAAAAAGAATCCACCAAGCGGGAAATGCGGGAAGAAATGATGCAGCAGCAGTATCAGCCTCAGTACGCGCCCCAGCCTTACGGGACAGCGCCGGCTCCGCAACCACAGTCTCAGCAACAACAGCCAGCTTATCAACAGCAGTACGCGCCCGCGCAGGAAGTTCAAACAAAATACAATCCCCGGACCGGGCAGACTTTTCCCGAGCGTTACAAATTCGATCCGAATACGGGCGAAGAGTTGAAGTATCTTCGTTAAAACTCCAAACCCATTTTTGGCAGCGTAGCCAAGTGGGAAGGCAGCGGTCTGCAAAACCGCTATGAAGGGGTTCGACTCCCCTCGCTGCCTGAGATTGGCCATTTCGCCGGGATGGCGGAACGGCAGACGCAAGGGACTTAAAATCCCTTGGGCCCTATTGAGCCCGTGCCGGTTCAAGTCCGGCTCCCGGCACATTAACGTTCACCTCTATGTTTCAAAAACTGATTCGCAAACTCGAAAGAAATTTCCTCGGTAAAGATCCGCAATATCAAGATCCTTTCGATGATCCGGCTGAGCAATTCTATGCCCAGATCTATTTGAAATACCTTTTCGAAAAAATCGATTCCGAATTCCGGCATCAACAGATTCAAGTCTTAGATATTGGTTGCCACACAGGCCGTCTTTCGGTTCCCTTGGCCCGCGCAGGCCACCGGGTGACGGGTGTTGATTCGTCCCGGTTTCATGTCCGTCGCGCTCAGCAGCACGCTGAAGACACTGGCGTCAGCGCCAATGTTCGTTTCGTCAAAGGGGACGGTTTCCGGTTTGCGTGCAAGGTCACGCCCGGGTCTTTTGACCTGGCTCTTTGCACGGAAGTTCTTTATCAGCGCCGTGAATTCCGAAATGATTTAGCCACACTTTTAAAGACGCTTCGCACCGGCGGACTTTTAGTTACCTCGCACCGCACTCGGTTTTTTTACCTGATTCAAGCGATTCGAGAGCGGGATTTCCGGACCGCCGAAATCATTCTTCATCAAAATGAGGCCGAATTGTGGGGTTCCTATTTTAATTGGCAAACTCCAGGTGAATTGAAGGCCCTTTACCGGGAGATAGGGGCCGAGCCGCTTTCAATTCGCCCGGTGGGGGTATTTACCGGCAATGGCGGAGACGGAATGGCGGGGCTTTGCAATTTATCCGAGACGAGTACACTGGAACACGAGGCGCTTTTTGATATTGAAGCGGCTGATTCGGAAGAATTTGCCACCGCCGGCCGTTACCAACTCGTTATCGGCCGTAAGCTTTAATCCTTGCCGATGGCTTTCTTCGAGAAAACCATTCCGGTCTTAATGTATCATCAAATTAATCAGCCCGATTCCCATTCCTCATTGATTGTTTCCCCAAAAAGTTTTAAAGACCAAATAGACTGGCTCGAGAAAAAAAAATTTCAGTTTCTTTCCTTGGATGAAGTTGTCGAGCGAAAGGGGAGAATTCCACTTTTTGAACGCGCGGTGGCTTTCACTTTTGATGACGGGTTTCGGGACAACCGGGAGCAGGCACTTTCCTTACTATTAGAACGTGGGCAAAAGGCCGCTCTTTTTGTCGTCGTCAATTGGGTCGGACAGAATGGATTTCTGGATTGGAAGGAAATCCGGGAACTTTCCGATGCTGGGATTGCCATCGGCAGCCACAGTCTGACCCACCGCTGGCTTCCCGATATTTCAGATTCCTCTGAGTTGGAACGAGAAATTATCGATTCCAAGAGGCAAATTGAAGACCGAATCGGCAAAGCCGTTCCTTGGTTTTGTTACCCCGTGGGAGGGGTAGATCAAAAGGTGTTGGCTTGTGTTCAAAAGGCAGGTTATCGGGCGGCCTGGGTTGCGGGCGCCCGGCCTACCTATAAGACAAATAATAAGGCCTTATCCTACCGGCGAATTAAGGTAAGCTCCTCTGATAATTCTCTATCCCATTTTGCAATCAAAGCTTATGGTTTAAAGGGGTTGGTATCTTAACAAGGCCTGTAAAACGGACTTTCTTTGATATCTTAATAAGAACTAACCTCAGTAAAAAATACTGGGTTACGATTTGACAAAGTTGATAATAAGTGTTACCTTTCGGCTGGTTCTCAAAAAGAACCCCTGACTTCAACCGTGATGAGACAATCCAATGGATTTTCCCTTCGTAGATTTACGGCTCTTGCCAGTTTAGTCCTCCTTTTTTTAAACCAAACCGTTTCTGCCTCGGCGGAGATTTCCCTTCTTGCTCCTTATCAAGACAACCAATCGTCAAGTACGCCTACTCAGCCAGTTAATGCTAATCAACCCCAGACTCTTCATCCCTCTAGCTTTGAGGATTCCCAAGAGGACGCCTCCGATTTTGTCGCAGACGAGCTGGCTCTGGGGCCTCTGAGTGCGGCGAATGACAGCGATGCCACCAATGCTTATGAGAATGTATCCGAGGGTCTTCATGAACTTCAGCCAGTTGGCGACTATGAGCCCGGTATCGCAGCGGCTTATCTGGCCAAAAATATCAATGCCCCTGGCCTTCAAAAAGTTTGGGAATACGTTTCTCAAAATAATCAAGAAGTCGCTATTGTGAGAGCCGGCGAAGATTTCGCGGTCTTCACAACCGGAGACGAACGGGTGGTCAGAAATATTGCTCCGGTTAAGGCGCTGGTCGAAAATCCTCTCGTTGATTTAGAGATGTTCTTTCATAAAGAAGGAGGACCCAGCCACATCGATCTCGAGATGAATAATTCCAAACCCCGTTATGTGGTGACCGTTGATGCGTCGGGGGAGGGAATTGTTTACGCTTACCAGAACGGCCAAATTACGGGAACCCTGAGTTATGAAGAATTCGTCGGCCTGATTCAAAATCTTTCCCCTCAAACTTCCGATTCCGTTGCCATTCGTAGCCTTCTCAATCAATACATCACCGCGATTGACCAATATCATGAAATTCAAGGCGATGCCGTTGTCATTGACCCCATTCTGTATGCGGCCACGACCGTCACGGTTTTACCCGCCAGTCCCTTCGTTGGCGTCTTCGCGACCGATCCCAACCAACAGGCCAATACTTTTAAACAAGGTTCTAAGAGTAAAGTTCAATTCAATTATGACGTGCAATTAGCGAATAGCTTCGCGGCGCTTTCCATACAATTTGATAACTTGGGGACGGTGCCGGTTGAAAAAGGGGATTTAAGTGGTTTCAACGAATTTACCTTTGGTCTCTCTTCCAATAATACATGCTCTGCATCGGGCACGACCCTTTGCCTGAGAATTGAATTTGAGGACACCTTCGGAAAGAAAGCGCAATTCGGTGTTCGGGGAATTTCAACGACCGAACAGCATTTCACTATCCCGAAAAGTTTATTTCCCACTCACTTTCCGCAGTTCGATCTCAAGTCGGTTCGTTTCATCAATTTCACCTACGATCAAAATCTAACCCAGCCGTCAACCCGAATCGGCTTCCTTAATCTCACAACAGGGGGATTGTTCTTTGTTCACACTCTGGAAATTGTCAATGCGGCGACTCCCGTCACGCCCTTGCCCAAGGTCAGCCCGGCCTCTTTTGCCTCGGGCCCGGCCAATGCCCCGACCGCCACGGTCACGAATGAAGTCCTCTCCGGGACTTTCATGAAGACCACTTACACGGGCAACAACACCGACTCCTTCGGCGGGGTCGTCTTCGGCTACCCGAATCTCATCAACTTGGATACCCTTTTCCCCAATGGCCTGGTCTTCCAGCTCGATTCCCCGACTCTCGCCGAGGCCACCTTAGAGATCAAAGACAGTGCGGGTAAAGTCTTCACCGCCCAGATCAAAGACCTGAAGGCCTTCGGACAAAAATACCTCTTGGACCCCGACCTGGTGGATATCATCAATAAGGCCCAGGTTAAGGAAATTGTCTTGCTCTTAAAAGGAGCAGGTACCCATGTCCTCAATATCGATTGGGGAAGCTATAATTTCACGCTCCAACTCGCCCCCGCGGACCCCAACCTTGCCATCACCCCTTTTCCGAAGACGAGCCCGGCCTCTTTTGCCTCGGGCCCGGCCAATGCCCCGACCGCCACGGTCACGAATGAAGTCCTCTCCGGGACTTTCATGAAGACCACTTACACGGGCAACAACACCGACTCCTTCGGCGGGGTGGTCTACACCTTTGCCCAAGCCTTTGGCTTCAACACCCAGTTTCCCCAGGGCATGGTCTTCCAACTCGATTCCCCGGACCTCGCCAAACTCAGTCTCGAATTAAAAGACGCAGCCGGCAAGGTCTTCCGGACCGAGGTCACTTCCATCGCCGGCTTCGGACAGAAATACAAATTAAATGCGGTGGATATCGAGGGCCTCGACCTCTCCCAGATTAAAGAAATCGTCCTGGTGATGACCGGCCAGGGGACGAAACATTTAAATATCGATTGGGGCAAATATCCCTTCCTCCCGGAAATTTTTGCCGATCCCAATAAGACCGAAGCAAATCTTTCAACCTTTGATTTTGAAGAACTCGCTTCTTTTGATTCTACGAGCGTTAACGGCGAAGGCGATCTGACTCAACTGTCTCGAAACCGCTTCAACCTTATGTATAGCCTTTTTGCCGAAGATTCATTTGCCGGGACGATTTCTAGTTTTGATGATTTTACGACAGCTCCAAAGGAATTTAAGGATCTGGCCGGACAGAACATCATTTTCGGTTTAAAGGATGCTGAAAATCCCGAAGTCATCCTGCAATTAGAAGATGCGACCGGGAAAAAATCCCAGGCTATCGTTGTTGGAGTGGACGGACAGGAAAGATTCTTTAGCGTGAACACCTCCGTGTTTACGGGAATCGATCTTAGCCAAATCACTTCAATTGTCTTTCTCTTGGAAGAAGACCGTCTGACCACAAAAGCTTCAAATCTGGAAATCCGGCTGGGCGATCACCCGTTTATTCCTATTATCTCGGGGCAGCCATTCGATGCGAATCTTCTTACCGATTTAAGCAATAGTCCCGGTCCCGTATTAAGGGCATTTGGTACCAATTCAGTTGCAGGCCAGCCCAACGGAATCAGTGAACTGAATCAGATTAACGCAGGGGAATTTGATTTTGAATTTGACGTGACCCCAAGCCCGACCAGCGTTTCATTTATCAACGGCCTGTATGAAACAGATCCTGGGTCATTGCCGGAGAATGTGGTGATTGCAGCCCGCGGGCGGGACGGCGGAAAATTGGGAATTTTAATTGTGGATAAGAATCTAAACGAAGCGACCTTTATCCTCAATCTCAAACCCGTTTACCAAAATTTTACGCTTTCTTTGGCCCCGAACAATGTGCCTGCAGGCTTTGACCGGACCCAAATTTCTCACATTAATTTTATCGAAGCGCCCGAATTGGTCGACCCCCTGTTGAGAGATCTTGTGCAAATCAAGACCAAGGGTTTGACGTTTACCCCTCCGCCCCTGCTTCCGGATGCCTATGTCGAGGTCAGAGAAAGTTTAATCCAAAAGGGATTGGACTTTTTCAAAGTCGGCGCGGGAATCGATCCGGACACTCACTTCCCTTATGACGATTTGGATGCGAACGGCGTTGTTTCCAATAAATTCACTCAGCCCACGTTGATTGGTTTCTATCTTCAAATTTTGGGCGACCAAGTGAACGGAAAAACGGATTTGAACGGAATGACCATGGACCAAGTGTTGGACGAAATCGCAATCGTTGTTACAAACCTCTTAGGCTATCAGGCAGATTTCGGCTGGCAGGGCCTTCTTCCTTTTATAGCTCTCAATCCTCCCAGTCATCCCCATGCCACTGTGGGTTTGGGGGACAACGCCAATCTGGCCCAGAGCCTGGCCGTGATGATCGGCTCGTTGGAAAGCTACAGTTTATCTGCTGCACAACGGGATAAAGCCAATCAAATTTCCGCCCAAGTGGATGAATTCTTGGATAACCAAGAACCGGGATACCTTGCTTTTGTCGATCCGACGTTTGGCCTTTTCCGCGCCGCCGTGAATACCGAAACCGGCATGTTTGACAGTTACATTGACCGGATTGCGAATGAATTTCGTGGAGCGGTTGCCTTTCTTAAAGTACGTTACCCGTCACTTCCCAATTCCGTTTGGGATGGATTGGTTCCCGCTTTCCGGAATTACACGGACCGTTTCGGCCAAGTGGTTCCCAATCTGGCGCCCTTCGATGGCGGAGCCTTCCAAATGTTCTGGCCGCTTCTGCGAAATAATGAAATGAATTTCGGAGGTTTCAGAAACACCTTAACGAATTATTTGGCGGCTCATGCGGATTTCGTGGCCCAACTCCGAATTCCTGGATTTGTCTCGGCCTCACGTCGCCCTCAATCGGTTTATCATGGCCGGATGGGAGTTTTAGATGTGGCCGAGGGGGACACGGCGCATCCGGATCAGTATGTCGATGATTACCTTATGGATGTGGGTTCCACGTATGCGTTGGCTACCGCTTTTCTGATTGATCCGGCGTTTGTGCTCTCTTGGTTCAATGCGATTGAAGATCAACTTCCGGCGCTCAGCGGACTATTTGGCCTATCCGATTCAGCTCGTTCCAATTCGGAAATTTCAGGTCACTTTTTGGGAATCGATCTTGCTTCAACGGTCTTAGGATTGACCGGCGCGGGACCGGATGCCTTTGATGCCTACTTAAAAAATCGGGGACTCGAGCTTTCCTTCAACCAAATTTATGACCAAATGAGCCGAAAGGTTTCCGTTGCTAAAACCACTACGCCCTTGGCCGATGCCCCTGAATTCCCGGACCGTTCTCTGGCGGTGTTCAGCCATTTTCTCCAGCCCGGCGGCATTATCAATAATTTCCCGGCGCAACCCACTCAATTTACAGGGGTTGATTTTAAATACGGCTCACTCAATTCAGGGTTCGGCGGACAATTTTGGGAACTGGATCAGGTCTATGACGCTACGGCTAACCAGCTGGTCCTTCTTTATACGACGAAAGATTCTCCGCAATCGATCAAAATTGAATTGAAAAATTCGGCCGACCAACTGGTTTTCTCCACCGTCTCAAATCTGGTGACGAGTTCTTCCGTGCAGCATCTCGTGATTGATCTCCCTAATGAAGTGGCGTTGTCGAATGTCCAAAAAGTTTTTATCATCATTGACCAAAATGCGACGGGTGACACGAGCGGCGAATTCAGAATTCACGCGATTAATTTCCAACACCTCCCTTCTTCGCAGAATCTCAATCCGAACTTTTTGTTAGACACGGATGATGTGACCACCCTTCCTAACAATCCCACGGCGGAGCTTTTTAGCACGAACCCGAATAGCGTGCTGACGCAGCTTTCCCCGGAAAAAATCCGTCTTAATTTTGATCTCTCGAATCCGGGTGATTTTGCTGGATTCAGCGTGAACTTTGACCCAAATCATACGGGTGCCTCGGCGGATCTCTCGGGTTTTGACCGGATTGTTTACGGGCTGCAATCGGCCAAAGTGAAGACGGCTAAGTTTGAGATTGAAGACACCGATGGCAAACGGGCTACTTATTTTGTCCAAGGCGTGGATGTATTGGCACGTTACTACGAATTTCTACGAGAAGTCATGGAAGAAAGCGGCATTGACCTGAAGCATACAAAAAAGATCAACTTTGTGATTGATGAAAATTCCGTGGCGCCTGGAGATGAAGTCGGTCGCGTGGACCTGGAATTAAAAGGCATTCAAGTCGTCTAATTCTTCCTTAAATTGACAAACCCTCCCGCCGTTGCTACCATACGTAGCAAACCTGAGTTAACTCTATGTCATTCAATCGGATAGAAGAGATCATCGAAGAAATTCGTCAAGGCCGCCTTGTGATTCTGGCGGATGACGAATCCCGCGAAAATGAAGGCGATTTGATTTTTGCCGCCCAATTTGTCACACCCGAGAAAGTTAACTTCCTCATGAAAGAAGGCAAAGGACTCATTTGCGTGCCTCTGATCGAAGACAGGATCGAGGCCTTGGGCCTTAAAGAAATGACGGATTCTTCCGGAGATGTGATGCACACCGCCTTTACTGTTTCTGTGGATGCAAGGCTTGGGGTTACCACCGGTATTTCAGCCGCCGACCGTGCTCGCACCATCGAGGTATTAGCCGATCCTACTCGTAACGTCACGGATGTGGTGACCCCCGGTCACGTGTTTCCTTTAAAAGCCAAAAAAGGTGGAGTCCTGATTCGCGCCGGCCACACCGAGGCCGCTGTGGATTTGTGCCGGCTCGGGGGAGTGGAGCCGGCCGGCGTCATTTGCGAAATCGTTAATGACGACGGCACCATGGCGCGCAAAGCGGATCTTCTGAAATTTTCTGAAAAACACAAACTTAAAATCGGAACCATCAAAGACCTCATCGAATACCGCCGTCAATTCGATAAATTAATCGAACGGGTCACCGAGGCCCGTATTCCGACGATCTTCGGAGATTGGACGCTCAGGCTCTACCGCTCATTAGTGGATGGAAGAGAACATGCGGCCCTCATTAAAGGAGAAGTGGATTCTCACCCCACTCTAGTTCGGGTTCATTCGGAATGTTTCACGGGCGATGTCTTGGGATCCTTACGCTGCGATTGCCAGGATCAGTTGATCGCCGCCATGGAAAAGATTGAGAAGGAAGGCCGTGGCGTGATTATCTATATGCGTCAAGAAGGCCGGGGGATCGGGCTTGCCAATAAATTGAAGGCCTACGCTCTTCAGGACAAAGGATTGGATACCGTCGAGGCCAACGAAAAATTAGGATTCAAGCCGGATCTCCGGGAATACGGGACCGGTGCGCAAATCTTAAGAGACCTGGGGCTGTCTCAATTGCGTTTAATTACAAATAACCCGCGCAAAATTGTCGGCTTGGAAGGGTACGGACTCACGGTTATCGAGAGAATTTCTATCACGACGCCCGCCCACTCTCACAACGCTAAATACCTGCAGACCAAGAAAGAAAAGCTTGGTCACATTCTGAATTTTTAATTTATGACCCGCATCCGGCGGGGGCAAATGAATGCCCGCCGAAAACGTTTCGGCATCGTTGTCTCCCGGTTCAACGAGTTCATTACAAAACGGCTTTTGGAAAGTGCTGTCGAAACCCTTCTTCAACACGGGGCGAGTCGGCGCTCAATCGAAACGGTTTGGGTGCCGGGGGCCCTGGAAGTTCCTTTTTTTGTAAAACGGCTGGCGAAAAGAAAGCATTTCGACGCGGTGATTGCGCTGGGCTGCGTACTTCGCGGCGGCACGCGCCATTTTGAAACCGTAGCCCATGAAGTGGTTCGCGGCATTTCCCAAGTGGCCTTGGAAACGGGGACTCCGGTGGCGAGTGGGATGATTACTGCCGACACACTCGAACAAGCCATCGACCGGGCCGGCTTGAAGCAAGGAAATAAAGGCGCTCAAGCCGCCTTGGCTGCGATTGAAATCGCCAATTTGAATCAATTATTGTCATAAGCTTTGTGTCGTTGCGAGGTGGCCGTTAGGGAGATCCCTCGCCCGTCATTGCGAGCCCCACGAAGTGGGGCGAAGCAATCAAGCGGGCTCGGGACAGGCTCCGCAATCTCCGAGATTGCTTCGGCCTTACTTGGTTTGCCACCTCGCAATGACGATGCGTTCTTTTATGCGAAAGCGGACACAAGCGCGTGAATTGGCCCTTCAGATTCTCTACAAAAGGGATCTGAACCCGGAACCCTTAGACACTCTCCTGTCGGCTTTTTGGGAGACGATCAAAGGGCTTACTCCGGAGGTCCAAGAATACGCCGAACTCGTCGTCCGCGGTACCCTCAATCATCTCGAAGAAATCGACCCCCTTCTCGCTAAATACACGGAACATTGGGAGCTCTCGCGCATGGCGGTGGTGGACCGGAACGTGCTCCGTTTCGCCGCTTACGAGCTTCTTTATTTAGAGGAAATCCCCCCCAAGGTTGTGATCAATGAAGCCGTCAACATTGCCAAGAAATTTTCCCAAGAAGAATCCGGAAAATTTGTGAACGGAATCCTGGATAAAATTAATCACACCGAGCCGCGGCGATATGCGCCCCGCTGATTCCGACTGGATGAAACGTGCTTTAGCGCTTGCCGAATTAGGACGAGGCAGGACGAGTCCGAATCCGTTGGTGGGAGCGGTGGTGGTGCGGCGTGGGAAAATGATAGGCGAAGGCCATCACGCTTATTTTGGCGGGCCTCACGCCGAAGTCACGGCCCTTCGAAAAGCCGGCCGCCGAGCCCATGGCGCTACCCTTTACGTGACACTGGAGCCCTGTTCATCTTGGGGGAAAACACCGCCTTGCGTGGACGCAGTCTTGGCCAGCGGCGTGAAACAAGTGGTGATAGGAAGTCTCGATCCCAATCCTGCCCATCACGAAATCGGAGTCCGCAAACTCAAAAAAGCGGGAATCAAAGTCCGTACCGGTATTTCAGCCTCGGAGGTCCAGAAACAAAATCAGGCCTTCTTCAAAGTCATGCGCACGGGCCTTCCTTATATCACGCTCAAAATGGCGCAATCCTTGGACGGAAAGATTGCCTCGCCTTCGGGAGAATCCCGTTGGATAACTTCACCCGCGTCCCGCAAATTCGTTCATGAACTTCGGTCCGACGCCGACGCTGTTTTGGTGGGAAAAAATACCGCCTTGCGGGACAATCCCAAGCTAGCGGGAGTCAATGGCGGCATCAAACCTTGGCGCGTCGTCCTCGATCCGGATCTTAAACTTCGCTCAAGGGCCCGAATTTTTAGAGGACCTCAGCTGACCTTCATCGCTGTTTCCGAAAAAAAATTGAATCCGCGGCTTTCCTCAACTCGTCAAAAGGGAAGAATTTTGCTTCCCGTCCCGGAAAAAAAAGGAAGGCTCGAACTCAAATCCCTTTTACAACAACTGGCTTTGTTAGGCGCTCACCACCTTTTAGTCGAAGGCGGGGGAGAATTGGCTTGGAGTTTGATTCATGAAGGTTGGGTGGATCGTCTCATTTGGATTGTGGCTCCCAAAATTGTCGGGGGTCGTTTGGCCAAAACCTCCGTTGAGGGGACCGGGATTAAAAAACTAAGCCGGGCGATTCCTTTGCAATGGGACCACGTTTATCCTTTGGGGGAGGATTGGATCCTCGAAGCGCATCCTCGGAAGGTTTGATGTTCACGGGAATTATTCAGACTCAGGCGGTCCTCAAAGACAAAAAGAAAAACCGGAATCAAATCCGTCTCACCTTTGAATTGGCAAAACCGTACCGGTTTCGTAAAGGAGAGAGCGTTGCGGTGGACGGCGTTTGTCTAACGGTTACGGATTTTAAAGGAAGAAAATTTTCCGCGGACGTCATCCCGGAAACTTTGGCGAGCACCACCCTTGGAAATTTAGACGTGAGCCAAAAGGTGAATATCGAGCATCCGCTCCGCGTGGGCGATGCCCTCGGTGGCCATTGGGTGACGGGGCACGTGGACGGCGTGGGCCGGATTCAGAAAAAAACCAAGCAGGCACGGGGCCTTTCCTTGCAGATCACCGCACCCGCCGATATAATCAAGCTCCTGATTCCCAAAGGCTCTGTTTCCATTGATGGGATTAGTTTCACCGTTCAAAAAATTCAAAACGGTTCTTTCGCGGTCGGTCTGATTCCCCATACGGCCCGAGTGACAACGCTAGGCCATAAGCAAGTGGGGGAGTTCGTGAATCTGGAGAATGACCTCTTGGTTAAATCCATCCAACGATTTTCATGAGACTTTTTCTGGTCCGCCACGGTCAAACGAGCTGGACTGCCCAGCGCCGTTATCAAGGGATGTCCGATGTGCCTTTAAATGCCCAGGGAATCCGTGAGGCGAAGGCGGTGGCTCGGATTCTCCGGCGGGAGTCTCCGCAGCGGATTTTTTCTTCCGCATTGAGCCGTGCCCGGGAAACCGCCCATTGGATTGCGCGGGCCTCGATGCTTCGTCCGGTGGAAGACGAGCGTCTCAATGAAATCAGTTTCGGCAAATGGGAAGGAAAACCCTGGCGTGACGGCCGCTTTCATAGGGCGCCGGGTGGAGAGAGCATCGAGTCGCTGGCCAAAAGAGTGAACCGATTTTTTAAAGACTTAATTAAAAAATATCTAGATGAAACCATTATTCTTGTCTCACATGCGGGCCCGATTCGAATGTTTCTTATCCAAGCGTTGATGGGCGCACGCACGCATAAGAGCCTATTATCGATCTGGTCTTTTCGCGTGGATCCGGCTTCTATTTCATTAATTGAAGGTAGCCCCGATCTTTTCCAAATCGCGTGGGCCAATCGGACCGACCATTTATTTCCTTTGTCATTGCAAGGAGGCCGAAGGCCGACGCCGGTCGGTCGAGCGGCGGTTGGCCGCTTGGACATCCGGCACCGAGCGGTTGGCTCGACGAAGCAATCCCTCGAGATTACTTCGCCCCTTCGGGGCTCGCAATGACGGTTACTTTGATCACCGGAGGCAGCCGGTCCGGAAAAAGTGGCCTGGCCCTCCAAAAAGCCCGGTCCTATTCCCGGAAGATTTTCCTGGCCACCGCAGAAGTAACAGATCCTGAAATGGCAAAGCGGATCCGGAAACATCGGGACAAACGGGGATCCGAATTTCTGACTGTGGAAGAGCCGCTCTATTTGGCTGAGGCCCTCCGAAAGAATGCCGAAGCCGAAATCATTCTGGTGGACTGCCTGACGTTTTGGCTGAACAATCTAATTCATCATTTTGCGACGGAGACTCCCCGAATCGAAAAAGAAATCAAAGAATTTTTGAATGTGATTGAAGAAAAACCAGTTTCCCTCATTCTCGTGACCAATGAAATCAATATGGGGGTGATTGCGCCGGATCCTGTGACTCGTCGCTTTGTAGACCGTCAAGGTTGGCTCAACCAAGAAGTGGCCCGCCGTGCGGATGAAGTGGTTTTCATGGTGGCAGGTCTGCCTCAAATCCTGAAAGGAAACGAATCGTTTCTTCCGCGATGACCGACGTCTTGACGCCTTCCTGGAAAGAAAAAATCTTAGAGATTCCCGCCCTCGATGTCTCTTGGAAAACAAAAGCCCGTACCCGGCTTCGTGAACAAACTCGGCCGGAGGGAAGCTTGGGACGGCTGGAAGATTATTTGGAGCGGATCGTTGCCATCCAGAAAACCGAAACTCCTTCTGTGACCAAGAAAAGAATCATTCTTTTTGCCGCCGATCACGGCGTTGAAGAGGAGGGCGTCAGCCTTTATCCGCGCGAAGTTACGTCCGCTATGGTTTACAACTTTCTTCAAGGGGGCGCCACGATCAATGCCTTTGCCCGGGCTGTTGGGTCGGAGGTGGAAATTGTGGATGTCGGTGTGGACCATGAATTCGGTCCAGAGAAAAATCTAATTTCAAAAAAAATCCGGCGCGGAACCTCCAATATTCGGCGAATCCAGGCTATGAGCGCAGCAGAAGTTTTTCAGGCGTTTGAGATCGGATGGGAGCGAGCCGTCACGGCCAAAAAAGACGGAATCGAGCTTTTGGGATTGGGAGAGATGGGAATCGCCAACACAACCGCCGCTAGCGCAGTGATTGCGGCCCTGACACGAAGGGCGCCTTCCCAAGTGACAGGCCGGGGAACCGGCATTGACGATTCCATGCTCCAACATAAAATCCGTGTCGTTGAAGACGCCTTGCAAGCCAACCGATCTCATCTTATCGATCCGATTTCCATTCTTCAAAGTGTCGGCGGATTTGAAATTGCGGCCATTGCAGGATGCGTGACGGGAGCCGTGGCTTACCGGATCCCCTGTATTATTGACGGCTGGATCGCTTCGGCGGGGGCGCTCGTTTCGATTCAGATCAATCCGTCCATTTTGGAGTACTTGTTTTTTGCTCATGAATCCGAAGAAAAGGGCCACCGGATCCTGTTGGAAGAACTGGATGTGCAACCGTTGCTCCGGCTTTCCATGCGGTTAGGGGAAGGCACCGGTGCTTGCTTGGCGATGGGAATTCTAGAAGCGGCCGTCCGCGCCTATCAAGACGTGGCGACGTTTGAAGAAGCACAGGTCGCGCGGAAGAAAAAGTGACAACCCAACGTTTTGAATTGGTCGCTCAATCAAGCAGCCTTCCGCCCTTTCGACAAAAACTCAAGTCCCATCTAGAAGCAATGGGACTGAATACAAAGGCAGTTCACGACGTCATCCTTTCGGTGGACGAAGCCCTCACGAATGTGATCCGGCACGCGTACGGGGAGCAGAACAAAGATGAAAAAATTCAATTGATGTTATGCGATCAAACAGAAAAAATCGAAATCATCATTGAAGACCAAGGCCCTTGTTTTGATCCGCTAGCCCATCCAACGCCCGAGCTTCCGCCCAAAAAGCCGGGCGGTCTAGGAATCTACTTTGTACGGGCTTTAATGGATGGGGTGGACTACCAAGCGCTTAAGCCGCAAGGGAACCGTCTTCGTCTCATTAAATATAAGAAGGAAAAAGGAGAAAACCGATGAAAGTCAACGTCAAGTCCAACCGGGAAATTCAAATTCTTGAGGTCACGGGAGAGATTGATTTCCACACTTCGCGGGATCTGCGGGACAAATTTCAGGAACTGATTGACAAAAAATGTCAGAAGCTTTTGGTGAATCTCCAGAAAGTCACTTATATTGACAGCTCGGGCCTGGCCACCTTTGTCGAAGTGTTGCAAAAAATGGGTCGCGGAGGAGGCAAGCTGGTCTTAGCAGGGCTTTCAGCCCCGGTCCGCGGAGTTTTCGAAATCGCAAAACTTGACTCTATTTTTGCGCTCGAAGAATCGGAAGAACGGGCGCTTGAGGCTTTTCTTGGTTAAAAATTTCTTCGGTCGGATCGGCCGCGCCACTCATTCCATTTTTGACAGCACGGGACGTTTAGCCCGCCTGGTAGGAGAGGTGTGGCGCTGGGCCTGGCTTTCTTTTTTTCAAAAAAAGGTCATCAGCCGGGATTCCTTTTTTGGTCACGTCGTCGGAATGGGGGTGGAGTCCGTTCCTATTATTTGTTTGGTGGGGGCCTCCGTGGGAATGGTGCTGGCCCTCCAAGCGGCGTATCAATTGAAACAATTCGGCGCCGTGATGTACACCGGAAGCCTCGTGAGCGTTTCAATGGCCCGGGAACTCGGGCCGCTCATCGCCGCGATTGTCATTGCCGGGCGTGTCGGGGCGCGAATCGCGGCGGAGCTGGGAAGCATGAGGGCCCAAGAAGAAGTCGATGCGCTCACCACCATGGCCATTGACCCGGTGCGTTATCTGGTGCTCCCGCGCTGTTTGAGTCTTTTTCTGGTTCTGCCTTGCTTAACGGTTTTGGCGGATTCCATCGGGATGGCCGGCGGATTTCTCGTCGGCACGACCAGTTTGGGCATTGAACCTTATCTTTATTTGGAGAAAAATTTTGACGCCCTAGTCTTAAAAGATCTCTACACGGGTTTTATCAAAAGCGGCGTTTTTGCTTGGATCATCGGCATTGTGAGTTGTTATCAGGGGTTGGCCGTCGAAGGCGGAGCGGAAGAAGTCGGCCGGGCCACCACTCAAGCGGTGGTCAATTCCATTGTCCTCATCATCTTAGCGGATTGTTTTTTCACCGCTATTTTCTATTACGCATTTCCTTAATATGATACAGGTCAAAAACCTTATCAAGCGTTTCGGCGACCGCGCAGTCTTGGACGGGATCAATCTCACGATTCCAGAAGGAAAGATTACCGTCATCATGGGCGGATCCGGTTGTGGTAAGAGCACGTTCCTGAAGAATCTCATCGGGCTCCAGCGTCCCAGTGGAGGAGAAATTCTTATCGAGGGACGGAATGTCGCTTTGCTGACGGAAAAAGAATTTGACGAGGTCCGAAAAAAATTCGGAATGCTTTTTCAAGGTGCGGCTCTTTTCAATTCTTTCACCGTCGGAGACAACGTAGCGTTGCCTCTTAGGGAACACACCGATCTCTCGGAGGAAATCGTCCGGATCATCGTCAAAATTAAACTGGAATTGGTGGGGCTGACCGGTTTTGAAAATTTTTACCCGCATCAAATTTCGGGTGGCATGAAAAAACGGGTTGCCTTGGCGCGCGCCATTGCACTCGACCCCAAAATTGTTTTTTATGACGAGCCCGGTGCGGGCTTGGATCCCATCACCGCGGCCATGATCGATCAATTGATCCTGGATCTCAGCCGGAAGCTTCAAATCACTTCCGTGGTCGTTACGCATGAAATGAAAAGCGCGTTTCGGATCGCGGACCAAATGGTGGTGCTTCATCGCGGCAAGGTGATTGTTGAAGGAACGCCCGAGGCCGTCAAACAATCCAGTAATCCTTATGTCCGTCAATTTATTCACGGAGAAGCGGAAGGGGCGATTCCTTTCCGTCAGTCCAGCGAGGCCTATTTAAAGGGCTTGCTCGAGCCTTAAATCTCAAGAGGAGACCGAAATGAATTTTACCCGCTCAGAAATAAAATCAGGAGTTCTCGTCAGCGTCTGTTTTGCTTTGCTTACGATTCTTACCTTCAAGGTAGGGGATTTCACGGCCATGGGAAAGGTGTCCGAATATAAACTCCATTTCAATTTTGTGAGCGGACTTGAAAAGAACGCGCCGGTCCATTTTGCGGGGCACAGCGTGGGCACCGTGAAATCCATTGTCATCCAGGACGGCGATCCGACGGTGGCGGTCACGATTCTCATTGATAAAAATGCCCCGGTGAAAGCCGATTCTCAGGCCTTTGTGGATACGCTGGGACTCTTGGGCGAAAAATTTATCGCGCTGACGCCGGGCAGCGCTTCAGCTCCGCGCCTTGAGCCGGGCGGAATCCTGACCGGCGTGGATCCCATGCCGGTTCATCAAATGATCCGCCAAGTGACGGAGCTGACCGAAAATATGATTCCCGTCACCCAAAAAGTGAATCATTTAATGGAAGGCCATGAAAAAGACGTGGAAGGCATCCTCGTCAATTTAAACCAGGCGTCAGAAAACTTAAAAGAGATGACGCATGATTTGAAACTCCATCCTTGGAAGCTTCTTCGTAAGAGTAAGCCCAACAAACAGTAACCGTTTTCATCCTCTTGAAAAAACTGCCCCTCGGCTTCATTCTCGGATTTGTCCTGTTGATTTTCTTGGCGGACGTCCTGCATCTTTTTGATCACCAGGAATTAGGATTTGTCGATCTCCGGTTCAGGCTCCGCGGCGCCCAAGCCGCTCACCCGGACATTGTGATTGTGGAGATTGATGATGCCAGCATCAGCCAAATCGGCCACTGGCCGTGGCCCCGGAGTTATCACGCGGCCCTGCTTAAAATTCTAGGCTCCTATCACCCCCGGCTCATTCTTTATGATGTTCTTTTCACCGAAGAAAGCACTCATCCGGAAGAAGACCAACTTCTGAGTTCCGCCGCGCGGGAAGCCGGCAATGTCATCGGGGCTTTTTTCTTCCGTTCCGAGAATCCCTTTGTCGCTTTTTTCCCTATTTCTGCTTACCGGCAAGCGGTCCGCTATTTGGGTTTTGCCAATATTTTCATTGATCCGGACGGAAAGATTCGCCGCATTACCAAAAGCATTCATCCTCCGGAAGGGGATTATTATCACTCGAGTGTGGTGGCCGCCCTGTCGAGATTTTCCGAAGCAGACGGACGGAAGTGGGTGGAACAAATTCCGGTTGATCGGAAAAATTCATTTTGGATTAATTTTCCGGGCGAATATTCGATTTTTCAGCGCATTCCCTTCCACACCATTCTCCAGGAAGAGGGTGAAAACGGCCAGTTTCGGAAACTTTTCGAAAATAAGTTTGTTATTGTGGGCCAAACTGCCACCGGCGGCGGAGATTTTCGGCCCACTTCTTTTTCTTCTGCTTATCCGGGAGTGGGAATCCAGGCGGCCTCGCTCCATACCCTCCTGAACGAAAATTATTTGCGTGAATTGGGTGCGTTTCCTTCTCTTCTGATTTTGGTTTTCCTGGGTTTTCTGGTTACTTTTCTAACGGCCGGGAATTCTCCCCGGAGAGCACTTTTTTCCGTATTGGGCGTCGTCACGTTTTATCTGGCCTGGAATTTTCTCATGTTCTCTTTCTTGGGCTGGATCCTCCCCGTTTTCTCGCCGCTCGTGGTGATGATCGGCGTTTATATCTTTGTCCTCTTTTTCCAATTCATGGAAAGCCGGCTAAAAGGCGAACTTCTCAACCGGGAGCTCACTCTCGCGGCCCGGATCCAAGAAAGTTTTTTGCCTCATGAGATGCCTCAAATGAAAGGCTTGGAGCTGGGATTTCTCTGCCGCTTTGCCAAAGAAGTCGGCGGGGATCTTTACGATTGGGTTCCTTTAGGAAATCGCCGGCTGGGGATTTGCGTAGGGGACGTATCCGGAAAGGGGGTTCCCGCGTCGCTTTACATGGCCCGGGCGATTAGCGAGTGGCGCTCGCTCGCCAAAGATTTCCAATCCCCCTCGGGTCTTTTGCAAGCCCTGAATCAGCGGCTTGTTCAGGCAGGGGTAGACGGGATGTTTCTCACCTTTCTCTATCTGATTTTTGACCTTGATTCCAAGTCGGTCTTGTTTTCTAATGCAGGGCATGAGCCCTTCTATTTATTCCGGAGCGGCAAGCAGGAATGGGTGCGCCGTGCCAGCGCCCAGCCGCTCGGACTTTTTCTCCAAACCCGCTACACCGAGGAAAAGATGAATTTAGAAGAAGGGGATACGATCATTATGATTAGCGACGGTGTCCGGGAATTGCGTAATCCCAAAGGGGAAGAATTCGGCTTGGCGGGCGCGGAAAAAGCCTTCAATTCGTTTCCCCAAGAAACAGCACCCGAAACCGTCCGCCGCCTTTTCCAGGCAATGGACTCGTATTCCCACGGCCGTCTGGCTCACGATGACCGGACGGTTTTGGCCATAAAAATTGAAAAGCTGTCATGACGCAAAAGAAGATTCATTTCATGAGCCGAACTTTGATGGGGGTAACTCTCATTGGTCTTTTTCTTTCTCCGCTTACTGCCCGTGCGGAAAGCGTTGATTATTCCATCGAAATTTCTCAAAAATTCGGCCGGGGCCTCCGCAATACCTTAACTTCTCCTTTAGAAATTCCCTGCACCATCCGTAATGACGTCAAAGTCCGAGGCGGGGAAGGCGTCGTGACCGGCCTGTTCCGAGGCATTGGTTTTTTTGCCCGGCGGCTTTTAGTCGGTGTCACCGAAATCCTTACCTTTGTGATTCCGATGCCGGAAACGATTCCGCCGGTTTGTGCCGAATTACCCGAGGCTGCGATTCAACAATGAAACTCGTGAACGATTTTCTCCAAGCCGTCCGTTTTTTAACGTTGATCCCGATTCCTTTCTTAAAAAAGGAAACCGACCTGGCGCGTTCCATGTTTTTCTTCCCGCTGGTGGGATGCTTGATGGCAATGGTCACCGTTTTTCTGACGCACATCTTGTCGTTGGATCTGTTTCTCCGATTAGAAGCCCTGGGCCTTTTGACCTTTCCCATTCTTTTGAGCGGGGGACTGCACTTAGACGGCCTCTCCGATTTTTGCGACGGATTCTTTGGAGGGCGAACTAAAGAAGATACGCTGAAAATTATGAAAGACTCCCGGATTGGAGCGTGGGGAACGCTGGGCATCCTCTTGGCTCTTTTCTGGAAATGGGAACTTCTCACCTCCTTGTCGGTCCGGGCGAGCGCGCTCATACTTTCTATGACCGCGTCCCGGTGGGGCCAGGTTGTTTTGGCTTATTTCCTTCCCTATGCAAATCCTGAGGGTGGGCTCGGCCAAAGCGTCGCGAAAAAAGTCAAAATCCGGGAACTCATCGGAGCCACGGCCTTCCTCACCCTCGTGATTTTCTTTTTAAAAGGCCCGGGCCTTCTTTGTTTTCTAGCGCTCGTTCCTTTTCTGGGGGCCTTGGGATTTTTCTTCTACAAACGGATCGGCGGGGTGACGGGTGACCTCCTGGGCGCGGCCAGTGAACTGACCGAAGTCTACCTTCTCTTTATTTTCTTTTTAATCCGGAGCGGGGAATACCGGTGAGACTCAGGCACGGCGGCGAGCTCCGATCTTTTGCCGAGAAATTTGGAATCTCCGAATCCGACGTCCTCGATTTTTCAAGTAACATCAACCCCTTAGGTCCTCCGGCCTCGATCCGGAAAGTGTATGAATCTTCCCTGGAAGATTTAACGCATTACCCCGACCCGGAGGCCCTTGAATTTCGCCGGGCGGTGAGCCGGCATTTTCCTCTTTGGCCGGAAAACGTGGTGGCGGGAAACGGGGCCATTGAACTCTTGGATCTCATTCTCCGGCTGCTGCGCCCCAAAAGAGCGCTTCTCATTGAGCCGGCCTTCCTGGAATACCGGCGATTGCTGAATCTCTGGGGATGCGAAATCCGGAGTGTGATGTTGAAGGAAAAGGATTCATTCCGGGGGTCGCTTCCGGAAATGACCAACGCTCTCCAAGGCGCGGAAGTGGCCTTTCTGGCTCAGCCGAACAATCCCACCGGCACTTTTTTTACCCGAGAAGAAATGGTGAAATTTCTGTCCGAGGCCCGGCGGCGGAATGTTTTTGTGGTGATTGACGAAGCCTTTGTGGATTGGATGCCGGAGCTGACCTTGGGCCGCGAAGTAAAAGATGATGCTCATTTTTTCGTCGTCCGTTCGCTCACCAAATTTTATGCGCTTCCGGGAATCCGGATCGGTTACGGGCTGGGTGCGCGCAAACTCATTGAAAAATTATCCACGCAGCAAATTCCTTGGTCCTGTAACCGGCTCGCCCAAAAATTGGGTGTCGTTGCGCTCCAGGATTCCGAATTTGCCTCGCGTTCGCGCCAGTGGAATTTAGAAGAACGCGATTGGTTTGAGGGCGAATTGCGTTCCTTTTCCGGGCTGAAAGTCTATTCCAGCGCGGCCAATTTTGTGTTGATCCGCAGCGCCTCGGGTCTCTTTGAAGAAATGGCCAAGCAGGGCATTTACATCCGCGACCTTACTGAATTTCCCGGTCTCGGGCCGTCCTTTTACCGGATCGCGGTCCGCAAAAGAGAAGATAACGTCCGCTTTCTCGAAGCCCTCCGTCATTTACGCGAAAAAGAAACGGCGTTTCGGTCCTAACGCGAATGGGCTCCCCTCGTTCCAAGGCCTGGATGGTTTTAGGAACCGGCTCCGGAGTCGGAAAATCCTTTATCACTGCCGGGCTTTGCCGGATCCTCGCCAGCCAAGGAGTCCGGGTGGCTCCCTTCAAGGCCCAGAATATGTCCAACAATTCCTTTGTGACCCGGGACGGCGGAGAAATGGGCCGTGCGCAAGTGGTGCAAGCTGAATGTGCGCGCGTCGAACCGAGTGTCCACATGAATCCCGTGTTATTGAAACCCGCGGCGGATAACCATTCTCAAGTGGTGATTCAAGGACGAGCAGCGGGCTCGATGCGGGCCGAAGCGTATTATGGATTGCGAAAACAAATTTGGTCAGCCATTCAAGAATCCTATGACCTGCTCTCCCGGGAATACGACGTCTTAATCATCGAAGGGGCGGGAAGCCCCGCCGAAATTAATTTAAAAGAATTTGATTGGGTCAATTTCCGTGTGGCCGAAATGGCGGACGCGCGGTGTCTTTTGGTGGGGGACATTGACCGGGGCGGTGTTTTTGCCTGGCTTTGGGGAACGCTGGCGCTCCTGGATGAAACGGAACGGAACCGGATTGACGGCCTCATCATCAATAAATTCCGCGGAGATTTTAAACTCTTGGAACCGGGACTACCTATGCTGGAAAATCTCTGCAATAAAAAAGTGCTAGGGACGCTTCCTTACGATTTAGATCTTTGGATCGAAGAAGAAGACGCCTTGAAGTGGGAAGAAAGAACGAAAATTCCTTCAGATTTAACGCAATTAGATATTGCGGGCCTTCTTTTTCCGCGTATTTCCAACGCGACGGATTTTCAAATTTTGGCCCAAGAACCAGGGGTTTCGCTTCGCTGGGTGCGCCGCCCCGAGGAATTGGGTTCACCCGATCTTTTAATCCTCCCCGGGACCAAAGCCACGATTGCGGATCTTCTGTATTTGAAAAAGCGGGGATTTATTCAAGAAATCAAAAATTATGTTCAAGCCGGTGGTCGGATCATGGGCATTTGCGGAGGTTATCAAATGTTGGGGGAGTTGATTGAAGATCCGGAGGCCGTCGAATCCGGAGTCCTTCACGAAGCCGGTTTGGGTTTTCTTTCGCTCCGGACTCAATTCGCTTCGGAAAAAATTCTTCGCCGGGTCGAAGGCCGCGCCGTCCAACACCTCTTCGGTTACCCCGTTGAAGGAGAAATCACCGGTTATGAAATTCACATGGGGCAAAGCGAATCCACTGCGGCAGCAACGCCCTTTCTTGAAATTCGGGCTGCAGAATCCGGCGAACCTTGGCGAACCGAGGGCATGAGGGATCCCTCCGGCCGTATTTTCGGAACTTATCTCCATGGAATTTTTGATGCTCCCGGGTTCCGCTTCTCCTTTTTGAACGCCTTGGCTCGAAGCGCCGGTAAAAAAAGACCCGCCCCCGCTCCGGGCGACTTACCGTCAATCTCTCTTGTCAAAGAAAGAAATTATGATAAGCTGGCGCATCTTTTACGGGAAAATTTAGACTTGAGCTTCCTCGAACCATGCTGGAAATACTCGTCGCGTTCGGTCTAGACCTCGCCTTCGGCGATCCGGTCTACCCATGGCATCCCGTCCGGTTAATCGGACAACTCATTCAGAAAATGGAAACCTGGTTCCGTACCCACGTGGGGGGAGGCCGTTTCGCGGGTCTTCTTCTCGCCCTTTTTGTCCCTTCCCTTGTTTTTTTGTCGATCTGGTTTATTTGTGAACTGGCCGGGCAAATTCACCCCCTTCTGAAAACTCTGTTGACCATTTATTTCATTTATAGCGCCCTGGCCATTAAGGACCTCGAATCCGAGGCCCGGAAAATTTACACATTATTAGTGAAGGGAAAACTCGAAAAAGCCCGCGAACATTTAGCGCGCATTGTGGGCCGAGACACCAAGAATTTGAATGAAACCGAAGTGATCCGCGGGGCTGTGGAATCAGTGGCAGAGAGTTTTGTAGATGGGATTCTTTCACCCCTTTTCTTTGCCGCTATCGGCGGTGCGCCGTTCGCAATGGCCTATAAAGCCATTAATACCCTCGACTCCATGGTAGGAAAGAAAACTCCCGCTTACCGGGACTTCGGCTCTATGTCTGCGAAGTTGGATGAAATCGCTAATTGGATCCCGGCAAGAATTTCCTGGCTTTTAATCGGGATCGGCGCGTTTTTTCTAAACGGACGCAACATGGAAGCGTGGAGGATCGGCTTCGAAGACGGAGCCTCCCGCGCCTTTCCCAATAGCCTTGTGCCCGAAGCTTCCTTTGCCGGGGCCCTAGGGGTTCAATTGGGCGGGACCAATTCTTATGAAGGCCAAAAAGTTGACACCCCCAAGATGGGTTATGCCATGCGGTCGTTGGAAGTGGAAGATGTTCGCCGTGCCTATCGATTAATGAGATCGAGCGCCTGGACCACTTTAATTTTTTCACTGATTTTAAGCTATGTTGTTTGGCTTTTCACGATCAAGATCGTTGATCCGATCGCTCTATGACGCAAAAGAGTCCTTGGGCTTATCTTTTAATTGCCCACGGAACGCGGGACGAAGAGGGGAAGGCTGCTTTCTTCCAATTGGCCGACGAATTTGGTAAAAGCCTTCCCGACCGGCTGGTGGTGCCCGCTTTCTTGGAATTAGCCCAACCCTCCATTCCGGAAGCTATCGAGACGTGTGTCAAGAAGGGAGCCCGTGAGATTTTCGTGCTTCCCTTAATGCTCTTTCCAGGAAGGCACGTTAACCAGGACATTCCTAGACAGATCCAGGAAGCCAAGGCCCGTCATCCGCAGTTAGATTTTCACTATGCTGGTGCCTTGGCCGTATCATTTTCTAGCGGAAAAAGGCTTTCGGAACCCAAGCTCTTCGAGCTCCTGCAGACCAAGATTTCCCAACGATTGACTCCCATTAATTAGCCGCTATAATAGGGGCTTTCTATCGAAGGGAGTAGTCTCAATGGCCGATACCTTTGGAACCAAGCCGGAATCCAGCCTCGATCCGGAGATTCAAGAAGGAAAATTTTTCGCCGCGATCGGGTATCTGAGTCTTCTGTGCTTTGTTCCGCTTCTTTTGAAAAAGGGCAACCGTTTCGCCCAATTTCATGGGAAGCAAGGTTTGGTTCTCTTCATCCTGGAAGTTGCCGCCAGCATTCTCAAAGCCGTCCCCGCATTAGGCGATGTGGTTTTCACTCTTGCTTTTGTGGTGTTGGGGATTTTGTCGCTTGTCGGGATTGTCAAAGTCCTGATGGGGGAATACTGGGAAATGCCGGTGATCCAAGATGTGGCGAATAAGATCAGTCTCTAAGGCCTGAGTTTTTCCTTCCTTCTTTTTTTATGATTCGTTTCGGAACTCCTAAAATAACCCATCCGACTGAAGAGAAAAGCTGGTCCGTCGTTCTTCATCCGCTTCGAAGCGAGCTAGATAAGAAGCGTGTGGCAGAAAAGATCTCCGAGCTTTTCCGGGTATCTCTAGTGGAAGCGCGGGAACTCGTTCAGAACACCCCCATCATTCTTCTCGATCAACTTTCCCGAACTCTGGCGCAGCAGGTTCAGAATTTTTTTACGGAGGCTCGCGCTGAAGTGACGCTCACGTCGGATCCGGGCGCTAAAAGACGTTGTTACCGGGCGGTTTGGCCGGAACCGCCGGATTTGAAATTTTTGCAGCCCAAACCGGTGGCCGTCCCTTTGCTTCCGCCCTCGCCGGCTGAACCGATGCCGATTCCCATGCCTGCTCCGATCCGGGAAAAACTTCATCCGGAAAAAATTTCCACGCACCCGCTTTCCTCTCCTGCTCCTTCAGAAATGCTGTCGGAGACTTTGAAATTGCAAAGAGAAAAAGAAGAAGCCGATCGGCGCGCGCTGGAGGAGGAATGGCAGGAACGGTATCAAAACTTAAAAGAAGAATACCTCGAGACCAAGTCCATTTATGAAGAAAAAATTGTGTCGCGTGAAAAGGAATTTGAAACCTTGAAGAAACAGTTGCAAGAGCTCGGCTTCTGGCGCGAAAAAGTGGAGCGGCTTGAAAAGGAAAATACGGATTTCAAGAGCACGCTCGACCAAACCCGCCGTGAACGTACGGAAGAAGCCGGTAAACTTCGGGACAAAATAACCGGCTTGGAAACGGTCAAACAAACGATCGAATGGGATCTCAAGGAGCGCACCGAGGAGCTGGATATTTGGCGTGAGCGTTATGAAATACGCGAGAAAGAAATGGGAGCGCTCAAATCTCAATTGGGAAACATGGAAACTTGGCGCGAAAAATTACGCGAGTTCGACGATCAAAACACGGCCTTCCTTTCCCGGATCAATCAGTTGGAAAGCAATCAAAAATCGCTGGAGCAGGCCGTTCGGGAACGTTCCGAAGAGGTGAGGCAATGGCAGGAGCGTTGCCATGCTCGGGAACGGGATTTGGAAAAGGCCCAAGTTCAAATCGAAGAATTAGAGCCTTGGATCAAAAGGGCCAAGGATTTAGAAAAACAAAACCGGGACCTGCAAGACCGAATCAACCAATGGGGCGCCGAAAAGGAAGAACTGGAACGATCGCTGAGAGAAAATCTCCAAGAAGTCAATTCGTGGCGCGAAAAATATCACGTGGTGGCGCAGAAATCGGAACGATTTGAAAGTTTGTACGACGCCGAACGGAAAAGACGCGAACAAGAAGAAGCCGCCGCCCGGCAGGCCAATGACCAAGTGGAGAGTTGGCGTAGAAAATTCCAGGAACTCGAGGAAGACCAGAAGCGTCTCGGTAAAGAGTTAACTTTATTCCAGGAAAAAAACTCTTCGCTTAACCGCAGCTTAAAAGAACGTGCGGATGAACTCGGTGAATGGTATGCGAAATACCAAGCCCTGGCGGAAGAATCCAAACGGGTCGAAGGTCTTTATGATGAAGAGCGTCTCCGTGCTGAAGAGCTGGAGGCCTTGGTGCGGCAGTCCCAAGAAGCGTCCGAGGGCTGGCAAAAACGATTTGAAAGCCTGGAAGATTCTCACCGGCATTTAGAGCAGGAAGCGGGACAATTAAATGAAGAGCGCCAAACCGAGATTAAGCGCTTACGCGACCGGAACCGGGAGCTTGAAACTCAGCTTGAAAATGCGCAAAGACAAGTGCGGGACCTTCACTTCCGCCTGGAGCAGCAAGACCTGATTGAAAAAAGGGAACGGCTGGCCTACGAGATGACCTCCAAGGAGAATCAACTCCGCGATTTAGTCACCGACAGCGAGCGTCTTCAAAGAGAAATCCGGGAACGGGAATCCCTGGCGCAGAATTTAGCCAATGAGCAAGCCAATCTGCAGCGCGAAATTACGGAACGCAAGCAGGCCCAGCGGCATCTCTTGGAGCAGGATAAAATCCGCGAAAAAAGCACCAGCAAGTTAAAACGCCAAGTGATTATCCGCGAACCTCGCGAAGAAGAAAACTCCTCCGTTGAGTCGTGATTGAACTGGTTCTCAACAAGATCAAAGTTGACGAATCTCGTAATGAACAAGTCATTGTCCTCCGGGAAAAAGACGGCCATCGTCTCCTCCCTGTGGTGATCGGAATCGCCGAGGTCAATGCCATCAAACTCAAACTGAGCGGAATCAAGCCCCCTCGCCCCCTCACACACGACCTTCTCGTTAACATCATTGAAAATTTGGGCGCCAAACTCGTAAAAATCTTGATTGATAAATTAGAAAATAACACCTTTTACGCCAAACTTTTTCTCGCCTTAGACAGCAAGGAAGTCCTCATCGATGCCCGGCCCTCCGATTCGGTGGCGCTTGCCCTGCGGGCCGGTGTCCCGATTTTTGTGGAAGAAGGAGTTCTGAAGGAAGCCGGTGTCAGCGAATTCTGATCTTTTTGACGTCCTCATCATTGGTGGAGGAGGAGCCGGACTCACCGCGGCCCTCTACACTTCGCGGGCCAAACTCTCTACACTTCTTCTCGAAAAATTAACCCCCGGTGGCCAAATTGCCCTCACCGATGTGGTGGAAAACTACCCCGGCTTTCCGGAAGGCATCACCGGCCCCGAAATTTCTCAACGCATGGAAGAGCAGGCGAAACGCTACGGCACCCGGGTGGAATATGATGAAGTCAATGGAATCGAAAAGAAGAACAACCATTTTAAAATTAAAACCGGTGGGACCACTTATCAATCCAAAACCGTGATTGTGGCTAGCGGCGCCTCCTACCGGAATCTCAATGTCCCCAGGGAGAAAGAATTAACCGGGCGGGGAGTTTCTTATTGTGCCACCTGTGATGGAGCTTTTTTTAAAGACAAGGAAATCATCGTGGTCGGCGGTGGGGATTCCGCCCTCCAAGAAGGAATTTTTTTGACCCGTTTTGTCACGAAGCTCACCTTGATTCACCGTCGCGACAAACTCCGGGCCAGCCCTCTTTTGCAAGAGCGGGCCTTCCAAAATCCTAAGTTTAAGTTCGAATGGGATACCGTGGTGACCGAAATCCTCGGTCAGAAAAAAGTGGAGGCCGTAAAACTGAAGAATTTAAAGACAAATCAAGCCCGGGATTTTAAAACGGACGGTGTTTTCGTTTTTATAGGCCACGATCCCAACACGGCCTTTTTAAAAGGCGTGATTGATTTGGATGAAAAAGGCTACGCCAAATCCGGTGATAATTTGCAAACGAAAGTCCCAGGGCTTTTCGTTGCCGGCGAAGTGCGCTCGGGCGCCGTAAAGCAATTGGTGGCGTGCTGTGGAGAAGGGTGCGAGGCGGCTCTCGCAGCCCAGGCCTATGTGGAAAATCAATGAAGATCCGGCATCTTACTCTCTTCTCTTTTATTATGGCTCTCGTCCTTGCAAGCTGCGCCCCCCCGGCCAGCCAACTCTTAGGCTCCCCGGCCCCTAATTTTACTCTCTCCGATTTAAAAGGCCAGAAGGTGGAGCTGGCCTCTGCGGTGAGCCAAAAACCTACGCTCTTAGTTTTTTGGGCGACGTGGTGTCCCACGTGTAAAGAGGAAATTCCCACGTTAAACGAGTGGGCGGCCCAATATCCCCAACTCCAAATCTTTGGGATTGATGTTCAGGAATCTCGCGATCGCGTGAAGGCCTTTGCCGAAAAACGGAAAATGAATTACCCGATTCTTTTGGACGAAGACGGCAGCGTGGCCGAACTTTACGGGCTGGTGGGGATTCCGGCTTCCGTCCTTCTCGCCAAAGGCGGCGAAATTATTTATTACGGGTTTGCCCTTCCCGAAAACATCGGCCAGCTGATTCAAAAGTAACTCCTTTGATCCCCGTTCTTCTTTCTACAATTCTAGCCCTGGTTTCTTTTGATCACTCCTCCTGGGACCAATTCCTGAAAAAATATGTGAACGAAACAGGGGAGGTTAATTATGCGGCTGCCCAAAAAGACCCTTCTTTACTCAATGCTTACCTGGACAAAATCAAACAAATTCCTTTCATTGAAATTAAGAGCTGGCCGAGGGAAGAAAGAATTGCCCTTTGGGTCAACGTCTTTAATGCCGGCGTCGTTCATTTGATCCTAAAGCATTACCCCACAAAAACAGTGATGAGGATTTCCGGCTTCTGGGAAGATCAAATGGTCCGGGTGGGCCGTTCGAATATTTTTAGCCTCGGGCAAATTGAAAATGACATTCTTCGACGCGGTTTCCGGGATGAAAAAATTCTTTTCGGCTTGGCGAAGGGAGCGAAAGACTCGCCCCGATTGCGCGCCGAAGCCTACACCGGTCCCGAAGCAGAGGGCCAACTCTATCTGGCTACCCGGGAGTTTGTGAATGACGAGACCCGCAACCGGATTGATCCCGTGAAGAAAAAAGTGATTCTTTCCCGGCTGTTCAAATGGCACAGCCAGGATTTTTTGATTAACTGGAGTGACTTTCCGGAGGAGCCCGGGTTTGACGCCCCCGAGATGTCGGTGTTGAGTTTCTTCGCCCACTACCTGCAAGATCCCCAAAAGGTCGAATTCCTCAAAGAAGGCGATTACAAAGTCAAATATGCGAGTTTTAACTGGGATTTGAACGACGGTTCCAAAACTAGTGCTTGACACCCCGGCCCGATTTTCATAACATACGGCCTTCCTTCAGGTTATAAAATGAACCCCTTTGCTATTGTCGAAACCGGCGGCAAACAACTTCGAGTCGAGCCCACGCAACTTATTACAGTTGAACGGCTTACTAAAGGTGTCCGGGAAAAGGAAGTCGTCCTGGATAAGGTTTTAGCGGTGGGAGACGAAAAATCTTTTGAGGTCGGCAGTCCCTACCTTAAAGGGGCGTCGGTTCATTGCGAATTTGTCGGCGAGAAGAAGGGCGACAAGGTCGTTATTTTTAAGTATCGGCGGCGGAAAAATTACCGGCGGAAAAAAGGACACCGGCAAATTTTGGCTGAATTAAGAGTCAAAGAAATTCAGTTAAAAGGTTAATCCCCATGGCGCACGTAAAAGGACAAGGAAGTACACAGAACGGACGGGATTCCAGCGCGCAAAGGCTAGGCATTAAAGCCTTTGGCGGCCAGCTCGTCCGCGCAGGGCAAATCCTGGTTCGTCAAAGAGGCACTCATTTCAAGCCCGGATTTTTCGTGAAGCGGGCGAAAGATGACACTCTTTTTGCACTCAAAGAAGGAAGGGTTGAATACCGGCCTAATCATACGGTCCACATCGTTCTACAGGCACAATAAATCGTCCCGAATCTCCCGTCCCAGGGGCTGAATTAAGCGGCGGAGGATTTGGGATTTTTTTTGGTACAAAATGGCAAAAATTATTGATGAAGTGACAATTCTCGTAAAGGCCGGAAGCGGCGGAAAGGGATGCGATAGCCGCGTCCGTCTTACGGAAAAAAAATTTCTGCAAACTGGCGGCGAAGGTGGCAAAGGCGGAAGCGTTCGGATGCGGGCTGATGCCAACGTCACGACCCTCAAAAATTTTCTTTATCAAAAACATTACTCCGCGGAATCCGGAGTCGCGGGTGGCAGCAATCACAAGAAGGGAAGAAAGGGCGAGGACTTAACCATTCCGGTCCCCCCGGGCACCGCCGTGATTTTGAAAGAAAAAAATTTCTTAATCCGGGACCTGGTACAAAATGGCGATGAAGTGGTGGTGGTCGAAGGAGGACGCGGTGGAATCGGCAATGAAGGCGGTAAAGAGGCCCGGTCTGGCGAGCTCGGTCAATCCGCAGAAATTATTCTCAGTTGGAAACTTCCCGCGGATGTCTTTTTGGTGGGGCTGCCGAATTCAGGAAAATCCCGCCTGCTGAACCGGTTGACACATGCCAACACCAAAGAAGGTACCTACCCTTTCACCACGAAGCAGCCGGAATTAGGAGTTTATGAAACCGGGGACTTTGAACAAATCCGTTTGTGTGAATTGCCCGGTGTTTACCGGGAATCCCCGCAAGGTCACGGCGCGGGGATTGATTTCTTGAAGCATTTGGAACGCGCACGGATGATTCTTCTTTTGTTGGATCCTCTCAGTGCTTTTGCGACGTCGCTGGAAGAGGGCCATGAAATTCTTTTAAAAATTTTTGAAACATACAACGCTTCTTTTCTGAAAATTCCCCTGGCAGTTGTCGTGAATAAAATGAATCTTCCCGAAGCCCGAAAACGGGTAGAGAAAGAAAAATTTCGACCCGCCGCAAATCCTTTATTTCTCATTTCAGCCGAAACGGGCGAGGGAATCGATGCCCTGATGCAATACGTGACCCAAACCCTTAAAGTGGCTCATGCCTGATTCGCGGGTAAAAGACGCAAACCGGATTGTCTTGAAGGCAGGCGCCAGCATTCTGACTTCCCGGAAAGGGCAATTTCTGCCGCAGGCGATCGAACGGTTAGGAAGGGGGATTCTTTCTCTGGTCCAAGCAAAACGGGAAGCGGTGCTGGTCAGCTCCGGAGCCATTGCCTTGGGGATGCAGACCTTGGGACTTAAAAACCGGCCCCGGGAATTAGAAAAACTTCAGGCGTGCGCGGCCTTGGGCCAAGGAAAGCTCATGCACGCTTACGAAGAATTTTTTTCCCACCAGGGTATCCACACCGCGCAAATCCTTTTAACTCGCGACGGCCTGGAAGCGCGCAAGCGTTTTCTCAATGCCAAGCATACATTCGATGAACTTTTTTCCCTCGGGATTCTGCCGATCGTTAACGAAAACGATACGGTCGCTACAGAAGAAATTACCTTTGGGGACAACGACCAACTTTCCGTTCTGGTCGCCCAGCTTGTCGAGGCAGACCTTTTGATTATCCTTTCTGACGTCGACGGTTTCTATTTAAGGGATGGTTCCCGCGTCCGGGTAGTGGACGAGTGGAAACAAATCGAAAAATTGACCCCACACCTCCAAGACCGCCGACGGGAGAGCACAGTTGGCGGAATGCAGGCCAAGCTGGTTGCGGCCAAGATGGCGATGCAATCCGGAATTCCGCTCCTTTTGGTCAACGGTCACGAAGAAGGAACCTTGGAAAAAATTTTGAAAGGCGAAGATGTGGGAACTCTTTTCCGAGCTGGCCAAAAACGGCGCACGAGCCGAGAGAATTGGATTGCCTTCACAGCGCAGAAGAAAGGTTCGGTTTCCGTGGACCGGGGGGCGTATGAAGTCTTGACGCAGGGAAAGAAAAGTCTTCTGGCCCGCGGGATTACGGGTTCGGAAGGAAAATTTGGAGCCGGTGAAGTGGTCGAGCTTCGCTGTGAGACTCAAGTCTTTGGCCGGGGCGTGTCCCGGGTTTCCAGTGAAGAGCTGGAAAAAATTTCAGGCCGCCGCAACGCGGAGATTAAAGGAATTTTAGGCGACAAGACTCCGGGCGAAGTCATTCATCGTAACGATCTAGTTATTTGGGGCTAAGATGCCGGCACTGCGTTCCTATGTTTTAAATGTGGCGGAGAAGGCGAAGGAAGCTTCGAGGGTCATCGCGGGACTCAAAGCCTCCGAGAAAAAAAGATTGCTCCTGGAGGTCGCCCGTTTGATTGGGAAAGAACGCAACGCCATCGAGCGAGCGAATAAAACCGACCGGCGAAACGCCCAAAAAGCGGGCTTGGCGCCGGCTTTTATCGATCGGTTGACTTTCAATTCCAAACGGATTCAAGAAATGCAGGCAGGAGTCCGGGCAGTGGCGAATTTGGAAGACCCGGTCGGAAAAAATCTTGCCCGGTGGCGCCGGCCCAACGGCCTTCGAATTTCCAAGGTGACGGTTCCTTTGGGCGTGATCTTTATCATTTATGAATCCCGTCCCAACGTGACTTCCGAATGCGCTTCGCTTTGTCTCAAAAGCGGGAACGCGGTCATCCTCCGAGGCGGCAGCGAGGCCTTTCATTCTAATCAGATTTTGGCTCGAATTTATCAAAAGGCTTTGGGCCGGTTTCATTTACCCAAGGAAGCCGTTAGCCTCGTGACGAATTTGGACCGCGAAGCCATCGATCTTTTTCTTAAAAGGGAAAAAGAAATCAATTTGGTCATTCCGCGGGGCGGTGAAAAATTGATTCGCCGCGTGGCCCAACACTCGCGCATTCCTGTCATCAAACATTACAAAGGAGTTTGCCACCTGTACGTGGATGAAAAGGCGGATTTAAAGAAGGCGGTGAGGATTGCTTTCAATGCGAAATGTCAGCGGCCCGGTACTTGCAATGCCCTGGAAACTCTTCTGGTACATCGGAAAATAGCAGGCCGATTTCTGCCTTTGTTGGGTCGAGAACTCCAAAAATCGGGTTGCGAGGTACGCGCGGATTCCCCGGCACGCCGGATTCTCGTGTGGGCGAAGCCCGCCAAGGAAAGCGATTTCGGACAGGAGTTTCTCGACAAAATTCTCGCCATTCGCGTGGTTCCGGGCCTCGGCGAAGCCCTTCTTCACATTCAAAATTTTGGGTCCGCCCATACGGATGGAATCATCACCGAAAACAAAAAGGCTGCCCGCCGGTTTCTGGAATCGGTGGATTCCTCTTCGGTGATGTGGAATGCGTCTACGCGTTTTTCGGATGGGTTTCAATACGGTTTTGGCGCGGAGATCGGGATTTCCACAGACAAAATTCATGCCCGGGGTCCGATGGGGCTGGAGGGGCTTGTTTCCTATAAATACGTCGTTGAGGGCCAAGGACAAATTCGGGAGTAAGAATCATTATGCGTATCGGGATTCTCGGGGGAAGTTTTGATCCCATTCACCAAGGGCATCTCACCTTGGCGCGGGAATCCATGAAGCAGTTCAAACTCGACAAAGTTCTTTTTATCCCCGCCTCCGTGCCTCCACATAAAAAAAATGACGCCTTTGTGACGCCCGCTCCCTCTCGGGCCCGGATGACGGAGTTGGCAATTGTGGAAGAACCGCGTTGGGAAGTTTGTGATTTCGAATTAAGGCGCCCCGGAGTTTCTTACACCGTGGATACTTTGCGCGAACTTCGAAAAATTTATCCGCCACCGCATGAGCTTTTTTTCATTGCCGGCGCCGATTCCCTCCAGGATCTGGCCAAGTGGAAAGATCCGGAGGAGATCCTTAAGCTCTCCGAATGGATTGTCGCCCCGCGGGATTCAGTTCCTTTTCCGCCGTCTTTACCTGGCGGGATCCATCGATTGAATATCCCTCTGGTTGAAATTTCCGCCACCGAGCTTCGCGATAAAATCCGCCGCGCTGAAGATGTATCGCATTGGATCCCCGAGCGGGTGGCTCGTTACATTCAAGAGAGAAATGTTTATTCAGGGAGCAAGAAGTGACGGAGGGCCTCCCGCTTCTTTTGCTGGTGGGGCTTCTCATCCTCTCGTCATTTTTCTCGGCTTCAGAAACAGCGCTTTTTTCGCTGACCCGGATTGAAATACGCCGGATTCTAGAAAATCATCCCCGCCGAGGTCAGCTGGTGAGCGATCTTTTGACTCACCCACGTCGCGCACTGAATACACTTCTCATTGGAAACAACTTTGTGAATACCGCAGCGGCCGCTATCGCGACACTGGTGGCCCTTCGATTTCTCGGGCCGGGCGGGGTGGGTTTAGCAGTCGGTCTCTTCACGATTTTCCTGATTTTTGCCTGCGAAGTCATGCCGAAGGTCTTTGCGGTCAGGAAAAATGAAACGGTCGCTTTGTTTTCGGCGCCCCTTTTAGAAATCATCTCCGCCGTCCTTTTTCCCCTGCGGCGTTTGATTCAATCCATCAGCGATTGGATCCTGGGTTTTATTTTAAGGGAGCACAAGGAATCGTCAGGTCTTCTGTCTTCCCATGAGCTAAAAATGCTGGTGAAGATCGGAGAGGAGGAAGGAATCCTCAACCGGGAAGAGCGGCGAATGATTCAAAAACTTTTTGAGTTGGGAGAAAAACCCGTTCGCTCGATCATGACTCCGCGTACCGATCTGGTGGCGCTGGACTTAGACGCGCCTTGGGAAAAACAACTCGAAACTATTAAAAATTATCACTTCACTTATTTTCCGGTTTATCAAGGCTCGCTCGATCAAATCGTCGGGGTGATTTCGACGCAGGAAGTGGTGTTAAGCGGTCAGAAGAGTCTGCAAAAATTTTTAAAACCGCCCTATTTTGTCCCGGATGTGAAGTTGATCGATGCTCTTTTAAAAGATTTCCAAAAAACCAAAGACCGGTTTGCCGTCTGCGTTGACGAATTCGGGGGAACGGCGGGGGTCGTGACCTTGGAAGACGTCTTGGAAGAAATTTTCGGGGAATTCTACGATGAATACTCAAAAACGGAATCGCTCATCCGGGATTTGGGGATGGGGGAGTATTTGGTGGAAGCAAAAATCCCCCTCGCTCAATTCAACGAATTTTTTCATACCGATCTCCATTCGAAAGAGGCGGAAACCTTGGGCGGATTCATTCTTGAAAAAATGGGCCGGGTGCCGCGAAAAGGGGACACCTTGGATCTGCCTTATTTTAGCTTCCGTATTCAGGATATGGCCCGGCAGCGAATTCTCAAGGTCCTGGTAAGGAGCACGCGATGAGCCTGTTGATCGGCATTGCGGTCTGCCTTTGGCTGTCCGCTTTCTTTTCGGCTGCGGAGATGGCCTTTCTTTCAACTGACCGCGTTAAACTTCGCGATGCCGCAGAGCGTGGAAATGCCAGGGCCAAGGGGCTCTTGGAACTTTTTTCCGACTCGCGGGAATTTTTGACCAACATTCTCATTGGAAACAATATTGCCAATATCGCAGCGACGGTCTTAGCGACGGCATTTCTTGAGATTCGATTTGGGATTCATAACGAATGGGTGGTCACCGGTTTGGTGGCGCCGGTTCTCATCATTTTTTGCGAAATTGTCCCCAAAGGTTACGGAAGAAATCACGCCATGGGGTTTCTCATTGACCAAGCCCCGCTCCTTCTTTTCCTGGCGCGTTTAGTTTTCTGGCCCACGCAAATTCTTCTCTCAGCCTCTGAATTATTAATGGGCGGCAAGCGAGGAGCCGTTCGCAAAAATATATTCGTCAATGAAGACGAATTCCGGTTTCTCATCGAGGAAAGTGTCCGCTCCGGTGTCTTGGAAGAGCATGAGAAAAAACTGGTCGAACGGATTTTAGATTTTGAGCGGGTTCCCGTTTCAAGAGTCCTCATTCCTTCGGCGCTCATTCCGGAAGTCGAGCTTTCACAGAAAATAAAAGACGCTAAGGAAAAGGCACGCCAAACCGGCTCTAAGATTATTCTGGTCTACGAAGAAATACCCAGCATCGTCATTGGAATGATTTATGTCTTTGATCTTCTCTTTGAAGAAGACGAGGAGAAGGGCTTGCGTGAATTCCTACGCTCTCCCATCTTTCTTTCCAAAGAAACCTCGTTGGAGCATGCTTTTCTCACTCTTCAAGAGAAGCGCCAATCTTTTGCCCTCGTTACGGACGCGCGCCGGGAAGTCATCGGTGTCGTAGACATCGAAAACCTTCTCTCTTTTTAGTTCTAAAAAAAGGCTTGACGGCCTGGGCCTCTTTTTTTATACTTACCTGCAACTGAGAATCATTCTCAATAGAGGAGCTGCCCGCAGGTGCTGCAAGCGTTTATCGTCGTTTTAAGAGAGGGTTTCGAAGCGTTTCTAATCGTGGCCATTATGGCGGCCTATTTACAAAAGACGGGACAGACGGTGTTCTTGCCGGCCGTCAGATGGGGGATCGCGGCTTCTATTATATTAAGCGGTATCTTGGGGCTCGTCCTTCTCCGGGGAGCCAATCAGCCGCTCTGGGAAGGCATCTTCGGAGCCGTGGCTGCGCTCTTGGTGGGGGGGCTTGTGATTCATATGTGGCGGGTGGCGCCGCGTTTCAAAAAGGATGTTGAAAATCATTTAGTGGAAGCCACGCAAAAACGAACCCCCAAGGCCGCCCTTTTTGGTGTGTTTTTGTTTTCCACCCTCATGATTAGCCGCGAAGGAATGGAGACAGCACTTCTTTTGATTCAAATCCACGACCCTAAATTGCTTACGGGAATTTTTCTGGGAATTGGAGCGGCCGTGGCCATGGCCTTCGCATGGATCCGCTGGAGCCGTTACATTAATTTAAAAGTATTTTTCCAAGTCACTTCCGTCTTCCTTCTTCTTTTCGTCATTCAGATTTTAGTATATTCCTTTCATGAGTTTACCGAGGCCGGGCTGCTTCCGAATAGCGAAGCTCTTCATCTGGCGACCGAACCTTTCTCCCCCACGGGACTCTACGGCAAGTGGTTTTCTTTGCTGACAGTTTTTGTTTCCTTGGGATGGCTTTTTGTGAGCTGGGTCCTGAACCGGTTTTTTCACCCGGCGGAGATCTAACCCATGGACTTGAAAGAACCCGACAAGAAAAATCAAAATCCCGGAGTCCGGATTCTTCATTCTCATGAATTATTTACAGGAAATCGTGAAATCTTAATCGAGCATAAAAATGAGTTTTACCGGTTGATGATTACCAAGGCCGGTAAGTTGATTCTGAATAAGTAAATGGTTCCAGCGAGGGATGGGCGAATTTGCCAACTCCAGTACCCAGCCAATTTAAATCACCGGGATGAACAACAAAAGGAGTCGAAGATGTTTTCGAAAAGGGTATGGAAATGGGGTTGGAGAGGAATTTTCTTGGGGATTTTGGTGAGCCTGGCGGCTTCACCCGCTTGGGCGCATGTTCGGCATTACGTCTGGACCACGGAATATCAAACGATTCCTAAGGGTGAGTTTGAGTTGGAGAATTGGGTGACATTTAAGGTTCCCGACACGGAAAATTCCCGTGAGAATAAGATTCAATATCAGGAAGAGCTGGAATACGGAATCACGGATCGTTGGACGCTGGCTCATTATCAGCGTTTTCAGACGCTGAACAAAGTGGGTCCGGACGACGCCACGGTTTACCAGGGTTTTAAATTTGAAACCAAATACCGCTTCGGGGAAAAAGGAAAGTACTGGTTGGACCCGCTCCTTTATCTGGAATGGGCAACGGATTTCCGCGACGAAGATCATCCCAATGCGATTGAGGGAAAGATTGTTCTTTCCAAGGATCTCGGAAATTTCAACGTGACCTACAACCAAATCATGGAATCTGAATTAGGCGAAGGCGGGCGTACGGAGCAGAATTTTTCCGTGGGCGCCAGTTACGAAGTCCTTTCCGATTTCCGCTTGGGGGCGGAGTTCTTTGGCAATTACTGGCACCCCTCGAGTCACCGCAATGAGCTTTCGCTGGGCCCCACACTGTCCTATGAGCACAAGTACTTCTGGGTGACGGCGGGTTTTGGATTCGGCGTCAATCACGCAAGCGATGACATGCAGGCGCGAGTGATCGTAGGGATTCCTTTCTAACATGAGAAAAATGAACCGGTTTTTTTGGGGAAGCTTGGCAGCGGCCTTCTTTTTTCTGACACCGCTGTATTTTGCTTTCGCCCAATGGGGAAATAACCCTACCTGTCCGGTGATGCCAGGCCACAAGGTCAAAGAAAAATTTTACTTGGACTACCAGGGAGAACGGATCTTTTTTTGTTGCCGCTCCTGCGTTAAAGCCTTCAAGAAGCATCCGGAAGATTATTTGAAAAACCTGGAGCCTTCGAAACCCTTATGACTGCCGATGCCCTGAATGACCTTAAACTCACGCGCCCGCGTCAGGCGATTGTGGAGAGAATCCTCAACGCCCGAGCGGGGGAGCATTTCTCTGCGGACCAGCTTTGGGAGCAACTGCGGAAAAAGCATAAAGACGTTTCCAAAGCGACGGTGTACCGAACGCTTCATTTGTTAGCGCAAAAGAAAGTCATCGAAGAGCATGATTTCGGGCGGGAAGAAAAATATTACGAACGGATGGTGGAGCGGCCGCATCATGACCACCTGATTTGCGTCCACTGCGGCCGGATTATTGAATTTGAAAATGCCGAGATTGAGCAAATCCAGGAAAAAATCGCCAAACAACAAGGCTTCACCCTTTCCTACCACAGCCACAAACTCTTCGGAGCCTGTTCCCGCTGCCCTCAAAAGAAGAAACTGTCACCCGCTTAAATTAGCCGCAGGTCCTGCCGATAATCAAGCCGGACCCGTATGAGAGTGATCGCCATTGCCAATCAAAAAGGAGGTTGTGGGAAAACCACCACCACCATAAATCTCGGGGCGTGTTTGGCCCGCCTGAATCAACGGGTTCTCCTGGTTGACCTTGATCCCCAAGCTCACACCACCGTCGGTCTGGGGATTTTGCCCGAAAAATTAGACCGGACCCTTTTTCATTTGCTTTGTCCTGAAGGCGAAAAAAGGCCGGCCTGGGATGAGGTAGTGATTCGGGTGAACCATTATCTTCACCTGGTTCCAGGCGATTTGCGCCTCTACGAATTCGACCCGATTTTTTCCAGCCTTCCTCAAAAGGAAAAACAATTAAAATACCTGTTCCTCTTTACGCTTCCCCGGAATACTTATGATTTTGTCTTGATTGATTGCCCTCCCAACTTGGGCCTCCTCACGCTGAATGCCTTGGAGGGAGCCCAAGAAATCATTATCCCCATCGAACCCTCCTTTTTTTCCTTGCACGGTCTCGCAAAAATTTCCGAGACTTTGCAGCGCGTAGGTGCTAAAAGAAGTCAGGCGCATCATACCTATGCCCTCATGACTCTTTTCGAGGAAAAAAACGGATTCTCCCGGGAAGTGCACGACGAAGTGAGAAAATATTTTCAAGACAGACTTTTTCAAACCGTGATTCGGGAAAATGTTACCCTCCGTGAGGCGGCGGGTACGGGACTCAGCATTGCGGATTTTGACCCCGCCTCGATCGGTTACCGGGACTACATGGGCTTGGCGACTGAAGTTTTGGAACGAGTCTGGAAAGGGGTCCATGGAGAAAATTCACATCCCGATTTAAAAAAAGCGGCGGCAGGGCCGCTGCGGGTGGCGGGAGGAATCCTTTTTCAATTCCTCGCTCCGCAGGCCCGGGACGTCCAAATTGCGGGAGATTTTAATCAATGGGTCTCCCTTCCTTTAATCCGCCGGAATACGGATGGACTGTGGCAGCGTGTTGTTCCGCTTCGCCAAGGCGGTTACCGTTATAAATTTCTCGTGGACGGCGAATGGGTTCCGGATCCCCAAGCCCGGGAGGAAAAGATAAATCCTTACGGCCGGCCGGACTCCTTTATTGAAATTAATGGAAATCGATAAGGGGGCGGAGAAAAAACTCAAACGAGGTCTGCAAGATATTTCACCGCTCTTTCAGTCCCTTCCTCCTGCAGCTTTGGAACCTTCCCCGTCTCGTCCATCGACCGTCCCCTTCAATGTCCAATTCTTGAGCGTTTGTGTTCCCGACCGCGAAGGTGACGCTTTCCTGGCGAATACTTACATCGCCTCCCAGATAGCGAAACAATCGAATTTGTCCGCCTCCCTTATCTCGATTGCTCCCGGAATGAATGCCGTGCCGCCCAGCGCCCCGGACCCTTTTCCGGCGCTCGAACTTTTAGATTCCCGGATTTCGCGTCTCCGGCTTTCCCACCAGGAGCTATGGACGTTCACTCAAAACGGATCGTCCAAAGAAAAGCCCACGAATTTGCAACCCCCAGGCGAAGAAAAAAAAGGTCGTTTCATTTTCTTGGACTTTGAACCGTCCCAATTCCGGTCGCTGGCGCGCATCAGCCTTCTCTTGGACCGGGTCCTCTTCTTTATTGAACCGGAAGCGGCTAGTTTGCAAGAAGCTTACCGGTCCATGAAAATTTTTTGGCGGCTCAACCGGGAGATTGAATTCTTTCTTCTTTTCCGAGAGGAAGAGTCAGTCGCACCTCGCGAAGAATATCTATTTGAGCGGTTTTCTCTCATCACTTCCCGGTTTCTCGGGTTTTCGCCCCGCTGGCTGGGTCATCTGGCGTTCTCAGAGAATGATAAATTGAAACGCGATGTGGAAGGATGGGGGTTTCATGCCGAGTCCCTTTTGAGCCCCGAGGGTTTGCGCCGGCCCCTGGCGCCCGAGAAAAATAGATTTTGGCAGAGCCTAAAAGGAATTTTAAATGGACGCGCCTGAAACCCTCTTTTTCCGCCAAGGAGAGCACCTGATTTGGGTGGAGAGGGTAGGAGGTCTTTTTTCACGCCAGGCGATTTCCGATTATCTCGCCAAAACCCGACAGGTCCAGGCTCGCTTTCCCCAGAATTTATCTGCGGTCATCGTGGCGCCTGATTTTGAAGAAGGTGTCCGGGAACTTTTAGCCCTGGTTCGGATTCCCATCCGGTTTTTTCAGTACAGCCAAAAGGATTCGCCTTCCCTCAAGAGCGGATGGCTCGAAGAAGTGGTGCTGCGAGAGAAAGCCGTGGAGCTTGCCCGTGAAGAGCTGCCCCTCCTCTCAAATCGTCTCAGCCGTGAAGAATTACGAGAGTTTATTCAACTCGAAATCGACTTGGCCTCCGGAAAATATATTAGAGCTTGAGGTTCTCAGGCTCCTCACTTACAATCTGAAAAATGAGCACCATGGGCGTTCAGGGCATCCTTGATGTTTTGAGGCAGGCGCAGGAAATTGACGGCGAAATTTACCGATTCCGCCAAGAAATTCACCAGATTCCCGAAGAGGTCCACGAGCTCACCCGCACGTTTGAATCCGAAAAATCTCATCTTCTCCAGTTAGAAAACCAACTTAAAGAAATCCAGCTTCGCCAAAAAAAGAAAGAAGGCGAACTCGGCGAGAAGGAAACTCTCGTCCGGAAATACAATGCCCAGCTCACTCAAGTAAAAACCAATAAGGAGTACGCGGCTCTTCAGCAGGAGATTGCCTCCCTCAAAGCGGATGGCTCCATCCTCGAAGATGAAATTTTGGACATTCTGGAAGAAGTAGAACGCAACCTTAAAGAGGTCCGTCAGGAGCGTGAACGTTTAACCCGGGCGGAGAAAGAAACCGAAGAAAAGAAAAAAACCCTTCTGCAAAAAGCAGAGGAACTGAAGTCCAGCTTGAGCACTCTCAGCCAAAAGCGGGTGGAAGTTCTCAAACAAGTGGCGCCTGAGGCACGGGAGCTTTACGACAAGATTGTAGAAAAGAAGGAAGGTTTAGCGCTGGTGGCCGTGATTGGGGACGCCTGCGGCGCCTGCCGGATTGAGCTTCGGCCTCAAACCCTCAATGAAGTTAAACTCAAGGAATCCCTCGTTCTCTGCGACAATTGTTCCCGCATTCTGTACCACGATTAACCCTCTAAAACGTCCTTTTTAAGCCCTCATTCAGAGGGCTTTGCCTTATCAGTTTCTCCCTTATCTTTATTCATGGTTCCCCCTATTTTCCATGTTGACAGGCACGCCAGGGCCTTTTATACTGCCCGCCGATGTATAAAGTGGTGAAAAGTGGGGAATTGTGGTGAGCAGCTAAACCTATGTTTTACGGCGAATATTCCCATTCCTTAGATAAGAAAGGCCGAGTGATTATCCCTGCCAAATTCCGCGAAGTCATCAAAGAGCATTTCGCCGAAAAATTCTTTCTTACCCGCGGACTCGACGGCTGTCTTTTTGTTTTCACCGAGGAAAGCTGGAAAAGTCAGGAGAGAAAGTTTCGCGAACTCCCCTTTACGCGCGGGGAGGCCAGGAAATTTAACCGGCTTTATTTTTCGGGCGCCTGCGAGGCGGTTTGCGACAAGCAGGGAAGAATCCTAATTCCGGAATATCTGACGAAATATGCCGAGATCAAAATCGATGTGGTGATGATCGGCGTCTCAGACCGGATTGAAATTTGGGCCAAAGAAAAATGGAAGCAATTTTTTGAACACCACCAGGGAAGTTTCGAAGAGTTGGCGGAAAAATTAGTCACGGAAGATCGGGACAAGTCAAAATAAAAAGGGGGGGGAGAAAGAATGCCTAAACAGGAGGGGTCAGTGAACGTAATTCGATTTCCGGGAACACTGGATGCTTTTCAAATGGTTCGGATGAGACCTCAATTGACGCGGCTCCTCAACCGCCATCCCAAACTTCTTCTTCTTGATTTGACAGCGACCCGGCGTGTGGAATTGGCGGGACTCGGAATGCTTATTGACCGGCTGAGACGGTTTGCAAGGGGTCAGGGCGCGATCCGTTTTTCCAACGTGTCACCGACCGTTCACCGGACCTTGGCGCGCGCCGGTGTGAATGAGCTCCTCCTCTCCTGAGCCGAGAACGCACGAACCGGTTCTTTTAAATGAAGTCCTTGCGCTCTTAAAGCCGGCGCCCGGGCAGGTGGTGATAGACGCTACGTTAGGTAGCGGGGGTCATGCAATGGCGCTTCTCAAACAGATTGGACCCAAAGGACGGCTCGTGGGATTGGACCAAGACCCCGAGGCTTTAGAGCGTGCTCAAAAAACCCTCAGGCCTTACCTTAACGCGGATTACTTTCAGACTCATTTCTCTCAAATCCCTGAAGTTTTGGAGCATCTAAATTTAAACGTGGTAGATGCCGTATTATTAGATGTCGGCCTGTCTACGGATCAGCTTGAAGCGGCCGAGCGTGGGTTTAGTTTTTTGAAAGAGGGGCCTCTCGATATGCGAATGAATCCCGAAAATCCGGTGACGGCCCGGGACCTCATCAATGATCTTTCCGAAAAGGAATTAGAAACTCTTTTTTGGGAATACGGCGAGGAGCGTTGGTCGAGGCGAATCGCGCGAGCCATTGTCCGCGAAAGACAGAAGCAGGCGGTGGAGACCACCGGGGCGCTGGTAAAAATTATCGAAAAAGCGATTCCGACGCCGGCGCGTTTCGGTCCGAGACATCCGGCGCTGCGGATTTTTCAGGCGCTACGAATCCGGGTCAATGGGGAGCTGGATGCGCTGGAAGAAACGCTTCCGAAGGCTTTCGACGCCCTCAAGGCGGGCGGGCGGTTAGCGGTGATTAGTTTTCATTCCTTAGAAGACCGGATCGTGAAGCAAACTTTCCGGCGATGGGCTGAAGAGAAAAAAGCAAAAATCTTGACGCCCAAGCCGGTACAAGCGAGCCCGGAAGAAATTCAAAAAAATCCTCGCTCGCGTAGCGCCAAGCTTCGGGCAGTGGAAAGGACGGAAGTCTCATGAAAGGCTGCGGAAAAATTTTAGTGGGATTTAGCATTGTCACGTTCGGGCTGCTTCTGTATGTCCATGAACGGGTAGAAATGCTCCGTGTCTCTTATCGCATTCATCAAAAATCATCCGCGCTCTCCAAACAATCCGAGGAATTTCGACGTCTTAAATTTGAAGTGACCCAACTCCGTTCTCCTCAGGCCTTGGAAAAACGTCTAAACCAACTTTCACTTCCTCTGACTCTTCCGAAAGAAATCAAGGTGGTTAAAATTCCTCAACCGTTCCTTCAGTCTGCGGTGGAACCGTTGCCGGTGCACCGTCCGCCTGGAAAATTATTTGATTTTGTAGGGCAGTGGATTCAGGTCGCTCAAGCTCGCACCGATCAGTAATTCTTAGAACAGGCGGCATTTCTAAGCCGCGCCTTTTCCTTTTCCAATTTTTTCTAGTCGGTCTCTTCCTCACTCTTTTATTTCAAATCGCTCAACTCTCGCTTTTCCATCATTCTCTCTTAGTCGAGAAAGCCCTCAACCAATTCCGCCTCACCGTGGATATTCCACCGCTTCGGGGATCAATCCTGGACCGGAACGGCAAAGGGCTTGCGATTAATTTGAAAGTGCCATCGATTTACGCGGTTCCTCGCGCCATCCGCTCCGGACAAAAAGCAAAATTGGTGAATCGAGTGGCCCAAATTCTCTCTCTCCCGCCCGGCTTTGTCAGCGGACGTCTCGACCGGGATAAAGCCTTTGTTTGGTTAAAGCGCCGTGTGTCCGCAGAAGAAGCCCGGGAGATTGAGAAATTAAATCACAGCGGGCTCGGAATCCTTTATGAATACAAACGTTTCTACCCTCACGGAACTCTGGGTGCAAATCTGGTGGGCTTTACGAATGTGGACAATGAAGGGATTGAAGGCATTGAACGGATGGAGGATTCCCGGTTACGTGGAAAAGCGGGGAAACGTTTTACGCGCCGTGATGCCCTGGGCCGGGAAATCAAAGCGTTTGAAGAGCGGATGATTCCCGCCTTGGACGGCCACCGGATTGTCCTCACCGTGGACCAATATCTTCAATACGTTACGGAGCGGGCCTTGGACCGTGCCTTTAGAAAATGGAAAGCGAAAGGCGCCACCGCGATTTTGATGAATCCTCACACCGGCGAAATCCTTGCGATGGCCGTGCGGCCCACCTTTGACCCTAATTCTCCCGGCGATTTTCCGGCGGCCAATTACCGGAACCGCGTTTTGACGGACGTGTTTGAACCCGGCTCGGTTTTTAAAATTGTCACCGCCGCGGCTGTTTTAAGCGAACGCAAAGTGAACCTGACCGAACGAATCAACTGTGAACAAGGGGAGTGGAGTTGGGGCCTCAAGACTCTTCATGATGTTCACGAATACGGTTTTCTGACCTTTCCTGAAGTCATTGTGAAATCGAGCAACATCGGAACGGTCAAACTGGCGCTGCGCCTCGGTCCCGACACCCTCCAGCGTTATATCCAAATGTTTGGATTCGGCAAAAAAACCGGTATTGATTTAGAAGGCGAGGTTTCAGGTTTTGTACGCCCGGCCGCGAAATGGTCCAAGACCTCTCCCTACGCCATTCCCATCGGCCAAGAAGTTACGACCACGACGCTCCAATTGGCCCGTGCGATTTCCCTCATTGCCAACGGCGGTTATCTGGTCCAACCCCACTTGATTGACCGGATCGAAGATGTCCACGGAATCACTTTGCAGAAGAAAACATTTTCCAAGGAAGGCCCGAAGCTCGAACCGGCCGTCGTGGAAGTATTAAAGGAAGTGCTTTGGCGGGCGACCGAAGAAGGCACGGGGAAAAATGCTAGAGTAAAAGGGATTCCGGTTGCTGGAAAAACAGGGACCGCCCAAAAAATTCTGGGGCGGGGTTACTCGCACTCAAATTTTATCAGTTCGTTTATCGGCTTTGCGCCCGCCGACAACCCGCTTCTAGCGATGGTGGTCTTAGTCGATGACCCGCGGCCGCTTTATTATGGAGGCACGGTGGCCGCACCGGTTTTTAGCGAGGTGATGGAAGCGGCCCTGGCGCATTTAGGATACGCTCAGCCGTAACACGCGTTCGGCCAAAATCTTTGTGGCCCCGCCATAAAGTTGGTCCAGTTCAACCAGGCCCGCCGGGCTGGTCACGTTCACTTCAATTAAGTGTTCGTTTCGTACATCCAACCCCACCCAAAAGAGTCCTTCTCGGATGAGTTCGCGGGCCAGGTCTCGAGTGAGGCTTTTTTCCCGGGCGGTAAGCGAACAACGGACAAATTTTCCTCCTAAACTTAGATTGCTCCGGAAATCCCCAGGGGGCGGAATCCGCTCAAAGACTCCCAAGACCTCATTCTTCCAGAGAAGGATTCGTTTGTCGCCACGGGTCCGGGCGAGCGGGAGAAATTTCTGAGCGATGACAATTTTCTTTTCTCTGAGCGTAGCCTTTTGAAGAAGTGCGCGAGCCGCACTTATTTTTTGCTTTAAAAGAAAAACTCCTTTCCCGCCTTTTTCGTAAAGAGGTTTAATTACCAAATCTGAGCCGAGTTCTTCCTGAAAAGAAAGAATTTTTTCAACGGAAGAGGTGACGAGGGTAGGTGGTGACCATTTCGCAAAACGGAGACCAAAAATTTTTTCGTTGGCATCACGGATACCGCGCGGATGATTGATGACCCTGGTTTTTTTGGCCAGCGGCTCCAAAAGATAGGTGAGGGCAAGGTACGACCCGTTAAAGGGAGGGTCTTTACGAATGAAAACCGCATCGAATTCAGCTAAGTTCCAATTTTTTGCCGGACTGATAGAATAACGTTTCTCGCCGGTGGGTTGAATCAGGCCTCCGCAGGCTAGGATTTCATTACCGCGGCTGGCCAAGCGGTTGGCTGTAAAGAAATAAACGGCGTGCCCTAGGCGATTTAATTCGCGGATGAGGCAAAGGGATGTATCCCACGGAAGATCCAAGTCTGTTAAGGGGTCGAGGAGAAAGGCAAAGCGTCTTTGTTTCATCGGAGGCAATTTTGAGTATCATTCTATTATGAGTACCCTCACCGGAGAACAGGAATCTCGGCTGCTCGAATCCGAAGTTGAACTCTACGCCTATTTTCAGCGTTTTGCTAAAACCAGCCAAGAAAGACGCGTAGGAATTGAATGTGAGTTCTTCGGCGTGGACCGCGACTCGGGCGAAGCGCTCGCCTATTCGGGTCCCTGCGGAATCGAAGCGATTCTGCGCCGCCTCGCGGAAACCTTCTGCTACGAGCCGGTCTTGGAAGACGGCCACGTCATTGCTTTAAAACGCCAGGACACTTGGATTACGCTGGAGCCCGGTGCTCAGGTGGAATTGAGCGCGCCGCCGGTCCGGACCATTTATGAAATTGAAGAACAGCTGGCCAATTTCCGTTTTGAGCTGCGCGAAATGGAAGCCGAATTTCCTGGCATTGCCTGGCTTTCCGTAGGCAGCCATCCCTTCAGCCCTGTGGATCGAATCGAATGGGTTCCCAAAAAACGTTATTCGTTAATGGCCCAATACCTAGGTTCGCGAGGCCGGTTGGCGCACGAGATGATGAAGGCCACGGCCACGAATCAAGTGAGCTTTGATTTTCAGGATGAGTCGAGCGCCCTCGATCAATTCCGGGTCATCATGGGAATCAGTTCCATTACCTCGGCCCTTTTCGCGCATTCTCCGATTTCTCTCGGCAAACCCAACGGTTTTCTCACGCGGCGGGTTTACGTTTGGCAGGATACCGATCCGGACCGCTCGGGCCTCCTTCCCGACTTTCTTAATGGAGGCCGGAGTTTCCGGGATTACGTTGAGTACCTTCTTGAGATGCCCATGATTTTTATTGTCCGCGGCCAAAAATGGGTTGCCATGGAAGGTCTCTCGTTTCGGAAATTTCTTTGCGAGGGTAAAGGCGTCTTCCGCGCCACGTGGGGCGATTTTGAGCTTCACTTGAGTACCGTTTTCCCGGAGGTACGGTTTAAACAATACCTCGAGATCCGCGGGGTGGATGCTCAGCCCTTTCAATTGATTCCCTCGGTGTCCGCGTTTTGGAAGGGGATTGTCTACGATGAAGAAATCCGAAAAAAAGTCTGGGGCCTAGTTGCGCCCTTTACCCCGACTGAAAGACTCGAATTTCACCGGCAAGTTCCTCAAAAGGGGTTAAAGGCTTTTTTAGGGAAAACACCGGCCCTTGAGCTGGCCCGTGAGATTACGCGTCTTTCCAAGGAAGGCCTCAAGAGGCAGGCTGGCTCCGCAGGCGTGGATGAGTCGTTTTATTTGGAACGGCTCGAAGATGAAATTCTTAAGCCGGGCCAGACCCCTGCCGAAACTCTATTGGAGAGGTGGGCAAAGGGGCGACATGAGAATCTTCGGCTTTGAAATCAAATTTCCATTTTCTATCCGGCGCGAACGAAGAAAAGACTCTCGAGCACGAATTTTCGAGGATCTGTACGTCGACTTCCGCAGTCCGATCGATCCGGTCCGGGGAACCGGTGAAGGACGGGATATTTCCGTCAGTAGTCTGGGGTTTTTTTCGGATCAAAAACTCTCGGTAGGCATCCCCGTGGAATTAACCCTCCGGATTGCACCGGGGGTTTTGGATGTCCAGCAAATCCCTGTCCGCGGCCATGTCGTCCGTTGTCAAAAAGGTTTCCGGGAAAAGCAGTACCGGGTGGCCTGCGATTTTGAAGAAGTGGATGAACCCATGCGCCAACGGCTCACCACTTTTGTCAACTGGCTCAAGGAACGTGAAAAGAAGTACCTCTTCTTCCGCTACAATTCCGGCAAATAATTTTTAATCCCCTATGCTAGAATACCCACTCCATTGTTAGCAATTCTTCATATCGGGGCGTAGCGTAGCCTGGTATCGCGCCACGTTCGGGACGTGGAGGTCGCGCGTTCAAATCGCGCCGCCCCGAATTTCCTTGCTGTTCCCCGCCGGAGGCGGGTCCGCCACTGGCGGAAAATCCTCTCGCCCCGAGATTTTAAATGACTTTGCTTAAACCCCACGTTCATTAATTGAATAGCGTCCACGGGTGGGATTCGATAAAATAAACCCCTTCCATGCGCGAAAAATTCCAGTCGGGTCGGGAAATCCTTGCTTTAGGGATCCTTTATGTCATTTCGCAATCCCTTCTTATCGTCATTCTCAACCCCCTCGGCGTTGAAACCTTTCTGAAGCTTCAAGTTTCCTTTTCGAAGGATTTCTACCTCCAAGCCTTTGACACCTGGAAGGCCCAGGGCGTCTTCGGGCGTTACGTTCTTCATCTTTACCCGGACATGATTCATCCCTTTGTCTTTGGTCTCTTTCTATTTTCCTTACTCCAAAAGTTGCGGGCTCCTTTAGCCGTTCTTGCTCTTCCGTTTGTTTCAGCGGCGGCGGATTATGTGGAGAACACCGTCCAATTCGTCATTCTCTCGGGCCGGCTTACCGATCCTCTCGTTTTTCTATCAAGCTTAATGTCCGTCATCAAGTGGGGCCTGATCCTTCTTTCCATTGTTTTGATCGCGGCGCTCGCCGTCCGGCGCGCGTTCGTCTCTTCCAAGTGAAGAAGAAGTTACATGCCTTCTTTTCCGGAACCGTGCAAGGCGTCGGATTCCGTTACACCACCCAGCAACTCGCGCGTCGGTTTCCGGTCACCGGTTTTGTGAAGAATCTGCCGAACGGGCAAGTCGAGCTGGTTGCTGAAGGAGAAGAAAGGAAACTTCAGGAATTTCTGGCCGACTTGAAAGAGGAATTTCAAACTTACATCCGGGATGCCGATATCCGGTGGGAAGAACCGGAAGAGTCCTACCAGCATTTCACGATTTCTTTTTAACACTCATGCGTCACGCCATTCTCTCTGACATTCATTCCAACTGGGAAGCGCTGGAAACCGCGCTGGCCTATTTGAAGAAGGAAAGAGTCACGGAGTTTTCTGTGTTGGGGGACACGATCGGTTACGGGGCCAATCCGAACGAGTGCTTCGAATGGATGATTCAAAATGCCCACGCGATGGTGATGGGCAATCATGAAAAAGCAGTCGTCGATCCGGAATTATTAGAGCATTTTAATTCCGACGCCCGCTCGGCCAACGAATGGACAGCCCGGGTCTTAAAACTGGAGCATAAAAAAAGGATTCAGGATTTGCGGTACCTGCATATCCGTGCTTTCGCGACCCTGGCTCACGCAAGCCCTGATTATCCGGACCAATTCCGCTATCTTTTTTCCTATGAAGATGTGCGTGAATCCTTTCATTGGTTTGAGACGGCATTGTGCTTTGTGGGCCACACGCATATCCCGACGCTTTTCAGCCAGGAATCGGAATCGGCCGTTTACTTGAAACCGGGAAAACATGAATTGGCCAGGAATGGGCATTTTATTCTCAATCCCGGCTCGGTCGGACAGCCCCGCGACCGGGATCCACGCCTTTCCTTCGGGATTTTTGACGATAAAAATTGGACTTTTGAAATTGTCCGGTTGGACTATGATAACCACAAGGCGGCTGACAAAATCCGGAAGGCCGGGTTGCCTATCCATTTAGCAGAAAGATTGTTATGAGTGAAACGATTAAAAAATTAGACCGCGCGGAAGCGAAAAAGGAAATCGAACGCCTCACGACCCAGATCGAGCGACATAATTACAAGTATTACGTCGAGGCGAAGCCGGCCATTTCAGATTTTGAATTCGATAAACTCATGCATCGACTCGTCGAACTCGAAAATGCCTTTCCTCAGTTCCGCTCTCCGAGCTCTCCCTCCGAGCGCGTGGGCGGCGAACCAGTCAAAGCCTTCCGCCAAATCGAGCACAAGATTCCGATGCTTTCGCTAGACAACACCTACACCTTTGAGGAGTTGGACGATTTCGACAAACGGGTTAAGAAATTTCTTGGACAAGATCAGGCCGCTTACTTTGCCGAGGAGAAAATCGACGGCGTTTCGATTTCCCTCATTTATGAAAAAGGCCGGCTCTCCCTCGGCGCGACGCGCGGGGACGGGCGCTTCGGAGATGACGTGACGGAAAACATTAAAACGGTTCGCTCTATCCCACTTGCGATTCCCGCCTCGGGCGCGGCGTACAAAGGAAAGCCTCCGGATTTCCTGGAGGTTCGCGGTGAGATTTACATGCCCGAAGCGAGTTTCGAGAAACTCAATCAAGAAAAGGAAAAAAATGGGGAAGAACTTTTCGCCAATCCTCGGAATGCGTGCGCGGGGAGCCTCAAGCTTTTGGACCCCAAGCTCGTGGCCGAGCGAAAGCTGAGTGTTTTCATTCATGGCCTCGTGACCGTCAAAGGAATCAACCGGCCTCCGCAAGGCCAATCCGAGGCTTTTGAATTTTTAAGATCCCTGGGTTTTAAAACCATCGAAACCACCCGGTTTTGTAGAAATATTCAAGTGGTGAAGAAATTTATCGAAGACTTTCAGCCGAAGCGCGATTTGCTTCATTATGAAATTGACGGCATTGTGGTGAAGGTCGATTCCTACGAAGAGCAAAAAGCTTTAGGCCAGACGACTCATTCTCCGCGCTGGGCCATTGCTTATAAATATCCGGCGGAACGCAAGGAAACCGTGATTGAAGACATCAAAGTGCAAGTCGGACGGACGGGGGCGCTCACCCCGGTCGCGATTTTAAAACCGGTGCGGATTTCCGGAACCACGGTTTCGCGAGCGAGCCTTCACAACCGGGATGAAATCGAAAGATTAGACGTCCGGATCGGCGACCATGTCCTAATTGAGAAATCAGGTGAAATTATTCCCAAGGTCATGGAGGTCTTAAGCCAAAAGCGTAAAAAATCCCTGCCCAAATTTAAATTTCCCGAGCGCTGTCCCGTCTGCGGCGGGCGGGCGCAGCGTTTCGGAGAAGAAGTAGCCGTCCGGTGTGTCAATTTTGCCTGCCCGGCGCAAGTCAAGGCACGGGTTCGTCATTATGCCCAGCGCAACGCCATGGATATTGAAGGCCTCGGAGAAATCTGGATTAATACCTTTGTGGAGATCGGATTCATTAAAGACGTGGCTGACATTTATTCCCTGGATTTCGAGAAAGTGAAGAACCTGGAGCGGATGGGCCAGAAATCCGCCCAGAATCTTTTTAGCGGCATTGAGGTGAGCAAGAAAAGGCCTTTGAATCGCGTGATCTTCGGGCTCGGTATTTTAAATGTGGGCGAGCGTGCTGCCGATCTTCTGGCCCAGAAATTCCGCTCCTTGGACCGGCTGGCCGGAGTGTCAGAGGACGAACTTTCATCGATTCGAGAAATCGGCCCTGTGACGGCGGAATCAATCGTGAAATTTTTTAAGGAAACGGGAGCCAAAACAGTTCTCGAGAAATTAGCCAAGGCCGGGGTCCGGTTTGATTTAGTGGAAGAAATTAAAAAAGCGGGGCCTTTGGCCGGCAAGAGTGTGGTAGTAACGGGGACTCTTGAAAATTACGGCCGCACGGAAATTGAAACCCTCATCCGCAGACTAGGGGGCCACCCCACCGGGAGCGTTTCTAAAAAAACCGATTTCCTGGTTGCGGGCAAAGAGGCCGGTTCCAAATTGGCCAAGGCCAAGGAACTTGGTGTCAAAATTCTCACCGAATCCGAATTCGAGAAACTGATTAAATAAGCCGATAACTCCTACGCGGAGGCTTCGGCTATGGTTCAATCAACGCTTATAGATTTTCCACTCGACGAATTCCTCAATTACCTTTCCGTTGAAAAAGGCCTTGCTCATAATTCCATTGAAGCCTACCGCCAAGACCTCAATCAATACCGGAGTTATCTCACCCGGAAAAAAATATCGGGTCTAGACCGGGTGAAGCGGGATGAAATCGTGCAGTTTCTCTTAAAAGAAAAAGACCGCGGGCTCGAGCCCGCGTCGCTTGCCAGACGTCTCGTCGCCGTGAAGCTTTTTCACCGGTTTCTCCACAAAGAGGGAAGGCTTAAAGTGGACATCACGAGTATTCTCGAAGGCCCACGGCTTTGGAAAAAATTGCCGCATTTCATGACCCTTCCTGAAATGGAACGAATTCTTCAAGCGCCTCAACCCAAAAAGCCCGGCGGGGTTCGCGACCGGGCTTTGTTGGAACTTTTGTATGCCACCGGCATGAGGGTAACGGAAGTCGTCACGCTCCGAAGGGAAGATTTGAATTTAGAGAGCGCTTTTCTCAAATGCCGTGGCAAAGGAGAAAAAGAAAGAATTGTTCCTTTGGGTCAAACGGCCATTGAGGCCATTAAAGTTTATTTAACGAAGGTCCGGAGCCGACTTCCGCCGAGCGAATTTGTTTTTGTGAACGCGAGCGGAAAATCCCTCACGCGCCAGCGGCTTTGGCAGCTCATCCGCCAATATGCGCGCGCTGCCGGGATTCAAAAAAAGATTACCCCGCACACCTTCCGGCATTCCTTTGCCACGCACTTGCTGGAACGGGGAGCGGATTTGAGAATTGTGCAGGAGCTCTTAGGCCACGCGGACATCTCCACCACGCAAATTTATACTCACGTCTCCCGGGATCATTTGAAGTCCGTCCACGCCAAATTCCATCCCCGGGGCTGAAATTGACAGATTGAGCCATTCCCCGTATAATACGCCCGTTCTCACCCCATTTCCTCCAATACATAAGTAACTGCAGTTAAAGAAGTTAAGGGAAGTTTGGGGGAGCCGTGTTTTCTCGGACCTTTTTTGTGCGGGGCGCTATCGTCTAGCCTGGTCTAGGACGCCAGATTCTCAATCTGGTAGCACGGGTTCGAATCCCGTTAGCGCTAGTGACGAATCTATGATCGATCGATACACGCGACCGGAAATCGGCCAAATTTGGACGGAAGAAAATAAGATTCGCAAGTGGCTGGAGGTTGAACTCGCAGCGCTTGAGGCTCTGGCCCGCTACCGCTATATCTCAAAAAATATTCCCCCCAAAGTTCGCGCCAAGGCGAAGTTCAGTCTGCAACGCATTAAAAAAATCGAAGAAAAAGTTCAGCACGACGTCATCGCATTTTTAACCAACCTCGCCGAACACGTTGGTCCCGCAGGCCGTTACGTCCATTACGGACTGACTTCCTCGGATATTCTCGACACCGCGCTGGCGCTGCAATTAAAAGACGCTTCGAAAATTCTCATCCGTGAACTTAAACGCTTAATTGCCGCGCTTCAAGCCAAGGCCAAGACCCATCAGAATACTTTGATGGCCGGCCGGACTCACGGCGTTTACGCGGAGCCCACTACGTTCGGCTTGAAGATGGCGCTTTTTTATGCGGAGTTTGAAAGAAATTTAGAACGCCTCGAGAAAGCGGCGAAGGTGGTTTCCGTCGGCAAAATTTCCGGCGCCGTGGGTACCTTTGCCAATGTCGACCCCAAAGTGGAAAATTTTGTGTGCAAGAAATTGGGTTTGAAGCCCGCTCCCATCTCCACTCAAATTCTCCAGCGGGACCGCCACGCGGAATACATTGCGACCCTCGCCATTATCGGTGGCTCGCTTGAAAAATTGGCCACCGAAATCCGTAATCTCCAGAAATCGGAGATTCACGAAGTGGAGGAATTTTTCGGAGAAGGACAGAAGGGCTCTTCGGCCATGCCGCATAAACGAAATCCCATCCATTGCGAGCGCATTGCGGGGCTCTCCCGGATTCTGCGGGGCAATGCGGTGGCAGCAATGGAAAATATTTCACTCTGGCATGAGCGGGATATCACGCATTCTTCCGTCGAGCGGGTCATCTTTCCGGACAGTACGATTCTGGTCGACTACATGCTTTCTACCATGACGGAAGTGATTCAGAAACTGCGCGTTTATCCGGAAAATATGCGCGCCAATTTGGAACGCAGCCGAGGAATGGTTTTCTCCCAGGGCCTTCTTTTGCAACTCATCAAAAAAGGACTGACTCGGGAGAAGGCTTACAAGCTGATTCAAGACGCGGCGAAAAAGGTTTGGGAAAACGGAACTGTGAATTTAAAAAGCGCCGTGCTGGAGGATCCCCGGATCCTTCGATTCATCAACAGGAAAGAGGTCGATTCTGTATTCGATTACCGTTACCACACCAAAAACGTGAAACAAATTCTTCAACGATTGGGGATCCGCTGATGACGACAAAAACTTCTAAGATCGATTCCATTTGGGAAACAAAACTTCCGCTTCCGTTGGCGGGCCGCGGAAAAGTGCGCGACATTTATTCGGTTAGCGAGGACCGGCTTTTAATTATCACCACAGACCGTCTGAGTGCGTTTGACGTGGTTTTGCCGGACCCGATTCCCTTGAAAGGCCAAGTCCTTACGCAAATTTCCGTCTTCTGGTTTAATTTTTTAAAAGACGTGGTGCCGAATCATTTAATTACGGCCAACGTTGACGAAATGGATTTACCGAAAGAAGTGAAACAAAAATTTGGCGCCGTGTTGGAAGGACGTTCCATGCTGGTGAAAAAGGCGAAGCCTTTGCCGGTGGAATGCGTGATTCGCGGTTACATTACGGGATCCGGCTGGAAAGATTATCAAAAAACCGGCGCCGTTTGCGGACACCGACTTCCCGCCGGTCTTCGTCAATGCGATAAATTAACCCGTCCGTTTTTTACTCCGGCAACCAAGGCCACGGTGGGTCATGATGAAAATATCGATTTTCAGACCACGGCCAAAGCCATCGGTGAGAGATTGGCTAAGAAAGTTGAAGAGGTAAGCACCCGACTTTACGAAAAGGGAAGAGATTACGCGGATACGAAAGGAATTTTGATCGCTGATACGAAATTTGAATTCGGCCTGGTTGGAAACGAGCTCATCTTAATTGATGAAGTGCTAACGCCGGACAGCTCGCGCTTTTGGCCGAAGGAAGGTTACGAGCCCGGCCATGATCAACCTAGTTTCGATAAACAAATCGTGAGAAATTACCTTTTAGAACTCGGCTGGAATCAAAAGCCGCCCGCACCGAAATTGCCGGCGGAGATTATCGAAAAAACCAGCCGGGCTTATTCGGATATTTTCCGCCGGCTTACGGGAAAGGAACTGGAGCGGTGAGCTCGAACGGTCAAAAATTTAAAGCCCAAGTCAAGGTGGCGCTGAAACCCTCAGTCCTGGACCCTCAGGGGAAAACCGTTTTGGCGGCGCTTCATTCCTTAGGATTCAACGAGGCGAAAGATCTGCGAGTCGGGAAACATTTTGAAATCGTGCTCGAAGGAAAAGATAGAGCTTCGGTTGAGAATCGAGTGAAGCAATTTTGTGAAAAACTTTTGGTGAATCCCGTGATCGAACATTACACCTTCGAGGTGAAATCCGAGTGAAGGCAGCGGTCGTTGTCTTCCCCGGCTCCAACTGTGATGAAGATTGCTTCCATGTTCTCCGAGACGTGGCCAAGGCCGACGTTCAATATTTTTGGCATAAAGAACGCAATCTCCCCAAAGTCGATTTAGTCGTCCTCCCCGGCGGTTTCAGTTACGGCGATTACTTGCGTACCGGAGCGATTGCCCGTTTTGCGCCGGCGATGGAAGCCGTGACTCGCCATGCCGCTGAAGGCCGGCCGGTCATCGGGATCTGCAACGGATTTCAAATTCTTCTGGAAGCCAGACTCCTTCCGGGGGCGACGCTTCGCAACCGCTCGCTTTCTTTTATTTGTAAACCCATTTTCCTCCGGACAGAAACAGCGGCTTCTGTTTTTACTAATCGTCTCAAGGTGGGACAAGTGTTGAATCTGCCCATTGCCCACGGGGAAGGAAATTATTACTGTGATCCGGAAACTTTAAAAGAATTGCAGGGCGAAGACCGGATTGCGTTCCGTTATTCTTCGGCCGAGGGAAAACTGGGCGAGGATTTTAATCCCAACGGCTCGGTAGATCACATTGCCGGAATTTTGAATGAAAAACGAAATGTCCTGGGAATGATGCCCCATCCCGAGCGGGCGAGCGAAATGATTTTAGCCAGTGAAGACGGGAAAAAAATATGGGAAAGTTTGCTTGCAAAGGTGGGCTCGTGACGGATTATTTATGACCATGACACAGACGCCTTCCAAAATTACGCCGGAGATGATTGCCGCGCACGGCATCACGGAAGAGGAGTACAGCCGGATTTGCGAAATCCTCGGTCGGGAGCCGCGTTTCACGGAGCTCGGAATTTTCGGAGTGATGTGGTCCGAGCACTGTTCCTATAAAAATTCACGCCGGATTTTAAAACTCCTGCCCACGGAAGGCCGCGGGGTCCTCGTGAAGGCCGGCGAGGAAAACGCAGGCGCCATTGATATCGGCGACGGCCTGGCGGTCGTTTTCAAAATCGAAAGTCATAATCATCCTTCGGCCTTGGAGCCTTTTCAAGGTGCGGCGACCGGCGTCGGCGGAATTCTTCGGGATATTTTCACCATGGGCGCGCGACCCGTTCTTTTAATGAATTCGCTCCGATTTGGAAATCTGGAATCTGCGGAAAGTCAGCGTCATTTTAAAGGGGTCGTGGCCGGGATTGCGCATTACGGCAATTGCATCGGCGTTCCGACCGTGGGCGGAGAAATTTATTTTGACGAGGCTTACGAGGGAAATCCTTTGGTGAATGCCATGTGTTTGGGAATTGTCCGGAAAAATGAAATGGCGAAGGCGGGGGCCACCGGCGCCGGGAATAAAGTTTTTTATGTGGGTTCTGCCACCGGGCGTGACGGCTTAGGCGGGGCGAGTTTTGCTTCGCGGGAATTGACTGAAGAAAGCCAAGTTGACCGACCCGCCGTGCAAGTAGGCGATCCTTTCATGGAGAAACTTCTTCTCGAAGCATGTTTGGAATTGGTTAAATCGGACGCCCTCGTGGCAATGCAAGACATGGGCGCTGCGGGGCTCACGTGTTCGACGTGCGAAATGCCGGCCAAGGGCAATTCCGGAATTGAAATCGATGTGGCCCGCGTTCCGCGCCGCGAGACCGGAATGATTCCTTATGAAGTCATGCTCTCCGAATCCCAGGAGCGGATGCTGATTGTGGTTAAGCGCGGCAAGGAAAAAGCGGTCGAGCAAATTTTTGAGAAATGGGATCTCCACGCCGTCGAGATCGGTGAAATCAAAGTTGGCAATTTAATGCGTGTCTACGACAACGGGGAGCTCGTTGCGGAAATTCCGGTGAAGGCCTTGGCGGATGAAGCGCCGCTTTATACCCGGGAAGAAAAGTGCCCGGATTATTTGGCCCAAGCCCAGCAGCTTGATCTTTCCAAAGTTCCTCAACCGAAAAATTTCACCGAGGCCTTCAAAAAAATTCTCGATTCTCCGTCGATCGCTTCGAAGGCTTGGGTCTATGAGCAATACGACCACATGGTCCGTACGGACAGCGTGTTTTTGCCGGGGCACGACGCGGCACTGGTTCGCGTCAAAGGAACCCAAAAGGGAATTGCGATCTCGACGGACTGCAACGGGCTTTATTGTTACCTCGACCCTTACGAAGGCGGAAAAATCGCCGTGGCCGAGGCCGCGCGTAACGTCGCCGTTTCGGGGGCGAAACCGGTCGGCCTCACCAATTGTCTTAATTTCGGGAATCCGATGAAACCCGAAATCTTCTGGCAGTTTCATCAGTGCGTTCAGGGAATGGCGGATGCCGCGCGCCGGTTCCAAACACCGGTGACGGGCGGCAATGTGAGTTTCTATAATGAAAATCCGCGCGGGGCGATTTATCCCACACCAGTGATTGGGATGGTGGGTGTTCTAGATGACATTAAAAAAAGAATCCCTTCTTTTTTTAATGGCGAAGGCGATCTCATTTTTCTTTTAGGAGAAACGGCCAATGAATTGGGAGGGTCCGCCTATTTGAATTTGATTCACGGATTGAAAAAAGGCCTGCCGCCCCGGCTTGATTTGGAAAAAGAAATCCATCTTCATGAATTTTTCCGGGAAGCGGCTGAGAACCGAATCCTTCAATCCGCACACGACCTCTCAGACGGGGGATTGGCCGTGGCATTGGCGGAAAATTGTTTTGGTCGAAATCCTATCGGCGCGCGAATTTCCAATTTAGAAATGGTCGACGGAACGTTACGTAAAGACGCGCTTCTTTTCGGAGAAACTCAGTCCCGGGTTTTGGTGAGCGCCCGGCCCGCTCAAAAGGAAGCCGTGATTCGCCTGGCGCAGAAGCACCAGATTCCCGTTTATCAAATTGGCAAAGTAGGCGGCAGTACCGTCGTCATCGAAGACCTGTTAGAATTGAGCGTGGAAGAAGCGCTTCGGATTTGGAGCAATGCAATTCCTAGGAGGATTCGTTAATGTCGGATGAAGTCAAAGACCATTGCGGGGTATTCGGAATTTTCGGTCACCCGAAGGCGGCTGAGATTTCCTATCTCGGGCTGTTTGCATTGCAGCACCGGGGCGAGGAGTCGGCCGGTATCTGCACCTCGGATGGCAAAACGCTTCATGTTTATAAGGGTTTGGGCCTGGTAGGCGATGTCTTTAATGAAGACCAGCTTAAAAAACTTCCCGGCACCTCTGCCATCGGACATGTGCGTTACTCCACGACCGGTTCCACTACGATTATGAACGCTCAGCCGATTAAGGTGGAATATTCCCGGGGCCAAGTGGCCGTGGCCCACAACGGAAATCTCGTCAATGCGAAATACCTGCGCGACGAATTGGAAGCTTATGGGTCTATTTTTGCGAGTACCACGGACTCGGAAATTATCGTTCATCTCCTGGCTAAACCCGAATATTCCACTCGCCGTGACAGTGTTTTGGGAATGGTGAAAAGATTGGAAGGTGCTTTTACATTGACGCTTCTGACCGAGGACACACTCATTGGTGTTCGGGATCCTCACGGATTTCGACCGCTCTGTCTAGGTAAGTTAGACGGGGCGTGGGTTTTGGCCAGTGAAACTTGCGCCTTGGAATTGGTGGAGGCCGAACTAATCCGCGAAATTGAGCCCGGCGAAGTGATTTTCATCGACGAAAGCGGCCCCCGCAGTTATTTCCCATTTGAAGGGGAGAAAATCAAGAAGGCATTTTGCGCGTTTGAACACGTTTATTTTGCGAGACCCGATTCGCGGATTTTTACCGAGAACGTGGGCAAAGTGCGCGAGCGACTCGGCCATTACCTTGCCCAAGAGCACCCCGCAAATGCCGACATTGTGGTCCCGGTGCCGGACTCCGGTAATTTCGCAGCGCTCGGGTTTTCCAACGAATCCGGAATCCCCTTGGCCCACGGTTTTACCCGTAACCACTACATCGGCCGTACGTTCATCAATCCCACTCAATCGGTTCGCATGCTGAAAGTCAAAATCAAACTCAATCCCATCCGCGACGTGGTGGAGGGAAAGCGGGTGGTGGTGGTCGATGATTCGATTGTGCGCGGCAATACGTCGAAGTCGCGCGTGAAACTTCTTCGTAAGGCAGGCGCGAAGGAAGTGCACATGCGAATCAGCTGCCCTCCGCACATCTCTCCTTGTTTTTACGGCATAGATTTTCCGTCGAAGGCTGAACTCCTTGCGAGTACCCATTCAATGGAGGAGATTAAAAAATTTCTGGACGTGGAATCCATCGGCTATTTAAGCCAAGAGGGACTCTTGCGCGCGGTCTCGGGCGATAAATCCGATTTGAAACAAAATTTTTGCATGGCTTGCTGGACCGGCCAATATCCCACCGGCCTTTTCGATGAAATGGACAAATTCAAGCTGGAGAGGAAATGCTAGCCCCGTGGGTCTGACCTATGCCAAAGCAGGTGTTCCTCACCTCAAAGGCGACCCGGCTTACAACCGCAAATTAACCTCTTTCATTAATCGCTCCCGCGTTCCGGGGGTCATCGGTAAATTCGGCGGATTTTCCTCACTTTTTGATCTCCGGAAACTCAAATTCCGCGACCCGCTTTTAGTTTCCACCACGGACGGTGTTGGAACCAAACTGGAACTGGCCCGGCTACTGGGTAAACACGACACGATCGGCATCGACCTGGTGGCGATGTGCGTTAATGACCTCATTACCACCGGCGCCCGGCCGCTTTTCTTCCTCGATTATTTCGCCACCGGCCATTTCAAGCCGATGGTCACCGTGGATGTTCTCAGAGGCATTGTGGAAGGCTGCCGTCAGTCAGGCTGTGCCTTGGTGGGCGGGGAGACGGCCGTCATGCCCGGATTTTATGGCGATTCCAAGTATGACTTGGCAGGTTTTGCGGTGGGAGCGGTGGAACGAAAGGCGTTGGTCGACGGACGGAAAATCGAACCCGGCGACCGGCTGCTGGGACTTCAGTCCTCGGGGTTTCATTCCAACGGTTATTCGCTCCTCCGGAAGATTTTCACGGAAAAAGAATTAAAAGGGGGTATCGGACGCGAGCTTTTGATTCCAACACAGATTTATGTTAAACCACTTTTGGAACTCCTCAAGAAAATCAAAGTGCTCGGCATTGCCAACATCACCGGCGGGGGATTCTATGACAATCTTCCCCGCATTTTACCGGACGGAACGGGTGCTCTCATTGATTCCAAGAGTTGGCCCCGGCCGAAGCTCTTTGAAACCGTGGGCCGGCGTGGTAACATATCTGGTGCCGAAATGTTCCGGACGTTTAACATGGGTGTCGGAATGGTGCTGGTGCTCCGGCAGCCCGAAATTGCCGCGGCCCGGAAAAAATTGAAGCGTCTTCAAATTTTAAGCTGGGAAATCGGAGAGATACTCTCCGGCGAAGGAGTCAGGGTTAGATGAAGGTTCTCATCATTGGTTCCGGCGGACGCGAGCATGCGCTCGCCTGGAAAATCCGTCAAAGTCCCTTTCTTTCTAAATTGTACGCCGCTCCCGGCAACGCGGGGATTGCGGAGATTGCCGAATGCGTTCCGCTCGCCGCCGAAGACATCGACGGCCTTCTGCGTTTTGCCGCAGAAAAAGAAATCGATCTCACGCTGGTTGGCCCTGAAGCGCCCCTGGCTCGCGGAATCGTGGACCGTTTTCGAGCCCAGGGCCTGAAGATTTTTGGCCCTTCCCAAAAAGCCGCCCAACTGGAGTCGAGTAAGATTTTCGCCAAGGAGCAAATGGTCCGCGCGAAGATCCCCACCGCTGAGTACAAAATTTTTACGAGCGCCTCCGAAGCCAAACATCATTTAATCGAATCCGAGCCTCCGTTTGTTATCAAAGCCGATGGCCTGGCCGCCGGAAAAGGGGTGGTGATGGCCGCCACGTGCGAAGAAGCGGTTCAGGCCGTGACTCAATTCATGGAAGAAAAAAAATTGGGCGAGGCCGGGACTCGCATCCTCATTGAAGAAAAATTGGAAGGCGAAGAACTTTCACTGCTCGTTTTAACGGACGGTGAAAATATCATCCCCTTGGCGAGCGCTCAGGATCACAAGCGTCTTCAAGACATGGACCGCGGACCCAACACCGGGGGAATGGGCGCTTATTCACCGTGCCCTTTTCTTTCCAAAGAAGATTTCCACAAAGCCATCGATAAATCCATCCGCCCTATTTTGCAGGAAATGTCGCGCCAGGGAATTCCGTACCGCGGGGTTTTATACGCGGGGCTGATTCTTACCAAAAACGGGCCGTTTGTTCTGGAGTACAACGTCCGGTTCGGGGACCCGGAGACGCAGGCCGTTTTGCCGCGCCTCAAATCGGATCTCTTGCCGCTCATTTTAGAAATTGCGGAGGGGCGTTTTCCTTCGGTTTCAATGGAATGGGAAGAGCGCTCTTCCATTAATGTGGTGATGGCTGCTAGCGGATACCCCGGAAGTTATGAAAAAGGAAGTGTGATTACGGGCCTCGCTGCATTGGCCCAAAGTCCGGACCAATTTGTTTTCCACGCGGGAACCGCCAAAAATGACCGGGGAGAAACCGTTACGTCCGGAGGCCGGGTGCTTTCCGTCACTGGACTGGGTGAGACCCTTAAGACTGCGCAGGAAAGAGCTTATCAGGCGATCTATCAAATTCGTTTTGAAGGTGCCCAATTCCGTAAAGACATCGGCCGGAAAGCGTTGGAAAGTGTGAAATCCCAATGACGAAACCCCGCGTAGCCATCCTCATGGGAAGCGATTCGGACCTTGAAGTGATGAACGAGGGCGCGCGGATCTTGGATGAGTTTGGGATTGCTTATGAGATCAAGGTGCTCTCCGCTCACCGGTGCCCCGAAGATTTAGTGGAATACGTCCGTCAAGCTCCCGGCCAAGGTGTGGAAATTTTTATTTGCGGAGCCGGAGGCGCGGCTCACTTAGCCGGTGCGGTGGCCGCTCACACCACGCGTCCGGTCATCGGAGTTCCTTTAAACGCGACGCCTTTGGGCGGGTTTGATTCGTTATTGGCTACCGTGCAAATGCCGGCCGGCACGCCCGTGGCGACCGTGGCTGTAGGAAAACCCGGCTCCCGGAATGCTGCGCTCCTGGCCTGCCAAATCTTGGCGTTGGGCGACCGGACGCTTGCGCCCAAGCTGGAAGCCTATAAGAAAAAAATGGCTGACGCTGCCCGCAAGAAAAACGAAGCGCTTAAAAAACAGCCTTCCTCCTGAGTGTCCTTGAATTCCATCGTCATCCAATTCAGTCCGAGCGATCCAAACCTTCGGGCCATTCGCGACTTGGCGTTGCAAGCGCGTTCCGGAAAAATTGTGGCCTTTCCCACGGAGACCGTTTACGGAATCGGAGTGCCGGTTTCCAACACGAAGGCCCTCCAACGTCTCTACGCCATCAAAGGCCGTGACCCCGAAAAGCCCTTTGCCTACCACATCGGCGATTGGGACCAGCTGGCCTTTCTCGACGTCCAGCGAAATCCCGCTTTCCGGTATCTTTCCAAAAAATTCTGGCCCGGACCTGTAACGTTGTTAGTCCCGACGACCGGCGGAGAAAAAGTAGGCCTTCGTTTTCCCCGGCACATGGCCGCGTCGACCTTGATTGTTTCTGCGGGCGAGCCGTTTTTGGCTACCAGCGCGAACCGTTCCGGTGCGCCGTCTCCCCGGACAGCCGACGAGGTGCTCCAAGCGCTGGGTTCCGAGGTGGATTATCTGATTGACGCCGGCCCTTGTGAGATCGGACTCGATTCCACGGTGGTCGATTGCACCGTGAGTCCTCCCGAGATTCTCCGGGAAGGCGCCGAAGTCGATTTGATTCGCCAAGCCATAGCGGACATTGCCGCCGGGAAAGTCCCCCGGAAAAAAATTCTGGTGGTCTGCACGGGCAATTCCTGCCGTTCGCCGATGGCGTGGGGGCTCATTAAGACCGAACTTCACCGCCGCCACTTGGACCAAGAAATCGAAGTGGCAAGCTGCGGGATTTTGGCCCGCGACGGGGCCATGGCTACTCCGGAAGCCATCCTTTTAATGAAAAACCGGGAGATTGATATCAGCATGCACCGAAGCCGCTCCTGCCGGAAAGAAGACGTGCTGGAAGCGGATCTGATTTTAGCCATGGCCCAAGAACATTCCGATTTCCTGACCAATTTAGTGCCGGGAATCAAAAACAAAATCAAAGTCTACGACGTCGTGGATCCCATCGGCCAAGGGATTCCGGTTTATGAAGCGGTGATTCGAGACATCGAAAAAAAATTAAAACCCCAATGGGAAGAGATCGTACGATAGCCTTGGCCGCGGACCACCGGGGCCTGGAACTCAAAGACGAAATCGCCCGGCTCCTGAAGGCCAAGCGGTTTCAGGTGATTGATTTCGGAACTTCGTCTACGAAATCTTGCGATTATCCGGATTTTATTTTTAAAGCCGCCGAGGCGGTGCGGAAACGAAAGGCCGGGCGGGCGATTGCGGTTTGTCATTCGGGAATCGGCAGCACGATTGCCGCGAATAAAGTCAAAGGCATCCGCGCGGCGTTGGTCCACAATGAAGAAGAAGCGGCGCTTGCTCGGGCGCACAATGATTCCAATATGCTGGTGCTGGGCTCGGGGTTTACAAAACCGGTCCTCGCCAAAAAAATTGTCCAAACATGGTTAAAAACATCCTTTGAGGGGGGGAGACATGCCAGGCGAGTTCGTAAAATCACCGAGTATGAAAAACACCACTAAATCGAATTATTTTTCCCACCTTGCTGAAACGGACCCGGAAATCTATGAGGCCATCCAAAAAGAAATCCGCCGTCAGAATGACAACCTGGAACTGATTGCCAGCGAGAATTTTACTTCGCTCGCAGTTTTAGAAGCCGCGGGTTCGGTCCTCACCAATAAATATGCGGAAGGCTACCCGGGCCGGCGTTGGTACGGCGGCTGCGAAAATGTGGACATTGCGGAAAGCTTGGCCATTGAGCGCTCCAAAAAACTTTTCGGTGCCGAATACGCCAATGTCCAGCCTCACTCGGGGACGTCGGCCAACATCGCAGTTTTCATCGCGCTTCTACAAATGGGGGACAAAATCCTCGCCATGGACTTGGCGCACGGCGGCCATCTTTCGCATGGCCACAAGATGAATTTTTCCGGCAAGTTTTACACGATCATTCCTTACGGGGTGAGCGAGAAAAATGAGCAAATCGATTACGACCAATTGGAGCGCCTTGCGGTAGAGCATAAACCCAAAATGATATTAATGGGCGCTTCGGCTTATCCGCGGGTCATTGATTTTTCGGCCGGCCGAAGAATTGCCGACAAAGTTGGTGCGCTGCTCATGGTGGACATGGCCCACTTTGCGGGCCTCGTCGCAGCGGGGGTTCACCCGAGTCCTGTTCCTTATTCGGACGTGGTGACGACCACGACTCATAAAACTTTGCGCGGGCCCCGGGCCGGGCTCATTCTTTGCAAGGAAAAATACGGCAAGGCGATTGATCAAACCGTGTTTCCGGGAATTCAGGGCGGGCCGCTGCAGCACATCATTGCCGCCAAGGCCGTTGCTTTAAAGGAAGCGATGTCCGATGAATTCAAAACCTACGCGCGTCAAATCGTAGCCAACGCCAAGGCGCTGGCTCAGTCGATGGCCTCGCAAGGGTATCGCATCGTTTCCGGCGGAACGGACAATCATTTAATGTTAGTCGACGTTTCCGTCAAAGGCCACACCGGTAAGGACGCTTCCGATATCCTCGACCACGTAAAGATTACCGTGAATAAAAACATGATTCCCTTTGACAAAGGCTCGGCCATGAAGCCTTCTGGTATCCGGCTTGGGACGCCTGCGGTGACGACCCGCGGAATGAAGGAAGCGGAAATGAAGCGCATCGGCGAGCTCATTGGCCAGGCGCTGGGCGCGCCCAGCGACGAAGGCAATTTGGACAAGGTAAGAAGGGGAGTCGACGAGCTCACGAAAAAGTTTCCGCTTTACCCGGAGTTACTATAAATCGTCATCCTGAGCGAAGCGAAGGATGACGGGTTAACACTATGCGCTGCCCCTACTGCAAAAAAACGGAAGACAAAGTCATTGATTCTCGCGGAGCCGCCGAAGACACGACGATTCGCCGCCGCCGGGAATGCCTGGGTTGCGGACGGCGTTTCACCACCTACGAACGCATCGAAGAAGTCCCACTCCTTGTGATCAAAAAAGACCAGCGGCGGGAACTCTACGACCACAATAAAGTCCTGGCCGGAATCCAAAAGGCCTGCGAGAAACGGCCCGTTTCCCGCGAATCGCAGGACGCCATTGTGGAGCGCCTCGAAAAAATGCTGGACGACAAATACGAAAAAGAAGTCCCGTCTTCTATTATTGGTGAATGTGTGATGGAAGAGCTCGCCAAATTAGACCAAGTAGCCTATGTCCGTTTCGCTTCCGTTTACCGCCAGTTCAAGGACATCAATCATTTCTTGAAGGAACTCAAAAGCCTGCTTTCAAAGTAGGAACTTATGCTGACCTATTCCTATGCCTGCGACGCGTGCGGGCATCATTTTGACCAACTTCAATCCATGAAGGACAAGCCCATCCGCAAGTGCCCGAAGTGCGGAAAATTGAAAACAAGACGACTCATCACGGGCGGCGGTGGAATTCTCTTTAAAGGAAGCGGTTTTTACCAGACCGATTATCGGTCCAAAAGTTACACGGACGCCGCAAAAAAGGATAAACCCGAAACGAAACCCGAGCCCAAAGCCGAAACAAAATCCGAGACCAAGCCTTCGGGCGATAAGAAAAAAGGGTGAAAATTAAAAATTATAAAATCCGGATTAAGACCCAAGGCTTCTCGGACATTCACGACCTGACTCCCGAGGCGGTGACACGGCTTTCAGAAAGTGGAGTTCGAAACGGACAGGCGACATTTTTTGTCTCGGGATCCACGGCCGGACTCACCACGGTCGAATACGAGCCGGGCCTTGTCAAAGACCTCCAGGAACTTTTCGAACGCCTGGCACCCCAGAAAAAAGATTATCATCACGAAGAGGCCTGGCATGACGGCAACGGCTTCTCTCATGTGCGCGCTTCCTTATTAAAGCCCTCGCTCGTGGTGCCCATCGCCGATGGAAAATTTACGCTGGGCACTTGGCAGCAAGTGATCCTCATTGATTTCGACAACCGGCCCCGCCAACGCGAAATTGTGTTGCAGATTATGGGGGAGGAATGAAATTCTGGCGCGTCATCCTTCGCTTAGGATGACGGTTACTTATGACAGTTTTTGTCGAAATTGCCGCCGTCTTTCTTTTTATCCTGGGACTCCTCGAATCCAAAAAGAAGGGCACCGGCCGTCTTCTCGAATTTGTGATGATTTTCTTCTATGGGCTTCTCCTGGAAGAACTCGACATGCGAATTTTCAAATCCTATCATTACAGCGCCGATTTTTTTCTCACGGTCGGACAAGTCCCCATTGCGATTGCATTACTTTGGGCAGTGATTCTGGCGAGCTCGATGGCGATTTCGGACGCGTTGGGCCTTCCCACGCGGCTCCGGCCTTTTGCGGATGCGCTGCTCGCGGTCTGGATCGATCTTTCGCTGGACGCCATCGCCATCCGCGCCGGTTTTTGGACGTGGTCGATTCCGATGAATGAAGGCTGGTTCGGAGTTCCCGGCGGCAATCTCTATGCGTGGATGTGGGTCGCTTTTTTCTATTCCGCGTGGGCCCGGGGCGCGCGGAGTCTCATCCGGAAAGGAAAATCCCAATGGACTTATCTAGGGGTTCCTTTTTTGGCGTATCTAGGTCTTTTTGTGGCGATGACCGCGCTGGGTTCCATCGGAACGAGGCTGGGCCTGGTTACACAAAGCCAGCGGCTTTTTATTTTTTGGACTCAATTCCTCATTTTCTTCCTCATTGTGCTGTCCGGATGGAAGTCGCGCGCGCTCACTACCGAAAAAGTCAGCGGAATTTGGAAATGGAGCCGCTTTGCCCTTCATTTTTACTTCCTGGCCCTCTTCTTTACCGAAGGAATGTTCCGCACGCTTCCGATTCTCGGCGCCGTGGCCCTCATCACCCTGACAGGGGAGCAAGGGTTGCATGGGTTGCTTAAATCCAAATAATTAGATATCGTATCCTTGACTATGGCGCGCCCCTACGAGAATTGGGACCAAGATTTCGAAGAAGAATTTATTCGCAAGGCCTGGTTTACCTGCAAGGACTGCAGTCAAGGTTGCCAGTTGGCGGAGGGCCGCCTCTTGGCCGAGAATGACAAGATGTTTGCGCTGGGCAGATGCAATCAGTGCGGAGCCAATCAGAAATTTGATGTGACCCATGTCTGGCGCGAAGAATAAAGGAGGATGAGATGGCAAACGTTCCAAAACCCGACCCGCAAACGGCGTTGAAATATTTTCAAACCAAATTGGATTGCACCACCGGTCCGATTGAGCTGAGCCACTGGCTCGAGGAAAAAGCCCCGCTCACGATTGTGGATGTCCGGAGACCCGAAGATTACGAAAAGGCTCACATCCCGGGAGCGATTAATCTTCCTAAAGAACAATGGAGAACACCGAAGGGGCTTTCCAAGGACAAAACCAATGTTGTCTATTGCTACTCACAAACCTGCCATTTGGCAGCCGGCGCTGCCGTGGAATTTGCCAAGCTAGGCTATCCCGTGGTCGAGTTGGAAGGGGGTTTTAACACCTGGCAAAAAGCGCAGCTTGAGGTGGTGACAAAGTAGTCCAAGGGTGCCTCGCCCTTTGAGTTAGCATCGGGCTACCCCCGACATCCAAATTGAAATTGCCTGGGAGTCGTGTTAGCATACGCTCCCATGAAATTCTTCAAATTCGTAGTCCTGCTGGCGCTCGTTGCGTCAGCGGCCTCCCTCGCAGGAAATTGGTTCCTCTACCAACGTTACCAAGCCGAAATCCTTTCCAAAACTGAAATGGAATCGCGGATGATTCAATTAGAAGAACAAAACCAAAGCTTCGAAAAACAGGCTGCCCAAGTGGCGCAGTATAACGAAGAACTTGAACGTCTCCGGGAGCAGTTGAAAGGTTACGTTGGCCAGCGCGATAAAATAAAAACCGAATTAGACAACGCTTTTGGTGAAATCGCCAAGCTCAAGAAACAAATCCAAACGCTCGAATCCGGCAAAAAGACACTGGAAGATCAATTGTATGAAGGACAGATGACCGACACTGCGGTGGCCCGAGAGGCCGAAAAAATCGCGAACCTTCCTCCCACACCTGTCCTCATTGAAGAACCTTATCCGGGGACAACGGAAACAGGGCCCGAGCCCACGTTTGAACCGAAGAAAGCAGAACCCAAGAAAACCGAAGTGAAGCAACAAGCTCCGCCCGCTGCCCCGCCGGCTAAAGCGCCGGCGTCTAAACCTGCGCCGGTTCCCGCTGCTAAGCCTCCCGCACCGAAAAAAGAAGCGCCCTTTGCGCCGCTGCCCACCTCTGAGGTGGCGGTGGACCAGCGTCCACTGCAAGTCTTATCGGTGAATCGCCAATTCAAGTTTGTTGTCATCAACGGCGGCATTCGCGGCAGTCTGAAAATCGGGGATGCGCTGCGGGTCGAACAAAACGGAAAATTAATCGGTCGGATTCAAGTCGAGAAACTCTATGAAAATTTTTCAGCCTGCAACATTCTCGAGGAAATTGCACCGGCCCAAATCCGGGAGGGCGACCTTGTCCGGCCTGCGTAAGATTTCCTCCATCGGCCTCCTTGCAATGACGATAATTCTCTTGGCTTCACCCGCCGGGGCGGCCCCAGAATCTCCCAATGAGCTCATGGACAAAGTCCGAGCGATTGACGCCCGGGTGAAAAAAATCGAAGAAACTCAAAAAGAAATCCTGGAACACCAAAAAGAAATCCAAGCGTCCGTTGATAATTTGCGGGTTTGGATTCGCTCAAGTTGACCGGCCCCAAGATCCTGCAAGGGGACTACACCCCGCCCGGCGATAAATCCGTTTCCCACCGAGCCGTGATGTTCGGCGCTTTAGCCGACGGCCCCAGCCATTTCACTCATTTTCTTAATTCAGAAGATTGCCTCCGTACGGTGGAAGCTTTTCGGGCCATGGGCATCTCCATCGAAGTCAATGAAGGCCACCATGAACTAAAAGTAGAAGGCCGGGGACTGGGCGGTTTGAAGGCTCCGCCGGGGACTTTGGACCTGGGAAATTCAGGCACGACGATGCGTCTTCTCCTGGGCATCTTGGCCGGGCAGCGATTCGAAGCCGAACTCACTGGTGACGAATCGCTTTGCTCCAGGCCGATGAAGCGAGTCACCGTTCCGCTCAAACAAATGGGCGCACAAATAAAGGGAAGGGACAACGCCAATTTTGCGCCGCTTTCAATCCGGGGTGGAAAATTGAAAGGCATTGACCTGGAAAATAACTTGTCCAGCGCGCAAGTCAAATCCGCGATTCTCTTGGCCGGGCTTTACGCGGAAGGAAAAACAAGAGTGCTGGAGCGAATTCCTTCCCGCGATCATACCGAACGCTTTTTACGCGCGACGGGCGCCCCTTTTCAAAAAGAAGGCAGTTCGCTCATTGTGGAAAAAGCTCATTCGCTCAAATCCCTCGAGGCGGCACTTCCCGGTGATTTTTCTTCGGCAGCTTTTTTTATCACGGCGGCGGCTATGCGGGAAGGCTCGAAGTTGCGGGTAAAGAAAGTTGGTTTGAATCCGACCCGGACCGGGCTTTTGCGGATTCTGAAACGAATGGGCGCTTCCATTGATGAAAAAATTCAGGAAGAGACGCTCGAACCGGTGGGTGAAATTTCGGTGAGAGGGAAAAGACTGCGGGGAGTCCGGGTGGCCCCGGAAGAAATTCCCTCGGTGATTGACGAGCTGCCCGTGCTGATGGTTGCCTGCGCGCTCGCCGAAGGAGAAAGCCTGATCTCCGGTGCGGCCGAGCTCCGGGTGAAAGAAACGGACCGGATTCGTTCCATGGCTCAAGGTTTGAATAACCTCGGGGCGCGGGTGGAGGAGCTGCCGGATGGCTGCCTCATCAAGGGGGTTGAAGGTTTCGAGGGAGGCCGGGTGACCAGCCTTGGCGACCATCGGACTGCGATGTCTATGGCTATTGCAAGCCTAGCCGCCCGGGGCGAGGTTCTGATTGACAGCGCGGGAGCCGTTTCCACTTCTTACCCCGGTTTTTTTAAGGATTTTGAGTCCCTCACCCATTAAAACCGTTGACAGTGTAAGGACTTTCGGATAATATTCACGACTACAACGCTCCCGCATATTCCCGCAGGACGTAAGCTAAACAATCAAAAATAAAAATGGTCCTACTCGATCGAGTACTGGGTTTTTTCTCTGGCGACATCGGCATTGATTTAGGAACCGCCAATACCCTTGTCTATGTGAAAGGCCAAGGGGTCGTTCTTTGCGAACCCTCGGTGGTCGCGATTGACCGCGGCACTCATCAAGTGCTCGCCGTGGGAGAAGAAGCGAAACGGATGCTCGGTCGCACGCCGGGCAACATCGTGGCGATTCGTCCCATGAAAGACGGCGTCATCGCGGATTTTGATATTACGGAAGCCATGCTCCGATATTTTATCCGCAAAGTTCACCGGGGAAACCGGTTGGTCAGTCCCCGCGTGGTGATTGCCGTTCCCAGCGGAATCACGGAAGTGGAAAAACGCGCGGTCAAAGATTCCGCCGAACGAGCTGGTGCCCGCAGTCCTGTTTATCTCGTTGAAGAACCGATTGCCGCGGCCATCGGAGTGGGCCTTCCGATTCATGAACCTTCCGGAAATATGATTATCGATATCGGTGGCGGCACGACGGAAATTGCCGTGATCTCCCTTTCCGGCGTTGTTTTTTCAAAATCCATTCGTATCGCCGGCGACGAGTTCGACGAAGCCATCATCAGTCATCTTAAAAAGACCTACAATTTAATGATCGGCGAGCGCACCGCTGAAGAAGTCAAGATCAAAATTGGCTCCGCTTACCCCATGGAAGAGGAAAGCACCATGGAGGTGAAGGGACGCGATATCCTGGCCGGCCTGCCTAAGACGATTACCGTTACGAGCGAGGAAATCCGTGAGGCCCTCTCCGAGACCCTGGCCAATATCCTCGAAGCTGTCCGGATTGCCCTCGAAAGAACGCCTCCCGAGCTTTGCTCGGACCTGATTGACCGGGGCCTGATTTTGGCCGGCGGGGGAGCCCTTCTCCGGGGACTCGACAAATTGATCAGTGAAGAAACCGGTCTTCCTGTTCATGTCGCCGATGACCCGCTGACGGCCATCGCGCTCGGAACTGGCCGGTACCTGAGCGATTTCCGGCTTTTGAAACGCCTCTCCGTTAATAATCAGAACACTAAAGAATATTGAGCGGCAAACGCTCCGTTTACTTTCTTTTTTTCGCCCTCGCTCCGCTTCTTTTCGCTCTGCAATCTCCTGACCGTTCCGAATTCATTCATCAAATCAGCCTCACCGTCTTTGGGCCTTTCTTTCAGGCGGGCCGTCTCCTCACGGGCACCGTCCGCGACACGAGCGAGGGCATCAGCCGTTTCTGGGATCTCTACCACAGCCACGCCCAGTTGACGGAACAGGTGGCCCTTCTCGAACAAAAACAAGTTCAAATGACGGAGCTGGAGAAAGAAAACGACCGCCTCCGCAAACTGCTCGATTTTAAAAAAATCACTCCCTATAAAACCCTCCCCGCACGAGTCATTGGCTGGGACTTAGCGCCGTGGCGAAAGACCGCGGTGCTGGAAAAAGGGTCCAAACAGGGCATCAAAAAACGGATGTCTGTCGTCAATTCCCAAGGGCTTGTGGGACGCGTTATTGAAGTGGCGCCTTACAGCTCGCGGATGATTCTTTTGCCGGACCCGGAATCGCGGGCCGGCGCCCTTTTCCAGGAAAGCCGCGACCTGGGGGTGGTGGAAGGAGACGGTTCTTCGCTTCTCAAAATGACGCACGTGGACCGCCAGTCCACGGTGAAGGTGGGGGATGTGGTTGTCACTTCCGGCCTGGGCGGGGTTTATCCGAAAGGAATCCCTATCGGAAAAGTGGAAACCGTGGGGACCGAGAAGGAAAGCCTTGAGCTTTACGCGCTGGTGCGTCCGTTTGTCAATTTTTCCAAGTTAGAGGAAGTCTTGTGTATCGCTTCATCTCAGGCCGACTCCTGATTCTTCTGGCCCTTCTTATCCCGCTCCAATACGGTTTGGCGCCCTTATTACCGGGCCAGCCCGATTTTCTTTACCTCCTTGTCCTGGACTTTGCCTTTTTCATGAGCTGGGAACGCACGCCTTTTTTCGCGGCCGGGGTCGGCCTTTTAAAAGATTTGCTGGGAGGCCATCTTTTCGGGATTCACACGCTCACTCTGAGTATAATGGGGGTACTTCTCAGCCTTGCTTTGCAGAAACTCGAACGCGAAAACGCATGGGTCCGGACCGCCGTCACTTTTCTTTTTGTCGGACTCAGTGAAGCGCTGAGTTTCTCGCTCGGCGTGTGGCTTGAAGAAAAACAGATGTGGGGGCCGGGTTTTTTCCCCAGTGTTTTTTGGACGAGTCTCTATACGGGGTTATTGGCCCCGGGCTTTTTTTGGTTCACCCATCGTTGGTTTAAACGGACGTCCTTTCGTCGGCAGTACGAACTTTTTTAACCGTAACCATTTAACCGGGTATTTCCATGCGGCTGAACATCCTCAAGGGAGTTGTTTTCTTCGGAATCTCAGGGCTCATCCTGGGACTTTTTCAGGCTCAGGTTTTTCAGGGCGGCTATTACCGGAATCTGAGTGAAGAAAACCGGATCCGTCTCGTTCCTTTAGAGGCGCCTCGCGGGCATGTGTTTGACCGGGCAGGAAGACTCCTCGCCACGAACCGCGCTTCTTATCATCTCGTTGCCACCCCTGAAGACGTCACGCCGGACGTTTATCCGGAGCTGGCGCGCCTTCTCAAAATTAAACAAAAAGAGCTGCGCCAACGGATGTTCGGCCCCCGCGAATATCCTTTCGCGCCGGTGGTCCTTTCCCGGGATATTCCCCGGGAACTGCTTTTCAAAATTGAAGAGCTCCGGCCCGAGCTCCCCGGAGTCTCAATTCAAACCGAAACCATTCGCTCTTATCCTTACGGACAAGTGGCCTCTCACATCATCGGTTATTTGGGAAAGATCAGCGAGCGGGAGTATCAACAGTCCGAGCGCGACCGGTTTGGTTTGAATTCCCTCATCGGCAGGAGCGGGGTGGAAAAAATTTTTGATGATCGGCTCCGGGGTTTTCGCGGAGGAAAACAAGTGGAGGTCAATGCCCGGGGAGAGCGGATCCGTATCGTGGCCGAGAAGCGGCCCGTTCCGGGCGAGGATTTGACGCTCACCATCGACCTGGAACTCGAGAAACGTTTTATGGAATTGATTCAGGAAAAGAAAGCCACGATCGCCTTTCTGGATCTGAAAACCGATGAGCTGATCGCCCTGGTCTCGAGCCCGGCTTTCAATCCGAATGTTTTTGTTTCACCCACCGGAGCCACGGAGCGCCTCGGGTTTTTGCGCGACCGGGATTCGCCACTCGTGGACCGGGGTTCCGGTGCGGCCTACCCGCCCGGCTCGGTTTTTAAATTGGTAACGGCGTTGGCGGCGCTCGAGACCGGAAAAATCACCCCGCACACCACGTTTAATTGCCCCGGCTATTTTCAGTTAAAACCGGGCGGCCGAAAGTTTCATTGCTGGAATGATAAAGGTCATGGCTCCCTGGATCTTTACCGGGCCATTGAGCGAAGCTGCAACGTTTATTTTTATAATGTCGGACGGCTCGTCGGTGCCGACAACCTGGCCCGTTATGCGCGTGAGTTGGGGCTCGGCCAACCCATGGAAGTGGAGCTGACCCACATGGCTCCGGGCCTCATTCCCGATTCGGCGTGGAAGCAGAATCGCTACAAACAAAAATGGTATCCTGGCGAGACGCTCAGTTTTGCGGTGGGACAAAGTTATCTCCTTGTCTCACCGATCCAAGTGCTGCGGCTTGCCGCCCTCTTGGCAAAAAATGGGGAATGGGTGAGCCCTAAACTCATCCGGGATCCGAATTCTGCGGGCTCCGGAACGAAAAAACGGATTGCCATCAGCGAAAAAAATATCAAAATCATTCATCAGGGGATGCTGAAGGTGGTGCAATCCGATTACGGGACGGGACAACTGGCGCGCGTGGATTTTGACCAGCTGGCCGCCAAGACCGGCACCGCCCAAGCGCCGCCGAAAGAACCGCACGCCTGGATCACCGGCTTTTTCCCTTATCAAAATCCGCAGATCGCCTTTGTCGTCATGATCGAGCACGGGGGCTCGGGCGGAATTAACGCCGCGCGGGTGGCGAAGCAGGCGATTAATATTTGGAACGAAATGCAAAATCAAAAGCTGCCTACGAACCCGGCGCCGGGTCCGGTGCTGCAATGATTAAGTATTGGCTGCGCTCTCTTCCGGCCCCGCTTTTGAGAAATGTGTTGATTCTCACGGCCGTGGGAGTCGCCTTCATTTATAGTTCCAGTTTCCGGGACGGTTCTAATTTCGCGGGACGCCAGCTCACCTGGTCGCTGGTCGGTCTCGTCGGTCTTTTTTTTACGCTCTGGCTCGGCTACCGTTTTTTCCTCAGCATTTCTTATTCTCTTTATGTACTTTCCATGATGCTTCTTCTCTGGGTCGACGTCGCCGGTGCCACCCGCCTCGGCGCTCAGCGCTGGATCGAACTGGGTTTTATTTCGATTCAACCCTCCGAGGTGGCCAAACTCGCCACCGTGCTGGCCGTGGCCAATTTTCTGGGATCGCGAAATACGTGGGAAGAAGAGGGGAGAACGGTTTTGGGAGTCGCGTTTCTGGTCGGGCTTCCGCTCGTTCTCATTTTGAAACAGCCGGACTTGGGATCCGCCTCGCTTTTAATTCCGCTCGCCGTCATCACTTTATTTCTTTGGGGAATCCGCTACCGTTACCTGGTGGTGAGCCTCCTCACCGGTTTGGTCCTGTCACCCTTGGCGTGGAATCTTCTCAAGGGTTATCAGAAAAAAAGAATCCTCGTCTTTCTGAATCCACAGCTTGATCCGCTCGGCTCGGGATACACGGCGATTCAATCCCGGATTGCAGTGGGCTCGGGCGGTCTCTTTGGCAAAGGCTGGCTCCACGGGACGCAGAGCCAATTGGATTTCGTGCCGGAGCACCATACGGATTTTATTTTTTCCGTGATTGCCGAGGAAATGGGTTTCATCGGAGCGGCGTCTTTGGCGATCCTTTACGGCGCGCTTTTTTATCAAATGATTCTCCTCATTGAACGCACCACCGATATCAAAGCCAAGCTCTTGGCCGTCGGAGTGCTCTCGCTTTTCTTTTTTCAAGTCCTCATCAACATCGGAATGAGTTTCGGGCTTTTTCCCATTACCGGAATCACGCTACCCTTCATCAGCTACGGCGGCTCCTCACTCGTCATCGCCTTCACCGCGATCGGTCTTCTAGTCAGCATTCACAAAGAACGGTCGATTTTTTAAGGAGGCGCTGGCCTTCTATTCGCTTTCCTTTTAGGTTCACCACAATTTTAGACTCCTCGAGGCGTTACAATTAAACTTGGCATAGAAGTTGATTTACCTTATGAAGAAAAAGAGCTTTTGTGTTCCAGTCCTATGGAAAAGGAGAACGGAGAGCTACAAAACTGTTTACTTTATAACATTTTTGCGAAACCGATACCCTAGCCAACATTAAGACAAGGGAAATTAAAAGAAAAGGAAGACCATGTTCTGTGGCGACAAAAGAAGAGTTACAATTAAAGACAGCCCAGCAGGGAATCAAACTTTTATATGAAGTTAGCCGAGCCGTTGTTTCTAACCGATATCTTGAAGAGATCCTTTCTTTGGTTGTGGGATTAACGGCCGAGGTGATTGGATCAAAAATTTGTTCTTTAATGTTACTCGATGAGGAAAGACAAGAGCTTGTGATCAAGGCCACTCAAAGTCTCAGCGAGGCTTATCGTTCGAAACCGCCCATTAAAGTGGGAGAGAGCGTGAGCGGCCGCGCCGTTCAGACAAGACAACCGATTACCGTACTCGATGTGAAGACAGAGCGGGGTTACAAATATCCTGAAATTGCCCGCCAAGAGGGACTGACTTCTCTGGTGGCTGTGCCCATGAGAGTCAAAGATCGGGTGGCGGGAGTGCTTAACTGCTACACGACCGAAGAGCACGAATTCACGCGGGAGGAGATTCAGCTTCTTCAGGGGGTGGCTAACCAAGCGGCATTGGCCATTGAAAATACCCGCCTTCTGGCCGAGAAAGTGGTTTTCCAAGAAGCCCTCGAAACGAGAAAAAAGGTGGAGCGGGCCAAGGGAATTTTGATGAAACGCCATCACGTGGATGAAGTGGAAGCTTATCGGATGCTTCAAAAGCAGAGCATGGATAAGCGGCATTCTCTCAAAGAAATTGCTGAGGCAATTATTGTTTCTGAAGACATAGCGAATTGACGTAAGGGGCAGAACAGCGTCGTTTTGCCCAATCATTTGAACAAAGGCGTTCAACGAAAGTTGAACGCCTTTTTTATTTGGAGGAACAGCATTGAAGGAATTAACCGCAATCATCAGGCCCGGTCGCGCCAAGCTGACGAAACAGAAATTAGCGGAAAAAGGGTTCGTCGCCTACACGGAGGAACGCGTCTTGGGACGTGGAAAGCAAAAGGGTGTGCAGTACGGTCCGGAAGAAAGTCGCAATGGCAAAGAGGGGATTTCTTTTTTTCCGAAACGAATGTTGACCCTTTTTGTGAATGACGAGGATTTAGAAACGATCGTGAGCATTTTCATTGAAGCGAATAAGACTGGAGAAATTGGAGATGGAAAGATTTTTGTGGGACCGGCCGAAGAAGCGATTCGGATTCGCACGGACGAAAGGAGTCGAGCCGCGCTCGTATAAGTCCTATGCCTCCGCTTGATTTTGAAAAGATCAAAACTGAAGGCCTTGAGGTGGATTTTCTCAAGTATACCCAAGAGGGATTTGAGGCGATTAAACCTGACGACCATTACCGTCTCAAGACCTACGGTTATTGCGCCCAGAGGCACGAGGGCTATTTTATGATTCGCATCCGGATCCCCGGAGGGGTGATTCGGGCGGACCAAATGGAACGGATTGCCCATTTGGCGGAAGGCTCGGGTCACGGCTCTGTTCACTTGACGACGCGGGGGAATGTCGAGCTCCACTCCGTCAAGATCAACGACTTTTTCACGATTCGTGACGGGCTCGAGGAAGTGGGAATCACCACGCGCTCCTCTTGTGGGCACACTTTCCGCAATATTGTAGGCTGCCATAAAAACGGCGTCTGTCTGGATCAACTGTTCGATCTTTCCCCCTGGATTCAAAAAATTCACAATCACATTTTTGAACGGGCCGACTTTTACAACCGCCGTCTCCCCAGGCGCCTCAACGTTTCCTTTTCGGGTTGCGGCGGCTGTTCCGCGGACGCCCGTATCAATGACATGGGTTTCGTCTCCAAAAAAATTCGTCAAGGTGAAAAAGAAATCTATGGATTTGAACTTTGGGTAGCCGGAAGCCTTGGGACGGCCCCACGGTTGGGGCATCTTTTAAGGGAATTTGTGGCTTTTGACGAAGTCCTTCCTGCCCTGGAAGCGATTACCGAACTTTACTGTCTTCATGGAGAAAGGAAAAATCCTGCGAAGGCACGCCTTAAATTTTTAATCGAGAATTGGGGCCTTGAAAAATTCCGGGCGGAGTTTGAAAAACTCCTCCATGAATTAAAAGCAAAACAAACGCCTCTCCCACCGGAATTGGCTGAGCCGCAATTTTTTCCCAAGACGACTTGCATTGAAAGGATGCCCCTCGCGGAAGGTATTTATCGGCAACGTCAGGAAGGGTTTTACCGCGTGGAATTCTGGGTGCCTCTCGGTGAAATGCGAGCCGCCCAACTCCAGGCCATTGCCGGACTTTCCAGGATGTTTGCCGATGGCCGAGCCTACCACACCCTGCGGCAAAACTTTGAATTCCACGGAGTCAGGAAAGAGAATTTGGAAGCCTTGCTCCGGGCCATGGAAGAAATAGGTTTTCGTCCCGAAAATTCGGATTCAATTTTAAATGTGGTAGCCTGCCCGGGCACGAGTTTCTGCTCGCTTGCCGTGACGAGTTCCCAAGGGGCAGCCGCTGTCCTGATGAAGGAATTCGGAAATCTGGCGTTTGAAAAGGACCCCGCCTTTCGAAACCTGAAACTTAATATTTCGGGCTGCCCCAATTCTTGCGCCAAACATCAGGTGGCGGACATCGGCTTCTCGGGAGGGCTGACGGAGATTGGAGGTATCCGCCGTTTTGGTTATCAGCTTTATGTGGGCGGCAGATTCAATGGCGAGGTGGCCGCTGGCTTCCAAATCAAAAAGGGGATTCCGGACGACATGGTTTTTCCGACAGCCGAGTCCGTGCTTGAAATCTTCAAAGAAAAGAAACTCCCCGAAGAAATTTTTCCTGATTTTGTCATGCGAGTCAAACCCGAGGGACTCAGCCAGCTTCTTGATGAACGTTTGCAGACGAAACGTCCTCGCCCCATGGAAAGCCCCATTGAAATGGTGCCGAGGCATCGCGAGGGCCAATTAGGGGAAGACGGCCCGAAGCCGATTGGAAAAGAAGAGGAATGGGAAAATCGGAATTCCATTCTTGTGGACCTTCGCGGCGAGACGGTCGCAGTTTTTAAAACCCCGCAGGGATTCCGTGCCTGTCAAAACGTCTGTCCCCACGCCGGAGGCTCGCTCGGCGAGGGGAGCGTGGAAGGGGAGACCGTCACCTGCCCCCTTCACGGCTGGCAATTTAATCTCCAAACGGGCGCCTGTCTTAACGAACCCGGCAATGGCATCAGGATTTATCCGGTGGAAGTAAGAAAGGGAAGGGTCTTTCTCCATCCATGAAAATGATTCGTGCCGTTATCCGGCCTGAAAAGGAAACCGACGTCCTGACTGCCCTGGAAAGATCAGGTTTTTCCGCCCTGACAAAATGGGATGTCTTGGGACGGGGAAAGCAGCGGGGAATCAAAATCGGCTCGGCCCGGTATGAGGAAATCTCGAAACTCATGCTGATGCTGGTGGTGGAGGACAAGGATCTTGAGCGCGCCATGGATATCATCAAGATCTCGTCGCGTACGGGAAACTTCGGCGATGGGAAAATCTTCGTCACACCGGTGGAAAAGGCTTTAACCGTAAGAACCGGGGAGGAGATTTTGTGAATCCCAGCGAATTTTCCCTGGTTGATTTTTTCTATCTGGAGAATAGCGAACTTCCACTGAAAAAACGCGTGAACTCGGAAGGGCTCTACGCCCCGCGTGAGCCGGAGGAGAAAGCGGGGGCCGGTGCCGCCTGCGGCATCGCCGGCACAGTGAGAAAAAGATTTCCCGTGGCACAGGAGGGAGAGTTGCTGATACCTGCGGAACCCCTCAAGCCGGGGGAACAGTACCGTTTCCATTTCGACATGTCGCGCTGCGTGGGCTGTCAATGCTGTGTCGTGGCCTGCAACGAACAAAATAATAACCCCGCCGAGGTCAATTGGCGGCGCGTGGGAGAGATTGAAGGAGGTGTTTATCCTGCGACCAAACGCTACCACCTTTCTATGGCCTGCAATCATTGTCTCGATCCCTCCTGCCTCACGGGCTGTCCCACGGATGCCTATGTCAAATTGGAAAATGGAGTGGTCAAACACAAGGCCGAGGAATGCATCGGTTGCGGCTATTGCTCATGGAATTGCCCTTACGGTGTCCCGCAATTCAATCCCGAGCGGAGGATCGTCACAAAGTGCGACATGTGTCATGAGCGGCTTGCCGACGGCCAGGAACCCGCCTGTGTCGCGGCTTGTCCGGAGCAGGCCATCCGGATCGAAAAGGTGAATGTGGAAGAATGGCGGAAAGATCACGGCCAGGCGAACGCACCGCATTTGCCCGAGTCAGACATGACGCTTTCCACGACCCGGATTACTCTTCCTAAGGAAATTCCCCAAGAGATGCTGAAAGTCAATCGCCACCGCCTCGAACCGGAAAAACCACACACCTCGCTCATCTTTATGACCGTGCTGACTCAGCTGGCCGCGGGAGGCTTTCTCACGCTCTGGCTTGGAAATCTTTTAAGGCCGCTTCCAGGTTTTCTTGAGTTTGGCGCCACAGGAATGCTTTCTGTGACAGTCCTGGCTCTCTTGGCCTCTGTGTTTCACCTGGGCCGGCCTCTACATGCCACCAAGGCGCTTCGAATGTGGAAAAGGTCCTGGCTGAGCCGTGAAGTTCTTTTCTTCAGCCTTTTTTCATTCTTGGGCTGCGGATTTGCGGGCGTCCTTCTCACCGCAGATTTTTTCAGCTTTACCCTCCCCGGGGCATTTCAATGGGGCTGGGGAGGGGCGGTCTCCCTTCTGGGGATGGCGGGAGTATTTGCCAGCGCGAAAATTTATCGGGTGCCGGCGCGGCCCGCCTGGAATAGTATCCGCACCCCGCTTCGTTTCTTTCTCACGGGCTTCATCCTTGGTCCGCTCTTCGGGCTTGTGGTTTACTCCATTTATCTCCTCACGCATTCCGTGAGCCGGATCTCCTCCCTTGAGGGCGGACTGATCGCCGGGCTGATTTTCGTCTCGTGCGTCGCTTCTTTTTCCCAACTGTTGGTCATGTTTTCCAGATTCGCCTATCTCTCGGAAACAAAATCCATTGAACTTCATGATTCAGCCCTTCTTCTTTTGAAGCGTTTTAAGGGCCATTTTTTTCTAAGGATCGGAATACTGGTATCGGGGAGTTTTATTTTTCCAATGCTCCTTTTTTATTTCCTGGGAAATGGCCAGATGACGAGCCTGCGTTTGTTCCTCCTGGGATGGGCGGGGTTTATTTTGTCTTTGGCGGGCGAGCTTCTCGGACGTTACCTCTTCTTCGTTACCGTGGTTCCCAAGAACATGCCGGGTTCGTTTTTTACGGCCAATGGCAACGGGCACTGATGGGGAAATTCCTTCAAGCAGCAAAGCGCAGGCTCGGAATCGATATTCAGACGGACAAGTATGCCTATGATTTGGATGAACAATTTGGCTGGATGGCCAAGGCCAAAATTCCGGATCGTTGGATAGCTACAACGTGCGGATATTGTTCGGTGGGGTGCGGCATGTTCATTGGCGCGAAGGATGGAAAACCGGTGAGTGTGCGCGGCAATCCCAATCATCCAGTGAATGAAGGACGACTTTGTCCCAAAGGGCTTGCCGAGCATTACGCCATCACAGCGCCCAACCGCGCGAAATGGCCTCTTTTTCGGACGGGAAAGAAAAAATTCAAAAAGGTGAGCTGGGAGTGGGCGATTCGCACGATGGTGGAGCGTTTTCGAATCATTCAGGAAAAATACGGCGAAGAGGCACTCGGTGTCATCAGTACCGGACAGCTTGTGACGGAGGAGTTTTATACACTGGGAAAACTGATCCAGCTGGGATTTCGGACCAAGAATTTTGATGGCAACACCACGCTTTGCATGGCCAGCGCGGTTTCCGGTTACAAACGTTCTTTCGGAAGCGATGGACCTCCCGGCGTCTACGAGGACCTTGAGAAAGCGGATCTGGTTTTTCTGATCGGCGCCAATATTGCGGATAACCATCCGATTCTTTGTTACCGGCTCGAGAAAAACTGCAACCGAAAACTCATTGTTGCCGATCCCCGCGTGACCAAAACGGCGATGATGGCGGATCTCTACCTTCCTCTCAAGCCTCGAACCGACATCGCGCTTTTGAATGGAATCATGCACGTCCTCATCAAAGAGGGAAAAATCGATCGGGATTACATTGAGAAGCACACCACCGGATTCGAGGCCCTTCGCGAACATTTGGAGGAATACACGCCAGAGAAAGTAAGCGAAGTGACGGGGCTTTCAAAAGACCAGATCGTTAAAGTCGCTCGCTCTTACGGCGAAGCACAGGCTCCTTTTATCGGATGGACCATGGGCGTGAATCACAGCACGCAAGGCACCGAAACCGTCAACGCCATTTGCGATCTTGCCCTGATTACCGGAAATGTGGGCCGCGTTGGCGCCTCCCCCTTTTCCATCACCGGCCAGTGCAATGCGATGGGCACACGCGAATCCGGGTTTACCTCCAGTCTTCCTGGCTACCGGAAATTTGAGAATGCCGAGCACCGGCGAGAACTAGCGATGCATTGGGGCGTGGAGGAGGAGCTCATCCCGACCGCACGGGGAATGGCTTATCCCGATATTATCGAAGGAGTTCTTCAGGGAAAAATCAAGGGACTCTGGATTATTGCGACGAATCCTTTAGTCTCCTTTCCCAACCAAAATTATCTTCTCGAGTCATTGGAGCGTCTCGAATTTTTAGTCGTGCAAGACGGCTATCATCCGATTCCTACGAGTGAAGTGGCGGATTTGGTCCTCCCCGCCGCAGTCTGGGGAGAAAAGGAAGGAACTTACACCAATTCTGAACGCTGTGTGAGCAAAGTCAACAAAGCGGTGGACCCACCCGGTGAAGCGAAATCTGACTTTGAAATCTTCCTCATGACCGCCAAAGAACTTGGCATTGATGAACAACTTTATCCGGGCTGGAACCAACCCGAGGACGCTTTTGAGGAATGGAAGAAAATTTCGCGGGGGAGGCTCTGCGATTACTCCGGGCTCACCTACGAATTAATCGAAAAACACGGAGGGATTCAATGGCCTTTTCCGCAAGGGACCCAACGATTGCCTTCCGAAAGCGTCCGGCTTTATTCGGACGGAGTCTTTCAAACCGAAGATGGTCGCGCGAAGCTCTGGACGGTTAAGAATGAAGCGCCGCCCGAATCGCCCAATGAAGAGTACCCTTTCCTTTTAAATACCGGCCGAACCGTGGAGCATTGGCATACCCGGACAAAGACCGGGCAGATTCCTTTACTCAACCGTCTGTCACCTGAGGCTTGGGTGGAGATGAATTCCCGCGATGCGGAAAAATTAAAACTTGAACAAGGGGATTACGTGCGAGTCCTCTCCCGGCGAGGGGCGATTGAGCGGGTTGCGCTTCGTGTGACAGAAACGGTCGCCCCGGGTCAAATTTTTATTCCTTTTCATTATGCAGAAGCCAACGCCAACAATCTTACCGTCAGCATCTGTGATCCAATCTCGCGGGAGCCCAATTACAAACAAGCCGCTGTCCGGATTGAAAAGACAGAGGCCACACTCATGAGGAGGAAAAACAAATGAGAATTAAAGACTTCATGAAAAGTGGGCATCCGCCCACCCTTTTTTCCGCCTTTCTTTACTTTGACATCAGTTTCATGGTTTGGGTCTTAATCGGTGTTCTGGGCGTTTACATCGCCAAGGATTTTGGACTCTCCGCGAGCCAAAAGGGCTTCATGGTAGCGATCCCGATCCTGGGGGGATCTTTGGTGCGGATTCCCTTGGGACTCCTGGTCGATCACATGGGACCCAAAAAAACAGGGATGCTGGGTCAACTCATCGTGATGCTGCCCCTGATTGGGCTTTGGCTTTTTGGCACTCAACTCCAAGCCGTTCTTGCGTTTGGCCTCTTGCTTGGCGTGGCTGGAGGAAGTTTTGCCGTGGCCCTTCCCTTGGCCAGCCGCTGGTATCCGCCAAAACATCAGGGAATGGCTTTGGGAATTGCGGGTGCGGGCAATAGCGGAACGGTCTTGGCTTCTCTTTTTGCTCCGCGGCTTGCGGAACTCGTGGGATGGCGCAATGTGTTTGGCCTGGCACTCATTCCTGTCGCATTGACGCTTTTGGCTTTCTTTTTCCTTGCCAAGGAAAGTCCGAAGCAGCCCAAACCCAAGAAGATGATGGATTATTTTGCGGTCCTTAAAGAAGCGGACACCTTGTGGTTCTGCCTTTTTTACAGCATCACCTTCGGAGGCTTTGTGGGACTTGCAAGTTTCCTTGGGATTTTCTTTTATGACCAATATGGACTCAGCAAAGTCATGGCCGGAAATTTTACGGCACTTTGTGTGTTTGCCGGAAGTTTCTTTAGGCCCGTCGGCGGTTATTTGGCCGATCGCTTCGGCGGTGTGCGAATGTTAACGCTTCTTCTGGCTTTGGTGGGCGTGCTGATGCTAGGCGTTAGTTTCCTTCCGCCGCTCGGAGGAGCCACCTTGTTGATATTTCTTGGAATGACTTGCCTCGGCATGGGGAATGGCGCGGTTTTTCAACTCGTGCCTTTGAGATTTCAAAAGGAGATTGGCGTGATGACGGGAATCGTCGGAGCCGCGGGTGGCCTGGGCGGATTTTTCCTTCCCACGATTCTCGGTTTTTTTAAGGATGCGCTCGGATCCTATGGCATCGGCTTTATGGCCTTTGGCATCGCGAGTCTCGGCGCCTTGGCGATCCTCCGGCTCGTCCAGAGAAATTGGAGCTTTTCAGATCTCCTTTTTAAAATTCCTTCGGGTCTCCAGACGGAAATGGTTAAGAATTCGTGAAGGATCAATTTGGAAGAGAGCTTAATTATTTGAGAATTTCTGTGGTCGACCGATGCAACCTGCGCTGTCTCTACTGCATGCCGGTGCATGGGGCAGGGTTTGAGGCGTGGGAGGAGTTGCTCTCATTCGATGAAATCACCACGTTGGTCCAAAGCTTTGCAGAACTTGGAATCGACAAGGTGAGAATCACAGGCGGGGAGCCTTTGGTGAGGCCGAAAATTGCCCAACTCATCGCCCGGATTCGCCAAATTCCTTCCATTCGAGAAATCGCTCTCTCAACCAATGGCGTCTTCTTGAAAGAGCAGGCTTCGGCATTGAAAAAGGCCGGCCTTAACCGAGTGAATATCAGTCTGGATACTTTGAGCCGTACTCGCTTTTTGGAGATTGCTCACATGGATCGGTTAAATGAAGTGCTGGAGGGGATTGAGGAAGCTTTGGCCAGTGGCCTCACTCCTGTGAAGTTGAACACGGTGCTCATGAAAGGGGTCAATGAAGATGAAATTTTGGATTTGGCCCGTTTCGCGATTCGAAAATCCATCGAGATCCGCTTCATCGAACTCATGATGACCAACGGACTTGTCGGAATCGACCCGGTGAAATGTTTTCTAAGTATTGAGCATGCCCGAAGGCAAATCGAAAGGGAATTTAAGCTGGTTCCTGTAGACAACTATTTTTCCTCACCCGCCCAGACTTTTGGGATCGAAGGGACGCACGCGCGTGTGGGATTTATCAGCCCCCTTTCCAATTATTTTTGTGCGCGCTGTAACCGCCTCCGCCTCAAAGCGAACGGGGCGCTCAAAACCTGTCTTCACGGAAAAGAAGATTTAGATCTGAAAGCGCTCCTACGTTCTGGAGCACCGAAGGAAGTGATCAAAAGGAAGATCCAGGAAGTGGTTTTTGTGCGGCCGGAGCAACACTTTTTGAATGAACCGCAAGTGAAGCATCAGGACTTCCAAATGTCTCATGTAGGAGGGTGACGGAAAAGGCCGCTATGATTAAGATTAAATTCTTTGCGATCTTAAAAGAAATTACAGAGTGCGATGAAATGACCCTTGAGCTTTCACAAGGTTTGTCGTGTGGGCAAGCTCTTTTTTCATTGCAAAATCGTTTCCCCCGTCTTCATCCGATCCTTTCTAGTTGTTTGTTAGCGGTCAACGGGTCTTATGCGAATCCCACGACGTTACTTTTTAATGACGACGAACTGGCACTTCTCCCGCCGGTGAGCGGAGGCTGATGTGTACCTCACCCGAGAGCCAATTCCGATCCCAATTGTGCGGACGTCCGCACAATTGGGAGCCGGTGCCAGCGTTCTTTTTCTCGGCATTGTTCGGAACCACTCGAAGGGTAAAGCGGTGCTCTATCTTGAGTACGAGGCTTATGAAGAGATGGCAGAACGAATAATTCATGAATTGGTAAAATCCGCTTTCGAAAGATGGAAGTTGGAGGACATCAAAATTCTTCATCGCATTGGCACGGTCAATCTAGGGAAAATTGCGGTAGCGATTGAGGTGAGCAGTGTTCACCGCGATGAAGCGTATCAAGCCTCGCGGTACTTGATCGAAGAAATCAAGCATCGAGTTCCAATTTGGAAAAAGGAATATTTTGCGGATGGGACCAGCGAGTGGAGCCAATGTCAATCTTATGTTGAGCTATCAAGAAGCGTTTGAAAAAATTATTGAAAATGCGCATCCTTTAAAACCCCAGCGGGTGGGCCTCCGGGAAAGTCTCGGACTCACCGTGGCCGAAGACGTCTTCTCCCCGGAACCCTTTCCGAATTTTGACAACTCGGCCGTGGATGGCTACGCCGTTTCTCAAGGCGCCGGCCTGGAAAGCCTGATGAAGATTCAAGGAGAAATTCGTGCGGGTGAGATTTTCAGCCAAAGACTGAAACCAAACCATGCCGTCCGAATCTTTACCGGAGCCCCTTTACCCGCAAGGACCTGGGCTGTGGTGATGCAAGAAAACACGGCAAGGATTAACGGAAGCATCCGTTTGCTTAAAGCCCCTAAGGCGGGGGAAAACATTCGTCTCCAAGGAGAGGACTTTCAAGGAGGGAGGGTTCTGGTCAGAAAAGGGAGGGCGCTTCAAGCGACCCATTTGGCTCTTCTGGCGGCTGTGGGAATTCCCAAGATTTTTGTTTATCCTTCTGTGCAGGTTGCTATCCTTGCGACAGGAACCGAGCTTTGGAAAAAGGGAGGGAGGCTTCCCCCAGGAAAGATTCGCGACTCAAACACGATTCTGCTTGAGACGCTCGTGAAACAAGCAGGCGGAAGCCCTTTGCCAATGCCTTGCGTTGGAGACGATCTGAGGCAAATCCGCAGGGCGATTCGCAAAGGGTTACAAAGCGACCTTTTCATCGTCTCCGGCGGAGTTTCTGTCGGGAAATATGACTTTGTGAAAGAAGCGTTCAAGAAGGAAGGCGTCAAAGAAATCTTCTGGAAGGTCAATATCAAACCCGGAAAACCCCTTTACTTCGGAAAAAGGAAACGAGCGCTTATTTTTGGACTCCCCGGCAATCCTGTCTCTGTCTTTGTTACTTTTGAAGAGTTCGTAAAACCTGCGATTCAACGAATGGCAAGGCGAGATCCGTCGAGCCAAAGATGGGTCCAAGGAAATCTGACCGATGGATTTCGAAATAGTAACAGGCTTCATTTTGTAAGGGTAAGGTATTCGGCCCAGAAAAAGGGATGCCCTATCGACCCGTTAAAAGGCCAAGGATCGCATATGATCGGCGAACTCGCCCAAGCCAACGCCCTTCTGCGCGTTGAACCCAATGCTGTCTTGAAAAAAGGCGATCGTGTCTGGGTGAAGAGGATCGAAGAGGGTTCCTTTTCATGAGGGCTCTTCTCTCGGTCATTGGAAAGAAAGGATCAGGCAAGTCGGAAATCCTTGAGAGATTAATTGCTCTTCTCAGCCGGCGGGGTTTTCGAGTCGGCGTCATTAAGCACCTTATGCGTGAGGACATTGAAATCGATGAACCGGGAAAAGATACGTATCGCTACCGGAGTCAAGGTGCCGCGACGGTGATCTTGTCCGGGCGGAGACGGCTCGCCCTTTTTACAAATTTGGGTGAAGAAATCCCACTCGAGGGACTTTTAAATTTTTTTCAGGGATTCGATCTGGTTTTCCTCGAAGGCTATTTTCAGGAAGGCTTTTCCCAACTCGAGGTCCAAAGAAAGGAATCAGGGGAGTGGCTTCTCAAGATGGGGGCGGCGAATGTTTTTCGTGAACCGGACTCACTCGCTCTTTTCATTGAAGAGAAATTACTCAAAAAAGAAATGGAGCTGACTCAATGAAGGCAAGATTACCGCTGACGGGAATTCTCTTGGCCGGTGGAAAAAGCTCACGGATGGGGCAAGATAAAGCGCTTCTCTCATTTGGGGATTCCACCCTTCTCGAGCATTTGGCGTTTCTCCTTGGGTCTATTTTTGAGGAGACTCTGATTGTGGTGGATCAGTTAGACAAACTCGAAGGTCTTGCGCTCGGAGAAGCCAAAGTTTACGAGGATCTCATTCAGGCAAGGGGCCCCTTAGGCGGAATTTATACCGGCCTTTGTTACTCAAAGACAAAGGCCAGTTGTGTTCTAACCTGTGATATGCCTTTCATCGATGAAGTCATCTTGCGAGAACTTGTGAACTTCTGGGAGGAAGACGACGATGTGCTTTGTCTTGAAAATCCCGAAAGAAAGCTGGAACCCTTTCCGGGAGTCTATTCAAGGTCGACAAGGCGTCTCATACACCTCCTCTTGGAGCGGGGCGAAGGGGCCATGCATCGTTTTCTCGAAGTTGCAGTGATTAAACCTCTGGTTTTGAAAGAAGAGAAGATTCGAATCCTGACCAATATGAACACGATTGAAGATTACTATCATGTTTTGAAAGAAAAGGAAGAGTGGGTGAGAGAATGAATCGGACGGCGCTAACTCATTTGAATTCGGAGGGCGAGGCCCGAATGGTCGACGTAGGGTCTAAAGAGCCAACGCACCGGCTGGCGGTTGCCCGTTCTGAAATTTTAATGAAATCTGAAACCTTCGAACTTCTTAAATCCGGTGGGCTTCAGAAAGGGGATGCGTTTACCGTCGCCAAAATCGCTGGCATCCTGGCGGCCAAGAAAACATCCGATTTGATTCCTCTGTGTCACTCGCTTCCCATTGAACACATGGCAGTCCGTTTCAAGGAACGGGCTGCCAGAGACGGCTTCACGGTCGAAGCCGAAGTGAGTACGACGGCGAAAACAGGGGTTGAAATGGAGGCCTTAACCGCTGCGGCCGTTGCGGCGCTGACCCTTTATGACATGGCCAAAGGATACGATCCTGGAATCGTGATTACGGATCTTCGTTTAATCAAAAAGACAGGGGGGAAGACGGGTTATGATCAAAGCGGGAATCATCACAGCGAGTGACCGTGCGGCGAGAGGGGAACGGGAAGACAAAAGCGGCCTTCTTTTAAAATCATTACTTGAGGAATTGCCGGTCGAGGTCATTGCCTACAAAGTTTTTCCAGATGAGCCCCAAGCTCTGAAAAGAGCCCTCTGCTATATTGCAGATCGTTTGAGTTGTGATTTAATTCTAACGACAGGAGGAACCGGTTTGGGGCCGCGCGACCATACGCCTGAGGCAACGCGTTCAGTCATCGAGAAAGAAATTCCCGGCATTCCTGAGGCGATTCGGCAGGCGAGTCTCAGGCATACGAGATTCGCAATGCTCTCCCGGATGGTGGCCGGGATTCGAGGGAAAACTCTCATTATTAATTTACCGGGAAGCCCGGAAGCAGTGCAAGAATCCTTTGAAATCTTAAAACCCGTACTGACTCATGCCGTGGAGCTGCTCCAGGGGACGGTGGCCGACTGTCAGGAGGCGAGAAAGGAAACATGGAGAACTCACCCCCATCCTTTATCCCACTCCTTGCCCTCACATTCTTAGTTGCCTTTGTCTATTCTTCCGTCGGTCATGGTGGAGCTTCGGGCTATCTGGCACTTCTTTCTCTGTATACCTTTCCCAAGGAACCCGCCTCGGCGAGCGCGCTTTGTCTGAATCTCCTTGTTTCCGGGGCTGCCTTTTATGCTTTTTGGAAGGCGAGTCACTTCTCGTGGCGTTTTGCTTGGCCCTTTGTGTTGACGTCCATCCCCGCCGCCTTTCTCGGCGGGCTCATCAAAGTACCACCTTCGGTTTATGCCCTCCTCCTGGCGTGGGTGCTTGTCTTCGCCGGTTTTCGTTTACTCATTGATATTAAACTCAGCCTAAAGCAGGTTTCTTGCCGCCCGTCACTCTTATTTTCGCTGCCTCTGGGTGGTTTGATTGGGGTTCTTTCAGGAATCGTAGGGGTAGGCGGGGGAATTTTTTTGAGTCCGCTTCTTCTCTTTTTTCGTTGGGCGGAGCCCAAGAGAACGGCGGCGATTTCCGCTTTTTTTATCCTCGTCAATTCCTTCGCCGGACTTTTGGGACGGGCGTTCAGATATCAATTCAAATTTGACTTGTCGAGCCTCGTCATCGGGATGGTCGCGACCGCATTCCTTGGCGGCATCCTCGGCTCTCATCTCGGCGCGAACCACTTCTCAGCGGGATGGCTTCGACGAATCCTGTCGGCCGTTCTTTTTATCGCTGCCTTCAAACTCTTTCGATCCCTCTAATCCTTTACTCTATCGATTGTTCCTGCTACTCTTTCATCAATTTTAGTTTTGTTCCGCAACTTGCCGAAATAGAAAAAGTTCCGTAACGGGGCGTGGCTCAGCCTGGTAAAGCACCTGCTTTGGGAGCAGGGGACCGCAGGTTCAAATCCTGCCGCCCCGAAATTTTGTAAGGTGAAGTAGGGCTTTACCTTTCGTCATTTTCTTGTTACCATTTTTGGACGCTTTTATGGATAAAGACGCCCTGTTTGACCACAAAAGAAAGCTCGCCTCTGACTTCGATTTCGGCAAGGAAACAGCCCGGGTCTTTGACGATATGCTGGACCGTTCGGTTCCCTTTTACCCTGAAATTCAACGGATGATGGGGGAGATGGCCGCCGATTTTGCGGTGCCCGGCACCAACCTTTACGACCTGGGCTGTTCCACGGGCACGACCTTCCTCCAGTTGGATAAAATCGTTTCTCCCGAGGTAAATTTTGTGGGCATTGATTCCTCCGAAGAGATGCTGAAAAAAGCGGAAGACAAGCTCCGGCAATCGGGGTTGACGAGGAAATACGAATTGATCCCTTTGGATTTAAATAAGGGTGTCCCCATCATGGACGCTTCGGTGGTCATCATGAATCTGACCCTGCAGTTTATCCGCCCTCTATTTCGGCGCAAAGTAATTCAGGATGTGGCCGAAGGCCTCAATCAGGGAGGCTGTTTGATTTTATTGGAAAAAGTCCTAAGCTCTAATTCTACGGTCAACCGGCTCTTCATTAAGTATTACTATGAGCTGAAAAAGCGAAATGGCTACAGCGAGCTGGAAATCGCCCAGAAAAGGGAAGCGCTCGAAAACGTCCTCATTCCTTACCATTTCGAAGAAAATAAGGAACTTCTTCTGGCCAACGGTTTCAAAACCTGCGACATTTTTTTCAAGTGGTATAACTTCTGCGGAATCCTGGCGCTTAAATAACCCTCCGATGATTTCGGCAGGAAATCTTTTTTTCCGTTTCAGGAACGGTTTATTCCCGGTCATTTTTATCCTTCTCGCCTTATTCACGCGTCCGGCGTTTTTTTTAGGCCATCCGGATTTAGATAAAATCGTGGTGACATTGGGTATTCTCATCGCCCTGGCCGGCCAGTGTTTTCGTTTATTCGTGATTGGTTACGCCTACATTAAAAGGGGAGGCAAGGACGGCAAAGTCTACGCGGACGATTTGGTGACTCAGGGTGTCTACGCGCACTCCCGGAATCCCATGTATGTCGGAAATTTTATGATTGCGGTCGGGCTGGGCCTGGTTTACGGTTCGCCGTGGGTTTATTTTTTTGTGATTCCCTTTTTTGCCTTTGTTTATTTATCCATCGTGGAAGCCGAAGAAGCGTATCTCAAAAAGCGCTTCGGCAAAGAGTTTGACGATTACGCCGAACGCGTGAACCGGTTCTGGCCGAATTTTCGCGGCCTCGGCAAATCACTGGCGGGCTTTGAATACAATTGGAAAAAAGTGCTCCGCAAAGACTACGGCACCCTCTTCGGCACCCTTTTCGGGATCGTCGCCATCAGCATTTGGAAGATGACCTATCTTTATGGATTTGCGGAGAAGAAAAGCACGATTCTATCTTTGGCTCTTTTCATTCCTGTGGGAGCGATCCTTTATAGCCTTGTCCGGTACCTGAAGTTAACCGGCCGGTTGGCATCGCCGGACTGAGCCTTCTCTTCATGCCCAATCAAAAAACAAAGTTTTTTATCGTCCTCGCGGCGGTCATTCTGATTCCCGCGTTTTTGGCGCCGCTCATTTATCCTTTACTGAAGCAGTGGTTTCCTTTTGAGCGGATCCTAAGCCGCCTCGTCATGATTTTTGCTTTTATCGGCATCGCCTTCCTCATCGGCAAAGACAAATTGGTTTTTCAAAGGTACGGATACACCGCCGACAAACGCTGGCTTCATTGGCTGGCCTGGGGATTTTTCCTGGGAGTGGCCACGATCCTGGCGATCGAAGTCTTTGAGACCCTTCTCGGCGCCTTTCAAGTTGGGATCCGCGTGAAAGCGAACCGGATTCCGGAAAGGATTTTCAAGGCCTTCTTCACAGCCCTTTTGATCGGTTCCACGGAGGAATTTTTCTTCCGCGGGTTTGTGTTTCTGTCTTTGACGAAATTGATGGGCACCAAGAAAAGCCTTCTCCTCACCAATGCTTTTTATGCCATCGTGCATTTTTTCAGGGGAGCCAAACAGGAATGGCTGGCGCCCACGGTCCTCGATAGTTTCCGCGTCCTGGCGAATTGGTTTACGGTCTTTGTCAAATGGCAGGACATCGTGCCCCAATTCCTGGGCCTGATGTTTTTCGGCTGCATTCTCAATTACGCTTTCATTAAAACGCGTTCCCTCTATCTTCCCGTCGGCCTCCACGCCGGCGCGGTTTTCTTCCTGAAAGTCGACGTGATGTTCTTCGGGGCCACCGGCGAGTACCCGGTGTGGCTCTACGGCGGCCGGGATTTTTATAGCGGAATCTACGGGTGGATATTTTTAACCGGACTTTTCCTGATTCTCTACTTCCGGCTCCGGAAAAACGCTTCACCCGCGCTAGCTTAAGGTGAAAATTCTCAGGCGTTATATCCTCAGGGAACTCTTAAGCCCGTTTCTCATTTCATTACTTTTTTTCACCTGCATTTTTTTGGTGGGCAACCTGTTTAAGATGGCTGACCTTTTGGTCAATAAAGGGGTCAGTATCTTTGACATTTTGAGAATCCTGGCCCTTTTAATCCCGAGCCTCCTCAGTTTCATTGTGCCGACCAGCACTTTGGCGGCGATTGTACTGGTGTTCGGAAGTCTGGCTCAAAACAATGAGCTCACGGCTATGAAGGCGAGCGGGGTCCAGCTTTTTTCGGTGATGCTGCCCGTTTTGCTCACCACCTTGTTGATGAGCTTCGCGCTCCTGGTGGTGAGCGACCAGATTGAATCCGAGGCCCAGTACGCGGCCAGGCGGGCGGCCAAGGAACTGGTCTTCAAACGGCCGACGGCTTACCTCGAAGCCGGAAAAGTCGTCAAGGATTTTCAGGATTTTCTCATCATTACCCAGCGGATTGAGGGCAACAAGCTTTACGGGGTCACGATTTACCAGCCGCAAGAGGACGGCAAGGCAACGCGCACGATTATCGCGGATTCGGGGGAAGTGATTACCTCGAAGGACCAAAAGACACTGCAGATTAAGCTCTACGACGGTTCGGCGGACGAACCGAACCCCGTGGACCCCAGCATGTTTTATAAAATGAATTTTAGGACGTTTGAGCTGCCCACGCTGTACCTCGGAAAGGACGACCCCCGGAATAAAATTGAAAAGAAAATGAGGGAGTTACGTTTCGACGAAATTATTTACCGGCTCCGGAGCGACCCGAAGGTCCGCAACAACCCCGATGAACGCCGGGAACACCAAGCGGCTCTGCACAAAAAGATTTCTTTTTCCTTTGCGCCTTTGGTCTTTGCCATCATCGGCCTGCCGGCGGCGGTGATTAGCCGCCGGGGTGAGCCGGTGCTGAGCTTCAGTCTCGCCATGGGGATTGTGGCCATTTATTATTGCCTCTATGTTTTCGGGGGCACCATGGTGGCCGAATCCCATTGGAATCCCTTTCTCGCCATGTGGCTTCCGAATCTCTTCATGGTCGGCGCCGGCGCTTATTTAATGAAGCGCGCCTTGGCCCGCTAGGGACAGTTCTCACCGCGATAGAGAACTGTCCCTGAGAACCGTCCCTGATATTGCTTTTCCAGCTTTCGTATGATATCGTTCAGATATCAAAGGAGGCTGCCATGGCCAATGTGTTGATTCGAGGAATCCCCGAAACCGTGCATAGGCAAATCGAAAAGATAGCCAAGGAGGATGATTTATCGGTTAACCAAATGATGGTTCAAATCTTGCGAACTTGGGTAAAACAGGAGGCGGAAAAGCGCAAGAAAAGCGAAGATCAACTTGATGTTTATCAAAGAATTGAGAAGTTGCGCGAAAAAATTCGTCAGAAATACGGCGTGCAGGAAGATTCTTGGAAATTGATTCGAGAAGCTCGGGAGGAGCGTACAAAAAGATGGGAATAAACCGTTTCATTTTCGATGCCTCTGTTGCTGTCAAATGGTTTTTCGACGAAGAGGAAGATGAAAAAGCACGGCGTTTTTTAAGATTGCTTCGCCAGAAAGAAATCGAGATTGTCGTGCCTGAGCTGTTTTATTGTGAATTTGCAAGTGCCTGCTGGAAGAAAGTTAGCAAAAACCTAGTTTCATTTGAATATGCGAGTCAAGCTCTCGATGACATAGCAGCCCTTCCTTTGAAACGCTATCCGGACTATGAGCTCTTCGATGTTGCTTTTGGCAACGCGATTCAATATGGCATCTCCGCTTATGACGGCTTTTATGTGGCGTTAGCCGAAATCTACGTTGCTCCATTGGTAACGGCCGATGAGGGCCTCCTCGCGGCCTGCAGGGGCCGGTTCGACTTCATCGAATCCCTGAAAGACCAGTAACCGCGAAGTTTGGCTCATCCGGTGAGCCAGTTGGTTCACCGCGAGAGCCACTGCTGAAAATTTTCCCACCTCATCTCTTGTTGTCCGCCTCATCCGCTGTTAAAACTGCGATTGTATGCAAAGCGAGCCGAGGCGGACGTATCAGCAAATTCCATCAATTTCAAGCAGGCGCTGGCAAGAACTAGTTTGGGGTTTTTCAGGCTTGACCGGCTGCCGATCGAGGTTTAGCGTACGGGGGCCTCGGCGTCATCTGCGTCTTCATCCTAGAATGAGCGAACCAACCTTCCTGAGGCGCCGGGACTTATTCTTCAAAACTATCGCCGGATTTTTACTTCTCACCTTCAGCACGTTTCAATTCTCCTGGGCCCACGAACCAGGGACGGTTCTCGGGGACACTTCTCCCATTCAAAAGGGCTCAGACCCCTTTTCCGAGGCACGTCATCCTGAGCGAAGCGAAGGATCTCAGGAGGATGGCCCCTTCAAAACCTCCACGGATTTCCTCGCTGAAGAATTAATTTTGGAACCCCTTCGTCATCCTGAGGCCCCGGAGGGGTCGAAGGATCTCTACGAATCCGAACGTTACGCCTTGGAATCCGCACTGGATTTGATGCGCCCCGATTTCGCAAGCGCGGTCATTCTTGAAAAACCGCTTTCGGCGGAAGATTTTGAAAAACTCTTTGAGCATTCCATAAAAGAGGGAATTGAGATTGCGGTCCTCATTCTTCACGGTGAGACGGTTCTCATCAGCTCGGGAAATGAGGATGAGATCACAGCCTCCCAGGCCGGAAGGGAAATTCTAAAAGAAGCCAGTTTCTCCCTGCATACCCACCCAGACAAACATTTAATCGAAGGCCCGAGTCTTGCGGATCTTCTCGCCGCCGAAGCCGACACTCATTATGTCCTCACGACCGAGCAGGCCTACGGCTATACCGAAGCGGGGGTCATCGGGACGGGGGATACCGCGTGGTTATATGAAAGGTACGTGTTATCCCTTCGTCCTCCTCAGGATGACGGCGAGAACCGTCCCCGAGAACTGTCCCTGCGTTGGGAATTGAATCAATTGATTGCCGAACAGGACCGGCTGAACGCTTTAAGCGAAGAAGAAAAAGAAACCTGGCTGGCCGGCAGCACCGGACTCTCCTATACCTCCGGTCTGGCGGCTGCAAATGTCACGGCTCTGCCCGGAACCCCCTTTCCCTATCTCATGGCCGGATCCAGTGCCGCCACCGGGCTCACGTATTCCTCCGATCAATTCAGTCTCGCTTACAACGTCATAGCCGCCGGCTCCTATTCCGCCCAAGTCATTTCTTTTGACGACGCCTCCACGTCCACAGTTGAAACCAAAGATCTCTCGAGTCTTACTTCAATTATTTTCGGAATCAAAGGCCCGTCGGCGAAACTCCATGTGGATTTCGTCGACGTGAACGGCAACAAGGACCGTTTCACGCTGAAAAATATCTCCTCTTCGGAACGGTACTGGAAGATCTTGACCTCCAGTCTTGTCTCGTCAGTGAACAAAACAAAAATCAAAGAAATCCGGTTGATCGTGGATCAAACAACCGCCAGCTCTTCCACTCGGACCGGGACCGAGGTGATCCGGATTAAAGGCCTCAATGTCAACGCCCCTACGGAACCGGTTATCACTTCTCAAATTCCCGAGGTCACGAGCCAGTCCACTCTCACTCTGGCGGGAACCAAAGCGGCGCATACGTCCGTTCTCATCAATGGAACAGAAGTGATCGGAAGAAATGCTTCCACCACGTGGTCTTACACGGTGAGTCTCTACTCGGAAGGAAACAACCTCTTTAATATCCAAACGAAGAATACGATCGGAAAATTAAGCACCGCGAAGTCGGTCGCGTTGGCCAAAGACACCGTGGCTCCCGCCGGTTCAATCGATATCAATTCCGGGGCTTCTTATACGTTTTCTCGCGATCTCACTCTCGCTCTGACGGGATCGGATGCCACATCGGGCCTTGATCGAATGCGTTTTTCCATTGATGCGGGCCAGACGTGGACCGCGTGGGAAGCGGTTCTTTCTTCAAAATCAATCACCCTTACCGGTGAAGACGGCCCCAGAGAGGTTTGGTATCAGCTAAAAGACAAAGCCGGCAACACGGCCTCATTTAAAGACACCCTCAGGCTCCACACCGCTCCGGCTTCCTATTATGTTTCCAAAACCGGATCGGACACTCAAACCGGATCCGAGGCCAGTCCCTGGCAATCCATCCAATACGCGGTTTCTCAATTATTGCCAGGGGATACGCTTTCCATTTTGGAAGGCGTCTACGAGGAAAGTGTGAATCTCGTTTCCTCGGGGCTTCCCAATGCCCCCATCACGATTCAAGGAATCGGAAACGTGACAATCGACGGCCAAAATTTCGCAAGCCCCGGCCCCGGGTTCAGTACTCAAGGCCACGATTACCTCGCCTTTAAGGATTTGACGCTCAAAAATTTGACGGCGGGGATTGACGTGAAAGAATCCAGCGAGTTTATCGAAATTGACGGAATCAAATCAGAGGCCAATAGCTATGCCGTTCGAATCACCGATGCGAATCATGTCACTGTAAAAAATGCCTACGCCACGAATAGCAAGAACGCCTTTCGTATCACCGGAACGAGTCACGACATTCTTCTTGAAAAAGTAGAGGCCCACGACTCCCTAGATAATTACCCCGGCTTCAACCCGGATTATCTCAATGGAGATGGGGTTATTGCCGAGGCCGGAGTGAACCGATTGACGATCCGCAATTCCACCTTCGGTAATAACGCCGATGCAGGGATTGATTTCAAAGGGACCAACGGCCTCTTCGAAAATATCACGGCTTACGGAAACAAGAATAATTTCAAGATGTGGGGGACCGCCACCCTCCAGAATTCGCTCAGTCATCATGCGAAACGTCAAGCCCGCTCCGATGGTTCCACGGTCGAGGGAAACGGAATCACGGTGGAAGCGGGAAATACGAAACTGGTCAATGTCACGCTGGCGGACAATGAAGACCACGACGTCCAGGTTTATGCCGCGGGAAACTTAACCGTAGAAAATAGCATTGTGGCGCGAAGAAATCTGGATCCGACGGGGATGCTTCTTGAATCGGCCGGCATTTTCACGAGCCAAAATGTTTTGTGGTACGCCAAGGGACGGGACCCCGCGCTTTTCCAACGTTCGCCGACGGATCTTTGGGACGATCCTCAATTCGTCGACTGGCGCTCAGGCGATTACCGGCTGGGGTACGCAAGCCCGGCCGTCGGTCTCGGAGCCTATGGGAATCAGACGGTGGGACAAAAGCCTTTGCCCTTCCAGGAATTTGAAGCCGCTCTTGTTATAGAAGCCGAACATCCCTACGCGAAACTCGCCGGTATTGCACAGGATTGGATTTTGGACAAAACACTTGCCGGCTATTCGGGCGGGGGTTATTTCTTTGCCGATCCGGATTCCAACTCCACTTACAACGACCCTTCGCAATACCTCGCGAAAAGCCCCGAACTCCGCTACGAAGTTCAAATCCAAAACCCCGGCATTTATTACGTCTGGGTTCGGGCCTATGCCGCGGAAGGAAAAAGCGATTCCGTGCACGTGGGACTGGACGGCCTTCCGATCGATACGTCCGACCGGATTTATTTTAAGGATAAATCCATTTTTTCCTGGTCGAATCGGACCATGGATTTGGATGCGGAAGGCCGCTCGCTTCGGGCCACGCTTGATATTTCCACTGCCGGGACTCATCTCTTGAATGTCTGGATGCGCGAAGACGGCCTCCGCTTCGACAAAATCCTCCTCACCCAAGATCCCAATTTCAAGCCGCGTGATTTGGGACCGGAAGAAAGCTGGCGCGTGGACACGGTCCCTCCCCAAGGCCGGCTTGAAATCCCGACAACGCCGGTACCCGGTACCTTCGACGTTCTCCTTAATGAAACCGACGAAAGCTCCGGAGTCGGCGCGGTTCGTTTCTCGGAAGACGGAATCCATTGGCGGGATTGGGAGACTTACCGCGGCGGCCCCAAGACCGTCACTCTCACGGGAGCAAACGGCATCCGCAAACTCTTTGCCCAGCTCCGGGACCGGGCAGGCAATGTGGGTGAGGTCTTGGAAGAGGAATTCATTCTCTATGCGCTTCCCTCGGACGGTTCGCTCGTCACGCTAAAGACCGAGGAAGGATTTGTTCTGAATTACTTGGCAGGCGTTCTCTTTTCGGTCGAAAAGCCGGAGGAATACACGCTCATTCGTCCGGAGCTTGATGCAAACCAAAACCTCACCGGCGGCCTGATTCTTTTCTCGGTACCAGGTACCGAAGGTACCTGGTACCGTGGGTCCGCGTACTACACGGGAAATAAAATCCAATGGAACCAGACTCCTCAAGGCGACCGCTATTCTTACAACGCTGAGGGAAGAGTCATTAAAATCCGGGACCGGGCTAAAAAGGAAATCGATTTCACTTATACCCTCGATGCCGAAAATCGAGTCCAATCCATCCGGGCCCAGGCCGATGGATTTACAAGCACCTATTCTTCTGAGGGAAAACTTCTTGAGGTCCTCAAACAGAATGGGGAGCGGCTTCATTACAATAACGGAATCCTATCCTCCGTTACTTTAGCCGGCGGAAACGTCATTTCGTACTCGCAAGCGGCGCTTCCAAACGGGGGAACGAGAGTGACGCTCAATGCTTCCGCACCCGTTGCTTATCCCCAATCCATGGATTACGACTTGCAGGGAGAAATCACAAAAATCGTCAAACAAACGAGCGAACAAATTCTTTTTGAAAACGGGGTCCCTACGAAATTCATTGATCAAAACGGGATCGAATCCGCTTACAGTTATGCCGCCAATTCCGGAGGCGATCTCACCGGGCTCGCGCTCACGAGACTGGGCTACACCCAGCATTTCGATACTCAGGGAAATCTTTTTGCGATCGATCTTGCCGCCAGCGGAGTCCCGGCCCAACGTTTTGTTGCCCAAGACGGGAAAATTACGAAAATCATTTTGACCGACGGCACCACCGTTGAGCTGGGAGAGGAAGGTTATGAGACGAATAGCGACCAGATCAATTCGGGTACGGTCCATTTCGCCGACGGCTCCCAAGCGAAATATCAGGATTCTCAACTGATTGAAATCATCACCAAAGACGGCGTTTCTTACACCGTGACCCTCCAGGGCGAGAATTATCTCGCGACCAAAAAAGGCAATCCCTCTTCGGGCGGTGCTACGCAATTTATTTTGGACCGGGATCTGAATGTCCTTGAACTCACGCAATCAAAAGACATCGTGAGATTAAGGGACAACTTGACCGAGGAAATTCTTCCCAACTGTAATCCCGCCACCGATTCAGGCTGCGAGGAAGCGAGATTCTTTTATTACCTTCCGGACAGGACCGTCGTCGTTCAGGGAAATTTCTCTTCAAAGCCCGCCCTTGAAACTTTGAATACCAATTCCGGCGTTTCTTATTCCGTTTCCACTTTCGACCTCCAAGGCCAGCCTCTGGGAATGAAAACCTACGAAGGCACGAAACTCACTCGCGTAGAATTTGCTTACGGAAAAATTCGCCATGTCTTTAACTGTAATCTTGACGAAACAGGCTGCATTGAAACCCTCCGTTACGGTTATGAGTTCGATGCTTTGGGAAATGAAATAACCGTCGTGACCGAGCTCACCACCGAAACCATTCGCCGTTATCGGGAGAATCTCCTCGTCGAGGCTCTCACGAAAGATAATGTTCTCACCGCCTACGCCCACGATTCTAAAAAAAGAGTCCTCACTTCCCAGATGACTTGGCAGGGGAAGACGCTCGAATCCTATAGTTATGAATATGATGAAGCAAACAAGAAAACCAAAATTACCGACAAGGAAGGCGTGACAAGGATCTATGACTCTCAGGAGAAGCTCGTGGGAATCATCCAGGGCAATCAGGAATTCTCGATTCTTCACTTTACGCAGAATGGCGTTGAAAGAACGGCTCAGGGGCTTGTGAAAGAAACCACGGATTCGGGCCTCATCTTCCATTATCAAATGGGCGAGGTCACAAAGATCGAGTATCCGGACGGAAGAATCCTTGAGGAAATTGTGGAAGACGAGAAAGAGGGAAAAATTTTCTCCGCGAAAGTCCGTTATCCTGACGGCACCTGGGAACGGGTCGTGAGCGGCCAAAGAGTTGAGATCCGAAGGCCGGATGGAAGTGTCTGGGAATACGAGTACGGCAGGATGACAAGACACGTCGATACTTCCGGCCGCACCTTCATCTATTGGTATGACAAAAATTATGTGAAACTCTATGAAGAAGCCGCGGCCTCAATGTACCGCTACAACCTCCAAGGCCAGTATCTGCAGACGGATTCCGGAACGGGAATCGCTCCCGCCTCTTTGGATCCCTTGACTCTGTCGCTTGCCACAATTTCCTACGAGGACCTCGCCACCAATCTCACGAAGACAAAGACCGACGGGACCTCCGACCTCTTCAAGGCCAAGATCGTTTCGTCCGAGGGGGGCCGGGTTACGCTGGAGACGGTCCACGCCGACCAATTGATTTATCAAAGCGGAAAACTCGCGAGGGAAATTGAAGCCGGGACCGGGCACACCAAGGAATATTCTTATGACGCAGACACCACGATCCTCAAAGAATCAGGCTCCGTCCAATATTTTAATGCTCAAAAGAAGCTCTTTCGCTTCGTTGATTTCAACGGAGTCTCTTATGACGTCACGCCCGATTTTATTCAATCCGTCACCGGAGGGACGGCCGCCGAAGCCCGATTCCTGGATATTCACTTTGATTTAGAAAGCGTTCGCTTAAACCTTTCCGAGGTGAAAATCCAAGGCTCGGCGCAGATCCTTAAAGAGGGAAATTTCTCGGTCCGGCTCCAACAGGGAACCAATCCCCAAGACAGGAATCCGCCTCAAATTTATGTCACGTCGCCCCGGATCATTGACAGCCCGAACTATACGATGGTTTATAAAGTGGACGGCGTGGAGAAATCAGAGTCCGTGACTCTGGTCGAAGGCCCAAACCCGCTCACGATCGAGGCGGAGGATGCTTCCGGAAACAGAACCACGCTTGAATATGAAGTGACTTATGTTCCACCGGTTCCTTTCGAGGAAAAAGACGGCCGGCTGGTCATTGAAGCGGAGAATCCGCATGCTTCCATGATGAAGGCCGGCCAATCCTGGGAATTTGAATCTTCCCGCCAGGGAGCCTCCGGCGCCGGTTACTTGGTGGCAGGCCCGGATGTCGGAAAAACACGGGACACGGATTACCTCACGAATAGTCCGGAGCTTCAATACAAAGTCCAGATTACAAATCCCGGGACTTACTACGTCTGGATAAAAGGCTTCGGTGCCAATGGGGCAAGCGATACCGTTCATGTGGGGCTAGACGGTCAGGCGATTGATTCGGCTGACAGGATTAATTTCTGGCCCAACGGAAAATGGATTTGGTCGAAATCGACCTCAGATAAAGACGCCGCAGGAAAAAATATCCGGGCCACCATTGAGATCACCACGGCCGGAGTCCATACGCTGAATGTCTGGATGCGCGAAGATGGACTTGTTTTCGATAAAATTCTCCTCACGAAGGACCCTAACTTTATTCCTCAGGATTTGGGTCCGGCTGAAAGCTTCCGGAATTACACGCCTCCCGTTTCTAATCCTATTTCCATGTTTAGTTCCCTCTTTGAGGCTTACCAGAAAGCCCAAAGAGCTCCCGAGGAAGTCCGGTATTCGATCTTCGATCAAGAGGGAAAACTTGTTTACACCGAGAAAATAAACGGCTCGGTCACCGAATACGTCCAAGGAAGAATCACCTCCGTCTGGGACCGGACCGGAAGGCTCCTTCAAAGTTATGAGTACAGCGAAGCAGTCCCCGGAAGCGAAGCTGGAGGGGGCGATTCCGACCCCATCAAGATTAATCTCCACCGGATGAGGGCGGAATTCCCGGCGAAAATTCAGAAGGCCAAAGAAGAAGTGGAACTACAGAAGAACGAAGCCCTTCGGGGCCTGGCCGAAGCGCAAGCCAGTGCAGTCCTGCAAATTCAGCAAACTTATGCGGCCCAACGAACCCGTCTTGAAGCCCAACGATCCAACTTGGAAGCCCAGCGTTTCCAAACCCAGTGCCAGCAAATGGCCTGTTTTGAAACGTGCCGGACCGTGGAAGTCCCGGGTGTCGCCGAGGCCATCCATCAAGCGAACGCCGCGATTTCGGATCTCAATGCCCAGGAAGCCCAGGCCTACGCCAATCTCAGGACCGAGGTGGGCCAGGCCATGAATACGATTGATACCGAAGTCACGAAAGCCTTCGAGACCATCGACGACCAAGAGCGCGAGTTCAGGGACGAAATCCTCCGCCAGGAAATTTCGCCCATCGTCTTTCATTATTACCGGCAAATCTTGGGACGGGACCCCAATCAAGCCGAGTACGACCGCTGGATCGATGAGACCGATTTCAACGTGGGGCTGGATGTCGCAAGGCTTAAAAATTTCCTCACCACCACGCCTGAATTGGGCCAGAGACAGACCTCGGTTTCCCAAATCAAAACTTCGGTGACCGAGTTCATCAATGATTACAAAACAAGGTCCGCCCAAGAAAAAATCTCTATCGCCCAGACCCAATTAGGACTCGCCCCCGAAGACCTCGCTTTCTTCACTTCCTCGGAAGCAGACAAGATCCTGGAGTGGGTGAATTCCCGCTCGCTCCACTTCGGCCAGTCGGCTTTCATTGCTTTAGAGAAAATGCTCGAGCAGGCAGGACTGGAAAAGGTGCCTGGCTCTCTCGGTGAAGCCGAGGTGCCTGGCTCCTTTTCACGAGAGAGGCTCGCCACTCGTCTCATCCTCACCGACATCCTCGCAGGCATCATCACTCCTTTCGACGAAGGCGAGCTTCTCCTTTCCTTATTTGCCATGAAGCACGTTGCCTCACTCTATGGACTGAATACCCAGGGAGTTAACACGCTCTTCGAAGACCTGGCAAGTTTCTATCAAACTCATCCCGGCCACCGGATGATTGCCCACATAAACGGCAATCACTATGTGATTGTCACGGGGATCCAGAATGGGAAAGTGACTTATATCGATCCCGGAGCCGGACCTGAGGGGAATAACCAAATCATGGAAGTCTCCCAAGAAGAATTCCAAAAAGCCTGGGACGGGAATGTGCTCGTCACCCAAACGACTTCTCAAGTCTTGATTCAGCAGCATTCCGACGACCCGAATCTCAAAGCCAATCCGCCGCCTGAGGTTCTCTCCACCCCTGAGCTCCAGAGCGTCCGCGGTTCCTTCTTTTTCTTCCTCATTCCTTTCTTCACGGCGATCTGGGCGGGGATCAAGGTCATTGCCGTTGCGGTCTGGACCGCCGTTACTCTGGCGATTGATAAGATCGCACTGGGCATTTCCCAACTTCTTGCCGGCGAGTTTCTGTTGGGGATCCAGACGGCCCTGGGCGGGATTGTCTCGGGGCTCCAGACCTTGGCCGGGGCCTTTGTCACGGCAGCGACCGGCATTCTTCAAACGATTCCTTTCATTGGTCCCGCCTTAAGCGGTGTCGTCGGAGTCTTCGGGGACCTGGCCGTCGGTTTTATCTCCAAGGCCGGGACCTTCTTTGTCTCCAAGGTCCTCGGAAGCGCGGCCGCCCAGTTTGTGGTCAAGGCCGCGATGGCTTTTTCTTTTCTCTCCGGAGGAGTCGAAGGGATCCTTACCGCCATCGGAATTCCTCCGAAGGCCGCGCATTACATCGGAATGGCAATCAGTATCATCGGCGCTTTGGCCACGGGAAACCCGGTTTTAGTCGCGTCCACGCTGGCCTCAATCGCCGTCACCGAGCTCGGCCCAAGGATCGGCTTATCGCCCGCCCTTACTTCTGCCCTTTCCATCGCCACCTCCGCCCTAGCCGGTACGATCGCCGGAGGTGCCTTTAATCCGAACGCCACCGTCTTCCAAGCCCTTAAAGATGCCGCCCCCAAACTTGCCGGCTCTTTCGCCCAGGCGGGAATTCTGGGAATTGGGGAACTTACCGGGCTTGATCCCCGCTTGAGTTCCATCCTTGGATCGTTTACCGGCAATGCCATCGGAGGATTATTCAACAAAGGCACGGTAACAGGATACCGGGATGACGGAACACCAATGACCGTCACTCATCCCTTGAACCGGGGGAGTGCAACTTTGGACGGCGCTTTCCAGGGTTTGAAACAGGTGCTGTTGGGCAATGCCCGAACCGTCGGAATCGATTTCGGCGGGAAATCCACTCATCCCTTATTCGGTTCGCTCAGAAGCCATGATTTCCTTGGTTCGATTGAGTCCGCTCTGGGAAAACAAAATTTATTCTCGGGAATTTTCGACGTCTTGAAAGAAGCCCTTCTCAGCCCCTTCAATCTTGTGAATGGAATAGTAAGGACGGCACTTACCGGCGTGACCGATTTCGATTCCGTGATCCGGCAAAAAGGACTCTCGGGAGCTTTTCAGTCTCTCGTCACCTCCATCTTTAAAGGCAAGGCCATCGAAACCATTTCCCAATCCGGCGGCATCTCAGGGATTCTTGGTTCGGTCCCCAAAATCCTCACCACTCTTGCCACGGGTGAACAAGGCTATGAACAGCGCCTCGACGACCAAACCTCCCTTTTCTATAACCTGGTCGGCAATTTCATCGGGAAAAAAGAAGCTGGCCTCACCCAAACCGGCACCTTCGGAGTCGACTCCCTCGGCAAGTGGGCCCTTGTTGCTGGAAGAGTTGTCGCCAATCTCTTGGGAGGGATCGTCTTTGCCGGAGACGTTACCAACGGCCAGCTTATGCGCATGAGTGTTTCCGGATCCAATGGGGTTATTTTGACCGGAGACCCAGAAGGTCAAAGTCCCATTATTATCAAAGGCCCGGATGAGCCAGATTCTGGAGGGCAAGGAAGTTTCTGGGGTGCAATTTTACGCCTCATTCCTTATGCAATTAAGTTCTTCTTCTCAAAAGGTTCCTTAAACAGGGCTGAAGCGGATATCCCGCAGTCCTCAAGCCCAAACTCTCAAACCCCTTCAACGGAAGAACTCTATATCTTGGTTGATGGCGTAGGGGATTCCCGAACTAGCATTCAGAATCTCGAAACTGATCTCATTCAACAGAGCCATGGAGAAATCACGGATGAGGATGTGATCCCAACCTCGGTTTTGGATGGAGAGACAGTTATTCAAAAAGGAATCGATATCCTTAAATGGGCGCTCGAAACCCAGGTTCCAGGATTTCATCTCATACCTGCGCTTCAAATTTTCGGTGTGTTAAAAAGCCACTTTTTGACCCACGCTGGTGATCTTTCAAGGCCTTTAGTTGGAATGGGATATTCCGGCGGGTTATTGCCTCTTGTTGAAGCAGTGTTAATGGGAGGCTACAATGTCGCCAGCATGGTGGGTTTGGGGGCGGTGACTTTAAGCCTTACACGGAATGCAGCCACGGCCGTCCTTAAAACAATCAAACTGATTGAGGATAAGATTGCCGACGGGATCGAGGCCCTTCTTAAAGGGGTTGGTTTCTTGGGAAGTATGATAAGCCAAATCTTGAATGCAGTTCAAAATCAGTTTATTGACAGCGCTTTAGAATTGCTCATTAAAGGTCTTTCTCAAGCAGAGAAGATTTTGCCCACTAACCTTCCATCTCTTGCTGGAAAGGCCGAGCAGATTGTGAATGTGTGGGGGACCGAAGACGATCTTTACAAAGCAGGTTTAGTGGGTGAGAGGGAGAATTATCTTGGCGTTGAGACCGTCAATATCGAAATCGTCGGTGCCGACCACTTTGATTATATGCGTCGCAGTGATGCCGATGCGTGGAATTTAACCGTGAGTAGGTTTGTGGCAGATCTATTGATAGCAAGCAAAACAAAAGACGAGCTTAAAGGATTACTCGATAGCCAATCCGCAATAGTTACGTTTGATCCTTCTAGAAATGTTTATGTTGTGAACCTGCCAGGTCATCCATGAACGAGAAAATAATTTGCTTGCCGATTCTCTTTGCTTTATTTGTATTCACTCCTGTGGCGAAGGCCGAGTCTAATGAATCAAAAGAATTAATTGTTGTTGCTGGTATGCCCAAGCGAAGTAGTTTGACTCCTTTCCCTAATGATACTCGTACAAGAAAGATCTTTGAGCGGCGACGCTTCATAGAGGAGGGAAGCGATTTGGTTGAACAGGGACTTTATGATGAAGCAGTTATGAAATACCAAGAAGCAATGAAACCTGAACTACTTCTCTATGACTATGATGTAAACGAGCCTACGCTTTTGATAGCAAAGGTACTGAAACTTCAGGGAAAATATGAAGAAGCTCTTAATCAAATTAAGCATCTTAAAGAGTGTCCAAAACCACCACCGAATCAACTAGAGAGTCCTTCATGCTACGACAAACTCGAACTCAACGCCCTGATCCGTGCGCGTGATGCAGCTTCGTCAAAACCCATCTACGAACACATCCGATATTTGGTGGAGAAGTATAAGGATATTCTTCCACCTAAGATGTGCATTGGTTGGTGCGACTCCATCTTTAGTACTATTGCCCGTTTATATGACCACATCGGGGATTATAACGGTGGGATCACTTTTATTGATGAAATTCTTGCCAGCCCCAAACTCAGCGAGAGAGCGAAAAAAGAATACTCGAACGTTAGACGAGCCTTCGAAGAAGATAAAAAACAAGGCACCAAAGGCCGCGCCACCAAGGCTCTCATCCAATCCGATTATTTTCCGTGGTAATTTATGATACCGACAACTCTTTCGGGCGTTGAAAATGAAAAAGTCGTTGCAATAATGTTCATTCTTTTCGTTGTCCTCTTTATAATCAATTCAGATTGAGAACGAAAAAATGCCAAGTCGCATTTCTAAAAGTACCGGAATTATTTGCTGAAAAAACGCTTTAATACGGCACTCTTTAACAAATAACCCCTTCCGTCCATCCCTGTAAGTTGCCTTGAAAAACCACCTCCAAAGGTGGTATTTTAATGCATCAAATGACTGCCTCTCCGGTAGAGTTTCTCACCACAAAGGAACTTATGAATTTCCTTAAAATTAAACACAAGCAGACTATTTATCAGCTTATAAGAGAAGGAATGCCCACATTCTCAATAGGCAAAAGTTACCGTTTCGACCTAGCCGAAGTAGTTTATTACCTAAAGCAAATCTCTAAAAAAAAGCGAGCTAAAGAAACTCCCCAATCAACTCTGAAATGAAGATGCCTAATAAGGTCGAAGATTTTATCTATAAGAAGGTTATACGAAGCTTAATGTTGACCAGTAGATTGGGTCGGCAAAGCGTTCTTGGGGAAGCTGCGACCGGCTATAATTTTGACCATATGTATGAAAACAAGCCACAAGGATTTAATTTAATTGGTCGGCTAATCGACAGAATTCTTTTGAATCTTCCTGCCGTGCGAGCTACGCGAAATAGAAGGGCCACTCTCATTAAGATTTTGAGCAACGAAATTGAAAATCATAAAGTCAAACGGATGACAACGAGAATTATTGACATTGCATGCGGAGCAGGACGTTATCTAACCGACATAAGTGAAGTTTTTCGCGAGGAGAAAATCGAGATTGTCGGGGTGGATTATGATAACAAGTCTTTAAAGCTGGGGCAGGCCTTGGCTCAACGACATGGTGTACCGAAGTCAAGCATTCGTTTTATTAAAGGAAATGTTTTTCATCTACAAGTTTTGAAACGCTTCGGTAGAAATATCGATTGGCGGCCCAATATCGTTGTGGCATCAGGGTTGACGGTCTATATAAACGATAATCAGGTACTCGAAATGTTGAGGCAGGTTTATGAAGGATTGGATAAGAACGGTTTATTTTTATTTGATAGCCAGGAAAATAACCCGAGTCGAAAGTTGATGGAGAAAGTTTGCAATACCAAGGAAGGGGCGTGGGTTCTTTATTACCGATTACCTTCGGTTTGGCGAAAGTGGCTTTCTGAAACAGGATTCAATGATGTGATAGTCAGTAGGGATCAATGGGGAATGTATAACCTGTGCACGGCTAGAAAACCATAAGAATATGGCCGAAAAAAACAAGGTATTAGTGATTGATGATGACAGCTTGGTTTTACGGACGATAGGAAACGTACTTCAACGGCAAGGATATGACTATCGTTTAGCCGACAACGCTGAGGCCGCCATTAAGTATGCATCAAATATCGAATTTGACATTATCCTAGCGGACATTCGAATGCCAGCAATGAACGGTGTCGATGCGATAAAAAAAATTCAAGAGGATCGGCAGAAAACCAACAGGAAAGGATTACCAATTATTTTCATAACAGGTTTTGCTGAGGACAGTATTCATTTACAGGCGGGGTCATTGGGAGAGGTGATTCAGAAGCCATTTAATCTGGAACATTTAATGATTACCATGCGTGAATATCTATGACAAGACGAGTGGTTGTAACCGGTTTGGGAGTAGTGGCCCCCAATGGCGTTGGTAAAGAAGAATTCGCCAAAGCAATTTTTTCTGGGAAATCTGGGATCTCATATATTACCTCGGTTGATCCATCAAAATCCGGGGTTAGGGTAGGCGGCGAAGTGCGTAACCTTGAACCGTTAAATTACATGCCTATTCACATATACCGAAAAACAGACAGATTTGTCCATTTGGGGCTGGCTGCCACGAAGCTTGCAGTAGTGGATGCCCGTATTGCGGCTGACAGCAAAGCTTTCAAGAAAGCCTGTGTAATAATCGGCTCCGGTCAGGGCGGACTAACACTGCATGAACAAACCATTATCAATTTCTTGCAGAGCAATGGCACGAAAAAATCACAGGCAAGCGCAGTCCCAAGAATCACATCGAACGCGGTTTCAGCCTATATTGCTATTCAGTACAACATCCAAGGAATTAATCAGGTTATTTCAACCGCATGTTCTTCCGGAGCTCAGGCAATTGGGCAAGCATTCCGAAATATCCAATCAAATCTCTGCGATGTTGCGGTTGCCGGTGGCGTTGAAGCGCCAATGAGCCCGGTTATGTTGGATATGTACAACGCGATGATGGTGCTTGGTTCTTCGCCAGACGAAGACCCTACAAAAGCATCAAGACCATTTGATCAAACCAGGAATGGTTTTGTATTAAGTGAAGGCGCGGCAATTTTAGTTCTGGAATCATTGGAACATGCCATGCAAAGAGATGCGCCAGTTTATGCAGAAATTTGTGGTTTTGGCTCAAATTGTGGTGCTTACCATATGGTGACACCCAACCCAACTGGCGAAGATGCGGCAGCCGCAATGCTTGACGCAATGAAAGAAGCAGATTTAGAGCCAGGCGGCATTGATTATATTAATGCCCATGGCACTTCAACGAAATGGAATGACTTAGCCGAGACAAACGCCATAAAACTGACTTTCCATAAACGAGCCAAAGAAATCCCAGTAAGTAGCATAAAATCAATGATAGGGCACACTATCGGAGCAGCTGGGGCTATCGAGGGGATAGCTTCATGTCTATCCTTAGACGAAAATGCTATTCCGCCTACCATCAATTTAAACACTCCGGATCCAGAATGCGATTTGGATTATGTTCCGAACAAATCTAGGAAAGCCGATATAAATACGGTAATGTCAAATTCGTTCGGGTTTGGGTCAAACAATGCCGTTCTTATATTTAGGAGGTATAGCGATGGGCGAAAAGGATAAAGTCACCGCTAGGGAAGAAGTTTATGAACGGTTGAAGGCTTTGATTATGAATTTATTAAAGATCATGAAAGAAACAAATCCGGAAAATCGCCCAAAACTATCTTGGGATACTGATTTGATCAACGATTTGGGCGTCGATTCAATGGAAACATTGGACCTGATGAATGCAATCGAAGAAGAGTTCCAGATAAGCCCAAACTTAAACGAAGCTAATTCAAAACGAAAAATTTGTCAAATTGTCGATTACATAATTGAACTCAGTGAAAGATAAAAATATTCAATTCAAATTTCTAAGAATCGATAAGCATCAAGATGATTCTATATTCATTCTAACCATCGACCATCCGCCAGCCAACACGCTTTCCTTATCAATTCTTGATGAGATGGATGCTGCCTTTAATTTGTTTGAGTCTGATGCAAATGCAAAAGTTCTAATTTTAACAGGATCAGGAGACCGGGCTTTTTGTGCCGGTGCAGATGTTAATGAGATTATGAACATTACATCACCTGAAAACGGTGTAATCCACGCCCGCCACGGACAAGATTTGTGCAATAAGATTGAAAATACCGATAAGCCTGTTATTGCGGCTATAAATGCTTTATGTCTGGGTGGGGGAAATGAAATTGCCACAGCTTGCCATATACGGATTGCTTCAGATCGCGCAAAGTTTGCGCAGCCAGAAATCAATTTAGGCATTATCCCAGGATTTGGTGGAACCCAACGTCTGGCGCGATTAATAGGCCTCTCCAGAGCTAGGAAGTTAATATTGACTGGCGATATGATAACTGCAAAGGAGGCCTTTGAGTTTGGATTGGTTGATGAGGTTGTGGAACAAAGCAAGGTCCTAAGCCGCTCTATTGAGTTGGCAAAAAGAATCGCGCGAAACGGACAGGTAGGAGTTCGTCTTGCACAAAAAGCTCTTCGAGAAGGTTATAAGAAATCACTTTCGGAGGGGTTAGAACTTGAGCTTAAATGTTTCGGAAAGATATGTGAGACGGAAGATATGAAAGAAGGTTTATCAGCCTTTAAGGAAAAAAGACCCTCCATATTTAAGAACCGGTGAGTTAGACTTAAACCCATTCAATGAAAATAACAGGAGTCATTTGTTTCGGTGACAGCATAATTGCCGGCACGGGGGCCTCTGAACGTGAATTAGGTTGCGCCAAACTTATTAAGACAGCCCTTTCTGTTCCAGTGTCTTTGCGCGGCAGAAATTGGAATACAAGTCAAGATGGGTTAGAACGGATCAAAGAGGATGTTCTAAGGCAGGAAAGTTACTCACACGTAATAGTACTGTTCGGTAATAACGACTGTTGGCTTGTCGGGCCTAATCAACCCAAGATTTCTTTAGAGAAATTCCGGGAAAACATTATTGGGATTACAGAACGCATTAAATCCAACAACCAGATACCCGTTCTTTGTAATCTTCAACCGATAGATTCTCAGCGGTTTTCTAATCAATTTCCTGAACTCTTCGAATACCAAAAGAGTTTGCGTTTTGATCCGACGCAGTTACAGAAACAATATAGTGAGGAAATCCAGCATTTGGCTGACGATATGAAAATCACCTGGATCAATATTCGTAAAGAATTGGAAAGCTGTCTGGAAGAGGCCATCGCATCGGATGGTCTCCATCCGAACAATAAAGGCCACAATCTTATCGCTAACTCGATCATAACCGTCCTGAAGCGTCTCGACCCTTCCCTGGATACAGTGGCTGTTAAACAAAACAGCCTCGAAAAATAAATGCCAGTTTATGTTTATGCCATTCTAACTGGTTTAACAGCCCTATTATTTTTCTTAACAGGTTTTTTTGTCTATACCCGTGATACCAGACGTCCACTTTATCAGCGCTGCTTTATCTTCAGCACCTCAGTTTCTTTATGGTCTTTGGGGTATTTCATTACATTATTGGAAATGCCTAACTACTTACTAAATATTACAGCAAGCCGTTTATCTCATGCTTTTGGTGCTTTTATACCTGTCACCTATCTCCATTTTGTGTGGATCATATTGAAAAGAGAAAGCAAAAAGTATCTTTTTTTCTGGGCCTACTTATTTTCTGGTTTGATGTTTTGCATGTCTTTAACGCCATTAGTAGTAAAGGTGCTGATGCCAAAAATGGGACTTCAATACTACCCTGAATGGGGAATTCTGTACCCAGTTTACTCTAGTCTTTTTCTCATCTTTCCTGGATATGCCCAGTTCGAAATGGGGCGGGAAATCCTTCGATTAAAAGGAACAGAAAGGACAAGGCTCATTTATTTCTTTGTCGCGTTAGGTCTTGCTTTTTCAGGAGGTATTTCTTTGTTCCTTTTGATCTTCAACCTGCCCTTTCCACCTTATCTCAGTGTGCTAATTATTCTTTATCCTCCTATGATGGCTTATACAATTCTTGTCCATAAGTTTATGGATATTGAAATCATCATCAAAAAGACGCTTGTTTTCACTGGTCTTTTTGCCGTGGTAATGACAATTGTGGGAGTTGTTACAACAATAATGCAAACATTTCTCGGACAATTCATCAGTATTACGCCAATGGCTTCTACAGCTATAAGCGTAACATTAACAATTCTTCTTTACGATCCAGCGAGAAAATTCCTTACTAATGCAACAGATCTATTTCTTTTTCAAAAAAAGGAAAGCATCAAAGTCATTCTGAACCGCCTCTCGCAGAATATTATTACGATTCTCGATATCGATAAACTGGGAAGAATAATGCTCTCGACGTTAGAAGAAAGCCTGCGTCTGGAATCAGGTGCCATTTTGCTTAAAGATGAGAGTGAATCGAAATACAAAATTCAAGATTCTTTCGGAATAAAGATCCCTCCCAGCGAGGAATTTCAAAAAAATGACCCACTCATTCAATACTTTCTGGCGAAGAAAAAGGTCCTTAATATCGAGGACAGTATTCAGTTCAACGGATTGCCTCCTCAATTAAAGGAAAAATTAAAACAGTTTAAGGCCCATGAGTGTCTTCCTCTATTCTTATCCGAAGATCTCATCGGTCTGCTCATTCTTGGAAAAAAGAAATCGGATCAAGAGTTCTCACCAGACGAACTCGATTACTTTCCAACCGTAGCAAGCCAGGCAGCTATTGCTTTAAGTAACGCTCGGTCCATTGCAATACAGAGGAAAAGTCAGATTGAATTTGCCCAACAATCAAAAATGGCTGCCATCGGCACACTCTCGGCTGGTATCAGTCATGAGGTCAAGAATCCGCTACAGATCATTAAATCCGCAACTGGATTTCTTCGATTAAACAAAAAATTGGGGCTTTATAAAGAAATGACAAAGGAGGCTTACGAAAATGCTGTGCTTGATATTATTGATAAGATTGAAGCAAGTGTCGAACGGGCTAATGGTGTTATCGAGAGGCTGTCAGCTTTTGCTAAGAAACCCAAAGAGATTAAAGTTGAGCCCATTAATTTAGAACGGGTGGCAGAGGAAGTATTGGGGCTGTTGGGCAGTGAGTTTGAGAAAAATTCAATCCAGGTCAAAAAGGATTACGCAAAAAATCTTCCTTTAGTTTTGGCCGACCTTCACGCCGTCGAACAAGTAATTTTAAATCTTCTTGTCAATGCGGGGCATGCAATCAAAGAAAAGAAAAATAATAATGGTTCAATCACAATTCACACCGAGAGTAATCAGAAAGAAGTAGAAATTTCAATCCAAGACACCGGTTCGGGTATTGCTCCCGAAAATTTTGAAAAAATTTTCGACCCCTTTTTCACTACAAAAGATACATCCAGAAATACGGAACCAGACGCCATTAAAGGTACAGGGCTGGGACTTTTTTTAGTTCGAGAAATGGTTAAACAGTATGGCGGTAGAATTCAGGTTGAAAGCAAAGTGGGAACAGGAACCACTTTCCACGTATTTTTCCCAGTTCATCAAGGAAACAGTAAAAATGTTTGAAACAGAGGATGGTCAGATCTTGCCTTCAATTGTGATGATTGACCAAGAGGCCGATTCCCTGTATTTTTTTAGACAAGTCTTCCACAATTTTCCGGATATAAAGTTTTTTACCATGAGTGACCCTGATGTGGGGGTTGCTACCGCTTTGCAATACCAAGCCGATGTTATCATCACAGAGATTTATTACCCAAGATATGATTCTAACGAAGGAGAAGTTTTGATTGAAAAGTTAAGGAATGCCTGCCCCGAAGCAAAGATCATCATTTATTCAACGCATAACGAGGAGGAGATTATTTACAAGTACACCACCGTGTTTGGTGTTGATGCTTATTTGAAAAAAGTCGAGTCAAGCATGGAAGATGTTCTTCGTACCGTTTTTGATTTACTCGGCAAGGCTTACCCCTTCCCAAGTTAGTTAGAATCTCGCTCTCTTCACCCCTCAGGATTTGGGTCCGGCTGAAAGCTTCCGGAATTACACGCCTCCCGTTGGACTTACCCCGGTAATTGGGCCACTTGAGAGTTTAGTCCCTGGGTGGTTTGGGTTATAGAAAATTGTTTCATGAACTCGCTCGGACTCAGGTCCTGAAGCGAGCTGTGGGGACGAAATTCGTTGTAATCTTGTCTCCACTTTTCGATTCCTTCTCTTGCTTCCTCCAGCGTGTAAAACCAGTTTTGATTCAGGCAGTCTTTACGAAACGTTGCGTTGAAACTTTCAATGAACGCATTCTGCTGAGGTTTTCCGGGATCGATGAAATGAAGCTTCACTCCATTACGCCAAGCCCAGTCATCCAGCGCCTTCCCTGAAAATTCAGGACCATTATCGATGACAATGACTTTTGGCAGCGTGCCTCGCTCCTCTTTGAGTCCATCCAACACACGCACCACCCGGATCCCGGGAATCGATGTGTCCGTCTCAATTGCGGGTGATTCCCGGCTGCAATCATCGACGATCGTCAACGACTTAAATCTGCGGCCGTTGATGAGTCTTGCGTGAATAAAATCCATCGACCAACGCTCATTGGGATTCTCCACCGGCGGAAGCGGGGCTCTTAACTCTGAGACCTTTTTCGTCTTTCTCCGTCTGAGTTTCAAAGACAACTTTTCCTCCTTGTAGATCCTCTCTGTCCGCTTGTGGTTAATCACAAGGCCTTCCCGTTTCAGGATCACATGCAGCATGGGGCAGCCTCAAGTCGATCTTTTCTCGGCTAGCTCTTTAAGCCGGATTCTTATCTTTTCCGCTTCAGGGTCTGGCTTCGGCTCGTAACTCCTGGTTGATCTCCAAAGGCCGGTTAATTGACACGCCCTTCGGATTTTCAGCCCAAAACGCTCCATCATAAACGCCACGGCTTCCCGTTTCGCCTTGGGCTTTAGAAGTTTTTTGAGCAGACCGCCTTCAGCGCTTCAATGTCCAGCGCTTGATTGGCGACGATATGCTTGAGTCTGCGATTCTCATCCTCCAGGCTTCGGAGCCTGCGGGCATCACTCACTTCCATCCCGCCAAATTTTGCCTTCCACTTGTAAAAGGTCTGAACGCTGATCCCGTGCTCACGGCAAATGTCGACTGTCTTCACCCCGGCTTCCGCTTTCTTCAAAACCGCAATGATCTGCTCTTCGGTGTGTCGTTTTCTTGGCATGGTTGGCCTCCGTCTGTGCTTTTAGCATCCAGAGACTCAACTTTCAAGCGGTACAGTTTTCAGGGGTAAGTCCAGTCGTGGTTCCTTATTGGGAACCGGTTGTGGTGGAAAGTAATCACCGCACCGAACAATTCTTTTTAGATGTCTTGGAGGAGGTCAAATTGATGTATCACATTCATCCCCAAAAAGTTCTCGTGACGGGATTTGGATTAGGGGCGACCGAGGCATTTTCACTCGCTGCACTTTATCCCGATCAATTTCAAGCCGTCGCAGCGATTGCCAGCAGTCCTCTGAGAGACAAGCTCATCAATCGATTAATGGAAGTCCGTCTGATGGGAAATCAAAAATTCCGGGAAATGCCGCCCGTACTTTTAGTGAGAGGTGAGAATGATACGTCTTGGACGATGGATCGTTTAAACCAAGACAAAGCTCTCTTAGAGAAACAAGGCGTAAAAACGGAAGTCAAACAAATTCCCGGTATGGGCAGTGAGCACAACTTTCAAGCCAATGCGTTCATCCTCAACTGGTTTGATTCAAAGGTCTCAGACACCCTATTCGCTCAAGCTCACGCCTAATCCGAGATCCAGAAGCTCTTGATCGACGGGCTTGCCTTGGACCCAAACGTCGGCGATGGGGCGGCCGTGTTGGTCGATGTCGACGCTCTTCATCAGGATCCGGCCTTGGTCACGGGAGAGGATTTTCTCTAAGACGGCCTTGGCCTCTTTGCCGTCGGCGGTCAAGATTTCGGGAGCATCAATGCGGCGAAGTCTCACTCTCTGGGCCACGGTGATTCCGAAACCCAGATTGATCAGGGCGTGGAAGGTATCGCCGTCGACCACTTGGGTGACGGTGGCGTTGTAGGTAAAAAGGGGCGGTCTCGCAATGACGGAAACAAGGGCCTCTGATGACGGGTCGACGCGGACGATATCGCCTTCCTTAAATTTCTTGGCGTCTTTTTCCGGAAGATCGAGATAAATGCCGAAGCCGAGATCGATTTTGAGGCGGTCTTTTAAGCGGATAATCGAATACGTGTAAGGAGTTCCGGGCGTGATTTCGGGTAACATGAGGGACTCTTGATTGCGGCCTTGGAGCCTGCGAACTTCATCACGCACTTGCTCACGATTCCAGCCTTCTCTCACCGCCTGCTTTGTGACTTCTTGCCGCTCCTTTGGATTATTAATGGAAAGAAGTTCGCGGTAGTGGGCCCAGCTCAATTTCTCCGCCGGCGGAGAAATTGGATAGGTTCGAGCAAACTGCAATATGTAGCCCAGCTCTGTCTCACTCATTACCAGATCAAGAGAAAGGCGTTGAAGAACTCGTTTGCCGTATTGAGCCCGTTTCTCGTTAAGAAGAATATGCTGGTTGATTAATTTTCCGGTCTCCCACGCCTCCCTTACCTTTTCCTCTTCGACGGCGGCTTCGATGCGGGCTTCGGAGGCCGCCCGAGTTTCGCGAATGGCATGGAGAAGTTCCTCGTAGGTTTGGACGCTGGGTTTTGTTGAAGCTTCCGGATTTGCAAAAGAAGGGACGGAGAATAGGGAAAGAAAAAGGAAAAAAACGAAGCGGGTCGTCGGCATTTAATCAACTCCTCCTGTGAGCAATATTTTTTCTTCATTCAAGGCGCTTTTCTGGGTCAACCTTCCTTTTGAATCCACAGCGGCCGAATAGCCGTTGGCGGAAACGCGAAGAACCGGCCGATTCGTCTCAATCGCCCGAAGGCGGTCCTGCATCAAATGGTAATAGGGCAGAGGGGTCGAGGTGAAATGTCCCGGATTGGAGAGGGCGATGAGAATGTCCGCTCCTTTTTGAACTGCAAGTTTCGCGATTCTTGGATTCGTGTCTTCATAGCAAAGAAGGATTCCTAATTTTCCCCAAGGCGTTTCGAGGATTTTGTATTCCTTGCCGGCCTTCTCAAAAATTCTTCGAAACGGAGGGGCTTGGATTGCCTGATAATCCCCGGCGATTTTTCCCTCGGGTGAATAAAGAATTGCCGTGTTATAAAATCCTTCCAGGATATCGCCTCCGGGTTTTTCGGGGAGGTAACTCGCCATCAAGATATAACTTTTCGTCTCCCGGGCAAGGGAGAGGAAAAACCGGGGATCCCTCAAAGGGTCGCCCGGAAAATTATAAAGAGGGAAGACCATCAAATCCGGTTTGGCTTTCGCGGCCTTCAAAGCAAGGTCCCGGTATTTGGCTTTGATCTCCCCGTGATGTTCCAAATTCCATCGGCCGGAGACGGGAAGATTATGCTGGATGAGAGCCAATTTAATTTCCTTTTTCCCTGAATCGGCTTCCTTCAATCTAATTTTTCCCCAAAGATGGATTCCAAAAAGAAGAGAAGCAAAAATGAAAAGTAAAACTCCCGACGCAAGGCTTCTTTTTTTCCAGAACAAAGCGAGGCTTGAGTTGATTCCGACGATGATTCCAGCCAAAGCCCAGAATCCCGTCACGGAAACGATTTGAAAAGGAGACAATGGGCCGTAAAAAGGCACTTCAATCGCTGCGGTTCCTACGGGGGTGAGGGAATAAATTTGATGGAGGAGAATCCAGAGAAAAGAAGCAGCCAAAATTTTTAGCGGGTCACTTTTAAATCTCCCAGAAAACAAGCGGAGAATCAAAAAATAAATGGCCCAGGTGGGAGCCAGAATAAGAAGAGCGAGAAGATAAATCCTCACGTCATAATAAAGGAGCCAACCGAGGCCGACCCCGTAATAAAGAATTCCCGTCAGGAGTGCTGAAAACAGAATGTCCCTGAGCCTTGTCCCCGGATCAAGGAAAAGTAAAAAGAGGGGGAGAAACCCAAACCAGGAAAGCCAGGTTAAATCCAGCGGATGCAGCCCCAGCAAGAAAAGACAGGCGGAAGAGAATGAGAGAAACCAGAACTTTTTGGTCATGGCCGATCTTATTATCGGCTAACTGACGAGTAATTCGACTAGCAATTCCTAGTAGCAATAAAGTCTTATCAATCTTTAAAAAAGCTTTATTGATTTCATTAATACAAAACTTCATCTTTTTTAAAATTTCCCCTTGTGGAGTGAAGCCGGATCAAGTACAACTTTTCCATGCTTCAGCGCATCCTCGTCATTGACGATGACCCCCTCGTAGGCGGCTCCGTAAAAACCCTTCTTCAGAAGCAAGGTTTTGGTGTGTCTGTCGCTTCCATGGGACTAGCTGCCCTCGATCTGGCTCTGAGGGAAGATTTCGATCTCATCATTAGCGACGTACGGATGCCGGGAATGAACGGTATCCTCACGCTCCAGTCGATCAATGACCTGCGCAGACAATTCCGGAAGCCGTCCCTTCCTCTGATGATTCTCACGGCTTACGAGGACAAGACAGTGAGAGAAACGGCTCGCAAATTAGGAGTCCGTGATTTTTTCCTCAAACCCTTTGAGTTGGAGCCCTTTCTCGCGGCGGTCCGCCAGAATCTACAAGGTAAAAAAACTAGACGCCGTCTGCGGATGAACGCATGACGAAGGCAGCCTCCTCTTTAACTCCCGATCCTCTCCTTCACAAGGCCGATTCTCGGAACTCCCTCGGCGAGGTGATTCGCGCACTCCGGAAGGAAAGGGGAATCAGCCAAGAGGTACTGGCTCGGAAGGCGCAGCTTGACCGGACGACCATTGCCCGACTGGAGTGCGGGATTTTCAAGTCGCTTTCCGTAGAGAAGCTCGAGTCCATCGCCTTGGCAGTGGGCATGGATCTGAAGTCCCTTCTCCTGAAAGCGGATTCCATTGGCGAACTTCCAAATTACCACGGCCATTTGAGCCGGTCCGAATTCACTCTTGACTACCCGGAAGAGGGTTTCCGCATCGTCTCTTCCACGCCTAAAAGAAGAGAATTCTTTTTCGGAAAAATTGAAATCCAGCCCCAAAGAACTATCGCCTCAAACAAACTTCCCCACGTGGAACAAATTTATCTTCATTTGCTCGAGGGAAAATTACTTCTCACTCAGCGGGTAAAGGAATTTCTCCTCAAAGCGGGGGACTGTTTTGCCTTCGGAGGACTCGGAGAATACGACCTTTACAACCCCGACCAGATAAAGCCCGCGGCTAGTCTTTTCATTACCTACCCATCTTTCCTTTCCGCTTAAGAATCTTTTAAAAAGTATTTGTAGAAAGTTATTAATAAAATCAATCTAAACTATTAAAAAAGTTTTTGTAGCGGAGACGCCACAAAAATCTAATTTTCTTTGATTTTTCTTCAAATTCGACTTGAAAGAAAAATGAACGAGCCGTATGTTGAAGCAGCATGAAAATCAGGTTCCGCCGAAAAATCTTCCGCATCATCAGTTTTATCCTTCTTGTCAATTTCTTAGCCTGTCAAACGCTGCCTGCCCAGGAATTTCAACTGCAGGAATTCACAGGTGCCTATCAGGCCGTTAAGCCGATCCTCGAAACCGAGCCGTCTTCCCCCGAAGATGCATTTGTAATTTCTCCGGAAGACGATTCGTTCCAAACGGATGATTTTTGGAAAGAATCTCCGCTGTCCATTCCCACGACGGAAAGGACTGAGCGCTACGAACTTTATGAGGCCCTGGATTTTCTCCGGGCCGACACCGCCAGCGCCGTCATTTTAGAAAATCCTCTCACCCGGGAAGGACTCGAGGAACTTTTTAATCACGCTGTCCGCGAGGGGATCGAAATCGCGGGCTTAATTCTTCACGGAGAAACCGTTTTGCTCACGCTGGGTTCGGGAGATGAAATTGCCGTTTCGCCCGCGGGCAGAAAAATATTGGAAAAAGCCTCTTTTGCTTTTCACATTCATCCTCAGGAGCTTTCCAAAAATGGACCCACGGGACCTGATCTCGTGGCGGCCGCAGAAAAGACCCATTACGTTCTTACGCTCCAAGACGTGTACGCGTACAATCAAAACGGAATTTTTGAAACCGGCGGCCGGGATTGGTTCCAATCCCACTATGAGGAAGCCGTTCAAGCCTCTCAAGTGAATCGAGATGAGAAACAAGCCCGCGATGATTTAAATCTTTTAATTGCCGAGCAGGATAAATTAAACCAACCCACTGAAAAAAGAGAAACCTGGCTCCGAGGGGGCACGCTTTCTCCGCTTCCTCCCGCCGGTTTAGACATCTCCAATCTCACTTCGGTCTCAGCGCCCTTTAACCTTTCCCGGATTTCCTCGCTGCCTGACCTTAGCCGCCTCTGGGACGGAGGGCTTCAGCTTTCTTATGACGTGACGGGCGGGGGAGAAGACGGCATCCGCTTTGATTTTGACCGTTTGAGCACCTCCGGTGCCGAAAGGTTGAACCTCAATTCGTTCACCGTGCTCCGTTTGGCCGCGGCGTCCACCCAGGCGCAGTCTCTCATCGTTCGATTCACGGATGACGATGGCAGCGTCGATTCTTTCACACTGACTGGGCTCCGCTCATCCCGCCAATTTTATGACATTCCCATCAGCTCGTTGGGTGCCGCGATGGATCGTGCCCGGATTCGTTCCATCGAATTTGTCCTGGATGGAAACGTTCTCTCGAGCGCTGAAAAAGCGGGTGTCTTGAATCTTTGGTTTCCTGATTACGACGGCAACGTTGCTACCTCCTTTCAGAAATTTGATTCAGCCACTACGTGGAACAACACCCCCTCGGGCGATTACACCGCTTGGACCCAGGAATTTAAAGACATGAATGGCGATGGCCTTGCGGACTACGTCCGGATGTACAAGTCAACCAATGCCACCAACGGCGCCCGGGTTCAGGTGGCTCTGAACGTCGGCTTAGGATTCGCTAGTCCCACCACCTGGCACAACACTCCCTCGGGCGATTACACGGCCTGGACTCATCAGCTGATAGACGTTAATGGAGACGGGCTTGCGGACTATATCCGCATGTACAAGAACACGAACGGCACAAAGGTCCAGGTGGCTTTGAATATCGGTGCAGGCTTTGGTGCGCTCAACGCTTGGCAGAACACCCCTTCCGGAAATTACACTGGCTGGAGCCATCAATTGACGGACGTCAATGGCGACGGTCGTCCGGATTATGTCCGAATGTTAAAAGGAACCACCGGAACACGCGTCCAAGTGTTATTCAACACCGGTTCCGGATTTGGCGGGGTCAACACCTTCCACAACACTCCCTCGGGCGATTACACGGCCTGGTCTCACCAACTGACCGATGTCAATGGTGACGGCCTTCCTGATTACATCCGAATGTTAAAAGGAACCAACGGAACCCGCGTTCAGGTGGCTCTAAACGTCGGCGCAGGATTCGCTAGTCCCACCACCTGGCACAACACTCCCTCCGGCGATTACACCCCTTGGACTCATCAGCTTCTGGATATTAATCGAGATGGGCTTGCTGATTACGTCCGCCTGTACAAAGGCACGAACGGCACCAAGATTCAAGCGGCCATGGGGACGGGCATGGGCTTTGGTCCCGTCCTTGCTTTGCAGACCACACCCTCCGGAAATTACACCGGCTGGAGTCATCAATTAACGGACATCAATGGCGACGGCCGTCCAGATTATGTCCGGACGTTGAAAGGCACCACCGGCACACGTGTTCAAGTGATGCTCAATCTCGATGCCGGATTCGAGCCGGTTATTGGGTGGCAAAACACCCCGAGCGGGGATTATTCGGCTTGGTCCCACGGACTCGTGGATCTGAACGGCGACAGCGTTCCTGATTATGTCCGGTATTACAAAGGAACGAACGGAACCCGGGTGCACGTGGCTTTGAATCAACTTTTCACGGGTGTGACGCCGAAATTGGACGCGCCTTCCGCCACCACGAGCCAGTCCGTCAATTTTGTTTGGCCGCCGATGGCCGGCGCCAAACAATACGAAGTCCAGGAATCTAGCGCTTCAAATTTTGCGACGATTTCACGCACTTTTTGGACTTCGGAAATTTCAGAAACGGTGAGTTTGAGCCAAGAGGGAACTTATTATTACCGCCTTCGCTCCTGGACGGCTTTGCCTCAGCTGGGAGGACTGGCCAGCCCCTTTTCCTCCACTCATAGCGTTTTCCTGGACTGGACTGCACCCACGGGTTCGGTTTCCATTAATAGCGGTGCCGCTTATGCGACTTCACAGAATGTGACGCTTACCTTGAGCGGTTCAGATTCTGTTTCGGGCGTTGATCAAATGCGTTTTTCAACGGATCAGGGTTCCGCTTGGACAACGTGGGAAGCGTTTGCATCCTCAAAATCATTGACCCTTCCCACAGGAGACGGCTCCAAAGAAGTCCAGTACCAATTAAAAGACAAAGCGGGTAACGTCTCGACTTTTTCAGATGCCGTTATTTTAGATACCGCCGTTCCCTCCGGTTCTGTGGCCGTCAATAATGGGGACACTTACACCACGTCCCCGGACGTGAGTTTGAATCTTACCGCTACGGATGACACTTCCGGGCCCTCGCAGATGCGTTTCTCCACCGACGGCGGCTCCAATTGGACCAGCTGGGAAGCCGTTGCTTCTTCCAAATCACTGACGCTTCCTTCCGGTGACGGGAGCAAAGAAGTCCGGTATCAATTGAAAGATACGGCAGGACTGACTTCTATTTTTTCGGACACCCTCATTTTGGATACGCTGGCCCCTTCGGGATCGGTCTTCATCAATAACAATGACCCCTATGTTTCTTCTCAGGATGTGGTTTTCACGTTGAGCTTTTCAGATGGCGGCTCAGGTCTCGATGCGATGCGCTTCTCAGACGACGACGGCCAAACCTGGAGCGACTGGGAAGCCGTTGGTTCCACCAAATCTTGGACATTTCCCGCAGGCGACGGCTCTAAAAAAATTAATTTTGAACTGCGGGATAAAGTGGGTTTTACTTCTACTTTCTCAGATACCATCACGCTCGACACCGTCACTCCTTCGGGCTTCGTCACTATTAATAGTAATGCTACTTATTCCACTTCACGGGATGTGACGCTCTCCCTCACTTCTTCCGATGAAACTTCGGGTCCTGACCAGATGCGTTTCTCCACCGACGGCGGCTCCAATTGGACCGCCTGGGAAGCCTTTGCCAATTCCAAGAACTTAACCCTTCCCACCGGTGACGGCTCCAAGGAAGTCCAGTACCAACTCAAAGACAAAGCGGGTAACGCTTCCACCTTTACAGACACCATTACGCTGGATACCACGTTGCCTTCAGGTTCCATCTCGATTAATAACAATGCTGCTCACACGACTTCCACAGACATCACTCTTTCTCTCACTTCCTCCGACGCCACCTCGGGCCTTGACCAAATGCGCTTTTCCACGGATGGGGGGACCAACTGGACCGGCTGGGAAGCCATCGCTTCTTCCAAATCCCTGACACTTCCCACGGGCGACGGTTCCAAGGAAGTCCGTTATCAGGTCCGCGACAACGCAGGCAACATTTCCACACTCACGGACACCATTCTTTTGGACACCACGGCTCCTACGGGGACCATTTCAATTAATAGCAACGCCACTTACACTCCTTCCCGAACGGTTACTTTGAATTTGACTTCCTCGGACGAAACCTCCGGCGCAGATCAAATGCGTTTCAAAGTAGGGAACGGAGCTTGGAGCAATTGGGAGGCAGTGGCCACCAGCAAGACTTTGGATCTTGAGGACGTTCAAGGAACTCAAACCGTTTACTTCCAGGTAAAGGACGCCTTGGGTTGGGTCTCCAATATTTTCTCGGATGCCATCATCCTCGATACCGTCCTTCCCTCAGGCTCCGTCTCGATTAATAGTAACGCCACTTACTCCACTTCACGGGATGTCACTCTTTCGCTTTCTTCCTCGGATGACACTTCTGGCCCCGATCAAATGCGTTTCTCCACAGATGGTGGCTCCAACTGGACAAACTGGGAGGCCGTTGCTACTTCTAAATCATTGACGCTTCCAATCGGTGATGGCTCCAAGGAAGTCCGTTATCAAGTCCGTGACAAAGCAGGCAATGTCTCCACTCTCACGGATACGATTATTTTGGACACCACGGCCCCGTCGGGAACGGTTTCAATCAATAACAATGCTGCCTACACGTCTTTGCTCGATGTGACGGTTGCCCTGAGCTCTTCGGATGCTACCTCCGGCATTGATGCCATGCGTTTCTCCATAGATGGCGGTTCTAATTGGAGCGCGTGGGAAGATTTCGCAACCTTTAAATCGCTCACGCTTTCCACCGGTGACGGCACCAAGGAAGTCCGTTATCAGCTCCGAGACGAAGCCAGCAACGTCTCTACTTTTACGGACACCATCCTCTTGGATACAACGGCTCCTACCGGTTCCGTCAGCATCAATCAAAATGCGACCTACACGGTTTCCCGGGATGTCACTCTGACTCTGAATTCTTCCGATGCCACCTCGGGTCTTGATCAAATGCGTTTTTCCACGGATGGGGGAACCAACTGGACCGCCTGGGAAGCCATCGCTTCTTCCAAGAATTTAACTCTTCCCACAGGGGACGGCCCGAAAGAAATCCAATTTCAGATTCGGGATAACGTGGGCCTTGTTTCCACCTTCACCGACACCATCACCTTGGACACCGTCCTTCCCTCAGGCTCAGTCCTCATTAATAGTAATACCACCTACACCACTTCCCGGGACGTGACACTTTCACTGACTTCTTCCGACGACACCTCGGGTGTTGATCAAATACGCTTCTCTACCGATGGCGGTTCCAATTGGACGAGCTGGGAAGATTTCGTTTCTTCCAAATCACTGACGCTTCCGATAGGAGACGGCTCCAAGGAAGTGCGCTATCAAGTAAGAGATGAGGCAAGTAATGTTTCCACTTTCACGGACACCATCATTTTGGACACGACGGCTCCGTCGGGTACGGTCAAGATCAATGGTAACGATACCTACGCCTCATCTATCGATGTCACCCTTACGCTTACTTCCTCCGACGCCACCTCGGGCCTTGACCAAATGCGCTTCTCCACGGATGGGGGAACCAACTGGACCGGCTGGGAGGCCGTTGTCACTTCCAAATCACTGACTCTTCCGGCAGGGGATGGTTCGAAGGAAGTTCGTTATCAGATTCGAGACAACGCAGGTCTTGTTTCCACTTTCACTGACACCATTCTTCTAGACACAGTTGCTCCTACGGCCTCTGTCACCATTAACAACAACGCGGTCTACGCGGCCTCTCGCACTGTCAGTTTGAATCTGACCTCCTCGGACGAAACCTCCGGCGCAGATCAAATGCGTTTCAAAGTAGGGAACGGAGCTTGGAGCAATTGGGAGGCGATTGCCACCAGTAAAACTTTGGATCTAGAGGATCTTCAAGGGACCCAAACCGTTTACTTCCAGGTAAAAGACACGGTGGGTTGGATTTCTAATACTTTCTCGGATGCCATCATTCTTGACACCGTTCTTCCCTCAGGCTCAGTCTTCATTAATAGTAACGCCACTTATTCCACTTCCCGGGATGTGACGCTCTCCCTCACTTCTTCCGATGCCACCTCGGGCCCGGATCAAATGCGCTTCTCAACAGACGGCGGCTCCAATTGGACCGCCTGGGAAGCCATCGCCGCTTCCAAGAACCTAACTCTTCCCACAGGAGACGGCTCCAAAGAAGTCCGCTATCAGGTTCGTGACAATGCCGGTTTAATTTCTACTTTCACGGATACGATCACGCTCGATACCGTTTCTCCCACCGGTACCGTGAAAATCAACGGAACCGATCTCTATACCACGTCTCCCAACGTCAGTCTCACACTTTCTTCCTCCGACGCCACCTCCGGTCTTGACCAAATGCGCTTCTCCACAGACTCCGGCTCTTCTTGGGCGAGCTGGGAAGCGATTGCTTCTTCCAAGAACCTAACTCTTCCCACAGGAGACGGCTCCAAAGAAGTCCGCTATCAGGTTCGTGACAATGCCGGTTTAATTTCTACTTTCACGGATACGATCACGCTCGATACCGTTTCTCCCACCGGTACCGTGAAAATCAACGGAACCGATCTCTATACCACGTCTCCCAACGTCAGTCTCACACTTTCTTCCTCCGACGCCACCTCCGGTCTTGACCAAATGCGCTTCTCCACAGACTCCGGCTCTTCTTGGGCGAGCTGGGAAGCGATTGCTTCTTCCAAGAACTTAACTCTTCCTACCGGTGATGGCTCCAAAGAAGTCCAATACCAACTCAAAGACAAAGCCGGTTTAGTCGCCACCTTCACGGACACCATCACTTTGGACACGGTCACTCCCTCAGGCTCGGTTTCTATTAATAGTAGTGCTATCTACACCACTTCCCGTGATGTCACCTTGAACCTTTCTTCCTCCGACGCCACCTCCGGTCTTGACCAAATGCGCTTCTCCACAGACTCCGGCTCTTCTTGGGCGAGCTGGGAAGCGATTGCTTCTTCCAAGAACTTAACTCTTCCTACCGGTGATGGCTCCAAAGAAGTCCAATACCAACTCAAAGACAAAGCCGGTTTAGTCGCCACCTTCACCGATACCATTACCTTGGATACCACGGCTCCGATCGGATCGATCTTTATCAATAATGACGCTTCGTACGCAACTTCACGGACGGTTACACTCACCCTTTCCGGCTTGGATGACACTTCCGGTCCTTCACGGATGCGATTCAAGGTGGGGAATGGCAGTTGGTTGGACTGGGAAAGTTATGCCACCACGAAGACTTTGGACCTCGAGGATATTCAGGGCACGCAAGTCGTTCACTTTCAAGTGGAGGACGGTGCAGGCCTTCTTTCCGGGGATCTGACTGACAACATCGTTCTTGATACAGTCTTGCCATCGGGTTCCGTTGCGATTAATAACAACGTGCTTTATACGGCTACCCGGGATGTCACTTTGAATCTCACTTCCTCGGACGCCACTTCCGGTCTTGATCAGATGCGTTTCTCCACAGACTCCGGATCCAACTGGACTGCTTGGGAAGCCATCGCCTCTTCCAAGAACCTCACTCTTCCTACCGGTGACGGCTCCAAGGAAGTCCAATACCAACTCCGCGATAAAGCAGGCAACACTTCCACCTTTACCGACACCATCACACTCGATACCGTCACTCCCTCAGGCTCAGTGAGTATCAATAACAACGCCACTTACTCCACTTCCCGAGATGTTACTTTGAACCTCACTTCTTCCGATGACACTTCCGGTCTTGACCAAATGCGCTTTTCCACAAACTCGGGTTCCAGCTGGAGCGGTTGGGAAGCCGTTGCTTCTTCTAAATCTCTTACGCTTCCCACCGGTGACGGCTCCAAAGAAGTCCGCTATCAGCTTCGTGATAATGCGGGGAATGTTTCTACTTTCACGGATACCATCACACTCGACACCTCGTTTCCCTCGGGCTCTGTCTCTATTAATAGTAATGCCGCCTACACCACTTCCCGGGATGTCACCCTCTCCCTGACTTCCTCAGACGCCACTTCGGGTCTTGATAAGATGCGCTTCTCCACAGACTCGGGCTCCAACTGGACGAGCTGGGAAGCCATCGCCACTTCAAAGAATCTGACTCTTCCCACCGGTGACGGCTCCAAAGAAGTTCAGTACCAATTAAAAGACAAGGCCGGTAATACCTCCACTTTCACGGACGTCATCGCCTTAGACACCACGGCTCCGACGGGTTCTATCCTCATTAATAATAATGATGCCAACACGGCCTCCCGCGATGTCACCCTTTCGCTTTCCAGTTCCGATGCCACAAGCGGTTTGGACCGGATGCGTTTTTCAATCGACGGGGGAACCCAATGGTTTGACTGGGAACCCATCGCCGGCTCCAAGACATTGCGGTTACCCCGTTGGGATGGAAACAAGGAAGTTAAATTTCAACTTCGCGACGTGGTCGGGCATATTGGAACGTTCTCGGATTCCATCACCCTGGAAACCGGTGCCCCGAAAATTTATGTCACCAGTCCTGCCGTGACTAAAGATACAAATTACACGCTGAAGTACATCGTCGACGGAGTCACGAAAACGAGGGCGGAAAATCTGAACCAAGGGAACAAAGAATACCTCCTGGCGATTTCAGAGACTGACGCTGTTGGAAACGTAACGAATCTTAATTTTCCGGTGGTGCTCGACACCTCCCTGACGGAAAATCCTCTGCCCGGGCTTTTCAAAATCAACATCGACAATGCCATCAAAAATGCCGGATCCACGGTTGCGGTGCTGCAAGAGGCTTCCAAAAAGTTTCTTTCCAAGGTATCCGACATTTACGACTTCTTGATGTTCATACCCACCAAGAGCGCTTGGGAGGCCTTGTCGCCCTTGATGGGTCTTTCGCCCAGCCATTCGGTGATGGCCCGTCAGCCCGTTTCTGATATTGGATTTAACCTGGGGGATTGGCGAACCACCTTTGGTTCGTCCACCGCCGGCCAGCTTCGAGCGACGCAATACATCGGTTCGGGATTTTCAGATCCCTTGACGGACATGACCACCGCTGACTCCATTCACCTTTTCAATTGGGTCCTTTTGCACGAAGTCGGCCATTTTTCACTCCAAGCTTTGAATTCGAACGGCAACGGCCAAAATCCCTTGGGGATCCTGGACACGTTAAAAATTCACTGGGGACCATTCTTCAACGCCGATCGTTCTGCGGAACTCATGGCCGATTGGGATGACAATGGGAACGGCACCTTTACCTTTACGTGGGTCGGTCCATCTACGCCCGCCACTTACAATGACTTTGATCTGTACGCCATGGGACTATTGACGCCGGAAGAAGTGCAGCCGTCTTATATCATCGAAAACCCCAAACTAACCGACGGTCGTTCCATCATTGAAGGAACGGACAGATACATTTATGTGGTCAACCCCAATGGTTCCCAAGAGCTCCTCAACGGGTTTGGGGGATTCACGATCGGTCAGGTGATTCAAGGGACGAAGAAAACGGTGACCATGGATGACATCATCGCCATCGAAGGCCTGCGCTCTCCCGTGCATCCTTTTGACCAAGTTAATTTCTCGGCTGCGATTGTTGTGATTGACGATCCTTTGGCCAACCCCACTGAGTGGCGCAAAACCTTCTCAAGATCCAACGACTTTATGGAGAGAGTGCCGGGGGTTTGGGAGGATTCAACCCGGAACCGGTCGGGATTCGATTTTCTTTCCGCCCCCGTCTCAACTCAGCTCGGTCCGGAAATCCTTTTCTTATCCTCGACGAGCTCTAGCCAGTCCAATTACACATTGATTTATTCCATCGATGGAGTGGAGAAGCGCGAAGAAGTGGTTCTGCAATCCGGCAAAAACAACTTTGTTCGCACGGCTACGGGAACGAATGGCAAAGAGAGGGTAGCGAGTTTCACTGTCTCTTACGGGCAAGGAGGCCAATCTCAAAGCGCGCAGTCGTCGAGTGGAGGGGGCGAACCTTCTTCGGCGGGAGGCGTATTCCCTCTCCCTCCGACAGTAGGGAAAGCTTCTCCTCAGGCGACGTCTGTGAAAAAGAGTCCCGCTCCCGTCCCGGTGCCGGTCCGGACACCGCTTATTCAAAATGCCTTTGCCAACCGACATGAATGGGCAAAGGCCCTCAGGAATTTGACCTTGAGGAGATTCAAGCAACGACGTCTAAATTTTTCTGGATTTTCAGCCGAAAATGCCTACAATGATGCCCACTCCCATGAACGGCTTGCATAAAATTCTTGTAACAGTCCTTATCCTCAGCCTTTGTTTCGCTCCCGTTTCCTTTGCTGCAGATGCACTCTTCCATCAAGAGCCGACCGGTGCCTTTGTCCCGGTGGTCAGCGTAACGGAAGCAAATTCCCAACCCGAAGATATTCTCAACGATGCATTTGAAGCCGTTCCCAGCGCTGATGAATTCCTTGCCGAAGCCCAGGACGAAAGCCCGCTTTCGCCTGCAGATTCCGAAATCGAAATCGATTCCAACGATCCTTTCTTTGATTCCACCGGGAGCTGGGGCCAATCCTATGCGGATCTTTGGTGGCTGAAGGCCGTGAAGGCTCCCGAGGCTTGGAGTTTTTCCAAGGGCGCGGGCGTTACGGTGGCCGTGATTGATACAGGACTTGATTTTAATCATCTCGATATCGCCCAAAACGCCTGGTACAACCAAGCCGAATTAAACGGCCTCGCCGGTTTTGATGACGACGGCAACGGTTTCATTGATGACATCAAAGGCTGGGATTTTCACAATGGCGACAATGATCCTCAGGATGACCACGGACACGGCACGCACGTGGCAGGAATCATCGGCGCGGTCTCGGACAATCTCGAAGGAATCGCGGGCGTGGCACCGCTGGCAAAAATTTTATCCGTCAAAGTTTTGAGTGCCTCTGGCAGCGGCTTTGTCGAAAATGTCATCAACGGAATTTATTACGCCGCAAACCTCGGCGCGCAAGTGATTAATATGTCGCTGGGTGCATTGAAGTCCGCCCTTCCCAAGAGTCTTCGCTCCGCCTTTGAAAGTGCCGTCAAGTATGCGCGCTCCAAAGGCTCGGTCGTGGCTGTGGCGGCCGGTAATTCCAACGCCAATGTTTCCAATTATTACCCCGCCGGCATCTCGAGCGCCATTACGGTTGGCGCGGTTGAGCCCGTGACCTACAACCGGGCCTGGTTTTCAAATTTTGGAAGCGGTCTGGACCTTGTCGCACCGGGCGTCGACGTATTGTCGCTTCGTTCGGGCGGTACGAGTTTCGGGTCTTCCAGCGTCGTGGATCCGGATTATTCCCGGGCCAGCGGAACTTCGATGGCCACACCGATCGTTGCAGGTCTCGCCGCCCTCTTGAAATCCCAAGATCCTACGCTCACACCCGACGGCGTTTTCCAGCGGATGAAATATTCGGCCACGGACCTCGGCTCCCGCGGATTTGACATCTATTATGGATATGGCCTCGTGAATGCTTATAAGGCTGTTACGTCCACTTACTATTCGAATGGCCGGCTCAAGTCTGAATGGGTTCCCGATGAAGAGAGTTCCGGGTTCATTCTCCACAGCTATGACAGCAAGGGTCGTCTCATTTCGAATTTTCCTGACCCAGAATTTGAATGGGATTCGCCTCGCTTTGTTCCTTCTGTGAATCTTCCGATGGGTAATTGGTATGCGGTTTGGAAAGCTGAAATTTCCCAAAACGATATCAGTAAACGACGGAAGAAAGCTCGCTGACCGACCTTCTTTTCGCCCCCCTTTTCTTTCGCAATCTAACCGTTAAAAACCGGATTTTTCGCTCGAGCGTTTCCGGGAAGTTTGACCATTATGACGGCTCCGGCACCGGAGTCCGGATTAATTGGGAGATGAAATTCGCCCGAGGCGGCGTGGGCGCTATTATCTCCTCCTTTGTTCCCATCAGCATTGAAGGCCGCATCCTGCCCAACTTTGCGACGATTCACTCCGATGACCGGATTCCTTTCTGGCGTAAACTTGTCAGTAAAGTCCACGAATCCGATTGCAAATACATCCTGCAGTTGAGCCACTCCGGCCGTCAGCGGGACGTCGGCGGCGTGGAAAATGCCCAGCGTGCACCGCTTAGCTCGACCAGCCGAATGGAATCCGTCCACGGCCTCTCCGGCCAATCGATGACGCATGAGCAAATCCAAAAAGTGATCCGCGAATTTGTCCAAGCGGCTCGTCGCGCTCGTCAAGCCGGGGCCGACGGCATCGAGCTCCACGCTTGCCACGGCTACCTCATCACACAATTCCTGAGTTCCGGAATCAATGATCGCACGGACGAGTACGGGGGTTCGCTCGAGAACCGGGCGCGGTTTCTTCTGGAAATTATCCGGGCGATTCGCAGGGAAGTGGGCCGCGATTTCCATCTTCAGGTAAAAATCAACGGCACCGATTACAACAATGCGGTTTTTTTCTGGCATCCCCGTGGCAACACGATTGAGGAAACAATTCAAATTTGCCAGTGGATGGAAAAAGAAGGGGTCGACGCCATCCATGTCTCGACAGGGAGTTTTTTCCCGCATCCTTTGAACCCGCCCGGCGATTTTCCCCTGGAGGAACTTTCCCACACGTACGGGTCCATGCTCTCATGGGGAAAACGCGCCTTCCGCAATTACATTCTTTTCCGATACCGGGCGCTGCGGCCTCTTTTTCTTTTGTTTTGGAACCGGATCAAAAATCGCCCCATCGAAGGCATCAATCTGAGGGATTCCCAGCGGATCAAACAAAACGTGAAGATTCCGGTCCTCTGCACCGGCGGTTTTCAAACGGCCTCGGTGATCCGCAGAGCCCTTGAAGAAGAAAAATGCGACGCCGTGACGCTCGCCCGTTCGCTGATCGCGAATCCGGATCTTGTAAAAATTTTCCGCCGCGGTGACGACGGCCCCGAAAGACCCTGCACGTATTGCAATAAATGCCTCGTCAATACCTTGGAATACCCGGTGGGCTGTTATGAGCTCTCACGCTTCGGCGGGAATTACCAAAAAATGATGAAAGAAGTGATGTCCGTTTTCCGTCCCGAAGCCCTCGATTAAAAAATGCCTAAAATCCTCGTGACCGGAGGCTCGGGTTTCATCGGCTCCGGGATCGTGAGGGCCCTTGCGAAACGCGGTGAACGCGTGGCGGTTCTCACGCGGAAAAGTTCGGATTTGGGCGCCTTAGAAAATTTACCGGTTGAGCTCCGCTACGGCGACGTTTATCATCCCGAAAGTCTTTGCGAGGCCCTCGTGGGCATTGAAATCATCTACCACGCCGCGGCCATTTATCAGTTCTTCCCCTGGTGGAAACGTCAAATCGCACCGATTTATAAAACGAATGTTCAAGGGACACGGAATGTCATTGCCGCCGCCAAAGAAGCAGGGGTGAAACGTTTCATTTATACGAGCTCTGTGGTCACAATCGGAAAAAATAAAACCGGCGGGCTTTCCGATGAGACCACACCCTTCAGCGAAGAGCAGTTGTCGAGTCACTATGCGAGGAGCAAAGCAAAAGCGGAGTCTCTGGTTTTATCTGAGGCCCGGCGAGGATTTCCTGCGGTCGTGGTCAATCCGGGAATTGTTTTCGGAGAAGGGGACCGGACCCCTACGCCTTCCGGAGAGCCGGTCTTGCGATTTCTAAGACGGGAGTATCCAGGTTATTTTAATACCACTTGGTCTGTGGCCGATGTGGACGATGTGGCCCAAGGGCATTTAGCGGCGTGTGAGAGGGGAAGAGTCGGAGAGCGTTACATCCTCTGCAACCGCGAGCACTCCTCCATGAAACAGATTTTTCAGATACTCGAAAAAATTTCCGGCGTGCCCTCACCCCGCATTTGTTTTCCCTATCCCATCCTCTGGGCCTTTGTTTACTTGGATGAATGGTCGGTCCGATGGTGCAAGCACGCGCCGATTCTTCCCTCTGAAGCCGTAAAATTCTGCAGCCTGTCGCTTTGCTGCGACAACCAGAAGGCGGTCCGGGAACTCGGCTACCGTGAAACGCCTCTTGAGACCACCCTCGAGAAAGCTGTGAAGTGGTACCGAGATCATGGCTATGTCAGACAGGATAAGGTAAAATAACGCCTCTCATGCACAAGGTCCTGATGATTGAAGACGAGGAGGACTTGGTCAAGTTCTTCGCGGAGGCCTTCGGCAATTTCAAACAAATTCAATTTCTCTCCTCTACGCGCGGCCGCGAAGGCATCGAGATCGCCAAACGGGAGAAGCCCGCGGTGGTCATCCTGGATTTACGAATGCCGGGCTTGAATGGGGAAGAGACGCTCAAAGAATTAAAGGTTCTCCTCCCCGGGACGAAATTCCTTATCATGACCGCCTGGAACGACGGCACGACGCGTGAGCGCATCGAAACCCAAATCGGCGTGGACGCCTACTTTGAGAAACCCGTGGATTTGGAGCGGGTGATCGGCAAAGTGATGGGTCTCCTCATGGTGAAATAATGGAAATCCCAAAAAAGGGAACGATTCTGATTGTCGATGACGAGCCGGACGTCGTTTTTTTTATCAGCCGTACCTGCCAGCCCCAGGGTTATCACACGCTCACCGCTCAAAGCGGCCTGGAGGCCCTCAAGTACATCCAGGAAATCCCGGACCGGATTGATTTGGTTTTGTTGGATCTCCGGATGCCGGGCATGGGCGGCTTGGAAGTGCTGCGGTCCATTCGCAAACACCATCCGGAATTACCCGTCATCATTCTCACAGCGCTCCTCGACAAACGCAAAGAATGCGAAGAGCTGGGTATTGAAGCTTACGTCACGAAACCTTACAGCCTGGAAGAACTTTATCGCCACATTACACGCGTGATTGGGGAAAAGACCGAGGCGCGGGAAGAGCCTCGTCTTCCTGCCGGCATGATTCCGGCGGCCAAAGTTTTAATCGTGGATGATGAACACGAGGTTTGTGAGCTCCTGGCGCTTACGCTTACTGAGGACATGACCGATGCGGAATTTCAAGTGCGCTCCGCCGGCTCGGGTGACGAGGCCCTGCGTATTGCCAACGAGTTTGAGCCCGATGTTGCCATCATCGATATTAAGATGCCCCATATGTGGGGTGATGAATTGATTGAGCGCTTCCGGAGAGGCGAGGCCCACGCGCCCAAGGATTTTATCGTCTTCACCGGTGCAGACGCTTCCCAGGAGCGCCAAAAAGTCCGCAAAGCGGGTTACAAGGTCCTCACCAAACCCGCTAAAATTGAAGAGCTCGTGGAAGTCCTCAAGAAAATCTGCGTTCGTCACGGCCTACTGAAGAAGAAATAATCTTCCAAAAGTGCGGGGTTCGCCTTTTGCAAATTGGAATATGTGTGCTACACTTCTTTTAGTTTTTTAGAAAGTAGGGGGTAAATACGCACCGAATGATACGCAACTTGTTGCTGTGCCTACTCTTAGTTCTGCACTCCATCTCTCCCGTTTATGCGGCAGCTGTCCCCATTGAGGTGGTCTCGCAGGCCTCTCTGCAGCCGGAAGCGCCAGTCGAAGAGTCGGATGAAATCGATCGTTCCAATGATTCTTCTCGCTCCCAAACTTCCATCGCCTTTTTAGCACAATCATCGCCTATTTCCCCTGCCTCAGTAGCCACCGTTACCCATCTTCCCAAAGAACCCGTTTTGACCCGGTTTCAATCCACTCAGCCTCCGGCTTCCATGAGGGTGAACCAATTTTCTTCGGCGCATTTCCGGGCAACTTATGATGTCAGAAATCCGTCTAGTTTCAGCGGCGTTGCCATCAATTGGGGCGCGACCGCCGTTAAGAAAGTCGATTTAAGCGGACAATCTCGTTTTGTTTTCGAAATGAAAATGAGTCATAACGGTTGCGTGGCAGCCGGCGCCAAATGCGTGAAGATCGAGTTTGTAGATACTACGAATCGCAAGGCCACCGTCTTTGCCCGTTCGGTGGGCAAACAGTTTGAGGAGGTGGCGATCTCGAAGGCCGGCCTTCTCAAATCAAATCCGAAATTAAATTTGAAGGCCATCAAGCAAATTAATTTTGTGATCGATAACGCCATCGCCAATCCGGACACGGGCTTTTTCGAAGTCAGAACTTCGGGACTTGGATTTATGCCGACCCTGAAGGGAACAAGTTATGACCCGGCCGTCCTGACGGAAATTCCTGGAAGCCCCATCTTAAATGCTTCAAAGCGCGATGCCGACAATGACAGCCAGATCAAGCTCAAACAAACTTCACCGCGGGATTTTTCATTCACTTATAAGATGACCGACTCCGCTGATTTTGGGTTTGTGTGGGAAGATCTGCGCGGGGCAAAGAGCGCTGACGAGATTACGATTGCGGCCTCGATTCCCCTGAGTAAACGGATGAAGGTCGAAGTCAAAGACATCAACGGAAAGATCGCGGATTTCGTTTTAGTGGGAAGCGGGGTGAAACAAAATTACACTTTAGATTTCTTTCTCGACGGGACTCCTGCGGGTTTCAAGACGGATTCTTTAGTGCAAATCACTTACGTGGTGGACCGCGCCTTGAGCGGCGCCGGAGGAACCATTGTCATCGAAAGACGAGGGCTCGATTATGTTCCGGTCCTCACAGGCCTTCCCTTTAACTCGGATCAAATCACGACGCTTCCCGGTGAACCCACCCTCGGGGCCGGCGGGGGAAAAACCGATCAGGATCCCAATGCTTCCGAAGGCCTCGGGAAAATCACCAACCAACCGAGTGCCGAAGAATTTGACTTTCGTTACAATTTATCCGGTTCGCCTACAGCCTTTGCCTTTGCTTATATTCCCTTCGTCCGCGAAGAAGGCGAGACGCTTCCGGAAGAATTAATTATGGCCGTCAAAGGCCCCGTCGGCGCCCGAGTCAAACTTGAAATCAAAGACGTCAATGGCCGGGTCGCGGATTTCATTCTCAAATTGGACGGCACCTTAAAGAATTTTGTCGTGACCCTTGCAGGTGACAATGTCGCCCCGGGTTTTGACCGGACCGCTGTCCGTGAAATCGTATTGGTAACGGACCGGGTACTAGCGGGGGAGACGGGTCTGGTCAATCTGCTCAATGTCCGCATCAAAGGGCTCGATTTTACTCCGGTCATTGGTCCCAGTTAACCTTTAAAATAATCCTGTGACGATTCTTTTCATTGGCCTCCTTGCGATGGCGGCGTTTATCCTCTTAAGAGTAGTAGGAATACTTTATTTCCGGCGCTACTTGACGTGGGAAACCGAAAACCGGCGCGACCTTCATTATTACGGCAAGGCCCTAGCCGAGCGGCGCGCCTTCAAAGAAAAAATCAAAAAACAAAGTCCGATTCTTCTTCGTTTTCTTTGGCTGGAAACGAAACTGCAGCGAAAGCCTTCCGAGATTCCTTCCATTGAATACCGGGGCGTGACCGGGCCCCGTTACAGTTCGACCGTGGAAAGCTTCCAGACCGCCGCCGAATATCGGCCGACAGAGACCGATATTTTTGTTGCCACTCAAATGAAGTGCGGCACCACCTGGATGCAGCAAATCGTCTATGAAATCCTGCACAAAGGAAATGGGGATTTGTCCGATACGGGGCATATTCATTTGGATGCGGTCAGCCCCTGGATCGAAGCCGTGGACGGGGTTTGCGTGAAAGACGCGCCGCTTTTAGGAGCCAAAGGCCGGCGTCTTATCAAGACTCATTTACCCACCGCGCTTTGCCCCTATTCGGATTCGGCCAAATACATTTACGTGACTCGCCATCCGGTAAGTTGTTTCGCCAGTATCGTGGATTATTTTCATTTGATGACGGGATTTCTCACGCCCCCTCGGGAGCGATTGGTCGATTGGTTTTGTAGCGACCGGCTCTGGTGGCTTTCCTGGCCGGACCACGTGGCAGGCTGGTGGGAATGGGCCTCGAGTCGGAAGAATGTGATTTTTTTCCATTTCGAAGAGATGAAAAAAAACCTGGCCTCTGTGGTGCGTAAGAGCGCTCAGTTTCTAGGAGAAAACTTAACCGAAGAGGAGCTGGCTGAAGTGGTCCGCAAATCCAGCTTTGATTACATGAAGAAAAACGAGGAACTTTTCGAAATGTCTCCGCCGAATTTGTTTTCCGTCTGCGGTACGTATTTCAAAAGCGGGCAGTTGAACCGCCACGAATCCATCTCTGAGGTGCACAAAAAACGCATCCTCGATTTTTGCAAATCCCGCCTCGCCGGCAAAACCTATCCCTTCCCTAAATTCTATCCCGTTCTGGGCAATCAAAAGGGGCCTGGCCCCTTTTAGCTTTGAACGCAAAAGGGGCCTGGCCCCTTTTGGGTTAATGTAGCGGTGGTCGGGTGACGAGGAGGAGTCGCGCCTCGATGGAATCGATATTCCGGATCTTGTGGGGGATGCCGCCGTCGAAATAGGCGGATTCGTTGGAATGGATTTTCTTCACCCGGTTTCCATGGGTGATCTCAAGCGTCCCGGATTCAACAAAAAGACAAACCGTTGAATTGTCCCGGAATTTCCACTTCTTCAATTCCTTAAACGGTTTGATCGTCATGATGCCCATAAAGAAATCCCGGTCACTCATCCCCGGCGGGCTCAGTGACTGAATTGCAAACCCATGCTGGCTGTATTCAATGTAGCCCCGCTGCCCGAATCCGGTGACAAAAAAACTGCCCTCATAAGCGCCCATCGCCCGCGTTGCTAATTCACCGAAGGAAATTCCTAGCGCCTCCGCAATTTTCACCAACTTGTCCGAAGACGGATCCTGAATCCGCCTGGCCACAATATTAAAAAGGTGCTTGTCGTTAATTCCGGTCAGTTTGGCCAGCCAGGGGATGGAGACCGCGTTTCCTCGCGCCAGCTTTTCCTCCAAAAGGCCTTTGATGGCCAAGCCCCAATTGGGAGAGCGCTTGCGCGGGAATTCCTTAAAGGAATTGTCCAAATCATTTTTGATTTCGTCGTACACGGCCTAGTTTTTTTGACAAACCTACCTTCTTTTTAATCTAACCCAAAGCTTACCCGGCACTTAGGAGTTTGTCAAAATAACGGTCTGACGCTTTAAAGAAAGTCATGCCTAAATGCTTGTAATTCGCCCACCTGCCGAGCAAGGTTTTCATATGGAAAAAAACGAATTTGAACCTGAGATTGGAAAAAGACCCCTGGCGGGTGGAAAGCTCAAGGAGCTCTTCCAAGCCTATTTCAATAACCGGATGATGGTGCTTCTCATGATGATTGAGCACCCCGGCATTAACCGTCAACCGCAATCCATCGAACGCCAGCGTTTCTTCCTGGAGGATCTGTATCATCATTTTCTGCCGCCGCACTGTGAGGCCAAATACCGGCGGGCTTTCGAATGGCTTTTCGGCTTCCTTAAACGCTATCCTGACGTAAAACCCCACCGGATTTATCGCGGGATTCAAATGGTGGGACTGATTTATGAAGCGTTCGGCCTCGAGCTGCCGAAACGGATTGAGGCCGTCCGGCTCGAAATTGAAGGAATGGATAAAAAGCGCAAACGATAAAGGCACCCCGGAAGCAATTCCGGTCCGCAAAGGCGAGGGCCCACACCGATTTCCGGAGGGCCGCCTCCTACCGAAAGCAGAAATCAAACTCAATGAATATCAAAAGACTGAAAGAAGAAATTCAAATTTCTTTGCTCCGCTCGCTGCGGCACGAAAGAGGATTCAGCCAAAGGAAATTGGCAGCGATGGCCAGGATTTCGCGCGGACGTCTTCACCGGCTCGAGGCGGGACGATTCGAGACCGCCACGTATGACGAACTCCTGCGGATTGCCGAGGCCCTGGAGATGAATGTGGAGGAACTTTTCCGTGCTCCCGGTTCCTGTGACGTTCCCTTCAACGGAGTTGCACGGGACCTGCTTCATTATGCAGGAAAACAGGGGACCTTCCGTATCGTTTCTCTCATTACGCCGCGTCCAGAACTTTTCGTGGGAAAATTGATTTTGAACGCCTGCCAAGATCTTTCCTCTTCGGAGCTGCCCGCGGCCCGTACTTTTTTTCTCCAAGCCTTAATGGGCAATGTCCACATCCGCGTGGACGGAAAACAAATCCCTATCCCGGAAGGCGATCACTTCACTTTTTCGGGAACCGCTCCCTTTATGATTCAAAACCCTACCATTCGTGAACACGTTTCGCTCCTCATTACTTCACCCGCCCTTAATTTTTAATCAAAAGGGGTCTGGCCCCTTTTGGGAGCTCTGTGTTAAAATGCACGCCTTATGAAAAAACCATTTTGTCTGGTTACGGGCGGTGCGGGATTCATCGGTTCCAATTTGGTGGACCGCCTTCTGGAAGAGGGCCACCGGGTCCGTGTTTTCGATAATTATTCCACGGGTCTCAAATCCAATTTAGCCCCCGTTTTTTCGCACATTGATTTCGTCCGCGGCGATCTTCGGAACCAGTCCCAGGTCCGGCGCGCCGCCAAAGGTGTGGATTACGTTTTTCACATTGCAGCGAACCGGGCCGTGCTTCGCTCCGTCGACAATCCGCTCGAGACTGACGACGTTAATATCCGCGGAACGCTCCATATTCTTTTGGCTGCGCGTGACCTCGGGGCAAAGCGCGTAATTTTTTCTTCGTCTTCATCCGTCTACGGAGAGGCGGCGCGGTTTCCTTTGCGGGAATCAGATGTCCCGAATCCCCAATCCCCTTATGCCGCGTCCAAATTAATGGGGGAGATCTATTGTCGGCTTTTCTCTTCTCTTTACGGTCTGGAAACGGCGAGCCTTCGTTATTTCAATGTCTTCGGGCCCCGCCAAAATCCCCAATCGAAGTACTCCATGGTGATTCCTATTTTTATCGAATGCATTTTGAAAGGCCGGCGCCCGGAGGTCCATTGGGACGGTAAACAGTCCCGTGATTTCACCTACATCGACAATGTGGTCCACGCCAATCTTCAGGCCATGAAAACCCCGGGGCTGAAAGGGGAAGTTTTTAATGTCGCTTGTCATGAAGAATTCAGTGTCCTGGATATTCTGCATTCCCTGGAAAAAGTGATGAAGAAAAAAAGCCCCCCGCCCCGGTTTCTGCCTAAACGGGCAGGCGATGTGCGCCGTACGTTTGCCGATATCTCAAAGGCCCGGCGCCAGTTAAACTACCGGGTGCAGGCTTATTTCAAGGACGGGCTCGAGAAAACCGTGGATTGGTTTGTCAAAGCTTATCCTTTGAAATAACCCCTTAAAGCATCGTCGAACATCATCGATTCCCATCCAACGTCCCATTTCGATTACAAACAGAAGACAGTTTATTTCCTCAACTATCTGAAAAATAAGGTACTTCCCTTGACTCAGATTATCGGATGTGTTAATTTTGGAACCTCTTCGGACACGTCTACGAACGTTTACGTGTAGAAAATTATCAACAACACAGAATGACACTTCCTATAATTGCACTCCCTATAGGCTACATAGGCCCTGATCTCGGCTTGCCTTTTATGTCCGCGTGGGGCGCCATCGCGGCCGTACTCCTCGCTGTCTTGGGAGTCGTCCTCACGCCTTTCAAATTTTTTTGGAAAGGCATGAAGAAAGGCGGATTTTTTGGCATCCTTCTCGGAGTAATGATTGTCGTTGGGTTGGTCGGGGGAGGCGTTTATTACTGGCTGAATTTATTTTCTCCTAACCTTCCCGTCCGCGTGATTGTCATTGGCATGGACGGACTGGATCCCGCCTTGTTGGAAGAATTTATGGGTAAAGGCCTTCTCCCGAATTTCCAACGTTTAAGAGACGAAGGATCTTATTCGCGTCTTGGAACCACCAACCCCGCTCTCTCACCCGTGGCTTGGTCTTCTTTTATCACGGGTGCCAATCCCGGTCGCCACGGTGTGTTTGATTTTCTAAAAAGAAATCCGAAAACTTATCTTCCCGATCTCACCTTCACCGACATCGAAGAACCCAAACCTGTTTTTCAAATCGGAAATTTTAAATTCTCACTCTCCGGCCCGCGGCTTAAAACTCACCGCAAGGGTGTCGCTTTCTGGGACATCACGAGCCAACACCGGATTCCCACGACCGTGGTTCGTACCCCGACCACCTTTCCTCCGGATAAAATTCACGGACGGATGCTCTCGGGTTTTGGCGTGCCGGATCTGCGCGGAGGGCAAGGGACGTTTTCTTTTTACTCGACAGACCTAGTTGAAACCGGAGTTGCGGGTCCAGCAGGCGGACAAATCATCGAAGTGAAATCAGAAAATAATGTGATTCAAACCGAACTAGTCGGTCCCCGTGACCGCTCCAAGAATCCGCCCACGGAGATGAAGGTTCCATTTTCAATTACGGTGCATCCCGATCAGGGGCAAGCCGCGATTTCGCTTCAGGGGAAGGCATTTGATCTGGGAGTCGGAAAGTGGAGCGAGTGGCAAAAGGTGAGCTTTCAGATCAATCCTTGGACGAAGGCTTCCGGAATGGTGCGCTTTTATTTGACTTCGATTACCCCGCAATTCAATCTCTACGTTTCTCCGATTAATTTCGATCCCCGGCATCCGGCCTTTCCTATTTCCCATCCGGGTCATTACGCGAAAGAACTCGCCGAACACATCGGGCTTTTTCACACGATCGGTCAGGCCGAGGACACCTGGTCGCTGAATGAAGGCCGTGTCAGCGAAGACACATTTTTAGAGCAATCCTATCAAGTCATCCATGAACGCGAGGCCATGCTCTTTCATGAACTCAACCGTTTCGAAAAAGGGCTTCTCGTGACCGTCTTCGACACCCCGGACCGGATCCAGCATATGTTTTGGCGCCTTCACGACCCCGGGCATCCGCTCTATGACCCTGAGCTCGTCAAAAAATATGAGGATGTTTTTCCGAAGCTTTATCAAACCATGGACAGGATCCTGGGCGATGTCATGAAATTTGCAGACGACAAGACGGTGGTCATGGTCCTCTCGGACCACGGCTTCAGCGAATTCCGGACCGCGGTTCACATGAATCGGTGGCTCGCGGAGGCCGGGTTTCTCAAATTCTCGGCCGATGCACCCAAGGAAAAAGTCAGCGAATTTTTCCAGGATGTGGATTGGTCCCAGACGCAAGCTTATTCCGTGGGGCTGGCCGGCATTTATCTGAACCGCGCAGGACGAGAGCGTGATGGGATCGTCACCCCTGAACAGGCCGCCGCCGTGACGGATGAAATCATCAAAAAACTACTAGAACTTATCGATCCCACAACCGGCAAGCGAGTCGTGAAGCGGGTTTACCGCCGGGATGAGATTTATAACGGCCCTTACGTCTCAGACGCCCCTGACTTGGTGGTCGGATTCGAGGAAGGTTACCGTTTTTCTTGGCAAACAGCCCTGGGCGGTACGCCTCCCGTGGTGTTTGAACCGAATCAGAAACGCTGGAGCGGGGACCATTGCGTGGATCCTTCTTTTGTTTCCGGAGTACTTTTAGTCAATCGTAAAATTCAAACCACGCCGAGCATCATCGACATCGGCCCAACCCTCCTTAAACTCTTTGAAATCGAGGTACCCGCCTCCATGGACGGAAAATCCATTTTATGAAGAAAACTACGTTGACGTCATTGCGAGGCAACATACCCAATAAGGCCGAAGCAATCCACGACTTGCTGATTGCTTCGCCGAGCCGACCGCTCGGCACCAGATGTCCAAGCGGCCAACCGCCGCTCGTCCAACTGGCGTCGGCCTTCGGCCTCCTCGCAATGACAGTTTTAGTTTCAGGCTGCAGTCCTCAATCAGCGGACGCTAGCGCCGAAAAACCCGCGGTCATCATTAATCAACTTCACCTCAATTCCCAGGAGCTTGAGCAGGAAAAAAAGGATCTCAATTTTTCGCATCAAGAAACCCCAGCCGAGAACGGAGAACCGGAATGGCTCGGCCGTTTGATTGAACGCGAACTCTTGGTTCAGGAAGCCCAGCGATTGGGTTTGGACCGCGAGCCTGAGTTTATGAAAACCATTGAACGATTTTGGAAAGAGGCATTGATTAAACTCCTCTTGGACCGGAAAATTCAGGAAATCAGCGACCGGATTCACGTTTATGACCCTGAGATTGAATCCCGTTATCAAAAAATCCTGAAAGAATCTCCCGCCCAGGCCGTCGGACTCACCGAGTTGAAGGAAGACATCCGTCAAACTTTGCGCGAGGAAAAGCAAGAGGAGGCCATGGAAAAATGGGTAAGTGAACTGAGATCTAAATCGCGCGTAGTGATTAATGAGGAGGCCTTCGGGAAACTCTCATGAGCGCCGAGAAAACAGATAACCGACGCCGACAGTATTACATTAAACGTCCCTTTCAGCGGCGGTTCATCTTTCAATTTCTTGCTTTTATTGCGGTCGGGTGCGCGGCTTTCGGCGTGTCGGTCTACCTCTATTCCAAGCAGACTCTGACGACGGCTTTTTTCGAATCTAAACTTCGCGTGATGAGCACGTCTGATTTTCTGCTCCCGGCCCTCATTGTGACGGCCTTGGCGGTCACCGCGGGCGTGGCGTTTGCCGCTGCCTTCCGGTTGCTCCTTTTCTCACATAAAATTGCCGGGCCCCTTTACCGGCTTGAAAAAACGGCCGAGGCGGTGGGCAGCGGTAAACTGAATTTGAATGTCCGGCTTCGCTCAGACGATGAGCTTCAGGAGTTGGCCCGCTCCATGGACGTGATGGTGGGGGACCTGCGTTCCAGGGCCTTAGCGATCAAAAATCAAAATGAACGGATCCGGAATCTCATTGTCCAGGCGGATAAAATCCCCGCGATTCCGAAGGATTTGTTGCAGGCATTCAAGGAAGCCCAAAAAGGGCTCGACGAGGCTGCTAGCCATTTTCAGGTATGAAGAATGAGAAGAAGACTGATTTTTTGGCTTTTGTTAGGGTGTTTGACCCTTTGGGGTCCGGCTCAGGCCGAGGTTTCCAGCACAATGGAAAATTGGAAGCGGATCGATTCGCGTTACTGTACAATATGGGTTCATCCGGCCGTCGGGGTGAAGCAGGTCAACAAAAAAATCAGTACCTGGCGCGTCCGGCCGAAGGTGAAAGCCGTCCCGAAGGGGGATTCGGTTTCAGACGAATTGGCCGGGAAGTGCGATACGTTATTCCGCCGAGCTCAGGAAATTTTGGATATGTACCCTGCCGGCATTCAGGTGACGATCAAAATTTTGAAAGAACGCAGCGAGATCAAGGGGGCGCACAGCGCTCATTATGGCTTCGGAACAAAAGCAATTGCTTTTTATGCTTATGAGGAAAACACGATTTATGCGGAAGCCGATGATCTTTCTGAATCCGTGCTGGTTCACGAAATGGCCCATTGCATCATTGACCACTATTTCCGAATGCGGCCACCGCGAAAGATCGAAGAGATGCTGGCAACGCACGTGGATGCCCAATTAAGAGCATGAAAACCCGGAGGAAACAAACATGAAACTGAAGGCTCAGACAATCGGGAAGGGGTTGGCGTTCGGTCTCTTCTTGGGAATAGGAATAGTGTGGGCGGAACAGGTCAACCTGAAAAACCAGTTTACCCAAATCAACGGAACGGTGGAGTGGCGCCGCGGCGAAACCGACACCTGGAAACTAGTGTCGGACAACCAAACGCTGGAACGGGGCGATCAAGTCCGTACCGGAGATCCCGGCGAGGCGGTTCTGAACCTGGAGGATGGCACGGTGATTCAGCTTTCTTCGGGAACGGAGTTTACCGTTTCGGCCATGGCCAAAGATCCGGCCACGGAACAAATCGAATCCGTTGTGGCTTTATTGAAAGGTCGGGTTCGCGCTCAAGTGCATCCGCTGAAACCCGGTTCGACTTTTGAGATTGAAACGCCTGCAATGGTGGCGTCGGTGCGCGGAACGACCCTCAATGTGGGCATCAATGCGGACGGCTCTATCAATGCGGGGAGCGAAGAAGGCAATGTACAACTCATCCGCGAAGGCGAAAATAATTTCATCGCCAAGCTGGAATCCGGCGAGGAAGCCCTGATCGAGTACGATCCCAACACGGGAACCATTAAGATCACTTGCCTCAAGGGAATCCTTGAGATCACAGGTCCCGATGGCAGTGAACACACGCTCAATCCCGGCGATACCGTAACTTTTGAAGGCGGAGCCGCCACGTTTATTCCGGCCGACCTGCCTCCTGCGCCTGGCGATTTAGGTTCGCTTCCGGAGCAAACCGATAACACCAGCGGAGATACGCCGGCGTCATCCACTCTTAGTTCCCCGCCGAGCGGTGCGGGACCTGAAGGATAATCTAATAAAGGAGAAAAGCCATGGTATGGATTGCACTCTTTCTCTTTACTTTAACTATGGCCGGACCCGCTTGGGCCGGAGCTCAAAGAGATGAGCTCCAAATCGGGATTCCCGATCTGCCTCGCCGGGTCCAAAAAACACTTCCCCAATTGAAGCCCGAACAAGAAATTCGAATGGGAATCTTTAAGCTCCATCCTTCTTTTGAATCGGTTGTCGAGTATGACGATAACGTGACCCTGACAAAAAAAGATAAAAAGGATGATGTCATTTTTACCGAATCGCCGGGGTTCGTGACGGAGGTAAAATTGGGGGACCACCGCTTTGAGACGGGTTACGGAATGGAGATCGTGAGTTTCGCGACCGAACATGAGGAAAATACCACGAACCATCTCGCCCACGCCCTCTTGGAACTTAATTTTAACGATCTGACTCTCAATATTTCTGACTCCTTAGAAAAATCCACTCTCCGTTCCTTCAGTGAAACCTCCGCCCGCGATAAACTTTTTTTGAACTCGGTGGACATCGGAGCCCGCTATGACCGGCCGCACTGGGCCGGGGAATTTGATTGGCGGCACAATACGGTTGACCACTTGGTAGATACTTTGGAAGCGAGTGATTACGAAGAAGATGCGTTTGCCATTTTGGGCGGATATAAAATTCTACCCAAGACGCTTCTCCTCCTTGAGGTCGATGCCGGAGTTGTTAATTATCACCGGACGGGGAATGCCAACCAGGATTACTGGCAACTCCTGGGAGGTTTTCGCGGAGAGCCGACGGAGCGTTTGTCTCTGACGACCAAACTCGGATACCAAAACCGGCAGCTGGGAGACGTGCCGGGGCAGGGGACGCAAACCGATTTTAGCGGATTGGTAGCGAACATGGATTTTGTTTTTGCTCATTCGGGAAATGACGCTTGGAGATTGGCCTATATGCGCTCTGTCCGGACTTCCACATTTGGGAATAACAGCTGGTACCGGCAAGACCGGATTTCGGCAAGCTACGCGCGCCGGTTCCTCGACAAATGGACTCTGACGCCGCAATTTGCATGGCAAATTAATGATTATCCGGAACGGACCACGGTTGCAGGGGTCAATAAGCTGCGTCAAGATAGTTTCTGGCAAGCCGGCGTCGAGCTTCGTTACCAAATCCAAGAATGGCTCTCGACGGCGGTCGCTTACCGGTTCAGAAACCGGAATTCCAACTTTGATTCGCTTGATTTCGACAACAATCGATTCATTGCAGACATCACGGTGGCCTATTAATGATATGGCGTGCCTTGGGGAATTGGGCGCTTGCGGGATGTCTTGGTGCGAGCGCAATTAATTTTTCGCATCAAGAACCAAAAATTCTTACGCCGGCTTTGTCTACGGAAGCCGGTGATACAGAAGCCAAGCCCGGTTCCAACGCTGCGCCGTCCGCAACTTCTTTAGAAGAAAAACCCTCCTCTGTAACCTCCGCCAGTCTTTTGCCTGGAGCTTCGAACACAGCGGACAATTCCGATTCGTCTTCTGAGACGGAATACCGGATTCAACCCGAAGACGTCCTCCAAATCGCGGTTTATGAAGAAAAGGACCTCAGCACCAAGGCCCGCGTGACCGGCAGCGGTGAAATTAATTTTCCGCTTTTGGGGCGAATTCCCGTGGTAGGAAAAACCGTACTCGAGGTCCAAGAAAAGGTCGAGACGCTTTTAGAAAAAGATTATCTCGTCAATCCGCAGGTACAAGTCTTCATCCTTTCTTATCATGCCCGGAATGTTTATCTCACGGGCGCTGTGAGCAATCCCGGCTCGTATTCTCTTGCCTTGGGAAAACCGACGACCTTGATGGAGGCCATTGCGATGGCGGGCGGGTTCAGGGAGGACGCGGCGGTGTCTAAGGTCCGGATTATCCGCATTGAAAAAGGAAGAGAGAAAACATTTCGCGTAAACGCAAATGACGTCATCAAGAAAGGGGACAAGACGAAGGATGTCGAGGTGCTACCCAACGATGTTGTCTTCGTGCCGGAAAGTTTCTTCTAATGCAGGAATCCCAAAGCCTTGATTTTTCCAGACAGTGGTACTCTTTCCTGCGGCTACTCAACGCCCGCCGCTGGATCATCCTTACCTTTTTGACCGTAACGCTGCTTCTCGTGGTGGTCGGCACGTCTTTGCAGACGCCCATTTACCGGACGTCTACCACGGTGCTGATTGATATGGAGACTCCCAACGTGCTCACCGTTTCAACCTCAGCCTCCTCCCGGGATGACTACACCCGCGCCGACGTGGGCCAATCGAGTTATATGGCTTATGCGGACTACTACCGTACTCAAGTAGAAATTATCCGCAGCCGGGCCATCGCCGAGAAGGTTTATCGCAACCTCAATCTGGACCAGAATAAAATTTACAACCGTTCCAAAGACCCCGTCGGAAAAATTCTCAAACAAATCAAGGTGGAGCCCATCAAACAGACGCGCTTAGCCAAAATCTACGCCGAAAATTCCAATCCTCAACTCGCGGCGCAAATTGCCAATGAATTCGGCCTGATTTTCGTCGAAGAAAACCGGACGGGAACGACACGGTCGGAAAAATTGACCTTGATGAAAAACGAGTATTTGAAACTCCAGTCCCGCGAAGCAGAACTCTCCAAACGCTATAAGTCCAAATTTCCGGCCATGGTCCGCGTACGCGAACAAATGGAACAACTGGTTCAATCCATTGGGAAGGAAAGGGAAACCGAGGCTCAATTACGGAAAAGCCGTTCCAAATCATTGACCGAACGGCTTCAGGAAAGTTCCACCATCGGCCTTCGCCCCAACAATATCCGCGTCCAAGATTTGGCGGAAATTCCGATAAAGCGCTACAAGCCCAGTGCCATGCTGAATTTGATGCTGGGACTCTTTTTGGGTCTATTGGGAGGCGTAGGCTTGGCGGTCATTGAGGAACTGCTCGACAATTCGGTGAAATTGCCCGAGGATTTTGAGCATGACCCCCGTCTTGTCTTTCTGGGCTATGTTCCCCAATTGAACGGTGTGAAGCCGGACGCGCGCTTTCTCTACCCCAAGCAATCCGACTCGCAGGCCGCGGAAGCCTTCCGGGCCCTCCGGACCAGCCTTCTTTATACCACGCCTCTGGGCAATGCCAAGGCGGTGGTGGTGACAAGCCCGGGATCGGGCGAGGGTAAAACCACCACCCTTTCAAATCTCGGGATTGCGTTGGCTCAAATTGGTTTGAAAATTTTATTGGTCGATGCGGATATGCGCAGGCCCCGTTTGCATGAAACATTTCAAGTCCTCCAAAAGCCCGGATTGAGTGAGTATCTTACAGGCCAGGCACCGTTTGACGCGGTGGTCAAGCTGACGGCCATCAAGGGAGTTTGGGTGGTGCCCAGCGGTATCTCTCCTCCCAACCCTGCAGAACTTTTAGAACTTCCCCAAATGAAAGAATTTCTTAAGCAGGCCACGGCAAAATTTGACCGGGTCTTTTTGGATTCCCCGCCCATCATTCCGGTGACGGATACGGTGGTGCTTTCTGCATTGGCGGGGACCGTGGTGGCCATTGCCAAAAGCGGCAAGACACCGCGCAGGGCTTTGCATCGTTTGGTTTCCCTGGTGAATAACGTCCATTCCAAAGTCTTAGGAGTGATCCTCAATCAGGTGCCGTCCTCGGATCTGCGGGATTACCGTTACGGTTATTCGGATACGGATTATTCATATGGGGAAACGAAAGAACCCAAAGAAGATAAGCTCAAAAACCTTCTCAAAGATTTGAAATCCCGATTAGAGAAATATACTCGGCTGGTCGGGGGAGGGGAGGAAAAATTGCCGGAACGGCCAATGAAACGGGATGCAAACACTTGATGAAGACCGGCTTTCTCGTTGGGGGCTCTTATCCCTCCTAGCCTTTTCGCCTCTGGTTTACGGCGGATATTCGGTTTGGGCTGCCTTTCTCGTGGCGGGCGGTTTCGGAGCGCTTCTTATAACGAAACTCGTGAGGGATCTTTGGAAAGGCTCTCTTTCATGGGTTTGGGCACCCGAAGATTTTGTCTTGCTGGCAGGTTTGGTTTGGTTTTTCATCGGCCTTAAATTTCCCGCCGGTGTTCCCCAAGCGTTCGATTCCTTTTTTATTCTCCTGGGTTGCGCCTTTTGCTTTCTCTTGGCCCGCCAAGGGGCGCGTTCCGGACGCGCCGTTTCCTTCCTCATTGTTCTTCAGGCCATTGCAGCGGTCTTTGTGACGGTGGGCCTCATGCAACTTTTGGGCGTTTTGCCTCACGATTGGTGGCGTCCCCGGCAATTCATGGCCTCCACGTTTGTAAACCATAATCATTTTGCCGCTTACCTGGAACTTATTTTTCCTGCGGGCTGCCTGGTTTGTTTTGCGGCGCCGCTTAAACCGGTGGAACGGTTTATCCTGGCCGTTTCCAGTTTCCTAGTGGGAATCGGAATCGTCTTGAGTTGTTCCAGAGGTTCTTGGCTCAGTCTTTTAATTGCATCGGGATTTGGCCTGGCGTGGTTTGCTGCCCGAGGGAAAAAAATTCGGTGGAATAGGCGCTCGGCCGGGATGGCCCTCGTCTCGCTCGCTGTCTTTGGATTTTTAGTCAGTCAGCCGCCTGTTTTTTCACGTCTGCTCAGCCTCTTGAATGCCCAAGCCGACCCCAGCGTTCAGATGCGTCCGGCCATGTGGCGCGGCACCTGGGATTTGATTCGTGAAAATCCTTGGACGGGCCAGGGGGTGGGCAGTTTTGTTTTTGATTTTCCCCGGCACCGGCCGGCCGGGTTGTACCGTTTGATTAATTATGCGCACAACGATTATCTCCAGCTGGTGGCCGAGCAGGGTCTTGTGGGCTTATTGATTATCGTTGCCATAGCGAGTCTTCTATTTCGACGAATCGTTCGTTTGGTCCGGCTCAGTCAAACTCCTTGGAAGCAGGCCTTCGGAATCGGAGGATTGATGGGTCTTATCAGCTTAGCCCTTCATAGCCTCATCGATTTTCCTTGGCATATTCCTGCGGTGGCCTTCCAGGCGTCGGCGCTAGCGGGGCTTTTGACCGGCATGGTTTACTCCGGCGATATTTCCGAACTGAAAATTTTTCAACCGTCGCCTGCGGTTCGTGGGATTTTGGTTTCATTGGTCATTGCGGTGGCTTTGGCTGTCTCCTGGCCCATCGGCACCCTCGCCGCTGCCGATGTTTGGGCTCAACGGGCAGGTTTTGAAGCCCGGAACGGCCGGCTCCAAGGCGCCGTGAAACTGTATGAGCGGGCCACGCATTTAGCTCCTTACCGAATGCATTACTTTGAACAATGGGGAGAAAATTTGACCCAGCTTGCCCAAACCAAGGAAGGTTCAGAGCGCGAAGATGATTTAGAGCGCGCCGCCCAGGCTTACCGCCGGGCACTTGAATTGGTCCCTCGCAACGCCCGAAGCGCTCACGCGCTGGGTGAAATTCTCCAAACCCAGGGCCACTTTAAGGAAGCCGACCTGTGGTTAGAGAAAGCGATTAGCGAGGACCCGCAGAACCCGCTTTATTGGAAGCATTGGGCGGAACTCAAATTGAAACGGGGCCAGGCTCCGGAAGCCGCCGATGCGTTTCGTAACGCCGCCCAGCTTGCCGAACCCTTTGATTTCTTTCCTCAGCTTTTCAGCCCCTTGGATGATCCCAAAACTTTTCAAAGACAGGGTGAGGAAGCGCTTGCCGGAGGGCAAATCGCATCCGCCCAGGCGGCTTTCAAAGTCGCCCTTGCATTTGACGCCCGTCAATCCGCGGCTCAGGTGGGGCTCGCGGTCAGCGAATTAAGGCTAGGAAACCTTTCAAATGCGAAGGCCTTGATGACTCCCATTAACAATTTGTCATTGAGGTCGAAATGGTTTTCCGCCGTGGCTCAATACGCTTTGGAAAAAGGAAAAAAAGAAGAAGCCGAAAGCGCTCTTGAGACAAGCCTCAAGCTCGATTCCTCCAATATCTTGGCGCGTCAAATGCAATTCAATCTGTCAAAATCGAAGGGAAAAAGAAGGGCTCGGGAAAAGAGGGCTCAACTATTGGCCCTGAACAAACCGCCCGTTTCGGTCATCGAACAACCCGGCAAGACTTTCCTAGTTTGGGAACCGGAGAATGGTCAGTACTCCCGAGGTGGAAAAATTACGGAAGGCTGGGCGCTCTTCAGTAACGGCGCCATTTATCAATCCGTGGCCGTGCCCACGGGTAAAATCCATTTTCACGTGACGGCCAAAGGAACCAAGGCGCAAAGGGTGGGGCCGATGCTGGGTTTGTCTTGGCAGGGCCGGTCGATTTTAAACATTGAAGTTTCTAATCCGACATGGACCGACTACGAAGTGGAAACCGAAGCAAGACCCGGAGAGTTTCTTCTCGGGATTCATTTTACGAACGACTTGAAAGATGAGTTTTCCGGCGAAGACCGCAATCTCAAGGTAGACAAAGTCACCATCTCTTGGAGTCCGGAATGAAGGAGCTCAACTTCCCTCTCTTTCAAGGCCGGATGCCTGCAATCATCAAAGTCTCAGCGCTTGCCGCTTGCCTGGGCTTCGGAATTTTGTGGGCGACGAAGACGCTTGAAATGAAATGGCTGGTTGCGTTGGTAGCCGCGTTTAGTTTCTTGGGTTTTGCCGTTGCCACCGGTCGATTTGAACGGTTTCTTTTAAACGTTTTCTTTTTCTTGATTCCTCTCAACGCCGATTTTAACTGGCATTCCGCCGGCTCGAGTGGCGGCGGGGTTTTGGAATTGGGGGTCTCAACCCTGGACCTCCTCATGGTTTTTCTCTACGGGGCCTGGATCCTTCGGCTTGTTTCACGTCGCGAACCGGAGCCCGGACCGGCCTTGTCCGCCGCGTTGCCTCTGGTCCTCCTCGTTGCTTGGAGCGGCCTTTCAATGATTAATGCGAGGCAGCCCGAATTAACCCTTTACGCCCTCGTGGGACTCTTGAAGACCTTGTTCTATTTTTTTTACTTTGCTCACAATATCAAAACCCGTGAAGATTTATGGATGATTGTCCGCTGCCTCGCACTCGGGTTGATTGTCGAAAGTCTCATTACGTTTCTCCAGTATGCGGCAGGCGGCTACTTGGGTTTAGACGTTCTGGGGGAGAGGCAAATCCCGAAGGAATTGGAATTAAGCATGAACAAAGTTGTCCGGGTCGGAGGCACTTTGGGGCATCCCAATCAATTGGGCGGTTACTTGAGCGCGGTCTTGCCCCTGATGTTTTGTGTGAATGGAGCCAAGTTGGGACGCGGGATGCGTTTCCTCGTCACCCTGGCTATCGGTTTGGGAATGATTGTTCTCATCCTCACTTTTTCGCGGTCAGCTTGGCTGGCCACCGCCCTTGCTTTTATCGTGATGCTGGGCTGGCTTGTGACGGAGGGAAGGATTCATTTCCGGTTGGGACCGGTTCTTATGGGGGGATTAGCTCTCATCACGATTTTCCTTTTTTTCAAACCCCTCATCATGGCCCGCGTTACCGAAGATGACGAAGGTTCAGTCACATCCCGGTTTGCTCAGATGCGGGTTGCGCGTTCGATGATTACACAGCATCCCGTTTTGGGGGTGGGGCTCAACAATTATGATGCCGTTAAGCATCTGAATGAATCTTTTGTAGAAAATTCGATGGAGCGTGGCAAGGTCAACCGGGTCCACAACATCTTCCTCCTCCTGGCTGCAGAGACAGGCCTGGTGGGCTTGGGGCTTTTTGTGTGGTTTCTCTGGAGTCTGGCGGTTCTCGGATTGAAAAAAATTTCGTCGATTCGAGACGGGGCCTTGCATCTGATCTTTATGGGGCTTTATCTATGCTTCTTTGCGCGCATTTTGCACGATGCCACCCATACCGCTTATTTGAGTACCAGCCCCTTGTTTTGGATTTATTCGGCGCTCTTGGTATCAAACAGAAAGTGGGACACCGCTCAATGAATGATCCTGAAAAGGACGCTTCTTCGGAAATCACGGCTCATTTCCGGGTCCGGAATGAAGAGAAATTCATCCGGTCCGCTATTTTGGCCATTCTTCCATTGGTCAAACGAGTGCTAGTATACGATACGGGGTCAACCGACCGAACGCTGGAAATTGTTTCTTCCATTCAAAGCAAAAAAATAGAGATTGTTCAGAGGAAATTTTCTCACAAGAGGGAACTTCGCGATATTCGAAACGAGATGCTCGAACAAACCACCACGGAATGGTCCATGATTGTCGACGGCGATGAAATTTATCCTCCCGAGGCCGTTCGGCGTCTCGGTATAGAGATTCAAAAGATCCCGCCTGCCGTTCACCGGATTGTCATCCGGCGCCTGCACCTGGCGGGTTCCTTCAATCTAATTGCGTCAACCCATGCGGTGGGACGCATTTTCAGAACCCGGCAAATCCGTTGGCGGGGTAATTCCGGCGGCAGCGAAACGCCTTACGTGATGGGACATCCACTGGCGTCACAGAAACAATTTTCAATGTCTTTTCCCAAAGATATTTTCTTTTTCCATTGTCATAATTTTTCCCGTTCGTCCAAAGATGTTGATTTAGGCGCGCTTCGCACCCAAAGAAAATTATTCTTTCCGGTCCTGCCTTATTTCGGCCCTTGGCCCCAAGTGCTCGAGGCAGAAGACGTGGCCACCCGGCCAAGCTTAAAGATATTCCTTCAAAGCATCGCCCTCAATGCCGGAATTCTTTGGGATTTTGTCTTTGAGACGAGCCGCAAGATAAAAAAAAGATTATTTCCCAGGCCAGCGGATTCTTCTAAGGATCCGGCCTTACGAGAGCCTCTCACCGTTTTATTTCTTGAAACCAGTCTCCGGATTGGCGGCACTGAGCATGTGATCACTCAACTCATTCGGCGTTTTGACCGCAAGCGGGTCTACCCGATTGTCTGCTGTTTTTATGAACCCGGGGAATTTGGAAAAGAATTGATGAAAGAGGGCATCCCTGTTTTTTACGGGTTGGCGAAGAGTCGCTGGGATCTCGGCATGATTCCCCGTTTGCTGAAGTTTCTTCGGGAAGAACAGGTTGATGTTCTTTTCATGGTGAATCAACCTTTGATTCAATTCTGCGGAACCCTGTGTGGGCTTCTATACGGGGTGCCTGTCCAGATTGCGGCCATCCGGTCCACAGGAAAAATCAACCGCATCCAGCGACGGCTGTGGATTAACCGGCTCACTTTTCCCTGGATCACACGGGTGACAGCGCTCAGCCAAATGCACAAAACTTATCTGGTGGAGAAAGAAAAAATTGATGCTCGAAAAATTGAAATTATCCCCAACGGAGTCGACCTTGCACGTTTCAGTGCGGCCCGGGATAACGGAACTTTACGCTTTTCCTTAGGAATTCCCGGCAAAGCGCCCCTGGTGGGAATTGTGGCGATGCTTCGTCCCGAAAAAGGCCACGATGTTTTTCTAAAGGCGGCCGAGCGAGTCAGCCGGCAAATGCCCGAAGCGCATTTTCTCATCATCGGCGAAGGACCCGAACATCCGCGATTGATTCAATGGGCTAAAGAATTAGGCATTGAAAAAAAGATTCATTTTCTGGGAGCTCGGCACGACGTGCCCGCGATTCTTCATTCACTCAGTGTGGCTGTTCTTTCTTCAAGGCCGGTGGTGGAAACACTTTCCAATGCAGTGCTCGAATACATGGCTGCGGCGAAGCCGGTGGTGGCCACACGGGTGGGGAGTTTGCCGGAACAAATCGAAGAGGGGAAGACCGGATTCATGGTCGAGCCCGGGGATTTCGAAGCAATGGCGGAGAAAATCGTTACGTTGTTAAAAGATAATTCCTTGGTGGCCCGCATGGGTCAAGCGGGCCGCGAAAGAGTGGAAACCCATTACGGCATTGACCAAATGGTCCGGCAAACAGAAGACTTGTTTGAGCGACTCTTAGGCAGAAAGAGTACCAGATAATGCGCGTCATCCTGATTCATCAATATGATCCGACGATTCATAATGTGGGGGGGATTGGCACATTCATCAATACCTTCATTAAGTACGCCCCCATGGATTTGGAAGTGGACCTGTTGGGCGTGACCGCCGAGCCCCAGCGTTATCCCGTGGGACGCTGGCACCGGCTGAAAGCGGGCCAGAAGGATTTCAATTTTTTTCCTCTGGTTGCTGCACACCCCATTCACCGGGGCCGGATTCCGTTGAATATTCGTTTAACGTGGGCGCTACGTCAATACCGGCCCGTGATTGATTTCAAGGATGCAATCATTGAGATTCACCGGATTGAACCGGCGGCCGTGTTGAGAGATCTTAAGAATCCCAAAGTCCTTTTCTTACATGCACATTCGATGGATCTTTATAACCCTCATACGGAAGTGGTTTGGAAAAAGTGTCCGTGGCTTTATTTTTGGCTGGAAGCAAGGTTGATTCACGCGATGGATCAGGTTTTCATCGTCAGAGAAGACGCCGTCGATTTTTACCGGAAAAAATATCCGAAGTTGGCCGACCAAATCTTCTTTTTACCCACCTGGTCCGACGAGGAAGTGTTTCATTCTTTGCCGGAAGAAGTTCGATTGCAAGAAAAGGAAAAGTTGGCCCAGATTCACAAGTTCAATCCCGCGAAACACCTTCTCCTTTTTGTGGGGCGGTTCGAAGGGCAGAAAGATCCCCTGTTGTTACTTGAGTCCTTTTCTCAATTAAACGGAGCCTTGGCGGGAGCCCAGTTAGTCATGATCGGAGAAGGTTCGCTGGAATCTGAAATCCGGAATTTTATTTCATGCAAGGGATTGGAGGCCCGTGTTCATTTAGTCGGTCCTCAGTCTCAATCGGAAATTGCTCGTTGGATGAACGCGGCCGACGCCTTTGTCTTGAGTTCGGCTTTCGAAGGCATGCCCCGTGTCGTGGTCGAAGCGCTCCAATGCGGTCTTCCGGTGGTGAGCACAGACGCAGGCGAAGCCAAACGCCTGGTGGCCCATTTTTCGGCGGGAAGGATCGTCACCGAGCGCACCCCGCGCGCTTTTAACCAGGCTTTACAGGAAGTGCTTGGCCAAAAACCGGATCGCCAGGCTTGCCAGTCCCAGGCCGCGCCTTTCACGGCCGGAAAAATCCTGCAAAAAGTTTATTCCGCTTATCAAAGACTGGAACGAGACAAAAAATGAATCCCGATTCTTTTCACCAGAAAGTGGAACTTTTTGGAATCGCGATTGACAACGTGACCTTGAAAGAAGCCGTGGAAGGGGTTCATCGGTTGCTTCAAAGCGGGAAAAAGCATTTTGTCACAACGCCCAACGTTGATCACATTATGCGCTTGCATGAGGATAAGGAATTTTTTGAAATTTATCAGAAGGCCTCTCTGGTCATTGCGGACGGGATGCCGATTGTGTGGGCCAGTTGGATTCTCGGAAAGCCTTTAAAAGAGCGGGTGGCGGGTTCGGATTTATTTTTACCCTTGTGCAGGCTCGCGGCCCAGAAGGGGTATGGGGTCTATTTTTTAGGAGGTGAGGTTGGCGTGGCCCAGAAAGCCACGGCGAATCTCAAAAATCTTTTTCCATCTCTGCGAGTGGTGGGCCATTACGCACCGCCTTTTGGATTCGAATCCGATCCCGGGGAAAATAACCGGATCGTTCAATTGATTAATCAGGCCAAGCCCGATCTTCTTTTTGTCGCCCTGGGGGCGCCGAAGCAGGAAAAATGGATTGCCCGTCATAAGGATCAGCTGGAATTCAAAGTGGCGCTTTGCATCGGGGCCAGTGTAGATTTTGCTGCGGGAGTGGTCAAAAGAGCGCCCGTTTGGATGCAGCGTGGGGGCTTGGAATGGCTATGGCGACTTCTCTTGGAGCCTAAACGGCTGTGGCGCAGATACCTCGTCCAAGACATCGCTTTCCTTCCCTTGGTTTTCGACCAGTGGGTTCAAACGTGGCGTAGACCCTTCGGAAAGAGGCCAGCGTGAGCGCGATTTTGCTTGCCCAATCAGGTCTCTTGGCGTTAACGGGATACGGAATGATTTCGTGGGCGTTGACCCGGCCTCGTTTTTTCGAGCGGTTTGTGGGAAATGCCACTCCTCGGGCATTGGCAAGTATCCGCGTGTTGGTGTGTGCCATCCTGCTTGCAAGCGCCCTGTGGGAGGATTTGGCCAGCAGCGCCCTTCTTCCGCGTGCGATGGCCCATCCCTTGGGAATGCTCAAACTCCTCCATCTCCTTCCGATCGGATTCGAACGTTTTGTGGCCAACGCCTCGCTTTTGAAACTTTTTCAAGCCGCGACGATACTTTTGCTCATTCTGGGATTGATCGGCTGGAAAACCCGATTCGTTATTCCGCTGGGAGGATTTTTTTATTTCGTGATGGCGGGAATTTTCCGCCAATACGCCTGGTTCTATCACACGGGATTGATTCCCATTTATGTAATCGCCGTCCTGTCATTGACTCCGTGCGGGGATGACTTGTCCCTAGACCGGTTTTTGAAAATTCGCAAAGGCCAGCCGGTCCCTCAAGCGGATGAAGCGAAACCTGTCTACGGCTGGTCCCGCTACGTTTGCTGGGTGGCCCTTGCCGTTCCCTACGTCGCAGCGGGAATGAGTAAAATCCGAAATGGGGGGCTTTTTTGGTGGAATGCAACCAACATGAGATCCATCCTTTATCAAGATTCCCTCAATCCGATGCAGTTCGACTGGGATGGGGGGTTGCGGTTGAGAGGAGCTCCGGATTTTCTGTTTGCCTTTTTGGGGATCACGGCGGTGCTGGGAGAACTCAGTTTCGGGCTGGTTCTATTTTCCCGCTTCGCCCGCAAAATCTTGCCCCCGTTGATGGCTCTGATGCATTTGGGAATTTCCCTTTTGCAGAATGTCTTGTTCTTTGATCTCATCTTTCTTCAGATGATGTTCTATGATTTCACGTCTCCTCGAGCTGCTCCGGCTCCCCATTCCTCGGGCAGAAATTTGGCCGCTCCGCTTGCGATCTCCGGTCTCTTGACTGTTCTCCTTCTTTGCTGGGTTTACCGCGTGGAGCAATTTCCGTTCACGGCCATGCAAATGTACACCAAACCCCGGACCTCTACGGTGACTTACTACAAAGTGTTTCTGCGCCGCGAAACGGGAAGAGAGGAGCCTGCACGCCTCCACGAGGCCATCCGGGCAATGGTGGACGGGAGATACCGAAAAATTGTGGCCCGGTGTTTTGAGTCTTCTCAAATTCCGGTTTGTGAAGAGTTTCTCCAATCGTGTGGGTCTGCCTATAACCGAAAGGCGCCCGAGGGCGGAAAAGTCAGCCACCTTGAAGTCCAGAAATGGGTTTGGGATTTTGGATCGAATCCCAAAGATCCCAATTACGGAAATCTGATTAATCGATTTGTCTACCCGGTGAAAAGATGATCGTCGCTTTCATTTATGCATTGATTTCGGGGGTCGCGGTCGGGTGCTTGACAGGACTCGTCGAGGTCACCGCGCTTTTCCTAAGAGAAGGCAAGAGCGTTTGGAGTTTTCTCGTCCCTGCCATGATTTTTTACAGCGTTGCTTGCTCGCTGATGGCCCTGGCCGTGGGAATTCTCAGGTGGGTAATCAGCCGAGTGCGTTGTAAGGAAACCCCGCCCGCGGAAGCTTGGATCCGGCTTTACCTCGCTGTATTGATTCCGCTTTTCCTTTTCATTGTGCTGGGCGGGCATGTGAACATCAATTGGCTGCCCAGTTTCACGGATCCCCGTTCGATCGCTTTTGATATTTTCTTCCTGGCCTTGAATTTGGGATTAGGGATTTGGCTTTACCGGCAGCCAATTCCGAAATGGTTTTTACCCGCTCTCCTCATTATAGGAGTGGGTGCCGGAATTTCGATTTCCGTTTTTGCGCTTAGCCAGACGCAAGATCAAATGACCCGTCCCGCTCTACCGGCTTCTTCACCGAATATCCTATTGATTACCTTGGACGCTCTTCGTGCGGATCATTTGTCCGTTTACGGATACCCGCGCCGGACGAGCCCGACTTTAGAGGAGTTTGCCAAAGAGGGGATCGTCTTCGAGCGCGCTTTTGCCAATTCCTCTTGGACCAAGGCCTCTGTGGGGACGATGTTTACCTCCCTTTACCCTTCCTCCCACGGGGCCAATGAAATGACCGCGGCTTTGTCCGGCACGTTTACGACGCTTCCGGAAATTTTGCAATCGAAGGGATATGTCACGGGGATTTTCTCGGCGAACTCATTTGTCTCTCCGGTCTTTGGCTTTGGCCAGGGAGTCGATTATTTTTATTATAAAAACGTTTCCATTTTTAAAGTGTCGATCATTGGGCACATCCTCTTCAAGTTGAGTAAATTTTCTCCGGCTTTTCGCCCCTTCTATGAAGCTTTCAAGAATGAAGGAGGATCCCAAAAAATCACGAAGGCACCTTTCATCAAGCAAAACTTCCTGAATTGGGTGGAAACCCTGAAGGGAAAACCCTTCTTCGCCTATGTTCATTTCATCGAACCTCATTCTCCGTATGAGCCTCCGGCTCCGTTTAACAAGCTCTATGACCCTGATTTTCCTCCTCCTTACATGAGCCGCGAACCCTATAACCAGGGGATGGAGCCCTTTCACAAGGCCGAAAAACTCTCTGGCGAGAAATTCAACAACTTAGTGGCCCAATACGACGGCAACATTACTTTTGTAGACTCCGTTTTGGGAGAACTCTTCCAAAATTTGAAAGACGAGGGGCTTTACGACCGAACACTCATCATCGTGACTTCCGATCACGGCGAGGAATTTTATGATCATGGCGGCTGGGGGCATGGACAATCACTTTACAATGTACTGCTGCACGTGCCGCTTCTCATGCGCTATCCGCCTCTTTTTTCCGCTGGCGTCCGGACTCCGATTGTTTCGAGGCATGTGGATCTTCTGCCCACCATCCTTGATTTCAGCGCCATTCCGGCGCCGGATTCGATTGAGGGAAAGAGCCTGATCCCGCAAATCAAAAATCCCGGGTCCGGTACCGATCCCCGGCCGGTTTATAGCGAGGTGCTTCACGGCAAGGATTACGCCCGAGCCTTGCAGCGAGACAATGACAAGGTGATGGAAGTCCATGATCGGTCTAAGGAAGCGCAGCTCTTCTTTGACTTGGCCCAGGACCCCGGAGAGAAAAATCCGCTCAAGAGGGAAGAGCACCCGAAGGGGGCTGAACTCAAAAAACTCCTTTCCTTTTTTCAACAGAAAGCCCAGGAAAAGGCGATGAAGGGACAGAGCGTCGAAATTGATAAAGAAACAAAGGAACGGCTCAAGGCCCTGGGTTACCTGCAATAATGCGTTTCCATCCAATGAGATTTTCATTCGTCTGTATTTGTTTTTTATTTGGTTTTTCTTTCGCTTCTGCTTCAGATCAAACCTCCGCGCAAACCCTGAGCGAGCCGCCCCTTGTTTTAAACGGCGATTTTGAGAAAGGAACCGGAAAGAAAAATTTACCCGAAGGGTGGCGGACCGAGGGCAAAGCGAGCCGCTTTCAGGACCCGACCGGAAATTGGAAACTCAAATTGTCCGGGAAGGAATCCGACGACGTCATCCGTGCTTCTCAAACCGTAGTGATTCCGGAAATCTCCATCCCCGCGGTGACGGTGGCTGCGCTCGTTAAAGCCAAAGACATTCAATCCGTCGATGAAGACGCGAAAGCGGAAGGCGCAGTCCTGATTAATTTCCTGGACGAAAAAGGAGACCTGACCGGCAAACCTGCAGATCTTGGAAAGTGGGAGGGGACTTTCGGCTGGAGGCCGTGGGCGGGACATGCCCGGATTCCTGCCGGAGCAAAAAAACTGGAACTGGTTCTGGAATTACGCGAAAGCTCGGGCTCTCTGATGTTTGACGAGGTGCGGCTCGTATGGGGATTTCCCGAAGATGAGGACCGATTAAATTTCATAGTAGACGGAGGATTTGAATATCCTTCCGCCCTGTCCAGTTGGATATTCGGCGGGGGACAAAAAATGGTCTACCCGGGATTTGCGGGGCACAGCAGTTTAAGTGTCAGCGTTCCTGAGTCCGGAAGGTCGGTGACGACTCAACAACTCGTTTTTGATCCGGAGGAAGCCATTCAAAAAGCGAAATTGGAGTTTTACTATCGGCTAGAAGAGGTCAAGGCTTTGGAAAAAAACGGGGGGGCGAGGATTGAGATCGAATTTCAAGATCAAACTATCGTTCTAGGGCCGTGGACAGGGTCCTTTCCCGATTGGAAAAAATTCTCATCCGCTCTTACGATTCCTCCCAATGCAAGCACGGCACAGTTTCGTTTAATCATGGAAAAGGCCAAAGGCACGGCTCAATTCGACGCAGTCCGGCTAAGTGTTCATTCCAAGTCCGGCGCTCTCCGGCGTCCCGTAGAATCCCGCAATGACACCCGCGGATGGAAGGAATTTAAATTTTTTAAGGAGCCGCTCGAGGGAGCCCTGGATATTAGCGGTTTCGTGGATCCGCCGGCTGGCCGGCACGGTTTTCTAAAGACTGCCGAAGACGGGCATTTTTATTTCGAAGACGGGAAGCGCGCCCGGTTTTTTGGCATTAATCTCCAGCCTCCTCAGTCTCTTCCGACTCATGAAGAGGCGGATCAACTGGCGGCGCGGCTTTCGCAGCACGGTTTTAATTTAGTCCGCCTTCATCACCTGGACGCCCCTTTTGGAAAACCCAATCTCTTTCGTCCCGAATCGGAAGATACCCAGCATTTTTCCAAGGAGAGTTTGGACCGTCTCGGTTATTTCATCGCGCAGCTTAAATCCCGAGGCATTTATATTTATCTGGATCTGCTCGTGAGCAGGAAATTCAGACGCAAGGACGGCGTGCCGGGATATCAAAAGCTTTCCCGCGGCGCTAAAGGGGTCGCCCTTTTTAACCGCCGCTTGATCGAACTTCAGAAAAAATACGCCCAGTCACTTTTCAATTACAAAAATCCTTACACCGACCTCAAATTAAAGGACGAGCCCGCGATTGTCCTGACAGAGATTGCCAATGAAAATTCCCTCTGCCGCTTTAAGAAATTTCCCGAGATGCCTGCCGTCTATGAAAAAGAACTGGAGGCCCGGGTCGGAAAAAATTTCCGGGATTTGTTTGACTCCGAGGTCCAGAAGCGCTATGCCGAGATCCAGAAAAATTACTTTCTGGAAATGAGGGATTTCTTAAAAGACGTCGGCGTCAAGATTCCCATGGCCGGAACCAATTTTGCCTTAGACGGTTTGGATTTGGAAACAAACGCCCTCCTTGATTTCATTGATCGGCACGCCTATTGGGATCCCCCTCAAGGCGGGGTGGGGGATTTGGTCCGGTTCCATAACGGTTTAATCACTCGCGAAATTGACCCGCCGGAATATCACGTGGATTCCAAACGCGTCAACCCGATTGTGAAATTAATCCCGCTCCGGGTCCCGAAAAAACCATTTGTCGTGGGGGAATGGAATATCGATTGGCCCAACGAATATCGCGCCGTGGGGCCTTTGCTTTTTGCCGCGTATGCTTCCCTCGAAGATTGGGATGCCATCATTCAGTTTAATTATGAAAGTAAGCCCGGCACCGAGAAAATCGAAAGTAATTTCGACGTAGGCTTTAAGCCCGAAATTTTTCTTCAATACGCGGCGACAGCCCGTCTTTTTCACCGTTCTGACGTAAGCTCTGCGAATGAACCGCCTTCGTTCATGCGTGACACCCCCGAATTGAAGTGGGACGATCAATTCGGGAGGGTGTGGATCAAAACACCCCGGACGCAAGGGGTTCTGGGAACGGTTGGCGGAGAACGGCTCGAGCTTTCTGACGCGGCGTTTGAAATTTCAAATCCTTACGCTGCGGTCAGCCTCACGAGCCTGGATGAGGCGCCCCTTCGGAATTCCCATCATCTTTTATTGACCGCCACGGCGAGGTCGGAAAATAAGGATACGGTTTATAACGTCACTCGGACCCTTCTGCGTTCAAGCGGAACCGCGCCCATTCTCGTAGAGCCCGTTGGGGGCCGGGTCTTTATTCCTCTGGGGGAGCGTAAACCACCCCAAGTTTTTATTTTGGATTTCAATGGAAAGCGCCAAAAAGAATTTGCGCCTCGCGTGAAGAGTAATGCCGTGGAAATTCTTTTGGGTGAGGGGTTCATTTATGAAATTATTTTCGGATGAATTTTTTTCGCGTCTTCAAGCTTTCGGAGTGGTGCAGGCCTTGGGCCGGGCATTGGCCGGCCTTAAAGTCATCGCTAAATATCATTCACTCGATTTTTATTTCACAGAAATTTCATCTTTCCCGGAGGCAAAACCTGTTGCTGGTTCGTTGTCGTTGGCGTTCCGGGAGCTCGGATCAAATGAATGGGAAAAGCTTCATTTTGCCGAAGGACTTCTAGGGCCGGAGGAAATCCGGGTACAATTTGCCCGGGGTTCGCGGCTTTTTGTGGTGTTTGAGGGTGAAAGGGTCATCGGGATAAATTTCATCAATGACAAATTTGCCGATTTGACTCATATTAATCGCCCTCGGATCACCTTCCCCCAAAGAACCATTTACAGTTACCGGGCTGTGGTGTCACCCGCTTACCGGAAGAAGGGAGTCGGATCTTTTATGAAACGATCTCTGATGAAGATTTTACATTCAGAAGGGTATCAGCTCTTTTTTGTAGCCGTCTTTTTGAAGAGTGTCGTTCCTCATCTTTGGCATCAATCAATGGGATTTCGAAGATGGGGGCGCATCACCTACATTGATTTACGCGTGGGCGGATTTTTGTGGAAGCGTTTGACGAAGGAAGGGCGCCGGTATCCGGATCTTTTCTATGCGTGATTTCGCTCTGACCTATCCGCAACTGATGAATCAGGCACTAGGCCAAGGTTTCGACGAACCGTCTTTGGGCCGGTTGCGTGCGGCTTACGATTTCGCCCTGAAATTCTTTGACGGCTTTTACCGCGCCCAAGGAGTCCCCTTCATTTGTCATCTCGTGAGAACGGCGAGCATTGTCCTCGCCGAAAAACAAGCGCCGGAAGCCGTGATGGCCGCGCTTTTGCATTCAGCCTATATGTTTGGCGCACCCGCTTCGCGGAGGGCTCAGTTAAAGCAAAAGGCGGGAGAGGCGGTGGAGTCCCTCGTGAGTGCTTATACCGAATTTCCTTGGCGCGCTGAAAAGACCGTTCAGACTCATCTGGAAAAACTTCCCGGTTATTCCCTTCAAACCCGGCAAGTCCTTGTGATGAGGCTGGCCAATGAACTGGAAGATCATTTGGATGAGGCCATGGTCTACCGGGGTGTGTTTCCTTATCAGGAATGGATCGAAACCCGGGGCAAAACCATTATCGAATTAGCGCGCCGAATGGAAAGGAAGGAACTGGCCGAAGAGTTGGAGCAAAATTTTAAGACTACTTTGATGCGCAGCTTGCCCGAAATCGTCAAACGCCGCTGCCGGGATGCCCACGAACTCCCCGAACACCGCCGTCGGCGTCTAGGAATCACCGGGCGAATTGGAACCAAAATCAAACAATGGATACCCTTAAAAAAATCAGCCTAAACGACGAACAAATTTTCCATGAATTGAACTTTTTGGGCGGAGATCCCGAACTGATTCATGCGATAAAGGATTGTGTCAAAGCCCAAAAGGAAGCGTCCCGGGAAAAGCTCACGACGGTCTTTAAACCGGAACCGCGAGCGTCTCACGAAGTCTCCGGCGAGGCGTTAGACGAAATCTTAAAAAAAGGTGAAGCCATCAACGGAATCCGCACGGAGCGGGAGATTTCCAATGTGATTGTCTTCAATGATAAACGGTATGAAAACGCGGTCATGGCCGAAGAGGTTTCCCGGGCCCGTAAAAAATTCGACGAGCTTTTGGGCCGGAGAATTCGAGATTTGTTTACGGAAGGCAAGCGGCTTGAAATCCGCAGCAGCGGTTTTTTTCTTTATCCACCCCAAGGTTACATGGGGTGGCACACCAACTGGCAAAACCCCGGATGGCGGCTTTATGCGAGTTACGCCGAAGAACCGGAAAAATCTTTTTTGCGATACCGCGATCCCAAAACCTGCCAGGTCGTGACTTCGCTGGACCATCAATTAAATTTCCGGCTTTTCCGGGTTTCCGCCGACCAACCTTTTTGGCACGCGGTTTATTCGGACACTTACCGTTATAGCCTGGGATATAAGATCACGAAAATTCCAGGATTTTTTGGGCGCCTCAAACGGAAATTAAATTTATGATGGCTCTTCTTCCTCTTCTCATTCAATACTTCACTTTTCCGCTCCATCAACAGCTAACCCAGCGGTCCACCCTCCGTGTTTCGGAAAGACTTCGTGAAAGCCAAAGATGGCCCGCTGAAAAGTTGCAACAGTGGCAAGAGGAAAAAATCCAGCAATTGCTCGCTCACGCCACACATCATGTCCCTTATTACCGGGACTTATTCCGTCAATTGGGTCTTTCTTCTGAATCTGCAGCCGGAAAAGATTGGGCCCGCATTCCCGTGTTGACCAAAGACATTGTCCGCAAAAATTTTGACAAGCTTCAGGCAACGGATCGTCCGCGGCTCTTTATCACTGGCCAGACGAGCGGATCCACGGGTTCTCCGGTGACGTGGCGGATTGACCGGGATGCGGAATCAGTCCAACAGGCGGCGCACTTGCGGGCCCGGGAAGGGTGGGGACTTCGTTTGGGGGATCCTCACGTCATGTTGTGGGGCCGGGACACCTTTCAAGGCTCGCGCAAACAGCTTCGAGACTTGTGGATATGGAACAAGCGGGCTCTTGCTGCGATGGAAATTTCAGAAGACAAGGTTGAGGCTTACTATCAAAAATTACGGGCTTACCGGCCCCGCTATTTGCGGGGCTATCCAACTTTATTGGTCCAATTTGCAAGACTTTGTCAGTCGCATGGTTTTTCACTGAAAGAATTATCATTGAAGGTGATGATTGCTACGGCGGAAGTGTTGAGCCCTGCCCAACGTTTAGAAATCCAGAAAGCTTACGGTGCTCCGGTCGCCAATGAATACGGTTGTTCGGAAGTGCAACTGATCGCTTTCGAGTGTCCGCAAGGCTCCATGCATATTCAGGCGGATGCGGTTCGTGTCGAACTTCTTCAGGACGGGAAACCGGTGCCTCCGGGTGAACCGGGGGAAGTGGTGGTGACGGATTTATCCAATCGAATCATGCCGGTGATCCGCTACCAAACCGGTGACAGGGGGCGGTTTAAATCGGGTGCATGCCCGTGCGGACGAACGCTTCCGCTCATGGAATTAACGATTGGCAGAATGGGGGATTTGATCGAGTTGCCGGACGGACGAGTGATTCATTCGGAAGTGTTCACGCCGACACACGACAGCCTTTTTTTTAAACTTGTACAGCAGTTTCATGTCCTTCAGGAAACGCCTACACGGTTCCGGGTGCAGGTCGTCGTAAAAAACGAAGAGGATTTCCGGCAGGTTCGCGAAGAATACCTTCCCTTCATTGCCGCTCAAGTGGGGAGTGGAATAGAAATGAAGATGGAGCGTGTCGCTAAAATACAGAGCCATTCTTCCGGCAAACAGCCTTATTTTACTCCGGGAGGTTTTCAAAAATGAGCCGCGGACGGTTTGGGAAAAACGCAAGCGTACTCATGGCCATGGAGCTAGGCATTCGCGCCATGGATGCTCTGGTTGTAATCATTCTGGCCCGTTACCTGGCGCCGGAGGGATTTGGTTTACTGGCGTTTGCTCTTTCCTTTGCGGGGCTCTTCGGTATGTTGCCCGGGTTTGGAATGGGATCGCTCAGCGTACGAAATGTGGCGAGGGAACCCGAGCAACTCAGCCGTTTCTTATTGAACGGACTCATTGTGAAGACCGCGCTGGCCGCTCTGACCCTTTTAATCATTTGGCTGGCGAGTATCTTATTTCATCATTCCGGCGACCGGCAGGCCGTGGTGATGCTGGCGGGATTATTGATGGTCCTGGAAACGAATGTGACTTTCGCCTTGTCATTTTTTCAAGCGATGCAGCAGATCAATACGATGGCGTTTGTTAATTTGGGCGTTCGGGCCGGGTGGGTGCTGAGTTCGCTGGGCGTGATGTTCTTTCACGGAGGGATCGGCGATCTCCTGGGAGCACGGATCGCCGTCACGTTGGTGGGATTTCTGGTGACCTTAGGGTTGGTTCATTTCCGGTTGCACCGACTTTCTTGGAAATTGGAGCCCGGTTTTGCCTGGCATATTCTACGTGCGTCTCTGCCGTTTGCCTTGATCCGTGTCTGGATGGAACTCTATGCGGACGTGGACATGGTGATGCTCTCGACCATGAAAGGGGACGTGGTCACCAGTTTATACGCCGCCTCCCAGAAAGTCTTACGGACCTTTTCATTTATTCCCGCAGGATTCAGCGCCGCCAATTTACCCGAAATGGCGCGTTCGTCTAAAGATTCCCGGGCCGAGCTGGTGCGGATGATTGCCCGGCGGTGTAAATACCTGATGATTATTAGCCTGGGACTCGCCGGTGTCATCTCCCTAACTTCAGACTGGATTATTTCGCTTCTTTATGGATCCGCTTATGCGGAAGCGTCCGCAGTTCTCCGAATCGCTGTCTGGTCGCTTGTCTTTACCTTTGTGAACGGGACCCTTATTTCGGCCATCGCTGCAGTGGACCGCGAGAGGGAAGGCAGCAACCGTCTTTTCCTGGGATTATTTTTTAGCGCACTGAGTAATCTTGCGGTGATTCCTTTTTACGGCCAAATCGGAGCGGCGGCAACGACCGTGATGGCGAGGGCCTTTGTCTTTTATCTCGAGTTACACCTCTTACGAAAGGCCTTGCCCGACCTCAAACTGCCTGCGGTGGGTCGATTGATCATCGCGACCCTTGCGATGGTGACCGTGGGGTGGTTTTGCCGTCCTGCCGGACTGGTGGTGACGGTGATTGTTCCCGCAATCGTTTATTTGGGTCTTTTGATGGTCACGCGCACGATCAAACGGGAAGAATGGTCTACCCTCATGAAATTACTTCGCTGGCAAAGCACGTCCTAAAAATTCTTTGACTCGGTCTCGTTTCCTCGCCAGCCTTTTTATCCTCGGTTTTTTATCCCTGCAGATTTTTCTAATCGCCCGATGCTACTTCACCCCGCAAAAGTACTTTGGGTGGCAAATGTTTTCAGATCCCGTGCTCTACCGGGTGGAATTTTACGGAGTGGACGGTTCCGGGCAAAAAAAGCTCCTTTCCCGCGAAGATTACCGGCCTTGGTTCCGGGGAAAGTTTCCCCATGTTTATTCTCTGCCGGCGGGCCGGTACCGGACTTTTCACCGGGGCAAGGAATTTTTAATCGAAAAGTTCAGCCATTATCCAAAGTTTCTTTGCGGAAAGTTAAAAGACAAAGGTTACCGGGAGATCGAATTGACTGTGGAGTACCGTGAAGCGATGGAAAAACAAATGTCCCGGAAGGTTTTTCAAGCCCGCTGTGTGAACGCAGAGAGCGCATGAGTTTCGGCAAACGCTGGGAAGATTTTTGGTTTGCCCCGTTTTCCCTGAAGCGGATAGCCGTGTTCCGGATCCTCATCGGGGTTCTCTTCCTCGTTGAATTTTTCACCCTCCCGATTTTTTTCACGGGGATGAACGAATCGAATTATTTCGCGGGTGGTTTTTATCTTCCCTACTTTTCCTGGCTCAAGCCTCCTCCTTTTTCTGTTTTCCTTACGCTGGAGGGGATTCTGCTCGTTTCTGTTTTCTCATCGATTCTCGGTCTCTTTACCCGTTTCAGCCTTTTGCTGGCGTCCGGCATCGTCTTTTATTTTTTCTTCCTCAATCAGCTTTTCTATTTGAATCACGTTTATCTCTTGGGTGTGATGCTTTTCCTGACGGGCCTTTCGCCGGCGGACCGGCGGTTTTCTTTGGATTCCCTTTTTTTTGGAAAGGGTCGAGAGCTCAATTCGGAGCGTGAGAGCGCCTGGCCCTTGCGCCTGCTTCAAGTGCTGCTTTCGTTTGTCTATTTTGCGAGTGCGCTTAGCAAAACGAATGCGGGATGGTGGTCCGGCGAAACGATTCGTCTCTTTTATGAAGCGGGCAATATCCGTTTCCCGGGATTTCTGGAATTTTTAGAGAAGGTGCCCTTTGCGCTTCAGGGAAGAATGACGCTTTTCACCGAATATTTTCTGGCCTTTGCGCTGTGGCCCCGACGGACAAGGAATCTAGCGCTTATGGTGGGAGTTGTTTTCCATTCCATGATGGATTTAGGAATGGGGATCGGCACCTTTTCCTTGCAGGTGCTGGCAATTTATTTTCTTTTTTTGGAAAGAGACGAAAATTAATTGGCGACGATGAAGACGAGCAAAAACCGGTAGTCCTTGCCGCCGATTCGGAAAACGCCGATCAAAAGGTGAGTTCCGTTCTTTAGATTTTTTGTGTTGTAGCCCTTCGACCCTCCCCACGTGAAAGGTTTGGTTTTAGTCGAATACAATTTCGCCCCATCCACGTAGTAGGAGACTTGGCTCACGGTGGGGTAGGCGCTCAAGTTGGGCCCCACAAAAATTGTTCCGCTCACTGTGTCGCCGTTGGTGAGTGAAGTGAAGGGGGGAGTAAGAGCGGTTTGATATTCATAGGCTCCCAAGTCACTCTTGAGTCCCACCACACGGGGTTTGGCATCTAAGTCAGCGGGGGACAGGGAAGCCGTGACGGGCACGTAATCGATGGCTAAGCTGGTTTTTTTTAGGTGAAAATCTTCTCCCGCCCAATTGACAAATTCAGGATCCGCTCGAAAGTCCGTCGATGAAAGCGTGAGCTTCGAAAGATCCAGTCCTGAGGAATACCAAAGAACGCGCTCAGAAGAGAAGGACCCGTTGCTTTCAAAAAGAAGGCCATTAGAAACGCTGCGTGCCACGATGCTGTTTTCTAAACGTAACTTTCCATCCACATAAATTCGGATATCATGGTCCTCATTGGACACAAAGGTTGTCTGAAGGACGGTGACATCCCCTTGGGATTCAATCGTAATACCGTTTCCCTCGACCGTTCGAATGCCATCGGTAAGGAGTTGACGCTTCGCATGATGACTGAGCGAACTTTTGATGGTGGCGGTTCCCCACATCTTGAAATTATTCTTGTTTCCGTAAGCGACGATATTTTCAAATAAACCATTCGTCCCTTTGAAGTCGATTCCGGCATCGGCGTTGTTGGCGAAAATGGAATTCCGGATCGTCAGTTTGTCTACTTGTGCCTCGGCGATGACGCCGTCTCCATTTAAATAATCGGGGTTGGAACCGGGAAAAATATCCAAGGAGTTATAGGCTTGAACACGTTCAAAAAGGAGATCGTGGGAAATCCCGGTCGCGCGGAAGGCATTTTTACTGTTCGTGGCGTAAGCGTTTCGAACGGTGACGTGATTGGCATCTGTGATACGGACTGCGTAATCATTTCCGTCGGCCCGTAAGCCGTCGATTTCAATGTAGATACTGGTTGCCTCTACGTCGATGCCCGCTCTCAAATTGCGGAATTCCAAATTTTTGAAACGCAGAAAATCTCTTCCATTCGTTTCAATGCCGGATTCGGAATCCGCTAAATTGGTACCATCTAGGATGACGCGCCCCACGCCTTCGAGGGTGATGTAGGCGCTCAGGCTGCCGGAAGAAACCATGTCCACATTTTCTTCGTAGGTCCCTTCCTGAATATACAGGGCATCTCCGGCCACGAGCCCGGAAACTCCGCGCCGAATCGTCTGCCAAGGGTTGGTTTGCGAACCGTCTCCCGTATCAGAACCTGTTTTTGAGACATAAAAAGAACGCGTCGGGGTGCTTTCTATGGTTACCGGGCTCAAAGGCGAGCTCCACAAACTCCATGGATTGGGATTAGATACTGTGGATGTTGGAACGGAAGAACTCGCGGAATCTGTCGAAGGAACAACGGCTGGCGTGGAGCTTGTCAAATCTCCAGAAAGAAGGGTGTCCTTACCGGCAAATGCAGGATTCGCAAGTAGAAGAGGCAGACACAACGATGCAATCAGACCAACAATTCTCATAGTCGTAGACGCAAAAATGTTTCGTCATTATAGATTTATCTGATTGAAGGGCAAGAGAAAAGATAAGCGCTTACAAGACACCACTTCAGCTTAAACTAGCATTGACTAACAGGATGAGACAATCATTTAAAGTTTTAATCTTGTAAATTGACTGTTAACAACTCGTAAGCTAATATTAGCCCTTATCCTCTGTTAGGGTAAGCAACTAGGGCCTCTCATCATGATTAAACGTTCACAGATTTTCCTCAAGCAACTGGTTCTTCTGGTGGATGGAGTGGCGGTGTCCGCTGCCTTCATCTCCACTTACTTTCTCCGACAACAGATTCATTATCAACATGTGCCGGCCCTCAAAAGTTTCCACTCTTACCTTTGGCTTCTTTGGATCGTGGTTCCTATCTGGGTGGGCACACTCCATTTCATGGGTGCCTACCGCGAACTTCGGGTAAAAAATTTCCGCCAAATTTTGTTGATTATCCTGAAGACCACGGTCGTAGGCCTTTTTATCTTCGGCTCATTTGTTTTTATCTTAAAACTCCATTACGTGAGCCGGAGTTTCATGGTGCTTTTCTATCTTCTGAGCCTTTGCTTTATTTCTTTGGAAAGGGCGTTTTTAATCGAGTTCTGGCACGTCATGGCCGCCCGAGATTACTTTCGGCGAAAGCTTCTCATTGTGGGTACCGGAACCCGCGCCAGAAAATTTATCCGAACCACGCAAGCGCATCGTCCTTGGGGTTTAGACCTGGTGGGATTGGTGGATTTGGATCCCAAATTAGTTAACCAAACAGTCGAGGGAATAAAAGTTCTCGGGACCTTGGATGAACTTCCCCGGATTTTTCAGGAAATCGTCATCGATGAAGTCATTTTTGTGGTCCCGCGGAATTGGATGGGACGGATTGAGGAACCGATTCTCCACTGTGAGCGAGTCGGCATTCGAGCGACCATGGCCGCGGATCTTTTTAATCTGAATTTCGCGAAAGCCCACCCTTCGGATTTCGAAGGTATTCCGGTCATCTCTTTTGAAACGACTCCCGCCGACGAGTGGAAACTGGCTTTCAAGCGTCTCTTCGATATTGGCACGGCTCTTTTAGGGCTGGTGCTCTCTAGTCCTATTTTTCTCGTATCGGCCATTCTCATTAAATTGACTTCTCCAGGGCCTGTTTTTTTCCGCCAAGTCCGTTGCGGAGTCAATGGGCGACGGTTTACCCTTTACAAGTTCCGTTCGATGGCCCTGGATGCGGAAAAGAAGTTGGCCGGACTGAAGCATTTAAATGAAATGGGGGGCCCTGTTTTTAAACTCACGAACGACCCCCGCCTGACTCCGATTGGGCGCTGGCTTCGCAAGTCGAGCATTGATGAACTGCCGCAGTTGGTCAATGTATTAAAAGGGGAAATGAGTCTCGTGGGACCCCGCCCTCCCTTACCGGAAGAAGTGGCCAAATATGAGTCATGGCAAATCCGCCGCCTGAGCATGCGTCCCGGAATTACCGGCTACTGGCAAGTTAACGGACGCAACCGGATTAAGGACTTCAATCAATGGGTCCGGTTGGACCTGCGTTACATTGATGAGTGGTCCCTTTCCCTCGATTTTAAAATTCTTTTGAAGACCATTCCCGCCGCCCTGTTAGGAACAGGAGCCAAATAATTCTCCTTGTGGTAGAATCTCTCCACCTTTGGAGGAATGCCCATGAATATGCCCGGCCCGCTTGAAACTCTTGTCATCCTGCTCGTGATTCTGCTTCTTTTTGGCGCCAAACGGCTACCCGAAATCGGCCGCGCCCTTGGCGAAGGCATCCGCGAATTTAAGAAAAATCTGCAAAATCCAGGCGAAGAGAAGAAGTAGCGCGCCCTCTATACAGGCGCCCGTAGCTCAGATTGGATAGAGCAACAGCCTTCTAAGCTGTGGGTCGCGCGTTCGATTCGCGCCGGGCGCACACCATTAAGTCTCAGGTGGATTTATCAATATTACTCAACACATATAAAAAATAGTCAAAACTAGTCAATTATATTCAATTGAACTATTTTTTAATCTCCTATTGACAAATAACAACTTTTAATGCATTTTCTAGTCAATGAAAGTAAATGACTATCTATCTGTTGAGGAGGTAGCAAGTCGTTTTGGAGTTAATGTGACGACGGTGTATCGCCTCGTACAAAAAGGCGCCTTACCCGCGTTTAAGCTTGGAGGGCAATGGCGCTTTAGCCCTGAAATGCTGGAAAGCTGGGTGGCCGACCAAGTGACCATTGAGCGGCTAAAAAAAGAAAGCCAAGGAGAATAAAAATGAAACGAATTCTACTGGTGGATGACGAACTGCCCCTGCTGGAACTTTTGTCTCACCGGCTTAAAAGCTGGGGGTATGAGGTGCTTACGGCGGCCAACGGAGAGGAAGGGCTCCGGGTAGCGGAGACTGAACGTCCCGATCTTGTTCTGCTGGATATCCGGATGCCGCGGATGAATGGGCGCGAAATGTGCGCTCGTTTACGTGCCCGGCGCGATTCTTCGCAACTTCCGGTTATTTTTCTCACGGCCCTCGGTATGCCGGAGCAGATTGAGGAAGCCTTTCTTGCGGGACCGGACGACTACATTGTGAAGCCTTTTAAGTCGGCGGAACTCAAGGAACGTATTCAAAATTGCCTAATGGCTAAGGCCTGAGGAAATTTAATGCAAAAATCTCTCGTCCAGCATGAGCTTCTGCTTTCTTCGATTCCTTCCATTCTGATTGGTGTGGCCCAGAATGGGGTGATTGCCCATTGGAATCACGCAGCGGAAAACATGTTTGGACTGCCGGCTGCTAGCGTTCTCAACCGCCCCTTTGCCGAATGCCCGATTCAATGGAACACCAAGGTGATCTCAGAGGCGATGTCGGAGGCCCGCAAAGTAGGATCCGCAATTCGACTGGATGACATTGTTTTCACCCGCCCTACGGGAGAAAAAAGGATTTTAGGAGTCACCTTAATCCCGGTTCCGCAAGAGGAGGAAGATTCCATTGAATGCGTTATTTTCGGGGCGGATATCACCGACCGTAAACGGGTAGAGGAGTTGAAGAATGAATTTGTCAGCACGGTCTCTCATGAGCTTCGAACCCCCTTGACCATTATTAAAGAAGGAGTTTCCCAAGTTTTAGAAGGTCTCCTAGGCTCTCTCAATGAGGAGCAAAAACATTTTCTGGATATTGCCCTGGAAAACATTGACCGGCTGGGGCGCATCGTGGATGACCTATTGGATATTTCCAAAATCGAGGCTGGCCGGCTGGAACTTAAGCGGGAAATGGTGGACATCGGCGCCCTGGCGAAATCCATTGTCATACCCTTCCGTTCCAAGGGCCGGTTAAAAGGCGTGGAAATTGTGACCGATGTGCCCGAGTATGGTGCCACGGTGTATGTGGATGAAGACCGAATCATCCAGGTTTTTACGAACCTGATTGACAATGCCCTGAAGTTTACCGAACGGGGTCAAATCGAAGTCTTTGTACGAGACCGCAAAAACTTGGTGGAGTGCCGGGTGAAGGACACCGGAAAGGGAATCGTCCCCGGCGACCTGCCGAAAGTCTTCGGAAAATTTCAGCAATTCCATCGGCATTCGACGGAGAAGGGAACCGGCCTGGGCCTGGCGATTTGCAAGGGCATTGTGGACGCCCACCAAGGTCAAATTGCCGTCCAGAGCAAATCCGGCGAAGGGACCGCGTTTACCTTTACGCTCCCCAAGCACACCTCCAAAGAACTCTTTCAAAAACAGGTGGAAAACGCACTGAAAGAAGTGGCCCGCGAAGAATCTTGTTTTTCCTTTGTTGTTTTTGAAATTGGCAATATTGATTTGCTGCTCCAAAAAATGGGGGTCGAAAATTCGGCCATGCTCTTTCAAGACTTGGAGGCCCTCCTCAAGGCCAACTTGCCGCGCAAAGCTCAGATTGTGATGAGGGACAACCGGGCGCTTTTCGTTCTGCTGCCGGACATCCCCAAAGAACAAGCCCTCATCGTTGCGGGAAGAATCCAAAAAACATTTGATGACCACTTATCAAAAAGGAAAATGAAAAACAAAGTGGAGTTTGCCTGCAAGGTGGTGACCTTTCCTCAGGACGGAAGCACCCTGCAGAAGCTACTCGAAAAGTTGGGAGGGATTTGAGCCATGCCTAAAAAGATTTTGATCATTGATGATGAACCGCACTTGGTGGAGATTCTCGCCAATCGTCTGCGTTCCGCCGGCTACGAAGTCATCTCCGCAAGCTCCGGAGAAATAGGTCTAGAGCAAGCCCGGCGGGAAAATCCGGATTTAATTTTATTGGATGTCTTAATGCCTGATTTAGACGGGTATGAAGTCTTACGTCATTTGAAAGAAGCGGCACCGACGCGGGCGATTCCCGTCATGATGTTGACCGTAAAGAAGTGGAGCGAGGATATCCAACGCTCCATGGCCGGCGGAGCCGCGGATTATGTCGTGAAACCCTTTCAGCCTGCAACGCTCCTTGAAAAAGTAAAAAAGGTGATTGGATGAGCCAACGAATTTTAATTGTCGACGACGAGCCTCATATCGTGCTGCTCTTGGAGACCCGCCTCAAAGCAGAAGGCTACGAGGTCTTAAGCGCCCAAGACGGACAAAGCGGATTTGAGATGGCTAAAAAAGAACGGCCGGACTTAATCGTCTTGGACCTCATGCTTCCGAAGATGGACGGTTACAAGGTTTGCGGTCTGTTAAAAAAAGATTCCCGTTACGCGGGGATTCCGATTCTGATGTTTACCGCACGGGCCCAGGAAGAGGACAAGCGGATGAGCGAGGAAGTGGGGGCCAATGACTACCTCACCAAGCCCTTTCAGCCGGCGGTCCTTTTAGGAAAAATCAAGGAGCTCCTCAATTCCTCCCATGGTTAAGGCCAAGCAAACCCTTGCGGAAAGCCTTGTCGGCGAAGGTGTCCTCACTGCCGAGCAGCTCAAAAAAGCGCAGGCAGAGGAAAAACATACCGGACAGCGGCTGCGCAAAGTCATCGTCAAGATGGGCCTTGTGGACGAGGAAGACCTGGTGACGTTTCTAAGCGCAAAGCTCGGGATTCCCCGGATTGAATTGGCCAATACGCTGATTGATCCCAAGCTCACGGAATTGATTCCGGAATCTTTGGCGAGAAAATACGAAGTGATCCCCGTTCTCAAAATCGGAAACCGTTTGACATGTGCCATGACCGATCCGTGGAATGTGTTTGCTCTGGATGAGCTTCGGATGAAGACTGACATGGTGATTGAACCGGCCGTGGCTACGGAGTCGGAAATCAAAAAGGCCTTAGACGAGCATTACAGCGCAAAGGGATCAATGGAAGAAATCATCCAATCCATTGATGAGCGGAAATTGGGCCTGGCCGACGGTAAAGAACTCGACCCCAAAGCCCTTGAAGGAATTACCAAAGAGCCCATCGTCATTAAACTGGTTAATTTGATGATTCTCCACGCCCTCCAGGAAAGGGCGAGCGATATTCATATCGAACCGGAAATCGATGTCCTGAAAATCCGAATTCGGGTGGACGGTGTCCTTCACGAAATTCCCTCACCGCCGAAGCATCTTCAATCGGCCGTGATCTCCCGCATTAAAATCCTGGCCAACTTGGACATTGCAGAGCGCCGGGTTCCTCAGGACGGACGCTTCACTTTACGAATGGAAGGCAAGGAAATCGACATCCGCGTTTCCTGTGTGCCCACCATTCACGGAGAAAATGTAGTGCTCCGGCTTCTGGACGTTTCTAATGCATTGTTAGGTTTGGAACAGCTCGGTTTCTCGAAGGAAGGTTTGGAAAAATATGAGAAGCTGATTTTGCGGCCTTACGGGATTCTTTTGGTGACGGGGCCCACGGGGAGTGGGAAGACGACCACCTTGTATGCCTCTCTGGCCCGCATTAATTCACGGGAAAAAAATATTCTCACCATTGAAGACCCTGTGGAATACCGGCTTCCCGGCATCCGCCAGACTCAAATCAATTCCAAGGTCAATCTTACTTTCGCCACCGCGCTGCGGTCTTTCTTAAGACAGGACCCGGACGTGATGATGGTCGGAGAAATCCGGGATCGGGAGACGGTCGAAATGGCGATTCAAGCGGCGCTCACGGGTCATCTTGTTTTCTCCACGCTTCACACCAATGACTCGGCTAGTGCGATTACCCGGCTGATCGATATGGGCGTGGAGCCTTTTCTTTTAACTTCTGCGGTCATCGGAATTATGGCACAGCGCTTGGTGCGAACGATTTGTCCTGATTGCAAAGAGGAATACGCTCCGTCGGCTGAAACGCTTAAAGAAATGGGTTCATCCGAGAAAGCTAGTTTTGCTTTTTACCGGGGCAAAGGCTGCCGGAAATGTATGCAAACCGGTTACCACGGAAGAATCAGTATTCTCGAGCTGCTCGTTCCGGACGAAAAAATTAAAGACCTCACCATGACCAAAGCTTCTTCCGGAGAAATCAGAAAACAGGCCCGTTCCCAGGGGATGATTGCTTTGAAGGAGGACGGCCTCCTTAAAGTAAAGCAGGGGATCACGACCGTGGAGGAGGTCCTGCGCGTGACGCGGGAAGAATAATCCATGACGACCTTTGCTTATAAAGCTCGGAATGTTTCGGGCCAGTCCGTCTCAGGTCAGATGGAAGCGGTCTCCAAATCCGAGATCCTTGAGAAGCTTCGCCGGCTGGGCTATTTGCCCACCGAAGTAACGGAGCCTTTTCCTACTTTTCATGTCGGTTCTCTTTTAAACCAGCTGCAATGGCTCAAGCAGGAAGACCTGGCGATGTTCAATATCCAGCTCTCTAATTTGCTGCAGGCCGGTGTGCCGCTTCTTTCAAGTCTCCAGACGATGAGCTCCCAGATTGAAAACCGGATGTTGCGTTCCACGGTTGATTCGGTTGCCAAATTCGTTGAAACCGGCGAAAGTTTTTCCGAGGCCCTTGCTCATCATCCCAAAATTTTTCCTACTTTATTCGTAACACTGGTCCGTGCCGGGGAGGCGAGTGGCAAACTGGATCAAATCCTTGCTCGGTACGCGGACTACTGCGAACAACAGAGTGAGTTTCATCAAAAAATTCAAGGTGCAATGATTTATCCCTTCGTTCTCTTGGCGTCGTCAGTTGCAGTGACGCTTTTTGTCGTCACGGCGCTCCTTCCGCAATTTGTGCAGATTTTTTTGAAGGCCGGGGTCTCGTTACCTCTGCCCACACTGATCCTTTACCGGTTCGGCCTCGGACTCAAACAATTCTGGTTTTCCATCCTTCTTTTTACCGCCTTGGGCGCGGGGGGATTTCAATATTACGCCGCCACTTCGTTTGGAGGACTGCAAGTGGACCGGCTGAAACTATTCATTCCGGTGTTTGGATCGATTCTGCGGCGGGCCGCAATTTCTCGTTTCGCCAGGACGTTGGGGCTTTTAGTGGCGAGCGGGGTTCCCCTTCTTCAGTCCCTTGAAATTGTAAGAGACGTGGTGGAAAATGAAGTTTTGGCGCGTACACTGGATACGGTAAGGAATGCCATCGAAAAAGGGGGAAAAATTTCGGAATCCCTCAGAATCAGCGGCGAATTCCCGGCGGACACCATTCGAATGATCTCTGTCGGTGAAGAAGCGGGAAGCCTGGACGTGATGCTGGGTAAAACCGCCGACTTTTACGACCGATCGCTGAATTATCAGGTTAAACAGTTGACGGTCCTCTTAGAGCCCGCGCTTCTTATTATTATGGGTGGGTTGGTCGGGATGATTATGGCTTCCATTTTACTGCCTTTATTTGACATGTTGAAGGTCATCAAGTAGTCTTACGGCGAGGTCGTAAATAAAGACCTAGGAGGATGAAATCATGAAACGCGGATTTACCTTAATTGAACTGTTGATTGTCATTGCGGTGATTTCGATTCTCATTGGCATCGCTCTTCCCCGGTTCAAGGGAATGCAGGATGAAGGCAATATCGCCAAAGCCAAAGGAGAATTAAGAACGCTCCAGACGGCCGTGGAAAGCTACTACATTCACAACACGACGACTTATCCAGCCACTCTCGCCGCGACGGCGACGGCGACACCCAGCATCGTGACCGCGATTCCCGCAGACCCCTTCAGTAGCTCCGGAGCGGCGTACGGTTATGTCCGCGGCGGAACCAACAATAAATTTTACGTGATTTATTCGGTGGGACCCGGCGGCAACGGCAGCGCGACCATTACCAGTGATGCAGTGGTTGAGACAAACGCTTCAAGCTGCATTTATGCCTCGAATGTCGGGACAGACGCTCAGCCCTAAGCGTAAGCCTCTCGGATTTACTCTCCTCGAAGTTTTACTCGCTCTTCTTCTTATCACCGGAGGGACCCTTGCCCTTGCCCAGGCCTTCTCCTTAGGACTCTTCTCCAGCGCCGAGAACGAAAGTCTGCTTGTCAGCGCTCAACTCGCCCAAGAAAAAATGGAAGAAATCCGAAATAAAACTTACTCCAGCATCTCAAACGAAGCTAGAGCTGCTGTTTCGGGTTTTTCGGGATACGAGAGGGAAGTCGTGGTGACGACACCTGTGACGAATCTGAAACAAGTCAATGTCAACGTCTACTGGTTCAACAAGGCCAGCGAACTGAGCACGAGCCTCGTCACGTATGCCTCGAACACCTAACGTTGGCGAAGTTCGTCATGACGAGAGTCATGGCCTTACTCTCACCGAGCTGATTATCACACTTGTTTTCCTAATCGTTCTCTTGGGTGCGCTTTGGTTTATTTATGACGGGATGTTCAAACCCACTTACAGCCAGGAGAAACGGGCGGGAATCAAAGCCGAAATGGCTCACGGGTTGCCGGCTCTTGCCTTGGATTTACGCGAAGCTACTTCTCTGGCCAGTGCCACCGCGACCACGCTCAGCCTTACTCGCGATACGGATGACAATGGAGTCGACGAGACGATTCAATACACTTGGGCCGGTGCTGCGGGTAATCCTCTCAATCGCATCGCCGACGTGACTTTGCCGATGGTGAACTCGGTTTCCAGCCTGACCTTTTCCTATTATGATGCCAGCCATAACCTGCTTTCTTTGCCGGTCACGGTTTCCCAAGTGCGGGCCGTGGCTATTAATTTGACGGCCTCCACTCAAGATGAGACCTTTCAACTACGCACCGAAACCCGGTTGCGGAATCTCTCTTAATGAAGAACGAGCGGGGCTTTATTCTCTTGCTGAGTTTCTATTTCATGGTTCTTCTCATTTTACTGGTGGGGGCCCTGATTTATTTTGTGACTCACGAAGGCAAAGATGCCGTTATTCAACGTGAAGACACGCAAGTGCTTTACCTGGCGGAGGCCGGAATCGAGCGTGCCTTCCGGGAGATTCGCGATGACTATACAACGAGCACTCAAATCGGAGTTGCCGAGATACGAGGCGAGGACACCGGCAGTTCCTTGAGCGTTGGAAATGCGGACCGCATGCGTTACGAGGAAGATGCCGCCGCTACTCTTAACAGCAATACCGACGTTGCTTTGCTCAAGACATTTGACGCCAACTACACTCATACGCGGATCACCAAAATCGAATTGGGAATCCTGGCCAACCGGGCGAGCGGAGGGACTGGGGCTACCATTGAAGTCTCTTATGCCCTGGACGGGACTTTTCCCAATGGGAATACAAAATTGACGCAGGCCCTCACGACGACTTCGACCCGATATTTTCAGGATGTGACGGCGGACCGGGCATGGGCATGGACGGACATCATGGGCGCTAGTTTCACTCTGCGGGCCGTACGAACGGCCGGAAACCGCGATATTACTTTGGATTATCTCTATTTAAGAGTGACCTATGAAATCGATACGAAGACCGAACCGTGGTTCATGGGAAGTTATCAAAGTTATCCCGCGAGTCTGGGGGCCGGTACCGTTCAGTCTGTTTCCATCGCCGATGAGCAGGGCAAAGTCCACCTCAATACGGCGTCGCAGGCCCTGTTGAGATACCTCATGGTTGAAAATGGAACGGCCGATTCTACGGCCAACACGATGGCGACCAATATCGTCAATTACCGGAGCTCAAATAACTTTGACACGATCGAAGAAGTCCAGCAGGTGAGCGGAATGACAAGTACGATCTATCAGGCGATTGACCAGGACATCACTGTCTATTCCTTTATCAACACCGATGCCCAGGGCCCGGCCGCGGCTCGCGCACCCGTCAATGTCAACACGGCTTCACTGGCGGTCTTGGAAGCAATTTTTGACCCACTTACTTTTAACAATGCTTCGGATATCACGAGCCTTGCAAGTGCCATCGTCACCCAGCGGAATACGGCACCGTTCACCTGTTTTTATTCTTCCGACTCTGCCATTACGACCGATTTCTTCGATTTGGTTCGGAGCCAATCCTACTTGAGCAACGCCGAGGATGACCGCGTTTTGGGTAACGCGGATGCTTCCCTCCTTGTCCCGCGCCAGGGCGGAAATGATGAAGATGCGCTTACGACAGAATTTTCTTATGATACGAATGCGTTCAAGGTAGAATCAGTGGGCCGAGTCAATGGCCGGAATTATCGGGTCAAAACTATTTTAGGGGACGGGGGCGCCAGAACATTCACGACCTTTTCAGGAGATTCCACGGCCGTGGGTTACCGGCAAGAAGGATTTGAGTAGATGAAGATATTAAAGAAACCCCACCTCGTCGGCATTGATTTGGGGTCGTCTTCTTTTAAATTGGTCCAATTTTTCCAGCAAGAATACCGTTTGGTTCTCCAGAAAGTGGAGATCCGGGAAGTGGGCGAGAAAAAAGAGGAGGCCTTAAAAGAACTTCTGCACGGGATCGACCCGACCCGGTCCCGCTTTTTTGTGACTCTCAATTCTTCCCAAACGGCCGTCCGGGTCCTCGCCGTTCCGGAAATGCCCTCCAAAGAACTTCGCCAAGCTCTGCTCTCTCAAGGTAAGGATTATTTTCCTTTTTCGGCGAACCGGCCCCTTTTTGATTTGGAAATCTTGGGCCCCGTTGACGAAAAGGGAATCCGAAAGCTCCGCGTGGCATTGGCCGTCTCGCCCGGTTCTCGGGTGGATGAAGCCTTAGAAATTTTTAAGAAGAGAGGGGTGATCCCTTCCGTCTTTTTGCCTCTTCCTTGCGCGCTTCACCGTTTGGCCGCCCGGCAGGAAGGAAAAGAAAATCTGACGCGGTGTTTATTGGACATCGGAGAGAACTTCACCGAATTGGTCATTGTCCGCGGGAAAACGCTTCTTTTCTCCCGTAAAGTCCCGGTGGCCGGAAAAGATTTTACCACCGCCATGACGGGGACGCTCGTGTCGGACCGGGGCCGGATTGCCTTGGCGTTTGACGAGGCCGAGAAAATTAAATGCGAGGTGGGAATTCCGGTGGCGGAGGCGGAGTCTGAATCTGAATTGATTCATGGAAAAATTTCCACGTCCCAAATCGCTTCAATGCTCCAATCGCCTCTAGAACAGCTAGTCAGTGAAATCAACCGTTGCTTTGACTATTACCGGGAAGAGACGGAGGGAGAGAAGGTGGAGCTTTTGGAACTCTACGGGCGGGGGGCGGGACTCCACGGCCTGGCGCATTCTCTTTCGGAAGAATTGGGAATCAAAGTAAAGGTGGGGGATCCTTTAGAAGGGCTCCGGATTGAAAGAGAGCAGGGGACTTCCTGGAAAAATCTGGCTCCCTTTGCGGGAGCCATCGGCGCGGCCCTGGGCGGAACCCGGGGAATTAATCTGGTACCGGATGAAATCAAAGCCCAGGCGAGGCGCCTAGTCCGGCGAGCTACGGTGCAGTCTTTTCTAGCGGCCGGTGTTTTACTTCTCGCCTTCTTTTACATCGGGATGAGGATTCAATTGGGAAATTATGAAAAAAGAACCGAAGTGGCGAAACTGGAACGCTCCAGTCTCTGGCTCGAATTGGAAAAAGTCTCGGCTCAGAGCGTGGCTCATCAGGTGCTGGCCGATGAGCCTTACTGGGAAGAAATCTTTAGAGAATGGGGTCACGCAGTTCCGGACACCGCGATCTTGAACCAAATCGGTTTTAAAAATAATAAAGTGACCCTTCTTGGGACCCTCCAAGGTGAAGGCCGGGAGCGAGTTCTCTCGGATTTTGTCCGGAATTTAGACGCCGGGCTTTTCAAGGACGTGAGAATCGTGGGCACGCGCGACCAGCCGGGGCAAGCCCTCAGTGAATTCGAATTAAGCCTGGAGATCGGTTGAAATGGATTTCATGAAAAATCGTTTGCTCATGGGAGTGGCGGCGGGCGCGGCTTTGGCTCTCGTCGTCCTCTATCTGAGTCTTTATGCACCGCTCATCCACCAATTGAGAGTTCAAGGCGGAGCGTGCCGGCTCGCTGAATTTGAGGTGAACCAAGCGCGAAACGTCATTCAGGCATTCAAGGCCCGGGAGATTGAGAAGAGTCTCCTATCGGATGCGCAGGTCTCTGAGACACTCGAGCAAATTACCCGGCACGGAAATGAAATCGGGGTGACGTTTCTGGTGGTGACCTCCCACACGCCGGAGGAAAAGGAAAATTACCGGATTCTGCCCATTGATATGGAATTAGAATCCGCCTATGAATCCTTGGGCCAATTCCTTGGAGATTTGGACGACTTAAAAGGAAGCCTCATTACCGTCAAGGATTTCGTTGTCACCTCGAAAAAAGATGACCCCTTGAAATTGGATACCCGGTTGTCGTTGGACCTCTACCTCACCGAGGCTTCGCATGCAGGATAAAAAACTTATTTTTCTGGTCGTCTTGGGTGTGCTGGCCGTGGGAAGTCTCATCTATGGCATTGCCACCCCTTCCGGGGCTCGCCGGCAGCTTTCCCAGGAATCCTCTAACCTGTCCGGGACCGCTTCCGCTCCACTGAAAGGGAGTCCCGCCCAGCGGCGCGCTGCTCGCAGCACGTATGACGGGTGGGTGAGGAGCCCTTTTACCGCAAGTTCCGGAGGAAAGAATTTAGGGCCGGTTTTGAATGGAATTGCCTGGGATGAAAAATCTCCGCGTGCTATTATCAATGACCAAATCGTCCAAGCGGGAGACTTCGTAGGAAAATACAAAGTGGTGGCAATTCAACCCCAGAGCGTCCTTTTAAATGACGGCAGCCAAGATTTGGATCTCAAACTCATCCGGAAGTGAAGAACCGGCCGGGACTTTAGATTCCACGGCCTTTTGCCGAGAATTTATCCGAAGAAGGAGCGTGCAAAATGGCAATCACTAAACACCTCGATGAAGTAGAAGAAGCGGCTATTGCCGCGGCAGCCGAGGACGTTCTTACCGCTCCTCCTCCTTCCCCCAAGCCTGTCCGCAAGCCTACGGTCTTCATTGAAATTAAAACGTTTGAGGTAAGGGTCCGTAAAATTTGGTCTTGGGTCCGCAGTTTCTGGTGGCTTTTCACGACTGCTTTCTTAGTGATAACTCTCCATTTGGGAATGACCCTTTTTGAGAAGGAATCCCTTCTTGGGCAGGCCCAGCTTTTTCTTCAAGACCGCCAGGAGCAAGTTTCAATTTTGAGTCAGAGTTTAAATAAAAGAAAAATGGAAGTCCGCCAACTCGTCAACCGGCTCCGCGCGGGAGAAGAAGAATTAGAATTTCTGAGAGGCAGCCTTCAATTTCTTAATCAGGGATTTGCGACGGACCGGAAAAAGGCAGAGATTCTGGAAGAGCTGGGCCGGCGAGTTCCGAAAGGAATCCGTCTCCGTGAGTTGAACATTGAAGAGAACCGGGTGCAAATTTTGGGTTACACGGCCAACCGTGCTTTAATCGACCGTTTTCTGCGCTCGCTCCGCCGGTCACCGCATTTTCAAGATGCTCAGTTACTTTCGGTCGAGGCCTACGAAACGGTCCGGGGCCTGGTGACCTTCGAAATCCTATGTTGAAATTCATTTGGGGATTGACGGCCGTCGCGGGACTTGCCGTGGCTACGTGGGGATTCGAGACCCATCTGATTCAGCCCCGCGAGGAACGCTCGGAGAGTTTAAGAGCAGATCTGGAAAATTTAGAAAAGGAAATCAATACCCTTTTGGGTGAATTCCCTGACCTCACAAAACCCAAAGCGGATCTGAAAAAACAAGAAGCCGAGCTCCTTCGACTCCGTCAGAAAGTAACGCTGTGGAAATCCAAAATTCTCCGTGCCGCCGAATTGAATGTACTTTTACCGCCCGAAGCGGAGCGGGAAACGGACGAAACTTTCTCTCCCTATGTGCGTGAAAACATTGCCATCCAGACCGCCGATTCCTTCGAAACGATTAAGGCTTACGTCAATACGCTGGAAAAGGCCTCACCCCTGATCAACCTCTTGAGGCTTCGTTTAGTCCCCGATAAAGAGAAGCCCGGCATTCTACAGGCAGAAATTACCGCCCAAGTCACTCACGCATAACTCTCTGATTAATTATCCCGTTCTCGATTCTTTTCCGATTCGGACTTTTGAATCCCGGGACCCTTATCCGTGGCATAATTTTCATCAATTTTTGACCCCCGAAGGTTTCAAGGAGCTTTACCGTTCTTTTCCCCCGCTTGAACTTTTTGAAAAACACGAAGGACTCGAGCGGGGCTATGGCCAAAGGCCCCACGACCGCTTTTACCTTGCTTACGGGCAATCCGTTTATCGCCCGCCCGGTTATCGCGGCCAGGGAATTGTCCAACACCCGGGACTTCCTTTGGCGTGGCAGAGGTTGATTGAAGAACTCGAAGGCCCGAAATATCAGAATTTTGTGAAGGCGAGCCTGGGGATTTCCCGTTTCGTTAGCCGATACGCGTGGCACGTCGGCGTCTCAGGCTCGGAAGTCTGTCCTCATTTGGACGTCATGGAGAAGGCCGGACTACACAACTTCTATTTCAATACTTCCCAGGATTGGGACTTAGCTTGGGGAGGCGAGACCCTGGTGCTGGGAGGACTCAAACGGAAGCTGAAGAATCCAGAATTTTCTGATTTTGAAAAAATAGAGGCCGTTTCGTTTCTGGATAATCACAGCCTTTTTTTCAAAAATACTCCCCAGGGCTGGCACGGGGTTCGTTCCATTCAATGCCCGAGCGGGAAATTCCGCCGACTCTTTTGCGTCATTTTTGAAACCCCGCCCCGTTTCGTCGAGAGGATTCGCCGGAGCGCGGCAAAAATTTTTGTTCCCAGGAAAAAATACGCCGGCGAAAAGTAATGCTCCGACTGAAAACATTTACCCTTCAATCCCACATTATCCAATCGCCGATGGCGGGTTGTACGGACCTTGCATTCAGATTGATTGGCCGTGAAAAAGGAATGGAATTCGCATTCCTGGAAATGATTTCAGCGGATGCACTGGTGCGCTGTCACGAACGTACACTGGCCTTTTTGGAACGTACGGAGTCCGACAAACCACTCGGCGCGCAAATTGTGGGCTGCGATCCTGAGACTATGGGCGAGGCCGCGGCGATGTTGGAGGGGATGGGCTTTGACCTGGTGGATATCAATTGCGGCTGCCCGGTCCCGAAAATCACGGCACCCGGCGGAGGATCGGCCCTGCTCATGGAACCGGACAAGACCCGGAAGATTTTCGAGAGCGTGATTAAAAACGTGAAACGAATTCCGGTTACGGTCAAAATGCGTAAAGGTTTTAGCGATGAATCGGGTGATGAAGCCGTGCAGATTGCCAAGATTGCGGAAGACTCCGGCCTGGCGGCCGTGACGGTCCACGGCCGCACGCGTGTTCAGGGCTATTCAGGAAACTCGGACTGGAATTCAATTCGAAAAGTTAAAGAGGCCGTGAAAATCCCGGTGTTTGGCAACGGGGATGTGAATACGGGAGAAGACGCTAAGCGTCTCATCGAAACCAGCGGCTGCGACGGAGTCATGGTGGGCCGCGCGGGACTCGGGAATCCGTGGATTTATAAATCCATTGAAGCAGCTCTGCGTCAGGAAGCATTGCCCTCGGAGCCGGCTCTTGAAGAAAAAAAACAAACTGCTTTAAAACACCTCGAACTGGAATTGCAAACCGAAGGAGAAAAAACCGGCATACTGAAATTCCGGCGCATTGCCTGCTGGTACTTGCGGGACCTTCCGGGCGCTGCTGAGTTCCGCGCCCGCGTCAATACGCTCACGTCGGCTGCCGAAATGCGCGCCGTCGTCGAAAGCTTCGGTTAAATAATGAATCTAAAACCGGAAGCGATTCGACCGGTCGAGATGAAACCGGTGGGGGACAAGGAACTTTACATCGAATGGCAGGACGGCCACCGAGCGCTTTACACCTTTCCTTATCTAAGAAGGAAATGCCGCTGCGCCGGTTGTGTGGATGAGTGGACGGGCCGCCAGACGCTTCCTCCGGAAAAAGTTTCCGAGACCATCCGTCCTCTGAAGACAAGCCCGGTAGGAAATTATGGAATCCGCTTCGACTGGTCCGACGGCCACTCCACGGGTATTTACGCTTTCGAATATCTTCGTTCAATTTGTCCCTGCAAAGAATGTCTTCCCGCGCCGTCCCGGTGAAAATCGCCGTCAAAATTATTATTTTTTCCGCGATTATTTTTGGGGCCTATGGTTTCAATCGGTTGGGGCTTTTACCAACTCTCATCCATTGGATCGAGGGACTCGGGCCCGCCGCGCCGGTTGTGTATTTGCTGATTTATACCCTGGCCGCGGTCTTTTTTGTGCCCTCCTTTCTTCTCACCTTTGCCGGAGGATTTCTCTTTGATTTCTGGACCGCATCGATCTTAAGCATTCTGGGTTCCGGACTCGGAGCGGTGAGCGCTTTCCTCATCGGGCGCTACGTTGCCCGCGCCGTCGTCGAGAAACAGGCATCGCGGATCCGGGAGCTTGGAAGAATCCGCGCACTCGCCCAGAAAAAGGGGTGGAAGATTGTCCTGTTAGCCCGGCTTTCTCCCGTTTTTCCTTTCTTAATCGGCAATTACGCGTTCGGTACCACGAACATGAGTGCGGGCCATTATTTTTTAGCGTCGATGGTAGGCACCATTCCCTCAGCCCTGGTTTACACCTATTCCGGGCGTCTCGCGGGCAGTTTGGCGGAGATGAGTTCCCGCGTTCGCTCGCCACAAGAATGGGGTTTACTGGGAGTGGGTTTGGCGGCCACCGTGGCCGTTTCCCTCTATTTACGGCGTTTGGCTCAGGCGGAGCTTCGCGAGTAAATGTTTCCCAAAAGTCTCGCGCAGGCGATGGAACGGCTCGGAATCCGGGAATCGGATTTGGAGGAATCTTTTATCCGCTCCGGCGGCCCCGGCGGGCAGAATGTCAATAAGGTCTCCACGTGCGTGGTCTTAAAACACGTCCCCTCGGGCCTCGTGGTGAAATGCCAGCGAGAGCGTCAGCAGGCGATGAACCGCTATTGGGCCCGGCGAATCCTCGTCGACCGGATGGATGCGCTCATCCACGGACGGCAGAGCGAAGAAGCGAAGCGCGTTGCGAAAATCAAACGCCAAAAACGGAAACGCTCAAAACGGGCAAAGACAAACTCCTTCAATCCAAATCCGCACACGGGGAGAAGAAAGAACTTCGCCGTCGCGTAGACGGAGAAGATTAACGGCTGACCTTTGAGTCCAGAGAATACTTTCCCGGTCCCAGCGCCAGAATCAGGATGGCAATCCCTAAATAGACCAAGGCCGGCTCGTAGGACATTCCTCCCGTAGGATTCACGAAGGGGTCATGTCTTACAATCAGATGGAAGTAGACGGCTACGGTCATCGTAAAGCCGATTCCGAGGGATGCGAGGGGAGTCAAAAGCCCAAGGACCCAGGCGATTCCTCCGCCGAACTCTGAGAAGGCCGCCAAAAACTGGAAAAAACCGGGAATATGGACAGGCGCCTCAGGAGGCATCCAACTAAAGGGGTGCTGCATTTTTCCCCAACCATGAAGGGCAAACGCCGTTCCCGCAATCAGGCGGATTAAAAGAAGCGCTGCCGACGCAAAAGTCGGATGAGGAACAGGTTGTAAAGCGTGCTTTAGTTTTGTGGGTATCATTTGGATCCTCCTGGGTCAGTTATTTACGTGATTATCGAATCTTTTGCGCCTTGTCGCAAGCCGAGATTACCCTCGGAATGTTTGAGTTAACCCCCGCCTTTATGGCCCAGATTGTAACTTTATAAAATAACCATACATTGACAAACTTTATAAAGTTAAGTATTATTCCGGTATGACTATAAAGGTGAAACTCAAGCTTATCCAGAGACTGTCGGGACAAAGTCAGGAAAAGCTGGCCGCCGAGCTGGGCGTGTCTTTTCCGACCCTCAACAGTTGGATCAATGGGCGGTCGATTCCGCGCGAAAAAGCACAGGCCCGGATTGACGAGCTTTGCAAACGCTTGACCGGCGAGGCTGTCATTCCCGAAACAGCCCTTGAAGCCAAAAAGCAGTTCCTTCGCGAGAAACAAAAATCTTATCCGAATATCCTTCGGCTGATATTAGAACGAAAAGATTTGCGGGACGAATTTGTCTTGGCCTTGACTTACAATACGAACCGTATTGAAGGCAGCACGCTCACGGAACCGGAAACGGCGGCGATTTTGTTCGAAAATGCCGCGTTGCCGGACAAAAGCATTATTGAACAAATGGAAGTCAAAAATCATCAGGCGGCCCTTGGTCAAATATTTAAACATCTTGTGGAAAAAGCTCCGATCGATGAATCCTTAGTGCTGCGGCTTCATTCAATTTTGATGAATGGTATCCGAGATGACGCAGGCCAATACCGTAATCATAGTGTGCGGATTGCCGGCTCCAATGTGCCGACGGCTAATTACGTCAAGATTCCGAATTTGATGAGCGGGCTTGTCGAAGACATTTGGCAAAAATTGGATGATCCCATGAAACATGCGACACAAATCCACAGCCGGTTTGAGCAGATCCATCCCTTTTCTGATGGGAACGGGAGAGTGGGGCGCCTTATTCTTGATGCGATGCTTCTTAAAGCAAACCTGCCTCCCGCGGTTATTCGTCAAGAAAACCGAAGGCTCTACATTACTTATTTGAACAAATCGCAGCTGCAAGAAGATTTCAGTCTCTTTGAGGACTTTCTCTGCGATGCGGTCCTCAGCGCCTTCGCGATCCTAGAAGGAAAATAGAAGGGTGAGCGACGGGAATTGAACCCGCAACCCCCAGATCCACAATCTGGTGCTCTAACCAGGTTGAGCTACGCTCACCGTAAAAGATTGATAAGTGAAATGGGGAAAATAATTATATCATAGGCATTGACGAGAAACCCCTTCCAGACATATACTTTCATCACCCCTGACAAAGGGAATTTTTTTCCCTCGCTTCTTTTAGGCATTTAAAAGACTCTCGAACGACCAAAAGGGAACAGACCGTGGTGAGAAAGCCAAAGACGGGAAAGACAAAGTCTCACCCTCCGCAGACGAACTCTGAACTTCCTTTCTCTTATGGAAAAACAGAGCTGGTTCTCTTGGTCCGCGATCCTTATTGGGCGTTTAGTTACTGGGATTTTTCCGGCGAGACATGGAATCAGGTTCAATCGCAATTGAATGCAGATCCTTCTCTCAAACCGATGTTACGCGTTCATGATTTGACCGCCGGCCGCTCCTTTGATCTGCTCATCTCTTTGGAGGCCAAGAATTGGTATCTTCATTTAGGGACGCCGGACCACCGTTATGTGGCCGAATTGGGTTTGGGCGACGGCCGTTTGCGATTTAATGTCATCGCCCGTTCCAACGAGGTCGAGACCCCTCGCGATTCGCCATCCGATATTGTGGATCCCCAATGGAATGATCAAGACTTTGGAGAGATTTATCGCCTCTCAGGAGGGGGCGGCTCCGGTTTAAGTTCTCCCGGTTCTCATTTCAAACCGCCGCATTGAAACCCTCCCTGTGAAAAAAGGCTCCCTCCTCTTTGCCTTTCACGCCCACCTTCCTTTCGTTCGCCATCCGGAATATGAAGACTTCCTAGAAGAACGCTGGCTTTTTGAAGCCATCACGGAAACATACGTCCCTCTCATTGATCTTTTCGATCAATTGAACCAAGAAAAGACCCCTTTTCAAATCACGATGTCCATTACACCGCCCCTGGCGACGATGTTGGCGGACCCTCTGCTCCAGGATCGATACCGAAGGCACCTTCATAAACTCATCGAACTCATCGAAAAGGAGCTTGTCCGCACAAAAAATGACCCCCGGTTTCATGCGGTGGCCTGCCATTATCACGGACGGCTAGAACGGGCCCGCGAGATTTATTGCAGCCGTTACGGCTCCAATCTTCTTGGTGCCTTCAAAAAATTCCAGGATCAGGGGTTTTTAGAAATTATTACCTGTGGCGCCACGCATGGATTTTTACCTTTGATGCGACCCGCGCCGGCTTCGATCCGTGCCCAGGTGAAAATCGCCTGCGAGCATTACGAATCGATTTTTGGAAGAAGGCCGCGGGGGATTTGGCTTCCGGAGTGCGGATACTATCCGGGGGATGATCAAATTTTAAAGGAATGCGGGCTGCAATATTTCTTCATCGACAGCCACGGAATCACTCATGGAAAGCCGCGTCCGAAGTACGGCGTGTTTGCCCCGGTCTACACGCCTTCAGGCGTCGCCGCGTTTGGCCGGGATCTGGAAAGTTCCAAACAAGTATGGAGCGCCCAGGAAGGCTATCCGGGTGATTTCTGGTACCGCGAATTTTACCGGGACATCGGCTACGATTTAGATTTCGATTATATCCGGCCTTACATTCATCCAGACGGCATTCGTATCAACACGGGGATTAAATATTACCGCATCACGGGCAAAGCCAATCACAAAGAACCGTATGAGCCGCACCGGGCTTCCGCGAAAGCCGAAGAGCACGCCGAAAACTTTATGTTTAACCGCGAACGCCAAGCAGAGTTTCTTTTCAACCGGTTGGAACGCAAGCCCGTGATCGTTAGTCCTTACGATGCCGAACTCTTTGGTCATTGGTGGTACGAAGGCCCGGAATTTTTGGGACATTTAATCCGCAAAGTGGCGCATGATTCCGAAATCGTAGAACTCACCACGGCTCCGCGCTACTTGGCCGAAAATCCACTCAATCAGCCAATCATCCCAACTTATTCCAGTTGGGGCTACAAAGGTTACGCGGAAGTCTGGCTGGACGGATCCAACGACTGGATTTATCGGCACCTTCATCATGCCTCTCAGAAAATGCGTGAGCTGGCGCAGTCTCATCCTACGGCCGAAGGCCTAGTCCGGCGCGCCCTCAATCAGATGGCCCGGGAACTCCTTTTGGCGGAATCCAGTGACTGGGCCTTTATTATGAAGGGGGGAACGGCGGTGGATTACGCAGTCAAAAGGACTCACGCCCATCTCTTGGCCTTCCTTCAGTTGGAAGAGGCGGTGCGCCGCAAAGCGATTGACGAAGCCTGGCTTGCGAATTTAGAAAGTAAGGATTGCATTTTTCCGCAGATCGATTATCGTGTGTACACCTAAAGGCAAAACGCGGAAAAGCCGATAAATTATCCCGCGAATGCGTATTGATCTATGAAACGATTCCTCGCTCTTACTCTCATTGGGACGTATGTCTTTTCCGTCGGAGTGCCGGTTCCTCCCGCGGATGCGTCCCCGGCAATCGGGCTTCCGATCAGCGCCGGCTCCGCTCTCCTTTGGGATGTCGCTACCCAAAGAGTCATTTACGCAAAATCGCCGCACAGCCGCCGGGCCCCGGCCAGCACCACAAAAATTATGACGGCCCTTGTCGTCGCCGAAAAACTTTCTCCGAATCAAGTGGTGCGCATTCCGGGATGGGTTAAATCCATCGAGCCTTCGAAAGTTTATCTTCGGGCCGGGGAACGCTACCGGGTGCGGGATCTTCTCCATGCCACGCTTATCAGTTCCGCCAACGATGCCGCGGAAGTGCTCGGCGTAACCGTCGCGGGTTCACGAACCCGCTTTGCACAATTGATGAATGCCAAGGCGCATTCGATCGGCTGCCATAATACTCATTTCACTAATGCCAGCGGACTTCCGACGGGTTCCCAATATTCAACGGTCTATGACCTGGCGCTGATTATGAAAGAAGCAAAAAAGAATTCGCTCATCGTGGATTCGCTGAGCCGAAAATATCAAACTATCCGGAGTTTATCCGGCCGGAAAATATTCTTGAGAAATCACAACCGGCTCTTGTGGAGAAATCCTCAATCTGTCATTGGGAAGACGGGTTATACACGGAAGGGCAAGCATTGTTTCGTAGGGAGAATTTCTTGGGGAGGAAGGGAAGTCCTCATTTCGATGCTGGGCAGCCAGCGCTTGTGGAAAGACTTGAAAGTACTTTTGGATTATCAGTTCGGGATGGCTTTTTACAAGATGTACAAGAATCGCAGGATTTGGTCAAAGACCCAAACCCGCCAAATGCAAGAAGCCTTGGCTCATGCGGGCTATTCTCCGGGTGAAGCCGACGGCAAGTTCGGGCCTAAGACCGTCCGCGCGGTGGAGCTTTTTCAAAAGGCAAGGGGCCTGGTGCCCGACGGCATCGTCGGAAACCAAACCTGCGTCGAGCTTTCCCGCTACGGTTTTCCTAAAAGTTACTGTCGATAATTTCAGTTTTTCCGCTTATAATACGCACCCCAATGCCTAAAAGAAGCCTGCAAATCATCGGTTTTTGTCTCCTGATTCTTTTCCCAGGTTTTGTTCATGCGGAGGAACCGGCTCCCCGCCAGTTTGCTCCCCGCTCTGAAAAACCCAAGGCCGACCCAGGTCCACCTCCTAATGAAGTGGTGGTGGAAGACTTTGAAGACGGTGACCTGAAGAATCTTTTAGAAGGGGATAGTGGCGCCTGGAATCTCAATCCCGATGACGAGACTGCGGAATGCGTTCCGGCGGTGGTGGATATGGAAGGCCCGCGCGAGTCGCTTAAGTCTCTGAAACTCAATTATGATGTTGAATCCAATCTGCCGGCGCAAAACGGATATTGGACCAAGCTCAAAAATTTCGACGCGTCTTATTATGATCATTTGGAATTTGATGTAAAGGGAGATCCAGAAGCCGGGTTTAGCGAAGTCTTCGTGGTCGAAGTGAAAAAATATAAAGACGTGGCACGGGTTGAAAAAATTGCGGGCCGATCCCGGGTGAAACTCACTTCCGAATGGCAAACCATCAGCATTCCTTTAAATAAATTAACTGGTATTTTTGATTTTGCGGACCCGGAAACCTGGAAAGACTCGTCCAAGACCTTCAAAAATCTGGACGAATTTGTCATTGTCTTCAACGACCGGCTAGTGACCAAAAAAACCGGCACGGTCTACCTCGATAATATCCGTTTTGTGAAGACCGGTGATAAAGGTCCCACCCCGGTTGATTTTCCGCCCCGCCACATTGAAAAGACTCCGGGACAGAAGCTCGAGGGCGTGGAGTTTGCGAAATTTTTGATTAAGCGTCTGAAAGGATTCCCCAAAGAACTTGTTTTGAAAAAGAAGTTTCCTAAAGACGACCGAGAATTCCTCATGGAAGTCGCTCGGGACACTTGGCGTTATTTTGACGAAGTGGTCGATCAAGAACACGGCTTGGTCCTTGACACGATTCAGATGGGGAAGGAAAAGCCTTTGGATGAAGGGACTTGGATCGGCGATTACACCAACGTCACCAATGTCGGCCTTTATTTTATGGCGGTGGTCTCGGCGGTGGATTTGGGATTCATCACGAAGGAAGATGCATTGGCCCGCATCGAGAAGACGGTGAAGACGGTTGAAACGTGGGAGATTTACACGCCCAGCGGTTTTCCTTTCAATTATTACGACACCACGACGGTGGAGCGGACAAGTCACTTCATTTCCCTGGTAGATTCAGGCTGGCTCGCCACCGGCCTTTATGTGGCGAAGAACGCTTTCCCCGATGCGCCGATTGCGGCCAGGATGCAGGCCCTTCTCGATCAGTGGGACTTTTCCTTTTTCTATGATCCGGTGGAGCGTCAAATGTGGCACGGCTTCTATGACCATCTCGAGGTTTATTCAGATTATCACTACGGTCCTCTTTATTCCGAGCCGCGGGCCATTAGCTTCATGGCGATTGCCCGGGGGGAAGCTCCGAGGGAACACTGGTTTCTAGGACTGGTGCGCACTTTTCCGGATACTTACACCTGGCAAGAGCAGGAACCCAAAAATCGAGTAGAGCGGACAACGTTGGGCTTCACCTATTTCGGTGGCCACTATGAATGGAAAGATTTAAAATACGTTCCTTGTTGGGGCGGGTCGGCCTTTGAAGCCTTAATGCCGACGCTGGTGCTGGACGAAAAGAATTTAGCCCCCAAAGGCCTTGGCCTGAACGACAAGCGTCACGCCCTAGGGCAAATGCGTTACGCCTTGGAAGAGCTGGGTTATCCGGTATGGGGAATGTCACCCAGCTCCGTTCCGGAGGGCGGTTATTCTGAATTTGGCTCAAAACCTTTCGGTTCCAAAGGCTACAAGTCGGGGGTGGTGACGCCTCATGCGAGTGTCTTGGCCCTGGACCATGCGCCTAAAGAAGTGGTCGCCAATTTGAGAAAGTTAATCGAGCTCTACGATATTTACGGCGAGTACGGATTTTATGACGCGGTCACGGTGAAGACGGGCCTGGTGGCACGAAAATACCTCGCTCTGGACCAGGGAATGATTTTTATCGCCATCAATAATTACTTGAACGACGGCGCCATCCGCAAACGTTTCCACGCCGAGCCGGTCATGAAGGCGACGGAAGAAATTTTAAGTGCCGAAGATTTCGGTATTGAAGAGCCGGCTCCCGTTCCCGCGCAAAACGCGGCCTGACCCCCATGTCAGGCGAAGTCATAGCCGTTCGGACCGGCATCTATTCCTTCCCTGATTTTCTGCCGGGCGCCCAATTTTATTTTTCAACGCGCGAATTTAATGCTTCCACAGACCTTCCCTTTTTTTTAACGGCCATCGGTGTTCGGGACGGCCGTTACGCTACCCTTGAGCAAGTTCACGGCAACCGGGTGGTGGCTGTTTCTTCGGGCGAGCCGGGTCCGATTCCTGACGCGGATGGGCTGGTCACCGATGAAAACGAATTGGCCCTTGTGATTCGCACGGCAGATTGCGTGCCCGTCTTCTTTTTCGATCCGGCTCACCGCTCCATCGGGCTCGTTCACGCCGGCTGGCGCGGGGCTCAGAAAAAGATTCTGTCTGAGGCCGTGGAACTTCTTCGCCGGAAGTATCAATCCGAACCTAGACGTTTACGTGTGGCGATGGGGCCTTCCATTTGTCCGCGCTGTTATGAAGTAGGAGAAGAATTCCGGGATTATTTTCCAAGCTTTGTGGAGCAACGCTCCGGCCGGAATTTTTTCAACCTCCGGGGAGCGCTAAAACAGGAGCTCGCTCAAAAGGGTGTAAAGCCCGGAGCCATTATTAAATCTGATTTCTGTACCGCCTGCTCAGTGAATCAATTTTTTTCAGCCCGGAAGGAGGGGACTCAAACCGGTCGGCTTATTTCAGCCGCCGTGTTAAAATACGTGCCATGATTCAGGCCACTCAGATCCGGAAGGGTCACGCCCTTCTTATTGATAAGGAAATTTATATTGTTTTGGAACATCGGCATTACACGCCGGGCAACAAACGGGGTTTTATTCAGGTCACCTACCGCAATTTCAAATCCGGCAAGGTGACTCAAACGCGTTTTGCTTCTGAAGACCGCGTAGAATTGGCCGTTCTGGATCCCCGTCCTTGTCAGTATCTTTACCATGATGACGCAGGGTATCACTTCATGGATTCGCAGGATTACCAGAATTTTCCTCTCAGCGAGGAGCTGATGGGGGATAAAAAGTTTTACCTCAAGGAAAACATGGAAATCGATGTGCTCTTTCACGATGGAAAGCCGGTGGAGCCTCAGTTTCCAAAGACCGTGGTTTTAAAAGTGGTCGAGTCGCCGCAGTGGGTCAAGGGAGATTCGGTGACGAACACTTTGAAGCCCGCCATTTGTGAGACCGGGTTGAAGATTCAAGTTCCTATTTTTATTGAGGCCGGTACGGATGTTAAGGTAAATACCGAGTCGGGGGAGTACATCTCCCGGGCGAATTAGGGGGCGGTTAGCTCAGCCGGTTAGAGCGCTGCGCTCACATCGCAGAGGTCAGAGGTTCGAGTCCTCTACCGCCCAGGCTCACACGAGTGATTGCTGGCCGGGATGGCGAAATTGGCAGACGCGCTAGATTCAGAGTCTAGTGGCCGCAAGGTCGTGCAGGTTCAAATCCTGTTCCCGGCAGCTATAAATGGAAAGTCCTAAAACATGGCTGTCATCGCCACAAACCGGCAGGCGCATCACAAATACCAGCTCTTTGACAAATATGAAGCCGGCGTTGTTCTCCGGGGATCCGAAGTAAAATCCGTCCGGGAAGGACGGGTCAACTTGAAAGACAGTTTTGTGCGGATTGTGAAGGGTGAAGCCTTTTTAATCAACTGCCACATCAGTCCTTATTCTCATATTCAGGACATCCGGACCGCGGATCCGATCCGGATGCGTAAATTGCTGCTGAACCGCACTGAAATTGATCGACTGAGCGGCCAAATCTCTCGGAAAGGCCATACGATTGTCCCTTTATCCATTTATTTCAAGAAGGGATTGGCCAAGGTCGAGATTGCGGTGGCCCAGGGGAAGCTAGAGTTCGATAAACGCGAGACCCTGAGGCGGCGGATTGCTGACCGGGAAGCCCAGCAGGCAATCAAGCGAAGACGCTGAATTTCTGTTAAACTTAGGTTAGTTTCACCAGTCGGGGCTGATTAGTTTCGACAGGGTTCGGTCTTTGACAGGGGCGCATGCCGAGGTGGTGAGGAGGCCTCGTAAAACACCTCACAAAACAATAAAAGCTGACAAACTCAGCTGGGCCAATCGGTCTTTTGGGCCGATGGCTCTTCCACTCGCAGTCTAGCACTGCGACATCTCTGGGGGTCTCGGCCCGTGGGCCTCTTGAGATGACAATTAACGGGCTGGATTTGGGTTCCCGCTTTCGGGCCTAGATCGAGATCTTTGAAAGCTCGTTCCGGTTAATCTTTTCTGTGGGAGTGACCGGAATCAAATTAAATCACGGAAAAAGCATGTAGTGCTTCGTCGGAGAAGTTCCTTGGACGCGGGTGCAAGTCCCGCCAGCTCCAGCACTCATCCGGGACGGTTCCAATAGAACCGTCCCTCTATCTATTATGATGAAAAAATATTCCACCGGCCGGCCTGAGCTTGACCGCCTGATTTCTGAACTCCTCCAAAAAGCAGGCAACTCTTCTCACCAGGACCTTCTGCAGGAAATGATTACCACCGTCCTCCGCCTTCAGGATGAAAAAGTGGGGCGGGGGAATCTTAAGATCTTCAATACCACCCTGAAAGAACTCCGTTACGCCGCCAAGGTATTTTCACCTTACCGTGATGTCCGGAAAGTCGCTATTTTTGGTTCTGCGCGTACGCCTAAATCGGACCCCGCCTATCAACAAGCCAAGGCCTTTGCGCAAGCGATTACCCGCCATGGCTGGATGGTGATTACCGGCGGCGCTAGCGGGATTATGGGTGCGGGCAACGAAGGCGCCAGCGGCGCCAAAAGTTTCGGTATGAATATCCGCCTGCCCTTTGAGCAGGAAGCCAATCCGATCATCGCCAACGACCCCAAACTCATTAATTTTAAATATTTCTTCACCCGTAAGCTCATTTTCCTGAAAGAATCTAATGCCACCGTCCTTTTTCCGGGAGGGTTCGGGACCCATGACGAAGGCTTCGAAACCCTGACGCTTGTCCAGACCGGCAAGACCGAGCCCCGTCCGATTATTTGCATTGATCCGCCGAAAAGTAACTATTGGAAAAATTGGCGTTGCTTCGTAGAGACGGACCTTTTAAAACAAAAGATGATCGACAAAGAAGATTTAAATCTTGTCGAATTCACTCATGATATTGATGAGGCCGTGGAAAAAATCACCAGTTTTTACCGGAATTTTCATTCTCTGCGCTTCGTGGGCGATGAGCTGGTGATCCGGATGCAAAAGCCGCTGGACGCAAAATTAATGGAACAGCTAAACCGGGAATTTAAGAGCCTTGTCCATTCGGGAAAGATTGAAGCGGCCCAAAAGCCATTGGCGGAAGAGGAGAACGAACCCGAAACTCACGGTTTGGCGAGGCTTGTTTTCTGCTTTAACCGGCGCGATTTTTCACGACTTCGGAAGATGATTGATGTCATTAATGAATAAAGGTAAGCTACGCGTCTAACCGGGGCGAATAGCTCAGCTGGCTAGAGCACTCGGCTTACATCCGAGCGGTCACAGGTTCGAATCCTGTTTCGCCCAAAGAAGTATCCTTCTATTACACCTTAGGGCCCGTAGCTCAATTGGTTAGAGCACTGGATTGTCGATCCAGGGGTTGCGAGTTCAAGTCTCGTCGGGCCCGCCATCACTTTCTCCAACTTATAGCAAGATATAGCATTTTAGATTCAGAAACCGAAGTTACTTATTTCCGGGCGCAGCTTGCAAAACAGTGCTCACGTGTTAGTCTTTGTGTGTTGAAGCGGAAACCGATTTTAACTACTCGAGATATGACACTAACTACCCCAAAGGTAGTTTTATTTAGGACCTTAAATGAAGAGATTAAAAAAGAATTTAACGTGTGAGTAATCGAGCATGATTAACTGGCAAACAGGAAAACTTAATTCCGGATTGAGATGCGCTGCGCTTCTGGTCGCGCTCATTTTTACTTGGAACACAATCGCATTCGCTGACGGCAGCGGAAATGTCCTTCTCAATCTTCGTCAAGATGCCAAAGAACTTCCTTCGGAGTTAGCCGAGACCATTCGATCGGCCGGAGGCCTTTTTTCCTCCATCGACCTCCCGAAAGAAATCGGCCAAATCAAAAGCACGTTCCAAGGAAAAAATGAAGGGCTCGTCATTCATATTCAAGATGCCCACGTCAACGAAGAGGCTCAGCGCCGGATTGCCGAAATCATCGATTACTTTGTGCGCGAAAAAAATGCGAGACTCGTCAACGTGGAAGGTTCTTCCGGAGAACTCGTCCACCAAATCCTTTCGGTTTTCCCTCATCAAAAAGCCCGAGAACTTGTCGCGGATTATTACCTCAAAGAAGCCCTCATTACGGGGCCGGAATTCTTGGTCCTTTCCCGCCGTCCGGAACTGACCCTCTTTGGCGTCGAAGAAGAATCGCTCTACGAGGCCAACCGCAAAGTCTTCTTGGAAGCCCTTGATTTCAAAGGAAAAGACGAGGCGGTTCTGGGAGAGCTTCGCAAATCCGCCGAGGGCGTAGCCCGGCATGTTTTTTCGGATAATCTCTGGGAACTCATTCGCTGGAAATACGCCTTTGAGCGGGAAGAAAAGGATTTTATTTCTTATGTCCAGTTTCTAGCCACTCAAGAAGGGAAGCTCGATTCTTACCCACAAATTCAAGCCTTTCTCAAACTTTTGGCCTATGAATCCGAAGTCGATTGGGAAGAGGCAGAGAAGGAGATTGGATCGCTCGTCCAGAAATTAAAGGAAAGCCTTTCCGGAAACTCTCTGGTTTCTTTCCTGGGAAAAACCGAAGACTTCAAGGCCCAAAAGATTTCACGGGCGGAATACTACCGCCATGTGGCCGGTCTCCTTCCGGGGAAAGGGGAGACGCCCACTTTTCAAAATCTTCAAAAGTTTGTCGAATACATCCAGCTCCATGACAAGATTGGCGTCGAGATCTTTTCAGAAATCAAACGCCTCGAAGAATCCCTGAAAGAAAAACTCTTCCGGTCCGTGGAAGAGCGACAGCTCGATCGGATGCTCAAGTTCCTAGAAATCTACGACAAAATTTTTGATTTCTCGCTCACCAAGGAAGACGCGGAATTCTTTTTTGTTCACCGCGCGGAATTCAAGGCCGAGACCTTCCGCTCCTTCCTGGGCCCGCTCTTGGAGAAATACCACTTTGATTCCAAATTGAGTGACATGGCGCTGGGACGCCTCGACGAGGACTTGCCTCGGATTGAGGAATTCTACCGGTTGGCTCTGAAACGCGATGAAGTTTTAATTGAAAACGCACTGAAGGAAATGAAGAACGTGGGCGCGCCCGTCTCTATCATTGTGACGGGTGGATTCCACACGCCGGGAATTGAACGTGTGCTGCAATCCCGGGACCTTTCCTATATGGTGATTGCTCCTCGCCTCACCAAGGCGATTGATGAGGAGAAGGAGAGTGAGCGCTACGCCAAAGCGATGCGGGGTGAACCCACCAAATTGGCGAAGCTCCTTTCCGAAGCGCATTTTCCCGCCCACTCCGGCCTGGCCAACGACCCGCGGTATCAATTGTCTCAAGGCTCCGGGATGCGTTCGATTGAGTTTCTCAGGAAGCAAACCCCGCCCAAGACTTTAGAGGAAATGGCTCAAAATCCCGAACTTGCTTTTCTGGCTGAAGGCGTGATTCGGCAAAACATGGTGGCGGTTAAAGAATTGGGAAGATTTCAGAAAGATACGATCAATAAAATGGTGGCAGCGGTAAAGCCTGAGATTGCGCCATGGATTCGGGTTTCTCAGGGTGCTCTTTCCGATGGGGAAGTCATCAACGGTCAGGGCGCGATTATCCCAGCGTATGGAGACGGAAGTTCTTTGAAATTTAGTTGGGCAGAACAACGGGAAGGGTCCGTAAAGTTTAGTCCCGCTCAGAGAAATCAATTTCGATTCACCATGGACGGTTATGAATTCACGGCTGAAGTGGTTCCTCATTCTATGGATTCCGTGGCTCGCGAAGGCTTGTCCCGCCAACGTGCTGAAGTACGCCAGGCGAATAAAGCAGATGAAATCCTGGGAATCATCAAGATGCTTGCTGGTCGTGACGCCGTAAAATGGGGAGAACTGGAACCTGCCGGAAGAAATGCCGTTCGAGATTTCCTGACACTGCATTTTCTTGATGAAGCGAACCGGAACCGCCCACAAAATGAGCCTCTTTCGGAATCCCAATTGCTGGGAGTAGAAATTCCAAAGGATAAGGAAGCGACCTACGAGCCGGTTCTTCGCAAGCTTAATTACGAGGGCGCCGAGGTAAGTTACGATTTGAAGGTCCTTAGATTTCTCGATCGGCATGCTAAAGAAGGCGGAATCCTTTCGAAGATGGGAATTGAACAAACTTCCATTGACCAAATCCTGAAAAAACACCTGCAAACGGGTGACTCCAATATGCTTGCCAACAATATTCAAGCGCGAGTTGAGCAGATTGCTAAAACCAAGCGCCGGGGAGTGAGTGAACGGGTTTCCGCTCTTCAAAACATTCAGAAACTTCTCAAATCCTATTCCTTCGAAGCGCTTTCTCAAAACGTGGAATCCCAAATTCAAATTCTGAAGCTTACAACTCAAATTAATAAACAGAAAATGCAGAAGGGACAAATGGCCGAAAGGCTTCGAGAAGCAAAAATCCGCGCCCAACAAGTCCCCGCATTAAAATCGCAGATTCAAACTCTTCAAAATCAATTTGCTCAAGCCGAACAGCATTTGAGGGTGTCTCGTGAGGAAGTGGCAGCAGTCCGCCAGACGCTTATTCGGACGGAAGCGGAAGTCGGAACGCTAAAGGAAGCGAAATCCGGAATTGCCGCCGTTGTTCTCAAGGTAGTCAAAGAATTAAAGACCCAGATTCAAACATCGCAAGGTGAATTAATGAAGGAGAAAGAAAAGACTGAGGCAGATCAAGCTAAAATTGCGCTGCTCGAAAAAGATTTAACAGAAAAGAATGAAGCCCTGGCCATGTTTCAGATACTACAGGCTTCCCTGAGCGAGAAGTTGGTATTCCAAGAACAGCAGATCAAAGATTTGAGACAGGCTCTTGAGCGAGCCATTGTCGAGGGCCCGATTCATTTTATCCAACTTCTTCTCAGCCGTGACAGGGGAAAAAGAACCCCTGAGGATTATCGAATGGCAAAAACTTTACAAGAGAAGGTCATGGCTATGGTGGGGGCAGCGCGCCGAACGGCTTCCCGTGCGGAAGTGCGTTCAGATCCAGAAGAGGCCAGAGCACTCAAGCAGGCGACCGAATTGGCATTAAGTTATCTTGATGAATTCCGGACGAAATTTGATCAACTGTCAGTCGAATATGCAGAGGATGTGAAATTTCGGAGACGAGAAGCGCTCCATGCATTGCAAAAAGAAATTGAAGAAGCACCGGAACCGGACGCCATTGACTTAAATAATCGTTTCAAAGATCTCTGGACCGTTGCAAGAAACGAAATGTCGGAATTAACCGGCCACCCCATTTACGAAAAATTCAACCTTGCGATGAGAATGGAGCACTGGCGAGATGTAACCCATTTGCATATGATTCAGTCTCAAAGGATTTTTGAAAAGAAGCTGGGTGCAATGGTCCTGGCGGCTGCGGGAATCAATCAGGAGAATCGTTTCGAACAATTTGAACAAGGGATTGAGGCCTTCAATTTACAAAAGCAGAAAATGCAAGACCGTATTCAAAATCTTCGCGGGTACCGAACGGACTCCGGTCTCCGGACCGCTTTGGAAGCCATGCTTCATAGCGTTGAAAACACTCAAAAAGAAGTAGAAAGCCGGGTTCAAATCGCACGCCGACTCGTCGATTTTCAGTTATCTCTGAATCAACAGACGAATACTCTCCAAGAAAAAGTTGGACTCAGCCGTTCCCAATTTCAAGCTGAATGGGACAAGATTACGAAGGCTCAGGCCGAAGGAGTGAGGGCCATCCGTCTATCGTTGGTTCAGTCTCCTCTTGCAGAGAGTCAGAAAAAAATCCTCGGCGATTCATTGAATCAAATTGCTTCAGGCGTCACAGAAAAGTTGCAACAAATCCAGCCGACGCAGGCCCGGCAGGAAATCCTTTCCCGAAAAGAGCGCATGATTCAGGCTGTCCATAAAAGGCTCCAAGCTCTCGTCCAAACCGCCCAAACGGTTCCCGGACAATTGACGGTTGAGCATCTGAAAGAAGCACGAAGCATTGAACAAAGAATTCGACAGATTCAAGCCTCTCGGCTGGAGCAAGAGAGTACTCCTACCATTGACCGGATTCTTAAAGAGATCCCCGTTCAAGTAGAACAGGTAGAAAAGAGTTACCGAAAAGCCCAGGCGCAAAAGGAAATCCAGAGCATTGAGTCTGAGTCGGCAAAGCGTTTAGAACCCATCCGTCAAAATCTGGAAAGCATGAAGCGGAGTCAGCCTTACCTTGGATTTTCCGTGGAATTAAAAAACTGGAAGGATTATAACCGCAAGGAGCTCGCTCGAGTTGCTCAGATGTCTCTGGATGAAGAAGAAGCGCGTCGCTTGGATGAAATGAGTAAAAGCTATCAAGAAGAAGAAGCGGCGATGGAAGGAAGGTATGAATTGAAGGACCAAGCGATTGAGGCCGAAAGACAAGTCCTCTTCGACATCGAACGGCTCCGGCAAATTGCCTCTGACTCTGGTATTGACAGCACCGAATACAGCCAGGCGCTCAGGCTTCGTGACGAGGTCAATGTTTTAAAAGGTCGCGAAGGGCTTGACCCAGCCTTTGTTCAAGAAATTGAAAGCAGCACAGCGGCTCAGATGGCCCGTGTGGAATCGCTTTATGGAAAATCTCAGATTGCAGGCCAAATCTCCTCTTTCCATGAGAGTCTCGCAAAAGAGCTGAGCATCATGAAAAATAAAATTCAGGAAATGACGGTCCAGGAGCCCTATAAGGAATTCGAAGGCGTGACCGATGCCTTTGTAAAACAAAGGGACGAAAAGGCCCGCAGCCTTCGCTCTCTAGAGGGTTTTGATGAAATAAATCGTAAGGCTCTGGAAAAGGCGCTGAAGGAAGTGGATCAGGAACTGGCCCAATTACGACGGGACTTTGCTATAAAGAAGATTGCTTTTCAAAAAGAAGGAAAGATTAAAATCCTTTATGGGAATCTTGGGAAAATTACTCAGATCAACCCGGCCCAACTCGCCCTTCACGATGTCCGGCGTGCCCGCCGGATCATGAGTCAAATTGAAGAGGTTGCGGGAATACGCAAAGACGTTTCAGGCCAAGTGAAAACGATCGAGGAAGACTATCAAAAGACTCAAGTCAACCGAAAAATTCAGGAACTTGAAACTGAGCTAACAAAGAGGCTCAAATCTATCCGCACCGACATAGAAGCAATGAATCACCAAGTTCTTTACAAGGAGTTTGTCGGAGAGATCGACGCCGTTACATCGTTACGCGAAAGAGGGGAAAAAGAAATTCGCCGGCTTCCCGGTTTTAAAGCTTCTGAAAAGGAGCGGCTCGACTCGATCATTAAGAATGCCGACCTCGAGAACCTCCGGCTTCGTGATTTTTACCGGCTGAGAGCCCGCGCGTTTGAGGTTGAACAGGAAATTCTCGGTTTGCTTGGCCGAATCAAACAGATGGCTTCCGGGCCTGAAATTTCTGAGAAAGAATATCTGGGGGCGATAGAGTTTAGCCGGCAAATCGCAGTGTTAAAAACCCACCCTGGCCTCGACAGCAAATTTTTGAAAGAAATCGAATTGCAGGTGAACGAAAATGAAAATCAAATGGGTGAAAAGCTCGCTCAGTTAATCCTAGCTCAATTATCGAAGTCTTTCGATGCAGCCAATAAGGAAATCGAAAAGATGAAGACAGACAAAGCCGTCCTCTATTCAAAAGTTTCAAAGAAAAGGGTTCAAGACCGCCTGGGACTCATCGAAAGGAATTATCAGGGAAGAATCGATCAATTAATCAATACGCCCGTTCATAAAAGGATCTACAAAGAAGCCTATGATCTGATCGGCGAAAGATCAAAAGAAGTCGCCATAAACTACGGGGCCGGCCTCTCTGGAGTTGAATTGTTTGGACGAAAGGATAAGGGATTGGAGGAAAAGGAGGCTCAACTAAAAGCCCAACAGGAAAAGGCGCGTGAGGACCGAGCGCAAGCGGAGGCGGAACGAATACGCAAGGTCAATGAAGTGATCACGCTTTATAAGGAAGCTGCCAAGTCCGGGGATCCGTCAAAAATCAAACAAGCGGAAGAGGCTCTAAGCGCAGCCATCCCTCAGGGAGTCGAAGTCGGACAAATCGCTGCAGCTAAACAGGCAGCCTATCAAAAGATTGGTCAAATCAAAGAGGCTGAGCGTCAAAGCAAACTCGCTCAAGAGCGCCGGGAAGTGGAAGCGCGGAAGGCAGCTGAAGCGGAAGAAGCCCTCCGGTTAAAGAAAGCGGCGGAAGAACAAGCTGCTGCAGCGAAGCAAGCCGAACTCGGGCGGGCACGCCAAGAAGCAGAACGAAAAGCAGCCGAAACGGCGCAACCCAAACAAGTTGAAATGCCCACGGTGGTTGAAAGAATCGCCGGTCTTCACAAAGAGGTTGAATCCAATCTTGCGCTTTATGAAAAAGCTCTTCGCGAGTCGGGTACGATCAACGGTGAGCTCAGCCGAGCGGAAGACTTTTTCAATCAATCTGCTCAACTCTTGGCCGGCACCGATTTGTCAGTTGAGCAAAAAAATACAGTATTACCTTCTCAGATGGATCTCGAATTGAAACTTCTGAAAGCAAAGCTTGCTGCCAATATGCCTAAACTAAAAGCGAAAAATCGAAAGGAATTCGAACAGGCCAAGGCAATACACGAAGAGCTTTCCCGAGGAGTCAGAAAGGTGTCTGAACAGTTGGAAACCATTAAGCGAGCACGTGCTGAAGTCAGAGAAATGGGCACGGAAGATATTTTCTCAGGTTTGGGGACCGCGATTGAGGAAACCCAAGCGGCACTCCAGCAAGCAGAGGAACAAGTGGAAATTGGCAATGCGATGATTGCCATTCAAGAGCTCCGGTTTCAGATTGAAGAAAAGATTACCCCCATTGCCGAGAGATTCGAACAAATGGCTCAGGGCAAGCTTCCGATCAATAGTGAGAATTACAGCAAAGAATGGGCCGCCCAAGCGCGCCAAACCCTGGATGCTTATCTTCAAGATTTCAAAAAATTAAGGGAGAATCTGACCGGAAAACATTTTCGCTATGTCAGCTTATCCCATCCCACCATCGAGGAGTTTTATAAAGAAATGGACCGGGAAGGCGCGAAGCAAGGCAAAAGGATCAGCGACAATCGCCAGTTCGTTGAGAAAAAACTTCCCTCCGCTATTGTTCCACCGACGCCTGTTGTGGTCTCTCCGGCACCAGCTCCAGTGCCGGCATCCTCACTGCCTGCTCCCGCGCCTGTGAAGCCTTCCGTGGTCACAAAAGCGCAAAAACGGGATGCCCAGAACGCGATTAAGGCTTACCAGAAAAAAGCCCATGGAATCATGAATGAAATGGAGAAGGAAGCCCGGGCGCTTGAAAAGAAAATCACCGAAGACCCTGAAGCGACTTTGGAAAAGGTTCAAAAAGGCGCTCAAGATCTGCGCGAAAAATATGCCCCCAAAATCAAAATTGCCGAAACGGAGATGGATTTAAAGGTTGAACCGGCGATAAGCGATTCAGAAGTATCGAAGTCTCTGGACGATGCGCAAAAGACTATCTCAGACCGGATGAAAGCGCTGGGTCAGATTTTTGTCGGTCTTGTGGGGAATGTCAGTCAAAATCTTACTCAATCGATGACGGCACCTGCAGTCACCCAAAAACCGTCCGAGCGAAAACCAGTCAAACTCGGTTTTTTTGAAAAAAGGGCCGCTCGAAGGGCGATCGAACAACTCAATGCTTTGAAGTATTCATTGAATATGGACATCGAAGCAGCCATCCAGAAAATATTGGCCGGCGTTTCAGCCGATGTCCGCTCGGACCTTTCTATCGTCGACGCGAAAGAAGCCGTCCGTCAAAGACTTCAGGCCGATCAAAAAGCTTTACACACAAAAGAAGTGCAGGCACTTGCAACCTTGGCGGAGACAATCCGGCTGGTTCAAGAAAGTGTTCAATATCTGCTTAATCAAAGCCTCACCCACGAAATCACCAGCGACGGGAGATTTATTTTGGAGGATCTCCAGACGTTCAAGACAAATCTAAATATCCATGTCGACAAGGTAACGGCGGAAATCAATCCTTTCCGTCAAAAGGATGGAAGTTTTATTCCTTCGGTGCAAGCCAAATGGGATGAATTGGGCCAAATTGTGGGCAACGCTGTTATTCAATTGGCGGGCACTTACACCCGAGGTTATGACAAGAGTCTGGAAATAATCGTTCTTAAATTGGGAGACATCCTGGAAGTACCCTCATTATCCCGGGAAGAGAAAGCCGAAGCCATCGAAGAGGTGACGAAAAACTTAGCCGGTTGGCAAGCAAGCCACTACCGAGTGATCCAAGAGTTGTTATCCGCTTTAAGCTTTACCTCTAACCTATCGTCTCAAATGAATGACGTGAAAAGAATGGTAGAAACTTCAAGCCAAGAACTTGAGAAGCGATTAAATGCGGTTGCGGCCCGAGCCGCTGCTCGAGCCGAGGTAAGGCAGGGAGAAGGACAGAAGGAAATTGATGAGCTTTTTGGCGGTCTCCTCAAACGTCTACAAAAAGCGACCCAGAAAGAAGTGAAGGCTTTGAAGGTAAGAGAAGCCGCGATTCAACAACGCGGTATTTTAAGACGAAGCCTTCCCTTACTATTTTCCGGGATAATGCTGATGGCTGCGATTGGAATTATATTTCTCCGTGCGCCGCCCGAAGAAGAAATCACGGAGCTTGCTCCACGAGAACAAGTCCAGCAAGCTCAGATAAAAACTGAAGCGCCCCGATTCGAGCCCAAACTTCCTCCTACGACCGTACCCAAAATAGAACCCAAGCTTCCACTTCCCAAGGCGGCAGAGCCAAAAATTATCCAGCCCGAACCCAAAGTAACGGTCAATCCTGTTCCGCCGGCTCCCATCGTGACGAATCCAAAGGGCCAGACGCAGGTTTTCAAAAACTCTATCGCCAAAGCTTATAACCAAGTTCTCAAGGGAGCAGTCACGATCAGGGTGCCTCAGCCAGATAGGGATGGGAAACCGGTTAGGCCTAGTACCGGAAGCGGTTTTGTCTTTTACAGCGGTGAGAACGTTTATGTCATGACGAATAGGCATGTGGTGGTTGGAGAAGCAAAAACATTAACGGTTACTCTCTACAATGGCAGAGACAAGCAAGGTAACGTCATCGGAAACAATGCGAAAGGTCAAGTTGTTTATCGCAATACCTCCTTGGATCTGGCCGTCATACGGCTTCCTAACCCAAAGGGAAGTTTGCATACACCGCTTCCCTTTTATGTCGGGAAGGATGCAGTAGAAGTGGGAGACGAAGTGATGACGGTTGGTGATCCTGTGGGTTACGACAAGACGTTGTCGATCGGCCGTATTAGCGGCCCGGGGCGGCGTACCATCAGAATGCCCACGGGGGATGATCTTAGTGTATTGCAAACAAGTGCCAACGTTAATCCCGGTAACTCAGGCGGACCTTTAGTGATAGTGGATGAATATGGCAACCCCAAAGTCATCGCTGTCGTTGTGGCTCTTCGTGAAGGCGCTCAATTAATCGCCTTTGCGATCCCAATCTCCACGGTCCGTGACGTGGTGAGAGAGTTATTGGAGGGTATGCCGCCAGGTCCAGACCGCACGGGCATAGAGGAGCTGTGGAAGAACCTCCCTCGTTCAGAAGTCCGTTCTGCATCCGAGGCGTTGGAAGCAATGTTTGCGAGCGTGAAAGCGGAGGTGCTGAATGCCGCCACGCGGCATCTCAACGGTATTCTCTCGGAAGTAAATGCTCTTTCTGATTCTATGAAAGGTGAAGCGCCAGCGCAATGGTTTGAGCTTCAGGACAAGCTTTCAGCGTTGGAATTGAAATTGGCCGCCGTCTTAAAAGGAATTGGTTCCTTTCCTGAATTAACTGAGGCCCTCGATCAAATCAATCAAGTCATTCAGAGCGTCCAGACCTATGTAGACTTAGGCCGCCAGGCTGATCTTGCCGGAGCGGGAATCCTTCTAGCGGGAATCAACGGTCTTTTTAACCAAATCCAAGACATCACGCCGGAAGAGTTATACCAGGAATCCGATCCGGCGACACCGAGACGGACGCATCGGGATGATCTTCAGAAAACTTACCGCGCCTTGGAGGTCATGAAGTTCTTTGAGCGGATAGGGCCGGAACAGATGGCCATTCAGGCAGAAATCGAACAGGCCTTCGCCTCCCTCGATGCGGCGCTTGTCTCATTGGAGAAAAATAAGAAAGATCAAAATACCCAAATTGAGGAAGCTCTCAAAGCCAATCAGGATTACGAAGACCAGGTCAAGAATAAAACGGCTGAAATAGAGGCCGTCATCAAAGAAGCCGACGAACGGCTTGCCCCTTCACCCCGCCAGAAGAAGGAATTTGCCGCCAAGGTCCATCAATTTGCTGCAGAGTTCCTGAGCGCGACCGCTGAACGGGATAAGGTCTTTGAAGACCGCTTGATAGCCCACGTGGAGAAGGTGAAATCTGCCTATGGTGAAACCGACAGTCGGATGACCGAACAAGTGGAGTCTGTTTTTAAAAAGCATAAAGATCTTCATGAGAAGTGGGTGGCCCCTCAAGTGAAGGAGGCATTGCCCATCCTCGATGCCTACCTTGACCAAATGATTCCGGTTGTTCAAGAGTTCCAAGAGGGCGTGGGCGAGGGGGAAGCCTCCTTGACCAACGTTGAGCAGATGAAAAAAGAAGACTTAGAGGTATTGAGAGAAACGGCCGGCAAACTTCAGAATGAATTTCAGGGTGAAATGCGGGGTGTAGCGGATGTGAGGGACGAAGCCCTCGGAAAAATTCCGGACATTCACTATTTGGATGAAAAATTGATCCCGATTCTGGCCGAAAAACTGCAAGAGGCCGAGGATCTACTAAGGCCGGATATTGAAAAGGTGCGCGAGGGAATTAACCAAATCCTGGTTCGGGCGGACCAGGCCCTTAAGGCCTTAGCAAAGAAAACGAGGGAAATGCAGGAGAAGATAGAAAAGGAAATGCAGGAAAAGCAGGAGAAGATAGAAAAGGAAATGCAGGAAAAGATAGAAAAGGAAGCTGCGTCGGTTTCCAGCCCGATATCAATGTTTCCGGGAATCCGGGCAGAAGTTCGTTCCACCGGTGACGAGGGCGATAAACTGAAGCAAATGCTCAAGACCATGATGCGTGAATCGGAGCGCATTGTTGGAGAACTATTGACGCTTCCCGAAAAGGCCAAGCCAGAAGTCAAAAAAGAGGAAGAGGCAGCAGTGAAAGCGCCCGCCGAGGTTGCTCTTCCAAAAAGAATTCTCCCGTTCAGAATTTCTAGGATTATCGGAGTGATGACGGCTGTGGCAGCGGCTTTGATTTTGGCGGTGACCCTCAAATACAACGAAATTACCAGTTGGCTAAACCATTGGTGGAGTGGTGAATCTCAGGATGCGCGTGTTGTTCTTGCGAAAGGAAAAGAAAAGAAAGAACGGCCGAAGCTCATTGCGAAAGAACCCGTGATTGAGAAAAAGAAAGAACCGGTGGTCGAGAAAAAGCCCCCGGTGGTGGAACCCAAAGAAAAAGTGACCCCCCCGGTAGCTAAAAAGCTCGCCCCGGATTATGCAAAGATGCCTTACGTGAAGCGGCAAGAAATATTTACAAAAATGACGACAGAGGAGTTGATTAAGGCTAAGGCTGCGGATCCGGGGAGCGCCCAACTCCAAGTGGCCAGCCGCACGAAAAGCGCTTTCCAGCACAGCCACTTCAATCACCTCTCAGGGCATCCGCGGGAAAATAAAAGACTTCAGGAAGAATACAATGAAAGCAAAGACTCCTTTGAGAAACTGTCCAAATCCATCGGAACGCCCCCCAGCGATGCCACTTACCTGACCCCCCTGGACTGGCACCATCAAATCTTTAGCGAATTGGCGGATGCGACCAACATCCCCGAACATTTAAGGAAAGAAACCTTCCGCGTTTTTGTCCAGGCCATTCCCCGGCAGATCAATTTCTATAACCAGGAAATGGACTATTATCGAAAGCGGGGGGTTAACTTCAAGCAGGTTCTTGAATGGACCAGTGGAGAAAGCACTCTGATTCAGCCTCCCTACCGAGGCGATACGTTGGCGCCTTTTATTCCAAGGGAACCCCGGGTTCTTCATCAACTTCTTTGGAAGCGCCAGATGCATAGCGCAGGTGTTGCCAAAGATGCCCGATATCCTTTGATGATGATTCTGGGCGGGGCCTGGGAAGAGGCCATGTACCGGATGCAGCTTCGCAAGGAAGGTAGGGATTACACGGAGCTCGGTTGGTCTGAGATCATTACCCAGAAGGTCTATTCCCAGAGATCTTATGAAATCGCTGCGCACATGCCGCGAGGAGCGAACGAAAGCTTGGAGGATTTCAGTCTTCGAAAGAAAAATGGGTTCGCCTTCATTGGGCAGCCCCTTCCCAATCTGGGCCCTGAAGCCATACTTCATTTGGCCGGCCAACATAATGCGAGTTGGGCTCAACTCAAAGCGACCATCCGGGAAGAAATCAAAAGTAAATTTCCGATTGCCCGGCGATTGATGGCGGATGTGCCTTTACTCAAGGCTGAAGATCTGTACGGATCCATTAATCCTCTCCAGCCGATGATTCAGCAGATGGTGACGGCGCCGAAGGCCGAAAATCTTCAATTCCCTATCTTTATGCCCCCCTCGGGTGGAGTGCCCGGAGCAGGAAAATTTGACAAGATTGGAGGCAAGGCTCCCGGGGTCAACCCCTATGCCTATCAGTCGGGAGGACAAGGCCCGCGCCGTCCGCCCATGAAAGGAGTGGATAAAGATGCGGGGGGAGGGAATCAAGCTGAACAAATGATGAGTGCCATGCAGCAGTCTCTGGCTATCCTCCAGCACACGACGGCAATGAATGAAATCTGGAATGCCTACAACCTCAATGTCATGCGCCACGACATGAGGATGAATTTTATGGCCGTCAATGACCGGCTCACAAAAGACCAAATCAATCTGATGGTCCGCTTTTTCAATGAGGAGCTCAAACAGGCGTCAGACAAATGGCTTGAGGAAACCATTGCCGGTCATATTTTTACCCATTGGAAAGGAGCCGACCGCTATAACGCGCAAAGAGCAAAGGAATTTACGAACAATATCCATGCCCTGCATCAATCCGGAGCCATGATGGATTTTCTTACCCCTCACTTGGGAAAAACATTTTCTGAATTTGTAGACCAAGCTCACAAAGGTTTTGATCCCGCAAGACATAAGCATAAAGACACTGTGGTTTTAGCCCAGGGACGTTACGGTTTGCAAAGTGGGCTCGAATATGCGGAAACTCTGGCTAATTCCCTTCTGGAACCCAGCCAAGTAGATCCTAAGAGAGCCAATATTCAAAATTTTCCGATTTATATTCAAAATAACTTGATCCCTGCGCTGGGAGTGTATCTTGAGCAAAAGGATTTCATTACTGAAGCTAAGAAATTAAACGCAGCAGGCCAATTTAAGCTTCCTGATAGTACCAAGACATTTAAAGATTTTCTCCGAAACCAAGAAGCGGTGCTGGAACAGGCAGCCTCTGTTTTTTATGTCAATGCCAGCCAGGCCCGTCGAGACATGTACGCGTTTGCCCTGACACTGGCGGATGGTTATGATTTTGGAATTACTTCCACCCCCGATCTCATTCGGCGCGCCCGTGCTATGGCCGATTTTTCAAAGGCCGGAAATCCCCTGGCGAATCTTCTCGGGCCCCTTCATTTCTTTACCGACTATAACCATGCCCACCATGTGGTGGCCACCGGCGATGAAATGACGATCAAACGAATTCCGAATCACACCATGGAGATGGTGTACGAATTAATGCGCCGCCCCCAAATTCAAAATCAAGCCCGGCAGATTTTGGAAGGGGTGACGGGTCAAGAATTGAAGGGTGGAAAACTCGACCTCGTGGACCCTATTCACAATGCGGTGCTGGGTGCTTGGGCACGTATGGTGCAGCGACCGGAAGATTTTCAGACGATTCAAAACGTGCTCAAAGATCCCAAGAAAAGAGAAGTTGTTTTCAATGCGGCGAGCCAGCTCCGGAATTTTTACACCCAAAAGCCCTTATTCCAAAACCTGCAAGGCCTTCAGCCGGGCGACGACCGGCTCGCTTATGTGATTGCGGAATTAGAAACCCTGCTCGATCAGGGCCCCCTCTATTGGACGGTTCGGTCCGCCACGGTCCAGCGTTTGGTGAATCCCGGCGCGGGGGCGGTCAACGTTCTGTTAGACGCTTTCTATATGTACCGGCTCGACCAAGGATTACCGGTCGATGAAGAGTCGGTCCAGCAGGCTTTTCCAGATTTCGAACGAAATATTTCCATCGGTTATATTGACCAGGGATTTGTGACGGGTTGGGCGCAGAATCTGGTTGAACGCAAAGTCCGGCTGGACCGGGCCTGGGGAAAAGAGGTGGCGCAATCCGCCGCTAAAGTGGGATTGGAACGGATTGTGGAAAACAACAACGCCTACGGCGAAGTTTTCTTTCGATTAATGGGCTCCTCTTACACTCCCATCCGGATGGAAGATATCCGAAACAATAATCTTTTGATTTCTGCCTCGCGCCGGGATCTGGGTTGGTTCCACTCTTTCATTCAAGAGGGCGTGGAATATGGTTGGGCGGATTGGATGGGGGATGCGCGGTCTGGACCGGCCGGCGGCGTGGTCGGACGGATGAATATTTACTTAGCCGGGCTTGAAACAGATCCCACCCGATTGAATGAAGTTTTCAAAGCCGTGGAGACACATTACCGCGCCTTGCGTGGACCCAACGCCGTTCTGCCTACCTTTAATCGAGCGTCCATGATTAGCGACCGCAACGCCCGGTCCATGTTCTTGGCGTATGTCCGGAGCTATCTTGTTTCTCAACGAAGCGAAGTGCGGGCCCGGGAGGAAGAAGAACTCATTTCTCGAAGAGAAGTATACGAAAAAACGGCTGCTGGGGTCATCGCCGCGGCAGGATTAATAGTGGCGCCGGGTGCCGTGACTGCTCAAGTCAATCCTAAGCAAACGGAACTTGATGAGCAAGAAACCCGGCAGAAGATCGGCCGGTTTAATCAGAACCTGCGTAAAGCCAATCCTCAAATGGCCCAAGAAGACCTCGCAACTTATGAACCCAAATCCCTACGCCGGGATCTTCTGCGGGCGCGAGAACGAAAACTGACTCGCGATATCGTTGTTCATAAGACGACCGACCGAAAAGATTTGCGTCCTGCCGTTCAACAAATCTTTGGAGAAATTCTCCAAATGCCCATGGAAGGCCTTCATGTCTACACGGTGGACGACTGGATCGAAAACTTTTTCCTGCCCCTTTTTAGGGTTCTTGGCGTCCGAAGAAATGAAGAAACCCGCTTCCTTAAAAATTTTGCCGAAGCCGCCCAAATCCTGAAAGGATTCATGACTCGACTGGAAATCCAAAGCGACGGACAAGTTCCCCGTTTTTGGGTGGGTGATTTCATGGGCGTGCTTAATTCATCTGGAAGGTCACAAGCCGATGAATGGGCGCTTCTCGATGATTCCTGGCCGCGGGACCAGCGCGTTCCCAATGTAAGCTTAAGCACTTTTATAGGTGTCGTTACCACCTTTACGATGGCGGAGGGAGCCCGGCAAAATGGGCGTCATGGACCGGACAGCTTCTGGGGCCGGGAGAATTGGATTCGTCATTTTAGTATGAGCCTGAACAAACCGGACTCCTTGATGCGAAACCGGGAAGCCGTGGAGCAATTCCGCGTCGCCTTTTCGCATAATTATCACGAAACCTTCTTTTATGCCTTGTCGGCCAATGAGCGGGAGGCTCTGAAAGGTTCCTCAGAAATTGCCAATCTTTTTACGAGAGCTATTCAGCAAATGTATCCTCACCTGGCAGGGCTGGGCGCCGGTGGTAACACAGTCAATGCCAGAGATCTTGGCGGTTCTCTTCGCTATCCCTTGCTGACTTTCATTTTTACGACACCGGGATTCGCCGAAGGAGGTAATATCCGGGAACTCATCAATCCGGCTTCGCGGCGGCTTTTCACTGCGCCTTTCGGAAAATTTGTCCGAGCCTACAATGCCTCCAAAGAATCAGTGGATGAATTTTATGATGGCTATGATCCCGCGCTTATGTCCGGTCTGTTTCAAGATTGGCTGGCGGGTCTTTATCGAGCGACACTCGAACGTCGAGTTCCACCCATTCGGGCGAGCCAGTTACGTCAGGGTAGACTCATGGATTACAACCTTATGCCGGATGATGCCCTGTGGCTTCGGACTTGGGCAGAGGCCAGCCGGGAAGACGATATTTACCGGACCACCATGGCCCTCGAAAATGCCATTGGGCTTTTTCATGGCCAGCGGCTTTATTGGACCTCCGAGGGCTTGCGGAAAAGATTAATCACCTTCGATGATCAAGGCCGGCCGCGGCCGGACAACTTGCGTCAAATGTTCCTGGAAATGCGCCGGATTCTTCCGGTGGCCCAGTATGCATTTCACCGCGGGCGAAGAAAATTTAATCTGAACAGCAATACCGATGTCGGTATTCTGGCCGGCATGCGGAACAATGTGATCAAGAGCGAAATGTCTGTGGGAAGTTTCAAGGCCCTCATGGCTCTTTCCTCGGATCCGGAAATTGAGCAGGACGTAAGAAACCTTCATTTTGCGATTACGCGCAATCCCGTTTGGCGCCAAAAGAACCTGAATTTAAGAGATCCCCTTGTGATTGGAGCTCTAAACGGCTGGGCTACCACACGCTACCTCGAAGGGATGTACCAGACGCGGGGTCTCGCGGGCCGGCTCGCCGCGATTTTCAATGATGACAAAATGAGCGACAAAATGTTCGATTGGGCCCATCGGCTCCGCCGGGTTTGGAAGCCGAATGCCCTCGGCTTTTCCCGTAAAGGGCTCCAAGCCAATCCGCCTCCGGATGAAGATGTCTTCAGCTATTTAATTGCGGAGGCGACGGCTTATCTCAAATCCGGGCAACCCAATTTTGAATCCTGGGCCAAAGTCCGGGAGCAAACCCTGCAAATTTTGGAACGCCGAGGCAAGGGACAGGCCGATCCTGTCCTCGGGGCTTTTTATATGCGTGAAGCGATATCGGACCGCCCGATCGACGACCGGACCATTCAAAAGCGCTTTGGAGAATTTGAGAGTCATTTAGTCGACCGGCCTTCGGATCAGGGATGGGTCATTGGGCTCACACAAAGCATGGTGGAGAGAGGGATTTCGCCGACGCGCGCGTGGGGCCGTGAAGTGGCGCAGTCCATTTCTAAGATTGGAATCAAACGCATAGTTCAAAATGCCGATGCCTCCTGGCGGACGTTTGTGACCAGCATGGGCCAGGGTTATTCTCCGATCGAAGCACCGAATCTTTTGGAATTGGAGCCGGTGGTTCAGGGACGGCTTTTGTCTTTCATCTTGGAAGGGTTTGAAATGGGTTGGAATGAATGGATGGGAAAAGCAAAAGAAAAGGAAATCGGCGGCGTCGCGGGAGGAATGATCCGATATTTCAATCGTGTGGCCAAAGATCCAAAAGCCCGCCAAGCTGATTTCGACGCAGTTCGCCGGTATGTGCGGGCTCAGCGTAGGTTAGGCCCCAATGCTACCCGCCAAGATGAAATTCAGGCCGGTATTCCGGAATTTAACGAGTCGACGGTGGTCAACGACCGTCTCGCGCAAGCAATGTTTCTGTCCTTTATCCAGCGGAACCGGGCCCGGCAGCGGAGCGAAGTGCGGGCGGAAAAGCGGGAAAGGAAGATTGATAGGAGACAATTCTTGAAGGGAGCGGCGGTCGGAGTCGCGACCGTAGCTGCTTTTGAATTGCCTTCAATGGAAGGGCGCGCCTCCTCCCGGGAAGCCATTGAAAGAGGAAACGAAAGAATCCTTTGGGGACAGCCGATGGGAAATTTTCTTCCGCGGTTTGTTCCTCGTGCGGAGGGAGCGAATCCAATCCTTCTTGCGCAGGCGCCCGGACCGATCATTCCCGCTCCCGCATTTGGCGGGGGCCAGGGTATTCAAGATCCTTTGACTCCCATTTTAAAGGATCCAATCCGTCGCCGCGACCTCATTGACGGTGCCTTTCTCATTTATAAATCTCAAAACTGGAGGCCCGGACAGCCTGCTTTCACAGGCACGATGGCAACCGTTAGACAAAGGCTCCGCACCGGAGACCTTCGGGCGGAACGCGCAGACTTTGAGACTCGCTTGGAAAATGGTGATCCCATTGTGGAAGGTTTTGTCGGTGGATGGGGCATGACCCGAGTTGAAGCGGGATGGGAGGAATCCGTTGAATGGGCGCTGAATGTCGCCAAAGTTCTAACCCATGCCCAGCGCCGGGAAAATGTTTTGGCGGAAGCCCAAAGCATGGCCGATTTCCGATTAGGAGCGGGTGCCCTGGATGTTCGGAACCGTCTGAACGAAGACCCTCGTGCACGCGGATTTGTGATCTCCGCCGCTCAGTTCCGCGTTAACTCTGCACCCGAGATGGAGGAAAGCTGGAATCTGACGCAAGGAATGACCGCTGAGATTCAGCGGATTCTGTCGAATTTGGATAATCCTCAAAATCCCCAGAGAAGGGAACGATTTTTCACCTCGGTTGCCCAACTTCATTACTTGGACAACCGAAATACTCCCGAAGTCGCCGTCCAACGGGCCCGGGCGAATCGAGATCTTGCTTCCTTCCGGCAAGACAATGATCGTTGGAACCTCCTCATCGGTTTAAGCATGGCCATGCTGGTGGATTTCCGTAAAGGACTGGCCCGTTCCGCGGAAAATATCTCCCTCGAAGAAAAATTTGTTCATCACACATCCAATCTTCTTTTCATGATCACGAACATGCGTGACCCTCTTGGCCGCTACTACCGGACGATTAACTTGGGCCGGGTTGAATTAAACCCGTTCATTACGAATCCCAGCCAGCGGCGCCGGGTGTGGGGCGAATACAGCATCCGTTTGAAGATGATCGAGGAACTTTTCGGTAAATATGCCCTCACGCCTGAACAAATCCGCCAAACTCAGGAGCAACTGATTCAAATTCAGAACGCCGCCACCCGTCATTGGCGTCCTTTGCAAGACGCGGAAGTCTATTACTTCTGGCTTGTTTATCACTCTCCGGTGGTTCGCCGGGAAATGGCGCGCCGTGAATTGGCGGGGGGTCAGGAACTGACGACCTACGGCCAATTACCCAATTTCAGCATCGACGACCTCTTCCAATTGTTTAAATTTGCTCTCGAAACCCGCCGCAAGGCCGCTGACGGAGATCCGGAATTGATGACGCCCCGGCCCGGGCAACGTTTTAACATGCAAAGGGGTCTGGCGAATGAGTTCAGAGAATATGAGATCAATCCGGCAAAAAGGCAACGCGAGGCTTTTTGGATGACAGAGGACGATGTCTATGCGCTTCAAGAATACGTCGGTACGAGCGAAGATCCTTCGACCGGTCTCAGGAATGAACCCCTTACGGATGGAGAAGCCGTTCAGATGATTACCTACTTCTTGGATGATCTCATGGAAAATGGAAAACCTTGGGAAGGTCTTCAGGCTCACAAAGGAGATATTCTTGAAACAGCTCGGATGACCATGTTTTTGCAAGCCGTTTACATGCTCTATCACGAAACTCCTTACGGGCATCCGCGCCGGCTTGATCTGGCAGATCTTTCTTCCTGGACGACGCTCATTGAAAGGAACCGGTTTGGAGCCATTGAGGCAGCGGGTTTTATCCGGGATGACGGCATGTTTGAAAAAGAAGAAAGACGCCTCAGAGACCGAATCCGGGCTTATTTTGTCGCCGAGAGAGGAGCCGAGGAAGGCAACCGCATTGCAAACAAATTTCCTTATTTCGATATGTGGCGGCGTCTCGGATTTGTGACGCGGCTGGGCTTTATCATTCGCCTCCATCAATTAGGACTTTCTGAAAATTGGCTTCGGCGCTGGTTCCGGAATGTTTTCACCCTGCAAGCGGCTTCCTACAATAACACCGGTAATTTCATCGACCCTACTCTCATTACGTACACGACCGACCGGTTCCGGAGAAGGGGAAGCGGTGTCTTTGATCCCCGGCTTCTTTTTGAAATCAGCGAATTCTCTGCTGACCGGTTCTTCTCTATTCTGGCTCAGCAGGACGTCATTTATATGGATTTGGGCGCCGAGGGAAATCAAAAAAGGAAACTCCTTTTCAACTTGCTCAATGTTCTCTACCGTTTTCCTACGGATGAAGAAATTGAAGATTCCCTGGGAATGTGGAACGGATTGGATCAAATGCCCAACATGAGGCAATTGCCTGGCGCGGATCAAGAAGCGGCCAAGCGGGAAGGTCTGGCCCGTGCCTTCCGAATGGTGGAAAGCACCTTTACCAATGCCATTGCCGATCAAATTAATCAGCACGACCCCGACAATCCCATTTCCGATCACCTCAAAACGCCTGCAAGAGCCGGGGAGAAATCTCCCCTACGGCAACTGCTCGATTTGGTGCTGAAAAGCTCGCAGGGCCAGTGGAACGGACCCCTGATGCAGATGATGGATTTACAGACGATCCGTGAAACTCGCCAAGAGAATAATCGTTATCGGAAGGTGAAAGAAAAAAGTGCTCTGGGAGTCATGCAGAATGAAATCAGCGAAGCCCGCAGAGCACGGATTCAGGCCATTGGAGCCAACCAAGGGCGCTTTCCTGCCGGACTCACTGAAGAGATGATTCGAGATCGTTTCGCCGAACTTTATGCTCAGTATTTGAACAGCCTGCCTCCGGCCAGGCGGCGCCATTACCGGGATAGCCTTTCGTTCAATCAGGTTGAGTCTTACATCCGCGATATGCGCTCACGCGGTCTCACCATCGAAGAAGCGTTTTTACGTCACGTGGAATTGGAGGGCCGCGTCCGGGAAACCTACGGCCGGGTTTTTAACCGGGTGGTGCTGGATTCCAGTTTTCTCTCGTCCATTGCCGATCGAATCTTCTCTGAGTGGGGAATTACGAGTGAAAATGGAAAGCGGGAGCGGGTGCAAAGAGACCTTGCGGAAACGCTAGTCACGATCCGAGAGGAACGTCCGGATCCTGAACTCATCAATAGTTTCCCCACTTCCGTTCAAGATGGGATCGATAAAGAAATGACCCGGCTGGGCCAAGTGTTTACGCTGAGCGGTCAAATCCGGGGCGCCTTCGGCCAGAGATTAGGAACGGTGATGGGTGAAGAAGAAGCTTACCGAAAAGCGGACGATTCGATTAATAGCGCGGTTACCTTCCAAGAAATCCAGAACTCCATCGTCGTGGCGCAGGGAATCCAGCGGATCATCGGCCAAATTCGAGTGAACGGCCAACCCATTCAGATCACCAACGATCACGCCCACTATTTGGCCGATCTTTGGCTCAGGATCGGTTTAGCCAGACTGCCGCGCGTCGTGGCAATGCCGGAGAATGCCATTCGCGAAAGAGTGCGAGAACAGCTCGAACGGCTTGAAGAAGGAATGGTGGGAACCACACCGGCCTCGGCTCCCTTAAGAGTACTTCTGCGAACGGGCAGAAATCAGCATCGTGTGCCCACCGATTCTGATTTCATGGATAAGATTGTTGAGCGTCTCATCAAAAGAAACGTGAGCCCCACCCGGGTTAAGCTTCTCATTGACGAAGCCTTCCGCCAGAAAGAAGTGACGGATCGTGTGCTGGAGCGAGTGAACAATCTGCCTTGGAATCATCCCTACAAATTGCGCGAAACAATTCCGCCGCTCTCTCTCTTTGATTTAATGCTCTTTAATGATTTCGTGGCCGTCCCGGATGATCAGATCGGACTGGTGAACATCTTGCGGGAATTGCACACCGGACGGCTTCCGCGCGACTGGGAAGGCGATTGGACCCAAGGAGTTGAGAAGTCCCTTTCCGTAGCCTTTCGTCAGGGCGTGGTTGACGAATTGATGACCCCCGAACTCGAAGCCCGGATCGAAGCCGCCAAACCATGGTACGCAAAGTTTCTTGATCTAGCTGGGGGTGGTGTATGGAAAGCCGTGGGCTTATCCGCTGCGATGGCCACCCTTCTCTTGGGCGTAAGTTATCTGAGAGGGGATATCAAGGTCGGCCGCGGGGTTAAAAGTGCGAGAATCCAGCAAGTTATTTTTCAACGCGTCGTCGATTTCTATAATTATTTTTTCACCACGTTTATTGTCCTTACCTATAACCTGGGACTCTTTAAACTCCTGACTTACAGTTTCGCGACGCTGCACGGATGGCTTGCCTTCTATGCGGTGTTTGCCTTGGCGGTGGGCTTTCTGATTAATCTTTATCTCATCCGAATCATCATCCTTTTAAATCAGCACGCCTTTCTTGGTTGGAGTGCCGCATTGGTGACGGGAACCGCTGCACCTGAGCTTCCTGAGGCTTTTGAAACCCAAGTGGGAGAAGACGGTAAACCTGTTTCTCCGGAAAAGGGACTTCCCAAGGCGGGTGAAGAACGGCGCTACAAATTGAAGGACGGCCGGGAAATTGTAAAACGTTATGACCATGATGTGGTGGCGAGATCTCTCATGAATTTTTACAACAATCAAGCCTTTACACGCGACGGACACAATAAAGAAATCGAGCAGGCCCTTGAAAGATTGATGCAAAGCTACATCAATAACCAGGATCCGAACTATGGGGTAGTGATGCTCGTTGAGTTAGGAAATAACGCAATTAATTCCACAGGTGAAGGATTTAACAATGGCTGGGAAGCCTTTGCGAAGCTCGTGGATCAATACCGGGAGCGATATAGTCTTAAACCGGAACAATTTATTGTCCTAATCCGTTCAAAGGGAAGCTGGGGTGATTATGCCAAGCCTTATCCTTATCACATGCTGGACCGGTTTTCAATTATGGGGGAAACAAGTTACAAAGTGGATTATCCGGGAGTATTGAAAGCAGGCGTACCCTTCTTTCAGGGGATCCTTCCCTCTTATGCAGACTTAACTGGAAAGTACGTGGGGACCATTCCCGAATTCGTGGGATCCGATGGCCAATTCAATCCCAAAAATGACGAAACTTTGAATTGGCTTTATCCAATTGAGATTGGCAAGAAGCCGAGAATTGACGATTCGACCATTGTTGATGCGGACAACTTTCTGGGAGTGGGGTCGGGATTAAGAGTGGTGGCCCAGCTTGAACATCCAGAGAATCAGCCACCCGTGGATGAGAATGGCAACATTATTTTCAAAGATGGTTACGTCTCAGGCGGAGCGACGATCCTCCAATCAGGCATCAAGTTTCACAACCCCGGCCAGTCGCTTGAAACTGCGACTCAAGATGAAGCCCAAAATAATCTTTTTATTTTCCAGCACGGAATGGCGCGTGTTGCCAGCGACAACCCTTGGGGATTTTGGGTACCTTATCTGCTTGGATCAGTCGTGGTATTCAGCATGTTTTTTGCCTTTATTGGAGCTATTCCTCTCAGTATGGCCCTGGCCCTATCGTTTTCGTCGCTTGCTGTCGGCCTGATTTTAAGACTGACGGGAATCGGTCCCAAGAAAGGCGCTCAAGGAATAGGAATGATGCGGGCCTTCGGGAAATTTAGTCGCAGAACGATAGTTTTCTATAAAACCTACCTAGAACCTGTGCCGGGTCCTTACGGAGAACTTGGCCGCTATGCTCAGACCGTGCTCCTTAATGACCAAAGTGTTAGGAGCGGGTGGGTGAATATGACTATTGGGATGTGGAGGGGAATCTTTACCATGCTCCGGTGGGGAATGACTCCCCTCATGGGAAGACCGCTGGCCGGGAAGACGATCACTGAAGAGACGCTCGATGCCAGAAACACTCAGAGTGAAGATGAAATCCATTCGACCGTTGGAAATGTAGCGGCTTCATTTAACACTTGGATTTGGGAAGGAACGCCCGGACACGGGATTGAAAAGGCGGCTCGTGAATCTAAATGGCTTGGTCTTTTTGATACCAGAAATCTGTGGCTTCGGTTCATGGGATTACTCCCCATTGATGTTTTTAGCCGGCTTTGGAATGACTTGACTCTTCGGGGACCCATAGGAAATCCTTTGTGGGCGATTTTATTAGTGATGGGACTCTTGAATGTATTGATGACAGGTGTACAAGAAGTAGCCTTTTCCCCTGTGGGTGAGCAAATCTTTCTCCTGATTATCGGTCTTTTGATCCATCTGAAATTTACCTCACCCGCTTTGATTGCCCTTTCAGAAGCCCAACGTAAACCGGAGCTTATGAAGGCAAAATCTGATGCTAGAGCCGAAGTGAGAGGAGGGGATACCAGAAAGTTAAAAGAACTCATTCCGATTACTTTACCGACAAATGTGACGGAGCTTTCCAGTTCTACGATTGTGCTCTTGCCCAATTTAGTTATTTCAACTCCCAAGGTCTTTTTTGGAGCCTGGCTTAAGACGCTTCAAAAAGAATATGGAATCAACGTTCCCTGGGTGCCGGCAAAACAGGCCGTCGATACCCTTCCTCTGCAGCATTATCTTTGGGAATATAGAATCCCATTTGTCATCGGCCTTGGCGCTCTCCTCAGCTTCGTTGGCTTCGGAATGTTTAGCATTTCTCCCTTCATTTTGGGATCTTTGGGCCTCATCTCAGGTATTTCTGCCGGATTGTCACGGTATTGGTCTGAAGGATACAAAGACGAAGTGGTCAAGAGGATTTCGGATGGGGCCCGTTTCAATCAGGGAGTCAATAAGATCGTGGATCTTCTTCTTGAAGCCCAATACCGTCAGGAAAAGGGGCTCGCGTCTGATGCGGCACTTACGGCTGAACAGAATACCGAGCTCGCTCAAAAGCTCAAAAACAGAACGCGGGAAAACAATCTGTTGGGCGAGTCCATCATGGTGAGGGCCTTAAAAGATCAAAAAGTTAAAAAGATTTTGACTCGTGCCAGGATTGCGGAAGTCTATCATGCAGGAATTTTAGGGAAAGCAAGAGAAGTGCGGCCGGCGGCGATGGCGTCGCGGAAATACGGTTTGGCGTATCTTAATTCTGAGCATTTTGGAATTTGGTTCAGCTTTTTGGTACCGGTTCTAGCGGGCTTCTTTGCTCCCTATTTGGTGAATTACTTAGATCCGCACTGGATGCTGCGCGCTTCCCCGATACTTCTTTCCTTTTTAATGAGTCCTTTCGTGTCCTGGCTGATGGGATATCAGATTCAAGAGGAGGAGAGAACGGCTCCCTATTTCAAGTTTAAGTATTTGACTTCAAAGTATTGGATGGGTGCACCCGCTGGATGGCTTATGATTTTCGCTGCTTTTGTTCCCCATGTATTTGGCCTCGTTCCCTTTCTTGGAGATTTCATTGTATTGGCTTTGGTGGGACCGCTTGGCGATGGCACCATAAGTGTCATTCTAGGTTTTTATGCACGGGAATTAGGAACGGCGCCGATTTTTGTTTCCCTCCATGCAATGATATTGGCAGGAGCCATTGTGTTGGGAGGCGTTGGATTTTTCTGGAGCATCACACACTGGGTGAAGCAGTTCTATTTGCCCAAAAAAGGGGAAATCCATAAGAACTTGGTTGAAATGGTGACTTATCCTAAACGGTGGGTTCCGAATGTCTTCAAAAGGACTTGGTTTGGAGTTGGGGCAGGGATTGCCAGTGTGGTGGCGGCCGTAGCACTCGGACAACTTGTTACGAAGAAGGCTTTTGAAGTTGAAGCGCCGATAGCACCGCAAGACAGGCGAGTGGTCAGTGGCGTTGGGACTGAGCTTTTCCGGAAAGCGCACTGGAAAGTTTTCGGAGCCAAAGACCGTGCGAAGGTCCGCGTTCCTATTCACGAAGAGCACTCGGAACTTAGAATTTTCTTCAGGGGGAGGCAGGCCCTTTCCGTCGGAGGAAGTGGATTTATCCGAATTTCGGCTCCGAATTGGGGAACCAGTTTTACGGGTCCTTCCTACTGGCTCGGTGGCCAGCGGCGGTCTACACACCTCAGCATTCAATCTTTTGGTTTTGATCAAGGCGATTTAATTCTGAATGGAGAAGTGGTTGACCCGAATGGAAACATCGGCGGCAATGTCACCTTCCGGATTCCTCCGGTCCCGAATCCCAAAGAAGGCCAGATCCGGGTCCGGATGAATCTAAGGGCCTTAAAAGGATTGCAATTGGATAGGCGGCCTCGCTCCCATGAAGGACTGGCTCTTTTTGGATTCAGCTCTAACAACACCTTGGGCGTTAAAGGGGTGGACCGCAAAGTCTTTGATGCGGATCAAGCCCGGGTAGTGGTAGAGGAGGAAGAGATTAAATCTTCTCTGTCTCTTTCCGATCAATTCGTCTTTACGCCCGAACAATTGAGAGCGCTTAATCCGGGCGCTACCTTCTTCTTCGATAACACCACCGGACGATCACCGAGTACTTTTATTCGATTAGAAGGCATGGACGCCCTGGATCCCAGGCGGCTTTTCTTTGACGGTTATGTGACGTCGACGGAACAGAAAGAGGGAAAAACTGTTCCGGTGTCGGGTGACTCTGATAACGCAGGCGGCGGTCTTCATCTAGTGCCGGCAGATTCCTATCGACCCGGTCAGGCGATTGTGCCGGGAATCGACTTGACGATCGGCGCTCAGCAGCATCAGCCGCCGCCCCAGAAGAAGCGCTCCGAAGTGCGGACGGAAGGGATCAAGACGGTTCTGGATTTCTATGATCTGGGAAAGAATGTGCACGTCGAGTCAATGAGCCCGGACGGAATCCGGTTCATGCATCTCTGGTCTGTTGGGACGGATGGCAGGCGGTACATCTTGAAACAGCCGTGGTACCGGAATCAAAAAGAATTGCTGGAGTGGGAGGCCTCCCTTCTCGAGACTTCGGAGCAGAAAGGAATTCCGGTTGCAGGAATTGTCAGCAATCGGCAAGGCGAGAACTCGACGGTGGTCGGAGACGATCTTTTTGTTCTCTATAAATTCATCGAAGGAGAATCTATGGACTGGGGTCAAGTCGAAGGGGAGAGACTCGAGGCAGCGGCTCGAACATTGGCTTCTTTTCACGATGCGATGCAAAACGCGACTCTTCCCGCCGGCCGCACTTATTCCGATGCCGAGCTTCCACCAATCATCCCCGTCGTGAATGCCGAAGCGAAACTCAATCGGCTCGAGGAAATTCACAGCCAGCTCCTCCAGCGTGGCCCGCCTTACACGGACGTGGAACAGTTTTATTTGGATCACTTTCAAGAATTGACCCCCCACTTTCAAAAGATCCGTTCCCCACAAACCCAATCCCTGATTCAGAAAGTTCCCCGCACGATTGTCCACGGGGATTATCACCAGGACAACGTCCGATTCAAAGGCCCCCAAGTGGCCGGCATCTTCGATTTCGAATACGCCCACCCCGATGCGCGCGTCTACGACTTGGCCAACGGTTTCATCCTTCGCTATCAGCCCGACGGCTCCAGCTTGGCGCTTGACAAGATCGAGCAGTTTATCGCTGCCTATCAAAAGGCGACGGCCAACCCCTTGACGGAAGAGGAAATGACGCTTCTTCCCGACGTGTTCCGGCTATGGTACCTCGAGGGCTTTCTCCTGTTACTTGAGAAACATGCACAGAGTCCGATGCAAGCCAAGAAGATCAACGTATTGGAGGAAGCGTTAACCAACCTTCGCCTTCTGGATTCGCAGGATTGGCAAGGTTTGAAGCAGCGCCTTCTTTCTCCCCGCGCCGAGGTGTGGAGCCGGATGACGGAGCTTTACGAACAGCGGCATCAGGAATTTATGGCGCTCGAGCCGAAGGTCGATCCAGCGACAGGCGAAACGCACATTTTTGATCCGGCCAAGCTCAATGCGATGCACGATAATTTCGTGAAGCAGGGAGAGATTTTTGTTCCGAAGCCTGTCGACGTCTACACCCTTCACACTTCTTACGGCGAGGACCAGGTCGTGACTTCCTTCCTGAAGGATGTTGTGGAAGAGATCCGGAGTAAGGTACCGGCGGGCGTCGATTACTTTTTCGCACCTCCGGATACTTATCATACCTCCGTCTTCGTGGGGCAGGATCTCCGGCCCGCTGATATGGCGGATCCGGCTGCGCAGGAAAAACGTCTTACACCGGCACAGATCCAGCAACTGAATGAAATGATTGGCCGCCAGCTTGCCCAATTCGCCGCCTATCCCATCCATCTCGTGGGGATCCGATTCAACTCTCAGGATGGCGGTGTGATTGCCGTCTTCGAAGACAACGGCGAGACAGACGCGCTCCGAAAGAAACTCGCCGAAGAAGGCCACAAGATTACGCCCAAGATAGGTGAAGGCAAGTACCTCAAAGATATTATTCATATCACACTCATGCGTTTCCTCAGCGATATCGATTCTCAGATGCTGTCTAAGCTTAAGGAAATCGCGAAAAAGTACAAAGACGTCCGAGACAGAAATCTCGTTCACACCGTGAGCCAGGCTGAGTTTTTCCACGAAATCGGATGGATGCGCGCCGTCATCGAACCCGGCTCTCTCACAACCCATCTCTTGGGTACTTCGATCGCGCCTCGCGCTCCTCCGGCCGGCGAGCGCCGCGCCGAAGTCCGCACCGAGACAATGCTGGGTGAGTTGAACATCTCGACTTTGGTGGATGCGGAAGTCGCAGTAACCGAGCCTGACCAACAGATTGTTCTCATCAACAAATCCACTAACAACCAATTGCGTATCGAAAAAGTGGAAGTTGACGGCGATACCTTTCTTAAGATCGGAAACCGAACTTACCGGGCGCGAGATTCTCAAGTTGACTTGGACGCCCTTTTCAGAAATCCTTTGATGTGGTTGGGCAATGACAGCCTCGTCAACTTCTATATCTTTCGGCAGATCGTTTCTTTAAGGCGTTCTTCAAAAGAAACAACCCTTCAGGCCATTCCGGCCAATGCTCAGCTTCAACCGGAACTGGTGCCTCCAGCTGTCTTGCCCGCCAGTCTTCAAAGTGCCGAAGAGGCGATCATGAGGATCGACAATCGCTTGGCACAAGACAAGAAACAAGGTTCCGTCACTCCCATGAACGAGTTCCAACAATTTACTTTCTTGCATCAATTGGCGATCGTCGGTGAACAGACGAGAGTTCATAACGGGCAAATTGAGCTGGAACCGGATACTCGCGGCTATTACATCGCCCGCTCCGTTTTAAGCCATTCCTTAGGGAGGGAAGATCTCTATGAGGGGAAACCCGATTCTGCCCAAGTGGCCTTGACCCCGGCGAATCAGTACCTCGCTTATCAACTCGGAGATTATTTGACGATGGTTCAATTCGGTTTTGATTTCCAGAGAGAGGAAAAATTTCTAAAAGATTATCAGAGCGGAAAAATCACCCCCCAATCCAATTTTTACTACAACCAACCCGAGATTCCCGGAAAAGGGAAAGCCGTTCGACTCACTCCTCTGTCTCCCATCGACCAGGTGAGCCAAGATCCGATTCAAAGTCTTGACGATTTGGAAGGACGTTTCATCGTCCGCCGTGAAAGCTTGGACCATTTCAACCCGGAAGGGAATGAGGTCATTGAACAAAGTCGATACCTGGCCATGCTGCCTGCGGCGGGGGCCGCGTCGCGATTCGGCGGAGTCCCCAAAGCCAATTACAAGATGCTCAAGATCATTCCCCCTGACGGCGGAGAGCCCATTCATTTGAGTTTCCTCGAGGCCAAGCGGGCTTTGATTTTGGGTTTGAGTGAAAAAACACCGATTCTCCTCACGACCGGAAGTTATCTTTCGGATCGATTGATTCGAGAAAGCCAAAAGGAAATGCCGAGCGCCAGGGAAGTTACGCAAGATGTCTCTCGACGATTCAAGCAAGGGACGAGTGAGCAGCTCGTTTTTTCCAATGCTCAGACGGCGCTGGTTTCCGGAGTAGGTCATGGAAGCAATATCCAGCAATTCCTTCTGCACCGCGAGGTCATGATTGAAATGCTCCGGGGAGGGCACGTCATTGTTTCTGCGGGGAATATCGACAATGTCGGGCAAAGGCCCAATGAAGGGATTCTCAAATTAATGTGGCATTCGATCAAGCAGCAAAAGCCGATCACCGCACTGATGGAAATTACCAAAAAATTCCCGGGAGATTCTGGCGGAATCCCCACCCTGGTGACCTATAAAAAGTCATCCGGTGAGGAAATGGTCGACCTCGATCTGAGGGAACAAATAGAATACGACAAAATTCCCAAGGGAAGCCCCTATTATGTTGACGAAAAAAACCACACTTATTTCAACCCCCTTAATCTTTATTTCTATCTCCCGGCTCTCCTGACTCGCGTTGGCGTCTTGACCGACGAGGAGCTGACCTTGCCCTTTGAAGAGGTCATTCGTCTTTCCGTCGAGCGGCTCGAAGCTCTGCCCGAAGCCGAATATGCAAAGCGAGTACGGAGGTTACCCGACCTATTGCCGACTTATCTCATCAGTCGTAAAGCGAATGATCCGGTGACGGGGGTCGAAACTCCCGTGGATCAGCCGGAGCAGATGATGCAGAATTATTTATTCCGCCTTCTACCGGGAAAGAAACTTGCCGTTGTTGGACCTCGAGAAGGCGCTGGAAATATTTTCACTCCTACGAAGAATCGAGCGAGTGTGGCTCTGAGACAGAAAGAGTGGAAAGATATTTTTGACGGAAGTCCCGCCAAACTCATGGGAAGACTGCTCGGTGAAATCGGGACAGTCAAACAGATGGGCCCCGTCGAAATTGGAGGGATTGCGGAGGAATACACGAAAGCCAGCGAGCGTGACCGGGGTGAGATCATTGATATTCTGACCCGATTGACGCAAAGCGACGATGTGGATGTGCGGTGGGATGCCCGTCAGGTGATAGGCGAAATTTTGGGTCAGCCCATTCAAGAGATGTTGGCTTGGCGAGATGATGCTCAGGAGGTGGTGGATTTCTATCACGGATCAAACACCGAAGGTCAGCGACGCATTTTGGCAATCGTCGAGTCAGGATTGAAGGAGCCCGTTGACTCTCATCATCCGGATTATCGGGGTCCCGAATCGGTGAATTTACATAACGCTTCAGCGTACGCCTACGAGCAGATTACAGGTCAGAAACGCTCGGAAGTGCGCACGCAAGTGGTTGCGCTCACGCTGGATGAGATGCGTGCTCAGCCGATGACCATCGGTGAAACCAGTCTCACGGAAGCTTGGATTGATGCGGTGAAAGCGGGGCAGATTCAGAGCAAGGGAACCTATCAAGGCGACTCGATTGAACATGGATTGCGTGTTACACCGGATGGGAAAGTTGAATTTTTCGGCCGAAACTTGACGAAAGACGAGCCCATCGAAGAACCGGTGTTGGGAAAGAAAGTGGGTAAGACGATCGTTAATCTCATCGGCTATCGTCGTCTCCGTCCCGACTTCAGCGTTGAGATGAAGGACCTTCCGACTCATAACGAGGAAGATTGTGCTTTCTGCCGGGACGACGCAAACAGTCTTGTAAACCGTAAACCGCTGGCTCAGATCGAAGTCAATGGCCGGATATGGAAAATTTATCACAATATCTCACCCGTGGACCCGCACGGTCACTTCCTCCTCGTTCCTGATATCAGCGATCCCAGGAACCGTAGGGCCCAACGCTTAACCCAACAAGATCTGCAGGACTTGGCTGCCATCGCCGCCATGAGCAAAAACCTCGTTATCTTCTACAACTCGGACCGGGCCGGTGCTTCGCAGAATCACATTCATTTCCATCTCATCTTCAAACCGGAGGCGCTTGAAGTGGAAACTCAGCCGACCACCAGCCTCCGTGGGCTCAAACAGTTGACCGATGCTGTTCGTGACAAGACCGGTGTTGTTGTAACACGGACAAAGGACTTCGATTCCCGCATTCACGTCTTCGAGGGTCAACCCCTCCAAATTGAGCAAGCGCTTTATCCGGTGGTGGATGCTCTTCAGGAAGCCAGCAATCCTTTGAATCTTGTGATTCCAAGCCCTGAAACCATTGATGAGACGATTCCTTTAGAGAGCCGGACGGTTCGCCAATATCTCGCCATGAGGGTCAAAGAATTTGAGATCGTTCCGGAATTTCCCGGCTACAAGATCGGTGCCGCACAACTTGCGGGTTTGGATATACAGGAGAATCAGGAAGGATTTGAAGGAGCGACGGTCGAGAAGATTGCTTCAGCGCGGCGGAAGACGACTCTCGCATGGGAACGAGGAAATGAATTCTTGAAAAAAGGGTTGGAAAGTGCTCTTCAACGTTCGGAAGTACGCGCGAAACGCAGGCCCATCGAAGAGGTCCAATTCAAAAACGTGGGCCGTATGGCTGCTTTTGTTGATAATGCCGTTCGGGGTAACGGTCCGGATTACGATTCGGTTTTCATTGTGACGACACCCAACGGAATCGAACGCACGAGCGAGATCGTTCAGAATGCTCGCGGCGTTTATCTTCAGGAAAAAATGGAAGTGAGAATTGCCAAAGGCCTTAGTCGGGGAAGTTTGTCTCACCTCCTTGAGATCAGGCAGATGCTCAAGGAGAAATATGGAGAGAATTACACCCTGGAAAACTTAAAAGGGAAACAAGATCTCGCCCTCTTTAAGGCCGGGCGGGGCGGACGAATGATTATCGAAACAGCCGGATCTGCTGAAGGCAACAAGGGATTCCAATATACGCCGGGCGGTACACGTACAAATTTAGAGCAACAACTCTGGGAACGCGGTCTTTATTTCGGCCAGGGGACAGAAGGACTTACTATCCTTTCCATTGACGCTGCGCATGCAACCGAGTTTTATCCTTCGGGGGAAATGCGAGTGAGGGATCCGCAATTTGATACCACCGGCCAACTGGTTAAGCGTGGCTTCAGCGGCATTTTAGCTTTTGCCCATCCGGTTCAGTACGGCCGTCAAGATGATGCGCTCATTCAATCGCATGGCGCCTTTCTCACAAGGGCCAGCAAGAATCCGCGTCGAACCGGGAGGAGAGCCCAGGAAATCGTGATGGCTATTGAGAAACCGGATGGCCTCAGTGGGGATGAGAATCTTTTGGGTCTTCTCGAGGAACGGGGCATTCTTCATCCGGGGGATTATGTTTACATCAACCATGCAAATTATTCTCTCTCATGGCCCGCTTTCATTTGGCTTACCGACCAGCTCGAGGCGTTGACGCGCCGTTTCCCGAATTATCCGGAAATCAATTGGGTTGAAGCGCTCTTTGAGGCGGCAACCTTCGGGCAAAAATTTAAGGAGCAATATGAAGCCAGGCATCCCGAGCTGGCGCGAGATCCGGCCCTTTTGGACTTTATTCTCGAAATGGGGCATGAAGCCAAGAGGATTTTTGGCATGAACGTTATCAACCTGGGACCGGGTACTGTCTATGCCCACGCCAACACGCCCGCCCATCTTTACCAGATCCGCAAGCAGTTCTACCAAAGTTCCGCTCTTCGTCGACTTTACAATGCTCCGATTGTGGGGGTGGATGATGTCGGCCCCAATGCTTGGGCTCCTCTCATTCCTGAACACCAGCGGTTTAAAGGACGCATCATTAGTCCCGAAGCTAAGATTGATCCTCGAGTACAGCGCTCTGACATTGGTCCTTCGGCAATGATTTTGGGTCCTTCGGTGATTCAGTATGGAAGCCATATTGAAGGGATTGCGAATCATGTCCTTGGGATCATTCATGCTTCGGATTCCAGTGCGAATGTGGAGTACATCCTGTCTCCAGACCATGTTTTTGAGGCACCCGCTGGAAAAATATCTATTCATTATCTCATCAAGAAAGGCGAGAACGAACCCTACGAACTTGCCTTGATGCAGGTTCCCAACGAATTTGCACCGTGGCAAATCATTCGGGGACAGGTTGCAGCCCAGCAGGAAAAAGTGGGTAAATACACCGTGGCCGAACTCCTGAAATGGGTGGAACCGAAAGCCATTCACAAGATTTTCTCAAAAATTCTCTCCAACCAGAATATGGCTGGAAAAGATACAAATGAACTAGTTTACGAAGCACAAGATGCGCTTCGAGAATTGGGGATCGGCCGCGCCGAAGTAAGAAAGGCGGAGGAGACCCTCGTTGCAGGGCTTGCGGCCAAGGACCGAGTTCGTGAAGAGGCCAAATTGAATCAGCTCTTCGGTGAGGCCAATGCGCTCGGCATCAATTTGGATCAGGTGCTGCAGGGATTCGCACAAAATCCGGACGTGATGCAACAGGTCGAGGGGATCATTGGACTGCCGGCCCGAGCAGAAGTCCAGGGTGTTATCGCTTTCGATTACCGAGGTTCGTTGGAGCATCCCGACGGCTTCCTTATCCAGTTTTTGACAAAAGTCCGTGACACGAAGGGTGTGAAACTCGTCCTTTTCCCGGATGGGGAGGCAGGTGTGACGCAGGCCGATTGGGTACGTCTCGTGGGACGGCTCTACACCGATCCAAAATTATCTCCGCTAGTCTCTGACTTATTGGCCCAAGGTAAGCTTGTGCCTCCAAAGGTGGATCAAGTTGTCGGCTTACTTAAAGACTTTGTAAATAACTTAGCACGGGAGTATGGCGTCGTATTAGAGCGAGTAGTGCAGATTACAAATGGAGAGTTGACGATAGGTGCTGTGCCTCTTGCACAGCAGTACGAGATCGTTGTGACCGGCAGTCCCAACGCCCTCAATGGTGTGAAGCATCTCAACCTGACGGATGTCCTCTCAGCCCTCATCGAGTCGTTCCGCAGGACGGCGGTATCGGCCTAATCCGATGAGACGAAATCTTCCTTTAACAGACCCAGAAAACCACAGGCGGGAGGCCGGTGCTTTCTCGCTTCAACAGCGACCGGTTCTCCGCCTTGGACTGGGTCCTCAAAAAGTAGCATCCTTTAGCCGATAATCTGGCCATGGCACTTACTATGAAAAATGCTCTTCGGGTCATGGTCGGCGCCACGATTTTCTTTCTCGCCGAATACACGATCTACTCTTTCACAAAAATGGCGGTGGTTTTAAATGAAGGCTCGCTTGCGTCGGTGATAGCCTATAAATTTCTCTGGCTCATGATCCTCACCGTTGCAATCGGAATTCTGGCCCCCGTCGGAGTTTTGATCGGATCGGCCGTTAAGAAGCCGCACGTGGGATTGATTGCGTGGGGAGTCTTGGTGGGCGCCGCGATGGTGGGGTTTACCGCGATTTCTTATTTGGAAGTCCTGAGCAAAATCGATCAAGGGGACGTGCCTTCACCGTCAGCCGGAATGCCGAAAGCTGCCTCGAAACTCGCCGAGCTGATTCAATTCGTTGACGCCAAGGCCACTCAAGTGGATCCGGAAACGATTCACGTGGACATTGAATTCAAGAATCTCTCAGATTATGAATTCAGCGGATTGGACTATACCTTTATCGCTGTCAAAGACGGCGCCATTTTTTACAGGATTCGCATTCGGGATACGTTCTATCTTCCTTCAAAGCTGAACGCCAAGACGTCTCTGACATGGAAGAAATCGGCAATTAAGGATCCGAAGCTCTACGAGATATTTCAGGAAGCCCTTTCCAAAGGAGAGCTAAAGATGTATGCCAAGCCGGAACGAGTGGTACGCGTTGATGGCAAAGTCATCGAAGGTTCCTAATCAGTCTAACCTATTGTAAATAATAGAGATATGGATAAAATAGGCACAAATTTGACAGGAGTGCTATGCAATGTTACATTTTGTTCGTAACTTAATAAGTTATAAAAGTATGTAGAACTTATGAGAGCAACCTGGTTCCTTCCTATATATGTCTTGGTGGAGGTTTGTTTCATGCCTGGGAGCATCAGCTGGGCATCTCCTGCCATTCAGGCTTCTCCATCGAAGACAATCCCTTTCGAGAACGCTCCAGCTCCGCTATTTAGCCAAATCAATTTAGGAAATAAAATCGTCCAAGACTTGGGCGATGTCTATTTATTGAAAAATACGAACGAGACTCATTTCTATCAAGTTTATGAAAAACTGCCTGCCGGGGGATTCGGACGCCTTCTTCGCTACCGGGGACTGAATGAGAGCGGCCGCTGGATCGATCTTGAATATGTCTATGAGGATTCGCTGAACCGGTTAACGGTATTGGATTACGCCTCGGGACGTTTTTACCGGATCACCTTCCAAAAAAATCAAACGGAATCGTCCTGCCTTTTTCCTTTAAAGGATGAAAAAGGTTTTAATAAAGACCTCTACGAAGCTCCCCATGCAACTTCGAAATTAATCTACTCCAATATCGCTTTGACGAAATGGGCGCTTCCTGAAATTTCTCAAATTTTCTCAACGTCAGCCGGATTAACCGGAGAAGATATCTGGTCACAGCATTTGCTTCGGGGCCCTCCGGCGGAGGTTTCAGCGCAATGAATTCCACCCATCGCGAAGCGAAACCCCTAGCATTACGTCTTCTTTCTCTATTCATTATCGTGACTTTTATCGTTACTCAGCTCGATATGCCCTTGGCCTTCGGCATGGGTCTCGCGGCGCCCCTTCCGGAAATTCCCGTCGGCAAGCCGCCTGACGCCAACATTCTCTATCAAGAAGATCTGCTTTCAAATTCCAGTGAGGAAACACAGCCCACCCGCTCTGCAGATGCAGAGACGTCTTCCAATGATTCGGGACTGGCGACTCCTACTCCAGTGGAGGAATTTTCACAGGATCAGACGTTAAGTGCTTCATCCAATGCTTCAGAGGAGGAAAAGGCCTACCGCCTGGCAGAAAATTATCTTATCCAATCTCTCAATATCGGAATTGAGCAAATCTCGCGCTACGCAACGAGCCAGGAAGCTTCCCTTCATAAGCCGATTCTGCGTCATGAGTCTTCCTATTATTTCTTCGATGTGAATCTCACCACTGAGGAAACTCTTCTGCGTGGGGTGCAAACGTTGACTGAAAATGAAGAGAAGAACTCAACCTCTCTTACCACCTATAACCCCCAAGGTGTGCGCGAGAAGCAAGTGGTAAAACCCGGTCTCCTATCGGCGCTGAATCTATTTGAAGAAGAGAAGACCATTCTCGAAGAGATTTATTTCTTCGAGGGCGGTCAATTGTCCGTGGACCGCAGCGGGGACCGGACGGTGCGGACGTTGGTGGATTCGCAAGGTCAGCCCACGTCGCAGATTATTCATCAGGGAATTTACACCAACCGCGAGGCCTTTGATGCGGTGAACGAAATCCCGTTGAGCGAGGCCTATTTTGAGAATGGAGACCACCTGTTTGTCGACCGTTTCATCGGCGTCACGACACGGGTCACCTTTGATAGCGCGGGAAAAGTGGCCAGTCAAACCACAAAGCTAGGAATCATGACGAACGTAGCGGACTTTAAGGCCGGAGATACGATTCTGCAGGAAACCATCTTTAGTAACGGCCGTGTGGTCAGAACGATGACCGTAAGTTCGTACGAATACGATGACGCGAACCAAACCTACGTAATGACCTCGGGTACGACTCGGCAGACATTGACCTATGGTGCAGACGGTGAGCCCGCGAATCAGGACGACGTTCTTCGTAAGATTTCATCGACGAACATAGAGGGTGAGCGTACGACTCAGGAATTCAATCCTCAGGGAAGGATTACGGCGATTATCAATCATACAAAAAACACCACCACGAAGTTTGATTATGATGACGCAAATGGAATTCTGACGGTGACGAGCGGTTCCGCCAAGCAGACATTTGCTTACGGAATGGATGGCAAACCCAACACTGCGGACGACCAATTGCTCGAGGTCTCGACCACCAACGAGGCCGGGGACTCCATCGTTCAAGAATACGATGATCAAGGGCGCCTTGAAAAAGTCATCAATCAAACCAAAAACACCGAGACTCTTTACAGCTATGACGATGCCAAAAAGGAATACACCGTCACGGGCGATGGTACGACCCAGGTCCTTGGATACGGGCCTGACGCCAAGGCGGGCACCGCGGATGATGTCCGGAAATTGGTCCGCACCACGAATGAGGCCGGGGATGAGATTGAGCAGATCTTTGACGAAGAGGGTAGGATTTTAGTCTCAAAAAATCTCACCAAAGATACTGAAACCACCTTCTCCTATGATGATGAGAAATTGGAAATGACCATCACTTCCGGTTCCGACATCCAAATATTGGGATATGGCCCGGACGGGAAGGCCGGAACTAATGACGATCGATTGAAGTTTGTTTCTAGTACCAATAAGGAAGGTGAACAAATAGAGCAAACTTTTGATGAAAAGGGTCGAGTAACGAAGATTCTCAATAAAACCAAAGGAACCGAGACCCTCTTCGCCTACGATGATGCGAAGAAGATTTATACGATTCAATCCGGGGCCACCCAGCAAACCCTCGCCTATGGGCCCGACGCCAAGGCGGGGACTGAGGATGACCAACTCTTAACCGTCTCCACCACCAATGAAGCGGGCGATGAGATCACCCAAGAATTAAACGCCGAGGGCCGGGTCGCGAAGATCACCAACCACACGAAGAATACGGTCACGAGTTTCGCCTACGATGATGCGAAGAAGATCTACACCATCACCTCCGGGGCCACCCAGCAAACCCTGGCCTACGGGCCGGACCAAAAGCCCGGCACCGACGATGACCAATTACTGGAAGTCTCCACCACCAATGAAGCCGGGGATGAGCTCACCCAAGAGCTTGACCCTGAAGGCCGGGTCTCGAAGATCACCAACCACACCAAGAACACCGTGACCGCCTTTTCTTATGACGATGCGAAGAAGATTTATACGATCACCTCCGGTGCCACAAAGCAAACCCTGGCCTATGGGCCCGACGCCAAGGCGGGGACTGAGGATGACCAATTACTGGAAGTCTCCACCACCAATGAAGCGGGCGATGAGATCACCCAGGAATTAAACGCCGAGGGCCGGGTCTCGAAGATCACCAACCACACCAAGAATACGGTCACGAGTTTCAGCTATGACGATGCGAAGAAGATCTACACCATCACCTCCGGTGCCACAAAGCAAACCCTGGCCTATGGGCCCGACGCCAAGGCGGGGACTGAGGATGACCAATTACTGGAAGTCTCCACCACCAATGAAGCGGGCGATGAGATCACCCAGG